>Ga0206106_100006_pt1 | contig 977460 bp, 972 predicted proteins | sample 1B1ome_FD_148677 | JGI IMG/M metagenome (GOLD analysis project Ga0206106, IMG submission 148677) | Enriched microbial communities from leaf-cutter ant dump, University of Wisconsin, Madison, United States - 1B110A | ecosystem: Environmental > Terrestrial > Nest > Insects nest > Nest dump... | reverse complement strand
GGTGCGCGAGGCTGGCACTGAGCATGGGCGCGCCCCCTCCACCATGCTGCGCATGGTCCCCCTCCCCCGCGCTGCGGGGGAGGAACCCGACTGCAGGCGACGGAAAGACAGCGGCGGCGGTCAGCTTACGGATAGAGGCGCTGGCGGGTCCAGTCGGCGGCGGGGGCGGGGCGGGTGAAGCGGGTGCGGTCGTGGAGGCGGAAGGCGCCGTCCTGCCAGAACTCGATCTCGCGCGGCACGAGGCGGAAGCCCGACCAGTGGGCGGGGCGCGCCACCGGCTCGTCGTCGCCGAGCGAGGCCTTGAGGGTGTCGACGGCATCGAGCAGCACCTGCCGGCTCGCCAGCGGGCGCGACTGGCGACTGGCATGGGCGCCGAGCTGGGAGAGGCGCGCGCGGGTGGCGAAATAGGCGTCGGCCTCGCCGGGATCGACGCGCTCGACGGGGCCGCGCGCCCGCGCCTGGCGGCGCCGCGACTTCCAGTGAAAGACCAGCGCGGCCTGGGGGTTGGCGAGCAGTTGCTCGCCCTTGCGGCTGTCGAGGTTGGTGAAGAAGACGAAGCCGCGATGGTCGCGGGCGTTGAGCAGCACCATGCGCACATCGGGCAGGCCCGTGGCATCGACGGTGGCGAGGGCCATGGCGTGCGGGTCGTTGGGCTCGGTGTCGCGGGCCGCGGCAAACCACTCCTCGAACAGCGAGAAAGGGTCGATCGGGCCGGTGTCGGCGTCGTCGAAAAGGCGTTCGGAAAGGCTGTTTGCGGTCATCGGGGCGATCTGGACAAGCGGGAGCACCGTGGCCATATAGATTGGGAAATCGCGGATTTTCAATCCGTTCGGCCATCTGCGGACGCGCATCCGGGCCGGGAGACCTCCCCGTTTCGGGCGCGCGCCAAGCTATTCGAAGGAACCCATGCGCGACCCGTACAGCGTGCTCGGGGTTTCTCGTTCTGTGAGCGAGAAGGACCTCAAGTCGGCCTACCGGCGGCTGGCCAAGGCCCATCACCCCGACCAGAACAAGGACGATCCCAAGGCGCACGCCAAGTTCGCCGAGATTTCGGCCGCCTACGACTTCCTCACCGACAAGGAGAAGAAGGGGGCCTATGACCGCGGCGAGATCGATGCCGACGGCAACCCCAAATTCGCCGGCTTCGGCAACGGCATGGGCGGCGCCGCCGGGCGGCGCGGCGCAGCGCAGGCGGGCGGCTTTTCGGCCGAGGACATCCTCAAGGAGTTCATGAGCGGCTTCGGCGGGGCGCAGCAGCGCGGCGGCGGCCGGGCGACCGGCGCCGGCGGCTGGGACCCGTTCACCGGCGCGATGGGCGGCGGCGCGGGTGGGCGCTACCCGTCGGCGAAGGGCGAGGACGCGCATGTGACGCTCGCCGTGTCGCTCGAGGATGCGCACAAGGGCGGCTCGGTGCCGCTGAGGCTGCCGACCAACAAGGTGGTCAACGTCAAGCTGCCCGAGGCGGTGGAGGACGGCCAGCAGATTCGGCTCAAGGGCCAGGGCATGCCCTCGCATATGGGGGGCGAGCCGGGCGACGCCATCGTCACCGTGAAGTTCGAACGGCACCGGCATTTCCGCCGCGACGGCGCGGATCTGCGCGTCGAGGTGCCGGTCACGCTCTACGAGGCGGTGCTGGGCGGCAAGGTGCGCGTGCCGACGCTCGACGGCGAGGCGGAGCTGACGCTGCCGGCCAACATCAATACGGCCAAGGCGCTGCGGCTCAAGGGCAAGGGGCTGCACGGCAAGGGCGACCTCTATGCCAGCCTCAAGATCGTGCTGCCGGCGCAGGGCGACCCCGACCTCGAAAGCCTGATGCGGTTCTGGCGCGACCAGAAGCCCTACAAGGTGCGGGATTAGCTCTTCGGCGCCGCCGCGCGGCGCAGGCGGTCGTTGATCGCCTCGCCGAGGCCGTGCGCGGGAATGGGCGCGACGGCGATGCGCCGGGCGCTGGCATCGAGCTCGTGCAGCATGGCGAAGAGGTTGCACGCCGCCTCGCGCAGGTCGCCCGTGGGCGACAGGTTCAGCGTGCCGGGACGATCGCCGAAGGCGAGATAGGCCTCGCCGGGCGCCGGCGCCTCGGCATCGAGGCGGAGCGAGGCGTCGGGGGCGTAATGGCTCGCCATCATGCCGGGCGAGGCGATGGCGGCGCCGGCGCCGATGCGCTCCACCGGGCGGCCGATGGCTTTTTCGATCTCGTCGCGCGCCAGGGCGCCGGCGCGCAGTTGCACGACGCGCTCACCGGTGACGGCGAGGATGGTGGATTCGACGCCGGCGCGGCACGGGCCGCCGTCGAGCACCGGCACCCTGCCCTCGAAGGCGGCCGTGACCTGCGCGGCACTGGTCGGCGACAGCCGGCCGGAGGGATTGGCCGAGGGCGCGGCGACGGGAACGCCGGCGGCGCGGATCAGCGCCAGCGCCAGCGGGTGAGCCGGCATGCGGACGCCGACCGTATCGAGGCCGGCGCTGACGATGTCGCTCAGCCCCGAGTCGGGGCGGCGCGGCAGCACCAGCGTCAGCGGGCCGGGCCAGAAGGCGGCGGCGAGCGTTTCGGCCAGCGGCGAGAACACGACGAGGCGGCGGGCCATGTCGAGATCGGCGACATGCACGATGAGCGGGTTGAAGCGCGGCCGGCCCTTGGTCTCGTAGATGCGCAGCACGGCGTCGGAACTGGTGGCGTCGGCGCCCAGCCCGTAGACGGTCTCGGTGGGAAAGGCGACGACCTCGCCGGCCCTGAGCCGCGCGGCGAAGGGGCTTACATCTGGGATGGCGGGCGGGACGGCGGGCATGGCGCTGTTTGACAAGGGCGCCGCCGACCGTCAAGAAATCCCTCTCATGGGTACCTTGCTCGTCAGCCAGCGGAACTACGAGAGGCACCAGACGCCGGCCGGCCATGTCGAGCGGGCGGCGCGCATCGACGCGGTGACTGCCGCGCTGGCGCCGGAGCGGTTCCCCCACCTCAGGCGCCGCAACGCCCCCGACGGCGATTTGACGCTGGCCGAGCTGGTGCATGCGCCGCGCTATCTCGAGGCGCTGGCGGCGCTCAGGCCCGCCGAGGGCATGGTGCCCATCGACAGCGACACCGTGATTTCGGCCGGCTCGCTCGATGCGGTGGGCACGGCGCTGGGCGGCGGCCTCGCGGGGCTCGACGCGGTGGCGCTGGGCGAGGTCGAGAACGCCTTCTGCGTGAGCCGGCCACCGGGCCACCACGCCGAGCGCGAGCGGCCGATGGGCTTCTGCCTCGTCAACGTCATCGCCGTGGTGGCGCGCGAGGCGCAGCGCAAATATGGCGCCGAGCGCGTCGCCATCGTCGATTTCGACGTGCATCACGGCAATGGTACGCAGGATATTTTCTACGAGGATGCGAGCGTGTTCTATGCCTCGAGCCACGAGATGCCGCTGTTTCCCGGCACCGGGGCGGCGGACGAGACCGGCGCCGGCAACATCCTCAACGTGCCGCTCGACGCCGGCAGCGGGCGCGCGGCAATGCGCGCCGCCTATGGCGAGGCCATCCTGCCGGCCGTAGAGGCGTTCCGGCCGGATTTCCTTCTTGTCTCGGCCGGGTTCGACGCCGACTGGCGCGACCCGCTGGCGCATCTGCGCTGGCAGCCCGATGACTTTTCCTGGCTGACGCTGAAGCTGCGCGAGCTGGCGGACCGGCGCTGCGGCGGCCGCATTGTCTCGCTGCTCGAAGGCGGCTATGACCTCGACGGACTGGCGGAAGGCGTTTCCGCCCATGTGCGTGCATTGGCGGATTGAGCGTGGCCGAGACGAATAACGACGATGTGAAGGCGATGAGCTTCGAGACGGCGCTGGCCGAGCTCGAGGCGATCGTGGCGCGGCTCGAGGGCGGCAAGGCGGCGCTGGCCGAATCCATTGCCATCTACGAGCGCGGCGAGGCGCTTAAGTCGCATTGCGAAAGCCTGCTGAAGGCGGCAGAAGCCCGCATCGAAAAGATCACGCTCAAGAACGGCAAGCCCGCCGGGACGGAGCCGCTCGACCCGTAAAGGCAAAGCCATGGCCGCGACGTCCGCCGTTTCCCGCTTCCGGCTCATCCTGTGGACGCTGGTGGTGGTGGCTGCCATCGGCGCCACCGCGCTGTTCGTCCTCAGGCCGCCGGCACAGCCGGTAGGCGTGACGGGCACCCCCTTCGCGCTCGAAACGACGAGCGGCGAAAGCTTCACGCAGGACGACCTCAAGGGCACGCCGAGCCTCGTCTTTTTCGGCTACACCTTCTGCCCCGACGTGTGCCCGACGACGATGGCCGAGAGCGTCGAATGGCGCAACGAACTGGGACTGACGCCCGAGCAGTTGCGCACCATCTTCGTCACCGTCGATCCGGCGCGCGACACCAAGGAGGTGCTCGCCGACTATCTGGGCGCGTTCGACGCGCCCATCATCGGGCTGGTGGGGACGCCTGAGCAGACCGAGGCGGCCAAAGCCTCGTTCGGCGTGCTGTCGGAGAACCAGAAGCCGGACGAGGACGGCAATTACCTCGTCAACCATACGGCGAGCGTGTTCCTCATCGGCAAGGACGGCCGCTTCGAGGGCACCATCGCCTATGGCGAGGACAAGGCATCGGCCGAGGCCAAGATCAAGCGGCTGGTCGGCGCCTGAGCCATGGCGGAGCGGGTCCGCCTCGACATCGCCCTCGAACAGCGCGGGCTGGCCCGCAGCCGGGCCCGCGCCCGCGACGCCATCAGGCGCGGCACGGTGACGGTGAACGGCGTTCCAGCAGCAAAGCCCGGCCTGCTCGTTGCGGACGACGACGTGCTCGGGCTCGATGATCCGGCGCAGGGCTATGTGTCGCGCGCGGCGCTCAAGCTGATCGCCGGGCTCGACGCCGGTGGCATCGCCGTCGCGGGGCGCGTCTGCCTCGATCTCGGCGCCTCGACCGGCGGCTTCACGCAGGTGCTGGCCGAGCGCGGCGCGGCAAAGATCTATGCCGTCGATGTGGGGCATGGGCAGATGGACCCGACAATCTCCGCGCTGCCCAACGTGGTGGCGCTGGAAGGCGTCAATGCGCGCGACCTCACGGGCGAGACGATCGGCGAGCCGGTGGACCTTCTCGTGTGCGACATCAGCTTCGTGTCGGTGACCAAGGCCATCTTCCCTGCCCTGGCGCTCTGCCGGCCGGGCGCCGATGCGGTGATCCTCGTCAAGCCGCAATTCGAGGTGGGGCGCGCCCATATCGGCAAGGGCGGCGTGGTCGCCTCGGAGGCGGCCATCGCCGGGGCGGTGGAGACCGTCGTGGCGTTCATGGCCGCGGCCGGCTGGACGCTACGGCAGACCCTGCCCTCGCCCATTGCCGGCGGCGCCGGCAACACGGAAATCGTGGCGCTTTTCCGCCGGGTGGGGTAGCATCGCCAAGTGACGATCGAAGCCGCCGTCTTGCGGCACCCGCCCTCCCCGGCCGGGTCTTCGTCCGCTAATTTCTCTAGTCAGCAGGTGATGCGATGGACTACCGCCGCTTGGGCAAATCCGGCCTCAAGGTTTCAGAATTCTCGTTCGGGGCGTGGGTGACCTTCGCCAAGCAGGTGGGCGAGGACGACGCCGCGTCGCTGATGGGCTACGCCTACGACCACGGCGTCAATTTCTTCGACAATGCCGAAGGCTACGAAGAGGGCAATGCCGAGCTGGTGATGGGCGAGGCGCTGAAGACGCTGGGCTGGCGGCGCGACAGCTTCATGGTGTCGTCGAAGGTGTTCTGGGGCGGCAGCAAGCCGACGCAGCGCGGGCTGTCGGCCAAGCACGTCACCGACGCGGCGCATGCGGCGCTGAAGCGGCTCGGCGTCGAGTATCTCGACCTCTATTTCTGCCACCGGCCCGACCTCGACACGCCGATCGAGGAGACGGTGCGCGCCATGCACAACCTCATCGTGCAGGGCAAGGTGATCTACTGGGGCACCTCGGAATGGTCAGCCCAGCAGCTCACCGAGGCGCATATGGTGGCGCGGCGCGACAACCTCACGCCGCCGACCATGGAGCAGCCCCAATACAACATGTTCCACCGCGAGAAGGTGGAGCTCGAATTCCTGCCGCTCTACGAGCTCGGGCTTGGAACGACGATCTGGTCGCCGCTGGCCTCGGGGTTCCTGACCGGCAAGTACAATGACGGCATCCCCGCCGACAGCCGCGCCAACCTCGCCGGCTACGAGTGGCTGCGCCGCAAGTTCGAATCCGAGGACGGCCAGCGCAGGATCGACAAGGTCCGCCAGCTCAGCAAGCTGGCGGGCGAGATCGGCATGCCGGTGCACCATCTGGCGCTCTTGTGGTGCAATGCCAATCCGCGCGTCTCGACGGTGATCCTCGGGGCGAGCCGGAAGAGCCAGCTCGAGGACAACCTCAAGGCGCTCGAGGGCAAGGCGAAGCTGACGCCGGACGTCATGGCGCGGATCGAGGAGATTCTGGGCAACAAGCCGGCCGTGCCGGTGTCGCTGTCGAAGGTCAGCTAAGCCCGATGCCGCCCTCGCGGCCGATCTGGCCGCGGTGGCGGAGGAAATGGTCGGCGAGGACGCAGGCCATCATGGCTTCGCCGATGGGGACGGCGCGGATGCCGACGCAGGGGTCGTGCCGGCCCTTGGTGACGATGTCGGTGTTCTCGTTGTGCACCGTCACCGTCTCGCGCGGCGTGATGATCGACGAGGTGGGCTTCACGGCAAAGCGCACGACGACGGGGTCGCCATTGGAGATGCCGCCGAGGATGCCGCCGGCGCGGTTGGTCTTGAACCAGGGCGTGCCCTCGCCGGCGCGCATCTCGTCGGCATTGTCCCAGCCGGTGAGGCTGGCCGCGGCGAAGCCTTCGCCGATCTCGACGCCCTTGACGGCGTTGATCGACATCATGGCCGAGGCGAGGTCGGCGCTGAGCTTGCCGTAGATGGGCGCGCCCCAGCCCGGCGGCACGCCTTCGGCCACGATCTCGACGACGGCGCCGACGGAATTGCCGCCCTTGCGGATGGTGTCGAGATAGGGCGCCCATTCCTCGGCGGCGTCCTTGTCGCCGCAGAAGAACGGGTTGCGGTTGACCTCGTCCCAATCGAAATTGGCCGGATCGATCTGGTAGGGGCCCATCTGCACCAGCGAGCCGCGGATGCGTACGCCGGGGATCACCTGGCGGGCGACGGCACCGGCGGCGACGCGCGCCGCCGTCTCGCGCGCCGAGGCGCGGCCCGAGCCCTTGTAGTCGCGGATGCCGTATTTCTGGAGATAGGTGAAGTCGGCGTGGCCGGGGCGGAACTTGTCCTTGATCTCGGCATAGTCCTTGGAGCGCTGATCGGTGTTCTCGATCAAAAGCGAGATGGGCGTGCCGGTGGTCTTCACCACGCCGTCGGCCTCGTCCTCGAAGGTGCCGGAGAGGATCTTGACCTTGTCCTCCTCGCGCCGCTGGGTGGTGTATTTCGATTGGCCGGGACGGCGGCGGTCGAGATCGCGCTGGATCATCGCCGCGGTGAGCGGCAGGCCGGGCGGGCAGCCATCGACGACGACGCCGAGCGCCGGCCCGTGGCTTTCGCCCCAGGTGGTGAAGCGGAACATGTGGCCGAACGTATTGAAGGACATGAGGCGTCTCCGCTGGTCGGCACGGTTCTAGGTGCGGGGGTGCGCAGCGTCAATCGAGCCAGTTCTCGACGCGCAGGCCGGGGACGCGCGCGAACTCGCGGATGTTGGCGGTGACGAGCGTGAGGTCGAGCGCGAGGGCATGGGCGGCGATCCAGATGTCGTTGGGCCCGATGATCCGTCCGCGCGCCGCGAGATAGGCGCGCAACTCGCCGTAATGGCGGGCCACCGAGCCCTCCAGATCGACCACCTGGATCGTATCCATGATGTCGGCCACCCAGGCGCTCACTTTCGGCGAACGGGAGCGCGCCAGCCCGAACTCCAGCTCGCCGGCCGTAATGATGCTCATGCAGACATTGCCGACGCCGAGCACGTCGAGCCGGCGGCGCACCCTATCGCCCGGCCCGCGCATGAGGGCCGAGACGATATTGGTGTCGAGCATGGCGCGCATCATTTGAGATCGACGTCATCGAGCGGCAGCAGGTCGTCGTCGGTGATATCGGGCCACTCCTCCTCGGTGAGCGGCTCCAGCGAATCGAGGACGTCGATCAGCGTCTTCTTCCAGGTCTTCGGCTCGATGATGAGCCGGTCGCCCTCCTTGCGGATGAGGGCTTCGTCGCCGGGCAGCTCGAACTCGACGGGGATGCGGATGGCCTGATTGCGGCCGTTGCGGAACAGGCTGACGGTGCGGGCTTCCGACATGGGCGCCTCCTTTGGCATATGCCAAGACATATGCCTCGCGGCGGCGGAATTCAATCGTCCCAGCTTTGCCCGGCCGGATAGACGGCGGACTTGCCGTCGATGAAGTGGACCACCGAATCCTGCGGCGGGAACCAGTTGACGGCGCGCTCGTGCGACAGGCCCTCGATGAGGTGGCGCAGGATGCGCAGGATGCCGCCATGCGAGACGATGATCGAGGGGCCGGTGAGGCGCGTGCGGAAATCGCGGATGCGGGCCGCCACGTCCGCGTAGCTCTCGCCCTCGGGCGGGCGGAACTGCCAGAAGCTGGCGTCGCGCTCGCCGGCGATGGCCATCTCGCCGACCAGCTCGTGGTGCAGGCGGCCTTCGTGGACGCCGAAGGAAATCTCGATGAGGCGCGGGTCGATGGCGACCTCGGGCAATGGCGCGGCGAGGCGCGAGCGCACGAGGTTCATGGTTTCGCGGGTGCGCCCGAGCGGCGAGACGTACCACGAGAAATCGCCCGGCGCCCGGCCGCTGCGCGCCAGCAATTCGGCCAGGAGCGTGCCGTTGAGCGCGGCCTGGCCGCGCCCGCGGGCGTTGAGCGGGATGTCACGGGCGCCCTGATAACGGCCCTCGGCGTTCCAGTCCGTCTCGCCGTGGCGGACGAAATAGAGCTCGGGCCAGGTGGTGTCGGCCATTGGAAAACTCAGGCGGTGGGAGCGGACTCGGCGTCCATCAGCTTCATGCCGACGACGTTGAAGCCGGCATCGACATAGTGGATTTCGCCGGTGACGCCAGAGGCGAGGTCGGAGAGCAGGTAGAGGCCGGCGCGGCCGACATCGTCGATATCGACGTTGCGGCGCAGGGCGGCGTTGGCCTCCTGCCAGTGCAGCATGTCGCGCAGGCCGGAAATGCCCGAGGCGGCGAGCGTCTTGATGGCACCGGCCGAGATGGCGTTGACGCGCACGCCCGACTTGCCGAGATCGACCGCGAGGTAGCGCACCGAGGCCTCGAGCGCGGCCTTGGCGACGCCCATGACGTTGTAGTTGGGGATGTAGCGCTGCGAGCCGTAATAGGTGAGCGTCAGCAGGGCGCTGCCCGGCGCCATCAGCGCCTCGGCGCGGCGGGCGACGGCGGTGAAGGAATAGACCGAGATGTTCATGGTCAGCGCGAAGTTCTCGGCGCTGGTGTCGATATAGCGGCCGTCGAGCTCGTCCTTGTTGGAAAAGCCGATGGCGTGGACGAGGAAATCGAGGCGCCCCCAGCGCTCCTTGATCTGCCGGAAGGTCTCGTCCATCGCCGCATCGTCGGTGACGTCGCATTCGACGAGGAAATCGGAGCCGATCTCGGCGGCAAGCGGCTCGACGCGTTTCCTGAGGGCGTCGCCCTGGTAGGAGAAGGCGATCTCGGCGCCCTGGCCGGCGAGGGCCCTGGCGATGCCCCAGCCGATGGAGCGGTTGTTGGCGACCCCCATGATCAGCCCGCGCTTGCCTGCCATCAGTCCGTCGCTCGATCCGTCGCTCACGGGGAGTTCTCCCTTTTGAAGTCCGCAGGCTTGTGCCATAGCACAGCCCCATGAACAATTCCCAGGTCATCGCGGCGCTCGCAACCCTGTTGGGCGACGGCGCGGTGATCGCCGATGCGGCGGCCATGCCGGCCTATCTCAACGAGCCCCGGCGGCGCTACCATACGCCTGCCCTGGCGGTGGTGCGGCCGGCCGACGTGGCCCAGGTGCAGGCCGTGGCACGCTGGGCCAGCCAGCACCACGTCCCGCTGATTCCGCAGGGCGGCAACACCGGCCTCGTCGGCGCGCAGGTACCGCGGCGCGGCGACGAGGTGATCGTCTCGCTCACCCGGCTCGACAGGGTGCGCGAGGTCAATGCCGCGGCCGGGCATATGACGGTCGAGGCCGGGGTGATCCTGCAGAAGGCGCATGAGGCGGCCGAGGCGGCGGGCGCGATGTTCCCGCTGTGGCTCGCGAGCCAGGGCTCGGCGCGCATCGGCGGGCTGCTGTCGTCGAACGCCGGCGGCATCCAGGTGCTGGCCTATGGCAATGCGCGCGAATTGTGCCTCGGCATCGAGGCGGTGCTCGCCGACGGGCGGCTCTATCGCGGCCTCAACGCGCTCAAGAAGGACAATACGGGCTACGATCTCAAGGACCTGTTCATCGGCGCCGAAGGGACGCTCGGCCTCATCACCGCCGCGACGGTCAAGCTGTTCACGCGGCCGGCGGGGTATGAAACGGCGTTCTGCTCGGTCAGCGGACCGGCGGCGGCGCTGGAGCTGTTCTATGCGGTGCGCGACCGCGTGGGCACCCAGCTCACCGCGTTCGAGCTGGTACCGCGCTTCGGGCTGGAGTTGCAGCTCAAGCACGGGATGATCACGCACGATCCCACGGCCGGCCCCTCCCCCTGGTACGCGCTGGTCGAGGTCAGCCGGATGCCGGGCGGCATTCCCGACGCGCTGGAAACGGCGCTCGAAGACGCCTTCGGGCGCGGCCTCGTGAGCGATGCGAGCCTCGCCCAGTCGGAGGCCGAGCGCGTCGCTATGTGGACGGCGCGCGAGCAGATGAGCGAGGTGCAGTCGCAGGAGGGCGCCTCGATCAAGCACGACGTGTCGGTGCCGATCGCGGCGGTGCCGGAGCTGATCGCCGCCGGCTCGGCGGCGGCGGCGCGGGTCGTCGCAGGCATCCGCCCGTGCCCCTTCGGGCATCTGGGCGACGGCAACATCCACTTCAATCTCAGCCAGCCCGAGGGGGCCGACGGCAAGGCGTTCATGGCCCGCGAAAAGGACGTGAACGCGGCGATCTACGAGGTGGTGGGGCGGCTCGGCGGCTCGATCTCGGCCGAGCACGGCATCGGCCAGTTGAAGCGCGACCTGCTGGCGCAGCTCAAGGACCCGGTGGCGCTCGACATGATGGCCGCCATCAAGCGCGCGCTCGACCCCGCCGGCATCATGAATCCGGGCAAGCTCCTGGGCGATTGACGCGCACAGGGCTGTGCCCTCTTGAACGCCGCGCCGGATGCGCCAAGTGAGGCGCTTACGAAAGGAGGCACACCATGCTCCTCGACATCGGCTTTCTCGACGATACGACGCGCCCCACCGTGCCGAGGCTCGAAAACCTGACGCGCGCCCAGCAGGCGGCCGGCGAGCACCTCAAGGAAATCCACGACCTGCTGCGCGCCAATGTCGCCAGCATCGAGACGCTGATCCGGCGCGCCGCCGAGGGGCTGGCGAGCCGCGACGACATCGCCGCCGAGACCGACGGCATGGCGCTCGTCGCCAATTTCCGGCGCTTCGGAAACCTGTGCGGGCAATATTGCCAGTTCGTCCACGGCCATCATGCGCTGGAGGACCAGTATGTGTTCCCGCAGCTCGCGGCGGTGTCGGACGGCTATCGACGGGTGACGGAGCGACTGGTGGCCGAGCACCACGTCGTGCACGAGCTGCTGGAGCGCCAGATCGCGACGCTGAACGCGCTGGCGGCGGCGCCCACGCCCGAAAATTTCGCGGCGGCGCGCGAAGTGTTCGAGGCGCTGAAGGAGGTGCTGCTGTCGCATCTCGGCTATGAGGAAGACCAGATCGGCGACGCGCTGGGATTTTATGGGGTGATGTGAGGGCGGCGCCCCCTCCACCACGCTACGCGTGGTCCCCCTCCCCCGCGATGCGGGGGAGGAACCGGACTGCGACGCCAGGTTCGCGGACGGCTAGAACAGGTCGAGCTGGTCCGGCGCGGCCGGTTTGGGTGGGGCGGGTTCGGCGACGGGGGCGATGAGGTCGGGGCCTTCGGCGGCGGCGTTGCCGATGGCCTTGCCGACCGGATGGTAGGTCATGGTGCCGGGCGGCGGCGGGACGACCAGGCCGACCGCTTCCTTCACATCGACATCGCGGGTGTTGAGCCAGGCGTCGATGGCAGCGCGGCCGCGCAGGATGGCCGGCATGCGGTCGTAGAGGCCGGAGATTTCGAGGTTGGGCGCGACGGTGACGATGCACACCGTATCCACCTCCTCGCCATTGGGGCCCGCCCAGGTGGAATAGAGGCCGGCAAAGGCCATCGTCGCAGTCTCGGTGGAGGTGATGTAGTAGGGCTGGCGCTTGCCGTCGGCACCCTTCATCCATTCGTAATAGCCGCTGGCGGGCACGATGCAGCGGCTGTGGCGCACCGCGTCGCGGAAGCTCGGCTTCGTCGCCATGGATTCGGCGCGGGCGTTGATGAGCAGCGGGAACTCCTTGGGGTCCTTGACCCAGCCGGGCACGAACCCCCAGCGGAACAGCTCGGCCGTGCGCCGCCCCTCGCGCTCGGCAATGGCGAGGATGGGCTGCGTCGGCGTGATGTTGTAGCGCGGCGGATAGGCCAGCTCGTTCAGCACGCTGAACAGGGTGGCCATCGCCTCGGGCGGCAGCAGCAGGGCATAGCGTCCACACATGGCGGCGAAACTAGGCACTTGCGGCGCAAACGGCAAATGCCGAGAAGCGGCAGATGACCCAGTTGCTTGCCGCCAGCGTCGCCATCGTCAGGCGCGAGGACGTGCTGCTCGTGCAGCGCCAGCGCGCCCCCTCGGCGGGGCTGTGGACGCTGCCGGGCGGGCGGCTCGAAGCGGGCGAGACGGCCGAGGACTGCGCCGTGCGCGAACTCCGCGAGGAGCTGGGGCTCGCGGTGTTCGGCCTGCGGCCGCTGCTCGTCCTGCGCTTCGGGCAGTTCCACCTGCAGACCTTCGCGACGCAGGCTTATGACGGCGAGATCGTGCCGGCGCCGGCGGAAATCCGCGGCTGGCGCTGGGTGCGGCCGGAGCAGATGGCGGCGCTGGCGACGACGCCACAGCTCGACGAGGTGGTGGCCGCTGCCTTCCGCCTGTTCGCGCGCAACTGAGCCGCCTTGCGCGCGCCATCATCCTGCTTCTAGGAATGGCGCCATGCGCCAGCGCCTCGCCATCGCCCTGCTCGTCGTCGCCACCGCCCTGCCGCTGCCGGCGGCGGCGGTCGATCCGCCCTATGAGCCGCAGATGGAGCGGCTGGCCGAGATTCTGGGCAGCCTCTATTTCCTCAACCCGCTCTGCGCCGGCAGCGCCACCGACTGGCGGGAGCAGCTCGCCGACCTCGTGGCGCTCGACCAGCCCGACGAGGACCGCCAGCAGCGGCTCTACGGCGCCTTCAACGGCGGCTATCTCGCCTATTCGCGGCTCTATCGCAGTTGCACGGAGTCGGCGCGCGAGGCGCTGACGCGGCTGCTCGTCGAGGCCGGGGCGACGGCCCGCGACATCCACACGCGCTACGCCGAGTAGCGCCCGCGGGCGGCGCGTTAACGACAATGCGACGCGCGAAATTAACCTTCCGGTGACGTGCCCCGCCATCGCCACACAGTGCGTGCTAGTCGGTAGGCGATGCGCAGCAGCAAACAGTCCATCCCGGCGTTCGGCGCCGCCGCCGGCCGCGACGAGCAGCGCGAGGAGCGCCAGCTCGCGCTCGAATATCTGGCCGAGGCGTGGAACACCGCCGAGGACGACGGCGTCGAGACGCTGGCGCTGGCGCATGCCTCGCTGTTCGCGGCGATCGCCACGCTGGTGCGCGCCCATGGCGAGGAGGCGGCCGCGCTGATGGTCACCGCCCTGCCCGAGCGCATCCGCAACGGCGAATACAATATCGACCGCATGACGCACTGAAGAGCGCGGCTACGCCTCTGGCGTCAGCGTTTCGACGAACGCGATGGGGCGGCCGGTGGGGGGCGCGACGCACTCGCCCTGCCACATCACCGTCGTGCCGCGCAGCACCGTGCCGACGGGCCAGCCGGTGACGGCGACGCCGTCATAGGGGGTCCATTTCGCCTTGCCGGCGATCCAGGCGCTGGTGATGGTCTCGCGGCGGGCAAGATCGACGATGGTGAGGTCGGCGTCGTAGCCGGCGGCGATGCGGCCCTTGCGCGCGATGCCGTAGATGCGCGACGGGCCGTGGCTGGTGAGATCGACGAGGCGTTCGAGGCTCAGGCGCCCGGCATTGACGTGATCGAGCATGATCGGCACCAGCGTCTGCACGCCGGTCATGCCCGAGGGCGAATTGGGATAGGGTTTCTGCTTTTCCTCGAGCGCGTGCGGCGCGTGGTCGGAGCCGAGCACGTCCACGGTGCCGTTGGCGATGCCGGCCCAGATGGCGGCGCGGTGGGCGGCGTCGCGCACCGGCGGGTTCATCTGCGCGATGGTGCCGAGCCGCTCATAGGCGGTCTCGTCCAGCGTCAGATGGTGCGGGGTGGCCTCGACGGTCGCCACGTCCTTGTGGTCGGCGAGGAAGGCCATCTCCTCGGCGGTGGAGATGTGCAGCACATGGATGCGCTTGCCGTGGCGGCGGGCGAGCGCCACCAGCCGGCGGGTCGAGCGCAGCGCCGTCTCGGGGTCGCGCCAGACCGGATGCGAGCGCGGGTCGCCGGGAATGCGCAGGTCCTTGCGCTCCTCGAGCCGGCACTCGTCCTCGGAATGGAAGGCGGCGCGGCGCGAGATGGCGGCGAGGATGGCGCCGAGCCCGGCGTCGTCGGGCACGAGCAGGCTGCCGGTCGAGGAGCCGATGAACACCTTGACGCCGGCGCAGCCGGGCAGCCGCTCCAGCACCGGCAAGTCGGCGACGTTGTCGTGCGTGCCGCCGATGAAGAAGGCGAAATCGCAATGCATGCGGCCGCTGGCGCGTGCGAGCTTGTCGTCGAAGGCGGCGCGGGTGACGGTCAGCGGCTTGGTGTTGGGCATCTCGAAGACGCCGGTGACGCCGCCCATGACGGCCGAGAGCGAGCCGGTGGCGAGGTCTTCCTTGTGCTCGAGGCCAGGCTCGCGGAAATGCACCTGGGTGTCGATGACGCCGGGGAGGATGTGCAGCCCCCGGCAGTCGGTGACCGAATCGGCGGTGTCGGCGCCGAGCGCGCCGAGCGCCGCGATGCGGCCGTTGCGGATGCCGATGTCGGCGGGATGGCTGCCGTCCTGGTTGACGACGGTGCCGTGCTTGAAGATCGCGTCGTAGTGCGCCATGTCTCAATCCCTTACTGGATGGCCGAAATGCCCACAATCCTCCGTCCGTCGCGTGCCCTGTTCCGCTTCTCGGGGGCGGACGCGCAAAAGCTGCTGTTCGACGTGGTGACGGGCCGGCTGGTGGCCGAGGCGGGGCCGCCGCTGTGGTGGGCGCTGCTGTCGCCGCAGGGCAAGATCCAGGCGGAAGGGCTGAGCAGCTATGCCGACGGCGCCTTCTGGCTCGACGTGGACGCGAGCGTGGCCGACGCCTTTTTCAAGCGCATGCGCATGTACAAGCTGCGCGCCGCCGTCGAGATCGCCGATCTGCGCGCGACGCACGCCGTGGGCTGGAGCGGCGGCGCGGTACGTGAGCGGGTGCTCGGCACGACGGCCGAATCGGCGGGCTGGGACGCGGCGGACGAGCGCTACGACGCGGCGCGGATCGGCGAGGGAATCGCCGAGCTCGGCGCGGATTTCGGCGCCGACGAGATGTTCCCGCACGATATCGGCATGGACCTCCTGGGCGGGGTCGATTTCAAGAAGGGCTGCTATGTCGGCCAGGAGGTCGTGAGCCGCATGCAGCATCGCGGCACGGCGCGGCGGCGGCCGGTGATCGTCATGGACATCGTGGCGCCGGCGGGAACGGCGGTGGTCGCCGGCGGGCGCGAGGCGGGCAAGATCGGCAAGGTGGTGGGCGGGCGCGCGGTGGCGATCGTGCGGCTCGACCGCTTCGACGGCGGCGCGGTGACGGTGGCGGGCGCGCCGGTGCGCGTCGCCCTGCCCGGCTGGGCGAGCTATGCCCTTGGGGAATCGCCGCGCGCCGACTAGCGTTCGTCCTCCCCACGCGAGGAGATCATGGCGCGAACGAAGGAACGGGCGTGGCAGCGCATGCTGTCGGGGCGGCGGCTCGATATCCTCGACCCCTCCCCCGTCGATGTCGAATTGAGCGACATCGCGCACGGGCTTGCGCGCGTGGCGCGCTGGAACGGGCAGACGCGGGGCGACTATCCGTTCTCGGTGGCGCAGCATTCGGTGCTGGTGCTCGAAGTCTTCACCGCCATGCAGCCCGAAGCCGACCAGCGGGCGCGGCTCTACGCGCTGCTGCACGATGCGCCCGAATATGTGATGGGCGACATCATCTCGCCGTTCAAGGCGGCGATGGGCGGCAACTACAAGGAGGTGGAGGCGCGGCTGCTCGGCGCGGTGCACCTCCACTTCGCGCTCAACGCCACGCCGCCGGCAACGCTCCACCGCCAGATCAAGCGAGCCGACCGCGAGGCGGCGTTCCACGAGGCGGTGCACCTCGCCGGCTTCGCGGCCGAGGAGGCGCGGCGCTTCTTCGGCGAGCCGAGCCTCGCCGCGTTCGACCTCGACGGCTTCGAGCAATTGCTGCGGCCGTGGCCGACGCGCGAGGCGCATGACCGCTTCGTCGATGCCGTCGACATGCTGGCGACGGCCATCCACAGCCAATCGTGAAATTAAGGTAAACGACTGTTCCGTTTTGACGCAGGCCGCCGGATTATGGTTGATGGATGGTTAACCATCACCGCGCCGGGAGGCCACAATGCCAGATATCGCCCGCATGACCGCTTTTGGCGGGCTGGTGGTCGGCGTGCTGGCGGTGGTCGCCATCGTGCCGAACGCCATGCGCACGGTGGCCGACGAGCCGCGGGCCATGGTGTCGGAGGCGATCGAGACGCTGTTTCCGCCGCCCTTCGACGCGCGGGTGTTCCGCAAATACGCCATCGAGTTCGGCCCGGAGGTTTCGACCGACGTCCTCACGCGGCGCAGCGTCACCAAGATCGGCTTCGGGCAGATGACGAAGGTGGCGATCATCACCACGTCGTCGGGCACCTATTCGAGTGACGGGCTGGTGTCGCCGCATGTGCGCTATCCCGGCATCGCGGTGGCGCCGCGCCATCAGCGCCCGCTGGCGCCGGTCGTCCGCCCGGTGGGGACGGATGGCGGCTCGTTCATCGTCCTCAGATAGGCGTCAGCCGCGCTTGAACTTGTAGAAGATGTGGTGGCCGATCTTGGCCGTCTTCTTGAGGCGCGGCGCCCAGTGGGGATAGACGTAGGTCGCGTGGTAGTGGGTCGCGGCCCCGACCTCGGTCAGATAGAGCGTGCCGTTGATGACGCCCTTGGCGATCTCCTCGGCCTGCGCCCAGGCCTTGGGCTCGGTGACCGTCTCGGGGATGCCGTCGCAGGCGAAGGAGAACTGGCAGGCGTTGCGCATGTGCTGGTTCTGGAAGACCACGTTGCAGATGGTCTTGGGATAGATCTTGTGGGCGACGCGGTTCATGACCACCTGCCCCACCGCCACCTGGCCGCGATAGGATTCGCCGCGCGCCTCGAAATATATGGCGGTGGCCATGCACCACAATTCCTTCTCGGAGACGGCCTTGCCGTTGCGATCGACCAGCCGGTCGAAGGCGGTGGCCGGCGTCGTCTCGCGCGCATAGGCGAGCGCGGCCGGCGCGCTGACCGGCATGACGGCGTTGGGCATGGGTACGATCTGGTCGATGGCGCCGAGGGCGGCGCTGGCGGCGGGATCGATGCTGGCGACCGCGACGGCGATGGCCGGCGCCGACAGGGTGCGGGCGGCGGGGGGGCCGCCCTTGCCGGCGCGCGCTTCGGCGATCTGCGTGCGGATGGCATCGAAGCCGCCCGAGACGGTGACGCCGTCGGGGGTCAGGCGGGCGCGGTTGACCTTTTCGGCGCGGTTGGGGCCGGAAAAGAAGCCGGTGTTGAACAGGCTGGCGACCGAGCCGATGATGACCGGCCGGCCATCCTCGAGGCTGAGCGTCGCGGTGGGGGTGGCGATCACGGGGGTCGCGGCGCCGTAGGCGGGGCCCTGAGCGCCACCGGTCAGCAGCGGGTAGACGGCCAGCGACAGCGCCAGCGCGGCGACGACGCCGAGGGGGCTATGCCGGGGACGGGCCCACAGGCGGTTTGAACCAGACAGGCCCATCTAACGCGGTACTACTCACGCAACGCCACAACACTCGACGCTTCGGCATCATGTTGCTCAAATGCCGACCATTTCGATGATGCGGGATTAGGGTTATCGTGAGGTAAACTGCCCGGCGCGCCGCGGGCGGCGGCGCCAACATGGTTAAGCGGCGGCCTGCGCCAGGGCCAGCCGCGCCACCGGCACGCGATAGGGCGAGCAGCTCACATAGTCGATGCCGAGGCCGGCGAAGAAGGCGAGCGAGGCCGGATCGCCGGCGTGCTCGCCGCAGATGCCGATGCGCAGCGCCGGATTGGCGGCGCGGCCGCGCTCGATGGCCATGGCGATCAACTCGCCGACGCCCTTCTGGTCCACCGTGACGAAGGGATCGAGCTCGTAGAGGCCCTTGCGCTGATAGGCGGCGAGGAAGGCCGGCGCGTCGTCGCGCGAGATGCCGTAGGTGGTCTGCGTCAGATCGTTGGTGCCGAACGAGAAGAAATCGACGTGCCGCGCGATGTCGGCGGCGCGCAGGGCGGCACGCGGCAATTCGATCATGGTGCCGAAGGCGAAGCCGGCGCGGGCGGCGGGCGGCAGGCCCGCGGCATCGACCAGCTCCATGACGCGCTCGCGCACCCAGGTGACCTCGTGCGCGGTGGACACGAAAGGCACCATGATCTCGAGCGCCACCGGCGCGCCGCCCTGCTGCATGGCGGCGCGGACGCCCGCCAGCAGGGCCTCGACCTGCATCTGCAGGATCTCGGGATAGGTCACGGCGAGGCGCACGCCGCGATGCCCGAGCATGGGATTGATCTCGGAGATGCGCTCGAGCCTGAGGCGCAGGGCGCGCGGCGCCAGGCCGAGCGAGCGGGCGGTCTCGTCGATGTCCTCGTCGGTGCGCGGCAGGAACTCGTGCAAGGGTGGGTCGAACAGCCGCACCGTCACCGGCCGGCCGGCCATGGTGGCGAAGATGGCGGAAAAATCCTCGGTCTGGAAATCGACGAGGCCGCGCAGCGCGGCGCGGCGATCGGCCTCGGCGTCGCTGAGGATCAGCCGGCGCAGCGCCACCATGCGCTCGCGCGAGAAGAACATATGCTCGGAGCGGGCGAGGCCGATGCCCGCCGCGCCGAAGCTGAGCGCCGTGGCGGCCGATTCGACGGTTTCGGCGTTGGCGCGCACGGCGATGGCGCGCGCCGCATCGGACCAGCCGAGCAACTCGCCGAGGGCGCCGCCGATGCGCGGGCGGCTGAGCGGCAGGACGCCGGCATAGACGGAGCCGTCGCTGCCATCGATGCTGATGCGGTCGCCGGCGCGGAAGACCATCTCGCCGATGCGGCAGGACTGGTCGGCCGGATCGACCGACAGGGTGCGCACGCCGGCGACGCAGGGCCGGCCGGTGATGCGCGCGATGACGCCGGCATGGCTGGTCATGCCGCCGCGCGCGGTGAGGATGCCGGTGGCGGCCTTCATGCCGTCGATGTCGGCGGGGGCGGTCTCGTTGACGACGAGGATGCAGTGGCGGCCGCGGGCGCGATAACGGGCGGCGTCCTCGGCGGTGAAGGCGATGTAGCCGGTGGCGGCGCCGGGCGAGACACCGAGGCCGATGGCGATGGGCGAATGCGCATGGCCGTCGCGGAAGCTCGGGTGCAGCAGCACCTGCAGGCGGTCGGGGCTGACGCTCGCCACCGCCTCGGCCTCGCTCCAGATGCCGCGCGCGACGCGGTCGGTGGCCGCTTCGAGCTCGGCGGTGGCCGTCGCCTGCCAGGGGCGGGCGGACAGGAAGGTCAGCGTGCCGCGCGCGGCGGCGACAGTGATGCACATGTGCCGGCCGGCGGCGCGGTCGAGCACTTCGCTCAGTTCCGTCGCCACGGGGGCGAGCGGCACGCGGCCGCCCGGCAGGGGCGCGGGGCCGAGGGCGCCGCTCTGGGCGTCGCGGCTGAGGAACTGGACGATCTCGCCACTGGCCACCGCCTGCACCAGCACGACGCCGCCCTCGGCGCCGTAGGAGGCGAAAGCCGCGGCGATGGCGCGGGCGAGCGGGCGGGCCGGGTCCACCGCCTCGGCCTCGCTGGCGGGGGCCGGCAGGCCGATGCGGGCGGGCGCGAGCCGCGGCAGCCGCACGTCGCTGGCGGTGCGCACGACCAGCGCCGGCAGCTTCGCGTCGCGCCCGACGAGGCGGAACAGGGTGGCGACCCAGTGGGCGCGGGCGCGGCTCGCCGGCTCGCGCCGCTCGGCCTGCAGGCCCTCCCAGGCGGCGCGGGTGACGAGGATGGTGGGCACGGCGGGCAGCCCCGCCTCCCACACGGCGCGCAGCCAGCGGGCCTTGCCGACGAGGAGCCGCCGCTGCGCCGCGGAAAGGTTTGCGTTGCCGACTGCCGGCACGACCGCAAACATTTCGAGGGCGAGGCTCACCACTGACTTCCTTGATCTGGCACAGCCATAGTGCCCGCGGCGTTGGCGCACCGCAACGGGCCTTGACTTGCCTCGTGGCAGAAAGCATCTCGTCCCCTATGGACAAGCCCAAGCTCGAGATCACGCTGTGCGCGCCGCGCGGCTTCTGCGCCGGGGTGGACCGTGCCATCCAGATCGTCGAGCTGGCGCTCGAGAAATACGGGGCGCCGGTCTATGTGCGGCACGCCATCGTGCACAACAAATATGTGGTCGAGGGGCTGAAGCGCAAAGGCGCGGTGTTCGTCGAGGAGCTGGACGAGATCCCGCCCGGCGACGCGCCGGTGGTGTTTTCCGCCCACGGGGTGCCCAAATCGGTGCCGGCCGACGCCAGGGCGCGCCAGATGTTCTTCCTCGATGCCACCTGCCCGCTGGTCTCCAAGGTGCATATCGAGGCCAACAGGCACTTCAACGAGGGCCGCGAGATCGTCCTCATCGGCCATGCCGGCCATGTCGAGGTGATCGGCACGATGGGGCAATTGCCCGACGGGGCCATCACGCTGGTGCAGACGGTGGCCGACGCCGAGGCGTTCGTGCCGCGCGACCCCGAAAAGCTCGCCTATGTGACGCAGACGACGCTGAGCGTCGATGACACCAGCGCCATCGTCGAGGTGCTGCGGCGGCGCTTCCCGGCCATCGCGCTGCCGCACAAGGAAGACATCTGCTACGCCACCACCAACCGCCAGGAGGCGGTGAAGAAGGTGGCGCCGACCGTGGACGCGATGGTCGTGGTCGGGGCGCCGGAAAGCTCCAACTCGGTGCGGCTCGTCGAAGTGGCGCGGCGCGCCGGCTGCGCGCGGGCGGTGCTGGTCGAGCGGGCGGCGGCCATCGACTGGCGGCTGTTCGAGGGCGTTACACGACTCGGCATCACGGCCGGGGCCTCGGCGCCCGAGGCGCTGGTGGACGAGGTGATCGAAGCCTTCGCCGAACGCTTCGCCATCGCGGTCAGCGCGCATGGCGCGGGCCGCGAGACCATCGTCTTCAACCTGCCGCGCGAGCTGCGCATACCTGCCGCATGAGCGAGACGGTCGTCATCCACACGGACGGGGCCTGTTCGGGCAATCCGGGGCCGGGCGGCTGGGGCGCGGTGCTGCAATATGGCGCGACCGTGCGCGAGCTCAAGGGCGGCGCGGCGCTCACCACCAACAACCAGATGGAGCTGACCGCCGCCATCGCGGCGCTCAACGCGCTGAAGCGCCCCTGTGCCGTGGAGCTGCATACCGACAGCCAGTATGTGAAGAACGGGCTGACCAAATGGATTCACGGCTGGAAGCAGAACGGCTGGCGCACCGCCGACAAGAAGCCGGTGAAGAATGTCGAGCTGTGGCAGGCGCTCGACGCGGCGGTCAACCGGCACACCATCTCGTGGCACTGGGTGAAGGGCCATGCCGGCGACGCCATGAACGAGCGCGCCGACGCCCTCGCCAATGAGGGCATGGCGCCGTTCAAGCCGAAGAAGCCGCGCGCCGATTTGCTGCCGCCGATTTAGACTTTTTGTTTGTCGCGTTTCCGAACCGGAAAAGTCTCGCAACTTTTCCTGGAAACGCTCTAACCGGCGATCTTCGAGAAATCGGCGACGAGGTGCATGGTGTTGCGCAGTGCCGCGAGCAGATGCAGGCGGTTTTCGCGCACCGCCGCATCGGCGTCGTTGACCAGCACCGCCTCGAAGAAGGCATCGACCGGCGCACGCAGTGTCGCGAGGCTGGCGATAGCGGCCTTGTAGTCGTTGGCGGCGACGCCGGCGGCGGCGGCGGCATCGACCGACTTGATGGCGCTGGCGAGGGCCGTCTCGGCGGCGAGCACGAACTTCGTCTGGTCGGAGACGGCGTCGTAGGTGCGGCCGTCCTTTTTTTCCTCGGCGGCGAGGATGTTGGCGGCGCGCCTGTAGCCGGCGAGCAGGTTCCTGCCGTCGTCGGTGCCGAGCAGCGCCGACAGCGCCTCGACGCGGCGGGTGATCTCCAGGATGTCGTTGCTCTCCGGCGTGATGACGGCATCGACGAGATCGTGGCGGGCGCCGGCTTCGCGCAGCGACACCTTGAGGCGGTCGTGGAAAAAGGCGAGCAGATCGGGCTCGACGGCGAGCGGGAAGGTCAGCGCGTTGTCGGTGACGATGCGGATGACGCCGAGCGCGGCGCGGCGCAGCGCGAAGGGATCGCGCGAGCCGGTGGGCTTTTCGTTTATGGCCCAGAAGCCGGTGAGCAGATCGAGCTTGTCGGCCAGCGCCACGGCGATGGCGACCGGCTCGGCCGGCACGAGGTCGGAGGGGCCGAGAGGCTTGTAATGATCGGCGATGGCGTTGGCGACGGCCGGTGTCTCGCCCTGCGCCAGCGCGTAGTAGCGGCCCATGACGCCCTGCAGCTCGGGAAACTCGCCGACCATGAAGGTGGTGAGGTCGGCCTTGGCGAGCATGGCGGCGCGCTTGGCCTGCTCGACATCGGCGCCGACCTGCGGGGCAATCGCGGCGGCGAGCTTCACCAGCCGCTCGACGCGTTGGAACTGCGTTCCGAGCTTGGCGTGGAACACCGATTCCTCGAGCTTGGGCAGGCCGTGCTCGAGCGGCAGCTTGAGATCGGTCTCGTAGAAGAACTTGGCGTCGGAGAGACGGGCGTGGATGACGCGCTCATTGCCGGCGACGATGACCGCACCGCCATCCTCGGCAACGTTGTTGGCGGTGAGCAGGAAGCGATTGGCGAGCTTGCCGGAGCCATCGCGCAGGCAGAAGCATTTCTGGTTGGCGCGGATGGTGGCGATGATGACTTCCTCGGGCACGGCGAGGAAGGCCGGATCGAAGCTGCCCATCATCACCACCGGCCATTCGACGAGGCCGGCGACCTCCTCGAGCAGCCCGTCGTCATGGATGACGGTGAGGCCCTGCGCGAAGGCGAGATTGTCGGCGTCGGTGCGGATGATGTCCTTGCGCCGGTCGATGTCGAGCACGACGGAGGCGCGCTCCAGCGCCTGCTGGTAGTCCTCGAAGCGGCGGACGCGGATCGGCCCCGGCGCGAGGAAGCGGTGGCCATAGGTGGTCTGCCCCGCCGTGATGGCGGCGGCGGAAAAGGCGATCACCTCGGGCTCCTCGTTCTCGGCGCCGAAGGTCGCGGTGATGGCGCGGATGGGGCGCACCCAGGTGAGCCCGCCGGTGCCCCATTGCATGGACTTGGCCCAGGGGAAGCCCTCGATGATGCGCGGCAGGGCGCGGGCCAGCATGGCGGCGGCGGCCTGCCCCTTGATCTCGGCCCTGGCGACGTAGAACTCGCCCTTCTTGGGATCGGCCTCGATGCTGGCCTGATCGAGCGAGGTGAGGCCCGCCGCCTTGAGGAAGCCGTCGATGGCGGCCTGCGGCGCGCCGACGCGCGGCCCCTTGCGGGCCTCGCTGCGGTCGGGCGAGCGCGCCGGAATGCCGGCCACGGTCAGCGCCAGCCGGCGCGGGGTGGCGAAGGCGCGCGCGCCCTCGTAATGCAGCCCGGACTCGACCAGCGCGCCGGTGACGGCTTTCAGCAGATCGTCGGCCGCCTTGCGCTGGAAGCGGGCGGGGATCTCCTCGGAGAAGATTTCGAGCAGCAATTCGGGCATTGGCAGGACCGGATGTGAAGGCGCGCGAGGGTTAGCAAGGGCGGCGCGGATTGTCCAACGAAGACGCCGGACGCCGTTACCAGCCGCCGCCTCCGCCGCCACCGCCGCCGCCGCCCGAGCCACCCCCGCCGCCCGAGAAGCCGGAGCCGGAAGAGCTCGACGGCTGCGCCGCGATCATGGCGGCGCTCATGCCGGTGGCCATGGCGGAGAAGGATTTCGAGAAGCTGCCGCTGGAGCCGGAGGTCCAGCCCGCGCCGCTGTACCAGTGCGGGGCATAGGTGCCGCCCGCCGCGTCGGCGACGGCATTGCGGGCGAGATCGGCCTCGAAGCGTTCGGTCCACGGCTTTTCGACGCCGAGCGCGATGGCGAAGGGCAGGATGGCCTCGAAGCGCCCGATGGTCATCTGCGGCTCGCCCTTGTCGACATAGTTGAGCCGGTTCTTCTCGGCGGTGTCGAGATACATGCGGAAGCCATCGATCTGGTCCATCAGCTTGCGGCCCTGGATGGTGGGCGCGCGCATGAGGATGGCGAAGACGATCTCGATGACGACGATGGAGACGGCGGCGATGAGCCCGGTATCGATGCGGATGCCGCTGAGGCTGCTGACGAAGGCGCCGAGCACGTTGAAGCCGACGATGGTGATCCACACGCCGGCGATGAGCTTGCGCACAATGCCGCTGCCCGCCCCGAAGACGACGCTGAGGACGACGCCGACGACGCCGGCCCCGATGACCGCCGCAAGCAGTATGGCGAAGTCGAGCACGTCGAGCCAGACGAGGGCGAGAAGCAGCGCGACGGCGAGCAGCACGCCGCCGGCGGTATAGAGCAGGTTGTTCCTGAAATAGACCTCGCGGTTCTCGCGCTGGATGTTGGAGACCAGCGCGCCACGCTTCTCGTTGAGCTTGGGCCCGTCGGTCTTGTCGATGGTGACTGTGCCGCGCGAGCGGATGAAATCGTAGAGCGCCCGCTCGCCGGCAGGGAGCCTGTCGGCCGTGTCGCCGGTGGCGGTGATGCGCGTGTCTTTACTGGACGAGTCGATCGTCACGAGGCCCTTGACGCCGAGGTCGAAGATGGTGGCGGTGAAGGCGGTCCAGCCGGCCTGCTTGAAGCCCATGGCGTGGATATAGTGGACGAGCGCCGGCGACAGCCCCTTGGGCGGGTGAAAGAGCGGGATGATGGTGCCGCGTACCGGGTCGCGCCCCACCGCGCTCCAGGCGAAGACATTGTAGAGCAGCACGAGGAAGACGGCGAAGGCGGGGAACACCAGCTCGCGATGGTCAGAGAGCCAGTAGCCGATGCCGGTCAGCCCCTCCGGGGCGACCAGAATGCCCTTCTGGAATTTCACCGCCGCCGACAGCCCCTCGCCCGGCGCCAGCGTGCGCGTGCTGCGGAAGGCGGCGGAGGTGTCGGACTTGCGCTCGATCGTCACGGCCTGCTCGGTCGAGCCGGGGACGCCCGTATAGCCGATGGCATCGTCGATCACCGCGCCCGGCGGCACGTTGAGCGTGGCGGTGACGGCAAGGATCGGGAAGTCCCAGTAATTGCCGGTGACGTTCCAGAACAATTCGTCATGGTCGGCGAACATGCGGGCCATGCGGGTCATGGTGTAGCGGATGGTGTAGGTGTGCGGGCCGAAGCTCAGCAGCACGTCCGCGTCGCCGATCTGGATGCGCTTGAAGCCGTCGGCGAGGTTGGACACCGAATAGGGCTCGGCGCGACCGTCGCGCTCGACGCCGACGACGCGCAGGTCGGAGCGCAGCCGCGTATTGTCGGGGTTGATGAGCTGGACCGGGATGTCGCGATAGATGCCGCGGCGGATGGCGCTGCCCTCGACATTGACGGCGATGGTCTCGACCACCTCGACCGAGCCGTCGGCACGCAGCGTGGTGTTGGAGGTGAAGCTGCGGATCTCCTCGCGGGCCAGGGCCGGCGCCGCCCAGAGCGCAAGGACCGCGAGGACGAGCAGCAGGCCACAGGCCGCGAGGCGTCGGCCGGCGCCGTGCAGGACGCGCCCCATCGCCGCTAGAACTTCACCTGCGGCACGGCGCTGTCGGCCGGGTTGTCGAGCTCGAAATACTGCACCTTCTCGAACTTGAAGAAGTTGGCGATGACGTTGGACGGGAAGGACTCGACCGCGGTGTTCAGGTCGCGGGCCGTGCCGTTGTAGTAGCGGCGCGCGAGCTGGATCTCGTTCTCAGTGTTGGAGAGCTCACCCTGGAACTGCAGGAAGTTCTGCGACGCCTTGAGGTCGGGATAGGCTTCGGCGATGGCGAGCAGCCGGCCCAGCGCGCCCGACAGCGCGCTTTCGAGCTTGGCGCGCTCGGCCGGCGGCGCGCCCTGCCCCGCCTGGGCGGCGGCGCGGGCGGCGGTCACCGCCTCGAGCGTCTCGCGCTCATGGCCCATATAGCCCTTCACGGCTTCCATGAGGTTGGGGATGAGGTCGGTGCGGCGCTTGAGCTGCACGTCGATGCCCGACCAGCCCTCCTGCGAGAGCTGCCGCTGCCGCACGAGGTTGTTGTAGGCCATGATGCCGTAGCCCACGACCACGACGATGATGCCGAGAATGATCCAACCGAACATGAATGCCTCCGGGTCGGACGCGTCCGCCGCGCCGCACGTTATCGCAGGATGTCACCGGCGCAATGGGGCGGCAACTGGGCCGAGGCACATGACTAACCGATGAATACGATAATCAACCTGAATCCAGGTATTATGGCATAATAAACTGAAAATCAGTTGTCGCTACTATTGCCCTCGTCTTCCGGCTTGACGACGAAGCGCTGGCGCCGCCGATAGGCGTTCGGATTGACCATGATCTTCGGCCGGAATAGCGGATCGCGCAGGGCCCTCGCCGTGAGATTGCGCGCTTTGGGCGGCGATTTCCTCTTGTTCCTCTTGGGCGGACGCATCGGCAGAGTCTAGCGCCGGCCACGGCCGCTGTCATGCGGGAGCAGTTGCGCGCGGCAATGTATCATGCAATGATACAACATGATCCGCAGCGTCCGAGACAGGCGGATAGACGCGATTCTCGCGGGGCAGACGCCGAAGGGGTTTCCGACGGCGCTCGTGCCGGCTGCCCGGCGCAAGCTCTATATGCTGGAGCATGCCGCCATCCTCGCCGATTTGCGCTCGCCGCCCGGCAATCGGCTCGAAGCCCTGAAGGGCGACCGCATCGGGCAGCATTCGGTGCGGATCAACGATCAATGGCGCCTGTGCTTCCGCTGGCGCGACGGCGGAGCCGAGGAGGTTGAAATTGCCGACTATCACTGAGCCCAAGGCGGTGACGTTCCTGCCGCCGATCCATCCCGGCGAAATCCTGCGCGAGGAGTATCTCGTACCGCTCGGGCTGTCCGCCGGCGCCCTGGCGCGCCGCCTCGGGCTGCCGCGCACGCGCATCGAGCGCGTCGCCGCCGAAAGCACGGCCATCACGCCGGACACGGCGCTGCGCCTCGCCCGTTATTTCGGCACGACGCCGAATTTCTGGCTCAACATGCAGGCGGGCTACGACCTTGCCGTCGCGGCGCAGGCGGCAGCCGAGCAGATCGCCGCCATCGAGCCGCGGCGCGCGGCGGGTTAGGCGCCGCCGCCGGCGGTTTGCAGCCAGGCGGCGCCGCAGGCTTTGGCGAGGTCGCGGATGCGCAGGATGTAGCTCTGTCGCTCGGTGACCGAGATGACGCCGCGGGCGTCGAGCAGGTTGAAATTGTGGCTGGCCTTGATGACCTGCTCATAGGCCGGCAGCGCCAGCGTGTGGCGGCCGTCGGCGCCCTGGCCCTGTTCGAGCAGCGCCTTGCACTCGGCCTCGGCGTCGGCGAAGTGGCGGAACAGCATGTCGGTGTCGGCTGCCTCGAAATTGTAGCGCGACTGCTCCTGTTCGTTCTGCAGGAACACGTCGCCATAGGTGACCTTGTCGGCGCCCGAGCCGCCGTTGAAGTTGAGGTCGTAGACGTTCTCGACGCCCTGCACATACATGGCGAGGCGCTCGAGCCCGTAGGTGATCTCGCCCGGCACGGGCATGGTGTCGAAGCCGGCGACCTGCTGGAAATAGGTGAACTGGCTGACCTCCATGCCGTCGCACCAGCACTCCCAGCCCAGCCCCCAGGCGCCGAGCGTGGGATTTTCCCAATCGTCCTCGACGAAACGGATGTCGTGCAGCTTGGAATCGAGGCCGATCTCGGCCAGCGAGTCGAGATAGAGCTGCTGGATGTTGTCGGGCGACGGCTTCAGGATCACCTGAAACTGGTAGTAGTGCTGCAGCCGGTTGGGGTTTTCGCCATAGCGGCCGTCGCGGGGGCGGCGCGAGGGCTGCACATAGGCCACGCGCCAGGGCTTGGGGCCGAGCGCGCGCAGCGCTGTCGCCGTGTGCCAGGTGCCGGCGCCCATCTGCATGTCGTAGGGCTGCAGCAGCACGCAGCCCTGGCGCGCCCAATAGTGCTGGAGCGTGAGGATGAGGCCCTGGAAGGAGTTCCGGGGGTCCATGTCGGGAGGCAGTTGAGGCATGAAAGGCGTCCGCTATGAGGCGGGCGGACCCTAGTGGCGCGGCGGGCGGGGGTCAATCGGCCGCGCGGGTCAGCGGCGCGTCTCGTCGTCGGGCGGGCGGAAGGTGCCGTCGCGGCCGCGCTCGAGGGTGATGACGTCGGGACGCTGGCGTTCCTCGAGGTCGCGGCGGTGGATCGCCTCGTCGGTCGCCTTGAAGTGGCCCTGCCAGTCGCGCCAGATGCGGCGCAGGCCGAACCAGACGAGGCCGACGAGCACGGCGATGACGACGATGCGCAGCAGGATGCCGGTCATCGCCCGTCCTGCCTTGCGGCCGATCCGCCGAAAATGTCCGCTCCGCTCTGCATTCCCCACGTCCCCGATGGCTGCCGTGATGTAGAGGCCAGTGGCCGGTTTTACCAGTGGAGCCGGTCCTCGCCGCGGAAAATCGCCTCGAATTCGGGGCGGAAGGCGCGGCCTTCGGCCTCGTGCAGGGGGCGCGAGGCGAGCAGCGTCAGCGGCGCCCGCGAGCCCTTGATGCCGCGCACCAGCACGCGATGCGCCGGCGCGCCCGCGCGCGGGGTGAGCGGCAATATGGTGAGCGCCCCGAAACGCCGCGCGAAGCCGGCGAGCAATTCCGGCAGGCGGGAGGCGACATGGATGAAGATGGCCTCGCCGCCCGGCGCGGCGTGGGTGGCGGCGGCGCGCAGCCAAGTTTCCAGCGCGTCCGGGGCCATGTGGCGGGCGGCGGCGCGGGCCGGCGCGGGGGCGCTGCCGGCGTCGAAAAAGGGTGGATTGGCGATGATCGCGGCAAAGGCGTCCGGCGCCAGCGCGCGGCGGCCGGGGGCGGCGAGGTCGAGCGTTTGCACCTCGGCGCGGCTCGCCAAGCCGTTGGCGGCGATGTTTTCGGCGGCCAGCGCCGCCATCGCCGGATCGGCCTCGACCAGCACGGCGCCGAGCCCCGCGCGGTCGGCGAGGGCGACGAGAGCGGCGGTGCCGACCCCGGCCCCGAGATCGAGCAGCCGGCCCTGCGTCACCCCCACGGCAGCCCCGAGCAGCACCGAATCGAGGCCGGCGCGAAAGCCGCGCGCCGGCTGCGCCAGCGTCAGCCGCCCGCCCAGAAAGGCGTCGCGTGTGACACCCTCGCGCTTTTCAATTTCGACGCCGTGGGCTAGGGACATCGCACTTCCCGGACCGGTTTCCCGCCGATCATAAGGTTTTGCGGGCCGGCCTCAACGGCGGATCGCGTCATGGTGGTGTCGGCAGCAGCAGAAAAGGACCAGGCCGCGACGGGCGCGCTCGACCGGCTGCTGGCGGTGACGCATGCCGAAATGGAAAAGGTCAACGCGCTGATCCTCAGCCGCGCCGAATCCCATGTCGAGATGGTGCCGCAACTGGCGCGCTACCTGATCGAGGCGGGCGGCAAGCGGCTCAGGCCGATGCTGACGGTGGCCGCCGCCATGCTGTTCGGCGGGCAGACTGGGGCGCAGGTCAATTACGCCGCCGCCGTCGAGTTCATGCACAATGCGACACTGCTGCACGACGACGTGGTGGACGAGAGCGACATGCGGCGCGGCCGGCCGGCGGCGCGCATGATCTGGGGCAACCAGGCGAGCGTGCTGGTCGGCGACTACCTGCTCGGGCAGGCGTTCCTGATGATGGTCGAGACCGGGCGGCTCGACGCGCTGGGCGTGCTCGCCAAGGCGGCGACGATCATCGCCGAGGGCGAGGTGTTCCAGCTCTCGAAGGCCGGCGACCTCGCGGCGACGCCCGACGACTACGACCAGGTGATCCGCGCCAAGACGGCGACGCTGTTCCAGGCGGCAGCGGAGGTGGGCGCCATGGCCGGCGGCGCCGATGCGGCCGGCCGCGCGGCGCTGCGCGATTACGGGCTGGAGCTGGGGCTGGCCTTCCAGCTCGTCGATGACGTGCTCGACTATCGCGGCGAGGCCGGGGCGATGGGCAAGAACACCGGCGACGATCTGCGCGAAGGCAAGATGACGCTGCCGGTCATCCTGGCGCTGGCGGCGGCCAACCCGGCGGAGCGCGGCATCATCACCGCGGCGCTCGGCAAGCCCGACGCGAGCGAGGCCAGCTTCGCGCAGATCGTCGCCATCATGGACCGCCACAACGCGCTGGGCCGCACGGTCGAAAAGGCCCACGCCCATGTGCGCCGCGCCCGCGAAGCGCTCGCCCCCCTGCCCGCAAGCGACATGAAGACGATCCTCAGCGACATCGCCGAATTCTACGTGAGCCGGGCGTACTAAACCCTAGACGGCAATAAGAGGGGCGGCGGCGACCCAGTGGGCGGGGTGGGCGGCGCGCAGGTCGTGGGCGGCCTGATGGGCTGGTGCCGAGGCGCCGAAGAGGCCGAAGACCGTGGCGCCGGAGCCCGACATGCGGGCCAGCATGCAGCCGGGGGCGGCTGCCAGCTCCGCGACGAGTGGCGCGATGGCGGGGACCAGCGCGGTGGCGGCGGGCTCGAGGTCGTTGCGGGTGCCGGCGAGCCACAGGCCGAGCTGCGCCGGCCGGGTCAACGGCTCGGGCAGCGCCGGCAGGCCGGGATTGTCGGCATGGGCGAGGTGGCGGAAGATCTCGGCGGTGGCGACGGGCTCCAGCGGATTGACCAGCACGACGTGGCAGGCGGGAAAGGCGGCGAGCGGGGCGACGCGCTCGCCGATGCCGCCGACCCGCGCCGGCCGGGAATAAAGGCACATGGGCACGTCGGCGCCGAGGCTGCGGGCGAGGTCGAACAGCTCGGTGGGGACCGTGCCGCCCGCCAGCGCGGCGCAAAGGCGCAGCGCCGCCGCCGCATCGGCCGAGCCGCCGCCCAGCCCGGCGGCAACGGGGAGGTTCTTGGCGAGGGTGAGCGCCAGGCCGGCGGGCAGCCGCTCCGGCCAGCGGGCGCGGAAGGCGGTGACGGCGCGCAGCACGAGGTTGTCGGGCGTGCCCACCAGCGTGCGGGCGAAGGGCCCGGTGAGCACGAGGCTGTCGTCGGCGGCCGGCAGCGCCGTCAGCTCGTCGCCGAGGCCGGCGAAGGCGACCAGCGTATCGAGCGTGTGGTAGCCGTCCGGGCGGCGGCCGGTGACGTGCAGAGCAAGGTTGATCTTGGCCGGCGCGGCCTCGACGAGCGGCGCGGCCAAGCCTAGTTCACCGCGGCCTGATCCCCCGGCGGCGGCGCGACGGGCGCCGAGTCCTCGGAGGGCGGCGCCGCGTCGAGCCCGCCGGCGAGCTTGGGGGCGGCGCGGGCCCGCACATTGCCCTCGGTGTCCACCGAGGAGGCGATGGTCCACTGGAAGCGGGCTTCGTCCGTGCGGCCGACGCGCCAGTAGGCGTCGCCCAGATGGTCGTTGATCTCGGCGTCGTTGGGCCGGATGTTCACCGCCTGCTCGAGCTTTTCGACGGCCTCGTCGAAGCGGCCGAGGCGGTAATAGGCCCAGCCCAGGCTGTCGATGATGAAGCCGTCATTGGGCGCGGCGGCGACCGCCTGCTGGATCATGCCGAGGGCGCGCTCGAGGTTCATGCCCTTGTCCACCCAGCTATAGCCCAGATAGTTCAGCACCTGCGGCTGGCCGGGGTTGAGCTCGAGGGCGCGCAGGAAATCCGCCTCGGCGAGGGGGAAGCGGTCGGCCCGCTCATAGGCGATGCCGCGCACATAATAGAAGCGCCAGTCGCCGGGCGCCTTGCCGCCGGTGACCGCCAGCGCCTTGGTATAGCTGTCGGCGGCGGCCAGAAACTGCTTGTCGGCGCGCTGCAGGTCGCCCAGCACCGAGATGGCTTCGAGGTCGTCGGGCGTCGTGGTGACGATGTTGCCCAGCCGGCGGATGGCCTGCTGGCGGTCGCCGAGGGCGTCGAGGTTGTCGGCCACGCGGACCGTCGCCATCGGCTTCAGCGGCGAGCTGGCCGGCACCGCGTCATAGACCGTGTTGGCCAGCTCGTGCTGGCCGGCGCCGTCGTAGAGCTGGCCGATCACCAGCGGCACGGTGTCGTTGGCGGGGTCGAGGAACTGCGCCAGCCGCTCCAGCACCAGCGCCACGTCGGTGGTGCCCTCACGGGCGAAGGCGATGGCGACGCTGTGGAACATCTCGCCGGCGCCGGCCTGGACGCTCGCGGCGAAGGGGCCGGGATGGCGGTGCTGCGCCAGCGTTTCCTTGAGGGCGGCGACGGCGGGATGGCCGAGACCCTGCGCCTCGAAGGTGACGACCGCCGCCAGCGCCTCGTCGAAGCGGCCGGCATTGCCGAGGATGCGGGCATAGGCCTCGACGACATCGGCCGTATAGGGGTCGGCGTCCTGCGCCTGCTCGATATAGGCCTGCGCGTCGGCGGCGCGGCCGGCCACCTCGGCCATTATAGCGCGGTGGAAGACAAGGAATTCGTCGAGCCCGCCCTGGCCGACCGCGTCGAGCGAGCGGAACGCCTCGTCCACCCGGCCGTCGCCGGTGAGCGCCCAGGCCCTGAGGATGGCGCCGGTAATGCCTTCGAAGCTGTCGGCGCCGAGCTTGTCGAGCGCACGCACGGCGGCGGCATAGCGGCGCTGCTTCATCGCCTCGGTGGCGGTGACGAGCCTTGCGAGCTGGTGGTTGGGCTCGAGCTCGAGCAGGCGGCGGGCGGTGTCGGCGGCGCGGTCGATCTCGCCATTGGCGGCGAAGGCGACGAAGGCGCGGTCCAGCACATAGGGGCTGTCCCAGCTTTCGGCCACGGCAGCGGCGAAATAGCGCGACGCGGCGGGCGTGTTGAGGTCGCCCAGCGCCTCCTGGCCGGCGAGGAAGCTGCCGGTCCGGCTCGGCGCCTCGGCCTCGAAGACATCCGACTGGGCGGCAGCGGGCATGGCGAGGCAGGCGGCGAACCCGAGGGCGGCGGCGAGGCGCAGGGCGGTTTTCACGAGGATTCGGGTCTCCGGGGACGGGCCAGACGAGCCCGAAAACATTGGCTATTTTGCGACTGCGCCGCAAGGGCGCATGGTGGCGGATACGCTTACGGGGAGTTCGAATGGCCAAGGAATATCCGGCGCTGACGCCGCATCATCGCGCGTTCATCGCTCACCAGCATGTGTTCTTCGTCGCCTCGGCGGCGGCCGGCACGCGCGTCAACGTCTCGCCGCGCTCGACCGACCTGCTGCGCATCCTGGGCGACAACGTCGCGCTCTATCTCGACCTCACCGGCAGCGGCAACGAAACGGCGGCGCATCTGCGCGCCGACGGGCGGCTCACCATCATGATGTGCGCCTTCGACGGGCCGCCGCTGGTGCTGCGGCTCTATGGCCGCGGGCGGGCCATACGGCGCGGCAGCGAGGAGTATGCGGCGCTGCTGGCGGCCGAATTCGGCGGCGAAGAGCGGCTGGGCGCGCGCCAGATGGTACGGCTCGACTTCGACCTGGTGAAGACCTCGTGCGGCTACGGCGTTCCGTTCCACGACTACACGGGCGAGCGCGACACGATGGACAAATGGGCGCGGGCCAAGGGCGTCGAGGGGCTCGAGGCCTATTGGCGCGAAAAGAACCTCGAAAGCATGGACGGGCTGCCCACGGGGCTATTGGGCTGAGCTACATACCGACATAGTTGGGACCCGAGCCGCCTTCGGGCGGCACCCAGGTGATGTTGCGCGCCGGGTCCTTGATGTCGCAGGTCTTGCAGTGAACGCAGTTGGCGGCGTGGATGCGGAACACCGGCTGGCCGGCCGTACTGTCGATCTCGTAGACGCCGGCGGGACAGTAGAGCGGCGCGGGCTCGACGCCGAGCGCCGGCAGCGTGTCGCGCACCGGCACGGCCGGGTCGGTGAGCCTGAGATGCACCGGCTGGTCCTCGTCATGGGCGATATTGGCGAGAAAGACCGAGCTGGCGCGGTCGAAGCCCGTGCGGCCATCGGGGAGCGGATAGGTCTTGGCGCCGCTGGTGGAGAGCGGCCAGAGCGTATCGGCATCCGCCTTGCGGTGGCGCAGCGTGCCGAAGGGCGAGAGCCGCAGCAGCGTCGTCGCCCACATGTCGAGGCCGGCGAGCAGCACGCCGAGCGTCGTGCCGAAGCGCGACCACAGCGGCTTGACGTTGCGCACGCGGTACAGCTCGCGGCCGATGCCGGTGGCGGCGGTGCGCGCCCCGAGATCGTCGAGCCGGTCATGCGCCCGCCCCGCCGCGAGCGCCGCCGCGACGGACTCGGCGGCGGCCATGCCGGAGCGGATGGCGCTGTGGATGGCCTTGAGGCGCGGCGCGTTCATGTAGCCGGCGGCGCAGCCGATCAGCGCCCCGCCGGGAAAGGCGATGTCGGGGATGGACTGCCAGCCGCCCGAGGTCAGCGTGCGCGCGCCATAGGAGAGGCGCGTGGCGCCGGCGAGCAGATGCGCGATGGCGGGGTGCTGCTTGAAGCGCTGGAACTCGTCGAAGGGCGAGAGCGTGGGGTTGCGGTAGTCGAGATGGACGACGAGCCCGAGATAAATCCGCCGGTCGCCGGCGTGGTAGCAGAAGCCGCCGCCCTGCGTCGCGTCGTCGAGCGGGAAGCCGAGATAGTGATCGGCACGGCCCGGTTCATGCACCGAGTCCGGGACCTGCCATATCTCCTTGATCCCGAGTCCGAATTTCTGCGGCGACGCCTTCGCGCCCAGGTTGAAGCGATGCATCAACTGCTTCGCCAGCGAGCCGCGCGCGCCCTCGCCGACGAGCGTGTAGCGGGCGCGCAGGCCGATGCCGGCGGCATGGCCGGGCTTGGGATTGCCGGCCCGGTCGAGGCCGAGATCGCCGGTGACGATGCCCTCCACCGCGCCTTCCGGCGTCACCAGCAGATCGACGGCGGCGGTCATCGGATAGATCTCGACGCCGAGCGCCTGCGCCTCATCGCCCAGCCAGCGCACGAGGTCGCCGAGCGAGACGATGACGCCGTCCGACGTCTTCATCAGCGGCGGCAGCAGGGCGTTGGGCAGGCGCAGGGCGTGGCGGCGGGTGAGCAGGTGGAAGCTGTCGCGCGTGACGGCCGGGCCGACCGGCGCGCCGCGCTGGCGCCAGTCGGGGATCAGTTCGTCGAGCCCGCACGGGTCCATGATCGCGCCCGACAGGATGTGGCCGCCAAGCTCGGCCGCTTTCTCCACCACGGTGACGGCCGTCGCGGGCGCCAATTGCTTCAGCCTTATGGCGGCGGCGAGCCCGGCCGGGCCGGCGCCGACGATGACCACATCGGTATCGAGGATGTCGCGCTCGGGCATCAGGGTTCCTTGCCAAGACCGGGCGTGACATAACAAGCCGATGCCTGCCGATCATCCGCAAAATGACGCCGACGCCCTCGCCATGCTCGAATGGTATCGCGAGGCCGGCGTCGATATCGCCGTGGGCGAGACGCCCGTCGATCGCTTCGCGGCCTCGGCCGCCGCGCCGCTGAAGCGCGCGCCGCTGCCGGGGAGCCCGCGCCCTGCCCCACCGGCGCCCGCCGTGCCGGCGACGCCGCTGGTCACCGATCCCGGCGAGACGCGCGCCATCGCGGCGGCGGCCGACAGCCTCGCGGCGCTGCGGGCGGCGATGGACGCCTATGAGGGCTGTGCGCTCAAATACCGGGCGACGCAGCTCTGCTTCGCCGACGGCAATCCCGAAGCGGAGATCATGCTGGTGGGCGAAGGCCCCGGCGAGCAGGAGGACCGGCAGGGCAAGCCCTTCGTCGGGCGCGCCGGGCAGTTGCTCGACCGCATGCTGGGCGCCATCGGGCTCGACCGGACCAGCGTCTACATCGCCAACATGGTGCCGTGGCGGCCGCCGGGCAACCGCAACCCGACGCCGGAGGAGCTGGCGCTGTGCGCCCCGTTCCTCCACCGGCAGGTGGAGCTGGTGGCGCCGAAAGTGCTGGTGACGCTGGGCAACGTGCCGACGCAGGCGCTGTTCGAGACCAATCGCGGCATCACGCGGCTGCGCGGGCAATGGAAGACGCTCAGCATCAACTCCTGGAGCGGCCCGGCCATCCCGACCCTCCACCCCGCCTTCCTGCTGCGCACCCCGAGCGCCAAGGCCCAGGCGTGGCGCGACATGCTGAGCCTCAAGGCGGCGCTGCGGGAGTAGGTCCGCCCTACGTGCGGCACATGCGGCTTCGGCGGCTTTCATGGATTCCCGGCTGCGCCGGAATGACGTAGGTAGGGGCCCATGTCGTCCGTCGTCAAAATCTACGCGCTGTTCCTCGGCTCGGCCTTCCTGATGTTCGCCGGCGGGCTGCAGGGCCTGCTGCTCAGCGTGCGCGGCGCCGAGGAAGGGTTTTCGCTCCTGGCGCTCGGCCTCATCGGCACGGGCTGGTCGGTGGGGTTCATCACCGGCTCGATCAGCGTGCCGCTCCTGGTGCAGCGGGTCGGCCATATCCGCGCCTTCTCGATCATGGCGGCGATCGGCACCATCACCATCCTGCTCAACCTCTTGTGGATCGCCGATATCGGCTGGATCGTGCTGCGCGCCTTTTCGGGCTTCTGCTTCGCCGGCGCGGCGATGATCGTCGAGAGCTGGCTCAACGAGGTGGCCGAGAACAAGAGCCGCGGCACCATCTTCTCCATCTATACGACGATCAACATGACGGCCTCGACGCTGGGCCAGCTCGCCATGTCGGTGACGGGCGTGTCGAGCCATATCCCGTTCATCGTCGGCGCCATCTTCTTCATCTGCGCCATTCTGCCGAGTGCCCTGACCTCGACGCCGCAGCCGCGCCCCCTCGCCTCGGCCAAGCTCGATGTGTGGCTGCTCTACAAGACCTCGCCGCTGGCGGTGATCGCCGCCTTTTCCGTGGGCATGGCGAACGGCACCTTCGGCACGCTGGCGCCGGTCTACGGGCACGACCAGGGGCTCGACGCCTCGGGCATCGCGTTCCTGTTCGCGGTGACCGCCGTGCTCGGGGCGCTGGCGCAGGTGCCGGCCGGCCGCATCAGCGACCGCATGGACCGGCGGCTGGTGATCGTGGCGCTGGGGAGCGTGGCGGCGGCGGCCGGGTTCATCATCCTGCTCGTCAATCCGCATGGCGGCTGGCCGATGTATGTGCTGTTCGGCCTCTACGGTTTTTCGGCCTACCCGATCTACGCCATCGCCGTGGCCCATGCGAACGACTTCGCCCGGCATGGCGAGTTCGGCCGGGTGGCCGGCGGCATGCTGCTGGTCCTGGGCACGGGCCTCGCCATCGGCCCGGCCATCGCAGCGCTGGTGATGAACCTCTACCAGCCGGTGGGGCTGTTCCTCGTCACCGCCACCTTCCACGGCGCACTGGCGCTGACGGCGTTCCTGCGCATGAAGGTGCGGCCGGTGCGCGTCGATGGGCGCATCCGCTTCCGCGTGATGAACGCCGAAAAGGGCGTGACGCCGGGCAGCGTGGAGCTCGATCCGCGCTCCGACGACACGCAGGAGGACATCGTCGCGCCGGCGCCGGCGGGTCTCAAGCCGGAAGCCGAAACCATCACGCCGGCGGCAGAGCCCGAAGCCCCGGCAGGCGCGGAGGAGGCGCCCAAGGATGTTCAAGTCTGAGCTCGACACCAGCAAGCCGTTCGTGCCGCTGTCGCTCGCCGTGCTAGCGGTGAGCGACACGCGCACGCTGGAGACGGACACCTCCGGCGCGCTGCTCAAGGAGTTGATGGAAGCGGACGGGCACCGCTGCGCGGCGCGCGCCATATGCCCCGACGACATCGGCAAGATCCGCAAGACGGTGATCGACTGGGTCGAGGACCCGGCGATCGATGCCATCATCACCACGGGCGGCACGGGCTTTTCCGGCCGCGATGTGACGCCGGAGGCGCTGGAGCCGCTGTTCGCCAAGCGGCTGGACGGGTTCTCGGTGCTGTTCCACCAGTATTCGGTGACGACGGTGGGCACGTCGAGCCTGCAATCGCGGGCGACGGGCGGGCTGATCGGCACCACGTTCGTCTTCGTGCTCCCCGGCTCGCGCGGCGCCTGCCGCGACGCCTGGGAGGGAATCCTGCGTGCCCAGCTCGACAACCGCCACATGCCGTGCAACTTCGTCGAGCTGATGCCGCGGCTTGGCGAACGCTAGGCTTTCGCTGAGCTCGAAATCAGGGTGTCGAGCTCGGCGAACTGCTCGGGGTAGCCGCTGACGCTGCCCGAGGCGAGCGCCTCGTCGAGCGCGGCCTTCGAGGGATAGAGGTCTTGCAGGACCAGGTGCGTCTTGCCGTCCTTCTCCTCGAAGGTGACGGTGGTCACCGGGCCCTCCTCGCTTTCCTCGTTGGTCCAGACCAGTCGCCTCGGCGGGTCCACTTCCAGGTATCGCCCGACGAACGCCATCGGTTGATCGGACGCCGGGTGGCCGAACACGAACCGGTAGGTACCACCGGGCCGGACATCGGCCTCGCAGGACAGGAACGTGATTCCGAATGACTTCGGCGCCCACCAGCGCATGAGCAGCTCGGGCTTGGTCCAGGCATCAAAGACAAAGCGTACAGGACCGTCGAACGTGCGTGTCACGACGAGTTCACGGTCGGACCGGCGATCGGTCGTCGTGTTGTTCTTCGGGGCGGGGGCCGCAGGCGTCTGCATGTCATTCACTGGACTTCTCCTTGCGTTTCAATTCGTCGACGATCTTGTCCAATTCGTCGAAGCGTGCGGCCCAGAGCCGGCGATGCTGTTCGAGCCATGCGGCTTCTTCCTCGAGGCCGCGGCTGCCGAGGCGGCAGGTCCGCACGCGGCCTATCTTGCGGGTGGTCACAAGCCCGGCCTGTTCGAGGACGCCGACATGCTTCTTCATGCCCGTAAGGGTCATGTGGAATTTTTCGGCCAGCTCCGTGATCGAGGCGTCGGTGCGGCCAAGCTGTTCAAGGACGCCGCGGCGGGTCGGGTCCGACAGGGCGGCGAAGGAGGCGTCGAAGCTGGATTGATACTGAACCATATGGTTTAGTATATCGCCTGACGCCAATATGCAAGCGCGGCGTTGGCGTGACGAACAAGGCACCGGGCCGGGAACAGGCTCTGCCCTTCGGCCGTTCCCCTCACCGAGGGGGCGGTCAGGCGCAATGTTCTTGTTATGTTCTCATTCGCCTGCTAAGGCTCGGGACCCTTCACCAACCGGACGATTCGTCCCCCGCGATGGCCGCCATCGGTATCCAGACAGCCCCTTCTTTCGAGCAGCTCGAAAAGCTCAAGGACACGCGCGATGCCGATTTGATCGGGCGCGCGCTGGTCGATCCGCGGCGCAATCGCGGGCGCGGGGCGCAGAGCAACGCGGCAGGCCGCTTCGAGACGGAAAGCCGCGAGGCGTTCGACGACGGCTGGGGCCAGCTCGAGGAGCTGAAGCCCTTCGAGACCATCGAGCATATCGAGCGGGCGCGCAGCATCATCACGCGCAACGAGAGCCCCGACATCGGCTTCGACCGCTCGATCAACGCCTATCGCGGCTGCGAGCATGGCTGCTCGTACTGCTTCGCGCGGCCGACCCACGCCTATCTCGGGCATTCGGCGGGGCTCGATTTCGAGCGGCAGATCTATGTGAAGGTCAATGCCGTCGAGGTGCTGCGGCGCGAGCTCGGCGAGAAGCGCTACCGGCCGAAGCCCATCGCCATGGGGACCAATACCGACCCGTACCAGCCGGCCGAGCGCAAATACCGGCTGACGCGCGGCATCCTGGAGGTGCTGCTGGAGACGCGCCACCCCACGACCATCGTCACCAAATCGGCGCTCGTCGTGCGCGACATCGACATTCTGAGCGAGATGGCAAAGCTCGGGCTGGTGCGCGTCGGACTGTCGGTCACCAGCATGGACCATATCCTCAGCCGCAAGATGGAGCCGCGTGCCTCGACGCCGGAAAAGCGCCTCGAGGCGATCCGGCTGCTGGCGGCGGCGGGCATCCCCAGCGGCGTCATGGCGGCGCCGATGATCCCGGCTGTCAACGACATGGAGATGGAACGCATCCTCGACGCGGGCGCGGCGCAAGGCGCGCAATGGGCCGGCATGGTGCTGCTGCGGCTGCCGGGCGAGGTGCGCGAGATCTTTCGCGAATGGCTGCTGCGGCACTATCCCGACCGGGTGAAGCACGTGCTGTCGCTGGTGCGCGAGACGCGCGGCGGCAAGGACTACAATTCCGCCTGGGGCGAGCGCATGACCGGCGAAGGCGCCTACGCCACGCTGATGCAGCAGCGCTTCGCCCGCGCGCGCGAACGCTTCGGCCTCGACCGCAAGCTGCCGGCGCTGCGCACGGATCTGTTCATCCCGCCACGCGTGGAGAGTGCGCAGATGGAGCTGTTCTAGAGCGGGAGTCTGGTGGGCGCACTCTGCACCAGAACGCGCAGTCGGGATCTTCCCCAGCGAAGCGGGGGAAGGTGGCGCCGGAGGCAACGGAAGAGGGTGCGCCACGAGCACGGAGTTCGTGGCGCCCCCTCCACCATGCTGTGCATGGTCCTCCTCCCCCGCGAGCGGGGGAGGAGCCCGACTGACAAGCCAGGATCGCCTGCCCCTACTCCGGCGTCAGCCGCGTCGGCAGCAGCTCGCCGGTGCGGTCGAGGACGGGATAGGCGGCGGCCGCGACGATCTGGGAGTTGATGAGCTTCATGTCGCGCAGCAGGTCGAGGTCGATGGCGCTACGCATGCCGCCGGCGGTGCCGGCGCTGCGCATCTGGGCGAGGTGCGAGGCCACGGCTTCGCGCTCGGCGGTGCGGAACACCAGCTTTTCCTCGGCCAGCGCGCGCGCCACCTCGGGGTTCTCGGTCATGAACAGCGAGGCGGCGGTGCGCAGATTGGCGACAAGGCGCTCCATCAGCTCGGCCAGCTTGGCGTCGGCCTCGGTGCGCCCGAGCAGGCCGCGCTTCAGGCGCTTGCCCAGATGCGTCATGAGGTTGCGGTCCACCACGTCGCCGGCCTGCTCCATGCTCATCGAGAAGACGAGGATTTCGCGCATGCGGCGCTGGTCCTCGGTGCTCAATTCCTCGGGGTCGATGGAGGAGAGATAGCGCTTGATGGCGACATTGAGCGCATCGATCGTGTCGTCGTGGCTGCGCGTCTTCTCGATCAGCCGGCGGTCGTTGCGCAGCAGCGCGTCGCGGGCGGTGTAGAGCATCTGCTCGAGCAGGTCGGCGAGGCGCAGCGCCTCGCGCGCCGCGCCGCCCAGCGCCACCAGCGGCGTCGTGCGGGCCACCGGATCGAGATAGATGGGCTTCGACGGATCGTCGGTCGGGCGCGACGGCAGCAGCCGGCGCAGGCCCTTGCTGGTCGGCCCGAGCAGCGGCAGCATGAATAGCGCCAGCACGAGGTTGAACAGCAGGTGGAACAGGGCGATGCCCTGCGCTGCCGGCACGGCGGCAAACAGCGGCGGCAGCAGCGGCAGCAGCGCCAGCGCGACGACGATGCCGAGGCACCGGTTGAGCAGGTTGCCGAGCGGCAGCCGGCGCGCCTCGGAGGTCGTGCCGTCGGTCTCGAGCAGCGGGTTGATGGCGGTGCCCAGATTGGCGCCGAGCACGGCGACGAAGCCGACGGCGAGCGGCAACTGGCCGTGGGCGGCGAGCGACATGACCAAGAGCACCACGGCGACGCTCGAATGCGCGCCCCAGGCGGCGAGCGCGGCGAGCAGGAAGATGAGCGCCGGCACCGAGGCGATCACCGCCATGCCGGCGGTGAAGGTGGGCGTCGCCTCGGCGGCGCCGAGCACCGCCAGCATCTGGTGCAGCGCCAGGAGCATGAGGCCGAGCCCGATCAGCGCGCGGCCGAGATCGTGCACCAGCGGCTGCTCGCGCCGGAACATCACATAGCCGGCGAGGATGAGCACCGGCGCCACCGCGGCGATGTCGAAGGACAGCACCTGCACGATGAGCGCGGTGCCGACATTGGCGCCCAGCATCACCGCCAGCGCCGGCAGCAGATCGACGACGCCGCTGGCCGTGAAGCTCGCCGCCATCAGCCCCGTCGCCGTGCTGCTTTGCAGCAGCACCGTGACGCCGATGCCGGCGAAGAACGCCTTGACGCGGTTGCCGAGCGCGAAGCCGAGGATCTGCCTCAAACGCGGGCCGAAGGCGCGCTGCACCCCGGACTGCGCCATATGCGTGCCCCACAAAAACAATGCTATCGCGCCGGCCAGGGCGAGCGACGCCCATACGAAATCCATGCCCCTCGGGGCCTCCACTGTCGTCAAACCGTCATACTGCGCCGGAACGCCTTGTTATCAAAGGCCTTTCGCAGAGCCTCGGCGGGCCTTGCGGCGGCGCGGGAAAGTTCCATGCTGGGCACAACCATGCCGACAGCCGATTCGCTCCCTGTGGGGCCCAGCCTCTTTCACGAAAAGCGCGCCATGCGGCGTGGCGCCCGCATCGTCGCGGGCGTCGATGAGGCGGGGCGCGGCCCGCTCGCCGGGCCGGTGGTGGTGGCGGCCGTGGTGCTCGACCGGCGGCGCATCCCCGACGGCCTCGACGATTCCAAGAAGCTCACGGCCGGCGAGCGGGCGCGGCTGCATGACGAGATCGTCGCCCATGCGAGCGTGTCGGTGGTGGCGGCGCCGGTCAGCATCATCGCCCAGCTCAACATATTGTGGGCGACGATGTGGGCCATGCGCCGCGCGGTGCTGGGGCTCAGCCTCGCGCCCGACCATGTGCTGATCGACGGCAACCGGCTGCCCGAGGACATGCCCTGCGCCGCCGAGGCGGTGATCGGCGGCGACGGGCTGTCGCTGTCGATCGCGGCGGCGTCGATCGTCGCCAAGGTGACGCGCGACCGCATGTGCGAGATCATGGATTGCGAGGAGCCGCAATTCGGCTTTTCGAGCCACAAGGGCTATTCGGCGCCGGCGCATGTCGCAGCGCTCGACAGCCACGGGCCGGGGCGCTTCCACCGCATGGATTTCGCCCCCTGCCGCGATGCGGCGGCGCGGCGGCGGCTCGGCGCCGCATCGTAAGACTTCGGTAACCCTCGCGCTTAATTCGCCTTTAACCGTAAGCCCTTACAACCGGCCCTGTTAGTGCTGCGTTAGGGTTACGAGTATGTTGCGTACCGCGCGTACGGCCGTCGCGGCCGCTGCGGAGAGGGCGACGCTGCCCGCCGACACGATCCTCGTCGGCGACTGCATCGCCCACATGAATGCCTTGCCGGCCGGCTCGGTTGACCTCGTTTTTGCGGACCCGCCCTACAATCTCCAGCTCGAAGACGGGCTGACGCGCCCCGACCAGTCCAAGGTCGATGCCGTCGACGACGACTGGGACAAGTTCCAGAGCTTCGCCCATTACGACGCCTTCACGCGCGCCTGGCTCAAGGCGGCGCGCCGGGTGCTGAAGCCCGACGGGGCGCTGTGGGTGATCGGCAGCTATCACAATATCTTCCGCGTCGGCGCGGCGCTGCAGGACCTCGACTACTGGCTGCTCAACGACGTGATCTGGCGCAAGGCCAATCCGATGCCGAACTTCCGCGGCACGCGCTTCACCAACGCGCATGAGACGCTGATCTGGGCGGCGCGCGACAAGAAGAGCCGCGTCACCTTCAACTATGCGGCCATGAAACAGGCCAATGAAGACACGCAGATGCGCAGCGACTGGCTGTTCCCCATCTGCACCGGCGCCGAGCGGCTGACCGACGGCGCCGGCGACAAGGTGCACCCGACGCAAAAGCCCGAGGCGCTCCTGGTGCGCATCCTCAACGCCACGAGCCGGCCGGGCGACGTGGTGCTCGACCCGTTCTTCGGCACGGGCACGACCGGCGCGGTGGCCAAGAAGCTCGGCCGCCACTTCATCGGCATCGAGCGCGACGACCGCTATATCGCTGCCGCCCTCAAGCGCATCGCGGCGATCAAGCCGCTGCGCGGCGAGGTGATCGAGACGGCGGTGCCCAAGCGGCAGGCGCCGCGCATCGCCTTCGGGTCGCTGGTCGAGATGGGCCTCATCGCGCCGGGCACCGAGCTTTACGACGGGCGGCGGCGCTGGTCGGCGCTGGTCAGGGCCGACGGCTCGCTCGCCTCGGGCCGCTACGAGGGCTCGATCCACCGCGTCGGCGCGCTGGTGCAGGGCGCCGAGGCCTGCAATGGCTGGACCTTCTGGCACACAAACCAGAACGGCCGGCTCGCCCCCATCGACGTGCTGCGCGCCGATGTGCGCGACAAGCTCGGACTGCTTTCCGCCTGAGATACGACCTCCAGTCTCCGGGCAGATCTGCCGCCGGCACCCAGAAGGGGCCGGCGGCACTCTTTTATGCGAGGCCGGCGGCGGCCAGCGCCTTGCGGAAGACGGTGGGCAGCGCCTCGGCGGCGAGGCGGCGCGGGTCGGCCCACCAGCCATCGGCCAGCAGCGTGGCGTCGGGGATGGTGGCGGTCCACACCGAAAGCTCCAGCCGGAAATGGGTGAAGACGTGGACGATGTCGCCGGCCCGGTGCCAGTCGGCGGCGACGGGAAAGGTCGGCGGCGCGGGCGCGGCGATCCAGTCCGAAACCGGCGGCTCGGTCATCTTGGCGAGCAGCCCGGTCGGCGGGCGGGTGCGCAGGAAGACGTCGCCAGCCGCATCGCGCATGACGAAGACGTGGCCGTAACGCGTTGGGCGCACGGGCTTTTCCGCCTTCACCGGGAAGGCGAGCGGGTCGCTTTTGCCGGCGCAGCCGGGAGCCAGCGGACAGATGAGGCAATTGGCGGCGCGCGGCGCGCAGATGGTGGCGCCGAGATCCATCAGGGCTTGCGCGAAGTCGCCGGCACGGGCCGGCACGGCCGCCTGAACCGCGTTGCGGATCAAGGGCTTGGCGTCGCGGACCGGCACCTCCAGCGCGAGATAGCGGGCCAGCACGCGCTCGACATTGCCGTCCACCACGGCGACGGGCTCGTCGAACGCGATGGCGGCGATGGCGGCCGCCGTGTAGGGGCCGACGCCGGGCAGGTCGAGCAATTCGGCGGAGGTTTCGGGGAAGCGCCCGCCATGAACTTCTGCCAGGTAAACGGCGCAGGCGTGGAGATTGCGGGCGCGGGCGTAGTAGCCGAGCCCGGCCCATTCGACCAGCACGGCGTCGAGCGGCGCGGCGGCGAGGGCCGTCACGGTCGGCCACAGCGCGAGGAAGCGCCGGTAATAGCCGGCGACGGCGGCGACGGTGGTCTGCTGCAGCATGATCTCGCTGAGCCAGACGCAATAGGGGTCGGGACGGACGCCGCGCGCCCGCTCGGCCGGGCCGACGCGCCAGGGCAGCGCGCGGGCGTGGCGGTCATACCAGGCGAGGACGGCACCGCTGTCGAGCGGGGAAGCCTGTTGCGCATGCGGCGGGTTTGGCATGATGGGGAGATGGCGCAGCCGCGCGGGCGGCGCAACCGGAATCGGAATGGCAACGAAGAGTAAAGACGACAAACCGATCAAACGCCGCAACCGCGCCGTGGGCGTGGGCGAGGCGCTGAGCGGGGTGCTCGACGCGGCGCTGCGCAAGCGCGGCTTCGCCACGCGCGACCTCGTCACCCACTGGGCGGACATCGCGCCGAAGCCCTATGACCGCGCCGCGGCGCCCGACCAGCTCAAATGGCCGCGCGGCGGCGGCCATGAGGGGGCGACGCTGGTGCTGCGCTGCGCCGACAGCCAGCGGCTGGCGCTGAGCCACGAAGGGCCGCTGGTGGCGGCGGCGGTGAACCGCTATTTCGGTTATTTCCTCGTGCGCGAGGTGAAGCTCTCCGCCAGCCCGTTCAGCGCCGGTTCAGCGCCGCCGACGGAAGCTGAGAGCCTGCCGCCCGAGGTCGCGCGGCGGGCCGGCGAGGCGGTGGCCGAGGTGGCCGACCCCGAGCTCAAGGCGGCGCTCCATTCGCTGGGCGCCGAGGTGATGGCCAGAAGGAAGCGCCGCTAGCACCAGCACCCTGCCCTCGCGCGCACGTGACCGATCCTTACGCTTTGGTCACTTGCCCCGCCCCTGCCCCCGTGTAACTTGCCGCAAACCAAGGAGTTCCTGTCGTGAAGCTGAACCGCCGTGAGACTTTGACCCTGGCCGCCGCCGCGTCCGCCGCGGGCGTCATGGGCCTCGCCCTGCCCGCCGCCGCCAAGGAAGGCGACATGATCGACCAGGTGCGGCTGATGGCGCCGGCGGGGGTGCCCGACAAGGTGGCCGGCAATCCCGACGCCAAGGTGACGCTGATCGAATACGCCTCGCCCACCTGCCCGCACTGCGCGCAGTTCTCGAACACCGTGCTGGAACCGCTCAAGCAGAAATATGTGGAGCCGGGACTGGTGAAGCTGATCATCCGCCCGTTCGCGCGCAACACGCTCGATGCGGCGATCTTCATGCTGGCGGAAGCGGCAGCGCAGGCCGCCGACGCCGGCGCGGCGCCCGCCGAAGCCGATGCCTCGGCCGAAAGCAGCGCCCCGGCGGCGGCCGAAAGCGGATTCTCGCCGGCGGCGGTGGCGGCCTATGAGACCGTGCTGGCGACGTTCTTTCGCACGCAGGACAGCTGGGGCATTTCCGACAAGCCGCTCGACGCGATGAAGGCGGTGGCCTTCCAGCTCGGCTTCTCGGAGGCATCGTTCAACGAGGCGCTGACGAATCAGGACCTGTTCGCCGCCATCGAGCAGATGCGCAACCAGGCGATGGACGATTTCGGCCTCGAAGGCACGCCGAGCTTTTACGTGAACGGCAAGCAGCTCACCGGCGAGAAGTCGCTGGACGAGCTTAGCGCCGAGATCGACCCGCTGCTGTAGGCAAGGCCCCTCATCCGCCCTTCGGGCACCTTCTCCCCCGAGGGGAGAAGGGTGCGGGGCGACGGCGTTGCCCCCTCCTCGGTGGGAGGGCGTGCGGCGGACTCAATTTCTCCACAAGCTTCCGATCTGAAATCGGGGGCGTCGCTTTCGCGCGGCGGGCCGCTTCGCTATGCCAAAGTCATGAAGTTCACGCGTCTCAAGCTGCACGGGTTCAAATCCTTCTCCGATCTGACGGAGCTTTATCTCGAACCGGGGCTCACCGGTGTCGTCGGGCCGAACGGGTGCGGCAAGTCCAATCTCGTCGAGGCGCTGCGCTGGGTGATGGGCGAAAGCTCGTACAAGGCGATGCGCGCCTCGGGCATGGACGACGTGATCTTTTCCGGCTCGGGCAATAGGCCGGCGCGCAATTCGGCCGAAGTGACGCTGGTGCTCGACAATGGCGAGCGCACGGCGCCGGCCGCGCTCAACACCGCCGACGTTTTGGAGGTCACCCGCCGCATCGAGCGCGAGGAAGGCTCGGTCTATCGCGTCAACGGCAAGGAAGTGCGGGCCCGCGACGTGCAGCTGCTGTTCGCCGACGCCTCGACCGGCGCGCATTCGCCGGCGCTGGTGCGGCAGGGCCAGATCGGCGAGATCATCGCCGCCAAGCCGCAGCAGCGGCGGGCGCTGCTCGAAGAGGCAGCGGGGATTTCCGGGCTGCATTCGCGCCGGCACGAGGCGGAGCTCAGGCTCAAGGCGGCCGAGCAGAACCTCGAGCGCGTCGAGGACGTCATCACGCAGGTGACGCAGCAGCTCGAGCAGCTCAAGCGCCAGGCGCGGCTGGCGACGCGCTATCGCGGGCTGAGCGGGGAGATCCGCAAGGCCGAGGCGACTTTGTTCCATATCCGCTGGATCGCGGCGCGCGCCGCCGAGGCCGAGACTGAGGCGGCGCAGGGCACGCTGATCAACGAGTTGGCCGAGGCGCAGCATATCGAGCTCGAAGCGCAGAAGGTGGTGTTCATGGCCGACCAGGCCGTGCAGCCGCTGCGCGACAAGGAAGCGGCGGCCGGCGCGGCGTTGCAGCGGCTCACGATCCTTGCCGAGCAACTGGCCGAGGAGGCGCGGCGCGCCGAAGTGCGGCGGCAGGAACTGGCGCAGCGCATCGAGCAGACCAATGCCGATGGCGAACGCGAGCGGGCGCTGCTCGGCGAAAGCGACGAGGCGCTGCGGCTCGCGGCCGAGGAAAAGACGCGGCTCGAAGCCGAGGCGGCGGGCGAGGCGGAGGCCTTCGCGACGGCCAAGGCGGCGGCCGAAGCAGCCTTGCAGGCGGTGCAGGCGGCGGAAGCCGAGGCGCGCATCGCGGCCGACCTCGAAGCGCAGGTCAAGGCGCGGCGGGCGCAGGCGCGGCGCGGCGCGGACGACGCGGCGACCCGCATCGCCCGGCTCAGGCAGCAGATCGCCGATGTCGAACGCGACGCCGAAGGCGTGGCGCGCCAGCTCGATGCCGATGACGGCGTGACGGCGCGGCGCACGGCGCTGGAGACGGCGCAGGCGCTGTCGGCCGAGGCCGAAGCGGCGGCGGTGGCGGCCGAGGAGGCCACCCGGCAGGCGCAGGCGGCGCTCGACGCGACGCGGCCCAAGGTGCAGGAGGCCGAGGCGCTGGTGAACCGGCTCGACGCCGAGGCGCAGACGCTGAGCCGCATTCTCGACGGCACCAGCAAGGGGCTGTGGACGGCTATCGCCGACACGCTCAAGGTGGATGCCGGGTTCGAAACGGCGCTGGGCGCGGCGCTGGGCGACGACCTCGAAGCGTCGAGCGACGCCGGGGCGCCGCTACACTGGGCCGGCCCCATAGCTGGCGAGGCCGACCCCGCCCTGCCCCTCGCCATCCTGCCGCTCAGCGCGCATGTGTCGGGCAGCGACCTCTTGAAGCGCCGGCTCGACCAGATCGGGCTGGTGGAGCGCAGCGAAGGCGCGCGCCTGCAACCGCTGCTGAAGCCCGGCCAGCGGCTGGTCTCGAAAGACGGCGACCTGTGGCGCTGGGACGGCTTCGTCGCCGCCGCCGACGCGCCGAGCGCCGCGGCGCAGCGGCTGGCGCAGCGCAACCGGCTGGCCGAGCTCGATGCCGAGCTCGGCGCGGCACGGGCGGCGCGCAACGGGCTCAGGGCCGACGCACAGGCGCTCGACCAGGCGCTGGCGCAGGCGCGCGAGGGCGAACGGCAGAAGCGCGAGGCGTGGCGGGCGGCGCAGCGCGAGATCGCCACGGCGCAGCAGGCATTGGACCAGGCGACGCGGGCGGTGAGCGAGCTGGCGACGCGCCAAAGCGCCCTCGAAGAGGCGCGGGTGCGCCTTGCCTCGTCGCTGACCGAGGCCGAGGGTATCGAGGCCGACGCCCGCACGGCACTGGCGGAGGCCGGCGACGAGGCGGAAGCGGCGGCGCTGCTCGCCAGCAAGCGCCAGCACCTCGACGAGGCGCGCGCGGGGCTCGACCAGGCGCGGGTGAAGCTCGCCTCGTTCGAGACGGCGGCGCAATTGCGCACCGGCAGGCTGAGCCAGATCGCTACCGAGACGGCGAACTGGCAGCGGCGGCGGGCCGGCGCCGAAGCGCAGGTGGCAACGCTGGACAAGCGGCTCGCCGAGCTGGGCGAGGCCTTGCAGGCGATGGCCGACACGCCGGGCGGCTTCGAGGAGCGCCGCGCGGCGCTCGACGCCGAGATCGCGGCGGCGCGCACCGCGCATGGCGCGGCGAGCGACACGCTGGCGGCGGCGCAGGCGAGGTTCCGCGAGGCCGACAAGGCGCAGCGGCTGGCGGCCGAGGCGCTGTCGGGCTGCCGCGAAAACCTGGCGCGCGTCGAGGAGCGGCTCAAGGGCCTCATCGCGCAGCGCCACCAGATCGAGCGGCAGGTCGAGGAAACGCTCGACATCCAGGCCGCCGAGACGGCGAGCGCGGCGGGCATCCGCCCGCAGGACACGCTGCCCGAGGAAGAGCAGACCGAGCGCCGGGTCGAGCGGCTCAAGGCCGAGCGCGAGCGGCTGGGCGGGGTCAACCTCGCGGCCGAGACGGAAAGCGTCGAGGTGCAGGAAAAGCTCGACGTGATGGTGAAGGACCGCGACGACCTGATCGCCGCCATCGCCAAGCTGCGCTCGGGCATATTGAGCCTCAACCGCGAGGGCCGGGCGCGGCTGTCCGAGGCGTTCGAGAAGGTCAACGGGCATTTCCAGGAGCTGTTCACGACGCTGTTCGGCGGCGGCACGGCGGAATTGCAATTCGTCGAGAGCGACGACCCGCTGGAAGCCGGGCTCGAGATCATCGCCAGGCCGCCGGGCAAGAAGCCGTCCACCATGACGCTGCTGTCGGGCGGCGAGCAGGCGCTGACGGCGATGTCGCTGATCTTTGCGGTGTTCCTCACCAATCCGGCGCCGATCTGCGTGCTCGACGAGGTGGACGCGCCGCTCGACGACCACAATGTCGAGCGCTTCTGCGCCCTGCTCGAGGCGATGGCGACGCGCACCGAGACGCGCTTCGTGGTCATCACCCACAACCCCATCACCATGGCGCGCATGAACCGGCTGTTCGGCGTCACCATGTACGAGCGCGGGGTGAGCCAGCTCGTGTCGGTGGACCTCAGCGGCGCCATCGCGGTCAACGAGTCGAAGGTCGCCTGAGGCGGGGCGCGCGGCGGCGCTTTCGGGCGCCCCGTGGCGGCGCGACCGCATGACTCGTTGTCGCGCCCCCTCTCGCGACTAAAACGACCTGTGCGATCAATGACTTAGGCCGATTGTGGCGCGCTTGACACCCAAACACGCCAACACTATGTTGCCGGCGACTTTGAGGGCATAAATTTCCTGTGCCGGGGCGATGCGAGGGGCTGCGATGAGCGAACCGCGTGACGACGAGCGCCCCGTTTCCGGGCCGGCGTCCAAGGTGACGGCCGATCTGGAAGCACGTATTGCCCGTGCGCAAGCGCAACGCCCGGCGGATGCCGCGGCGGAGCAAAGGCGACAAGGCGAGATGTCGGGGATGAGCCGGGGGTTCCGGCTCGCATCCGAGTTTGCGGCGGCGATCATCGTCGGCGCGGGGCTTGGGTATCTCATCGACATGTTTCTGCCCACGCGTCCGTGGGGGCTGGTCGTGCTGCTGCTGTTGGGCTTCGCCGCGGGCGTGACCAATGTGGTGCGGGCGACCCGCGAAATGAACGAAGCGACCGCCGTGCCGGCCGATACGCCGGCGCTGCGGGACGACGACGAAGACGAGTGACGGAACGAAGGGCTCGACGTGGCTGACGCAGCGAAACCGATTGAACCGATCCATCAGTTCCAGATCTCGGACATCTTCCATATCGGCACGTTCGGCGGCGACGGCACCGCCGGCAGCGGCGTCAACATCGCCTTCACCAATTCGGCGCTGTTCATGGTGCTGACCGTGGCCACGGTCGGGCTGTTCCTGATCTGGGGCTCGGCCAGACGCGCCATCGTGCCCGGCCGCATGCAGCTCATGGTGGAGATGACCTACGAGTTCATCGCCAACATGGTGCGCTCGACCTCGGGCGCCGCGGGCATGCGCTTCCTGCCGCTGGTGGCGACGCTGTTCATGTTCGTGCTGTTCGCGAACCTGCTCGGCATGTTCCCCTATTTCTTCACGGTGACGAGCCAGCTCATCATCACGGTGCTGCTGGCGCTGATCGTCTTCTTCACCGTCATCATCTACGGCTTTTACAAGAACGGGCCGAAGTTCCTCAAAATCTTCGCGCCGTCGGGAATCCCGTGGTACGCGATCTGGCTGGTGACGCCGATCGAAGTGATCTCGTTCCTCAGCCGCCCGGTGAGCCACAGCCTGCGACTGTGGGGCAACATGCTGGCCGGCCACATCGTGCTCAAGGTGTTCGGCGGCATGGTGGTGGCGATGCTCGGCGCCGGTGCGTGGGGCCTCGCCTCGGTGCTGCCGCTCGGCATGGCGGTGGCCCTCACCGGCCTCGAATTCCTGGTTGCGGCGCTGCAGGCCTATGTGTTTGCCGTGCTGACCTGCGTCTATCTCAACGACGCGCTCCATCCCGGCCATTGACGCCGGTTCCCATCGACAGCAACGAAATTCCAGTTCCCAAGGAGACGTAACATGGAAGCAGATGCAGCGAAGATGATTGGTGCGGGCATCGCCTGCCTCGGCATGGGCGGCGCCGGCATCGGCGTGGGCATGATCTTCTCGAACTACCTCGCCGGCGCGCTGCGCAACCCGGCGGCGGCGGCCAGCCAGTTCTCGAACCTCATCTTCGGCTTCGCCGTGACCGAGGCGCTGGGCATCTTCTCGCTGGTCATCGCCTTCCTGCTGCTCTACGCAGTCTGAGACTGCCGGACCACACACGGGCTTCGGGGCCACCCCGGAGCCGGCTGACGAGCAGGGTAGTTGCGAATGTCTCAAACCGTCTATCTTCTGGCCCAGGCCGAGACCTCGGCCTCACCCGCCGACGCCGTGCAACAGGGCGTGGTGGTGACGGAGACGCCGGCGGGCGAAGCCGCGGGCGGCGACCAGCACGCGACCACCGAGGCGGGCCACACGGACGTGTTCCCGCCCTTCGACACCACGACCTTCGCCAGCCAGATCGTCTGGTTCGCGCTGTGCTTTGCGGTGCTCTACGTGGTGATGAGCCGGGTGGCACTGCCGCAGATCGGCTCGATCATCGACAAGCGCAAGGCCCGCATCGAGGGCGACCTCAAGGAGGCCGAGCGCCTGCGCGGGGAGACCGACAAGGCGGTGGCGGCCTATGAGCAGGCCCTCGCCGACGCCCGCACCAACGCCCACGGCATCGCCGAGGAAACCCGCACCTCGATCAAGGCGGACCTCGACGGCAAGCGCAAGGCGGTGGAGGAGGACCTCGCCAAGAAGGTCGCCGACGCCGAGGCGCGCATCGGCAAGAGCAAGCAGGCGGCGCTGACCAACGTCAACGAAATCGCGACGGAAACGGCCACCGCGCTCGTCGCCCGGCTGATCGGCGAGGCCAACCCGGCCGAGGTCGAAGCGGCCGTGACGCAAGTGGTGAAGGGATAATCCGATGGCCATCGATGCCGCATTCTGGGCCACCATCGCGCTGCTGCTGTTCATCGGCCTCGTCGTCTGGCTCAAGGTGCCGGGGATGATCGGCAAGGCGCTGGACGGGCGCATCAAGGCGATCGAGGCCGAACTGGCGGAAGCCGAGCGGCTGCGCCTCGAAGCCAAGTTCCTGCTCGAGGAATATGAGAGCAAGCGGCAGGCTGCCGCGAGCGAGGCCGAGAGCATCGTTGCCGCGGCGCGCGAGGAGGCGTTCCGCATGACGGCCGACGCCAAGACCTCGCTCGAAGCGCTGATCGCGCGGCGTACCAAGGCGGTGGAAGACAAGATCGCGCAGGCCGAATCGCAGGCGCTCGCCGAAGTGCGGGCGCGCTCGGCCGACGTTGCCATCGAGGCGGCGCGCGTGCTGCTCGGCCAGAAGATGAGCGCCAAGGGCGACGCGCTGATCGACCAGGCGATCAAGGACGTGGGCGCCAAGCTCAACTGAGCGGCCGGCATCGCCGACCTTTTTCGCGGGCCTTCGGGCCCGCTTTTCATTTCAGCTCCACTCGGCCCAGCGGCCGTGGAAATCGCCACGGCCGAGCGTCACCGTGCCGCCCGCCGGCCACAGGGTGAGGGCGATGCGGGCGCTGCCCGGCACGGCATCGGCCTCGATGGCAAGGCGGGCCAGTGGGCGCGCCGGGGTCGCGGCGGCGCCGAGCCGGGCCAGCAACGCCGTCATGCGCGCCTGCTGCGGCGCCGGGATGTATTGCCAGACGACGGTGTGGAAGACGACGCGCGCGACGCCTGCGGGCGGCGGCGAAGCAAGCTGCACCTCGAGCCAGTCGGCGGCATCGGCGCGCGCGACGGGGCGCCGCGCGGCCGCCGCCAGCGCCAGCGCCGCCTCGGTGCGCGCCAGCCGCTCGGTCTGGTCGGCCCAGACATAGGAGAGCAGCCGCGCGCGATCCTCGGGGCGGGTGGGGTCGAGCGGATTGAGATCGCAGCCCTGCCGGCCGGCGATGACGAGCGGCGCGGCGAGCGGCGGCGACGGGCCGCGCCACGGGCAGACGATGGTCAGCGGCGCGTCGGCGGGGCCCCAGCCCCTGCCCTCGCCCAGCTCGTAGCGATAGGCATCGAGGCCGAGATTGAGCCCGGCGCTGGCGCCGATCTCGTAGAGCGCGAGCGGCAGGCCGGCGATGGCGGCGACATGCAGCAGGCCGCCGAGGATGAGCGCCGAGCGTGCCACCTCGTTGGTCTGCGGCGCGCTCGCCAGCCGCTCGGTGAGGAAGACATCATTATGCGCCAGCGCGTCGGCGATGGCGGCCCACAGCGCCTTGTCGGAGGCGGCGTGGGGCGGATAGACGGCGGCGAGGCCGGGCTCCCAGCCCGAGCGCGCCAGCGCGTGCAGGGCGCCGGCGGCGCGCAGCGCGACGTTGTCGGCATAGGGGTCGCCGGCCCAGCCGAGGATGCGGTCGCCGAAGCGGGTGCGCCGATCGAGACGGGCGGCGAGCAGGCGGCAGAGCCGCGCGGTGAAAGGCGAGCCAAGCTGCTCGCAATAGCGCGCCTGGCCGGCGAACTGCTCAAGGACGCGCTCGGTAGCGGACACGGCGGCTCCCTGGCCCGTGGTGGGCGCGCAGGATAGCGGCCAGACCGGCGCCCTCCAACCCCCGTCGCTACACCTCCGCGGGCGCCTCCCATTTCAGCCGGGGCTGGCGGGCGGCGCGGGTTTCGTCGAGGCGGCGGCGCGGGGCGCGCGTCGGGGCGGCGGTGAAGCGCGCGGCGTCGCCGGCCTTTGCCGCCGCGGCCAGCGCCAGCATGGTGTCGCAGAACTGGTCGAGGGTTTGCAGCGACTCGCTTTCGGTCGGCTCGACCAGCATGGCGCCGTGCACGACCAGCGGGAAATACATGGTCATGGGGTGGAAACCCTCGTCGATCATGGCCTTGGCGAAATCGAGCGTGGTGACGCCGGTGCCCTCGAGGAAGCTGTCGTCGAACAGCGCCTCGTGCATGCAGGGGCCGTCGCCATAAGGCAGCGAGAAGGTGCCGCCGAGCCGCGCCTTGACGTAGTTGGCGTTGAGCACGGCGTCGCGCGCCGCCTGGGCGAGGCCGTCGCCGCCATGGCTCAGCATATAGGCGAGGGCGCGCACATACATGCCCATCTGGCCGTTGAAGGCGGTGATGCGGCCGAGATGGGTGCCCTCGGCATGCTCGACCAATTCGCCGGCACGCATAAAGGGCACCGGCGCGAAGGGCGCCAGCGCCGCCGACAGCACCACCGGGCCGGCGCCCGGCCCGCCGCCGCCATGCGGCGTCGAGAAGGTCTTGTGCAGGTTGATGTGCATGGCGTCGATGCCGAGATCGCCCGGCCGCACGACGCCCATGATGGCGTTGAAATTGGCGCCGTCGCAGTAGAAATAGGCGCCCGCCGCGTGCACGGCGGCGGCGATCTCGATCACCTCAGGCTCGAACAGCCCGCAGGTGTTGGGGTTGGTGAGCATGAGCGCGGCCACGTCGGAGCCGAGCGCGGCCTTGACCGCCGCGACATCGACGGTGCCGTCGTCGCGCGCCGGGATGGTGCGCACGGCATAACCGAGGAAGGCGGCCGTGGCCGGGTTGGTGCCATGCGCGCTCTCGGGCACTAGAACGACGTTCCTGCCGTTGGCGCCGCTGGCCAGGTGCGCGGCGCGGATGGCCATCATGCCGGCCATCTCGCCATGCGCGCCGGCCTTGGGTGTGAGGCACACGGCGGCGGTGCCGGTGAGCGTCATGAGCCAGTGCGCCAGCTCGTCCATCAGCGCCAGCGCTCCGGCGACGGTCGAAACGGGTTGCAGCGGGTGGATGTCGGCAAAGCCGGGCAGCCGCGCCAGCTTCTCGTTGAGGCGCGGATTGTGCTTCATGGTGCACGAGCCGAGGGGATACATGCCGCCGTCGATCGAATAGTTGAGGCGGGACAGGCGCACATAGTGGCGCATGGCCTCGGGCTCGGTGAGGCCGGCGAGGGCGAGCGGCGCGGTGCGCGCGAAGCCGCCGAGGAAGTCGCCGCCGATCTCGACCTCGGGCAGATCGACGCCGGAATGGCCGATGTCGCCGATCTCGAACAGCAGTTTTTCGTCGGGGAGGAGCGCCGCGCCTGAACTGGTAGCGGGTGCGGCGGTGCCGGGGCCGGTGGGGCGGCCTTGCGTGTTCATGCTCATTTCAGCGCCTCCGCGAGGCCGGCCGCCAGCGCGGCGATGTCGGCGTCGGTGGTGAGCTCGGTGGCGGCGAGGATGACGAGATCGTCCACTCCCCGCTCGTTGGGGAGGAGACGGCTCACCGGCACGCCGGCCAGAATGCCGTTCCGCGCCAGCATCTCGACCATTGCGGCGCCGGATCTGGGCAGGCGGATGGTGAGCTCGTTGAAGAAGCTGCGGTTGAGCACCTCGACGCCGGGGACGGCGCGCAGCGCCCTGGCCAGCGCCACGGCGCGGGCGTGGTTGAGGCGGGCGAGCCGCTGCAAGCCGGTGCCGCCGAGCAGCGCCAGATGGATGGAGAAGGCCAGCGCGCAGAGGCCCGAATTGGTGCAGATATTGCTGGTCGCCTTCTCGCGGCGGATGTGCTGCTCGCGCGTCGACAGCGTCAGCACATAGCCGCGGCGGCCATCGGCATCGACGGTTTCACCGCAGAGGCGCCCCGGCATCTGCCGGACGAAGTCCTTGCGGGTGGCCATGAGGCCGACATAGGGGCCGCCGAAGCTGAGCGGATTGCCGAGCGACTGGCCCTCGCACACGACGATATCGGCGCCGAGCGCGCCGGGGGCTTCGAGCAGGCCGAGCGAGACCACCTCGGTGACGACGGCGATGAGCAGGCCGCCCTTGGCGTGGATGGCGTCGGCGGCGCGTTTGAGATCGCGCAGATGGCCGTAGAAATCCGGCGTCTGGATGACGATGGCGGCGGTGTCGTCGTCGATACGGTCGAGAATATCGCCCTGCCCCGTGGGCGAGGCGCTCTGGCAGATGAGCGCCGGCGAATTGTCGAGATAGGTGCGCACCACGTCGCGATAATGCGGGTGGAGCCCGCCCGACAGGATGACGCGGCTCTTGCGGGTGAGGCGACGGGCCATCAGCACCGCCTCGGCGGTGGCGGTCGAGCCGTCATACATGGAGGCGTTGGCGACCTCCATGCCGGTCAGGTGCGCGACCTGCGTCTGGAACTCGAAGAGCATCTGCAGCGTGCCCTGCGAGATTTCCGGCTGGTAGGGCGTGTAGGCGGTGAGCCATTCGCTGCGCTGGATGAGGTGATCGACGGTGGCCGGCACGTGGTGGCGATAGGCGCCGGCGCCGACGAAGAACGGGCCGTCGCCGCCGGCACGGTTTTTGCCCGCCAGGGCGCGTAGATGCGCCTCGACGGCGAGTTCGGGCGCGTGCGGCGGCAGCTCGAGCGGACGGGCGAGGCGGGCGGCGGGCGGCACGGCGGCGAACAGATCGTCGCTCGTGGCGGCGCCGATGGTCGCGAGCATCGTGGCGCGCTCGGCTTCGGTGTGGGGGAGGTAACGCATGGGAGGTCTCGTGGAGGGCGCCGGTGTCAGCCGATATGTTTTTCGTAGGCGGCGTCGTCCATGAGGGCGTCGAGCTCGGCGGGGTCGTCGAGGGTGAGCTTGTAGATCCAGCCGTCGCCAGCGGGCGCGGTGTTGATGAGGCCCGGCTCGTCCATGAGCGCCGTGTTCACCGCGGCGACGGTGCCGGACGCGGGGGCGTAGATTTCCGACGCGGCCTTGACGGATTCGACCACGGCCGCCTCGTCGCCCTTCTTCAGCTTCTGGCCGACGCTGGGCAGCTCGACGAAGACGATGTCTCCGAGCTGGTCCTGCGCGAAGGCGGTGATGCCCACCGTGGCGGTGGCGCCATCGAGGCGGATATATTCGTGGTCCTCGGTATATCTGGTGGTCATGGCGTGGCTTTCCGCACGTAGCGATGGGGGACGAAGGGGAGCGGCGCGACCTCGGCCGGTTGCAGCCGGTCGCGCACGGCGACCTGGAGGCGCGTGCCGGGGGCGGCGTAGGCGGGGGGCACGAAGCCGAGCGCGATGGCGCGGCCCAGCGTCGGCGAGAAGCCGCCGGAGGTGACGCGGCCGATGCCCTGCCCTGCGGCGTCGAGGATGGTGGCGCCCGCGCGCGCCGGGGCGCCCGTAACGAAGAGGCCGACACGGACACGGGCCAACTCACCGGCCAGCTCGCCGAGGATGCGGGCGGCGCCGGGGAAATCGGCGGCCGCGCGGCGGCGCTTGCTGACGGCAAAATTGAGCCCCGCCTCGACGGGCGAGACGGTGTCGTCGAGGTCGTGGCCGTAGAGCGGCAGGCCGGCTTCGAGGCGCAGGCTGTCGCGGGCGCCGAGCCCGGCGGGTCTGACGCGCGGATCGGCCAGAAGCGTGGCCCACAGCTCGGCGGCGCGGTCGGCGGCGACGAGGATCTCGAAGCCGTCCTCGCCGGTATAGCCCGAGCGCGAGACGATGAGCTTGGTGCCGCGCCAGTCGAAGGGGGCGTAGTGCATGAAGGCGAGGCCGGCGGCGTCGGGGGCGAGTCCGGCCAGCACGGCGGCGGCCTCGGGGCCTTGCAGCGCCAGCAGCGCGCCGTCGTCGGCGCGGGTGAAGGTCGCGGAAGGGCCGGCAGCGGCGGCGAGGGCGGCGAAGTCGGCCTCCTTGGTGCCGGCGTTGACGATGACGTAGAGCGAGCCGGGATAGAGCGGCGAGCGCGCGATCATCAGGTCGTCGCGTATGCCGCCCTCGGCGTTGAGCAGCAGCGTGTAGCGGATTTGGCCGGGCTTGAGGCCGGCGATGTCGCCGCAGACCAGCGGCTCGACCAGCGCGGCGGCGGCGGCGTGGTCGGCCTCGGCATCGCCGGTCGCGGGCGCCTGCACGAAGCTCGGGCCCATATGCGAGACGTCGAACAGGCTGGCGTGTTCGCGCGTCCAATTGTGCTCGGCGATGATGCCGGCGGGGTATTGCACCGGCAGCGCGTAGCCCGCGAAGGGGACCATGCGGCCGGAAAGCTTGCGGTGCTCGGCATCGAGCACCACGGTCTTGAGCGGATCGGCAGAAGCCTCTGACATGGGGCACCGGGGGGTCGTTGGCACGTGACGCGCGACGACGATGCCGCCGCGCCGTGCCCCCTCTGTCCACTAACCTGAGAGATTTCCTCGCCGCCTATGGACGAGTTGCTCCTTCGGTGAGGTGTCGCCACCTGCTTTCCAGAGTTCCGTGCGACGGCGGTCCTTTTGCCTGAGCGTTTCCGGGGCGGTTGCGCCTTCGGCTCCGGGCACGCGCCCGGTCTCTCCCGCAGTCGAGCCTATCCAGATGAGATTGTCGCGGCGGAGTCAATCGCGCCGCGACGGTTTTCAGCCGTTCGAGTCGAAGCCGACCCAGATGGTGATGTCGTCGCCGGCCACGTAGGGGATCTGCACGTTTTCGACGACCTTGACGAAATCGGTGGCCTGCGCGCCGGCGAGGGCCACGGGGATCTGGTACTTTTCCGAGAACAGCGGCGCCGCGTTGCGCTCGACGGCGAAGCGCACCGGCAGATCGACGCTCTGCTGGTTGCCCTTGGGGCCGAGCATGAAGCGGCCGACGACGCCCATCTTGACGGTGATGAGGCCGTTGGAGACGACGCAGTTGCGCGACTGCTTGTCGATCACCGCCTGGTACTGCAAATCCTTCGGATTGCCGAGCTGGCCCTTGCCATAATAATAGAGCGCCTCGGCGCCCGGCCGCACCTTGATGGGCGGGCATTCGGTGGCGATGGCCGGCAGCGCCGGCACCTGCGCGGCGATCTCGGCCGGAGTGACTTCGGCCGTCTGCAATTGCTGGGTGGCCGGCGAGGGCGCGCCGCCCCCGAACATGCCGCCCATCGAGCAGGCGGAGAGCAGGAGCCCGGCGGCGGCCGCAGCGGCCAGTTGCAAACCCGTGACGCTCGAACGCAACGCAAATCCCCCGATCAACTGACGGCTTCCCCTTGCAGGGTGAGCAGAATGGCAGGCGCGCCGCTGACTGTCACGCCGGCAACATCCTGGACGAAAAGGTGCTCCACAACGCCGTCGCGGGCGATGAGGGCAAAGCGGACGTAGCGCTGGCCGAGATCAGCGAATTGCTTCGTGAGGCCCATGGCCTCGGCGAGCCGCGCATGCACATCGGCGATGAAATCGACCTTGCCGAGCGCGTCGCTGCGCTCGCCCCAGGCTTTCAGCACGTGATGGTCGTTGACGGCGGCGCACACGATCCGGTCGATGCCGGCGGCCCTGAGCTTGTCGGCAGCGGCGACGAAGCCCGGCAGGTGGCTGGTATCGCAGGTAGGCGTGAAGGCGCCCGGCACGGCGAACAGCACCACCCGGCCGGTGCCCAGCACCGCGGCGCTATCGGTGTCGGCCACGCCTGCGGCGGTGACGAGCTTGACGGGAACGGACGGCAGCGTGTCGCCGGCTTGGATCATGGCTTGGCGGTTTCCGACAGAAGTGGAACGGGACGGCCCGGCTATGGCTGGCTCGGCGCCACCGTGCGGGTGACCGCATAAGGCCCCAAGGGGGTCAGGAATGTCAATTGCACGGACCTGCCCTCCAGCCCCTTAACCCCCGCGCCGCCCAGCGGTTTCAGCGTCCATAGGGCTCCATCCGGGCTTTTTTGCGGCGTTTCGAAGAGGATGGACGGATCGTCGAGATCGGCGATGACGCTTTGCGGATCGATGGTGGGGTCGGGGTTGGCGAGATGGAGCGAGCCGTCGAGCCCCGCCTCGACGGTGGCGAAGGGCTGGCGCGGCTGGTCCCACAGCACCGGCACGGTGGCCATCGCCTGGTCGAGGCGGATGGACTGGGCCGGATCGGGCGCGCCGAAGGCGAGCGGCAGGGCGAAGCTGGCCGCGGCGGGCACGCAGATGTCGGAGCAGATGCCGAGCGTCGCATTGAGCGCCAGCGTCGCGCCGGCGGCGCCGGCGGCGATCTCGACCTCGATGGGCACCACCAGCGTGCCGTAATAGACGTAGTCGAGATAGCCCTGCGAGCGGTCGATCTGCGGATAGGGCCAGTGCACCACGGCGTCGCCGGTGCCGACCGAGGCGGAAAAATCGAACTGCGCCGGGATGCCGGTTTCGCCGGGCACGCGCCAATAGGTCTTGGTGCCGGCGGGCATCTCCAGCTCGAGCCCGGCGAGGGTGAGCCCGTCGTCGAGCCGGTCGGAGGCGATGAGGCGGGCGCGCACGCCGGGGGCCAGCTCCTGCCAGTCGGTGGCGGCAGCCAAGGCGGGCGCGACGGCGGCCGTCACAAGCAGGGCGGGGAGCAAGCGGGTCCACATACCGGCTTGCGATACAGCACCGGCGGGCAACAATGAAGGCGGGATCAGCCCTTCGTGACCGGCATATTGCCGCCATGCTGGTGTGGAGTAGGATCGGCAGCACAAGGAGGCGCGCATGGACTCCCTCAGGGGACAGTTTCTGGTGGCGATGCCCGGCATGGGCGACGACCGCTTCCACGAGGCGGTCGTGTGCATCGTCGGGCACGGCGAGGAGGGCGCGATGGGGCTGGTGGTGAACCAGCCCGTTGAGGACATGCGCTTCGCCGACATCCTCGAAGAGCTGGGGCTGGGCGAGAAGGAGGCCATCATCCGGCTGCCCTCGACGGTGCGCGACCGCGAGGTGCTGCGTGGCGGGCCGGTGCAGCGCGGGCGCGGCTTCGTGCTGCATTCGCCCGACTATTTCCGCGAGGACAACACCTATGCGGTGAACGACGAGGTGTGCCTCACGGCGACGCTCGACATCCTCAAGGCCATGGCCTTTAAGGGCGAGCCGGCCGATGCGGTGTTCGCGCTCGGCTATTGCGGCTGGGCCGCGGGGCAGCTCGAAACCGAGATCGCGCTCAATGGCTGGCTCACCGTGCCGTTCTCGCGCGACCTGCTGTTCGGCACGCCGCTGACCGAGCGCTACGACATCGCGCTGGGCCAGCTGGGCATCACCCGCGCCAGCCTGAGCGGCATGGCCGGACACGCGTGAGGGTTGCAGCATGGTAGAAATAGTCTTACCATTTCTACCATGAACGAGCACCGGCCGAAGCAGCTCAACCTCAAGGATGCCGAGATCTACGCCTTGGCGGCGGAACTGGCGCGCCTGCACGGCGATACGCTGAGCGGCGCGGTGAAGTCCGCGTTGCGCGAGAAGCTGGCGCGCGACCGGCGGGCGCTGAGCGTCGAGGAGCGGCGCGCGGCGGTGCTGGCGCTGACGGAGGCGTATCGAGACCGCGCCGGAAAGCGGACGCTGTCCGACGAGGACGCCATCGGCTACGACGCCTTCGGCGCGCCGAAGTGATCGCGGTCGACAGCTCGGCCATCGTCGCCATCTTCATGCGGGAAGCCGAGGCGGAGCATTTCCTCGCCCGCATCCTTGCCGACGACGACCCCGTCATTTCGGCGGCGAGCCTGCTCGAAACCAGCATCGTGCTGCGCGCCCTCGACCGGCAGAACGCGTCCGACGCGGAACTCGACGGCTTCGTCGCCGGGTGCCTGCGCGTCGTCGAGGTGACCGCCGAGCAGGTGGCCATCGCCCGCGCGGCTTATGCCCGATACGGCAAGGGCATGGGACACGGCGCGCAGCTCAATTTCGGCGATTGCTTCTCCTATGCGCTGGCCAAGAGTCTTGGTGTACCGCTGCTCTACAAGGGCATGGACTTTTCACGGACGGACATCGTCAGCGCGGGGTGAGAGAAAAGAAGGCCCCCTCATCCGCCCTTCGGGCACCTTCTCCCCCGAGGGGAGAAGGGTGCGGGACATGCGCTCTGCCCCATCCACCGTGTCATTCCCGCGTCGGCGGGAATCCAGACTCCCCCTCACCTGCCCCACTGGCTGGCGAGCTTTTTGGTGAAGTCGGTGCCGCTCATGGCGGCGCCGAAGGCGAAGCCTTGGGCGTATTGGCAGTTGAGCTGCTGCAGGCGCTCGATCTCTTCGAGGGTCTCGACGCCTTCGGCGATGACCAGCAGATCGAGGTCGGTGGCGAGCGCGACGATGGAGCGGATGATCGGCACCTGGGTGTGGGCAAGGCCGCTGTCGTCGGCGAGCTGCACGAAGGCGGCCGGGATCTTGATGGTATCGACCGGGAAGCGGTGCAAATAGCTCAGCGAGGAATGGCCGGTGCCGAAATCGTCGAGCGCGATGCGCAGGCCCATCGCCTTCAGCGCGTTGAGCATGTAGGCGGAGTGCTCGGGATTGCTCATCGCCTGGCTCTCGGTGATCTCGAGCTTCAGGTGCGAGGCGACCTGGCGGCTTTCGTGGACGAGCGCCCGCAGGTCGGCGAGCAGCGTTTCGGTTTGCAACTGCGCCGGCGAGAGGTTGACCGAGACGAAGAATTCCTCGGGCACCGGCAACTGGCGCAGCCAGTCGCGCGTCTGGCCGGCGGCCTGCTCGAAGGCGAGGCGGCCGAGCCGCTCGATCATGCCGGTGCGTTCGGCGAGCGGCACGAACTCCTCGGGCGCGACGATGCCGCGCTGCGGATGGTTCCAGCGCATCAGCGCCTCGGCGCCGGCGATCTCGCCCGAATGAATGTCCATGATCGGCTGGAACTGCACTTCGAGCTCGCCGTGGCGCAGGCCGCGGTCGAGGTCCTCCTCGCTGGCGCGCGTGAAGGCGGCGATGGAGCGCGCCGAGGCACGATAGGCCTCGATGCGGTCGCCGCCGAGGCGCTTGGCGTAGTACATGGCCAGCTCGGCGTCGCGCAGCACGTCGTCGGCGGTGGCCGGATTGCCGTCATAGATGGTGACGCCGATGGAGGCGGTGAGGCTCAGGTCACGCTCGCCGAAATTGAACGGCGATTTCAGCGCCTTGCGGATCTGCTCGGCCGCCTCGGCGATCTTGCCGGCGGCCGCCTCGGAGCCGAGGATCACGGCGAACTGGTCGCCCGACAGGCGCGCCACCGTATCGAGCGGCCGCATGATGCGGGCGATGCGGCGCGAAATGGCGAGCAGCACGGAATCGGCAGCCGAGTGGCCGACGCGCTCCTCGAGCTCCATGAAGCGGTCGAGATCGACGAGGAACACCGCCGGCTTGATGCCGTTGGGCAGCTTGGAGCGGGTGAGCGCGCGCTCCAGCCGGTCAAGGAAGAGCTGCTTGTTGGGCAGGCCGGTGAGGCTGTCGTGCACGGCGTCGTGCAGCAGGCGGTCGCGGCTGGCGCGATCCTCGTTGACGTCCTGCAGGGTGCCGACGATGCGCGTCACCTGCCCGTCGCCGCCGAGCACGGGCTTGACGCGCATGCGGAAGGTGCGGTGGCTGCCGTCATGGGCGGCGAGGCGGATGTCGGTCGAGACCTTGCCGCGGCGCAGCTCGACCAGCGTGTCGAACGCCGTTCTGAAGCGGTCGCGGTCGTCGGGGTGGATGCGGTCGAGCCAGCGCTTGATGGCGCCGCGCAGGCTCCCGCGCCGCTCGCCGAGGCGTACCGACAATTCATCGGAGACGCTGACGCGGTCGCGCTCGATGTTCCAGTCGAAGACGAAATCGCCCGAGCCGGTGAGGGCCAGGGCGCGGCGCTCGACCTCACTGAGGGCGCCGATCGAGACCTGCCCCTCGGAGAAGGCGTGCTGCACCGAGGTGAAACCGAGCAGCATGACGATGAGCACGAGGCCGCCGGCGACGGCCGGCTGCGCCACGTCGTTCGACACCTGCCCGGTGATGACCAGCCAGCCGTAGAACAGCCAGGCGATGAAGATGATCCAGGTGGGCACCAGCAGCACGGCGCGGTCGTAGCCGCGCAGCGCCAGCATGAGGATCAGGACGAGCCCGGTGAGCCCGAGCAGCGCCAGCACGACGCGGGCGATGGTCGCCGCCACGGCAGGCTGGAAGAAGGCGAAGGCGAAGAGCGCGAGGAACACCACGGTCAGCGCCAGCGCCAGGGTGATGAAGCGCAGGTGCCAGCGATGCAGGTTGAGATAGATGAACAGGAACGCGAACAGAGTCGTGGCGATGCCGGCCTCGGCGGCGGCGCGGAAGGGCTGCATGGCGCCGTTGGAAATGCCCAATAACGGCCCGAAGACGCCGAAATCGATGAGCAGGTAGATCAGCACCGCCCAGGAGAAGGCGGCCGTGGCGGGAAAGATGCCCCTGCCCTTCACCACGAACATGATGGTGAGGAACACAGCGGCGAGCGCGGCGACGCCCAGCACCACGCCGCGGAACAGGGTGAAGGAGTTGACGTAGTCGCGATAGGCGTCGGGCTTCCACAGATAGAGCTCGGGCAGCGCCGTGCCGTTGAGCTCGGCAACGAAGGTGACGGTGGCGCCGGGGTCGAGCGTCACCTCGAAGACGTCGGCCTCGCGGTCGGGCAGGCGCACCGGGCGGATGCCGGCGCTGGGGGTCAGCGCGGCGATGCGCCGGGCGCCGAGATCGGGGCGGAAGACGCCCGAGCCCGGCAGGCGGAAGAAGGGCGCGACCAGCAGGCGGTCCATCTGCACGTCGGATTCGTTGGAAAGCGCGAAGACCGCCCAGTAGGGATTAGCGCCGCTGTCGCTGGCGAGCACGCCGATGCGGCGGATGATGCCGTCCTCGCCGGGCGCGGTGGACAGTTCGATCTTGCCATTGGTGCCGGCGACGACGTCGATGGCCGAGGTCAGATTGACGGCGTTGACGTCCTCGGGCGCGGGCACCACCTCGAAGGCGCGGGCCGGCAGGACCGCCGCCAGAGCCAGGACCGCCAGCAGCAGCAGGGTTATGAACTGTCGCATGCTGTGGATTTCAGGCCCGCCCTCAGGTTTCGCCCGCCCTAGGTACCGGGGTTTCCCCGGTGCGACAAGCAATTCACCACCCGCCGGGGCGGGGCCGGGCGTCCCAGCGTTCGCGGGTCAGGGCGAACAGGACGTGATCCGCCCACCGGCCGTCGATCTGGAGGTAGTTCTCGGCGTAGCCTTCCTCGCGGAATCCGTTTTTTTCAAGGACGCGGCGGCTGGCCATGTTGTGCGGCAGGAAGGCCGCCTGCAGGCGGTGCAGGCCCAGCGTCTCGAAGAAGAAGGGCAGCACGACGCCCACCGCCTCGGTCATCAGGCCGCGGCCGGCGAACTCCTCGCCCATCCAGTAGCCGAGGGTGCCGAACTGCGCGGCGCGGCGGCGTACATTGGAGATGGTGAGGCCGCCGACCAGCAGCGGTGCGCCCGCCCCCTTCTCGAAGATGAGGAAGGAATAGTCGGTGCCCCGGCGCGCCTCGCGCCGGCCGCGCCACAGCCGGGCGCCGAAGGCCTCGCGGTTGAGATCGGCCTCGGTCCAGCGCGGCTCGTAGGGCTTGAGGAAATCGCGGCTCTTGCGGCGCAGGGTCCGCCACGCCTCGAAATCGGCGGGGCGCGGGCCGCGCAGCACGACGTGCGGCCCGTGAAGGACCGGCGTCGGATCCGGCGCGAACCAGCCCAGCATCACCATCAGGCCTTGAGGCGCGCGGCGATGGAGTCGTAGTCGGGCAGCCGCGCCACCGGGCCGATGCCGGCCAGCGAGAAACGGCCCTTGTCGAGCACCTGGCGGGCGATGAGCTTGACCCGCTCGGCGGTGATGCGGTTGATGCGGTCCACCGTTTCCTGGAGCGGGATGGGGCGGCCCCACAGGATCTGCTGGCGGGCGAGCTGGCCGGCGCGCGAGGACGGGCTTTCGAGCGACATCAGGAGGCCGGCGCGGATCTGGTTGCGCACGCGCAGCACCTCCTCCTCGGTGATGGTCTCGGTGGCCTTCACCAATTCGTCGAGCACCACGGGGATGAGGTCGGTGACCTGGTCCTCGCCGGTCGAGGCGGCGACGCCGAAGACGCCGCTGTCGGCGAAGGCCCAGTGAAAGGCATAGACCGAGTAGCACAGGCCGCGCTTTTCGCGCACTTCCTGAAAGAGCCGCGAGGACATACCGCCGCCGAGGATGGAGGCGAGGATCTGGGCGGCGTAGAAGCCGTCGGAATTATAGGCCCGGCCCTCGAAGCCGAGCACGATATGGGCCTGCTCGTGGTCGGAGAGCAGGCGCTGCTCGCCGCCGACATATTCGGCGCGCTCGGGGGCCGGCGCGCCATGCGGCTTCAGGTCGTGGAAGGCCTCGCCGGCGATCTCGACCAGCGCCGCGTGATCGACATTGCCGGCGGCGCACACCACCATGTGGTCGCCCACATAGTTGCGCTCCATGTAGCCGCGGATGGTGTCGGGCGAGAAGCTTTTGACCGAGTCCACCGTGCCGAGGATGGTGCGGCCGATGGGCTGGTCGGGGAACGCCGCCTGCTGGAACAGGTCGAAGACGTGATCGTCGGGATTGTCGCGGGCGGCGCCGATCTCCTGCACGATCACCTGCTGCTCGCGGTCGAGCTCGGACTGCTCGAACAGCGAGTTCTGCAGGATGTCGGCGAGGATGTCGCCGGCGAGCGGCACGTCCTCCTTGAGCACGCGGGCGAAGTAGCCGGTGTGCTCGACGGAGGTCGCGGCGTTGAGGTCGCCGCCGACATTCTCGATGGCCTCGGCGATGGCGAGCGAGGAGCGCGTGCGCGTGCCCTTGAAGGCCATGTGCTCGAGCACGTGCGAGATGCCGTGCTCGGCCTCGGTCTCGCTGCGCGAGCCGGCCTTGACCCAGATGCCGAGCGAGGCGCTTTCGAGGTGCGGCATGTCGTCGGTGATGACGGTCATGCCGTTGTCGAGGGTGGTGGATCTGACGCTCAAACTAGCTCCTCCCCGCCCTGGAGCGCGCGGCGATGAACGCTTCCACGGCGGCCTGGTCGTTGGCCAGCACGTCGTAGCGCTCCGGCCGGTCGTAAAGATCAGACAACCATGCCGGCAGGGCGGGTTCAACACCCGTGGCGGCCTTGACGGCGGCCGGGAACTTGGCGGGATGGGCGGTGGCGAGCAGCACCACCGGGGCGACGCCGAGCGCGAGCCCGCGCGCCACGGCGACGCCGACGGCGCTGTGCGGATCGAGCAGATAGCCGCTGTCGGCGAGGACGGCGGCGATGGTGGCGGAGGTCTCGGCCTCCCCGGCCCGGCCGGCCGCGAAGCTTTCGCGGATGGCCGCCAGCGCGGCGGGCGGCACGGTGAAGCGGCCGGACTGGCGGAGCCCGTTCATCAGCTCGACGAGGCCGGCGGCGTCGCGGCCCAGCGCCTCGAACAGCAGGCGCTCGAAATTGGACGAGACCTGGATGTCCATCGACGGGCTGATGGTAGGCACCACCGTGCCGGTCTCGTAGATGCCGGTCTCGAGGGTGCGCGCCAGGATGTCGTTGGCGTTGGTGGCGATCACCAGGTTGGCGATGTCGAGGCCCATGCGCTTGGCGGCGTAGCCGGCGAAGATATCGCCGAAATTGCCGGTGGGGACGACGAAGCTCACCGGCCGGTGCGGCGCGCCGAGCGAGACGGCGGCGGTGAAGTAGTAGACGATCTGCGCGACGATGCGGCCGAAATTGATGGAGTTGACGCCGCCGAGCCGCATCGCGTCGCGGAAGCCGGGCTTGCCGAAGAGGCCCTTCACGATGGCCTGGCAGTCGTCGAAGGTGCCCTCGAGCGCGATGTTGTGGACATTGGCGTCGCGCACCGTGGTCATCTGCCGGCGCTGCACCTCGGAGGTGCGGCCATGCGGGTGCAGGATGAAGATGTCGGTGCTGTCGCGCCCGCGGAACGCCTCGATGGCCGCCGAGCCGGTGTCGCCCGAGGTGGCGCCGACGATGGTGGCGCGGCTGCCGCGGGCGGCGAGGATATGGTCCATGAGGCGCGCCAGCACCTGCATGGCGACGTCCTTGAAGGCGAGCGTCGGGCCGTGGAACAGCTCCAGCACGAACTGGTTGGGCGCGATCTCGACCAGCGGCGCGACCGAAGGGTGCCGGAAGGTGGCATAGGCGGCGTCGAGGATGCCACGTAGCGTCGCGTCGTCGATCTCGCCATCGACGAAGGGCGCGAGGATGGCGAAGGCCACCTCGGCATAGGGCTGGCCCGCGAAGGCGGCGATGGCCGCGGGGGAAAGCTGCGGCCAGCTTTGCGGCAGGTAGAGCCCGCCATCGCTGGCGAGCCCCGAAAGCACCGCATCGGCGAAGCCGAGAACCGGCGCCTCGCCGCGGGTCGAGACGAACTGCATCAGGCGGGTGCCTCGCTGGAAAGTTGGCGCAACCTAGTGAAAGAGGCCGGTGGGGGCAAGGCGTTCAGCCCGGCGCCGGGCGCAACTGCCGCCAGATCCAGAAGGCGAGCAGCGCCGGGGTGAGCAGCGCGAAGCCGAACCAGGTGAGCGCGTAGCCCAGATGGTTGTTGGGGAACTCGACGACGGTCTCGCCGCCCTGCGGCAGCGCACCGGGCGCGCCGGCCGGCGCGTCGAGCGTGAGGCCGAAGACCGGGCCGGCGATGCCGGCCATGGCGGCGAGGCGCACGGGGTCGCGCACCCATTCGATGCCGTTGGCCGTGTCGGGCGCCGGCGTGAAGGCGTCGGCCTGCTGCGGCGCGAGCGCGATGCCGGTGACGGTCTGGGGGCCGGTGGGGAGCGGCATGGCGCGGACGGTGTCGAGCGCCGCCTGCGGGATGAAGCCGCGATTGACGAAGACGGTGCCGCCGCCTGCGGGCGCGAACGGCGTCATCACCCAGTAGCCGGGGCCGCCATAGCGGCCGCGCGCCTCGGAGAGGCTGGTGAAGACGAAGACGGTGCCGTTCGCGACGTACTGGCCGCTGGCGCTGACGGGGTGCCAGGCGAAGGTGTCCACGTCGCCGGAGCCCCACTGGCCGGCGGGCGGCAGGTCGTAGGGGGGCTGGGTGAGCTGGCGATTGACCTGGGCGATCAGGGCTTCCTTTTCGGCCAGCCGGTGCACCTGCCAGACGCCGAGCCAGACGAACAGCCCGGTGAGCGCCAGCATGAAGACGATGAAGCCCCAGAAGCCGGGGCCGAGGCGACGGTGCTGCACGGCGCTCATGGCAGCCTCTGAACGCGGCGCCGCCCGCGGCTTTCGCCGGCGGGCGCGCCCTCAATTCCCCGTGGCGGGCGCAGGGCGCCCATCGGGCTCACCCGTGATGGATCGGCACGCCCCAGCTGCCCCACACATAGATGGCGGCGAACAGGAACAGCCAGACCACGTCAACGAAGTGCCAGTACCAGGCGGCGAACTCGAAGCCGAGGTGATGCTCCTTGGTCAGGTTGCCGACATAGGCGCGCGCCAAGCAGACGGCGAGGAAGATGGTGCCGATGACGACGTGGAAGCCGTGGAAGCCCGTCGCCATGAAGAAGGTGGCGCCGTAGATGTTGCCCGCATAGGCGAAGCCGGCGCGCGAATATTCGAGCACCTGCACGCAGGTGAACAGCAGGCCGAGGCCGACGGTGAGCCACAGGCCGATCTTGAGGCCCTGCCGGTCGTTGTGGATGAGCGCGTGGTGCGCCCAGGTGACCGTGGTGCCCGAGGTCAACAGGATCAGCGTGTTGAACAGCGGCAGGTGGAAGGGGTCGAACAGCTCGATGCCCTGCGGCGGCCAGACGCCGCCGGTGACGGCGACGCGCTCGTACTGCTCGACATCGTCATAGCGGAAGAACTGGTCGAAATAGGCCCAGAACCAGGCGACGAAGAACATCACCTCGGAGGTGATGAACAGGATCATGCCGTAGCGGTGATGCATCTTCACCACCGGCGTGTGGTCGCCGCTCACCGACTCGCGGACGACGTCGGACCACCACGCATACATGGTGTAGAGGACGCCGGCGAAGCCGATCAGCATGACCCACGGCACCTGCGTCCTGAAATAGTAGATGGCGCCGACGGCAAGGATGAAGGCGGAGATGGACCCAACCAGCGGCCAGGGGCTGGGATTGACGAGGTGATAGTCGTGATTGGGTTTTGCGTGCGCGCCGGCAGCCATTTGTCAGCTTCCTTTATGTTCCGAAGCATAGAAAGTGTAGGACAGGGTGATGTCCCGCACCGTTCGCAGATCGTCGTCGGCATCGATGTCGGGATCGACGAAGAAGGTCACGGGCATCTCGACCGTCGCGCCGGGCTCCAGCGTCTGCTCGGTGAAGCAGAAGCACTGGATCTTGTTGAAATAGGCGCCGGCCGTGTCGGGCGTGACGTTGAACGTCGCCGTGCCGGTGAGCGGGCGGTCGGTCAGGTTGTGGGCGACAAAGACGATGGTCTCGACGGTGCCGATCTCGGCGGTGACCGGATGCGCCGCCGTCACCTGCCAGGCGAGGCCGCTGCTGACATTGGCGTCGAAGCGCGTCGTCATCTCGCGCGCGATGGCGCCCTTGGGCGCCTCGCCGGCGATGCGCGGCGTGCCGCCATAGCCGGTGACCTTGCAGAACACCTCGTAGAGCGGCACGGCGGCGTAGGCGGCGCCGACCATGCCGACGGCGACGAGCAGCAGGATGCCCGCGATGTTGCGGTTGCGGCGCTCTGGGGTATGGGGGAGGACGTCGTGCGCCATGGTCAGATCGGCCGGTTGAGCACGGCGGGGCCCATCTTGAAGATGGTCAGCGCGTAGAAGATGAGGACCAGGGCGGCGAGCACCAAAGCGAGCGCCACCGCGTTGCGGCGCCGGCGGCGCTTGGCCTCATCGGTGAGGGGAGCCGGCTGGTCCTGCGTCATCACACCCACCCCTGGGCATGGGCCACGTAGTCGGTCATCAGCGCGAGGAAGATGACGAACAGGTAGCTCGAGGAATAAACGAAAAGCGAGCGGGCGACGCGCTTCATCGCCACCGGCTCGCCGGTGCGCAGGAGGCGCAGCGCCAGAAGCAGCAGTGACAGGCCGGAAATGGCGGCGACGACGCCGTAGAGCCAGCCCGACATGCCGATGATCACCGGCAGCGCGGTGGAGCCGACGAGCAGCAGCGAATAGACGACGATCTGCACCTTGGTCGCCTGCTCGCCGGCGACGTTGGGCAGCATGGGAATGCCGGCGGCGCCGTAATCGCCCTTCTTGTAGAGGGCGAGGGCCCAGAAATGCGGCGGCGTCCACAAAAAGATGATGAGGAAGAGCACGATCGGCGCGAGCGTAATGTCGCCGGTGACGGCAGCCCAGCCGACCATCGGCGGGAAGGCGCCGGCGGCGCCGCCGATGACGATGTTCTGCGGCGTCGAGCGCTTCAGCCACATGGTGTAGATGACGGCGTAGAAGAAGATGGTGAAGGCGAGCAGCGCCGCCGCCAGCCAGTTGGTGGCGAGGCTCAGCGTCGCCACCGAGAACACCGAGCAGATGAGGCCGAGGGTCAGCGCCTCGCCGGGCGTCGCGCGGCCCGCCGGGATGGGGCGGTTGGCGGTGCGGCTCATCACCGCGTCGATGTCGGCGTCGTACCACATGTTGAGGGCGCCGGAGCCGCCGGCCCCGACCGCGATGCACAGGATCGCGATGACGCCGAGCACCGGGTGGATGCCGCCGGGGGCGAGCACCATGCCGATGATGGCGGTGAAGACCACGAGCGACATCACGCGCGGCTTGAGCAGGGCGACGTAGTCTTCTACGCGTGCCCCGCCCGCCGTGGCGAAATCCCTGCTGTGGTCAACGAACGCCAAATCTCGTTCCTAGTGGTTCGATGTCGATTCGATCCGCGGCAGCGTTTCGAACTGGTGGAAGGGCGGCGGCGACGACAGCGTCCATTCGAGCGTCGTCGCGCCCTCGCCCCACGGGTTGGCCGGCGCCCGCTCGCGCTTGCGCGCCGACTGGTAGAGGATGAACAGGAACAGCAGCAGGCCGGCGAAGGTGATGTAGTAGCCGACCGACGACACGCGGTTCCACAGCGCATAGGCCTCCGGGTAATCGACATAGCGGCGCGGCATGCCGGAAAGCCCAAGGAAGTGCTGGGGGAAGAACACCAGGTTGACGCCGATGAAGGTGATCCAGAAGTGCAGGTTCGCCAGCGTCTCGCTGTAGGTGATGCCGAACATCTTCGGGTACCAGTAGTACCAGGCCGCGAAGATGGCGAAGACGGCGCCGAGCGACAGCACGTAGTGGAAGTGGGCGACGACGTAATAGGTGTCGTGCAGGGCGCGGTCGGCGCCGGCATTGGCCAGCACCACGCCGGTGACACCGCCGACGGTGAACAGGAAGATGAAGCCCAGCGCCCACAGCATGGGGGTGCGGAAGTTGATGGAGCCGCCCCACATGGTGGCGATCCACGAGAACACCTTCACGCCGGTGGGCACCGCGATCACCATGGTGGCGGCGACGAAGTAGCGCTGCACGTTGAGGCTCAGACCGGCGGTGAACATGTGGTGGGCCCACACGAGGAAGCCGACGAAGCCGATGGCGACCATCGCATAGACCATCGCCATGTAGCCGAAGATCGGCTTCTTCGAAAACGTCGAGACGATGTGGCTGACGATGCCGAAGCCGGGCAGGATGAGGATGTAGACCTCGGGGTGCCCGAAGAACCAGAACAGGTGCTGGTAGAGCACCGGGTCGCCGCCGCCCTCGGGCGCGAAGAAGGTGGTGCCGAAATTGCGGTCGGTCAGCAGCATGGTGATGCCGCCGGCGAGCACGGGCAGCGAGAACAGCAGCAGGAAGGCGGTGACCAGCACGGCCCACGGAAACAGCGGCATCTTGTGCAGCGTCATGCCGGGGGCGCGCATGTTGAAGATAGTGGTGATGAAGTTGATGGCGCCGAGGATGGAGCTGACGCCGGCGAGGTGGATGGACAGGATGACGAAATCCACCGCCGGGCCGGGCTGGCCCGAGGTCGAGAAGGGCGGATAGAGCGTCCAGCCGCCACCCGAGCCGTGGGCGCCCGGCGGGCCCTCGAAGAACATCGAGAGGATGAGCAGCAGAAAGGCCGGCACCAGCAGCCAGAACGAGATGTTGTTCATGCGCGGGAAGGCCATGTCGGGGGCGCCGATCATGAGCGGCACGAACCAGTTGCCGAAGCCGCCGATCATGGCCGGCATGACCATGAAGAAGATCATGATCAGCGCATGGGCGGTGGTGAAGACGTTGTACATGTGCTTGCCGGCGTCGAGCGCGGCAGCGGCGTCGTTGGGGCCGTAGCCGTAGGCGATGGCGGCGAGGCCGTGGAAGATCTGGATGCCGGGCTCCTGCAGCTCGAGCCGCATCATGCCCGACAGCAGCGCGCCGATGACGCCGGCGATGAGCGCGAACACAAGGTACATCGTGCCGATGTCCTTGTGGTTGGTCGAATAGAGGTAGCGGCGCCAGCCGGTCGGGTGGCCATGCGCATGCGCGCCGTGGGCGGGGTGAGCGTCGTGGGCTTGAAGCGCGTGCGTGTCGGCCATGTTCGGCGTTCCCTTGTGTGGTCCTTGCGGGCCGCTCAGGCGGCGGGGTCCGCCGCGAGCGGCGGCAGCGTTGCGTTGGCGTCGGCCACCGAGCCCGCTTCGAGCGCGGCCAGCCAGGTGGCGAAGGCTTCGGCCGAGACGACGCGGACGCCGATGGGCATGAAGGCGTGGTCCTTGCCGCACAGCTCGCGGCACTGGCCGTAATAGACGCCTTCCTTGCGGACGTTGAACCAGGTCTCGTTGAGGCGGCCGGGCACCGCGTCGGTGATGACGCCGAAGCTGGGCACGGCGAAGGCGTGGATCACGTCGGCGGCGGTGACCTGCACGCGCACCGTGGTATCGACCGGCACGACCATCATGTTGTCGACGGCCAGCAGGTGCGGCTGCACGGGGGTCTGCGCGAGGCGCGTCTCGTCGTCGAGCAGCGAGGAATCGAAGCTCTTGCCCTGATCGACATAGTCATAGGTCCAGTACCACTGCGAGCCGGTGACCTTGACGGTGAGGCCCGGCGGCGGCACGTCCACGGAGCCGAACGAGAAGATGCTGTTGCCCAGATATTTGCGCTGGCCGTCGGGGATGGTCATCTGGTCAGTCAGCACGGCGAAGGAGGGGATGGCGATGATGACGAGGATCATCACCGGCAGCGCCGTCCACACCACTTCGAGCAGGGTGTTGTGCGTCACCTTGGACGGCACCGGGTTGGCCTTGGCGTTGAAGCGCACGATGACGACGATGAGCAGCGCCAGCACGAGCAGCGAGATGCCCACCGACACCCACAGCAGCGGGCCGTCGTGGAAGGCGTGGATGGAATCCATGATCGGGGTCACCGATTCCTGGAGGCCAAGCTCGCCGGGCTTCGGCTGCCCCTGCGCCAGGGCCAGGCCGGGGGCGAGCGTCGCGCCGAGCGCGATCCCGATCGAGCGGATGAACTTGCCGGCCACCTATAACCCCCTTGAGATCCAATTGAGCCGAATCCGCGGACCGAAAGTCGAGGGATATGCGCGGCATAGCATACGCCGCGCCGACTCAATCTTCGGCGCGCTGGAATTTGCCCATTCCTAAACCACATCGCCGGGGGCAACGCAATTCCGCCACACCTGCACCCCATGCGTCAAAATGCGCCCGAAACCCGGCCGCTCGGCGTCCTCGCGGGCGTCGGAAGGCCATGGCGGCGGGGCGTTTCGGATTGCCAGCGGGCGAGCCGGCGGATAACTAGGCGGAGCCCGCCGGGCGGCGGACCCACGGCAGGGAGACCTTGTTCACGTGATGTCCTTTCGGTTGATGCTGAGGATGGCGGCGCTGGCGGCGGCTGTCCTCGCCGCCCTTCCCCTGCCCGCCGCGGCGCAGGGGGTGGTGAAGGCGCAATATGGCGACTGGCAGATGAGCTGCGATACGCCGCCGGGCGCCAGCTTCGAGCAATGCGCCATCATCCAGAACGTCACCGCCGAGGACCAGCCCAATGTCGGGCTCAGCGTCATCGTGCTGAAGACCGCCGACCAGCAGGCGCGGCTGCTGCGCGTCCTGGCGCCGCTGGGCGTGCTGCTGCCCAACGGGCTCGGCCTCAACATCGACGGCACCGACATGGGCCGCGTCGCCTTCGTGCGCTGCCTGCCCAACGGGTGCGTCGCCGAGGTGGTGATGGACGACGCCCTCTTGAAGCAGCTTTCGGACGGCTCGACGGCGATCTTCGTGGTGTTCAAGACCCCCGAGGAAGGCATCGGCATCCCGGTCTCGCTCAACGGCTTCAAGGACGGCTTCGCGAATTTGCCGTGACGGGCGGGGGCATAGGTGCCGCCGCCCCACCCACTCCGAGACGCCCACAGCTCCCCACCGGAGTCGTCCCGGCGCAGGCCGGGACCCAGTAGCCACTTGGTGGACGGCTTTGCCTCAAGCGGGCCACAGCGTTTACTGGGCCCCGGCCTGCGCCGGGGCGACAGAGGCTGGTCGTGCCCCGCTAAATCTCCGCCTCGTCGAAGATGCGCGTCACGTCCCCTCCCCATTCGCCGTGGTATTTGTCGAGCCAGCGTTCGGCGGGGGTTTTGCCACGGGCGAGGGTTTCGTCCAGCGGGGCGAGGTAGGTTTCCTCGCCGTGGCCGCGGCTAAGCAGTCCGGCGCGGGCGATGGCGAGCATTTCGCGGGCGACGGCGCCGACCGTGCGGTCGCGGAAGGGCGTGGCGAGGGCGGTGCGCGGCACGGCGGCGCGCAGGGCGGCCATCTCCTCGACCGTCCAGTCGCGGATCAGCGCCGTGGCGGCGGTGAGCGCGGCGGCGTCGTAGAGCAGGCCGACGAACAGCGCCGGCAGCGCCAGCACATGGGCGACGTCGCCCATGTCGGCGCCGCGCATTTCGAGGAACTGCTTGAGGCGCACCTCGGGGAACAGCGTCGAGAGGTGATCCTCCCAGTCCTTCTTCGTCGGGCGCTCGCCCGGCAGTTGCGGGAGCTTGCCGTCGAGGAAGGCGCGAAAGCTCTCGCCGGCGACGTTCACATAGCGGTTGTCGCGGATGACGAAATACATCGGCACGTCGAGCGCGTGCTCGGCATAGCGCTCGAAGCCGAAACCGTCGGCGAAGACGAAGGGCAGCATGCCGGTGCGGGCGGCGTCGGTGTGCTCCCAGATGTGCGAGCGGAAGCTCAGATAGCCCGAGGGCTTGCCATCGACGAAGGGCGAATTGGCAAAGAGCGCGGTGACGACCGGCTGCAGCGCCAGCGAGACGCGCAGCTTGGCGACCATGTCGGCCTCGTCGGAGAAGTCGAGATTGGCCTGCACGGTGGCCGAGCGGTACATCATCGAGGTGCCGAGCGTGCCGACCCGCTCCATGTAGGGGGTCATGATGCCGTAGCGCGATTTCGGCATGCGCGGCAGCTCGGCGACGCCCCAGAGCGGGGTGACGCCGAGGCCGAGGAAGCGGATGTTCAGCGCCTCGCCCACCGCGTGGCAGTCGGCGAGATGGTCGCGCAATTCGGCGGCGGCGCCGTGCACGGTCTCCTGCGGCGCGCCGGACAGCTCGAACTGGCCGCCGGGCTCCAGCGAGATGCCGCCGACCGGGCCGAGATTGCGCAGGCCGATGGGCGCGCCGGCATCGTAGAAATAGTGCCAGCCGGTGCGCTGGCGGATGCCTTCGAGCAGCGCCGCGACGCCGTCGTCGCCGTCATAGGGCACCGGACGGAGGGGGGCGCGGCGGAAGACGTGCTTTTCGTGCTCGGTGCCGACGCGCCACTCCGACCGGGGCTTGGCGCCCCTGGCCATGGCATCGACGAGATCAGCGCGCGAGGCGAGAAGCGGCGAGGATTCGGCGCCGGCCATAGTAACTCCAGTAACCGCCGCGCCAGCGCGGGCTCGGCCGGGAACATATCCGGCGGCGATCCGAAAGCAATGGCTTTATCGCCAATCGCCGATGGTTGCCTGGATGAGGGCCAGGGCGGCGACGGCGGCGGTGTCGGCGCGCAGGATGCGCGGGCCGAGGCTGATGGGCACGACGAATTCCTGGGCGAGGAGCAGCTCGCGCTCATCCTCGGCAAAGCCGCCCTCGGGGCCGACGATGAGGCCGACCGGCAGGCCTTTCAGCCAACTGAGCTGCTCGAGCGGCGAGCTCGACGAGGCCGCCTCGTCGGCGAAGACCAGCCGGCGCAGGCCGTGCGCGGCGCGCCAGTCGGCGAGCAGCGGCTCGAGCGCGATCTCGGGGTCGAGGTGGGGGAGCGACAAAACCTCGCACTGCTCGGCCGCCTCGATGGTCCAGGCGCGCAATTTGGCCGGCTTGGTGCGGGCTTGGGTGTATTTCGTCACCACCGGCTGGATGGCGCCGGCGCCCATTTCGGTGGCCTTCTGGACGAGATAGTCGAGCCGGCCGACCTTGAGCGGGGCGAAGCCGAACCACAGATCGATCGCCGTCGTCTGCGGCGCCGTCTGCTCGGCGACGGCGAGCACGGCGCTTTTCTTGCCGGCATGGACGAGCCGGCCGAGCCAGGCGCCGTCGCGGCCGTTGAACAGGATCGCCGTGCCCCCTTCCCTGAGGCGCAGCACGTTGACGAGGTAGTTGGCCTGCTCAGGGCCCAGCCCGAGCGTCGCGCCGGCTGCGAGGTCGGCGTCCACATAAAGGCGCGGCAGGGATTTATGGGTACGCGGCATCTTGCCTTGACAGATGGGCGGCGGGATAAGACCGCCGCATTAGCGCATAGGAATGTCCGCCATGCCAAGTCCCCGAGCGCGGGGCGCCACCAGCGTGCCCGTCGCCGATGCCCAGCGCGGCAACTGGGTCGATCGCTACGCGCCCGAGTGGCTGAAGCCCTATGCGCGGCTGGCGCGCTGGGACCGGCCGACGCCGCTGCTGCTGCTGTTCTGGCCCTGCGCCTGGGCGCTGGGGCTTCATGCGCTGGCGGCGCCGGAAAACGGCTTCGACTGGCGGGCCATGCTGCTGTTCCTCGTCGGCGCGGCGGTGATGCGGGGCGCCGGCTGCACCTTCAACGACATCGTCGATACCGATATCGACATGAAGGTGGCGCGCACGCGGCTGAGGCCGATCCCTTCGGGGCAGGTGACGCGGGCGCAGGCGGCGGTCTTCCTCGTCGCGCAGGGCCTTGTCGGCCTGCTCATCCTCATCCAGTTCAACGCCTTCACCATCTGGCTGGGGGTCGCCTCGCTGGCGCTGGTCGCCATCTACCCATTCATGAAGCGGGTGACCTGGTGGCCGCAGTTCTTCCTGGGCCTCGCCTTCTCCTATGGGGCGCTGATCGGCTGGGCGGCCGAGGCGGGCAGCCTCGGCGTGGCGCCGGCACTGCTCTATCTGGGCGCCATCCTGTGGACCATCGGCTATGACACGATCTACGCGCTGCAGGACATCGAGGACGACGCGCTGGTGGGGATAAAATCCACGGCGCGGCTGTTCGGCGCGCGGGTGAAGCCGCTGGTCGGGCTGTTCTATGCCGGCGCGCTGGCGTGCTGGCTGGGGGCCGGGCTGCTGGCTGGCGGCGGCGCGGTCTTCGCCCTGCTGCTCATCGTGCCGGCGCTGGTCCTCGGCTGGCAGGTGCTGACGCTCGACCCCGCGAGCCCGCCGAGCGCGCTGGTCCGCTTCCGCGCCAACCATTGGGTGGGGCTGGCGCTCACCCTCGCCTTCCTCGCCGACTTCGCCCTGTGAACAGCACTCGGCCCGCCACCTGGGAAAGGTGGCGGGCCGAGGCAGCGCTTTGGAGGTCGCTATCGGGGCAGCCGGGCCGGCAATCGCTGCTTCGCCCGGCGGGGGCAGCAACGGCCGCGGCCGGCAAATGGTTGCATCAGCCGGCGGTGGTCTCGCCCGGCTGGCGGCGGTTGAGGAAGCGCGGGCGGCGCTGCGTGTCGTGGACGAGCCGGCGGCGCGCCACGTTGGGGCCCAGCGCCACGCCGGACACCTGCTGCGAATAGGGCATCAGCGAGCCGTCGCCGGCCTTGATGTAGAGCGGCAGGCGGAGCTTCTTGCCCCAGTTCTGCCATTCGGCGACGACGTTGCCGTTGCCGACTTCCTCGAACACCTTGTAGTTGAGCTCGGGATCGCCGTGGACCAGCTCGATGGCGCTCGACAGCACGCCGTCCTCGGAGATGCGGGTCGATACCGCGACGCCGACGAACTCGTCGACCGGCACCTTGATCTTGATGGCCACGCCCGATTTGTCGAGGTGCTTGCGCACCGTCACGGTCTTCACCGGGTCGCGGGGACCATTGTCATTTGCCGGACCGAACTCCCTGGCCGTGAAGGGCTGCGCGGCCAGCCTTGCGGCGCTGCGCATGCCGAACATCACGACCACGGACGATCCTTCGATCCCCACCTGATGACCCATTTCGTCGTCGCCTTCCTGTTACCCTCGAGAGCTTTTTGTCTGCCCTCTTTATGCCCCCAATCTACGCCCCCGCCTTTCTGGCCCGCTTAAGAAGTTGGGTTAAGTTTAGGTAGTTTTTGGCAGGGTTTACGGGGCGTGACCGGCGGTAAGGCCGGGTTAAGCAAATCGCGCGGCGGCAAGGGGTAGAACGCCGCTCTCGGTCCCTCCGCCGGTGGGTGGGGCATGGCCGTGGCCGGCCCTGTCGCGCAACGGTTTGCGCGCTCACGCAATTCAGCCTAGAAGGCGCGCCACATCCCGAGGCAGCATGGCCGACACACTCCCCAGCTACGCGACCGATCTCGAGCTGCTGCGCACCGCGGCGGTGACGGCCGGCATCATCGCGTCGAGCTATTTCCGGCGCGACCTCAAGACCTGGACCAAGGACAACGCCTCGCCGGTGAGCGAGGCCGACATCGTGCTCGACAAGTTCCTCCATGCGGCGCTGACCACGGCGCGGCCCGATTATGGCTGGCTGAGCGAGGAGCGCCCCGACGACCGCAGCCGGCTCAGCCACCGGCGCAGCTTCGTCGTCGATCCCATCGACGGCACGCGCGGCTTCATCCGCGGCGAGGATAGCTGGAGCGTGTCGCTGGCGGTGGTCGAGGACGGACGGGCGGTGGCCGGCGTCGTCTTCGCGCCGGCGCGCGACGAGATGTACGACGCGTGCCTCGGCGGCGGCGCGCGGCTCAATGGCGAGCCGATCCGCCGCTACACGCCGCCCGACCGGCGCGCGCCGCTGATCCCGGCGCCGGGCGCCGTGCACCAGGAATTGCAGGCGCTCGGGCTCGACTACGTGCGCGGGCCGCTCTACCCCTCGCTGGCCTACCGGCTGGTGCAGATCGCCACCGGCAAGCTCGACGCCACGGTGGTGCGGCGCGGTTCGCAGGACTGGGACATCGCCGGCGCCGCCGCCGTGCTCGCCGAATGCGGCATCGCCTTCGAGGACGCCTGCACCGGCACCATGCGGCTCAACCGCGCCGATGTGCGCCAGGGGGCGCTTGCCGCCTTCGCCCAGGTTTCGCTAAGAGAGGTGCTGTGCGGGGCGCTGGTCAAGGTCTATGGCTGCCCCGAGCCGCAACAGGACCGCGAACGGAGCACCCCATGACAGCGCCCCAGGCCGATGCCGGCAAGCAATTGCTCCACCTCGTGATCGGGGGCGAGCTCGAGGACATCGAAGGCCTCACCTTCAAGGACCTCGACAAGGTCGATCTGGTCGGCGTCTACCCCAATTACGCCGCCGCCTACGCCGCCTGGAAAGCCAAGGCGCAGCAGACGGTGGACAACGCCCATGTGCGCTATTTCGTCGTGCACCTGCACCGGCTGCTCGACCCGGAGGTCGAGGGCGCGTGAGCGAGCCGGAGCCGGCCGAGCGCGAAAAATTCATCGACCGGCCGGGCGTGCGGCGGTTCATCGGCACCTGGCTGATCGGCAGCTATATCCGCTTCGTGCGCGCCACCTCGCGCGTCGTCGCCGACCCGCCCGATTTCTGGGAGCGGGCGCGGGCCGACCACTGGCCGGCCATCGCCGTGAGCTGGCACGGCCAGTCCAACCTCGCCTATGTGGTGATGCCCGAGCCCGAGCGCGTGGCGCTGCTCATCTCCATGCACCCCGACGGCATGATGATGGGCGCCATGGCGCAATCGCTCGGCTATCAGGTGATCGCCGGCTCGGGCGCCAGCGCGCGGCAGACGCACGGCACGGGCGGGCTCACCGCCTTCCGCAACATGGTCAAGGTGCTGAAGGCCGGCACGACCTTGTTCGCCACGGCCGACATTCCCCCCGAGCCGGGGCGCCACGTCTCGCTCGGCATGATCGCCCTGGCGCGCCGCACCGGAAGGCCGGTCTACGCCATCGCCACCGCCACCTCGCGCCGCAGGATCCTCGAGCGCATGTGGGACAAAATGCAGCTCAACTTCCCCTTCTCGACCATCGCCTTCGCCTGTGAAGGGCCGTTCTACATGACCGATGCGGCGGTGACGGACGAGGCCTATGCGGCCGAGCTGGCGCAGAGCCTCGACCGGGTGCTGGAGAAGGCGTTCGCGATGGCGGATGGGGGGGAAGAGAGCGAATAGCGAATAGCGAATAGCGAATAGCGAATAGAATACTGTTTCTTTCCCTATTCGCTACTCCCTATTCGCTATTCGCCCAGTTCCTTTACTATCTCCGGTATCGCCCCCGGTGGCCCTATGCGCTCGCGGCCCAGCGCCCCCCGCCGGGCGCGGTCGGCGTCGTCGGCGAGGAGGCCGGCGAGCGCTGCGGCCAGCGCCGCGGGGTCGGGCGGCACCAGGATGCGGCCATCGCCGGCCAGCGCCGAAACGCGGCGGCGGCGGACCTCGCGGCCGGCTTCCGAGGCGAAGGTGACCACCGGGCGGCCGAAGCCGATGGCCTGCAGGTTGGCGGTGCCGGCCTGCCCCAGCACGATGTCGCTCGCCTGCAGCACCGCGCCGAGCGAGCCCGTCGCCAGATGGATGGTCAGCCGCCCGTCGGTCAGCACCCCGAGGTCGGCGTCGCGGCCCGTGCCGGGGATCAGGCGCAGACCAGCGACCTGCGCCAGCTCGGCGGCATCGGCCGGCCGCGCCAGGTTCGCGAACAGGTCGATCCCTTCGATGCCGGGAACGCGCCGCAACGCCTCGACCTGCCGGGCAAAATTCTCGACCAGCGCGGCGCGGCTGCCGGGCAGGATGGCGATGGCCTTGGCATGCCGGCGCGCGGCCATGGCGTCGTAGGGACCGGTGACGATGGTGTCCATCATCACATTGCCGGCGAAGCGCGCGGTGACGCCGGCCCGCTGCAACTGCCCGGCGAGGATGGCATCGCGCGGCAGCACGAGGTCGGCGGCGCGGCGCAGCACCCAGCGCTCGATGGCCGAATAGCTGTTGGCATAGCCGGATTTGTAGACGTCGAGATAGATGCGCGCGCGCCTGCCGCTGAGCCAGCACATGACGACGCCCAGCATGTCGCCGACGACTAGAATGGCGTCATAGCCGCCGGCGCCGTCGCGCATGAAGCGCATGGCCGGGCGGATGCCGAAGCCGGCGACGGCGTCCGTCAGGAGGGACCCCCTGACCCGGTTGCCCTCGCTCGGCAGGTGCCGCCGCGGCCCGACGATCGCGCAGACGCCCTGATAGGCGCGGCCGTCGCCGAGGGTGGGATAGGCGGCGACGGCAAGGCCCGCCGGCAGGCGGCGCACGATCTCGGCGGCGATCGAATCCTCGCCGTGCCCGTTGGAGATGACGAGAAGGCTTTTGACCGGCACGCTTACTTGCCGGAGAGGCCGTGGCGGCGATAGGCCTCGAGCGCGGCGCCGGCGTCGGCATAGGCCTCCTGCCGGTCGACGTTCCAGTAGCTCAGCTCATCGACGGGGATGGGCTTGCCGGTGATGGCGCAGCGCACGAAGCTGCCGGCCCGGACCACGACATAGTCGCCATCGAGATAGCGGATGACCGCCTCGGACGGGGTGAAGCTCTTGTCGTAGATATTCATGCGCGCTGCCTTTCGCGACCGATATAGGCGCAAAAGCGGGCGGACGCTAGAACAGGCTCTCCTGCTCGCCGCCCGGCATCGCGGGCGGCCGCGGCTTTTTGCGCGGCGGCGGGGCGCCGGCGACGGTGACGCCGAATTCGCCCTCGGCCACCTGCACGCTGAGCGCCGCGCCGGGCTCGACCTGGGCCGGCGAGCGCACGATCTCGTCGCCACTGAGCACCAGCGCATAACCGCGCGCCAGGACGCCCTTGTAGCTCAGCGAATCGAGCAGCTTGCCGAGCCCGGCAAGGCGGTCGGCGCGCTGCGCCAATATCCGCCGCAGCCCCGGTTCGAGCCGCTCCGCGCACGGGGAAAGCCGCGTGTGCGCATGGCGCAGGTCGGCCCGCAGCGCATTCGGGGAAAGCCGCGCGCCGACCGTGGCGAGGCGCAGCCGCTTCTGCTGGCCGAGATGGCGGAGCGACGCGGCAAGGGTCGAGCTGGCGAGGTCGAGCCGCTGGCGGGCGATGTCGAGCAGGTCGAGCGGGCGCGGCAGTTCGCCGGCGGCGGCGCGCAGCCGGTCGCGGCCGTGGCGCAGCGCCTGCCGCGTCGAGGTACGCAGGCGCTGGCCCTGATCGTCGACATAGGCGATCAATTCCGCGCGCACCGGCACGGCGGCCTCGGCGGCGGCGGTGGGGGTGGGCGCGCGATGGTCGGCGGCGAAATCGATCAGCGTCGTATCGGTCTCGTGGCCGACCGCGGAAATCACGGGAATGGCGCTGCCGGCCACGGCGCGGACGACGATCTCCTCGTTGAAGCTCCACAGATCCTCGATGGAGCCGCCGCCGCGCGCGACGATCAGGAGGTCCGGGCGCGGGATCGCGCCGTCCGCCGGCAGCGCGTTGAATCCTGCGACGGCGGCGGCGACCTCGGCGGCGGCGGTCTCGCCCTGCACGCGCACCGGCCAGACGACGACATGCGAGGGGAAGCGGTCGTCGAGCCGGTGCAGGATGTCGCGGATCACCGCGCCGGTGGGCGAGGTGACGACGCCGATGACGCGCGGCAGGTAGGGGAGCCTGCGCTTGCGTTCGGCGGCGAACAGGCCCTCGGCGGCGAGCTTCTTGCGGCGCTCCTCGAGCAGCGCCATGAGCGCGCCGGCGCCGGCCGGCTCGAGCTGCTCGATGACGATCTGGTACTTGCTCGATTTGGGAAAGGTGGTGAGCCGCCCGGTGGCGATCACCTCCATGCCCTCCTCGGGCTTGAAGCGCAGGCGTCCCCAATTGCCGCGCCACACCACGGCGTCGATGGAGGCGGCGTCGTCCTTGAGCGTAAAATAGGCGTGGCCGGAGGAATGCTGGCCGCGAAAGCCCGAGATTTCGCCGCGCACGCGCACGAAGCCGAACTCGTCCTCGACGGTGCGCTTCACCGCCTGGGCCAGCTCGGAGACGGAGAATTCGTGCGCGTTGCTCTGCGGCTCGTCCATACCCCCTGTTGCCCCTTGCCGGCCGATGGGTCAAGCGCCCGAGGGCGGGCTCAGGCGTCGAGCAGCAGGCGTTTCAGGCTCGCCGCCAGCCACTCGACGTAGCCCTGCTGCGAGACGCCTTCGTCGTGGCGCATGAGCAGGAAAAGCTCGGGGCTCGCCAGCCGCCACAGGATGCGGCCGGCCGCCTCGGCATCGAGCCCGCCGCGTAGCGGCCCGCGGCGCAGCAGCGCGCCGGCGAACCATTCGAGGTTGTCGCGCCGGCCCCGGTGCATTTGCGCGTGGAGCGCGGCGATCGCGGCATCGCCCCGGCCCGCGACGCGTGCCACATCCATGAGCGGCGCCACGCGCGCCAGCACCTCGGCGATGTCGGCGGCGAACAGCTCGATCTGCCGCGCCTGGTCGGTCTCCGCCGCGATGGCGCGTGGCGCCTCCTGCTCGGTCAAGGGCGTGTCCGGCGCGGCGCCGCGCACGGCACGCTGGATCAGGTCGCGCAGCAGCGCCGCCTTGCTGCCGAAGGTTGCGTAGACGGTTTCCTTCGAGACCCCGGCGGCGGCGGCGATGCTGGCGATGGTGGTCTGCGCCCAGCCTTGCGCGAGAAACTGCCGCTGCGCGGCCGCCAGCACGGCTTCGCGCGTCTCCGCCGCCTGCGCGGCGCGCTGGGGCGAGCGATAGGCGCGCGCTTTCGGCTTTACATCGGGCATAATTTGGATACAGTGTCACTGTATTGAATATAGTCTGAGTATAGCGGACTTTCCCCGCCCGGCCAGCCCGGCGGGGCGCAGGGAGGCGGCGATGACCCTCATGCTTTCGGTTCTCCAATTCGGCGCGGCACTGCTCTTCGCGCTGGTGGCGGGCAGCGTCTTCGGCATCTGGCGCGGCTATGATCCGAGCGGCTTCACGGCCGCCGCCTTCGTCGAGATGCATCAGGGCTCGGTGCGGGGCCTCAACGTGCTGCTGCCGGGCCTGGCGCTGGTGTCGATCGTCCTCACCATCGCGCTGGGCTGGTTCGCCCGCGGCAAGGGCGCCGTCCTCTGGCTCTATGTCGGCGCCGTGGCGCTGATGATCGCGGCCGGCCTCGTCACCCGCTTCGTCAACCAGCCCATCAATGGCGAGGTGATGAGCTGGACGGCCGAGTCCGTGCCGGCCAACTGGATGGAGTTGCGCAGCACGTGGTGGAACTGGCATGTGCTGCGCACGGGCTTGTCGGTCGGCGCCTTCGCGCTGCTGCTGGCCGCCATCATCCTCGACCGGAAGCTGCCGAGCTGAACAGGCGAGGCGCGCTCCCGGCGCGGGCAGGGAGCATGGGTACGGATGCAGGTTCTGGTCATCGGGTCGGGCGGGCGCGAGCATGCGCTGGCGTGGAAGCTCAAGCAGTCGCCGCGCTGCACGGCGCTGTTCGTCGCGCCCGGCAATGGCGGCACCGCGGCCATTGCCACGAATCTCGATTGCGACATCGCCGACAATGACGCCGTGGTGGCGCGGGCGCGGGCGGAAAACATCGATTTCGTCGTCGTCGGGCCCGACGCGCAGGTGGTGCAGGGGCTGGGCGACGCGATGCGGGCGGCGGGCATCGCCTGCTTCTGCCCGAGCCGCGCGGCGGGCCAGCTCGAAGGCTCGAAAAGCTTCACCAAGGCGCTGTGCGACGAGATGGGCATCCCGACCGCCGCCTATCGGCGCTTCGACGCCCCCGCCCCCGCCCTCGCCTACCTCGCAACCCACGCGCTGCCGGTGGTGGTCAAGGCCGATGGGCTGGCGCTCGGCAAGGGCGTAACGGTGGCGACGAGCCGCGCCGAGGCCGAGGCCGCCGTGCGCGACTGCTTCGCCGGCGCCTTCGGCGCGGCCGGCGCGGCGGTGGTGATCGAGGAGTTCCTCGCCGGCGAGGAGGCGAGCTTCTTCGTCCTCTGCGACGGCGAGACCATCCTGCCGCTGGCCACGGCGCAGGATCACAAGCGCGCCTTCGACGGCGACATGGGGCCCAACACCGGCGGCATGGGCGCCTATTCGCCGGCGCCGGTGATGACGCCGGCGCTGGTGCGGCGCACGCTCAGCGAGATCATCGCCCCCACGGTACGCGGCATGGCGGCGCGCGGCACGCCCTATCAGGGCGTGCTCTATGCCGGGCTGATGCTCACCGAAACGGGCCCCAAGCTCATCGAGTACAATGCCCGTTTCGGCGACCCGGAGACGCAGGCGCTGCTGCCGCGGCTCAAATCGGACCTCTTGGAGCTGCTGCTGGCGGCGGCGACCGGCCGGCTCGCCGGGCTTACGGCCGAATGGCGCCCCGAGTCGGCGCTGACCGTGGTGATGGCGACGCGCGGCTACCCCGTTTCCTATGAGAAGGGCAGCGAGATCCGCGGCGCCGACGGGCGCGACGGCGACGACCTCATCGTCTTTCACGCCGGCACGCGGCGCGCAGGCGGCCGGCTGCTCGCCAATGGCGGGCGGGTGCTGAACGTCACGGCACTCGGCGCCTCGGTCGCGGCGGCCAAGGAGCGGGCCGACGCGGCGGTGGCGGCGATCGACTGGCCGGAGGGGTTCTGGCGGCGCGACATCGGCTGGCGCGAGGTGCTGCGCGAGCGCAATGCCCGCCTCGACGGCACGGCCGGGGGCTGACGCCGGCCGAAAGGTCTTATCAACCTTCGGCGCCCAGCATATCCTGCCACCATGGCAAAGGACCTTCCTCCCGAGGGCGACACGCTCCCCATCGTCAAGCGGGGACAGGAATTCGTCGAGCGCCTGCGCGCCGGCGAGACCGGGACCCGGCCGCGGAGCCCGACCCGCGGCGGTACGCCGCGCATCGGCGTGGCGCTGGGCGGCGGCTCGGCGCGCGGGCTCACCCATATCCCCTTCATCGAGGCGATGGACGAGCTGGGACTCAGGCCCGCGACCATCGCCGGCACCTCCATCGGCGCGCTGATCGGCTCGGGCTGGGCCAACGGCATGACCGGCGCCGAGCTGCGCGAGCACGCCATGCGGGTGCTGGGCACCATGCGCATCATCGCCGGGCGGCTATGGGGGGCGCAGATCCGCAATCTGGGCGGGCTGTTCAGCAACGGGCTCAGCGTGCAGCTCGACGCCGACCGGGTGGTCGATGCCTTCCTGCCGAGCCCCTTCCCCGACAATTTCGCCGAGTTGCAGACGCCGCTCTTTGTCGTCGCCACCGATTTCCAGTCGTGGCACCAGGCGGTGTTCAACACCGGCCTGCTGCGCCCCGCGATCGCCGGCTCAATAGCCATACCTTCGTTGTTCAAGCCGGTACATTACGCCAATCATGTGCTGGTGGACGGCGGCGTGGTGAACCCGCTGCCGCTCGACCAGGCGTCGGATTGCGACATCCTCGTCGCCATCGACGTCAATGGCGACCCCTCGGATTCCCTGGGGCGCGAGGACTTCCGCGCGCTCGACGTGTGGTTCGGCTCGGCGCAGATCATGATGCACTCGCTCACCGCGCACATGATGGCCGCCTACCCGCCCGACGTCTATGTGCGCCCGCATCTCAGCGTGTTCGGGGCGCTGGAGTTCTGGCGCGTCAAGGAAATCCTCGAGCACGCCGACAAGGAAAAGGACAATTTCAAGCGCCAGCTCACCCGCGAGGTGGAGCAGTTCCTGACCGGCGTCGAGCAGACGACGCGGGCGGGCGACTGACGCCCGCAGTCAGGCTCCTCCCCCGTTCACGGGGGAGGGGGACCATGCGCAGCATGGTGGAGGGGGCGCCCCCTTCCGTCGCCTGCGGCGCCACCTTCCCCCGCCTTGCGGGGGAAGAACCCGACTGCCGGCCCTACCCTCTCAACCCCGCAAAAAACGTACGCAGCAATTGCCCGGCGCGGCGCTCGCCGATGCCGGAGACGATCTCCGGGCGGTGGTGGCAATTGGGGCTGTCGAAGAGGCGCACGCCGTGGTCGACGGCGCCGGCCTTGGCATCGCCGGCGGCGTAGACGAGGCGGCGCAGGCGGGCGTGGGCGATGGCGCCGGCGCACATGGCGCAGGGCTCGAGCGTCACATAGAGGTCGCAGCCGTCGAGCCGGCCGGTGCCGCGCGCGGCGAGGGCGGCGCGGATGGCGAGCAGCTCGGCATGGGCGGTGGGATCGGCGCGCTCGCGCATGCGGTTGCGCTCGGCGGCGAGCACCTCTTCGCCCAAGACGATGACGGCGCCCACCGGGGCCTCGCCGGCGGCGGCGGCCTGTTCGGCGAGGCTCAGGGCCATGTCCATCGGGGATTGCGGCATTTGCGGGTGGTAGCAGGTTTTGGGCGCGCGCTACACTCGGCCCTCAGGAGAATCGCCCGTGCCCGTCCGCCAGCTTCCCGAGGATCTCGTCAACCGCATCGCCGCCGGCGAGGTGGTGGAGCGGCCGGCCAGCGTGGTCAAGGAGCTGGTCGAGAACGCCATCGACGCCGGGGCACAGCGCATCGTGGTGACGACGGCCGGCGGCGGGCGCGAGCTGATCCGCGTCAGCGACGATGGCAGCGGCATGGACGGCGCCGACCTGGTGCTGGCGGTGGAGCGGCACGCGACCAGCAAGCTGGCCGATGACGGGCTCGACGATATCCGCACGCTGGGCTTTCGCGGCGAGGCGCTGGCCTCGATCGGCGCCGTAGCACGGCTCAGCGTGGCGTCGCGCCCGGACGGGGCCGAGACAGGGCTGCGCGTCGAGGTGGTGCGCTCGCGCAAGCGCGGGCCGCTGCCCGAGCCGATGAACCGCGGCACCGTGGTCGAGGTGCGCGAGCTCTTTGCCGAGGTGCCGGCGCGGCTCAAATTCCTCAAATCCGACCGGGCCGAGGCGGCGGCGATCACCGATGTGGTGAAGCGCCTCGCCATGGCCAACCCGGCCATCCATTTCGTGCTGGAGGGCAGCGACCGCGCAGCGCTCAACTGGCCGGCCGACGGCGACCTCAGAAGCCGGGTGATGCAGGTGATGGGCGCCGACTTCGCCGAGAACGCGGTTCCACTGGCCACCAGCCGGCACGGCGTGGTGGTGCGCGGGCTGGCGGGGCTTCCGACCTATTCGCGAGCCAATACGCTGAGCCAGTTCTACTTCGTCAACGGCCGCGCGGTGCGCGACAAGGTGCTGCTCGGCGCGGTGCGCGCGGCCTATGCCGATTTCGTCTTCCGCGACCGCTTCCCGGCCCTCGCGCTGTTCGTCGCGGTGGACCCGGCGGCGGTGGACGTCAACGTCCATCCGGCAAAGACAGAGTTGCGTTTCCGCGATGCGGGCGGGGTGCGCTCGGCGGTGATCCGCGCCATTCTCGATGCGCTGGGCGCCGCCGGCTATCGCGCCTCGAGCACGGTGGCCGACGACGTGGTGGCGGCCTTCCGTATGCCCGAGATGGCGGCAGCGCCGGCACCGAAATATGAGGCATCGCAAGCGTTTAGACCGCAACCGGCGACCCCTGCCTTCGCCGGGCTGGCCGAGCCCAGCGCGCGCTACGAGGCGGTGGAGGCGCCGTCGGCGGAGGCCGATTATCCGCTCGGCACGGCGCGGGCGCAGATGTTCGAGAACTTCATCGTCGCCCAGAACGGCGATTCACTCGTCCTGGTCGATCAGCATGCGGCACATGAGCGGCTGGTCTATGAGCGCTTCAAGGCGCAGCTCGCGGACGGACCGGTGCCGAGCCAGATGCAGCTCATCCCGGTGGTGGTCGAATTGCCCGAGGAGGATTGCGCGCGGCTCGAGGAGGCGGCGCCGACGCTCGAACGGCTCGGCCTCCATCTCGACCGCTTCGGGCCGCGCGCCGTCGCCGTGCGCGAGACGCCCGGGCTGCTCGGGCAGGCGGATATCGCCGGGCTGGTGCGCGACCTCGCCGACGGGCTGGCCGAATGGGAGTCGGCGGCGGCGCTGGGCGACCGGCTCGACGCCATCATCGCGCGCATGGCCTGCCACGGCTCGGTGCGCGCCGGCCGCGTGCTGCGCCTCGACGAGATGAACGCGCTGCTGCGCGACATGGAGCGCACGCCGCATGCCGGCCAGTGCATCCACGGCCGCCCGACCTATGTCGAGCTCAAGAAGGCCGATCTCGAACGGATGTTCGGGCGGACGCGATAGGGGCGTCGAAGGCCCCATCATCCGGCTGCCGCCACCTTCTCCCCCGAGGGGGAGAAGGATCCCGACTGCGACGGACGGATGAGAGAGCCTTACGCCACGCTGAGGAAATGCACCGCCGTCGCGCCATATTCCCGGCGGTCGTCGAGGGCGAAGCCGGGAGGGAGGGCCAGCGTGGCGTCCGCGGCGTCTTCGAGCACCAGGATCGTTTCGGGCTTGAGCCAGCCGCCATCGCGCAGCGCGACGAGGGCGCGCTCGCCGAGGCCCTGGCCGTAGGGCGGGTCGAGGAAGACGAGATCGACCGGCCCCAGCGTGCCGGCCGGCCCGAGCGCCGTGGCGTCGCGGCGCAGGAGCTTGGCCACGCCCCCTGCCCCGAACGCCTCGATGTGATCGCGGATCAGGCCGCGCGCCTCGGCGCCGGAATCGACGAAGACCACCGGCGCGGCGCCGCGCGACAGGGCTTCGAGGCCCATGGCGCCGGTGCCGGCGAAGAGGTCGAGCACGCGCTTACCGTCGAGGCCGGGGCCGAGACGGCTGGCGAGGATATTGAACACCGATTCGCGCACGCGGTCGGCCGTGGGCCGGATCGAGCCGTCGGCCGGCGAGCTCAGCTGCTTGCCGCGGAACTTGCCGGCGACGATGCGCATCAGGCTTTGGGCGGACGCGGCCGGCGCGGCCGATCGCCACCGGGGCCAGAGCCGCGCGGGCGCTTCGGCCGGTCGCCGGGAGCGGCGGGGCGTGTCGTGCGCGGGCGGGCCGGACGCTCGTCACGCGCCCCGGCGGGGCGGCCGCGCGGCGGGCCGGCAAAGGGTTTTCGCGGAGCGCCGGGCTTGCCGCCGAAGCTGCGCTTGGGGCGGTCGTCGGCGCCGGTGGGCCGGTCGGTGCGGGGGCGCCGGGGGCGATCCTCGCCGGCGGCGGGCCGGTCGGTGCGCGGGCGAAACGGGCGATCGCTGCGGGCCGGACGCTCGTCCCCCCGTTCGGCGCCCTTGCGGAAGGGCGGGCGTTCCGCCCCGGCCTCGGGCCTGGGGCGCTTGCCATAGGTCTTGGGGGTAAACTCGGTCTCGCTGCCGTCCTCGTGGAACACCCGGCGCGGCGGGCCGGCGGAGCGCTCGAACTCGCGGCGCGGCGGGCGGGCGTCGCGCTCGCGCGGCGGCGGGTCGCCGCGGCGGCGGCGCTGCTTCGGCTCCTCCCTGCCGGGCGCGGCGGCACGGAAGGCCGGGTTGGCCGCCTTGCGGGCGAGGTTCAGGGCGGCGGGCTCGGGCAATTCGCTGTCGAAATCGACGCCCGCCTCGTCGGCGAGGCGCTTGCCGAGCTGCTCGCGCAGGATGCGCGCCTTCACCACCTCGACGCCGCCGATGGGCAGGTCGCCGAGCTGGAACGGCCCGAAGCTGACGCGGATCAGCCGGTTGACCTGGAGGCCGAGCGCGGCGAGGACATTCTTCACCTCGCGGTTCTTGCCTTCGCGCAGCGCCAGCACCAACCAGACATTGCTGCCCTGCTCGCGCTCCAGCACCGCCTCGATGGGGCCGTAGCGGACACCCTCGACCTCGATGCCGTCCTTGAGCGCGTCGAGCTGCTTCTGGGTGATGGTACCGAAGGCGCGCACGCGGTAGCGGCGCAGCCAGCCGGTGGCGGGCAGCTCCAGCACGCGCTTCAACCCGCCATCATTGGTGAGCAGCAGCAGGCCTTCGGTGTTGATGTCGAGCCGGCCGATGGAGACGACGCGCGGCAGGCCCTGGCTTTCGAGCGTCTCAAAGATGGTCGGGCGCCCCTCGGGGTCCTTCGCGGTGACCACGAGGCCGGGCGGCTTGTGATAGAGCCAGACCCGCGTGCCCTGGCGGGCGGCGAGCACCTGGCCATCGACCTTCACCTTGTCCTTGTCGGTGACGTTGAAGGCGGGGGTGCGGATCACCTTGCCGTTAACGGAGACGCGCCCGTCCTTGATCCACAGCTCGGCGTCGCGGCGCGAGCACAGCCCGGCGCGGGCGATGACCTTGGCCAGCCGGTCGCCGGCGAAGGCGGGAGGGGTATCGGGCATCACAAAACTCCTGCGGGACCGCTCAGGGTCGGCGCATCTTGCGAGTTGACGGGCTCAGCTCTTCTTGAGCAGGGCCTTGCGGATTTCGGGCGGGCAGGACGGATCGTTGACCGACACCAGCGTGCCGTTGGCGGCGAGGCAGACGAGGTCCTGCTGATTGGCCGAGACCGAGAAATATTCCTCGGGCGGCGTATAGATCGAACGCTGGCTGGAGAGGCGGAAATCGCTCATCCGCGAGGTGAGCTGCTTGAGCTCGGCGGCGGTGAGCGGCCGGCCATTGGGCGTCGAGAGGGTGACGACCTTGGTGCGGCGGGCGCGCTCGAGGTCCTGCTGGGTGAGGCCGGAGGCATCGACCTTGACGGTACTCGAATCCTCGGGAAGCAGGGCGACCTTGGTTTCCGCCGTCGGCGCCGGCAGCGGCTGGCCGGCCTTGGGCAGCACCAGCGGCCCGCGCGGATTGGTCGGGTCGGGCTTTTCGTCCTTGGGCACGAGGCCGAGGCCCTGCGCCGTCGAGGTCATCACCTCGCGCTCGAAGGTGCCGACATCGGTGAAGGCGTTGGTGCCCTCGGTGGTGGTGCAGGCCGTCAGCGCGCCGCCGACGAGCACCATCGTGGCCAAAGAGGCGAGCCGCCGCCCGGTCAACGCAAACGCCATGAAGGTTTCCTTCCACCCCGCAATCGCAGGCTTATAGCCCGACAAGCCCGGTAATTCCAGATTCTGGCAGTAATTCGTTCACACCGGGTTGGCGGCGCGGCGGCCGCCGATTCCGAGGAGATCGAGGAGCAGAAGGCACACGCCGAGGGTGATGGCGGCGTCGGCGACGTTGAAGACGAAGAAGGAAAAATCGCCCCAGTGCAGCCAGAAGAAATCGGCCACAGCGCCGAACAGCCAGCGGTCGAGGGCGTTGGAGACGGCGCCGCCGATGCAGATGGCAAGGCCGGCGCGCACGAGGAGCGAGCTGGCGCGCACCCACCAGACGATCAGCGCCAGCATGGCCAGCGCCACCACCACGGCGACCACGGCGATGGGCAGCGAGCCCAAAAGCCCGAACGAGACGCCGCGATTGTAGATGAAGCCGAGGTCGAGGAAGGGCAGCACCGGCACGAACCGCCCCTCGGGCCAGCCCATCACGTCCATCTGCACATATTTGTGCAGCCGGTCGGCGCCGAACGCGGCGAGCCCGAGCAACAGCGACAGCCATAGGCCCGTGCGGCTCATGGGCAGGACCCCTCATCCGCCCTTCGGGCACCTTCTCCCGCAAGGGGAGAAGGCCGCTCGTCTCGACGCGCACAGTCAGGACCCTTCTGCCCTTGCGGGAGAAGGTGGCGGCAGCCGGATGAAGGGGCGGCCACTACGCCAGTCCCGCGGCGGCGCGCTCGCGCAGGGCGGCAGCGTCGCGGGCGGAGACATCGGGATAGTCCGGGTCGCTGCCGACATCGGGGACGTGCCGCCACGAGCGGGCGCAGCGCGGATAGGCGGCCTTGGCGAAGACCACGGCCACGCCGGGCACGTCGGGCAGGCGGAAGGCCTCGGCCGGCGCCTCGCTGCCGACGATCTCGATGCCGGAGGTGATCGCCACCTCGGCCATGTCGATGCCGGCAATGGCGGCGGCCAGCTCGGGGTCGGTGACATGCAGCACCGGCCAGGCTTCGAGCGAAGAGCCGATGACCTTGTCGCGGCGCGCCACTTCGAGGGCGCCGGTGACGACGCGGCGCACCTCGCGCACCTTGTCCCAGCGGGCGGCGAGCGCCGCGTCGGCCCAGGCCGCCGGCACCTCGGGGAACTGGCGCAGATGCACGGACTCCGTGGCGCCGGAATGGCGTTCCAGCCAGCACTCCTCCATGGTGAAGACGAGGATGGGCGCGAGCCAGGCGGTGAGGCAGTCGAACAGCGTTTCGAGCACGGTGAGGCAGGCTCGCCGGCGCACCGACGAGATGGCGTCGCAATAGAGCGCGTCCTTGCGGATGTCGAAGTAGAAGGCGCTGAGCTCGACATTCATGAAGTTGGAGAGCGCCGCGACGACGCGCTTGTAGTCGTAGGCGCCGTAAGCCTCGCGCACCAGGGCGTCGAGCTCGGCGAGGCGGTTGAGGATCAGCCGCTCCAGCTCGGGCATATCGGCAACGGCGACGCGATCCTCGGGCCGCGCATGGGCGAGGTTGCCGATCAGCCAGCGCATGGTGTTGCGCAGCTTGCGGTAGCTGTCGACCGTGGTGGCGATGATCTCCTTGCCGATGCGCAAATCGTCGGCATAGTCCGAGGCGGCGACCCATAGGCGCAGGATATCGGCGCCGTACTGCTTGATGACATCCTGCGGGGCGACGGTGTTGCCGAGCGATTTCGACATCTTCTTGCCCTCGCCGTCGAGGGTGAAGCCGTGCGTCAGCACGCTCGCATAGGGGGCGTAGCCATTGGTGGCGCAGCTTTCGAGCAGCGAGGAATGGAACCAGCCGCGATGCTGGTCGGAGCCTTCGAGATACATGCCGGCGGGGAATTCGAGGTCCGGCCACTTCTGCCTGTTGCGCAGCACCCAGGCATGGGTGGTGCCGCTCTCGAACCAGACATCGAGAATGTCGTCGATCTTGGTCCAGGCATCGGGATCGGGCACGGCGGTGCCGAGAAAGCGTGCCTTGGCGCCGGGCTTGAACCAGGCGTCGGCGCCCTCCTCCTCGAAGGCCTGCGCGATGCGGTGGTTGACCGCCTCGTCCTTGAGGATCTCGCCGGTCGCCTCGTTGAGGAAGACGCAGATCGGCACGCCCCAGGCGCGCTGGCGGGAAAGCACCCAGTCGGGGCGCTCGGCGATCATGGCGCGCAGGCGGTTCTGGCCCTGCGGCGGATAAAAGCGCGTGGCGTCGATGGCGGCAAGGCAGCGGGCGCGCAGCGTGTCGCCCGCCCGGCCCTCGATGTCGCGGTCCATATAGACGAACCATTGCGGCGTATTGCGGAAGATCACCGGCTTCTTGGAGCGCCAGCTATGCGGATACTGGTGCTTGATGCGGCCGCGCGCCACCATGGCGCCGCGCTCGGCCAGCGCCGTGATGACGCGTTGATTGGCGTCGCCCTTCTTGCCGGCGTCGTCGAGCACGCGTGCGCCCTCGAAGCCGGGCGCGTCCGCGGTGTAGAAGCCGGCATCGTCCACGACATAGGGGATGGCGGTATCGATGCCGAGCGCCTGGAGCTTGCGGGCCGACTCCATCCAGATGCCAAAATCGTCGAGGCCGTGGCCGGGCGCCGTATGGACGAACCCGGTGCCGGCATCGTCGGTGACGTGCTCGCCATCGAGCAGCGGCACCTCGAACGCGTAGCCGTCGGCGAGGCCGCGCAGCGGATGGGCGCAGGACACCACCTTAGCCATGTCCACGTCGGCGAGGCGCACATAGGCCTCGACCTTGGCCTTGGCGAAGGTTTCGGCGGCGAGCTTGTCGGCCAGCACGTATTTCTCGCCCTTGGCCGCCCAGTTGCCCTCGGGCGCGGCGGTCACCTCGTAGAGGCCGTAGGCGATTTTCGACGAATAGCTGATGGCACGGTTGGCCGGCAGCGTCCACGGCGTCGTGGTCCAGATGACGACGGAGGCATCCAGCTCCTCGAAGGCGGCGGTGCCGAAGGCGCCATTGCCCGAGCGGATGGGGAATTTCACCCACACCGCGTCGCTCTCGTAGTCCTGATACTCGATCTCGGCCTCGGCCAGCGCCGTGCGCTCGACCACCGACCACATGACGGGCTTGCTCCCCCGGTAGAGCTGGCCGGAGGCGGAGACCTTCATCAGCTCGCGGGCGATCTGCGCCTCGGCGTCGAAGCTCATGGTGAGGTAGGGATTGGCCCAATCGCCGATGACGCCGAGCCGCTTGAACTCCTCGCGCTGCGTATCCACCCAGTGCTGCGCGAAGCTGCGGCATTCGGCGCGGAATTCGTTGATCGCAACCTCGTTCTTGTCCTTGCCTTTGGCGCGATACTGCTCCTCGATCTTCCACTCGATGGGCAGGCCGTGGCAGTCCCAGCCCGGCACATAGGCCGAGTTGTAGCCGAGCATGGTCTTGGAGCGCGACACGAGATCCTTGAGGATCTTGTTGAGCGCATGGCCGATATGGATGTTGCCGTTGGCGTAGGGCGGGCCGTCATGCAGCGTGAACTTCGGCTGGTCCTTGCCCGCCTCGCGCTGGCGCGCATAGATGTCGAGCTTCGCCCAGCGCTCGAGCCAGATCGGCTCGCGCTGCGGCAGGCCGGCGCGCATGGGGAAGTTCGTTTCGGGCAGGAACAGGGTCGCGGAATAGTCGGCCTCTGCCGCCGCGGCCTTCGGGGTGTCGTTCATCGAGAGTTTCGGCCTGGATTGCAGGGTGCGCGGCCTTGTAGCGAGAAAGGGCCGGGGGCGAAAGGGTTTTGCGGGCGGACGAAGGGCCGTCGCCCCTCATCCGGCTGCCGCCACCTTCTCCCCAGTCGGGGAGAAGGAACCTAACTGCAGGGCGAGCGCCCTTCTCCCCCTCGGGGAGAAGCTGCCCGAAGGGCGGATGAGGGGCTTCCTACCCGAAAAAGCCCAGCGTCGTGTCCAATGGCCCCAGCGGACCGCAATTGGCGAGGGCGGCGCGGGCGCTGGCGCTGTCGCGCGCCATGGCGGCCATCAGCTCGTCGAGGCCGGCGAATTTCTGCTGGCCGCGAATGTGGCCGACCAGCGCGATGTCGAGGCGCAGACCGTAGATGTCGGCATCGAAATCGAACAGATAGGTCTCGAAGGGCGGCAGCTCGTTGTTGAACATCGGCTTGCCGTAGCTGGCGACGCCGTCGAGCAGCTTTTCGCCCAGCCGGGCGCGCACCGCGTAGATGCCCTGCGCCAGCGCGAAGGTGGAGGCGGTGGCGATGTTGGCGGTGGGGAAGCCGAGCTGGCGGCCACGCTGGTCGCCCTTGATGACCTCGCCGCCGAAGAACCAGTGATAGCCGAGCATGGCGTTGGCCGCCGCCACCTCGCCCGCCGCCAGCGCCGTGCGGATGCGCGAGGACGAGACCGGCTCGCCGCCTGCCGGCAGCAGGTCGAGGATATCGACGGAAAAGCCGTGGATGTGGCCGGCGGCGCGCAGGAAATCGGGCGTGCCGCGCCGGTTGTGGCCGAAATGGAAGTCGGCGCCGACGGCGACGCCCGAGACGCGCAGCGCCTTGACGAGGAAGCGCGAGACGAATTCCTCGGCCTCGACCATGCTCAAATCGCGGCTGAACGGCATGAGCACGATGCCGTCGAGCCCGAGCGCCGCGGCGAGGCGCGCCTTGGTGTCGGGCGGCGTCAGTCGGAACATGAAGGGCTTCGGCGCGAACACGTCGCGCGGGTGCGGCTCGAAGGTGAGCATGACGGCCGGCACGCCGCGCGCCTCAGCCTTGGCCTTGAGCTCGGCCAGCACGGCCTGGTGACCGCGATGCACGCCGTCGAAGGAGCCGATGGCGACCATGCCGCCCTTCAGCGCCTCGGGCACCGTGTCGAGCCCGTCGAGCCGATGAAAACTTGCCACGCGCGCCCCCGCTTCAGACTGGGCGCCTTATGGCGCCATGCCGGCTACCACGCAAGGCGCGGCATGAAGGCCTTGAGGTTGGCGCCCGACGGTGCGACCAGCGCGCGGATGGCGGCGGGGTCGGGCGCACCGAACGCGTCGAGCTCCTCGGCATGGATGGAGCCGGTGATGAACATGAAATCGAGCCCCGCGGCGGCGGCACCGATGGCGTCGGTGCGCACGCTGTCGCCGATGGCGAGGATGCGGCTGCGCTCCAATGGCCGGCCGGCGGCTGCCTCGGCGCGGCGCAGGGCCTCGTCGTAGATCGGCCGATAGGGCTTGCCGGCCATGCGGATCATGCCGCCGCGTGCCTCGTAGAGATCGGCCAACGCGCCGCCGCAATAGAGCAGCCGGTTGCCGTGCTCGACGACGCGGTCGGGGTTGGCGCAGATCATCGGCAGGCGGCGGGCGAGCCACTCGGTCATGCGCGCGGTGTAGGCCTCGGGCGTCTCGTCGTCGTCATCGAGGTCGGTGACGACCACGGCGCGGGCCGCCGCGGCCGGGCCGAGCGTGATGTCGAGGCCGTCGAACAGGCTGTCGTTCTCGCGCGGCGGGCCGACATAATGCAGCGTCTGGCCGCGATAGGGCACGAGCATGGCGCGCGTCACGTCGCCCGACGAGACGACGGAATCATAGGTGTCGCGCGGCACGCCCAGCGCGTCGAGCATGGCGACGATGGGCGGCGCCGGGCGCGGCGCGTTGGTGATGAGCACGACGCGGCCGCCGCCGCGGCGGAAGGCGCGCAGGGCCTCGACGGCGCTGGCGTGCGCGGCGATGCCGTTGTGCAGCACGCCCCACACGTCGGAGAGGACGGCGTCGTAGTGCGGCGCGAGCGCGCCGAGCGAGGTCATGGCTCAGGCTTCCGCATGAGCGACCCTGGCGGGCCGGTCGAGCTGCAGATCGGGGCGGACGGGACCGGGCGGGCCGATATGCGGGCCCTGCGCCAGCGTGATGCCGTCCTCGAAGAGCTGCAGCAATTGCTGCTCGTCGATTACGCCGGTGGCCAGCAGTTCGATGCCGAAGCGGCGGCCATAGGCGGCGACGTCGGCGGCGTGGAAATCGGTAAAGCCCTGCGGCGCGCGCAGGAAGCGCGTGGCGTCGATGCGCACTGTACGAAAGCCCAGCCCCTGCAACTCGGCGTAGTCGAAGCGCAACGAGCTCGCGGCGGAGAGCGACAGGCCGACCCCCATCTTGCCGATGGCGGCGAGCGAGGCACGTTCACGCGCCGCCAGCGCCCGCAATTCCGCCTGCGGAATGACGAACAGCAGCGCGCCGGCGATGGCGCGGTTGGCATCGAGCGCGGCGAGGATGAGATCGACCGCCTTGGCGCTGCCCAGCGTGGCGCGCGAGAGCGGGACGTGGAGCGTGATGGGGGCGCCGGCGGTGCGGGCGCGGCGGGCGATCACCACCGCCTCGTCAACGCCGTCGGCCTCGAGGCGGGCGACCACGTCCTCGCCGCCATGGCGGGGCAAGAAGTCGGGCCGGTCGGCGAAATCGCCCTCCTCGAGCACGAGGCGCGGCACGAGGTCGTAGGCCCAGGGCTGGCGCTGCGGCAGGCTGACGATGGGCTCGATATGGAAGACGAGGCGGCCGTCCGCGACGGCCTGGCGCAGCATTTCGAGCGGAATCACCGGCTCGGGCAGCGCGTCGGGGTCGGGCGGCGGCGCCGTGGCGGGGAGCTTGTCCTCGACGCTGATGCGGCGCTGCTCCTCGAACTCGGCAACGGTCTCGGTCACCTGCCGCACGACGGTGCCGAGCACGGCGAGGTCGGCCTCGATGGCGTCGAGACGCGGGCCGGGGCGCGCCTCGGTCAGGGCGTTGACGCGCTGGCTGAGGACGGAGCCGGCCTGGGCATCGGTCGAGAGCAGGCGCGACAAATCCTCCACCGCCTTTTCGAGGCGCTGCTCGGCGCGACGGCGCAATTGCCGCTCGACCAGCAGCACGGCGAGGCAACCGAAGGCGACGGCCGTCACCGCGGCCTCGATGGGGCTGAAGGTCAGGCCGAAATAGGCCGCGGCCGCAACGCCCAGGGCAGAGAGCGCGATGAAGACGTAGACGAGGCCCTGCACGGAGGCGCGCTCCTTCGGATTCGGCGGAATTGGCGCCAGCATAGGGCGCCGCAGCACTGCGTCAAAACGGATTATTTACCGTGTGCGGCCAAGATTTGCGGCAGTTTCCAGGCGCAAGTGGCGAGAGGCCTTCAATCGATGTCGGATTTGGGCGTGGGCGAGGCGGACCTTCCGTTGCGGCTGCTGCTGATCGATGGCGGGCGGGTGCTCATGGCGCGCGTCACGGCGCCGCTCGGCGCCGAGTTTGCGCCGGCGCCGGTGGTGGTGGACGTAACGGCCGGGCGGGCGGCGCTCGAGCTGTTGCGCGGCTCGCCCTTCGACGCGGTGGTCGCCGATCTCGCGGCGCTGGGCGATCTCGGCAGCGGCCCGGACGAGCGCATCGGACGGCTGGCGCGGGCCGCCTCGGGGGCGCTCATCGTCATCCTGTCGGAGGATGCCGGTATTTCCATCTCGCTCGCCGCCATGCGGGCCGGCGCGCATGACTGCGTCGGCCGCGCCATCGCCGGTGAGCGGCTGGTGGCGCTGATCGGCCAACTGGCGCTCCGGCACGGCAAGACGCGGTGCCTGACGCGCTCCCTGCCGCAGCCCGAGATCGCGACGGAGCCCCCTGCCCCCGGCATCCCGCACATGCGCGACCTGGTGATGCCGATGTGGCGGCAGGAACAGCGCATCATCGAGGAGGCGATCCAGCAATTCGCCGGCAACGTCGCCCTCGCCGCCGCGGCGCTGGAGCTCAGCCCCTCGACGATCTACCGCAAGCGCCAGGCCTGGGCCGAGATGGACGGTAAGCGCGGCGCCGCCTAGGGCTTCTTTCTGTCATTCATTTGCATTACAGTCACGGGCAAAGGAGATTTGCCATGGCTGAGAATGCCCTCGTGCAGGTGCGCATCGACCCCGAGATCCGCGACAAGGCCAGCGCCGTGCTCGCTGCCTCGGGCCTCACGGTGTCGGACGCCGTGCGCATCTTGCTAACGCGGACGGCGAACGAGAACGCGGTGCCGCTCGACCTGTTCACCAACGATGCCGAATATGACGCCTGGTTCCGCGCCAAGGTGCAGGAGGCCCTGGACGATCCGCGGCCCTATGTCGATGGCGAGGAAGTTGAACGGATGTTTGCGAAGAAGCGCGCCGAGTTGCGGGCCAAGCTCGCGAGCGAACAGTGAGACAGCGCTGGAGCGCCCAGGCGATCGAGGATCGCCTGGGCATATTCGACTATATTGCGTCCGACAGTGGGCACGCCGCGCTGGAGGTCGACGAAGCCATCGAGGCGCGCGTGAATGCGCTCTTGGCAATGCCGCGGAGCGGCCGGCCCGGCCGGCTGGCCAACACGCGCGAAGCAGTGATCGGCGGTACACCCTATATCGTTGTCTACAAGGTGAGCGATGCGGAGTTGCATGTCATTCGCGTTCTCCACAGTGCGCAACAGTGGCCGCCCGCCCGATAGCTAGCGCCAGGTGAAGACCTTCGTCACCGAGTAGTTGAAGACCACGCTCATCAGCACGCCGGCGAGGCCGGCGATCCAGAAGCTGCGGTCGTAGATATAGATCCAGTTGGCGACCGAGACATTGGCGATCGCGCCGATGGAGCACACCGCGTAGAAGGTCAGCAGGCCGGTAACATAGCGCCAGCCGCGCAGCTTCTTGTTGGCGTAGGTCAGCTCGTTGTTGAGCACGAAGTTGAAGGTCATGGCGACGATGGTCGCCACCGACTGCGCCCAGAAGAACTTGAAATGGAACGCGGACACGGTGAGCCACAGCGTCCCCATATGGACGAAGACGCCGAGCCCGCCGACGAGGCCGAACAGCAAAAAGCTCGTGGGCAGCGCGCCGCCGGTGAGCTTGCTCAGCACGAGCCCGAGGAACTGCACGGCGACCAGCGAACTCATCTTGCTCTCGCCGGCATGGCGCGGGCGGAAGGTGTACGGCACCTCACCGATGCGCAGCGTCTTGCCGCGGCGGGCGCGGGCCCGGCCGGCCGAGACGATGATGTCGAGCAGGATCTTGAAGCCCTCGTCGGAGAGCGCCGGGGCGATCTCGTCGAAAACGTCGCGGCGCATGAGGAAGAAGCCGCTCATCGGATCGGACAGCGCCTTGCCGGTGAGCAGCCCCGACAGCCTGGTGGCGAGGCGCGAGGCGGTTTCGCGGGCCCGGCTCAGCCCGTCGCCCACCGCCCCGTCGCCGGCATAGCGGGTGCCGACCACGACGTGATCGCCGGCCAGCGCCTTGGCCAGCATCTGCGGCAGGATGCGCTCGTCGTGCTGGTGGTCGGCGTCGATGACGGCGAAATAGGGCGCGGCGCTGGCCGAGATGCCCTCGATCACCGCCGAGCTCAGGCCGCGCCGGCCGATGCGGTGGATGCAGCGCACATTGTGGTGGCGCTGCGCCAGTTCCTTGACCACGGCGGCGGTGCCGTCGGGCGAGTTGTCGTCCACGACGATGAACTCGAAGGCGATGTCGCCCAATGCCGCCGCCACCAGCTCATAGAGCGAGACAACGTTATCGCGCTCGTTGAAGGTCGGTACGATCACCGCCAGTTGCGGGGGCGTCCAGATCTGCTGGGCGGGCTGAGCCGTCGGGTCGAGCTCGATGGTCACGTCACGGTTCCGGTGGGTGGACCGCCCAATATCGCGTCCCGGCCCAAATCCGCAAGGGCGGGCGCGGGGTCCGGGGAGTCCGGTTGCGGGTCTTCCCGGTGGAGCAGGGAAAAGGTGCAGCGCCCCTCCGCCACGCTACGCGCGGTCCCCCTCCCCCGCGATGCGGGGGAGGAAACTGACTGAGAAGGCTGCAACGGAGCATGGATAAGAGGCCCGCGATTGCCCTCCGCTACATCTTCCCTCTCTCCCGCTTGACTCGGTTTTGGGCTGTTCCTATATCCCCAGCCAACTGTTAGCACTCACCATCATCGAGTGCTAACAGGGGCGAAATTCATAGCATCAAGAGGAGCAGACATGGCTTTCCGTCCCCTGCACGACCGCGTGGTCGTCCGCCGTGTCGACAGCGAAGAGAAAACCGCTGGCGGCATCATCATCCCCGACACCGCGAAGGAAAAGCCGTCCGAGGGCGTCATCGAGGCCGTCGGCCCCGGCGCCCGTGACGACAGCGGCAAGATCGTCGCGCTCGACGTCAAGGTCGGCGACCGCGTGCTCTTCGGCAAGTGGAGCGGCACCGAGGTCAAGCTCGACGGCAAGGACCTGTTGATCATGAAGGAAAGCGACATCATGGGCATCATCGGCTGAGCCTCAGGCCGCCGATTTCCCCTGATCCTTCCAACCTTTAAGGAGCGCCTCTGATGGCAGCCAAAGACGTAAAGTTCTCCACCGACGCCCGCGACAAAATGGTCCGTGGCGTCAACATTCTCGCCAATGCCGTGAAGGTCACGCTCGGGCCCAAGGGCCGCAACGTCGTGATCGACAAGTCGTTCGGTGCGCCGCGCATCACCAAGGACGGCGTGACCGTGGCCAAGGAAGTGGAGCTCGAGGACAAGTTCGAGAACATGGGCGCCCAGATGGTGCGCTCGGTCGCCTCGAAGACCAACGACATCGCCGGCGACGGCACCACCACCGCCACCGTGCTGGCCCAGGCCATCGTCAACGAGGGCATCAAGCTGGTCGCGGCCGGCATGAACCCGATGGACATCAAGCGCGGCATCGACACCGCCGTGGCCGAAGTCGTCGATAACCTCGGCAAGGCCAAGAAGACCATCTCGACCAACAACGAAGTCGCCCAGGTCGGCACCATTTCGGCCAATGGCGAGACCGCCATCGGCGAGATGATCGCCAATGCGATGCAGAAGGTCGGCAACGAGGGCGTCATCACCGTCGAGGAAGCCAAGACCGCCGAGACCGAGCTCGACGTGGTCGAGGGCATGCAGTTCGACCGTGGCTATCTCAGCCCCTATTTCGTCACCAACGCCGAGAAGATGACGGCGTCGCTCGAAGAGCCCTACATCCTGCTGCACGAGAAGAAGCTTTCGAACCTGCAGGCCATGCTGCCGGTGCTCGAGGCCGTGGTGCAGAGCCAGCGGCCGCTGCTGATCGTGGCCGAGGACGTCGAGGGCGAGGCGCTCGCGACGCTCGTCGTCAACCGCCTGCGCGCCGGCCTCAAGGTCGCCGCCGTGAAGGCGCCGGGCTTCGGCGACCGCCGCAAGGCCATGCTCGAGGACATCGCCACCCTGACCGGCGGCCAGGTCATCTCCGAAGACCTCGGCATCAAGCTCGAGAACGTGACGCTCGACATGCTGGGCACCGCCAAGCGCGTCGAGATCGCCAAGGAGACCACCACCATCGTCGATGGCTCGGGCTCCAAGGACGACATCGAGGGCCGCGTCAACCAGATCAAGGCGCAGATCGAGGAGACCACCTCGGACTACGACCGCGAGAAGCTGCAGGAGCGGCTGGCCAAGCTCGCCGGCGGCGTGGCGGTGATCAAGGTCGGCGGCGCCACCGAGGTCGAGGTGAAGGAGCGCAAGGACCGCGTCGATGACGCGCTCAACGCGACCCGCGCCGCGGTCGAGGAAGGCATCGTGCCGGGCGGCGGCGTGGCGCTGCTGCGTGCGGCTTCGTCCCTCAAGGTCAAGGGCGAGAACCCCGACCAGCAGGCCGGCATCAACCTCGTCCGCCGCGCCCTGCAGGAGCCGGTGCGCCAGATCGCGCAGAACGCCGGCGACGAAGGCTCGGTGGTGGTCGGCAAGATCCTCGAGAACGCCTCGGCGGACTACGGCTACAACGCCCAGACCAGCGAGTATGGCGACATGATCCAGATGGGCATCGTCGATCCGGTCAAGGTGGTCCGCACGGCGCTGCAGGACGCCGCCTCGGTCGCCTCGCTGCTGATCACGACGGAAGCCATGATCGCCGAGCTGCCCAAGGAGCCGGCCCCGGCGATGCCGGGCGGCGGCATGGGTGGCGGCATGGGCGGCATGGACTTCTAAGAAGTCCATAAAGCCAGTCATCCGGTTCGCGACGTCCCAGTCACGAACCAGTATCGGGCGCCGGTGGTCTCCACCGGCGCCTTTCGTTTCGTGCTTTTCCCGGCTTGACCGTAGAGAGCCGATCTATAGATTTTCCGCCGTCACGGGGGGACGGCGCATGGCTCGCCACTTCACTCGACTTCTGTCGATGCTGCTCACCGTGCTCGTCGCCGGGATGGCCAGCGCCCAGGACGTGGCGATTCCCGACGCTCCCCTCACCCAGGCGGACCTGCTGCGCCCCAACGGCATTCCGGTCGATTTCTACGACGGCCTGCGCGCCTGGGACACCGGGCTGCATGAGGTGGCGGTGGCGCTGTGGCTGCGCGCCGCGGCGCTGGGCGACACCAAATCCATGCTGCGCGTGGCGCAGGAATATGAGAGCGGCAAATACCTGCCCAAGCAGAAGCTGCTCGCCGTCTATTTCAAGCTGCTGGCGAAGCGCCAGGGCCATGAAGGGCCCGACCCGCTGGTCGGGCTGACGGCCGACGAGCGCGCCGCCGTGACCGCCAAGGCCGACGAATTCGCCGCCGCGGCCCTGCCCCCGGCTCAGGCGCCGCAGAAGACGGTGACGTTCGAGGATCTCCTCCGCGCGGCGGACACCGGCGATGCCGACGAGGTGCGGCGCATCCTCGGCGCCAATTCGCGCCTCGCCACGGGTCAGGACGGCAAGGGCTGGACGCCGCTGATGCATGCCGCCGCAGGCGGGCATGCCGAGATCGTCGGCCTACTCGCCGATCGCGGCAGCGACGTCGCGGCCGTCGATGCCGACGGCTTTTCAGCACTGCACCTCGCGGCCTGGTCGGGCTCGGAGGCGACGGTGGCGCTGCTGCTCGCACGCGGCGCCTTCCCGGTCGCCGCCAGCGCCAAAGGGATGACGGCAAGCATCGTCGCCGAGCGGGCGAAGCATCCAGAGGTGGCCGCGCAACTTGCCGCCGCCGAGCGCCGGCAGGTCGTGCAGATCCAGGAGAAGCTGGCGACGCTCGGCTACGAGGTCGGCAAGGCCGATGGCGAGATGGGACCGCGCACGGCGACGCAGCTCGCCATCTTCGCGGCCGGCGAGAGGCTGCCCGGCCCACCCACGGCCAACGTGCTGGCCAAGCTCTTCGCCAAGACCGAAACGCGGCTGTGGGGGGCTGTCGTGCTGCTCAACTACAAGGGCACGCCGTCGGCTACCTACTACACGAATGCGGTGGGCAACAGGGCCAGGGTCGAGACGGCCATCCTCGACTGGTGCAAGGGCCAGCCGGACTGGAGCAAGTGCAAGATCTCGGTGATGCTGCCGCAGGGCACCTGCCTCGCCGGCGCCATCGGGTCCGGTGGCGGCGTCATCTGGTCGAGGGCCTTCCCCGAGCTTGCGAGCGCCGAAGCGGATTCCGAGGCCCAGTGCCGCAGCGCCGGCTCGACAGGCTGCAAGGTGACGCAAAGCTTCTGTGTGCGCGAATGAGGGGCGCGCAGGCGCTCGCCGGGACGCTGCTGCTGGCGCTGCTGGGCGCAACGCCGGCGCTCACGCAGGCCGTGGCGCCGCAGCCGCCGGCCAATCCCACCAGCATGGCGCAATGCGAGCAGTTCTCCGCCGCCTACCGTGCCTATCTGAGCGGGCTGCTGGCGGCAAGCTCGGCCTGCCAGTCGGCGCTGAGCGTACCCGAGGTGACCGATCAGGTACCGGTGCGCTGCAGCTATTTCCCCACCGCCTCGCGGCGTTGCGTGCCGCAGATCGAAGCGCATCTATGCGCCAGCGAGGGGTTCCACACGTTGCTGGCGCAATGCCGGGCGGCGGTGAATGCGGCGCAGCAGGCCGCGCGTGCCGACAGCGGCGGCGACTATCGCGACGAGATCATCCGCGTCTATCGCGACAAGGCGGCGGGGACAGACGACAACACGCTGCTGCCTGCTCCGCTCAAGGAAATTCGCGACCGGCTGGAGCAGGTCAACACCATGGTCGGCGCGGTGAGCAACCCGAAGGACCCGCGTGCGGTGCTCAATCTCGGCATCACCGCGGCGCAGGAGGTCTATGGCTACACCAGCAGCGGCGGGTTGCAGCAATATCTGTTCGACTCGGCGGTGGAGGCGGTCGGCACTGTCGGCGCCACGGCCATCGAGGACGCCGAGCGCGCGCTCAGGGCATTCGATGACGCATACGAGGCCGAAGATGGCGTCTCGGGCGCGTCTATCGCGGCGCTGCAATCTCCCGCTGCTCCGCAGAAGAAGGGCGATGGCGGCGGGCAGTCAAAGGCGCGGATGTGCAGCTCGCCCATAGGCAATGTCCCGGAGCGCTGGTCTTATTGCGGCACGACCGACGCAATGTATACCTGCTTTTGCAACGGAGGCTCGTGCAGTCTTCATTTCCGCGGCAATGTCTGCGGCGTCGTCAACCACATCTGGGACTTCTATTAGGAGCCCTCCCCTCACGGGAACAGCAGCACCTTGATGGCGAGGGCGATGGCTATGGCGATGACCAGGGGGCGGATGAGGCGGGCGCCGAAGCGGATGCCGGTCTGCGCGCCGAGATAGCCGCCAGCGATCTGGCCGACCGCCATGGCCGCGGCCGCCGGCAGCACGACTTCGCCATAGGACAGGAACAGCACCAGCCCGCCGAGGTTGGAGGCGAGGTTCACGACCTTGGTGTGGCCCACCGCGTGGGTGACGCCGAGGCCGAACAGGGCGACGAAGCCCATCGTCAGGAACGAGCCGGTGCCGGGGCCGAAAATACCGTCGTAAAAGCCCACCACCGCCGCCATCACCGGCACGAAGACGGCGAAGCCGAGCCGGGCGCGGCGGGCTTCGTCGGAGAGGCGCGGCGCGAACAGGAAATAGCCGGCGATAGCGATGAGGGCCACCGGCACGGCGACGCGCAGCAGGCTGGTGTCGATCTGCGTTACCACATAGGCGCCGAGCGCCGAGGCGAGGAAGGTGCAGACGAGCGCCGGGGCGAGCGCGCGCAGCGGCACGTAGCCGCGACGCCAGTAGGTGACGGCGGCGATGATTGTGCCGACCACCGATTGCAGCTTGTTGGTGCCGAGCGCGGCGACCGGCGGCACGCCGGCGGCGAGCAGCGCCGGCAGGCCGATCATGCCGCCGCCGCCGGCGATGGCATCGACGAAGCCGGCCAGCAGCCCGGCGCCGCCGAGCGCCACCAACACCAGCGGATCGAGCATGATTGTCCCTGCTAGAGTTGGGTCGAGATGCCGGGCGGGATACCGCCCATGATCGACAGCAGCGCTTCGAGCTGCGCCTTCTTCATCGGCGTCCAGTCGGCGGCGCGCGAGACGAACAGGTGGGCCTGGCTGCGCATGATGACGCCGTCCTCGAGGATGCGCAGCGCGTTGGCCGCCAGCGTCTCGCCCGACGAGGTGATATCGACGATAAGGTCGGCGGTGCCGGCGGCGGGTGCCACCTCGGTGGCGCCGGCGCTCTCGACGATGCGGTATTCGGCAATGCCGTGCTCGGCGAAGAAGCGGCGCGTCAGATAGACATATTTGGTGGCGACGCGCAGCCAGCGGCCGTAGCGGCTGCGGAAATCGGAGGCGACGTCGGCGAGGTCGGCCATGTGCGTGACGTCGATCCAGGCGTCGGGCACGGCCACCACCACGTCGGCGCGGCCGAATTCGAGCGGCTTGGCGAAGACGACGCTGTCGGCGCCGTTCTCGGCCGCCTCGTAGACGAGGTCGGTGCCGGTGACGCCCAGGTCGATGGCGCCCATGACGAGCTCGCGGGCGATCTCGGCGGCGGGGTAGAAGCGCACCGAGACCTGCGGCTGGTTCTTGATCGAGCCGACATAGGAGCGGGCGCCGCCGGGCCGCGCGATGGGCAGGCGCGACTCGCCGAAGACGCGGCGCGTCTCGCCTTCGAGCCGGCCCTTGGAGGGGACGGCGAGGACCAGTTGCTCGTCGGTCATCGCGCCGCCTCCGCTTCGAGCCTGTCGGTCCACAGCGCGCAGCCCGAGGCGGTGACCGGCTCGGGGGCGCCGAGGCGGTCGAGCAGGCGGTCGTATTCGCCGCCCGAGGCGAGGATGTCGCCGTGCTCGCCGGTCATCTCGAAGACGACGCCGGTGTAATAGTCGAGGCGCGGCGAGAAGCTCGCATCGAAGATCACGCCGGCTTTGGGCGAGAGCGCCGCCAGCGCGGCGGCATGGGTGCGCACCGCCATGAGCGGCGCCTCGATGTCGATGCCGGCGCGCGAGGTGAGCTGCCAGATGCGGTCGAGCGCCTTGCCGGCGCTGTCGACCACCGCGAGATAATCGACGAGCAGCTGGATGCGATCCTCGGGGATGGGCGCGGCGTCGAGCGCCTGGCGCTCGAGATAGCGGTCGGCGATGTCCTCTGGCTGGCGCGAGCCGACGAGGCTGAGCCCGGCCGACAGCATGTTGTCGGTGACGATCTCGATGATGGTCTCGCGCGCGTCGGGCGCCGTGCCGGTGATGCGCTCGCCGGGCGCGGTGAGCCGGTCGATGAGACGCTGCATGGCGGCGGGCTGGCCGAAGCGGTGGCGGATGCGCGACTGCCATTGCGGCGAGATGCCCATGGCGGCGAGGAAGCTCTCGAACAGGCCGACGCCGCCGATGCGCACATTGGGCGCCGTCACGTCGTAGATGGCGAGGGCCCAGCGCGCGAAGGTCAGCACCTGATCGAGCGCGGCGCCGGCGTCGGGCTGGCCGAGCAGCTCGAGGCCGGCCTGCACATACTCCATCGGAACGCCGTTCTCCTGGCGGAAGATTGGCCCGAGATAGGTGTAGGCGCCGGGCGTGCCCGACATACCGTCGTCGAGATAGGATTTGGCGATGGGCAGGGTGAAGTCGGGGCGCAGGCAGTAGTCGATGCCGTTATTGGCGGTGGTGAGCAGGAGCTGGCGGCCGAACTCCTCGCCGGCGAGGTCGAGATAGGGGCCGGCGGGCAGCAGCAGCGGCGGCGTGACCCGGACGACGGTCTTGCTCTCGACCAACCGGATCATCGCGGCGCGGCGCTCGCTCGCAGTCTTGGCCATCAGCCCGCCGCCCGCATCCGCGCCACGGCCGGAATTTTGGCAAGCTCGGCGACGAGATCGGCGCGTGCCGCCGACCACTGGCCGGGGCGCTCGGCCACGTAGTCGGCACGGCTCTCGATGGCTTTGGCCTGGGCCGCGCCGGCGGCGAGGTCCTTGATGGTGACGGTGCCGGCGGCCCGCTCGTTGGAGCCGACGATGACCGCGGCAGCGGCACCGCGCCGATCGGCATATTTCATCTGCGCGTTCATGCCCGAGCTGCCCAGATACATCTCGGCGCGGATATTGGCGGCGCGCAGCTCGGCGGTCAGCTTCTGGTAGTCGGCGATGGCGGCAGGGTCGCGGTCGAGCACCAGCACGACGACGGGGCCGGCCAGCGGTGCCGTGGCGAGGTTGCCGGTGAGGCGCAGCGCCGCGGCGAGGCGCGACACGCCGACGGAGAAGCCGGTGGCCGGCACCGGCTCGGCACGGAAGCGCGAGACCAGCCCGTCATAGCGCCCGCCGCCGCCGACCGAGCCGAACACCACGGGCTGGCCCTTCTCGTTGGGCACCTGGAAGGTCAGCTCGATCTCGAAGACCGGGCCGGTGTAATATTCGAGGCCGCGCACCACGGACGGCTCGATGCGGATGCGCTCGGGACCGCAGGTGGCCGCCTCGAACAAGGCGCGCATGCTGGCGAGCTCGGCCATGCCGGCATTGTCGGCCGGCGGGTTGCCGGCGACATAGTCGAGCACGATGCCGCGCTGGCGCGCATCGAGCCCCGCCCCTTTGGTGAAATCGCCGCTCTCGTCCTTGCGGCCGTCGCCGAGCAGCAGCGCGACGCCGTCGGTACCGAACTTGTCGAGCTTGTCGATGGCGCGCAGCACGCCGAGCTTCTGGCCGGCATCGCTCACACCCGCCGCCTCCAGCACGCCGTCGAGCACGCGGCGGCTGTTGACCTTCACCACATATTTGCCGGCGAGGCCGAGGGCATCCATAGTGTCGGCCATCATCATGCAGATCTCGGCGTCGGCCTCGGGGCCGGCGGCGCCGACGGTATCGGCGTCGAACTGCATGAACTGGCGGAAGCGGCCGGGGCCGGGCTTCTCGTTACGGAAGACGTAGCCGGCGCGATAGGAGCGAAAGGGCTTCGGCAGCCGGTCGTAATTCTGCGCGAAATAGCGCGCGAGCGGCGCCGTGAGGTCGTAGCGCAGGCTCAGCCACTGATCGTCGTCGTCCCTGAGCGAGAAGACGCCGGCATTGGGCCGGTCGGTATCGGGCAGGAACTTGCCGAGCGCCTCGGTGTACTCGAAGAGCGGGGTTTCGAGGGGGTCGAAGCCGTAGCGCTCGTAGACGCGCCTTATGGTGGCGATCATCGCGTCCGTCGCAGCGATATCGGCCGGGCCGCGGTCTTCAAAACCACGGGGCAAGCGCGCTTCGATCAGCGAATTCCTGTCGGCCATAAGAGGGGGTCCCAAACGTGCGCCGTTCCTAACGGAATCGGCTTTTGCAGACAAGCTGAACGCATTTTTATGGTTCGCGCCCGGCAGTGTGGCATCGCGGCCACAGCCGGCGGGCTGCGTCAGCCTGCCGCAGTTTCCGCTTGCGGATCGATGCGAAGGCGCTTACCAGCCTGCCCGTCGCAACGCCAGCCTCGAAAGGGGGAAGCACATGACTGAACTCTTCAGCACCTTCGCCCGTGGCCGTGTCGCGCCTTGGGGAGTGACTCGGGGCTGAGCCCCCACCGGCCTACCGGCCGGTAACCCCCCGCCCGTCCCAGCCATAGCTAACCGCCAGCGCCGCCGCGCCGCCATTGTCGTTTCGACTCCGGCGCGCTGCGACCAGCACTCCTCCCCAACCTCAAGGAACCGGTGCGGCCACGCGCCGGCATCGCGAAAATGACTCTGTCGAACACTGCCTACAGCCTCGTGCCGTCCATTGCGCGCCGGGACCGCAGCACCGCCAGCCGGCTGCTGTCCGCCATCCTGTCGCAATGGCCCGAACGGACGCGGGGCTCGCCCCCGCTGCCCAATTATCTGAGGCGCGACATCGGCCTCGAGCCCCTCGAGCCGTCCCGCAAATACTGGGATGTGCGGTAGCGTCACACGGGTCGCCGCAAGGCGGCCCGTTCGCTTTCGCAACGCTCGCGGCAGGTGCAATGGGCATAGTGGTCGTTGACGAGGCCCATCGCCTGCATGAAGGCGTAGCACGTCGTTGGGCCGACGAAGGTGAAGCCGCGCTTACGCAGATCCTTGCTCAGCGCCAGCGACTCCGCCGTCTGCGCCGGCAGCGTCTCGCCGACGACGGGCACCGGGCGTGGCTTGGGCTCGAAGCGCCAGATATAGGCGGCGAAGCTGCCGAACTCGCGCTGGATGTCGAGGGTGCGCACGGCATTGTTGATGGTCGAGGCGATCTTGCCGCGATGGCGGATGATGCCGGGGTCGGCGAGCAGACGCACGATGTCGGCCTCGGTCATTGTCGCCACGCGCGCCGGCTCGAAATCGTGGAACTGCTTGCGGAACCGCGGGCGCTTCTTCAGCACGGTGAGCCAGCTCAGGCCGGACTGGAAGCCTTCGAGGCAGAGCTTTTCGTAGAGCCGGAAGTCGTCAGTGCCGGGGCGGCCCCATTCCTCGTCGTGATAGCGCCGGTTTTCGGCATCGTCGCCGGCCCACGCACAGCGTTCCATCGCTTTACTCCTTCGCAACCATGAGCCGTGGCAAAGGCTTAACCATGCGGCTTCACCGGCCGTTCGCCGCTCTTTGCCACACTGCCCGCGTCCCCCGCAGTCGAGCAGGATCTTTGCCATGCCGCGCCCCGTCCGCACAGCCCTTCTCGCTTTCGGTTTCGCGTTGGCGGCGCTGGCCCCGGCGCTGGGCGCGGGCGCCGGCTTCGCGCCGCCCCCCGGCATTACGCTGGTGAGCGGCACGCCGGCCAATTTCCTGCAGCTCAAGGCGCCCAAGAAAGTGCGGCTCGACCCGCGCTTCATGCGCCAGATCGTGCCGCTGCGCACCGACGAAGCGGCCGGCACGGTGATCGTCAACACCTCCGAGAAGTTCCTCTATCTGGTGCTCGGCAAGGGCAAGGCGCTGCGCTACGGCATCGGCACTGCGCGCGACGGCTTCGCGTGGAGCGGCACGCACCGGATCACCCGCAAGGCGGAATGGCCGGGCTGGACGCCGCCGGCGGAGATGAAGAAGCGCCGTCCCGACCTGCCCGACCACATGCCGGGCGGACTCAACAACCCGCTGGGGGCGCGGGCGCTCTATATCGGGCAGACGCTCTATCGCATCCACGGCACCAACGAGCCTTGGACGATCGGCGGTGACGTGTCGTCTGGCTGCATCCGCATGGTCAACGACGATGTCGTCGATCTTTACGAGCGGGTGAAAATTGGCGCGAAGGTCATTGTCCTTTAGTTAGGAATTTCCGGCATCTTCAGGGTCTCTGAGGCCCGGAATCCGGCATATGCAGCGTATCGGCGAGCTCCTTTCGCGCTTCCATCGGGACGAGCGCGGCGTGTTCATGGTGATTTTCGCCGTGCTCGCCGTGGTGCTCATCGCCACCTCGGGCGCGGTGGTGGATTTCACCTACACGCAGCAGGCGCGCACCCGCGCGCAGACGGCGCTCGACGCGGCGACGCTGGCGCTGCAAAGCAAGATCAGCACGCTCAGCAACGAGACCCTCAAGGCGCAGGCGCAGGACATCCTCGACGAGCGGCTGGGCGACGACACCATCACCGCCGTCGTCGATTCTGCCACCAAGAACATCACCGAGGGCAAGCTCAACATCCAGGCGCATATCGTGGTGCCGACCGCCTTCGTGCAGCTCGTGGGCGTCACCAGCATCACCTCGGTGCTGCAATCGGAGGTGACGCGCTCGTCGAGCGACCTCGAAGTGTCGGTGTCGCTCGACGTCACCGGCTCGATGAAGGCGACGACCGACAAGAAGGGCAACATCACCTCCAACAAGATCGGCGACCTGATCGATGCCACCAACGAACTCATCAACCTGTTGGTGCAGGACGCGCAGGAGCCGACCTACTCGAAGATGGCGATCATCCCATGGTCGGGCGGCGTCAATGTCGGGGCGAGCTATGCCGCGAGCGTGCGCGGCACGCCCAATACGACCACCAAGAGCATCACCGCCGCCTCGTGGGCCTCGGGGTCGTCGAAATCAGTCGGCGGCGTGACCCTGGGCAGGACCAGCACCACCATCAGGAGCAACAGCCACGGCTTTGTGACCGGCGACACGATCTACATTTCGGGAATTTCCGGCGTCGCGACCGGCGGCCGCAATTCGACCACCTGCATCAACGATACGGCCTATGTGATCACCAAGGTCGACAACAACAACTTCTCCATCCCGCTCAACACCAATAGCTGCACCAACTATTCGAGCGGCGGCACGCTGCAGAAGTGCCAGGTGGCGAAGTGCGAGATGGTCATCACCGCAACCGGCCATGGCTACAAGAACGGCGATCCGATCCATATCGAGGGGGCGAGCTGGCTCAAGACACAGCCCTCGGGGGGCTATTTCGTCGCCAATTCGACCACCAATACGATGTCGCTGGAGGGCTCGTTCGGGCCGGACGAGGGCAGCTACAAGTCGGGCGGCAAGATCTGGTGCGGCAGCTATGGCTGCTCCTATCGCACCTTCTATACCGCTTCCGGCGGCATCAACAGCTTCGCCATTTCCTCCTGCGTCAGCGAACGCACCACCAACGCCTACACCGACGCGGCACCGAGCACGACGCTGCTCGGCATGAACTACCCGTCGAGCGATCTGTGCGTCAGCCAGACGATCCAGCCGCTGACCTCCGACAAGGAGAAGCTGCATGCGCTGGCCGATTCGCTGGTCGCCAAAGGCTCGACGGCGGGCCATCTCGGGCTCGCCTGGGGCTGGTACATGATCGCGCCGAACTTCGGCTATCTGTGGCCGACGGCGAGCCGGCCCGCCGCCTATGGCGGCACCAACCTCATCAAGGCCGTGGTGTTCATGACCGACGGTGTGTTCAATACACCCTACTGCTCGGGCGTCGTCGCGGCGGATGGGCTGAGCGGCAGCCCCGGCGCCTCCAGCCGCATCAACTGCAACGCCCCGAACGGAGCCTCGAAGGCCCAGGCCGAAGCACTGTGCGACGCCATCAAGGCGCCGGCCAACAAAACGCTGCTCTATGTCGTCGGCTTCGACCTCGCCAGCGACTCCGAGACGCTGAATTTCCTGCGCGACTGCGCGACGGCACCGGAATATTTCTTCCAGGCCGACAGCGGCGCCGACCTGCGCAGCGCCTTCGCCGCCATCGCGCAGAGCCTGTCGGACCTCAGGCTGTCGAAGTAGCGAGCACGAAGCGCCGGCCACCGGGAAAGCCGGCGAGCGCGGCGCGCTGCTCGCTGCGGCTCAAGCCGACGAAGCTGACGACCAGCGGCGCTTCGGGCGCGTCATGCGCCGGCACGCGATCCGGGCGCGGCGCCGCGATGTCGTTGGTGGCGCTGAGCCGCATCGGCAGGGGTGACGTGACCACCGTTCTGGTGCGCATGGGAGCTCCTTCCGCTTCCCATGGAACGCCGGCGGCCCTCACGGGTTTCGACACGGCATCGTGAAACCGCCGCCGCGCCCGGCGCGTTGCGCTGTCACGCAATCCGCACGGAGGCAGCGATGAACGCGGTCCTGGCCTATTTCTGGCGCCACCCGCGGCGCACGGGCTTCATCATCCTCAACATCGTGGTGCTGGCCGCCTTCGTCGGCTGGGCCGGCTTCACCGCCGACATGACCAATGAGGGGCTGGGCGGCATTCCCAACGTGATGCTCGGCTATACCGGGCTCGTGCTGCTGGTGGCGCTGTGGGTGGGCGCCTGGATCGCCTGGGGCTGGCTCGTCGCCCGCCGGCACCTGCGCGGACGCTGAGGGCCGGCGCCGGACCCCGCTGGCGGAGGCCACCAGCGGGGGCTGCGGAGCCGGTCCCCGAAGCGGGGCGCCACTTACCGACCCGCAGCGGCCCCTCCTCGCACGGCGCCGCGGCGCGCGTGGTGAACGGCCCGTTAATATTCACAGGCGGAAAAACGGCTGATCGCGCGGGCGGGCGGGCGCGGCATACTAGTCTGTCGAGGAAAAATGGTACCGCCTCCCCGGCTCGAACGGGGGACCCCCAGATCCACAATCTGGTGCTCTAACCAGCTGAGCTAAGGCGGCTCCGGCTGCGAGCGGACGTATAGGGCGGGCCGGCGGGGATGACAAGGGCCGGCGCCCGCCCCGCGCCGCTTAACCACGATGGCGTTTGACTCGCCGCGCGGCGCCGGCAAATCTGGACCGTTTCGAGGCGGGGCTATATTTAGGACAAGATTAAGTTCTGGGTGCGGATTGTCCCGATCCGGCACAGTTTCGGGGTGTTGTGCGCGTGGACGCAGAGTGGATCACATCGCCGGCGGCGCGCCGCATCCTGATGCATTTCGCCGACCCGCGCCCGGCGTGGCTGTGGGCGCATGACGGCGACACGCTGCTGTGGCGCAACCCGGCGGCGAAGCTGTTCAACGGCAGGATCAAGAAGCACGGGCTGAAGCTCGCACCCGGTGCGGTGCCAATCAAAGGCCAGGTGGCACGGCTGATCCGGCTCGGCGCGGTGGGCCGCGCCAGCCTCAGCCGCGTGCAGATGCTGGCCGGCGACAAGCCGCTCTCGGTCACCTGCAGTTGCACGCCGCTGCTCCTGCTCGATGGCGAGCTGACGCTGCTGCTGGTGGCGCTCGATCCGGTGCCGGCCGAGCTGCGCGAGGCGGCCGGCGGGCTGCTGCCTGACGCCATGAGCGAGGCGCTGTTCCCCATCGGCGTGTCCTACCGGCTGGTCGGCCCCGACGCGGCGGACGACAGCGACGGGGTGCAGCTCGCCGCCGGCCCGGACGGCACGGCGCTGGTCTTTGCCGCCGAAACGCCCGAGCCGCCGCCCGACATCGCCGCGGTGCGGGCCGAAGAGGGCATCGCCGCCGAGGACCCGGAACCGCCGCCCGCGGCGGAGCCTCCAGCGGTCGAAACCGAAGCGCCACCCGCCGAAGCCGAAGCGCCGGAGGCGCCCGGCGCCCTTTCGGCGCTGTTCGACAGGCTGGCGGACAATGCGGAGCTCTATACGCCGCTCGGCGCTGCCGACGAGAATTTTGCCGGCGAGACGCAGGCGCCCGACGCGAACGTCGAGGCGCCGGACGACGCCCCGCCGCGGACGCTGGACGACGGGCCGCACACGCATTGGCAGATCACCGGGCGCGGCTTCCGGCCGCTGCCGCCCAAGGGGCCGCCCGAGCCGGAGCCGGAGGCCGACACGCCGCCGGCCGCGCCGGAGGCGCCCGCCAGCCTAGATGCGGCAGCCGATGCCGATACCGCCGACCGCGTCACGCGCTACAATTTCGAGGAGCTGGGGCGGCTGCTCAACGACCGCGTGGCCACCGAGCCGCAGCCCGCGCCGGCGCCTGAGACGCCCGCCGCGCCACCCCCCGCCCCGCCCTCGGGCATCATCAACCTCAATGCCGAAACGCTGGTGCTCAACCGGCTGCCGCTCGCCATCCTCGTCTTCCGCGACCAGCAGGTGCTGTTCGCCAACCGGGCGCTGACCGACCTGCTCGGCTATGCGCATGTCGGGCAGCTCCGCGACGCCGGCATCGGCGCCATCTTTCCGACCGAGGACGCGACACATGCCGGCCCAGTCAACCGGCTGGTGCGGCACGACGGCACCGCCCTCGCCGTCACGGCGCGGCTGCAATCGGTGAGCTGGCAGGGCCGCGCGGCGCTGATGCTGTCGGCGAGCGGCGCCGAGCCGGCGAGCGGGCACGAGGGCGCCATCCGCGCCTTCGCCGAGCTTGCCGCGGCGGCGCGCGAGGAAGGCTTCATTGCCGCCGACCGCGCCGGCATCGTCACCGAGGTGTCGGGCACCGGGCGCCTGCTGCTCGGCAAGGAGGAGGCCGACCTCGTCGGCAAACCGCTCGCGACGCTGCTCGGGCGCGCCGAGCTTGAGCCGCTGCGCGCCTTCCTCGAGCAGCCGGCGCGCTTTGCCGAAACCGCCCGGCCGGCGCTCGTCGCCGGCAGCGACGACGGTGGCGCCGAGATCGCGCTGTTCGCCGAGGGGCAGGCGGGAATCGTCTCGGGCTATTTCGGCTTCATCCGCGGGCGCGCCCCGGCCCGGCCGATCACCAGTGCCGAGGACGAGGCCGATCCGGGCCTGCTCGGCCGGCTGAGCCGCGGCATCCGCCGGCCGCTCAACACCATCATCGGCTTTGCCGATCTCATCCGCAGCGCCGCGACGGAGACCGACCCCGCCGACCGCACCGCCGAATATGCGCGCGACATCCGCACCGCCGGGCTCGAGATCGCCGTGCTGGCCGACGAGCTCGACGATTTCACGCGCCTCAAGGACGGCCAGTATGCGCCGCGCCCGGCCGACGTCGATCTCGGTGCGCTGCTTGAAAGCTGCATGGTGCGCGTACGCGCGCAGGCGGGGGCGGCGCGCGTCCTGGTGCGCAGCGCCATTTCCGAGCGGCTGCCGCGCATCCGTGCCGACCGCGCGTCGCTCGGCCAGGCGCTGCTCAACCTGCTCGCCAGCGCCATCGACCAGACGCCGGTCGGCGGCTCGGTGATCCTTTCGGCGCAGGCCGAAGAAGACGGCGGCATCGCCATCCATGTGCGCGACGGCGCGCAGAACGGCACGGATCTGGGCGAGCGCTTCGTCGTCTTCCGCGACGGCGTCAGCAAGGACGGCGAGCAGCTCGCGCCGGTGCGCTCCAGCGTCGGGCTGGCGCTGACGCGCTCGCTGCTGGCGGTCAATGCCTGCTCGCTGTCGGTCGATCCCACCGTGGGCACGGGAACGCTGTTCTCGCTGCTGATCCCGGCCGAGCTCGTCGCGCAGCCGTGAGCGGGCGGCTATGGTGCTGAATTCGCTCCGGTTTCGCGCCGCAGATTTGAACCGTTCAAAACATCTAAGCGTTTGAGTTTACAGCATTTCTTGACTTAGTCGCGCGGACACGCCATGACCCGCGGCATGACACGCGCGCTCCTCGTCCTGCTGCTTCTCGCCCCGGCTCCGGCTCTCGCCCAGGCCGATGTCGTCAACGTCTACTCCTATCGCGAGCCGGGACTGATCCAGCCGCTGCTCGAAAAATTCGAGGCGGAGACGGGCATCGCCTCCAACGTACTGTTCGCCGGCGACGGGCTGATCGAGCGCGTGGCGGCCGAGGGCGACCTGTCGCCGGCCGACATCATCCTCACCGTCGATATCGGCAACCTCGCCAATGCCAAGGAGTTGGGCGTCACGCAGGCCATCGACACGGCGGCGCTGACGCGCGTGCCGGCCGCCTATCGCGACCCCGACGCGCAATGGGTGGCACTGTCGCTGCGCGCCCGCGTCTATTACGCCAGCACGGCGCGCGTCAGTGAAACGACGCTCTCCTACGAGGATATCGCCAGGCCCGAGTGGAAGGGGCGGCTATGCACGCGCTCCGGCCAGCACGTCTACAATATCGGGCTCATCGCCACGCGCATCGCGCATTGGGGAGTGGACAGGACGCGCGACTGGCTGGCGGCGGTGCGCGACAACCTCAACGGCAAGCCGACCGGCGCCGACCGCGACCAGGTGAAGCAGATCTACGAAGGCTCGTGCGACCTCGCCATCGGCAACACCTATTACATGGGGCTGATGCTGCACAACGAGGTGGAGCCCGAGCAGAAGGAGTGGGCCGCTTCGGCGCGCATCATCTATCCCGATGCCGATGGCGACGGCACGCAGGTGAACGTCTCCGGCGCCGTCATCACGCGCTATGCGCCCAACCGCGCCAATGCCGAAAAGCTCATCGAATTTCTGCTCTCCGATGAGGCGCAGCAGCTCTACGCCAACGGCAATTACGAGTTCCCGGTGGTGCCCGGCGTTTTGCCCTCCGAGCAGGTGCTGAGCTGGGGCGCGCTTACCGCCGATCCGACGCCGCTCAGCGAGATCGCCGCGCACCGCAAGCAGGCCTCGCAACTGGTGGATGAGCTGCGCTTCGACGACGGGCCGCAGAACTAAAGGCGGGCATGGCTCAAACTTGACTTTCTTGGTCAAGTTTATACAAGGACAACGTTCCCATCAGACGTCCATCCAGAGGAGACGGAGTTGACTTCAGCCACCCGCCTTATCGGAACGCTCGCCGGCGCAGCCCTGCTCGCCGGACTCGCCGTTCCCGCCCATGCCCAGAACGATGAAGTGAACATCTACAGCTATCGCGAGCAGGGGCTCATCCAGCCGCTGCTCGACAGCTTCACCGCCGAGACCGGCATCAGGACCAATGTGCTGTTCGCCGGCGACGGCCTGCTCGAGCGCGTCGAGTCCGAGGGCGAGCTGTCGCCCGTGGATGTGGTGCTGACGGTCGATATCGGCAACCTCGTGGGTGCCAAGGAGCGCGGCCTCACCCAGCCGATCACCACGCCGGTCCTCACCGAGCGCCTCGACCCCGCCTTCCGCGATGCCGACGGCCACTGGGCCGCGCTGTCGCTGCGCGCCCGCGTGTTCTATGTCAGCAAGGACCGCGTCGATGCCACCGCCCTCACCTATGAGGACATCGCCAAACCGGAGTGGAAGGGCCGGCTGTGCACCCGCGCCGGCGACCATGCGTACAATATCGGGCTCATCGCCAGCCGCATCGCCCTATGGGGGGCGGACAAGACCCGCGACTGGCTGACGGCGGTGTGCGACAATCTCGCCTTCGCCCCGGTGGGCGGCGACCGCGAAGGCCCCAAGAACATCCTCGCCGGTACCTGCGACCTGGCGATCGCCAACACCTATTACATGGGCGTGATGCTCAACAACGACGCCGAGCCGGAGCAGAAGGAGTGGGCCAATTCGGCGCGTCTCGTCTACCCGACCAGCGAGACCGGCGACGGCACGCAGGTGAATGCGGCCGGCGCCTTCATCGCCCGGCACGCCCCGAACGCCGAGGCGGCCAACGCACTCGTCGCCTTCCTGCTGTCGGACGAGGCCCAGCAGATCTATGCCAACCAGAACTACGAGTTCCCCGCCGTGACCTCCGTCGCGCCGGCGGAGCTAACGCTGAGCTGGGGCGAGCTCACCGCATCGAAGGTGAGCTTCACCGACATCGCCGCGCATCGCGCCGAAGCCGCCGCGCTGGTCGATGAGCTACAGTTCAACGCCGGCCCACAGAACTAGGAGCACGCCATCGCGCTGACCGAGCGCCGCAGCAGCAAAGCCGCAGCCGGCGGGGTGCCCACCCCGCCGGTTTCCGCATTTGTGCTGGTGCTCGTCATGGGCCTGCCGATCCTGTGGCTGGCCGGCAGCGCGTTGACCAGCAGCACCGCCGGCGGCGGGCTCGCCGCGACCATGCTGCCAATCTCGCTGCGCGACACGGGCCTGCTCATGGTCTCGGTCGGGCTATTGTCGGCAACGCTCGGCTTTCTCGCCGCCTGGGCGGTGAGCCATTACGACTTTCCCGGCCGCGGGCTGTTCGACTGGGCGCTGATGCTGCCCCTCGCCATCCCCACCTATATCGCCGCCTATTGCTATACCGAGCTGCTCGATTTCACCGGGCCGGCGCAGCAACTGGTGCGCTACCTCACCGGCGGCGAACGCACCGGCGACTACTGGTTTCCGCCCATCCGCAGCTTCGGCGGCGGCGTCGTGGTGCTGAGCCTCGTACTCTACCCCTATGTCTACGCCGCCTGCCGCGCCTTCTTCCTCATGCAGTCGGGCACCACCCATGCGGCGGCGCGCGTGCTCGGCGCCGGCGGCCTGCGCACGCTGCTCGGCGTCACCCTGCCGCTCAGCCGGCCGCCGCTCGTCGTCGGAGCCACGCTCGCCATGATGGAGGTCGTCAACGACCTCGGCGCCGTGCAGTATTTCGGCATCAACAGCCTCACGGCCATCATCTATTCGACCTGGATCAACCGCTCGAATTTCGGCGGCGCGGCGCAACTGGCGGTGACCATCGTCCTCGTCATTGCCCTGCTCATCCTCGCCGAGCGCGGAGCGCGGCGCGCCAGCTTCGCCACTACCGCCCGCGACAGCCGCGTGGCGCCGGCGCGCACGCCGCTCGCCGGCGGCCGGGCGGCGCTCGCCACCCTCGGCTGCGGCCTGCTGCTGCTCGCCGCCTTCGGCCTGCCGGTGGGCCAGCTCGTCTACCTCGTCGCCCGGCAGGCGGGCGTCGCCACCCTCGTCATGCCATGGCCGGCCGTCGGCGCCACGCTGACGGTTGCCGGCATCGGCGCCCTCGTCACCACGGCGATCGGCTATTTCGCCGCGCATCGCGGGCGCAGCGCCTCGCGCGGGGCGCGCGCGGCGATCCGCGTCGCCACCCTCGGCTACGCCATTCCGGGCACGGTGCTGGCGCTCGGCCTGCTGCAACCGCTCGGGCTGTTTGACCGCTGGCTCAACGGGCTCACCCGCTGGGCCTTCGCGTGGACGCCGGGGCTGATCCTGTCGGGCTCCATCGCCGCGCTGGTCTATGTCTACGCCATCCGCTTCCTCGCCGTGTCGCAATCGACGCTGGCCGAGGCGATGGACAAGCGCGGCGGCTCGCTGCTCGACGCGGCGCGGGTGCTCGGCAGCCGCGGGCTGGGCCTGTTTCTGCGCGTCGATCTGCCGACCCTGTCGCCGGCCCTGCTCGCCGCAGTGACGCTGGTCTTCGTCGAGATCGTCAAGGAGCTGCCGGCGACGCTCCTGCTGCGCCCGCTGGGGGTCGAGACACTGGCGACGCAGGTCTATGCCCAAGCCAATGCCGGACTTTTCGTGCAGGCGGCTTTGCCGGCCCTCGCCATTGTGCTGGCGGGGCTGATTCCGGTCGTTCTTGCTACGCAGATGAGCTCCCGTAGGAAAGTATGACTCCGAGGGGTCCTCCCCTTCGCCCGCCGATGCCCTATAAGGGCGCCCATTGGCCTGTCGCGCTTTCGAACCGGAAAAGTCTGCAACTTTTCCTGAAAGCGCTCTAACTCGGGAGAGCCGCCATGCGTTTCAGCAGCGTCGTCGCCGCCACCGCCCTCACCTTCGCCCTTATCGGCATGGCCGGAGCAGCCCCGCGAACCGATCTCAGGGTCGGCCTCGTGCTGGAGCCGCCGGCGCTCGACCCGACGGCCGGCGCCGCCGCGGCCATCGACGAGGTGGTCTACCAGAACGTCTTCGAGGGGCTGACGCGCATCGACGAGACCGGCGCCGTGCAGCCGGCGCTCGCCACCGCGTGGGACATCTCGGCCGACCAGCTCACCTACACCTTCCACCTCGCACCCGGCGTCACCTTCCATGACGGCACGGCGTTCGACGCCGACGACGTGGTTTATACCTTCGAGCGCATCACCGCCGAGGACAGCGTCAACGCGCAGAAGGCGCTCTATACCGTCATCAGCGCGGTTGCGGCGGTGGACCCGCAGACGGTGTCGATCACCCTCGCCCATCCCGACGGGCTGTTCCTGTTCAATCTCGGCCGCGGCGACGCGGTGATCGTGGCGCCCGAGAGCGAGCCGACCAACGCCACCAGCCCGGTCGGCACCGGCCCGTTCAAGTTCGTCAACTGGCAGAAGGGCGCCAGCCTGACGCTCGAGGCCTACTCTGATTACTGGGGGCCAAAGCCGGCGCTCACCAAGGTGACCTACGTCTTCATCTCCGATGCGGCGGCGCGCGTGAACGCGCTGCTGTCGGGCGACATCGACGGCATCAACAATACCGACGCCTCGACGCTGCCGCTGTTCGAGAACAATCCGCGCTTCAAGGTGCTGGTCGGCACCACCGAGGGCGAAACGCTGCTGGTGCAGAACAATGCCCGCGAGCCCTTCGACAAGCTCGCGGTGCGGCAGGCCATCGCCCATGCGCTCGACCGCGCCGAGATCATCGCCGGCGCCTCGTCGGGCTTCGGGGTGCCGATCGGCAGCCATTTCGCGCCGCACAACCCCGACTATATCGACCTCACCGGCACCTACCCCTACGACCTCGACGCGGCGCGCAAGCTCCTGGCCGAGGCAGGCTACCCCAACGGCTTCTCGGCCACGCTGAAGCTGCCGCCGGTGCCGTACGCGACGCTGGGCGGGCAGGTCATCGCCAGCGAATTGGCCAAGGTCGGCATCAAGCTCACGCAGATCAACCTCGACTGGAACCAGTGGCTCACCGACGTCTTCACCAACAAGGATTACGACCTGACGATCGTCAGCCATGTCGAGCCATTCGACATTGGCATGTACGCCGATCCCAATTATTACTTCGGCTATAACGATCCCGACTTCCAGGCGATCATGAAGACGCTCAACGAGACCACCGATCCGGCGGCCCGGCGCGAGCTTCTGATCGCGGCGCAGAAGCGGCTGGCGGAGCAGGCTGTCAATGGGTTCCTATTCGAGCTGCCGCAGACCGGCGTGTGGGATGCCAGGCTCGCCGGCATGTGGCAGAACGCCCCCGTCGAGGGCGTGGTGCTCACCGGCATCCACTGGACGGAGTAACGCCGCCCGCCTCCCCGCCGGGCGGCCATGATCTGGTACGTCTCGAAAAAATTTCTCGGGCTGGTCGCGACGCTCCTCGTCGCGGCCGCCCTTATTTTCGCCGCCCTCGACCTGTTGCCGGGCGATCCGGCGCGCTTCATCCTCGGGGTCAACGCCACGCCCGACTCCGTCGCCGCGCTGCAACAGCAGCTTGGGCTCGACCGGCCGCCGCTCGAACGCTTCGGCGGCTGGCTCGCCGGCATGCTGGTGGGCGATTTCGGCACCTCCTACACGCAGAGCGCGCCGGTGGGCGGGCTCATCGCCGGAAGGCTGGGCGTGACGCTGCCGCTGACGCTCATCGCCATGGTACTGTCGATCGCGATCGGGCTGCCGCTCGGCATCGCCGCCGCGCGCCGCCGCGGCTCGCCGCTCGATACCGGCCTCATGGTGCTGGCGCAGCTCGGCGTCGCGGTGCCGAATTTCTGGTTCGGCATGCTCCTGGTGCTGCTGTTCTCGGTGACGCTGCGCTGGCTGCCGCCGGGCGGGTTCGTGCCGTGGCACGAGAACCCCGTCGCCGCCTTCACCTCGCTCGTCATGCCCTCGATCGCGCTGGCGCTGCCGCAGGCCGCCATCCTGGCGCGGGTGATGCGCACGGCGCTCGTCGACGTGCAGGGCTCGGACTTCATCCGCACGGCGCGCGCCAAGGGGCTGACTTTGAGCGAGGCCGTGTGGCGGCATGGGGTGCGCAACGCGCTGCTGCCGGTGCTCACCATCCTCGGGCTGCAATTCGCCTACCTCGTCGCCGGCACGGTGGTGGTCGAGAACGTCTTCTACCTGCCCGGCCTCGGACGGCTGATCCTCGACGCCATCAGCGCACGCGACCTCATCCTCGTGCGCTCGAGCATCATCATCCTCGTCGTCGCCGTCATCGCCACGATGTTCTTGACCGACCTCGCCTATGCCTGGGTCGATCCGCGCCTGCGCGCGCGGAGCGAAGCATGAGCGGGCCGTCCATCGCGGAAGGGCGGCGCTGGCTGGCCCATTCGAGCCTTCGGGTCGGGGTCATCGCCTCGCTCGTCTTCCTGCTCGCGGGGTTCGTCTCCATCGTGTGGACCCCATACCCCATCGAGGTCATCTCGATCAGCGACGCCATGCTGCCGCCGAGCCTCGCCCATCCCTTCGGCACCGACCATCTCGGCCGCGACATGGTGTCGATGGTGATGAAGGGCACGCTGACGAGCTTCGTCGTCGCCGCCATCGCGGTCGCCATCGGCGCCGTCATCGGCGTGCCGCTCGGGCTCGCCGCGGCAGCGTGGGGCGGGCCGGCCGAATGGGTGATCCTCAGGGTCAACGACTTCCTCTTCGCCTTCCCGGCGATCATCATCGCCATCCTCATCACCACCCTGTTCGGGCCGAGCGCCGTCAACGCCATGATCGCGGTCGGCATCTTCAACATCCCAGTGTTCGCGCGGGTGGCGCGCGGCGGCGCGCTGAGCCTCAAGACGCTCGACTATATCGGCGCGGCGCGGCTCGCCGGGCTCGGCAATTTCGAGATCGCGCGGCGCCATATCCTGCCCAACATCGCCAGCCTCATCATCGTGCAGGCGACCATCCAGCTCGCCATGGGCATCCTCGCCGAAGCCAGCCTCAGCTATATCGGGCTGGGCATGCAGCCGCCGGCGACCAGCCTCGGGCTGATGCTCAAGGACGCGCAGACCTACGCGCTGCTGCAGCCGTCGCTGGCGCTGATCCCCGGCCTCACCATCATCCTCGTCGTCATCGCGCTGAACCTTGCCGGCGACGGCCTCTCCGACCTCCTCGATCCGCGGCTCCGCCGCCTCGGAGCGCCCCGTGCCGCTGCTTGACGTCGATGCCCTCACCGTATCGTTCGGCGGCACGCGCGTTCTCGACGCGGTGAGCTTCGCCATCGACAGAGGCATGCGCTTCGGCATCATCGGCGAGAGCGGCTCGGGCAAGACGATGACGGCGCTGGCCGTCATGGGCCTCCTCCCCGAGGGCGCCACGGAGAGCGGCCGCATCGGCTTCGACGGCGCGCCGCTGCCCGCCGACGAGACGTTGCGCGCCAAGCTGCGCGGCAAGCGCATCGGCATGGTGTTCCAGGAGCCGATGACCTCGCTCGACCCGCTGCAGAAGGCGGGAGCGCAGGTGGCGGAGGCCATGCTGCTGGCCGGCCACGACGCCGATGTGCGCGCCGCGGTGGAGGCGCTGTTCCGCGAGGTGGGGCTCGAAGCCGCCCACACCGCCCGCTACCCGCACGAGCTGTCGGGCGGGCAGCGCCAGCGCGTGATGATCGCCATGGCGCTGGCCGGCCGCCCGGACCTGTTGATCTGCGACGAGCCGACCTCGGCGCTCGACCTCATCACGCAGCGGCGCGTCATCGACCTCATCGACCGGCTGTGCCGCGAGCGCGGTATGGCGCTGATGTTCATCTCGCACGACCTCAAGGCCGTCGCCGCGCTGTGCACGCGCATCATGGTGGTGCGGCACGGCAAGGTGGTCGAGGAGGGCGACAAGGCGGAGGTGTTCGGCCATCCGCGCCACGACTACACACGCCTGCTCATCGCCGCCGGGCGGCACCGCACGCGCACGCTGATGCGCACGCCCATCGGCGAGGTGCTGCTCGGCGCGCGCGGGCTCACGCGCCGCTTCCGCCAGCCCGATGTGTCGCTGTTCGAGCCGCGCCCGCCGCTGCTGGCCCTCGACGATGTGAGCTTCACCCTGCGCGCCGGCGAGTCGCTGGCGCTGGTCGGGCCCTCGGGCTCGGGCAAATCGACGCTGGCGCGCATCATCGCCGGGCTCGACCGCGCCAGTGCCGGCGAGCTCGAATTCGACCGGCAGATCTATCACGGCAGCGACCTGCCGCGGGCGCTGCGCCGCGACATCAGCCTCGTCTTCCAGGACCCGTTCGGCAGCTTCAACCCGCGCCTCAGCGTCGGCCAGTCCGTTGCCGAGCCGCTGCGGCTCGAGGCCGGCACGCCGATGGACGAGTTGAGCCGGCGCATCGTCGAGGTGGTCGAGGCGGTGGGGCTCGCGCCCGACATGCTCGGCCGCTACCCGCACGAATTCTCGGGTGGCCAGCGCCAGCGCTTTGCTATCGCCCGCGCCCTCATCACGCGGCCGCGGCTGATCGTGCTCGACGAGCCGGTGTCGGCGCTCGACGTGTCCGTGCGCGGCGAGGTGCTGGTGCTGCTCAACCGGCTGCGCGCCGATTTCGGGCTGACCTTCCTCGTCATCAGCCACGACCTCGACATGGTGCGCGTCGTCGCCGACCGCGTCATGGTGATGGACAAGGGCCGCATCATCGAGACCGGCACCCCCGCGCAACTGCTCGAGAAGCCGCAGCACGAGCTGACCAAGGAACTGATCGCGGCGGGGCTGCCGGAAGTAGGAATAGTGCCCGTTTAGGCAGTCGGCACCGGCTTTCCTGCCTCGTCGAACCGATGGAACATCTCGCCGCGCGGCGAAAAGCTCAGCGTGTCGCCGGCGTGGTAGCCGGCCTTGCCGGGCTGGCGCACGACGATGGGCTCGCCCGAGCCGATATCGACATAGATGTAGCTGTCGGAGCCGAGATTCTCCGAATAGATCACCTTGCCGTTCCACACGCCGTCCCTGGGCACGATGTCGATGTGCTCGGAGCGCACGCCGACGGTATGCGCCTTGAAGCGGTCGGCGAACGAGCCGGTCAGGAAGTTCATCTTGGGCGAGCCGATGAAGCCGGCGACGAACAGCGATTGCGGGTGCTCGTAGAGCTCCATGGGCGTGCCCACCTGCTGCACCACGCCATCCTTCAGCACCACGATCCGGTCGGCCATGGTCATGGCCTCCACCTGGTCGTGGGTGACGTAGATCATGGTGGTGTTGGGGAGCTGCTCCTTGAGCTGGCCGATCTCCATGCGCATCTGCACGCGCAGCGCCGCGTCGAGGTTGGAAAGCGGCTCGTCGAACAGGAACACCTTGGGGTCACGCACGATGGCGCGGCCGATGGCGACACGCTGGCGCTGGCCACCGGAGAGGGCCTTGGGCAGGCGTTCGAGGTACTTCGTGAGCTGGAGCTTTTCGGCCGCCTCGCGCACCTTGGCGTCGATCTCGGCCCTGGGCGTGTTCATCAGCTTCAGCGCATAGGCCATGTTGTCGTAGACGGTCATGTGCGGGTAGAGCGCGTAGGACTGGAACACCATGGCGATGCCGCGCTTGGAGGGCGCCACGTCGTTCATCACGCGGCCGTCGATCTCCAGCGTGCCGGCCGAGATGGTCTCGAGCCCGGAGATGCAGCGCAGCAGCGTGGACTTGCCGCAGCCCGAGGGGCCGACGAAGACGATGAACTCGCCGGACTTGATGTCGAGGTTGACGTCCTTGAGGATCTCCACATTGCCGTAGCGCTTGTAGAGGTTGGTGATCTTCAGATCCGACATCGAGGCCTCCCCTGCCCTGAATGGTCGCTGCAAGCTAACGTAGAATGCCGATATAGGCGCCGAATGGCGCGAGACTCAGCGTGCCGTGCGCCGGCTCGTCGCCGATGCCCGGTGCCCCCGAGGGCAGCAGCTCGGCGCCGGCTGGCACGGTCATCGTCGTCGCCTTCTCACTCATGTTGAAGACGCACAGCAGGCGGCTCGCGGCGTCGGCGCGGATGAAGGCGAGCACGCCCTCCGGCGCGTCCAGCGTCTCTATGCCGCCCTTGGCCAGCACCGGGTGCTGGCGGCGGAAGGCGAGCATGGCGCGGTAGTGCGCCAGCACCGAATTGGGGTCCTCAAGCTGGCGGTCCACCGCCTTGGTCAGATGGTCGGCCGGCACCGGCAACCAGGCGCGCGTCGCGGTGGTGAAGCCGCCCAGCTGCGACTGCGTCTTCCACACCATGGGCGTGCGGCAGCCGTCGCGCCCCTTGAACTGCGGCCAGAACTCGATTCCATAGGGATCGACAAGATCCTCGAAGGCCAGCTCCGCCTCGGTGAGGCCCAGCTCCTCGCCCTGGTAGAGGCACACCGAGCCCTTCATCGACAGCAGCAGCGTCGAGGTCAGCCGCGTGAACGCCTCCTGCTGGCCATGCGTCGCCCAGCGCGAGATGTGGCGCACCACGTCGTGGTTGGAAAAGGCGAGGCACACCCAGCCCTCGGGCGCCTGCGCCTCGGTGGCGTCGATCGACTTGCGGAAATGCTCGGCGCTGAAGGCGCCGCCCAGATAGTCGAACGTATAGGCCATGTGCAGCTTGTCGCTGCCCGAGGTGTAGGCCGCCATCACCTCGAGCTGGTGCTGGCTGTCGCCGATCTCGCCCACCGTGGTCTTGGCGCCGTATTCGTCCATCAGCGCGCGCAGGCGCTTGAGGAAGGCGAGATTTTCCTTCTGGCTCTTGTCGTAAAGGTGTTCCTGGAAATTGTAGGGGTTCACCGCCGGCGCGGTCGAGGCGTTAAAGTCCTCGGGCTTCACCACCGGGTTGTTCTCGAGCCCCAGCGAGTGGAAGTAGAAATTCACCGTGTCGAGGCGGAAGCCGTCGATGCCGCGCTCCAGCCAGAAGCGCATGCTGTCGAGCAGGGCGTCCTGCACGTCGGGATTGTGGAAGTTGAGGTCGGGCTGGCTGGCGAGGAAATTGTGCAGGTAATACTGCATGCGCCGGCTGTCCCACGTCCAGGCGCTGCCCCCGAAGATGCTCAGCCAGTTGTTGGGCGGCGTGCCGTCCGGCTTGGGGTCGGCCCACACGAACCAGTCGGCGCGGTCATTGGTGCGGTTGAGCCGGCTTTCCTGGAACCACGGATGCTTGTCCGAGCAATGGCTGATGACCTGGTCGATGATGACCTTGAGCCCGAGCGCATGGGCCTTTTCCACCAGCCGGTCGAAATCGCCCAGCGTGCCGAAGATCGGATCGACGTCGCGGTAGTTCGACACGTCGTAGCCGAAATCCTTCATCGGCGAGGTGAAGAACGGGCTGAGCCAGATGGCATCGACGCCGAGATCGGCGACGTAGTCGAGCCGCTCGGTGATGCCCACGAGGTCGCCGATGCCGTCGCCATTGTGATCCTGGAAGGAGCGCGGATAGATCTGGTAGATCACCGCGCCGCGCCACCAGTTGCGGTCGAGCACGGGTTCGGCCGGAGTCTTCTGCTCCGTCATCAATGCCTGTGCGACCACGTGTCCCGTTCCCCCCGCGCGGCAATTTGCCAAAACGTTTTAGTAGGCTATTCTTAGCGTTGGAGCGGACGCGACGTCAACTCCGAGGGGAAGCGCGGGGCGGCCTCGCCGCAACGCAAAAGCGATTGAATATCAAATACCTATGGGACGGAAGTCATCGAAGTCGGAGGCCGCGGCGAAGGCTGTGGCCCGCAGCGTCACCATCAAGGACCTCGCCCAGGAACTGGGCCTGTCCATCACCACCATTTCGCGCGCGCTGAACGGCTATCCCGATGTGGGCGACAAGACCCGCGAACGCATCAGCGAGGTGGCGCGGCGGCTCGGCTACCGGCCCAACCGCAACGCCCAGCGGCTGGTGACGCGGCGCACGCACAACGTCGCCTGGGTGCAGCAGGACAATGACCGCAAATTCGTCGATCCGCACTTCGTCGAGGTGATGGCCGGCGTGCTGCGCGGGGCGCGCGCGCTCAACTACGACGTGGTGCTGTCGAGCGAGACGCCCGAGCACGAGATGAACGTCTACGATCGCTACGTCAACGACAACTCGGTGGACGGCTTCATCCTCGACCTGCCGCGCGAGAACGACCGGCGCGTGAGCTTCCTGCTCGAGGCCGGGCGGCCGTTCGTCGTGCATTGCCGCGACGGGCGGGCCGGCGAGTATGGCTGGGTGGACATCGACAATTACGGCAATTTCTACAAGCTGACGCGGCTGCTCATCGCCAATGGCCATCGCCACCTCGCCTTCATCAATGGCGACGAGAGCTTCAGCTACGCGCTGCACCGGCGGCGCGGCGTCGATGACGCGCTCGCCGATGCCGGGCTGCCGCCGGACACGGTGCGCGTGCTCAACTCGCTGCACCCGATGGGCGATGCCGGCTTCGGCCTCACCCAGCAGGCGCTCGAGGACCCGCGCGTCACCGCCATCCTCTATTCCTCGGCGCTGATGGCGGTCGAAGGCCATGCCGCCATCGTGCGCAACGCGCCGGAGCGGCCGCTCGCCATCGCGACGATGGACGACGAGTTGCACTATATCGACCTCACGCCGTTCGCCGGCCAGTTCACCACTGTGCGCTCGTCGCTGCGCGCGGCGGGCGAGGCGCTGATCGCCGAGCTGGTCCGCCAGTGCAACGAGCCGGGGCCGGGGCGCGGCATCATCGTGCCGTCCTCGTTCACGGTGGCGGCGGGGCTCGACCCGGCGCCGCTCGAGCAGCCGCTGCCCGCCGCCCGCCGACAGGCCCGCAAGCTCCAGCCCGCCTGAACAAAAAGGCCGGTCGCGAGACCGGCCTTCGAGGTTGGTTGGGAGGAATCCTTCTTCTTATTTCACCGAGCCGGCCAACAGGCCGCGCACGAAGTAGCGTTGCAGCGAGAAGAACACGATCAGCGGCACCACGATGGTGACGAAGGCGCCGGCCGTGAGGATCTCCCAGTTGTTGCCGCGCGAGCCCAGCAGCGACACCAGCTTGCCGGTCAGCACCAGCTTGCTCTCCTGGGCGCCGAGGAACACCATCGCCACCAGAAGGTCGTTCCACACCCAAAGGAACTGGAAGATCGAGAAGGCGGCGAGCGCCGGAAAACTCAGCGGCAGCACCATGCCGGTGAAGATCTTGAAATGGCTGGCGCCGTCGATGCGCGCCGATTCCATGATCTCCTTGGGCAGCCCGGCCATGTAGTTGCGCAAAAGGTAGATGGCGAGCGGCAGGCCGAACGCCGTGTGCGCGAGCCAGATGCCGAGATAGGTCTTGCCGTCCTCGGCGCCGAAGGCCTGGGCGATGCCGTTGTAGAGCGACAGCAGCGGGATCAGCGACATCTGCAGCGGCACGACCAGCAGCCCCACCACCATGGCGACGATGACGCCGCGGAACGGAAAGCGCATCCAGGCCAGCGCATAGGCGGCGAAGGCTGCCATCAGGATGGGGATGATGGTCGCCGGGATGGTGACGGTGAAGGAGTTGATGAAGGAGCGGAAGACGCCGTTGGCGGTCAGCACCTCGACATAGTTGTCGAGGGTGAAGTGCGGCGGCATGTCGGCGACGAAGAAGAGGCGCGGGCCGCGCGTATGGGCGAGCGGGGTGTCCGAGGTCCACGCATAGGTGCCGTCGGCGGCGACGGTGATGGTGCCGCCCGCCTCCATCGGCATGGAGCCGCCGGCGGGCGTCGCGGCCGGCGCGTCGGCGCGCAGGCCGAAGGCGGTGACGACCTTGCCCGAATCGCTGCCGAAGACGTTGCCGCGGATGACGTAGGCGCCGGCCTCCTCGAGCTGCGTGTCGGCATTGGGCAGGCGCACGACGTTCTGGCTCTGCGACGTGCTCAGCGCCGTCCACCAGCCGGAGACGGCGAGCTGGTCCTTGCCGCGCAGCGACGAGATCAGCAGGCCTGCCGTCGGCACGGTCCAGATGATGACGAGCACGAGCAGCGTCACATGGGTGAGGATGCGGGCGGCATCGAGCCTGGCGAGCCAGCGCGGCGCGCCGGCCGCCGGGCGCGGGATCTCGGTGGCGGTGTCGACGGCGGTGGTCATCAGCGCGTCCCCTCCTCGGCATTGGCGCGGCGGATGTTCCACACCATGATGGGCAGCACGGCGAGCATGATGATGACCGCGATGGTCGAGCCGCGCCCGTTGTCGAAGTTGACGAACATCCACTTGAACATGAGGTTGGCGAGCACCTCGGTGTCCCACTGGCCGTTGGTCATGGCGAAGATGATGTCGAACACCTTGAGCACGACGATGGTGATGGTGGTCCACACCACGACGATGGTGCCCCAGATCTGCGGGATCATGATGTCGAAGAAGATGCGGAAGCCGTTGGCGCCGTCGATGCGCGCCGCCTCGAGGGTTTCCTCGGGCACGCCGCGCAGCGCCGCCGACAGGATGACCATGGCGAAGCCGGCCTGGATCCAGATGAGGATCACCATGAGGAAAACGGAGTTCCATATGGGGATGGTGATCCAGGCCTGCGGCGGCAGGCCGAAGCCGGTGACGATGGCGTTGAGCAGGCCGATCTGCTGCTCGCCGGCGGCGCGGTAGTCATAGACGAATTTCCAGATCACCGAGGCGCCGACGAAGCTGATGGCCATCGGCATGAACACCAGCGACTTGGCGATGCTGCCCCACCACAGCTTGTCGGCGAGCACGGCGATGACCAGCCCGAAGGCCGTCGCCAGCGACGGCACGATGATGAGCCACAGGATGTTGTTGAAGATCGACTGCTGGAAATTGCCGTCGCCGAAGGCCCAGAGATAATTGCCGAAGCCGATGAAGACGCCGTTCTTGTCGAAAAAGCTCAGCCGGAAGGTCTCGATCACCGGGTAGACGAGATAGACGGCGAGGAACAGCAGGGCCGGAAACAGGAAGAGCCAGGGCCGGATCTGGCTGCGCAGGTTATCGCGCCGGGTGATCTCGTCGCCGGCCGAGCGCTCCGAGGAGAGGAATTTGTCGAGCAGCCAGTTGGTGCCCCAGAAATAGGCGACGCAGCCGGCCAGCGCGATGGCGATGGCAATGGCACCGCCCAGGATCTGCTGCAGAATATCGCTCATCGTGCCGCCCCTCCCCTGGCGCCGCGAGACTTTCGAAGGCGGCCCGGCGCCGTGGCGCCGGACCTGTCGCGTGTGGCAGGCTCAGCCTACTTGATGGCGTCCCAGCTCGCCTGGATCTCGTTGCCCACGTCCTGGGCCGACTTGCCGCCGACGAAATCGACCATGCCGGTCCAGAACGAACCGGCGCCGATGGCGCCCGGCATCAGGTCGGAGCCGTCGAAGCGGAAGGTCGTGGCGTCGAGCAGGATCTGGCCTTCCTTCTTCAGCGTCTCGTTGCCGTAGGTTTCGACATTGGCCGACTTCAGCGTCGAGAGGAAGCCCGACTGTGCCATCCAGATCTCGTTGGAGATCGGATTCTGCAGGAAGTCGATGAAGGCGTGCGCCTCCGGGCTATCCTTGGTGATGGTCGCGAGCGTGCCGGCGCCCAGCACCGGGGTGCCGAGGTCCTTGGTGTCGTCGGCCGGGAAGTAGAAAAAGTCGGCGTCTTCGCCCAGCACCGTGCCCTCAGGGAAGAAGGACGGGATGAACGAGGCCTGGTGGTGCATGAAGCAGGCCGGGGGTACCGCGAACAGGCCGAGCGGGCTTTCGCGGAAGTCGGTGGTGGCCACCGCCGCGGTGCCGCCGGCGACCTTGGCGTCGTCCTTGGCGAACCAGCCGAACTCGTCGAGCGCGGCGACGACCTTGGGATCGTTGAACTTGAGGTCGTTGCTCACCCAGGCGTCGTAGTCCTCGGCCGGGTACATGCGCAGCATCAGGTCTTCCACCCAGTCGGTGGCCGGCCAGCCGGTGGCGCCGCCCGAGCCGAGCCCGATGCACCACGGGGTCTTGCCGTCGGCGACCATCTTCTCGGTCAGCGCCTTGAGGTCGGCATAGGTGGTGGGCACCTCATAGCCATTGTCGGCGAAGTTGTCGGGCGAATACCAGACCAGCGACTTGAGGTCGGACTTGTAGGGCACGGCGTAGAACTGCGGGTTGCCGTCCTTGTCCTTGTAGGTGCCCAGCGACACGAAGGACGAGCCGGCGGCGTTCTCGGTCTCCACCTGCTTGGCCACGTCGTCGCCGAGCGGCACCAGATAGCCCTTCGAGGCCATGTCGGCGAGCAGGCCGGGCTGCGGCAGGATGGTGATGTTGGCGGACGAGCCGGCCTGCGCGTCGATCTGCGCCTGCTGCTCGTAGTTCTCGGACGAGCCGTATTCCACGTCGATGCCGGTGGCGTCCTCGAAATAAGCCAGCACGGTCATGAACTGCTCCTGGTCGCCGCCTTCGCGCCAGGGGCCCCAGATGCTCAGCTTCTTGCCTTCCATGCCCTTGTGGGCATCGGCGAACTGCTGCAGCGCGTCCCACGAGAAGGCGCCCTCGCCCTTGGGATATTTGAGATCCTGAGCGTTGGCATAGGCGCCCGCGGTCAAAACGAGCGCAAAGGCGGAAACGCCCGCCAAGAGGTGTTTGTGCATGAAGTCCTCCCATCGCACAGTTGAGGCGCCGCCTGGCGCCCCCGCCCTGCCGGCTTGCCAAAACGTTTTGGAACCAAAACGTTTTGGGGCCCGATTATCAAGCCTCGCACGGCGGTTAGCGGAGCCGTAAATTTGCACAATCCCACTCGCTGGGCAAGCGCCCCCGCGGTACGCGCCGGTACGGTGGAAAGCTTTGGGTGCGGCATCCCAGTCAGGCTCTTCCTCCGCCTACAGGGGAGGAACCCGACTGAAAGGCCAGTTCGCCCCGCCCCTCACCATGCGTGGGGCAAGCCCCTCGCCCCGTCCCCTTCTCCCCTCGGGGGAGAAGGTGGCCGAAGGCCGGATGAGGGGGCCTCTATCGCGTATTGTGCAGCATCCCCTGAAACGCCCGATAGCTGCCCTTGGGCGTGCGCGCCTGCGTCGCGTAGTTCACATGCACGATGCCGAAGCGCGAGGCGTAGCCTTCCGCCCATTCGTAATTGTCGAGCAGCGACCAGGCGAAATAGCCGCGCACGTCGGCGCCCTGCTGCTGCGCGTCGAGCACGGCCTTGAGGTGCCCGTCGTAGAACGCCACGCGGCGCGCATCGTCGTCCTCCGACATGCCGTTCTCGGTGACGTAGATCGGCAGCTTGGTGTATTCGCGCGAGACGCGGACCAACAGGTCGGTCAGCCCCTGCGGGTAGATTTCCCAGCCGAGGTCGTTGGTGGGCAGCGTGCCCTTCACCTGCCGGATCGGCAGGGTGGCGCGCGTCGCGTCCCAGGCGTAGAGGCCGCGCGAATAATAGTTGATGCCGGCCCAGTCGAGCGGGCGGCTCACCACTTCCATGTCCCGCTGCCAGCCGGCGGGCAGATAGGGCGCGAGGATATCGGTCAGCACCTCCGGGTACTGGCCCTTGTAGACGCCGCCGAGGAACCAGCGGTTGAACAGCGCATCGCCAATATCGCAGGCGCGCTGGTCCTCCTCGCGCTCCGAGGCGGGCTCCGACTTTTCGAGGTTGGTGACGATGCCGATGTTCTTGACGCCGTTGGCGCGCAGCGCATCGACGCCGGTGCCGTGCGCCAGCAGCACGTGGTGCATGGCGCGGGCGCCGGCGCGCAGGTCGCGATAGCCGGGCGCGTGGATGCCCAGGATATGGCTCAGCACCGACACGCACCACGGCTCGTTGATCGTCGCCGTGGCGTAGAGGCGGTCGCCATAGTGCTTGCCGACCAGCGCCGCGTAGTCGGCGAACCAGCCGGCGATGTCGCGGTTCATCCAGCCGCCCCGGTCCTGCAGCGGGCTCGGCAGGTCCCAGTGATAGAGCGTCGCGAAGGGCTTTATGCCGCGCTCCAGCATGCCGTCGATCAGCCGGTCGTAGAAGTCGAGCCCGGCCTGGTTGACGGCGCCCGTGCCCTCCGGGATGAGTCGCGGCCAGGCGAGCGAGAAGCGGTAGCCGTCGAAGCCGGCGCCGCGCACGAGGTCGAGGTCCTCGGGCCAGCGATTGTAATGGTCGCAGGCCTCGCGCCCGTCATCGGCGTTCTTCACATTGCCGGGCGTGGCGGCGAAACTGTCCCAGATGCATGGGCCCCGGCCATCGATCTGGCCGCCCTCGATCTGGTAGGCGGCGGTGGCCGCGCCAAACACGAAATTGGGCCCGAACTGGCCCCGCTCGACGGAAAACATTGCACCTCCCGGCATGAATTCGCGGACCACAGGCGGGCCCGGCCGATGTAATCGATTTCATAGCAGCCGCCCGGCCGCCTGTCACGCCTGCGGCAGAGTCGCGCGGCGGCAGGCGAAGGTCATTTGAGCTCGGGATGGCGGGCGAGGAGCTCGCGGGCGATGGCGCGGAAGGCGCGGGCCTGCGGGCCGTCGGCGTCGGCCGCCACCACCGGGCGGCCGCTGTCGGAGGTCTCGCGGATGGCCATGTCGAGCGGCACCTCGCCGAGGAAGGGCATGCCCATGCCGGCCGCCGCCTCGGCGGCGCCGCCATGCCCGAAGATATCGTAGCGCTTGCCGGTGTCGGGGGCGACGAAATAGCTCATGTTCTCGACGAGGCCGAGCAGCGGGATGTCGAGCCGCTTCATCATGTCCACGGCCTTCTGCGCGTCGATCAGCGCCAGGTCCTGCGGCGTCGAGACGATGACGGCGCCGGCCAGCACCGCCTGCTGGAACAGCGAGATCTGGATGTCGCCGGTGCCGGGCGGCAGGTCGATGACGAGCAGGTCGAGGCCGCCCCAGTCGGTCTCGCGCAGCAATTGCTTGAGCGCCGAGGTGGCCATCGGGCCGCGCCAGACCACGGCCTGGTTGGCGGCCAGCATGGAGCCGATGGAGATGACGGCAAGCCCATGCGCGCGGTGCGGCGCGAAGATGCCGTCCTCGCGCACCGCCGGCTTGCCCTCGATGCCGAGGAGCTTGGGGATGGAGGGCCCGTAGAGGTCGGCGTCGAGCAGGCCCGTCCGCAGCCCCTCGGCGGCGAAGGCCAGCGCCAGATTGGTGGCGACGGTGGATTTGCCCACGCCGCCCTTGCCCGAGCCGACGGCGATGATGTTGCGGATGCCGGGCACCGGCGTCTTCGGCGGCGGGCCGGGGCGGCGCTGCGCCGCGGCGTGGCCGGTGGCGGCGGGCCGGTCGGAGGTGATCGAGGCCATCACCTTGCGGCCCTCGGCGACGGCGGCGGCGGCGGATTGCGCCGCCTCGCGGGCCGGCCCGAACGCGGCCTCCATCCCCGGCTTGACGGCGATGGCGAAGGCCACCGCGCCCTTGGTGACGATGATGTCGGAGAGGCCCGGATAGTCGGCCAGCGTGCCGCCGCCGGGGATTTCCACCCCGGCGAGGGCGGCCTTGACCGCTTCGGCGATGCCGGCGTCGGCCATCAGAGGATGGACTGGCCGGTGCCCTTCCAGTCTTTCACGAAATTCTCGAGGCCGCTCTTGGTCAGCGGGTGGTCGGCGAGCTTGTAGATCACCGCCGGCGGGATCGTCGCCACGTCGGCGCCGGCGAGCGCCGCCTGCGTCACGTGGTTGGGCGAGCGGATCGAGGCGGCGAGGATCTGCGTGGTGAAGCTGTAATTGTCGTAGATCTGGCGGATCTGCTCGATCAGCTCCATGCCCTCGAGGTTGATGTCGTCGAGCCGGCCGATGAAGGGCGAGATGTAGGTCGCGCCGACCTTGGCGGCGAGCAGCGCCTGATTGGGCGAGAAGCACAGCGTGACGTTGGTCTTGATGCCTTCGGTGCCGAGGCTCTTGGTGGCGCGCAGGCCATCGACGGTGAGCGGCACCTTGACCACCACATTGTCGGCGAGCTTGGCCAGCACATGCGCCTCGGCCATCATGCCGTCATATTCGGTGGCGGCGACCTCGGCCGACACGGGGCCCGGCACGATGGCGCAGATCTCCTTGACGACCTCCTTGAAATCGCGCCCCGATTTGGCGACCAGCGAGGGGTTGGTCGTCACCCCGTCGAGCAGGCCCATCTCGTGAAGCTTCTTGATATCCGCGATCTCGGCGGTATCGACGAAGAACTGCATCTTTCCTCTCCAGCAAAGCCGTATTTTGTACCGTAGATAGGCAATTTGACGCGCGCCGGAAAGGGACGCCGACGCACAAAATCAGCGCAGGGGCAGGGAACCGGCCTCTCTCACCCCGCCGCGCGGACGAGGTAGTCGGCCAGTTCCTCCACGCGGTCCTCGGGGATGCCGGCGACGTTTATGCGGCTGTCGTTGATCATGTAGACGGCATCGTCGCGCTTGAGCTTCTCCACGGCGTCCGGCGGCAGGCCGAGCAGCGAGAACATGCCCGAATGGTCGGCGATGAAGTCGAAATCCTTGGCGTTCGACTTGCGCCTTATCGCCTCGGCCAGCTTGACGCGCAGGCGCTTCATGCGCTCGCGCATGTCCTTGAGCTCGGCCGCCCATTCGGCCCGCAGCTCCCTGTCCTCGAGAATCACGCGCACGATCTCGGCGCCGTGATCGGGCGGCTGCGAGATGGTGCCGCGAATGACGTTCTGCATCTGGCTCGACACCACATCGGCGCCCGCCGCATCGGCGGCGATGGCGATGGCGACGCCGGCACGCTCGCGATAGAGCCCGAAATTCTTGCTGGCCGAGAACGCCACCATGGCCTCGGGCACGCTGGCGACGATCTTGCGGGTGCCGTAGGCGTCCTCGTCGATGCCGTCGCCGAAGCCGAGATAGGCGAGGTCGATCAGCGGGAAGGCGCCGGTGCGCTTGAGGCTCTCGGCCACGCGATCCCACTGGGCCGGCGCCAAATTGGCGCCGGTCGGATTGTGGCAGCAGCCATGCAGCAGCACGATGTCGTCGGGCCCGAGCCCGTCGAGCACGCCCATCATGGCGTCGAAATCGACGGCGCGCGTCGCGGGGTCGAAATAGGGGTAGCTCGCCGGCGTGAGGTTGGCGTTCTCGGCCAGCGGCACATGGTTGGGCCAGCTCGGATCGGAGATGTAGATGCGCCCCTTGGGCCGCGCCCGGCCGAGCACATGCATGAGGATCATCAGCGCGCCGGTGCCGCCCGCGCCGTTGACGCAGCGTATGCGCGAAGTGTCCGCCGCGCCGGCGAGCGCCAGCTCGACCACGGCGGCCGAGAACTCCTTGTTGCCGACGACGCCCTTATAGGTCTTGGTCTTCGCCGCATCGTGGATGCGCTGCTCGGCCTTTTTCACCGCCGACATGATCGGGGTGTTGTTCTGCGGGTCCTTGTAGACCCCGACGCCGAGGTCGATCTTGTTGGTGCGCGGGTCGGCGGCGTACTCGGCCATGAGCACGAAAATCTTGTCGAGAGTGGCCTTTTGCAGGGATTCGAACATGTTGGGAGCCCGGAAGGAAATGCGAGGGAGTTATAGGCGCCAGCCGCGGTTTTGCTAGCGTTTTATGGCGAGCCGGTCGAGTTCGGCCAGAATCTCGGGCAGTGCCGCGAACAGGTCGGCGACCAGCGCCACGTCGGCGATCTGCATGAGCGGCGCCTCGGGGTCGGTGTTGATGGCGAACACCGCCTTCGCCCCCTGGATGCCGGCGAGATGCTGCAGGGCGCCGGAAATGCCGATGCCGATATAGAGGTCGGGGGCGACGATCTTGCCGGTCTGGCCCACCTGCAGCTCGTTGGGCGCGAAGCCGGCATCGACGGCGGCGCGCGTGGCGCCCACCGCGGCGCCGAGGCGCGCAGCCAGCTCCTCGACGAGGCCGAAGCGCGCGCCCAGCGGAATGCCGCCGGCGACGACGACCGGCGCCGTGGTCAGCTCCGGCCGGGCGCTGTCGTTGCGCGCCTCGCCGGTGACGGTCACGGCGCCGGGCGGGCCCGGCTCGATGGGCTCGACGGGCGCCTCGTTGCCGGCGGCGGCCGGCGCGAAGGCCGAGGCACGCAGGGTCAGGAGGTGCTTCGCCTGTCCGTCGCGCACCGTCTCGACGGCGTTCCCCGCATAGATCGGCCGCGTGAAGCGCGTCGGCCCCAGAATGGCGGTGACATCGGTCACCGGCATGAGGTCGAGCAGCGCCGCGAGGCGCGGGATGGTATCGCGGCCGGTGGCGTTGGCGGCGGCGACGATGTGCGTATAGAGCTCGGCAAGGCGCGCGAGCAGCGCCGCCAGCGTGTCGGCGGTCGCCGGCAGCGGCACCGCCATTACCTTCGCCACGCCCGCGAGCGTACGGGCCGCGTCGGCCGCCGGGGCATCGACCAGCAGATCCACCGGGCCCAGCTCAGCCGCCGCGGCGACGAGGCGGGCCGTGGCCGGCGTCAGCCGCCCCCCATCGGTATCGGCGAGGACGAGCACCGTCATCAGCGCGGCTCCATGCGGGCCAGCGCGGCGGCGATGGCGGCGGCGAATTCGGCGGGGTTGGCGACCACCCTGCCCTTTTGCCGCGCCGGCGGCGGCGCCACTCCTTCCACCACCAGCCGCGGCGCGATGTCGATGCCGAGCCCGGCCACCGGCGTGACCGCAAGCGGCTTGGACCGTGCCTTCATCACCATGGGCAGGGCGACATTGCGCGGTGTATTGAGCCGCAGATCCGCCGTCACCACGGCGGGCAGCGGCAGCGCCAGGGTCTGGCGGCCGAAATCGACCTCACGGGTGACGCTGGCTACCCCATCGGCCAGCGAAACGGCCGAGGCGAAGGTCGCCTGCGGCCAGCCCAGAAGGCCCGCCAGCATCTGGCCGACATGGTTGCTGTCGTCGTCCACCGCCTGCTTGCCGAGCAGCACGAGGCCCGGCTTTTCCGTCTCGACGACGTGGCGCAGGAGCTTGGCCACCGCCAGCGTTTCGAGCGGCGCCTCGGTCTCCAGCAGCAGCGCGCGATGAGCCCCCATCGCCAGCGCGCCGAGCAACACGTCGGTCGCGGCTCGGGGGCCGATCGAGACGACGACGATCTCGTCCGCCGCGCCGGCCTCGGCCAGTTGCACAGCGGCTTCCACCGCGTGGCGGTCGAAGGGGTTCATCGACATGCGCAGATTCGCCGTCTCCACGCCGCTGCCATCCGGCTTCACCCGGATGCGGATGGCGTGATCGATGACGCGCTTGACGGCGACGAGGATCTTCATGGCCCGGCCTATCGCAAATGCCGCCGGCAACGGCAAGCAACGGCTTGCTCCCGGCGCCCCGTTTCGGGAAACACGCGGCCCCGCGAGCAAGGGTTGACCCCGCCCGGCCGGTTCCCCACACTAGGTCTTTAGCCACAGAGTCCGCCCATGCCCGTCATCAACCGCGTCGCCGAATTCCAGCGCGAGATCGCCGGATGGCGGCAGGATTTCCACCGCCATCCCGAGCTGCAGTACGACGTGCACCGCACGGCGGGGCGCGTCGCCGAACTGCTCCAGAGCTTCGGCGTGGACGAGGTGGCGACCGGCATCGGGCGCACCGGCGTCGTCGGCGTCATTCGCGGGCGGACGCCGGGGGGCGAGCGGGTCATTGGCCTGCGCGCCGACATGGATGCGCTGCCCATCGCCGAGCAGACCGGCAGGCCCTATGCCTCGACCGTTCCCGGCAAGATGCACGCCTGCGGCCATGACGGGCATACGGCGATGCTGCTCGGCGCCGCGAAATATCTCGCCGAGACGCGCAATTTCGCCGGCACGGCGGTGGTCATCTTCCAGCCCGCCGAGGAAGGCGGCGCCGGCGGCCGCGCCATGCTCGAGGACGGGCTGGTCGAGCGCTTCGGCATCACCGAATTCTACGGCCTGCACAACATGCCGGGCATTCCCGCCGGCCGCTTCGGCATCCGCGAGGGCGGCATCATGGCGGCCACCGACGAGTTCCAGATCGTCATCGAGGGTCGGGGCGGCCACGCCGCGCTGCCGCACAACACCGTCGATCCGGTGACGGTGGCCGCGCAGCTCATCCTCGCGCTCCAGACCATCGTGTCGCGCAATGTCGATCCGATGCGCGAGGCGGTGCTGTCGGTGACCATGGTCGAGGCCGGGCAGGCCTTCAACATCATCCCGCGCGTGGTGAAGCTCACCGGCACCGTGCGCACGCTCGACGAAAGCGTACGCAGCTTCATGGAGGAGCGGCTGCGCACCGTGACCAACGGCATCGCGACGACCTTCGGGGCCAGCGCCACCATCCACTACCGCAACGGCTATCCGGTGACGGTCAACGCCCCCGGCCCCACCGCCTTCGCCGCCGAGGTGGCGCGCGAGGTGGCCGGCGTCGAACGCGTCGAGGTCGGCGCCGACGGCACCATGGGCGGCGAGGACTTCGCCTACATGCTGCAGGCACGCCCCGGCGCCTACATCTTCCTCGGCAATGGCGACTCCACGGAGCTGCACACCGACACCTACGATTTCAACGACGAGATCATCCCGGTCGGGGTGAGCTACTGGGCGCGGCTGGTCGAGACCGCGCTGCCGGTGACGCCATGAGGGTGCTGCTCCTCGCCGCCTTGCTGGCCGGCATCGCGATGCCGGCGCTCGCCGTGCCGTTCTGCCCCGGCCCACGCGGTGGCGGGGTGGTGCTGGGCTTCGAGGTCGGCAGGATGAGCGAGACCGAAAGAGCGCAGTTCTACGAGCAGCGCCTGCGCGCCCGCGGCATCGACGCTTCCGACACCCGCATGTGGGGCGGCTGCATCCAGACCTTCGTCACCGAAAACGGCCACTTCACCATGCGCTTCTACGACCCGTGGACGCTGGAGGAGATCCCGCTGGACTAGGCAAGGCCCCCTCACCCGGATTGCTGACGCAATCCGGGTGAGGGGGCCTTCGTCGTCTTTCCGCAACTCCATCGTTCCCTGTCCAAATCCTTGCCGCGAATTCATCGCGCGGAAACTGGCAATCACGGCCTCGCCCCTCCAGATGTTCCGGCGTTCCTCCCGAACCAATGGAGCTTTCGATGAAACAGCTTTCCCTTCTCGCCCTCACCGCAGCACTGGCGCTGGGTGGCGCCGCGGCGCCGGCCTTTGCGGCGACCGGCAGCAATGTTCCCCTGTGCGCCAGTGGCGGCGACGAGGCGCTGCTCAGCCAGCGCGCCGACATGCTGGCCGACCAGTTGCAGCTTTCGACCAAGCCCGACGCCAATATCTCGGTGTGGGGCGGCTGCCTCAAGGTGATGATCACCGACGCCTCGGGGGCCACCACGGTGGCGTTCTACGACCCGGACTCGTTCCGCCTCGTCGGCGAAATGGGCTGACGGCGCTCGGCGCGGGGGCAGTCCCCCGCGCCGCCCTCACCCCTTGACGCCGCCCTCGGCTAGCCCGCTCACCAGATAGCGCTGCGCCATGAGGAAGACGAGGGTGATGGGCAGGCCGCTCAGGATGGCGGCGGCGGCGAAATCGCCCCACAGATATTTGAACTCGTTGAGATAGAGGCGCGACCCGACGGCGAGCGTCAGATTGTCGTTGGAGCGCAGCAGCACCGAGGCGATGGGGTAGTCGTTGATGGTGCCGATGAAGGCGAGCACGAACACCACCGCGACGATCGGCACCGCCAGCGGCAGGAAGATGTAGCGGAAGGTCTGCCAGGGCGTGGCGCCATCGATCTGCGCCGCCTTGTCGAGGGCCGGATCGACCGCGTCGAAATAGCCCTTGATGGTCCAGATATGGAGCGTCACCCCCGACAGGTAGACGGCGATCACCGCCCAGTGGCTGTCGATGGCGAGTGCCGGCGCCACCGCACCGAGGCTGTCGAAAATGGCATAGAGCGCCACCAGCGCCAGCGTCGTCGGGAACATCTGGATGATGAACAGGCTGTCGAGCAGCGCGGCGCGGCCGGGAAAGCGCACGCGCGCGAAGGCATAGGCCGAGACGGTCGAGACGACGACGATGCCGATCGAAGCGATGAGGCCGATCTTCACCGAGTTGAACATCCACCACAGCACCGGATAGGGCGGCGCGACCACCGTGCCGTCCGGCCGCGTGAAGGGAATGCCGAAGGCGAGATACCAATGCTCGAGCGTCGGATGGTCCGGCCACAGCGAACCGATGGTGAAATTGCCCTCGCGGAACGAGATGGAGACGACGACGAGGAACGGGAACATGATGAGGCAGATGAACGCGATCATGAACCCATGCGCCAGAACCTTCTTCCAGACCAGCTCGCGCGGATGCTCGACGATCACTTCACTCCTCCCGCGACCTTTCGCATGGCGGCGAAGTTGGCGTAGGCGATGCCGGCGACGAGGATGAAGATGATGAGCGTTATCGCTCCCGCCAGCCCGAACTGCTGGCCCGAATCCATGAAGCTGATGCGGTAGGTGAACGAGCCGAGGATATCGGTGTGACCGGCCGGGATCACCGTGCCGGGCATGTCCGGTCCGCCGCGCGTCAGGAGCAGGATGAGCACGAGGTTGTTGAAGTTGAAGGCGAAGCTGGCGATCAGCAGCGGCAGGAAGGGCGGTACGATCTGCGGCAGGGTGATGGTGAAAAAGACGCGCAGCGCGCTCGCGCCTTCGAGCGCCGCCGCCTTCCTGTGGTCCTCGGGCACCGCCTGCAGGAAGCCCATGGCGAGCAGCATCATGTAGGGATAGCCCAGCCACACATTGACGATCAACACCATGAGGCGCGCCAGCATGGGGTCGGTGGTCCACAGCGGCCGGACACCGAACAGCGCCTCGGCCAGCATGTTGATCTCGCCGAAATTCTGGTTGAACATGCCGCGAAAGATCAGGATCGAGATAAAGGCCGGCACGGCGTAGGGCAGGATCAGCAGCAGCCGGTACGCCGCCTTGAAGCGCAGATGCGGCCATTGCAGGATGGTGGCCAGCAGGAGCCCGAGCCCGAAAGTCAGCGTCACCGAGGCCGTAGCGAACACCAGCGTCCAGGTGAAGATCGCCAGCATCGGCGCGCGGATGCCCTCCGAGGTGAAGATGCGGCGGAAATTGTCCCAGCCGATCTGCACCCGCCAGCCCGGCGCCACCGTTTGCCCCGCCTCGTTGACGTAGAAGCCGCGCGTATGGTCAGGGGTGAGCACGCTGCCGTCCTCGGTCGCGACCAGCCGGCCCTCGGCGTCCTCGCGCCAGGCCGGCTCGACCGAGGCGAAGGTCCTGAGACCCGCCTGCTTGAGCGCCGTGCCGTCGGGCAGCGTCACCGTCACCGCCTTGAGGCCGTTGCGCAGGGGCACGATGTCGCGCATGGCGAGCGTCGCTGCCGGCGCCGCCTCCACCGCCACCGCCGGCACCGTGACTTCGGCGCCGTCGAGCGGCACGGGCTCCGACAGGAAGCCGCCCTCCCCCGCGGGCAGGAAGATGCGGTAGGCCGCCCCGTCCGCCGTCACGGCGAAGGGCCGCTCGGTGTCGGGATCGACGATCTTGTTCTGCATCAGCACGCCGCGGGCGCGCTCGAAGGTCAAAAGGTTGAAGGACGAGTAGTTGGTGAAGCCGAGATAGACCGTATAGACGACCGGGAAGGCGACGAAGAGCGCGATGGCCGCGATGCCCGGATAGATGAAGCGGGTGGAGTAGAAGCGGCGCGTGCCGAAGACGAGCGCGAAGCCGACGGTGAGCGCGAGGAGCAGCGCCCCCAGCACCGCCTCGCCCTGCGCATAGAGGCTCCACGCCATCCACAGCAGCACGAGGCCGGCCAGCACGACGAAGACGCGGCCGAGCCAGCCCAGCGCGACCTGCCGTGGCAGGCGGGCGGGCGCAGGCGCGGTGTCGGCAAGCTCCGTCATCTCCCTTCCCCCCGAGTTTGCGGACGGCGGCGCCCTCCTGCCCCGCCGCCCGCTTTCCCTTACTCGCCGAGGATGCGCTTGGCCGCGTCGTCGAGCGCCGGCTGCACGTCCTGTGCGCCGCTGGTGATGTTGCTCAGCGCCGGCGCCATGGCCGACCAGAAGGCGCCCATTTCGGGGTTGGAGGGCATGGGCACGCCGATGGCGGCGTTGGCGAGCGTCGCCTTCACGTCGTCGTCGGCGCTCTCGCCCACGGAGATATCGGCCACTGCGCCGAGCGCGCCATTGGCGTTCCAGGCGGCGACGCCCTCGTCGGTCAACAGGTAGTTCTCGATCAATTCGGTGGCGAGGTCCTTGTTGGGCGAGGCGGCGTTGACCGCCAGCGCCACGACGCCGATGAACGGCTTGGCCGGGGCGCCGGCGACGCTGGGCAGCGGCGCGATGCCGATGTCGATGCCGGCATCGCGATAGGCGGCCCACGACCACGGCCCGTTGATGACCATGGCCACGTCGCCCTTGCTCATCGCCCCGTCGGTGACGCCGCCATCGACGCCCTTGGGCATGGTGCCGCTGTCGATGAGGCTTTTCAGCACCTCGCCGCCCTTGATAGCGCCGTCATTGTTCACGCCGGTCACCTTGCCGTCGTAATTGCCCGAGGCGTCCTTCTCGAAGGCGAAGCCACCATTGGCCATCAGCAGCGGGAAAGTGAAGTAGGTGTTGTTGTAGTCCCACATGATGGCGGTCTTGCCGGCCGGCACGTCGAGGCTTTCGATGTCCTCGAAGCTCGCCGGCGGCGCACTCACCAGCGCCTTGTTGTAGATGAGCGCGATGGCCTCGACGAAGACCGGGTAGCCCCAAATCTTGCCGCCGAAGCTGACGCCGTCCCAGGCGCTGTCGAGCACGCCGGCGCGGAAATCGGCGCTCGGCTCGACGGGCGAGATGAGCCCGCCCGCGGCCCATTCGCCGAAGCGGTCATGCGCCCACATGACGATGTCCGGCCCGTCGCCGGTGGCGGCGGCCTGCTGGAACTTGTCGGGCACCGGGTCCACCACCTCGACGGTGACATCGACACCCAAATCGTCGGTGAAAGTCTGCACCACCTGGCGCAGCGCCGCATCGTCGCGGTTGGCGCCGACCCAGATCAGGAGCTTGCCTTCCTCGAGCGCGAAGGTCAGCGAGGTGGAGCCGAGCAGCAGCGCGGTCCCCAGGGCGAGCGGTACGATGGTCCTCATGACATGTCCTCCCAGACAGGTTCGCCGGCCGGTCCCAGTGCCGGAACGGCGTTTCAGCTTCGGGCCTTGGCCCTCCGCCTGAAGGTGACGCGCAGCGGCGCGCCTTGCGCCTCGCGCATTATGGCAAAGCCGCTGGCGCCGAGGCTGAGGCGCTTGCCCCGCCGCTCGGCCGCCGCGGCGAGCAGCAGGTCGGCCTCACCCTCGATGCCGATGCGTACCGGCACCGGCGACAGATTATAGAGGCACAGCAGGCTCTCGTCCGCCGTGCTGCGGCGGAAGGCGAGCACCGGCTCGCTGGTGCGCTCGAAGGCGATGTCGCCCGCGATCAGCGCCGGGTGGGCGCGGCGGCAGGCCAGCGCCGCGCGGTAGAAATTGAGCACCGAGTCCGGGTCGGCATTCTGCCGCGCGACATTCAGCGCCGCATGTTCGGGCTTCACCGGCAGCCACGGCTTCGCCGTCGAAAAGCCGTTGGGCGCCTCGCCCTCCTCCCACGGCACGGGCGTGCGCTCGCCGTCGCGGCCCTTGTATTCGGGCCAGAAGCGGATGCCGGGCGGATCGGTCAATTCGTCGAACAGGATGTCGGCCTGCGGCAGGCCCAGCTCCTCGCCCTGATAGATGCAGATCGAGCCCTTGAGCGCGATGAGCAGCGCCGCTGCCTGCCGCGCCAGCGCCCTGGGCTCGGCGGCGTGCTCGGCCCAGCGGCTGACATGGCGATCGACATCGTGGTTGGAAAAGCTCCAGCACGGCCAGCCGCCGCCATTGGCAGCAAAGAAGCGGTCGAGCTTGCCGCGAAAATGGGCGGCCGAGAACTCCTTGCCCAACAGATCGAACGTATAGGCCATGTGCAGCTTGTCGCCGCCCGAGGTGTAGTCGCCCATGAGCCTGAGGCCGATATGGCTGTCGCCGACCTCGCCGACCGTCGTCGTGCCGGGGAACTTGTCGAGCAGCGCGCGCACGCGTTTCAGGAACACCAGGTTTTCGGGCTGGCTCTTGCCGTAGCGGTGCTCCTGCATGTCGTAGGGGTTGACGGCATAGGGCAGGTGCCGCGGCCGGCGCGCCGCCGGATTGCTCCTGAGCAGCCGGTCATGGAAATAATAGTTTACCGTGTCGAGGCGGAAGCCGTCCACGCCGCGCTCCAGCCAGAAGCGCAAGACGTCGAGCACGGCGTCCTGCACCTCCTCATTGTGGAAGTTGAGGTCGGGCTGCTCGGCAAGGAAATTATGGAAATAGTACTGGCCGCGGCTCGGGTTCCACTCCCAGGCCCGGCCGCCGAACACCGAGGGCCAGTTGTTGGGCGGCGTGCCGTCGCGCCTGGGGTCGGCCCATACGTACCAGTCGGCGCGCGAATTGGTGCGGCTCAGCCGGCTCTCCTGGAACCAGGGGTGGCGGTCCGAAGTGTGGCTCAGCACCTGGTCCATGATGACCTTGAGGCCGAGCGCATGGGCCTTCTCGACCAGCGCGTCGAAATCCTCGAGCGTGCCGAACAGGCGGTCCACTTCCTTGTAGTCCGACACGTCGTAGCCCATGTCGGCCTGCGGCGACTGGGTGATGGGGCTGAGCCAGACGCAATCGACGCCGAGCGAGGCGATGTGGTCGAGCCGGCGCACGATACCCGGCAGGTCGCCGACGCCGTCGCCATTGCTGTCCTGAAAGGAGCGCGGATAGACCTGATAGATCACGCCGCCGCGCCACCACTCCCGCATCGTCATCGCCTCCGTCGCCCGGATTTATACAGGCAAGGGGCCGGCGGTCAAACCGGTTTAGCCCAGCGGAACACAGTAATGCAGCATTGAGTTGCGTGGAAAACCGTGCAAGCTTCAAACCGGTTTAGGCGCCTTCAGGGAGGATCGGGGGTGACGACGCTGCGCGAACTCGCGTCGCATCTGGGGCTGTCGCCGGCGACGGTCAGCCGGGCGCTCAACGGCTTCCCCGAAGTGGGCGAGGCGACGCGGCAGCGCGTCATTGAGGCGTCCGAGCGCTTCCACTACAAGGCCAATTCCAGCGCCCGGCGGCTGGCCACCGGCAAGTCGGGCATGGTGGGCATGATCTTCCGCGCCAGCCAGAACCTGCTGGTCGATCCGCATTTCGTCGAGTTCCTCGCCGGCCTTTCGGTCGGCCTCGCGGCGCGCGACCTCGACCTCATCATCCACACCGCCGCGCATGGCGCACCCGGCGCGCCCTACAAGCGCTTCGTCGCCTCGGGATCGGTGGACGGCATCATCGTCTCGGCCCCGGCGCTCGAGGACGAGCGCCTCGCGACGCTGACGCAGCGCGGCTTTCCCTTCGTCGTGCACGGGCGCACCGCCGCGCGCGTGCCCTATGCCTTCTACGACATCGACAATGACGGCGCCTTCGCCGCCGCCACGGCGCTGCTCGCCGATCTCGGGCACCGCCGCATCAGCCTTCTCAACGGTCCGGCGGGGCTGGCCTTCGCGGCCCAGCGCGCGGCTGCCTTCGCGCGCGTCGTGGCGGCGCGCGGCCTCACCATTCCGGCGCGTTTCGTCAGCCACGACGAAATGAGCGAGGATATCGGCTATCGTCGCGCCGCGGCGCTGCTGGGCGGCAGCGCGGGGCCGCCGCCCACCGCCTTCCTCTGCTCCTCGACGCTGCTGGCGCTCGGCGTCATCCGCGCCGCCGGCGAGCGGGGCTTGCAGATCGGCGCCGACGTGTCGATCATCGCCCATGACGACGTGCTGCCGCATCTGCGCTCGGAGCATTTCGCGCCGGCGCTGACGGTGACGCGCTCGCCCATCCGCGAGGCCGGCGCGGCGCTGGCCGACATGCTGGTGGCGCGCATCGGCGGTGCCGAGCCATCGGCGCTGCAACGCATCGTGCCGGTCGATCTCGTGGTGCGCGAGTCCACCGGCCCGGTGCCCGGAACGGGAGGGCAAGGATGGTCGCGCTAGAGCTCGACACCCCGGCGGCGGTGCTCGAAATCCGCAATCTCGAAAAGCGCTTCGGCACGGTCGAGGTGCTCAAATCCATCAGCCTCGGCATGGCGGCGGGCGATTTCCTCGTCCTCGTCGGCCCCTCGGGCTGCGGCAAGTCCACCCTGCTCAGCTGCATTGCCGGGCTCGAGGAGGTGAGCGGCGGCAGCATCGTTATCGGTGGCCGCGACGTGACGAAGGTGCCGCCGCGCGACCGCGACATTGCGATGGTGTTCCAGTCCTATGCGCTTTATCCGACCATGACGGTGGCCGACAACATCGCCTTCGGCATGAAGGTGCGCGGCGTGCCGAAGGTCGAGCAGGCGCGGCGGCTCGCCGACGTGGCGGCGCTCCTCCAGATCGACGGTCTCCTGGCGCGCAAGCCCGGCGCGCTGTCGGGCGGCCAGCGCCAGCGCGTCGCCATGGGTCGGGCGCTGGTGCGCGAGCCGGTGCTGTTCCTGTTCGACGAGCCGCTGAGCAATCTCGACGCCAAGCTGCGCGTCGAATTGCGCGGCGAGATCAAGCGGCTGCACGAGCGGCTGGGCGCCTCCATCGTCTATGTCACACACGACCAGGTCGAGGCGGTGACGCTGGGCACGCATATCGCGGTGCTCGACAAGGGCGCCATCCAGCAGTTCGGCACGCCCGAGGAGATCTACGAGCGGCCGGCCAACATTTTCGTCGCCGAGTTCATGGGCTCGCCGCCGATGAACCTCATCCCGGCCGTGGTCGATGGGACGACGCTCGATTTCGGGGGTGGCCAGCGCCTCGCCGCGCCGCGCGTGCCTGCCGGCTACGACCGCCGGCCAATCCTCGTCGGCGTCCGCCCCGAAGCGATCGGGCTCGGCCCGCCGCTCAGCGGCCGGGTGACGCTGGTCGAAAGCTCGGGCGCCGACAGCTTCGTCACACTCGCCTTCGCCGGCAAATCCATCGTGCTGCGCCTGCCCGGCCGCGCGCAGATCGCCCATGACAGCGACATCGCCTTCGCCCCCGACCTCGCCCAGGCCTCGTGGTTCGACCCGGACACCGGCCTGCGTATTGAGTAACGCGCTACACGACGGCGCTCGGCAGCGGGTCGCCGGCGAAGTGGGCGTCGAGATTGGCGACCACCAGCGCGCCCATCTTGTCGCGGGTCTGCCGCGTGGCGCTGCCCTGATGCGGCGAGAGCACGACATTGTCGAGCCCGAACAGCGCCTCGGGCACCTGCGGCTCATCGACGAACACGTCGAGCGCGGCGCCGCCCAGCCGGCCGTCCCGCAGCATCTCGACCATCGCCGGTTCGTCGATCAGCGAGCCGCGCGCCATGTTGACGAGATAGCCCTCGGGGCCCAGCGCCTCCAGCACGGCGCGGCTGACGATGCCCTCGGTCTGCGCGCCGCCGGGGGCGATGACGACCAGCCAGTCCACGTCGCGCGCCATCTCGGCGAGGTCGTCGTAGTAGACGAAGGGCTGGTCGGTCTGGCGGCGCCGGCCGTGATAGACGACGCGCATCTTCATCGCCTGCGCGCGCATGGCGATCTCCTTGCCGATGCGGCCGAGCCCGAGAATGCCCACCGTCTTGCCGTTGAGCTCGCTGAGCAGCCGGTAGGCGCCGGCCGGCCACTTGCCGGCGCGCACGAAGGCGTCGGCCTGCGGCAGGCGGCGGGCGAGCGCGATCATCAGGCCGATGGTGATCTCGGCCACGGCGTCGTTCAGCACGTCCGGCGTGTTGGTGACGCGGATGTTGCGGGCCTTGGCCGCCTTGACGTCGATCGAGTCGTAGCCGACCCCCAGATTGGCGATGATCTCGAGCTTGGGGAGCCTGTCCATCAGTGCCGCATCCACATGGCCGCCGGCGATGGCGCGCACGCGTCCGGCCACGCTCGCCACGAGCGCGTCGGGGTCGGCGGCTTCGTGCAGCCGGTGCACGGTGTACTTTGCCGCCAGCGCCGTCTCGCAGCTTCTGAGCAGCTTGTGGGTTTGCAGAATGTCGATCGTCATAGGCGTCCTCCGTCGTCGTTCCTTAGGACGCCGCCCTGCCCCTGTCGATGGCGGAAGATGAAGAGTTTGTAACGGAACCGGGCGTCGGAACCGCGGTTTACCCGGCAAACGCGTCACAGGGGCTCACATGCTGACCATCGATCTTCGCGGGCGCCGCGCGCTCGTCACCGGCGGCAATTCCGGCATCGGCGCGGCCATCGTCGCGAGTCTCGCCACGGCGGGGGCAGATGTCGCCATCAACTATCTCTCGCATTCTGAAGCGGCCGAGGCCGGCGCCGCAGGCGTGCGGCAGGCCGGCGGCCGTGCCCTTACCCTCGCCGCCGATGTGGCCGACAGCGCGGCGGTGGCCGCGATGTTCGGCCGGCTCGATGCCGAATGGGGCGGGCTCGACATCCTCGTCAACAATGCCGGCATGGACGGGCCACCCATGCTCGCCGCCGAGGCCGACCTCGCCCAATGGCGGCGCGTGCTCGAGGTCAACCTCATCGGCGCCTTCGCTTGCGCGCAGCAGGCGCTCCAGCGCATGCTGCCGCGCCAGTCGGGAGCCATTCTCAACATGTCGTCGGTGCACGAAACCATCCCGTGGAGCCGCTACAGCGCCTATGCCGCCTCGAAGGCCGGCCTCGCCATGCTGACACGCACGCTGGCGCAGGAGGCGGCGCCCTGCGGCGTGCGCGTCGTGGCGCTGGCGCCCGGCGCCATCCGCACGCCGATCAACCGCGCGGTGTGGAGCGACAAGGCCGGCCTCGCCGACCTCGATGCGAAGATCCCGCTCGGGCGAATGGGTACGCCGGAGGAGATCGCGCGCCTCGCCACGGTGCTCGTCTCCGACCTCGCGAGCTACCTCACCGGCACCACCGTCTTCGTCGATGGCGGCATGGCCGATTATGCGGATTTCTCCCATGGCGGCTGAGGCGGGCGGCGCCGACGCGCCGGGCGGGCCGGGCATCGCGCCCTCCTGGACATCGAGCGCCAAGGACATGGTGACGACGGCGCTCGGCTCGTCGCGCGTCTGGGCGACGATCGGCTACGGCATCGTCAACGAAGTCTACTGGCCCTCGACCGGCGAGCCGCAACTGCGCGACCTCGGCTTCATCGTCAAGGGCCCGAAAGGCTGGACCGAGGTGAAGCGCGCGCATCGCTACCTCATCACCACGCCGGGCGCGCATGTGCCGCTACCGCGCGTCGTGCACGAAGGCGACGACTACCGGCTCGACCTCGAATTCCTCGTCCACCCGCTGCGCGACGGCCTCGTCATCCGCTACCGCCTCGAGGGCGAGGCCAACCGGCTCTACGTGCTGGTCGCGCCGCATCTCGGCGGCGACCGCACCGACAACTACGCCTGGGCCGGCGCGGATCTCACGGCGCAGCGCGGCGGGCGGGCGCTGTGCGTCCGGGCCAGCGGCGGCTTCAGCCGCACCAGCGCCGGCTATGTCGGGGCCTCGGACGGCTGGCAGGATTTCGCCCGCAACGGCGAGATGGCGTGGAGCTATGGCCACGCCAGCAGCGGCAATGTCGCGCTGACGGGCGAGCTTACGGCCAATGCCGGCACGCTGGCGCTGTGCTTTTCGACCTCGGTCGATGGCGCCCGCACGCTGGCGCGCACCAGCCTCGCCGACGATTACGACACGACGCGCACGCTGTTCGTCAGCGGCTGGGAGAACTGGGGGCGCGGGCTGGAGCTGCCGCAGGCGCCGCCGGAGCTGCGCCGCGAGGCGGAGCTGTCGGCCGTGGTGCTCAAGGTGCACGAGGACCGCACCTATAACGGTGCCGTCGTCGCCAGCCTGTCGGTGCCGTGGGGGCAGCGCCGCGACGATCCGGGCGGCTATCACCTCGTGTGGACGCGCGACGCGGTGGAAGCGGCACTGGCGCTCGTCGCCGTGGGCAAGGCCGACGACGCGCTGCGCGTGCTCGCCTATCTCATCGGCACGCAGGCCGAGGACGGGAGCTGGGCGCAGAACTACTATCCCAGCGGGCGCGGCTACTGGAAAGGCAACCAGCTCGACGAGGTGGCGCTGCCCGCCCTGCTCGCCGCCAAGCTCATGGCCATCGGCGCCCTGCCGGTGTCCGAGCCGGTTGCCGACATGATCCGCCGCGCCATCTTCTATATCGTGCGCTACGGGCCGATGACCGATCAGGACCGCTGGGAGGAAAATGCCGGCGCCAGCCCGTTCACGCTGAGCTTCACCCTCGCCGCCATGGTCGGGCTCGCGCCGTTCTTCGGGCCCGAGGAGGGCGACTATCTTCTGGCGCTCGCCGATTGCTGGAACGAGCGCATCGAAGGCTGGACCTATGTCGCGGGCGGCCCCCTCGCCGCCGCGCACGGCGTGGACGGCTATTACGTGCGCCTGGGGCCGCCGCCGGAGGCGGGCGGGCTCGCGGGCACGGTGCCGATCCGCAACCGCGTCGATGGCGTGACGCCGGCGGCCGAGATCGTCGGCCTGGAATTCCTCCACCTCGTGCGCACCGGCCTGCGCCGCCCCGACGATCCGCGCATCGTCGCGACCCTCAAGCTCGCCGATGCGCTGCTCGGCGTCGAGACGCCGAGCGGGCCGTGCTATCGCCGCTACAATGGCGACGGCTATGGCGAGCACGAGGACGGCAGCGCCTATGACGGTACCGGCATCGGCCGGCTGTGGCCGCTGCTCGTCGGCGAGCGCGGCCATTACGAGCTGCTGGCCGGCGGCAGCGTCTGGCCGTGGCTGGCGGCGATGGAACGCATGACCGGGCCGGGCGGGCTGATCCCCGAGCAGATCTGGGACGCCGCGCCGATCCCCGAGCGCGGCCTCGTGCCCGGCAAGCCCTCGGGCAGCGCCATGCCGCTGGTCTGGGCCCATGCGGAGTTCCTCAAGCTCATGGCGGCCGAGGCGAGCCGGCGCCCGGTCGAGCTGCTCGACGCCGTGGTGACGCGCTGGGGCCGCGAGCCGCCGCAGGCCGGAACCTGGTTCTGGCGCGCGGCGAGCCGCTTCACCGAGATGCCGGGCGGGCGCCGGCTCGTCGTTGAGCATGGGGCGCCGTTCCAGCTCGCCGTCACCCGCGACGGCGAGGCCGCGCCGGACCGCGCCTCGGCGCCGGGACCGTTTGGGCTCCATGCCGTCGGCTTCGAGGCGACGGACCTCGCCGGCACGGGGCAGCTCACCTTCACGCTCACGCCGGAAGGCGGCGCGGCAATTTCGGGCAGCATCGCCTTTCGCGCGTGAAACGCTTGCGCGGCTTGCCGCAATATGCACCACTGGCAGGGTCATGCCGGGGCCGCTTCCTTTCGATGAGATGACGAATGCGGACGGGTCCGTCCGCGAGCCTTATCTCGGGCTCGACGAGTGGCTCAGGGCGCAGCCGCCGCAGGCGCTGGCGCTCATGGCGGCCGACGCCGAGGGCATTTTCCGGCGGCTGGGCATCACCTTCGCGGTCTACGGCTCCAACGAGGGCACCGAAAAGCTCATTCCGTTCGACGTCATCCCGCGCATCATCTCGGCGCGCGAGTGGCGGCGGCTGAGCCGGGGCATCGAGCAGCGCGTGCGCGCCCTCAACGCCTTCCTCCACGACATCTATCACAGCCAGGAAATCCTGCGCGCCGGGCGCATCCCGGCCGAGCTGATCCTCAACAACTCGGCCTTCTGCCCGCAGATGCTGGGGCTCGATCCGGCGCGCGGCGTCTATTCGCACATCATCGGCGTCGATATCGTGCGCGTCGGGCCCGACGACTGGTACGTACTCGAGGACAATCTGCGCACGCCCTCGGGCGTCAGCTACATGCTCGAGGACCGCGAGGCGATGCTGCAGCTCGCGCCCGAGCTGTTCCAGCGCATCAAGGTGGCGCCGGTCGAGACCTATCCCGAAAACCTGCGCCGCACGATGGAAAGCGTCGCGCCGCCGGGCGCCGAGGGTGCCCCGACCCTCGCTGTCCTGACGCCAGGCATCTACAACTCCGCCTATTTCGAGCACAGTTTCCTCGCCGACCAGATGGGGGCCGAGCTGTGCGAGGGGCAGGATTTGTTCGTGGACAATGGGTGCGTCTTCATGCGCACCACGACGGGGCCACGCCGCGTCGATGTGATCTACCGGCGCATCGACGACGACTTCATCGATCCGCTGACCTTCCGGCCGGATTCGATGCTCGGCGTGCCGGGCCTGTTCGACGCCTACCGTGCCGGCAACGTCACGCTGGTCAACGCGCCGGGCACCGGCATCGCCGACGACAAGGCCGTCTATACCTACGTGCCCGAGATCGTCGAATTCTACCTGGGCGAAAAGCCGCTGCTCAAGAACGTGCCCACCTACAATTGCACCAAGCCCGACGAATGCGCCTATGTGCTTGAAAACATCCATGAGCTGGTGGTGAAGGAGGTGCACGGCTCGGGCGGCTACGGCATGCTGGTCGGCCCGACCTCGACGAAGGAGCAGCACGAGCTGTTCCGCGAGAAGATCCGCGCGCGGCCGGGCAACTACATCGTGCAGCCGACGCTGGCGCTCTCGACCTGCCCCACTTTCGTCGCCGAGGGTATCGCCCCGCGCCATGTCGATCTGCGCCCCTATGTCCTCGTCGGCGACCAGATCCGCATCACCCCCGGCGGGCTCACCCGCGTGGCGCTCAAACAGGGCTCGCTCGTCGTTAACTCCTCGCAGGGCGGCGGCACCAAGGACACCTGGGTGCTGGAAGAATGACGGTACACTGTCGCTTGCCCCACCCTCATCCGGCTGCCGCCACCTTCTCCCGTCAAGGGAGAAGGGTCCTGACTGCTATGGTCGAGACAAGCGGCCTTCTCCCCTTGCGGGAGAAGGTGCCCGAAGGGCGGATGAGGGGTAAGCTCTCATGCTAGGCCGCACCGCGCAGAACCTGTTCTGGCTCAGCCGCTACGTCGAGCGCGCCGAGAACATGGCGCGGCTGCTCGAAGTCGGCTACCGCATGAGCCTCACCTCGCGGCGCGAGGGCGGCAGCAGCGAGCATCTGGTCTCCATGCTCAAGGCCGCCGAGATGGACGAGGCGTTCGCGGCGCGCCACGAGGTGGCCGATGTCGCCAATGTCGGCCATTTCATGCTGTTCGACGAGGCCAACCCGTCGTCGGTGCGCTCGTGCCTGCTCGCGGCGCGCACCAATGGGCGCACGGTGCGCACGGCGCTCACCACCGACATGTGGGAAACGCTCAATTCCGGCTGGCTCGAATTCGCCGCCGTCGATCCGACCGAGACGGTGGGCAGCAAGCTCACCGAATTGCTGCGCTGGGTGCGCATGGTGTCCTACCGCTATCGCGGCGCGCTGCTCTCGACGTTCCTGCGCGACGAGGGCTACGCCTTCAGCCAGATCGGCAATTTCGTCGAGCGGGCCGACAACACGGCGCGCATCCTCGACATGAAATACTACGTGCTGCTGCCGCGCTCCAACCTCATCGGCGGCGACATCGACATCCAGCAATGGATGCTGATCCTGCGCGCCGCCTCGGCGCATCGTAGCTACCGGCACGTCTATCACGACCGCTACAAGGCCTGGAACATCGCCGACTACCTGATCCTGCGCCCCGAAATGCCGCGCTCCCTGCTGTTCTCGGTCGGCTGGATCAACCGCACGCTCGACATGCTCACCGAGATCTATGGCGGCACCTCGGCCGCCCACGCCGCCGCCGCCCGCGTCACCGCCATGCTCGACGGCAATTCGATGGACCGCATCTTTGCCTACGGGCTGCACGAATTCCTCACCGAATTCATCGCCTCGACCAACCAGATCACCGAGGCGACCGCCGAAAGCTACAATTTCTACTGATGCAGCTCGCCGTCACCCACACCCTGACCTTCGACCCCGGCACGCCGCAGCGCGCCGTGCAGCATCTACTGCTCACCCCGCAGCCGACGCCGCAGCAGGCGATAGAACGCTGGTCCATCGAGATGCCCGGCTTCGCCGGCGCCGTGGCCTTCCACGACGGCTTCGGCAATCTCGCCCATCTCGTCAACCAGGCGCGCCCGGCCGGCCCGCTCACGGTAACGGCCAGCGGCGTCGTCATGACGCTCGACAAGGCCGGCGTCCTCGGGCGGTTGCCGCACGAGCCGCCGCCGGGCGTCTTCCGCCGGGTCAGCGAGCCGGTCGAGATCGCCCCGGCACTGCTCGACGGGCTCGACGGGAGCGGCGGCCGCATCGGCATGCTGCACGCGCTGATGGGGCGGCTCAACGGGCAAAGCCAGGTGCAGGACGGCCAGAGCCAGCGTCAGGGCGGCGATGCCGGCCTGTTCGTCGCCGCCGCCCGCCGGCTCGGCGTGCCGGCCCGCTTTGTCGGCGGCTATCTGTGGGGCGAAGGCGGCGCCAGCCGCCATGTCTGGGCCGAAGCCTGGGACGACGGGCTCGGTTGGCTCGGTTTCGACGTGGCGCTCGACCTCTGCCCGGCCGAAACCCACATCCGCCTCGCCGCCGGGCTCGAGCTTACGGACATCGCCCCCCTCCGCGCCGTCCCCGCCCCCCTCGCCCCACCCGAAGAGCAGGTCGAGATCACGCTGGCGGAGTAAGGTGGCACGGGCCCCCACCCACTCCGTCGTCCCGGCCTTCGCCGGGACGACACTGTGGAAACACGATGTCTATTGGCTATTCGCTTCTCCCGACTTCCCCCACTCCCGCCTTGCCCCGCCGCTGCCGAGCTTGTAGATCACCCGGCGATACCCCATTTCAGCGGAAACCCCCCATTTTCCGACGAGAAGACCATGCCTGACCTCAAACTCCTGGCGCTCGACAGCGAGGATCTCGATGTGATTTCGGCGACCACGCAGGATGCCGTGGTGCGCGTCGGCGACATGGGCTTTGCCCGCGCCGATCGCCGTTTCGCCCTCCTGATGAACCGCTTCGCCTGGGAGGAAGGCGGCCGGACGCGCCAGCGCAAGCGCACGGGCCTGCACTTCGACCGCGTCATCGACGTCAAGGCCACCGGCTTCGACCTCGACGCCGTCGAGGGCGTTTTGGAGCTCCTCACCATCCGCTTCCGCGAAACCGACGCCCCGGCCGGCATCGTCGAGCTCACCTTCGCCGGCGGCGCCAGCGTGCGGCTCAGCGTCGAATGCCTCGAAGCCCGCCTCGCCGATCTCGGCGCTGCCTGGGCGGCCAAGGCCGTGCCGGCGCACGCCATCTGATGCCCATCCGACTCGACACCAGCCACGCCGGCTTCGCCGAGGCGTTCGAGACGCTGCTCGGCTCGAAGCGCGAAATCTCCGAGGAAGTCGGCACCACCGTCGCCGCCATCCTCAACGACGTGCGGCTACGCGGCGACGAGGCCGTGCTCGCCTATACCGACAGGTTCGACCGGCTGCCGCTGACGGCGGCCGGGCTCGCCTTCACCGCCGCCGAGATCGACGCCGCCGCCGCCTCCGTCGCCCCCGAGGTGCGCACGGCACTGCAGACGGCGCATGACCGCATCGCCGCGCATCACGACAAGCAAAAGCCGCTCGATCACATCTACCAGGACGCGCTGGGGGTGACGCTCGGCACCGTGTGGACGCCGGTCGAGGCGGTCGGCATCTATGTGCCGGGCGGGCTTGCGAGCTACCCCTCGAGCGTCTTGATGAACGCCGTGCCGGCGCGCGTCGCCGGCGTCAGCCGCATCGCCATGGTGGTGCCGACGCCCGAGGGCGAGGTGAACCCCGCCGTACTGGCCGCCGCGCGCATCGCTGGCGTCACCGAGATCTACCGCATCGGCGGGGCGCAGGCGGTGGGCGCCCTCGCCTACGGCACCACCACCATCCGCCCGGTCAGCAAGATCGTCGGGCCCGGCAATGCCTATGTCGCCGCCGCCAAGCGGCAGGTGTTCGGCACCGTCGGCATCGACATGATCGCCGGCCCCTCCGAGGTTCTCGTCATCGCCGATGCCAGCGCCAATCCGAGCTGGATCGCCGCGGACCTTCTGGCGCAGGCCGAGCATGGTGGCGGCGCGCAGTCCATCCTCGTCACCACCGACGCGGCGCTGGCCGATACGGTGGCCATCGAGGTCGAGCGCCAGCTTGCCGTCCTGACGCGCGCCGACATCGCGCGCGAGGGCTGGGAGGCGTTCGGCGCCATCATCCGCGTCACCTCGCTGGGCGAAGCGGTGGAGCTGGCCAACCGCATCGCCTCCGAGCATGTCGAGCTGATGGTGGACGAGCCGCTCGCCCTGCAACCGAAGATCCGCAATGCCGGGGCGATCTTTCTCGGCCACCACACGCCCGAGGCCATCGGCGACTATGTCGGCGGCACGAACCACGTTCTGCCCACGGCGCGCTCGGCCCGCTACGCCTCCGGGCTCGGCGTGCTCGACTTCATGAAGCGCACCTCGCTCCTCGGCTGCGATCCGGGCTCCCTGGCCGCGCTGGCGCCCGCCGCCGTGGCGCTCGCCGAAACCGAAGGGCTCGGCGCCCACGGGCGATCGGTGAGCATAAGGCTCAATCGCTGATGGCGCTGAGCCCGCACGTCTTCGATGCGAAGACCGACCGGATCGTCGCCGTCACGCTCGACCCCAACACCATCACCTCGATCGACCCCGACGAGGTGCATGAGTGGCGCATCGCCATCTACGACCTGGTCGAGGCCAACAGCTTTCACGCGGCGCGGGTCAGCGCCACCGGCCCTTATGCGCTGCATATCTCCATCGTCGGCAACTATATCGTGCTCGACGTGCGCCATCCCGAGACCTACGAGCCGATCGCCGCGCACTATCTGTCGCTGACGCCGTTCCGCCGGCTGATCCGCGACTATTTCCGCATCCGCGATTCCTACTACGACGCCATCAAGACCGCCTCGACCATGCAGATCGAGACGGTCGACATGGCCCGCCGGGGCCTCCACGACGAGGCGGCCGAGCTGCTGCGCACCCGCCTCGACAACAAGCTCGAGATGGACCTCAACACGGCGCGGCGGCTGTTCACCCTCATCTGCGCGGTGCAGCCCTATGCCAGCCGCATCGACGAGCGCGAGAGCAAGCTGCCGACCGTGCTGTTCGTCTGCTCGATGAATTCGGTGCGCTCGCCCATCGCCGCCGCCCTCGCCCGGCGCCTGTTTCCGGGCCGGCTGATCGCCCGTTCGGCCGGGGTGCGCTCGGGCAAGGCCGACGCCTTCGTGCACGAGGTGATGGAGGAAATCGGCATCGACATGTCGATCCACACGCCGCACACCATGGACGAGTTGGTGGCCAACCGCTTCGACCTCGTGGTGACGCTGTCGGCCGACGCCGCCGCGGCAGTGGAGCGCCGGGGGCTCGAAATGGGCATGAGCGAGCACTGGCCGATGCCCGACCCCACCGAGACCGAGGGCAACCGCGAGGCGGTGCTCAGCGCCTATCGAGGGCTGCGCGACAGCCTGCAGCTCAAGGTGCGCGAACGGCTGGAGCCCTTGGTTGCGGGTGGTTCACAAAGCGCGTGAGTTCCAGTATAGCTCACGCCAAATCCGGCCCGGCACGACGTTGCCGTGGCCGCTGGAGAGACAATGGCTAAAGAAGAAGTACTCGAGTTTCCGGGCGTCGTCACCGAACTTTTGCCCAATGCCACCTTCCGGGTGAAGCTCGAGAACGACCACGAAATCATCGCCCACACCGCCGGCCGCATGCGCAAGAACCGCATCCGCGTGCTCACCGGCGACAAGGTGCTGTGCGAGATGACCCCCTATGATTTGACCAAGGGCCGGATCACCTTCCGGTTCCGCTAGGGCGGCCCGCATGGCCAGCCGCCCGGAACTCATCCTCGCGTCCGCTTCTCCGCGCCGGCTCGCGCTGCTCAACCAGATCGGCATCGAGCCCGAGCATCTGGTGCCGGCGCATATCGACGAAACGCCCGAAAAGAACGAGTTGCCGCGCAAGCTGGCGCAGCGCCTCGCCGACCAGAAGGCGCTGACCGCCCAGCACAAGGCGCGCGGCGCCGGCATCGCCGACAATGCGCTGGTTCTGGCCGCCGACACCGTCGTCGCCGTCGGCCGGCGTATCCTGCCCAAGGCCGAGACGATGGAAGAGGCGAACATGTGCCTGCGGCTGCTCTCCGGCCGTAATCATCGCGTCTACACGGCGGTCACCATGCTCACCCCCTCTGGCGCCACGCGCCGCCGGCTGGTCGAGACGCGGCTGAGGTTCAAGCGGCTCTCGGCGCGCGAGATCGAGAGCTATCTCGCCAGCGCCGAATGGCGCGACAAGGCGGGCGGCTACGCCATCCAGGGCATCGCCGGGGCGTTCGTCGTGAAGCTCGTCGGCTCCTATTCCGCCGTGGTCGGGCTGCCGCTCAACGAGACGGTGGGCCTGCTCGCCGGCGAAGGCTATCCGGTGCATTTCAACTGGCTCAACCAGTCCGCGCTGACGGCCGTGTGATGGCGGAAGTCGCGCGCCTCAAGCCGGCCCGGCCCTGCCCCATCTGCGGCAAGCCCTCGGCGCCGGCCTTCCACCCCTTCTGCTCGGCCCGCTGCAAGGACATCGACCTCAACCGCTGGCTGTCCGACCGCTACCGCATCCCGACCAACGAAACCCCCGACGTGCCTCCCGACCACTCGGCCGAGGACGACGACGAGTCGTAGCCCGCAGTCGGGTTCCTCCCCCGTTCACGGGGGAGGGGGACCGGCGAAGCCGGTGGAGGGGGCGCGCCCCCCCCCCCCCCCCCCCGCCGCCCCCCCCCCCCCCCCGGCGCGCCCCCTTCCGTCGCCTATGGCGCCACCTTCCCCCGCAAGCGGGGGAAGAACCCGACTGAGACGTCTCATCCTCTGTCGCCCCGGCACAGGCCGGGGCCCAGTACCCACCGCGGCAGCGATTCAGAATAATGCGGGCCGCCTCGTTTCGGGGTCCCGACCTCCACGGGGACGACACCGCGGACGGGATACGCTCCGCCTCACGGCATCAACTGCCCGCCATTGACGTCGACGATCTGCCCGGTGATGTAGCCCGACATCGCCGCCGAGGCGAGGAACACATAGGCGCCCACGCAGTCCTCCGCCGTGCCCAGCCGCTGCATGGGGATCTGCGCCGCGGCCGTCTGGCGCACGCTTTCGGGCGTCGCGTCGTGGAACGGCGTTATGATGAAGCCCGGCGCGACGACATTGACGCGGATGCCGTCGGCGGCGAATTCGCGTGCCGCGTTACGGGTGACCGAGTGCACCGCAGCCTTGGCCGCGGCATAGACGGTCGAGCCGAGAAAGCCGCCGAAGCGCCCGGCGATCGAGCCGGTATTGACGATGGCGCCGCCGCCCGCCGCCTTGAGATGCGGATAGGCGGCCTTGGTCACGGCGAGGATCGAGCGCAGATTGGTGTCGAAGACACGCTCGTACATCGCCTCGTCGAAATCGGCATTGGTGACGCGCTCATGGATGGCGCCGGCATTGTTGATGAGGATATCAAGCCCGCCGAGCTTCGCCACCGCCTCATCGACGATCCGCGCCGCCGTCGCGCTCTCGCCCACGTCGCCGAGCACGACGCCCGCCGCGCCGATCTCGGCGGCGAGCGTTTCGGCCGCCGCGGCGCTGCGGTTGCCGTGCACGACGACCCTGGCGCCCAGCCGCGCGAGCTCGCGCGCCACCGCCGCGCCGATCCCCGTTGACGAGCCCGTCACCAGGGCGCGTTTGCCCCGCAAATCCTCAAGCATCCGAATCTCCTGCGCTATGCGCGCGAAGCCTCTCCCATCGGGCGCGAGGGCGCAAGGCGCGGCGGTTTTTGCCGCTTGCACAGGCGGAATCGAACCCCTATAAACCGCGAGCCTTCGGGAGCCGCCTGCCGGCCGCCCAGATGCCCAGGTAGCTCAGTTGGTAGAGCAGCGGATTGAAAATCCGCGTGTCGCTGGTTCGATTCCGGCCCTGGGCACCATTTCCCCTCCCGGACTCGAATCGCGCCGGTCGGGAAAGGGGCGGCATGGCTGCGCAGATCGGGACATTCGAGGACATCATCGCCTTGGCGCCGCAGCACGAAGCCGTGTTGCATGCCCTGCGCGCGCTAGCCCAGGAGCTTCACCCCGAGGCGGTGGAAGTCGCGCGACCAGGCGACAGGGCGGTGAGCTGGGGCTGGGGGCCGAAAAAGATGAGCGAGGCCTATGCCTACGCCCTCCCCTACGCGGCTCACGTCAATCTCGGCTTCTATCGCGGCGCTGCCCTGCCCGACCCGACGGGCCTGCTGCAGGGCACGGGCAAAGCGATGCGGCACCTCGCCGTCCGGCAGGTCGCCGAAATCGCCGCTCCCGCCATAAGGGCGCTGCTGATCGCCGCACGCGACGAGCGCCGCGCCGCCCTCGGCCGCTAGTCGCGCCGGGTAAGCTTGCCAGGGTGCATGGAACGGCGTTCTCGATGGACCGGACGGCGATGCGACCGCCGCTGAGTGGCATCCCCGCATCATGTTTCCAACGTTTTTTGCCGATCCCCTCCTTGGCAGTTGATATTTGCCGCCGCATCATTGTGCGTTTCGGTCACCGACGGCCATGCAGAGCGTATTGTCACAGTCAGAAGCGGCGGCCGACCCGCCCCCGGCAGCGGGGCCGGCGCGCCTGACCATTGCCATTTCCACCCTCGGCAGCCGGCTGGCGCGGATCGACGCGCAGGCGCTGCCGGCGCAGGCCGGCTGGCGCTACCTGATCCTGGTGCAGGCGACCGGGTCGGCAGAACCGCCTGTGGCTCTCGCGGCACGGCCCGACATCGCCTGGCTGACGCTCGACACGACCGGCGTCGCCGCCAGCCGCAACCGTGCGCTCGACGCCGCCACGACCGAATATCTCCTGTTCTCGGACGACGATATCGAGTTGCTGGCCGACGGCATCGGGCGGCTCGTTGCCGCCTTCGACGCGCGGCCCGACCTGGCCGTCCTCACGGCGCAGACGCTGAATGGGGACGGCACGCCGCTCAAGGCCTATGCGCGGCGAGCCCGGCGGCTCAGCCTGTTCAACAGCGCCAAGACCGGCACCGTCGAGATGATGGTGCGCCCGGCGCGCATCCGCCAGCAGGCGGTGCGATTCAACACGGCTTTCGGCGTCGGCACGCGCCTGCCGCTCGGCGACGAGTACGTCTTCATCGCCGACTGCCTCAAGGCCGGGCTAAGGGGGCGATACGTCCCGATCCCCGTCGCCGTTCACACCGCCCGAAGCTCGGGCAATGACTGGCTGAGCGCCGAGAGCGCCGAAGCTCGCGCGCGCGTGTTCGACACCGTTTTCGGGCCGCTGTCCCTGCCCATCAAGCTGCTCTTTCTCGTCAGGCACTGGGGCGAGTTCCGGTCGGTGGCGCAGTTTCTGGCCTATTCGCGGGTCATGATGCGCAGCGCCGGCCGCGCCACGGCCCCTTCCGCGCGGAAATAGCCCGTTGCCGTCCCCATTCTTTACCCGCTTGCAATAATTCGGACTCCTAACTATTCTCGCCCGCAGGAGGAGCCTCATGGCACAGCGGTTCGACATTACGGGCGGCAGCGTGGCGCAGCGGGTCAGCGTGGGGCTGGCCAAGATCGGCATGGCGCTCAAGGCGCGGGCGTGGCGCGCGGCGGGGCCGACGCATCTGACCCCGACTCAGGGCCAGGCGCTGGCAACGCTCAGGGGGCGCCGCGAGCTGCGGCTCGACGCGCTGGCGGCCGAGCTCGGCGTCACCGCGCCCACCGCCAGCGAGGCGGTCGCCGTGCTCGTCGCCAAGGGGCTCGTGGCGCGCGCCCGCTCGACGACGGACGGCCGGGCGATCGCGCTGTCGCTCACCGCCGCGGGCAGCGCCGCCGCCGACAGCGTCGCCGACTGGCCCGATTTCCTGGTGCGCGCGCTCGACCGGCTCGACGCGGACGAGCAGACGGCATTCCTGCGCTCGCTCACCAAGATCATCCGCGGCCTGCAGGAGGCCGGCGACATTCCGGTGCAGCGCATGTGCGTGGGCTGCGCCTACTTCCAGCCCAACGTCCATGACGGCGAGCGGCCGCACCACTGCGCCTTCGTCGATGCCGCCTTCGGCGACCGCCACCTGCGCTTCGACTGCGCCGAACATTTCCCCGCCGACCCGCCGGACGCCGCCGCCGCGTGGCGCCGCTGGACTGCCCCCCTTCCAACAGGAGACCTGCCGTGAGACTGACAATTGTATGCGCCCTCGGCGCCCTTCTCGCCGCCACCCCGGTGGCCGCCCACGACATCACCGCCGCGAGCGACCCCGCTGTCGATCCGGCCTTCGACATCACCCATGCCACGGCGACGACGGACGGCCGGCTCGCGACCTTCGCGATTGAGGTCAGCGGCGCCGCCGGCGCCAGCGTGCCCGCGCCTACCGGCCAGCTCGCCGGCGCCAAGGTGGACGCCTATGTGTGGCCGACCAAGCTCGACCCCGGCGCGGTCGGCTTCGCGCCGGCCTCGGGGCTGCTGGCGCTCGCCATCACCGCGCATCCCGATTTCGACGATACGCCGCTGTTCGACGAGAACGGCGACGGCGACCCCGCCAATGACGGCGCCGGCTGGCACTCGCACTGGGTGGTGCTGGGCGAGGACGCGGCCTGTGCCGGCGGGCTCAAGGTGCGCGACGTGTCGCCGGGCGAGGATCTGCTGCCGGCCACGGCGCCGGGCCTGCCCATCGCCCTCGACAGCCCCGGCATGAGCCCGCTCATCGCCGGCAGCACGGTCAGGATCACCGTGCCGGTGGCGGGCGCGGCCGATGTGGCGTTCGACGCCGTCGCCGCGCAATTGCAGGTGCATCCCGAGGGCGGCACGCCGCTGCTCTGCGTCACCGGCGTGCGCAAGGTCGCCTCGGGCGATCTCAGCTTTCCCGGCCGCATCGAGGCGGTGCAATGAGCGCGCATGTCGGCGACGAGGCGCCCGAGCTTGCCGTCAGCGCATGGCTCAATGTGCGCCAGCCCATAAGCCTCGCCGCGCTGCGCGGGCGGGTGGTGGTGCTCGAAGCCTTCCAGATGCTGTGCCCCGGCTGCGCGCAGACGGCGCTGCCGCAACTCATGCGCGTGCATGAGGAATTCGCCTCGATGGGGGTCGCGGTGCTGGGCCTCCATACGGTGTTCGAGCACCACGCGGTGCAGGGTGGGCGGGCGCCGCTCGAGGTATTCCTCAGCGAATATCGCTACCGCTTCCCGGTCGGCATCGACCAGCCGAGCGGTACCGGACTACCGGAGACGATGGCCGCCTATGGGCTCGAAGGCACGCCCAGCCTGCTGCTGATCGACGCCGCCGGCGTGCTGCGGCAGCGCGTGTTCGGGCACATTGCCGACCTCCGGCTGGGCGCCGAAATCATGGCGCTGCTCGCCGAAGCGCGCGCCGGGGAGCAATGAATGGCTTTTTCGGCGCGAATATATGGTGATTTAACTTACGGCCAGACGGCGCCGCCGGGCAACGAAACTGCCCGGCGTCCGGGTTTCGCAGAACGGCTTTGCCGGCGCGGCCCGTAGCGACTTCACATCATTCTTTTTGCGGTCATTTACCAGTAGCATTTATTTGACCGTCGGTTTTGGGCCGGTCAATCGTGCGCCCGATTTCACCGGCTGCTGCCTTCAGCGGCAGGTGCAACAGGCGGGCGCAGAAACAGACCGAGCCATGAGCAAGTCCGATTTTCCCGGTTCCGGCCTCTCCGAGGCGCAGTGGGATCGCCTGCGGGCGCTGGCGACCAGCCTCACGCCCGACCAGTCGGCGTGGGTCGCCGGCTATTTCACCGGCTATGCCGACGCGGCGCGCGGCCGGCCCGAAATGCCGGCGTCCGGCCTCGCCCCGGCCGCGCCGCAGGCGCCGGCCCCGCCAGCGGCGGCGCGTACGCTCACCGTGCTCTATGCCAGCGAGACCGGCAACGGCATCGAGATGGGCGAGGAGGCGGCCGCCTATGCGGCGAGCCTCGGGCTGGCCGCCACGGCGGTGGACGTCGAGGACTACCAGCCGTCCCGCCTCAAGGACGAAAATGACCTCGTCATCGTCACCAGCACGCATGGCGAGGGCGATCCGCCGCAGCCGGCGCTGGGCTTTTTCGAGTTCGTCGCCGGGCGCAAGGCGCCGCGGCTCGAGGGCGTGCGCTTCGCCGTGCTGGCGCTGGGCGATTCGACCTACGAGTTCTTCTGCCAGGCCGGCAAGACGCTCGACGCGCGCCTCGAAGAGCTGGGCGCCACCCGGCTCGCGCCGCGCATCGATTGCGACGTGGACCAGCTCAAGGACGGGCGCACCTGGGCGCGGACGGTGATCGAGGGGCTGGCAAGCCCGGCCGCCGCCCCCGCCGCGGCGCGCCCCGCCACGCCCGCGAGCCTGGCAGAAGTTCATGGCGAGGCGAACCCGTTCGCCGCCGAGATCGTCGAGAATATCGTCATCACCGGACGCGGCTCCAGCAAGGAGACGCGCCATATCGAGCTCAGCCTTGCCGGCTCCGGCCTCGGCTACGAGCCGGGCGACGCGCTCGGCGTCATCGGCCGCAACGAGAAGCGCGTCGTCGAGGCACTGCTCGCCGCCGCCGGGCTCGACGGTGCCGCGGCGGTGCGCGTGGACGAGTGCCCCGTGCCGCTCGCCACGGCGCTGGAACGGCATTTCGAAATCGGCGCCACGACGCCGCGCTTCATCGCGCACTGGGCCGCGCTCAGCGATGCCGCGCCGCTCAAGGCGCTGGCCGACAGCGCCGAGGCGGCGGCGCGCGTCGAGTGGCTCAAGACGCACCACGTCATCGACATCGTGCGCGAGTTCCCCGTCGCCGGGCTCGACGCGCAAAGCTTCATTGCGGGGCTGCGCCGCCTGCAGCCGCGGCTCTATTCCATCGCCTCGAGCGCCGCGGCGCAGGACGGCGACGTGCATCTGACCATCTCCACCGTGCGCTACAGCCTCAACGGCAGCGAGCGGTGCGGCGTGGTGAGCGGCGGGCTGGGCGCGCTGGCGGAGGGCACGACGCTGCCCGTCTATGTACGGCCGACGCCGCATTTCCACCTGCCGGCGGACGACGTGCCGATCATCATGATCGGCGCCGGCACGGGCGTCGCGCCCTATCGTGGCTTCGTGCAGGAGCGGCAGTTGCGCGGCGCCAAGGGGCGCTCGTGGCTGATCTTCGGCGACCGCAACTTCCGCACCGATTTTCTCTACCAGGCCGAATGGCAGGCGCACCAGAAGGCCGGCGGGCTGTCGCTCATCGATGCGGTGTTCTCCCGCGACGGGGCGCGCAAGGTCTATGTGCAGGACCGCGTGCGCGAGCGCGCCATGGACATCTACGCCTGGCTCGAAGAGGGCGCGCATCTTTATGTGTGCGGCGATGCCGACGGCATGGCGCCCGGCGTCCAGCAGGCACTGACCGACGCCGTCGCGACGGCCGGGCAGCGGAGCGCCGAGGCCGCCGCCGACTACGTCTTCGGGCTCCAGAAAGCCGGCCGCTACCACAAGGACGTCTACTGATGGACGAGGCGATCGACCGCAGCACGGACGTGTCGCAGCCGCTCGGCCGGCTCGGCCCCGACGAGACGCTGAAGCACGAGAGTGACCAGTTGCGCGGCAGCATCCGCCAGAGCCTCGCCGACGAGCTGAGCTGGGCGGTGGCGCAGGGCGACGCCAAGCTCTTGAAGTTCCAGGGCATCTACCAGCAGGACGACCGCGACCTGCGCGACGAGCGGCGCCGGCAGCGGCTGGAGCCGGCCTATCAGTTCATGGTGCGCGTGCGCCTGCCGGGCGGCGTGTGCACGCCGGCGCAATGGCTGAAGCTCGACACGCTGGCGCGCACCTATGGCAATGGCACGCTGCGCATGACGACGCGCCAGACCTTCCAGTTCCACTGGGTACTGAAGCACGGCCTGCAACCGCTGATCCAGGGGCTGAGCGAGGTCGGGCTCGATTCCGTCGCGGCCTGCGGCGACGATTCGCGCGGCGTCATGTGCGCGGTCAATCCCGAGCTGTCGGCTCTGCATGCCGAGCTTGCGGCGCTGGCGAAAGAATCGAGCGACCGGGCGGTGCCGCGCATGCACGCCTATCGCGAGATCTGGTATGGCGAGGCGCGCGCCGAGACGAGCGGCGCCGAAGAGCCGTTCTACGGCAGCACCTATATGCCGCGGAAATTCAAGATCGGCTTCGTGCTGCCGCCCAGCAACGACATCGACATCTATGCGCAGGACCTCGGCTATATCGCCATCGTCGAGGACGGCGCCATCGTCGGCTTCAACGTCGTCATCGGCGGCGGCATGGGGCGAACCGACCGCGTGCCGACCACCTATCCGCGCCTCGCGAGCCTCATCGGCTTCATTCCGAAAGACCGGGTGTTCGCCACCAGCGAGGCGACGATGAGCGTGCAGCGCGACTACGGCAACCGGCTCGACCGGGCCCGCGCGCGCTTCAAATACACCATCGACGACAAGGGGCTCGACTGGGTGAAGGCCGAGATCGAGCGCCGTCTCGGCTTCGCCTTCGCGCCGGCGCGCCCCCATGCCTTCACCAGCAATGGCGACGTTCTGGGCTGGGCGCGCGGCACGGACGGACGGCACCATTTCACCGTGCATGTGGACAATGGGCGCCTGCTCGCCGGCGCCGACGGGCCGGCGATGGACGGGTTGCGTGCCATTGCCGAGATCCACAAGGGCAGCTTCCGGCTGACGCCGAACCAGAACGTCATTATTGCCGACATCGCCCCACGCGCCCGCGCCGGCATCGCCAGGCTCCTCGCGCAATACGGGCTCGACAGCACGGCGCCCGGCAGCGGCCTTCGCCGCAACGCCATGGCCTGCGTGGCGCTGCCCACCTGCGGGCTGGCGATGGCCGAGAGCGAGCGCTATCTGCCCAGCCTGCTCGACAAGCTCGACCCGCTCCTCGTGCGGCACGGGCTCGCCGACACGCCGATCACGCTGCGCATGAGCGGCTGCCCGAACGGCTGCTCGCGGCCCTATATCGCCGAGATCGCGCTCACCGGCCGCGCGCCGGGCAAGTACAATCTCTATATCGGCGGCGGCTTTCACGGCGAGCGGCTCGGCACGCTCCATCGCGAGAACATCGGCGAAGCCCAGATCCTCGAGACCCTCGACAGCCTCTTCGCGCGTTACGCCGCCGAGCGCGGCGCCGGCGAGCATTTCGGCGATTTCTGCGTGCGCGCCGGCCTCGCCCAGGTCGATCCCAATTCCCCTTCCCCGGTTCCACTCGAAAGGTAGACCAACATGACCAGCCTCCCCGAAAGCCCGCTCGTTACCGCCGACTGGGTCAAGGACAATCTCGACAACCCCAAGGTGCGCATCTTCGAGGTGAGCGTCGATCCCGGCGTCTATGCCGCCGCGCATATTCCCGGCGCCGTCAATCTCGACTGGCACGTCGATCTCGTCGACACCATAAACCGCGACATCGCCCCGCGCGACAAGCTGCAGGCTAAGCTGCGCGAAGCCGGCGTCACGCCCGATGCCACCATCGTCATCTATGGCGACCACAACAACTGGTTCGCCGCGTGGGGCGCCTGGGTGCTCGACGTCTATGGGCTCGGCGCGCAGGTGAAGCTGCTCGATGGCGGGCGCAAGCTGTGGGAAGCGCGCCAGCTACCGGTGACGGCCGAGCTGCCCAAGTCCACCCCGTCGAGCCTCACCCTCACCGAGCGCAACGAGGTGCTGCGCGCGCGGCTGGTGGACGTGCTCGATTTCGTCAAGGGCAAGGTCGAGGGCAAGCTGCTCGACATCCGCTCGCCCGACGAGTTCACCGGCAAGATCTTCGCGCCCGAGGGCGTCAAGGAGCTGTCGATCCGCGCCGGGCACGTGCCGGGCGCCGTCAACGTGCCGTGGTCCACCATCGTCAACGACGACGGCACCTTCAAGCCGGCCGAGGAGATCCGTCGCATCTATGCCGACAAGGGCATCGACGGGACCAAGCCGGTCATCACCTATTGCCGCATCGGCGAGCGCTCCAGCCATTCGTGGTTCGCGCTGAAGCGCATCCTCGGCTATGACGTGCGCAACTATGACGGCTCGTGGACCGAGTACGGCAACGCCGTGGGCGTGCCGGTCGAGAACGAGGCCGGCACGGTCTGGCTCGGCAAGTAAGCCGCGCCCGCGCAAACGAAGGCGCCGCCCCGGAGACCCGGAGCGGCGCCTTTTTCGTGCTCGGCCTCGTCGCCCCCTCATCCGCCCTTCGGGCACCTTCTCCCGCGAGGGGAGAAGGCCGCTCGTCTCGACGCCGGCAGTCGGTTTCCTTCTCCCCTTGCGGGAGAAGGTGGCGGCAGCCGGATGAGGGGGGCGCTTACCGCGGCGTCTCGGTCAGGCGACCTTGGCGAGCGCCTGCTCGACATCGGCGATGATGTCGTCGATATGCTCGATGCCGACCGACAGGCGGATCAGGTCCTCGCTGACGCCGGCGCGGGCCAGCTCCTCGGGCGAGAGCTGGCGGTGCGTGGTCGAGGCCGGGTGGCAGGCCAGCGACTTGGCGTCGCCGATATTGACCAGCCGGTAGATCATCTGCAGCGCGTCGATGAACTGCGTGCCGGCGACGGCGCCGCCCTTGATGCCGAAGCTGATGATGCCCGAGGCCTTGCCCCTGGTGATCTTCTTGGCCACCGCGTGGTACTTGCTGTCGGGCAGCGCGGCGTAGTTCACCCAGTTCACCTTGGGGTGCGCCTGGAGCCAGGCGGCGAGCTTCTCGGAGTTCTCGCAGTGCCGGTCCATGCGCAGGCCGAGCGTTTCGAGGCCCATGAGGAAGAGGAAGGAATTCTGCGGCGCCAGCGCCGCGCCGGTGTTGCGCAGCGGCACGACGCGGGCGCGCCCGATATAGGCGGCCGGCCCCAGCGCCTCGGTGTAGACGACGCCGTGATAGGACGGGTCGGGCTCGTTGAGCACGGCGAAGCGGTCCTTGTTGGCGACCCAGTCGAACTTGCCGGAATCGACGATGATGCCGCCGATCGAATTGCCGTGCCCGCCGATATATTTGGTGAGGGCGTGCACGACGATGTCGGCGCCGAACTCGATGGGCTTGCACAGGTACGGCGTGGCCACGGTGTTGTCGACGATGAGCGGCACGCCGTGCTTGTGGGCGATCTCGGCCAGCCGCTGGATGTCGACGACGTTGCCGGCCGGGTTGCCGATGGATTCGCAGAACACCGCCTTGGTGTTCTTGTCGATCAGCCGGTCGAAGGCCTCGAAATCGTCGCCGGCGGCCATGCGCACCTCGATGCCCTGGCGCGGGAAGCTGTGCATGAAGAGGTTGTAGGTGCCGCCATAGAGCTGGCTGGTGGAGACGATGTTGTCGCCGGCGAAGGCGATGGTCTGGATGGCGTAGGTGATGGCCGACATGCCCGACGCGACGCAGAGGCCGGCGACGCCGCCCTCCATCGCCGCGACGCGCTGCTCAAGCACGTCGGTCGTCGGGTTCATGATGCGGGTGTAGATGTTGCCCGGTACGGCGAGGTTGAACAGGTCGGCGCCGTGCTTGGTGTCGTCGAAGGTGTAGGAGGTCGTCTGGTAGATCGGCACCACGGCCGACTTGGTCGTCGCCTCCGGCTTGTAGCCGTGATGGAGGGCCAGGGTCTCGAGCTTCATTCTCGTTCCTTTGAGGTTGCCGCGCGAGCCCGCGCGGATGGGGTGAAAGCGGCTAGCGGGCGGCGAGGCCGAGCTCGTCGAACATCGCCATGCGGAAGCTGCGCGCCACGCGCTCGGCCTTGTCGATGAAGGCGGCGGCGCCGGCCTCCGACGCGACCTCGTGGGCGGTCTGGCGGAAGAGGCCGAGCCAGATCTCGAAATCGGCGGGATCGACCACCGGGCGCAGCGCCAGGTGCTTCTGCAGCGGCCGGCCGGAATAGCGCCCGGTGGTCAGCATCAGCGACGACCAGAAATCCATCATGGTGCGCAGATGCTCCTCCCAGTCGTCGCCCAGGGCGTCGAGGAAGATCGGGCCGAGCCGGTCGTCGGCCCGCACGCGCGCATAGAACTCGCGCACCAGCCGCTCGATCGTCGCCTCGGTGATGCCGGCGGGGTGCGGAAGAGCTGCGATGGTCATTACGGACGCTGCCCCGTTGGAGGATCGGACGAGCCGCCCGAAAGCGGCGGAAATCCGTGTCGAACACAGGATCCGGGCGAGTTGTTGACACCGGGACTCCCACCGGTCAAATGAATGATATTGACTGATAAGTCCAATTGAATTGGTGCGGAACCCCGTGGACATCACCCTCGCAAAGACGTTTCTCGAGATCGCTCGAACGGGGAGTTTTGTTGCTGCCGCAGCGCAGCTCAACGTAACGCAAACCGCAGTGAGCGCCCGCGTGCACGCGCTCGAGGAGCAATTGGGGCGGCGGCTGTTCGTGCGCAACAAGTCGGGGGCGCGGCTGACGCAGGCCGGCGAGCGCTTCGTGCGCCACGCGACGACGCTGGTGCAGGTGTGGGACCGGGCGCGGCTGCAGGTCGGATTGCCGCAGGGGCGCACCGACATCGCCAGCGTCGGCGCCGAGATCAGCCTGTGGAATCCCATCCTCGCCGACTGGCTCGCCTATATGCACGCCGAGGCGCCCGACATCGCGCTGCGCGCCGAGGTCGATACCGCCGCGCACCTGCTCGAGAAGGTGCAGAACGGCTCGCTCGACATGGCGGTGCTCTACGATCCGCCGACACAGGGCGGCGCCACCGTCATCGAGCTGCTGATGGAGGAGAAGCTGGTGATGGTCACCACCGCGCCCGATGGCACGGCGGGGTCGGTGGAAAGCTACATCCATGTCGATTGGGGCCCGTCCTTCGAGGCCAGCCACCAGGCGGCGTTCCCCGAATTCACCAGCCGGGGCGTATCCATCTCCTACGGGCCGCTGGCGCTGATCTATCTGGTGCGGGTGGGTGGCACCGGCTATTTCCGGCTGAGCGCGGTGCGCCCCTTCCTCGAGCGCGGCGAGCTGCACCGCGTCGGCGGCGCGCCCGAATTCGCCTATTCGGTGCACATGGTCTATTCGGCGCGCGCCGAAACCGGCCTCATCGACAGGATGCGGCGCGGCTTTCAGGCCAGCGCGCCGGCCGGCTGAGGCGCGGCGCGCAGCTCGCGATCGAGCGCGAGGCGCAGCTCCAGCAGCATCTGGCGCAACGGCGTCTCCGCCATGCGCGGCAGCAGGGCACCGAGCCGCTCGACGAGGCGCCGGGCCGAGGCCGGCTCGGGCCGCGGCGGCACGGCGCCGGTGGTTTCGCCGAGCGCCAGGAGCCAGGGCGCATAGCGCAGGGCGGCGGGCGGGAAGCTGCGCAGATCGTCGGTCGGCGGGGCGTCGCGCAGCAGCGCGGCAAGCTCGGCGGCGACCGGCGCCAGCTCGGCCGCCAGCTCGGCCGCGGTGAGCGTGCCGGTATAGGCGCCGGCGAACTCATCGACATAGCACACCGCCGAGCTCGACTGCGGCAGCGCCAGCGGGCGCACGGCGGCGAGCTGCGCCTCGGCCTCGGCGACGAGGCGGCGAAGGCGGGCGGCGGCGGGCTCGATGGCGGCGATCTCGCCGACGCCGGTGCCGGCATAGAGCGCCATCGCCGCGAAGTCGCCGGTCATCGAGCGCAGCGGCGAGTCGGTGCTGTTGAGATAGATCGGCCGCCCCTCCTCCTCGCCGATGACGGTGCGGGCGGCGGCTTCGGCCTGCCGGGCGGTGACGGCGCTCTTGAGCACGCGCACCGGCGCGCCGGGCGGCCAGTTGATGTGGAAGGCGCCGGTCAGCACGGTGTCGGCGCCGCGCGCCGCGACGAGGCGCGCCTTGTGGAAATCGTGGGCGAAAGCCTCCTCGGTCGCCATCAGCGCCGTGCCGAGAACGACGCCCTCGGCGCCGAGCGCGAAGGCGGCGACGATGTCGGTGCCGGTGGCGAGGCCGCCGGCGGCGAGCACCGGCACGCGCACGCTGGCGGCGATCTCGGGCAGCAGCACGCGCAGCGGCGTGGTGCCGCGCACATGGCCGCCGGCCTCGACGCCCTGCGCGATGATCAGCTCGGCGCCGGCACGCTCGGCGGCGATGGCCTCGTCGGCCGAGCCGACCTGGTAGACGACGGTGATGCCGGCATCGCGCAGCCGGCCGACGACACGCGTGTCGAGGTCCCAGAACAGCGTCACGGCCGGCACATGCAGGTCGATGATGGTCGCAAGCTGGCTTTCCAGCAGCTCGGGCGCGGTCGAGGCGGGGATGATGTTGACGCCGAAATTGCCGTAGCCGCGCCGGCGCAGCGCCTCGACCTCGCGTAGGATCAGCGTCGGCGGCTCGCGCACCATGCCGAGGAAGCCGAAGCCGCCGGCGTCGGTGACGGCGGCGACCAGCTCGGAGCGCGCCACGCCGCCCATGCCGGCCAGCACCACCGGCAGGTCCGAGCCGAGCGTTTCGGTGACGCCGTTAGCGGCGGTGATGGCCATGCGCCTTGCCTCCCGTGCCCGCCAGATAGTCGGCCAGCACCTGCGCCTGATTGTGCACCTCGTCATGCGCCCCATAGAGCAGCGTCACCGTGCCCTTGTCGGCGAGCGCGCGCAACTGCGCGATCGCCGCAGCATTGGCGTCGAGCTCGTGGCGGTAGCGGGTGGTGAATTCGGCGAAGCGGGCGGGGTCGTGGCCGAACCATTTGCGCAGCTCGGGGCTCGGCGCCACCTCCTTGAGCCACAGGTCGAGCTTCGTCTCGGCCTTGCTGAGGCCGCGCGGCCACAGCCGATCGACGAGCACGCGCGTGCCGTCGCCGGCTTCGGGGGGCAGGTAGACGCGTTTCAGTCGGAACGGGCCGGCGGCCATGGCGGCCTCCTCAGGCGTCGGCGTCGGTGGCGGCGAGCAGCCAGGGCGCCTGGCGGTCCCTCATGTCGCGCTCGAAGGTCCACACCTCGGCGACATGCACGACGCGGTCGGGGCGGCCGGCGAGGCGAACGCCGGCGCGGTCGCGGGTCACCGAGACCAGCTCGGCGCCGATGCGCACGTCGATGCTGGCGCGCTGAGCCAGCTCGGCCGCGACGACCTCCACCGCGTCGAAGCCGATGAAGGTCAGCTCCTCGGTTTCGCCGCGCGCCTCCCGCGCCGCGATGGCGCCGGCGAAGTCGTCGCGGACCTCGGGCGTCAACAGGTGCGCGACCGGCGCCAGCTCGCCCCTGGCGAAGGCGACGACCACCGCCTCATAGGCCTCGCGCACCCGCGCGAGAAAGGCCGGCACGTCCTCGTAGCCGCCGCCGCGGGCGATGCGGGCCAGCACCTGGTCCAGCCCCTCGCGCTCCGGCGCCTCGTCGGCCGCCGTCGCGAGGCCGAGGAAGACCCCCGGCATGGCGAGCGAGCGCAGCGGATCGGCCTCCTCCTTGGGAGGCTGGTGCGCGGCGTCGTAGAAGGACCACCACAGACCCGCGAGCACCACGATGAACACGATGTTGATCAGGGCCAGGGCGTCCAGCATCCGAGCCTCCTACACCTTCGCGTGCTCGGAGGTTTCGGGCTGGTCGAAGCGCGGCAGCGTTTCGAACTGGTGCATGGGCGGCGGCGACGGCAGCGTCCATTCGAGCGTCGTCGCGCCCTCGCCCCACGGATTGGCCGGGGCCGGGCGCTTCTTGATGAACGCCTCGGCGACGATCACGAAGAACACGAGGAACCCGGCGGTCGAGATGTAGGCACCCGACGATGAAACGAGGTTCCACAGGGCGTAGGCCTCGGGGTAGTCGGCATAGCGGCGCGGCATGCCGGACAGCCCGAGGAAGTGCTGGGGGAAGAACAGCACGTTGACGCCGATGAACATCACCCAGAACTGCACCTTGGCGAGGCCCTCGTTGTAGAGGTAGCCGCTCATCTTGGGGAACCAGTAGTAGAAGCCCGCGAAGATGGCGAACACGGCGCCGAGCGACAGCACGTAGTGGAAGTGGGCGATGACGTAATAGGTGTCGGTCAGCGAGTGATCGACGCCGGCACTGGCGACGACGACGCCGGTGACGCCGCCGATGGTGAACAGGATGATGAAGCCGGTGGCCCACAGCATCGGCACGCGGAAGCTGATGGAACCGCCCCACATGGTGGCGATCCACGAGAACACCTTCACGCCGGTCGGCACCGCGATCACCATCGAGGCGAACATGAAGTAGGCCTGCACGTTGAGGCTCAGACCGGTGGTGAACATGTGGTGGGCCCACACGATGAAGCCGATGAAGCCGATGGCGATCATGGCGTAGACCATGCCGAGATAGCCGAAGATTGGCTTCTTCGAGAAGGTCGAGATCACGTGGCTGATGATGCCGAAGGCCGGCAGGATCATGATGTAGACCTCGGGGTGCCCGAAGAACCAGAACAGGTGCTGGTAGAGCACGGGGTCGCCGCCGCCCTCGGGCGCGAAGAAAGTCGTGCCGAAGTTGCGGTCGGTCAGCAGCATGGTGATGGCGCCGGCGAGCACGGGCAGCGAGAAGAGCAGCATGAACGCCGTGACCAGCAGCGCCCAGGCGTAGAGCGGCATCTTGTGCAGCGTCATGCCGGGGGCGCGCATGTTGAAGATGGTGGTGATGAAGTTGATGGCGCCCAGGATCGAGGCGGCGCCGGACAGGTGGATGGACAGGATGACGAAATCCACCGCCGGGCCGGGCTGGCCGGAGGCCGAGAAGGGTGGATAGAGCGTCCAGCCGCCGGAGTGGCCGTTGGAGCCGGGCGGGCCCTCGACGAACAGCGAGATGAGGAACAGGAAGAAGGAGGCGACCAGCAGCCAGAACGAGATGTTGTTCATGCGCGGGAAGGCCATGTCGGGGGCGCCGATCATGATCGGCACGAACCAGTTGCCGAAGCCGCCGATGAGGGCCGGCATCAGGACGAAGAAGATCATCACGAGGCCATGCGCCGAGACGACGGCGTTATAGGCGTCGGTGTTGTGGAAGATCTGCAGGTGCGGCTGCTGCAGCTCGAGGCGGATGAGGAACGACAGCCCCGTACCCAGGATGCCGGCGACGATCGAGAAGATCAGATAGAGGGTGCCGATGTCCTTGTGGTTGGTGGAAAACAGCCACCGCCGGGCGAACGACATCTGGTGGTGGTTGGCGCTGGGCGCGGCAATGTCCAATTGGGGCCTCCGATAAGTCTGGCGCGGAGGCGGGACATCCGAATGAGCTTTCGAGACACGCCTCGGCGCAGCTTTGAGGAAGACCCCTGCCCCCGAGCGAGGCAAACGAAATTAATTCGTGGTTGACTCCATATTTTTTGCTTCTAGCGGCCGGGAACCTTTGGCGCCGGGCGCCATCCAATGGGTAAGCCGGCGCGGCCGATCACGGCGCGCAGCCCGCTTCGCAAAGGAGATTTACATGTTCAGGACCGCCCTCGCGGCGCTCGTCGTCGCCTTCGGCATGACCGGCCTCAGCGCCGCCGCCGACGCGCCCACCGATCCGCAGATCGCGCATATCGCCTATACCGCCGGCCAGATCGACATCGTGGCGGCTGAGCAGGCCGTGCGCAAGAGCACGAACCAAGCCGTCGTCGATTTCGCCAAGCTCATGGAGGAGGACCATAAGGCCGTTAACGATCAAGCACTTGCGCTGGTCGGCAAGCTCGGCGTGACGCCCGAGGACAACGCCACCAGCCAGGCGCTGAACGACGCCGCGACGGCCAAGCTGGCCGAGCTCGAGGCGCTCGACGGGGCCGCTTTCGATACCGCCTACATCGCCAACGAGGTGGCCTTCCACAAGAGCGTCAACGCGGCGCTGGCGGACCTGCTCATCCCGGCGGCGCAGAATGGCGAGCTGAAGGCGCTGCTCGAGACCGGGCTGAAGCTGTTCACGGCGCATCTACAGCACGCCGAAATGGTCGCCGCGGAGGTGCACTGAGCGATGCGCGCCTTCACCTCACTGGCGCTTGCCGCGGCAATAAGTCTCGGCGGCGCGCTCGCCGCCGGCGCCGTGGCGGCGGCCGAATACACCATCGTCATCGAGAACATGGCGTTCGGGCCGGTTCCCGCGGACCTGCGAGTCGGCGACACGATCGTGTGGAAGAACGACGACCTCTTCCGGCACACGGCCACCGCCCGCGACAAGAGCTTCGACATCGACCTGCCGGCGCATTCGGAGGCGCGGCTGGTGCTGGACACGGCCGGCAGCGTGGCGTTCTTCTGCAAGCTGCATCCCGGCATGAAGGATACGCTCGTCGTCGCCCCCTAATCCCCCGTTCCGGCGCCGGGGCAGCACCCGGCGCCGGGCATCGTTCGCACTGGAGGAAACATCATGGCCCCCCCGCTTCGGCCGGCCACACGGCACCAGGACGAGCTGGCGCGGCTCGGCGATCCGGCGCTGGTCGAGTTGGCCCGCGCCGGCGACGAGCCGGCGATCCGCACGCTGGTGCGCCGGCACAACCAGCGCCTGTTCCGCGTGGCGCGCGCCATCGTGCGCAACGACAGCGAGGCCGAGGACGTGGTGCAGGCGAGCTACGTCAAGGCGTTCACCCATCTCGACGGCTTCCGCGGCGAGGCGCAACTGGTCACCTGGCTGACGCGCATCACCGTCAACGAGGCGGGCGAGCGGCTGCGCCGGCGGCGGCCGACCGCCGGGATCGAGGCGGTCGAGGCCGAGCAGGCCGCGAGCGCCCAGATCATCCAGTTTCCCTCCCTCACGATGCCAGCCGACCCGGAGACCGAAATGAGCCGCCAGGAAGTCCGCGAGGTGCTCGAACGCGCCATCGATACGCTGCCCGACGCCTTCCGCACCGTGTTCGTGATGCGCGACGTCGAGGGGCTGAGCACCGAGGAGACGGCGCGGCACCTGTCGCTGCGCCCCGACACGGTGAAAACCCGCCTGCACCGGGCCCGCAAGCTGCTGCGGGCGGCCATCGACGCCGAAATGAGCGCCGCCTTCACGCAACTGTTTCCGTTCGACGGCCAGCGCTGCGTCAATATGGCCGAGCGCGTCCTTGCGGAATTGCGTGCCGGAGGCCGGCCAACCGCCTGATTCCGCGCCGTGTTCGACGCTTTTTTGGCGCACGGCGCGATTGCCTCTGCGGCCGATTCCGCTATGTTCCGGGCACCACAAGCGAGGCAGGGGCCCGTGCCGACTCCGACCATCGACAAGGCGGTCATCCGTCCCTTGCCGCTATTCTCCACGCTGGCTGATGCCGAGCTCGACGACGTGCTGGTGGGCGCCGTCAGCCGCCGCGTCGCGCAGGGCGAGGCGGTGTTCGAGCAGGGCCAGCCGGCCAGCCATTTCTACGTGCTGCTGCACGGCCGGCTGAAGGTCCACCAGGTGACGCCGGCGGGCCAGCAGGTCATCGTGCGCATCGTCAATCCGGGCGACCTGTTCGGCATCGCCAAGGCGCTGCGCCGGCCCGACTATCCCGGCACCGCCGTCGCCGCCGCCGACAGTGTCGTCTTGGCCTGGCCGATGGAGCGCTGGGACTCGCTCATCGCCGACCATCCGTCGCTGGCGCTGGGCGTGATGCATACGGTGGGCTCGCGCCTCCAGGACGCGCATACGCGCATCCGCGAGATGGCGACCGAGGAGGTGGAGCGGCGCGTCGCCCATGCCGTGCTGCGGCTCGTGCAGCAATCGGGCAAGAAGGTGGAGGGCGGCATCCGCATCGACTTTCCGGTGTCGCGCCAGGACATCGCGGAGATGACGGGCACGACGCTGCACACCGTGTCGCGCATCTTCAGCGCCTGGGAGAGTGCAGGTCTGGTCGAGGCGGGGCGACAGAAATTGCTGGTGCGCGATCCGCACGGGCTGGTTCTGGTCTCCGAGGGGATGACGCGGGAGCGGCGATGACCGCCACGAGGTCGGCGCGGAACGCCGCCAGCGAGCGGCCGTGCTCGCGCGCCGCGTCGGCGATGGTGTGGAAGCGGCCGATCGGACAGCCGATGCACATGAACCGGTAGCGCGCGAACACGGCGATGGTCGCCGGCCACCGCTCCATGATTTCTGCCACGGACAGCTCGTCCAGTTCCTTGTCGTCCACTTGGAAACTCCTCCCAACCTACTTTAGGAGGGCGTGCGGCGAACGGTCCTTGCGCTGCGACAAAGAGCGCGAGCACCGGTGCGGCCTATGGCAGTCCCCATGCGGAGGCCCTGCAGATGACGATGCTCGACAGACTTTTTCCCAAGACGCCGCACACGCCGACGCCGCGCGGGCTGGCGACCAGCGGGCCGGCGCTGCTGAGCTACGGCTTCCGGCCGTTCTTCCTCGGCGCCGGCGTATGGGCGGTGCTGGCGATGGGGCTGTGGATCGGGGCGCTGGCGGCGGGCTGGCCGATCGGCGGCAGCTATGGCGCCGCCAACTGGCACGCCCACGAAATGCTGTTCGGCTACGCCACGGCGGCGCTGGGCGGCTTCATGCTCACCGCCATTCCCAACTGGACCGGACGGCTGCCGGTGTCGGGCCCGCCGCTGCTCGTCCTCGTCGTCCTCTGGCTGGCCGGCCGCCTCGCGCTGCTCGCGCCGGACATTGCGGGGCCGACGGCCTCGGCGGTGATCGACGCGCTGTTCCTGCCGGGGCTGGCCTTCGTCGCCGGGCGCGAGATCTTCGCCGGGCGCAACTGGAAGAACCTCAAGATCCTCGCGGCGCTGCTGGCGCTGAGCCTCGCCAATATCGGCTTTCACGTCTCGGTGCTGGCCGGGCTCGACAGCGGCTACGCCTATCGCGCGGCGCTCGGCGTCTTCGTCATGCTGATCGCGCTGGTCGGCGGCCGCATCGTGCCGAGCTTCACGCGCAACTGGCTGGCGCGGGCCAAGCGCAAGCTGCCGGCGCCGTTCGACGGGGTGGACCGGCTGGCGCTCGGTATCTCGGGCGGGGCGCTCGCGGCCTGGGTGATCTGGCCCGAGCATAGCGTCGTCGCCCTGCTGTGTGCGCTGGCGGCGCTGGCGCAGGGCTGGCGACTGTGGCGCTGGCAGGGCTGGGGGGCGCGCGACGACATGCTCGTCGCGATCCTGCATCTCGGCTACGGCTTCATACCGCTCGGGCTCGCGGGGCTGGCGGTGGCGGCGCTGGGCGGGCTGAGCCTCGTCGCGGCGCTGCACCTGCTCACCGTCGGCGCCATCGGCTGCATGACGCTGGCGGTGATGAGCCGCGCCACGCTCGGCCACACCGGACGGCCACTGCACGCCTCGCGCCTCACCGTCGTCGCCTATGCGGCGCTGATCCTCGCGGCGCTGGCGCGGCCGCTCGCCGAAAAGGTCGATGGCTTCTACATGGAGATGCTGTCGCTCAGCGGCGCGCTGTGGATCGCCGCCTTCGTGCTGTTCATCGCCGAATACGGGCCGATGCTCGTCAGCCCGCGCGTCGATGCGGGGCGGCGCGGCTAGCCGATCACGGCACCGCTGTCACGAACATGCCGGCGAGGACGACGATCATCGCCGCGGCGATGATGGCGGCGACGAGCAATTGCTTGCCCCGGCTGGCGGCCTCGCCCACGGGCTGGCCGAGATCGATATCCGTCATCGGATGCGCACTCCCGTTACCCCCCACGCCAATGTGGCCGTGATGCCGGCGCGTGGCGAGCGCGCGCTCGATTCGCCGTTAATTTTGTTCAAATGCGCCTGACGGGCGGAGCCCGCCATTTTGCCGCCGCGCCGGCCCAGCTATGCTCGCCCCGCTTTCGGGAGCGAACCGCCTCATGTCGTCACTGTCTCGCCGCGCCTTCCTCGTCGCCGGCGCCGGGTTTACCCTCAGCGCCTGCGCCTCGGGCGGCATCGTGCCCAGGGGCGCGACCACGCCGCAGCAGCTCAGCCAGGGCGCCATGCTCACCGCCGTCAACGCGGCGCGCGCCGCCAATGGCGGGCACAGGCCGCTCGGCTACAATACGGCGCTCGAAGCGGCGGCGCGCACGCAGGTGCGGCTGATGGTCGAGAAGGACCAGCTCGCCCACGATGTGGGCATGAAGCTGCGCGAACGCGTCAACGACGCCGGCTATCGCGGCGCGGTGGGCGAGAACCTCGCCGGCGGCCAGCAGACGCTGGAGCAGGCCATCGAGGGCTGGCTCAACTCGCCCGGCCACCGCGCGACGCTCTTGAGCGACAAGTTCGTCGAGTTTGGCCTCGCCGTGGCGCGCGTGCCGGCTTCGCGCAAGAGCCGCTACGGCATCTACTGGTGCTTCATCGCCGGCGGGCCGTTCGCGGCGTGGCAGACCACCGTCACCTTGTGAGGGTGCGGCGCACGGCGGCACGCCAGCCCCGGAGCTTGCGGCGGCGCAGCGCCGGGTCCATCGCCGGGGTGAACTGGCGATCGAGCGCCCAGCGCCGCGCGAACCCTTGCATGTCGGGCCACACGCCCGCCTGCCAGCCGGCGAGCCAGGCGGCGCCCAGCGCCGTCGTTTCGAGGATGGTCGGGCGATCGACCGGCACGTCGAGGATGTCGCTCAAGAACTGCATGGTCCAGTCGGAGGCGACCATGCCGCCATCGACGCGCAGCACCGTATCCTCAGCGCCCGGCCAGTCCTTGCGCATGGCGGCGAGCAGGTCCTCGGTCTGGTAGGCGACGGATTCGAGCGCGGCGCGCGTCAGGTCCGAGGCGCCGCTGTTGCGCGTCAGCCCGTAGATGGCGGCGCGCGCCTCGGCATCCCACCAGGGTGCGCCGAGCCCGACGAAGGCCGGCACCAGATAGACCTCGGAGGCCGGATCGGCGGCGCCCGCCAGCGATCCCGACTGCGCCGCATCGTCGAACAGGCGCAGCTTGTCGCGCAGCCATTGCACGGTGGCGCCGGCCATGAAGATCGCCCCTTCGAGCGCGTAGGTGGTGCGGCCGTCGAGCCGGTAGGCGACGGTGGTGAGCAGCCGGTTGCGCGAGCGCACGATGTCGGTGCCGGTGTTGAGCAGCGCGAAGCAGCCGGTGCCGTAGGTCGATTTCATCATGCCCGGCTTGAAGCAGGCCTGGCCGATGGTGGCCGCCTGCTGGTCGCCGGCCACGCCGAGGATGGGCACCGGCGCGCCGAGGAGACGCTTGTCGGTCACGCCGAACTCGGCGGCGTTGTCGCGAATCTCGGGCAAGAGCGCGCGCGGCACGCGGAAGAGGTCGAGCAGCGTATCGTCCCAGTCGCCGGCCTCGATGTTGTAGAGCAGCGTGCGGCAGGCATTGGTCGCGTCGGTCACGTGCGCGCGCCCGTCGGTCAGCCGCCAGACGAGGAAGGCGTCCACCGTGCCGAAGGCCAGCTCGCCGCGCTCGGCACGACGGCGGGCGCCCGGCACGTTGTCGAGAATCCAGGCGACCTTGGTGGCCGAGAAATAGGGGTCGAGCAGCAGGCCCGTGCGGCGGCGCACGCGCTTTTCGTGCCCGGCGCGCCGCAGCCTGTCGGTGACGCGGGCGGTGCGCCGATCCTGCCAGACGATGGCGTTGTAGACGGGCTTGCCGGTGGCGCGGTCCCACACGATGGTGGTCTCGCGCTGGTTGGTGATGCCGATGGCGGCGAGGTCGGCGGCGGCGATGCCGGCCTTCTTCAGCGCCGTCCTGATCGACCACAGCGTCGTCGCCCAGATTTCCTCGGGATCGTGCTCCACCCAGCCCGGCTGCGGGAAATGCTGGGTGAACTCCTTGCGGCCCAGCCCGACGATCTGCTGATGCTCGTTGAAGATTATGGCCCGGCTCGAGGTCGTGCCCTGGTCGATCGCCAGCACATAGCCGCTCATGGCTTTGCTCCCGTTCTGCGCCCGGCAAGATAGGCCGCGAGCCGCGCCGTGTCGTCGGCCCCGACGCGCAGGCCGAGCTTGGTGCGGCGCCACAATATGTCCTCGGCGGTGCGCGCCCATTCGTTGGCGACGAGATAGTCCACCTCGCGCCGGGTGAGGTCGGCGCCGAACCCCTCGCCGAGGTCGCGCAGCTGCTGCGCCTCGCCGAGCAGCAGCGCGGCGCGCGTGCCGTACTGGCGGGCGAGCCGGCGCAGGAAGCGGTCGGCAAGGCTGGGGTAGAGCGCGTTGAGCCGCTCGACCTGCACTTCGAACTCGGTCGGCCCGAACTCGCCGCCGGGCAGCTTGCTGGTCTTCGTCCACGGCTTGCCGCGCGCCCCCAGAACCGCCTCGACATGGCTCAGCGCCGCCTCGGCCAGCCGGCGATGCGTCGTCAGCTTGCCGCCGAAGACGTTGACGAGGGCGCCGGTCGCGGCGTCGCCCTCGCGCGTCAGCACATAGTCGCGGGTGGCCTCCTGCGCCTTCGACTTGTGGTCGTTGAACAGCGGCCGCACGCCGGCATAGCTCCACACGATGTCGGCCGCCGTCACCGGCCGCTCGAAATATTCGGTGGCGGCGGCGAGCAGGTAATCGCGCTCCGCGTCCGAGATGGCGACGCCGTGCGGGTCGCCGGCAAACTCCTCGTCGGTGGTGCCGATGAGGGTGAAGTCGCGCTCGTAGGGGATGGCGAAGATGATGCGGCCGTCTTCGTTCTGGAAGAAGTAGGCGCGGTCGTGCTCGTAGAGCTTGCGCACCACGATATGGCTGCCCTTGACGAGGCGAACATGGTTCGCCTCCGCCTGCCCCATGGCCTCGCGCAGCACCGTATCGACCCAGGGGCCGGCGGCGTTGACGACGAGCCGCGCCCGCACCGTGCCGCGCAGGCCGGTCTCGACGTCCTCGAGGCGGATGGTCCACACGCCGTCGTCGCGGCTTGCGGCGGTGACGCGCGTGCGCGTCTGGATGGCGGCGCCGCGGTCGGCCGCGTCACGGGCGAGAAGCGTCACCAGCCGGGCGTCGTCCACCCAGCAGTCGGAATATTCGAAGGCGCGGGCATAGCCCTCCTTCAGCGGCCGGCCGAGCGGGTCGCGGCGCAGGTCGAGCGTGCGCGTCGGCGGCAGGAGCCGGCGCCCGCCGAGATGGTCGTAGAGGAACAGGCCCGTGCGCAGCAGCCAGGCCGGGCGCAGCCCCTTGTGATGCGGCAGCACGAAGCGCAGCGGCCGGATGAGGTGCGGCGCCATGGCCCACAGCACCTCGCGCTCGGCCAGCGCCTCATGCACCAGGCGGAACTCGTAATATTCGAGGTAGCGCAGCCCGCCATGGATGAGCTTGGTGGCGGCCGACGAGGTGCCCGAGGCGAGGTCGCCCATTTCGGCGAGGAACACCGAAAAGCCGCGGCCGGCCGCGTCGCGGGCGATGGCGCAGCCATTGACGCCACCGCCGATGACGAACAAATCGGTGATGTTGCCCCGCTTCGACATTGCCAGACGCCCCTTACGCCCGTGGTTAGCGCCCGCCAGTGGCGCGCGCAACCGGCGATGGCGGCAAAATTGCCCGACGGCGCTTGACCGCAGGATGAACGCAGGCCACCAAGGGCGGCTTTTCCCGCCCCCGGCCGCCCATGCTCCAGATCGTCAACGTCGTCCTCCCGGTCTTCGCGATCATCGCGCTCGGCTATGGCGCCGTGCGGCTCAGGCTCTACCCGACCGAAGGGGTGCGGGGGCTGGTCGCCTTCGTCAACAATTTCGCAACGCCCTGCCTCCTGTTCGAGGCCATGCTGCGCTCGGATTTCGGCTCGACCTTCAATCCCGGCGTCATTGTGCCGTTCTATGTCGGGGCGCTGTTCTCGCTCCTCTGCGGGTCCCTCATCGCCTGGCGCTGGTTCGGGGCGCGGCCGGGCGAGAGCATCACCTCGGGCTTTTCGGCGATGTTCACCAACACCGTGCTGATCGGCATCCCGGTGCTGCACCGCGCCTATGGCGATGCGGCGCTGCCCACGGTGTTCTCGATCATCGCCTTCCACGCGCCCATGCTCATCACGCTCGGCATGATCGTCATGGAGCTGGTGCGGCGCGACGGCGGCTCGCTGGCGCGCTCGCTGGCGGCGGCGCTGGTGCGCATCGTGCGCAACCCGCTGCTGTGGGGCGTGGCGCTGGGGCTCGCCGCCAACTGGGCGCAGCTCGACATTCCCGAGCCGGGCATGGCGTTCCTCGACATGATGGCCGCCGCCGTGCTGCCGGCGGCCCTTTTCGGCATGGGCGGCGCGCTCAACGAATACCGCGTCTCCGACAGCTGGGTGCAGGCCAGCGCCATGAGCGTCTTCAAGCTCGTGGTGCACCCGATCATCGCCTATGTGCTGATGCTGCACGTCCTGCACGTGCCGTTCGAGATCGCGCGCTACGGTATCCTGCTCGCCGCCATGCCGACCGGCATCAACGCCTATGTGTTCGCCACCTATTACGAGCGCGGCGTGAACGTCGCGGCGAACGTCGTTCTGGTCTCGACCATCGCCTCGATGGCCACCGTCGCGGCGTGGCTCTATATCCTCGGCGCGTGAGCTCGCCCCAGCGCCTCCCAGCCCAGCCCCGCGAAGCACGGCCCCGCCGTCGCCTCCGAGAACTTGATGCCGTTATGGCCGCCATTCCACTCCAGCAGCACGGGCACGCCCTGCCGGTCGATGGCGAAGTCCCAGCCAACGCAAGGCAGGAAGGGCACTTTCTCCTGGAGTTCGATAGCCAGCTTGGCGCAAGCGGCAAAGCCGGGCACCTTGCGGCCGGCGAATGCCACGCCCGTATCGGGGTGGCGGTCGACCGGCAGCCATGACGGCAGCAGGCCGCTCTCCGGCATCTCGCCGCTGTCGAGATCGACGGACGCGCACACATGGGTGGCCGAGGCGACATGGTCCTCGCCGGCCCGGCCGAACCGGATGAAGGCGGCGCGCAGCCCTGCCCTGCCATCGGGCTCGATGACTGTGGTCAAGCGCAGCGTCGCCACCGCAGCGCCGCCAAAGGCCGCCAGCTCCTCGTGCTGCCGGACATGGGGCTGGAACACCCCGTTGGGCAGGCTGCCGAAATCGATGGCGTCGCCCGGCCTGAATACCCGAATGGCGAGGCCGCGCTGCGAGCCGTCGCTCTTGAAGACGATGTCTCCCTGGCGGAACGCCCGCAAATCGGCCAGCGGGCGGTAGTCGCGGTCATAGAGGCGATGCCGGACCAGATAGGCCAGGTCGGGCAGATAGGGCGTGGCGAGCAGACGCCCCGACAATGTTTTCAGCAGTGCAATGGACCTGTAGCCGGCCTTCAGCCGCGGGACCACGGCGAGGCCATAGAAATTGTCGGGAATCCAGCCTTCGCGAAAGCCGCCCGCCACCGAAGCATAGACATTGAGCCAGGGCGCAAAGCCGGGGCTGCCCAGCACCTCCCGCGCATAGTCGTCGGCCCGTCTCCGATCGGCGGCGCTCGGCGGGGCCACGCGCGCCCGCGCCGCGAGTATGGTTCGCGCCTCGCGCAGGCTGTTGAAATTGGAATAGAGGCGCACGCCCCGTGCAAACGTCGCGTGCGCCATTGCAGCCGCGCCAGCCATTGTCCGCCCCCAGCCTGAAGCCGCCCCATCTATTGCTATCGCGCCGCGCCGAGAAGCCTAGCCGGCGACGCGCTCGATTTCGGCGCCGCACTGGCCGAGCTTTTCCTCGAGCCGCTCAAAGCCGCGGTCGAGGTGGTAGATGCGGTTGACGATGGTCTCGCCGCGCGCCGCGAGCCCGGCGATGACCAGCGACACCGAGGCCCTGAGGTCGGTCGCCATCACCTGCGCGCCCTTGAGCTGATCGACGCCGGTGACGGTCGCCACCTGGCCATCGACGCGGATGTCGGCGCCGAAGCGCGCCAGCTCGGCGACGTGCATGTAGCGGTTCTCGAAGATCGTCTCGCGGATGGTCGAGACGCCCTGCGACATGGTCATCAACGCCATGAACTGCGCCTGCAGGTCGGTGGGGAAGCCGGGGAAGGGCTCGGTCTCGACGTCGGTGGGCAGGATGCCGTTGCCGTTGCGGCGGATGCGCAGGCCCGCGGCCTCGGGCACGACGCCGACGCCGGCGCGCGCCAGCACGGCGAGCGCCGCCTCGAGATGCGCCGGGCGGGCGCCGCGCAGCAGCACGTCGCCGCCGGTCATCGCCGCGGCCATGGCGAAGGTGCCGGTCTCGATGCGGTCGGGGATCACCTCGACGGTGGCGCCGTGCAGCGCCGGCACGCCTTCGATGGTGAGGGTGCGGGTGCCGATGCCGGTAATCTTCGCGCCCATGGCGACGAGGCATTCGGCGACATTGGTGATCTCGGGCTCCTGCGCGGCGTTCTCGATCACCGTGGTGCCGCGCGCCAAAGTCGCCGCCATCAGGATGGTGTGCGTCGCGCCGACCGAGACCTTGGGGAAGCTGACGGTGGCGCCGACCAGCCCGCCCTTGGGGGCGCGGGCAACGACATAGCCCTCGTCGATGTCGATCTCGGCGCCCAGCTCACGCAGCCCGAAGAGGAACAGATCCACCGGCCGCGTGCCGATGGCGCAGCCGCCGGGCAGCGACACCCGCGCCTCGTGGGCGCGGGCGAGCAGTGGGCCGATAACCCAGAAGCTGGCGCGCATGGTCGAGACCAGCTCGTAGGGCGCCGTGGTATCGACGATCTCGGCCGCCTCGAAGGTCATGCGCTGGCCGTCGAGCCCGTCGGCGCCGGGGCGGCGGCCATGCACGGCGATATCGACGCCGTGGTTCTCGAGGATGCGTTCGAGCTGCTTCACGTCGGCGAGGCGCGGCACGTTCTCGAGCACCAGCGGCTCGCGCGTCAGGAGCGAGGCGATCATCAGCGGCAGGGCAGCATTCTTCGCGCCCGAAATGGGGATTTCGCCCCGCAATTCGTGGCCGCCGACGATACGGATTCGATCCATGAAAAACCTCGGGCTGCGGGCCGCGCGGGGCCCATGTGACGCTTGCTAGCCCGAGTCAGCCGGGCGGTTCAAGGCAGAGAAATCCGGTCAGGCAGGCGGGGCGCCGCCGCCCGCGCCGCCCGGCGCCTTCGGCGCGGCCCCTGCCCGCGCCCGTGCCTGCCCCTTGCGGCGCTTCAGATTCTCGCGGAGCTTTGTGGCCAATCTCTGCTCGCGCGCCGCTTTTTCGTCCGACTTCGCCATCGGCTCAGGCCGCCGCCCCGGCGCGCGCCGCCACGAGACGCTCGATCATGGCATCGATATCGAAGCTATTGCCCTTGAACACGACCAGCGATGGCGGCTGGTCCCGCAGCAGGGCCTCGAGCGCGGCCAGCCCCGCCGCCGGCGCGATGGGCAGGTCCGGCTCGGCCTGCTGGAGGCGGCGGGCGGCGGATTCGGCGTGGAGCACGCCGATCGCGAGGTCGGCCCGCGCCGCGGCGGCGCGCAGGACGCGGCGGTATTTGGCGCCGCCATTATTGCCCTTGTCCGACAGCTCGCCGAGGACGAAAAGCCGCCGGCCGCGCCAGATGTTCGGCAGGTCATCGACGAGCCGCTGCGCCGACCAGACCGGCGCCTTGACCGTGTCGAGCAGCAGCGTGTGGCCGCCCGGCACCTCGATGATGCTCATGCGGCGCCTGAGCGGCTCGATCGTCGCCAGATCGGCGACGGCGCGGTCGAGATCGCGCCCGAGCGCGTGGACCACGGCCAGCGCCGCCAGCACATTGGTCAGCATCAGCGTGCCGGCGAAGCGGGTCTGCACGCGCCGGCGCCGGTCCCCGATAACGAGGTCGAAGCCCAGCCGCCCCGGCAGTTCGGCGGTGACGTTCTCCGCCCGCACATCGGCATCGGCGGCGCGGCCGAAGCGCACGATGCGGGCCCCGGCGCCGCCGGCGAGGCCGCGCGCGCCGGCATCGTCGGCGTTGAGGCACACGGCGCCGCCGGGGCCGATGGCGGCGGTGAGCGTGCCCATTTCGTCGGCCACCGCCGCGCGCGTGCGGAACGCGTCGAGATGGTCGAGATCGACGCTGGTGACGACCGCCACATCCGGCCGCAGGGCCGCCGCCGCGCGGGCCAGGGTGCCGCGCGGAAACTCGGAGACCTCCTGCACGAAGGCATCGACGGGGCCGGCCAGCTTGCGCAGGGCGCGCCAGACCTGGCGCTCGGTGTTGCGGAGCATCCCCGAGGCGGCCGTGCCCTGCCCGGCCAGCAGGGCCGCCGTGAGCATGGTCGTCGTCGATTTGCCGCAACTGCCGGTCACCGCGACGTAGGTGGCGCACAGCGCCTCCCGGCGGCGGACGGCCTGCCGCCGCCAATAGGGGCCGACGGCGCGGTGATAGGCCGGCAGCAGGGCCGCGCCCAGCGCCTCGCTCGAAAGAGCGGCGCGGGCGAGCAGACTTTTGAGCGACATGTGCATTGGCGGTGGCGGCGCGGGCGGGAGGCGGGGATTTTGACCTTGCTTCGGCCTATTGCCTATGGCATCAACCGCCTCGCCTCAAGGCCCCGTGCCTTCGATCCGGCCGGACGCTGCAGTAGCTCAGTGGTAGAGCACTCCCTTGGTAAGGGAGAGGTCGAGAGTTCAATCCTCTCTTGCAGCACCACCACTTTCCTAGGGATTCCCGGCATTTTCAGCGATGTCGGCCGGGTTTTAGAGTTCTGCTGTTCAGTCGGAACGCGGCAGGAACGTGCTCGTGATGTCCGTGAGCAATCCGTGGACTATTGCTGTTCAAACGTTCCACGTCGGGGCGGTCGCGGGTCGATCAGGCGTAGCGTTCCGCGCCTTTGAGGATGTCTTTGGTTCCGATCAGGTCGTTCAGTTCCGCGAAGGTGAGCATCCTGTCGCGAAACGCCGCCGTCGAGCCACTCGCCACCAGCAGCGCATAGAGGTCCCGCATCTGCCATGCGATCGCGCGTGCGGCGCTTCCTGGGAAAATGGCGAGCTTATAGCCGATGTCGGCAAGTTCGGCGGCCGACAGCAGCGGCGTCTTGCCTCCCTCGACCATATTGGCAAGGAGCGGGATACGGGAACCGAGCGCCCCGACGATCGCGTGCATGTCGCCTATGCTGGCAGGCGCTTCCACGAAGATCACATCCGCGCCGGCGTCCGCATAGGCATGCGCGCGGTCGAGCGCCCTCATCAGCCCTTCGACCGCAATGGCGTCAGTGCGCGCGATGATCAGCGTGCTCATCGCCCCTCGAGCATCGCAGGCAGCCTTTACCTTGCCCACCATCTCCGCGGTACTGACGAGGCTCTTGTTCGCCAGGTGCCCGCACCGCTTGGGCAGCGTCTGGTCCTCGAGCTGGATGGCGGACGCACCGGCGCGTTCGAAGGTCCGCATCGTCCGCTGCACGTTAAGGGCGTTGCCATAGCCGTTGTCCGCATCCGCGATCAGCGGCGTATCGACGCGATCGGTAATCGCGGCGATGATCTCGGCCACCTCCGTCATGTCGACAAGGCCGAGATCCGGGTTGCCAAAGCGCGAATACGCAATCGAGGCGCCCGACAAATAGAGCGCTTTTGCGCCTGCCCCCGCCGCTATCAGCGCGGACAGCCCATCATATACGCCCGGAGCCAGCACAAGGCCCGAAGCGGCAAGCAGGGATTTGAGCGTCACGCGGCATCCTCCGTCGTGGCAGGGGACCATAGGGTAACAACCTCGGACGTCGGGACGACCTCCATCCTCGTTCTCATGACGAGAATCGCAGCATCGTGCTGTTCCTGCTTGAAGGCGGCGCAGGCGTCCTCGCAGAGAACAACGTAGAAGTCCGCTCCTTCGGCGGCGCGGGCGCTGGATTCGACGCAGCCATGGGTCGCGGTACCGCAAAGGACCACGGTCTCGACGCCGTTGGCCCGCAGCAGCATATCCAAGCCGGTGCCGATGAAGGCATTCGAGCGATGCTTCTCGATGACGATGTCGTCGGGCTGTGGCGCGATCTCGTCCACGAACTGCCAGCCCCATGATCCGCGCAGCGTCGATTCGTGCTCGAGTCCGTAGCCGCGTTTGACGACGTGGAAGCGAATGTGCGAGGGCGAGGCGGTCCGGCGGTCGCTGTAGTTGGTATTCTGCACGTAGATCACGCGCACCCCGCCGGCCCGCGCCGCCGCTATCAACCGGCGAACATTGGCGATCATCGGGGTCATCGGGGCTTTCAACTGCCCGGTGCGGTCGCATATGCCGCCAGGCGAGCAAAAGTCGTTCTGCACGTCGATGACCAGCAGCGCGCTGCGCCGTGGCTCGACAAGCTCGTCGAGACCTTCGAGAATTTCCTTGCCGGCAACGATGAGCATCTATCCCCTCCTGTCGATCGGCGGACGCGAAATGTAGCGGCCGACTCCGGGATCGCAGACGATCGCCCCCTCTTCGACAACGAGCGTGCCCATGACCATGACGGCCGCTGGCCAGCCTCTCAGCTCACGACCCTCGTAGAGGCTATAGTCCGACATCGAGCCCTGCGTCGCAGGCGTGACCGTGCGCCGCGCATCGAGATCGAGAAGCACGAGGTCGGCGTCGGCACCGATCTCGATGCGCCCCTTGGTCGGGAGATGGAATATCTTCGCCGGATTCTCCGACACCCGTGCGTAGAGCTGCGCGAGCGGAATTCCGCGCTTGTGACAGCCTTCGTCAAGCAGGAGCGGCACCAGCGTGCCGACGCCCACATTGCCGACCGTCGTGTCCCACATCGTCGGCTTCATCTTCTCCGCGCGGCGGCGCGGCGAATGATCGGTGCCGATGGTATCGAGCGTCCCGTCGGCCACGGCTTCCCAGAGCGCGTCTATATCGGCGCTCGTTCGCAGCGGCGGCGCCACCTTGGCGATGAGCGGGGCCTGCTCGTCGAGCGTCAGATAGTGCATGCAGGTCTCGCCCCTGACGTCCTGGCCATTGCGACGCAGGAGCTTGAGCGAATCCAGCGCCTCACGGCAGGTAATGTGGACGATGTAAAGCGGGCAGCCGGCGATCCGGGCCAGATAGCCCATGCGCGCTACCGCTTCGCCCTCCGCAAAGGCCGGGCGCGAGGCATTCCAGACGGACAGATCGCCGTCGCCCAGCGCCTTGCGCTCGGCGGTTGCAGCCTCGCATATGTCGGTATTCTCACAGTGGATGCAGGCCATCGCCCCTGGGATCGCGGCGATCTTGCGCAACACCGAGAGGATAAAGGCATCGTCGCTTTCGACGATGTTGAGGCTGGCATAGCCGCGATAGCCGGTAAGCATCTTGAACGAGCTGACGCCGAAATGCTCGACATAGGCGTCGAGGCTGGCGGCCTGGCTTTCGACCATCAAGGTAAGATGGATGCCGACATTGCAGTAACCGCGCGCGTTGACGTCGGCGATATCCTGACCGAGGTCCTCGTAGTTGTTTGTCTTGCGGTGGTAGCGCAGCATCGTCGTGACGCCGCCGAGCGCCGCCGAACGCGTCTCGGTCAGCACGTCGTCGTCGTGATAGCCGTAGTGGACGTGGGGATCGATCGCCCCCGGCACCAACAGCCGATCTCCACCCTCGATGATCCGCTTCGCCGGAAGGTTCAGCGAGCCGGACGAGATTGCCACGATCTGCCCATTGGCGACGCCGACACTCGCGCGCCGCCGCGTGCCGCCGGGCAGCAGCGTATCCGCATCATGGAAAATGAAATCGAGCATGGTGGTCCTTAGGTGGTGGAAGCGCGCCGGCGATAGCCGAGCTCGGTCGAGATCGTTGCCGTGGCTTCATGCAGGAGTCGGCGACAGTCCTTGAATAGCTGCCCGGTCATCCGGCTGGTCGGCGCGCCCACCGAGATCACCGCGACCTGGTTGCCGCTGCCGTCTCGGACCGGTGCGGCAAGGCCGACAATCCCCGCCGCACGTTCGCCGCGGCCGACCGCGATGTCGGTCTTGCGGGCGTCGAGCACCTGAGCCCTGAGATCGCGCGGATCGACGATCGTCTCGGAGGTCAGCGGGGTGAGCACCGTACGCGCCAGATAGGCGTCGAGCTCGGCGTCGCCGAGCCCGGCGAGCAGCATTTTCCCGGCTGCGCCGGCATAAAGCACTTCGACGCGGCCGACCTCGCCGACCCAGCGCAGCTCAGCCCGGCTATCGACCTGCTCGATGCAGACGAGCTGGTCGTCGCGCCGCACGTTGAGCGTTACCGTTTCCCCGGTCCTGTCCCGCAGCCACGTCATCGTCGGCAGCGAAACATGCCGGATGTCGAGGCTGCTGCCGCGGGCCCGCGCCAGGGCGAGACTGCTCCAGGAGAGGGCGTAGCGGTCGGTCGCGGGGTCCTGCTCGATCAGGCCCTTGTAGAGCAGGGCCGTGCAGATCCGATGGGTCGCTCCACCGCTCGCGCCGATCGTCGCCGCCAGCTCGCTCAGCGTCGCCGGGGGCTGGCTGCCGAGCGCCAGCAGGATGTCGGCGGCGCGCTCGACCGCAAGCGAAGACGCAAACTTGCCGCGTTTGGGCGTATCAGATGCATCAGTATCCATCAGTGCACTCCGGCCAGCAATCCGTCGATCCGCTCAAACAGTGCGCCGAACGCAGCGTCCCTCACCCGCGGTCGAGGGAAATCGACATCGATGACAGTATCCAGCCGGCCGGGACCCGCCGACATCACGCCGATCCGATCCGCCATGACGATGGCTTCATCGATGTCGTGCGTGACCATGACTATGGTCTTGCCGGTCTCCCGCCAGATCTTGAGCACCTCGCGCTGCATCACGCGGCGAGTCTGCGCATCGAGGGCGCCGAAAGGCTCGTCCATCAACAGCACCTCCGGGTCGTTGGCGAGGGCGCGGGCTAGCTGCACGCGCTGCTTCATGCCGCCCGAGAGCTCGCGCGGGTATTTACTCTCGGCCCCCTTGAGTCCCACGAGGGCGATGAGATCGCGCGCCTTGGCCTCACTCGCCTTGGCGGCTTCACCTTTCATCCGCGGCCCGAAGGTGACGTTCTCGAGCGTCGTCAGCCAGCCGAACAGCGCCGTATCCGATTGAAAGATCACCCCACGGTCGGGTCCGGGCCTGGTGATCGGACGATCCGTAATGGTAAGCGCCCCCTTCGTCGGGCGCTCGAACCCGGCGATCATGTTGAGCAACGTCGTCTTGCCGCAGCCGCTCGGCCCCAGCAGGCAAAAGATCTCGCCGCGCTGGATCTCGACATTGACGGCTGCCACGGCGACGGACGTGTCGCCGGCCGTCGTGAAGCTCTTCTCGATGGCATCGATCTTTATGTGTGCGCTCATAGGGTGCTGAACTTGATATTTGAACGTTGCGCGAGAAAGGAGAACAGGGCGTCGAACGCGATTCCAATGATGCCAAGCAAGAGGAGCGACGCGAAGACGAGCGCGGTCTTGGCGTAGAGTTGCGACGTCCAGATCAGATAGCCGATACCGGAGTCGTTGACGATGATCTCGGCCGCGATCGTGGTCATGAAGGCATAGCCAAAGGCGATGCGCGCGCCAACGAAGACCGCCCCGAACGAGGCCGGAACGGTCACGCGCCAGAAAATCTGGCTGGCATTGGCCCCCAGCATACGTGCCGCCCGCACCTTGATCGGGTCGATTTCCAGCACACCGCGCAGGGCGTTCTGCAAAATGATGAGCCCCGAGATATAGGTGACGAGCACGATCTTGGAGGATTCACCCGAGCCGACCCATATAATGAAGAGCGTCAGCAGCGCGACCGGGGTCACGAAGCGGAAGAAGGCGACATAGGGGCCAAGCATCCAGCGGATCGGCGCGAATTGCCCCATGAGAAGCCCGAGCGGTGCTCCAACCAGCAGGCCGAGCGCAAAGCCGCCAAGGACGCGCATCAATGTGAGGAGCAGGTGCTCGGGCACGGTCCCGGCGACGAATCCGTCCCAAAGCGCCACGGCGCTTTGCGTGAAGGACGGGACAAGAACGGGATTGCCGAAGAGCGTGGCCGCCAGCTCCCATAGGCAGATGGCAGCGCCCAAGGCCACCACGGAGATGAGAGGCAGCAACGAGAATCTGGCTGCCGTGCTGCTCACGCCTTCACTCCGTAGCGTCCGAGAAGCGCAGTCGCGGTGCCGGTGGCCACCCTGTCGAGCAGGAGGCCAGCGAAGCCGAGGACGATAATGCCGACGAAAATCTGGCCGGTCGCCTGAAGTTGCCGCCCCTGCGAGATCAGGTAGCCAAGCCCGCTGCGCGAGCCCACCATCTCCGCCGTCACGATAACCATGAATGCGAAACCCAGGGCGATGAGCGCCGAACTCACCATGCCGGGAACCGACGACGGCAAGATCACCCGGAAAAACACCTGCAGTTCGCTCGCCCCGAGGCTGCGCGCCGCCCGTTGCGGCGGCGTGGGGACGCCCATCACCGCGGCGGCCGTCCCGAGAGCGACGATGAAGAGCGTCGAATACGCCACGAGGAAGATCTTCGAAGGTTCGTTCGGCCCCAGCCACAGCAGCGCCAGAGGCAGCACGGCGATCGTGGGGATGAAGCGGAAAATGCTCACGAACGGGCCGATGATGGCGTTGAGCAGCGGCGAAATGCCGATGCTCAGACCGATGACAATTCCGGCTGCTGCTCCCATGACGAAGCCGATCAGGATTCGCCAGAGGCTTGCCTGCAGGCCAGTGGCCAGCGCGCCCTTGGAGAGCAGGTTAGAGGCCGTTTGGAGCGTCGCCCCTGGAGAAGGGAGGAACAGGGGCGAGACAATCGTGCTGCCCCACTGCCAGAGTCCCAGAAACGCCAGGACTGACAGGCTACCGACGATCCAGCGATGCCAACGCTCCAAACGTGTCAGTTATCTGCCCTCGAAAGCGGCCGGCAAGGCAGCGGCGAGTGCATCCGTGGCGATAAAGCTATCCCATGCCGGCAAAGTCTCGATGAGCTTGCGATCAACCATCCATTGCGCGATCTGCTGCAGGTGCAGGGTCTCGTTCGGCGACCAGCGAACGCCGAAATCAATGTTCCCCATGATCGATGCCGTGGCCTGCGGATCGAGCTGGATCCAGTCGGAAACAATCTGGACCGACTCCTCCGGGTTAGCAGCGATGAAGTCGACAGCGGCATTGACCGCCTCCACAGTCGCCTTGGCCAGCTCCAGATCCTCGGCGACGCGCTTGCCCGCGAGGATATAGGCGGTCAGCACATAGATGTCGTCGTCGCCGGAACGGGCGAGCACTTTCGACCCCGGCAGGCCCTCGAGGCTGCGCGTGAGGGTCGGCTCGAACACGGTATAGCCGTCGATGTCACCGCGGGCAAAGGCGGCAGCTATGTCAGGCTGGGCCAGCGGTACAACCTCGGCGCCCTCGATCTTCCAGTGGTCGGCGTAGAGCTGCCAGAAATATTCCGCGACACTGTTCTGAACCGTGCCGATCTTACCGTTGGCGAGGTCGGCGGGCGTGTCAACGCCGGGACGCACGGCCAGGCCCGTCTGCTTGCCCGAGACGTAAACCGTACCGAGCACATGCAGGGGAGCTCCCTGGGCAGCCGGGGCGATTGCCGTGCTCTCCCCCGACGCACCGATATCGGCCTGGCCGCTAAGGACGGCCTGCACCGACAAGGCGCCGTTCTGGTAGGGGGCGAGCACGGCATCGATGCCACGCTCGGTGAAGAATCCCTTCTCTACGGCAACGATGAACGGCGCGAGGCTGGGGTCCGTCCCAATCCCCACGACGAGCTGTTCCTGCGCATATGCGCTGCCTCCCATCAATCCAGCGACAGCCAGCGACATGACAAAGCGAAGCATACCATTCCCCTCCAAAGTTGGAAACCGTTTCCAACTTTGCATTTCACCCGCAACGGCGCAACTGAATTGTTGCGCTGCAAACTCCGCCCTTCGTCGCCCCTGCCTTGAGACGCCGACCGCGAAGACGATCAGGCCGCCGAGCGCGGAGGCGAGGCCGGAAGCCACGTAAAGCCAGAACGGCACCATTTTCACGGGAATGCCGAGCTCGGCCGCGATGTCCTTGGCGCCGATGGCCAGTTCCTCTGGATCGAGGACGGGCTGCGGCCGCCAGTGGCCAGTTGGTGACCGGCCGGCGTCGGCCCCTCCCGTTGCCGGCACAGGCCCTGCCAGCGTTGCAAAGCGGGCACAGTTGGGGCGCGATCATGGTGACCGGATCGTGATTGCCCGATTGTGGCCGCGTTAACTATGGATGCGCTAGGAACCAGCCAACGCGGGCCCGCATTGAGAGTCGGGCTCTTCAAGCATTCGAGTAGTAGATGACCGCTGACGTCTTTGTTCCTTCGCGCCGCAGCTTCCTCGCGGCGGGGGCTAGCCTTGCCGCCCTTTCGCTCGCCGGTTGCGCCACCTCGCGGCGGCTGACCATCGAGGACGGGCCGCAGTTCTCGCAATATTACCTCTCGATGTACGGGCCGCTGCCCAACGAGAAGTTCCCGGTGCCGGCGATCGACCTCACCAAGCTCGATCCCAACATGTTCCGCACCCAGGTGCCGGACCCGACGGGCGAGGCGCCGGGCACCATCGTCGTCAACACCGGCGAGCGCCACCTCTATCTGGTGCTCGAAGGCGGCCAGGCGATCCGCTACGGCGTCGGCATCGGGCGCGAGGGCTTTGCCTGGTCGGGCCGCGCCAAGGTGGGCCGCAAGGCCGAGTGGCCGACCTGGACGCCGCCGCTCGAGATGCAGAAGCGCCAGCCGGAAACGCGCGAATGGGCCAACGGCATGCCGGGCGGCCTCACCAATCCGCTGGGCGCGCGGGCGCTCTACATCTTCCAGGACGGGCGCGACACGCTCTATCGCCTGCATGGCACGCTCGAGGTGTGGAGCATCGGCGGCGCCGTATCGAGCGGCTGCGTGCGGCTGCTCTTTCACGACATCATCGACCTCTACAACCGCGTGCCGGTGGGCGCCCCCATCGTCGTCAACGGCTGACGCCCCCCAGCATTGATTTTGTCGGGCGTCAGCTCGCCTGGATCGGCGAGATTTGGATCTCGACGCGGCGGTTCTGGGCGCGGCCGGTCTCGCTGGCGTTGGAGGCGATCGGGTCGGTCTCGCCCTTGCCCTCGATGTAGAAGCGGCGCTGGTCGATGCCCTGGTTGGCGAGCACGGTGGCGACGGCCACGGCGCGGCGCTGCGACAGGTCCTGATTGTGCGCATCCGAGCCGGTGCTGTCGGTGTGGCCATAGACATCGACGATGGTCTTGTTGAACTTCTTGAGCACGAGGCCGACCGAGATCAGCGTCTCGCTGAACGTCGGCTGCACCTGCGCCGAATCGACGCCGAAGGTGATGTTCGAGGGCATGTTGAGGATGATCTGGTTGCCGACGCGGGTGACCGACACGCCGGTGCCCTGAAGCTGCGCGCGCAATTCGGCTTCCTGCTGGTCCATGTAGCTGCCGATGGCCGCCCCGGTGAGCCCGCCGATGCCGGCGCCCAACAGCGCCGCGACGCGCGGGTCGGCGCCGGTCGCCGTGCCGACGATGGCACCCAGCACCGCGCCGGAGCCGGCACCGATCATGGTGCCGCCCGCCGTGTTCGAGAGCTGCTGCTGGCCGGTATAGGGATTGGCGGTGCTGCAGGCGGCGAGCGAGAGCACGGCCAGGCCGGCGACCAGAACGGAAGATTTCATTGCTTACCCCCTGAGGACGTTTGGGCTTTCTTGGTCAGAGAATGCGGCAGGACGGTGATGCCGCGCAACCCGCGCGACGCAGTCCTGCACCGCTGACCGGCCGCCCTGCCCTCAGTCGGCCTCGACGATCAGCTTGTCGCGCGGCACGATGTCCATGGCCTCGACCCGCTCGAGCAGCGCCATCACCTTGTCCACATTGGCGATGTGGCGGTCTTCCATGGTGAAGTTGAAGGTCACGTAGTCGCGGCCGGGGCAGAAGGTGCAGATGTTCGAGGCCGGGTGCCAGGCGCCGCAGTAGATCGGCTCGATCATGCCCTGCGTCATCGGCCCGTTGGTGCGGTGCGGCGGCACCAGCGTCAACACGACGTGAATGAAGTTGTTGAAGCGCCAGAAGCGCTTGCCCGGCAGGGCGGGCAGCATCCGGTTGAGGCCGCGCAGGGTGCGGAACACGGTATTCATCGTCACCTGGAACTTGGTGATGTCCTTTTTCTCGATGGCATCGACGGTGTCATCGACCTTGCGAACATAATCGACGAAATCCTCCTGCCAGGAGAAGCGCGCCTCGAGCGCGCGCACGCGGAAGAAGTCGTCGTCGGCGTCGTTGCGGGTGCCGTCGAGCATGGTGTAGGCGGCACCGATCACCTTCTTGCTCATGAACTTCTCGGGCCCGTCGCCATTGAGTGCATGGGTGACGAGCGCGAAATAGAGCGAGCGCTGGCGCACGCCGAGCCGGTTGGCGAGCAGGCGCAGGCGGTGGCGCTTGATGGCGAGCGTCCTGAAGCCCCAGGGCTTTTCGGCCGGCGCAAGCAGGTTGGCGAGCGTTACGTAGACCAGCGTCAGGGCCCAGCCGCGAAAGGCCGAGGAGAGGCGCGTGAAGACCGGAACCTTGTTCGACTTGTCGGACATGACGCCGTGGGCGGCCGACTGCGAGCGGGTGAGCAGCGCCGAATCCGAGCCTTCGAGCAGGGCATGGCTCGAGCGCACCTGGATGATCGAGGCGCGGCCCTCGGCATCCGGCCCGCCCTTGCGCACGGCGGCCATGACGCGGAACAGCGGCAGGTCCTTGTGCGCGAAGATGTCCTGCGACTTGCCCAACCATTTGTCGGGATAGCCGTCGAAATCATCGACATATTCGACGCTCGAAATGGCATCGAGCAGATGCTTGGGGAAAGGCTGGCCGGGGCGCGCGCCGTAGAAGCCGTGGGTGAGCTGGGGCGCCAGCGCCACCATCTCGGCCACGAGGTTGCCGATCGATTCCTGATCGAAGCTCAGCTTCGAAAAGGCCGTGAAGAACACCGTGTCGCGGGCCTCGTAGAGAAACCACTGGAAATCGGTGAACAGCGCCTGCGGGTCCTTGCTGACGGCGGCGAGCGCGAGATCGAGGATCTCGGCATGGTCGCTGGCGAAACTCGACGAGGAAAAGCTCTTCAAATCCGGGCCTCCCAAAGCTTGGCAACTTCTTAACATCGCGACGGGGCGCGGAAAACCCCGCCGAGCATAAGACGCCCGGCGCCGTTAACGGCTTGGGGCCAGGGCAAGCTGCACGGAAGCACCTGAACGGCAGGTGAGCGGGCCGGACAGGCGCCGGCGCTCAGGGCTCGGGGCGCGCGAGGGCGTAGGGCACGCAGATGGTGCGGCCGCTGCGCGGATCGACGATCAGGTCGGCGTGAACGCCGAAGGCGCGCCCGAGCGTTTCGGGCGTCAGCACCGCCTCGGGCGGGCCGGCCGCGACGATCGCGCCGGCGCGGACGACGACGACGTGATGGGCGTGGCGCAGCGCATGGTTGAGGTCGTGGACGACCATGACGATGGTGCGGCCCTCGTCGCGGTTGAGCCGGTCGAGCAGGCTCAGCACCTCGAACTGGTGGGCCATGTCGAGGAAGGTGGTGGGCTCGTCGAGCAGCAGCACGCGGCTGTTCTGGGCCAGCGCCATGGCGATCCAGGCGCGCTGGAGCTGGCCGCCCGACAGCGTGCCGACCGGCCGGCCGGCGAACGCCGTCATGTTGGTGAGCGTCAGCGCCGTGTCGATGGCCGCCCGGTCGTCGGCGGTCATGGCGGCGAGCGGCTTCTGCCAGGGGAAGCGCCCATAGGCGACGAGCTCGCTGACGAGCAGCCCGCCCGGCGCCTCGGGGCTCTGCGGCAGCACGGCGATGTCGCGGGCGATGGCCTTGGTGCCGAGCGTCGCGAGCGCGCGGCCGTCGAGATAGACGGCGCCGTGGCTCGGCTTCAGGATGCGCGCGAGGGTCTTGAGAATGGTGCTCTTGCCCGAGCCGTTGGCGCCGACCAGCGCGGTGATCCTGCCCTCGGGGATGGCGAGGTCGAGGGCACTGAGGATCGGGTCGGCGCCATAGGCGAAGCCGAGGTCGCGGGTTTCGAGAATCATGTCGCGAACATCCGGGGGTTGGAGCGGACGAGCAGGTAGAGGAAGTAGGGCGTGCCGAGCACGGCGACGACGACGCCGACCGGCAATTCGATCGGCGCCAGCAGGTTGCGCCCGACGAGGTCGGCGACGACCATCAGCGTCGCGCCGATGAGCGCCGCGGCGGGGAGCAGCAGGTGGTGGCGCGGGCCGACGACGAGCCGCGCGATGTGCGGGCCGATGAGGCCGACGAAGCCGATGGCGCCGGCCAGCGCCACGGCGGCGCCGGCAAAAGCGACGGCGACGGCGAGCAGCAGCAGGCGGCTCGGCTCGACGCGCACGCCCAGCCCCGTGGCGGTGTCGTCGCCGAGCCCGATGATATCGAGGACGCGCAGCAGCGCCACGAGCAGCGGCAGCAGCACGACCAGCCAGGGCAGGATGGCGAGCACGTCGGCCCATTTCGCGCCGGAGAGGCTGCCGGCCAGCCATACCGAGGCGGAATCGTAGAGCCGCCGGTCGAGGCGCATGGAGATCACCAGCATGGCGGCGGAGAGGCCGGCATTGACGGCGATGCCGGCGAGCAGCAGCCGCCCCGGATCGACCTGCCCCTGCCGGCGCGCGAGCAGATAGATGGCGATGGCGGCGGCCATGGCGCCACAGAAGGCCACGGCCGGCCACAGCGCGCCGGGCACGGCGACGGCGCCCTGCTGCTTGAGGTAGAGCAGGCCGAGGATGACGACGCCCGCCCCGGCATTGAGCCCGAGAATACCGGGGTCGGCGAGCGCGTTGCGCGACACGCCCTGCAGGACCGTGCCGGAGAGCGCGAGGCCGAGGCCGACGAGCCCCGCCATCACCAGCCGCGGCAGGCGGATGGCGTAGAGCGCCAGTTCCTGCCTGGGAGTGCCGTTGCCGGTGAGGGTCGCAAGAAGCTCGGCCGGGCCGATGGCGAAGGAGCCGAGATTGAGGCTCACCAGTGCGGCGAGCGCGAGCAGCGCGACGAGGAGGGCGAAGCGCGGCGCCATGCTACATGCCCCGCTGGTCGCGGCGCGCCAGCCACAGGAAGAACGGCACGCCGATGAGCGCGGTGATCAGCCCGAGCGGCGTTTCAAAGGGCGGGTTGACCATGCGCGCGCTAAGGTCGGAGAAGACGAGCAGGCACGCGCCGGCGAGCGCCGAGCACGGCACGATCCAGCGATAGTCGAGGCCGACGAGAAAGCGCGACAGGTGCGGCACGACGAGGCCGACGAAGCCGACGCCGCCGGCCACGGCGACGGCGCTGCCGGCGAGCAGGAGCGTGGCGACGACGCCGCCGGTGCGCACCAGCGCGGTGCGCTGGCCGAGGCCGATGGCGACGTCCTCGCCGAGGCTGAGCAGCGAGATGCCGCGCGACAAGGCCAGCGCCAGAACGAGGCCGGCCGCCATCCACGGCAGCGCCAGCGAAAGCTGCGGCCAGCGTACGCCCTGCACGCCTCCGGCGGTGTAGAACAGCACGTCCTGCGCGATGCCGGTATAGATGACGATGCCGGTGGTCAGCGCGCCGAACAGCGCCGAGATGGCGGCGCCGGCGAGCGTCAGCCGCACCGGGGTCAGGCCGCCCCGCTGCAGGGCGCCGAGCCCGAAGACGAGCCCGGCCCCGAGCGCCGCGCCGAGGAACGACAGCATGATGAGGCCGGTGAAATCGAGCCAGGGAAAGAGCACGAGGCCGATGACCAGCAGCAGCCCGGCGCCGGCGTTGAGCCCCATGAGCGAGGGGCTGGCGAGCGGGTTGCGGGTCATGCCCTGCATCAGCGCGCCGGCGACGCCGAGCGCGGCGCCCACCGCCGCCGAGGCGACGACGCGCGGCAGGCGGAACTCCTGGATGACGAGGTGCTCGGCCCGCGTCGCATCGAAGCGGAACACCGCCTCCCAGACGGTCAGCAGGTCGATCCCGGCGGCCCCCACCGAGATCGACCAGAAGACGCCGGCGACGAGGCCGGCCGCGGCCAGCCCCAGGACGAGGCCGCCCCGCAAGCCGTCAGTCCGCCTTGCCCATATGCGTCGCCACGTCCTCGACGATGACGCCGAAGCTGATGGGGCCGGTGGACTGGTTCCACGGCTCCATGTTGACGCGGTAGACATGGCCGGCCTTGACCGCCGGCAGGCCCTGCCACAGCGCCGTCGCCTCGATGCCGGCCATCTTGGCCTCGTCCTCGGCGAGCAGGAAGATGTGGTCGGCGGTGAGCTCGGGGATGATCTCGTTGGAGACCGTCACGTGCTCGACATCGAGGGGCACGAGCGGGTGCGGGTTGAGCCCGAGATCCTGATAGAGCACCGGGCCCGAGCGGCGCGAGCCGCCATAGACGCGGATGTCCTTTTCGCGCACGCGCAGCAGCAGCACCGTGTCGTCGGGCCGCACGGCGGCGATCTGGGCCTTCACCTCGGCGGCGCGCGCATCATAGGCGGCGATGGCCGCGGCGGCCTGATCGGTCCGGCCGATGGCCTCGCCGAGGCCGCGCAGCCACTCGCGCCACGGGCCCTCGGGCTCGTCGAGCAGCAGCGTCGGCGCGATGGCGCTGAGCAGTTCGTAATTGTCGCCGATCTCGTCGGCCTGGGCGAGGATGAGATCGGGCTCGAGCGCCAGGATCGCCTCGAAGTCGGGGCTGTCCTGATCGCCCACCGGCTGCGTGTCCTTGAGCGCGTCGAGCAGTTGGCTGGGCAGGCCGGAGGGGCGTTCCACCGCGCCGACCGGAGCGGTGCCCATCGCCACCAGCGCCTCGGAGAAGATGTTGTGCAGCGCGACGATGCGGCCGGGGTCGAGCGGCACCTCGACCTCGCCGCGCGCGTCCTTGACGAGGCGGGCCGTGTCGGTGGTCGAAACGACCTCCGCCACCTGCGCCACGACCGGCGACAGGGCGGCGGCGAAGAGGACGACGGCGAGACCGAGCGGCGCGGCCAGGCCGGAAAGGGGAAGCCTCATGATTTCTAAACCTGAGTTTTACAGTCCGATTTTTTTGAGCTAGCAGGCGCTCCGCCGGCGGTCAACCGGATATGCCGCTCCACCCCACGGAATCGTTGCTCCACGCCGGCGTTTTTGCCCGGAATCCGGGGCTTTGCGCCGGTACGGGCGGAGTGCCCGGCCGCGGTACGGCAATTTGCAAACGTGGCGAATTGACCACTGTCGGAGCGCGCCGTCGCGCCGTAGTCTTTCGGCTGTTGTGGGCAGCCCAGCCGAGAGACTGACAATGGACTATCGCGGGATTTTCGAAGACGCCGTGGACGCCTTGCGCGTCGAGAAACGCTACCGGGTCTTCGCCGACATCGAGCGGATCGCCGGGCAGTTTCCGCGCGCCCTCTATCGCGACAGCGCCGACAATGCGCGCGAGATCACCATCTGGTGCTCCAACGACTATCTGGGCATGGGCCAGCACCCCAAGGTGGTCGCCGCCATGCAGGAGACGGCGGCCAAGCTCGGCGTCGGCGCCGGCGGCACGCGCAACATCTCGGGCACCAACCGGCCGCTGGTCGAGCTCGAGCGCTCGCTCGCCGACCTGCATCGCAAGGAAGCGGCGCTGGTGTTCACCTCGGGCTTCGTTTCCAACGAGGCGGCGATCTCGACCATCGCGCGGCTGCTGCCCGGCTGCGTGATCTTCTCCGACCAGCTCAACCACGCCTCGATGATCCAGGGCGTGCGCCAGTCGGGCATGGAAAAGAAGATCTTCCGCCACAACGACGTGGCGCATCTGCGCGAGCTGCTCGCGGCGGTGGACCGCAAGCGGCCCAAGCTCATCGTCTTCGAATCCGTCTACTCGATGGATGGCGACGTGTCGCCGATCCGCGAGATCTGCGACCTCGCCGACGAGTTCGGCGCCCTCACCTATATCGACGAGGTGCACGCGGTCGGCATGTACGGCCCGCGCGGCGGCGGCATCGCCGAGCGCGAGGGGCTGATGGAGCGGATCGACATCATCGAGGGCACGCTCGCCAAGGGCTTCGGCGTGATGGGCGGCTACATCACCGCCAACCGCGCCATCGTCGATGCGGTGCGCTCCTATGCGGCCGAGTTCATCTTCACCACCGCCCTGCCCCCGGCGCTGTGCGCGGCGGCGCGCACCTCGATCGAGCACCTCAAGGCCTCCACCGCCGAGCGCGACGCGCATGCGCGGCAAGCGGGGCTGACCAAGGAGATCCTCAGCGAGGCCGGCCTGCCGGTGATGCAGACCGACACCCATATCGTGCCGGTGATCGTGGGCGATGCGCGGCTGTGCAAGGCGGCGAGCGATCTGTTGCTCGACAAGCACAATATCTATGTGCAGCCGATCAACTACCCGACCGTGCCGAGGGGCACCGAGCGGCTCAGGATCACACCGACGCCGCTGCACGCGGACGAGCTGATCATCGCGCTGCGCCATGCGCTGGTGAGCGTGTGGGCCGAGCTCGAGCTGCCGCGCGAGCGCCCGACCCGCAAGCTCACCGCCGACAAGCTCACCAGCGGCGACCTGACGCTGCCGACCGTCGGCGGCTAAGGCGGCTTTCACGTCAGGGCTGAAGCGGCGGCGCCGCGGGAGCGAGAGGTCTATCGCTCCCCGCGCCACGGCGTCAGCCGCGGAAGCCATCTGCGGACATTGGCGCGGTAGCGCTCGTACTGGGCGCCATAGGTGCCGCTCAGCGTCGGTTCTTCGTAACCGAGCACGAACAGATGCACCGTGCCCCAGACGATGACCCCCCAGACCAGCGTCGCGAGACTTCCGAACAGCAGCGCCTGCCCGAAAACAAGCGAGACGACGGCGACGTACATCGGATTGCGTACGAAGCGGTAGGAGCCGGTAACGACGAGGGTCTTGGTCGGCGCGATGGGAGCCGGCGTACCCAGGCCCTGCAATGCAAAGCGCGCAAAAGTCTCGACGAGGAGGGCAGCCCCCAGCAGCATAAGCGCGACGCCGAGCCAGCGGGTCGGCTCGAAGCCCAGCAAGGCCGGCTCGGTCCGATAGCCCGACAGCCCCCAAGGAATGACGCCGGCGACGATGCCGGGCGCGACGAACAGGAAGGCGATCGAGCCTATGATGGCGCGGACCCGTTCGTTCATTTGTCGGCCTCATGCCTGGCACTGCCAAACTATCGTCTCACGGGGCCCGGCGGTCAACTCGGCGGCCCCGCTCTGAGCTCGCTCAGCTCGTCAGCACGATGCGCATGAGGTCGGCGGTGTTGCGGGCGCCGAGCTTTTCCATGACGCGGGCGCGATGCACCTCGATGGTGCGCGGCGAGATGCCGAGCTCGCGCCCGGCCTCCTTGTTGGACTGGCCGTTGGTGATGAGCTGCAGCACCTCGCGCTCGCGCGGCGTGAGCTGGGCGAAGCCGCGGACCTCGACGGCGCGGCGGCCGGCGTCGAACGCCGCGAGGTGCACATCCTGGCGCAGCGCGTCGCGGACGATGACCATCAGGTGCTCCTTGTCGAGCGGCTTGGTGATGACGTCGGTGGCGCCGGCCTTCATCGCCGCGACGGCCTGCTCGACCAGCGGCCGGTCCTGCACCATGAAGACGGGGGTGCCGAGGCGCAGCATCTTTACCCGGCGCAGCAGCACCAGCCCGTCATTGTCGCCGAGGTCGAAATTGGCGATGACGACATCGGGACGCCGGCGCTCGAGCGTGGCGAGGAGCCCCTGCAGGTTGATGGAGAACACTGTCTGGAAGCCTTCGAGGCGAAACAGCAGGCTCAGCTCCTCGCAGGCCTGCAGCTCCGGCTCGACGATGTGGACAACGCGATCGCGATTGAGATAGGCGCGATAAAACAGCTCTTCGGCCATTGCCGTCCCCCCTGGCAGAAGCCTGGCGGCGGGGCCGGAAACGAGTCCGGGGGGCGGACCGCCCGCGCCAATTCGCGGGTCACGATGTCCACCCAGTGCCGCGGGGGCTTCGGATGAAACACTATCGGAAATACGCAAACCAGATCGGAGCATGCGCTACGCAATGACGCTCTCCGAGCGGACCACTCCCTATGAACCGCTACGGAGCAGATAGGCATATATTCCTAAAAATAGGATTCCTGTCAATACAGATGGCGCGAGAGGCTCGCGAAAACCAACAGGACCGGCACCCATCGGGATACCGGTCCTGTTGAACGCGACAGACGGCCGGAGAGACCGGCCCGGCGCCTTACTTCTTGGCGGCAGCCTTGCGGGTCGGGGCCTTGCGCGCCGTGGCCTTCTTGGCAGCGGCCTTCTTGGCCGGCGCCTTCTTCACGGCGGCCTTCTTCACCGTGGCCTTCTTGGCCGGCGCCTTCTTGGCGGCAGCGGCTTTCTTGGCCGGAGCCTTCTTGGCCGGCGCCTTCTTCACGGCGGCTTTCTTGGCGGGCGCGGCCTTCTTGGCGGGCGCCGCGGCCTTCTTGGCCGGCGCCTTCTTGGCGGCAGCCTTCTTCACCGGAGCCTTGGCGGCGGTGGCGGGCTTGGCCGCCGGCTTCCTGGCGGCAGGCTTCTTGGCCGCCGGCTTCTTGGCGGCGGCCGGTTTGGCGGAGACCGACGGGGCCTTCGCGGCAGCCATCGGCATGGACTTGGTTTTGCCACGAAGGGCGTCACGGATTTCGGTCAAGAGAATCTCTTCCTTTGTTGGAGCTGGTGGTTCTGCGGGCGGAGCCGCTTCCTTCGTCTTCCTAATCGTGTTGATGCCCTTGACGACGAGGAACAGGACGAAGGCAACAATGGTGAACTTTACAACCGCATTGATGAACAAACCGATATTGAGCGTTGCCACGCCGGCATCCTTGGCGACCTGCAAAGAGGTGACTGCAACGTCGTTCGGATTGTTCAGGACCAGGAACAGGTTGGAGAAATCCAGCCCCCCGAGGATCAGACCGATCACCGGCATGAACACGTCATCGACGAGGGAGGAGACGATGGCGCTGAATGCCGCACCGATGATGACGCCGATGGCAAGATCAACGACGTTGCCCTTGATGGCGAAGTCACGAAATTCCTTGAGCATGGACTGGTATCCCTCTGCGCCTGCCACTCACTCGCGCGGCCAACCCTCACGGCCGCACGCCGCAAATCACCAGACTCGCGGCAGCGGGAGAATCATGCATGTCGCGGCGAAATGCAATGGTCCGACTTAGTGTCAACTTGCCGGGGCTGCCTCTCCAGAGGATAGTTCCACCACCGCCGCTCTAGAATGGCGACCGGACGACGACAATGACCCCCACCGCCTCCGCCGAGACCAGCCTGCGCCGCGCCGTCGACTTCGTGCCCCAGGGGCTGGCCGTCTTCGACGCCGAAATGCACCTCGTCGCCTGCAACACGCGCTACCGCGAGCTGCTCGACCTGCCGGAGCGGCTGGTGGCGGCTGGAACACCACTCTATGACATCGCGCTCTACCTCGGCCGGCGCGGCGATCTGGGCGACGGCGAGCCCGCGGCGCTCGCCGCCGAGCGCGTCGAAATGCTGACGAGCGCCGCCACCTCTGTCTCGCAACGCGTTGGAAAACAAGGACAAACTCTCGAATTCCACTCGGCGCGACTGCCCGATGACGGGCTCGTCATCAGCTTCTCGGACGTCACCGCGCGGGTCGAGGCGGAGGCAGCGCTGGAGCGTGCCAACGCCACCCTCGAGGGGCGGGTGGAGGAGCGCACGGCGACCCTGCTCAGGGTCAATTCCGAGCTCGAAAGCGCCCGCAAGAAGGCCGACGCCGCCAACCGCGACAAGACCCGGTTCCTGGCGGCGGCGAGCCATGACCTGCTGCAGCCGCTCAACGCCGCCCGGCTCTATACGGCGACCCTCCTCGAGCGGGCGGCGGGGTCGGAGCTGGCCGCCCTGGCGCAATCCATCGAGGCCTCGCTAAATGCTGTGGAAGAAATCATGTCGGCCCTGCTCGACATGTCGCGCATCGATTCGGGGGCGCTGAAGCCGCAGCCGGCGCCCTTCCGGCTGCGCGACCTGACGCAGAAGATCGCCGTCGAGTTCGCCCCCGCGGCGCGGGAAAAATCCATCCGGCTGACGCTGGTGGACAGCTCGGCGGTGGCGCTGGCCGACTGGGCGCTGGTCGCCCGGATCGTGCAGAATCTGGTGTCCAACGCCATCAAGTACACGCGCCCCGGCGGCGCCGTGCTGGTCGGCTGCCGGCGGCGGGGGAGCCGGGTGCGGGTGGACGTCATCGACACCGGCATCGGCTTCAACCGCGACCAGCACGCCCTGCTCTTCGCCGAATTCTCGCGACTCGAGCAGGGGGCGCGCATGGCGCAGGGCCTGGGGCTGGGGCTGTCGATCGTCGAGCGGCTGGTGGCGGCGATGGGGCTCACCATGGAGCTGGCGAGCCGCGAGGGGCACGGCTCGCGCTTCTCCCTCTATCTGCCCAGGGGCAAGCTGCAGAAGCCGGCGCCGGCCGAGCGCGAGCGGCCCGAGGCGACGGCGAGCCTCGTCGGGCTCAAGATCCTGTGCGTGGACAATGAGCGGGCCGTGCTCGACGCGATGGAGGGGCTGCTCGCCGGCTGGGGGTGCGACGTGCGCTCGGCGCGCTCGCTCAAGGACATCGACCGCGACGGGCTGCTGATCGGCTGGCTGCCCGACCTGGTGCTGATGGACTACCACCTCGACCAGACCTCTGGCCTCGATGCCGTCGAGTGGCTGCGCCACAATGTCGGCGGGCACCTGCCGGCGGCGCTGGTGACGGCCGACCGCACGGCGGCGGTCAGGGCGCTGGCCGAGGAGCGCGGCATCGCCGTCATCACCAAGCCGGTGAAGCCGGCGGCGCTCAGGGCCGCCATCACCGGGCTCGCCACGCAGCGCGACGGCAAGCGGCGCTAGCCCTCCAGCAGGGCGTCGAACTGGCCCTGCTCGATGCGGCTCGCGGCGATGACCGCCTGGGTGCGGCTATCGACGTTGAGCTTTTGCAGGATGGAGGAGACGTGCGCCTTGACCGTCGCCTCCGAGATCGACAGCTCGTAGGCGATCTGCTTGTTCATCAGCCCGTCGCTCAGCATCATCAGCACGCGGATCTGCTGCGGCGTGAGGGTGGCGAGGCGCCGGATCAGCGCCGACTGCTCGTCGTCGCCGGCAAGATTCACCCCCTCCGGCACGAAGATGCCGCCCGCCAGCACGGTGTCGATGGCGGCGCGGATCTCGGCCGGGCCGACGGATTTGGGCAGATAGCCGGCGGCGCCGAGCTCGAAGGTGCGGCGGATGACCTTGTGGTCCTCGACCGCCGAAATGATCATCACCGGCACTTCGGGATATTGCGCACGCAGCAGCAGCAGGCCCGAAAAGCCGTGGGCGCCGGGCATGTTGAGGTCGAGCAGCACGAGGTCGTAGTCGCGGTCGGCCTCGAGCACGGCGCCCAGCGCCGCGAGATCGCCGGCCTCGTCGATATCGATCTGCGCGGCGCCCCCGGTCAGCGTCTGGCGCAGCGCGGCCCGGAACAGGGGATGGTCATCGACGATGATGATGCGGCGGCCCATTTTCGCCTCGCTTGGTGGTGCGGCCTTCTAGCAAAAGCACGGGCCGGCGACCAATGCCACTTATGTTGACGGCACGATGCGTTGCAAAATGCATCGCCGCTTAACGCGTTATTTACCATGTTCTTGTGACAGTGCGAGCCGAACCCCCGCCCCTCCCGAGGGTGGGTGCCCCGTCTCCATGGTGCTGGGGAACCTCATGGCCCGCGCGTATCAGCAATCCCAGCCAATCGACTATGACGGCGATCGCGGCTCCTCCGAATGGCAGTCGCTGCGCCAGGAGCTCGTCGCCCTGCTCGACCAGGTGGACGGGCAGGTCGCCCGCACCCGCGCCGACACGCCGCTGAGCGAGCGGGTGCGCGACGTGCGCCACCAGCTCGTCGAAGCCGAGCAGCGCGCGCCGCAGCGGCCGCGCGAGACGCCGCGGCCGGCCATAGGCGGCGGGCGCGACAGCCTGCAGGCCGCCATCGACCAGATCCGCTCGCGCCAGGGCGTGCCGGTGCCACGCCGCGAAGCCGTCGCGCCGCCACCGCCGCCGCAGCCGCGCGGCAACGAGGGCGCCGTGCTCGAACAGCTCGCACAGGCGGTGGGCGGCATTTCGGGCCGCCTCGAACGGCTCGAAGGCGACATCAAGGCCCAGCTCAAGTCGGGCGCCAGCGTCAAGGACGTCGCCGACCAGGTGGCGCAGCTCGCCCATGTGGTCGAGCTGCTGGCCGGCGCGGTGGGCGAGACCGGCCAGGTCAAGCGCCTCGAAGGCCAGATCGCGAGCCTCGGGCGAATCATGTCGCAGGGCCGCGAGATGGATGTCGCGACGCTGACGCGCCGGCTCGACGACGTGGCCGCCACGGTCGGCAAGCTGGCCGAGCTGCAGGTGCATTTCACCGACAAGCTCGCCAATCCGGCCGATACCGATGTGGTGCGCGACGGCATGCGCGCCATCGAGGAGGGCGTGCGCAGCGTCTATGACCGCATCGATGCGCTGGAGCGGCAGGCGGCGCTGCCGCCCGCCGATCTCGAGCACCTGACGGGCGAGATGGCCCGCTTCACCGAGACGCTGCGCGAGAGCGGCGGGCAGCCGCACAATCTCGTCGAGCTGGTCGATGCCCTCAACAGCCGCATCTCCGACATCGAATCGGGCGACCGGCTGCTCGGGGCGCTGCGCGACGATCTCGCGGCGCTGCGCGAGGCGGTGACCGGTGCGCTGGCGCCGCGCTTCGAGGCGCTCGAAGAGCGGCTCGCCGATGTCGGCACGCGCGCCGACATGGAAGAGATCGGCCGGCAGATCGACCGGCTGCACGACCGGCTGGGCGAGCGGCAGGCCGACCCCGGCATCAGCCAGCTCGAAGCGCAGGTGCGCCAGCTCGTGGCGCGCATGGACCAGACCGGCGAGCAGCTCAGCGGGCTGGCGCGGCTCTATTCCGACTCGACGGCCGGCGGCGCGGCCGAGTTCGACCTCGACGCGATGGCCGAGATGGTCGCCTCGCGCACCGCCGAGGCGGTGTCGCGGCAGGCGCCCGAGCGCTCCTTCGCCGAGACCATCGACGGCCTCGAAGCGCGCATCACCGCGATGCTCCGGGACATGCAGTCCGACAGCGCCGTCGATGATTTCGGCGGCATGGAAGCGGGCATCAGCGAGGTCAACGACCGGCTGCGGCGGCTCGAATCGTCGCTGGCGGGGCGGCCCATGCCGCTGGCCGGCAACGCCGCGCCGGCGCCCGCCGAGGCGATCATCGAGACGCCGGAACCGGCCGAGCCCGAGCCCGAGCCGGCCCCCCTGCCCGTCCGGTCCGACGCCATGCCGCGCGACCCGGCCGCGGACGCGCCGCTCACCGCGCCGCCCTTCCCCGACCCGCTGTCCGCCGAGCCGAAGGCGGCGCCGCGCAAGCGCCACCCCGGCCTCGACGCCGAGATGTCGCTCGCCGCGCTCTATGACAGCAAGCCGGCCGCACCCAGCGCGCCGCCGGCCTTCGAGCCGCCGCCGGCGCCGACCCCGAGCGCCGATTTCATCGATGCCGCGCCGCAGCCCGTCGCCGAGGCGCCGCGCGCCCCGTCCGCCGACGCGGCCCCGGTCAATACCTTCATCGCGGCGGCACGTCGCGCGGCGCAGCGCCAGACCAAGGCCACGCCGCCGGCGCCGGCGGCAGCCGCCTCCGGCTCGCTGATCGCGCGCGCCCTGTCGCGCTTCCAGACCGCCGAGCCCGACATGGCGCCCGCCAGGCCGGAGCGCGCGCCGCGCACCCTTGCCGGCGACAAGCCGGCGCGGACCGTCTACACGCCCGAGCCGGTGCTGCCGGAGCCGGCGCCCTCGCTCGAAGCGCAGGTCAAGGACGAGGCGCCCGGTGCCGAAGCGGCGGCCAAGGCGAGCTTCCTCGCGCGCCATCGCCGCGCCCTGCTGCTCGGGGCGCTGCTCGTCGCGGTCGGCCTGCTGGCCGCCAATCTCGTGGCGCAGCGCATGCGCGCCGCCCCGGTCGAGGCTGCCGCCGTCAGCGCCGCCCCGCTGCTCACCGACCAGGCGCCGGCGCCGGCCGCTGCCGCGGCGGACCATACGCCGCGCGTCATCGAGCAGACCGATTCGCTCCAGACCGGCGCCATCGACGCCGCGGCGGCGCACGGCTTCACCAGCACGCCCGTGCAGGCCATGCCGAGCGCCTTCGCGGCGGCGACCGAGCTTGCCGGCGTCGATAGCGTGGCGCCGCTGGTGCCCGAGCCGAGCCCGGTGCATGTGGCGCCGCCGCCCGAGAGCGTCGGGCCCGATGCGCTGCGCGAGGCGGCCGCCTCCGGCGACGTGCGCGCCCAGTTCGAGGTGGCGGCGATCTTCACCGAGGGCCGCGCCGTGCCGCAGGACTACGCGGCGGCGGCGATGTGGTACGAGCGCGCCGCGGCGGCCGGCTTCGCGCCGGCGCAGTACCGGCTGGGCTCGCTCTATGAGAGCGGCGACGGCGTCGAGAAGAACCTCGAGACGGCCAAGCTCTGGTACGAGCGCGCCGCCGAGGCGGGCAACCGCATGTCGATGCACAATCTCGCGGCGCTCTATGCCGGCGGCCAGCTCGGCAAGCAGCAGTTCGATGCCGCCGCCAAATGGTTCGAGGAGGCGGCGCGGCGCGGCCTCACCGACAGCCAGTTCAACCTTGGCATGCTCTATGCGCGCGGCCTCGGCGTGCCGCAGAGCCTCGAGGATTCCTACAAATGGTTCGGCATCGCGGCGCTGAGCGGCGACAAGGACGCCGCCAAGGCGCGCGACGACATCGCCCGCTCGCTCGACGCCGAGGCGATGACGCGGCTCGCCGACATCGTCAACAACTTCAAGCCCGAGCCCATCGACCTCGCCGTCAACTTCGCGCCCATCGGGACGTGGTCGAAGGACTTCGACCCCGGCGAGCCGATCACCACGCACGACATCGTGGCGTCGGTGCAGAAGGCGCTGGGCCGGCTCGGCTACGACATCGGCACGCCGGACGGCATCGCCGGCACCAAGACGACCGCGGCGATCAAGGCCTTCGAAAAGGCGACCGGCATGAGCCAGGTCGGGCTGATCAATCCGCGGCTGCTCGCGGTGCTCGGCAGCCAGCCCGTGTAATGACCACGTCTCATTGTCGTCGCAGAGTCGAACGACAGTGTGCATACTGATCTGAGGGGGCGCGGGGCCTGACCCTGCGCCCCCTCCGTACATCCTCGTTCCGCTTTGCGACTCGCAGGATCGGTCCTGCGGCTCGCGCTCCAACAGGCCCGCCTTGCAGATCTATCTGCCGATCGCCGAGCTTTCGATGAACCTCTTCTTCCTCGTGGGGATCGGAGGGGCGGTGGGCTTCCTGTCGGGTCTGTTCGGGGTGGGCGGCGGCTTCCTTCTGACGCCGCTGCTGATCTTTTCGGGCGTACCGGCGCCGGTGGCGGTGGCCTCGGTGACCGGCCAGGTAGCGGCGGCCTCGACCTCGGGGGCGCTCAGCTACTACCGGCGCGGCGGCATCGACCTGCACCTCGCCATGTACCTCATTCTCGCCTCGACCATCGGGGCGATGATGGGGGTTGCGACCTTCTCGCTGCTGCAGGCGGCGGGGCAGTTCGACCTGTTCATCTCGGTCGCCTATCTCGTGCTGCTCGGCTTCGTCGGCACGCTGATGATGGTCGAGTCGGTGCGCACGCTGATGCGCCGGCGCGCCGGCATGGTGGTGCGCGACAACCTGCCCAGCCAGCACAACTGGATGCACGGGCTGCCGCTGCGCATCCGCTTCAAGAAATCGCGGCTCTATATCTCCGTGCTGCCGGTGCTCGCCATCGGCGTGTTCATCGGCTGGGTCGGGGCGCTGCTCGGCGTCGGCGGCGGCTTCATCCTCGTGCCGGCGCTGGTCTATCTGCTGCGCGTGCCGGGCAATGTGGTGATCGGCACGTCGCTCTTGCAGGTGGTGGCGATGATGTCGGTCACCACCGTGCTGCAATCGCTGAGCAGCGACAGCGTCGATATCCTGCTCGCCTTCTGCCTCATGGTGGGCGGCACCATCGGCGCGCAGTTCGGCGCCTCGGCCGGTAAATATCTGCGCGGCGACCAGTTGCGGGCGCTGCTCGCGCTGCTCGTCCTCGCCGTCGCCATCCGCTTCGGGCTGACGCTGGTCTTGGCGCCGTCCGATCCCTATTCGATGGCGCTGCTCAAGGCGGGGGGGCTATGAGACGGCTCGCCCTCGCCCTGCTGTTCCTGTTCGCCGCGGCGCCGGCCGGCGCCGAGCGGCTCAACTCCATCGTCTCGACGCCGGTGGTGCAGATCACCTCGAGCTTCGACGGCGCGGTGCTGAGCCTCTTCGGCAGCATCGAGCCCGACGTGCCCGGCACGCCGATCGCGGGCCCCTACAACATCGTCACCGTGGTGACGGGGCCGCTGCAGGACCGCGTGACGCGCGTCAAGACCAGCAATTTCGGCATCTGGTCGAACACCGAGGAGGTGAAGTTCAAGCACTTCCCCTCGTTCTACGCGGTGATCGCCAGCGGCCGGCTCGACAGCATCGCCAGCGAGGCGGTGCTCGAGGCCAACACCATCCGTCCCATCGACCAGGCGCGCAAGACGGCGCAGGCGACCGGGCTCAAGGCCGAGCGGTTCAGCGGCCAGCTCGTGCGGCTGATGACCGAGGAGAACCATTTCGTCACCCGCGAGGACGGCGTGCGGTTCCTCTCCGACACGGCGTATTTCATCAACCTGGCGCTGCCCAGCGACGTCGCCAACGGCGCCTTCCTCGTGCGCACCTATGTGCTCAAGGACAAAGAGGTGGTGGCCGAGCGGGCCGACGGCTTCTCGGTGCGCAAGTCCGGTTTCGAGAACTTCGTGTTCGTCGCCTCGCGCCAGCAGCCGCTGCTCTACGGCCTGTTCTGCGTGCTGCTGGCGCTGGGCAGCGGCTGGCTCGCCGGCGTCGTCTTCAAGCGCTGACCAGCCGGCGCGGGCTCACCGGATAGAGGCGCGCCCGCCCGAGCATGGTGACCTCCAGCGCCGGCAGGTCGAACAGGCCCGCGAAGGCCGGCCCGAGGATGTTCAGGCTGCCGGTGCCGGCGCCATAGGCGGGCAGCAGCAGCAGCTTGCCGTCATGCACGAAGCAGGGCCGGCGCGCCGCCGCGCCATTGGCGTAGACGGCGGCGGCGGGATGCAGGTGGCCGGCGATCATCCCTGGCGTGCCGCGCCGCGGCTCATGCACGAGGGTCAGCCCGCGATGCTCGAGCCGCGTCCGGCAGACGCCGCCCAGCGCGTGTGGCGACGGATCGTGATTGCCGCCGAGCCAGGTCCAGTGCGCGCGCCCGCACAGGGCGGCGAGGCGCAGCCGGTCGGCCTCGAGCAGCGTCGTCGTGCCCTCGTCGCGATGGAAGCTGTCGCCGAGCGCCACCACCCGCTCGGCGCCGGTCCTCGCGAGGTCGCGCTCGAGGCGCCTGAGGGTCAGGCCGGTGTCGTAGGGCGGCAGCAACTGGCCGCGGCGCGCGAAGGACGAGAACTTCTCGAGATGCAGGTCGGCGACGAGCAGCATCGATTCGGCGCGCCAGAACAGGGCGCCCGACAGCAGCGGCTCGAACTCGTGGCCGGCGAAGCGGAGCAGCACGGGCGGCGCCTCACTTGCCGGTGCGGCGGGGGCCGCGCTGGTCTGCATCGGTGCCGAGCGCCTCTCTCATCAACTCGTCGGCGGCGTCGGCCATCGCGCTTTCGCGGCCTTCGCCGAAGATCGGGGTTTTGCCGATGTCGATGAGGATCGGTACCGCAAGCGGCGAGATTCGGTCGAGGGGCTTGTGCACGATGTTGTGGCGGATGCGCTTCAGCAGATGCCCCAATCGCTCGATGTCGAGCAGGCCGCGGGCGGCGTCGCGGCGCGTCGCCTGGATGAGGATGTGGTCGGGCTCGTGCGCGTAGAGCACGTCGTAGATGATGTCGGAGGACACCGTCACCTGCCGGCCGGTCTTCTCCTTGCCGGGGTGGCGGCGCTCGATGAGGCCGGCGATGATGGCGCAGTTGCGGAAGGTGCGGCGCATGAGCTGGCTCTCGTAGAGCCAGTCCTCGAGGTCGTCGCCGAGCATGTCCTCGTCGAACAGCTCGGCCAGCGACAGCCGGCCGCTGCGGATCAGCGCGCCGAAATCGCCCAGGCCCCAGATGGCGAGCGCATAGTCGGAGGCGACGAAGCCGAGCGGGCGGGCGCGGGCGCGCTCCAGCCGGCGGGTCAGCAGCATGCCGAGCGTCTGGTGCGCCAGCCGCCCCTCGAACGGATAGCAGACGAGATAGTTCTGCGCGCCGCGCGGAAAGGTCTCGACCAGCATGGACTCGGCCGGCGGCAGCACCGAGGCCTCGTGCTGGAGGCGCAGCCAGTCGCTCACCTGCTCGGGCAGCACGCTCCAGTGCGCCGGATCGGAGAGGAGCTTGCGCACGCCCGCCGCGAGATAGGTCGAGAGCGGGAACTTGCCGCCCATGTAGGAGGGGATCTTGGGGTCGGTGGCGCTGGAGCGCGAGACATAGGCCTCGGTCTCGAACATGCCCTCATAGGCCACCACCTCGGAGCCGAAGACGAAGGTGTCGCCGCGCACCAACTGGTCGATGAAATATTCCTCGATCTCGCCGAGGACGCGCCCGAAGCGGCCGATGGGACCGGTGGCGCGCCGCTGGTCGCGGCCGCGTCCGCCGCGCACCAGCCGCACCTTGATCATCGGGTCCTCGACGATGGTGCCGACATTGAGCCGGTATTGCTGGGCGATGGTCGGGTTGGCGATGCGCAGCCGCCCGTCCGGCAGGCGCCTCAGCTTGGCGTAGCGCTCATAGGCGCGCAGCGCGTAGCCGCCGGTCGCGACGAAATCGACGACGCGCTCGAAGGTCTCCCAGTCGAGGTCGCGATAGGGCCAGGCGCGGCGCACCTCGTCGAAAAAGGCGAGCGGGTCGAGCGGGGCGGCGCAGGCCATGCCGAGCGTATGCTGGGCGAGCACGTCGAGGCCGCCCGGCGACGGCTCCTCGGAATCCTGCACATTGTTCGCCACCGCTTCGAGCGCCGCCTCGCATTCGAGCACCTCGAAGCGGTTGGAGGGCACGAACAGCGCCTTGGAGGGCTCGTCCATGCGGTGGTTGGAGCGGCCGATGCGCTGCAACATGCGCGAGGCGCCCTTGGGCGCGCCGACCTGTACCACGAGATCGACGTCGCCCCAGTCGATGCCGAGGTCGAGGGTCGAGGTGCACACCACCGCCTGCAAGGTGCCGGCGACCATGGCGCTCTCGACCCGCCGCCGCTGCTCGACGGCGAGCGAGCCGTGATGCAGCGCAATGGCGAGGTTGTCGTCGTTGATGGCCCACAAATTCTGGAACAGCATCTCCGCCTGCGAGCGCGTGTTGACGAAGAGCAGCGTCGTCTTGTGCTCCTTGATGACCGCATAGAGCTCGGGCACCGCGTAGAGAGTCGAATGGCCGGCCCAGGGCACGCGCTCGCCCGAGGCGAGGATGGAGAGGTCCGGCTTCGCCCCGGCGGCGCCGACCAGCAGGTCGGTGCGCGCCGCAGGCAGCGGCGCCGCGATCCAGTCGCGCAACAGGTCGGGGCGCGCCACGGTGGCCGACAGCGCCGTGAGGCGCAGCGCCGGGGCGTAGCGCGCGAGGCGCGCCAGAGCGAGCGACAACAGCTCGCCGCGTTTGTTGGTCACCAGCGCGTGCAATTCATCGAGGACGATGCGGCGCAGCCCGGCGAAGACGGCCGGCGCCTGCTCGTGGCTGAGCAGCAGCGCCAGTTGCTCGGGCGTCGTCAGCAGCACGTTGGGCGGCTGCCGCCATTGCCGCGTGCGGCGCGCGGCCGGCGTGTCGCCGGTGCGCGTCTCGACCGTCACCGGCAGCTCCATCTGCGCAATGGGCGTCGTCAGGTTGCGCGCCACATCGACCGCCAGCGCCTTGAGCGGCGATATATAGAGCGTATGGAGCCCGTCGCGCGGCGCGTGGGCGAGATCGTCGAGCGTCGGCAGGAAGCCGGCCAGCGTCTTGCCGGCGCCGGTGGGGGCGATGAGCAGCGCCGAGGCGCCGGCCTGCCAGCTCGCCAGCACGTCGAGCTGGTGGCGGCGCGGCGCCCAGCCCTGGCGGGCGAACCAGTCGGCGATCGTCGGGTGGAGCAGCACGGGCACGGGGTCTCGCGTGAAGCCCGCAAGATAGGGGGACGGCAGGCAACAACCAAGGGGCGCAGACGGACGGTCGCAGTCAGGTTCCTCCCCCGCGAAGCGGGGAAGGGGGCCGCCCCACGCTCAGCGCCAGCGGCGCCCCCCTTCCGTCGCCTCACGGCGCCACCTTCCCCCGTAAACGGGGGAAGATCCTCGACTGAAAGACCCGGCCCTGCTCCACCACCCTCTCAGTCTGGTGGATATGGCGGCGCCGCGCCCTGTCATCCCTGTCGCCCCGGCGGAGGCCGGGGCCTAGTAAACGAGGCGGCCGGCGTAGTTCGAAATCGCCTGCCCAGTGCGTACTGGGTCCCGGCCTCCGCCGGGACGACAGCAGGGAGCGCTTCTTCGCTACTCGCTACTCGCTCCTCCCTCTCCCCTCCCGTTTCCGCCTTGGCGTGAAATGCTCTAAGGAGCCGGCATGGAGACGCTCAGCCTCACCCCCGACGAGGCGCTGGCCCTGCTGTCGCAGCGGGCGGCGGCCCTCATGGGCCGCCCCCGCCGCATGGTGCTCGGCCTTGCCGGCGGGCCCGGCGTCGGCAAATCGACGCTGGCGGAAAAGCTGGTCGCGACGCTCGGGAGCGATGCCGCCTATGTGCCGATGGACGGGTTCCACCTGCCGCACGCGCAGCTCGAAGCCATGGGGCTCGCGGCCGACAAGGGCATGCCGCACACCTTCGACGGCGCCGGCTTCGCCGCCTGCCTCGCGGCGCTCAAGGCCGCCGATGGGCCGCTACGCATCCCCGCCTATTCGCGCCAGATCGAGGACGTGGTGGCGGACGCGCTCGCCATTCCGGCAACCGCGCGGTTGCTGGTGGTGGAGGGCAACTACCTGTTGCTCGAGGCCGCGCCGTGGCATCGGGTGCGCCCGCTCATCGACCTCGCGGTCTATCTCGAGGTGCCGCGCGCGCTGGCGCGGACGCGGCTCTTGCAGCGGCACGCGGCGGCGGGCCTCTTTACCGAGGCGCGCAACCTCGCCCATGTGGCGCGCGTCGATCTGCCGAATTTCGACCTCGTCGCGGGCTCGCGCCCGCGTGCCGACCTCGCCATCGCCCTCATCACCGAGACCTGAATGACCGCCGTTCGCCCGAGCTACCCCTTCACGGTGCGCAGCCGCGATGTCCTCGCCATCGCGCTGCCCGCGTGCTTCGCCTTCATCACCGAGCCGCTGGTCGGGCTCGTGGACATCACCATCATCGGCCGGCTCGGCGATGCCGGCCTGCTGGGCGGGCTGGTGCTGGGCGCGCTGGTGTTCGATTTCCTGTTCTCGATGGCGTATTTCCTGCGCATCGGCACCGCCGGGCTGACGGCGCAGGCGGTGGGCGCGCGCGACCGCGACGACGGGCTGCTGCACGCCGTGCGCGCCATCGTGCTGGCCGTCGCCATCGGCCTCGGCATGGCGGTGCTGAGCCCGCTGATCCTGTGGATCGCCGAGCTGGCGCTGGCGCCGCAAAGCGGCGTGGCCGAGGCGATGGCCGGCTATTTCTACGTGCGCATCATCGGGGCGCCGCTGGTCCTGTTGAACTACGTGCTGCTCGGTTGGTTCTACGGGCGCGCCGCCGCGACCACCGGCATGCTGCTGCAGATCCTGCTGCACGGCGTCGACATCGTGCTGTCGGCGACCTTCGTCTTCGCCTTCCATATGGGCGTCGTCGGCGCGGCGCTCGGCACGCTGATCGGCGAGCTCGTCGCCGTGCTGGCCGGGCTCGCGCTGTTCGTGCGGCATTATGGCGGCGTGCGCCCCCTGTTGGCGCGCATCGCGCCCGGCGCGCTGCGCGAGGGCGCGGCGCTCCGCCGGCTGGTCAGCCTCAACCGCGATTTGATGATCCGCTCCATCGCGCTGATGAGCGCCTATGGCTGGTTCGCCGCGCAGGGCTCGCGCATGGGCGAGGTGGCGCTGTCGGCAAACGCCATTCTGCTCAACCTGCTGCTGATCGTCGGCTTCTTCCAGGACGGCATCGCGCAGGCCGCCGAACAGCTCAGCGGCAAGGCGCTCGGCGCCAACTGGCGGCCCGCCTTCCACGCGGCCTACCGGCTGAGCTTTGCCTGGGGGCTCGGCATCTCGATCGTGCTGGCGCTGGTCTGGTCCATTTTCGGCGACGCGGTGATCGGGGTGATGACCACCAACGAGGAGGTGCGGCGCTTCGCCAACGAGTATCTGTGGATCGCGGCGCTGTGCGCGCTCAGCTTCATGCCGGCCTTCGTCTTCGACGGCATGCTGGTGGGGCTGACGCAGAACGCCATGATGCGCAACGGCACGCTGGTGTCGCTGGCGGTGTTCCTCGTCGCCGCGCTGGCGCTGCAACCGCCGTTCGGCAATCTCGGCCTGTGGGCGGCGATGCATGTGTGGTTCATCGCGCGGGGCCTCTATTTCTGGGTGGCGCTCAGCCGCAAGCAGGCGCTGCTATTTGCGTGAGGCCCAGGCGGCGGTGTCGCTGCCGACGAGTTCGGCGATGTTGGCCTTGCCGGCCGCGCGGACGCGGGTCACGAGGCCCTGCTTGATGCGCGCGAGCAGGTCGAGGCCGCCGAAGACCAGCGCCGAATAGAGCTGCACGGCATTGGCGCCCGCCATGAACTTCTGCCAGGCACTGTCGGGCGAATGGATGCCGCCCACGCCGATGAGGGGCAGATCGGTGCGCTGGCGCATCTGGGCGAGGCGGATGGTCGACAGCTCAAAGAGCGGCTTGCCGCTCAGCCCGCCCGCTTCGTTCGCATGCTCGCGGCCGGCGACCGTGTCGCGCGAGATCGTGGTGTTGGAGACGATGAGCCCGTCGAGGTCGGTTGCGGCGACGACGGCAGCGATGGCATCGAGCGCCGCCTCGTCGAGATCGGGCGCGAGTTTGAGGAAGACGGGGATGCGCGTCCGCGCCCTCGCGCGCGCGCCGAGGGCGGCGTCGAGCAGGCGGCGCAGCGCGTCGGCCTGCTGCAGGTCGCGCAGGCCGGGCGTATTGGGCGAGGAGATGTTGACGGTGAGGTAGTCGGCGCGGTCGGCGAAGCGGGAAACGCCGGCGGCATAGTCGGCGGCGAAATCGGCGCTGTCCTTGTTGGCGCCGATATTGACGCCGAGCGCGGCCGGCACGCGCACCTCGCTGAGGCGCCGATAGACCGCCTCGTGCCCCTCATTGTTGAAGCCCATGCGGTTAATGACGCCATCGACAGCGGGCAGGCGGAAGAGGCGCGGGCGCGGATTGCCCGGCTGCGGGCGCGGCGTCACGGTGCCGACCTCCACCATGCCGAAGCCCATCAGCGCCAGGGCGCGCGGCACCTCGCCCTGCTTGTCGAAGCCGGCCGCCATGCCGACGGGGTTGGCGAGGTCCAGCCCGGCGAGCGTGGTCCGCAGCTCGGGCGGGTCGGGCTCCGTCTGCGGCGGGGCGAGGCCGAGGCGCAGCGCGGCGATGGTCGCGCCATGCGCCGTCTCGGGGTCCATGCGCAAGAGGCTGTCGCGGGTCAGCCCGGCGACGAGCGGCAGGCGCAGCAGCGGCGCGAGGCCCGAGAGGATCATCGCACCCAGTCCGGCAGCGTGAAGCTGCCGTCCGCCCCGACCGAAAAGACCATATGTTCGCCAACCAAATGCATCGGGAAATCGCCATAGAGATGCGGAAAGAGCTGGCCGCCGCGCGACGGCTCCCAGCGCAGAGCCTCGCCCAGCGGCGCTGCCGGCACGGCGAACAGCACCAGGTCCCCCTGCCCGGCAAAGTGCAGCCGCAGCGTCTCGGCCAGCTGTTCCGCGGTGGAAAAATGTACATAGCCATCAACATGATCGACCGGCATGCCGGTGAACCGCCCGGCGGCGCGGGAGGCGTCGAAGACGGCGCGCGAGGCGATCTTGTAGACGAAGCGGGGAGCGGAGGCGACCATGCCCCCCTGATGGCAATGGCCGGGCCGCGGCGCAAGGCCTTTACAGCCCCATGCGCAAGAGATAAGAAATAGGACTTCGGTCCTCTCGTGGGACTATTTTCCTTTCCGGTTCCGCCAATGCTGTCGCATAGCGCCATTTGGGATGCAATCGACGCGCTGGCGCGCCGCCACGGCTTTACACCCTCCGGGCTGGCCAAGATCGCAGGCCTCGATTCCACCGCCTTCAACCCGTCCAAGCGCATGAGCCGCGACGGGCGGGGCCGTTGGCCGTCCACCGAAAGCATCGCCAAGCTGCTCGAGGCGACGGGCGAGAGTTTCGACGAGTTCCTGTCGATGGGCGGCGCGTTCCTGCAATATGAGCGGCCGCCGCAGCCCGGCACCGTGGTGCCGCTGCTCGGCCTCGCGCAGGCGGGCGCCGGCGGCTTCTTCGACGCGGCGGGCTTTCCCGCCGGCCAGGGCTGGGACGAGGTGCGGCTGCCCGGACCGGGCGAGAGCGGCATCTATGCGCTCGAAGTCACCGGCGATTCGATGCTGCCGCTCTATCGCGACGGCGACCGCATCGTCGTGTCGCCCGGCGAGCAGGTGCGCCGCGGCGACCGCGTGGTGGTGAAGACGCGCGGCGGCGAGGTGATGGCCAAGGTGCTGGCGCGGCAGACGGCGAACGTCGTCGAACTGCACTCCCTCAACCCCGCCCACCCGCCCCGGCTGCTGGAGATGAAGGACGTCGAATGGATCGCAAGGATCATCTGGGCGAGCCAGTGAGGGAGATCGGCAGTCGGGAGTAGGCAATAGGCAGTCGGGAGAAGCGAATAGCGAGTAGCGCTCCCTCTGTCGTCCCGGCGGAGGCCGGGACCCAGTACGCACTGGGCAAGCGATTTTGAACTATGCGGGCCGCGACGTTTACTAGGCCCCGGCCTCCGCCGGGGCGACAGAGGGCGGCGGGGTGCGGCCGTACCCACAGTGTGAGAGGGGGGCGCCGGTGGGCGCCCGCCTCGAGCCGCCGCTCAGGCGGCCTTGATGAGTTTGCCGGCGAGGGCGGCGTGGATGAGGGCGCGGGTTTCGGGGACGCCGTAGAGGGCGATGAAGCTGCCGAAGCGGGGGCCCTGGTCGGCGCCGAGCAGAACCTCGTAGATGGCGCCGAACCAGTCGCGCAGCGGCTCGAAACGGTGGGCCTTGCCGACCTCGTAGACGATGTTCTGCAACTCCTCGGCGGGGAGCCCGTCCTTGCCTTCGAGCTGGTCGGCGAGGTCCTGGAGGGCGACGCGCTCCTTGTCGGTGGGGGCGCGGAAGATCTTGGCGGCGCGCACCTTGTCGTTGAAGTAGCGCAGGGCATAGCCGGCGAGCCGGTCGAGCTCGGGATTGGTGTCGGCGGTGACGCCCGGCAGGCGGCGTGAAATATAGGTCCACAGCGCCGCCTTGTCGTGGGCGTTGGCGGCCGAGGCAAGGTTGAGCAGGAGCCCGAAGCTCACCGGCACATCGACCGCGGGCACCTTGCCGGCGTGGATGTGGAAGGCCGGGTTCTCGAGCGCCGCCGCTTCGTCCTGGCCGGCATAGGCGGCGACGTGCTGGTAATATTCATCGACGGCGCGCGGGATGACGTCGAAATAGAGGCGCTTGGCGACGCGCGGCTTCTGGAACATGTAGAGCGCGAGGCTTTCGGGCGAGGCATAGGCCAGCCACTCGTCGATGGTGAGGCCGTTGCCCTTCGACTTCGAGATCTTCTGGCCGTGCTCGTCGAGGAACAGCTCGTAGACATAGTGCTCGGGCGGCGTGCCGCCGAGGATGCGGCAGATGGCGTCGTAGACGTGCTGATTGGTCTGGTGGTCCTTGCCGAACATCTCGAAATCGACGCCGAGCGCGTACCAGCGCATGCCGAAATCGGGCTTCCATTGCAGCTTGCAGTGGCCGCCGGTCACGGGAAGCGTGGTCTCGGTGCCGTCCTCGTCGTCGAAGGTGATGGTGCCCGCCTGTGGATCGACGTTCTTCATGGGCACGTAGAGGACGCGGCCGGTGCGCGGCGAGATGGGCAGGAAGGGCGAATAGGTCGCCTGCCGCTCGGCGCCGAGCGTGGGCAGCATCACCGCCATGATCTCGTCGTACTTTTCGGCGGCGCGCCGCAGCGCGGCGTCGAAGCGGCCCGAGGTATAGTAGTCGGTGGCGCTGGCGAACTCGTAGTCGAAGCCGAAGGTGTCGAGGAAGCGCCGCAGCATGGCGTTGTTGTGGTGCCCGAAGCTCTGGTAATCGCCGCCGAAGGGGTTCGGCACGCGGGTCAGCGGCTGGTGCAGGTACGGCTCCAGCGCGGCGCGGTCGGGCACGTTGTCCGGGATCTTGCGCATGCCGTCCATGTCGTCGGAAAAGCACAGCAGGCGCGTCGGAATCTCGTCGCGGGTCAGCAGGCGGAAGGCGGTGCGCACCATGGTGGTGCGGGCCACCTCGCCGAAAGTGCCGATATGGGGCAGGCCCGAGGGGCCGTAGCCGGTTTCGAACAGGGCCTCGCGCTTGCCGGTTTTCTCGAGCCGCGCGACGATTTTGCGCGCCACCTCGAAGGGCCAGGATTTGGCGGTCCGGGCGGCGGCGAAAAAAGCGGGATCGAGCGGCGGAAGCGGGGCGGCAGTCACGGGCGGGGCCTTGTGGGGAAAGATGGGCGGTTTTCCCTAGCGCGACCGGCAAAGTCAATGGTCGCCGGCTGGACAAGCGGGGTGCCGCTGCCTAGGTAACGGGGGTTTTCCGCCCCCCGAGGTATCCGCCCATGCCCATGTCCGCCCACGAGGCCCTGATCCACCTGATGGTGATCGCGGCCAGCTCCGACGCCAAGGTGAGCGACCGCGAGCTCGAGATCATCAGCCGGCTGGTGAACCGGATGCCGGTGTTCGACACGTTCGACAGGAGCCAGCTCGGCCAGGTGGCGGCCGCGGCGATCGACCTCATCAAGGACTCGTCCAACCTCGACAAGGTGATGGCGATGGTGCTGGGCGCCCTGCCCCCGCGCCTGCACGACACCGGCTACGCGCTGGCGGTGGAGGTGGCGACCGTGGATCTGCGGCTCGAGCAGGAAGAGCTGCGCTTCCTCGAAATGATCCGCGACGGGCTGCAGATGGACAATCTGGTGGCCGCCGCGATCGAGGCGTCGGCACGGGCGAGGTTGAGGAAGGCGGAGTAGGCAGTCGGCAATCGGCAATCGGAAGAAACCCGACTGCCGCTCAATAAAACCCCACCGGGAACCACCGCAGATAGAGCTCGTCCAATTCGCCCGAGCGCTTGAGGCGGACGAGGCTGTAATCGATGGCCTGGCGGGTGGCGTCGTGGCCGGGGGCGAGGGCGATGGCGAGGCCGTCGCCGAACAGGTCGGGCCGGAAATAGGGCAGGCCGGCGAAGGCGCAGCAATCGCCGCCGGCATTGAACCAGAAGCTGGCGCGCATGGCGTCGCCGAAATAGGCCGCGGCCGTGCCGTCGCGCACCGCTTCGAGCGCCGCGATCTCGGAGTCGAAGGGCAGCGGCTGCGCTTCGGGCAGGTAGCGGCGGAGGAAGGTCTCGTGGGCCGAGCCGGCGCGCACGGCGACCGGCTTGCCGGCGAGGCTCGCGGGATCGAAGGCGGCCGGCGCGGGGGCGCGGGTGACGAAGCGGCCGGGCAGCATCAGGTAGATATTGGTGAAGTCGTAGAGCGCACCATTGGCCGGCGTCAGGGCGAGGCCGGCGATGAGGGCGTCGCCCTGCCCGTCCTCCAGCGCCTTGCCGGCCTGCTCCCACGGCCAGGCCTGGATGGTGCAGGTGATGGCGAGATCGGCGCAAATGGCGCGGGCGAGATCGACATTGAAGCCGATGAGCTCGCCGGCCGTGTCGCGATAGTTGAAGGGCGGGAAATCGGCGGTGGTGAGGAAGCGGATGGAGGGCACCGCCGCGAGGTTGGGCACGAGGTCGCGGGCGCTCGGATCGGCGTGATAGGGCAGCGCCTGCGCCGCGGCGGGCAGCGTCATGAGGGCAACAAGAACGAGCGAAAGGACGGCGCGCATCGGAGTCCGCAACAAGGCTTCAGCGGCGCTTATGCCGCAGATTGGTCGCGATGGCGAGGCGGGGGGAGGGAGACGGCAGTCGGCAATCGGCCAGCGACGTTCCCGCATCCCCGATGAGGCACGGTCGTGCCGTCGGGGATCTTCCCCCGCAAGGCGGGGGAGGAGCCCGACTGTTGTCACCCGGTTATGCACTGGTGCTCACAACCCTCTTGCGCGGCGGGCGGCGCGGGCGTTTGATCGACCTCGTAGATTTACTTAGAGCCATTTTCGACTGGGCGCTTCCTGGGGGGCGGTCATGTCTCAAAGCCTTTGCGCATCCGCGCTGCTGCGCGGATTGCTCGGCCCCGTCTGCGCGACGGACGCGCTGGCGGAAAAGCACCTCGCGGCAGCGGCGGCGCTCGCCATGGACCCGCTCGATTATTGTGCGCATCAGCATGGGCTGGGCAACGCCACCGTGTGGCGGCGGGCGGCGGCATGGGCCGGCTTCGGCTTCGCCGCGACGCTGCCGATACGGCCGGCGCCGGCGCTGGGCCCGCCCGACCGGCTCACGCATCTGGGCGCGGCGCGCAGCTTCCGCCAGAGCGTTCTGGGCGAGGAGCTGAGCTTCATCGCGCCGCGCTTCGACGAGGTGCTGCGGCTGGCCGCGGCGCGGCAGGAGGGAGAGCTGGAGCACGTCCGTTTCGCGCCGCCCGAGGCCATCGAGGCGGCGCTGGCGCGCGCCGCGAGCGCCGAGCTGATGGCCTATGCCCGCCAGCGGCTGACGCAGACATGGCCGCACGCCTCGGCGGCGGCGGATCTGTCGCGGGGCGCGCGGATCGGCTTCGTCTCGCTGTTCGCGGGCCTCATCGGGCTGGTGCTGGTCTCGGGCATCGTCATGCGGCCGCTGCTGGTGCCGGTGGTGGCGCTGCTGCTGATGACGCCGGGGCTGCTGCGACTGGCGGCGGCCTGGCCGGTGCCGATCGCGCCAGAGCCGCCGCCGCTCGCCGATGGCGAGCTGCCGGTCTACACGGTGCTGATCCCCTTGCGCGACGAGGCGCAGATGGTGCCGCTGCTCGGCCGCGCCATGGCGGCGCTCGACTATCCGCCGCACAAGCTCGACATCAAGTTCGTGGTGGAATCGCAGAGCCCGCGCACAGTGGCGGCGGTGGAAAGGCTGCTGGGCGATCCGCGCTTCCGGCTGGTGGTGGTGCCCGCGGGCGCGCCGCACACCAAACCCAAGGCCATCGACTATGCGCTGCCGCTGGCGCGCGGCGCGCTGCTGGTGGTCTACGACGCCGAGGACGTGCCCGACCCCGACCAGTTGCGGCTGGCGGCGGCGCGCTTCGCGGCCAGCCCCGGCGTTGCGTGCCTACAGGCCGAGCTGGTGCCCGAGAATGCGCATGAGAACGCGCTGACGGCGCTGTTCGCGGGCGAATATGCCGGGCTGTTCGGCCGGCTGCTGCCGGCGCTGGCGCGCTGGAACCTGCCGGTGCCGCTGGGCGGCACGAGCAACCATTTCCGCACCGCGGTGCTGCGCGAGCTGGGCGGCTGGGACGCCTTCAACGTCACCGAGGATGCCGATCTCGGCGTGCGGCTCAGGCGGCGGGGCCTGAGGGCCGAGACCTTCGCCAGCCGCACGCATGAGGAGGCGCCGCTCGGGCTCCTCGCCTGGATGGCGCAGCGCACCCGCTGGATGAAAGGCTGGATGCAGACTTATATCGTGCACAACCGGGCGCCGCTGCTGCTGCTCCGCGATGTCGGCTGGCCGGCGTTTCTCGGCTTTCAGGTGCTGGTGGGCGGCATGATCCTCGCTTCGCTCCTGCACACCATGTTCATCGGCGCGCTCTGCGGCCGGCTGCTCATCGGCGGCGTGGCCGCGCTGGTGCCGGCCGATATCTGGGACTGGGCCGCCGCGGTCATCCTCGCCACCGGCTATGGCGGCGCCTATGCGGTGGCGCTGAGCGGGCTCATGCACCAGCGCGCCTTTCACCTGATGGCGGTGCAGGCGCTGCTGCCGCTCTACTGGGTGCTGCATTCGGTGGCGGCGCTGCGGGCGGCGCACGAACTCATCACCCGCCCCGTCCACTGGGCGAAGACGACGCATGGGGTGACGCGGGTGGCGCGCGCCGGCGAGACGCGGCGGGCGGTGGTGCGGCCGGTCAGCGCGCGTAGCGGCTGAGGTCGAGGTCTGCGGTATCGATCTCGGGCGTCCGGCCCGACACGAGGTCGGCGAGGATGCGGGCCGAGCCGGCGGCCATCGTCCAGCCCAGCGTGCCGTGGCCGGTGCTCAAATAGAAATTGTCGAACTTCGCCCGGCCGATGACCGGCGTGCCGTCGGGCGTCATGGGCCTGAGGCCGCACCAGAAGCTCGCCGCGGCGAGGTCGCCGGCGCGTGGAAACAGGTCGCGCAGCGAGCGCTCGAGCGGCCCGCGCCGATGCGGGCGCAGCGTCATGTCCCAGCCGGCGATCTCGGCCGTGCCGCCGATGCGGATGCGGTCGTCGAAGCGGGTGGTGGCGACCTTGTAGGTCTCGTCCATCACCGTCGAGACCGGGGCCACCGCCGCGTCGGTGATCGGCACGGTGAGCGAGTAGCCCTTGATGGGGTAGACCGGCAGGCGGATGCCGAGCGGCGCGACGATGAGCGGCGTGTAGCTGCCGAGCGCGCCGATATAGGCGTCGGCGGTCAGCCGGCCGCGGCTGGTGCGCACGCCCGCGATGCGGCTGCCATCGGCCTCGATGGCATCGATGGAGGTGCCGAACTGGAACGTCACTCCGGCGTCCGCGGCGAGCCGCGCCATGCCCTCGGTGAAGAGCTTGCAGTCGCCGGTGTCGTCGTCGGGCAGGCGCAGGGCGCCGACGAAGGGCACTTCAGCCGTTGCCAGCCCCGGCTCGACGGCGAGGCACCCCTTGGGGTCGAGCACCTCGTAGCGCACGCCATACTGGCGCAGCACCGCGATGTCGCCGCCGATGTGATCGAGCTGCTGCTGCGTGCGGAAGAGCTGGAGCGTGCCCTGCTCGCGCCCGTCGAAGGCGAGGCCCGGCAGGCCGCGCAGGTCGGCCATGGCGGCGCTCGAATATTCGGCGAGGCGCACCATGCGCGCCTTGTTGACGGCATAGGCGCGCGCCGTGCAGTTGGCGAGCAGGCTCATGGCCCACAGCCACATGCGCGGGTCGAGCATGGGGCGGATGACCAGCGGGCCATCCGTCATCAACAGCCATTTGATCGCCTTGAGCGGAATGCCCGGCCCGGCCCAGGGCGAGGCGTAGCCATAGCTCAGCTCGCCGGCATTGCCGAAGCTGGTTTCGAGCGCGGGGCCCGGCTGGCGATCGATGACGGTGACTTCGTGCCCGGCCCTGGCAAGGGCATATGCCGAGGTGGTGCCAATAACGCCGGCACCCAGCACGAGGATTTTCATGGCGCGACAGTGCGGTGATTTGACCAAACGGTCAATATCGCAAAAAGGCGAAGAAAGAGGCGAAATAACGCGGCGCGCCGAGGCTGCCGAGGGCTGGAGCGGGTGAAGGGAATCGAACCCTCGTATTCAGCTTGGGAAGCTGGCCGCTTACGTGAATTATCAAATGCCTAGCTGTAAAAAGCCGCCTCAAGCGGCCGAAAATTGCTCTTTCAAATCAATGGGGGTGTAAAACTATATCGTCCGGTTTTTCCACACACAGCCCGCCAGACTCAACCTAGCGTCGTCGGCGCCTGATCGCCTGAACCGGCTCTGGCCGGTCACCATCGCGGGCACGGGCCAGCGCATTGAACTCGAGCTGGCGATTGACGGCCTCATCGAAACCTACATCCTCGAAGGCGCGGCGTGAGCTGTCCACCACGTCGATCACGCGGTGAGATTTGCCGCACTGCTCGCAGCGAAGCTGGGCTCGCAGTTCTTGGAAGCCATCGTAGATGTCGAAGTCTGGACCGAACTCCATCGCGAGTAGATCGGAGGGGACCACGCGCGATCGTTGACACTCATCGCAGCGCACGAAGACGCGCCGATTGCCGGCGGCAAGCTCAGTTACGGTGCGCGGGAAACGGTTCAAAGTGGCCTCCATCCGACTCGGGAGGCGGAGGCTAGACCGGAGAACGCACCGGGAACAAGTAGGAGGCAAGCATCTCGCCAAGCGGTCCCGCTCGTCCTATCCTCACCTCATACTTAGAGGGACATTGCCATGGACGGATTTGCGTGGTGGACCCAGCCTGCACCTAAGCCTAAGCGCAGGACGGTGATCGTCGGCCGGCGCAAGAACGACCCGGTGAAGCCAGTTGAGGCCGACCTGGCTAAGCTGAAATTTGTGCGCACCCGCGTAGAGTGGTCGGAGGTCGAGCAGCCGCCTGCAAAGGGACTGTGGGCCGACGAAGGGGCTGACGGCGGCCTATAGCCGCTCCACACACACCCTCGCCACCCCTGCCCTGATCATGCCGATGCGCTGAGCCAAGGTCAGGCAGCAGCAGTCTAGAGGCAGTTCTCTCGGAAGTACCTCTTCACGCGCGGTCGAGTGTGCGGCGAGATCAAGATCCCAGCGACTACCGCCGCAAATTCAACCTCTCCGAACAGCCCTCGGTATTGGATGATGCCGGCTTCGACCGACGCGCAAAGCTTCTCTTTCTGCACGGTGTCGGCTCGCGAATAGAGAGCATGGCTCTCGTGTTTGATAAACTCGTGGCCGCTGGTGAGCAGGCATGTCCGATCACAGTTGGGATGGGCACTGCTGACCGGCACTACTAGATTAAGATTGTTCGCGCACGGGTTGTTGATGACGATGTAGAGGTGGGCACGACTAGGATCGTGCGCGGGCCCGGTACCCGGAATATGCAGCGCCATGCGCTGTAGCGGATAAAATAGCGAGTTCACGCAAGCAGGTAGCTCGAAACCTTTCGGGCCTGCGCGATATCCTCTTCAATGTCGGGGATGCGGGTGACGCCAATAGCTTCAAGCAATGCTGAATAGGTAATGGGCACGCGACCGTGCGAGAGCTCAGTGTACTCAGGGCAATTATTGTGGGTCCAGTTGCGAATCTGCCCAGCAGTGAAGCTGCCGAATGTGCCCCAGACCTCCTCTAGGACGTCGATCTCGGCGTCGCTAATCTCGTCCAGATCGTCCCGAGACACTGCACGTCGGAGGGCGATGTTCCGCCGATTCTGGTTCATCACGATGTAGGAAGACCATGTTTCGGGGTCGATCTCTCCGTTGATTCCGTTGAGGGCGCTGGAGCAGATCGGCCCGTCCTTGAGCGAGTAGAACTCGTCAAAAATCATAGGCAGGCCAAACTTGGCCAGCGCTCGACGCTCCGCCAAGTATATGAGTTTGATCAGCTTTAGCTTCTCGATGTCCGGTTGCTTAGACACGTAGAAGGCAGCAATCTGTGCAGCCTTCCTGCTGTCAAATCCGGCCAGTGGGGCCTGGGACATGTGCGTCTCCCTAGGCACGTCTCCGCGCCTCGCGACGCAGATGATAATGAAAGTGGGCAAAAAAGTGAAAGGTTCCCTTACATAGCACTCCTTCGGTGTGGCATTTCGCCCACATCGCCTCACCGCCGCTCGATGCAGACGCGCCCTACCCCGGCGCTGATCATACCGATCTTGGCAGCGGCTGCCCGGCTCAGATCGAGCTGGCGACCCTTGATGAAGGGCCCCCTATCTCGGACGGTCACCGTCACGGATTTGCCGCCATAGGACACCCGTAGCTTGGTGCCGAAGGGCAGAGACTTGTGGGCCGCAATCATCTGGCTCCCGTCGAAGTAGGAGCCGTCCGCCGTCCTGTTGCCGGACTCGGCACCGTACCATCTCGCGGTCATCCACTGCCCTGCGCAGGACGCTGCCCGGCTCGGCACTGTCGCCATGACAAAGAAAAAGGTCGCCACGAGGATGACGGCCACGACGAGGTTGAGAATGAGGAAATCGTGCCGGGTCATTTCTTCCCCCGGATGCGATCCCATACCGAAATCGGATCTTTCGAAGCGCTGAGCCACCACGAGATCAGATTGCGGCCCGATATGCCGAGGATGGCGGCAACCGCATTGGACGCCACCGGCGGCAGGTTGAGGATCGTCACGATGGCGTCGGTGCCAAACCATGCGACCCCGACGCCCGAGATGATTGCGAGGATTGCCGTCACCAACGTGTGGCGCCGGAACTCCAGGGCCACGCCGATGACCGCGCCGAACACCGCCGCGATGAAGGACGCCGGCGGGTTGATGAATTGCTGGAGCCAGTCCTGCATTAGCGTCCCCCTCGGATGAGGTCTTGCAGCGTCCGGCGCTTAGCAGGTGGAGGCGTGGGCGCGGCCGCCTCGCCCGTCTCGTAGTCGGGCTCGCCGGCAGGCTGCGGCCAGAAACGCAGCGCAATGGCCACCACGCCTGCAGTGATCACCGCATAGGTGCGGACCTTGCCCAGATGCGCCCCCAGGGCCATGAAAAAGGCTGCGTAGGCCACCCACCACCAAGCGCGGATGAAGGCGCCTATCGCACCCCACCACGTCAGCAGCGGGTCGAACCACGCAGCAACCGCGCAGCCGATGTCGAGAGCGCCGCAGGTCATTTCCGCGCCTCCGGGTCGGAGGCACGCACGGCCGGTCGGGGCCGCATCCAGATGTTGATGATGAGCAAGGCGAGGGCGAGCCACTTCTGGTAGCCCACTGGCAGCACGGCCATCAGCTCGGACGAATTGAGCAGGTAGAGCAGATCGGGCAGCGCGAGCAGCACCGCGCCAGCGACGTTCGCCAGCCATGTCCGCCACCGGATGAGGAAATCCCATAGGCGTTGCCAGAGGGTCATTTGCGGAATCCTTTCAGCAGGGAGAGGAGGAAGGCGAGCAGCGACCCCAGCCAGCCGCGAGCGGGGGGCGTGGGCGGCGGATCGGGGGTCGGTTGAGTGGGAGCAGGCTCAGCAGCGCGAGCGGCCTCCAGCGCCCGCAGGAACGTGCCAGCGTGGTCGGTGATGAGAGAGGCTTTGTCCGTGCCGTTGACGACGCGCCGGGCGCCGAGGAAGTTGCGGTCCTCGCCGGCGATGTAGTCGCCCAGCTTCTTGCCGGTGAACCAGCCCTCGAGCATGCCGCGGATCAGGATGCGCGCCGCAATGTCGGGATCGAGGGCAAGGGATGGATTCGCCACGAGATTGAGCCCGAGCTTGTCCCCGGCCTTGCGATAGTTGGCCTCGTGGGTGATCTGCACGTAGCCCCGACCGAAATAGCCCGAAGACCAGTAGTCGGTCTTGACACCCGGCAGCTTGCCGGCTCGCCACGCCCTGGTGAGGATTTCCTTGGCCTTGGCGTCGGTCTTTGCCAGCGTCTCGCGCACCGGCTGCATGGTCTGCGCAGTCTCGTGGAAGGCCGTGGCGAAGATGTAGGCCAGCTTGCCATCATCCCCGTCGCCATAGTCCGCCCAGGTCCTGGCGATCTGGTTGAGGCCATCGACCTGTGGCTGTGAGAGCGAGCCGCCAAATAGCGGTCGCACCGCGGCGAAGAACGCAGCGTTCATGGAAGTCTCCATCGATGGGATGAGGATGCCTACCTGCGGCGGTCAATGCGCCAACTAGGTCAGTATTGCTTATCTATATTTGGCGGACGACTCGACCTAAGCCTTATTCATTGCCTAGCGTCGAAAGGAATATTGCAATGGCTAAGAAGTCCCCGTGGCATTCGATCAAGCAGAATGTCCACCACAACAACACCGAATGTAACACCGGCAACAATATCGAGAGCGAAAACCGCCGCGAAGGTACCGGTGGCAAGCCGCTGTGCGCCGAGTGCGCGCGGCTCAGCTAGGTCGGAACGTCAGTTCCCACCATGGGCCGGTCGGCTCTCCATCGTTGACCGGCCATACTCTGCGCAGCTCCAAGACAGGCAGACCGGATTGCATTGCCACCGCCAATGCCCGGAAGCCCTCGCTCCTGTCTCCATGAAATCGGATCGTCGGGTCCGGGTACGCGTGTCCCTCGCCGCCCTGGCAGGATTCGAAGGTCTCAATCCCCGCAGCCCGCAAAACCGCCACATAAGGTACGATCCCATGGTCGATCTGGGGGTCCTCCGATATGGCGTAGTCGTTCATTGGAGTCTCCTGTCGATGGATGAAAGGCCGCCCGGAGGCGGCGGATGGTCAGCGCGCTCGCGCCGGCATAAGCTCCCTACCCTTGGGAGGGCGGCGGGAATGTTGAGAGGGCGTTACGGGCTCAGATGGATGCTGGTCGCCTGGCTGGCGATCTTCGTGGCGATCGCGCTAGCGATCTGGCTCGGCGTGATGGTCGGCGGCGCCATGCGCGCGGCGAAGACCGTGGTGGAGTTGCCCCCATGACAGATCGCCTGCCTTGGAAGCGCGATGGTGAGCAGAGTTATGTGGCCTATCCGACTGGATCGGCCGAGGGCGGCGAAGTGCGTGTGTGGTTTGGACCGTACTTCGGCCTCACCGTATGGCAGGCGAAAGCACGGATCGGGCCTATCGTGGTCTCCGACACAGCCGTTGACGAGGTGTCCGCCGCTGCAAGTGCCGTGAGGCTATGGGTGTCGGTGCAAGAGCGTCATGCGGCCTTCGTCACGACCGTGGACGAAATGCGCGTCATGCTGGCGAAGATCGAGGCCGCCGCAGCCGGACGCGCCAGGATCGACGTTGCGGCTTTCGATCTCGAAGGCTCGTCCAGCGAACGGCTGCTGGCCCTGATGGCGATGTTGAAGCGGTTCGGGCCGGTCCCGGCTCTGGAGCCGCTTACCTCAGCCGCCTCGGCGGAACTGCACAAGCGCCGGCTGGAGGGACGACCGGCGACGGATATCGGGCCCTATGCTGACGGGCATGTGGTTGATGCAGTGTATGGGCGGTAGTGCCATCGGCGCCACGCTGGTTACCATCTCATGCTTAGGCGAAAACCGCCAGCAACACGAACCCGGCGGTAAGCAGCACGCCGAGCATGATCCCGCGGACGATCATGCGCACGACAGACTTCGACATGGCGCAGAGGCTTATGAGGCGAGGGGACGAACGTCAACTCGCGCCGCGACGAAGTGGCGCCATGCGACCATAGGCCCATTGCCTTGGACCGGTTCACCGGCCGAGACTGAGGTTCTGCCCCTCCCAACTGTGGCAGTTCGGCCGAGGTCGGTGTCGTCCCCCAAGTGCACCACGACCTCGGCCACTCTACCTTGCCACATCTAGCCGCCGGTGATTTGCTGCTTGTCATGCCCAGCCCGTGGGCGAGGCAGCCGGGTCCAGAGCCCCCACGCTCGCGTAGGGACCCGGCTGCACCGGCCCTGCGCTTCGAAGGCGTCAAGTGGCGGTGTCGGCTGAAGTCCTGCGGGGAGTGCGAGGGAGGAACTAGTGAACGAAGGAACTAAGCTACTTACCATCGACGGGTTGAGGCCGTGGCCTCCGACCGTAGAGACCCCGATATGCCCGCCATTTGGGCCACCGGACGCACTGCTCCACCTTGTCGCTCTGCCAACCGGCGCTCTGCGGGTTCAGGTTGGAGACGAAGAACCCGTAGAAACGTCCAAGTTGAGCTTCGAGGGGGAAGGCAAGTTCCGGCTGGCCGTGGCATGGGGCGGAGGCCAACCCGTTACGGTCGTCGCCGGCGGCCATGTAATTGCCGGAGATGACGAGGCGGCCAGACACAGCGTGACTGTCACTCTCAAACGCGACTTGGCCGACTTGCCAGCGGAGGCTGACGAGCTGCGTTGGCAGCGGGGCGAGAAGCCGGACGCGTAGCGTCCTGCATCTCCTGCACTGATAACCGTCTTGGGACGGTAGTGCAGGTCACTTGGGGTTTCATCCTACGAACTCCTTTGTTGGTGTGTTTGCGAGGGTCAGGTCCAAAACACCCGCGCCCGATGATCCACCACTGCCGGGTCGCTGATCTTGACGCCGGAGGGCCCGACATAGCCGGGCGGCTCGCCGACCTCGCTCTCCTGCCAGACGAGCTCGCCGCCGAGTAGCTGGATCAGGCGGGTGCGCGCGAAGATGCTGCCCTCTGCCGGCATGCCGGCGGTCAGCAGCGCGGCAATGGCGCCGGTCGCGAGAACATTGGCGTGGTGGCCCGGCACGACGATGGCGGGCTCGATCTCCTCGCCATCCTCGTCGAGCACGGCCGGGGTCTTGATGACCGGGCCGATCTCCGAGCAGGCGATGCCCTCGATCCACATCAGCGAGCCGCCATCAGCAGGCTCTTCGTCCTCTGCCGGCAGGCGAGCGATGGGCCGACCGTCTGGCAACGTGATGGTCGGGAGTGTGGCGGTGAAGGTCTCGCGGTCAGGCGCCCAGAGCAGGAACTCGATCATGGCTGCATCTCCTTGAGCAGTGCGTCGGCCAGGGCCTCGGTGTCGAGGGTCAGGTCGAGGCGCAGCACCGTCTCGCTCTCGCGGTCCTCGTCGGCGAGGTAGACGCCCTGCACGAGGCCGCCGTCCCGGTGCTGCTGCAGCCACTCGCGAATCTTCGCGCCGAGCTGTTCCTTGGTCATGCTGCGGTCCTCGCGATCATTTCGGATTGGGTGAGGCGGCGGGGGATAAGGATCATACTCTCGATTGGAGCCCCCCAGTCGAAGCCGCCACCCGAGTGGCCGATGTTGAGGTCGAGCAGCCCACTTGGAAGCGCTCCGGCCGTATCCACTCCAGCGCTGACACCATCCACCACGAACTCAAAATCGTCGGCCGCCCAGCCGACCGCTGCCTTTGAACGGTCGGCCGCCGAGTTGCTGCCAGATTGTATCGCCGCGACGGTGGCGCCTGCAGATATAACATCAATTCGTAGGGATTTCATGCCAGCGGCCCCATTCCGAAAGAGAAAGCGGTCGTTGCTGTCCTTGCGGATCGATGCCCAGGTGGAAGTATTTGCCCCCTGATCGGCAGTCGGCTGAAGGGTCGCCAGCAGCGTCCCAGCCGACACCGAGAACGGCAGCTTGGTAAGCGGCACCGTCATCACATCGGCATTGCGCGTGACGGCCGACCCCTCGGTCGGGATGTAGGAGGTGGGATAACCGCCGACCTCGAACTGAGCGCCCCAGAGAAAGACGCCCGAGGTGCCGTCGCCGGCATATGAGAGCGTCATCCCCGTCGAATTGAAAAGCAGGCAGAGCAGCCGGACGGTCCCCGTCGCCGAGGCGGTGACCGTCAGGTGGATGCGCCACCACCCATTGCCCCACTGCTGCGCGCCGCTGGAGACGACGACAGCGCCGCCGGTGGTGAGCCGCGCGCCCGTATCGAGGTCGTACGCCGCGTTTCCACCCGTGCCGGCCCCAGCCCCATCGATCGACAGGATGATATGCCGATTGGCGTCGCGCTTCTTGGCGAATATCGAAAAGGTGTAGGTCGTGCCCGCCGTCACCGAGTCAAAATTGGACTTGAACGGGCCGTGCGCCCCCGCCTCGGTGCTTTCGACGAACAGATCGGCGGTCATCATCGCATCGGGCGCAAGCGCCTGGTCGGAGGTGACCGTGCCACGGGCGACAGACCAGTTGGGGCTGAAGAACGCCTCGCTGTAGAGGCACAGATTGGTGCGCTGCTGCTCCGGCAGATAGCCCAAGGGCTCGTGCGTGATGGGGTCGAACTGCCGGCGCCACACGTTGGTACCGACATAGCTGATCTTGCCGTCGGCCCCGGTGACGCCGGCATTGCCAGCGCGGGCAAAGGTGCCGATGCTGGCATCGAAGGCATCCTGCACCGTGCCGATGAAGCCCTTCTCCGGCGCAGTCCTGTCGAGCACGCACGCCACGTCGCGCTTGAAATCAAAGACCGAGATGCGCGGCTCGTTGCGGATCAGCTCCAGCGTCGGCAGCGAGAAGGGCACCAGCTCGGCCGGCACGTCGTTGTAGCTGTAAACGCCCATCGTCAGCTCCCCGCGTCCATCTGCACGACCAGCCATTTGACATCGCCGCCGCCCGTCGTGAGCACCGCCACCGCCACCTCGTCATCCTGGACGAGCGGCAGCGTGATCGCCTCGCTCAGCACCGTGCCGGCCTCAACCACATAGGGCCCAAGCCGGGCCTGCCCGTTGACCAGGATGGCCATCTGCACGTCGTCGGTGCCGGCGCGGATCGAGGCCTTGAGGCGTTCGAGGGTCGCCGCCGCGTGCACCCATGGGGCCATCACATACTGGCCTACTGCAATGCCGGCGGTCGCGATGACATTGGCCACCAGCGGCTCGCCGGAGGCGCCGGGGAGGCCCTGCGGGCCGCGTACGATCTGCCCATCGTCCCAATCCGCCGTGTCGCTACTCAGCTTGATGTAGAGTGTCCACGTCGTGTTGGTGTCGCCGTCGCCGTCTACCGACAGATACACATAGCCCGCAGGGCGATCGTCATAGGTCACGCGCGCGCTGAACTCTCCGAAGGCGTCGAACCTGACGCCCTGCGCCGTGAGTTCGGTGACCATTTCGGCAACCTGCCGCATGCGCAGTTGGAACTCAGGCCCATCATAGGTGATGGCGATCTCGTAGCCGGCATTGGTGAGGGTGTCGCCCGGCCACGGCTCAGCGAGTGTCAGGGCCCCACTGCCTTCGACCGAGGCGATGCGCACTGAAAGGCCAGCTTTTCGGAACACGTCATCGGGCTTCACCAGCCCAAGCCAATTCGTGCCGCTGCCGACAACCGATGTCGAGTCGCTCGCGACCGAGGCGGTGCCGACGTTGTAGATTTTCGGCAGGCTCATTCGTGTTCCTCCGCGATGGGCTGTGGCTCGCCGTTCTCATCGACGATGTAGGCGGCGCTGTCGTAGTGGCCGAACACCCAGCCGAGGTTCCCGACTTGGTCGCCCTCGCCCAGGTTCGCGGCCTGCCGCTCGACGCTCTGGATGGTGGAGGCCGTGCGATGCGAGGGCAGCAGCCGGCGCGTGCGCACGTCGAACAGCATGAACTCGATGAAGCCGTCGTCGCTCATTTTTGCGGCTGCCCCGCGCCGAGCATGGCAATGTTTATGGCGTGCGTCTGGCCCGAGTAGTTGAACTCACCCTTGAAGCGCAGCCGTACCGTGTAGTCCCCTGCTGGCAGCGCGGGGATGACTGCGCTCAGCGGAATTTTCTTGTTGTTACCGGCCCCACCTGGACCCGCCGTTTTGGTCACAGATGCCAGCGTGGTGCTTGCGCCATCGATTATTATCTCCATAAGCGTTTCGTAGGGCTGGTTGACCGAGCCGCTGTAGGGCTGGAAGTCGAGATATGCGCCGACCGGGATGGGATAGGCGCCCGAAGCAATGCTGATCGAGCAGATTGTCTGGTAGGCGCTCGAGGCCGACACCGTGCCGGCCGTCACGGTGTCACTGAGCAGTTCGGTCACCGCCGCGTTGGCAATCTTGATGCGCTCGACCTGCAGGCTACCGATCTTCGCCGAGGTGACGGCAGCTGTGTCGATCTTGGCTGTGGTAACGGCCGCATCGCCGATCTTGGCGCTGCCAATGGCCGCGTCGGCGATCTTCGCCGCGCCGATCGAAGCATCCTCAATGCGCGCCACATCAAAGGTTGCACCGCCCGCTCCAAAGAGCGCCAGCACATTGCCTTCGTCGTCGAGGATGTAGTGCTCCGAGGCGATGGAGATATGACGCGACGCACCCGTCGCCGCATTGACCTCCCAGAAATCAGACGCCATGACGAGGTCGTCACCAAGCGACGCGCGCAGCTGCATGCCGTACCGCACCCACGCCTCATCCGGCGAGGCGACGGTGGTCATGCGCGTCAGGAACCCGGCCGTGACATCCCCCGAGGCCGCCTCGATCGCACTGATGGCGTCGGCCAGCGACGAGCCATCGGCACCGAGCGCAAGCAGCAATGAGCGGGTGGACGCGGCATAGGTGGCGATATCGCCGATCTTCACCTGCTCCAGCACGTAGCGACGGTCGTCGAAGTTCGCTGCGTCCTGGTCTGCTGCGAGCGACGATGCCAGTTGCACATTCTCGTTGAGATCGCGCAGCGACACATTCATGTAGGCTAGGAGATCGGCCGTTGCGGCGATGATCTGCTGGCTCGTGACTTCCTGCACATCCGGCGTCGTGACGGTGAGCCAGGCCCCGTCGATGCCATCGACATCTTGGTTGCTCCACCGCGTCACCCGGCCGGAGAACGGCAGATAGATGCCGCGCACCTCATAGGCCGACGCGGGAAGGATTGCTGGGTTGGCGATCACCCGCGAGGGCGCGGCCTCATCAACATCGTAATCCAGCGTCACATCAGCGACGACGGCCTTGTCGCCCCAGCCTTCGCGGACCTGGATGCGCACGCTGCGCACGTCCACGAGCCCGGCATCCCAGAACACTTCGATGCCGGCACGGCGGGGTGCGCTAGCGCTGTCCTCCACCGTATACGGCGCGACCGTAAACCCGGTGGTGACCTGCGGCGTCGGCCGCGACACCACCAGCGGCACCACGCTGTAGGCGTGCTCGTCCGTGGCCGCGTTCCAGCCGAAGTCGGCCGGGTCCTGCTCACGCAGCTTCACCACCTGGTTGCCGCCCGGCAGGTCGTCCATGGCAGCAATCAGCATCGCCTTGCTGGCGTAGCCGTTGCGCGACGACGTCCATGCCGCAACGTCCAGTACCTCGTACTCCCACCATTCCGGCGGCAGGGTCATGGTGTGCGTGCGCCAGCGCCGGTCTTCCAGCAGCATGGCCTTCTGGATGCGTTGCACCTGCGTGCCCGAAAACACATAGGGCAGCGCCACATCGGCCGGCAGGCGGCGCCCATCGTCCGCCGCCTCGTAGTCGAGATCGGTCAGGATAGGCGCCTGCTTGGTCGCCCAGGTCTCGCCCGGCTCGACATAGGTGGCCGAGATAGCGTTGTAGGTGCTTTCGAGACCGGGGAACGGATCGAAGCTCTGCCCCTCGGTGATGACGATGTCGTCGTCGATGAAACTGACGACGGGGTCGCCGGGCTCGGCGACGTGGATCTTGTAGATGCCCCCGACTTCCGCGATGCGGCCGTTGCACGCATCGAGCATGGTGGTGATCACCTCGATGGGCTGCTCATCCACCCTGATCTCGGCGCCGAAGCGAAATCGCTTCTCCGTGCCGCCGCCGGCCAGCGCGACGGAGCCGTCGCACTTGTCCATCTGCGGTTCCCACACCAACGCCGGCGTGCGGCTGTCGGGCAGCCCCTGGAGACCCCACACCCATTCGTCGCCAAAGTAGAAGCCCTTGAGCACCTGGCGGATGCCGACGACAGGGTTCTCCTGCTCGTCATCGCCGCGCGGATCGTCGAGGTCGAAGCCGTCGACTTCGGTAAAGGGCTCAGGCGGACTGGTGAACAGGTCGCGGTTGAACTTCGCCGTCACCGTGAAATAGGCGATGCCGCGCCCGATCATGTCGGACGTCCACGGATGGTCAGGGTCGCTAGCGAACGCGCTCAGAAGGAAACTGTTGGCGCTTGTCTGCGTGCCGTCGTGGAAGTCGATCCACAAATAGTCCTTGCCCTTGCGGCGGTACTCCAGAACCGCATAGCCCTTGTCGGTGTGCGTGGCGTCCAGCGTCACCCACTGACCGTAGATGGCGAAGCGCCGGAAGCCGCGCACCGGCAGGTCCGACACGCTGCGTACCAGCGTGTAGTACGCATTCGGCACGTCGCCGCTCTGCCCCCATGTGCCGGCATATTCGAGATGGCCCGCCGTGCCATAGCGCCCCACAATGAAGCTCAGCGGCTCGTCGCCGCCGATGGTCACCTGCGAGCGGATGCCGGACGCCTTGGCCTTCGACTTGTTCGAAGCGGACAGCATCGAGCTGACCACCGACAGCACGACGCCGAAGATTATCTGGACTAGCCACATTGGCATGCTGGGCTACCCCTGCTGTTCGCCCCAGAAGATGGGCCAGTCGCCCGCCACACCGGTGTAGCGGCGGAAGCGGTCCCCGCTCCTGAGCTTCTGTTGCTCGTCCGACTTACGGGCCGGGTTAGTGCGGGTCAGCTCGCGCGTGTGGCTCACTACCCGCAGCGTCACCGTGCTTTCGCCGCCAGCCGCGGCAGTAGAGATCGGCGTTTCGTTGATGCGGCCGAGGAATCGGATGCGCGGATTGGCCACCAGCAGGTGCGACGAGGTGTCGAGCAGGCCGCGATAGATCTCGACCTTGGCGCCGCGTGCGTCATCGCCTCGCACCAGCGCCTGCACTTCGGGGTGCAATGCGCTCATGGTGATCTCGATGGTGCGAACTTCGAGGCCGATCCGCATCGGGATGGCGTCCATTCCGAGCACGGCGCCGTCACCCACGAAGGTGTGGTTGATCACGTCGCCATCCTCGTCGAGCACATTGACGGCAACAGTCTCTGCGTCATCCCAGAAGCACCGCACAGAAGGTGCGCCGGTCGAGCGGTTCTTTGCCGTAGCGACAATGAGGTTGCGCGGCAGGATTGCATCGCGGGTGCGGATGGCGCCCTGCGTCGCTACATCGAGGGGTCGGACCATTGGCTATCGACTCCCGGCAGGCTTGGCGCGATGCTTTCGGCGCCAGAGAAACGGCAAATAGACGATGAAGCCGAACAGGTTTGGGGGGAGAAGCAGAATGTCGTCAGGATGGAAGTCCGAGGAAGACAACCCGGAGGAGCGAGCGGCCAAGATCACCACTGATCTCATTGTGAACATGACATCCGCTCTCTTTGACAAGGCAGCCGCCTACACCAGCCTCATCGTCGTGGCAGGGTATGCTGGCATGTTTTCGATTTGGGCGTTTGTCAGCGAGTTCTTGAGCCGAGCGGCAACCATCGCCGTGGCTCTGCTGCTGGCTCTCTCGCTGGTGGTTTTCGTATGCTACGAAATCTACAAAATGATACTCGGCGCCACCCAAATGATGGGTCTCAGCAAGCTGGTGAACCCGCCCCGTTCCAACGTCGAGTTGCTCGCCGACTTTCAGACTTACGAAATGGAGCGAAAGCGCAAGTCATCGACACCACGACAGATTGCGATCTGGGTCGTCTCTCTTTCGATCTGTGTGCTTTCTGCGCTGGCCGCTGTTGCATTGCTGTTCTACAACCTACTGGCCTCGGTCATTGGCTGGCCTGCTTGGCCAAGTTAGTCATCCAGCCCGCAAGGTTTGGCGCACCCGGAATCGGGCAGCGATGTGCATGCCGCTGCCGCTCCAATCTAGACTTTCGGTTTCGATCTTCACCTTGGCCACCGGGGGCGCCAGCGAGACGGCATCGTTAGCCACGGTGCCGGGGCGAATGTGGCCCCTCACCTCAAACTCGCCCGTCTCTCCGCTGCCATCCGCGGTCACCGTGGCGCACGCCACATATAGGCCGCGACGGCTGCTTGCATAGGTCGTGCCAAGGAAGTCCCCTTCGGTGATGACGTAACCAGCAGGCAAGCCCTTGAGGCTCAACGTCTTATTGCTGGCTCCAATGCTTTTGATCTTCACCGCACTGGCGCCAAGAACGGTGCCTTCGGGGTCGGCTTGCGGCGCCCGTGCTTCGGGTGAGGCAAAGAGGAACGTATTGGTCGCCCCGTCAAGAAGCATGATCCGAGCTCGCAGGCGACGAAAGTCCTCCATGTACATCGGAGCAAGCTCAACATCCGAAGCCCACACCATCGGCGCAAGCTCGGCGGTCAAGAACTCGGATGTTCCAAGACCGGAGGTCTCCTCGAAGCGTAGCGGCTTCCAAAGACCAGAGGTGATCGTGAGAAGATCGTTGAGGCTTGGAAGTGGCAGAGGGAATGTCGCCGTCATCTGTTGCTGCCGTCTAAGCTATCGACCTCAGATTCCCTCGCGCGAACGGATCGTCGAGGGTAGCTCTGATGTCGTCCTGCAACATGAAGCGGCGATACTCGTTGAGCGCCCGTTGAGCACCGCGATAGGCGCGGGTCTCAAGGTCATCGCCACCATTAGCGCCTTGGACGACGACGGTGAGTTGCACGTTGCCATTGGCCGCCGACGGAGCGTTCTGGTTGGCGAACGAGGGGACGCGGGGAAGGATGAACCCATCCGTCTTCGGGACGAACAGCTCCGGCCGTTGCTCGCCCACGATGTAGGCCTTACCCGCCTGCACATCGCCACCACCGGCCCGAAAGCCGCCCCACGGATCGAAAAAGGTATTGGGGCCGTAGGTGAAGCCGGCTGCACTTCCGGTGAGGGCGCCACCCAACCCCCCCATCACCGCGCCGAAGATCATGTCGAAGATCCCGTTGGCCGCCATGCTCAAGGCTCTGTCCGCGATGGAGTCCAGTGCCTTAGCCGCGGCGCTCGCGAAGCTGCCCCACAGGCTCGTTCCATTCATCAACTCGGACTTGAGATCGGAGAAGAACGAGCCGAACACCTGTTTGCCGAAGTCGTAGGCTTCGGTGAGCTTACGGGTGCGCTCTTCGGCTTCGGCCATAGCCTGGGCGACGGCCGATAGCTCATTCCGCATCGCAGGCGAGAGCTTGATGTTCTGGTTCGCCGCCTTGTTCAGCAGCTCTTGTTCATAGCGCAGCGCCGCGGCAGCCTGCTCGGTCATGCCGAGGGCGCGGGCTTCAAGTTCCTGGGAGGCGATGAACTGGCGAGCATCGGTGAGCAGCTTCTTGTAGTCCTTGGCGGCCTTGATCTGATCCTTCGTCGGGTCAGTTGGTATTGTAGGCTTGTCGCTGCTGCCAGGGGGCACCGTGGAAATGATAGTGTCGAGTTCCGTAAGCTGCTTGCGGAGGTCGGCGATGCGCTGAGATGCGGCATCGACGGCGGCTCTCTGGGGCGCATCCGGCTCATTGCCGTTGACGATGAAATCCCACGCCTGCCCGGAGAGAACCGTGTCGAAGAGGCTGCCGGTTGCCCACCGCGTCATTGCTGCTTTCCGCTGCGCCTCGGCCTCGGCAAGCGCCGCATCAGCGGCGGCAAGCTGAACCTCAATGTTCTTGCGAAGCTCAGCACGGAACTCAGCAGAAGCAGTCTTGGCCGCCTCGATCTGCGTCGCGTTAGTAGTGAGCGCAGCCGAATGCTCTTCTGCCGCCTGGGCAGCCAGACGCTGCTCGTTCCAAACAGAAATTATCGCACCTGCCAGTACGCCAAGCGCAATGGCGGCAAGACCGATGGGGCTACCCAGAAGCGCGGCCGAAAATGCGACAATCCCCGGCACCAGAGAAACTGCAATGACTGTTGCGAGCCCCCCGATGATAGGTATCAGTGCCTCGGCATTCTCTGCGACAAACACAAGGCCGTCGGCGATGGCTGCTGACGCGCCTGTCGCTTCGTCCAGCCTGCCCACGGTTTCTAGCAGAGCATTATCGATCTTCTGAAGTGCGTCAGCGATCGTCGGCGGCATGCGATCCGCCTCCTCACGTAGCTTTTCAAGCTGCGAGACTAGTGCTTCGATCACTTTTGTGGTTGTCAGCTTACCTTCGGCGCCCAGCTTCCGCAGTTGAAGCGTCGAGATTCCAAGCCCGTCAGCTAGTGCTTCCGATACGCGACCGCCCGTAGCTAGAACCGTATTGAGATTCTCACCGCTAAGCTTTCCGAGACCGATGGCCTTCGACAACGCATTCATCACACTCGCCGCGCGGTCACCTTTTGCGCCGGAGATCACAAGGGCGTTGTTCAGCGCTTCTGTAAAACTGAGCTGCTGCGACGTGCTGTACCCAAGCTCTCTGAGTGCGTTGGCATTCAGCAGATAGCTCTCAGCTGTGTTTTCGAGACTTGACCAAGTGCGGTCAGCCATATCGACCAGGCGCGACATGACATCGGCGACGGCCTCATGGGGGGCGATTGCGTTGCGCACCCGGCTCGTGAGGTCCGTCCACTGCGAGGTCATATTGACCAACTGCCGGCCGCCTAGATAGACGCCCAGGATGCCCATCGCGCGGGTCAACAGCGCGGTTGTTGCCTCAAGTCCTTTTACGGTGCGATCAGTCCGGGCCGCCTGTTCGTCAAATTCTCGTAGCGACCTCTTTCCTCGATCAACTTGACCGGAGTCAACCGACAGCACCAACCGAGCGATCTCTTCCATCGCGAAACCTCATGAGATAGCCTCGTCACGTACTAGACGGGGGGCAAAAGCGTTGCGGGCTATTGGAATTTTGGTGGCTACCTTGGCCGCCTTCGGCCTGGTCGGTTGCAGCGCGGCGTATCAGCCAACTCCAGAGCAAGTCGCCGCAAAGCTGGCAGATGTTGATTTCGGCCCTTACGATAAGGACGAATGGCCTTCAGTATTTGCCATGTTTCCGAGCAACCCAGAACGGGTCACCGTTGACCTAGTTGAGTTGCGAAAGAAAGGTGCCAAAGCGGCGGCGGAGCGCGAGGCTTGCGACCGGGTGGCATGGTCAGAATATTCACCAGAAGGATCAACGTCCGGCAACCTGCGCGTCTACGTGGACTGCGTATCAGGCTTCCGGCTCTACCTCGATGAGCGGGGGGCGATCAGCACCGAGCAAAACAGACGGCTCGACTAGCTTTCGTTTCCAAACTTACCTGCGGTAGAGCGCAATTTCACGCTCTATACACTGGCTTGAACTCGGCCCCATGCCCCTCAAGCGTACCGCCCTCTCGGCGCGAGAAGCGGATGCTGGATCGGATTTTTGCATAGGTCGCGATTGCCCGGCCACAGCCACCGCAGAATATCTCGCTGGTGTCCGTCAGCGGCTCAACGCGGTACACGAACTCATTGCTCTCGCACACACCACACTTCAGGCGAACCGGATTGGTGCGCGCCTCGGCTGCACTACGGCGCCTTTCTGCTCTGTTCATCGTGGCAGCCTCCGACTCGACACCGCTCTCTCCCGGTGCTTCATTTAGCTTGGGGGAGGCATTCATGATGAGATACTTATTTGTTCTTGCTGCTTCAATATTTCTGACTGGCTGCACGGCAACGCCAAAGCCTTACTATTCCGCCAGCGTCAGTGCGCCAGCCTCGCAGGACGTCTACGACTGGTACACCGCATGTCGGCTGCGGCAGATCGAGCCAGAGACCCCGGCATTCGACGCTTGCATGGACCAGATGGCACGGGCTGAGGGCTGGAGTAGATTCGGCTCCGGTGCCACAAGAGCCATCACGTCCACAACATCAGTTCCAACCGCTCTGTACTCCGGTCGGTCTGTCAGCACCCCCAGCCGTGCTACCTCCAGACGCTACATCACCGGGCCGCGCGGAGGCTGCTATTACATCAACTCGAACGGCAACAAGACCTACGTCGATCACAGCTACTGCTATTGAGGGTACAATGAAATTCGGCGTCCGTAGACCCAGCCTCAAGAAGAGCTTCGCTGCTCGCACGTCTCTCAAACGCATAGTGCGGCACAACCTCGGCATTAAGGCACCGAAGGGCTATGGCTGGCTGACCAATCCCAAGCGTGCCGCCTACAACCGGGTCTATTCGCGTAGCTCGGTGAGCCTCTGGTCGCTGCTGTCGAAGCTGTTCAAGTAGCCCCTCTACAGCACTACAGAGAGGTTTGAGTAGCTGACTTCCAGGGAAGACGGTACCTTCACGCCTGCTTCAAGAGCTTGAAGACGATCTGGAACACGCGAACGAAGGTCCACAGGGTAGCGAATGCCGCCGCCACCCACGCTGCTTCAAACCATACGGGAGTTGCCTTCTCTGTCGAGACGAAGAATCCGATCAGGGACAGGCTAAGAAACACCATACCCCACAATGCCGCCTCAAACAGATATCGAAAGAGGTCGTGGTGGTATCCCGCCTTACGCAAAGCCCTAAACACGGGCGAGCCCGTTATCGTAAGAACGATTGCCATCACAGTCGCCACAAACCCGACGAGAACCGCAGCAGTTGGGCCTGTCGCCAACATCAAGTCTGTCGCATTCGCAGGGAATGCGGCATTGAGCGGCCAATACCAAAGCGCCGTTCCAATTGCCGTTAGGGCGTAGGGCCACCAGCGCTCCAGGGCGAGGGCTGTCACCTGCCTACCTCTAGGTCGCCATTTGCCAGCCAGTCGCGAAGCGCGGTTGCCAAAGCGGTCCAACGATCAGTCCGCGGCAAGCGCTGTCCTGGCCCGACAGCAACCAGCGAATCTCGCGACAGCCGCTCTTGGACTAGGTCTACTTCTTCCGATGACGAGTCCTCATCACGACGGCCGGACACCTGTGCCTTCTTTACCCACGGGGCAATAGCTTGAAGGCCCTCAACGATGGCCATCGCGGGATTTCGCCCAAGCCTGCTATCTCGTTGTGGAGCCGCCTTCATGGTCACCTCAAGAGTTTCGATCCCATCAGGAAGTGGGGCATTCAGAACCTGATTTAAGCTCCGCCCAAGATCGCGATCCTCCGCAAGGGCGCCCGGCAGGCTCACGGAAAATTCCAGCTTCCTCACGATTCCCATCTGCCTAAGCCTACGGTAGGCGTCTGGTCGAAGTACGGCGCCAAACGTGAACCCACATCTGTCCCAATCCGATTGACCCGGTTGCGCCGGGCCCAGTTCGCCGAAGCTCAAGTCCGCGGCCGCAAGGTAGCTCTGGATTCTCCCAATGCGCGGGCCGACATGATTGTATTGGAGAGCGAGATATCCCGATGCCGGGTCGTAGACCAAGCCCGCGTCTTCTCCGAACGCCTCATCCTTTGCCATTTCGATGTCAGCAAGAGGCGCGTCTAGCCCCATCCTACCCGGCCCGTGCCCAGTACGGGGGACCGCCAAATCTGCGTGCATGAAGTGCTGGATAAGGCGCGCGTCCTCTAGGCGCATGCCGCTCGCCGCCCCGTCAAAGACTCTATCCTTAAGCGGCAATCCCGCCAGTCTGCTCAGTACGTCTTCAAGTCCACGCGGTCCTTTCTGGACGACGCGGTAAGCAAAAATGCGCATTTTTCCCCCACCCAATTGGAGGAAACTATACACAATGCGCTCATTGAGTCATCTGGCGATCAAATACTGACCGGCTGAAGGGGCGATCCCGAAGGATCGCCCGATGATGCGCTCAGACGTGCTGACTGGCGTGGCTGGGCGCGACGCCGACGAGGCGTAACACCTTCTGGCCGGCGCGCTGGCTGATGTAGCTTTCGACCATCGCCCGGCCCCCGTTCCTGAGCCATAGATCGGCTTTGTCGGGGTCGAACATCTTGTAGGTCCGCCCACCCATTTCGGCGCGGGCGCCGCCTTCAAGCTGGCATCCCATTTCGCACAGCCGATTGCTGAACCAGCTCGTGACCTTCATGCGCGGGAAGCCCGCAGCCTTCCAGATTTGGCCGGCGGTACGACCGTGGCGGAACGCCATGCTCGAAGCCGCGATCTCGGAGCGGACGAGCGCCGGAACGAGTTCGACGATCTCCTTATGAAGGACCGCCTTGACGATCCCGCCGATGACGGCACGGACTTCCGCCCCGAGATCGGTGACGACACCCTCGTAGTCATCGCGGATGGCCACGCCCTTGTTCCAGTAGTTGAATAGGGCTTGGGCGGATTCCTCTTGATAGAGTTCGACCTTGGCCCGCTTGGCGGCGTCCTTGATCTTGGCCGGATTGATGGTCGCCAGCCATAGGTTCAGCTTCGCGATAGGCATAGCCAGCATGCGACGCTGCCGACCGTCCGCACCAACCGTCATGATATGCTGACAGTTGAATTTGTGCGGTTGGGCGTTGAGTTTGTCGATCTGGCCCTGCCAGGCGAGCCCCATGCCCTCGACGATGGGTCGCATCGCCACATGCGGCACGTCACCCACCTTGAAGGTGCCGAGCCGATCACCGTGGAATTGGAAAGTTTGAACTTCGGTATGAGCCATCTTATGACCCTCCGTGTTGATCGGCGCCGCAAGACGCCGGTGCAATGGGAGAGGGGCGGCCTGCCCGCCTTGCACGGAACGGCGGCCACCCCTCTCGACCCGTGCTTGCGGACACGGGCGTTCCGCCGCAAGGCGGAATTGCTTGTCAGTCCTCATTGGGCATCCGGCCCACCACAGACCTGGATGCGTTCAGGTGGTCGCTAAGGGCGACCGCCGGAGCCCAATGAAGCTCTGGCGCGTCGCATCATCCCCGTGGTGGCAGGGAATTTCGTGAAGTCAGATGGTCAGGCCGGCGGCGGCGCCGATCTCGACCCGGAGCGCGCGTCCATCCTCGCCGTCCCGGATGTAGGCGGGGCAGAGGTCGAGAACGTCGGTGTAGACGATGCGTCGTTCATCGCCATCATCGAGAGCGCCCCAGCCATAGCTCGAAACTACGATCAGCTTGGCCGCTAGGCCCTGCGCGGTATGGGGCGCCGTCTTGCGGATGACCTCCTCAATCTCGAATACGTGGGCGAGATTGGGATCGTCTTCGATCTCGCCGTAGCAGACGGGATCGTTGTTCGCGCGGTCGCGCCACTCGTGCCACTGCTCGATCAGGTCCAGCAGCGCGGCGTCTGGATCACCATCGAGGGCAACCACGGCCTTGGCGGTCGGCATTGCCACGGCGGCGGAGGATGCGAGCGCGCCTATGACTGCGGCGCGGCGAGTGATCGTGTCCATCACGCTGCCCTCGCCAGTTCGATGCTCAGTTCACGGTGCCGCGCCCAATTGACCGGGGCATCGGACATTTCCATCGCGACCAACTCGGCGCGGATCGCCTGAACCTTGGGAGGCAGCGCGGCCTCGGCGGCGAGGCGAGCCTGATCAAGAACGCGGGCCTTTGCCGCGGCCCAGGCACGGCTCAGATGCTGCGCGAACAGCTTACGGGCGAAGGGAAAGACCTTGCCCGAGGTCCGGGCGACGAAGTTGTCCTGCTCCCGGTAGCTTGCCCAGGCGGCGCGAAGGATTTCAGAGCGGTTGAGAGTTGTGGTAGTGGCGTGGGTAGCCATGATCGAAGCCCTACTTCGGTTGCGGTTAGAGCTGATCGGGCGTTGCAACCGCTCGATCAGCTTGACTTAATCCTAGGATAAAGTTAGGAGCGATGTCAACACTTAATCCTAGGAAAAAGATGGGCCGCCCAGCCGTAGATTCTGAGCAGGTGAATTTCCGGCTTCAGCGTGACGCCCTCGATGCTCTCGATGCGTACCGAGAGGCTGAACCTGACAAGCCGTCGCGCACTGAGGCTGTCCGGCGCATCCTCACCGACTACCTCAAGGCTAAGGGGTATCTGCCTCACTAAAGGCGAACTCCGGCTGAGCGCGAAAGCGCAAATCCTACGCCATTGGCGCATTTTCTCTTGCACGATCTACGCCGTTGGCGTATATATGCGGCATGAAAATCGCTCGTACCGCTCGATATCTGCGTGATCTCAAACGGCTACGGGCGTCGGCCTCGGATATTGCCAAGCTGGAACAGTCGATTGCGACTGACCCAACCTCTGGCGACGTAATCCCTGGCCTAGGTGGGCTGCGCAAAATCCGCTTCGGCTTTGGGGGACGCGGGAAGCGTGGTGGCGGACGAGCTGTCTACTTTCTGGTGGTGGCGGACGATATGGCCGTGATGGTTTTCGCCTACGCCAAGAACGAGCAGGAAGATTTGACGACAGAGCAGCGCAAGGCCGCGCTGGCGCTGATCAAGGAGATGACCAATGACTGAGAAGCGATCCGAATTTGCCGAGGGCCTGATGGAAGGCCTTCAGGAAGCTCTCGCCTGGAAACGTGGCGAAATCGCCCTTGAGGTCGTCAACATCGACCCCATGCCGGTTGAGCGCATCCGCGCCATCCGCAGGAAGGTTGCCCGCTCAGCTCGGCAGTTTGAGACGAAGTTCGGCATCCCTGCATCGACGATCAACAATTGGGAGCAGGGCCGGCGCCGGCCCGATCCTGCCGGACGACTTCTGCTCAAGATGATCGAACAAGACCCCGAAGCTGTGGAGCGCGTCGCTCGCGCTGAGTAAGGATGGCCAGGAGCGCATTCGACAAAATCAAGGCCGGTCTAGAAGACGCTATCGCCTTTGCCCAAGGGGACAGCGAGCGTGGCAAAGTTGCTTGGGCCAAGGAAGGCGAGCCGCAGATGACCAGCAAGTGGCCTAGTTTTGTGACAAAGGATCTTCCTGACACCGATGCAGGCGATGCCGAGATGATGCGCCGGTGGGAGGCTTACGACCGCGACATGCAGGCGCTCATCGCTGCCGGTGGCGTCCACCAGGACGATGACGGATGGTGGGTAGATGATGCAACCGGCGAGCTGATCGGCCCTGACCCTGAGATCGAGCGCCCGCTCACGGCCGATGAGCTGGCGCAGGGCCGGCCCTTCAAGGAGGCTTTGCCGGAACTCTACGAGAGCATCCAGAGGTCACGCCACCGGCTGGCGCTCGATGGCCCGAAGAAGGCGAAACCGTAAATGTCCCGTTCCCGCCGCCATACCCCGATCATCGGCATGACCACCGCCAAGACGGACAAGCCGTTCAAGGCGGCAGAACATCGGCGCGAGCGTCGATCAGTACGTGTCGCTATTACTCATGATGACGAGGTGCCGGGCGCCAAGCAGTTCGGAAACCCGGCGGCGTCAGAGAAAGACGGGAAGCAGGCCTTTGACCCGCTCAGCTTTCCCAAGCTGATGAGGAAGTAGCCCGCCGCAGCACCCCGCTGGACGCTACCGCTTCGCCACCTGCCCCAACCCGTCCTTGATGGCAGCAGCCTTCTCGGCCGGCGACGGCTCGGCCGCATATGCCTTGAGGAACTCGTCATCGATCATCTCGATGAACTCGATCTCGTATGGCGCGAGCACGACACCGGACCGTCGCAGGAACGCATCAATGTCCGTCCACTCGATGGGAACTGGCCCCGAGTAGCCGGCACCCTTGCGCTGCCTGATCCGCGACCACGCCTGCCAGACGTAGCCGATCTCAGCGGGAAACGGCGGCATGGCCAGCTCGGCTTCCAATTCGGACACAACGTCCGCCCTGCCCTTTCGGATGGCACGATCGAGACGGGATTCCAGTCTGTCGCGACGGCTGCGGCCCTCTTGATCCTGCCCGAGGAAGAATGCGCGCTCGGCGTGCCGTCTTAGTTTGTCGCCGAGCCCTGCGAGAAAGACGCGCTATCCGCCAGGAACTCGAGCGCCTGTATCGCGAGCGCCCCCTTCTTGGGGTCGATCAGCAGGGCGACAGCGTTCTCGCGAGTGAACGGATAGTCCGCGCCGGCCATCTTCACCGGCGACCAGCCCAGCAGTCGATCGGCGATATACTCGGCATTCTGCCGTGCCAGAGCTTCGGGGGACTCTTCCTCTGCCTTCCACTTCCGCCCATTGACCTGGGCCGCCTCCTGTGCGGCCTGCTTGCGCAGGCGCTCCCGGCTGACCTTGTTGGACAGGGCGATGGATTGCGGGTGCCCCGGCCCCGCGAACGTCCATACCCACGTCGTGCTCCGACCGTTGGCTTGCACGACCATGTCCGCGGTATCGACCGCATCGAGTGCGTCGATATCGAAATCGGCCGCAGCCGCTTCCTTCGTCATCATTATTTACCTCTGTCGGATGCCGGGTGTCGGGGTTGGGCGCCGCTGCCCCGACGACAGCGACGCCCGTTCTGCGCAGAATTGGCTACGCGGTGGTCACGGCAAGCGAAGTGGAGGACGCACCTGCGCCGGCGCTGTTGGTCGGGGTGACCGTGACGCGAATGTCGTTGCCACCGTCGTACTCGAGCTCCTGCACATTGCTGTTCGGGATCGCCGCCCAGCCCGTGTCATCCTCTTCCCAAAGAATGGTGTAGGACGTAGGCGAGTTGGTCCACGTACCGAGATTGGCGCGGTAGGTATCGTCGCCGAGGAACACGATGGACGGCGGCACGACATTGGCTGGAACGGAGACAGCGCCACTGGCTACCTCATAGACCGCTGTGTTGATGCCGACCTGGAAATTGCGCCGCACGACGTTCGAGACATTGCCGAGGTTGGTCGGCTTCGTCATCACAAGGCCGCCGTAGTAGAGGACCGAATTGCTGTAGGTCGGGCCGCGCGCATCGGCCAATTCGATCTTGAGCGGATAGTTGAAATCGACCGCCTCGGCTGCGATCAGGGCTTCCTGACCGTCATCCAGCGGATCGCGACCGACCACGACCGTCTGTGTCCCGGCATCGCGCGGGCCCTTGAGCTTGCGAACACGCCGGTTGCCGACCGCCGTGAAGGTGATCGCCTCGGAGCTATCGCCGATCTCGCCGAAGTCCTCGACCTCTTCGACCTCGACCCAGTCGTCGATCGCTTCGAAGAATTCGATGGCAGCGCCATCGGCCATCGCATTGACGACATCGGGATTGAGGGCCGTTGCCGAGATGAACAGCTTCGACCCTGCGTTCTTGTGGATCGCCATATGGGGTTCTCCTTGATGGCATGGAAAAACCCCGCGCTATGGCGGGGTGCTGGCCCGATCTGGTCGGGAATAGGGGCTAGACGAATGCCTCGTAGTAGACGCTGATCGGCGTCAGCCAACGGGCGCGCTCGGTATCGCGAAGCCCCCGGCTGACGTGCGGCCGACGTGTGATCCTGAGCGTGACATCGCCATGAGTAAGACGCAGGTCAGTGGCGAAGTAGTCGGCGACCGTGCCCGCGATTTCTCGGGCAACTGTCTCATGGTGAGGCGCGCCGGGGACAGTCAGAACGGCGACCTGCATAAACCCCTGCATCAGTTGCGACGCGTCTGACCCGACCATCTGGCGGTCGGGGCGGTTCGGAAAGTGCGTGACCTCAAGGCAGTTGCCTGCCGGTAGCGCCTCTTCTTCGCCGGGCCAGAGAACGGGCAACGCCGGTGACAGCACAAGGCTTTCCACCCGAGCGCGCAACGCCAACCAGATGCTGGTCTCGATACTCGGCATGGTCTAAAACCTCGCAATGTCCGATGAGAAACCCATCACTAACGAAGCCGCGGAACGCCGCCTCGGCGTCGCGCTCGATGCCTTGGGCGACGCCCCGGGTGACACTCCATTGGCCGACAACGCCCTCAGGGGCGCCCGACAGGTGCTGTTGGCATTCAAACTCGCCCTGCTGAGCCAAGAGACTACTGGCGAGCCGCCCGCGCCGCGGAAATAGCGGCATCCACCCGCCGTTTCACGATCCGGGCTCGACGATCAACAATGCTCTGCCAGTTCTGCGCCGCCAGCCGAACGAAGCCATAGCGAGCTTCCATTCTTGGCGCGTAGGCCGCCGCATAGGTCGCGTAGATCGTCTGCCCCAGTTGCGCTCCGGCAATCACCAAGGCCACCGGCGACGGATCGTATTTCACTGACTTGGCATCCGGCGGCCGAAACGTCATCGCGGGCGCGGGCGAGTTCAACGAAGCCTGCAAGCTAGCCCTGAGAAACCCCGTATCGACGGGCATGTGACCGGTGCCGTGGCTATCAGGGTTCGCAACGCTCGGCCCGACTTCCTGCATTTCGGAGATCACGTCCTGGGCAGCTTCCTTGAACACTGTTTCGATACGGCGCTCTGATTTTGCCACCCATTTGTTGACCGAGGCCGAAAAGGATTCCTGCGCCATCACAGCCTCGCAAGCGCTAGCTCTTCCTCGATCAGCCCGGCCGTGAAGTCGATGCGGGTCTCCATCCAGCATCGGCAGTTGGCCGTCTCCGCGGCGCCACCAGCGGGATCGCCCGGATAGGCGAGCCCATTGCTGAAAAGCTCGCTCAAGCCCACTGACTGCCGGTCCTGCGCTGCGTGGCTGTCCCGGACCCGAGGATCGCGCGCCGTATGCCACGTCTTCGTCACTGCATCCGCCCGCACCGCTCCGCTATCGACGGCCTGGCGCATTGCCTCAACGCCCGACTGGTTCAGCGCCGCCATGGTTTCGGTGCGAGCGATAGTTTCGCCGCGGAGGTCGAGCAGGCGGGCGCGATAGCGGCCGATGATCTTCGAGGCAGTCTCCGCATCAACGGGGCGCCCAGCGTCCATTGCCTTGCGCACCGCAGCGTCAAATCTCTTGTCCCGGCGCTTGCGCGACAGGTAGCGCGCCATGATGCTGGGATCGTCGGAGCGGAGTTCCTCCAGCGCCTTCTGAACGGCCTGCGTCTGCGGGCCGCTAAGACCGATGATCCCGCCCTCTCGGCGGCCCGTCACCCGGTTAACCCGCCCGATGATGTCGAGCGCGGTCGAGCGGGGGTTGCGGCCGTCAATCATGCCCTGTTCGAGGATGGTCCGAATGGCCGTCCGCTGATCCTCGGTGATGCGGGTGATCAGGTTCGACGAGTGGTTACGCAGCCAGATCTCGGCTCGGATATTGCGAGCATCCCATCGCACAACGAACTCGCCGCCGCGGGGATCGCGCAGGCGAGGCAGGTTGTCGATCGTCGACTTGCCGCCGGCATCGAAAGCCGAGGCTATGGCACCATCAAGGGCGCGAAACGCCGCCGGGTCTAGATGCACTGCATCGATGGCGCCGGGGACGTCCCCCTGCTCGAGCCGCTCCACGATCCGCTTCAGTTCCGCGCGGGCCGTGATGTCGGCGATCGCCTCAAGGAAGGCGAGCTTCAGCTTCGGCTCGAACTCCTTCGTCAGTTGCTCGATGCGGACGCGGTTAGAGGGCTTGCGCGCCATGGTCAGCCCCTCACGATCCACTTGTGCGCTACCGCCACGCCAGCGGCTGGGATGCGCATTTTCTTGATGATCTGGACGGCGGTGCCGTCGATCGACAGGGTATCGCCCGGTAACGGCTCGATCGCGAATACGGCGGCGGTGACCATCCTGTCGGTTTTTAGGATGGTTGTGCCGTCTACCCAGGCATCGCCGATAGCAGCAACGGTCGCATCCAGCGTGTAGGTCGCAGTCGTGGGCGTTCCCGGTATCCACGGGGTGGACGGATTGGGCGTCCCAGGCGTGGTGCGTGTCAGGGTGACGGTGCCCTGCTTGAACTCGGCCAGCACCGACGAGGCGACGGCCGCCATGTCGTCATAGAAGCCCATCAGGCGCGCACCGCACGACCGCTATAGCCGCTCTGGCGAGCCCCGAGCAGCGATCCCAGGATATCGTCCACCACGGATGCGACGGGCCGCTGGCCGGCAACCGCTGCACTGCCAACGGCATACTCAACTTCCACGGCGCCTTCGACCTTGACCCGCTTCTTGATCTTGCCCGGTGTCACGTCGGGAGAGAGCGCGCCCGGCGCAGCCTTCTCACGGATAGCAGCTTCGCAAAGGGCATTGATGATCTCCTGCGGGATTTCATCACTGCCGATAGCCTCGCCCTCGGCGTCGCTGGCATCGGTGCGCGGCCACTGCAAAGCCTGAGCGCGCCCGTTTGCCTTGCGGCCGGGAAACCTGCCCTGATAGGTCGCATCCAGCCACGTCGTGGCCCGACGTGCCGCGGCTTCGGCATCCGTGGCGTTCGTGCCACCCGTGATGGCAAAGGTCAGCCCGCGTGCCGTGGCGTATGCTGCGATGGTGGCAATGGATGCATAGGACTCGGCGGTTGCCTTGCCCGTGCCGTCCTCGACTTCAAGCGCCATCAGTGTGCCCTCACTGTCTCGTAGGCCCGCATGTCAACCGAAAACCAGCGTTTGTCCGGCAATTGGCCGATGGCGACAACCGCAAGCTCAGGATTGTCAACCTCGTCGCCGTCCTCGTCGAGGAAAGTGACAATCGGGCAAACCTCACCACCGTCAGTGAGGGCCAGTCTGTCCGTTCGGTTGACGGCGGTAATCTCGGTCATTCGCCCGCTATCGTCGTCAGCAGCACGGTCTGCGCCTTCAATTCGGTCAGGATGCCCCGCAGAAACGCCGTAACGGTCGCTGAGGCCGCGTCCGGGTCCGTCTCGGCAGTTGCGTCCAGCGGCCCGAAAAGGGCCTCCAGCGCGCTCGTGTCGACGACGGCATCACCCTCGATGGTAACGTCCCCCTCGAGCCCGACGATCGCCACACCGCGCGCATGGGTGCCATCGCCCTGGTCAACGAACTTCTCGGTGACGCCAGCGACATGCGAGTGGAAATTTACATCAGCCATGATCGGCGCTCCTAGTCCGCGAACGCCAGAGCAGCCCACACGGGCTCCGCTGCGTCGCCGGTGTTGATGTAGAGGGCCGGGGTGTCATAGTCGGTGTAGCGCGAGCCCTTTCCCGCCTCACCACACCCAACGCCTGCCCCGCCTTCGAGGTTGACCGCGGCCATAGCCGTGACGACGCCGGAGCCGTCATCCTCAGAGCCACCGTCGCTGTCGTCGATCTCAACCGTCACCCAGCCGTCAAATTCGGCCTCGACGGCGGCCAGCACATCGGCGGCGGTGGAGACGATCAGTCCGTCTCCGTCGGTTTCGAGTGACACGACAATGGCGAAACTGTCATTCTCGCTGTCGTATGTGCCGGTGACACTGAGGGGGGAGTCTTCGGCATCGGGGTCGACATACTCGATGGAGATGTTATTGCCGCCCGGCCCGAAACCGGCGGCGGTGAAGATCAGGGCATTGTCGTCGCCATCGGGATCGATGGTCACCGATGCCCGGGCCGATGCTTCCGGAGCACCATCGCCGCGATATTCGAAGATCAGGTTCTCGGAATCCACAGCCCCGCGCACCGGGATCACGTAGAGCGGCGACTGGTTGATCCAGAAGTCCATCATCTGTGCCAGCGAGGGCAGTTCGGCGGGCGCAATGGTGTAGTCGAGCGAACCCGTCAGCGCCTCGACCTGGTAGCGCTTCTCGACGGCATACGGGCCGATGAACACGTCCTCCCCGCCCCCGGTGACCGAGGTCACGCCGGGCGTATCGCCAAGCCGCTCCGCAAAGGGCCACACGCGGCCGCTGGAAAGCGCATCGGCAGTGACGGTGAGCAGATGATAGGCAGGCAGGGAAATGGTCTGCGGGGTGCCCGCTGCGACGGTGGTCATGATTAGCTACTCCGCTTTGTGCGCAGCGATCTTCGCGCGCAGGGTCTCGGCGTCCCACTTCGGCGACGGGCCCTTGCCGATCACCGCTTTGTATTCGTTCCGCAAGACGCTCAGTTCGGACGGAGGGACGGCCGTGCCGCCCTTCACCTTGTTGCCGTCATGATCGAGCGGATCGCGCCAGAGCTTGTGCTTGGCAGGGTCGAAATCGGACTCGTTGAGACGCGCCGGGCCATTCGGCGTTTCGATGAGGACGACGGGAAGCACGTCGGACATGAGCGGTCTCCTGAGCAAGATGAAGGGAGGGCGGGGCCAGAACCCCGCCCGTCTGGATTACTGGCCGATCAACAGGCCAAGGTAGCGCGGCGCGATCACCTTGACGCCCCAGGCGAGGTTGACCTCGTAGCGAACCTGACGCTTCTGCCGGTAGATGCAGAACTCAAAGGCGATGCCCGACACCGGATCGGTGATGACCATCACGTCATCCGCAGCGTCGCCACCTTCCGGCATGGCCGGCGCGCGGGTGGCGAGCTGGATGGCCGAACGGTGGAAGAACATGTTGCGGGTGGTCGCCGCCACGGTAGTGATGGTGGTGGCCTGTGCCGGGATGGCCTGGCGCAGGCCGGGCTCCGCGATGATCAGGGTACCGGCGCCGGCCGACACGTCGTTATCGCCCTGCACGACCACATACTTGTTGGCGTCACCAGCGAAGGTGATGATATCGCCTGCGAGGATGTTGCCGGTGCCGGCATTGGCCATCGTGATCGACGTGGTGCCCACGGCATAGCCGGTGGCATCCGTGGTCGCCGAACCATTGTTGGTGCCGGCCGCCACGTTGCGCTTGACCTGGCCCGAGTTGTGGATGTCCCACCCCTCGACATTGCCGACGATGCCACGGCGCAGCATCTCGTCGGTGCCGGCCTCGTTGGCCTTGAAAAGCACCGACTGCTTGCCGCGAATGTTGGCAATCGCCGCGCCACCCAGCACCATGTGCAGGTCCGAGCCCGGAGCGCCGTTGTCTTCGAGGATCTTGAGCGGCTGCGCAAAATCCGAGAAGTCGCCGGCCGTGCCGAACGGGACCGAGTTGTAGGTGCCATAGGCGCGTGAGGCGTAGATGTGCAGCGCGGCCAGATCGGCCTCGACCTCGTTGGTAAGGGTGCGCAGGCACTGGGCAATGCGATCACGGTTGATCGTCGCCATCGACTGGCTGACGCTCAGCGCTTCCTCGCCTGTGATGCCGAACGGGACCGAGCGGGCCTTGCTGATCGTCATGTCGACGTAGCCGATGGTCTGGTCCGGTGCCGACGAGGCGACGTTATCGACCTCGAGGTTTTCGGCCGCCATCGCGCCCACGACGGGCGAACGAATGGTCTGGTTGACTGCGGCACGTTCGGCCGAGGCATCGGTGGCAACGGCGGGGATGAAACCGACGCGCTCGCGAGCGACAACGTCGAAAGCTTCATAGATGGTCGGGATGAGACCCGTCAGGGTCGTAGTAGTCTTGGCCACAGGGGCCTCCTATCGATGAGTGTTGGGATGTGGTTGGAGAGCCATTCGGCTTTCGCCCCGTCCCTTCGGACCGACAGGCAGATCCCCGTGACCGGGGGATTAGTCAGCGACGGCGAAGCCGTCCTTGACCTTCGCGGCCCGTTCCATCGGACCGAGCGCTTCAAACTCAGCGCGGGTGATTTCCTTCTTGCCGCCTCCTCCAGCGCCGCCCTGGCCGGACGGCTTGCCGGACCCCGAGCCGCCAGTGCCCTTCAGGATCGAGTCCTTGTAGGGATAGGCGTCCACCAGCAATTCCAGGGCTTCGTCGAAGCTCGCCGCATTGCCGGGGCTCGACTTGGAATAGAGCTTGTTGCCCGACTGGTCGTAGGCGACGACGTTGCCGTCTTCGAGCTTGAAGTTGGTGCCGAAGCGGGCCTGCACGATGTCGGCCGGAACGGCGATCTTGTCGGCGATGAACTTGGACCGGGCGAACGCGCCGCCGATCTTCTCGCCATGCAGGGCTGCCTCGAGCGTCGATGCCCTCTCGACGATGGGCTTGTACTTTTCCTCGACCGCAGCAATGGCGGCGGCCTTGATCTCTTCGACCTTGCCGGCTTCGACCAGTTCCTTGTCGCCCCAGTTGGCGACCTTGGTCAGAGCATCCTTGGCGGCCTTGGGATCGTCGATACCGTCGAACGCCTTGAGCTTGCCCTCAGCCTCTTGGGCGCGGGTCTTATAGCCCTTGGATTCCGTGGTGATGCGATCGATGGTGGCGGCGGTGCCGGCCGCATCGAAGGCGATTTCCTTGCCGTCGTCGGTGGTGTAGACGGGCTTGCCGTCCTGAACGACCACATGGCCGTCAGCGTCTGTTTTGAGTTTCAACGTGTGCTCCTTGGGCCTTCGCCCATCGAGAGGCATTCGCCTCAATGCGCCCCGTTCGGGGCAGCCCGTCAGGTGACGGGATCAGGGGTCGGCAGCAGCGCTGCCTCGCTCTCCTCGGGATCGTCGCCGGGGATCTCCGCGATGAGCCGGGCGCGCTCCTCGTCCTTGTCGAACTGAGGCCCGAGCACGCCGCGGCGCACGAGCTCATCCCAGAAGGTCTCCTCCGAGATCATTCCGGCGGCGCGGGCCTCGCGCAGTTCGCGAACCTCTTCGGCGCCCTGCAACGAAACGCCGAAGTCAGTATGCACCGAGACGGTCACCTCCTCGGGCGACTTCATCCAGCGCATGGTGAACATCCAGGCCTGCTCGATTGCGTCCTTGAGGCCGTTAGCCCAGGTGCCGACGGCAGTGTGCGCCTTCGCGGCCTCGACGCCCGTTGCCGTAGCCGTGACGTTGCCGGTCTTCGGCAGCATGGGCTGCAGCCCGAGGCGGCGCATGTCCTCGATGATGCCCTGCGCCTTGGCCGTGATGGCCTTCAGGTTCTCCGCGGCGGGCTGGATATAGGCCCAGCTGGTGGAAATATGCTCGCCGCCGGGGGCGAACAGGATGCGCCCAGGTCCGACCTCGACCGTGCCGCCATCTTCCGGCGCCGCCATGCCGTTGGCAGTGAGCATCGGCGCCCCGGCGATCGTGTAAATTTGCTCCTCGCCCGACATGAAGCGGTAGAGCTCGATCTGCATGTTCGCAAGATCGAGCATGGGCGGGCGGACGTACTGCGCCCCGACGCGGTCTGCCGTGGCGTAGAAGACGAACGGAACCTCATCGAGGGTCATCACGCCCTCGGCCTCGAGAGCCCACTGCGGCTTGCCGTCGACGCCTTTGACCTGATGCCAGAGTTGCCACAGACCGGGCTCGATCACCCTGATCTTCTTGACGACGCTCTCCTCAAAGCCATTGATCGCCGTTGCTGTTTCCCACACGCGCAGATGCGTGACGACCTCGCGCGCTCCTCGGCGCTCCGTCCTGAGTGCAATGATCTCGTCGGCCGCGATCTCCACCCAGTAGGGGCGGGCACCAGCTGCACGCTCATCGGCGCGGGTGGCGTTCGGCGCCATCGGTGGGAAGTCGACGAGAATGCCGGCTGCGCCGAGCGACACGCCGTCCTCGAACAAGTCCTTGGCGAAAACGTGCAGGTTGTTGCCCCGACCATCGATATCCTCGGCAAGGGCCTTGGCCTCTTCGCTAGGATCGCCGGAAAGAGCCACCTCCTTGGCGAAAGGCTTCGATGAAATGGATCGCAGCGCGTCCTCGAACTCAGGCCGCCACGGCGCCGAGGCGAGCCGGCGCTTGTACTCGTCGTCGCTCTCTGCCGGATGCTTCGGCAGATAGACCTGCCCTGCCCTTCGCACAGCATCAGCGCCATCGAGAATGGCCCGCACCATGGCCCATTTCGGGGCAAGCTGCTCGTGAGCCGGGCTCGGCGTTGAAGGGTCGAGGGACTTGTCCAAAGGTCAGTTCCTTCGCTGAACGCCGGTTTGTGCGACGGGCGCCGTTGTGCCTAGCGCGAGTTCATTCAGCGCGTCGGCAAAGGCATCGACCTGATCGTCGAATTGCCCGTGCGGGAAGGTGCAGACCTCATCCAAAAAGGCCTGGTTCCACGCGCCGCGCACCAGTTTCACGTTCCCGGCTTCAGCCTGTGCCGACGCAGGCTTGGCCCGAGTGGCCTTGTCACCGGTCACGGGAATCGCCTTGACGGCATAGCCGGCCAGCAGCTTGATCTTCGTGTTGGCGTCAGCCTTGCCAGCAGCGCCAGGGTCTTGCGGCATCCTGATACGAACCGAAGTCCCGTCCTGCGATGCCGTGTTCTTCAGGTTCCTCTCGACATCGCCCGGCGACCAGCGATCGCGCACCACGTCCTCGACGTAGAACACGCCACCGACATGCGCCATGCGAAGCCCAACGGTCCAGTCCGGCTGTTTACCGGCCTTCGGCACCGACGCCGCGAAATCCCATGCCCGGCAGCGCTTGGCACCGGCAGGAACAGCATCGACGATCTCGAAATCACCGCGCTGGAACATGCCGCCAGAGCGTGGCGTCGGTCGCTGCTGCAACTGACCCGACGCGGCGTAGCTGCCAAGCGTCCGTTCCAGTTCCGCGACCTGAGTTTCCGGGAACCGCTCGTGAAACAACAGTTCCCCCTCATAGGTGCGGGGATCTTCGAACCCTATGCTGGTCACGCAGCGCCGATCCGGCTCAAACCGCATCGGCAACATCAGGTGCGTGTAAGGCAACCCCTTCTCGATGATCAGCCCGGACGTGTCGCGCTCATGCAGCCGCTGCATGATAACCACGATGGCCGAGTTCTCGTTGTTGACGCGGGTCGGAAGCGCCTCGAGGAACGTCAGCTCTGCCGCCAGCAGCGCGGCCGGACTGTTCGCGTCGTCAGCGCTCAGCGGGTCGTCGAGGATAACCCGATCGCCCCGAGCGCCAGTCATCGACGTGAAGGCCATAGCCTCGCGAAAGCCGGTGCGGTCGTTCTCGAACTTCGTCTTGGCGTTCTGGTCACTGGTGAGCGTAAGCGGCCATCGTTCCTGGAACCATTTCGACTGGATCAGCCGGCGGCACTTCATGTTGTCGCGAACGGCCAGGTCCTGCTTGTGCGCCGTCGAGATGAAGCGGTTTGACGGAAGGCCGCGCGGCCCCCACTCCCATGCCGGCCAGATCACCGCGGTCAACAGCGACTTCATCGTGCCCGGCGGCACGTTCATCAGCAGGCGATTCACATCGCCATTGGTCACCGCCTCGAGGTGCTGGCAGATCGCATCGAGCGCCCACCCCCATTTGAGAGGGGTAGCCGGCTCCAGTATCGACCACGCCCGCTTTGCAAAGGCGGCGAGTGACCGCTTGCACAATTCCCGCTCGACCGCGAGCAGGTCAGCGTTTGTCAGTTGCCTCATCATCGGCGGCCGCCATGATCTCCGCGAGAGCAGCGGTCGAGAGCTTCGATGCGTCGATTGCCGGCTTGGGGGGCGACATGCTTCCGTCGCTCGACGTATGGTCAACCTTGTCCACGAACATGCCGAGATGCTTGCCGATATCGACCAGGGCCGACTTCTTGTCGTGCATCCTGAGCTTGATACCGCCGGTTGCGTTCTGGCTGATTTCGGCAATGGCCGCCGCGGTGTCGTCGTCCAGATCTTCGCTGTCGATGAGCGTCACGTGATTGCTGACAATGGTCTTGACCACCAGCACGTCGCCGCCTTCGGGATTGTCCTCCTCGGTGATGAGGTGACCGTTCCACTTGATCGCCTTGCGGATGTCGCTGAAACCGATCTTCGCCAGTTCGGCCAGTACCCGCTCCTTTGTGATGGCGAGCTTGTCGATCGCCCGCTCGGTGGCCTTCTGCTCCACGGTTGCCGACCATTCCAAAAGCTCGGCGACGCGTTGTCTGATGCTGTCTTTCTGCTGTAGTCGAGACGCATTGCCCCGGTCCGGCTTGAAGCCGGCCTGCGCATAGGCATCGTCTGCCGTCTTCCCCTTGGCGAGCGCTTGGGCAAACGCCTCATGGCGAGCGTTGGGAAGAACCGCCATGCCTACTCGACCATCACCCACCTGTCCCCGATCCTGACCATGGCCTTGCCATCAGGAGAGACAGTCTGTGCGGTGACGATGCCAGTGATATCGTGGACGGTGATGCTCATGCCGATCATGATGGCTCCCGGTGACAATGGAGCGGCCACCGGGACTCGAACCCGGCTCAAGGGCTTGGAGGGCCCTACTCGTCCCTGACGCAACCGCGATGGTGGATAAGCAAAAGGCCCCGCGATTGCGAGGCCCTCGTCTGGACACAATAATGGCTTGCAGCGATCTCGGCGCCTTTGACCCGAGCCGTATATCGGCCGGACCAGAAAGCACGCCGGGTCTCGGCTCTATGGCTGACCACGGATCGCGCGCTTGTCCGTTGGCGAATTTGGGGTGATTTGCTTCTCGATGCAAGCCCTTTCAGGCCGCCTGTGGAATCTCACTCTGTCCGGCCTGCATAAGGCTGGCAAGGATGCGGGCACGTTCGCCGGTGGGACGAATGACGACCGGCCGGCTCGACGCAGCCCGGGCCTTGAGATTGGTGTGGGAGCGGATGACGCCCCTGCCCTGCACCTTGATAAGCGTCACTGAGCGCTCGACCTCTACCTCTACTCCGCCGACCTTCACGAAGACCTTATGCCGCTCGATGGTCATCTCGCCGTCGATCTGGTGCGCTCTGTACGCCATCCATTCCGGGCTCGCAGTATCGAAGCGGTGCGGCTGGCGGTCAAAGGACAACACGCCGTTGACCAAGTGCATCGTCATGACGCGATACCAGTTCGGTACCTCTGGAAAGCCGACAAAGATGGTCCCGGGGATGCCGGCGTGCGCGACCTCCAGTTTGCCCTTGGCGTAGCGGTTCTTCTTGCGGAAGCGCATCTCGGTGGGGATGAAGGTCATGCACCCCATCCGGTTGAAGATGTGGCCGGCGACGTATTCCTTCTGACGGATCACGTCGAGCGCGTACCAGTGCAACTCATCATCGTCGAACGAGCGCCGGTTCTGGATCACCCTCATTTGCTCGCCCCCGTGCTCATCATGAAGAACGCGAGCAGGATCGACCAAACACCGGCAGCAGTTCCGGCAAGCACAAACCCCGTGACCGAGATCACGACGATTGCCAAGACGATCATGGCATTGACGATAGCCACCGCAGTGTATGCGTTCATTTGCCGCCTCTCTGATTCCTCGGCTTACGCCGATCCAGTTCCCGAAGCGCGGCGATGAGTTCCTGCGTCACTCCCGCAGGCCCAAGGCCGTCTCGCTGATACGCGTGGATGATCTCGCGGCAGCGATACTCGAATGAAGCACGAGCACCGCCGTTCATCCCCGCTGCTGCCGCCTTCTGGCGATGGAGGGAGGAGTAGGTCATGCCGCCCTCCCGAACAGATCGCCGCCGACCCTGTCCTTGCCGACACAAGCCGGAGCACCATCGACCCATCCGCAATAGTAGCGGCCCGCCTTTGAGGCGTCGCCCGTCCGCAACGCTGCGCGCATGTTGACGTGCTCGCCAAACGGGGCCGGAGCACCGCACGCTTCACAGGTTTCGACCATGACGCGGTGGCCGGGGCTGGATTCAACGGAGCGGATAGGCATCAGGCGGCAGCCTCATGGTCTTCGGGATCGCCAACGGAAAAGCCCAGCCGGCGCCCTACCTCCCGATCAGACAACTCGGGCCGGAACGCGCGGTTGGTCCGATCCCACATTTCGGCACGGCGCTTAGCCGTTGCCTCGTCCTCATCGGCGGTGACGGATTTAAGGTTGGCGACGACGCCCGCGACCATTTCCTTCACCCGCGCCTGGCTCTCGGGCGAATGCTCGATGTCGGGCGGCGGCAGCCGCGGCTGTGCCAGACGCTCCCGTGCCTCGCGGTCGAGCCGAAGGTTCATCAACCGCCGTGTCTCGGAACCGACCTGCGGCGCATTTGGTGCATACGCCGCATTGTGGCCCGGCGCCGATCCGGTGATGAAGCTGTGGATTGCCGCCTCGATGTCGCGCGTTTCGTACGGCTCGACGGCCTCGAAATAGGCGCGCATCGCCTTGTCGGACTCAGCCGCCTGAAACTGCGGATAGGTCTGGAAGAGCCGGCCGAACGCCTCTGCCACCACCTTCGGATCGTATCGCATCTTGCCGCCCCATCTGCTGAGCCAAATCCATGAAACCGTTCGCCAAGCTGGGCTTTGGCGGCGGAGAGCCACGGACCTGACTGCGCTCCAGCCACTCCGGCTTGACGCTCGTCCAGCCGCGCACCGCCATTTCCTCAGCCGCCGCAACCGGGTCCGGACAGCGACCAAGCGCCTTGACCAGTAGCGAGCCGGCGTGACCGTTGATCGCCGCCCGCTTCTTGCGCCGGGACTGGATCAGCGTTTCGATCAGAGGCGAGGGAAGGATGGTTCCGAGGGCCTGCCGGAACTCGGCAAGGTCGCGCGCGCCAGAAGATACCGAACGTAGTGAGGTAGGTTCCTTGACAGGTTCTGCTCCATCACTGTGATGGGTAAGTTTCGACGCAGAGTTAGGTAACTCTGTGCTAGGTAACTTTGTGATGGGTATGCCTATTGCCAGTTGGAGACGGTCCGCACGGCGATATCCACCCTCGCCGTACTGCTTCACCTTCACCAGGGCGCCCCATTCCTCGAACGCCTTAAGCCAGCGGGCGACGGTCGCCACCGAGCACTCGCACTCAGCCGCCAGCTTTTCCTGGCTCGGAAAGCACTCGCCCTGGTCGTCGGCATAGTTCGCGAGCATGAGCAGGATGGCCTTGCCAGTGGCATTGCCGACCTTTTGCTGGACCGCCCATGTCATCGCTTGGAAGCTCATGCCCGTTGAGCCTCCCGCATCCGTTCCTCATGGCGACGGATGCCATGCAGCACCGTAGTGTGGTCGCGCCCGCCGAAGCGGTAGCCGATCTGCGGCAGCGACATCGTGGTTTCCTCCCGGCAACGCCAGAAGGCTTCGTAGCGGGCGAGGCAGAGGAACTGAGACCGACGCATCGACAGCAGCTCGGCCATCGACACTTGATGTTTTAGACAAACCTCGCGCGCTATGCGCTTCCATGCCGGCGTGCGTTCCGGGTCTATCGGATGGCCGTTCGCATCGACTTCGATGATCGGGGCAGAGAACAGCTTGTGCGGTGACCGCACCTCCCCCATGTGCTGCTTCATGCGCTCGGTGCGCGCGACCCGCTGGCGTTCGCGCACGAATGGCGAGACGGGCCGGGGCGGCACCGGCTTGGGCGCCGGTGGCTTCCCGCTCATCAGCCGGGCATTTACCGCAGCATAGTGGGCCGCGAATCCGTCGCGGACTGGCGCGGTCGATATGCGGGCTTCGGAGGTATCGTTGCGATCAAGCATCAGCGGCGCCCTTCTTCGGACGGCGCTTGCGCGGCACGTAGTCCGGGAAGGCCAGATCGAACCGGCGCGCGTATGCCTTGAGCGTCGCCGGCGCGCGGTTCATGATCCTTCGGTCGGCGCACTGTTCGAGGGTCAGCCCCTTCTCGTGGAGCCGGCGCAGCAGAGCTTCGGTGAGGCTCACGCCCACCCCCCCCGATAACAGGGCCGGCAGCGATATCGGCCAGGGCGCTTCCGAATAGAGACTGGTCCGTCATCACCGCCTCCTCAGAGCTGCGATCTGAGCTGCACGAGCAAGCTCAGCATCGACGTTGAGACGAGCTACAGCTTGTGGGCGTGTAACGGGGCCAAGCCTCTTGCGGCGGTCGAATGCGGGGCTGAGGCGCTTGACGTGAGCGCGTGGGATGGAGGAGGTCATGGCTCAGCCCTCCCGCCGCGGGATTGCTCGGCGCGCCGCCTTCCGCGCCTCAACCTCCTGAGCCAATGCGCTAAGGCGATCAGCCAAATCCTGACCAGTATCATCCCCCGACAACCTCTCAATTTCGAGGGCGTGCTGGAGCCGTGCGATCTGCCTCTCGCACACGTCCAGATATGCACCTCTCAGCCGCGCAAAGAGGCTCACGTCGCAGGCCTTTGCCCGTCGGCAGCGTAGGTGCTGCACCTGATTTGGAGACAGCCCGTATCGCTGTTCCAGCCGATGCAGGGCGGCATCCGTGTCGGAGCCTCGCCCTTCCATCTCAACGAGCGCAGAGGCGTAGTCGTACGCAGCCTCTACAGACATGGCGTGAACCTCATCCATTGAATTTGTGAACATGCTTCATCGTCCTTCGCGTCATGATCGGTTGGTCGACCGAACCGTGACGAAGGACGTTTGAGCGAATGGCGATGCGGCACATCTCCGAAGTCCTGGCAGACCTGATGTGCAGTATCGGATACGACCGCAGCCGCTTGACCGGGTGTCAGCCCAGCGGCGATGCGCGCACGAAAATCGGCAATTGCATCGAGATCGACAATGCCGGCCGGGAAAGGGATGGCGACGGGACAGGCGCGAGGGAGGAAATCCGCCCTGCCCCGTCGCCGGTGCTCAGCGGGGGAGACGAAGCCCACGCGAGCAAGGGGAGGATAGAGAGGCCGAGGCGCGTCAGAGCCCCGGCAGGTGGCGCGGCGAGGGAGGTCGGCCCGCGCGGGAGTGATGGAAGGGCACAGCGTCACGAGACGAGGCCCTGATGCTCGATGGGAGTGCCTGCCCAGTTCATGCGGCGGCCTCCGTCTTTTCGGGGGCGCGGCGAGCGGCGAGCCAGTCAAGAGTGACGCCCGCTACACCGCACCGAGCAGCCGCGGCGACAACCGCCGGCCAATGCTCTGGAGCGATACTCTCTCGGTCGCGCATCTTGCGCGCGGCCTCATAGCCGCAGCCGACCGCCGCGGCGTATTCGCCGATGGTCGGCCATCTGGAGATCAGATCTGAAATTGAGGTCGGTGCATCGCTCATGGTGCGCAACGTACAAAACGTACGACACTAGCACAAGCGAAATCGTACACTTTGAACGATACGTCTCGGTCATCTTGTACGAATGATGACCGACCTGCCCAAAGACCGACTCAAGAAAGCCGTGCTAGCCGCCACGGGGCTCACGTCTCCAACGGAAGTCTGGAACCTGCACCGGAAGGCGCTTGGGGTCGGGAAAGACCTGTTCATCAGCAATATGAACGGCAACCGAGATATTTCCAAACCGGCCGCTAGAAAATACGCGAAGGCATTCAACGTTACGCCTGGGTGGCTTCTCTACGGTGTTGACAGCGAGGATGCAGAGGCACCCGCTCCGCGATCACAGTTTGCAGAAGTAAGTGCTCTAGCGGCGACCTTAAGCGAGGCTGATGCGCGGGCCCTGTATGAGCAGCTGTCTGCGCGTATCTCGTCCGCAGCTCCTGCAAAATCACCTCGCGGTCAGGCCCGGAAGCCCGTAGCCAAAGCGAGATGATGTCAACGTACGCACTCACCCTCGCCCCCTCAAATGTTCTCATTATGTTCCCATTTACCCATAGGCATCCTGTCCTCGTCAACAGGAATATATTCCTGTTGCACGGCGGTGAGCTAACCTCTTGCGAGAGCGTCTTTTTGAGCTGATCGTGATCGTTGCCTAGACGCGAGACCAAGCCATGAAACGGGAGATGGAGTAGCGGCAGTGCCGTTCGGAGATTACCTCGTCTACGTCGACGAAAGCGGCGATCACAACCTGACGAGCATCAACCCGAAGAACCCAGTGTTCGTGCTGGCGTTTTGCATTTTCGCCAAGGAAGACTACCGCCTTCACATCGTTCCCGAGGTCCAGCGTTTGAAGTTCGACTTCTGGGGCCACGACGGCGTGGTGCTCCACAACCACGAAATCCGCAAGGCGCATGGCGACTTCAACATCCTGCTAAATGCAGCGGTGCGAGCCGATTTCATGAGACGAGTGAATGACCTGATGGCCGCAATGCCGATGACGATCATTGCCGCCGTGATCGACAAGCCTCGGCACGTCCGCAAGTACTTTGATCCAAGCAACCCCTACGAAATCGCGCTGGAGTTCTGCATGGAACGTCTCGACCGCTGGCTCGCAGACCATGGGCAGCACGGCGTCAGCACTCATGTTGTTGTGGAGCGCAGAGGGAAGCCGGAAGACGACGCACTTGAGCTGCAGTTCCGCCGAATCGCCGACGGCGCGAACTACGCCGGGACGAAGATGCCCGACCTCGATATCCGCTTCATGGACAAGAAGAACAATTCGACGGGCCTGCAGGTGGCGGACCTTGTTGCATACCCCATCGGGCGGCACTGCGTTGATCCGAAGCAGCCTAATCGAGCCTATGATCTCATCGAGCCGAGAATCCGGCGCAGCCCGAGCGGCCAGACACGCGGCTATGGCCTGAAGGTGTTCCCCTGAAAAGCGAAGGGCCCCGAGTTTCCCCAGGGCCGCAGCGCCGATCGAGCATTCCCGATCCATTTGTGTCGCTAAAATAGTTTTTCCCAACCGATTTTTCTACCGTCCGAAGTGAATTAGTTTTCCCCTGTCAAGGGGGTTCCCGCATATACAAGGTTCTCCACAGGTGGCGCCATTCGGGGGGTTGCGCTGCTTGAAAGGGCCCGCCAGCCGGGCCACGCGTCGGCGTTTTCATCGCCCCTGCCGCGCCAGATAGTCGTCGATCATCCGCTGCGTCACATCGCCAGCGTAGCAGAGCGGCGAAGCTCCTCCCGGCTTGGAATAGGCGCTGCGAGCCCCGCATCGGCGCCCTGCCCTATCCCGATCATCAGGACACGCGCAGCTCCCGGAATAGCTCCGGCGGCTGAGGGTCAGGATCGCCCGGATCACCGCATTCCGATCATAGGACGGCTGCTGCTGGACAAACCGCTGCGCAGGCTGGGCTTCCGTCGCTCGAGGCGGGGTCGGCGCCTGGTCGGAGAGATAGTCCGCGCTCATCCATCCCGTGGAACCGTTGTTGAGATGGACCTCGTACCAGCCTGAGACTTGGCGGATAGCGATCACCGGCGTGCCACGGGGCGCCGACAGGAGAACGGCAGCGCCTGTCTCTGGCTGCGCTCGGACATTCAGGCTGGAGGCGGTGACGTAAAGCACGCGGGTCTCGACGGCCTGTCGATTAGATGCGCCGGGCGACGAGGCGGTGGTTGAGCTGCGTGGTGCATCGGCCGTCTCCCGGTGATTGAGGCTGCCTACGATACCGGCCCCGATCACCAGCACGACAATCCATCCCAAGCATCCTGCCGGGCGGCGCGCCATTGTAGTCCCCCTCGGGACACTATTCGACGCACAGCACCAAGAGTCGAGCGGATGAGGGCGCGGCTTTCTGCTCCGAGCGATTTGCGCTAGCGTTTCCTCACCGCGGCGCCCTATCCGGACCTGGGTATGCCTACCTGGCCACTCCGGCAGGGAACACGTCGCGGCCCACGCGGGCCCAGACGGCAGTGCCTCATACGCACCAAGCCGCCTGACCAGCCCGAGGCACGTGGGACCCGCCAAAGGCTGTCTCGAGCAGCCGATGGCGGGCCGGTAATGGCGGTGAACGGCGGCTTATCCGCTCTCCGCTGCGCTCACCGACGAAACCTTACGGTCTCGTCGCGCGACGAGCCGAGGGAGTTTTTGATGCGCAAGCACAAGAAACCTCGACTCTTGGTTGTCAGGGTCAACGTGGATTTGGCCCTATGCCTTTTTGGGCTCGCGGCCATTCTCCGCGTCTTGTTCTGACAGCCGGAGCGTCGCCCACCAGGGCGGCGCTCCTCATCTGATGCACGGGCCCTCGGTCGCAAGACCGGGGGCTTTGTCGTCTCCAGCATCCCTGCGGTGACACCTCTCTGTAGCACGGCGATTCGGGAGGGGCAAAAGATTTCGTACATTTTGTACTTGACGTTATGTCGTACGTTTTGTACGGTCGCCTCATCGCAACCGGCTGAGCCGGAGATGGAGGAAGACAGATGGACCTAAACACCCGCACCGACATTCGCCGCGCAGTGAAGCTGGCGATGGACTACTGGCCCAACGCACACCTCGGCGACTATTCGCCTCGCGAAGACATGCGTAGCGCATTCGTGATGATCCGCTCGCATGCCGAGCGCGGCGACGGTCTGCATGCCGGCATCGCCGCGGTTGAGCGCAGCGCATACGCGCACGCTGACATGTGACCCCTGAGCCTCCCGCCCTGCCCGCGTTCGTCGTGGGCAGCACAGGAAGCTCAGGAGGGACCAATGTCCACCCAATACCTCATCCTCGAAAACCGACAGATCATGGACGGCGAAATCTACGACCACGATGGCGTCGTGAAGGCGTCGGTCTACGCCGATCCGGGCGCTGTCATTTTCGCCTTCGATCTGGACGAAGTGATCCGCGACGGCGCCGGCAGCATCCGCGTCGTCACCGAGGACATCGTGCTGGACGCGCATCATGCCGGCTTGCACGACGATCCGCCGTTCGACCGCTGCCATCTGGCGGGCGATCACATCGAGTTCCCGCTGACCCACGCCGAAGCCCTCGCCAATCGCGCTGACGACCAGCGGAGTGCTGCGTGATGGGCGAGAGCAAGCACAGCTACGAGGCGACAGCCGATGGCTGCGTCTACTCCACGACCGGGTGGCGCGGACAGGCGCGACGCAAGCTACAGCAGACGCTGAATGCCTCAGGCTATCCGTCCGTGCGGATTGTGGTCGATGGGAGGCGCAAGCACCTTCCTGTTCATCGGCTCGTCGCTGAGCGCTTCTTGGGCGCACGACCGTCCGACCAGCATGAAGTTTGCCATATCGACGGCAACCGCCTGAACAACACCGCATCCAACCTCCGTTGGGGGACGAGGAAGGACAATGCCGACGACCGCGAGCGCCACGGGCGCACCTCGCGCGGGCCCGCTCACTCGGCAGCCATCCTTTTCATCATCGCGGACTGGCTCCGCTACGGAGGACTTTGACGTGACCATCAGGAACGAAGACGGCTGGCTTATCGACGATGCCGGCAATCGCAACAGCATCGCCTACTGGGGCTCCGAGGAGCGCGCCAGAGAGGGCCTCGAAAGCCTTGAAGATTGTCGCGATTGCGTCAACTGCTCGGGCTGCTCGGACTGCTCGGGCTGCTCGGACTGCTCGCGCTGCTCGGACTGCTCGGACTGCTCGCGCTGCTCGCGCTGCTCGCGCTGCTCGCGCTGCTCGGACTGCTCGGTCTGCTCGTACTGCTCGGACTGCTCGCGCTGCTCGGACTGCTCGGTCTGCTCGGGCTGCTCGGACTGCTCGGGCTGCTCGGACTGCTCGGACTGCTCGTACTGCTCGCGCTGCTCGCGCTGCTCGGACTGCTCGGGCTGCTCGCGCTGCTCGGACTGCTCGGGCTGCTCGGACTGCTCGCGCTGCTCGGACTGCTCGGTCTGCTCGGGCTGCTCGGACTGCTCGGGCTGCTCGGACTGCTCGGGCTGCTCGTACTGCTCCAACGTCGCCTACCTCTACGACAAGAAGAACCTGCGCGGCGATCCCGAAGCCGACCCAAACGTCGTGCTCGGCCAGCCGCCGATCCCCGTGATCGAGAACATCCACCAGAAAGTGCTGGAGGCCGTAAGCAAGCCAGACGCACTCGACATGGGCTCCTGGCACACGTGCAACACGACGCACTGCCGCGCCGGCTGGGTCGTGCATCTGGCTGGAGAAGCTGGCTACGCGCTTGAGCGCTACCACAACACGGCCTTGGCCGCGCAGCTCATCTATCGGGAGAGCGGCTACGAGATCAATCCGGGCCGGTTCTACGACAGCAACGCCGAGGCGATGGCCGACATGCAGCGGCTTGCCGATCAGCCAGCGGTGGCGGCGGAATGACCTTCGCCCTCACCCTCCCCGCCGATCATCCGCGTCAGCCCAAGCCGGCCGGCACCATCGGTCCCGACCCGGATCACACCGACTTCGAGCTGATGATCCGCCTCTACCACGGCGGGCCGCAGTGCAGAGACGCTGCGCTCGACATGGCCGACATCAACCGTAGGAAGGCGCAGAAATGACCAATGCAGTCGCAGTAGAGCGGGAGTCCGATGATCGGCGCCAGCGCTCCGACATTGCCGAGGCTATCGCGGAGGTAATGAAGTCCGTGCGGCGGCTCAAGAAGGCCGACAACAATGCTTTCGCCAAGTACCGATACACCAGCGTTGACGACTTCAAAGATGCCCTTCGACCACTGATGGCGGACAACGGCCTCACGCCACATTCCAACGAAGTCTCGTTCGACCATTTTGAGCGCCAAGACGAGAAGGGCAAGAACTCCCTCCACGTCAAGATCAAGTTCGACCTGTGGCTGGAGCATGTCTCCGGCGAGCGTGAGGATCCCGAGGGGCTGACCGTTGCCCTGCCCTATGTCGGCGCGCAAACCTCGGGCCAAGCCCGTTCCTATGCCGTCAAGGAGTGGCTCAAGAGCAAGTTCCTCGCCTCGTCCGGCGACAGCGAAGATGCCGACCAGCACGACACCAACGAGGAAATGTCCAAGGCTGAGGCTCGGGCGCTCTACACCGAGTTGCAGGGCGAACTCCGGATTGCGGTCGGCAAGGACCGCGATGCCATGGAGCACTGGGCAGCGACGCGCCGGGCGAGCATCGACGTGCTGCCCAAGGATTGGCGCCTACAGCTCAAGCGCCAGTACGGCGATGGGCTGGCGACAGGACGGTCTGCCGCAACGTCGTCGGAGCCGGAGTTTGATCCGGCCGAGTTGTTCGAGGCGCTGGATGCTGCCATGGCCGGCGCGCACTCGCCGGACGAGGTCGAGGCCGCATGGGTCGAGTTCGATGTCGAGTCCGTTCTGGACGGGCGGGACGATGATCGCTCCATCGCAGACAAGATCAAGGACCGCCATTTGGATCGTGTCCAGTCGGTGCCCGCATGACCCGCGCCCGCTTCACCTTGGCTCAGGCCGAGAGGGCCCTCCTCGAAGCTGAGACCTACCGCGAATTGCAGGACGCCTATGCACGCTACCGCTTCCCGGCGGGATCGGCTGAGGATCGGCATCTGCTCCAGATCGTAGAGGATCGCTCCGCGCAGTTCGCGGTCGAGCACTACCGCTATGCGAGGGCGATGTGAGCAAGCGCGAGAAGCCGCCCGCCCCCATGGTCGAGAAAGCTGCGCGCGGCCTGATCCCGGTGGCAGCCTATGACGCGGAGCTGTTGTGGGCCGATCCTGTCGGGACAGAATATGACTTGGTGAAGCGTACCAGGCGCTCATGGCCGCAACTCAAGCTCTACTGGTCGATGCTCAACCGCGTGGTGAAGGGCGCCGGCAAGTGGCCCTCGGCCGAACACCTGCACGAAGCGATCAAGCTGACGCTCGGCTATGTGCGCGAGGTCGTAAACCTGCGCACCGGCGAAGTCTCGCTCGTGGCCGACAGCGCCGCGCTCGACGCCATGTCACCCGATGAGTTCCGCGTGTTCTTCGACAGCGCGACCGAGCTTCTGGCCGCGCGGCTCGGCTTCGATCCGCTCGCGTTCACCGAGGAGAGGGCTGCAGCATGAGCGCGATCCTCCAGCTTGAGATCGACCGCCAACGCGTCGCTGCATACCCGCGCGATGGCTCATTGGCGGAAGGGGGGCCAGTCTGGAAGTACGAGCGGCTCCTGCAAGCTGCGCTCTACGACACACTCAGGAACGGCGGCACCCTTGTGCTGATCGTGGGGTCGGACAAGATCACCGCTATTCAGCGCGATGACGCCGAGGATTTTCCGGATGTCTAGCGTTACGTTCATCCCGCCCACGCCCCGCAAGAAGATCAGCCGACGCGAAGCAGCCCGTCTTTTCCTCCTGCACAACGGCATCTGCTGCAATTGCGGCCGGCAGATCAGGGGCAACGACTGGTTCATCGAGCATGTCGAGGCCCTGGTGCTCGGTGGCGCCGATGATGACGCCAACCGTCGGCCGGCCCATGTGAAGTGCAAGGCGAAGAAGGACGCGGCAGACGCCAAGGCGCGGGCCGAACGCGACCGGCACATCACGTCGAGCTATCGACCAGAGGGCGAACGCCGGTCCACATGGGCCAAGCGGCCGAAGCGTCGGGCGGCACCGCAGAAAACCGCCTCCACCCCATCACCCCCGAAATTCGATGGCGACATTATGGGTCGCAAGGAGAGCATAACATGACGACGAACGAACAGATTGCCGATTTGCTGCTCAAGCAGACGTTCTCCGAACGGCAAGAGTTGGCTGAGTGGTTATATAGCGTTTCGGCCGACACCACTTCGCTGGATGCAGATGATTTCGCCCAATGGCTGGAAGATTGGGCAAACCAGAACACCGAGAGCGAGGAGCAGTTATGACCCTCGATCCGAAGGGGCTGGAGGCCGCTGTCAGTGTGAAGGCGCTGAAATGGGGGAGGCGCGCCCGGAACGGCGACACCTACGCGGAAAGCGTCGTTGGCCAGTATGGGGTGGGCGAAGTTCACGCGAGGCATGTCGCTATCCTGCGGACGATTGACGGCGACAAGGTGATTGCGCGTGTCGCTGGCTTTGAACAGGCCAAAGCCGCTGCCCAGGCCGACTACGAAGCCCGCATCCTTTCTGCGCTGGAGATCACGCCATGACCGAATGGAAGCTCGTGCCGGTGGAGCCGACCGAGGCGATGATGGAGTCCGCCGATGCGGTGGACTGGAGCAACGAAGACGAGCGTGGGTCCGTCATAAACATGTGGCACACCATGCTCGCCGCCGCTCCCCCGCCCCCAACCCTTGCAGAAAATGCAACAGTTGCCCCGCCTCCAGTTCAGCAGAGAGAGGCGGCGGAACTGTACGTGCCAGGAGAGTTCCGCTGCGCAAAGTGCGGCTTCACGCTGTCACAATTCACGCTCGACGCCGGCACGGGCGTGGTCTCAGATCGCGACCATCCCGGCGAGCGCTGTCCAAATGACGGGTCTCCGCTTTGGCGCGTGACGTGGAAAGAGCGGGCACATGAACACTACCAGCGAGCAGTAGAGGAAATTCAACGCAATTCGGCGCGCGAGGAAGGATTGCGGGAGGCGCTGGATAAGGTCCGCGCAGAGTTCACCGTCGAATATCTGCCCTCTGGCTCCTACTCGATCAGCCACAGCAGCGATGCGCTCCCCCGCATAATCGAGCTACTCGACCGCGCCCTCTCTCATGCAGATGGAGACGTGTGATGGTCGACGTTTTCGCAACGATCGCATGGATCGTGCTCATTTGGGCTTGGGGTTATCCCGAGCGCGTTGGGAAGTGGCTTGCGAAATGTGTTGCAGGGTTCCGCGCGCATGCAGACGGAGATGCCAAGTGACCCAATCCACAGCAGAACTGGTGAGGCGGTTGCGCAGCTTTGCCGAGCACCTTGAGCCAGCGGCTGGTGACTATGGTGATGAGATCGACGCTCTCGCCCAAGCAGCTACCGCCCTCGAAGCCCAACAGGCTGAGATCGACAAGCTGGTAGAGGCGCTGAGGCCGTTTGCGAAGGCGGCCCACGACGCGGAGCGAATGGCTGGGCATGACGGGCCGCTTGGGCAGCACATGTTCTTCTCTGACCTCGTCGCCGCCCGCTCTGCCCTCAAGGAGGTGACAGGTGAGGAATAGTCTCACAGATGTGCTCTGTTGGATAAGAGGCTGGCGCTATGACCTTGACGGCTGGCTTGTTCGCGCACTCCGCGATGGCGATCCTTGTTTGAGCGAGAGACCGGATTTGGGCTTCACCGAAGAAGCCTGCATCGCTGTGCGATCGGCAGAGATCGCGCGCATGGTCGATCGTGGGGAGGTGACAGATGAGTAAGCTGACGAAGGGAGAGCGCGCCTTCCGAGCGATTATCGCACAAGCCATCATCAACACGGCAGAACGACCAGCCGCCCTGCGTGGCCCGTGGGTATTTGATGAAGCAAGCTTACAGAGGAAGGCCGCTCAAGCCCGTGAGTTCATCACCCCAGCCGGCCTCGCCGCACTGGAACAGGACAGGGAGGGCAGTTGATGGCTGGCGACCTGTTTGGATTGCCATTTCACCAAAGCAAGCTTCCGCCAGAGCAGAACAAGTTCTTCATCGGCAAAGGCCGCAAGAAGGGACCTACTGCCTGGGTGCGCAAGGCCATCGAGGAATGGCAGAAGGGCAAGCGGGTCGTACTGGTCTACCCGGTCGACAAGTGGGTGCTGATGCTCATGGCCGCGATCCTAGGCGAGCATGCGCATGTCCGAAATCTCGGCGATGTGAAGTGGCTGGCCACTGAGGATGGCTCAGCCGGCAAAGGCACCGGCCGTCACATCGCCTGCTTTGTTTTAGAGCCTTTCGCATGACCCGTCCTGACGACATACCGGAATGGGCGTGGAGCGAAGCCGCCGCCTTGCGGGGCGCGATCAACTGGCAGTCGAACGCCAGCAACGAGGCTATTGCTCGCGCCCTTGTCGCCGCCGAGCGCAGAGGGATTGAGAGGGCGGCGAAGGTTGCGGAGACAGGCTACTGGAGTTCCGCCCTAGGTGGTGCAACCGGAGCCGCGGTAGCCATCGCCATTCGCCAGCTTGGAGACGCGCCATGAGCATCAATAAATTGCCCGACACCTTGCGGCACGAACTTGTTCTGCTGCTGAAAAACCCACGGTCTGGCAGCAGCAATAGGGTGCGAGATCGCGCTCGAAGCGCACTCAAGAGGCGTGGCCTTATCCGGTTCAATCGAGCCGCGTGGGAATGGGAAGTGCTTCCCGAAGCCATCCGCCAGTTTGGAGCATCGGAATGAGCGCCGCGGCCTCAGTTCATCCCCAGCCGCACGCGGTTTGCCAGAGCACCATACCGCCGCGCCACCGCGTTCGCCTCATCCGCCAGCTCGAGATGCTCAGCCGCCATTGCGTGCAATATCTGCGCCTCCTCCCGGATCATGCGCATGGTGTCCTCGGGCTTGCCGCTCGGCAGTCCGCCCATCTGCTCCCACAGGGCAATCGTGCGGGCCGACAGAGCAAGGCGTTCTTCCGGTTTCATGGGGTAGAGGGTGTCGGAGGTCGCGGGCTTGGTCAATGGAGGATCGGTTGACCGAACGGCGCCGCAGGCCCCGCCTATCCGACCTGAAAGGCACGCTCCGCGTCCTTCGTGAGGGTGGAATGGAGCCGTGCGCGCTCGATAGCCTGCCCGATGGCACCTATCGCTGGCACTTTACGACGCCTGCCGCCAATGATGAAGATAGCCTCGATCGCGAATTGCAGCAGTTCGAGGCGAAGCATGGTTATGGTCGAGCTTAAGGGCCTGCACACCGTCAGGGCGAAGGGCCGGACATATTACTATGCCTGGCGCGGAGGCCCACGGCTCCACGGGCAACCGGGAACGCCAGCCTTCATTGCTGCCTACAACGAGGCAGTGGCCGAGTATCGCCAGCCCGACAGCAGTCGCTTTCGCTCGATCATCGCGCTCTACAAGGCGAGTGACGCCTATAAGGGTCTTGCTGATACCACGCGCAGAAATTGGGCTTTGTGGCTGGATCGCATCGGTGCACATTTTGGCGACCTCAGCGTCCGGCAATTCGACCGCACCGACAAAATCCGCCCCGTCATTCGTCGCTGGCGCTCGACCTATGCCGCCACGCCGCGGGCGGCCGACTACGGCATGCAGGTGCTATCTCGGGTGCTATCCTATGCGGTCGATCCGCTGGGGAGGATCGCGGCGAACCCCTGCGAGGGAATCGCGCATCTCTACTCAGGTTCGCGATCCGAAATCATCTGGACGCCGGAGGACCTTACGCAGTTCCGCGGCGGCAAGAAAAGCTCGCCGGAAGTCATGCACGCCATCGACCTTGCATCGCACACTGGCCTGCGCGTCAGCGACCTTGTGCGGCTGGCTTGGTCACATGTCGGCAAGGACGCGATCGTCATAAGCACCGGCAAGAGTCGGCACCGCCGAGACGCGATCATCCCGCTCTATGACGATCTAAAGGCCTTGCTGACGAGCATCCCGAAGCGCTCGCCCATCGTCCTGACGAATGGCAAGAAGCATGTCCCATGGACGACGAGCGGGCTCAACAGCTCATTCACGGCCGCGATGAAGTCGGCAGGCATGGAGGCCCGCGATTTGCACTTTCACGATCTGCGCGGCACAGCGGCGACCAATTTCTATTTGGCCGGCCTGTCGGAGCGTGTCATCGCTGAAATCATGGGGTGGGAAGAGGACCAGGTGCGCAAGATCATCCGCCGCTATGTGGGTCGCGACGCAGCGACGAAGGCCGTGATTCAGACCCTCAACCGGGCCAGAAGGCGAACAGGAGTTGTAAAACCGACTGTAAAACCGTCTGCCTGACGACAGTCACCGTGCGCTTTAAGTCGTTGAAATAGTTGATGGAGCGGGTGAAGGGAATCGAACCCTCGTATTCAGCTTGGGAAGCTGCTGCTCTACCATTGAGCTACACCCGCATCGGGGCGATCTCTGCTCGAAAAGACCGCCGGCGTCAAGGCGCGTCGCGGCGGCGCGCCGCCCAGGCGCGGTGCCAAGCGACGAAGGCGGCGACGCCGGTTTCGATGGGGGTTTCGGGGACGTAGCCGGTGAGCGCGCGCAGCAGGGCCGGGTCGGCCCAGGTGGCGACGACATCGCCGGGCTGGGCCGGCAGCAGGCGGCGGACGGCGGCGCGGCCGAGGGCGCGCTCGACGGTGTCGATGAAGGGCAGAAGGCTCACCGGCCGGCCCGCCGCGATATTGACGACGCGCCAGGGGGCGATGGGCGACAGGGAATCGGCGCCGCCCGACACGGCGACGGGCGCGCCCTGCCGCGGCGGCACGTCGATGAGCCGGACGATGGCCTCGACGAGGTCGTCGATATAGGTAAAATCGCGTTCCAGGCGGCCCTCGCCATAGACGTCGATGGGGGTGCCGGCGTCGATGGCGGTGACGAAGCGGAACAGCGCCATGTCGGGCCGGCCCCATGGCCCGTAGACGGTGAAGAAGCGGAAGCCCGTGGTGGGCACGCCGTAGAGATGGGCATAGGCGTGGGTGAGCGCCTCGCCGGCCTTCTTGGTCGCCCCGTAGGGCGAGGCGGGGAAATCGGTCCTGTCGGTCTCGGCGAAGGGCATTTTCGGGTTGCCGCCATAGACCGACGAGCTCGAGGCGAAGAGCAGGTGACGCGGCGGGCGGGCGCGCAGCGCCTCGAGCAGGGTGATGGTGCCGGCAACATTGGCCGAGGCGTAGGCGAGCGGATCTTCGAGGCTGTGGCGGACGCCGGCCTGGGCGGCGAGATGAATGACGATCTCGGGGCGGCAGCCGGCGATGGCGGCGGCGACCGCGGCTTCATCCTCCAGCATGGCCTCGCATGGGGTGAAGCGCGGCAGGGCCGCGAGCGCGGCGTGGCGGGCGCGCTTCAGGGCGACGTCGTAATAGGGAGTGAAGCCGTCGAGGCCGAGCACGTCATGGCCGTCGGCGAGCAGGCGCCGCGCGACGTGAAAGCCGATGAACCCCGCCGACCCCGTCACCAGCACCCGCATCGTCTGCCACCCCTTCGCGCCCCGCCCCCAAAGCCATGCGCCCACGGGGAGAGTCAAGGCAAGGCGGCGCGCGCCCTCTCGCGCCTCTTGCCAAGCGGAGGGAGGCGTGCGACAAAGCCGCGCGAGAAAAGCTTTTCCTAAAATGCCAGACCGGATCGACCGGATGGCTCGGCAAGCAGGACGGAAAAGCTTTTCCAAGACGGAACAAGGCGCCGACGGCGTGCCAGCCGGCAGTCGTTCCACCGGACAATTGGGAGGATTTTCGATGACAGCACACAAACTCACCACGGCCGCCGTCGCGCTGGCCGCGCTGCTCGCCGCCGCACCGGCGGCGGCGCTGGCGCAGGACCCGATGGGGGTCGATGACGGCACGCAGCTCACGCTGTGGACGCGTGCCGCCACCCAGGCGCGCGCCGAGGCGCTGGTCGCGGCCTATAACGCCACGCACAAGAACCAGGTGAACGTCACCTACGTGCCCACCGACGACTACCAGACCAAGGTGGGCGCGGCGGCGGCGGCGAACGGGCTGCCCGATCTGTTTTCGGCCGACGTGGTGTTCATGCCGAACTGGACCTCGGCGGGCCTGTTCACCGACATCACGGCGCAGATCGACGCCCTGCCCTTCATCGACAAGGTGGCGCCGGGCGCCATCGTCGCCTCGACCTGGGACAATAAGAAGTACGGGCTGCCCTTCGTCGTCGACCTGTCGGTGTGGATGTACAACAAGAAGCTGTTCCGCGAGGCCGGGCTCGACCCCGAGAAGGCGCCGGCCACGCTGGGCGAGTTCGCCGATGCGGCGCGCGCCGTGGCCAAGCTCGGCAACGGCGTGTCGGGCACGTTCTTCGGCGGCAATTGCGGCGGCTGCAACGTGTTCACCTGGTTCCCCATCACCTGGGCCGACGGCGAGGCGGTGATGAACCCCGAGGGCACCGAGTCCTACCTCGCGAGCGACGAGAACAAGGCGATCTACGCGACCTTCCGCAGCCTCGTCGAGGACGGCACCATGCTGATGCCGGATTCGCAGGGCGAGACGGGCGCCACCTGGACCGCCTATTTCCCCAAGGGCACGATCGGCATCATGCCGATGCCGGCGAGCCTGCAGGGCCTTGCCAGCGACGCGCTGGCCGACGAGGACATCGGCGTGACCGCCATCGCCGGGCTCAAGGGCGGGCAGTCCACCTTCATCGGCGGCGACGCCATCGGCATCTCGCGCGACAGCACCAAGGTCGATGCGGCGTGGAACTTCCTCGCCTGGCTGCAAGGCGACGAGGCGCAGGTGGAAGTGATCGCCAAGGGCGGCAACGTCGTGTCGCGCTCGGACCTCGCCGACAATAAATACAGCTCCGCCGACCCGCGGCTGGTGCTGTTCAACCAGGTCGCCGCCAAGGGGCAGACGCCGTTCGCCAAGAATTTCGGCGCGACGTTCAACGACCCGCAGGGCCCGTGGTTGCAATTGCTGCGTGACGCGGTGTTCGGCGATGCGAGCAACATCGACGCCGACAACGACGCCATCAACGACTCGCTGAACCCGTAATAGGGTCGCTCGTGCCGGTCTCCCGCGGCTGCCGTGGGAGACCGGCCACATGTTCCGGGCCAGTGTGACATGACTTCGATGCCGCAGACACTCGAGGCGGGCACGACGCCGCGCAGCCAGCCGGGCTGGCACCGCCGCCGGCGCTTCATGGGCCTCGCCTATACGCTGCCCACGCTGGTGTTCGTGGTGGTGCTGTTCCTCATCCCGCTGCTGCTGGTGGGGCAGATGGCGCTGAGCAACTGGCCGCTGCTCACCGGGGCCGGCGAGTGGAACTTCCCCAAGAACTTCGTGTCGATCTGGAAGAACCGGCTGTTCTGGCCCGCGGTGGTGTTCACCATCGAATATACGGTGCTGGCGACGGTGCTGCTCATCGGGCTGGGGCTCGGCCTCGCGCTTTTGGTCCAGGCGCCGGGGCGCTGGGTGGCGACGCTGCGCACCGTCTATCTGCTGCCGGTGTCGGTGGGGCTCGCCGCCGCCTCGCTCCTCGCCTGGGGCTTCTTTTCGCCCGAGATCGGGCCGATCAGCCCGCCGCTCGAACAGGTGGGCGTGATCGACGGGCCGATCCAGTTCCTCGGCACGCCGCTCAACGCGCTGCTCTCCACGACTCTGCTGGTCGTGTGGAAATATGCCGGCTTCTACATGCTGATCCTGCTCGTCGGCCTGCAGGCCATTCCCGAGGACGTGTTCGAGGCGGCGCAGCTCGACGGCGCCTCGCGCTGGCAGACCTTCCGGCACGTGACGCTGCCGCTCTTGCGCCCGTCGCTGGCGCTGGCGCTGATCCTGTGCGTCACCGGCTCGCTGCTGGCCTTCGACCAGTTCTACATCCTCACCAAGGGCGGGCCCGACAACAGCACGGTGACGGTCGTCTCGGTGATCTATCGCGAGGCGTTCCAGCGCCAGAATCTCGGCACCGCCGGGGCGCTGTCGATCATCGTGCTGGTGGTGCTGCTGGTGCTCAACGCGCTGCAGTTCCGCTTCCTGCGCGGCAAGGAGGACTGAGCCATGACCGCCCGCACGCAGCGCAGCACGCCGTTCGGCGGCACGCCCTATTACGTGGTGACCGGCGGGCTCGCCATCATCTTCCTTTTTCCGCTCTTGTGGAGCCTCCTCGCGTCGGTGAGCCCGCAGGCCGGCACGGCGCAGACGCAGGGCTACGGGCTCGGCAATTATACGACACTGTTCAATTTCGGCGCCGGGCTGCCGGTGTTCTTCTTCAACAGCGCCGTGGTGGCGGTGCTGACGGTGGCGATCACGCTCGCCATCTCGACGCTGGGCGGCTACGCCTTCGCGCGCTTCCGCTTTCCGGGGCGCGACGCGCTGTTCCTCCTGACGCTGTCGATCCTCATGGTGCCCTACGCCAGCGTCCTCATCCCGCTCTACGTGCTGCTCAACTTCTTCGGGCTGGTGAACTCGCTGCTCGGGGTGGCGCTGGTGATCGCCATGTTCCAGCTCCCGTTCGCCACCTTCATGATGCGCATCTCGTTCGAGGCGATCCCGCGCGACCTCGAGGATTCGGCGCTGGTCGACGGCTGCTCCAGCCTCGACGTATTGTGGCGCATCATGCTGCCGGCGGTGCTGCCGGGGCTGGTGACGGTGGGGCTGTTCGCCTTCCTCGCGGCGTGGAACGACTTCTTCGCGCCGCTCATCCTGCTCACCGATTCGGCCAAGGCGACGCTGCCGCTGGCGGTGGCCAACCTGCGCCAGCAGACGATGGGGGTGATCGACTACGGCGCGACGGAGGCCGGCGTGGTGGTCATGGCGGTGCCGTGCATGCTGCTGTTCCTCCTGTTGCAGCGGCACTATGTGCGCGGCTTCATGTCGGGCGCGATCAAGGGCTGAGGCGATGAGCGAAGGCAAGCCGGCGCGGCGCATCAGAACCGGGCGGAGCGGGCGCACCATCCACGACGTGGCGCGCGCCGCCGGGGTGTCGATCGGCACGGCGAGCAAGGCGCTCAACGGCGCCGGGCACCTGCGGCAGGAGACGCGCGAGAAGGTGCTGGCGGCGGCGCAGGCCATCGGCTACCGGCCCAACGATCTGGCGCAGAGCCTGCACCGCGCGCGCTCGATGACGGTGGGGCTCATCACCAACGATTCCTTCGGCCGGTTCAGCTTTCCCATCGTCGAGGCGCTGGAGCAGACGCTGGCCGACGAGGGCATCGCCGTGTTCATGTGCAACGCCACCGACGATCCGGCGCGCGAGCAGCAGCACCTCGAGCAGCTCATGCGCAAGCGTATCGACGGGCTGGTGGTGACGGCGCGCCGCGCCGACAAGCGGCCGGCCATCGGGCCGCTGCCGGGCGTGCCCATCGTCTATGTCTATTCGCAGGCGGACGACCCGGACGCGCTCTGCCTCATCCCCGACGACGAGGGCGGCGCGCGGCTGGCGGTCGAGCACCTTCTGGCGCAGGGGCGGCGGCGCATCGCCCATATCGCCGGGCCGGAGCATTTCGACGCCGTGCAGTTGCGCCGCGCCGGCCACATCGCGGCGCTCGCAGCGGCGGGGCTGGCCTTCGATCCGGCGCTCTATCTCAACGTGCCGTGGGCGGAAGCGGCGGGGCGCGAGGCCGTCGCCCGGTTGTTCGACGGCGCGGGGAAGAAGCCGGATGCGCTGTTCTGCGACAATGATCAGTTGGCGCGGGGCGCCGCCGAGGCGCTGCGCGAGCGCGGCATCGCCGTGCCCCATGACGTGGCCATCGTCGGCTTCGACAATTGGGAGGTGATGACGCTGGCGGCGCGGCCGCAGCTTTCGAGCGTCGATATGAATTTGAGCGAGCTTGGCCGGCAGGCCGGCGAGGCGCTGCTCGCCATCATGGACGGCGCGGCGCTCAGCGGCGTGCGGCGCCTGCCGTGCAGCCTCGTGGTGCGCGAATCCTCGAAGATCTAGCGTCGTGGGCGGCGCGGGCCGCCCGGAATGGAGTTCCAATGAGCCAGTATCATCCCGTCCGCTTCGTCGATGTGCGCCTCGAAGGCGCCTTCTGGAAGGAGCGTCTCGACACGGTGCTGACCCGCACCATTCCCAGCCAGCACAAAAAGCTCGGCGAGTCTGGCATCCTCGAGTCCATCAAGCTGCCCAAGCCGGTGCCGCCGCTGCGCCTGCCGCGCCACCCCAACGGCTTTTCGGTGCAGGTGTTCTGGGATTCCGACGTGGGCAAGTGGATCGAATCCGCCAGCTACGCCCTGTCGCACCGGCGCGACGCGGCCATCGAGGCCGAGATCGAGGCGATCATCGACGATTTCGAGGCGGCGCAGGCGCCGGACGGCTATCTCAACTGCTGGTATCTCGAACGCGAGCCCGAGAACCGCTGGAGCAACCTGCGCGACAATCACGAGCTCTACAATGCCGGCCACATGCTGGAAGGCGCCATCGCCTATTTCGAGACGACCGGGCGGCGGCGCTGGCTCGACATCATGGAGCGCTATGTCGAGCATATCAGGCAGACCTTCGGGCCGGGGCCGGGCCAGAAGCGCGGCTATTGCGGGCACCCCGAGATCGAGCTGGCGCTGGTCAAGCTCTATCACCTGACGGGGGAGCGCAAGCATCTCGACCTCGCGGCCTATTTCGTCAACGAGCGCGGCCAGCAGCCGCCGCATTACTTCGATGTCGAGAAGGCCGAGCGGGAAAAGCGCGGCATCGATATCCAGCGCTACGTCTATCCCAACTACGAATACAGCCAGTCGCACAAGCCGGTGCGCGAGCAGGACAAGGTGGTGGGGCACGCCGTGCGCGCCATGTACCTCTACACCGCCATGGCGGACCTCGCCGTCGAGCTCAACGATGCCGGCCTCAAGGCGGCGTGCGAGACGCTGTGGACGGACGTCATGGACACCAAGATGTACGTGACGGCCGGGCTCGGCCCCTCGGCGCACAATGAGGGCTTCACCTTCGACTACGATTTGCCCAACCAGACCGCCTATGCCGAGACCTGCGCCTCGGTGGCGCTGATCTTCTGGGCGCAGCGGATGCTGCATCTCGACCTCGACGGCAAATATGCCGACGTGCTGGAGCTGGCGCTCTACAATGGCGCGCTGAGCGGGCTGAGCCGCGACGGCGAGCATTATTTCTACGCCAATCCGCTCGAAAGCAACGGCTCGGCCGAGCGCTGGGCGTGGCACACCTGCCCGTGCTGCACGATGAATGTCAGCCGGCTGGTGGCGTCGGTGGGCGGCTATTTCCTCTCCACGGCGCCCGACGGGCTGGCGGTGCACCTCTATGGCGGCATTTTGGCCGAGCGCGACATCGCCGGCACGCGCGTCAAGATCCGCGAGACCTCTGACTATCCGTGGTCGGGCGAGATCGGCATCGCCATCGACCCCGAGACGCCGGCGCGCTTCGACGTGAAGCTGCGGGTGCCGGGCTGGGCGCGCAGCCACACGCTTACCGTCAATGGCGAGGCGGTGCGTGCGGCGCCGGTCAACGGCTATGTGACGATCGAGCGCGAGTGGCGGGCCGGCGATGCCATCGCGCTCGAGCTGCCGATGCCGCCCGAGCGGCTCTATGCGCATCCCGGCGTCATCATGGATGCGGGGCGCGTGGCGCTGAAGCGCGGGCCGCTGGTCTATTGCATCGAGGAGGCCGACAATCCCGGCGGCGCCGTGCAGCGGCTGAAGCTGCCGCGCGACGCCGAGCTCCGATCGACGACGCGCGCCGACCTGTTCGGCGGCGCGGTGACGCTGAGCGCGCCGGCCCGCGCCATCGCGCCCGACGACTGGCACGAGCTCTACCGCACGACGCCGCCCGAGGAGGGCGAGGCGACGCTGACGGCCCTGCCCTATTACCTATGGGCCAATCGCGGCCACGGCTCGATGGTGGTATGGATACCCGAGGCATAGGGCGAAAACATCCACCGTTGCAGGACATCCCGAAAGGCTGATATGAACCCGATATTCTGAGGGATCGTTTCGCCATGCCCCGCAACTTCCTCCTGGTCGATCCCGAAGAGCGCCCCGACGTGCTGCGCGGGCTGGCCTCGCCGGTGCGCGTGCGCATCCTCAAGGCGCTGCACCAGCGCGGCGGGCTCAACGTCAACGACATCGCCGAGCAACTCGAGCTGCCGCAATCGACGGTGTCGTCGAACCTGCAGATCCTCGAGGAGGCGGGGCTGATCCGCACCGAGACGCAGAAGGCCAAGAAGGGCAACCAGAAGATCTGCCGGGCGGTGTTCGACGAGGTGCTGGTGATGTTCAAGGAGGACGCCGCCACCACCCGCGAGGACATCATCGAGGTGGCGATGCCGGTGGGGCTCTATACGAGCTGCGAGGTGAGCGCGCCGTGCGGGCTGTGCTCGAGCGAAGGCATCATCGGGCTGCTCGACGTGCCCGACATCTTCCTCGACCCCGGCCGCATGCGGGCGGGGCTCATGTGGTTCACGCGCGGCTTCGTCGAGTACCAGTTCCCCAACAATGCGCGGCTGACCAAGACCAATGTCGAGGCGCTGGAATTTTCCATCGAGCTGTCCTCGGAGGTGCCGGGCACGGCGACCGACTGGCCGAGCGACATCACCGTGTGGATCAACCAGCAGGACGTGGGGACGTGGACGAGCCCCGGCGATTTCGGCGACCAGCGCGGCGTCTATACGCCCGACTGGTGGACGCTGCGCGGCAGCCAGTACGGCATGCTCAAGACCTGGCGCATCGCGCGCGACGGCACCTATGTCGACGGCATCAAGATCTCGCCGGTGTCGCTCAAGGAGCTCGACATCCCCAACCACCACTCGATCCGGCTGCGCATCGGCGTCAAGGAGAACGCGCGCAACCCCGGCGGCGTGAACATCTTCGGGCGCGGCTTCGGCAATTACGACCAGGACATCGTGCTGAAGATCCACACGGCGAGCTGGCCGAGCAATTCCGGCGCCTGAGCCCCGGTCTCTTCAGATCACCTTGCCGTCGGCGCCGAACAGGTGGGCGCGCGCCGCGTCGAGCACGAGGCTCACGCTGTCGCCGGGGCGGGCCTCGAGGTCGCCCTCGCCCTCGACGATGAGCTGGCCGGCGGCGGTCTCGACATAGAGCAGGGTCGAATTGCCGAGCTGCTCGACGATCTTGACCGTGCCCTCGAAGGCCGCGTCGGGGGCGCCGGCGGCGGCGGGCGCCAGATGCTCGGGCCGGATGCCGGCCTCGACGGCGCCGGCCGGCACGTCGCCGCCGCGCGTCGCGACGGTGGCGCGGCGCCCGCCCGGCAGGGCGAGCGTCACGGCATCGCCGTCGCGGCCCGCGACCTCGGCGGAAAAGAAGTTCATCGCCGGCGAGCCGATGAAGGCGGCGACGAACTTGTTGGCGGGGCGGTTGTAGAGCTCCAAGGGCGTCCCGACCTGCGAGATGACGCCACGATCGAGCACCACGATGCGGTCGGCCAGCGTCATCGCCTCGACCTGGTCGTGGGTGACGTAGATCATGGTAGTCTTGACGTCCTGATGGAGCTTGGCCAGCTCGAGCCGCATCTGCACGCGTAGCATGGCGTCGAGGTTGGATAGCGGCTCGTCGAAGAGGAAGACCTTGGGCTCGCGCACCAGCGCCCGGCCGATGGCGACGCGCTGGCGCTGGCCGCCCGAGAGCTGCGCCGGCCGGCGGTCGAGCAGCTCCTCGAGCTGGAGCATATGCGCCACCTCGGCGACGCGCCGGTTCTGCAGATCCTTCGGCGCGTGGGCCAGCGACAGCGAGAAGGCGATGTTCTGGCGCACGGTCAGGTGCGGATAGAGGGCGTAGGACTGGAACACCATGGCCGTGCCGCGCTTGGCGGGCGCCACGTCGGTGACATCGCTGCCGTCGATGTAGCAGGCGCCGGCGGTGATCTCCTCGAGCCCGGCGATCATGCGCAGCAGGGTGGACTTGCCGCAGCCCGAGGGGCCGAGCAGCGCCGTGAAGGAGCCCTCCTCGACCTTGAGCGACAGGTCGGTGATGACCTGCACGTTGCCGTAGCGCTTGGTGACGTGCTGCAGATCGACGGTACCCATGAATGCCCCGATGCCGGTTGGAGTGCGCCTCAGCCCTTGATGCCGGCCGTCAGCATGATGGCCTGCGTCACGCGGCGCTGGAAAACGAGATAGACGATGGCGACGGGCAGCGCCGCGAGCAGGGCGGTGGCCAGGTCGCGGGCGTATTTGACGCCGAATGCGTCATAGACCTGCGTGATACCGACGGTGATGTTCATCATCGGCTCCTCGGTGATGGCGAGGAAGGGCCACAGGAAATTGTTCCAGGCGGCGATGAAGGTGATGATGGCGAGGGCGGTGGTGATGCCCCAGTTCATCGGCAGATAGAGCCGGAAGAAGAGCTGCCACTCATTGGCGCCGTCGATCGTCGCGGCCTCGCGGAACTCCTTGGGCACCGAGTCGAAGAACTGCTTGTAGATGATCACCGTCACCGGGGCGATGAGCTGGGGCAGGATGACGCCGGTCCAGGTGTTGATGAGCCGGAACTGCGCCATCAGCACGTAGTGGTTGATGATCAGCGCTGGGATGGGAACCATGAAGCTGGCGAGGATCAGCCACCACAGCACGCGGCGGCCGGGGAAGCGGAGCTGGCTGATGGCGTAGCCGGCGGCGGCGCTCATCAGCACGACGAGCACGGTGACGCCGAGCGAGGTGACCAGCGAGTTGATGTACCAGGCGCCGATCTTGGTGTTGAACAGCACATGCGTATAGGCATCGAGCGTAAACCGGCGCGGCCACAGATCGATGCCCGGCTGCACGATGTCGTTCTCCACCTTGAAGGTGGTGACCACCGTCCAATAGAGCGGGAAGGCCCAGAAGACGGCGCCGAGCAGCGTGACGATGGTGGCGATGAGGCCGACCTTGTCGAGCGCGCGGATGGTCCGCTGGCGGCGCGGCGACATGGTGGCGAGGCTCTCTTCGGCGGGTATGGCTGTCATTTTTCGCCTCGCGCCCGGAGGAGCTGGTATTGCAGCACCGAGAAGACGACGATGATGGCGAACAGCACCACCGCCACGGTGGCGCCGTAGCCGCCCTGATTCTTCTGGAAGGCGTTGCGGAAGATGAGCTGCACCATGCCCATCGTGGCGTCGGTGCGCCCGCCCTGCCCGAACAGATAGACCTGATCGAAAATCTTGAACTGCAGGATGAGCTGGATGGTGAGCACCAGCACGGTGACCGGCCAGATCAGCGGCCAGGTGATGCGGATGAATTGCTGCCAGCGCGTGGCGCCGTCGAGCGCCGCCGCCTCGTAGATCTCGGATGAGATGTTGCGCAGGCCGGCGATGAACAGCAGCACGTTGAAGCCGACCAGCCACCACACGGTGATGAAGCCGACCGTGGGCATGAACAGCGGCAGCGTGCGGAACACCGGCACGTTGGCGCCGAACAGCAGGGCGATGGGGTATTGCAGGATGCCGAACTGGCTGTCGAACATCCAGCCCCAGATGCGGTAGACCACCGAGACGGGCAGGATATAGGGGATGAAGAAGCAGGCGAGGACGATGGACTGCAGCCAGCCCTTGAGGCGGTTGACGCCGAGCGCGATGGCGAGGCCGAGCAGCGTCGAGGGGATGACGGTGAGGAGCACGAAATAGGCCGTGTTCCAGAAGGCGACGCCGAACAGCCGGTCGCCGAACAGGCGGACGTAGTTCTGAATGCCGTTCCACTTGCCCGGCCCGATGAGCGGGGCGTTGTGGAAGCTGAGCCAGATCATCTGTAGCGTCGGCCAGACGAACAGCACCGCATAGGTGACGACGAAGGGGGCGACGAAGAGCAGGGCGACGCCCAGCTCGCCTCTCGTATAGCCGCGCTTGCGGATGGGTGCCGGCTCTATGCCCGCGACGTCGTCAGTGCTCGCCACTACGTGCCCTCCTCCCAAGATGGCAGCTTGTGGGGGCCGGCACCGCTGGCGCCGGCCCGATGGTCAGTCCAGCGCTCAGCGCTGGCCGTTGAGATCGTCGCGCATCTCTTCCATGGCGGTCTGCGGATCGATCTCGCCGTTGATGGCCGGCATCAGGTAGTTGCCGGCGGCATCATAGACCGGGGAGGCGACACCGGCCAGCGTCGACACCGGGTCGAACACGGCGGTTTCGGCGAGCTTCGAATAGACGGCGTTCGGCTGCATGTTGCGGAACTCGTCGGTGTCGCGGGCGGGCTTGTAGGCCGGGATATGGCCGGCCGTGGCCCAGAAGGTCGAGTTCTTGTTCATCCAGGCGATGATCTTGAGGACCGTGGCGCGCTTTTCGGCCGAGACCTCGTTGCCGACGCGGTTGGGGATCACGAAGGAGTGCGAATCCGCCCAGGTCGCCGGATGGTCGAACAGGGTCGGCAACTGGATGGCGCCCCACTCGAAGCCGAGTTCGCCCTTCTGCGCGAGGTCGGCCATGGTCGGCACCTCCCACACGCCGTTGATGTGCAGCGGCGCGGCGCCGCCGGTGAACAGGGCGATCGAGGCCGCGTATTCCGTGGCAGCCGGGGCGAGCCCGCTCGACACCCAGTCGGCGACGGTCGCCGCCGCCTTCACCGCCTTGTCGAGGTTGTCGCCCGACAGGAAGTCGCCATTGTCGTCGAGGAACTTGCCGTCCTGCTGGTTGAGCAGCGAGTAGAAGATGCGCCACTGGCTGTCGCCGGCGGCCGAGTGGATGGAGACGCCGTACTGGGCGCCGTTGGCCTTGAGCTTTTCCAGCGCGGCCTTGAAGTTGTCGGCCCCGTCGAGGCCGGTGGGCAGGCCGTCGGCGCCGATGAGCCCGGCGGCGTTCAGCGCGTCCTTGTTGTAGTAGAGGACGATGGAGTGGATGTCGAAGGGGATGGCGTACTGCTTGCCGTCGATCTGGGCGGCCTTGAAGTTGGCATCCTCATAGTCCGAGGCGCTGAGGCCGGCGGCGGCGATCTCGTCGGGCGAGATTTCGCTCAGCGTGCCGGTCGAGACGCCGAGCGGGATGCGCGACAGGTGGTAGGTGGAGATATCGGGACCCTCGCCGATGGCCGCCGAGGTCTGCAGCTTGGTGTAGAACGGCGTACCCCATTCGAGGGTCGTCGCCTCGATCTTGATGTCGGGATTCTCCTCGGCAAACTTGTCGAGCAGGGTCTTCATGCGCACGCCGTCGCCGCCGCTGAGGAAGTCCCACCAGACGACGGTCTCCTGGGCGAGCGCCCCGCCGACGGCCGTTCCGAGAAGCGCCGTGCTGAGCAGCGCGGCCCTAACGATGTTCCGGATCAACGTCATATCCTCCCAAAGGTTGAACTGGCCCGGCGGTCGCCTGTGCGGCCTGCCGGCCTGATGCGGGGCGGCAATCTCGTGGCCGACCGCGCCGATGCCGACTGTAGGCAAATCAAAAAATACGATCAATACCGGAAATTTCGATCATGTAGCTCGGTACAGTTGGCTTATGCTTCGGCAGAGCGGATATGAACGTTTCGCGGCCGGCGCCGGGGCCGCGGCGATGCGCCGTACGAATGATCGAAAAGACCATATTTTCGTAGGACAAAGCTGTCTGATACCCGCCTCGAAAGGACAGCCGGGCTGACCTGTGCGGGCAGGTCAGCACGGCTGCCGTGTTCGGCGCCGAAGCGCAGAAACGCGCTTGACGGCGACCGGAAAGTTCGGCTCCAATACGCCGTAATACCCGATATAAATCCGACAATCGGGTTCTCCCTGGGAGGGTCCCTCATGCGAGCGAGCGTCACCGCGCATCGCGACTTCGCGATTTCCGACATCGACGACCGGCTCTACAGCGCGTTCCTCGAGCATCTCGGGCGCGCCATCTACACGGGCATCTACGAGCCTGACCACCCGAGCGCCGACGGCAACGGCATGCGCGGCGACGTGGCCGAGCTGGTGCGCGCGCTCAAGGTGCCCTATGTGCGCTACCCCGGCGGCAATTTCGTTTCGGCCTATAACTGGGAGGACGGCGTCGGCCCGCGCGAGCAGCGCCCGACGCGCCTCGATCTCGCCTGGCACACCTCGGATTCCAACGCCGTGGGCGTGCATGAATTCTACGCATGGTGCGAGAGCGTCGGCACCAAGCCGATGCTGGCCATCAACCTGGGCTCGCGCGGGCTCGACGAGGCGCGCAACTTCGTCGAATACGTCAACGGGCCGACCGGCTCCTACTGGGGCGACATGCGCAAGCAGAACGGCCGCGCCGAGCCCTTCGACGTCAAGCTATGGTGCCTCGGCAACGAGATGGACGGGCCCTGGCAGGTCGGCCACAAGACCGCCGACGAATATGGGCGGCTGGCGGCCGAGACGGCCAAGACGCTGCGCGCCTTCGACAAATCGCTGGAGCTCGTCGTCTGCGGCTCGTCGAACGCCGACATGCCGACCTATCCCGAATGGGAGCGGGTGGTGCTGGAGCACACCTACGAGTCGGTCGATCACATCTCGCTGCACATGTATTTCGCCAACCGGGCGAACCACACGGCGAACTATTTGGCGCTCAACGCGAAGCTCGACGCCTATATCGCCACCATCGCCTCGACCATCGACTTCGTGAAGGCCAAGAAGCGCAGCCGGCACCAGGTGACGATCTCGTTCGACGAATGGAACGTGTGGTACCACTCGAACGCCGCCGACCGGGCCATACTGGACGGCAACAGCGGCTGGCCGCGCGCGCCGCGCCTGCTCGAGGACGCCTATAATTTCGAGGACGTGCTGCAGGTGGCGTGCATCCTCAACACCTTCATCCGCCGCTCGGACGTGGTGCGCATCGCCTGCATCGCGCAGCTCGTCAACGTCATCGCGCCGATCATGACCGAGCCGGGCGGCGCGGCCTGGAAGCAGAGCATCTACTACCCCTACTATTTCGCCTCGATCTACGGGCGCGGCACGGCGCTGCAGCTCGGCGTCACGAGCCCCGGCTACGACGCCGACGTGGCCGACAACGTGCCCTATCTCGACATTTCGGCGGTGCACGACAGGGCAGCCGACACGCTCACCTTCTTCGCCGTCAACCGGCACGACAGCGAGGCGCTGGAGCTCGATATCGACCTCAGGGGCTTCGGCGGCGCGGCGCGGGTGATCGAGCACCAGGCGATGAGCCATGCCGACCTCAAGGCGACCAACACGCTCGCCGACCAGAACGCCGTCGTGCCGCACAAGGGCAGCGGCATCAGCGCCGATGGCAGCCGGCTGAGCGGCAGCATCGCAGCCCATTCGTACCATGTGATACGGGTACAACTGGGCTGACCACCTTGCCCGCCCCTCCTCTGGCGGGCCCCGGCGGCAGAGCCGGGACAAGGGGACCGGAAGCTGGCCCTCCCGGCGCTTCCGGCCCCCGATTTCACCCGCGTGGCGCGCCGCGGCGCCCATGCCGACGGAGACGAGAATGGGCGAGACCAAATCCCCCCTGCACCCGCGCCCGCGCGTGACCCGCGCGCGCTGGATCGACCTCAACGGGCCGTGGCAGTTTGCCTATGACGACGCCGATGCCGGGCTCCGGGAGCGCTGGCACGGCGATGGCGGGCGCTTCACGCGCACGATCACGGTGCCCTTCCCGCCCGAATCGGAGCTGTCGGGCATCAACGACACGGGCTACCACCCCGTGCTGTGGTATCGGCGCAGCTTCGAGGCGCCGGGCGGCGCGGCGCGGCTGCTGCTGCATTTCGGCGCCGTGGACTACCGTGCGCAGGTGTGGGTGAACGGCGACCTTGTCGCCACGCATGAGGGTGGGCACACGCCGTTCTCGGCCGACATCACCCCCAGCCTCCGGCGCACGGGCGAGCAGGTGATCGTGGTACGCGCCGAGGACCAGCCGCGCGACATCACGCAGCCGCGCGGCAAGCAGGACTGGGAGCCCGAGCCGCACGCCATCTGGTACGACCGCACCTCGGGCATCTGGCAGACGGTGTGGCTGGAGCCGGTGGCCGACACCTTCATCGCGGATTTCCAGCTCACGCCCGACCTCGTCAGCGGCAGCGTGAAGGTGGAGGCGATCCTCAATCGCGCGCATCAGGGCTTTCTCGACATCGAGCTGCGCAAGGGCACGGAGGTGCTGGCGCGCCAGCGCGTCGGCATCAACGGGCCGCGCCTCGAGACCGTGGTCGGCATTCCGGCGGCGCAGAACGGCGTGCATCGCGGCGACCTCTACTGGATGCCCGACAACCCCAACCTCATCGACGTGACCGCGACGCTGATCGACGAGGCGGGGGCGGCCGGCGACACGCTCGACAGCTATTTCGGGCTGCGCAGCGTGGGCATCGCCAATGGCCGCTTCCTCGTCAACGACAAGCCGGTGTTCGTGCGCTCGGTGCTGGAACAGGGATTCTGGCCGCAGTCGCATCTCGCGGCGCCGAGCGCCGAGGCGCTGAAAGCGGAGGTGGAGCTCATCAAGGCGCTGGGCTTCAACGCCGTGCGCATCCACCAGAAGGTCGAGGACCCGCGCTTCCTCTACTGGGCCGACCATCTGGGCCTCATGGTGTGGGGCGAAATCGCCAACGCCTACGAATACAACGCGCTGGCGGTGGACCGGCTGACGCGCGAATGGCTGAGCGCGGTGCAGCGCGACCGCAGCCACCCCTGCATCGTCACCTGGGTGCCGCTCAACGAGAGTTGGGGCGTCTCCGACATCGCGCAGCGGCGCGACCAGCAGGATTTTGCAACGTCGCTCTATCACCTGACCAAGGCCATCGACCCGATGCGGCCGGTGATCTCCAACGATGGCTGGGAGCACACGATCTCGGACATTTACGGGCTGCACGACTACACGCAGCATCGCGAGCAGATCACCGACCGCTATGGCAGCAAGGCGGCGATCGAGACGACGCTGGGCGAAATGCGCCCCACCCGCAAGCGGCTGCTGCTCAGGCCCGAGGACCGGCGCGGCCAGCCGGTGATGCTCACCGAGTTCGGCGGGCTGTCCATCCACCCCGAGGCGGGCAAGGCGTGGTTCGGCTATGCGACGGCGGCGACGGACGAAGAATATCTGGGCATGATGAAGGCGCTGTTCGACGCCATCTACGACAGCCCCGAGCTCGCCGGCTTCTGCTACACGCAGCTCACCGACACGCAGCAGGAAACCAACGGGCTCTACGACGAGAACCGGGTGCCCAAGCTGCCGGTGGAGAAGCTGCGCGACATCATCTGGCAGCCGAGCAAGGCGGTGCCGACCGAGGCGCTCGACATCGCCCGCCAGAAGGCGCTGCGCACGAGCTTCGGCCAGGTGGTGTGACGGCGGGGCCAAGGCAAGGGCGCGCCGCGGCGTCCTAGGGGTGCATTGCCGAAACGGGCCGCCTGCCCTATTCGAGGGAGCGCGCCGAGGCCCAGCCCATGCCCAAGACCGACACGTCGCTCACCGTCTTCATCTCCTATGCGCGCCGCGACGGCAGCGCCTTCGCCGAGGAACTGGTCGATGCGCTCGACGTCGCCGGCTTCGCCGCGGCGCTCGACCGCAACGACATCGCCGCCGGCGAGGACTGGGAGAAGCGGCTCGAGGGGCTGATCGCGGCGGCCGACACGGTGGTGTTCGTGGTGACGCCCGGCGCTGTCGCCTCGGAGCGCTGCGCCTGGGAAATCCGCACCGCCGAGACGCTGGGCAAGCGCATCCTGCCGGTCGTCGCCAGCGAAGTGCCGCCGGCCGACACGCCGGCCTGGCTGGGACGGCTCAACTATATCTTCTTTACCGGCGGGGTGTCGTTCCCGCGGGCCCTGAAACAACTCGCGACGGCACTGGCGACCGACGCCGAATGGGTGCGCGAGCATACGCGGCTCGGCGAGCTGGCGGAACGCTGGGACCGGCGCACGCGGCCCGACGTGCTGCTGCTGCGCGGCCCGGAGCTGGAGGCGGCGCGCCACTGGCTGGCCGAGGCCGGCACCGGCGGTCAGCAGCCGACCGAGCTGCACCGCGCCTTCATCGATGCCAGCGCGGCCTATGAGCACGCGCAGGCCGAGCTGGAGGCCGAAAGGCTGGCGGCGGTCGGTGTCGAGCAGGCAGCCAAGCAGGAGGCGTTGCAGCGGCTGGCGCGGCGGACGCGGATCGGGCTCGTCGCCTCGGGCACGCTGGCGGTGGCGGCAGTGGGGCTGACCTTCTGGAGCGTCGATGCCGAGGGGCGCTTCCGCGCGGCGCAGCACGCGGCCGAGGTGGCGCAACTGCGCTCGATCGACGCCGGCATCGCCGCCGAGGCGGCACGTACCGACATCACCGGCCAGCTCATCGCCTATGCCACGGCGCCGGGCGACATCCGGCTCGGCCCGGCGCAGCGCACGGCCTTCACCGAAGCGGCGGTGCGGCGGCTCGTCGAGCCCGATACGCCGCTGCTCGGCGGGCTGAGCCGGGCGCAGGAGGAGATGCGCGGCGACCGCACGGCGCCGCGGCCGCTGCTCTCGACCAGCCTCAACGGCGACCTCTATCTCGGCCGGCCGAACGCGACGCGCCGGCTCGCGGCGCTGGTGGTGACGGCGGGCACGGCCGAGGACGACGACACCGACGCCGATGCCTGGGAAGCGATGCTGCGCGGCGCCGGCTTCGAGATGCACCGGCTGCTCAACCCCTCGCATGCGCAGTTCGAGGCGGGGCTGGCGGCGTTCCTCGGCAAGGCGGAGGGCAGCGGCCCCGAGGCGAATACGCTCTACGCCTTTGTCTTCGTGGGCGAGGCGGCGATGCTGGAAGGGCGCACGCGGCTCGGCTTCTCGGACACGCGGGCCGAGGCGTTCACGGCGACCACCACCGATCTCGACGCGGTGGCGGCGGGGCTCGCGGCGCGCGCCGCCGCCTCGGTGCTGATCGTCGATGCGGCGTTCACGCTGTCGACGGGGAGCGTCTCGCTGCGCCGTACGCAATAGCTTTCATCGCGTTTCCCAACCGGAAAACCGCCTCGCACTTTTCCTGGAAACGCTCAGAGCGAAAAGGCGTGGAAGTGCTTGGAGAGCTTGAGGGTCTGGGCCTGGTAGTTGGAGCCGAGGCCGGAGCCGTAGAGGCGATCCGGCAGCTCCGAGAGGCGCTCGTAGATCAGCCGGCCGATGGTCTGGCCGTGGCCAAGCATGAACGGCACCTCGCGCGAGCGCACTTCGAGCACGGCGCGGCTGCCGGTGCCGCCGGCGGCCGAATGGCCGAAGCCGGGATCGAAGAAGCCGGCATAGTGGACGCGGAACTCGCCGACCAGGGGATCGAAGGGCACCATTTCGGCGGCATAGGCGGGCGGCACGTGCACGCTTTCGCGGCTGACGAGGATGTAGAACTCGTCGGGATCGAGGATGAACTCGTCGGAACCGCGATTGATGAGCGGCTCCCAATAGTCGAGGACGGCGAGCGCGTCCTTTTTGTCCATGTCGATGACCGGCGTGTGGCGCCGCGAGCGGAAGCCGATGAGGCCCTTGCGATCGGCGCCCTTGAGGTCGATGGAGAGCGCGACGCCCTCGCCGACCTGCTCATTGGGATCGAGGACGAGGGTTTCGGCGCGATGCAGCGCCTGATGCTCGGCGAGGCTGAGCCGCGTCTGGCCGACACGAAAGCGCATCTGGGAAAGGCGCGAGCCGCGGCGCACGCGCACCGGGAAGGTGCGCGGCGAGATTTCGAGGTAGAGCGGGCCTTGATAGCCCGCCGGCAGCGCATCGAAGCCGCGCGCGCGGTCACCAATGACGCGGGTGAAGACGTCGAGCCGGCCGGTCGAGCTTTTCGGATTGGCGCCGGCGCTCACTTCGGCGGGCAGCGCCAGGCTTTCCTGCAAGGGCACGAGATAGACGCAGCCGCGCTCCAGCACGGCGCCATCGGTCAAATCGAGCCGGTGCAGCTCGAGCGCCGCGATGCGGTCGGCGACGGTATGCTCGGGACCGGGCAGGAAGCTGGAGCGGACGCGGAAGGCGGTATCGCCCAGGCGCAGGTCGAGGCTGGCCGGCTGCACCTGGTCGGCGTCGAAAGGCGGCGCCACGATGCCGCCCGCCGCGCGCAGCCGTTCGATGAAACGGGCCGGGAAAACGCCCGGCGCCCAAGCCTCGGTGGGTGCCAATGGACTACCTCCGCGCCCCTCATAGCATCGGGTTGACGCCCCGCGGCAAGGGGAATAATGCAAAACCCAGTGGTGATTTGGCCGGTCTGATTGCAGCCACTTAAAACAACTCGCTAAAGTGACCCGTGCTCGAACCGGCCGCGAACGCGTGCCGGTTTTTTTGTTGGAGCAGTCTTATGTCCGATGCCAGGAACCCCCTCACCGATCCCCGCCGCCGCTCGGCGGAGACGCAACTCATCCACGGGGGCACGGTGCGCACCCCGTTCAACGAGACATCGGACCCGATCTACCTCACCTCGGGCTATTCCTATCCCGACTCGCACCACGCCGAGCGGCTGTTCAACAACGAGATCCCCGGCCACAACTACTCGCGCTTCGCCAATCCGACGCTCGACGTGTTCCAGGAGCGCATGGCGCTGGTCGAGGGCGCCGAGGCGGCGCGCGCCTTCTCCACCGGCATGGCGGCGGTGACCAATGCGGTGATGAGCCAGGTGCGGGCCGGCGACCACATCGTCGCCTCGCGCGCGCTGTTCGGCGGCTGCCGCTTCGTCGTCGAGGACTACATGCCGCGCTGGGGCGTCAGCTCGACGCTGGTCGACGGGCGCGATCCGGCGAATTTCGCGGCCGCCATGCGGCCCAACACCAGGCTCGTGTTCATCGAGACGCCGACCAACCCGACGCTGGAGCTGGTCGATATCGCGGCGGTGGCCGAGATCGCCCATGCCCACGGCGCCAAGCTGGTGGTGGACAATGTGTTCGCGACGCCCCTCTACCAGCATCCGCTGAAGCTGGGCGCCGACCTCGTCACCTATTCGGCGACCAAGCATATCGACGGACAGGGGCGCGTGCTGGGCGGCGTGGTGCTGGGCAGCAAGGAACTGATCACCGGCGACGTGCACATGTTCCTGCGCCAGACCGGCTCGTCGTTGTCGCCGTTCAACGCCTGGGTGCTGCTCAAGGGGCTGGAGACGCTGCCGCTCAGGGTCAAGCAGATGACCGACAGCGCCGAGCGCATCGCAGCGTTCCTGGCGGACCACCCCAAGATCGAGCGCATCATCTATCCGCACCACCCCTCGCACCCACAATATGAGCTGGGCAAGCAGCAGATGGAGCGTGGCTCGACGCTGATCGGGGTAGAGGTGAAGGGTGGCCAGGAGGGCGCCTTCACACTGTCGGACGCGCTGGCGGTGATCCTCATCTCCAACAATCTGGGCGATGCGCGCACGATCATCACCCATCCGAGGACGACGACGCACCAGCGGCTGACGGAAGAGGCACGGCTCGAAAGCGGCGTGACGCCGGGGCTGCTGCGGTTGTCGGTGGGGCTGGAAAATGTCGACGACCTCATCGCCGACCTCGATTACGGGCTGGGAAAGATCTAGCGGCGCGGCCTTCCCCACGATGTCGTCCCGGCAGAGGCCGGGACCCAGTATGCACCGGGGCCGACGATTTCGACCCCATTCGGGCCACAGCGTCTACTGGGCCCCGGCCTACGCCGGGGCGACAGAGGTGATGGGGCTTTCAGTCGGGTCAGTGCCGCGTGTCCTCGAACTCGTGCAGCTTGAAGTGGTAGTCGGCGGAGCAGAATTCGCAGACGACCTCGATCTCGCCATCGACGACCATGTCGGCGCGCTCCTCGGCGGTGAAATTGTCGCGCAGCATCGCCTCGATGCGCTCGGCCGAGCAGGTGCAGCGCTCCTCGAGCGGCATGGGCTCGAAGACGCGCACGCCGCTTTCGTGGAAGAGGCGGAACAGCAGGCGCTCGGCGCTGACCTCGGGATCGGCCAATTCGTCATCGGCCACGGTGCCGATGAGGGCGCGGGTCTCGGTCCACTTGTCGCTTTCGGCGAAGCTCCGATCGGCGGTGTCGGGATTGGCGAAATCGCCATCGCCCGGCAGGTCGGGCATGGTGCGTTCGCCATGCGGCGGCAAATACTGCACCAGCGTGCCGCCGGCGCGCCAGCGGGCCCGCCCCTCGCCCTTGCGGGTCAGTTGCGCCACGGCGAGGCGGACGAGGGTCGGCACCTGCTCGGACTGCTGGAAATAGGTGTGGGCGACGTCTTCGAGCGAGCCGCCTTCGAGCGCCACGATGCCCTGATAGCGCTCCATATGCGGGCCCTGATCGACGGTCATGGCAAGATGGCCGTGGCCGAGCAACTGGCCGGGCTGGGTAGCGCCGGCCGCCATCGCCTGGCGCACCGCGTCGGCATCGAAGCGGGCATAGCCGCGCAGGCCGTCCGGCGCGTCGAGATCGACGACGATGAGGTTTACCGGCCCGTTGGTCTGCGTCTGCAGGATGAAGCGGCCGTCGAACTTGAGCGAGGAGCCGATGAGCGCGGCCAGCACCACGGCTTCGCCGAGCAGGCGCGCCACCGGCGCCGGATAGGCGTGGCGGGTCAGGATCTGGTCGAGCGCCTCGCCCAGCCGGACCACGCGGCCGCGGCAATCGAGGGTCTCGAGGGTGAAGGGCACCGCGACATCGTCGCCCGATTCCGGGCGATCGAGGCCAAAGTCGGTGAGCTGCAATTCTGCCAATTCAGACCGTGTCGATCCCGAAGCACCAGCACAGGATCGCCTTTTGTGCGTGGAGGCGGTTCTCGGCTTCATCGAAAACCACCGATTGCGGCCCGTCTATGACGTCGTCCGTGACTTCGTCGCCGCGATGAGCCGGCAGACAGTGCATGAACAGCGCGTCCTTGTCCGCCAGGCCCAGCAAGTTGGTGTCCACGCGGTAGGGTTTCAAGGTCTTGCGGCGGTCGGATACGTCGGTGTCGCCCATCGACACCCAGGTGTCGGTGATGATGAGGTCGGCATCCTTGACGGCGACCAGCGGGTCTTCGCCCAGCGTGACGTTCGGCCCGGCCTCGCGGATGTCGGCGAGCAGGCCCTGGTCGGGGCCGTACTCGTCCGGGCAAGCGATGGCGAAGTGGTTGCCGAAGAGCTTGCTGGCGTGCACCCAGCTCGCCAGCACGTTGTTGGCATCGCCCACCCAGGCGACCTTGGCGCCCTGGATCGAGCCGCGATGCTCCTCGAAGGTCTGGATGTCGGCCATCACCTGGCAGGGATGGGCGCGGCGCGTGAGGCCGTTGATCACCGGCACGTCGGAGGCCTCGGCAAGCTCCAGCAAATCGTCGTGATCGAGGATGCGGATCATGATGGCATCGACGTAGCGGCTGAGGACGCGGGCCGTATCGGACAGCGTCTCCTCGCGGGCGAGCTGCATGTCGTTGCCGGAGAGGAACATGGTCTCGCCGCCGAGCTGGCGCATGCCAACATCGAAGCTGACGCGGGTGCGGGTGGACTGGCGCTCGAAGATCATCGCCAGCATCTTGTGGCGCAGCAACTCGCTGCGCTCGCCGCGCCGGGTGCGGGCCTTGAGCTCGGTGGCGACGGCGAGCATGCCGCGCAACTGATCGACGGTGAAGTCCTCTAGGGTCAGGAAATGCCGGGGGGCGCTCATGCTGGGGCGTGCTCCTTGCCGGTTTCGGCGGCGATGGCGGCGAAGGCGGCCGCCAGCTTGTCAACGGCCTCGACGATATCGGCCTCGGTGACGACGAGCGGCGGCAGGAGGCGCAGCACATTGTCGCCGGCGCCCTGGGTCAGCAACTGGTGGTTGTCGCGCAGCCGTGCCACGAACTCGCGCGCGACGATGCTGTCGGCCAGCTTGATGCCGGCGAGCAGGCCCTTGCCGCGCAATTCGAGCACGTAGGCGGGATAGCGCTGCTGGAGCTGCTGCAGGTGCCAGTGCAGCTTGCGGCCCATCTCGTCCACATGCTCGAGGAAGCCGGGCTCCATGATGCGGTCGAGCACGGCGTTGCCGATGGTGCAGGCCAGCGGGTTGCCGCCATAGGTGGAGCCATGCGTGCCCGGCACCATCGATTTGGCGACCTCGCCCTTGGCGAGGCAGGCGGCGAGCGGGAAGCCGCCGCCGATGCCCTTGGCGACGGCCATGATGTCGGGCTCGATGCCGGCCCATTCGTAGGCGAAGAACTTGCCGGTGCGACCATAGCCGCACTGCACCTCGTCGAGGATCAGCAGCATGCCGTGCCTGTCGCAAAGCGCGCGCAGGCCGCGCATGAATTCGGCGCTCATGGCGGTAACGCCGCCCTCGCCCTGCACCGGCTCGATGAGGATGGCGCAGGTCTTGGCGTCGATGGCCGCCTCGACCAGCTCGAGGTCGTTGGGCTTCACATGGGTGAAGCCCTGGAGCGCCGGGCCGAAGCCCTCGACATAATGCGGGTTGCCGGCGGCGGCGATGGTGCCGAGGGTGCGCCCGTGGAACGAGCCGGTGAAGGCGAGGATGCCGTAGCGCTCGGGCTCGCCCTTGGCCCAGAAATAGTGGCGGGCGGTCTTGATGGCGCATTCGAGCGCCTCGGCGCCCGAATTGCAGAAGAAGACGCTGTCGGCGAAGGTGTGCTCGACGAGCCGCTGGCCCAGCCGCTCCTGCTCGGGAATGGTGAAGACGTTGGAGGTGTGCCAGACCTTGTCGGCCGCCGCCTTCATGGCCGCGACCAGATGCGGGTCGGCATAGCCCAGCGCGTTCACGGCGATGCCGGAGTGGAAATCGAGATATCGGGTCCCGTCCTGGCTGAACAGGCGCACGCCCTCGCCCCGCTCGAAGGCGAGTGGCGATCTGGCGTAGGTGCCGTACAGCGCGGACATTGGTGTTCCCCTTGGGTGCGTGTTGAAGCGGATGTTGCAATTGCCCCACAAAAACCAAAAACGCGCGGCCATCAGGCGCGCGTCGGGGGCAGCCGAGCTATGCCTTCGAGGGGCCGCAAAGTCAACGTTCGGCACCCCCGTTGCCGATTTGACTCACGGCGCGGGGAGCAGCACCCGAAGCGGGGTTTTCCCCGGTGAAAACCGGCGCCGACTCTTGATCCCGGATTCGCGGGCCGTGTAGTATCGCCACCGTTGGACACGATATTTCGTGCGGCGGACCCTTCCGACCTACGATGAGTAGAGTTTTCGGCTGTTTGCACCCATCGCGCAGCCTGGGTGAAGGAGTCTGCCTCGCAGGCGGTTAGGAGCATGAACCTATGGGCTGGACCGAGGAACGCGTCGAGCTACTCAAGAAGCTGTGGCTGGAAGGCCTGTCGGCCAGCCAGATCGCCGGCGTGCTCGGGGAAGGCGTCACCCGCAACGCGGTCATCGGCAAGGTTCACCGGCTGAAGCTGAGCGGTCGCGCCAAGCCGGCCAGCTCGACGCCGCGCGCCCGCACCACGCCGCGCCCCGCCGGCGTGCGCCGCGTCTCGACGGGCGCCCGGCCGAGCTCGGGCATCGCCAGCATGATGAAGTCGCGCACGATGGCGCCGGCGCCGATGCATGGCGCCACGGCGCTCAAGATCGACGCGGACGTCGAGGCCGAAGCCTATGCCGCGCCGCAGGTGCAGGAGCTCTATATCCCCGAGGACCAGCGGCTGACACTGCTGCAGCTCAACGAGCATACCTGCAAATGGCCGATCGGCGACCCGCTGACCGCCGATTTCTACTTCTGCGGGCAGCATTCGGACGAGGGCAAGCCCTATTGCGACTTCCACTCGCGCCGGGCCTATCACCAGATCGAAAAGAAGAAGCGCTGAGCTGGCGCGAAGCGGTTCCACCGCGACTGCACGGCACAGATGATCTCGGTTCTGACGGAGCGACGGGGACAAAACCCCTATCTCGACCTCGTCGCTGTCGATGCCGACCCCGACATATCGGTCCGAACGCTCAAGGCCCAATCGCTCTTGCGGCCGGCCGACATCGTTCATATCCACTGGCCCGAAAATCTGTTCAGCGCCAAATCGCTGCGCAGTTGCATCCGAACCCGCCTGCTCTGGGCCGCACTGGACCTGACCATCAACCGCACCCACTGGCGGGGCGGCGCCCTGGTGTGGACAGCGCACAATACGAAACGGCACGAGCCGCCCGCCCCTGCCCTTGCCGCGTTCGCCCGCGACCGCTTGCAGAATTTCTATAGCAGGGTCGATCTGGCCATCGCCATGTCCGCGGCGCAATTGCCAACGCTGCAGCAGCTCTTCCCGCAGATCCCACCCGCGCGCTGGCGAGTGGTGCCGCATCCGCACTATCGCGATATCTATGCCACACCGCGCCCGCGCACCGAAGTGCGGGCCGCGCTCGGCCTCGACGACAGCGTGCTGCTGGTCACGATGCTTGGGCGCATCCGGCCCTATAAGGGGATCGTCGAGGCTATCCGTGTATTCCGTGCAGCCTGCCGCACCGACGAGCACCTGCTCATCGCCGGTGTCTGTCCCGATCCGACACTCGCAGCCGAGATCGCCGCAAGCGCGGCGGGCGCGGACAACATCAGCCTGCGTATCGGCCATCTCAGCGATGCCGACTATGCCGCCTGGCAGCATGCCGCCGATCTCGCCCTGTTCAATTTCTCGCACAACCTCAACTCCGGGTCGGTCCTTGCCGCCCTGTCGCTGGATCGGCCCGTGCTTGCGCCGCATAACGTGACGCTGGCGGAAATGGCCGGCCGCAACCCCGACTGGGTACAGCTCTTCGAGCCGCCGCTGCGGCCCGATATCCTGCGCGCAAAGCTCGACGCGCTGCGGACGCAGCGGCCGTCCGGCGCTCCCGACCTGTCGGTACACGCGCCGGATGCCATCCGGCGGCGTCATCGCGAGATCTATCGGGAAGCCCTGCAACTGGCGAAGCAGCGCCGCTGAACGTTTTGCCCGTCAGCCCGCGGCGAAGCGTTCGTCGAAGGCGTAGCCGGCGCCGCGGACGGTGCGGATGGGGTCGGCCTCGCGGCCGCGGTTGATGGCCTTGCGCAGGCGCCCGACATGCACGTCCACCGTGCGCTCATCGACATAGACGTCGTTGCCCCAGACGCCGTCGAGCAATTGCTCGCGCGAATAGACGCGGCCGGGGTGGCGCATGAGATATTCGAGCAGGCGGTATTCGGTGGGGCCCAGATGCAGGTCGCGGCCGGCGCGGCGGACGCGGTGGCTCTGCCGGTCCAGCTCCAGCGTGCCGGCCTTGAGCACGGTGCTGGCGAGCGCGGGGTTGGCGCGGCGCAACAGCGCCTGGATGCGGGCGACCAGCTCGGGCATCGAGAAGGGCTTCACCACATAGTCGTCGGCGCCGGTGGCGAGGCCGCGCACGCGCTCCTCCTCCTCGCCGCGGGCGGTGATCATGATGACCGGGGTGAGCGCCGTCTCCTCGCGCGCGCGCCAGCGGCGGCACAGCTCTATGCCGCTGGTGCCGGGCAGCATCCAGTCGAGCAGGATGAGGTCGGGGATGCCGTCGCGGATGCGCTCCACGGCCTCGTCGCCGCTGTCGGCGGTGACGACGCGAAAGCCCGCCGCCTCGAGATTGTAGCGCATCAGCTCGCGCAGATCGGCTTCGTCTTCGACGATGAGAAGCGAGGCAGGCATGGTACGCCCTAAAGCTGCTGACGCTGGGTCTCGTCCACCGACAGGTGGCGGCCCGTTTCGAGATAATAGGCGGCTTCGGCGATGTTGGTGGCGTGGTCGCCGACGCGCTCGAGGCTCTTGGCGCAGAACAGCAGGTGCGTGCACTGGGTGATGTTGCGCGGATCTTCCATCATGTAGGTGAGCAGCTCGCGGAACAGCGAGGTATGCATGGCGTCCACCTCGCTGTCATGGCTGCACACATCGACGGCGCGCTTCGCGTCGCGACCGGCATAGGCATCGAGCGCGGCCTTGAGCTGGCGCGCCACGAGCTCGGTCATGTGCTTCACGCCGTTGTAGAATTTCGGCGCCAGCGTGAGGCTTTCGATCTGCAGCGTGCGCTTGGCGAGCTGCTTGGCCATGTCGCCGGTGCGCTCGAGGTCGTTGGCGACCTGGATGGAGGTCACCACCATGCGCAGATCGGCCGCCATGGGCTGGCGCCGGGCGATCATGAGGATCGCCATGTCGGTGATCGTATCCTTCATCTCGTCGATGCGCTGGTCGTAGGCGCGCACTGCCTTGGCTCCCTCGTAGTCGAGCCGCAGCAGGGCGGTGGCGGCATCGGTGATGGCCTGCTCGACCATGCCGCCCATCTCGGAGATGGCCTTGTTGAGATTGATGAGCTCGTCCTCGTAGGAGGTGACGATGTGCTCGCTGAGCGGGGCGGTCGCCATGTCGAAAGATCCTCTCGCGGTCAGCCGATGCGGCCGGTGATGTAGTCCTGGGTCTGGCGGTGCCTGGGATTGGTGAAGATGTCGCTGGTGGCGCCCTCCTCGATCAGCTTGCCCAGGTGGAAGAAGGCGGTCTTCTGGCTGACGCGCGCCGCCTGCTGCATCGAGTGGGTGACGATGACGATGGTGAAGTTCTGGCGCAACTCGTCGATCAGTTCCTCGATGATGGCGGTGGCGATGGGGTCGAGCGCCGAGCACGGCTCGTCCATCAGCAGCACCTCGGGCTCGGTGGCGATGGCGCGGGCGATGCACAGGCGCTGCTGCTGGCCGCCGGAGAGACCCGTGCCGGGCTCGTTGAGGCGGTCCTTGACCTCGTCCCACAGGCCGGCGCGGCGGATGGAGGAGGAGACGATCTCGTCGAGATGGGCCCGCGAACGGGCGAGGCCGTGGATGCGCGGGCCGTAGGCGACGTTCTCGTAGATCGACTTGGGGAACGGGTTGGGCTTCTGGAACACCATTCCGACGCGGGCGCGCAGCTCGACCACGTCGATGTCGCGCGCGTAGATGTCCTCGCCGTCGAGCGAGATGCGGCCGGTGACGCGGCAGCCCTCGATGGTGTCGTTCATGCGGTTGAGCGAGCGCAGGAACGTGGACTTGCCGCAGCCGGATGGGCCGATGAGCGAGGTGACGCGGTTCTCGCCGATCTCGAGATCGACGTCGAACAGGGCCTGCTTGGCGCCGTAGAAGACGCTGACCTTCTCGCCCGCCATCTTGGCGGCGGCGCGGGGCACCGGGTTGGCGGCAGGTTCGGCTAGGGTGGTCTCGATGGTCATGGCGTCCTCGGCGTTACCAGCGGCGCTCGAAGCGGCGGCGGAGCAGGATGGCGGTCAAATTCATGATGGCAAGGAAGGCGAGCAGCACGATGATGGCGCCCGAGGTGCGCTCGACGAAGGCGCGCTCCGCTTCGTTGGCCCACATGTAGATCTGCACGGGCAGCGCCGTGGCCGGCGACAGCGGCGTGGCCGGCGGGTCGGCGACGAAGGCGACCATGCCGATGAGCAGGAGCGGCGCGGTTTCGCCCAGCGCGCGGGCGAGCCCGATGATAGTGCCGGTGAGGATGCCGGGCGTCGCCAGCGGCAGCACGTGGTGAAAGACCATCTGCATGCGGCTGGCGCCGACGCCGAGCGCGGCGGTGCGGATCGAGGGCGGCACCGAGCGTAGCGCGGCGCGGCTGGCGATGATGATGGTGGGCAGCGTCATCAGCGTCAGCACCAGGCCGCCGACGATGGGCGCCGAGCGCGGCAGGCCGAAGAAATTGATGAACACGGCGAGCCCGAGCAGGCCGAAGACGATGGAGGGCACGGCCGCGAGGTTGTTGATGTTGACCTCGATGAAATCGGTGAAGCGGCCCTTGCGGGCGAACTCCTCGAGATAGACCGAGGCGGCAACGCCGATGGGCAGCGCGCACAGCAGCACCACGCCCATCATGTAGAGCGAGCCGATGAGGGCGACGCCGAGGCCCGAGGTTTCGGGACGACTGGAGGCGCCGAAGGTCAGAAGGCCCCAGTTGAACTGGCCGGCGAGCTGGCCGCTCGCGGTGAGCGCATGCATCCAGCCGAGCTGCTGGTCGGAAATCTTGCGGCGGCTTTCGGGGACGGTGAGATCGACCTGGCCCTTATAGGCGCTGTCGAAATCGCCCGAGGCGATGAGGCCGACGGTGCGCGTGGTGCCGATGATCGCGGGATCGGCGATGACGAGGTCGCGCAACTGGCTGCGCACGCCGTCGGAAACGAGCTTGCCGGCGGCGGTCACGGCTGCCTTGTCGGTCGGGTCGATGCCGAGCGCCCTGACGAGAGCGGCGCGCGCCACCTGCGGGTAGTTGGCGGCGTAGAGCACGGCGGGGTCGGCCGCAGCCTTGCCATCCTTGTCGATGAGCGCGGCGCTGAACTCGACGGGAATGGTGATGGTCGTCTGCAGGAACGCCGTCGAGCCCTTCTGCACGATCGAGGCGAGCAGCAGCGCGAGGAAGGCGAGGCCGAAGACGATGGCGACGACGCCATAGAGCCGGAAGCGGCGCTCGGCGGCGTGGCGGCGGGCGAGGCCGATGTCGCGCCGCGTCGGCGCGGCGGCAAGGGTGGGGGCCGAGATCATGACGGCGTCGCTCATTCGTACTGCTCGCGATATTTGCGCACGATGTAGAGGGCGTAGACGTTCATGCCGAGGGTGAGCACGAACAGGGTGAGGCCCAGCGCGAAGGCGACGAGGGTCTGCGGGGAGTTGAATTCGAGGTCGCCGGTCAACTGGTTGACGATCTTGACGGTGATGGTGGTCATCGCCTCGAAGGGATTGGCGCTGAGGCGCGCGGCGACGCCCGCCGCGAGCACGACGATCATGGTCTCGCCGATGGCGCGCGAGGCGGTGAGCAGCAGCGCGCCGACGATGCCGGGCAGCGCCGCCGGCACGATGACGCGCTTGATGGTTTCGGAACGGGTGGCGCCGAGCGCCAGCGAGCCGTCGCGCATGGCGCGCGGCACGGCGGTGATGACGTCGTCGCTGAGCGAGGAAACGACGGGGATCAGCATGACGCCCATGATGAGGCCGGCGGTGAACACCGATTGCGCCTGGATGAAGGGCGTGCCGCCGGTGAGCGCGGCGCTCAGGTCGCGCAGCAGCGGGCCGAGCGTCACCATGGCGAAGATGCCGTAGACGATGGTGGGAATGCCGGCGAGCAGCTCGAGCAGCGGCTTCACGGTGGAGCGCAGGCGGGGACTGGCATATTCGCCCATGTAGATGGCGGCCATCAGCCCCACCGGCACGGCGACGAGCATGGCGACCAGCGCGATGTAGAGCGTGCCGGCGAGCAGCGGCACGAGGCCGAACTGACCGGCCTGACCGGAGCCGGCGGCCGAAAAGCGCGGGTCCCACACGGTGCCGAAGAAAAAGCTCAGCGGATCGATCTCGGAGAAGAAGTGCAGCGTCTCGCCGAGCATCGAGAGGACGATGCCGACAGTGGTGAGGATGGCGACGGTCGAGGCGGCGAGCAGCCCCCACAGCATGGCGCGCTCGACCTGGTTGCGGGCGCGGGCGCGCGGGGCGATGCGCGCATAGCCATAGGCGGCGCCGAGCACGGCGAGGACGATGGCGAGGGCGCCGCCCCAGAGCGCGGCGGCGTGGCGCTGGGCGTTCACGGCGTCGGCGAGCGGCACCATGTAGTCGGCACCCTGGCTGGGCAGCGAGATGCCCTTGGCGAAGGCCAGCGTGGCGAGGTCGGCGTAGGATTTGGGCAGGGTCGGCCCGCTGAGGCCGAGCGCCTCGAGCGCGTTGCCGGCGGAGCGCACCATGCTGGCGGCAAGGCTCGGCTCGCTGCCGGCGGGCAGGCCCGCGGCGATCGTCTGCTCGAGCAACAGGGACGCACCGAGCGACCAGGCAATATAGGCGAGCGCGGCAGGAACGACGGCGAAGATGGCGGTGAGCCAGCCGTGATAGGCGGGCAGCGAGTGCGAGACGATGCCGGGCCGGCGCTGGGCCACGGCGCGGCGGCCGCCGAGGACATAGCCGACGAGGCCGATGACTGCCAGAACCGCAAGGACACTATAGCCGGACATGCGCCGATCCTTCACAGACGGGCGGGAGGCAGACCGGCGGCCCGCCTCCCGCGCCGGATTTACATCGTGGTGCCGGCCGCGAAGGCGGCACGCACCTCGTCACGCTCCGCATCGGGGGCGGCGACGAGGCCATAGGCGGCGAGCGGCGAGTCCGGCCCGATCATGTCGTCGGAGAGGAAGAACTCGACATACTCCTTAAGGCCCGGAATGACGCCCAGATGCGCGCTTTTCACGTAGAAGAAGAGCGGGCGCGACACGGGATATTCGCCCGAGGCGATGGTCGCCGTGGAGGGCACGACGCCGGAGACGGTCGCGACCTTCAGCTTGTCCATGTTCTGCTCGTAGAAGGCGAGGCCGAACACGCCCATGCCGGTCTTGTTGGCATCGATGCGGGCCAGCGTCTCGGTGTAGTCGCCGTCGATGTCCACGGCCTTGCCGTCCTTGCGCACGGCGATGCAGGTGGCGGCGAGGTCGGCCTCGGCAACGCCGGCGGCGGCGAGCGCGTCCCTGTCGCAGCCCAGCGTCATCAGCTTCTCCTCGAAGACCTCGCGGGTGCCGTGCTTCTCGCCGGGGATGTAGGCCGCGATCTCCCAGTCGGGGAAGGCGGCGTTGACCTCGGACCAGCGGGTATAGGGGTTGTCCACGAGCTTGCCGTCCACGACGACCTTGGCGGCGAGGGCCTTGTAGATGTCGGCCGGCACGATGGCGAAGTCGGGACCGTTGAGGTCGGTGGCGAAAACGATACCGTCATAGCCGATGCGCACTTCCTGCACGACGGTGACGCCATTGGCCTTGCAGGTGTCGAGCTCGGCATCCTTGATCGCCCGCGAGGCGTTGGCGATGTCGATCTTGTCCTCGCCGACGCCTTCGCAGAACTGCTTGATGCCGGCGCCCGAGCCGCCGGACTCGATGACCGGCGTCTTGAAGTTGGGATAGGCCTCGCCGAAAGCCTCGGCGACGATCTTGGCGTAGGGCAGCACGGTGGAGGAGCCGGCGACGTGCACCTGGTCGCGCGCCATGGCGGAGCAGGCAGCAAGCGAGGCGGTGGCCAGCACCAGGGCGCCCGCGGCGAGTGAAATCTTCATGACAGTTTCCCTTTCGGAAGCGGTGAGCTTCAAAGCCCTGGAGGCGGGCTTGGCGAGCGGGAAGCTAGTGATCATGCGCAATGGTCTTATGTCAGTTCGGCGAAGCATTTATGACACTTCAAACCGCTGATATTACTCGTAGACTCCGACAACAGCCGGCGTCTCAGCGGTTGAGCAGCACCTCGACGGTAGTGCCCACGCCGGGAGTCGAGCGGATGCGGAGCTGGCCGTGGTGGCGGTTGACGATGTGCTTGACGATGGCGAGGCCGAGGCCGGTGCCCTTCTGCTTGCGGCTCGAGTCCGCATCGACCCGGTAGAAGCGCTCGGTGAGGCGTGGCACGTGCTCGGGCGCGATGCCGGCGCCGTGGTCGGTGATGGCGACGGCATAGGCGAAGCCCTCCCTGCCCTCGCCCACCACCGCCTCCACCTGCCCGCCGCCGCCATATTTGATGGCGTTGTCGATGAGGTTCTCGAACACCTCGTAAAGCTCGTTGCGGTCGCCGGTGACGGGCGCCGGCGCCGGGGCGGTGATGGCGAGCCGCACGCCGGCCTCGGCGGCGCGCATCTCAAAGCCCTCGCAGACCTCGCGCAGGAGCTGGGCGACATCGACCTCGCCGGTGGGGCGCTGATGCTGGCGCATCTCGATGCGGCTCAGCGACAGCAGGTCGTCGATGAGGCTCGACATACGCGCCGCCTGCTGGCGCATGATGCCGAGGAAGCGCTGGCGCGCCGCCGCATCGTTCGCGGCGGGACCGAGCAGCGTATCGATGAAGCCGACGAGCGAGGTGAGCGGCGTGCGCAGCTCGTGGCTGGCATTGGCGATGAAATCGGCGCGCAGCCGATCGGTGCGCTTGGCCTCGGTAAGGTTGTGCAGGGTGAGGACGAGCTCGCCTTCGGTCTCCGCCAGCGGTGCGACATGGGCGCGGTACCAGGTCTCGTTGGGCACGGCCTGATGCAGCTCGACCGAGCGCGCGGCGCCGCCAGCGCGCACCTCGTCGATGGCGCCGAGCAGGACGGGGCTGCGCAGCGCCAGCGTCAGCAGGCCGCCGGGAACGAGGCTTGGAAACTCGCGCCGGGCGGCGGCGTTGCAATGGCGCACCACGGCGCGGCGGTCGATCAGGATGCACGGGTCGGGCAGCGCCTCGGCGAAGCCGGCGAGACTGGCGAGGCGCTGGGCGGGCGTCGGCTGGTCGGCCAAGACAAGCATCTCCGTTAGCGTAAAGGCAACGACGCCTGGTGCCGGGCACTTGCCACAAAGTCGCGGCGAATGCACGTTCCCCCGACAATGGAGGCAAAGATGGCCGACGGCGACCACCAGTTCGATCTCGACAATCCCGACCTGCCCAAATGGGTGAAAAAGCGCGCGCTCGGCTCGGGTGGCTACCCGTACGAGAAAAAGCTCGGCGGCGACGCCTATGCGGCCGAGCTCGCCGGCGTCTATCTCGAGCTCGCCAAGCTGCAGGAAGACCAGGCGAAGACCGGGCGGCGCGTGGTGATGCTGTTCGAGGGGCGGGACGCGGCCGGCAAGGGCGGCACCATCCGCACCTATCTCAAGAATCTCAACCCGCGCTACAACATGACCGTGGCGCTGCCCAAGCCCTCGGACCGCGAGCAGACGCAGTGGTATTTCCAGCGCTATGTCGATTGGCTGCCGGCCTCGGGCGAGCAGGTGCTGTTCGACCGGAGCTGGTACAACCGGGCCGGCGTCGAGGCGGTGATGGGGTTCTGCACGCCCGAGCAGACCGCGCATTTTTTGCGCGAGGTGCCGCAGTTCGAGCACCTGCTGGTCAATGACGGCATCCACCTGTTCAAGTTCTGGCTCGCCATCGGGCGCGAGATGCAGATGAAGCGGTTCCATGACCGCCGCCACGACCCACTGAAGCGCTGGAAGCTGTCGCCGGTGGATTTCGAGGCGCTGCCCCGCTTCGACGCCTATTCGGAGGCGCGCACGCGCATGTTCGAGGCGACGCACAGCGCCCAGGCGCCGTGGACGGTGGTGCTCAACAACGACAAGAAGCGCGGCCGCCTCGCCGTGCTGCGCAGCGTGCTGCACGCCACCGCCTATGCGGGCAAGGACGAGCAGGCCATCGGCGCCGTGGACGAGCGCCTGGTGATGAGCCCGGAACGGTTCCTCGCGGACAAGGAAGACCGGTAAGGGGAGCGGCCGGAGCCGCTCCCTCGGTGCTTAGCCCTCGCACGAGCCGGTGAAGGGGCGCTCGTCGATGGGGGCGATGTCGGCGGCGGGGGTTTCGCCGGTGGGCTCCACCGCCTCGACGGGGACCATGACCACGGCGCCGCGCGGCTGCTTGGTGTCGCGGGTCGAGACGGCGCCCGGACCGCGGGTGGACTGGCCCGCGCCGAGATCGGCCAGCATGCCGACGAGGCCCTGCTCCTCGGGGCCGCGGGTCTTCACGACGATGCCGCGCTGGGTGAGGAAGCTCAGATCGGTGAGATCCTTGCCGCTCTCGTTGACCACCGCGACGATGCGCTCGGCGCCCTTGTCGGTCTCGTTGAGGTCGGCCAGCGGCTGGAACAGCTTGTCGCCATGGGCGAGATGCGCCTGGCAGAGCAGCGTGATGCCGTAATCGTGATCGATGTAGAGCACGTTGAGGTCGGCAGCCTTGCCCGAGCTGTTGGCGAAATCGACATAGAGCCGGTCGCCGGGGCGGACGATGGGCGTCGTCTCCGGCCTCAGCTCGGCGATCGTCTCGCTGCCCGCTTCCTGGAGGCCAAAGGTGAGTGTGAAGTCCTTGGGTTTGAAGGTGCTGGCCTGGCTCAGCCGCGACAGGGCCGTGGCGCGGAAGATGGTGACGAGGTTCTGCGACAGGCCGCTGGTGAAGTCGCCGGCATCGGTCGCGGCGATCTCCATGCCGGCCGAGCGCTTCTGCGGCTTGAGCGAGATTTCGCCGGTGGGCGGCAAGAGCCAGAGCAGCGGCGTGTCGTCGAGGATGGCGGCGGAAGCGGGCTCGGCGATGCCAGCGGCGCGGTCGGCCTCGCGTTCGAGGCTCGCCACCTGCCGCTCGGAATAGACGGCGAGGCGCACATCGGCGAGCGCGCCGGACTCGACGACGCTGAGGCGCATCGGCTTGTCGTCATTGGCGAGGATGGCGTCGAGCGCTCGGTTGATCTCGGCCAGTTGCGCCGGATCGGCGCTCGCCGCGTCGGGCCGCGCGACGCGCAGCTCGAACGGATAGGCCTGCTCGGCAAGGCGCACATAGGCGCCGACTGGAACGTCCTTCGCCGTGATGAGCGCGTGGGCGTCGTCGCTGGCCGGCACGAGCTTCGAGCGGAGCTGATCGTTGCTCGCCACCTCGAGCACGCCGAGCGCCTCTTCGTTGGCCGCGGCGGGAGTGGGCAGGACGAGCAGCTTGGTGCCCTTCGACAAGCCGTGAAGCTGGCCGGCCGAGATGGTGAGCGAACCGTCGGAGCCGACGACGGTGGGCCACTGGGCGACCTTGGTGGCATCGGCGCTGCCGAAGATCGGCGCGTCGAGCTGACCCTCGAAGAGCGGCGTCGGCTTCAGCATGTTGCCGGCGGCGTAGCTTGACAGCACGCTCTGGGCGAGCTGGCGGTAGGTCATGGCCGGGTTCTGGGCGAGGGCCGAGAAGATCGTATGGGTGAACACACCGTAGTTCTGCTTGACGGTGGTGCCGTCGGCCAGCGCCACCTCATAGCCCTTCTCGGGCGTGGTCTCGGTGGACTGGGCGGCGAAGAAGGCGACGAGCCCACCCATCGTGCCGTCGCCGGCATCCTCGTAGACCTCGGCGCTGAGCGGCACGGCGCGGTCGGTCGAGCCCAGCGCCACCGTCTGGGTGAAGGCCTCGGGCGGGATGCCGAGATCGGCGGGGTCGATGTCGCGCATCACCATGTCGCCCTCGTCGGGCGCGCCGCGCGTGATGGTGCCGGAATGGCAGGAGTCGAAGACCAGCCAGACGAAGGCGCCGGTCTTGCGGATGGCGAGCAGCGCCGCACCGATCTCGTCGTCGGTGACGACGTTGGGCATGAAGGGCTTGCCCTTCTCGGCCATCATCGTGTCGGCGGCGAGGAAGATCTCGTCGCGGCCATCGGCCTCGGTCACATCATCGAGCGCCGGCTGCTGCGAGCCGTGGCCGGAAAACTGCAGGAAGACGAAATCGTCGGGCCCGGTCTTTTCGGCGATGGCGGCGAGTTGGCCGAGGATATTGGCGTGGGTCGCAAGCTCGAGCCCCTCGCCCGAGCCCAGCGTCACGATATTGTCGGCGCCGAAGGGCACGGGGGCGCTGGTCAGCAGGTAGTCGCGGACCAGAACGGCGTCGTTGGCCGGCCCCTTGAGCCAGTATTTCTGGTCGAGATTGGGATAGTCGCTGACCGCGGCGATGAGCGCGTAGTTCTCGGCCTGGGCGGGCGTCGCCACCATGGCACCAAGGAAACACACAGGCGCCAGCGCGAGCATCAGGTGCATGCGCGTGGCCAGGCTGGTCCGTTTGCCGATCATCCGATCCCCCCGAAAGACGTTCGATTGCACCACTAGGACGGGGGGACTATGGCGGCTTGACGGCGGAACGCAAGCGCCAGCGCGGTCATTTCGCGAGGACTTAACCACGTCACGCCAGGGTTGCGGCAAAAACCTTGCCGGCCGCCGGCCCGCCTGCATAGTGTCGCGCCAGCGACATGGAGGACAAGTTGGCCGAACCGATCATTCCGGTGATCCTTGCCGGTGGGCAGGGCACGCGGCTCTGGCCCCTGTCGCGCGCCGCCCGCCCCAAGCAGTTCCTGCCGCTCACCGGAACGCTCAGCCTGTTCCAGGAGACGCTGCGGCGCGTCAGCGACGCCCGCTACGGCGCGCCGATCATCGTCACCAATGCCGACTACCGCTTCCTCGTCGCCGAGCAGGCGCAGGAGATGGGGGTCGCGCTGGCCGGCGTGCTGCTCGAGCCGGTGGCGCGCAACACCGCGGCGGCCATCGCGGCGGCAGCGGCGTTCGCCCAGCAGCGGGCCGGCGCCGGGGCGCTGATCCACGTCCTCGCCTCCGACCACAAGCTCACCGCCGACGACGACTACTGGCGCTCGGTGGATTTGGCGGCGGCGGCCGCCGCCAGCGGCGAGCTCATCACCTTCGGCATCGCGCCGACCGGTCCCGAGACCGGCTATGGCTATATCGAGGCGGGCGCGCCGCGCGGCGACGGCACCTACGAGGTCAAGCGCTTCGTCGAAAAGCCCGACCCCGACACGGCCGCCGCCATGCTGGCGCAAGGCGGGTTCTACTGGAACTCGGGCATGTTCATGCTGGCCGTGGGGAGCTTCCTCGACGAATGCCGGGCGCTGGCGCCGCAAAGCCATGCGGCGGCTCTCGCGGCGGTCGAGGCGGCCCGCGTCGATCTCGACTTCATCCGGCTCGACGAAGCGAGCTTCGCGCCGGCGCCCGACATCTCGGTCGATTACGCCATCTTCGAGAAATCGGCGCGGGTGGCGCTGATCCCGGTCAGCTATGCGTGGAGCGACCTCGGCAGCTGGGACGCGGTGTGGAAGGTCGCCGACAAGGACGCCAACCAGAACGCCGTGCGCGGCGCGGCGACGCTCAGCAACACGCACAGCTCCTTCGTGCTCAGCGAGAAGGCGCACGTCGCCGTCGAGGGGCTCAACGACGTGGCGGTGATCGCCACCGAGGACGCGGTATTCGTCGGCCGGCTCAGCGAGGCGCAGAAGGTCGGCAAGCTGGTCAAGGCGTTGCAGGCGGCGCCCGAAACGCACGAGCTGACCGAAATCCACCGCACCGCCTATCGGCCATGGGGCGGCTATTCGTCGGTGCTCAGCGGCGCGCGCTTCCAGGTAAAGAAGCTGTTCGTCAAACCGGGCAAGAAACTCAGCCTGCAAAAGCACCATCACCGCGCCGAGCACTGGATCGTCGTGTCCGGCACCGCCGAGGTGACCATCGACGGCAAGGTGACGATGCTGGGCGAGAACGAGTCGATCTATCTGCCGCTCGGCTGCGTGCACCGGCTCGCCAACCCCGGCAAGATCCTGCTCGAACTGATTGAGGTGCAGACGGGCTCCTATCTGGGCGAGGACGACATCATCCGCATCGAGGACGAGTTCGGGCGGGTGTGACGCCGCGAGGCCCGTCGGCCCCGCACTATCCCGTCCCGGAGGGGGCTTGACGCGGCGACATAGTGTGCTAGTTATGTAGTACACTACACCGGACGAGACATGACATCCTTCAACGAAACCCAGCCGATCTTCGTCCAGATCCGCCAGAGGATTGCCAGCATGATCCTGAGTGAAACCGCCAGGGAGGGCGAAGCCCTGCCCTCGGTGCGATCGATCGCCGCCGATCTCAGCGTCAACCCGCTCACCGTGACGCGCGCCTATGAGGCGCTGGTCGATCTCGGCGTCGTCGAAAGCCGGCGCGGCATGGGCATGTTCGTCGCCGCCGGCGGGCGGGAGAAGCTGCTGGCGCATGAGCGCACGAGGTTCCTCGACACTGAATGGCCACGGATCCGCGCGCAGATCGCGGCGCTCGGCCTCGACCTCGAGACCCTGCTGAAGGACGAGAAGAAATGAGCAACGCCATCGTCACGGTCCGCAACCTCAAAAAGCAGTTCGGACGCACCGAAATCCTGCACGGGCTCGATTTCGAAATCCCGGCCGGCCGCATCTACGGGCTCATCGGGCACAATGGCGCGGGCAAGACCACGACGCTCAACGCCATGCTGGGGCTGACCTCCTACGAGGGGAGCGTGCAGGTGCTGGGCGAGGACCCGTACAAGCACCGCGCCCGGCTGATGCGGGACGTCGCCTTCATCTCGGACGTCGCCAGCCTGCCGCGCTTTCTCAAGGTGCGCGAGCTGTTCCGCATGCTCTCCGACATCCACCCGAATTTCTCGGCGGACAAGGCGCACAAATTCCTCGAAGGCACCGAGGTGAAGACCGGCGCGCTAATCGCCAACCTGTCGAAGGGCATGCTGGCGCAACTGCACCTCGCCGTGGTGCTGGCCATCGACGCCAAGCTGCTGGTGCTGGACGAGCCGACGCTGGGGCTCGACATCACCTATCGCAAGCGCTTCTTCCGGCGCATCCTCGAAGACTACATGACGGAGGATCGTACGCTGCTCATCACCACCCACCAGGTGGACGAGATCGAGTTCATGCTGACCGACATCATGTTCATCCGCGATGGCGCGCTGCTCCTGCACATGCCGATGGAGGAGGTGCCGCAGCGCTTCGCGCAGCTCGTCGTGCAGCCCGACAAGGTCGAGGCGGCGCGGGCGCTGAAGCCGGTGTTCGCCGAGACGCGCTTCGGCCAGACGGTGATGGTCTATGACGGCGCCGACCGCGCCGCGCTGGAGGCGCTCGGCACCGTGACCACCCCCACCTTGTCCGATCTTTTCGTCGCGCTGATGAGCCGCGACAGCGGAGTTGCCTGATGACCGCCCTCACCTCCTGGCGGGCGCTGCTCGTCCGCGAATATCTCGAACACCGCGTCGCCTTCCTGTGGGCACCGCTCGGCATCCTCGTGCTACTGGCGCTGTCGGGCGCTTCGGCGCTGAGCTTCAACCGCATCGGCGTGCTCGAAGGCTTCGCGCTGCCTGATGCCGGCAAGGTGTTCGAAGTCGGCTATCTCGTGCTGCTGCTGCTGTGGCTCGCCTATCTGGGGGCGGTGCTGTTCTTTTATTCGGGCGACGCGTTCAACGCCGACCGGCGCAACAACGCGATGTTCTTCTGGAAGTCGATGCCGGTCACCGACCTCAAGATCCTGGTCAGCAAATATCTCGCCGGCTCGCTGCTGCTGCCTGCCATCATCCTCGCCTTCGGCATGGTGTCGGGACTGATGTTCTATCTGCTGCTGAACATCGCGCCGCACCTGCTCGCCGGCTTCGCGCTGCTCGACCCCGTAGCGGCGCTCGCGAGCTTCGCGCAGATCACGCTGTTCGCCATCGTGTTCTACGGGCTGGCGCTACTCTGGTATGCGCCGTTCATCGCCTGGGTGAGCGGGCTTTCCACGGTGTTCGGACGCTGGAGCCTGCCGCTCGCCTTCGTCATCCCGGCGCTGCTGGCGGTGCTCGAGAACATCGCGTTTTTCGGGCAGGGCCCGAACGGCGGCTATGTGTGGACCTATCTCGGCCGGCGCTGGGATTTCGCCTTCGACAATGCCGACGTGACGCTGGTGATCTTCGATACGCTCCCGTTCAGCGCCGGGAAGTTCATCGGCCGGCTGGTGGCCGACATCGACTGGCCGCAGATGGCGATCGGGCTGGTGTTCGCCGCCGTGGTCATCTGGCTCGCCAGCGAATACCGGCGCCGACGCCTCACCTGATGTCGAATAGCGAACGCAGCCTTCGTTACGGGTGAACCCCGGCGGCATGGTCCAGCGGGCCATGCCGGCCTATATCAGGGGTCCGTCGTCATGGAGGCGCAGATGATCTTTCCGGTCGAATCCCAGGCCAGCGTGCGTTCGGCGCCCGTGCTGCCGCTCACGACACGGCTCGGGCCGGTGCACATCGCGGTGACAAATCGCGACAAGGCGCTGGTGATCTGGCGCAATGTGGTCGGGCTCGAGCTCATCGCCGAGGACGGCAATGCGCTGCAACTGGGCGTCGACGGGCGGGTGCTGATCGTCCTCGAAACCGGCGCCAGCCGGCCGGTGGTGCCGCGCACGACGGGGCTCTATCACGTCGCCATCCACGTGCCGACGCGGGCCGACCTAGCGCAGTTCGCGGTGCGGGCGCTGCAGCGCGGCGTCAGGATCTCGCCGACGGATCACCTTGTTTCCGAAGCGATTTATCTGTGGGACCTCGACGGCAACGGCATCGAGATCACCTTCGAGACGCCGTGGCGCGGCACGCTGGGCGACCCCGAATCCGGGGCCTATGCGACGACCACGGAGGGCCAGCCGCATTCGGGGCGCGAGCCCATCGACCTCGAGGAGCTGCTGGGCGAGCTGGGGCCGACGCCGGCCGTCGCGCCGCTCCTGCCGGCCGGCACGCGCATCGGACATGTCCACGTTCACGTGAACGATTTACGCGAATCTATGGTCTTTTACCGGGACGGGCTGGGCTTTGGCGGGCTGTTCCTCATCCGCCAGTTCGGCATGGGCGATGTCGGGCTCGACTACACGCCGCACAGCATCGCCTTCAACATCTGGGCGGGGCCGGAGGCACAGCCGGCGCCGCCTGGCGCCTCGGGGCTGCGCTGGTTCACCGTGGTGGTGCCGGACGCGACAACGCTGGACGGCGTGCGGACGCGGCTCGGGGCGCTGGATTTCGCCTATGAGGAGATCGAAGGCGGCATCGCGGCGCGCGACCCGTCCGGCAATCTCGTCAGGATCGTTGTCGGCTAGAGGTCGATGGCCTTGGGGAGCGCCGGCGTGATGTCGCGCGCCAGCTCCTCGGCGCCGAGCAGGCGCAGGACGAGCTCGACGCTCTCCTTGACGGTGATGGCGCCGGACGTGGTCTGCACGGCGGTGTCCTTCATGCCCTTGCGCACGGAAACGACGTGGACGGGATTGATGAAGACCGGATTGTCGTCGGTGGTGAACTTCACGAGCTGCATCGCGCCCTCCGTGGCCAGACCATGACTCCTGCCGCGAATCCGTTAACATCGCCTCCCATGATGAGCCCCGGCGAGATTTTGACGTTCTGGTTCGAGGCGCACGGCCAGGAGGACTGGTTCGGCGCGAAGCCGGAGTTCGACGCGCTGATCGCCGAGCGGTTCACGGCGACCCATGCGGCGGTGACGCGCGGCGAAGCCTGGCGCTGGCGCACGACGCCGGAGGGGCGGCTGGCCGAGATCATCGTGCTCGACCAGTTCTCGCGGCAATTGTTCCGCGGCCGGCCGGAGGCGTTCGCCAGCGATGCGATGGCGCTGGCCCTGGCGCAGGAGGCGGTGGCGGGCGGGCACCACAATTTCCTCCCGGCCATGCCGCAGCGCATGTTCCTGCTGCTGCCCTACCAGCACGCGGAATCGGCGCTGGTGCAGGCCGAATCGGTGCGGCTGCACACGGCGCTGGGGGTGCCCGACATCCTCAAATTCGCCGAGGGCCATGCCGCGTGCATAAGCCGCTTCGGCCGCTTCCCCAAGCGCAACGCGGCGCTGGGGCGGGTTTCGACGGCGGACGAGCTCGCCTATATCGCGGCGACCGACGGCATGTTCTGAGGCGGGAACCACCCCTGCCCGCCCGGCATTCGGCTCCCGACACGGAGTCGCAACATGGATCTTACGGATAAAATCGCGTTGGTGACCGGCGCTGGATCGGGCCTCGGCGCAGCGGCGGCGCTGGCGCTGGCGGACGAGGGCGCCGACCTCGTGCTGGTCAGCCGCACGCGCGACGAGCTCGACGCGGTGGCGCGGCGGGTCGAGGCCAAGGGCCGGCAGGCGCTGGTGGCGGTGGCCGACACGGCCGACGAAGGCATGATGGCGGACGCCTTCGCAGCGGTCAAAGCGCGCTTCGGGCGGCTCGACTTCGTCTTCGCCAATGCCGGGGTGAACGGCACCTGGGCACCCATCGCCGAATTGACGCCGGACGAGTGGGACGAGACCATCCGCATCAACCTGCGCGGCACGTATCTGACGCTGCATTTCGCCGTGCCGCTGATGACGGCGCGGGGCGGCTCGATCGCCATCACCTCGTCGATCAACGGCACGCGCACCTTCACCAGCGCCGGCGCCTCGGCCTATGCGACGAGCAAGGCCGGGCAACTGGCGCTGGGCCAGATGCTGGCGCTGGAGCTGGCGCAACACGGCATCAGGGTGAACGTCATCTGCCCCGGCGCCATCGAGAGCGAGATCGCCGACAACACCGAAAAGCGCGAGACGGACGCGGCCGAGGTGCCGGCGCATTATCCCGAGGGCAAGGTGCCGCTGACCGGCGGCCGGCCCGGCAAGGCAGCGGACGTGGCGAAGCTGTGCGTCTTCCTCGCGAGCGCCCGCAGCCGCCACATCAGCGGCACGCCGATCTGGATCGACGGGGCGCAGTCGCTGCTGGTCTAGAGCTTGTCGCGCGGGACCAGCGCGCCCTTGTGGGCGATGACGCGGGCGGCGAGGGCATGGGCGCGGGCGACCGCCTCGGGGGGCGGCAGACCCGCGGCGCGGGCGGCGAGATAGGCGCCGTTGAAGCTGTCGCCGGCGCCCGTGGGATCGACGCTTACGGCGCCGGGCGCCGGGGCGACGGTGGCGTCGCCGCCACCGGCCCAGGCGACATAGGCCGGCTCGGCACCGTTCTTCACCACCACCTCGTCGGCGCCCCAGCCGAGATAGCGGGCGGCGACGGCCTCGGGCGAGGCGTCGCCGAACAGCGCCTGCTCGTCGGGGAAGGTCGGCAGCACCACGTCGGCGACGATGGCGGCGACGGAAATGGTCGAGGCCATGACGGCGGGCGAGGTCCACAAGACCGGCCGCTCATTGGGATCGAAGGCGATGCGGGCGCCGGCCTCGCGGGCGCGGTGCAGCGCCTTGAGCAGCCGGCCGCGGGCACGGGGCGCCAGGATGGCGAGGCTGATGCCGGAGAAATAGGCGATCGCCGCGCCGGCGAAGGCGGCGTCGAGGCCGGCCGGGTCGTCCGCCAGCAGCTTTGCCGCCGACTGGCCGCGCCAATAGGTGAAGTGGCGATCGCCCTCGGCCTGATGGATGAGATAAAGGCCGGGACGGCGGTTCTCGACCTTGAGGATGTGGTCGATGCCGATGCCGTTGGCGGCGAAGAACTCGACCATCTGCTGGGAATAGAGGTCGTCGCCCAGCGCCGTGACGTAATCCACCTGCCAGTCGGCGGGGAGCGCGGCGCGGGCATACCAGGCGGTGTTGAGGGTGTCGCCGGCATAGCCGAGGCGGTAGGTGCCGTCCTCGCCGCCGGACATCTCGATCATGCATTCGCCGACGCTGACGAATCTTTTCATCCGTTCCTCACCCCGCGATGGCCGCGCCCCTCCCCTCTAGAACGTTTCGCGTTCAGGTCAATGCGTATCGCGGTGGATGCTGCCCCCTCCCCCCAAGATGTGGGAGGGGAGCTGGCGCCAACGACAAGGGGCCCCGCGGCGTCCGCGAGGCCCCCGTGCCAAGTAGAATTTCGCTCTTACTTGTAGTTATCGACGATGAACTGGTAGTAGCTGTCGATCAGGCGGACACCGTAGTTGACCTGATCGTCCTCGGCGACGTTGATGCCGCGGATGTACATGTTGCCATCCGCGGTGACCTCGAACATCGAGGAGCCGGACGAGCCCGCGAAGGTATCGCAGGTGTGGTAGTAGATCTGGTCGCCGAACTGGTCGGGGCCGATGTCGCAGGTGTTGCGCCACATCGTGCCGTCGGGCTTGTCGCCGGGATAGCCGATATTGATGGCGGCCCACTGGCTGGCGTCATCGACGCGGAAGCCGAGCCAGCCGAGCTGGTTGCCGGCATCTTCCTGCAGGGTGATGACGGCGAGGTCCCACGGCATGGCCGAGCCGTAATTGGTGCCGTCGTAATTGTCGATGTAGCCCTTGAGGATGTTGATGTTCTCCCAGTCCCACTGGCCGAACGGGGCGCTCTCCGGGTCGGTGAGGCCGGGCAGGAACACCATCTGCTTGATCCAGCCGTTCTTCTCGTGGACGTAGACGCAATGGGCGGCGGTGATGACGGTGAAGGGGCCGATGAGCGTGGCCGAGCAGGTGGACCAGCTATCGTCCTGGGCCTGCGACCAGAGCCAGCCGACGATGCGCTCGGGATAGCCGGAGGCGTCGGCGATCTGCTGGCGCTCGTCGGGGCCGACGACGAGGCGTGCCTGCCCGTCGGGGTTGTTGCCCGCCATCTCCTGCTCGAGGATGGCGCGCAGCCCCTCGGAGGCGTCCCGCGACTCGGTCGAGCCGTCGCGGTTGAGCGTCTCGGTGCCCATGCTGTCGAGCGCCGCCGCGGCGTCGAGCCCGAGCGGGCCGCGACTCAGCGTCGTGGGATCGATCTCGAGCGGCGCCATCGGCTTGGCCTCGCCCGGCAGGGTGAGCGGCGCATCGCGATTGGTCGGGATGTCGGCGGGGCCGGGATTGCCGGCGGTCTGGGCGAGGACCGGCGTGGCCACCAGCGCGGCTCCCAGCAGAAGTGTGGCAGTCAGTGTGCGGAATTGCATGTCGGACGTTTCCCTCGTGGTCTCGGGGTGGAAGAAAATCGTGAAACAGCCCGGCCGTCAACGGGTTGCGTCGCGGCCGGGCCGGGCTGGAGCGGTGTTCGCACCGCGCGGCGCGCTCAGTCGGCGCTCATATGCGCGGTGAGCCAGTCGCGGTAGCTGGAGACGCGGGCATAGACGCCGTAGACGTCGGCATGGCCGCATTTGATGTCGGCATCGTCGGGGCCCTCGCCCCAGCTCACGATGCCAAGCTGCGTGGCGCGGCCGGCCAGCGTGGCGATGAGCGGACCGCCGCTGTCGCCGTAGCAGGAATCGCGCCCGCCGGCCTTGACGCCGGCGCACAGCATGTTGGCGGTGAGCGGGTCGGCGATGCCGACGGCCAGCTCGTCGCCGACGCGCGCGGTGGCGGTGCGGGCGATGCCGTAGCGGTCGCCGAGATCATCGACAGCCTGCTTCAGCGCCCTGGCGTAGAGCACCTTGATGCCGCCATTGCATTCGGCGTTATCGACGACCGCGATGTCGGATTCCTGCAAATGGCGCGGATACTCGCCATCCTCGGTGAGGCCCCAGCCGATGACCACCGCCTCGCCGCCGGCGGCGGCGTCGAAAGCGAGCGCCACCGGCGGCAGGTCGAGCGGTTCGGCGAGGCGCACGAGGGCGATGTCGTTGTCCATCGTCCACTCGTCGTAGTGCTCGTTGACGAACACCGTTTTGGCGGCGACGCGGCGCCCCTGCATCAGATCGGTGCTGCCGGCGAGCACCACGAAGCTGTCGGGGGACACGGCCTCGCCATAGCTCATCATGCAGTGGGCGGCGGTGAGCACCCAGTCGGGCGCCACCAGCGTGCCGCCGCAGAATTCGGCCCAGTACTGGCTCTCGGGATCGTCGCTGAGGCTGTCGGCGCGCAGCAGCGCGACCTGGAAGGGATATTTGCCCTCGTCGACGGCGCGGCCGCCGAAGACGCGATCGGTGGCGTCGCCCCGTTCGGCGGCCTGGGCGGCGCGCTCGGCCGGCACGGTGGCGAACGGATCGGGCGCCTGCGCCAGGGCGGCGCCGGCCATCAGGGCGGCGAAGGCCGCCAGAACGAGCGGTCGGGCAAATGCGTGCAAATCGGTGTCCTCCCCCTGGCGCCGGCTGGTGACGGGCGGCGCATGTCCAATCCCCCGCGCGGGCGCCTCGCCTCGCAAGGCCCGCGTGAACGGGGGGCACTGTGCGGGGATGTTTGGCCCGAAATCGGACCGAAAGCGAATGATTTCGGGGCGTTTCCCGTACGGAATTCCGGCTCAGGCGGGTTCGCGGGGGCGATCCTGGAGGGTGCCGCGGCGGGCGATCTCGCGGTCGGCGCGCTCGCAATGCTCGACCAGCGCCTGCCGCAATTCGTGCAATTCCTTGTCGGTCAGGCGCTCGGCGGCGACGAAGCGGTTGTCGGCGCCCTTGAGCGAGACGATCAGCTCGTCGAGCTTGGCCTGCACCGCCTCGCCGTCGCGCTCCTGGGTGTTCTGCAACACGAACACCATGAGGAAGGTGACGATGGTGGTGGCGGTGTTGATGACGAGCTGCCAGGTCTCGGAAAAGCCGAAGAGCGGGCCGCTCACCGCCCAAGCCAGCACCAGCCCGCAGGCCAGCGCGAAGGTGATCGGCCGGCCGGCGAAATGCGAGACGCGATGGGAGAAACGGGCGAAAACGTTTTGCGCGGTCATGTCATACCTTCGGTGCATCTGAAACCGGAATGCGACGAGTTTCGTTCCAATGCGCGCGACGGACCTGTATAGGACGGACCGCGAGAGGGTTTCATGGCGACGGGCCAGCGGAAAGACGGACCCCGGCGCGCGGGCAGCCGCGACCCGGAAGGCACGAAGGCGTCGATTCTGGCGGCGGCGACCCGCGAATTCATGGAAAAGGGATTCGGCGGGGCGCGGATCGACGCCATCGCCGACAGCGCCCGGATCAACAAGCGCATGCTCTACCATTATTTCGGGGGCAAGGAGGCGCTGTACCTGGCGGTGCTGGAGCAGACCTATGGGGGTATCCGCACGGCGGAGGCGCAGCTCGACCTCGCCCATCGCGACCCCGAGGAGGCGCTGCGCGAGCTGGTGCTGTTCACCTTCCGCTATTTCGTGGACCACCCGGAGTTCCTGAGCCTGCTGGGCACCGAGAACCTGATGCAGGCGCGCTTCCTCAAGCAGTCGGCGCGCATCGTGGCGGTCAACTCGCCGCTGATCGACGAATTGCGGGACGTGCTGGCGCGCGGCGCGGCGAGCGGCGTGTTCCGCCAGCACGCCGACCCGGTGGACGTCTATCTCACGATGGCGGCGCTGGGGTTTTTCTACCTCTCCAACCGCTGGACCTTCTCCACCGTGTTCCGGCGCGACCTCGCGGCGCCGGCCGAGATCGCCCGCTGGGGCGAGCACATCGCCGATGTCGTGCTGACCTGGCTGCGCGCCGCTTGACCGCCCGCCCCGCGGCGCGCTACATGTAACCAAACGGTTACTATGACGCCTGGAGGGGACTCATGGCCGAGCGGCGCGTTGGCATCATCATGCATGGCGTGACGGGACGAATGGGCTACAACCAGCATCTGGTGCGCTCGATCGTCGCCATCCGCGACGAGGGCGGGGTGGCGCTCGGCAATGGCGACCGGCTGCTGCCCGACCCGATCCTCGTCGGCCGCAACGCCGACAAGCTCCGCCGCGTGGCGGAGCGGCACGGCATCGCGCGCTGGAGCACCGACCTCGACGCGGCGCTCGCCAATGCCGACGACACGATCTTCTTCGATGCCGGCACGACGCAGATGCGCGCCGAGCTGCTGACACGCGCCATCGCCGCCGGCAAGCACGTCTATTGCGAAAAGCCGGTGGCGGGCGACCTCGCGACCGCCGTGGCGCTGGCCCGGACGGCGAAGGCGGCCGGCATCAAGCACGGCGTGGTGCAGGACAAGCTGTTCCTGCCGGGGCTGATGAAGCTCAGGCTGCTGCGCGACAGCGGCTTTTTCGGGCGCATCCTGTCGGTGCGCGGCGAGTTCGGCTACTGGGTGTTCGAGGGCGACTGGCAGAAGGCGCAGCGGCCGAGCTGGAACTACAAGGCGGCCGCGGGCGGCGGCATCATCCTCGATATGCTGTGCCACTGGCGCTACGTGCTCGACGACCTGTTCGGCGAGGTGCAGGCGGTGAGCTGCCTCGGGGCGACGCACATCCCCGAGCGGGTGGACGAGAGCGGCGCGCGCTACGCCGCCGACGCGGACGATGCCGCCTATGCCACGTTCCAGCTCGCCGGCGGCGTGGTGGCGCAGATCAATTCGAGCTGGGACGTGCGGGTGCGCCGCGACGACCTCGTGACCTTCCAGGTGGACGGCACGCATGGCTCGGCCGTGGCGGGGCTGCACAAATGCTTCACCCAGCACCGGGTGAACACACCCAAGCCGGTGTGGAACCCCGACGAGCCGCAGACCATCGACTTCTTCGCCGGCTGGGAGGAGGTGCCCGACAACTGGCCGGCGACCAACGGCTTCAGGGCGCAATGGGAGCTGTTCCTGAGGCACGTCGCCGAGGACGGACCGTGGCGCTTCGGGCTCGAAGCGGGCGCCAGGGGCGTGCAGCTCGCCATGGCCGGGCTCGAAAGCTGGCGCGAGCGCCGCTGGATCGACGTTCCAGCGCTGGAGGTATGAGGTGAGGCTGAAGCGAAGCCCGGATGAGGGGGTTTGGCCATGACCGAGATCGTGCTGCCCGGTGCCGAGGGCTCGCTTGAGACCTACCGGCTGCGTGGAACGCCCCTGCCCTTCGTACGGCACCGGGCGGATGAGTTTCCGCGCGTCGCCTATGCGGCGGCGCATGTGGTGGCCGATCCGCTGGCGGCGGCGGACCCGTGGCTGGACGCGGCCATCGACTGGGACGCCACCCTCGCCTTCCGCCACCGGCTGTGGGATCTCGGGCTCGGCGTCGCCGAGGCGATGGACACGGCGCAGCGCGGCATGGGGCTCGACTGGCCGGCGGCGCAGGAGCTGATCAGGCGCACGCAGGCCGAAGCGCGCACGCGCGGCGACGCGCTGGTCGCCTATGGCGCCGGCACCGACCAGCTGGCGCCGGGGCCGGAGATCGGCATCGCCGACGTGATCGGCGCCTATGAGACGCAGGTGGAGTTCGTCGAAGGCGAAGGCGGGCGCGTGATCCTCATGGCGTCGCGCGCCCTCGCGGCGGCGGCGCGCGCGCCCGACGACTATGCCAGGGTCTACGCACATGTGCTGGAGGGGGCACGGCAACCGGTGATCCTGCACTGGCTGGGCGAGATGTTCGACCCGGCGCTGGCCGGCTACTGGGGCGCGGGTACGCATGAGGACGCCATGAACGTCTGCCTGGACGTCATCGCAGCGCATGCCGACAAGGTGGACGGCATCAAGATCTCGCTGCTCAGCGCCCAAAAGGAAATCGCCATGCGGCGGCGGCTGCCGGCCGGCGTCAGCATGTATACGGGCGACGACTTCAACTATGCCGAGCTGATCGCCGGCGACGCCGAAGGCTATTCGCACGCGCTGCTCGGCATCTTCGACGCCATCGCCCCGGCGGCATCGGCGGCGCTGGCGGCGCTCGGGCGCGACGACCGCGACGCGTTCTTCGCGTTGCTCGCGCCGACGGTGGCGCTCAGCCGGCACATCTTCAGGGCGCCGACGCGCTTCTACAAGACCGGCGTGGTGTTCCTCGCCTATCTCAACGGGCTGCAGGAGCATTTCACCATGATCGGCGGGCAGCAGTCGGCGCGCTCGCTGCTGCATCTGAGCGAGCTTTTCCGCCTCGCCGACCGGGCACGCGTGCTCGCCGACCCGGCGCTCGCCGTGGCGCGCATGCGGCGCGTGCTGGCGGTGCACGGGGTGGCGTGAGGCCCCGACCGGCGCGGGAAATGCCCTGACCCCGAGGACCTGCGGCGACGGCGGCCTTTCCAGCCGGCGCGCGCAGGGGGTATAGGTCAGCCGACATGGGAGAGATTGCAATGAAGCAGCTTGCGGTCGCCGCGGCCCTGATCGGCCTCATGGCCGGGGGCGCCAGCGCCGACACCATTAAGGTCGGCGTGATCGGGCCGTTTTCGGGGCCCTTCGCGTTGCAGGGCAAGAATTTCAAGGCCGGCATCGACGCCTATCAGGCGCTCAACGGGGCACAGGTCGGCGACGACACGGTGGAACTGGTCTATCGCGACCTGCCGGAGGCCGATCCGGCGCGCTCGGCAGCACTGGCGCAGGAGCTGGTGGTGCAGGAAGGCGTGCAGTATCTCGCCGGCTTCTACTTCACGCCGGACGCGATGGCGGCGGCGCCGCTGCTCGAAGAAGCCAATGTGCCGATGGTGGTCTTCAACGCGGCGACCTCGGCCATCGTCGCAGCGAGCCCCTATGTGGTGCGCACCTCGTTCACGCTGTGGCAGACCGCGACGCCGATGGCCGAGGTGGCGCGCAACCGCGGCATCGACAAGGTCATCACCGTGGTATCCGGCTACGGGCCGGGCATCGACGCTGAAACAGCGTTCAAGACGGCCTTCGAGGCGGCGGGCGGCAGCATCGCCGAGACGGTGCGGATGCCGCTTTCGACCACCGACTTCTCGCCCATCATGCAGCGCATCAAGGATTCCGGCGCCGGCGCGGCGTTCGCCTTCCTGCCGGCCGGCCCGCCGACGCTGGGCTTCGTCAAGGCCTATAACGAGAACGGGCTCAAGACGGCCGGCGTCATGCTGCTCGCCACCGGCGACCTGACGCAGGAATCGGACCTGCCGGCGCTGGGCGAGGCGGCGCTCGGGCTGCTCACCACCTTCCACTATTCGGTGGCGCATGACTCGCCCGAGAACGCCGCCTTCGTCGCAGCGGCGACGGCGGCGCTGGGCGGCAACACGGCCGAGCTGAGCTTTCCCGCGGTGGGCGCCTATGACGGCATGCATGTCATCTATGCGATGATCGCGGCGACCGGCGGGGCGCAGGACGCGGCCAAGGCCGTGGAGGCGGTCAAGGGGCTGAGCTGGACGAGCCCGCGCGGGCCGGTGACGATCGACGCCGAGAGCCGGCACATCACCGAGAACATCTATCTGCGCGAGGTGGCGAAGGCCGAAGACGGCACCTATTACAACCGGGAAATCGAGACCTTCGCCAACCAGACGGACCCCGGCCTCGCGCATCTGCAGTAGCGACGCCGCCCGCGCGCCATGTGGACAATCCTCAGCATCGGCGCCGACGCCCTCGCCTACGGCATGGTGCTGTTCGTGATCTCCATCGGCCTGTCGGTGACGATGGGGCTGATGAAGGTCATCAACCTCGCGCATGGCGCCTTCGCCATGATCGGCGGCTATATCGCCTCCTATGCGACCGCCGAGCTGGGGCTCGGCTTCGGCGTCGCGACGCTGCTGGCGGTGGCCGGCACCATCGCCATCGCCGTGCCGCTCGAACGCCTGCTGTTCCGGCGCATCTACGGCGCTTCGGAGCTGACGCAGGTGCTGATGACCATCGGGCTCACCTTCGTCATTATCGGCCTCGCCAATTTCGCGCTGGGGCCGACGCTCAAGACCATCGCGCTGCCGCCGGCGCTCACCGGGCCGGTGGATATCGGCTTTCGCAGCATCGCGGCGCACAAGCTGTTCGCCGTGGCGGTGGGGCTCCTGGTCGCGGCGGGGCTGTGGGTGCTGGTCGAGCGCACCGGCTTCGGGGTGCGCCTGCGCGCCGCGGTGGACGATGCGAAGATGGCCGAGGCGCTGGGGGTGAGGACCTCGCTGGTCTATGCGGCGAGCTTTGCGCTCGGCGTCGGGCTCGCGGCGCTGGGCGGCGTGGTGGGCGCGCAGCTGCTGCCCATCGAGCCCTACTACGCGCTGCGCTACATGGTGACCTTCCTCGTTGTCGTCTCGGTGGGCGGCGCCGGCTCGATCGGCGGCGCGCTCCTCGCCTGCCTGCTACTCGGCGCGGTGGAGACGACGGGGCGCTATCTCGTGCCCGAATATGGCGAGTTCTTCTTCTATCTCGCGGTGATCGTCATCGTGTGCGCCTTCCCCAACGGCCTCATGGGGCGCGCCAAGTGAGGCGCGACCTCATCGCCATCGGCGCCATCCTCGCCGTGGCGGCGATCCTCTATGCGCTGTTTCCGACGAACCTGGCGCTGCTCACCCGCATGATCTCGGTCATGCTGCTGGTGCTGTCGCTCGACCTCGTCACCGGCTATGCGGGTGTCGCGACGCTCGGCCATGCGGCGCTGTTCGGCGCCGGCGCCTATGCGGCGGGGATCGCCGCGAGCCGCTACGGCATCACCGACCCGCTGGCGATGCTGGGCATCGGCGCCGCGGGCGGCGCGCTGGCGGGGGCGCTGTCGAGCCTCGTCATCCTGCGCGGCAAGGGCTTCGGGCAGCTCGTTCTCTCCATTGCCATCGTGCAACTGGCGCATGAGGCGGCGAACAAGGCGTCGGCGCTGACGGGGGGCAGCGACGGGCTGTCGGGCATTGCCACGGCGCCGCTGTTCGGGCTGTTCCGGTTCGACCTGTTCGGGCGCACCGCCTTCGGCCTCGGCGTCGCGGTGCTGATCGTCGTCTTCGCGCTGCTCAGGGTGTTGGTGCGCTCGCCCTTCGGCATGCTGGCGCGCGGCATCGCCGAAGACAAGGTGCGGGTGGAAGCGCTGGGCGGCAGCGTCACCGGCACGCTGGTCAGGCTCTATGCCATCGCCGGCGCCGTCGCCGGGCTGGGCGGCGCGCTGTCGGCGCTGAGCACCAGGGTGGTGGGGCTCGATTCGCTGTCGTTCACGCTGTCGGCCGAGGCGCTGGTGATGCTGGTGCTGGGCGGCACGGGGAACCTGTTCGGCGCGCTGCTCGGCACGCTGGCGTTCATGTGGTTCGAGAGCCTCGTGTCGTCCATAAGCCCGTTCCACTGGCTGGCGCTGGTCGGCGCGCTGCTGATCGGCGTGGTGCTGTTCGCGCCCAAGGGCCTCACCGGCCTCGTCGCGCAAGGATGGGGGCGCGGCCGATGAGCGCGCTACTCGAGGTGCGCGACCTGACGAAGTGCTTCGACGGGTTGCAGGTCGCGGCGGGCCTGTCGCTGGATCTCGCGGCCGGCGACCGGACGGCGCTGATCGGGCCGAACGGAGCGGGCAAGACGAGCTTCGTCAACCTCGTCAGCGGGCATCTGCGGCCCGACGCCGGCACGATCCGGCTCGCGGGCGCCGACATCACGCGCCTCGCGCCGGCGGCACGGGTGCGCCAGGGACTGGCGCGCAGCTTCCAGGTGACGCGGCTCTTTCCGTCGCTGACGGCCGAGGAACATGTGGCGCTGGCGCTGCTGCAACGGGAGGGGCGCACCGGGCGGCTCTTCGGCAGCTATCGGGCGATGCCGGAGGTGGTGGACGAGGCGCGCGCCATCCTCGGGCTGTTGCAGCTCGAGGGCGTCGCGGCGGTGCCGGCGGGCGCCATCGCCTATGGCCAGCAGCGGCTGCTGGAGATTGCGCTGGTGCTGGCGCTGAGGCCCAGGGTGCTGCTGCTCGACGAGCCGGCGGCGGGCGTGCCGCATGCCGACAGCGCGCTGATCGAGCGAGCGCTGGCGCACTTGCCGGCCGAACTCGCCGTGCTGCTGATCGAGCACGACATGGAGTTCGTGTTCCGCTTCGCGCGGCGCGTGATCGTGCTCGTCGAGGGCGCCATCATCTTCGCGGGCAGCGCGGCGGAAGCGGCGGCGAGCCCGGCGGTGCGCGAGGCGTATCTGGGGAGGTCTGCCGATGGCGGCGGCGGCGCTTGAGATCGACGGGCTCAGCGCCGGCTACGGGCCGACGCGCATCATCGAGGCGGTGAGTTTTAGCGTGCCCGCCGGCCAGCGCCTCGCCGTGCTCGGCCGCAACGGGGTGGGCAAGTCCACGCTGCTCGCCAGCATTGCCGGGCAGACGCGGCGGCATGCCGGCACGATCACGCTGGGGGGGATCGACCTCACCGGGCTCGGCGGCGCCGAGCGGGCGCGCGCGGGCCTTGGCTACGTGCCGCAGGGGCGCGCCATCTTCCGCTCGCTGAGCGTCGAGGAGAACCTCACCGTGGGGCTCAAGGACCGGCCGCGCGCGGCGCTGGCGGAGGCATACGACATGTTCCCGGCGCTCGCCGGACGGCGGCGGCATCTGGGCGGCCAGCTCTCGGGCGGCGAGCAGCAGATGCTGGCGATCGCGCGCACGCTGCTCGGCCGGCCCGGCGTGCTGCTGCTCGACGAGCCGCTGGAGGGGCTGGCGCCGCGCCTCGGCGCCGAAGTGATGGCGGCGCTGACGCGGCTTGCGGCCGGCGGCGAGACGACCGTCATACTGGTGGAGCAGCGGCTGCGCGCGGCGCTGGATTTCGCCGAGCGGGTGCTGATCCTCGAGCGCGGCCGCATCGCCTGGAGCGGCACGCCGGCCGGGCTCGCGGCAAGCCCGGAGACGGTGGACCGGCTGCTCGGCGTGGGGGTGGCAGGCGCCTAGCGCACGCCGCCGTCGCCCGTCTTCAGCCCCTCGCAATAGAGGTTGATGGCGCCGACGAGCAGGAAGATCATGGCGCCGGGAATGGTCACCAGCCACGACTGGAAGAAGACGAAGTCCTTGGCTTCGGCGATCATCAGCCCCCAGGAGACGCCGGGCGCCTTGACGCCGAGGCCGAGGAAGGAGAGCGCCGATTCCAAGAGGATGGCGTGCGCCACCTCGAGCGTGGCGACGACGAGGATGGGCCGCACCAGGTTGGGCAGGATCTCGCCGAACAGGATGCGCGCGTCGCTGCATCCCGACGCCTTGGCGGCGAGCACGAATTCGCGGTCGCGCAACTGCATGGTGACGGCGCGCGAGACGACGGCGAAACGGTCCCAGAGGAACCCCGACAGCACCAGCATGATGAGCCAGGTGGAGTTGCCCAGCAGCGCCACCAGCGACAGCATGATGAGCATGATCGGCATGGAGAGCCGGACATTGATGACGAAGCCGATGAGCATCTCGACGCGGCCGCCGAAATAGCCGGCGGCCATGCCCAGCGAGATGCCGATGACCGAGGACAGCGCCGTGGCGCCGAGGCCGATGAGCAGGGTGAGCCGGGCGCCGTAGAGCAGCCGGCTCAGATAGTCGCGGCCGAGCGCGTCGGTGCCGAGCGGATGCGACCAGTCGGCATGGGCCCAGTCGCCGCCGAACAGCGGCGGCGGCGACAGGCGCAGCGCCAGGTTCTGCGCCTCGGGCGCGGCGGGGGCGAGCCACGGCGCAAACAGCGCCAGGAGGGCGACGACGAGGATCACCGTGCCGCCGATGCGCATCGAGGCATTGGCGAAGAAGCGGTCGCCGAGGCCGGCGAGGACGGAGCGGCGGCGCGTGATCGCGACAGTGGTCATGCGCGCCCCCCGATCTTGAACTGCGGGTCGATCCAGGCGCTGAGCAGGTCGGCGGCGAGGGTGAGCAGCACGTAGAAGGTCGAAACGACCAGCACCGTGGCCTGCACCACCGGGAAATCGTTCTGCGAGATGGCCTGCCAGCTGAAATAGCCGATGCCGTCGATGGCGAAGATGGTCTCGACCACCACCGAGCCGCCGAGCAGCAGGCCGAACTGCACGGCCGAGATGCCGATGAGCGGGATCAGCGCGTTGCGCAGCGCATGGCGCACGACGATGACGCCCCAGCGCAGGCCCTTGGCGCGCGCCGTGCGCACATAGTCGGAGGCGAGCGCGTCGCTCATGCCGGCACGGGTGATGCGCAGCAGCGCCGGCATGGTGAACAGCGCCAGCGTCAGCGCCGGCATGACGAGGCCAGCGAGGCTGGCGCCGCCAGAGATCGGCAGCACCTTGAGCTGCAGGGCGAAGAAGATGATGAACAGATAGCTCGACCAGAACACCGGCATGGCCTGCCCGGAGAGCGCGAAGAGCTGGATCAGCCGGTCGCCGAGCCGATCCTCGTTGAGCGCGGCGAGGATGCCGAGCGGCAGCGAGACGAGGAGCGCGAGGCCGATGGCCATGAGGCTGAGGAGCATGGTGACCGGCAGCCGCGCCGCGAACAGCGTGGCCACCGGCTCGTTGAAGTAGAACGACGTGCCGAGATCGCCGGTCAGCGCCCGGCCCAGCCACTGGCCGTACTGGACGATGATCGGCTGGTCGAGCCCGTATTGACGCCGCAGGAACTCGACATAGCTGGCCGAGGAATCGCGGGCGAGGGACGTCGCCAGGTCGCCGGAGAGCTTCAAGAGGAAGAAGCTCACCAGCGAGATGGTGAACAGCACCGCCACCGCCATGCCGAGTCGGCGGACGACGTAGCCGGCGAGGGCGGAGCGCTGGCTCATTTCCAGGTGGCGCGCCAGAATTCGACGTTCTCGTCGCGCGGGATGGGCAGGTCGAGATTGGCCTTGGCGACGTAGTTGATCGGCATCGAGAAGAGCGGCACCCAATAGGCCTCGTCGGCGATGCGCCGTTCGGCGTCGCCATAGGCCTTGGCGCGGGCCTCCTGGTCGATGGTGGTGTTGCCCGCCTCGACGAGGCTCGTCACTTCGGCGTCGCGCACCAGATCGTCGGAGGTGCCGGCGAAGAAGTAGGAGAGGATGTAGCCGGCATCGGCAACGCCCGAGGAGCCGAAATCGTCGATCACCAGCGAGGCTTCGCCGTCGCGCCGGGCCTTCACCACGGCGGGATATTGCTGCCAGCTCAGATTGCCGGTGATGCCCACGTCGCGCAGATAGCCGAGGATGGCATCGGCGACCGGCCGGCTGCGATAGGCGTAGACGTCGATGGTGAAGCCGTCGGCGTAGCCGGCTTCCGCCAGCAGCGCCTTGGCCTTGGCCGGATCGTACGCATAGCCCGGCAGGTCGGTAAGGCAGCCGAACTGGAAGGGCGAGCAGGCGGCGTTGATGACCGTGGCGGAGTCGCCATAGAGCGCCTTGGCGATGGCGGCGCGGTCGATGGCGTGGTTCAGCGCCTGGCGCACGCGCTTGTCAAGCAGCGGCGAATCCGGCGGCGGGTTGTTGCCGATATTCATGGTGATGAAGCCGACGCGGAAGGTTTCGGCGTTGGTGACCACGAGATCGGGATTGATGCGGAGCTGGTCGGCCAGATCGTTGGGGATATAGTAGGCCCAATCGACGGAGCCGGCCATCAACTCGGCCACCTGGGTGGTGACATCGGGCACGGTCTTGTAGATCAGCGTTCCGATGGCCGGCACGCTCTTGGCGCCGCCCTCGAAATAATCCTTGTTGGCGGTGAAGGTGACCGTGTTGCCGCTGCCGCGCGCCACCAGATAGGGGCCGGTGCCGATGGGCTTCAGGCCGAACTCGTCCTTGCCGACGGCGGCGTGATACTTGGCCGGCAGGATGGGGATCTGGATCAGGTAGTTCAGCGCCATGGGGCTGACCTGCTTGGCCTTGATGCGGATCTTGTAGGGATCGACGACTTCGACGGAGTCGATCCACACGACCTTCTCCGGGCTGAAGATGGCGTTGGCGGGGTCGGCGGCGAAGGCGATGGTGTAGGCCACGTCCTCGGCGGTGAAATCGTCGCCGTTCTGGAATTTCACGCCCTGGCGCAGGTCGAGCTCCATGGTCAAGGGATCGATCTGGCGCCAGTCGGTGGCGAGAAGCGGCTTGAACTCGAGCGTGTTGGGGTCGCGATAGACCAGCGCGTCGAAGGCGAGCAGGCCGAGCAGATAACCCTCGCGACCGCCGGCATAGTACGAATCGAGCGTCGGCAACTGGAAGCCGAAGGCGGCCGTCAGCGTGTCGTCGGCGGGCGAGGCGAAGGCCGGCGCCGTGCCGAGCACGGGGGCGGCGACGCCGAGCGCCAGTGCGAAGCTCAATGCCCTGAAGATCTTCATTGTCGGTTCTCCTCCTGTGAGATCAGTGTTCGAGCGGGTGGTGGCAGGCGACCTGCCGGCCGGCGACGGGGCGCAGCTCCGGCTCGACGGTGGCGCAGATGTCGGTGGCGCGCGCGCAGCGGGCGCGGAACGGGCAACCGGCGGGCGGCTCGAGCGGGCTCGGCGGCATGGCCGAATCCGTCGCCTCGGGCAGCGCCTGGCCGGGCACCGGCTCGAGCACGGCGCGGCGCAGCATCTGCGTATAGGGGTGGAGCGGCTGGCCGAGCACGGCGCGCGTCGGCCCGGTCTCGACCAGCCGGCCGAAATACATGACCAGCGTGCGCTCGGCGAGGTGATCGACCACCGCAAGGTTGTGGGTGATGATGAGATAGGAGAGCCCGAGGCGGGCGCGGATGTCGTGCAGCAGATTGAGGATCTGCGCCTGCACCGACACGTCGAGCGCCGAGGTCGGCTCGTCGCAGACCAGCGCGGCGGGCTCGGAGACGAGGGCGCGGGCGATCGAGACGCGCTGGCGCTGGCCGCCCGACAATTCGCCCGGACGCCGCCCGGCGAAATCGGCGGAAAGGCCGACGAGCTCGATCATGGTGCGCACGATGTCGTCGCGCTCGCGGCGCGCGCGGCCGCCGGCCGCGACCAGCGGCAGGCCGACGATCTGGGCCACCGTCTTCATCGGGTTGAGCGAGACGAAGGGGTCCTGGAACACCGGCTGCACCTGGCGCGCCACCTGGGCGCGGCTCAGCGTGCCGGCGTCGGCGCCGCCGATCAGCACGCGCCCCTCGGTGGGCGGCGACAGGCCGAGCAGCATGCGCGCCAGCGTGGACTTGCCGCAGCCGGATTCGCCGACCAGCGCGATGGCCTCGCCGCGCACCAGGGTAAGATCGACGCCGCGCACGGCGCGCAGCACGCCGCCGCGGGCGCCGCCGGTGGCGGCGATACCGAAGCTGCGGTGCAGCCCCTCGGCGGCGAGCACGGAATTGGCCTCAGGCATAGGCCGGCTCCGTCACGTCGGCGCGGATGCAGCGTACGGCCTGCCCGTCGGCGCGCGTTTCGAGCGGGATGGGCGCGCGGCGGCAGGCGTCGATGGCGAGGTCGCAGCGCTCGGCGAAGGCGCAGCCGGTGAAGCCGGCGGCAAAATTGGGCACCGAGCCGCGGATGCTCGGCAGATGGCGCGTGGCGCCGCCCGCGGCGATGCGCGGGATGCAGCGGATCAGGCCACGCGTATAGGGGTGGCGCGGGGCGCTGAGCAGCACCTCGGCGGGTGCCTGCTCGACGATCTGGCCGGCATACATCACCGCCACCTCGTCGGCCATGGCCGAGACGACGCCGAGATCGTGGGTGATGAGCACGAGGCCCAGATGCAGCCGCTGCTGCAGATCGGCCAGCACGCGCAGCACCTGCGCCTGCACGGTGACGTCGAGCGCCGTGGTCGGCTCGTCGGCGATGAGCAGAGTGGGACTGCACATCAGCGCCATCGCGATCATGGCGCGCTGGCGCAGCCCGCCCGACAGCTCGAACGGATATTGCGCCATGCGCATCTGGGGCGCCGGCATGCCGACCAGCTCGAGCAGCTCCAGCGCCCGCTCGCGGGCGGCGGCGCGGCCGGCCCGCAGGTGGCGCATATGCACCTCCTCGAGCTGCTGGCCGATGCGCAGCGACGGATTGAACGAAGCCGTAGGGTCCTGGAAGATCATGCCGATACGGCGGCCGCGCACGTCCTCCATGCGGCGGTCGGAATAGGCGGCGATGTCCTCGCCCTCGAACAGGATGCGACGGACACGGCGGCGGGCGCGCGCCGGCAGCAGGCCGGTGATCGCCAGCGCCGTCAGCGATTTGCCCGACCCGGACTCGCCGACGATGGCGAGCGTGCGGCCGGCCGTGACCGACAGGCTCACGCCGCGCACCACCTGCGTCGCGGCGCGCCGGCCGGCAAATTCGACATGCAGGTCCTCGATGGCGAGCACGCATACGCTCCTTCATTCGCCGTGCAATGAGGGGCGCCGTGCATAGGCAAGTCCAATAGAAATGCGCTATGGGGGTATAGGGAGCTGCCTATGAACCCGAGCCTGCGCCATCTGCAGATCTTCCGGTTGTTCGCGCGCGTCATGAACGTGACGGAGACGGCGCGCATGCTGCGCATCGCGCAGCCTTCCGTGAGCCAGGCGCTGAAGGAGCTCGAAGGCCAGCTCGGGGTCGAGCTCATCGTGCGCGGCAAGGGGCCGCTGAAGCTCACCAGCGATGCGCAGGTGCTGCTCAAGGACATGGACGAGGTCCTCGAGCGCATGCAGGACCTCAACGAGCGCGCGGCGCGGCTGCGCGGCGACCACGAGTCGAGCGTCGCCATCGCCACGGTGCATCCGCTGACCTCGGAGGTCATCCCGGCGGCGCTGCAGAAGCTGCGCGCGGTGGCGCCCAATGCGCGGGTGCGGCTCGAAGCGTTCTCGAGCCGCGAGGTGGCGCAGCGCGTGGCCGAGCGCACCGCCGATATCGGCTTCACCTTCCTGCCCGTCGATCAGCCCGACCTCATCGCGCGGCCGCTGCTGCGCACGGCGATGGTGTGCCTGTTGCCGGCGGGGCACCGGCTGACCGGCGCCAGGGCGGTGACGCCGTCGGACCTTGCGGGCGACACCATCATCACCTTCGGCGCGCAGGTGCGCCAGGAGTTCGACGTGCGGCTGGCCTTCGACACCGCCGATGCGGCGCGCTTCATCACCACCAACCATTCGATCGTGTCGATGGACCTGGTGCGGCGCGGGCTGGGGGTGGCGGTGATGCTGCCTTTCGCGCTGAGCCAGCCGCGGCTGGGCGATCTCGCCGTCGTGCCGTTCGAGCCCGAGATCACGCGCGTGCTCGCGGCGCTCTATGTGAAGGGCACGCTGTCGCCACTGACACGCTCGCTGCTGGCCGAGGTGCGCGACGAGCTGAAGCGCTTCGGCGCGCAGATGCGGGCGCGCGGCGTGCCGGTTTCGGCGCCTTAGCGTATAGGCGTCTGCCTATAGTCGCATATCGTCTTCCTATTGGACTGGCGTGTTTGCCCGTCGCTAGCGTGCCGACGAACCACGACTGCCAAGGACAGACATGATGAGCTCGACCCTGTGGAAACTCCCCGCCCGCCAGCTTGGGGAGGCGTATCGGCGCGGCGAGCTCAGGCCGAGCGAAGTGCTCGAGGCGGTGCTGACGCGCCTCGACGAGGTCAACCCCACGCTCAACCTGTTCGCCACGCTCGACGCCGAGGGGGCGCGGCGGGCCGCCGCCGAGAGCGACAAGCGCTTCGCCGCCAAGGCGCCGGCGGGGGCGCTCGACGGCGTGCCGCTCAGCATCAAGGACAACATCCCCGTCAAGGGGCTGCGCTGCGCCTGGGGCAGCAATCTCTACCTCAACGAGGTGCCCGACACCGACGAGCTGCCGGTCGCCAAGGTGCGTGCCGAGGGCGGCGTCATCATGGGCAAGACCAACGTGTCGGAGTTCACGCTGGGGCGCGGCAATGTCAGCACGCTCGCTTTCGGCACGACGCGCAACCCGTGGAACCCAGCGCTGACCAGCGGCGCCTCGACCGGCGGCGGCGCGGCGGCGGTGGCGGCCGGCGTCGGCCCCATCACCTACGGCACCGACGGCGGCGGCTCGATCCGCCGGCCGGCCGGCTATAACGGGCTCGTCGGGCTCAAGCCGTCCACCGGGCGCGTGGCGCGCACCGACGGGCTGCCGCAGATCCTCCACGATTTCGAGGTCATCGGGCCGCTGGCCCGCACGGTGGACGATCTGGCGCTGGCGCTCGGCGCCATCGAAGGGCCGAGCCCGCTCGACCGCGCCTCGCTGGGCTTCGTGCCGGGCGGCCTCGGCGAGGTAAAAAAGGGCCTCAGGGTGCTCTATGTGCCGCAGATGGGCGACATGCCGGTCGAGGCGCCGATCAGCGAGGCCTGCGCCACCGCGGCACGCCAGCTCGAAGGCATGGGCTTTGCGGTCGAGGAAGGCAAGGCGCCGTTCGACGTGGCGCTGTTCGAGAAGCACTGGCCGGTGGTCGGCTCGGCGGGCCTCGCCTGGCTGCTGCGCGACACCGACTGGGAAGGCCGCATCGGCGCCGCCTATCCGCCGATGATCGAGAAGGGCCGCGCGCTGAGCGCCATCGACTATATCGACGCGCTGATGGCCTATCGCACCGTCTACATGCAGCTCGCGCAGAATTTCGCGAGCTACGACCTGGTGATGACGCCGTCCTCGGGCGCCGTACAGTGGAAGGCCGAGGAATTCGGCCCACCCTACCACCGCGCCTTCACCGGCTTCGTCAACGCCGCCGGGCTGCCGGCGATGAGCATCCCGACCGAGCCGACCTCGGACGGGCTGCCGGTCGGCTTCCAGCTCATCGCGCCGTTCGGCAAGGACTGGGACCTCGTCTCGGTGGCCAAGGCCTACGAGACCGCCCATCCGTGGGCGGAGCGCTGGCCGGCGCTGTAATGACGGCACCGCTGCGGGTCATCAATCCGAACTCCAGCGCCCATGTGACGGCGGCGATCGAACGCGCCGCCGCCCCCTTCCGCGCCGCCGGACATGCCATCGCCTGCGTGGCGATGGCCGACGGGCCGGCGGGCATCGAGACCGAGGCGGACCTCGTGGCGGCCGTCGGGCCGATGCTGCGCTACGCCGCGGCACATGCAGACGACAGCGCCGGGTTCGTGATCGCCTGTTTCGGCGACCCCGGCCTGCACCTGATGCGCGAGCGCTTCGGCCGGCGGGTCTACGGCATCGCCGAATGCGGCGTGCTGGCGGCGCTCATGGCGGGCGAGCGCTTCGGCGTCATCTCCATCCTGCAACCGGCCGTCGCCCGCCACCGGCGCAGCTTTGCGGCGATGGGCGTAACGCAGCGGCTGGCCGGCGACCGTGCCATCGGCATGGGCGTGGCGCGCCTGGGCGACCACGAGACGGTCCTGACGCGCATGGCCGAGACCGGCGAGAGGCTGATCGCCGAGGACGGCGCCGACGTGATCCTGATGGCCGGCGCGGCCATGTCGGCGGTGCGCGAGGCGCTGGAGGCGCGGCTCGGCGTGCCGGTGATCGACCCGACGCAAGCGGCGCTGGCGATGGCGACGGGATTCGCGCCGCTTCACGCCGCGGGGCCTGCCTCCAGCGGGGTCGCGCCCAGCCCCTCGTAGCGGGCAAAGCCCGCCGCCAGCACGTCCTGGCCGTCGAAGAGGTTGCGCAGGTCGAGCATGTGCGGGGTGCGCATGGCGCGCGCGAGCGCGCCGAGGTCGAGCGCGGCGAAGCTCTGCCAGTCGGTGAGGACGACGAGCAGCTCGGCGTCCGTGGCGGCGGCGGCGGCGCTGGCGACGAGGGTGACGCCGGGCAAGAGGCGCGGCGCCTCGGGCGGCTCGCCGGGATCGTAGGCGACGAGTTCGGCGCCCTCGGCGACCAGCGGCGGCAGGATGTCGAGGCTGGGCGACTCGCGCATGTCGTCGGTCTGGCCCTTGAAGGTGACGCCGAGGACGCCGATGCGGCGGCCGGCGAGGGTGCCGCCGGCGGCGCGGCGGATGCGCTCGACCATGGCGGCCTTGCGCGCCGAATTGGCGGCAATGGCGGCGCTGACGATGCGCGAGGCGACGCCGGCATCCTCGGCCGTGGCGGCGAGGGCGCGGGTGTCCTTGGGCAGGCACGAGCCGCCCCAGCCGGGGCCGGTGCGCAGGAAGGCGGCGCCGATGCGGTGATCGAGCCCGAGGCCGGCGGCCACTTGGCGCACGTCGGCGCCGGTCGCCTCGCACAGGTCGGCGATCTCGTTGATGAAGCCGACCTTGACGGCGAGGAAGCCGTTGGCGGCGTATTTCACCACCTCGGCGGTCTCGATATTGGTGCGCAGGAGGCGCAGGCTGGCGGCCATCGGGGCATAGACGCGCGCCATGACGGCAAAGGCGCGATCGTCCTCGGCGCCGACGATCACCCGGTCGGGCTCCATGAAATCGCGGATGGCGGCGCCTTCGCGCAGGAATTCGGGGTTGGAGGCCACGGCGAAGCGGGCGCTGTCGCCCAGCACCTCGCGCAGCCTGTCGGCAACGCGGCGGTTGGTGCCGACCGGCACGGTGGACTTGGTGACGACGACGGTGAACGTGTCGATGGCGGCGGCGACCTCGCCGGCCGCGGCGAAGACGTGGCGCAGGTCGGCGCGGCCGGTATCGCCCTCGGAGGGGGTGCCGACGGCGATGAACACTGCCTCGCGCCCGCGCACGCTGGCCGCCGTATCGGTGCTGAAGCGCAGGCGGCCGGCGGCGACGTTGCGCGCCACCAGCGCCTCGAGGTCGGGTTCATAAAACGGCATTTCACCGCGCTGAATCCGGGCAATGCGACCGGGATCGGCATCGACGCAGGTGACGTCGTGCCCGAGCTCGGCGAAGCACGCCCCCGTCACCAGCCCGACATAGCCGGTGCCGATCATCGCGATCCTGACAGCCATGATACCCCCTGCAAAGTTGCCCGTTGCGCTTACATCGCGCGGCCGGAAACCGGAAGCCCCCACCGGCAAACCGCCGGAAAACGGCGCGGGGGCCGGCCCGCAATGGTGTGGACGGCCGAAAAAGTCTCATGCCGGCCCCGCAACGAGGGTTGACGGCGCCCCCGCGCGCCTTACAGAACAAAGGCTGCTTTTCTTATATCCGCTGGGCGCCGCGGGCTGACCGGTGCATTTCCGGCGCGGATGTGAGGGAAGACGGCCGCCTTCCGTTCTCCCGAGGTTCATAGCCGCGCGATGTCGAGCGACCTGGTCCTGCTGCTGCTGATCTGCCTGCCGTTTGCGGGCAGCCTGGCCACGGGCATCATTCCGACCAGCGCGCGCACCTTGGCCGGCGGCATCGCCGGGACGGTGACCTTCGCGGTGACGGTGCTGGTCATGCTGGTCTACGGGCAGGTGGTGGCCGAGGGCGTGCTGCACATGCGGGTCGAATGGCTGCCGCAGCGCGGGCTCGACCTCGTGATCCGCATGGACGGGCTGGCCTGGCTGTTCGCGGTGATGATCAGCGGCATCGGTTTCCTCGTCGTCATCTACGCGCTCTACTACATGTCGCCCAAGGACCCGGTGCCGCGGTTCTTCTCGTTCCTGCTCGCCTTCATGGGGGCGATGATGGGGATCGTGCTGGCGGGCAACATCATCCAGCTCGTGGTGTTCTGGGAGCTGACGAGCATCACGTCGTTCCTGCTCATCGGCTACTGGCACCAGAACGCGGCGGCGCGCGACGGTGCCCGCATGGCGCTGATCGTCACCGGCACCGGGGGGCTGGCGCTGTTCGCCGGCATGCTGCTGCTCGGCCATATCGTGGGCAGCTACGACCTCGACACCGTGCTCGCCTCGGGCGAGCTGGTGCGGGCGCACCCGCTCTACCTGCCGGTGCTGATCCTGGTGCTGATCGCCGCCTTCACCAAGAGCGCGCAGTTCCCCTTCCAGTTCTGGCTGCCGCGCGCCATGTCGGCGCCTACCCCGGTCTCCGCCTACCTGCATTCGGCGACGATGGTGAAGGCCGGCGTGTTCCTCCTGGTGCTGCTGTGGCCGGTGCTGTCGGGCACGGCGGCGTGGTTCTGGATCGTCACCTATGTGGGGCTGGCGACCATGCTGCTGGGCGCCTATTCGGCCATTTTCCAGCAGGATCTGAAGGGCCTGCTCGCCTATTCGACGATCAGCCATCTCGGGCTCATCACGACGCTGGTGGGCATGAACTCGCCGCTGTCGCTGGTGGCCGCCATCTTCCACATCGCCAACCACGCGACGTTCAAGGCGTCGCTGTTCATGGCGGCGGGGATCATCGACCACGAGACGGGGACGCGCGACATCCGCCGGCTGAGCGGGCTGGCGAAGTTCATGCCGGCGACGGCGACGCTCGCGGTGGTGGCGAGCGCGGCGATGGCGGGCGTGCCGCTGCTCAACGGGTTCCTGTCCAAGGAAATGTTCTTCGCCGAGACGGCGCTGCGCAACCCCAACGGCTTCGTCGATATCTCGCTGCCGGTGGTGGCGGTGCTGGCGAGCCTGTTTGCCGTCGCCTATTCGCTGCGCTTCATCCACGGCGTGTTCTTCGGGCCGCCGCCGCGCGACCTCGACCGCGTGCCGCATGAGCCGCCGGCGCTGATGCGGCGGCCGATCGAGGTGCTGGTGCTGATCTGCCTCGTCATCGGCATCATTCCGGGGCTCACCATCGGGCCCTATCTCGCCACCGCCGCCGCCTCGGTGCTGGGTGCCGACATGCCCTATTACAGCCTGTCGGTCTGGCACGGGCTCAATACGCCGCTGGTGATGAGCTTCGTGGCGCTGGCGGGCGGCGTGCTGCTCTATCTGGCGCTGCAGAAATATCTGGCGCTCGGCATCGAGGGGCCGCCGCTGGTGCGCCACCTCGTCGGCCCGCGCATCTTCGAGCGCCTGCTGCTGCTGGTCACGGTGCGCTGGGCGCGGGCGCTCGAAAAGGTGCTGGGCACGCGCCGGCTGCAACCGCAATTGCTGCTCGTCGTCGGCGTCGCCATCGTCGCCGGGGCGATTCCGCTGCTCGGCGGGCTCGGGCCGCTTCACCTGGATTTTGCCGGCGCCGATCCGGCCTTCGTCCTCGTCTGGGTGCTGGGCATGGGCTGCGCCATCGGAGCTGCGCTGCAGGCCAAATACCACCGGCTGGTGGCGCTGATGCTGATGGGTGGAGCGGGGCTCGCCACCTCGATCACCTTCGTGTGGCTGTCGGCACCCGATCTGGCGCTGACGCAGCTCCTCGTCGAGGTGGTGACGACGGTGCTCATCCTGCTCGGGCTGCGCTGGCTGCCCAAGCGGCTCGAAGAAGCGGCCATCGACCGGCTCAGCCGGTTCAGCCCGCGGCGCCTGCGCGACCTCGCGCTGTCGCTCATCGCCGGCGGCGGCATGGCGCTCATTTCCTACGCGGTGATGACGCGCGACGCGCCCGACAGCATCGCCCGCTTCTTCCTCGAAAAGGCCTATGAGGAGGGCGGCGGGCACAATGTCGTCAACGTCATCCTCGTCGATTTCCGCGGCTTCGACACCCTGGGCGAGATCACCGTGCTCGGCATCGTGGCGCTGACCACCTTCGCCCTCCTGCGCCGCTTCCGCCCGGCGGCCGACAGCATTCCACGCCCCGAGCAGCAGCGCATCCAGTCGGATTACGAGGAGCAGCAGGAAGACCAGGCGGAGGGCACCATCCTCTCCGACTTCCTGTTCGTGCCGGCGGTGACCATGCGCTGGCTGTTCCCGGTGGTGATCGTCCTCGCGGTCTTCCTGTTCCTGCGCGGGCACGACCTGCCGGGCGGCGGCTTCATCGCCGGCATCACGCTCGCCATCGGCTTCATCCTGCAATATCTCGCGGGCGGCACGCGCTGGGTGGAAAACCGCATGCGCATCCTGCCGGTCTACTGGATCGGCATGGGCCTGCTCGTGGCGCTGGCGACGGGCGCCGCGGCGTGGCTGTTCGGCGCGCCGTTCCTCACCTCGGCCTTCCGCTACCTGGAGGTGCCGCTGATCGGCAAGGTGCCGCTGGCCAGCGCGCTGTGGTTCGACCTCGGCGTGTTCACGCTGTCGGTGGGCGCCACGGTGCTGATCCTCATCGCCATCGCGCACCAGTCGATCCGCTCGGCCAAGCCCGACCGGGTGCCGCCGCCCCTGCCGCCGCTGCCGCCGCCGGCGCCGGCGCCCACCGAACCGGCAGGGAGCCCGTGATGGAGCTGGTCCTTGCCCTCAGCATCGGCGTTCTGGCCAGCTCCGGCGTGTGGCTGCTGCTGCGCCCGCGCAGCTTCCAGGTCATCATCGGGCTGTCGCTGCTCTCCTATGCGGTCAACCTGTTCATCTTCGCGATGGGGCGGCTCAAGAGCAACGCCGCGCCGATCCTCAGCGACGGCGTGGACCTGGCGAGCTATGCCGACCCGGTGCCGCAGGCGCTGGTGCTGACGGCCATCTTCATCGGCTTCGCCATGACGGCGCTGTTCCTCGTCGTGCTGCTGGCGGCGCGCGGCCTCACCGGCACCGACCACGTCGATGGGCGGGAGCGCTGACGCCATGACGATCGCCGACCACATCGTCATCCTCCCCATCCTGATGCCGCTGCTCGCCGGCATCGTGCTGACGCTCATCGAGGACCGGCACCACACGAGCAAGCTGGTGGTGAGCGTCGCCGCCACCGCCCTGCTCGTCGCCGTCAGCATCCTGCTGCTGGTGCGGGTCGGCGACGGGGCCGTGGTGGACAGCTACCGGCTGGGCAACTGGCCGGCGCCCTTCGCCATCGTGCTGGTGGGCGACCGGCTGTCGGCGATGATGGTGATGCTGGCCGGCATATTGGCGCTCGCCACCATCACCTTCTCGGCGGCACGCTGGCATCGCGCCGGCCCACATTTCCACACGCTGTTCCAACTGCTGCTGATGGGGCTCAACGGCGCCTTCCTCACCGGCGACCTGTTCAACCTGTTCGTCTTCTTCGAGGTGCTGCTCGCCGCCTCCTACGGGCTGGCGCTGCATGGCTCGGGCAGCAACCGGGTGCGGGCGGGGCTGCACTACATCGCCATCAACCTCGCCGCCTCGTCGCTGTTCCTCATCGGGGTGAGCCTCATCTATTCGGTGACCGGCACGCTCAACATGGCCGACCTCGCGGTGCGCGTGGCGCAGGTGCCGGCCGAGAACCGCATGCTGCTCGAAACGGGCGCGGCGGTGCTGGGCGTCGCCTTCCTCGTCAAGGCCGGCATGTGGCCGCTCGGCTTCTGGCTGCCCACCACCTATGCGGCGGCGAGCCCGCCGGTGGGCGCCATCTTCGCCATCATGAGCAAGGTCGGGCTCTATGCCGTGTTGCGGCTCTACCTGTTCTTCGGCGAGGGCAGCGGCTCGGCCGGGTTCGGCGACCAGTGGCTGTTCTATGGCGGGCTCGCGACCATCGTGTTCGGCACGGTGGGTGTGCTCGCCGCGCAGTCGCTGGTGCGCATGGCCGGCTTCAGCGTGCTGGTGTCGTCGGGCACCATCCTCGCCATGCTGGGCTACGAGAATGCCGGGGTGACGGCGGGGGCGCTCTACTATCTCGCCAATTCGACGCTGGCGCTGCCGTGCCTGTTCATGCTGGTGGAGCTGGTGGAGCGCGGGCGCGCCGCGGAAGCCGGCATCCTCGCGGTGACGCTCGAGGCCTTCGGCGACGACGAGGAGGAGCCCGAGCATGACGAGGAGATCGGCATCGCCGTGCCGGCCACCCTCGCCTTTCTCGGCATCAGCTTCGCGGTCTGCGCGATCCTGCTCGCCGGCATGCCGCCGCTGTCGGGCTTTCTCGCCAAATTCGTGATGATCGAGGCGATGCTCGGCGCCGAGAGCAGCGTGTCGGCGGCGACGTGGTGGCTCGTCGCGCTGCTCATCATCTCGGGGCTGGCGGCGATGATCACGCTGTTGCGCAACGGCATCAACATCTTCTGGGTGACGCTCGACAGCGAGGTGCCGCGCGTGCGCGTGGTCGAGATCGTGCCGATCCTGCTGCTGCTCGGGCTGTGCGTGGCGCTCACCGTGTTCGCCGGGCCCGCGATGGGCTTCATGGAGGCGGCGGCGGGGTATCTGCATTCGGGCACGAGCTATGTCGAGGCCGTGCTCGGCCCGGTGGCGGGAGGCGGCGCATGAGCCGGATCTTCGCCTACCCCCTGCTGTGGATCGCGCTCGTGGCGATGTGGCTGGTACTGACGGGCAGTCTTGCGCCCGGCCAGATCCTGGTTGGCATCGTCGTCGCCAGCCTCGCCTGCTGGGCCTATGCGTCGGTCGACATGTTCCACCCGCGCCTCCGGCGGCCGGGGCTGGTGCTATTGCTGTTGGGCCGCGTCGTCGCCGATGTCGTGCGCTCCAATATCGCGGTGTTCGGGCTGGTGTTCTCGCGGCGCGCGCCGCACGCGCACTTCGTCGGCATCCCGCTGACGCTGCGCGACCCGAACGGGCTCGCCGTGCTCGCCGGCATCATCACCGCGACGCCGGGCAGCGCCTGGATCCACTACAACTCGACCACCAATGTCGTGCTCGTCCACGTGCTCGACACCGAGGACGCCGTGGCCTGGGCCGCGACGCTGAAGCGCGACTACGAAACGCTGCTGCTGGAGATCTTCCGATGAGCGCGACCATCCTGTTCTGGAGCCTCGGGGCGGCGCAGGTGATGCTGGCGCTGGCGATGCTGCTCGCCGGCTGGCGGCTTTTCACGGGGCCGCGCGCGCAGGACCGGGTGCTGGGGCTCGACAGCCTGTATCTCAGCGGCATGCTGCTGCTCGTCACCTTCGGCATCCGCTCGGGCAGCGCGGTCTATTTCGAGGCGGCGCTGGTCATCGGCCTGTTGAGCTTCGTCGCCACCGTGGCGCTGGCGAAGTTCCTGATGCGCGGCGAGGTGATCGAATGAGCGGGCTCGCGAGCGTCCCCGAATGGGCGGCGGTGCTGGTCGGCCTGCTGGTGCTGGCGGGCAGCGCCGTGACGCTCGCCGGGACCATCGGGCTCGTGCGCTTTCGCACCTTCTACCAGCGCGTGCATGCGCCGACGCTGGGCACGAGCTTCGGCGCGGCGCTGATCCTCATCGGCTCGATGCTGTTCTTTTCGGTGAGCGGCGGGCGGCCGGTGCTGCACGAAATCCTGATCTTCGTCTTCGTTACCGTCACGACGCCGGTGACGCTGATGCTGCTCGCCCGCGCCGCGCTCTATCGCGACCGGGCCGAGGGCAATGACGGCGTGCCGCGCCACGACGCGGTGCCGCCGCAGCTCAGGCCCGAGGGCGCCGCTAGCGCCCCGCCAGCTCCGCCAGCGCCTTGAAGTAGTAGTAGTCGCCATACATCACCGACTCGTCGATGCCGTGGCCGTGCGGCAGGTCGGCGGTGGCGTGGAGCAGCAGGCCGCCCGCCTCGCCGCGATTGGCGCAGGTCTCGAACAGCGCCGCGAGCAGGCGCTCGGCGGCCTCGAGATAGGCGGGATTGCCAGTGGCGTCGGCGAGCTTCTGCAGGCCGTAGGCGGCGATGGCGCCGGCCGAGGAATCCTTGGGCTGGGCGGCGCCGGGGGCGTCGAAATCCCAGGGCGGCACGCCGTCGGCCGGCAGCGCTGCGGTGAAAAAGGCGGCGACGCGCTCGGCGGCGGCGACGTAGCGCGGCTCGGCGAGGCGCTGGCCGAGCAGCGCCAGCGCCGTGATGGCCCAGGCCTGGCCGCGGCTCCACGCCGTCTCCGGGCCGTAGCCCTGATAGGTGTCGCCGCCGCGCGGCGCGCCGGTCGCCGGATCGAAGCGGAAGCGGTGATAGACCGAGCCGTCGGCCCGCAGCAGGTGGCGCAGCGTCGTTTCGGTGTGGCCGCGCGCCACGTCGATGAGGCCGCGATCGGCGCCCTGCCCCACGGCCCAGACGAGCAGCGGCATGTTCATCAGCGTGTCGATGAGGACGTTGCCGCTCCAGTCCTCGCCACCGAAGAAGCCCCAGCCGGGGATATAGCCGGCGGCGACATTGTACTGGGCGGCGAGCGACTGCGCGGCGGTGAGCGCGGCGACGCGATAGGCCTCGTCGCCGGTCGCGCGCCAGCCGGCGACGGCGCTCGGCACGAACATGAAGCCGAGGTCGTGATTGGTGGTGTCGGTGGCGCGCGGCAGCAGCCGGTTGGTGACGGCGACGGCGCGGTCGCGCAGCGCGCCATCGCCGCCTTGCGCGTGCGACAGCCACAGCAGCCCCGCCCAGAAGCCGCCGGTCCACACGCCATCGGGCGTCGTCTGCCAGAGCTTCTGCTCGGTGATGTGGGGGAAGTCCGTGACGCACGCGTCAATGGCGCGCGTGCGCGCGACGGCCATGTCGATGGCGGTGCGAATCCAGGGCTTGGCGGTCATTGCAGTCCTCGGAGAAGGGGCGCCCGGCCGGCGGGCGCGGGCTATTGCCCGGTGAAGCGGGGCGGTCGCTTTTCGGCGAAGGCGCGCAGCCCCTCCGCCCGGTCGGCCTTGCCATAGGCCTCGACGACCAGCTCGTGCTCGTGGCGCAGGCCGGCGGCGAGCGGCAACTCGTCGGCGGCCCGCACGGCGCGCTTGGCATAGGGCGTGACGGCCGACGATTTCTGCGCGATCAGCGTGGCGAGGGCGATGGCGCGCGCCAGCAGCGCGTCGGCGTCCACGACCTCGCTCACCAGCCCCTTGCGCTCGGCGAGGCGCGCATCGATGCGCTCGCCGGTGAGGATCATCTGCATGGCGAAGGAGCGGCCGACGAGGCGCGGCAGGCGCTGCGTGCCGCCATCGCCGGGGAAGGAGGCGATGTTGATCTCGGGGGCGCCGAAGCTCGCCGCCGCGCCGGCGATCAGGATGTCGCAGAGCAGCGCCAGCTCCAGCCCGCCGCCCAGCGCGTAGCCGTTGACGGCGGCGATGAGCGGCTTGGGATAGGTCTCGATGCGCCGCCAGGCGCTAAGGCGGGCCGGGTCGGTATAGGCCTCGGTGCCGCGCGCCAGCATGTCGGCGACATCGGCGCCGGCCGAAAAGGCCCGCCCTGCTCCGGTGAGGATGACGGCGCCGGTCTCGCGGTCGGCGGCGGCCGTGTCGAGCTCGGCGGCGAGGCGGCCGAGCAGCTCTGGCGACAGGGCGTTGAGCTTGTCGGGGCGGTTGAGGGTCAGCAGCAGCACGCCCGGCGCCGGGCGCGCGACAAGCAGCAGCGCCGCAGCCGCGTCGCTCATTTGAGGTTCTGCCCGATGAACTGCTGGAACTCGCGGGTCTGCGGATTGGCGAACATTTCGGCGGGCGGGCCGGATTCGTGGATGCGCCCGTCGAGCATGAACACCGAACGCGTGGCGACGCCGCGCGCGAACCCCATCTCGTGGGTGACGAGCAGCATGGTCATGCCGTCGGCGGCGAGGCGCTCGAGCACCACCAGCACCTCGGCGGTGAGCTCGGGGTCGAGCGCCGAGGTCACTTCGTCGAACAGCATGACCTTGGGCTTCATGGCCAGCGAGCGGGCGATGGCGACGCGCTGCTGCTGGCCGCCCGAGAGCTGGTCGGGACGGGCATGCAGCTTCTCGCTGAGGCCGACGCGCGCCAGCATCTCCTCGGCCAGCGCCATGGCGGCGGGCTTGTCGATCCGGTGCACGAGGCGCGGCGCCAGCATGACGTTCTCGGCCACCGACAGGTGCGGGAACAGGTTGAAGCTCTGGAAGACGATGCCGACATCCTTGCGCAGCTCGCGCAGCGCCGCCGGATCGGTGGTGAGCTTGTGGCCGGCGACCTCGACCGATCCGCTGTCGTAGATCTCGAGCCCGTTGAGGCAGCGCAGCAGCGTGCTCTTGCCCGAGCCGGAGCGGCCGAGCAACGCCACCACATTGCCGCGCTCGACAGTCAGCGAAATGCCCTTCAGGACCTCGAGCTTGCCGAAGCTCTTGCGCAGGTTCTCAACCACGACCATAGGCATTGAACTTCTTCTCCAAGAAACGACTGGCCCAGGACAGCGGGAAGCAGATGGCGAAATAGATCGCCGCCACCGTGATGAAGACCGGGAAGGGCTGGAACGTCGCGTTGTTGATGAGCTGGCCGGCGCGCGTCAGCTCGACGACGCTGACGATGGATACGATGGAGGTGTTCTTCACCAGCTGCACGAGGAAGCCGACGGTGGGCGGCACCGAGATGCGCACCGCCTGCGGGATGATGACGTGGCGGAACTGCTGCGCGCGCGTCAGCGCCAGCGAGGCCGAGGCCTCCCATTGCTGCACCGGCACCGACTGGATGGCGCCGCGCCAGATGTCGCCCAGATAGGCGCTCGAATAGACCGACAGCGACACCGAGGCGGCGAAGATGGGCGGCAGGCTCAGGCCGGCGCGCGACAGGCCGAAATAGGACAGGAACAGCAGGATCAGCACCGGCATGCCCTGCACGGCGGCGATGTAGCCGGTCGCCGCCCGCTCCAGCACGCGATTGTGCGAGGTGCGGGCCAGCGCCACCATGAGCCCGAAGATGGCGCCGAAGAAGGCGGCAAGGAAGGTCAGCAGCAGCGTCCACTTGGCCGAGTCGAGAAGAAACAGCGCCTCGGTGAGGCTGTAGTCGCGGATCATGGCGCCGCCCTCCCGGCCACGCGGACCTTGACGGGATTGGCCGAGGCGGAGGGGAAGAACAGGCGCCCGATGACGGCGAGGATGATCTTCAGCGCCACGGCGAGGGCGAGGTAGACGAGGCCGGCGACGATATAGACCTCGAAGTTCTGGAAGGTCTGCGCCTGGATGTTGTAGGCGACGCCGCTCAGCTCCTCGACCGAGATGAACGAGCAGATGCTGGAGGTCAGCATCATCAGGATGAACTGGCTGCTCAGCGACGGCCAGACACGGGCGATGGCCGGCTGCATGACGATGCGGGTGAAGATCTGCCAGCGCGTCAGCGCCAGCGCCAGCCCCGCCTCGATCTGCGAGCGGTGGATGGATTCGATGCCGGCGCGGAAGATCTCGGTGGAATAGGCGCCCAGATTGACGGTCATGGCGATGATGCTCGCCTCGAAGGCGGTGACGCGCAGCCCGACCGAGGGCAGGCCGAAGAAGATGATGTAGAGCTGGACGAGGAAGGGCGTGTTGCGGATCGCCTCGACATAGGCGCGCACCGCCCATTCGATGGGCGGCGGGCCGATATTGCGCAGCGCGGCGGTGGCGAGCCCGACCAGCGAGCCGAGCACGATGGCGATGAGCGACAGCTCGATGGTGAGGCCGATGCCGCGCAGCAGGGCGGGCGTTTCAGCCAGGACCAGCGAGAACTGAAGTCCGAACATGCGCTTGCCTCCGATTGCCGCCCCCCGCAGCCGAAGCCGCGAGGAGCGAGGGGGGACGAGGTTGGCCGATCAGAAGACCGGCATATTGGCCGGCAGCGCGTGGCCCGTCCACTTTTCGGAGATGGCGTCGAGCTCACCGCTCGCCTTGATGAAGGAGAGCGTGGTGTTCAGCCACTGGCGGAGCTCGAAGGCATCCTTGCGCACCGCGATGGACATGAACTGGTTGAAGAAGGTGTATTTCGGCTCGAAGGTGATCTCCGGCCGCGCCTTCTTGAGCTCGATGAACACCGTCTCGGGGATGACGATGGCTTCGACCTGGCCGGATACGAGGGCCTGCATGGTGGTCGAGTCGTCATCGAAGCGGGCGATATCGACATCGGCCGGCGCCGCCTTCTGGAGCGCGACCTCCTGCGGGGTGCCGCGCGACACGCCGACCTTGACGCCGGAGAGATCGTCCGGCGAGGCGAGCGCGCTGTCGGCGGCGGCGAGCAGCACGATCTGGAACGTGCTGTAGGGCATGGTGAACATCACCGCGCGGGCGCGGGCCGGGGTCGGCGAGAGCGTGGCGACGACCACGTCGACCTGGCCCGATTCGAGCGCGGGAATGCGTGCATTGGTGGGATAGGGCGTGATCTCGACATCGACGCCGAGATATTCGGCGAGCAGATGGGCCGTATCGACGTCGTAGCCCACGGTGTTGCCGGTGGCATCGACGAGGCTGAACGGCGGCGCGCCGCTGTTGACGCCGATCTTGATGACGCCGCGCGACACGATCTCGTCAACCGTCTGCGCATTAACGGCGGTGGCAGGCAGCGCCAGGGCGGCAAGCGTGGCCAGCCCGAGCAGGGCCGCGGATAGTCTCATGACAAGTTCCTCCTATGGTGCCGGCTTCGTGTGAACAACCGGCCCGGCGCCGGCGATGCGCGGGTCCAGTCCGCGGCGGCGGGCGGCGCGGTGCCGCTGTCGTCACGTGTGCGAAAGGCAGGAAGGCGGGGCCGGACGCTCATGACGCGGCCTCGGCGGGGGCGGCGCGGCTGGCGGCCACGCGGCCGGTCTCGATGAGCGTTTCGATCTCGTCCCCGGCGTAGCCGAGCTCGGCCAGGATCTCGCGGCTGTGCTCGCCGATCTCGAGCGCCAGCAGGCGCAGCTCGGGCACCTTGCCGTCATAGCGGTTGGGATGGTTGACGAGGTGGATGGTGCGGCCGCGCACCTCCACCTTGCGGAACACCTGAGCGTGGACGAGCTGGGGATCGTCGAGCAACTGGTCGTAATATTTGATGGGTGCCCACCAGATCTCGGCGCGGTCGAGCCGCTCGGCGATCTCGGCAAGGCTGTAGACAGCGGTGGCGGCGCGCAGCCGCCGCGCATATTCGTCGCGTTCGGCATAGCGGTCGAGCGTCACGGCGGCGCGCATGGCGTCGCTGTCGAGCGCCTCGGCCAGCACCTCGGTCTTGCACAGCGAGATGACGACGTGGCCGTCGCGCACCGGATAGACGCCATAGGGCGCCTCGTGGAACCAGGTGGCGAGGTTGCGCTCGCGCGCGAGGACATCGCGCCCGAAGCCGCCGGCGAAGAAATTGACCAGCGGCTCGCCCTGCAGATCGATGCCCGAGGTCAAGAGGCTCCCTTCGACGCGCGTACCGGGGCCGCCGCGCAGCCGCCGCACCAGCGCGGCGAGGATGCCCATGGCGAGGAGCGCGCCGCCATGCTGATCGACGATGGCGGCGCCGACCGGCACCGGCGCGTGATCGGGCGTGCCGGTGACGCCGATGAGGCCGGAATGGGCCTGCATCAGGATGTCCTGTCCCGGCTTGCCGGCCATCGGCCCCGAAGAGCCGAAGCCGCTGGCCGAGGCGTAGATGAGAGCGGGATTGAGCGCGTCGAGCGCCGCCTGGTCGAAGCCTAAGCGGGCGAAGACGCCGGGGCGGAAATTCTCCATCACCACGTCGGCGCCGGCGATCAGGCGGCGGGCGACCTCGCGGCCCTCGTCGGTCTTGAGGTCGATGGCGATGGAGCGCTTGTTGCGATTGGCGCAGAGGAAGAAGCCGCTGACGCCCTCAACATAGACATCGGCGCCGGACCAGTGCCGCTCATGGGCGCCGCCGGTGGGCTCGACCTTGATCACGTCGGCGCCCATGTCGGCGAGATATTGCGCCGCGGCCGGACCCTGCAGAAAGTGGCAGAAGCTCACCACCTTGATGCCGTCGAGCAACACCGGACCGGTCCCCCTTGAGCCACACGCTACGCGCCTTGCTGAGAAAACGTTTTCTCAAGCCTTGCGCACTCTGGTCGAAGATTTTTGCCGATGTCAAGCCGGATTTTCGCACCTGCTGATCGCTTGTGAGGCCGGTTGAGATGCGGTACTCGTCAATTTGAGAGAACGATTTCACAGGACTGCCCCGCGTGAAGACCACCAAGGTCACGCTGCATGACGTGGCACGGGAGGCCGGCTGCTCGCTGGCCACCGCGTCGCGGGTGATGAACGACAACCACACCGTCGGCGGCGAGGTGCGCGAGCGCGTGATGAAGGCGGCGGGCGCGCTCGGCTACGTGCCAAACGGCTCGGCGCGGGCGCTGCGCTCGACGCAGACGCGGCTGGTGGGCGCGGTGATCCCCACCGTCGACCATGCCATCTACGCCTCGATGATCAATGCGCTGCAGGGGCGGCTGGGCGAGCGGCGCATCTCGCTCATCCTCGCCACCTCGATGTACGACCCCGAGCTCGAACTGCTGCAGGTGCGGCAATTGCTGGAGCGCGGCGTCGAGGCCGTGGTGCTGGTCGGCGCGCGGCACCGGCAGGACACGCTCGACCTGCTCGACCAGCACCGCGTCCCGCATGTGCAGACCTATACGGCGCGGGCAACGGGCAGCGGCGTCGCGGTCGGCTTCGACAACGAGGCGGCGGGGCGCGCGGCGGCGCGCTTTCTCATCGAGCTCGGCCATCGCCGCCTCGCCATGATCGCCGGCATCACCCAGGACAACGACCGCGCCAAGGAACGCCTCACCGGCTTTCTGGCGGAAGTGGCGGCGGCGGGCTTCGACCCCGCCGCGGTGCCGGTGCGCGAGGCCCCCTACTCCGTCGCCGCCGGCAGCGTGGCGATGCGCGACATCCTCGCTTCGGGGGCGCGGCCGACGGCGGTGTTCTGCGCCAGCGACCTGCTCGCGGCGGGCGCCATCAAGCACTGCAACGGCGCGGGGATCGACGTGCCGGGGCAGATTTCCGTGCTGGGCTTCGACAATCTCGAGATCGCCGAGCTGACGACGCCCGAGCTCACCACCTTCGAGGTGCCGGCGCGCGACATGGGCCGGCTCGCCGCCGACTACATCACGGCAAGCCCGACGCAGCGGCTGCACATGCGCGGCAGCGAACTCGCCATCCGCCTCGCCGTGCGCGGCAGCACCGGCGCCGCACCGGCATGAGACGCATCCGTCAGGCCGCCCGGCTCTCGAAGGTCATCTCGATATACATCCTGGCCAGCCCCTCCACCTCAGAGAAGGTGATCGCCATCTCGCGCTCGCGATCGAGCAGCAGCCGCTCCTCGAGCGCCTGCAGCAGCGATGCCGTGGTGTAGTTGCGCACGAGAAAGATGACATCGAAGCCGAATTTCTGCCGATAGGCCTCGAAGAGCTCGAGCAGGCGCTCCTTCTGGGCAGCGGTCAGCACGTCCATGGTCTCGCTGTCGCGAGGGTCATCGACGATGCGGGCCTTATGGACGCGCACGTCGAGCGGGGTCGAGCCCTTGACGACAGCGAGGCGCAGCTCGTCGCTGCCGCTGCGAAACTGCGTACGCATGGCGAAGAACACCCCGAAGGGGCTGTCATTGGCCGGCAGCAGGCCGCTGTCCCAGGCCCGCTCGGCGATCCACACGCCGTTACGGAAGACGTGCGAGAAGGTGGCGACGAACTCGTCGCGGCTGAGGCGCGACGGCACCAGCGCCCGCGCCGCGTAAGGGTGCGCTGCCGCCCAGTGCCCCGCCACGTCGAGGCGGCGGGCGATCCACACGCCCTGCTGCGCCCGCATATGCGCGAGGAGCCGCGTGAGGGCCGCGATCACGCCCGGACGCCCCGCGAGCCAAAGCGGCAGGACAACCGACATCATGCCCGGCCGGCCGGCGCTGCCTTCGGCATAAAGCGTGTCGAAGGTGTCGCGGCTATGTGTAGCGAGCATCTCGACCAGGTCACGCTCGCTGACGTCGGCGGACGGCGCCCCCGGACTCAGCGGCAGAATCAGCTCGGCGCCTTGCGCGCCCTCGTGCCAATAGGGCAGATCGTCTTCGCTGGCGCTGCCGATGTAGGCGAAGCGGCCGGCGGCAGCGACAAGATCGAAGAGCTGCGGCTCGGCGCCGCCCGCGTGCCAACCCCGCGCCGGCGCGCCGGTCACCACCTCGTGCAACCGCACGGCCGCGACGATCTGGCGGCGGCGCTCGTTGCTCGCCAGCGCGCTGCCGGCCGTCGCCGGAATGCGCCCGGCAAGCTCCCAGCCGGCATCCTGCATCGCCTGCATCGCCTCGGGCATCTGCATGAGCACGGAGAGGTCGCTGATGACGGTGACGGGTACTGCAAGGCCGGTGAGCAGCCGATGCAGGCGCCAAAAGCCGACGCGTGTCGCGTAGTCGTCGCCCGGCTCGGGCGGCCCGCCGCAATCGAGGACGATTTGCACGGCAAGGCGTGCCTCACCAGGCCATGCCGGGTTCGGCGGCGTGGCGCCATACCCCCGCGTATCACGATAGCGACGCATAGGCGACTTCCTGCTCCTCAAGCCGAGTTGTGGTGGAATGGTATTTTGACGAAGCGAACGCCTGCCCCTGCTCACTTCATTCCCGAGGTCACGAGCCCACGCACATAGTAGCGCTGCAACACGATGGAGATGACGACGAGCGGGATCGTCACCGCGGTGGCTGCCGCAAAGAGCGGGCCGTCCATCGGGATGTTGGGCAGCGACTTGAGATTGGCGATGGCCACCTGCGCGATCTGCTTGGTGGGGTCCTGCATGACCACGAGCGGCCACAGATAGGAGTTCCACGACCAGATGGCCTGGATGAGCACGAGGGTCGCGAGCGTCGGCTTGACGCTGGGCAGCGCGATGACGAGGAACACGCGGAACGGCCCGCAGCCGTCGATCTTGGCGGCTTCCTCCATTTCCAGCGGAACTTCGCGGAACGCCTGTCGCATCAGGAAGATGCCGAAGGGATTGACGGCGAAGGGCAGGAACAGGGCCGGAAAGGTCGACACCATGCCAAGCTGCTGCATGATCTGGTAGAGGGGTACGATGATGGCTTCGACGGGGATGAAGGCCGTCATCAGGAACAGCGCGAACATCACGTCGCGGCCGGGAAACACCAACCGGGCGAAGGCGTAGCCCGCGAGCGACGACACCACGACCGCGAGGCCAACCTGACCGACGCCGGCGATCACGGTGTTGATCAGGTTGCGCTGAAAGTTCACCTCGGTGAACAGGTAGACATAGTTCTCCAGCGTCACCTGCACCGGAATGAACGACGCCCAGGACAGCGGGAAGGTCCGCGTCACGATCTCGTGGGTTGATTTGAACGAGGCGAGCGTGGCCCACAGGATCGGGAAGGCGAAGACGAAGCCGATGAGAGCGACCAGCGCGATGCCGCCCAGATGCGGCGAGGCGAGCGACCAGCTACGCTTTTGTGGCGCGGCATCCAGCTTGCTGAGAACGATGTCGGACACGGGCGTCAAGCCTCCCTGTCGCGCAGCAGGAAGCCCTGCGCGGCGGTGACGATGATCAGCAGGCCGATCATGAAGACCACGGCGGCGGCGGCCATGCCGGGCGACTGGTATTCGAAGGCGAGCTGATAGGCGAACAGGGCGAGGTTGGTCGTCGAGCCCTGCGGGCCGCCCTGCGTCATGATGAGGATCGGGGTGAACATGCGCGTCGCGGTGATGGTCATCATGAACAGCGCGACGATGATGCTGGGCCGGAGGGCAGGCAGCGTCACGTACCAGAAGATCTGCCGCTCGCTGGCGCCGTCGAGCTTGGCGGCTTCCGGCAGCTCGCGCGGGATGGCCTGCAGGCCGGCAAGGAAGATGAGCACCGGCAGGCCGATTTCCTTCCATACCGTCATCACGACGATGCTGACGAGGGCCTGGCTGCCGCTGGTGAGGAAGGGCTGCGAGGGTAGCTGGAAGGCGTCGAGCATGGCATTGAACAGGCCGACCGAGGGCTCGTACATCTGGTTCCACACCAGCGCGGTGACGGCCTCGGAGGTGGCGAGCGCGGCAATGATGGCGTTGCGGGCCCAGGTGGAGGCCGGCAGCCGCCGGTCGAGCAGCACCGCGAGCACGATCGACAGCGGAATGGTGATGCCGACGATGAGGACGATATAGAGCAGCGTATTGACGGGAGCGTAGCGGAAGTCGGGGTCCGCCATCAGGTCAAGGTAATTCTGCAGACCGACCCAGCCGGTCGAGACGTTGTCGAAGGGGCGGAACGACTGGAAGCTGTCGAGACCCGCCGACAGCAGCGGCCAGAGCTTGAACAGGGCGAGGCCGACGAGCGCCGGCAGCACCATGGCCGAGCCGAGCAGAAAATCTCCGGCACGACCGATCTGCCGGCGGCGGCGCGGTATCGCCATGGCGACGTTGGTCATCTGATCCCCTTCCCTCGCTGATGCGGGGCGGCGACCGGCAACCCGGCCGCCACCCCGCAGGGCGCTTACTTGTACTTGGCGAGCAGCCGGTCGATCTTGGCCGCGGCGTCGGGCAGCGCCTGGGCCGGATCGGCGCCGAGGGCGATGTCCTTGATCACCGGGTTCATGGCGTTGAAGTAGTCGAACGCGCCCGGCGTGCGCGGCGCGCCGTAGGAGTTCTCGAGCAGGGCCGCGGCGATGCGGAAGGGCTGCTCGGTCTCGAATTCCTCCATCGCCTTGACGAGCGAGGTGCGCGACGGCATCGAGCCCCAGGCGCGATGGAAAGCGAGCCGGTTGGCGTCGTTGCAGAGGAAGGCGAGCAGCGCCGCCGCTTCCGCCGGATGCCTGGTCTTCGACCAGATCAGCGGCGCGTCCGACGTGTTGTTGGAGAACAGGATCTTGCCCTTGGGCGGCATGCTGGCGCCCCACTTGAACTCCGGCTCCTGGCCTGGAATGCGGAAGCGGTTGGCAAACAGCAGCCCGCCCAGATAGGTGGCGGCGAGGCCACCCGGATACTGGTTGCGCACCGGCCCGGTCGGGGTGATCCCCCTGGTGAACAGCGACTGGTAGAGCTGCATGCCCTTGATGGCTTCCGGCGTATCGATGCTGCCCGAAACCTTGAGGCCATCCTCGGAGACGGCGGCCAGCGTGCGGTAGGCGGTGGAGTCCTTGGGCGCGGCGGGATCGCCCTGCCCGCGCGTCCAGATGCTTTCGAACTGGCTGTAGTTCGAGCCCGGCCCGCCATTGCCCTGCGAGGACGCCGCGAAGGCCCAGGTGTTGGTGTCGCCCGCAGCGCGCAGACGGGCGCCCAGCTCGTCGAGCCGCTCGATGAAGTCCTCGTTGGTCCAGCCGCCCTCGACGGTATCGATCTCGGGCGGCGTTTCCATGCCGACGCGATCGAAGATATCGCGGTTGAAATACATCATCATGATCGTGGTTTCCCACGGGGCGCAGTAGAGGTTGCCGCCCGCCGACGCCGCGTCGCGCAGGTTCTGGGGAATGTCGGCGATGTAGTCGGCCGACAAATAGTCCTGCAGCGGCAGCGCGGCGCTGGAGTAGTGATAGGCTTCGGAGAAATCGGTGCGACCGATCATGATGTCGGGCGCGTCGTTCGACATCATGTAGACGAGCTGCTTCTTCTGCAGGTCGCCGTACGGCACCTTCTCCTCGCTGATGGTGATGTTGGGATACTGGGCGGTGAACTCGGCATAGGCCTGCTCGAGCAGCGTATTGACCGCCGGGGTGAAATCCTGGCGCAGGAAGCGTAGCGTAATGGGCTCGCTGCTGAGCTCGGGGCCCACATAGCCGCCCAGATCGATCTTGCCCTCGCCAGCGCGTACGCTGGAGATGATGGCCGGCGCGAACAGCCCTGCCGTTACGCCGGCGATGCCGGTGAGAACCGTGCGTCGCGATATACCTTTGCCGACACGTCTAGCCATATCAGTGCTCCTCCAAATGGACTGGCCCGTTGACGATTGTTGTGGCGTGACCGCCGCGAGCTGACGCGCGATCGACGTCGCGGCCGTGAGCCGACGACCCATCTGCACGCGCCGGGATCGGTGCAGTGGCTGCCTAGAACGCTGTATTTATGGAAGCCTAGCAGCGCTGGCGGCGCCCTGGGTAATCAGAAAAAATCGGGGGACCATAACAGGCGATTATGTCGCAGGCGTACGTTCGCCCGACAATGCCCCATGGCGCGCCGCGCGCGGCGGCGCATCGTACCTTAGGCTATAGAACTTTCTTCTTACTCCCGCGACTTAGGCCCAGGCGGGCACGCGCAGCGGCAGATTCTCCCTGGCGCAGATATCGCGCAGATAAGCGGCGCTCGACAGGATGTAATCGACGGCCTCGTTGAAGCCGTAGGGAAGCTTGGAATAGGTCGCGAGATCGGGGATCTCGCCGCTGGCGATGCGGCCGGCATAGGTCTGTACCATTTCGATATAGGCGCCGAACTCCTCAACGCCCAGATCGGGGTGGCCGGCGAGCCAGGCGGGATCGAAGATGTCGATGCGCTTCCTGTCGATGGGGCGCGGCCGGTCCGTATAGGATTCGTTGTTCTCGATCGACAGGTTAAGGTCGGGATTGGCTTCGGCGAGGATCGCCAGCACGCGCGGAAAATCAACGACGCCGCGGCTGCACGGGCGCAACTGGTATTCGAGGCCGGTGTCGCAATAGCCGACATAGGCGTCCTTGAGATGGGTCTGGCGCACATAGGGGGCAACGCGGCGCGCGGCGAACACCGGATGTTCGCAGCGCTGGAGGACGTTGGCCACGTCGAAGACGATGCCGACAGTATCGGGGCCTACCTCCTCCACTAGACGCACTACCTCGAAGGAGGTGATTTCCTCATGCGTCTCGATGTTCATGTGAATGCCGAGATCGCGGGCGATCGGCGCGAGGATGCGGAGGAACCTCGCCGTCGCCTCGAGCTGCGCCTGCCAGGTCACGTCCTCGCGGAAGCGGTCGCAGGCATAGCGGTTGGCGAAGGCTGGCTTGAAGTTGGCGGTGGCCACCCACAGCTCGCGGCAGTCGATGGCCGCGCAGGCCTCCATCATGCGGCGGAAGCCGAGGACGATGTTGCCGTCGCCGATGGCGCGCAACTCGGGCGCCTCGGGCGTCGCATAGGGATTCACCTTGCCCAGGCCGGTCTCGAGATACATGTCGAGCGCGTCGGCATAGGCGCGGACTTCCTTGAGATAGCCGAGGTCGAGGGTCGGCGACATTTCGAGCACGGAGCGGAAGAACAGCCCGTCCATCCCGAGCGCGCGCGCGTGATCATAGCTCGCGATGGGGCCGCGGATAGCCGCTTCCGGGATCTTCTTGCCGTCTACACCAAGTCGCACAACTGGTCTCCATGCTCACGTCGCGGGCCGACCGCAGCGTCGGCCGGCGGAGGCGCACCGCGCATGCCGACCGGCGCCCGGCAGTGCCGGTGCCGCAGCCCACACCTTTTGTGTCAATCGTAGGGAGGACAAGCATACTATGTCCAAAATCGCCTTCGATATACATTGTTGCGCCGATCCATAATCGCTAGTTATGCGCCGGCGGCGGCCCGGACGGCCGCGCCGCACTCACTATCCGCAGCAAGGTTGATCGACGTGGCAACTTCTTCCTCGTCTCCGGACAAGACATCACCGACGAGCGCCGCCACGTCGATGAAGCTCAATCTGCGCCAGATCGAGATCTTCCGGGCCATCATGATCACCGGCTCGATCAGCGGCGCGGCGCGCATGCTCAACGTCTCGCAACCGGGCGTCAGCCGCCTGCTGGCCCATATCGAGGACCGGCTCGGGCTGCGCCTGTTCAACCGCGTCAAGGGGCGGCTGCACTCGACCGCCGAGGCGCAGAAGCTGTTCGTCGAGGTCGAGGTGCTGCACGAGCATGTCGATCGCGTGAACGCGCTGGCCTCGACGCTGCAGCGCGGCAAGTCGGGCGGGTTGCGCATCGTCGTCAGCCCCGGCCTCGGCCAGTACATCATTCCAACGGCGGTGGCGGCGTTCCGCAAGGTGCACCCGCAGGTGCCCGTCGAGCTCGAGGTGCTGACGCTGTCGCAGATCATCGCGACCATGCGCGCCAACCGTGCCGACATCGGTGTCACCGTGCTGCCGGTAAACGAGGCGACGGTGTCGAGCTCGATCATCGCCGAGGGGCGGATGATGATCATCTGCCACCGCGACAACCCGCTGGCGCGCCAGAGCGAGGTCAGCGTGCAGGACCTGCTGGCGCATCAGATCATCACCTATATCCGCGACTCTCCCTATGATCTGTCGCTCAACAAGCTGCGGCTGCGCAGCGCCGCGTCGAACATCGGCAACACCATCGTGGGATTCACGCCCAATGCCTGTGCGCTCGTGCAGGCGGGACTGGGTACCGCCATCGTCGATGAGTTCGTGATGGCGGGCAATGTCTGGCCGGACGTGGTGGCCCGCCCGCTGGTGCCGGAAATGCTGATGCATGTGCATCTGATCATGCCGAACGTCGCCTCGCCGTCGCGGACGGCCAAGACCTTCGTCAAATGCCTGCAAACCGTGCTGCGCGCGCCGCGGCTGACGGGTGCCGCGTCGCGCTAGAGGTTCCGTTACTCGTGAGGGGCGATCGGCCGCCAGGGCGGTGTGCCGACCCTGGCATGGCGGGCGGCGTAGTGTGCATCGATCACCTGTGCGAGCGCGCCGCCAGCGCCATTGACGAAGGCGTCGAGCGAGACGGCCGTCTCGGCGGCGCTGGCCGCCGCCCTTGCCGCCACCGCGGCCAGGTCGAGGGTCGTGAACTGCCTGTCGCGATAGAGCACGCGGCCGCCGACCATCGTGAACGTCACGTCCCGCGCCCCGCCGCGTGCCATGATGGCCGTCAGCAGCGGCATGTCGGGGTCGCGATACGCGCCCGCAATGCGGCGCAGATCGAGGGCAATGACATCGGCCAGCCGGCCGGGTGCGATCACGCCGATGTCGTCGGCAAGGCCCATCGCGCGGGCACCGTTCGCGGTGGCCATGCGCAGCAGGGTTGGCGGATCGGGCGGGCGCGGCGCCGACCAGGCGGGATCGCCCGCAAGACGCCAGGAGAGGCGCAGCTCGCCGAGCAGATCCTCGTCGTCGGCGAGGGCCGTATTGTCGGTCCCGATGGCGACGGGGACACCGGCATTCAGATAGTCGCGCACCGGCGCGATGCCCGCCCTGAGGCGCAGGTTGGAGGCCGGATTCGAGACCAGCACGACGCCACGCTCGGCCGCCAGCGCCACATCGTCATGCGACAGCCACACGGCATGGGCGAGCGACGTTCCCGGCCCCAGCACGCCGAGGCTGTCGAGCCGACGCATCACGCCTTCGGGGTAGATGTCCTGGAGGCTGTTCGCCTGCGACAGGGATTCGAGGCAGTGCATGTGAAAAGGCAGCTCATGCGCGCGCGCGTCGTCGGCCAGCGCCCGCAGCATGTCGTCGGAAACCCATTGCGGGCCGGCGGGCGAATAGGCGAGGCCGAGGCGCGGATGGCCCGCGAGCTCCCCGCGCAACGCCGCCATCAGCGCGATGGTCTCGGCGATGCCGCCGGCATAGGTCGGCGCCTGCGCCGCGGAGAGCGTGGCGGCGAGCGCAGCCGGCAGTTGCGCGCGAAGCTCGGCCTCGGCTTCGGCGGGGTAGACGAGCTCGGCGCGATCGATCGCGGCGACGCCCACCATGGCTCGCATGCCGGACTCGTCATAGGCGCGGATGGTGGCGCGAATCTCGCTGCCATAGTCGCCGCTGCCATAGGGCGAATTGGCCTGGATGGTGCTCGTCACGCCGCTCGCAATCATCTGGGCGGCGGCGAGGAGCGTGTTGGCATAGGGGTCCATCGGTCGCCGGCGGCGCTTGTCGAACAGCCAGCGCTCGAGAATGTCGTCGGCGTAGCCGAGCTGGATGTTGCTGATGCCGCGGCCATGCTGATGCGCGTTGACGAGGCCGGGCAGCAGCACCTGGCCGGGCAGCTCGATGCGCTCGGCCGTGCGGCTCAGCGCCGCCGCGTCGCCGATGGCGACGATGCGCTCATTCTCGACAAGAATGGCGGCGCGGCGCGGCGCAGGATCGTCGGCACCCGCGATGACGAGATCGGGGCAGAGCAGAACCGCGCTCACGACACCGCCTCGGCAAGGCCCGCCGCCACCCGGAAGGCATCGGCTTCGGCGAAGGGCCTGGCGATGACCTGCACGCCGAGCGGCATGCCGTCCTTGCGGAGCACGGGCACCACCACCACAGGCAGGCCGATGAAGCTCAGCGGCGCGGTCAGCAGCGTGAACATGGGGCGGCACGGAATATCCTTGCCGTTGAAGACGATGCGGTCCTGCCCGATGCGCGTCGCCGGAAACGGCAGGGCGGGTGCGATCAGCACGTCCACCGTCTCGAACAGGCGCGCCGCCTGCTGCCGATACCAGGCCCTGAAGCGCTGCGCCGCCGCGACATAGCCGGCCGGCAGCATGGCCCCCGCCAGCAGGCGATTGCGCGTCAGCGGGTCGAAATCGGCCGCCCGCTCGCGCAGATGCGGCAAAAGGAACGAGCCGGCTTCGCTCATGACGATGAGGTTCATGGCGCCGCGCGCGACATTGGTGTGTTCCAGCGTCACCCGGCGAGTGACGCGCAGCCGCGCGGCCGCCTCATCGAGGCAGGCGCGCGCCTCCTCGCCGGCATTGTCTGCGAACCAGCCCTCGAGCAGGGCGACGCGCAGCTTGCCCGGCCCCGCTGCGACGGCCGCCGCCGTGGACTCGACGTCGCGGACCCGCTGCACGGGATCGTCGGGGTCGCGCCCCTGCAAGGCGTCGTAGCCGGCCGCGAGGTCGCGCAGCGAATTCGCCAGCGGGCCGACATGATCCATGCTCCACGAGAACGGCACGACGCCGCCGCGCGACAGCCGGCCGTAGGTCGGCTTCAGGCCGAACACGCCGCACATGCTCGAGGGCACCCGGATCGAGCCGCCGGTGTCGGTGCCGACGGTCAGCGGCACCATGCCGGCCGCGACGGCGGCGGCGGCACCGCCGGACGAGCCGCCCGATATGCGCTCGGGATCGCGGGGATTGCGCGTCGGGCCGTAGTGGGCGTTCTCGGTGGTGATGCCGCAGGCGAACTCGTCCATGTTGAGCGCCCCAACGAGAATGCCACCCGCATCCTTCAGCGCCCTGACTGCGAACGAATCCGCCGTGGCGGCGGGGCGGCCCTGATAGACCTTCGAGCCGGCGAGCGTCGTGAGGCCCGCGACATCGAAATTGTTCTTGACGGCGAAGGGCACGCCGGCGAGCGGCCCCGGCTCGACGCCCTTGGCAACCTGCGCATCGAGGCGAGCCGCTGCCTGCAGCGCCGTGTCGCGCGTAATGGCGGTGAACGCGTTGATGCGCGGGTTGTCCGCGTCGATGCGGGCCAGCGCGGCGGTGACGACATCGACGGCCTTGCGCGCGCCGGTGCGGACGGATTGCGCGATCTCGAACGCGGTTTCAGGCTTCGGCATCGTACACCGGCGCAGGCAGAATCGTGTCGGGCTGGTCGGAAACCTCGGCAAGCGTCGTGAGGATCAGCTCGCCCTGGCGCAGGAAATCGCCGAGGGCGGCGGCGATTTCGGGGACGTAGCTGGCGTCGGGCTCGAGGCCCACCGTTTCGGCGAGGATGGGGACGAGGACTTGGTAGTCTGGCATTTCAACCTTCTGCTTGTGGCTGGGCTGGCAGGAGCTTGCCCGGATTGAGCAGGCCCCGCGGATCGAGCAGGCGCTTGAGCGACGCCATCAGTTCGAGCTCCAGCGGCTGCTTGGTGCGCAGCAGCTCGGCAACTCGCCCCTGCCCGATGCCGTGCTCGGCGGAGATCGAGCCGCCGAGCCGGATCACCTCGTCGTGCAGCGCCTCGGTGAGGCGTGCCGCGAGCATTTCGATGTCGGCCTCGCGGGCGCCGGCCGGAGGCAGGATATTATAGTGCAGGTTGCCGTCACCGAGATGGCCGAAAACGATGGGTCGCGCGCCCGCATCGATGGCTGCCACGATGGTGGCGGCGCGCGCGATGAAGCTGGTGGTGGCGTTGATGGGAAGCGACAGGTCGAGCTTTATGGTGCGACCTTCGGCGACGAGGGCGGCGGGAATGCCGGAGCGGATGGCCCAGTACGCCTGCACGCCGGCCAGGTCGGCGGCAAGGGCTGCGTCCTGGGCGATGCCGCTGCGGGCGGCCTCGGCCAGCACCTCGGCGAGCAGCGCGCGCAGGGCCGGCTCATCCGTCGTGTCGGACAGCTCGACCAGCACGGCGGCGCCCGGCACGGCGGCAACCGGCAGCGCGGCACCCGGCACATGCTGCAGCACGAGGTCAAGGCAGGCACGCGTCATGAACTCGAAGGCGGCGATGCGGTCGCCGCAGCGGGTCTTCACCAGGGCGAGCAGTGCCAGCGCCGCCTCGTTGTCGGCTACGGCGACGAAGGCGGCGACGCGTGCCGTGGGCGGCGGCAGGAGCTTCAGCACGGCCGCGGTGATGACGCCGAGCGTGCCTTCCGAGCCGATGAACATGTCGCGCAAAGCGTAGCCGGAGCTGTCCTTGTAGAGCGCCCGCATGCCGTTCCACACGCGGCCGTCGGCCAGCGCCACCTCGATGCCGAGCGCCAGGTGGTGCATGCCGCCATACTTGACGACGGCCATGCCGCCGGCGTTCGTCGCCAGCGTGCCGCCGACGGTACAGAACTTTTCCGCCGCGAAGGTCACCGGAAACAGCCGCCCCACCTGCCGCGCCGCCGCCTGAACTTCTGCCAGGATGCAGCCGGCCTCGACGGTGATGGTGTTGCCGATGGGATCGACGTTGAGGATGCGATTCATGCGCGACAGGCTGAGCACGACGGCGCGCCCCGAGGCATCGGGCGTGGCGCCGCCCGACAGGCTCGTATTGCCGCCCTGCGGCACAACGGGCACGCCGGCCTCGACACAGACCTTCACCACCGCCGCGGTCTCGGCGGTCGAGCCGGGGCGGACCACGGCCAGCGCCCCGCCCCGGTAATGGGCAAGGTGATCGGTTAGGAACGGCGCCTTGTCGGCGGCGGTGACGAGGACGTGCGCGCGGCCGATGATGTTCTCAAGTCGTGTAAGAATGTCTTCCACTATACTATCCAAGTCTATGCCGACCCCAGCACCGTCGTATTAATACAGTGACATTCCACCGATAGCCCGAATCGACTGAGCACAATCCTGCGATTTTCCAGCAAAGGTATAGCGAGCCTGCCCCGCCGCGTGCGTATACTTTCTCGTTCAGCAGGCATAACGCGATCTTATGAATGCGACCTATGCCACTGATATATAATATGTTTTCTACATACTCGAAAGATGCGGACCGATGCTTCGGTGCTACCGGCCGGCACGTGAATGGGCTAACGTAACCAATGTGCCAGTTTGCCGCACATCAATAACTCTGCTTACAATAAAAATCGGTCCCAGTATCGGGAGGGTTTGAGACGATGACACCATCCCGGTTCCGGCCCTTCCTGTGGCTGCTGGCACGGCGGCTGGCGCTGACGCTGCTGACCTTGCTCGGGCTCGCCACCATCGTCTTCGTGATGGTGAAGCTGATGCCGGGCGACGAGGCGCAGATCGTCGCCGGCCCAGAGGCTTCCGAGGCGCAGGTGCAGGCGGTGCGCGAGCGGCTCGGCCTCGATTCACCGATCTATGTGCAATATCTGCGCTTCGTCGGCCGGCTGGTGCAGGGCGATCTCGGCACCTCGATCAGCACCTTCCAACCGGTGCTGGCCGATCTGCAGAAGGTGCTGCCCAGTACCGCCGAGCTGGTGCTGCTCGCCATGCTCATCAACCTCGCCGTCGCGATCCCGGTGGCGACGATCGCCGCGGCGCGGCGCGGCGGCGCGTTCGATTCGGGCTCGCGCATGACGGCCGTCATCCTCGCCGGCATGCCCGCCTTCTGGCTGGCGCTGATCCTGCAATATCTGGCAGGGAGCGTGTGGAAGCTGTTTCCAATCTCCGGGCACAACTCGTTCGGCATGACCTTCCCCGAGCGTACCGGCATGACCAGCCTCGATGCCCTGCTCAGCGGCAATTTCGGTGCATTTTCGGACGCGATGTGGCACCTGTGGCTGCCGGCCGTGTCCCTCGCCGTGCTCTACAGCACGCAGATCTTCCGCGCCCTGCGCACGACGCTGCTCGGCACGCTGCAGAGCGAGTTCATCACCATGGCCCGCGCCAAGGGCGTGAAGCCGCGCCGCGTCCTGCTGCGCCATGCGCTGCCCAACGCACTCAGCCCCACCATCATGCTCGCCGGCACGCAGGTTGGCAGCATGATCGGCGCCTCCATCATGGTCGAGATCATCTTCGCCCGGCGCGGCATCGGCTCGTATCTGGCCAACGCGGTGCTGCTCAAGGACACCTATTCGGTGCTCGGCGCGGTGATCTTCATCGGCACCGTGGTGTGCATCACCAGCCTCATCGTCGATCTGCTGCAATTGCTGCTCGATCCGCGCATCCAGGCGACGCAGTTGCAGGGAGCCTCGCGATGACCGCCCCGAGCCCCGCCCGGACGCGGCGCTTCGCGCTACCGCGCCTGCCCGTCCTCGACGTCCTCGTCGTCCTGCTGGTCGCCACGCTGCTGGCGCTGGCGATCTTCGCGCCGTTCTTCGCACCCGAATCCGTCTATCGCTCGAACATCATCAACTCGCTGCTGCCGCCCAGCGCCGAGCATTGGCTCGGCACCGACGCGCAGGGCCGCGACGTGCTGTGGCGCGTGCTCATCGGCACGCGCGCCACGCTGCTCTCGGCGGCTATCGCTGTGTCCGTCTATTCGGTGATCGGTGTCACCATCGCAACGATCGCGACCGCCGGGCCGCGCTGGCTCGACGGGCTGCTGATGCGCATCACGGACATCTTCCTGTCGCTGCCGGGTATGGTGGTGGCGCTCGGCTTCGCCGCGGCGCTGGGTCCGAGCCTCAACTCGGCCATCGTTGCCATCGGCCTCACCGGCTGGCCGATCACCGTGCGCGTGCTGCGCGGCGTGATGCGCGAGACGATGGAGGCGCCCTTCGTCGCCGGCGCGCAGGTGCTCGGCGTGTCGCGCTGGCGGCTGATGACCAGCCATGTCCTGCCGAACTCGCTCGACGTGCTCATCGTCAAGTGGGCCGGCGACATCAGCCACACGGTGCTGATCCTCGCGGGGCTGTCGTTCATTGGCGTCGGCGCCCAACCGCCCAGCGCCGAATGGGGCGCGATGATCGCGGATTCGCGCTCGTTCATCTCCAGCGCCTGGTGGACTGCGGTCACGCCGGGCATTGCCATCGTCATCACGTCGGTTGCCTTCGGCCTGCTCGGCGACATGCTGCAGGCCCGGCGTGATCCGACACTTCACGGAAGCTGAGGGGGACCCGCGCGTGATCGCCGCCGAAACCACCATGATCAGGCCACCCGCGGCACGGCCCGCTGTCGCGCCGCTGCTCAGCGTGGAAAAGCTCGTGGTCGAGATGCCGCTGGCGGACAGCCATGTGCGCATCGTCGATGGCATCGACTTCAGCATCGGGGCGGCAGAGCGCGTGGCGCTGGTGGGCGAGTCCGGCTCGGGCAAGTCGATGACGGCGCAGGCGCTGATGCGGCTCAACCCGCGCATGCGACTGTCGGGGCGCGTTCTGCTCGACGGCACCGACCTGCTGGCGCTGCCCGAAGCGAAGATGGGGGCGCTACGCGGCTCGAAGATCGCCATGGTGTTCCAGGACCCCATGACCTCGCTCAACCCGCTGATGACGATCGGCGACCAGGTGACCGAAAGCCTCAGAATCCGCGGCGTGTCGAAGCCGGAGGCGCGCCGGCGCGCCCTCGCCATCCTCGATGAGCTACGAGTGGCGCGGGCGGCGGAGCGTCTCGAATCCTATCCGCACGAATTCTCCGGCGGCATGCGCCAGCGCGTGGTGCTGGCCATCGCGCTCGTCACCGAACCGAAGCTGCTGATCGCCGACGAGCCGACGACGGCGCTCGACGTGCGCGTGCAACGCCAGGTGCTCGATCTCATCGACGAGGTATCGCGGCGACGCGGCCTGTCGGTCATGCTCATCACGCACGACCTCGGCATCGTCGCCAATTTTGCCGACCGCGTGATGGTCATGTATTCGGGCCGCATCGTCGAGACCAGCCAGGTCGATACGTTCTTCGCCAACCCGATCCACCCCTATGGGCGCGGACTGCTCGCGGCGGTACCGCGCATCGACCGCACCAGCGAGCGGCTCGCCTCGGTGCCGGGCACACCGCCCCTGCCCTGGGCACGGCCGAGCGGCTGCGCCTTCTCCCCCCGGTGCGAATTCCGCGGCGAGCGCTGCATGCGCGTGATCCCCGAAAGCGTGCCGGTCGGGAACTCCACCGTCGCGTGCCATCTGGCCGACGGAGGCACCGATGTTTGACATCTCGCATGTCTCGAAGACCTATCACGCGCGGCTACGCGGCGGCACCGACGTGCTCAAGGACGTGTCGCTTTCGGTGGCGCAGGGACAGTCGGTAGGGCTCGTCGGCGAATCCGGCTCGGGTAAATCGACACTCATCAAATGTGCGCTGCGGCTCACGCCACCCAGCGCCGGCACGATCACCTATGACGGCATCGACGTGGTCGCGGCGCGCGGCGACGCGCTGCGCCGCTTCCGGCGCGAGGTGCAGCTCATCTTCCAAGACCCCTATTCGAGCCTTAACCCGCGCATGAAGGTGGAGGAGCTGGTGGGCGAGGGCCTGCTTATCCACCACATCGAGGACTCCGCGGCGCGGAGGCGCGATCGCGTGGCCGAATGGCTCGAGCGCGTAGGGCTGAGCCCCGACGACATGGGGCGCTATCCGCGCTCGTTCTCGGGCGGGCAGCGCCAGCGCATCGCCATCGCCCGCGCGCTGGCGATCGGGCCACGGCTGCTGGTCTGCGACGAGCCGGTGTCGGCGCTCGACGTGTCCGTGCAGGCGCAGGTCATCAACCTGCTCAAGGACCTGCAGGAGCAGCTCGGCCTCGCCATCCTGTTCGTGGCGCACGACCTGGCGGTGGTGCGGCACCTGTGCACCAGCATCGCCGTGCTCGACCAGGGCGTCGTGGTGGAGAGCGGCACGCGCGAGGAAGTGTTCGACCATCCGCGCGAGCCCTACACGCGCTCGCTGCTCGAGGCGGTGCCGGTGCCCGACCCGCAGGTCGGCCGGCGGCGGCGCATACCACTGCCCGCCTGAGGCGCGCCCCGACACCAGCCCGGCGCCGCGGCGTCCTCCCTGGCGCGGCCGGCGATTTCCCGTTACCCAACCCCAACAGAAAGGGACACTACCATGAGCTTCCGCCGTATCGAGCCGCATACGCGGGTGACCAAGGCCATCGTGCATGGCGAGACCGTCTATGTGTCAGGCCAGCTCGGCGAGGGCGCGACCATGACCGACCAGATGCACGATCTGCTCGGCAAGATCGACCGCTTCCTGGCCGAGGCCGGCACCAGCAAGGCCAAGCTGCTGCAGGCGATCGTGTGGATCACCGACATGAAGGAATTCGCCGAGATGAACGCGGCCTGGGACGCCTGGATCGGCGGCCCCACGGCCCCCGTCCGCGCCGCCTGCTCGGTGGCCCAGCTCGTCGATCCCAAGTACAAGGTCGAGATCACCGTCATCGCGGCGCTCTAGACAATGAAACAGGCCCCGGTCGCTGCGACCGGGGCCTGCCTCATGCAGCCGAGCCGCGCTCAGGCCGCGGCTGCCTCGATCAGCGCCTTGCCGTCACGGGCCACCACACGGCCAGCCTTGAGAACGAGCTGGCGCACGGGACGGGAGACAACGGCTTCGGCCACAGCCTCGGCAGCAACGAGAACGCCGTCCGCGACGCAGCCCACCTCAAGACCGTAGTCGGCGATACGCATCACCGAGGCGCCGCCCGTGGTGCACAGGCCCAGCGCCAGCTCGATGTCGGGGTCGGTGCGGAAATTGTTGCGCAGGCCGATCATCATGGCGCGCTCGAGCAGATCGGTATTGCCATAGGGGCCCCAGGCGTCGCGGATGCCATCGACACCGGCGCAGACGCGCACGCCGGCGGCGACGAGGCGCTTCACCGGCGGCGCCGGCCGGGCCGCCGGGCCGGTGGTCATGATGGCGATGTCGAGCTCGGCCAGGGTGGCGATCAGCGGATCGACCATGTCGCGGTCGCCGCCGCCGAGGCAGAAGGCGTGGCTGATGGTGACCTTGCCCTGCATGCCGAGCGCGCGCGTGCGCTCGAAGATCATGTCGAGCGAGAACGCGCCCATGGCGCCGGGCTCGTGCAGATGCAGATCGATGGGTTTGCCGTAGGTGTCGGCAAGAGCGAAGATCGCATCGAGGTGCCCCTTGGGATCACGATCGAGGCCGCACGGATCGATGCCGCCGACGGCGTCGGCGCCGAGCTTCATGGCCTCGTGCATCAGCTCCATCGTGCCGGGGCGGCGCAGCAGGCCCGATTGCGGGAAGGCGACGAGCTGGATGCCGATGGCGTCGCGGTAGCGGTCGCGCGTCGCCATGACGCCGGCGATGGAGCCGACGCCGCATTCGGTATCGACATCGACGTGGCTGTTGATGTGCGAGGTGCCGGTCGCCACCGCCATCACCGCCTGGCGCGCCGACTGCAAAGCCGGGTCCATATTGGCCTCGCGCTTCATAAGGCGATCGTTCTCGATCTTTTCGAGCGTCGTCGGGCCGGCGGCGTGCGGATGCCAGCACATGCCGAGGAAGGATTTGTCGAGATGCGCGTGGGCATCGACGAGGCCGGGCAGCAGGATGGCGCCGCCGGCATCCTCGACCGGCACGCCGGGCGCCTCGATATGGGGCGCGATCTCAGCGAAGCGGCCGGCGGCGATACGCACATCGACGGCGGCACCGCCCATGGGACGGCAGTTTCTGATGAGAAGGTCGGGCATCGCTGGTCTCCGGCTGGCGAGGGAAAGGGGGCGGCCGGGGCGGCGACCGCGCAAAAGCGCGGGGGCCATGCACGCTGCCGCGCATGGCCCCCGCGCCTCGAAAGGCTTACTTCGTGACGAGCCGCAGGTCGGACGGCGCGAAGGTCATGACGGTGGGGTGCGCCTGGAACGGTTGCAGCTTGTCCACGCGATAGACCAGCGGACGCGTCAGCGAATACATGTCGAGCATCACCGAATCGGCGTCGAGGATCTCCTGCACCTTGACGTAGAGCTCGCAGCGCCGGTCGTAGTCGGTGGTGGCGAGAATCTCATCGAGCAGCGCATCCACCTCGGGATTGGCGTAGCCCGTGCGGTTGGTGCCGATGGCGTCGGACTTGTAGCCCTTGACCAGCATGACGCCGGGGTCGGGGAACTGCGCGAAGTCCTCGAACAGCATCATCTGCGGCAGCGCATTGATGTCCTTGAGGCTGGCGAGCCAGTTCGGGAAGGCGATGGGCTCGAGGTTGAGCGACACGCCGATGTCGGCGAGGTTCGATTGCAGCAGCGTAGCCTCGCGCTGCTGCACCTCGAAGGCCGGCTGGAAGCGCAGCGTGGCCTTGAGGTCCGGCACGCCGGCTTCGGCCAGCAGGCGCTTGGCCTCGTCGAGATCCTGCTTGACCAGCGGCAGGTCGGGCCGGCAGGCGAGCGTATTGGGGATCGGACCGTTGGCCAGCGAGCCGTTGCCGACGCGCAGGCCGGCGAGGCCGCCCTCGTAGTCGTAGGCGAGGCGGATGGCCTTGCGCACGCGCGGATCGGCGGTGGGGCCGGTGCGCGTGTTGAACACCACCTCGGTCTGGAACGGGATGGAAAGCATCAGCACGCCCAGCGCCGGGTCGCTGGCAGCGGTCACGGCGTCGCGGTCGCTGAGGCGGAAGGCGAGGTCGATATTGCCGGCGCGCAGCTCGTTGAGGCTGGTGGCGCTTTCGTCGATGCGGCGGAAGAGGAAGGCCTCGGGCCGTCCCTCGGCCTTGTCCCAGTAGTCCTCGAACAGGCTCACGGTGACGTTGTCGCCGGTCACGTCGGCGATCTGGTAGGGGCCGGAGCCGGCGTCGTGGCTCTGCAGCCAGGCCTGGCCGTCGTCGTCGCCAGCATTGGCGGCGGCGAGGGCGGAGTTGAGGATGTAGATCTTGCTGAGAGCGCCAAGGAACAGTGAGTTGGGCTGGCTGAGCCGGATGGTGAGATGCGTGTCGTCGACGATCTCGGTGGTGTCGTAGCCTTCGGCCAGCGCGGCGACGCCGGCGCCCAGCCGCTTCAGCCGGTCGAACGTATAGGCCACGTCCTTGGCGGTCAGCGGCGTGCCGTCGTGGAACCTGACGTCGGAGCGCAGGGTAATGGCGACCGAGCGCGCGTCGTCGGCCATCGAGAACTCGGTGGCGAGGCGGCCGACGAGCGTCTTGTCATAATCGTAAAGGAGGAGCGTGTCGTAGAGCGTGTTGTCGATGAGGTTCGTCTGGCTGTAGTCGGCCCGCAGCGGGTCGAGCGTATTCATCTGGCCGACATTGGAGATGATGACCGTGCTGGCCCGGTCAAGGGCGAAGGCCGGCAGGACAGACGAGCCGGCAAGCACGGCCAGGGCGACGGCTCCTCCCCTGATCGCCTGGCGCCAGCCGCTGCGAAGAACGCGCGTTGAATGCATCGTGACTTTCCCCTCCTGAGAACTGCCTTTATCGCGGCCATGCCCTCCGCGGGAAAGCGGTCACATGCGGCCGGAAGGCGTTTTTACCAGAGGGGTCGCGCCACCCGATAATGTCAAAAGCTCGGCAACGCATAACCGAGGATTATGCCGTGCACCGGCAGGCGGGGCGGGGCGCTCAGGGCGTGCGGCGCAGCCGCGGCGGGTCGCGCGTCAGGCGGTGCAGCAGGGCATTGAAGGGGCGCGTCGCGGCTTCGTCGTCACGGCGCAGCGCGGCACAGGCCTGGCCGGCGAGGCGGCAGGCGGCCTCGATCTCGCCGGCGGCGGCGAGCTTTTCGAGGCTTGCGAGCAACAGCCGCGACAGCTCGGCGGCAGGCCCGCTCATGCGAAGCCCAGATGGCGCTTGGCGTCGTCGGTCATCATCTCGGGGGTCCAGTGCGGCTCGTAGGTCAGCGTCACGTTGACGAACTCGACGCCGGGCACGGCCCAGGCGCCGTCACGCGCGCCGTCCTTGAGGAAGCTGGTGGCCGGGCAGCCGCGCGTCGTGGTGGTCATCAGGATCTCGACGACGCCGCCCTCCTCGGCCTTGACCTCGTAGACGAGGCCGAGATCGACGATGTTGTAGCCGAGCTCGGGGTCGATGACGACGCGCAGCGCCTCGGTCACCTCGTCCGCCAGCGCATCCGTCGCGGCGCTCATGCCGCCGCTCCCCGGCCGGCACCGATGCGTACCAGGAGGCGATAGGAGCCGTCGGCCTCGAAGCCGCCACGCCAGGCGTGGCCGCGCTTGGCCAGCTCGGGGAAGAGGAAGATCGGCTCGCGGCCGAGCAGCGCCGCGAGCACCGCGCCATCGGCCAGCGTCTCGGTGGCGGCGAGGATGCGCACCATCGGCTCGGGCGGATCGAGGTCGCGATTGTCCATTTCCTCGACCGGCGCCGGCCATTCGCCATCATCGCTGGCGGAGAGCGGCGACGCCCCCGTTGGCGCGGCGCCGGTAGGGCGGAACAGGACTTCCCAGTCGCCCTCGCCGATCTCGCTTTCCTCGTGCTCGAAGCCGCGGGCGCCGAGCACGGCAAACAGCGGCGTCGGCTTGAAGGTGGCGAACAGGCGCAGGCCTTCGTCGGGGCCGAGTTCCTCCACCGCCTGCATGATGGCCGCGAAAGGCTCGCCGCCCGCCTTGAGCACGGGCCGGACATCGAGATCGACATAGCTGATGGTCATTTCATTCCCCTTGGTGTTGGGCGACGAGGGCATGGAGCAGGTGCGGCTGGCGGGCGCCCTGCGGCAAGCGCAGCGCGGCGGCGACATCGACCAGGCGGCGGGCGCGCACGAATTCGACGCCGAGGCCGAGCGTCGCAACGACGAGCAGCAGGGCGAGGACGCGGAAGACGAGGGCCTGCTCGAGGAACAGCGCCACGGTGCCGAGGGCGACGGTGCCGTAGTAGAGGTAGAACCACTTTCTGGCGCGCTGCTCGACGACGAGGTCCTGCACGCGCGGCGTCGGCGTCTTGCCGAGCACCGGGCCGTAGCATTCGAGCCAGGTGACGAAGGCGACGATCTTGTAGAGCTGGGCCAGCCCCAGCCCCGTCAGCCAGCCGAAGGCGAGGAGATAGACGACGGCGCCGACATGACGCTCCAGCATGCCCAGCGCCATGAGCCCGACGAGCAGGGCGGCGCCGAGGCCGAGCGCGACCAGCGCGGGCGCCGCCATGAGGCTGTTGGTTTCGAGGCGCCGGCGCTTGCGCCGCCGATAAAGCCCGACGACGTCGTAGCCATAAAGGGCGAGGACGGGCACGGCGAGTAGCGCGGCGACGACCAGCACCGGCGCCGGATCGAAGCCGAGGAGGATGGCGGCCGCACCGCCGGCAAGGGCGAGCAGCAGCGCGGCGACGCCGCCCCAGAGCGCCAGCGTCGAGGTCAGCCGCTTGTCCTCGGGCGCCAGCATGAACATGGCCAGCAGCCGGTAGGAGACGCCCATGGCGGTGAAGGTCAGCCAACCGCCGAGGCCGGCAATGGCGTGGAGCGGCAGGCCGGCGATGGTGAGATCGACCAGCGGGCCGGCATCGGTGGCGCCGCCCAGCACATAGGTGAAGGTGACGCCGAAGCCGGCCGCCACGGCGACGCTGACCAGCCCCATGGCGACGAAGCGGGCGGGCAGCGGCAGCGGGCGCCCGGCCCACAGCGTGCGGCCCAGATCGTAGAGCACCAGCAGAAAGCCGATGAGCAGCAGCGTGCCGCCGGCGGGGAGCAGCGGCATCTGCGTCTGCAGGCTGCCGTCGAGCTGCAGGAAGCCGCACAGCAGCAGGGCCAGCCCGATGACGAGGCAGGCGAGGATGGGCAGCGGCAGGTCGTTGTCGTGGAGGGGCTTGGCGACGAGCACCGGCACGAACTGGAACAGCGCCCCGCAGAGCAGCAGGCTCAGCCAGCCGAGCGCCACGAGATGCACCAGCACCAGCGTCTGCGGGGCTTCGAGGGGCGCGCCGGGAAAGCCGACGCCGAGCGCCATGAGCAGCTCGGCGGCGACGAGCGCCAGGAGCGCGGCAGCGAAATAGGACATGGTCCAGCGCGACAGCGAAACGCCCGTCATCGGCGCATCTCCCGAGGAAAGCCAGCCGGCCCGTGCGGCCAGCCGGCGAGGCGGTGGCTCAGGCGGCCTGCAGCCGGGCGATCTCGACGCGCCAGACCTCGGGGCCGCTCTCGAGGTAGGTCCAGGAGAACTGCTGGGGATGCTCGGCCTCGAGCTGGTAGTAGAGCGGCTTGGGGTCGTGATCGTTGATGAGCACGAAGCCCTTGCCGGGGGTGAGCGCATCGACGAGCTCGAAAATCTTCTGGTGACGCTGCATCGGCACCAGGGTGCGCACGTCGATGGTGTCGGGGATCGCGGCGGGGCCGGGCATCTCAGTCTCCTTCGAAAGCCGCGCGGGGTTTCGGCGGGCACGGGCGGCGCGGCAGCGTCCCGTCGGCGGCGCCCTCAGGCGCGGAAACCCTTTCGCGTCTAAAACATGCATTGTCAATATATCTTTTAGCGCACGGGTTGTAAAAGCCGCGCCGGAGCGGCATGTTCGCGCCCATGCGACTGACCAATTTCAGCGACTACGCGCTGCGCGTGCTGATGTACGCGGCGGCGCAGCCGGACCGGCTCATCACCATCGAGGAGACGGCGGAGCGCTACGGCATCTCGCGCGCGCACCTGATGAAAGTGGTGAACCTCTTGACGCGGGCCGGCTATCTCGCCGCGGTGCGCGGGCGCTCGGGCGGGCTGCGGCTCGGCCGGCCGGCCGAGACGATCGTGCTCGGCGAGGTGGTGCGCGCCACCGAGCCCGACTTCCAGCTCGTCGAGTGCTTCGCGGCCGACGGGCGCTGTCTCATCACGCCATCCTGCCGGCTGCGGAGCGTTTTGGGCGAGGCGCTGGCCGCGTTCGTCGCGACGCTCGACGCCTATACGCTGGCCGATCTGGTGCTGACGCCGGCGCAGTTCGGGCTGGAGCCCGCCTGATGCCGCAACTGCACGACGCCTCGCCGCCCGCCGATGCCGGCGCCTCGCGGCTCGCTGGGGGCTTCGCGCTCCTCTGGGCCGGGTGCCTGGCGGGCGTGTCGCTACTTGCGACGCCGGTCAAGTTCAGCGCGCCGAGCCTCGACCTCGCCGTGGCGCTCGATGTGGGGCGGGTGACGTTCGCGGCGCTCAACCGGCTGGAGATCGTCCTCGCCGCGGTTCTCATCCTCGTCGTCGTGCTGCGCGCGCGGGCCGCATGGAACGTCGCCGGGGCGCTGATCGTCGCGGCGCTGGTCGGCGCGCAGGCGCTGTGGCTGCTGCCGGGGCTCGATGCGCGGGTGCAGATCATCATGGATGGCGGCACGCCGCCCGACAGCCCGCTGCACTGGCTCTACATCGCGGTAGACGGCGTCAAGCTCGTGCTGCTGGCAGCGCTCGGCGTCGCCAACCTCATGCGTCAGCGCGGCTTTTCGAGCGGCTCGTCGTCATCGTAGAGGATACGCTCGGCGGCGCCGTCGAGATCCTCGTACTGGCCGTTGCGCAGCGTCCACAGGAAGACGACGAGGCCGATCAGCCCGAGCACCACCGACAGCGGGATGAGCCAGAGGAAATTGCTCATTCCGCCACGCTCTCATGCATCGCCGGCAGACCGGGTGCCGGCGCCGCGGCGCGGCGCGGGCCGCCCCAGCCGAGGCGCAGCGCATTGGCGACGACCACCACCGAGGAGGCCGACATGGCGATGGCGGCAACGAAGGGTGTGGCGTAGCCGAGCACGGCGACGGGAATGGCGATGACGTTGTAGGCGAGCGCCAGAACGAGGTTCTGGCGGACCAGCCGGCCCGCCTCGTGCGCGAGGCGCAGGGTGTCGGGCACGGCCGCGAGGCTTTGGCGCAGGAACACCACGTCGGCGGCCTGCCGGCCGACATCGGCGGCGTTGGCGGGGGCCATCGAGGCATGCGCGGCAGCGAGCGCCGGGGCATCGTTGAGCCCGTCGCCCACCATCAGGGTGTGGCGCCCCTCGGCGGCAAGCTCGGCGAGGCGGGCGGTCTTGCCGCCGGGCATGAGGCCGGCGGCCCAGCGCGCGATGCCGAGGCGGCGGGCCACGGCTTCCACCGCCGCGCTGCCGTCGCCGGAGACGATCTCGACGGCGAGCCCCTGCCGCATGAGGGAGGCGACGGCCTCGGCGGCGCCGGGACGCAGCGTGTCCTCGAAGGCGAAGCTGGCGGCGAGAACGCCGTCGCGCGCCAGCACCGTGCCGCGCGCTTCGCCCGGCGTCGCGAGCGCCCATTCGGCACGGCCCAGCCGCCAGGTGCTGCCGGCGAGCGTGGCCTCGACGCCGAGGCCCGGTTGCTCGGCGACGGCGGTGGCGACGGGGGCCGGCATCTCGGCCGCCGCGGCGGCGATGGCGAGCGCATGGGGATGACGCGAATGCGCCGCGATGGTGCCGGCGATGGCGAGGATGTCGAGCGGCAACTCGCGCCGGTTGGTGAGCGTCGGCGTGCCGGTGGTCAGCGTGCCGGTCTTGTCGAAGACCACCGTATCGACGGTCTCGAGCCGCTCCAGCGCGCCGCCATCCTTGACCATGACGCCGCGCTCGAACAGGCGCCGCGCCGCCATCACCTGCACCATGGGCACGGCGAGGCCGAGCGCGCAGGGGCAGGTGATGATGAGCACGGCGATGGCGATGACGACGGCACGGTGCAGATCGCCCGCCGCGACCATCCAGCCGACGAAGGTGAAGAGCGCGGCGAGATGCACCACCGGCGCGTAGAAGGCGGCGACGCGGTCGGCGAGGCGGCGATAGCGGGCGCGGCCACCCTCGGCGGCTTCCATCAGCCGCGTCATCTCGGCGAGGAAGGAGTCGCGCTTGGCGGCGCGCGCCACCAGGGTCAGCGGGCCGGTGAGGTTGAGCGTGCCGGCCTCGATGCGGGCGCCGGGCATGACCGGCTGCGGCGCGCTCTCGCCATTGACGACGGAGCGGTCGAGGTCGGAACGGCCGGCGAGCACCTCGGCATCGACGGGCACGCGCTCGCCGGCCGCGACGAGGAGCGTCATGCCGGGCACGATATCGGCGACCGGCACGTAGTCGCGGCTGCCGTCGTCGCGCCTGACCAGCGCGCCGCGCGCGGCGAGGCGGCCGAGGCCCTTGACCGCGGTGCGGGCGCGCTCGCGCATCACATGGTCGAGCGTGCGCCCGATGAGCAGGAAGAAGACCAGCGTCGCCGTGGCGTCGTAATAGGCGTGCTCGCCATGCGTCAGCGTGTCGTAGAGGCTGAGGGCGAAGGCGAGCAGCACGCCGATGGAGATCGGCACGTCCATATTGGTGCGGCCGTGGCGCAGGGCGCTCCAGGCGGAGGTGAAAAAGATGCGCGCCGAATAGAGCAGCACCGGCAGGGTCAGCACGGCGCAGATCCAGTGCAGCAGGTCGCGCGTCGCCGGGTCGGCGCCGGCCCAGACCGAGCCCGACAGCATCATGACGTTCATGGCGCAGAAGGCGGCGACGGCCAGCGCCTTGATGAGGCCGGTGAGCATGGGGTCGCCGCGCTCGGCGGCGAAGTCGTCGAGGGTCGCCGGATAGCCGAGCCTGAACAGCGTGGCGACGATGGGCGGCAGCCCCTCGGCGTCGCGCCAGCGCACGGCGAGCCGGCGGGTGGAGAGGTTGACGCGCGCCGCCTCGACGCCGGCGAGCCCGCCCACTGCCATCTCGATGCTGCGCACGCAGGCGCCGCAATGGATGTCCGGCACGGAGAAATCGGACTGGCTGAGGCCGTTGCCGAGGCTGCGGCTCGCCAGCCGCACCTCGTCGTCGCTGGGGCCGGGCGACAACGGGCCGGCGACCGCCTCGGCGAACTCAGGCGGTGGCAGGCAGCAGGTCACGTCTCGAGCCGCATCGCCGCGTAAGCGTGCCAGCTCGCATGACCGAGCAGCGGGAAGATGATGACGAAGCCGGCCATGAAAGTGGCAAGACCGATGAGCGTCAGCACCAGCACGATGACGGCCCAGGTGAGCATCACCGGCAGGTTCTGCCACACGGTCTTGAGCGACACGCCCATCGCGGTGAAGGCATCGACGTCGCGGTCAAGCAGCATGGGGATGGAGAAGGCGCTGATGGCGAAGGCGAAGGCGGCGAAGAGCCCGCCGATGGCCGTGCCGACCACCAGCATGGAGATGCCGAGCGGCGTGGTGAACAGCATCTGCGCGATATGGTCGAGGCCGGGGAACGGGCGCACGCCGAAGAACAGCGCATAGATGAGCACGGCGGCGCGCAGCCACAGCAGCATGAGCATGGTCAGCACGGCGCCGACGAACAGCACATGCGGGCCGGCACCACGGCGCGGCCGGATCATGTCGGCGGCGCGGGCGGATTCGCCCGCCGCGAGCCGGCGGCTCTTGACGTAGAGGCCGGTGGCGAGCGCCGGGCCGACGACGAGGAAGCCGGCGAGCGCGGGAAACAGGATGTAGTCCCAGCCGAGCGCGCCCAGCCCCCAGACGATGCCGAGCGACAGCACCGCGACGAGCACGCCATAGGCGAGGCTGGGCAGCGGATTGGTCCACAGATCGGCCCAGCCGCGCCCCAGCCAGGCGAAGGCCGTGGCGGGCGACAGATGGCGGTTGCGGTCGATCGCTTGGCGCACCGACAGGTCGAGGAATTCACCGGACACCACAGGTCTCCTTCAGCATGCCGACTTGGCGGCCATGTAGCTGCCCCCGGTGCCCGTCGTCTTGGAGTGGGCGACGCAATCGGGCTGCGAGGTCACCGCAACATAGACCAGATGGGCGTTGGCGGCGAGCAGCGCCAGCACGCCGGCGATGACGGCCAGCCAGATCCAGCGGCGCGACAGCGGGCGGCGGGCCACGACGCTCACGTCGCCGCCCCGCGCCGGTCGAGCACGTAGAGCGTCAGCAGCTTGATATCGACCGGCGACAGGCGGTGCTCCCATTGCGGCATGTGCCCCTGCCGGCCGCCGAACACGGTGCGGTACACCGTCTCGTGGTCGCCGCCATAGATCCAGTAAGCGTCGGCGAGGTCGGGCGCGCCCGAGCCGGGGATGCCGGTGGCGTCGTCGCCATGGCAGCCGGCGCAGTTGTCGGCGAAGATCTGCTCGCCGGTGCCGGTGGCGTCGCTGACCGACGGATCGGAGAGGCCCCGCACATAGGCGACGACCGCCTGGATGCTGGCGCGGTCGAGCATCTGGTCGCGGCCGAAGGCCAGCATCTGCGCGAAGCGCGTCTCGGGATGGTCGGAGTTGATGCCGACGCGGATGGTCTCGGCGATGGTCTCGGGGTCGTCGCCCCACATGGTGGGCGCCTCGGCCAGGTTGGGGAAGCCGGGACCGCCGCGCGCGTCGAGCCCGTGGCAGGCGGCGCAGTTGTCGCCGAACAGGGTGGCGCCGGCCTCGCGGACCACCTGCATCAGCGCCGGATCGGCCTCGATGGCGGCGAAATCCTCGGCCTCGATGCGGGCCGTCCAGGCGGCGCGCTCGGCGACGCCTTCGGCCACGGCCTCGGCCACCTCGGCGCGCTGGTCGGTGTTGAGCAGCCCCTTGGTGTAGCTGGTGATGTAGGGCCAGGCCGGCATCAGCGTCGTCCAGGCGATGGCGAACAGCACCGTCACCGCAAGGAAGATCAGCACGATCCGCGGGATGGGCGTATCGAGCTCCTTGATGCCGTTCCAGTCGTGGCCGGTCGTGAGTTTGCCGGTGTAAGGGTCGCGCTCGCTCACCGCCAAGGCCGGTCCTCCTCGTCTTCGACGATCACATCGGTCGCGGCCTTGTCGAAGCGCTTCTTGTTCGAGGGCCAGTACACATAGATGAGCACCCCCACCGACATGGCGATGAGGTAGAACAGGCCGAACGACTTGGAGAAGCCGACCAGCGTGTCATGATCGAACGGCATGGCTAGTCCTCCTCCACCGGCGCTTCGGTCGCCGCAGCGTCGGTCAACTGCCCGAGAATCTGCAGATAGGCGACGATGGCATCCATCTCGGTGACGCGGCCGGGGTCGCCGTCGAAGGCGCGGATATTGGTGGCCTCGCCATAGCGGGTGCTGAGCTCGGCGACCTGCGCGCTCTCGGGCGTCGCCTGCCGGTAGGCATCGACGCTGGCATTGGCGATCATCTCGTCGGTGTAGGGCACGCCGACGGCGCGCAGGGCGGCGAGATGGCCGCCCAGATCGTCGATGCGCAGCGTGTTGCGGGCCAGCCAGCGATAGGCCGGCATCTTCGATTCCGGCACCACGTCGCGCGGGTTGTAGAGATGGGCGACGTGCCAATCGTCCGAATATTTGCCGCCGAGCCGGGCGAGGTCGGGGCCGGTGCGCTTCGAGCCCCACAGATGCGGGTGGTCGTACTGGCTCTCGACCGCCAGCGAGTAGGCGCCGTAGCGCTCCACCTCGTCGCGCAGCGTGCGGATCATCTGGCTGTGACAGGCGTAGCAGCCCTCGCGGATATAGATGTTGCGCCCCGCCACCTCGAGCGGGGTGTAGACGCGCATGTCGGCCACCTGCTCCACCGTCTCGTCGATGGTGAACAGCGGCGCGATCTCCACGGCACCGCCGATCGAGGCGACGCCGACGATGGCGAGGATGAAGCCGATGGTGTTGCGTTCGAGCTTGCGATGCCAACCGAGCATGGCGTCACTCCCCTGCCTGCAGGGCCGGAGCCGGCGCCGGCAGCGGCGTGTCGTGCGCGGCCTCGCCGGGGACCGGAGCCGGCCGGCGGATGGTCATGAAGATATTGTAGGCGGCGCACAGCGCACCGAGCAGGAACAGCGTTCCGCCGAAGGCGCGGGCGATATAGTAGGGATGCATCGCCACGAGGCTCTCGATGAAGGAATAGGTGAGCGTGCCGCTTTCGGAATAGGTGCGCCACATCAGGCCCTGGATGATGCCGGAGTTCCACATCGCGAAGACGTAGATGACGGTGCCCGACAGGGCGAGCCAGAAGTGCACCTCGACCAGCTTGGCCGAGTAGATGGACGGCCGCTTCCAGATCCACGGCACCAGCGCGTAGAGCGAGCCGAAGGTGATCATCGCCACCCAGCCCAGGGCACCGGCATGGACGTGGCCGACGGTCCAGTCGGTATAGTGCGACAGCGAGTTCACCGGCCGGATGGCCATGAACGAGCCCTCGAAGGTGGTGATGCCGTAAAAGATCGCGGCCAGCGCCATGAAGCGCAGCACGGCGTCGTCGCGCACCCGGTGCCAGGCGCCGTTGAGCGTCATCAGGGCGTTGCCGGCCGAGGCCCAGGAGGGCACCAGCAGCATCACCGAGAAGGCCATGCCCAGGGTCTGCACCCAGTGCGGCAGCGCCGTGTAATGCAGGTGGTGCGAGCCCGCCCACATGTACATGAAGGTGATGCCCCAGAAGCTGATGATCGACAGCCGGTACGAGAAGATCGGCCGGCCGGCGCGCTTGGGCAGGTAGTAGTACATCATGCCGAGGAACCCGGCGGTGAGGAAGAAGGCGACCGCGTTGTGGCCGTACCACCACTGCGTCATGGCGTCCTGCACGCCCGAGAACAGCGAGTAGGACTTCGAGGCGAACAGGCCCACCGGCATGGCGAGGTTGTTGACGATATGCAGGATCGCCACCACCAGGATGAAGGCCATATAGTACCAGTTGGCGACGTAGATATGCGGCTCCTTGCGGCGCATCAGCGTGCGCACGTAGAGCAGGAAGTAGGTGACCCAGACGATCACCAGCCAGATGTCGGCGTACCATTCCGGCTCGGCATATTCGCGCGACTGCGTCATCCCCATCAAATAGCCGCTGGCCGCCAGCACGCAGAACAGATTGTAGCCGATGAGCACGAACCACGGGCTGAACTGGCCGGCGAGGCGGGCGCGCGAGGTGCGCTGCATGACGTGGAAGGAGGTGGCGATCAGCGCGTTGCCGCCGAAGCCGAAGATGACGCCGCTGGTATGCACCGGGCGGATGCGCCCGAAGCTGGCCCAGGCGGCGTCGAAGGTCAGGTCGGGCCAGGCGAGGAGCGCCGCGACCCAGACGCCGAAGGCCATGCCGATGACGGCCCAGATCAGCGTCAGGACGATGCCGACCTTGGTGGGGTCGTCGTAATAGTGGGTCAGCCGCTCGGGATCGGGTGCCGGCGCCTCGAGGTGGCGCAGCAGCACCAGCAGCACGGCGCCGGTGAACAGCAGCACCACCCAGCCATGGGCGCCCATCAGGTCGTTCTGGCCGCCGATCGCCATGGCGAGGCCGACGGCCATGACGAGGCCGGTCACGATAATCGCGAGAATGCGCTCGCCATGCGTAAGCTGTGCAACCACGCGGGTGCCCCCTGTTTCCTGCCGACGCGATTTTTGCCGCAAATGCGCCGGCGGTCTTTGCCCAATGTCAAATTCGAGCCGTCGCCCGATCGCCGCCCCGTAAAGCGGAAACGCCCGGCGCCCACGACAGCGCATTTCGCCGCACATTGGCGCCGACGCCCCGAAGGCCGGCAAATATTAGCCCGGATTCTCCGCAAAAGACCATATTTTGGCGAATCGAAGCGCCCCGCGCGCGACTCTTTGTCTCCCACGCGATGCGCGGGGTCAGGCCCAGTTCTTCCGCTTCGAGGTCTGGCCGATGCCGGGATTGAGGGCGTTGGTCGGGTCGAGCGATTTGTAGAACGCCGCCAGCACCGGCTTGGCGCGGTAGAGGTGGCCGACATTGTGCTCGGAGGGGAACTCGATGCCGCGCCCGTCGAGATAGGCGATGATGCGGCGCTCGATGTCGAGCCAGTCGCTGCCCTTCCTGATGATGTAGTCGTAGTGGAAGACGTGGCAGAAGAAGTGGCCGCAGCGCACGCGGCCGAGCACGTAGGGCTCGAGTTCGGCGGGCAGCGTCTCGCGCCAGTCCTCGGCGTTGCGGGGAAAGGCGAGATCGAGCGCGACGATGTTCTCGACAGTGTCGGGATTGACGGCGCGGTAGCGCACCGAGGCGCCGCCGACGGCGTAGCGATGGCGGTAGGCGGCGGCCGCCTCCCGCTCGTTACAGGCGAAGAAATCGCCGGTGGCGGAGGGGAAGATGCTCCCCAGATACGCCGCGGTCTCGGCGATGCCGTCGCCATCGACGCGCAGCAGCAAATGGTGCTCGTAGGCGTCGCGGAAGGCGTTCATGCGCGGCGGCAGGTGGTTGGGCAGAAGGCCGGTCAGCGCCTGCAACAGGCGGTCGGAGAGGTTGGTGCCGAGCCCGAGCCGGCCGGTCACGGCGTCAAAGCCGCTCTTCAGGCTGAAGGCCCTGGAGATGTGGCCGGTGCCGACATGCTGGAGGAACAGGAAGAGGTCCTTGCCGTAGGTTTCGGCGAGGTCGTAGGCGTCGCGATTGAGATATTCGCAGGCGACCGGCAGGCTCTTGAACGTGCCGAGGATGTGCCGGCGCAGCGTCGTCAGCTCGGCGTAGTCGTTGGAGCCGATGTAGAAGACCTGCGACGGGCCGGCGCTGGGGAAGGTGTCGAGCCGCACGGCGAAGACGCAGAGCTTGCCCGCCGAGCCCGAGGCTTCGTAGAGCAGGCGCGGGTCGTTGTTGTAGCGCGCCGGCAGCGGCGCCGCGATGTCGCGGATCAGCGTCGCGTAGTCGGGATCGGAGGCGAGCCGGCCGGTGCCGCGGTCGATGTCGGCGTCGCCGTAGCGGCCGGCGTCGAGCCGCGACAGGATGTCTTCGGGCGTGTCGCCGAGCGCGATGCCCAGATGGTTGACGAGGCCGACGCTGCCGTCCTCCCGCACCTCGCCATAGAGGGCGAGCTGGGTGAAGGCCGGGCCGCGCCGCATCAGCGCGCCGCCGGAATTGTTGCACACGCCGCCCACGACGCTGGCGCCGATGGTGGTGGAGCCGATGACCGAATGCGGCTCGCGCCCGAGCGGCCGGATCTTGCGCTCGAGGGTATCGAGCGTGGCGCCGGCGAGGCAGAGCACCTGCGTGCCGCCGTCGATGAGGTCGATGCGGTCGATGCGCAGCGTGTTGATGAGCACGATGGGGCGGTCGTAATCGTCGCCGAAGGGGGTCGAGCCGCCGTTGAGGCCGGTATTGGCGCCCTGCATGATGACGATGGCGCCGGCCTCGATGCTGGCCTTGAAGACCCGCCACTGCTCGAGCAGCGTGCCCGGCCGTACCACGGCGAGGACCCTGCCCTCGCCATAGCGGTAGCCGTGGCTGAAGCGGCGCGTGCGACGGTCGTCGGTCAGCACGTGACGCGCCCCGACGATGGCGCGCAGGCGGTCCAGCAGATCGGCGGGCGCTGCGGGAGAGGACGGCATGGGGGTCTCTTATAGGCTCGTTCGGCTCTCATCGTCATGGCGCGAGTCGGCGGCCGAGGCGAGGCCGCCAAGCGCCGCAGCGTTACGTCCGCCGCCCCTTATAATGGCCGCTCGCGTCGCCTGCTGTGCATAAACCTGCGCAAACCCCGTTGCGTCCCCGGCCTTTCACCCTTATGACATATGACTTATGTCATAAGTGGAGCGGGGAATGTCGGATCTGTTCAGCGTCGCGGGCAAGATAGCGGTGGTGACCGGGGGGCTCGGGCAGCTCGGGCGCGAGTTCGCGGCGTCGCTGGCCAAGGCGGGCGCGAAGGTGGCGATATTCAGCCGCCGGCCGGTCGCGGCGGCCGAGGTCGAGCGCCTGTTTCCGGGGCTTGGCGCGTCGATCCGCGTCTACGAGGCGAACGTCACCGACAAGGCCGCGCTGGAGGCGGCGACGGCGCAACTCACCGCCGACTGGGGCGTGCCGGACGTGCTGGTGAACAATGCGGGGATCGACTCCAAGCCCGATGGCGGGGCCGACCAGAACGGGCCGTTCGAGACCTATCCGCAGAAATACTGGAACGAAATCATCGACGTAAACCTCACCGGGGTGATGCTGTGCAGCCAGGTGATCGGCGCGAAAATGGCCGAGAAACGCCGCGGAAGTATCATCAATGTCGGGTCAATATATGGCATTGTTTCGCCCAACCAGGCGCTCTACGCCTATCGCGAGGCGCGCGACGGGGTGCCGTTCATAAAGGCGGTGTCCTACGCCGCCTCGAAATCGGGCCTCGTCAACCTCACCCGGTACGTCGCAACCTACTGGGCGGAAAAGAACGTCCGCTGCAACCTCATCTCGTTCGGCGGCGTCAAGACCGGCAGCTTCGACAAGGAGTTCGTGGAGAATTTCCTCGAACGCGTGCCGATGCGGCGGCAGGCTGAAAAGGGCGAGTTCAACGGCGTCGTGCAGTTCCTCGCCTCGGACGCCTCGTCCTACATGACCGGCTCCAACGTCGTGGTCGATGGCGGGTTCACGGCATGGTGAGCACCACCGCCCCCGAGCGCGACAAGCTGCACGCCGCGGTGGTCACCGCCATCGAGGCGGACATCCTGTCGGGCACCCTCAAGGTGGGCGCGCGCCTGCCCTCGGAGGCGGAGCTGGCGCGGCGCTTCGCGATCAGCACGCGCTCGGTGCGCGAGGGCCTGCAGATCCTCGAGACCAAGGGGCTGGTGCGCCGCCGCCACGGCGAGCGCGCCGAAGTGGTGCGCGACGACGTGGAGAAATTCCTCGGCTCGCTCGCCGCCTCGATCCGGGGCCTGTTCGCGCAGGACGCGACCTATCTGGTGCAGCTCATGGACGTGCGGCGCATGTTCGAGCTCGAAGTCGCGGGCCGGCTCGCCGCCGGCGAGGGCAAGCTCTCGAACGAGGTGACGGCGGCGCTCGCGGCGCTGGCGGCGGCCAAGGACTTTTCGCACTACGCCGATGCCGACGCCAATTTCCACCGCGCGCTGGTGCAATCGCTGGGCAACGAGATCATGTCGAGCGTCTACGACAATCTCTATGCGCTGATCACCGACATCATCCGCCTGACGAGCCGCGTGCCCTCGAAGACGCAGGCCGAAGGCGTCGCCGAGCACGAGGCGATCCACGCCGCCATCGCCAGCGGCGACGTGGCGCTGAGCCGGGCGCTGATGCGCGAGCACATCGACAATTCCACCGCCTATCTGCAGCAGGCGGTCAACCGACAGCAGGGACGGGACGACTGATGGCGAGCTACGACTACAACCAGACCGACTGGGCAGCCATCAAGCGGCTGTCGAAATGGTATTCCGGCGACATCCACGACGTGCTCGACGGACGCGGCCCCTATGGCTTCCTCAAGGGCATGAGCCAGTTCGGCGTGCTGAAGCCCGGCCAGGTGGTGTGCGGACCGGTCTCGACGGTGCGCTACGAGAAGAGCACGCGCACCGGCCAGCCGCAGGACATCTATCACGGCGCCATCGACGCGGTGGTGAAGGGCGGCATCCTCGTCGTCGATTCCTCGTGCGCCGAAGGCTCGGGCACGGGCGAGCTGATGTCGAGCGGCGCCAAGACCAAGGGCGCGGCGGCGACGGTGGTCAACGGCACGGTGCGCGACCTCGCCGAGGTGCGCAAGCTCGACTACCCGCTGTTCGCCAAGGGGATGAGCCCGGTGGGCGTCTCCGGCCGCATGGAGCCGGCGCATTACCAGGTCGCGCTCGATATCGACGGCGTGACGGTGCGGCCCGGCGACGTGATCTTCGCCGACGTCACCGGCGTCGTGGTCATTCCGGCAGAGCTGGTGGGCGTCATCGCCGACGCGGCGGACGCGCTCGGCCAGAACGAGGCGGCCTACCGCCAGCGCATCCTCGCCGGCGAGAACCTGCGCGATATCTGGCCGGTGGGCGGCGGCGGCCCCGCCTGAACGAAACGGCCGACCCACGGGCCGGCCTCAACGCTCGCGACGCCGGGAGGAGGCGATGCGCACATCACCGCACATAGCCCAGCCGCTGCGAAATCAGGTTGGCATGGTAGATGACGACCTTGCTGAGCTCATCGACCTCGGCCACCGGCAATTGCCAGGCCGGGGCGCTGACGCTGAGCCCGGCGAAGACGGCGCCCGCCTGGTTGCGGATCGGCGCGCCGACGCAGCGCAGCCCCGGCTGGTGCTCGCCATTGTCGATGGCGTAGCCGCGCGCGCGGGTGAGCGCGAGCTCGGTCATGAGCGCGGCCGGCTCGGTGATGGTGGTTTCGGTGAAGCGCTCGAGACCGGCGGCGATGACGCGCTGCACGATGTCGTCGGGCTGGCAGGCGAGGATGGCCTTGCCGACGCTGGTGCAATGGACCGGCGAGTTCTCGACCATCGTGTTGGAGAGCATGGGCTCGGCCTCGGTGCGCTGGATGACCACGGCGCGCAGGCCGTCGAACACGGCGAGATGCACGGCGTGGCCGGTGAGCCGGTGCAGCGCATCGACGATGGCGCGCCCCTCGCGGTGCAATTCGAGATTGGCGAGGACGGTGTTGCCCAGCTCGAACAGGCGCAGGCCGAGCCGGTAGGAATCGCGCTCGCGCTCCTGCTCGATGAAGCCGACCTCGCGCATGGCGGTGAGCAGGCGGTGCGCGGTGGAGCGCGGATAGCCGGTGCGGGCGCAGATTTCGGCGAGGCTGAGCGCGCGCTGGCTGGTGCTGAAGCAATCGAGGACGTGCGACACCTTGGTCAGCGATTTGAGGCCCTCGTCGCGGCGCGGCGGCGCGGCCCGCGAGGCGTCGGCGGCGGCATCGGTCATCGATCGCGTTCCAGACTCGTCAAATTCCATCCGCCGGAGACCGGCTGGCCCTCCGCTCATAGTTCAGTTGCCGGGGCACCTCAAGCAAGCCGGGGCGCCCGATGAACCTACGCATTATCCCCAGCCACGGCGCGGACGAGCGCCGCCAGGGCGAGCATGCCGGGATCGTCGAGGCCGATGCTGCGCTCGCCGAACATGCGGGCCCGCCCCATGCCCGAGGGACGGTCGCGAAAGCGCGCCAGAACCTCGTCCATCGCGGCCGTGGCGGCAACTGCGATGGCGGCGGGATCGTCGAGGCCTTCGACGGCGGCCGCCAGGGCGTCGAGCCCGTCGATGATGGTCTTGGCGCCGAGCTCGGCCTTGCCGCGCGCCATGGCGGCGTCGCGGATAGCGGCGAGCAGCGGGCCGAGGCGGCGCCAGTCGAGCGCCGTTTCCCCGGCCGTGGCGCGGCTGGCCGCCAGCATGGCGGTGATAACGAGCGTGCCGAGGCTCGAGCCGGTGGACGCGGCGCCGGCTTTCGCAAGAGTGGTGAAGGCAGCGCCGAGATCGGGCGCTGCGGCGAGATCGACGCCGGCAAAGACGCCGATGAGGCGGGCCAGCATGGTGCCGGTGTCGCCGTCGCCGAGCTTCGCATCGGCGGCGTTGAGGGGATCGGCGAGCATCGCCATGGCGGCGTTGGCCCGCATGACGGCGCCGGCGAGGGTCGCGACCGTGAGGCCCATCGGTCAGCCGACCTTCCAGAATGGGCAGTCGGCCGGCGCGGCGAGCAGCGGGGCGATCTCGTCGTCGAGGAAGCAGAGGCTGATCGAGGCGCCGCCCATTTCCATCGAGGTGACGTAGGGCCCGACCAGCGGCTGCACGATGGCGAGGCCGGCGGCGTCGAGCACGTGCGCGGCGCGGCGATAGAGGATGAACAGCTCCTCGAAGGGCGTGGCGCCGAGGCTGTTGACGAGGATGGCGACGCGGCTGGCGTCGGCGGGGCGCTCGGCAAGGAGCATGGCCAGCATTTCATCGACCAGCGAATCGGCGGGGCGCAGCTTGCGGCGCCAGATGCCGGGCTCGCCGTGGATGCCCATGCCCAGCTCCACCTCGTCGTCGCCGAGGGTGAAATTGGGGGCGGCCGCGCCGGGGATCTGGCACGAGGAGAGCGCGATGCCGATGGTGCGGGTGCGATCGATGGTCTTTTGCGCGATGGCGGCGACGGCATCGAGGCCGGCGCCCGCCGCGGCCAGCGCGCCGGCCGCCTTGTAGGCGAAGACGAGGCCGGCGACGCCGCGACGCTTGTGGGCCTCGTCGGGGCCGGCGCTGGCGATGTCGTCGGTGCCGAGGACGAGGCGCGTCTCGATGTCGTCGAGGGTGGCCAGCTCGCCGGCCATCTCGAAATTCATGCGGTCGCCACCGTAATTGCCGAACAGGCACAGCACCCCTGCCCCGCCATTGGCGGCGGCGATGGCATCCTGGCAGGCATTGATGGTGGGGCCTTCGAAGACATTGCCGATGGCGCAGGCATCGAGCAGGCCCTCGCCGACATAGCCGGTAAAGAGCGGCAGATGGCCGGAGCCGCCGCCCGAGACGATGCCAACCTTGCCGGGGCGGATGGGCGTCGTGCGCGCCACGGCACGGCGGTCGGCGCCGACGCGCCGGAGGCCGGGATGGGCGAGGCAGAGCCCGTCCAGCATCTCGTCAACATAGTCGGCCGGGGCGTTGATGAGCTTTTTCACGCCGATCTCCCTGGTGGCGAAGCGGAGGACCGGCCGCCGCTCGGGCCGCCGGCCGGGTGCGTGTCAGGCGGCGCGGGCGCGCACATCGACCAGCTCGAGGATCGGCCCGAGGGTCTTGTCGATGCCGCGCTTCTGCTCGTCGGTGACGCGCTCCATCGGGGCGCGCGGGTGGTACATGGCGAGGCCCTGGCGGTGCTGCACATATTTGACGCAGGCCGGCAGGTTGTCGTGGCGCATGGCGTTCCACATGGCATTGAGCCGGAAGTGGATGTCGCGCGCGGTGACGTAGTCGCCGGCCGCGACGGCGTTGAACAGCTTCACCGTGACGCCGGGCACGGCGCAGGTGAGGGCGCTGATGGCGCCATGGGCGCCGAGCGAGAAGCTGGGGAAAAGCAGCGCGTCGATGCCGGTCAGAACGAGATTCTCCGGCTTGGCGCGCAGCAAGAGGTCGGAGACCGACTTCACGTCGCCCGAGGACTGCTTCATGCCGATGACGCCGGGCACCGCATCCATGATCGCCAGCATGTCGTCGATGCTCAGATAGTTCCACGGAATGACGTTATAGATGAGGATAGGGATCTGCGTCGCTTCCCAGATGGCGCGGAAGTGCTCGATGGTCGCCTCGCGCCCCGGCTTGAACAGGTAGTGGACGGGCGTCACCTGCAGGGCGTCGATCCTGATGTCGCCGAGCGCCTTGACGCGGTTGATCGCCTCGCGGGTCGATTGCACGATGAGGCCGACGACGAAGGCGACGCGGCCGGCATTGGCATCGTGCGCCTCGCGCATGGCGGCGGTGAACTCGTCGGCCGAGAGCGTGTGGCCCTCGCCGGTGGAGCCGCCGACGACGATGCCGCGCACGCCCGATTCGATCATGAAGTCGATCTGCGGCTTGAGCGCCCCCGGCACGAGGTCGCCGGCTTCGTCGAAGGGCATCGACAGGGGCGGCAGAATGCCCGTGAGCGTGTGGCGCAAAGACAGCGCGATCGAGTTCGTCATCACCTTCCTCCAGGGCCGGGAGCGCCGCCGGCGGGCCGCCGCCGCGCGCCTCCAGGGCCCGTTGCATCATGCCGCGACAGAGGGCGCGGCGATCCTCATGAAATCCCGCAATGCGGAACACCATTCACTCACTTGATAGGAGCGAACACCGTATCATGTCAAGAATTGTGCCGTTTATTTTGTAGGCGAGCGATCTTGCGTGCTGAAATTCGGCATGATAATTCCGCAATGTGGTATCAACAGGCGCTATGCGGACCGCAGGCGCCGATGGCCGGATGGTCCGGCATTTCCCTGGGAGGACCTTGAATGACCCTGATGAAGACACTTGCCGGCGCCGTGGCCCTGTCCGTGCTGGCGGCGAGCCCGGCCTTCGCGCAGCAATATCCCGACCACGCCATCAACCTGATCGTGCCGTGGGCGGCGGGCGGCGGCACCGACGCCACCGGACGCATCATCGCGACGCTGCTCGAAAAGGAGCTGGGCCAGCCGATCAACGTCATCAACCGCACCGGCGGCGGCGGCATCGTCGGGCACACCGAGATCGCCTATTCGCCGCCCGACGGCTACACGCTGGGCGTCATCACCACCGAGCTGTCGATGTATCACTGGACCGGCGTTTCACCGCTGAGCTACGCCGACTACGAGCCGATCGCGCTGTTCAACGCCGACCCGGAAGCGGTGTTCGTGCGCGCCGACGGGCCGGACATCACGGCGCTGCTCGACGAGATCCGCGCCAAGCCCGGCACGATCAAGGCGTCGGGCGCCAATCTCGGCGGCATGGCGCATCTGGGCTGGGCCGGCGTGCTGGTGACCAACGGCATCGCGCCGGACGCGGCACCGTGGGTGCCCTCGGAAGGTGCCTCGGCGTCGCTGCAGCTGCTCGCCTCGGGCGCCATCAGCGTGGTGGCCACCACCATGCCCGACGCACAGCCGATGGTCGATGCCGGCGAGGTGAAGCCGCTCCTCGTCGCCGCCAATGAGCGGGTGGCGGCGGCGCCGGACGTGCCGACCGCCGAGGAAGCGCTGGGCAACAAGTGGGCCGCCTATGCGTGGCGCGGCATCGGCACGCCCAAGGGGCTGCCCGACGACGTCAAGACGCGGCTCACCGAGGCGCTCGACAAGGTGGTGAACAGCCCCGAGTTCGAGGAGTTCATGGCGCAGCGCAATTTCGGCATCGACTATCGCGACGCGGCCGGCTTCGCCGCCTTCATGGAAGACGCCGACGCCTCGATCGGCAAGGCGCTGCAGGCCGTGGGCCTCGCCAAGTAGGCGGTCCGCCGCCCCACGCATCGGCGACCGGGGTCCGCCCCGGCCGCCACCCCGGCTGAGGAGATTTCCCCATGACGCGCACGCTTCCGACGGACAGCATATTGGGGCTCTGCTTCACGCTCGGCGGCGCGGCGATCTTCGCGCATGCGCTGACGCTGACGCCGCTGCCCGGCATGAATGTCGGCCCCGGCCTGTTCCCGGCCATCGTCGGCGCCGGCATGGCGCTGATGGGCGCCGCCCTCACCATCCAGGGCTGGCTGACGCGCGGCATCGCCGCCGAGGGCGAGGCGCCGCCCCTCATCACCTGGTTCGCGGTGGGGATCGTCGTGGCGACCGCCGCCGTCACCTTCGCCATGCCGTATCTGGGGTTCCTCGTCGCCGGCACGCTCTATGCCGTGGTGATCGTGCTGATGAGCGGCGGGCGCTGGCCGGCGGCGCTGATCTTCAGCCCCATCGCCACCGCCACGATCTACTACCTGTTCACCCTGGCCCTGCGCGTACCGCTGCCGCGCGGCCTAATGGGATAACGCGGAATGGAAGCCTTCACGCTCGCCGCCGGCCTCGTCTTCAACTTCGAGACGCTGCTCACCATCTTCCTCGCCGCCGTGTTCGGCCTGTTCGTCGGCGCCATTCCCGGCCTCACGGCGACGATGGCGACGGCGCTGCTCGTGCCCGTCACCTTCTACATGGCGCCGATCCCGGCCATCGCCGCGATCATCTCGTGCACGGCGATGGCGATCACCGCCGGCGACCTGCCGGGCACGCTGCTGCGCATCCCCGGCACGCCGGCCTCGGCCGCCTATGTCGAGGATTCCTACCGGCTGGCGCAGAACGGCCAGGCGGGCCTCGCCATCGGCATCGGCGTCGTCGGCTCGGTGCTGGGCGGGCTGTTCGGCTTCCTGTTCCTGCTGTTCACGGCGCCCATGCTGGCCAAGGCCGCACTGGGCTTTTCGAGCTTCGAGTATTTCTGGCTGGCGCTGCTGGGCTTGAGCTGCGCGGCGCTGATCTCGTCGGGCGGCATGGTGAAGGGCGCGCTGGCGCTGCTCATCGGCCTGTTCATCGCGCAGGTCGGCATGGACCCGCTGACGGCGACGCCGCGCTTCACCTTCGGCTTTCTCGAGCTCATGGGCGGCATCAGCTTCATCCCGATCATGATCGGCATGTTCGCGGTTGCCGAGATCATGCGCTCGGGCCGCAGAGCCGTGGCCGAGGTGCCGCAGATCAACCTCAAGAACCCCTTCGCCGGCACGATGGGGGCGCTGTGGAAATACCGCAAGAACCAGGTGCGCGGCTCGGTGATCGGCGCGCTGCTCGGCGCCCTGCCCGGCGTCGGCGGCGACCTCGCGGCGTGGATCACCTATTCGCTGGCCAAGAAGACCTCCAAGGAGCCCGAGAAGTTCGGGCACGGCCACCCCGAGGGGCTGGTCGAGGCCGGCGCCACCAACAACGCGGCGCTCAGCGCCTCGTGGATTCCGGCGATGGTGTTCGGCATTCCCGGCGACGCGGTGACGGCCATCGCCGTCGGCGTGCTGGTGATGAAGGGGCTCGACCCCGGCCCGACGCTGATGACCATCCACCCGCAGAATTTCTACGCGGTGATGATCGTCTTCGCCATCGCCAACATCCTCATGCTGCCGCTCGGCTGGGTGGCGGCCAAGAGCGCGCGCTGGATCTTCGAGGTGCCGCGGGCGCTGCTCAACGCGGCGATCCTCCTGTTCTGCATCGTCGGCTCCTACTCGATGAACAACTCGATGTTCGGCGTGGTGCTGATGCTGGGCGCGGGCGTTGCCGCCTATGTGCTCGAGGCGCGCATGATCGCCATCGCCCCGATCATCCTCGGCATCGTGCTGGGGCCGCTGGTCGAGACCAATTTCACCACCTCGATGATGATCGCCGACGGCAACCTCATGGGCTTCTTCGGCCGGCCGGTGGCGGCGGTGCTGGGCGTCACCACCCTCGTCATCTGGTCGTTCGCCATCGTCGGCACCATCCGCCGCCTGCTGCACGACCGCGCCGCGGCACAAGCGGCCCGGCAGCCCACGCCGTAAGGCCGGCGCTCAGGTCGCGGCGGGCGCGGGGCCGCGCAGCGGCTCGCGGTCGAGCACGGCGCCGAGGAACTGGCGCAGCCGCTCATTGCGCGGATTGCCGAAGATCTGCGCCGGCGGCCCTTCCTCGACGATGACGCCGCCATCCATGAAGACGACGCGGTCGGCGACATCGCGGGCAAAGCCCATCTCGTGGGTGACGATGAGCATGGTCATGCCCTGGCGGGCGAGGTCGCGGATCACCGCCAGCACCTCGCCGACGAGCTCGGGATCGAGCGCCGACGTCACCTCGTCGAGCAGCAGCAGGCGCGGCTCCATCGCGAGGCAGCGGGCTATGGCGACGCGCTGCTTCTGGCCGCCCGAGAGCTGCGCCGGAAAGGCATCGGCCTTGGCCTCGAGCCCGACGGCGGCGAGCAGCCTGCGACCATTGGCGATGGCCGCCTCGCGCGGCACCTTGCGCACATGCACGGGCGCCTCGATGACATTGCCGAGCGCCGTCATGTGCGGGAACAGATTGAAGTGCTGGAACACCATTCCCATGCGCGTCCGCATGGCGTTGATGTCGGTGGCGGCAGTGAAGGGCCGGCCCTCGAAGATTACCTCGCCGCCGGTCGGCACGGTGAGGCGGTTGAGGCAGCGCAGCAGCGTGCTCTTGCCCGAGCCGCTCGGGCCGATGATGGCGATGCTTTCGCCCTCGCGCACCGACAGGTCGATCTGGCGCAGCACCTCGAGGCTGCCGAAGCGCATGGAGAGCTTTTCGACCCTGAGGATTTCGGTCATCGTGGCGCTTTCCGGCGCTCGAAGGCCTGCGCCAACTGCGACAGCGGCAGGCAAATGGCCATATAGATGATGCCGGCCATGAGGTAGATCTCCATGCTGCGGAACGACTGGCTGGCCGCATCGTAGGAGCGGTACATGATCTCGGGCACGGCGATGGTCAGGGCCAGCGAGGTGTCCTTGACCATGGCAATGACGAAATTGGTGAAGGGCGGCAGGACCAGCACGGCAGCCTGCGGCAGGATGATGCGGCGCATGGCGAGCGGCGCCGACATGCCGAGGCTGCGGCTCGCCTCGTACTGGCCGCGATCGACCGATTCGATGCCGGCCCGAAACACTTCGGCGGCATAGGCAGCGCCGATCAGCCCCAGCGTCAGCGAGGCGGCGCTGAACGGATCGAGCCGGATGCTGAACGAGGTCAGGCCGAAATAGATGATGAAAAGCTGCAGCAGCGCCGGCATGGCGCGGATCACTTCGATGTAGGTGGCGGCAATGAAGCGCAGCCAGCGCAGGCCGCTCAGCCGCGCGAAGGCAATGAGGAGCCCGAACACGACGCTGCCGAAGAGCGCCAGCGCAGTGAGCTGCAGGGTGACGACGGCACCCGACAGCACGTAGGGGAAATATTGCCGGGCGAGCTCGAAGAAATCAGCCATTGGGGTCTCCCTGCGAGGCACTCGGGACGCGAGGCGGGCGCGCATGGCGCCCGCCCGCGGGGCGCGGGGTTCAGAGCACGCCGGTGATGTAAGCCGGGTTGGTGAGGCCGTAGCTGTCCATGATCTTCTGGCCCTCGCCGGCCGCCTGCAAGCGCCGGATCTCGTCGTCGAACGCCTTGATCAGCGATTCCGTGCCGTTCTTGGCGAAGACGTAGTAGGTCGCCGGCAGCTTGTCGGAGCCCAGATATTCAGGTGCCAGATATTCGACCACCTTGAAATCGTAGGACGGGTTCTTCTGCACGGCATAGTCGAAGGTGTAGCCCCACCAGATGGCGGCGTCGAGGCGGCCGGCCTTGAGGTCGAGCAGCATCGGATCGGCCGAGTCGAACTTGCGGATGTCGGCAATGCCGTAGCGCGTCTTGAGCTCCTCGGCCTCGACCTCCTGGGCCGAGCCGCGGACGGTGCCGATGACCTTGCCCTTGAGCTCGTCGAGGTTGTCGATGCCGCCCTCCCGATTGGCGACGACGACGTCGATGCCGTACCAGAACGGCACCTCGTTATAGGCCATGACCTTCTCGCGCTCGGGCGTGCGGTAGAGGCCGGCGATGACATCGACGCGGTTGCCTTCGAGGGCCGGCGCCAGCGCGGCGTGCACCAGCACCACCGGATCGACCTCGACGCCGATCGAGTCGGCGATGGCACGCGTGAAGTCGGCGTCGATGCCGCGCCATTCGCCGGTGCCGATGTCGATCCAGGCCTCGGGCGGAATGCTGAAGGTGCCGACGCGCATGTAACCGCGCTTCTTGATCTGCGCCAGCAGGTCGTCCTCCTGGGCGAAGGCCGGAGCGCCGGCGAGAGTGGCGCCGGCCATGCCGACGAGCGCCGTGTTGAAGAAGCGGCGGGTGATTCTCCTGTCCATAGTCCTCAGTCCTCCCTTGGGGTTGGCAGTAGCGGACGCGGCCGGCGGCCACGCCGGGCAGAGCGCTCCTAAAGTGCCGGGAGCGCGGCGACGAAACGGCGGATCATGGCGAGGCCGAACGGCGTGCACACGGTCGAGGGCAGCGCCGGGCTGCCGGCCTCGACGCCGAGGCGCAGCGCGGCGACGCGCTTGCCGTAGGTCACCAGGTGATCGATGCTTTCCTCGAGAAAGACGATGAGCGGCAGCACGTCGCGATAGGCCGCCTCGGCGGCCGCCTCGTCGCCGGCGCGCATGGCGTCGTAGATGCGCACGAACAGATCGAAGGTCTCGCCGCCGGGGATGACGCCGGCGGCGCCGGCGCGGACGAGGTCGGGCAGCTCGTAGCCGCCACGGCCGTTGAAGACGTCGAGCCGGCCTTCGGTTTCCTCGATGAGCCGGGCGATGCCGACGGCGGTGCCCTCGGCCTTGAGCAGGCGGAAATTGGCGTGGCGGCGCGCCAGCTCGAGCAGGCCCGCATTGGACAGGCCGATGCCCAGATATTGCGGCGCGTTCTGGATGGCGACGGGCAGCTCGATACGCTCGATGACGGCGCTGAAGAAGGCGAGCAACTGGCTTTCCTCGATGCCGGCGACCGGCGGCGGCTGGAGCACCAGCCAGTTGGCGCCGCGCGCCTTGGCGGCGCGGGCGAACTCGACCTGGCCGGCCACCGAATTCTCGGCCACGGTGACGCTGAGCGGCACGCGCGCGGCGTTGGTCTCGCTCACCCAGTCGAGCAATTGCAGGCGGTTGGCGGGGCTCAGCTTGTTGACCTCGGTGGCGAGCCCGAGGACGGCGAGCCCGTGCACGCCGTGGGCGATCATGGCCTCGACGGAGGCCGTGACGGGGGCACGCAGGAGGCCGCCAGCGGCATCGAAATAGGCGTAGATCATCGGATAGACGCCGTGAAACCCGGATTTCGTGTCGGTCAACGTCTGTTCCTCGCTTACTTTATCGTTAAACAAGAGAATAGCGACTCGCCGCGCGGCGGGCAAGCACCCGCGGCGCGGAAAATTCGCAGTCGCGCGCCAAGTGGTGTCTACGGCCCGCAGGAGACAGTTGCGGTCGGCAATCGCAACTCTCGGAGACAGACCGCCGACCGGCAAGCTCAGGTCGAGCCGCCGACCTGCAATTTGACGGGCAGCACGAGGTCGCGGGCGGCGGAGCCCTTGCCGCGCAGCACCTCGAGGACGGTTTCGCCGGCAGTGGAGCCGATGGCGTAGGCGGGGGACGCGACAGTGGTCAGCACGGGCGTCGAATATTGCCAGGCGTCGAACGCGTTGAAGCCGGTGATGCCGATGTCGCCGGGCACGTTGAGGCCCTGCCGGCCGGCCCAGCGCAGCGCGCCGATGCCGAGCTGGTCGTTGCCGCCCATGAGCGCGCGCGGGAAAGGGCGGCCAGGAAAGGCGCCGCTGAGGGCCGCCTCGGTCGCCGGCACGCCACCATCGCCGCAGGCGAGGACGCTGAAGCGGTCGCTCCAGCCCGCCGCGGCGAAGGCGGCGCGCGCGCCGGCGATGCGCTGCTCGATGGCAGGCCAGCCGACGGCGGGGGCCAGGAACACGGCGCTGTCGAAGCCGCGCGCCAGGAGGTGCTCGGCGAGGGCGCGCGCGCCGCCGAAATCGTCCTGCCGGATGGACCGCACATTGGGCGTGTCAGGCTCGGCCTCCTGGACCAGGATGATGGGCTGGCCAAGGGCGGCGAAGCGCTTGATGAGCCGCCGGCGCAACTCGGGCCGGCCCGAGAGCATGACGCAGAGCGCGTCGGTCTCGCGGCGCTTCATCAGGGTGGATTGCTGCAGGCGGCCGGCGCTCATCCCCTGCACGACGAGGGCGTAGTCGCGGGTGTTGAGGTAATTGGAAAGCCCGGCGACGAGGTGGGTGATGAAGGGATCGGCGAGGAAGGTCGGCGATTCGTCGACGATGACGACGCCGATCGAGAAGCGCTGCGAGAGCTTCAGGTTGCGCCCGCTGGCATTGGGGCGGTAGCCGAGCGCGGCGATCTGCTGCTCGACGGCGGTGCGGGTTTCCACCGTCATGGCCTCGAAGCGGCCGTTGACGACGTTCGACACCGTCATCAGCGAGACGTTGGCGGCGTGGGCGACATCGGCGGCGGTGACGCGTTTGGCTTGCATGGCGCCTATGGCAGCATCCGCAGCCCGCTCCGGTCAAGCGGGCGCGCCGAACCAGCGGGTGAGGGCTTCGGGGAGGCCGGCGTCGGTGCCTTCGCCGACCCAGGCGACGTAGCCGTCGGGGCGGACGAGGACGGCGGTCGGGGCCGGGACCGGGCCGAGCACGGGGAGCACCCAATCGCCGGCGGAGGCGGCATCGACACGCTGCACGCGGCCGGCCCAGGGGCTGGTGTCGAACCTGCCGGGGGCGAAGCGCAGCAGCAGCGGGCGGGCCTCGCGCAGGAGCGCGAAGACGCGCCGCGGGCCGGCGGCGGTGTCGAGGTCGAGATCGGGCATGCGGCGGCCGAGCAGTGGATGGCCCTCGCCCAGATCGTAGCGCAGCGCGAGGCCGCTGAGCCGGCCGGCGAGATGGCGGCGCGCCTCGTCGCCGCCGAGCATTTCGGCCATGACGCCGCGCACCGCCTCAATACGTGCGCCGGGGCGCTGGAGCAGGCCCGCCGCCATGGTCAGCCGCAGCACGTCGGCGCCGGCCGGGTGGCGCTCGGCGTGGTAGGTGTCGAGCAGGCTGTCGGGCGAAACGCCCCTGATCACCTGCGCCAGCTTCCAGCCGAGATTGACGGCGTCGTGGACGCCGAGATTGAGCCCCTGCCCGCCCGCCGGGTAATGAATATGCGCCGCATCGCCCGCCAGCAGCACGCGGCCCCGGCGATAGGTGGCGGCCTGCCGCGTCGCGTCGGTGAAGCGCGACAGCCAGGTGGGGCTATGGACGCCGAAGTCGCTGCCGAAGGCGGCGACCATCGCGGCTTTCAGCTCGGCGAGCGTCGGCTCGCCGGTGTTGACCTGCCGCTCGGTGACGAGCACGCCGACCGGGCCGGTATCGGCATAGACGATGCGGCCATCGACGACCCGGTAGTCGAGCCGGCCGAGCGACTGGACGCCATAGGCATCCTGGCGGATGCCCCATGCAGGCGTCTCGGCCAGCTCGACATTGGCGATGATGTTGCTGATGGTCGCGTCCTCGCCGGGAAACGCGATGCCGGCGAGGCGGCGGACGAGGCTCTGGCCGCCGTCGCAGCCGACGAGATAGAGCGCGCGCAGGCGCGTGCCGTCGCTCAGCGCGACCTCGACGCAATCGCCCGTCTCGGTGAAGCCGGTGACCTCGCGGGCGCGATGGACGGGGACGCCGAGCTCGTCCACCCAGGCGGCCATGAGCGGCTCGCTGCGCGATTGCCGCAGCCCCAGCCCATAGGGAAAGCGGGTGGGAAAATCGCCGAGGTCGAGCACCCGGCCGGCGAAGCCGGTGACCTGCGCCGGCTGCCCTTCGGCGAGGAAGCGGTCAACGATGCCGCGCTGGTCGAGCAGCTCGAGCGTGCGGGCATGGAGCCCGCCGGCGCGCGAGCCGACAACGGCGCTGCTGGCGCGCTTCTCGACAATGGCGACGGCGATGCCGGCCAGCGCCAGTTCGCCCGCCAGCATGAGGCCGGTGGGACCGGCGCCGACGACAACAACGGCATGATCGGTGGCATGGGCGGTCATGGCGGCACTCCTCGCAGCTCGGGAGCGCCGCTTCTACGCGATGTGCGGGGTCTTCAAACAAGCCCCTTCTGCGCTACATATCAGTGTGGGAGAGGCCGAGCGCCGACCAGCCGGCGAAGCTGCCCACATCCTCCTCGATACGGATCAACTCGTTCCACTTGGCCGTGCGCTCGCCGCGCGTGATCGAGCCGACCTTGATCTGGCCGGCGTTCCAGCCGGTGGCGAGATGCGCGATGGTCACGTCCTCGGTCTCGCCGGAGCGCGCCGAGACGATGGTGGCCATGCCCGCCGCGCGCGCCGCGGCGACCGCAGCGAGCGCCTCGCTGACCGTGCCGGCCTGGTTCGGCTTCACCAGCACGCAGCTCGCGAGCCTGTCGCGCGCCGCCCGCTCGACGCGGGCCGCATTGGTGACGAGAAGGTCGTCGCCGACGATCTGCACCTTGCCCGCCACGGCGGCCGAGAAGCGGCGAAACCCCTCGGGATCGTCCTCGGCGAACGGGTCCTCGATAGAGAGGATCGGGTAGCGCTCGACCCAGCGCAGCAGCAGCTCGGCCAAGCCGTCGGAATCGAGCGAACGCTGCTCCAGCCCGAGCGTATAGAGGCCCTTGGCGCCGAACTCGGAGGCGGCGATATCGAGGGCGATCGACACGTCCTCGCCGGGCACGAAGCCGGAGGCCTCGATGGCGGCGAGCAGCGCGTCGAGCGCCGCCTCGTTGCTGGCGAAGGCCGGCCACCAGCCGCCCTCGTCGGCAACGCCGAAGCGGTTGCCGTCGTCGGCGAGGCGGCGACCGGCGGCGAGATAGACCTCGGCGGTGCGGCGCAGCGCCTCGGCAACGCTGCCGGCATTGGGGCACAGGACCATGAAATCCTGCACATCGACGCGGCGGCCGGCATGGGCGCCGCCGCCGAAAATCTGGATCTGCGGCAGCGGCATGCTGACACGGCTGTCGCCGGCGAGATAGCGATAGAGCGGCAGGCCGGCCGAAGCGGCGGCGGCGTGCAGCACCGCCATCGAGGTGGCCACCGTGGCGTTGCCGCCGAGCCGCGCCTTCTGCGGCGTGGGATCGAGCGCGAGCAGCGCCGCGTCGATGCCGCGCTGGTCGGCGGCGTCGTGGCCGCGCAGGCGATCGGCGATCACCGTCATGACGTTGTTGGCCGCGGTGTTGACGCCGTAGCCGCCCAGATGCGCACCGCCGTCGCGCAGATCGACGGCCTCGCCGGTGCCCACCGAGGCGCCGGCCGGGGCGATGGCGCGGCCGACGGCGCCGTCGCTGAGCCGCACCTCGGCCTCGACGGTCGGGCGGCCGCGCGAGTCCCACACGGCGCGGGCCGTTATGCTGTCGATCCTGGTCATGGCGCTATGTCTTTCAAAATTGCTTCCCAGCGCGCGTAGATGGCGCCGAGCCGGTCGGTGGGGGTGAGGAGGAAATGTGTGGCGACGGCGCGCACGCGGGCGCGCTCGGCGTCGGTCGTGATGTACTCGACCGGCGACTTGCCATCGACGCGCGCGAGGAACAGCCCCGGCAGCAGGGCGGCGGCGCGGGCTTCGAGCGTTTCGCGCGGGGCGAAAGCGGCGGCGGCGAAATAGGCCTCGGCCAGGGCGTCGAAAGCGCGGCGGAGCGGCGCCGGATCGGCGACACGCACGGCCTTGAGCAGCAGGTGATTGAGGCAGAAGGCGAGATCGAACGCGGCGTCGCCACAGGTGGCGCATTCGGCATCGAGCAGGATCGGGCCGCGCGGGCCCATGAGGATGTTCTTGGGGCTGACGTCGCCATGGATCAGGCAGTCGCGGGCCGCGGCGCTGGCGGCCGCCAGTTCGCCGAGGCGCGAGGCGAGCGCCGGGTGGCGCTCGGCGGTCGCCAGCAGATAGGGGGCGATGCGCAATTCGTGGAACGCCTCGGCGTTGGCAAAGCGCGCGGCGATGTCGGCGCGGCCGGCCGTCGCGGCGTGGATGGCGCCGACGCGGCGCCCAACCTCGGCGGCGAAGGCGACATCGCAGCGGCCGGCGAGCAGCTCGGCCTTCCATACCGGCGCCGTGGCGGGCGGAATGTAGGGCATGACGAAGAGGCCGGCGGCCGCATCGTGATAGAGCACCGCCGGCGCGAAATCGGGGGCGATGGCGTGCACCGTGTCGAGCCAGGCGGCCTCTGCGGCGTTGCGCGTCACCGGCGCGCGCCAGACCTGCGCGACGCGCAATTGCGCCAGCGCGCGCTTCACCACCAGAACGGTGTTACGGCCGTGCAGCGCCCAGATGTCGGAGGAGACGCCGCCCGTCAGGCGCTCGAAGCGCACGCCTTCGGCGGTCGCCAGCAGGCCGCGCCCCGCCAGCGCCTGCGCGAGGGTGGTGAGCCAGGCGGTGTCGGGGGCGTCAGCGGGTGCCGTCATGCGGGCCTCACACGCTGGTTTTGTGGCGTGCGACGCAGGTGGCGAGCACCTCGTCGAGCGGGCGCTGCCACCAGGCGGTGGAGAAGATCTCGACCTCGGCATAGCCGGCGAAGCCCTGCGCCTCGACCCAGCCGCGGATACGCGGAATGTCGATGACGCCGTCGCCCATCATGCCGCGGTCGTTGAGCAGGTCGGCGGTCGGCACCAGCCAGTCGCAGACGTGGAAGGCGAGGAGGCGCGCCGGCCCGGCCCGCGCGATCTGCGCCTCGAGCTCGGGGTCCCACCAGGTATGATAGACGTCGAGGGCGACGCCGATGCTGCCGGAGCGCGCCGGATCGAGCCGGTCGCAGATGTCGAGGGCGTGGCGCAGCGTGTTCACGCAGGCGCGGTCGGCCGCGTACATGGGGTGCAGCGGCTCGATGGCGAGGGGCACGCCGGCGCGCCGCGCATAGTCGAGCAGCAGGGCGAGATTGTCCTCCATCTGCCGGCGCGCGCCGGCGATGTCCTTGCTCGGGGTGCTGCCGGCCCGCGAGAATTGCGGCAGGCTGCCGACGACCAGGACGAGACAGGGCGCCTGCAACTCGGCGGCCTCGTCCACGGCGCGGTAATTGTCGTCCATAGCCGCGGCGTGGTGCGCCGCGTCGGAGGTGAGGAAGCCGCCGCGGCAATAGCCCGACAGCGCGAAGCCGCCGGCGCGGATCTCCGCCGCCGCCCGCTTGAGGCCGATGGCGGCGACCTGCTCGCGCCATGGCGCGAGGCCGCGAATGCCGTGGCGCTTGCAGGCCTCGATGATGGCCGACAGGTCGCCCTGGGCGCGCACCGTCGCGGTGTTGATCGACAGCCAGCGATGGTCGTGCGAAAAATCCCGCATCGCGGCACTCCCCCTCGATATGCGGGCGGACCCTAGGCGGCGCGAACGTTCGCGTCAATTCCTTCCGGCTATTGCCCCTGCCGGCGCCGAATTGCCGCGCGAACGTTTGCATGTTACGCGGGGCATATGGCGAAGCCGGTCACCCTCAAGGACATCGCGCAGCAGCTCGGCCTGTCGATCTCGACGATCGGGCGGGCGCTGACCGACGATCCGCAGATCAGCGCGCCGACGCGGGCGCGGGTCAAGGCGGCGGCGGCCGAGCTCGGCTATGTGGCGCATTCGGCGGCGCGCGCCATGCGCAGCGGGCGCAGTTCGCTGGTCGGGCTCATCATCCCGGACATCGAAAACGCGTTCTACGGCACGCTGTCCAAGGCGCTGGCCGAGGTGGTGGCGGCGGCCGGGCTGCAACTGGTGCTGGCCATCACCGAGGACGACCCGGCCTCGGAAGAAAAGCAGGTGCGCGGCCTGCTCGAGGCGCGCGCCGCCGGGCTCGTCATCACCGCGTCGCCGCGGCCGACGCCGATGACGGTCGCCATGCTGGCGCGCAGCCCCAGCGTGCAGATCATCCGCCGCATCAGCGGGCTCGCGGCACCGTGGTTCGGCATCGACGAGGCCGAGGCGCTACGCCTTGCGACGCAACACCTGCTGGCGCTCGGGCATGAGCGCATCGGCTATGTCGGCGCCAGCACCGCGCTTTCGACCGGCCGCGACCGCCTCGCCGGCTACCGGGCGGCGCTGGCCGAGGCCGGCTATGCCGCGTCCCCGGCGCTCGTCGCGCTCGGGGCGCCGCGCGCCGCGTTCGGCGCCGAGGCGTTCGAGACGTTGTGGCAGGCGCCGCGCCGCCCCACGGCCATCGTCACGGCCGGCGCGCGGCTGACGGTGGGCGCGTTGCAGGCGGCGGCGCGGGCCGGCGTCGCCCTCCCCGAGGAGCTGTCGCTGGTGGGCTATGGCGACGCGCCGTGGTGGCGCGACGGCCTCACCAGCATCGCCCTGCCGGTGCGCGAGATCGCCCTCGCCTGCGGAGCCTTCCTCGTGCAGCACATCCGCGCCGCCGGCGGCCGGCCGGCAGGCGCCCCGGCCGGTGCGCACGCCGTCACCTTCGCCTCGACGCTGACCCTCGGCCGCAGCACGGCGCCGCCGCCTCACTCGGAGGGGTAGCGCAGGCCGATCCGGGCGCGCACGGCATCGAGCGCGCGCAGCGTCGCGAGAATTTGCGCGCGCGGCAGGATGGGGCTTTCGAAGCTGCCTGTGGCGACCAGCCGCTCGAGCTCAGCGGCCTGGTAGTGGAGGCCCCGCCCGACGATTTCGGGCGTGAAGGTGTCGCGCAGATTGCGCTTCGTATCGAAGAGCCGCAGCGTGGTCGGCATCAGCCAGACCGGGTCGAGCTCGATATAGCCATCCGAGCCGGTGATCTCGGCGCCGTTGCGCCCCTCGGTGTTGCTGGCGCAGAGCAGCATCGACACGGCGCCGCCGGCATGGCGGAAGCTCATGGCGACATCGGCGTCGGCGCCGGTGTCCTTGAAGCGGGCGCTGGCGGCGATGCTTTCGGGCGCGCCGAGCATGTCGATGGCGAAGGACACCGGGTAGACGCCCAGATCGAGCAGCGCGCCGCCGCCGAGGGCGAGATCGTTGAGCCGGTGCCGGGGATCGGCCGACAGGTAGCGGGTATGCGTCGCGACGAGCGCCAGCGGCGTGCCGATGGCACCGGCGGCGAGGAGGGCGCGCAGCTTCACCATATGCGGCAGGAAGCGCATCCACATCGCCTCGAGCGCGACGACGCGGGCGCCATCGGCCCGCGCGAAGATGTCGGCGGCTTCCGCGGCGTTCAGCGCGAAGGGCTTTTCGATAAGGACGTGCTTGCCGGCATCGATGGCGAGGCGCGCCGCGGCGGCGTGCGTGGGGTGGGGCGTGGCGATGTAGACGACATCGATTTCGGGCGCCGCGACCAGCGCCTCGTAGCTGCCATAGGCGTGGACGAGGCCGAAGCGCGCCGCAAAGGCGGCGGCCGTGTCGGCGCTGCGCGAGCCCACCGCCACCACCTCGTGGCCGGTCAATTGCAGATCGGCGACGAATTTTTCGGCGATGTTGCCGGTCGCCAGAATGCCCCAGCGCAGCTTCGTCATTTTTGCCCCAATGCCTGTTCCATGAGCCGCATGGCGCGGGCGCCGTCGGCGGCCAGCGGCGCCGTTACCGGCTCGCCGCGCACGATGGCGAGGAAGTCGGCGAACAGCGCGTGATAGCCCTTGTGATCCTCATTGGCCGCGACGGTGAGGTTGGGCTCCCACACCAGCGTGTCCTCGCCGGCGAGGAGCGTCGCCGCCGGGTCATCGACCTTGAAGGCGGGGGCGCGGAAATAGCGGACCTCGTGCACGTTGCGGACCTCGACGCGGCGATGGTCGCCCATCACCTGCCACCACTCCATCGGCGTGGCGCGCGACTGGTGCGTGCCCACCACCAGCGTGCCGATGCCGCCCGAAACGAAGCGGAAATCGACATGCAGCAGCAGCCGGCCCGGCGCCAGCTCGTGCCGGCGGCTCGACACCTCGGCCACCTCGCCCATCAGGTGCGGCACGAGATCGAAATAGTGCACGCAATGGTGGAGATAAAAGCCGGTGTAGTCGGGATCGCCGACGAAATAGGTCGGCGCCGTCATGTACTCGCCGAGAAACGAGGCGGGGGCGCCGAACTCCTCGGCATGAACGATGTTGCTGGCGATGCGGTTGGCGGTGGAATAGCGTTTCATGAAGCCGACCACCACCGGCACGCCGGCGCGCGCCGAGGCGTCGGCCAGCCGCGTGGCGCCGGCCGCATCGGGCGCCGGCGGCTTTTCGATGAAAACCGGCAGGCGGCGCGCCATGGCGGCGAGCGCGATGTCGAGATGCAGGGCCGGGCCGGCGGCGACGCCGATGGCATCGAGATCGGGGCGCGCCAGCAGTTCCCGCCAGTCGCGCAGGCGGTTGGTGGCGGCGATGCCGAAGCGGTCGCCGGTGCGCGCGAGACGGGCTTCGTCGATGTCGCAGAGCGCCGCCAGCGCCACGTCGAAGCGCGTCAGTTGCGGCAGCAGCATCTCGTTGGCGTGCGTGCCGCAGCCGATCCAGCCGATGCGCAGGCGGCTCATTGCTGCCTCCGGGCGAAAGCCAGCGCGGCGCGCAGGAAGGCGACGGAGTGGGTCAGTTGCGCATCCTCGCTGCCGTCGGGCGGCCGCCACTGGGCCAGCGGCACGCCGGCCCGCTCGTCGTTGCGGCGGAAGGGCTCGAGGGTGATGGCGCCGCGATAGCCGATCTCGACAAGGGCGCGCGCCACCTCGGGCCAGTCGATATGGCCGGCGCCGACATAGCCGCGATTGTTCTCGCAGGCCTGGAAGTGAACGAGATGCGGGGCGGCGCGGCGGATGGAGTCGGTGATCGAATAGTCTTCCATGTTCATATGGAAGGTATCGAGCATCAGCCCGACGGCGGGCGAACCCACCGCCTCGACCAGGTACAGGCCGTGGCCAGTGGTGTTGGCGATATCGGTCTCGAAGCGGTTGAGCGGCTCGATGGCGAGGGTGACGCCGGCATCGGCGGCGGTGCTGCCGGCCTGCCGCAGGCCGGCGACGATGCGGTCGAGCCGGCGCTGGCGCTCGGCTTCCTCGACCGGCGCCGGGGCGCGGCCGGCAAAGACCAGCGGCGCGCCATAGAGCGGGCCGCCGACGATGGTGGCGCCGAGCTCCGTGGCGACGCGGACGCAATAGTCGAGATAGCGCACGCCCGCCTCGTGGGCGGTGGCATCGGTGCTGGCGAGGTCGCGCTGGAGGTTGACGCGCGCCGCCAGCGCCACGCCGAGGCCCTCTGCGGCAAGCGCCTGCCGCGTCTCGGCAAGGTCCAGCTCGCCGGGCTCGGGCACGAGCAGCTCGACGAAATCGCAGCCGGCGGCGCTGGCTCGCGCGAAGGCGCCGAAATGCGCGCGCGTGAAGGGGCGCGCATAGAGCGCCGAGATGATGCCTATGGGATTCGTCATGCCTTTACCGCTCCGGCCGTGAGACCGCCGACGAGCCGTCTCTGCACTATGAGAAAGAGAATTGTCACGGGCAGCGCCACCAGCGTGCCGCCGGCGGTGAGCAGGCCCCACTGCACGGTGAATTCGCCGATGAAAAGCTGCAGGGCAACGGTGACGGTGCGCACCGCGTCGCCCGACAGCATCATGGCGAACAGATATTCGTTCCACGAGGTGACGAAGATGTAGATGCCGGTGGTGACGACGCCGGGCATCAGAAGCGGCAGGATGACGAGGCGGATGGCCTGCAACCGGGTGGCGCCGTCCATCATCGCCGCCTCGTCGAGCTCGGCGGGGATGCCGCTCATGTAACTGGTCAGCATCCACACCGAGAACGGGATGGCGAAGGTGGCGTGGCCGAGGATGATGCCCAGATGCGTGTCGAGCAGGCCGAGGCTGCGCATCATCACGAAGAGCGGAATGATGAGCAGCACCACGGGGAACAGGTTGATGACGAGAAACTGCGTCATCAGCGCCTGCCGGAAACGGAAGCGGAAGCGCGAGAAGGCATAGGCGGCCGGGATGGAAGCGACGAGGCCGATGGCAACGGCGCCGAGCGCGATGATGAGGCTGTTGACGAGGTTGCCGACGAAGCTCGTCTGGCCGAGCAGCACCTCGTAGTGCTCGAAGGTCGCCGGCTGCGGCAGGTAGCGCACCGGGAAGGCCGAGATGTCGGCGTCGAGCTTGATCGAGGTCAGCACCATCCAGGCATAGGGGGCGATGGCGAAGGCGACGATGACGAGGATCGGCACTTCCACGGTGAGGATGCGGGTGAGGCGCGAGCGGCGTTCGATCATTTGGCCAGCTCCGCGGCGGCGGCGCGCCGCACATAGGCATAGACGACAAAGAGCAGCAGCACGGTGAGGATCAGCGACAGCGCCGCGCCATAGCCGAACTCCATGCTCGCATAGGCTTCGAGGAAGGCGTAGAGCGGCAGGGTGTAGCTGGCATGGCCCGGCCCGCCGCCGGTCATCACCAGGATCACGTCGAGCGAGTTGGCGACCCAGATGGTGCGCAGCAGCAGCACCGTCGCCAGCACCTGCGCGATGGAGGGCAGCACCACGAGGCGCAGGCGCTGGAAGCGGGTGGCGCCGTCGATCTCGGCGGCTTCGAGCAGTTCGCTCGACACGGTCTGCAGGCCGGCGAGGATGGTGACGGCGAAGAACGGAAAGCCCTGCCAGACCAGTGCCAGCATGATGGCGGGCAGCGTGGTGTCGAGCCGCGCCAGCCAGGCGATGGGCTCGCCGATGAGGCCGAGCCGCAGCAGCACGTCGTTGATGATGCCGAGATTGTAGTCGTACATCCAAGTCCACATCAGCCCGATGATGACGCTGGGCAGCGCCCAGGGGATCACCACCAGCGCACGGGCGACGCCGCGCCACCAGAAGCTCTGGTTGAGCAGGAGCGCCGCGCCGAGCCCGAGCAGGAACTGCACGGCGATGACGCCGACGATCCAGATCAGCGAATTGCCCAGCGACAGCCAGAACACCGGGTCGTTGGCAGCGCGGACGAAATTGCCGAAGCCGATGAAGGGGGCGTTGTTGGGCCGGAACAGCACGTAGTCGTGGAGGCTCATCCACGCGGTCTGCAAGACCGGATAGAAGATGATCGCCAGCTCGACGAGCAGCGCCGGGGCGAGGAACCAGAAAGGCAGCAGATGGCGGCGGGCTGAAATCATCGGGCGTGCATCATGGGCATGGGGAGGCGCCGAGGGGCGCCTCCCGGCAATAGGCGTCAGCCGTGGAACAGGGTTTCGAATTCCTGCATCATGGCGTCGGGCGACTTCTGGCCGAGCAGCGCTTCCTGCATGTTGGCCGGCCACACCTTGCCGGTGAAGTCGGCGGTCTTGGGCGAATCGGGCAGGACGCCGGCGATGGGCAGCGAGGCGACGCTGGCCTCGACGAAGCGGGCCGGATGGCTGGTATCGAGCCTGGCGCCCGAATCGGTCACCGAAAGCTGGCCGGTGAGATCGACGAAGGCGGCGTTGTTCGCCGCCGTGGACAGGAAGCTGACCCATTTGAAGGCGGCTTCCGGGTTCTGGCTGGCCGAGAACACGGCGCTCGATTCGTCGCCGAACAGCGTCCAGCCGCCGCCACTGGCGCTGCGTGGCACGGGCACGGCCGAGACGTTGTCGCCGAGCGTGGCGACGATGTCGTTGGCCGAGCCAACATGGTGGATGCACATGGCCGAGCGGCCGGCCTTGAAGTTGGCGACGATCTGCTGGAAGCCGTCGGTGGGCGCCGAGGGGGGCACCACCTTGTCCTCGGTGGCGAGGCCGACATAGGCGCGGTTGGCGGCGAGCGCCGCCTCCGACACCATGCCGCCCTCGTCGAAACTGGCGCCGCCGCCGAGCACGAACGGGCCCCAGTTATCGACGCCGCCGGCGCCGCCGCGCATGCCGAAGCCGAAGACGCCGTCCTTGGTCAGCGCCTTGGCAACGGTGCGGAACTCCTCGAAGGTCGTCGGCGGCTCGACGCCGGCCGCCTTGAACAGGTCGGGGCGGTAATAGAGGTAGATCACCGCATATTGCAGCGGCAGATAGTACTGCTTGCCGTCCGTCGCCCTGGTGAGGTTCCAGATATTGTCGGGGATGTCACTGCGCGCATCCCAGCCGGCAACGAGATCGTCGAGCGGCGCCAGCGCCTCCATCTCCAAGAGGCGCGCCTGGTTGTTGAGCTTGACCATGGCGCAGTCGGGGCCGTTGCCGGCGATGAGCGCGGCGAAGAGGCGCGTGTAATAGTCGTTGCCGCCACCCCACGGGATCGACTCGGCGGCGATCTTGATGCCCGGATTGGCCGCTTCGAACGCGGCGACGAGCGCGTCGGGCGTCGCCTGCGGGTTGTCGAAATGATACCACCAGCGCACCGTCGTCGACGATTGCGCGATGGCCGGCCGGGCGAGCGCCGTGGCGAGCGCGGTGGCGCCGGAAAGCTTGATGAATGTCCTACGTTCCATTGCTGGTCCTCCCTGTGAGTTTCGTTGCAAGAAAAGCGCCGGCGTCGCGCAGGGCGCGCTGCGCCGCGGGCAGGCGCGGGGCGCGGCCGAGAAAGCCGTGGACGACGCCCGGCACGGTCGCGACCTCATGCGGCACGCCGGCAGCGGCGAAGCGCTCGGCAAGGCGCAGCGTGTCGTCGCGCAAGGGGTCGAGCCCGGCGGCCAGCAGATAGGCCGGCGGCAGGCCGGCGAACTCTGCATCGAGCGGGGCCGAGAGTGCGGTCGGCGCGTGGCCGCCGAGCAGATTCGCCCAGTACCAACGCATGCGCGCATTGGAGAGGCCGAACTCGCCGCCGCCGAACAGCCCGTTGCTGTCATTGTCGAAGCGCGGCGCATAGCAGCCATAGAACAGCGCCGCCGCGACCGGCTGGCCGGCGCCGCCGTCGCGCCGGGCGAGGAGCGCGGCGAGCGCCAGATGGGCGCCGGCGGAATCGCCGGCGATGGCCCAGCACGTGGCGTCGGCCTTGCCGGCGAGGGCGCCGCCCTGCACCGCAGCGATGACGGCGAGGGTATCGTCGAGCGGCGCGGGGAACGGCGCCTCGGGCGCCAGTCGATAGTCGAAGCCGAGCACCGCGGCACCGGCGCCGAGCGCCAGATAGCGCATCTCGTTCTCGTGCGAATCGACCGAGCCGAAGGTCCAGCCGCCGCCATGCACGTAAACGATCAGCGGCAGCGTCGCGGCGGCGGCCGGCCGGTAGAGGCGGGCGCGCAGCGGCGCGGTGGCGCCGGGGAGCGCCAGCTCATCGACGACGAGGCCGCCGGGCGCGAGCTGCCGCCAGGGCACGGTACCGGCGTTAAAGACCGCGCGCGCCGCGGCGATCGGCATCGTCGTGTAATCGACGGGCGGCGCGGCGCGCATCTCGGCGAGGATGGGCTGCATGTCGGGATCGACGAAGACGGTCATGACGCGGCCCGCTGCTGCTCGACATCGACGATGGTGTCGATGTGCTTGCCGAGCGCATTGGCGAGGCCCTCGCCGTCGCGCTGGCGCAGCAATTCGAGCAGGATGTCGTGGCGCGCCACGGCGGCGGCGAGCGGCCGGCGGTTGCGCGGCTCCCACAGCTTCTGGCGGTGCGAATGCAGGATGCAGCGCACGAGAATCTGCTCGAGGGCGCGCAGATCGGCGAGGCGGAAGATCTCGAGGTGGAATTCGGTATCGTGCTCGATGAGGGCGTAGGCGTCGCCGGCGGCCGCGGCCTCGCCCATCAGCTCGATGCGGCGGGCCAGCCCGGCCAGCGCGGCATCGTCAACGGCGCGGGCGGCGCGCGGGGCGGCGCGCACCTCGATGCGGCGGCGCAAGGCGAGGATTTCGGCGGCCTCCTCGGCATTGAGCGGGGTGACGGCGGTGCCGCGATGGCCGCGGCGCAGCACCAGCCCATCCTCCTGGAGCCGCATCAGCGCCTCGCGCACCGGCCCCTGGCTCGACCCCAGCTCGGCCGCCACGGCCAGCTCGGTGAGCATCACGCCGGGCCGCAGCTCGTTGAGGACGATCTGCCGCTTGAGCGTCGAATAGATGGCGTCGCGCCGGCGCATGTCCCCTCCTCCATTATCATTATCAATATCGATATTGTGGGAATAGGCAAGAGCCGACAGCAGCCGCGCGGCTGCGATGCGTCCTCGCAAGGGCAGCGGCGCTACACGGCAGATATCAGGTCAAACGGCGGAGGGCTGACGGAGCGGATCGCCGCCGGCTGTCAGCGGCTTTCGGGATAGGCGATCGTCTGGCCGATCACCGGCATGTCGCGCGGCGCCAGGCCGAGGGTGAGCAAGCGATAGCCGGTCTCGGTGACGACCAGCAGGTCTTCCGTGTGATAGGCGACGCGGTGCTCGTCGAAGGTGGACGGCTCGATGTTGAACACCATGCCCGGCTGCAGGACGGTCTTTTCGCCGGCGCGCAGCATCGGGCTCTCATGCAGCTCAAGGCCGAAGCTGTGGCCGACATGCGGCATGTAGAATTGCAGGCCGTGCGCCTTGAACTGGTCGCGGCAGAAAAAGAAGACGTCCTCGGCGCGGATGCCGGGGCGGATGATGTCGATGGTGGCGGTCTCGATGTCGATCAGCGCCGCATAGGTCTGCTTCTGCAGCGCGGTGGGATTGCCGGCCGAATAGGTGCGGGCGAAATCCGACGACCAGGCGCCGTACTGGCCGCCCACGTCGAAGCGGACGACGTCGCCTTCCGACACATGCACCCAGTCGAAGGCCGGCGCGTGGAACAGATGCGTGTACCTGCCGCTGCCGAAGCACATGAAGGCGGTGCCGTCGGCGCCATAGCGGAACATGTTCGCGGCGATGCGATCGGACATCACCTTCTCGCTCTCGCCGATGCGGGCCGCCGCCATGGCGTCGAGCACGGCGCGGTGCGTGCCCTTCGTCGCCTTTTCCAGCGCCGCGACTTCCGCCTCGGATTTGTGGGCGCGATAGGCGCCGAGGATCGTCGTGGTATCGACGAACTCAGCGGCGGGCAGCGCGCGCTGCAACAGCATGAACGCCGCCGCCGGCAGGTATTGCAGGTCGAGGCCGATGCGGCCGCGCTCCAGCCCTTCCTGCTGCAGCTCCTCGGCAAAGCGCTCGACGGGCTCGTCGGCGAACTCGACATAGGTGCGGATGTCGCCGATCGGCGTTTCGGCGCTCAGCAGGTTGCGCTCGAGATTGATCACGACAAGGAACTGCTTGCCGGCAGCGGTGGTGACGGCGAAGCCGTGGCGCGTGGGCAGCAGCCGCGCCGTCGGCACATGGGCACCCGTCACATAGGTGAAGTTCTCCGGCGAGGATGCCGCCAGCGCGTCGAGCCCGAGCTCGGCGATGACGGCGCGCACATTGGCGAGAGCGTCGGGGTTCAATCCTGAGGTCATGAGGAAAGGTCCTGTTGGTCAGCGGCCGGCATAGCCGGCGGGCGCTTCGAGGTTCTTGCGGACGATGTTGCCCAGGATCTGCACGATCGAGATCGAGGTCTCGCCGTCCAGCCCGTCAACGAGGAACTCAGCCGAGAAGGCCGAGGCCTCGAGCACGCCGGCCTCGAAAGAGCGGCGCAGGATGCGCTCCTCCATGGCGGGCGTATGCATCAGCTCGGGCCGTCGCAGCAGGAAGGCGAGGCACGCCTCGATGCCGTAGCTGCCCCAGTTCGAGGTCATGGCCGGCAGCACGAGGTCGGCGGCCACGGTGGTCGCGAGCTTGTCGCCATGCGGCATGGTGGCGACGACCGTGTCGTAGATGGCGCCGAAGCCCAGCTCGTTGCCATGATCGCCGATGCCGATGGTGAGCGCGCCGGCCGCCTTGGCCGCCGGCATGACCTCGGAAATGTCGATGAGGCCTTCATTGACGGCGTTGGGGCCGGAGAGCGGCACGCCGCGCGCCGCGTAGATGGCGCCGTCCTTGCCAGGCGACAGCCGCTCGACGCCGATGACGGCGGCCGGCCGCATCGTCGCCACGATGTCGGCGATCCAGCCGGGGACGGCATCCTGCGTGTCGGGCGCGATGGCAAAGGCGGCGCCCAACCGCTGGTCGCGGGCATGCTCGAAGCGGCGCTGGCCGAGCCCGGCGGCGGTCGCGGCGGCGGCCATGACCTCGACGTGGTTGGCTTCCATCACGAAGACGGGGACCGCGCCGAGCCCCTTGTAGAGGATGCGGGCGAGCGCCGCCGCGCCGGGCGGGCCGTCGCTCTCGCCCTTCTCCATGGTCGGCACGTAGCCGGCGCCGGTGACGATGAACACGGTGTCGCCCGGCCGGATGCGCGCCTTGAGCGCCTCGGCGATCAGCACGGTCAGCGGACGGCCGCCATGCAGCGTGCGCGCCGCCTTGTAGAGCGGCGCCAGAATGCCGTGCGGACCACCGCGGTTCTTGACCTCGATGGTGATCAGTTGATCGACGGCTTCGCCGATATAATCGGGCATGGCGGACTCCTGGATAGCTTCGATCAGCGTTTGGCGAGCGCGCGGCGTTCGAGCCGCGAGGCGAGACGCACAGACGGCCACAGCAGCACGAGATAGATCAGCGCCGCAGCCACGAGCGGGGTGGCGTTGTAGGTGGCGCCCTGCGCAATGCGGGCGCTGCGCAGCAGTTCGGGCATGGCCACCACGGAGGCGAGCGAGGTCGCCTTGACGAGCTCGATGATGTTGCCGGCGAGCGGCGCGAGGACATTGCGGATGGCCTGCGGCAGGACGACGTAGACCATCGCCTGCACCGGCTTGAGCCCGGTCGAGATTGCCGCCTCGTACTGGCCGCGCGGAATGGAGGCGATGCCGGCGCGGAAGATTTCGCCGAAATAGGCGGCGCCGTTGAGCGTCGAGGCGAGCACGAAGGAGGTGAATTCGGAAAAGCGGACGCCGAGGAACGGCAGGCCGAAGAAGATGAAGATGATCAGCACCAGCGGCGGGAAGGCGCGGAACAGGTCGATATAGACGACGAGCGCATAGTTGAGCAGCTTGACCCTGAGGTCGAACAGCATGGCGACCACGAGGCCGGCGAGCATAGCCAGCGGCACGATGGCGAGAGTCAGCCAGAAGGTGAGGACGAGGCCGTGCTGCAGATAGGGCAGCGACTGCTGCAGCACCTCGAGGTTGAAATATGACGAGATGATCTGGTCCATCGTCAGCGCCCCTTGCTGTGCCGGCGTTCGAGGTAGCGGCTGAAGATCACCATCGGCAGGAACATGAGCACATAGAGAATCGCCGCCAGCGTCAGCGGCGTCGGATTGGCGAGCTGCGCCTGCTGCATCGAGGCCTGGTTGAGGATCTCGGGCACCGAGACGACCGAGGCGATGGCGGTGTATTTGGTGATGGCGATAGTGCGGTTGGTCAGCGGCGGAATGACCATGCGCACCGCCTGCGCGAGCACGACGTAACGCAGTGTCTGCGCGAAGCTGAGGCCGGTCGAGCGGGCTGCTTCCCATTGGCCGGGATTGACCGCGGTGATGCCGGCCCAGAAGATTTCGAGCGAGAACGCCCCGAGCACGAGGCTCAGCGTCAAGAGCGTGCTGACGAAGGGCGAAAAGCTGATGCCGACCGACGGCAGGGCGAAATAAACCAGCATCAGGATGACGAGCGCGGGAATGGCGCGGAACACGTCGCAGAAGGCGACGATGAAGACGTTCAGCACCTTGATCTGGAAGGCGCGGACAACGGCGAGCAGCAAGCCCAGGGATAGGCCGATCACGATGGTCAGCAGGGCGATGCCGATGGTGACCCACAGCCCGTTGAGGACAAAGGGCAGGCTCTGCCGCATGACATCGACATTGAGGAAGTAGCGATAGATGTTGTCCATGGAAGGTCTGCGTCCTAGTGCCCGAGCATGCTCGAGAGGAACTCGCGCAGGCGGTCGGAGCGCGGCGCGGCGAAGAGCTCGGCGGGCTTGCCCTCTTCGACGATCTGGCCCTTGTCCATGAAGATCAGATGGTCGGCTACCTCGCGGGCAAACGCCATTTCATGGGTCACTACCACCATGGTGTAGCCCAGCGCCTTGAGGTCGCGAATGACCGACAGCACGCCCGTCACCAGCTCGGGGTCGAGCGCCGAGGTCGGCTCGTCGAACAGGACGACGCGCGGCTCCATGGCCAGGGCCCGCGCGATGCCGACGCGCTGCTGCTGGCCGCCGGAGAGCTGCGCGGGAAAGGCCAGGGTCTTGTCGGCGAGGCCGACACTGGCCAGCGCCTTTTCGGCGCGCGCATAGGCGGCAGCCTTGTCGAGCTTCAGCACCTTGCGCAGCGCCAGCGCGACGTTGTCGCGGGCATTGAGGTGGGGATAGAGATTGAACTGCTGGAAGACCATGCCGATGTTGCGGCGCAACTGGTCGAGCCGCGCGCCGCGCGCGGTGATCTCGTCGGCGCCGAGGAAGATCCGGCCGCTGCCCGGCTCCTCGAGCCGGTTGATGCAGCGCAGCATCGTCGATTTGCCGGAGCCGGAGGGGCCGATCACGGCAACGACCTGATGCTCGGCGACGCTCAGCGACACGTCGCGGAGCACTTCGAGGTCGCCGAACGACTTGCGGATGTGCTCGACCCGCAGCAGCGGCTGCCCGGCGCCGGCAGACTCCCCGGCAGCGCCGGGGAGCGTATTCGCAGCGTCGGCCATTACTTGCACGACGGCACGTGATAGGCGGTGGCGTCGTAGCCCTCGAAGCCGACGGCGCCGATGCCGACGAACACCGCGTTCATGGCGCTTTCGGCGGCCGGCGGGGCGCCGAACCACTTCTGGTGGATTTCGGCGAACTTGCCGGACATCTTCATGCACTCGATGGCGCCCTCGACTGCCGCGAGGAACTCGTCGTCACCGGGGCGCAGCGCCAGGCCGACCTGGGTGTCGGTGCTCATGGCATAGCCGACCTTGATGCGGTCGTTGGAGGCCACCGAGTAGCGGCCGCGATAGACGTCGGTCAGCGCCGCATAGGCGCGGTTGGCGATCACCGCCTGGATGGCGTCGGTGTCCTTGTCGTAGCGCTGCACGCTCCAGCCGTACTGGGCGGCGTTGTCGGTCAGGTACTTGTCGGCCGTGCTGCCGCTGTTGGTGGCGATCTCCTTGCCGCGCAGCGTCTCGAAATCGGTGATGTCGGCTTCGCTCGCGAGCGTAATGAAGGCCTGGCCGTTGGTCACGAAGGCCTCGGTGAAGGCCATTTCCTTGGCGCGCTCGGGCGTGATGGCGATGGGCGAGCCGATCAGCTCGTAGCGGCTGGCGAAGAGGCCGGCGAACAGCGCCGAGAAGTTGGTGTCGATGACCTCGATGCCAGGGCGCCCGAGCTGGCGGGCGATCTCGTTCATGACGTCGACCTGGAAGCCCTCCGTGGTGCCGTCCGGCGCCTGCATCGCCCATGGCGCGTAGCCGACGTCCATGGCGACGACGAGCGGCGCATCGGCGGGATGCCCTTCCTGTGCCAGCGCCCCGGCGCTGGCAAACGCCACGAGCGCGGCGGCGGCGACGGCCGGCCGCAGCCGGCGGCCCAAAGACTCGAATGTCCCGATCATGCTTTGCATTCCTTTGCTGATCCTGCGCCGCGCGCAGGTGCGAATAGCGACTCCAACCCGTGCAACATGAGCGTGCCGCGCACGCCGTCCCCGTTCGGGGCCGCCTTCATGTTCACGGCGCGACGGTAGCGTATTCGGATTGTATACGTCCAGTACACGTGGCAGGATTTGTCGCTAAAGGAAAGAGGGGTGCCCGGCTTTCCCCAGGCCGGCGAGCGGCAGGGGAGCCCCGCGCCCGGCAGCGCCCGGAAGGAGAACGTCACCTTGCGATGCCAAAAGATCAGCAGTAGCAGTTGGTAAACATGAGCCGCCACGGCGCCCGCCCAGGAATCCCCATGCTCGACACATCAGGGGCCAACCCCAGCGAGACGGACATCGGCGAGCCGGTGAGCATGGTCGATTTTGCTTATGAAAGCATCGTCGCGGGCATCATCGCGCATCGCTATGCCGGCGGCGACGTGCTGCAGGAGGCGCGCCTCGCACAAGCGCTCGGCCTGTCGCGCACCCCGGTGCGCGAGGCCCTGGGCCGGCTCGAGGGCGAGGGCCTGCTGGTGCGCAGCGGCCGCACCCTGCTGGTGCGCGCCGTCACGGTGAAGGACTATCTCGAGGCGCTGCATGTGCGCCGGCTGGTCGAGACCGAGGCCATCGCGCTCGGCTACGACGCCGTGGCGCTCGACGTGCTGGAAGACCTGCGGGCGCGTGTCGTGGCGCTCGTCGCGCCCAGAGCTATCTCGGCCGAGGAGCACTGGCAGCTCGACAACGACATCCACCAGACCATCGCCAATGCCAGCGGCAACGACCTGCTGGCGCAGCTCATCGCCGACCTGCGGCTCAAGACGCGGCTGTTCAATCTTCAGAAGGTGTCGAACCGTTTCGAGCCGCGGCGCGAGGAGCATCTGCGCATCATCGACGCGCTGATCGCCCGCGACCGCGAAGGCGCGCGCCAGGCCATGCTGGAGCATCTCGACAACGTAAAGAACAGCATCCTAAGCATTATCGGCAGATAGGCCTACACCGACCGGATGATGCCGCCATCGACGCGCACGGTGCTGCCCGTCACGTAGCTGGCGCGGGCGCTGGCGAGGAACACCGCCATGGCGGCGAACTCGTCGGGGCGGCCATAGCGCCCCATCGGAATGGTCTTCTGCGAGGCTTCGGCAACGGCTTCGACGCTCTGGCCGGATGCCCTGGCGGTGGCGGCGTTGACCACGTCCACGCGATCGGTGCGGATGCGCCCCGGCAGGAGGACGTTGACCGTCACCCCGTCGGCAGCCACTTCGGTGGCCAGCGTCTTCGACCAGCCGGTGACGGCGGCGCGCAACGCGTTGGAGATGGCGAGGTTGTCGATGGGCTGCACCACTCCCGACGAGGCAACCGTCAGGATGCGCCCCCAGCCGCGGCGGCGCATGGCCGGCAGCGCCGCGCGCGCGATCTCGGTGACCGGCACCAGCATGAGGTCGAGCTGCCGGCGCCATTCGTCGGCGGCGATGTCGGCGGCACGCATGGGCGGCGGGCCGCCGGTATTGCACACGAGGATATCGACGCCGTCCGCCGCGGCGCCAAGCGCGGCGCGCCCCTCGGCGGTCGCGAGATCGGCGACGATGGCATGGGCGCGGCCGCCGGATCGCGCGTTGATGGCGTCGGCAGCGGCGACGAGGGCCGCCGCGCTACGGCCGGTGATGACCACATCGACGCCCTCGTCGGCCAGCCCTTCGGCAATGGCGAGACCCAGCCCGGTGCTCGACGCCATCACCAGCGCGCGCTTGCCCGCAATCCCCAGATCCATGCGAAAGCTCCTCTGCGACAGAGCGCGGGAGCTAGCCTGTCTGCGCTGCGGACACAACCGAAAATCCCGTTGCACAGTCGCGGGCCGAGGCGTGCGACCTTGCGGACGGGGCCTCAGGGCAGCAGTTCGGCGAAACGGAATTGGGCCCGCACGCCCTCCGGGCCGGCCACGTATACGGTGGCGGCAGGGGTGACGAATTCGGCGAGCCGCTGCCGGCAGCCGCCGCAGGGCGTGCAGAGCATACCGTCTCCAGCCCGGCCGGCGAGAACCAAGACCGCGACGATCTCGCGCTCGCCGGCGGCGATCATGGCGCCCAGCGCGTTGGCCTCGGCGCAGGCCGTGTGCGCGGGGGAGCGGTTATCGACATTGACGCCGCAATAGATGTGCCCCGAAGCGCTGCGGATGGCAGCGGCCACGGGAAAGCGGCAATAGGGGACATAGGCGTTGGCGTGCACCTGCCGCGCCGCGGCAAAGAGCTCGCCGGCGCCGTCCGCGGCGCTCATGGCAGCCGCGCGATGAGTTCGACGATCAGGTCGTAATAGGCGTCGGCGTCGCCGTCGCGGACATAGAAGACGTTCTGCGGCCGGTCGGTGATGCGCCAATAGTCCACCGCCGTCATGCCGCGCGTGAGCTGCCCCTGCGTTTCGACCGAGACATTGACGTGCCGGCCGGAGAAGATTTCGGGGCGCAGCAAGAACGCCGGTACGGTGGGACCGTGCAGGGGCGCGCCGGCCCAGCCATATTTGGCAAGGTCGAAGCTCTCCGAGAAGCCGAGCATGGCGGCGACAGCGGCGCCGGCACGGTTGCCGAGCGCGCCCAAGCGCGCCAGCCGCTCGGGCGTCGTTAGCAGCCGATGCGTCACATCGAGCGGCAGCATGGTCATGGGGATACCCGAGCGCAGCACGATATCGGCCGCTTGCGGATCGACATAGATGTTGAACTCGGCCGTCGGCGTGATGTTGCCGACCTCGAAATAGGCGCCGGCCATCATCACGATCTCGGCGATGTGGCCGGCGATGTCCGGCGCCATCACCAGCGCCGTGGCAAGATTGGTGAGGGGCGATTCCGAAAAGATCGTGACGGAGGCCGGCGGCGCGGCGCGCAGCGCCTCGATGATGAACGACACGCCGTGCTGGTCGCGCAGCGGAATTGTGGGCTCGGGCAGATCGGGGCCATCGAGGCCGGTCGGGCCATGCACGTGCTCGGCGGTGACCAGCGGCCCGGCGATGGGACGGGGACAGCCGGCATAGACGCCGATCTCGGGGCGCCCGGCGAGCTCGAGCAGCTTGCGCGCGTTGCGATGGGTATGCTCCAGCGGCGCGTTGCCTGCCGAGGTGACGATGCCGAGAATGTCGAACTCCTCCGGCGCCGCCAGCGCCATGAGCACGGCCACGGCCTGATCCTGGCCCGGATCGGAGATGATGATGGTCTTGCGCATGATGCCCACCGTGCCGTTCAGATGCGATAGAGACGCTCGGCCGTGCCGGCGAACAGAGCACGCTTTTCAGCCAGCGAGAAGCCTGAGACAATATCCAGAAAGGCGTTCCATACGGCGCGATAGCCGGAGTAGAGCGAATCGACCGGGAAGTTGCTGGCGAACGCCGACCGCTCCGTGCCGAAGATCTCGATGATATCGAGCACGAAGGGGCGGATGCGCTCGGTGGTCCAGGCGTGATCGAGCATGCCGAGCCCGGAAATCTTCACCGCGACATTGGGCAGCACGGCGAGGCTGCGCATGCCGGCACGCCACTCGGCGATCCCCTCGGGCGTGCGATCCACCGGCATGCCGCCATGGTTGAGGATAATCTGCGTATCGGGAAACAATGTCGCGATCTCCACCGCCTCCGGCATCTGGCCGGGATAGAGCTGCAGGTCGAACGACAAGCCGTAGCGGGCGAGCGCTGCATAGCCGCGGCGCCAGGCGGCGCTGCGCATCAGCTCGCGCGGCGCCCCGAATGTCAGCACCGCATCGGCGTGCCAGTTCATGATCTGGCGAATACCGCGCAGGCGGGAGAATTGCGCGTGCCCGGCCAGCACAGACTCGACATCGTCGTCCTGGAGCCGCGCATAGGCAACGAACGCCGTCGGCAGGCCATGCGTATCGGCATGGGCGTCGAGCCAGCGCGTCTCACCCACCGGGTCGGTGGGGTCCCAGTCGCATTGCAGATGCACGGTCTTGGTAACCGGCAGGTCGCCAATATCGGCCTTGAGGCTGGGAGCCGTGTAGCTGTGCCGGATCGGGCGGATGTCGCCGCATACCAGTTGCGGCGGCGGCTCCTGCTGCAGCCACGGATAGGAATTGGCCTCGAGATCCCACAGATGATGATGGGGATCGATGATCGGCAGGTCGGCGGGCCAGCTCGCGGAATCGTTCATGGTCTAGTTCCCTCGCTCACGCGTGCTTGTGGCTGCGCACGTCGGCGAAGCTGTAGCCGCTGAGCGGCACCTCGAACCGTGCGCTGTCGCCGTCGAGGCGGAAATCGACGCCGTGCCCCGGCGCCATCGGTGGCGTGGCCATGCCGTCGGCGATGGCCAGCGGGGCCGCGGCGAGCCCGAGCTCATGCAGCGAACCGCCGCCGACATTTTCGAGCACGAGACCATTGTCGATGGCGCACAGCGCGTGCACCGACAGCTCGACGAAGAAGTGCGGCGCCACCGGCCGCCCCCAGGCCGAGGCGAGGTCGGCGATGCGCAGCCACGGCGTGAGGCCGCCGACGCGGGCGATGTCGGGCTGCAACACGTCGACGGCATCGGCACGCAGATAGGCGTGGAATTCTTCCAGCGTGTAGAGGCTCTCGCCAATCGCTACTGGAATGGCGGTCTTCTGGCGCAGCGCGGCATGCGCAGCGACGTCCTCGGATACCATGGGCTCTTCGATCCAGTAGGGGTCGAAGCGCTCGAAGGCCTGGCAGCGGCGCACCGCCTCGGCGAGGTCCCAGCCCTGGTTGGCGTCGAGCAGCAGCCGGTTGTCGGGGCCGATGGCTTCGCGCGCCGCAGCGACACGCGCCATGTCAGCAGCGAGCGCGGGCAGCCCCACCTTGATCTTGAACCATTGGTAGCCGGCGCTGCGCTGGCCCGCCAGCAGCGCATGGATCTCGTCGGGGGCGAGGTGCAGGTCGATGCCGCTGGCATAGGCGGGAATGGTGCTGCGCCCACCTCCCGCCTCGATACCGAGCGGCCGGCCCGATTGCTGGCAACGCAGCTCCCAGAAGGCGATGTCGATGGCCGCCAGCGCCAGCGTGGTCAGCGCCCCCATGCCGGTGCGCCGCAAATGGTTGCGCAGTATGCTCCAGTTGGCGACGACGTAGCGGGCATCCTGACCGACGAGCACGCTGCGGCAATAATCGAGCAACAGCGCGCGCACCGCCGTGCCGCCGACGCCCACCGTATAGCTGAAGCCGCGCGCCACGCGACCGGCCACGGTCAGCTCGACGACGATGATCTCGATGGCCGGCACACGATGGGTGGAATCCTCCCATTTGGTGGCGGGCGGGACGCGAAACAGGCGGACATCGACCTTCTCGATCAGCAGCGGGCCGGCATCGCCGATCGGGGCAAGCGCATTCATCGGGCGACATAGCCCCCGTCAACCATGAGCACGTGGCCGGTAACGAAGGACGCATCGTCGCTGGCGAGATAGGCGATGGCCCTGGCGACCTCTTCGGGCTCGGCCCAGCGGTTCATCGGATGGGAGGCGCGCACCGCGTCCTCGGCCGCCGCCGGGTCGGGCTGGGCGTCGAAATAACGCGTGAGGAACGGGGTGTTGATCGCCCCCGGCCCCACCGCGTTCACACGGACATTGTCGGCAGCGTATTCGACCGCCAACTGGCGGACGAGCTGCACCACGGCGCCCTTAGCGGCGCAGTAGGCGGCCTGCGCCTGCAGGCCCACCAGCCCCGAGATGGATGCCGTGGCAACGATGGCGCCGCGCCTCGCGGCGATCATCGCCGGCAGCACCTTCTGCGACAGCAGGAAGAGCGCCTTGGCGTTGACGTTCAGCACGCGGTCCCAGTCGTCCTCGGAGATATCGAGAATGGCCTTGGGCACGATGTAGCCGGCGTTGGAGACGAAGATATCGGGGTCGCCGAAATGGCTCACCGCCGCCTCGTGCAGGGCCGTCGCGCCGGCCGCGGTCGAGACGTCGGCGACGACACCGAGGGCGCCCTCGGCCGCGGCCACCGCCTCGACCTGCGGCGCCAGATCGCCCACGACGACCTCCGCCCCTTCGGCGCGCAGCAGCTTCAGCGTGCTGAGGCCGACACCGCTGGCGCCCCCCGTCAGCAGGACCCGGCGCCCCGAGAACCGTTGTTCAGCCATCTTCATCGTCCTTTCAGGTTCTGGCGCACATATCCATGATGTGGCGGCGGAAGCGCGCGGCATCGATCGCCTTGATCATGGTGACGTTCTTCTCAAGGCCAGCAAGCCCCACCCAATCGAGCAGGGTCACGCCGCGGCTGATCTCGCCGCCGAGCTCGACCGACATGTGCATCTCGGCCTGCTCCAGCGTCTCGTCGGGAAACAGCGGCACGGTGACGCCAATGATGTCGGAGTGAATGGCGCCGCCGATCCCCTCGACGCCCTCGGTGTATTCGTAGAGCGTCTGCGTCACGCGGTGGAAGAACTTCGCCACCGGCGTGTCCATGCGGCCGATCTCGGCGCGCTCGGCATGCGACAGCACGGCATCGCGCTTGGCCGTCTCCCATGGCGTGACGACGAGCGGCACGCGCGAGCGCAGCACGATATCCGTCGCCTCGGGATCGACCCAGACGTTGAACTCGGCCCCCATGGTGATGTTGCCCACCGCGTAAAGCGTCGTGCCCATGAACCAGATCTTCTTAATGAGCGGACCGATCTCAGGCGCCTTGGTCAGGGCAAGCGCGATGTTGGTCAGCGGCGCCAGCGCGATGATCTCGATCTCGCCCGGATGGGCCTTGACCAGCTCGATGATGGCATCGACCGCATGGACGCCCGACGGCGGCGTCGTGGGGTCGGGAAACCAGGCGCCGCTCATGCCGTCGGGCCCGAAGACCTCGGGGCAGGAACGGAAGCGCTTCTGCAGCGGCTCGCGGCAGCCGGGATGCACCGGCACGCTCTGCGCCTTGCCGATCAGCTCGAGCGTATAGAGCGCATTCTTGACGAGCTGGTCGAACTGGATGTTGCCGCAGTTGATGGTAACGGCGTGCACATGGATGTCGGGCTGCTGCAGCACCATGATCATGGCCAGCGCGTCGTCGGCGGCGGTATCGGTGTCGATGATGACCTGGCGCATCGCAAACTCCTAGGCGAGAGAGGTCGAGCTCGTATTCCGCTGGCGCAGGGCGACGAGGAACAGCGAGACGAGGGTGGCGAGATAGGGCAGCATCTGGGGAAGCTGCGGCGGGATGTCGGCCTGCTGCAGCTTGATGCCGATGCCGTCGGTCATGCCGAACAGGATGGCGGCGAGCAGCAATATCCAAGGGCGCTGGCCGACGAGCAGCACGATGGCAAGAGCAACGAAGCCGCGCCCCGCCGACATGCCCGAGCTGAACAGGGTCAGCGAGCCGAGCGCGAGCTGCGCGCCGGCGAGGCCGCACAACATGCCGCACACGATCTGCACGCCGAGCCGCAGCCGGTTGACGTTGAGCCCGGCGCTGCGCAACGCATCGGGATTCTCGCCCATGGCGCGGATGCGCAGGCCGAGCCGCGTACTGCGCAGCACATAGGCCCAGGCGAGCACCGCGACGAGGGCGAACCAGGCGAGCCAGGTCTGCCCGGTGAGCAGCGGGCCGAGCAGCGGCAGGTCGGCGAGCGGCCCTACCGGGACGATGGGAATGCCATGCAGGTCGGGGCTCGAAAACGAGCCGCGCACCCCGAAGATGACGCCGAGCAGGAACACGGTGAGCGCGGCGAGCAGCACGTTGTAGGCGATGCCGACGAGAAAGACATTGCCGCGCAGCGTAACGATCAGCAGGCCGAACAGGCCACCCAGCACGCCGCCGGCGATGAGCGCGGCGAGAATGCCAAGCCAGGGCGAGCCGAGCAGGAAGCTGCCGGCAACGGCGGCGAAGGCGCCGCCCAGCATCAAGCCTTCGAGCGAGATGTTGAGATCGCCGGCGGTCAGGCTGATCTGGCCGCCCAGCCCCGCATAGACGATGGGGATGGCATAGGCGACGGCCGAGGCCAGAATGAAGATGACGAGATCCATCAGCGCTCTCCCCCTGCCCCGCGCGGTCGCAGCAGCGCGCGCGCAACGCTGCCGGCAAGGCGCATCAGCATGTCGAGCAGGCCGGCCCGCACAGCGACGCCGAGGATGACGGCAGCGATGATGACCTGCGCGAATTCGGATGGGATGCCCGTCGCCTGCTCGACGCCATCGGCGGCCAGCAGCATCCAGGAATAGGCGAGCGACCACAGGAAGACGGCGATGACACGATAGCGCGCCACCATGGCGATCAGGATGCCGTCGAAGCCGAGCCCGATCGCGAGGTTGGCGAAGTAGCGGTGCTGGGTGGCGGCAACCATGAAGGCGCCGGCCAGCCCAGCCAGGAAGCCGCTCGAGGTCATGACCAGCATGGACAGGCGCTCGACGCGAATGCCGGCGGCCCGCGCGACGCTCGGACTCTGGCCGAGCAGCGTCCAGTCGTCGCCGAGCTTGGAGCGTTGCAGCAGCCAATACATGGCGCCGGCAAGCGCCAGGGCGATAAACAGCCCCCAGGTCAGCTCGGTGCCGGGCAGCAGCGTCGGCAGCTCGGCCGTTTCGAGGATCTTCTGCATGGCGCCGTTGAAGCGCTTGGGGTCGCGGAAGGGATAGATCGCGAGATAGGCGGCAACGAGCACGACGACGTAGTTGGCGAGCAGCGTGCTCACCACCTCATCGACGCGGAAGGCGACGCGCAGCCAGCCCAGCAGCGCCGCGACGAGGCCGCCCGCGACGCCGCCCGCCAGCAGCGTCAGCGTGATGTGGAGCGGCGCCCACAGGGGCCCGACATGGGCCCCGACGATGGAGCCCAAGGCGGCGCCGATGATCAATTGACCCTCGAGGCCGAGATTGTAGAGGCCGCCACGGAAGCTCGCGGCCGCGCCGAGGGCGACGATGGTGAGCGGCAGGCTGAGCGCAACGAAGCCGGCGACCTCGTAGCTGCCGGAAAAGGTCTGCCGGAACGCAGCGGCACCGGCCGCCAGAGGATCGGCACCCGCCCAGGCGATGGCGATGGCCGAGAGCGCCAGGATCAGCGCGAGCGTGCCCAGCCCCTCGCCGACGCCGGCGACGAGCGGGCTTGACCAGATGCGCTTCGTACGCCTGTCGGCTTCACGCGGCACGGCGCCCCCCGGTCATGAGCGCGCCGGCATCGCGTGGCGTGCTGGCGCGCGGATCGAGCTCGGCGACGACGCGGCCGGCGAACATGACGACGATCCTGTCGGCATTGGCGAAGAGCTCGTCGAGATCGGCCGAGAGCAGCAGCACGCCGGCGCCGGCGTCGCGGGCGGCGCGTACGCGCTCGAACAGGGCATGGCTGGCGCCGATGTCGATGCCGCGCGTTGGCTGGCCGAGCAGGATGAGGCGGGGCGCGGCGGACAGCTCGCGCGCGAAGATGAGCTTTTGCTGGTTGCCTCCCGACATGGCGGCGCACAGCACGTCGGGATCGGGCGGGCGAACGTCGAAGGCCTGCATCTGCCGCTCGACATGGGCGCGATCGGCGGCGCCGATGCCGCGCCGCAGCCAGCCAAGGCCGCCCTGGGGACGGCGCGTTGCGAGGAAGCACTCGGCCGCCGTCGAGCCGAGCGCCATCGCATCGCGGTGGCGGTCCTCGGGCACATAGGCGAGGCCGGCGGCACGGCGTTCGGTCACGCCGTCGCCGGTGACGTCGCGCCCCATCAGCCGGATGGTTCCGGCGGTCGGCGCGGTGACCCCGGCGACAAGCTCCAGCAGCTCGGACTGGCCGTTGCCTTCGATGGCGGCGATGCCGACGATCTCGCCGGCCCGCACCGCGAGATCGACGGCAGCGAGCGCGGGGTGGCCGAGGCCGGCAGCGCTGCACACGCCGGCCAGCTCAAGCAGGGTGTCGCCTGGCGCGCCGGCGGCGGCCGCACCCGCGCCCGGCAGCGCGGTGCCGACCATCAGCTCGGCCAGCTCCGCCACATTGGTGGCGGCTGTATCGAGCGTGCGAATGGACCGGCCGCGCCGCATCACCGTGACGCGATCCGAAAGGGCGAGCACCTCGCGCAGCTTGTGCGAGATGAAGATGATGGCGATGCCGCTGTCGCGCAGGAGGCGCAGCCGGGCGAAAAAGGTATCCACCTCGGCAGGGGCGAGCACCGCGGTGGGCTCGTCGAGGATGAGGATGCGGGCGCCGCGATAGAGCGCCTTGAGGATTTCGACGCGCTGGCGGGCGCCGATCGGCAGGTCGGCGACCGGCATGTCGAGCGGCACGCTGAGGTCGAAGCGCTGCATCAGCGCCGCGACCACGCGCTTCGCGTCGGCCGGCGTCGAACGCCATGCGTTCCCCGGCTCATAGCCCAGAACGATGTTCTCAGCGGCATTCAGCCGGGGTGCGAGCATATAGTGCTGGTGCACCATGCCGATGCCGAGCGCGATGGCATCACGCGAATTGCGCAGGGTGCGCACCGCGCCATCAATGCGGATGGTGCCGCTATCGGGCCGGAGCAACCCGTAGAGCATAGCCATCAACGTCGATTTGCCAGCACCGTTCTCGCCGACGATGGCGTGGATCTCGCCATCACGCAGATCGAAGCTGACATCGGTGTTGGCCGCGATCGCGCCGAATCGCTTGCTCAGCGATTCGACGACGACGCGACGCGGTCCGGCGGCATCGGCATGCGGGAGTTCCATGTCGGCAGCCGGACCGTTCGAACTCACAGGGCGGAGCGGACTTCGATCGCGCCCGACGAGATATCGGCCGCCAGCCCGTCAAGCTCGGCACGCACCGCGTCGGAGACCAGCGCAGGATCAGTCACCACCGCGAGGCCGCCTTCCTTGATGCCCTCAGAGGTCTGGAAGCCCTTGGCCAACGCTCCCGAAATGAGGTCGCGCGTGACGTGGTCGATGGTGAGATCGACATTCTTCAGCATGCTGCCAGGCACGTAGCCGGGGGCCAGCCATGACTGGTCGAAGCCCGCGCCGAGCGCGAAACCGGCACCGCCGCCGCGCACATTGTCGAAACCGCCTTCGCCGGAAAGGCCGGCATACTGGTAGTTGATGTCCGAGCCCTCCTGATTGAGCGACTGGTTGATGGCCTTGCCCTTGGCCGGATCGGTGAACGAGCCGACATAGGCGGACACCACCTTGATCTCGGGATCGACGGCGGCAGCGCCCTGCTCGTAGCCCGCCTGGCAATCGCGGATCACCGGCGCGTCAACGCCGCCGACGAAGCCGATCACCTTGTCGGGGTTGGCGCCCTCGATGCCGCTGGTCGTCACCCGGCCGGCGAGCGCGCCGACGAGGAAGCAGCCTTCCGAATCGCGGTAGCCCACGGAGCTCACCGAGCTGTCGTCGAGCTTGGAATCGATGAAGATGAAATGTGCGTCGGCATTGGCTTCGGCGGCCTCGAGCATGGCGTCGATGGCCTCGAAGCCGAGCACGAAGACGAAGTCGTTGGCGCGGCCGGCGTCGCTGAGCTGGCGGAAGAACTTGTCGGCCTGCAACCGCCCCTCATAGGTGGAGACCGTGGCGTCATAGTTCTTCTCGATGAGGTCCTTGCCGCCCAGGGCGATGTCGAAGAAGGCCCGGTCGCCGAAGGAATCGGCGACAAAGATGCCGACCTTCGGACCATCGGCGAGAGCAGCGCCCGCGCACAGCAGCGTAGAGCCGAGCAGCGCGCCACCCAGAATGGCGGACAATTTGGCTGGATGATTCATACATTTACCTCCCTGTCGATTGACATCGATGTCAATTCACAGAACACTAAATGACATCGGTGTCAATGGACAATACTCGGATTGACACCGATGTCAATCCAGCGTCTCTGGGAGGCGGAGGGAAAATGACCCGTCGGCCGAGTGTCAGCCTCAAGACCATTGCGGAGCGCGCCGGGGTATCGACGATCACGGCGTCGCGTGCCCTGCGCGGCATGCCGATCGTCAACGAGAAGACGCGCCGGCAGATCACCGAGATCGCCACCAGCCTCGGCTACGTGCCCAACCGCATCGCCAGCAGCCTGCGCTCGCAGCGCTCGGGGCTGATCGCGCTCATCGTGCCCACCGTCGCCGGCTCGATCTTTTCGGAAACGGTCGAGGCGATTTCGCGCCGGCTCGTCGCGGCGGGCTACCAGACGATCATCGGCGAATCGACCTACGACATCGGCCAGGAGCAGGCCGTGCTCGAATCGCTGGTGCAGCGGCGGCCCGACGCCATCATCATCGCCGGCACCAATCATACGCCGGCGACGCGCACCATCCTCGAGGCGCTGGGCATTCCGGTCATCGAAATCTGGGAGCTGACCGACACGCCGGTCGATAGCGTCGTGGGGTTTTCCAACTTCCACGCGGCTTATGATTTCACCAGGGCGCTGATCGAGAAGGGCTATCGCCGTTTCGCGATGGCCTCGGGCCCGGTCGAGCAGGAAAACCGCGCCTCCCTGCGCGCTGACGGCCATTACAAGGCGCTGGCCGAAGCCGGGATCGACCCCGGAGCCGCGATCGTCATCCCGCACTTCCTCGGCATCCTGCACAGCGGCCAGAGCCTGCTCGCCTTCGTCCGGGACCACCCGGAAATCGACTGCCTGTTCTGCACCAACGAGCTGATCGCCATCGGCGCCACGGTGCAGTGCCGACGCGCGGGGATCGACGTGCCCGGCGATATCGCCATCGTCGGCTTCGGCGATGTCGAAGCCTGCTCCATCATCGAGCCCCCGCTCACCACGGTGCACATCAACGGCACCGAAATGGGCCGCAACGCCGCGCAACTGGTGCTCGACCGACTGGGCGGGCGCGGCGCGGCGGGCGCGCGCATCGATGTGCGCTACGCCTTCAGGTGGCGGGGCACCGCCTAGCCGCGGAGCGGTTTCAGAACGCCGAGGCGCTGTGTGGACGAGATTGAATTCCGTTTTCCTCGGCGGTCGGGCGCGCTAGGAACGGGTGTGGATTTTTCGGGGATAGACGGCATCGTCAGCGACATGGACGGGGTGCTGTGGCGGGGCGACAGCGCCCTGCCCGGCCTTGCCGAGCTGTTCGCCTTCGCGCGCGAGAGAGCGCTGCCGGTGGCGCTGGCGACCAACAACAGCGCCAAGTCGCAGCGCGAATATGTGGGCAAGCTCGAGCGGCTCGGGGTCGCGGGCGTGCGCGAAAGCCAGATCGTGACCTCGCGAGTCGCCACTGTCGATTATCTGCGCCGGCACCACCCTGCCGGCAGCACCGTTTACGTCATCGGCAGCCCAGGGCTGTCGGAGATGATCGCGGCGGCAGGCTTCGTCGTCGCCACGGCGGCGGAGATCGTGGTCGTCGGCCTCGATACCGCGCTCACCTACGACAAGCTGGCGCGCGCCGCGCTGTGCATCCGCGCCGGCGCCAGCTTCATCGGCACCAATGGCGACGTGGCGCTGCCCGGCGAAGGCGGGCTCCTGCCGGGCGCCGGCAGCATCCTCGCGGCGCTCGAAGCGGCGACCGGCGTTGCCCCTACAATCATCGGCAAGCCGCAGCCGGCCATGTTCGAGGCGGCGCTGCATGTGCTCGGCACCGTGGCGGAACGCACGCTGATGCTCGGCGACCGGCTCGCCACCGACATCGCCGGGGCGCGGCGCGCCGGGCTCAAGGCGGCGCTGCTGCTGACGGGCGTCACCACGGCGGCCGACATCGCGGCCTCGGGGTTTACCCCCGACGCGACCTATCCCGACCTGCCGGCGCTCCTCGCCGACTGGCGACGCAGCGTCTAAGGCACCGGCTGGAGGAAGGGCGGAATTTCGGGCTGGTGGTGCCGGCGCACCTCGTCGATACGGGCGATGCCCTTGACGCAGGAGGCCTGCAGATGCGCGCGCAGCGCCCCGGCCGCGGCTTCGGTGGCGCCCTGCAGCAAGAGCTCGACGACGATACGGTGCTCGGCGAGGAACGGCTCGACCTCGGGCGGCCCCAGATAGCGCTTCAGCAAATGATTGGTGGCGAGCAGCGGCAACTGGCTGGTGCGCAGCGCCGCAAGCAGCCGGCGGTTGGGCGTCCGCTCGAGGAAATCGACATGCAGCCGCCGCTCATAGCCGTCGAGCTCCTCGATCGGCACGTCGGGATAGCGCTGCTCGCCGCGGCGCAGCGTGTCGCGCATGGCCGCGAGGTCGGCGGGAACGAGGAACGGCGCCGCCCCGGCCAGCGCGGCGGGCTCGAGCTGGATGCGCACTTCGTAGAGGTCGCGCATCAATTCCTCCGAGAGCGCCGGCACCTGCGAGGACGAGCGCCCCAGCCGCTCGACCAGGCCGCGCTCCTGCAAGCGCGCGAGCAAATCGCCGGTGACGGTGCGGCTCACGCCGTAATATTCGGCCATGCCGAGCTCGATGATCTTGAAGCGGCCGAAGGGCATGGCGGCGATGAGGTCGCGCTCGACGCGCTCGTAGATCTTCTCCCAGCTCGCCCGGCCGCGCGCCAGCTCCTGCACCGATTCGGGGATGGCGAGGCGCGGCGTCTCCGGCGGCGGCTCCGGCACGGTGCCGGGCACGCGGAAGCCGCGGCTTTCGAGGCGTTCGAGCTTGCCGCGCTCGGCCAATTCGCGCAGGGCCCGGCCGACCGGCACGCGGCTCACCGCGAACTCGGCGGCGAGCGCCGTCTCGCGCAGCAGCATGCCAGCCCTGAGGCGGCCCGAGGCGATATTGGCCTCGACCACCTTGTAGACGGCGGCGTGCAGCGTCAGGTCTTCGCCGGCGGGCGCGTCAGGCGAACTCATGCAGCCTCGTGCGATGTTGTGCGATCCACTCCCAATCATAGCGAATCCCAAGGCCGGGGCCAGCCGGCACCGGCACGCAGCCATCGGCGCCCACCGCTTCGAGGTCGTCGGAATAGCCATCGGCATAGCAGGGCGGCAGCGGGTTGCGGGCGCAGGGGCCGACCAGCGCCACCTCGTAGAAGCTGGTGTTGCGCGTCGCCGCCATCAGCGCCCGGTGCGCCGGGCCGCAGGCGTGAATCTCGACATCGAGGCCGAGCGCCTCGGCAAGGTGGCCGACCTTGCGCGCGCCGGTGAGGCCCATGTCGTATTCGGGATCGGAGCGCAGCAGGTCGGTGCCGCCGGCGATGGCGAAATCGGCCTTGGGCTCGATGCCGCGCACATGCTCGGTCTGCAGCACCGGCGTGCGAATCAGCTCGCGCAGCTTGCGATGGGCGAAGGCCGAGGTGCCGGTGTCGCGGAAGGGGTCCTCGATCCAGCGGAAGCCGGCGGCGTCGCAGGCGCGGCCGACGCGCACGGTATCGGCGAAGCTGCGCAACTGGCAGGCCGGATCGAGCATCAGCGCCATGCGGTCGCCGACGGTTTCGCCGAGGCGGCGGATGGTCTCGATCTCTTCCTCGACATCGGCCTCGTACCAGCCATGCATCTTGAACGCACGATAGCCGAGACCGTAGCAGTGCTCGGCGAAGGCGACATAGGCCGCCGGGCTCGACAACCCGCCATTGCGGTCGCCATGCGTGGTGCTGGCATAGGCGGGCAGGCGCTGCCGCCAGCCGCCGAGCAGGGTGGCGACGGACAGGCCGGTGGCCTTGCCCATGAGATCCCACAGCGCGATGTCGAGATAGCCGTGCCCCATATGATCGTACTGGCGCAGCGCTCGCTTGAACTCGTCATAGAGCCGCTCGCGCTCGAAGGCGTCCTGGCCGAGCAGGTGCGGCGCGAGCAGCAGGGTCTGGGCCAGCGACGGGCCGGTCGCCCCCCACAGCCCGACATATTCGCCGCGCCGGTTGCCTTCGGCCTCGATGGCGACGGCGAACTTGCTGAGGCGCGTGCGCTGACCGGGGGCCTGCACCAGATCAAAGCCGCCGGCATCGAAGCCGATATTGTCGACCTCGTAGGTGAACTCGTGCACCTCCACCCTGGTGATGCGCGGCATGGCAAACCTCCGAATACTGAACGCATTATGCGTGACGCAAGGTGAGCATTAATGCAATATGCCGCGTGATCACGGTGATCAAAAATGTATCTTGCGTTCAATAATCGCTAAGCGTACTAGTCGAACGCTGCTCCCGCGAGGGGTGGCTGCAGGAGGAACCCATGCCCAGACTTACCGCACGCTGCACTGTCGCAGTCTCGTTCTTGGCCGCTTGTCTTGCCTCGTCCGCCGCCCTTGCGGCGGATTCCGACCTCACCATGGTGATCTACGGCACCACCGGAAACCCGTTCTGGGCCAAGGTGGTCGCGGGCGCCGAAGAAGCCGCCGCCAATCTCGGCGCCAAGGTGACCATCCAGTTCGCCAACGACGACCCGGTGCAGCAGAACCAACTCGTCGAGACCGCCATCGCCCGCGGCACCACCGGCATCGGCCTGTCCATCAATGTCGATGACGCCTATGACGGCATCGTCGCCAACGCCCGCGCCGCCGGCATCCCGGTCGTCGCCTTCAACGTCGATGACAGCCAGGGCGCCGCCGGCAATGCACGGCAGGCCTTCGTCGGCCAGGACTTCCGCGAGGCCGGCTACCTCATCGGCAAGACGGTGGCCGACGCCGCCGGGCTCGGCGCGGGCGACAAGGCCGTCTGCCCGGTGGAGCACCCCGATGCGGTCTACGCCGTCGAGCGCTACGAGGGCGTCGCCAGGGCGCTCGCCGACGTCGGCGCCGAATGCGAGATCCTCGGGACGGGCGGCGTCAGCCTCGAGGACACGCTGACCAAGCTGACGCAATATCTCGTCGGCCACGCCGACGTGAAGGCGGTGGTCGGGCTCGGCGGCATGCCGACCGAGATGGCGCCCAAGGCGGTGAGCGATGCCGGCCTCAGCATCCCCAATGGCGGCTTCGACCTCAGCGAGGTTATCATCCAGAACGTGATCGACGGCCAGACGCTGGCGACCGTCGATCAGCAGCCCTTCTATCAGGGCTACATGACGGTGACGCAGCTTTACTACGCCAACAAGTACGGCCTGACGCCGGCGAGCATCAACACCGGCGCCGCGCTCGTCGAAAAGGGCAACGCCGAGCAGGTGCTCGCCCTTTCCGGCACCGTCCGCTAGCCTCAGCGCCGCGCCGGGCGACACCGGCGCGGCTTCTCACCGAAAGGCCGCGTGCCCATGACCGACACCGCCGCCCCCGCGCCGAGCGCCCTCGTCGCCGCGCTGCGCGCGCTGCGCCGCCATCCGAGCGTCAACGTGCTGGTCGTGTTCATCCTGCTGCAGCTCTGCTGCATCGCCGCGAGCCTGCTGCTGCAGGGACAGTTCCGCTATCTGAGCGAGCCCAACATCCAGACGCTGCTGCGCGCCATTCCGCAGCTCGGCATCATCGCGCTCGGAGTCGGCCTTTTGATGATCGCCGGCGAGTTCGACCTGTCGGTGGGGGCCGTCTTCACCTTCTCGGCGCTGATCATGGCCGACGTCTTCAACCTTGGCGTGCCGCTGCCGCTGGCGCTCGTCGCCGCGCTCGCCGCCGGCGCCGTGGTCGGCGTCATCAACGGCCTATTGGTGCTGCGCTTCGGCATCACCTCGTTCATCGCCACGCTCGGCACCATGATGGTGCTGCGCGGCGTCATCCTGTTCATCTCCAACGCGCAGAGCAGCTCGTTCCGGCCCGACGCGCTGTTCCAGACGCTGCTCACCGGCCAGCTCGGCATCGTGCCGGCACAGTTCCTGTGGCTCGTGGCGCTGACCATCGGCGCCTATCTGCTGCTCGAACGCCACCGCTTCGGCAACCACATCTTCGCCGTCGGCGGCAATGCCGACGCCGCCAACGCTGTCGGCGTGCGCGTCGGCCGCGTCAAGCTCACCGCCTTCGTTCTGTCCTCGGCGATGGCGACGCTGGCCGGTATCTTCTCGACGACGCGCGTCAACTCGGTGTCGCCGATCCAGGGACAGGGACTGGAATTGCAGGCCATCGCCGCCTGCGTCATCGGCGGCGTGGCGCTCAGCGGCGGGCGCGGCTCGGTGCTCGGCATCTTCCTCGGCGCCGCGCTGATCTACACCGTGCAGGACGTGCTGCTCCTGACCGCGGCACCGGGCTATTATCTCGACGCCTTCGTCGGCTTCATCATCATCATCGCCGCGATCCTCAACCTGCATGTGCTCGGCAAGGAGTAGCAAGTGACCGAACTGTCGCCGGCCGGCACGCCGCTGATCTCGCTGCGCAACATCGTCAAGCGCTACGGCAACCATCACGCCCTCGACGGGCTCGACTTCGAGATCCGCGGCAACGAGGTGGTGGGGCTGCTCGGCGACAACGGCGCCGGCAAATCGACGCTCATCCGCATGCTGTCGGGCATCGCCCCGCCGACCTCGGGCGAGGTGCTGAGCGATGGCCGGCCGGCGAGCCTCGGCTCGCGCGCCGAGTCGGCGCACATCGGCATCGAGACCATCTACCAGGACATCGCCATGATCGGCGCGCTGTCGATCTATCGCAACATGTTCCTCGGCCGCGAGCTGACCACGCAACTGGGCTTTCTCGACCGGCGCGAGATGCGGCGGCTGACCGTGGACATCCTGCGCCGCTCGGTAGAGATCGCCGGCATCGACGACCCCGACAAGCCGGTCTCGGCGCTGTCGGGCGGGCAGAAGCAGGCCGTCGCCATCGCCCGCGCGGTGCATTTCCACAAGCGCATGCTGCTGCTCGATGAGCCGACCAGCGCGCTGTCGGTACGCGAGACGGAGAACGTGCTGCGCTACATCACCGAGCTGCGCAGCACCGGCGTCTCCTGCGTGTTCGTGACCCACAACCTCTATCACGCGCACCAGGTCTGCGACCGCTTCGTGGTGCTGGCGCGCGGCCGCAAGGTGCTCGACGCGCCCAAGCGGGATACCAGCATCGAGGACCTCACCCGCCTCATTGTCGCCCACTAGACCGGGAGTTGCCCATGATCGTCGATGCGCATCATCATTTCTGGGACCCGGCCCGCGGCGACTATCACTGGATGTCGCCGGACGTGCCGGTGCTCGCGCGGCCCTATGGGCCCGACGACATGGCGCCGCTGCTGCGCCGCGCCGGCGTCGATCGTACCGTGCTGGTACAGGCGGCGCAGACCGAGGCCGAGACGGACTACCTGCTCGAGCTCGCGGCCAGAACGCCGTTCATCGCCGGCGTCGTCGGCTGGCTCGATTTCGAGGACCCGGCGTTCGAGGACAAGCTCATGCGCCTCATGGCGCGGCCGAAATTCGTCGGCCTCAGGCCCATGCTGCAGGACCTCGCGGACGACGCATATATCGTACGGCCCACGGTGCTGGCCAATCTGCGGCTGCTCGTCGCACACGACCTGGCGTTCGATTTCCTGACCTTCCCCCGCCATCTGCCGCAGGTGCGGCGCGTGCTCGCCGAGGTGCCGGGCCTGCGCGCCGTCATCGATCACGTCTCGAAGCCGCCGATCGCCAGCGGCGAGCTCGCGGGCTGGGCCGCGCAGATGGCGGCTGTCGCGGAGTTCCCCAATGTCTTCTGCAAGCTCTCGGGCATGGTCACCGAAGCCAAGCCCGACGCCTGGCGGCCGGCCGATCTGGCGCCGGTGGTGCGCCACGTGCTGGCGGCGTTCGGGCCGGAGCGGGTGATGTTCGGCTCCGACTGGCCGGTGTGCCTGCTCGCCGCCAGCTATGCCGAGGTGATGAACGCGCTGCGCGGCATCGTCGGGCCGCTGCTCGACGAAGCGACGACGGCGCGGGTTTTCGGCGGCAACGCCATCGCCTTCTACAAGCTCGAGGTGTGACATGGCCGGCCCCTCCATCGCGCTGCTCGGCGCCGGCATCGTCGCCGAGCTCTATGCCAAGGCGTTCGAGCGGGGCGTTGCGGCACGCTTCGCCGGCGTCTTCGACCCCGACGCGCACCGTGCCGGGCGGCTGGCGAAGCGCCTCGGCGGCCGGACCTATGCGAGCCGCGAGGCGATCCTTGCCGACGGCTCGGTCGATGCCGTGCTGGTGCTGAGCCCCAACCATTGCCATTTCGACGATGCGCGCGCCGCGCTGGCGGCGGGCAAGCACGTGCTGATCGAAAAGCCCGTGGCCGAGACGCATGCCGAGCTGGCGGAATTGCAGGCCGCGGCGCAGGCAGCCGGCCGCGTCTGCATGCCAGCCCACAACTATATCTATATGGAACCGGTCATCAGGCTGCGGCGCCTGATCGCCGAAGGCCGCTTCGGTACGCTGGCAAGCCTTTGGATTCTCTACAACATCTTCCATCCCGAGGACGTCGCCAAGCGCTATGGCGGGGTGCTGCGCGAAGTTGCCGTGCACCACGCCTATTCGCTGCTGTTTCTCGTCGGGCGGCCGCGCACGGTCGCGGCGCATGCCACGCGCCTCCACTACGAGCAGCTCGACGCCGAGGATCAGGTGTTGCTGACCTGCACCCTGGACGGCGGCGCGCTGGCCAATCTATGGGTGAGCTTTGCCGCCTCGGACCGCACCAGCGATCCGTGGACGGTGCTCTACAAGGCGCTCGGCACGCGCGGCGGCACGAGCTTTTCCTGGAGCGACTCGCTGTTCGACGACGAGGGCGGGCCGGCCTGGGGCATCACCAATTACGTCGATAGCTTCCATCTCGAGCTGCAGACCTTCGCCGCGGAGATCGCCGGCACGGCGCATATGCTCTCGACGCTGGCCGATGCGGGCGACGCGCTGCGCATCATCGAGGCGGCCGAGCGCTCCCTGCGCGAGGACGGGCGCGCGGTCGCCGTCGCTTACGACTAGCCCCCTCCCCGCCACTCTACAAATATTGCCCGTATCGCGGCGCGCCGTCCGCGAACGGCAAGAATCCACCCGGAGCATTACTTCGGTAGGATTCCATTTACCTCTCTATAGAGGTCAAGAAACAAATATTGCCAGCATTCGTTTTTTTAACTCGCTGTTTCCAACAGAGCGGCAGAACTGGCATGACAAGTAAGTCGTGCTGACCCGGAAGGCCGGCCGGATGCCCAGGATGGGACCATGACAATCATCGAGCGGTTTACCCGCTTCATGTCGCTCCACTCAGACAATGCGGAGCTGATGCAAGAGCAGTACCGGGCCTATTCCCGGCAGATGCCGATGATGTACCTCATCCTCACGGCCAGCACCTGGGGCCTGGCGCTGAGCCATGTGACGCTGGCGCCGTGGTGGCTGACGCTGATGTGGCCCAGCGTCCTCACCGTGCTGTCGATCGTGCGCGTCGTCCATTGGTGGCGGAAGCGCGAGGTGGTGTTCGACACCGCCGCCGCGACCAAGGCCATGCGCGTCACCTATATCGCCGCGGTCATCATCACCATCGCCTTCGCGGGCTGGGCCTTCGCGCTCTATCCGTATGGCGACGCCTATGCGCGCTCGCACGTCGCCTTCTACCTCGCCATCGTCATGATGGCCTGCATCTTCTGCCTCATGTATGTGCGGCCGGCCGCCTTCACCGTGGCGGCCATGGTCAACTTCCCCTTCATCGGCTTTTTTCTCTTCACCGGCCAGCCGACCTTCATCGCCATCGCCATCACCGTGGCGTTCGCCTCGGTCGGCATGATGCTGGTGGTGCTGACCAATCACCGCACCTTCGAGCACATGGTGCTGTCGCAGCAGCGCAGCAACAGCCTCAGCCAGGAAAACCTGCGCCTCGCCAATGTCGACAGCCTGACCGACTTGCCCAACCGGCGCAGCTTCTTCGCCAATTTGACCGAGAAGGTCGCGCGCCACGAGGGTACCGACACCAAGATCGTGGCCGGGCTGCTCGATCTCGACGGCTTCAAGCCGGTCAACGACACCTACGGCCATGCGGTGGGCGACGCGCTGCTGCGGCAGATCGCGCTACGGCTGCGCGACGGGGTCGGCCCCGAGGTCGAGGTGTTCCGGCTCGGCGGCGACGAGTTCGCCCTGATCTTCGTGACCGACGATGTCGGCGACGCGCTGGAACAGGCCTATGACCTGTGCGCGGCGCTGCGCCAGCCTTTCAAGCTCGCCACCTGCACGGCGCGGATTTCGAGCACCGTCGGGCTGGCCGTCTACCCCGACATGGCGGGCAGCGCCGAGGATTTGTTCGAGCGCGCCGACTATGCGATGTACCGCGCCAAGCGCGGCGCAGGCCGCGGCGAGGCCTGGCTGTTCAGCGCCGAGGACGAGGCCGAGATCCGGCGCTCCAGCATCATCGAGCAGGCGCTCAAGGTGGCCGATCTCGACCAGCAACTGTCGCTGATGTTCCAGCCCATCGTCGATGTGCACAGCGACCAGATCGTCGGCTTCGAGGCGCTGGCGCGCTGGCAGAGCCCCGAGCTCGGCCAGGTATCGCCGGCCGAGTTCATCCCGATCGCCGAGCAGGCCGGGCTCATCACCTCGCTCACCACGACGCTGCTGAGCAAGGCGCTCGCCGTCGCGGCGGGCTGGCCGGAGCGCATCCGGCTGTCGTTCAACCTCTCCGTCTTCGACATCTCGTCGCCCGAGAGCCTGCTGCGCATCACCTCGCTGATCGGCAAGTCCGGCGTGTCGCCGGCGCGCATCGAGTTCGAGATCACCGAGACCGCGATGGTGAGCGATTTCGCCGCCATCCTCGCGGCCGTCGATACGCTGAAGCGGATCGGCGTTTCCATCTCGCTCGACGATTTCGGCACGGGCTATTCGAGCCTCAGGCAGGTGCATCAGCTACCGCTCGACAAGCTCAAGATCGACCGCTGCTTCGTGAGCGACATCGACACCAACGAGGCCAGCCAGAAGATCGTCAAATCGCTGATCTCGCTGTGCAACGACCTGAACCTCGCCTGCGTGGTCGAGGGCGTGGAGACGCGGGGCGAGCTCGATGCCATCCGCACGCTCGGCGGCAAGCTGGTGCAGGGCTACTATTACGGCACGCCGACGCGGCCCGAGGAGCTGATGATGCTGGTGCAGCGCGCCGCGCCCTACGCCCCCGCGCGCCTTGCGGCGAGCGCCTAGCGACGGAGCCCGGAGATGTTTCCGTTCCTGCAAAAGATCGTCGCCTGGTTCGTGCCGGCGCACATGGCGGACGACATCCACACGCGCAAGCGCGCGCAGATGTTCGTCATCAGCCACATCTTCGGGCCGCTGATCGCGACGCCGATCCCGGTGTTCCTGTGGATCGCCGACCCCACGCCCAACCCGCACGTGCCGATCCTCGCCGCCTCGATCTACGGCTTCTGGCCGTTCCTCGCGCTACTCAAGCTGTTGCCGCGCGCCTATACGCCGCTGGCGCTGCTCAGCGTCATCAACCTCACCTTCTGCATCATGTGGGGCACGTATAATTACGGCGGGGCGAGCTCGCCCTTCCTCGTCTGGTTCGTCCTGACGCCGCTGCTCGGCTTCATGTATCTGGGCTCGACATGGCTGGCGCGCGGCTTCGTCTTCGCGCAGGTGATCCTTGCCATCGCGGCGCTCTACGTCATCTACCTGTTCGGCGATTTTCCCGTCTACATCCCGGTCGAGGACATGGTGGTGGCCGGGCTGCTCTCGGCGGCCGGCGCCAATATCTACGTGTTCATGATGGCGGCCTATTACGCGGTCGTCGTCGATGAGCAGTCCGAGCTGATCCGTGAGGTCGGCCGACGCCAGGCCGCCCTCAAGGAGCTGATGCTCGCCAAGGAGGCGGCCGAGCGCGCCAATGGCGCCAAGTCGGAATTCCTCGCCAAGATGAGCCACGAGCTGCGCACGCCGCTCAACGCCGTGCTCGGCTATTCGGAAATCCTGCTCGAGGATGCCGAGCTCGAAGGGCGCGGCGAGCAGATCGCCGACCTCACCAAGATCAGCGCCGCCGGCAAGCACCTGTTGGCGATGGTCAACGACATTCTCGACATCTCCAAGATCGAGGCCGGCAAGATGGCGCTGCACCTCGAATGGGTCGATCTCGACAAGCTGATCAGCGAGGTGGAATCGACCGCCCGCCCGCTCGCCGCCAAGAACACCAACCGCTTCGTGCTTGAGCATGACGGCACGCTGGGCACGCTCTGGGCCGACGCCACCAAGCTGCGGCAGGCGATCTTCAACCTGCTCTCCAACGCCGCCAAATTCACCCATAACGGCGAGATCACGCTGAGCGCGCGGCGGCACGCCGACCGGGTCGAGATCGCCGTGGCCGACACCGGCATCGGCATTTCGGCCGAGCAGCGGGAGAACCTGTTCTCCAATTTCAGCCAGGCGAGCTCGAAGATCACGGCCGTCTATGGCGGCACCGGGCTCGGCCTGTCGCTGAGCCAGAATCTCTGCCGGCTGATGGGCGGGCAGATCGAGCTCGAGAGCGAGCTCGGCAAGGGAAGCCGCTTCACCATCATCCTGCCCGCCGACGTGGCGGAAGGCAGCGTTGCGGCCGCGGCGGAAGACGCCGACGCGCACCTGCTCGACGAGGCCGAGGCCGCCGCCGCCGACAAGCGGGCCGGCTATTCGGGCATGACCGGGCACCATTACGACCACCAGACGCGCCAGCGCATCCTCGTCGTCGATGACGATCGCGCCTTCCTCGAAGTGGCCGAGCGCATGCTCACCAAGGAAGGCTTCGCGCCCATCCTCGTGGACACGCCGCAGGCGACGCTGCAGATCGCGCGCGCCGCACGGCCGGCGGCCATCCTGCTCGATATCCACATGCCCGGCACTGATGGCTGGGCCGTGCTGGCGGCACTCAAGGCCGACCCTTCGACCCGGCCGATTCCGGTGCTGATGCTGAGCGTCCTCGGCTCCGAGGGCGAGCTGCAGTCGGGCATCGCCGGCTGGTTGACCAAGCCGCTGGAGGCGGGCAGGCTGCGCATGATTCTCGGCGATGCGGCGCGCCCGGCCCGCAGGGCAAGCGCCGGCAGGTAGGACGCGAGTCGGGATGCCGGCAGCCGGCATTGGACGTACACGGATGGTTTGGTGAATGGCGACTGTGCTGATTGTTGAAGACAACCCCGTCAATCGCGACGTGCTCGGCCGCCGGCTCGAGCGGCGCGGCTTTTCGGTGCGTTTCGCCGAGGACGGGCCGAGCGGCATCGCGGCCGCCGGCGACCTGCTGCCCGACGTGGTGCTGATGGATATCGGGCTCGGGGAAATGGATGGCTGCGAGGCCACGCGCCGCATTCACGCCGAGCCGCAGACGGCGGCGCTGCCGATCATTGCGCTGACGGCCAGTGCCTTCGAATCCGACCGCACCAATGCGCTCAGGGCCGGCTGCATCGACTTCGACACCAAGCCCGTGGATCTGCCGCGCCTGCTCAAGAAGATGGAAGCGGTGCTCGGCCCCAAGATGCCGGTTGCGGCGCGCAGCGCGGCGCCCTGAACGCCGGCACGGGCTATTTCGACAGGACCCGCTTGAGGCTGACGACGGCAAGCACCGTCGCGATCAACGCGATCGGCACGGCGACCAGCATGGCATAGTCCGGCACAGCGATGCCGGCGTGCTGCAGCGAGTCGATGCATATCTTGATGAGGCCGATGAGGTAGTAGCCGATGGCGATGGCCGAGAGGCCTTCCACCGAACGCTGGATCCTGACCTGCGTCTCGGCCCTCCTCGCCAGCAGTTCGAGCTGCTCGCGGTTCTGATCCTGCACCGCCACCTGAATGCGGGTTTGCAGGATTTCTATCAGATGATTGGCGGCCGTCGCCATCTGCTCCAGGCGAGACGCCGTCGCGGCGCAGGTGCGCACCGCCGGGCGAAAGCGCCGGTCGATGAAGACGCCGTAGCGCTGAAAGCCGGGGAGGCGCGCCTCCCGCAGCTCGGCAATGCGGTCTTCCACGATCCTGGCATAGGCGGCGGTGGCGCCGAAGCGGTTGCGGGTCTTGCTCGTGTCCGAGACGATGCGCGCGGAGAGCTGCGTCACGTCCGCCAGCAGGTTTCGGTGCTGCGATCCCTCGACCGCAATGTGCCGGTCCGCGAGGCTGGTCAGCTCCGCGTCGTACTCCACCAGCACGGGCGCGAGATCGCGGGCTATCGGCAGCCCCTTCAGGGACATGGACCGGTAGGTCTCGATTTCGCAGAGCCGGCGCACCATCCTGCCCAGCCGGTATTCGTTGAGGGTGCCGTTGAACAGCAGGATGCGGCTGACGCCGTTCTCGACGACGAAGTCGGAGACGACGAAGTCGGAGACGACGATGGCGTCGCCGCCGCCGATGAGCGAGCCGGCCGCTTGACGCAGGCCATAGGCCTCCAGATCGTCGAGCCCCAGCGAGGCCCGGCCGGGACACACAAGAATCCTGATGCGGCAGACCACGTCGTCGTCGGCAAGCGCGGCGAGCCCCGGAATGGCCAGCCAGTTGGCCGGCGCGTGCGGCCAATGAAGCGGCTCGGCCGTCAGCGGCGCGAGCGTGGTGACGGACACGAATTCGGCATGCCGCTCGACGGAATAGCTGATGCCGGACTCCGGCAAGCGGCCAAAGCCCGCACCGGTGGTGCCGAAGTCGGCAATCGCGATGTGGGGCCTGCTTATGGACACGTGATCGATGATGGCGAGGCCCGAGAAATAGAGCGACGGCCGCGCATGCAACTCGGCGTTGAAATCGCGCATCGCGCCGTCCCCGCCCATATCGCCCTCCGTTCCGCAGCTCCGTTTCTACTGCCGCATCACCTCCAATAGCCACCTGCGCCGAAGCGGTAAATCGGCACTATGGCGGAGTGCAGCGGACAGCAAAAAGGCCGGCGACGTGCCGGCCTTTCAGCGTCGATGACTCTGGCTTCAGGCGGCGACGCTGGTCGCACCTTCCTGCCGCAGGCGATAGTCGAGGTCGGCCTCGTGCATGGCCTGGCTCAGGACGCGCACCACCTCGTCGATGTCGGCCCTGGTATGCGAGGCCATCACCTGGAAGCGGAAGCGCGCCGCGCCCTGTGGCACCGCCGGATATTCGACGAGGTTGGCGATGCCGCCATGCACCGTCAAATTGCGGCTGGCGAAGCGGCCGACGCTTTCGAGGCCGAGCTGCACCGGCACGATGGGCGAGGGATCGCCGAGCGTCTCGAGCCCGGCCTTGTTCATCTCGGCGCGCAGATAGAGGATGTTGGCCATCAGCTTCTCGCGCAGCTTGCGGCCTTCCTCGGAGCGCACGATCTCGAGCGCGGCCAGCACCGAGGCGCATTGCACCGGCGACAAGGCGTTCGAGAAGGTGTGGGTGGCCGAGTAGTATTTGAGGTATTCGGCCGTCGCCCTGGTGCGCACGGCGATGAAGCCGCCATTGGAGCCGAAGGTCTTCGAGAAGCTGCCGATGATGACGTCGGCGCAATCGAGGGCGTTCTGCAGCCCGAGATGGCCGAGCCCATCGGCGCCGATCGAGCCGAGGTCATGGGCGCAATCGACCAAGAGCGTCGCGCCGAAGCGGTCGCAGAGCGCCCGCATGGCGCGCAGGTCGGGCGTGTCGGAATGCATGGAGAAGAGACTCTCCGTCACCACCATGATGCCGTTGTCGCGATCGTTGGCGCGGATGCGCTCGAGCTTGCGGGCCATCGCCTCGAGATTGAGATGGCCGTGATAGTGGATGTTCTGCGTCGCCGCCTTGGCGCCTTCCTGCAGGCAGGAATGGGCGAGGATGTCCATGACGACGTGGTCGCTGGCGCGGACCAGCCCCTGCACCGAGCCGTAGCCGGCGCCCCAGCCCGTCGGGTAGAGCACGACCTCGCGGCCGCCGAGGAACTCGCCGAGGGCCGCTTCGAGCTTCAGCGAATTGGCGGTGTTGCCGAGCAGCGCGGCCGAGCCGGCGCTGTGCACGCCATATTGCTCGATGGCGGCGATGGCCGCGGCCTTGACGGCCGGGTGCGAGGACAGGCTCAGGTAATCCTGGCTGCCAAAATTGATGCCGGCAAAGACCGCGCCCGTATCGCTCTTGGCCTCGCAGCGCGCCTTGGGCGCCGTCGAGGTCGAGCGCGCATAGGGCCACAGCCCATGCTGGCGCCGCAGATCCTGCCAGTCGAAGAAGCCGCCGACGCGCGCGATCAGATCGGGGCCGGCGGGGGCGCGGAAATCGCGCAGACTTCCCTTGAGTGCCGCTTCAGGCACCGCGGTGTGACTATTATTCATGACGCTCTCCAAATTGGCGGCCATTTCTTGGTCGTCCTGAAGCACGTCTTATGATCCGCAAATGAACATGCGGATAAATCGCGAGGTTTATTTTCGGTTATGCAATGAAGGGCCGGTCCGGTGTGCTCACACGCGGCCTACATCGTGCCGGCCAGCCGCGCGTAGACGCCGAAGGGGCCCTGGTCGGCGACGGCGCTGATGACCGGAATGCCTACGGCGCCCTCGAGCGTGACGTTGCTCCAGCTATAGCTGGCGCCGGCACCGACCGACGCCATGGTGGTCTCGGCCGGATAGCTCGAGAACACCTGGCCGAAATCGCCCAAGAGGAACAGATCGGCGCCGGCGACCTGCTCCGGCGCCCAGTGCAGCTCGGTCTGCACGTAATAGCCGCTGTCGCCGCCCACGCCGTCCGAGGGATAGCCGCGCACCGTGCCCGGCCCGCCGATCTGGAACAGGAGGCTCCCCGGCATGCCCGCGAGCCCGCTATAGGGGAAGGTGTATTGCCCCGCGCCGCGCGCGACGAGCCGCACGTCGTCGCTGAGCAGATATTCCGCGCTGGCGGTCGCGGTGGCGATGATGAAGCCCTGCAGCGTATCGTCGAGCCGGTTCTCGGCCAGCGCCCGCACCAGTTGCGGCTGCACCGAGATCGAGACCTTGTCGTTGCTGTAGCTGGCGGCGATACCGGCGGCCAGCTTGGTGACCACGCCATCGACGACCGGGACATCGGCAAGGAAGGATTGCGAGACGCCGACCGAGGCGGTGACCAGCCCCTGCACCGTCACGTCCGGCCGCGCAATGAGCGTCTGCGAGAGCGTGCCGGTGAGGCTGACCGAGCGGCCGGTGATGTCGAGATCGGCCGACGGCCCGTCGATGACGCGGATCGTCGAGGCGGTGGCGCCGAGCGCGAGGCGCGTGCCGAAGGAACTGACCGGCATGTCGTAGGTGACGGTGCCGGCGAGGCTGCCCAGCGCGGCGGTGCCGAGGACCATCAGATTGTCGTCGATGCCGAAGGCGCCGTAGCTGTTGACGCTGGCGCTAGCCTGGACGGCGCCGGTCGAGGCCACGCCGTAATTGTCGAGGCTGAGCTGCGCCGAAAGCGGCCTGGGCTCGGCGACCCCGATCGTCAGGTCGGTCAGGCCGAAGGCGGCGCCCGGTTGCAGCAGCAGGCTCATCTGCGCGTGGTGCGACCTGTTGAAGCGCAGGATATCCTGGGATGCCTGCGGCACGTCCACCACGCCATCGTCGCGCGACAGGCGGACGGCGTCGAACAGCATGGCATTGGGGACGCGGTTGGCGCCCACCACGGCGATGGTGCCGACGCGGCCTTCGATGAGGCTCACCTGCAGGACGCCATCCGTCAGCTTCTGCGGCGGCAGCAGCGCGCTGGCGGTCACGACGCCCTTTTCGGCGTAGAGATCGTTGACGTCGCGCACGAGGCGCGAAATCTCGGAGAAATCCACCTTGCGGCCGAGGTAGTTCGCCACGATGGCGTCGAGCTCCGCCGGACTGAGGAATGCCGAGGGCGGCTCGAAGACGACGGATTTGAGCTGGACGACAGGGCCGCCGGGCGGCGGCAGATCGGCGCGCACGGTATCGCCGGCGACCACGGGCTTGCCTTCGGGCACCATGCCGACGGCGGCGAGATCGGCGGCAATGCGCTCATTGTTGCGGGCCACGACGCCGGCCGGATCGCTGCCCTGCGCCATGGCCGCGCCCGCCAGCACCAGCGCCAGCATAAGTACCGGCAGCCCCCGGCCGATGACGATGCCCCGCAAGATCGCCTGCCCCTTCATGGCGTGATGTCACCCAGTTGCACGGCGGGCGGCGGCCCCTTGGTCAGCACCGGGTAGGTGACGCCGTCGATGACGATCCGCTCGCCTTCGTCCTCGAACAGGATCTCGCGTTCCTCCCACTCGCCGTCGGCGCCCATCGTCACTACCAGCAGCCGGTCGAGCGGCATGCCATGCAGCATCGCCCTTATGGTGTCGCGCACGAAGCTCGCGCCCTCATAGGGCAGCCGGTCGAGCACGTCCGTCACCTCGGCGCTGCGGTCGTAGCGCACGACGAAGGCGTTGGTGGTGGTGTGGAAATTGTCGATTGTCAGGCCGTAGGCGAAGCCCGGCTGGAACATCTGGACATTGAAGCCCGGCAGCGGCGCCGGCGAGCGGTTCTCGACCAGGAGCTTCTGCAACGGCGTCGTCAGCTTGGCCGAGCCGGGCACATAGGCGCTGAGGACCGAGACGAACTTCGCCGTGGTCTTGACGTCGCTTTCGTAGAAGCGCAGCAGCGGCAGGATGAGGCCGGCCGGCGCATCGACCGTGACGCTGGCCCAGGTGCCGACCTTGCCCTTGCCGCCGGTGAGCGTCAGCTTCAGCGGGTCGGGACCCGGCGGCACCTGGCGGATGTTGGCCTCGAGCTCGTTGGCGCGCAGCACCGCCTCCTCGCCCACCTCGAGATCGGCGAGGCGGAGGGCGCCCTCCGTATCGAGGATGACCTTGAGCGCGTGCAACTGGTCGATATCGATGTCGCCGCCGGCCTCGACGCTCACCGTGCCCTTCAGCGCCTCGAGCAGGGTGCCGTGGAACTTGCCGACCGCCGTCAGATAGATGCTGCCATCGCCCGCGACGGCGCGCACGGTCACCGGATCGGCCAGCAGGGCCGCGTAGATATCGCCCTCGGTCGCCGCCAGCGCGACGGCGCTCGACAGGATGCGCAGCGGGTTGGGCGTGTCGGTCACGGCGTTGGCGCTACCGGGCACATCGCCGGCGGCGTCCTGCCACTTCGCATTGGCCTGCGTCTTGTCGCCGATGCCGAGCGCCGCGGTGACCGTAACGCTGGCGCCCGGCGCCATCGCCTTGATATCGAAGATACGGTCGTCGTCGGTGCCGGCGAAGACGCGGCCGCCGCTGACGATGCTCACGGCCACGTCGCCGCCCGCATCGCTGGCGCCGCTCTCGATGCCGGTGACCAGCGCGTCGCCGTCCGTGGCGATGGCGATGCGGCCGGCACTGGTGAGAAGGCTTGCGCCATCGATCATCTTCAGCACGCCGGCGCGCACGTCGATAAGGTCGGCCAGCGTGTGCACCTGCCCGTGGCTCGAGACGACGAGGCGCGTGCCGGCGGCAAGGTCGATGCGGCCGGGCGCCGTCACCGCGCCGTCGATCACCCCTTCGAGCGCCGCGGTCAGCTTGATCGAGCCGGAAGTCGAGGTCGCGCCGGAGACGACGAACTGGTGGCCGGCCGCGCCGAACAGGTTGATGAGCCCGCCGGCGCTGGCGGTGATGCCGCCGCCGAGATTGCTGCCGACATTGAGCGCGTGGCTGGCCGTGCCGATGCTGCCGGCGGCGTCGAGCAATACCTTGGTGCCAAGGATGTTGATCAGCAGGTCGTCATTGGCATTGAGGAGCGAGCCGGTCGCGGTCAGCCGTACGTCCTGCGGCGAATAGACGGTGTCGATCCGCGCATCGCCGGTGAACTCGATATTGACGCCGTTCTGGGCACGCGCGGTCAGAGTGGAGTTGGACTGCAGCGCGAGCTGCAGCGGCGGATAGGACGTACCGGCGGGCGAAGCCAGCGGATCGATACCGGCGCCGATGCCGCCCTGCGCCGCCTCGAGGATCAGATTGCCGGTGTTCACCGCGCTGCCGCCCGGCGCGTTGATGATGGTGCCGATGACCTTGATGCGGGTCTCGCCGGGCACGGCGATGGTGCCGAGCGCGCCATTGCCGCGCGAGGCGAGATAGGCCGTGCCCTTGTCCAGCGTCGTGCCGTCCGGCGGCGTCGTCACGGTGACGTTGAGGGCGTCGGGGGCGTTGAAATTGAGCGGGCGCTTGGCGAGGATGACGATGGTCATGTCGGCAGCAGGGATGCTGCCGGCCACTGCCGCGTCGAAAGCGGCCTGCTGGGTCGCGTTCATGTCGGCATAGTCGGTGCCGAGCGGGATATCGACGGTGCCGCCGCCGAACTTGACGGTCAGTTGCAGGTCCGAGCGCTCGGCAGCGGCCAGCGCCACCTTCTGGGCGATGGTCATGTCCCTGGGGTCGATATCGGCCTTGATGGAAATGCCGACATCCGACGTGCCGGCGCCGACCGTCTCGCCGACGCCGAGCCCCGCCTCGATGGTGACGGTGCGGCCCGCAACGTTGGGCTCCTTGACGATTGGGTTGGTGGCGGTGACGGTCTTGAGCGCGCCCGGCGACAGCGAGAAGGCGAGCTGGCGCTCGGTCCAGGTGGCGCCGCGGGTCAGCTCGGCCTTTTCGTCGGGGCTCGCATCATAATGGTAGCCGGCGACATAAGTGGCGGTCAGCCCGCCCACCTCGGTGTGCAGCTCGTGATAGAGCGCCGTCTGCTGCGTGCCGAAATCGGCGATACGCTGGGCGACGGCGGCCGCCACGGCGGTATCGTCGAAGCCGGGGTTCTCGGCGCGCACGAGCGCGTCGAACTGCTGGCTCAGCGCATCATACTGGGCGCTGCCGGGCACGACGGAGATGACGAGGTCGGGGTCATAGGCGCCGTCGCCCCTGATCCGCCAATACTGCTCGTAAGCCTGGGTGCGGGCGGTCTCGAAGGCCGCGATGGTCGCCGCCTGCTTGTCGGCATTGAGTGTGCCGTCGATGCCGCGCGCATCGTCGGTGGCGAGCAGGCCGAGCGATTCCCAATAGCTCACCAATTGCTCATAGGTGCGCGAGTCGATGCTCTCGACCGGGTTGTTGTCGAGGATACGGCCGGTCGCGGCGAGCCGCACGTCGCCGCCGAGCGAATGCACCTTATCGACCAGCATCGTGCCGTCGGCATTGCCGCTCCAGGTGCCCGAGGCGATGCCGATATCGCCACCCGCTATGGCGGTCAGCCCGTAATAGGGCGTCTGGACGAGAGTCGAATCGACCGCCGGATCGCCGAACGGGCGGTAGGCCGGGTCGGCGGTGAAGCCGGTATTGACCTTGAGCAACTGCCCGGCGACCGTCGAGCCGATGGCACCGCCGGCACTGAGCGAGACGCGCTGCCCCTGAATGAGGGACGAGGCGTCGGCGCCGGTGATGGAAAGCAGCGCGGTGAGGTCGATCCGGCCGCCCGTGGCGAGCGTGCCACCGCTAGAAACCTCGCCGACCACGAGGCCGCCGCGCGTCGAAACGACGACGTTGCCGGTGCCGGCGCGTGCATCGAGCGCGCCGCCCTTGAGCATGACGGCAACGGCGGGGCTGTCGGTGATCGGCGGCAGCCCGCCCGGCACGCCGGCATAGTTGACACCGCCGATGGAGCCCGTGGCGTCGAGCGCGATATTGCGCCCGGTGACGACCGCACCCGGCCCGACCGTGGCGATGGAGGCCTGCGCGCCGCCGGTGCCGGCCGCGATCGACACGTCGCCGCCAGCATTGGTGACGTTGCCGAGCAGCAGCACGTCGCTGGCTGACCCGACGGTGATGGCGCCGGCATTGGCGCCGATGAAGTTGATACCGATGGGATTGTCGGCCTTGAGCGAGTGCGAGGTGATCTCGGTATAGCGCTGGGTGACCGTATAGTGGGTCGTCACCTCCCAGACCGTGCACAGCGTCCAGCCGATGCAGGTCTTGCTCGTCGGGCCTTCGTCAACGACGATCTTGCTGGGGTCGGCATAGTAGTAGGTCGAGGTGACATAGGGCTGGCTGGCCAGCGTGCTGTTAGCGACCTCGGCCGGATAGGTGCTGGTCACGAGCTGCGTTCTATGGGCGCTGTCCGACCAGTTGATCGCCGCCTGCGGCTGCAGCGACGTGCTGGTGGTGAGATAGGTGCCGTCGGGCAGGCGCCGCACGCTCTCGATGGTGGGCGTGCCCTCCACCACCATCTCGTTCCAGCGGCTGGCGACGGTGAGCGCGCTGATGGTGAAGAAGCTGTCCCTGGTGTAGGACGTGTTCGACACACGCTTGTAGTCGGTGCCGGTGGTCCACACGTAGCGCATGTTCGCGGTGGGATTGTAGGTGGCGCTGCGGTCGCCGCCGACGCTGGTGGTGGTGGTGCCGGCCAGCACGAAATTGCCGTTGTCGTCGAGCGCGCCAAGCTCGGTGAGGATGCGGACCTGCCCGGCGCTGGCGCCCGGCACATAGTCGCGCGTGTAGGTGGTGCGCCGGATATCGACGGTCGGGGTGCCCTGCGTATCGACGCTGACGCCGGTGACGTCGGTGATGACGATCTTGCCTTCGACGCCGCGCCCGTTGCCGCCATTGTCCTCGCCGGCATGCAGCGCCTGCAGCACCACCGGAATGCCGGTATCGTTGGTGATGGCGATGGTGCCGAAGCCGTCGAGCACGTTCAGCCGGCCGACGGGCTCGCCGCTCGCCACATAGGCGGTGTTGATGATCTGGCCGTAGAGCTCGATATAGCCGCCGCTGACGCGGGTGCTATCGACCACGAACTGGTCGTTGAGCGCGTCATAGGCTGCGCCGATGGCGCCCGGATCGCTGCCGGTCACGAGCTTGTAGGCGGCGGCCGGCGTGGCGCCGGACGTGCCCATATACGCTTGCAGCGTCGCCAGCGAGAATTCGAGCTGGCCGGAAATGCCGCCCGAGATGTAGTCCTTGATGTTGATGGGCTGCAGCACGCCCGCGATCTTGACGTTGTAGACCGGGCTCGGATTGGGGCCAGTGTCGGCGAGATAGGCCTTGATGGCCGTTATCAGCCCGGCAGTCTCGTCGGACCTGAGGCCCGCCGGGCCCATGTTGAGGGTGACGCCGCCGCCCAGATCGACAAGCGCCGAAATCGGGTTCTTGGTGGTGATAATCGCGTTGAGATAGGCGTCGACGGCCGCATCGACGACGCTCTGCTGGAGGCCGATGGCGCTCGCGACAGTGGTGGTGAGGGTCGGGTTGGTGCCGAGGTTCAGCGACCAGCTGGCGATGCCGCTCTGGATGGTGCTGTTGACGTTGAGATAGCGGGCGGCGATCGAGATCGAGCCGTTGACGATGATGCCGCGCCCCGCCTCGGCGGTATTCAGCGGATTGTTGAAGCTGCCGGGATCGCCGCCCACATGGTCGAAGCCGTTGACGTAGGACGAGACGAAATCGCCGTTCTTGGCGAGGATGCTGAGCGAGCCCGCCTGGATCTCGCCCTGGATGTAGATGTTGCCGGCCGCACTGGTGATGTTCACCGCGCCGGTGGGATTGGCGATCTTCTTGCCCGAGGCGAGAACAATATCGGGCGCCACCTGCGGGGTGCCGTAAAGCGGCGGCGTGGTGGCCGGATGGAGCGAGTCCGGGTTGTAGGTCGAGTTGATGACCACCTGCGCCCGGCTGCTCGACAGTCCGTCGCGCACGAACAGGCCCACCGGCGCCGTGCCGGTGGGGTTGAGATCGTCGATATCGGCGGCGTCGTGGACCAAAACGCCGTTGAACCGCACATTGGCCGCGTCGTAGTCGGGGATGATGAGATTGCCGAGCTTGAGCGTATAGGCGGTGTTGTTGGTGATCTCGATTCGCGCATCGCCGGGCGCTTCCAGCATGCCGGTGCCGCCCAGCAGGCGGTCGGCGAAGATCGAGACATTGGCGAGCCGCGCCGAGGTGTCGGCGACGACGATGCTGCGCGTCTTCAGCGCTGTCGGGGGCGCGTTCTTCAGCTCGGTGTAGCTGACGACATTGCCGGTGAGCGTGCCGAGCAGGTTGAAATACTGGCTGAGCGTGTTGTAGCCGCCGACCGTGCCCGGATCGGTCGGCTCGTTGAGCAGCTTCGCCACCTCGGTGTCGATGCCGGCGCTGAAATTGTAGAGGCTCTCGGACAGGCCGCTGGCGACGCCGCCGCCGGCTGTGGCGGCGATGTTGTCCGTCAGGTTGCCGATGGCAGTGATGTTGGTGGCGAGGCCGTCGAAGCTCGAGCCGGCACCCGACAGACCCTTGGCCCAATCGCGCAGGCCGGTGACCGCGGACTTGAGGTCTAGGGCGTTCTGCTTCACCGTCGCGGACTGCGTCTTGATGGTCGCGTTGTTGGTCTCGATGGTGCCCAGCGCACCCTTGATGGCGAGGAACGCCGCGTCGATGGCCTGTTGCGCGGCCGTCTCGTTCGCGGTGTTGCCGGCGATGCGGGCCTGCTCGAGCAGCGCCCGCTGGGTCTCGATCGTCGCAAGATTGGTGGTGATCGTCGTCTGCTGCGTCTGGTTGTCAGCGACGCGGGCCGCGATGGTGGCGGCAGCCGTGTTGCCCGCCGTGACCAGCCCGGTGATGGCGGTGCTGCGGGTATTGTATTCGTTCTGCGCATCGGTCTTGGCGGTGACCTGCGTCGGCGTGCCCGTGGGCATACCGTTGATGAAGGTCTGGACGGTGCTGCGGACGGTCGTGCTGTTGCTTTGCAGATCGGTGCGGGCGGTGCTGAGGCCGGCGGCAAGGTCGGTGCCGGAGGCCGATACCAGCGTGCCGGCCGTCGAATTGAAGAACGTGGTTACAGTGGCGATCTTGCCGTGCTCGGCGTCGATCTGCGCCTGCAGCACGGTGGGGTTCGGCGGCACATAGGCGCTGGGGACGAACTTGCCGCTGCTGTCGAAGCTGCCCAGACCGAGCGCCGCCAGCTTGGTTTGCAGGAAGCGGATCTCGCTCTGATAGGCGCCCTTGGCCACCGGATCGTTACCATACTCGAACAGCAGCAGTTCCAGCTCGTCGAGGCGGTTGAGGATCGTCGTGCCGATGTCCTCGGGGGCGGAGACGGTGTAGCCGATCTCGCCATCGACCGCCGGCGCGAGGCAGGCATTGATGTCGATGTCGCAGTCGGCGTCAGTGTAGCTGATGGTCAGCGTCTTGTGCCGCTGCAGGCCGGCATAGAGCAGGCCGTCGATGGTCGCCGTGCCGCTGTTGCTGAGGCTGGTCGAGCCGCCATGCACCTCGAAGGTGACGTCGTCGCCGCCGAAGACGTTGGAGATGGCGCTCGCCACCTCGCTCAGGGCTTCGAGATAGATGTTCTTGCCGATACCGACCGCCGAGGCGGTGATGTCGCCGCCCAGGGCGCGCAGCGTGATATCGCCGGCGGAGCTGACGCCATAGAGCGGCGTGCCCGACGGAGCCGGATCGGAGGCGCGGACCGCGACGTTGGAAACGATGTTCGTCGCCACGCGCGCATCGGGCGTCGTGTCGATGGGAATGGCGGTATTGTTGAACAGATCAACGGTGGTGCGGAAACGCAGCGCCGCCTGTCGCCCGTCGAGCCCGGCGCCGGCGCCGAGCGACACGGTGCCGCTGGTCGGCAGGGAGCCATCCAGCGGCGTGATGCCGTCGGCCGCGATGAGCCGCACATTATGGCCCACATCGATGGTGTTGGCGCCGGTATAGAGCGCATAGGCCTTGCCCGAAGGGGCGCCGGCGACGCCATAGGTCGTTGCCGCCGAGCGGGCCTCGAGGTCGGCCTGCCCCCAGGCAGCCATGGCGATGTCGCCGATATCGACGACGACGTCGCTGTCCGCGCCGACCGACACGTCAGCTGCGGCGTTGACCGTCATCATGATCTCGGCCGCGGCGACGGCGATGGCGCCGCCCGAATCGAGCTTGGCCTTCTGGTGGGCGATGACCTCGTTATAGGCCTCGACGGCGAGCCGCGAGGTGCCGGCCGACTTGGCCAGCAGATGCACGTCGGCCGCCTGCCCGATGGTCGCGCTGGTGGTGTGCGCGACATTGACGGCGACGCTGCCCGCCGGCAGGTCGATGAGCCCGCCCGAGCCGGAATTGACGTTCCAGCCGGCGGCGTCGGAATTGAAGCCCGATTTCGCCGTCGCGCCGGGATAGAGGCCGAAGGCCGGCTCGCCACCGAGGAAGAAGTTCTGCGTGAGGTTCTTCGCGCTGATGCTCAGATCGGCGGCACGCAGCGTGGCATAGTCGCCCAGATGCGCGTCGACGGTGGCGGCGACGGTATGGACGAGCGTCGCGCCGCTCTTGCCGGCGAGCGAGGCCTGGGTGCTGTCCACCGAGCCGCCGAAGCTGGCCGTATGCAGGGCGGCGATGGTGACGAGCCCGTCGGCAGCTACCGTGTAGCGCTTGCTCTCGTCCGATGTCTCGATGGCGGCGAGCGTGGTGCTGGTGGTGGTGGTTTCGGCGCGCGCCGCCGAGCCGGCAACGACGCCGCCGCTGCCCGCCTCCGAGGTCGCGTAGTTGGCATCCGTGCCGGTGGCGCTGACCTCGACCGCGCCGGCAGTAAAGCCGTTCGAAGTGCTGCTGATATCGCGCAGCAGCGCCGTGGTGGTGACGTTGGAAAGAGAGCGCGCGGTGTTGGAGCCGATGGCGACGATGCCGACGGCGAGGCCGGAAGAGCCGGCGCGCTGGCTCGATTCGCCCGTCGCCGCGACCTTGACCAGGCCACTCGCCCGCAGCGTGCTGTTCTCGACCAGCGCCTTGGACGACGAGGTGTTGTTGGCGCTCGCCTCGGTCGCGGTGATGCCGACCAGCGCGCCTGACGACCCCGAGGCGCTCGCCTTGGCGGCCGGCGTCGCGGAACTGGCTGGGCCGAGCGCCGCCGAAACCTCGATGCTGCCGGCATCGAGCAACGAGCCGCCCCCGACCGTCGCGCTGCTGGCGGCAGTGATCCTGGCCGTCGCCACCGAAGCACCCGCCGCGAGGGTGCCGGCAACGGCGTAGCCTTCGGCCTCGGCCGCCGCCTGCTGCTGCGACAGGCTGCGCAGCGCGACACCGCCGCTGGCGTAGATCGCGGCATTGTCGAAATAGGCGGAGGTCGTGGTGCCGATCGTCGCCAGCGCGACGGAGCCCTGCAGCGCGAGGCCGATGCCACCGGAGCCGGCGATGGTGTAGCTGGTGGCGCGATCGGTGGCGCTCGCCTCGACGGTGACGCTGCCCGCGCGGTTGCCGGCGGTGCCGATGGCGCTGTCCTCGACATGGGCGCCGACGGTGCCACCCAGCGTAATGACGGCGCTCGAAATGCCGACTGCGCCGCCGGCGGCCACGGCCACGCCATAGCCTTCGGCCGAGGCGGTGCGCGTGCTCGTCGTGTTGACCGCCGCGCCGCCTGTCACCCTGAGCGTGCCGCCCGAGATATAGGCGCTGGCGCGCGAGGTGTCGGTGATGACCGCGACATCGCCCGAGACCGCCGCGCCAAGGCCCAGCGAGCCGGCGATGCTGACGGCGCCCAGCGTGTGGCTGGTCGTCGCCGCGACGGCGAGGTCGCCGGTGACGACGGCGGCGGTGTCCGCCAGCCGCGCCGTGTTGCCGGTATCGACGGTGAGCACGCCGATGCCGGCGCCCACCCCGACCGCGCCGCCAGCCACCGCGCCTGTGATCAGCTTGACGTCGAGATCGTCGCGGCTCCGTACCGCGACGCTGCCGGCGTTGAGCGTGGCGCTGCCGATAGTGGCCGAGGTGCCGGCCGGCGCGCCCGTGCTTGTGGCGGCACCGGTGAAATCGAGCGCCGTACGTTTGTCCTGCGCCGACTGGCTGATGCCGCGCACGCGGGCATCGTCGGACGACGCCAGGAGGCCGTTGGCCTCACCATTATTGGCCTGGTCGTCGGCCATGCCGGTGATGCCGCCGAGCGAGCCGCCGCCGTCCTCGCTCGAGTCGGCGATCTGCTGGTTGCCCTCGCCATCGGGCGCGACGCCGTCGCCGTAGCTGTAGATCGAGATGCCAGCGGCGACGCCGACGATGCCGCCGGCGGCGCTGACCGCGGTCGAGCTGCCGGCCTTGTTGCTGAGGCCGCTGACCGCGACATGCCGCCTGGCATTGACGGTGGCGCCGTCGCCGATCGAGGCCGCTGCCGTGTTGCGGAAGACGCCGACATCGACGGCGCCGGCGACACCCACCAGCCCGCCGGCGACGCCGCCATCGATCACCAGCGTCGCCGTGCTGTCGCGGGCCGTCACCACCACGTCCTGCGTCACGGCGGCGCCGGCATTGCCGCCGATGGTGTTGATTTGGGCGCCGGCGCCGATGGCGGCCGTGGTCGTGGCATCCACCAGCTCGAGCGTCACCGCGCCGGCGATGCCGACATAGAGCCCGCCGGCGCCGGCCACCGCCAGCGTGAAGACCGACTGGTTGGAATTGGCCAGCACGTTGATGCCGCTCGCCAGCCGCGTATCGGTGAAGCTCAGGCCGGTATTGACGCCGCGCGTGCCACCGACGCCGAGCGCCGTCACCATGGCATTGTCGGCGATGACGGAGGTCACGGTCTTGTCGAGCTTGACGACGCCGATCGAGGCGCCGACGCCGCCGCCCGCGGCGCCGATAGCGATGGAGCCCGCCAGCATCGAGACGCGCGTTTTGTCGTCGGCGACGACATCGACATTGCGGCCGGCAAAAGCCGTGCCGGCCAACGTCGCCGTGGTCGTCGCATCGACGACGATGACGGTGACGCCGCCGGCGACGCCCACCGTGCCGCCCCCGGCGGCGGCCGCCGCCACCGAGACGAAATCCTCGCGGGCGCGCGCCGTGACGCCGATGTCGCGCGCTGCCGACGTGGTGGTGCCCGTGCCGATGCCGGCATGAGTGGTGGCATCGACAATGGCGACCGAGCCGCCGCCGCCGACGCCGGCAGCCCCGCCGCCAGCCAGCGAGCCGGCAAGGCCGAAATGATAAAGGTCGCTGGCCGCCGCGACGATCACCGATTGCTGGCTGTTGGCCGCCCCCGGACCCTGATTGTTGAGCGCGCCCGCGCCGATGCTGGCGCTGGTATCGGTGGTGATCACCGGCACGTCGGCAGCCAGCGATACGCCGGCCGCGCCGCCGACCGCGCCGCCCACAGCCATGGCGCGCACCTCGGTGGTCGAGGCGGCGTTGACGATGACACCGTTGGCCGACTGGGTGATGGGCGACGCAACGCGCTTCTGGGCGAGGAGCTTGAGCCCGGCGGTCATGGCGTCGTCGGCGGTGATGGGTGCTGCGGCATCGCCTGCCGGATCTTCGAGATCGTAGCGATCGAGATCGGGCCCGGCGAAGTCGTCGCCCGCGCCGTAGGAGACGAGGGCGCCGTCATAACCCGCCACATAGTCCCGCGCCGCGCCGTTGCCGAGCGCCGTCACCTCGGCATTGTCGGCGATCAGCGCGTGGGTGGTGGTGTCGATCACCGTGACGCTGGCCGAGGCGCCGACGCCCGCCGTGCCGCCGCCGCCCATGCTGCCGGCGATGGTGTCGAGCGAAGTGCCGTTCTGCGCCAGCACCGCGACATTGTTCTGCGCATGGACCACGGCATTTTCGGCGATGCGCGCGATGGTGGTGTCGCTGATCGAAAAGACCGCCACGGCACCGGCGACGCCCGCCGTGCCGCCGACGCCGGCACCGATGCCGACCGTCGCCGAGGTCACGAGGTCAGCGGCCGAAATGCCGATATCGGTAGCCGCGACAGTGGCGTTGCTGCCGATGGCGGCGGTCACCGTCTTGCCGACGACGCCGACCGCCGCGCCGGCGCCGACCCCCGCCGTGCCGCCGACGCCGAGCGAGCCGGCGACGGTGGTGAGCGTGGTGGTGTCCTCGGCATCGATGTCGAGCTTACTTGGTGCCGTCACCTGGCCGATCTGCGCGAAATTGCCGGCCAGCGCCTCGGTGGTGGTACCCAGCACATAGACCGCGGCCCCCGCACCGACGCCGGCCGTGCCGGCGGCGCCGCCGGCGAAGGTGATGGCGGTGCCGGTCTCGCTGGCCCTGGCCGAGATGCCGAAGGCACCCGCCGCATCGATGGTGACGGCATCGGCGGCGCTCGTCCCGTCCGCCAGCGCGGCGCGCGTCACATTGTTGACGATGATCGCCGAGGCCCCGGCGCCGACCCCCGCCGTGCTGCCCGCGCCCATGCCGGCAGCGACGCCGAAGGTGGTGAAATCGTTCTGCGCGGCAAGCGTTGCGCTGCCCCCGGCGGTGACCGTCGCAGCCTTGCCGACCAGCGCCTCGACCGTGTTCGTGCTCACCACGACATTGGCGACGCCGGCGATGCCCGCCGTGCTGGCGGCGCCGGCGGCGAGACCGATGGTGAGGATATCCTGGCTGGCGGTCGCGGTGTCGGCGAAGGCGCCGGTGCTGGTCACCGTCGCATTGTCGGCGAGCAGCGCGCGCGTCGTGCCCGAGCTCACGACCACCGTCGCCGAGACGCCCACGCCGACGCTGTTGCCGACCGCGACGCCGCCCGACATCGCCTTGGCGGCGAAATCGTTCTTCGCATCGAGGGTGACGGCACCGGAAGCGGTGATCGTGCTGGCACCGATCGAGGCGGTGACGGCGTCGTCGAACACCATGACGGCGAACGAGCCCTGCACCGCGACGCCGCTTGGCGCGGCGGCGCCGCCAATGGCCTCGGCGTAGTAGTTGGATTGGCCGAGCAGCGGCTTGGTCTTCAGATCCTCCTCGACATTGCCGAACTTGTCCTTGAGCGCGCCGAGGTCGAAATCATCGACGTTGAGCAGGCCATTGAGCCAACTGGGCGGCGTATCGACCTTGCGGCTCACCGCCGTGACCGACACGTCGGTGCCGGCGACATCGGCGCCGTCGCCGATGGCGGCGACGAGGTCGCGCTCGGAATAGACGGTGGCGATGGAAGCGCCGATGGCGGCATTGCCGCTGGTGTAGGACCCCGCCAGCGCCTTGGCGCTGAGCTGGCTCTGGCTGTCGGTGGCGATCCTGACCGCGCCGGTGCTGGCGATGACGACATTGTCGCCGACCGTGGCCGTGTTCGAGGTCAGAGAGATGCCCACCGCCAAGGCGCCGGCAACGCTGACCTTGGAGGACGAGGCACCGGCAATGGCGCGCGCCGTCAGCCGCTCCTTGAAGGCGTCGCCGACATTCTCGCGCGTCGTCGCTGTGACATCGACGCCGCCGGCCTGCGTGATCTGTGCGCCCGCGCCGATGGTTGCGGCCGTAGTGCTGGTGTTGATACCGAGCGCGACGCCGACGCCCACGCCGACCTGGGCATTGGAGCTGCCGCCGAACTGGCCGGCCTGGCCGCTGCCGACCGTCGCCATATCGACGCTGTTCGCGGCGGTCACCGCGACATGCCCGGTGGCGCTGACGATGACGCCAGCAGCAATGTCGGCCGTCACCACATCCTGCGAGACGGCGACGCCGACGGCGGCGGCCACCTGCACCTTGCCGCCGGAGCCGCCCGCGCCGGTGCCTTCGGGCTTGCCCTTGCTTTGCTCGTCGGCGGCGTCGTTGCCCTTCTGGTAGTCCTTGGTGTCGTCGAGCGTCTTGGTGCTGGTCGCGGGCTTGGCGGGCGCCTTGTCGGAATCGGCACTGTCGGACTTGCCGCCACCGGCCGTGGCCGACGCCTCGGCGACATAGGTGCGGCCCGCGCTCGCCGCGATCGCCAGCGACGCCGCGCTGACATTGCGCGCAAGGCTCGCCGAGGTCACCGAGGTATTGGCCAGAATGCCATTCTGGTCGCCGGCACCGATAATGACGGCCGCCGCCGCCCCGACGCCGACATTGCCGGCCTTGACGTTGCCGTCGGCGCTTGCCGTGTGGTCGCCGCCGCTCGTCGCCGAGACGGAGACGGCGCCGCTCACCGTGAGCCCTGTGGCCGAGGTGCCGATGCGCGCCGTCGTCGTCTGGTCGAGCATCGCCAGCGCCACCACCGCATCCACGGCGATGCCGCCGGCCGCGCCGGCCTCGGCCTTGGTGGTGGTGGAGAGGACGCTGTTGGCGCTGACCGCGAGGCTCGCACCGCCGGAGAAGGCCGCGCCATCCGAGAGCGTCGCGTCGGTTGCATCGGTGATGAGGTTGAGGGCGACGGAAGCGCCGACGCCGACCTTGCCGCCCGAGGCGCCGCCCGTCGCGGTGGGCAGGGCGCTGGCCTTGGCGGTGATGCGCTGGTTGGCGGTGAGAGCGGAGGCGCCGGTGCCGGCATTGACGCTGGCACCGGTGGCGACCTGAGCGCTGGTCCGCGCATCGACGAGGTTGAGGGCGAGCGAGCCGGCAATGCCGACCTTGCCGCCGCCGGCGCCCGAGGTCGCCGTCGCCTCGTAGAGATCGATATCGGGATTGGCCGGATCGCTGCCGAACTGCGTGGCCTTGACGGTCACGCCATTGGCGCTGTGCGTGGCGACGCCGAGCCGCGCGGTGTTGGTTTTTTCGACGGCGTTGACCGCGACGGCAACGCCGATGGCGATTTCCGCCTTGGCGGCCGAGCCGTCGGCGGTGATGGTGCCGCCGGTAGTGTTGGCGCTGGCGAGGGTGAGGCTGCCGCCGGCGGAGATGGCCACGCCATCCGGCACGACGGCGGTGACCGTGGCATCGGTGACGTTGACCGCGACGGCGGCGGCGACCGAGACCTTGCCCTCCTCCGTCTTGGCCGAGCGCTTGGCCTTGGCGTCAGAGCCGTTCACGTCCGTGTCGGTCTTGCCCTTCTGCTCGGCGTCGCCGACGCCGGCATTGTCCTGCTTGGTCTTGGCGGTGGCGAGCTGGTCATCGACCTTGCCATCGACGTCCTTCTCGCCATCGGCGCTGCCGTCGTCCTTGGCCGCCTTGGCGCCCTCGGCGCCGGCCTCGGCGGAAAGCTCACCCGACGACTTGCCCTGGGCGGTGAAGGACACCGCGCCGGTGGTCGTGATGTTGCGCGCCGTGGTCGCAGTCACGGTGTCGTTGACCAGCGCCAGGGCCAGCGCGGCGCCGACCGCGACGCTCTCGCCCGCCGCCTTGGCCGAGGCCTTGGTGGTGACGCTCGATTGCTGCACCGCCGACAGCGCCACCGAGCCGGCGCTCAGCGTGCCGCCGCTGCCGAGCCGCGCGGTGGTTGTGTTGTTGATGAGGTTGAGGCCGAGCGCCGGGGTGATCGAGATGCCGCCCTTGGAGCCGGCCTTGGCCTCGGCCTCGGCGGTGAACACGCCATTGGCGGCGAGCGTGCGCGCCCCGGTGCCGGTGAGCGTCGCACCATCGGCCAGCTCGGCGATGGCGCGATTGGCGACGACGTTGATCGCCGCCGAGACACCGACGCCGACCTTGCCGCCGGAGGTGCCGGCCTCGGTCGGCAGCGCCGTGGCGGTGATGCCGCTGCGGTTGTCGGCGGTGAGGGTCACGGCGCCGCCGCCGGTCACCGCCACGCTCGCGCTGGCAGCAATACGCGCCGAGCTCTCGGTATCGATCAGGTTGAGCGCCAGCGAGCCGGCGACGCCGACCTTGGAGGCGCCAGCGCCGGAGGTGGCCTTGGCGAGATAGGCATCGGCGCGCACCGCCGTGCTCCCGGCATCCGCAACCTTTGCGGCGATATCGGTCTTGAGCGCCTCTATGGTCAGGCCGCCGACGCTGTGCGTGGCCACACCAAGGCGGGCGGTGTTGCTCGCCGCGACCTTGTTGACGGCGACTGCCGCGCCGATGCCCACGGCCGGGCCGCTGGTGCCTTCCGCCGCCACTGCCGAACCGTCGGCGGTGACCTTGCCGTCGGTATTGGCGGCGGAGCGGAGGGTCAGCGCGCCGCCGGAGGTGATGGTGACAGCATCGGGGACGGCCGCCGTCACCGTCGCCGTCTGTACGTTGACGCCGATGGCGGCGGCGACGCTCACGCCGCCTTCGCTGGTCGAGGCCGAGCGGCCGGCCTTGTCGTTCACGTCGGCGCCGGTCTTGGACTTCTGGTCGGCATCGCCGACGCCGGCCTTGTCCTGCTTGGTCTTGGCGGCGGTCAATTGGTCATCGACCTTGCCGTCCACGTCCTTTTCGCCGTCGGCGCTGCCGTCGTCCTTGGCCGCCTTGCCGCCGGCCGCGCTGGCTTCGGCCTCAAGCGTCGAGAGCGAGGCACCCATCGCCGTAAAGGACACGGCGCTGGGGGCCGACACATTGCGCGCCGTGGTGGCGCTGACGGAATCGTTGACCAGCGCCAGGGCCAGCGCGGCGCCCACCGCCACATCGCTGCCCTTGGCCTTGGCCGAGGCCTTGGTGGTGATCGTCGATTGCTGCACGGCCGACAGCGCAACCGAGCCGGCGCTGAGCGTGGCGCCGCTGCCGAGCCGCGCCGTCGTCGTGTTGCTGGCCATCGACAGGGCCAGCGCCGGCGTCACCGAGATGCCACCCGCCGAACCGGCCTTGGCCTCGCTCTCGACGGCGTAGAGGCCGCTGGCCGAAAGCGTCAGCGCGCCCGCGCCAGCCAGCGTCGTATTGTCGGCGAGCTCGGCGGTGGCGCGGTTGGCGACGATGTTGAGCGCCGCCGAAACGCCGACGCCGACCGTGTCGCCGGTGGCGCCGGCCTCGGTGGGCACAGCCCTGGCGGTACTGCTGGCCGTGTTCGCGGCCGTCAGCGAGACCGCGCCGGTGACCGTCACCGCCGCGCCGGTGCCGAGACGGGCGCTGCTTTGCGTATCGACGAGATTGACGGCGAGCGAGCCGGCGACGCCGACGTTCTTGGCGCCGGCGCCCGACGTCGCCGTGGTGGTGAACACATTGCCGGCCGCATTCCCCATGCCGGCCGACACATCGAGGCTGCCGGTGGTGAGGCCCTGCGCCACCAGCGCGTCGTTGCCGACATGGGCGAGATTGATGCCGACAGCGACGCCGACCCCGGTCGAGGACTCGACCGCCGAGCCATCGGCCACCACCGTGGCGCTGTTGGCCGACTGCGTGGTCACGGCGGTCGCGCCGCTCACCGTCGCGGCCACGGCCGAGGCGAGGCGCGCCAGCGTCGTCGAGGTCAGGTCGGAGACGGCAAAGCCACCGACGACCGAAACCCCGCCCTCGCTGGTCGAGGCCTCGTCGCCATATTTGTCGAGCTGCTCCTTGGTCTTGCTGCCGGCCTGCGGCTCGCCGGCGCCGCCCGCCGCGGCCTTCGCCGTGACGGTGACGGCGCTGGTGGTGCGCGCGTCGAGGCCGAGGCTGCCGGCAGCGACCTGCGCCGTGCCGCCGATGGTGGCCGAAGTCTCGACGTCGATGACGCTCACCGCGACGCTGGCGCCGAACTGCGCCGCCTGCGGCGTCGCGTCGGCCACCGACACGACATCGTTCTTCGCGGCCAGCTCGAGCGCGCCCGTCACCGCCATGCGGGCCGAACCGGCGACATCGACGAGCGCCTTGCTGGTGATGGTCGAGATGGCGACGGCGCCGTCGGCCGTGCTGTCGGCCGGCGCCAGCGACTCGGTCGCGATCTTCACATCGGCGCTGGAGGTTGCCTTGAGCGCGGCGCTGGCCGCGGTGATGTCGGCCGCGCCGCCGACGCTGACCGAGGACAGCACGTCGGTGACGACGATGCCGATGGGAAGAACGCCGAGGCCGCTGGTGACGCTGGCCGTCGCCTCCGCCCTGAAGGCGCCGCTCGCGGTGATGGTCGAGCCGTTCACCGCGATGGTCGCGTGGGCCGTCGGCAGGTCGAGCAGCAAGAGGCCCGAATCCACCGTCGCGGTGGCAAGAAGGCTGATGTTGCGGCCGGAAAGGATCGGCGCCGTGCCGCCGCCCGTGCCGATGACGATGCCGGCCGTCGCCGTGCTCGACAGCAGGCCCGGCGTCACATCGGCGCGCAGCGTGATGTCGCCGGTGGTGCCGGCATTGAGCCAGGCACCGTCGGCGATGGTGATGAGCGGCGCCTCGAGCGTGATGTCGCCGGCTTGCCCGCCCGCCGAGGTGGTGGTGATCGAGCCGCCGGACGAGACGGTGATCGAATTGTCGGCCTGCAAGACGACGTTGGCGCCGTCGCTGACGATGGTGCCGATAAGGCTGTAGTCGTCGCCGCTGCCATGGTCGGTGACGGTGCCACCGATGATGAGGTCGTAGGGGTCGAAGAGCAGCGTGCCGGCCGCGCCGCGCTCCGAGCCGAGCGCCACGTTCACCGCGCCGATCTCGGCCTGCCGGCCGCTGAGCTCGACGAAGCCGCCCGCCCCATCGCCGGCGCCGCGTGCGCTGATCGCGCTGCCATTGGCAACGAACAGGCGCTCGTCGGCGACCATTTCGACGGCGCCGCCTGCGCCTTCCATCCGGCCGTCGGCGGTGAGGCGCGCCGTACCCGCCAGCAGGACATCCCTGCCCTGCACACCGATCCTGCCGCCCTTGCCTTGCGTCGTCGCGCTGGCGTCGATCTGCCCGCCGACCCGCGCCTTGCCCTTGGCGACGATGGAGACCTCGCCGCCGTGCGACACGAGCCGGCCGCCCTCGACCGCGTCGAGGGCGTTGACCGTGGCGCCGAACAGCAGGCGCTGGCGCGCCGCTGCGTCGAGCTGCACCTCGCCGCCCAGGATATCGACGTCCTGGCCCTGCAGCGTGATGCCGCCCATGGCGTTGATGGTGCCGGCGATGGCGATGGTACCGTCGGGTGAAATCGGCACGACGCCGTGCATCAATTGCGCGGCCGCCGCATCATCGACGCTGCCGTCGGGGCGCACCACGCCGTCGAGGAAGCCGGCGGTGGGCGTGTTGACCGTCAGCTTGCCGACATTGATGCTGCCATTGGCGCCCAGCACGAAGCCCTGCGAGGTGGAAAAATAGACGTTCCCCCCGATGGTGCCGTCCTTGTAGCTGTTGAGTAGGCCGTCGATGACTACCGGCCCGCGCACGATATTGACGAGATTGCCGGCCCCGTCGGGCACGTAGAGATCGACCCGCGTGCCGGCGGCCTGCTGGAAGTCGGAAAAGGAGTTGAAGCCGGTCTTCTTCGACACGGTGCCGGTGGTGATGCGGGTGGTCGTGCCATCGACCACGATATTGGTCCTGGTGCGCCCGTCGGCGACGATATTGTTGCCGCTGCTGCCGCCGAGATTGACCGCCTGCGCATAGGCCGGCCCGCCGCCCACGACCATCGCCACGAGGCCGAGCGCCAGCGGGCTCGCCGCCGCCATCAGCGCCTGGCGCAGGGCGCCGGCCCCCAAAAGCCTTTGCTTATGTGGCAGCGTCGCGACCGTCCGGGGGAAGGCGCGGCGCCGGGTCATCAAAACTGCCCCGGCGCGACTGTGAAGATGTCGGGCGCCTGGGAGTCCGCCGCATAAAGCAACGCCAGACTGGTCGGCTGCAGGACACGCTGGCCCTCGGTGGCGCCCCCGACATAATCGCCCTGTAACAAGAGGACGGTGGCGTGCCCGTCGGCATCTTCGCCGCGGAACAGCAGAATACCGTTATCAAGCACGAGGCCGGTGCGAATGGTCGCCGGCTGATAGCCGGCAGCGGTGAAATAGGCGACCAGCACGTCGCTATTGGCATAGAGCCTGGCGGCATCGACGCTGGGGTCGATATCAGCGCTCCACGAGATGCCGACCTGGATCAGCGCCTTGGTGCTGTAGCCAAAGACATAGGAGATTTGGGCCGCGCCGCCTTCCGGCAGGAGATCGGGCACCACCACGGTCAGCAATTGCGTGCGCTCGGCGGCGTTAGTGCCGGGCACGACGGCGTCACCGCTAAGGCCGAAATCCGCCTCGATGGCGGCGCGCACCTCGTCCTCGCTCATGCCGAAGCGGGCCGAACGGAAGCCTTCAAGGACTAGATTGGCGGCGGCGACCGGCGCGGCAGGCGATTCGGCGGCGGGCGGCACGGTGTCCTCGGCGAGCGCATAAGCCGACGCGGACAGCACCAGGCCGCCCGGCAAAATCATCGCCAGTGCAAGCGCATAGGCCGCAACCTGCCCTTTAACCTGCGCCAGTCGTGCAGCGTGCAAGAAAGCCCCTCCCCCATGTGGGGCTGGGACCTTAGTAGGGTTCGCGGGCGCCGTCCACCGTCAGTCTCGGAAAGATGAACATCGTTCTGCGAACGCCGCCGGACCGCGTCAGCGCCGCGGTCTGGCCTTGGCCGGCGCGGCCTCGCCGGCCGGCGCTTCGCCGGATGGCCCGCCGTCGGGCGGTGCGGCGGTCAGCACGTTCGACAATTGCGCCATCGCCGCGAGGCTGACGAGGTGCTCGAAGATCGGCCGCAGGAAGCGCTGGGCGTGAAGATCGCGCAGCGCCTCGGCGTCGAGCGCGTTGAACGCCTGCTCATCGACCACCATGAGGCCATGCACCACCGTCGACTCGCCGCCGGGCGGGCGGGCGTCGAGCGTCACGGTGCGGAACAGGCCGAGCTTTTGCAGCGCCGCGCAGAACGCCTCGGAGCGCGGCGCGCTCTGGCGGTAGTTCTCGGCCAGCGCCAGGGCCTTGCCGAGCAACGCTCCCGGCTTGCCGTCCGCCTCGAGCAGCAGCTCGCCCTCGGCGGTCCCGAACCCTTCATAGCCGCTGTCGATGCACAGGATCGGATCGCCCGCCGGCACGTCGCCCATGATGAAGGGGTAGCGGCGCACATAGGCCGGCACGTAGCCGGCGGTCCAGCGGCCGTCGGCATCGACGAACAGGTTGCGGCCTGGCTTGAGGCCGGTCACGAAGACCGCCGCCGGCCGGTCGGCATTGGGCAGGAAGGCGATGGGCATGTGCGGCGCGGCGGCGCCGAACTCCTCGAGCAGCGCCGGAATCAGGTTCGCCTCGGCCGCAAAGCCGAAAGGCCGCGCCGGCGTGCGCATCCTGAGATCGCGATGCGCGCTCGTACCGAGCGGCACGATATTGCCGTAAAAAAGCGGATTCGCCATGCCGTTCCATAGCATGGCGGATTGTCGGTGCAGCAAATTTCTTGCGGAAGGGTGGAGACAGAGGCGGCACACGGCCGATGATTGGAGCGCCTTGCGCTGGACCGCATTCGCTGAACTGCTAGGCTTCGCGCCCTCGGTCTCCGCCACCATCAGCAGCTACCGCTGGACCGTGGGCTCTGAACTACTAGGCTCGATATCGACCGAAGTCGCTGAAATTACAGGCGATTCCGGTCGAAACCGTACGAATAAATCTTGCCCTCGTAGTCGGCGCTCCGCGCGCCATCCCGCCGGGGGTGTTCTGCTTGGCAGGCATTGCCTACGAACATCGCAGCCGAAACAACGAAATTAAATCACCACGTACCGGAATTTACCCACCGTGCCCATGCCAAGCCAAAGGGTATGAATCGCACCGCTCTAGGTAATGCAGCGAAATGCAGCCAGCCGTCCGTATCCACCGCCTTGAAGGCGCTTGGGTCAGAGCGGATGGTTCATCTCGGAACCGATCAAGCCTATTATATTACCAGCGGGGGCGAGCACACTCTCGGCCAGTGGCTGATTAGCGCCGGCCATTAGGCGTTCGCTCGACGCGGCAGGTTGTCGGCTACATCGGAAATGGTCACGGACGTAGATTTCAAATCTCCACTGTTAGCAGGTGTCTGTTTCGGTCAAAACCTGCCCGTGCCCGGCGGGATGCGGCGGGCGAGAACCTCCTGATAGGCCGGGAGCCGCGCGGCATTCGTCACCTCGCGCTGCACGGACGGATTATCGCCCCAGACCCGCTCCATCGCCTGACGCTCGGTGAGCACCACGGCGCGGCCCGCACCATCCTCCACGGTGCCGGTTTTCAGTTCATCGAGCATGGCGGATAGCGCCGTCTCGCCCAGCCGACCATAGCCGGCAGGCAGCCTGGCATCGGCGATGGCATCGAGCCGCGCCGCGGCGAAGCCATAGCGCGCCTCGAGCCAGGCCCTGACGGCCAACGGGTCTTCTTCGTTGAGCAGCACGTCGAGCACGGCCCAGCGCTCGGCGAGCGGCATGCCGATCCAGGCCTGGCCGAAACGATCCTTGTGGCTCATTTCGGCCGCCACCTCGTCGCCCTTGAGCTTGTCGCGAGCCTCGCTCTCCTTGTTGAAGCGCGTGCCGACGGGCGCCTTCAGCGTCTTGCGCAGCGCGCTGAACGCAGCGGTCCGCTGCGTCGCCAATTGCCTATACAGCAGGTCGCGCTGCTCCAGCGTCAGCTTCTCGTGCCGATCGCCGCGATGAACGAGCGCGAGCTCGTTCAGCTCCTTGACCAGCCGGAACTCCTGAAACAGCGGATGCGCCTTCGGCAGCCGCTCCTCCGCGGGGTAGAAGCTGCATTTACCGACCTTGGGCCGCCTAAGCCGGCGCTGGTAGAACATCACCTCATAAAGATGCGCGCGGCGCGCCTCGGTCAGAAGCTCAGGATGATGGGGGGCCTGCGCGTCCCAGATCCGCTGGAACTCGTCCTCGAGCAGGCGGCGCTCGGGATAGAAGCCGTAGCCATCTTCCGGCTTGTTATCCTTGCCCGGCACGCGCGACGGGCGCACGCGCACCCAGCCGCCGGCGGTGCGCTGCCTGTGCAGGAACTCGCCGAGCGTGCGCGCCTCCGCCTCGTCGAGCTTCCGGCGCAGGCGGGCAATGCCGGAGGCGATCTTGCCCTGGTCGTTGTCGCGCCTGTCGGTCTTGCGGTTGGATTTGAAGCCGCGGCGCTGATTGAGATGGAACAGCGCGCGCCCGAGATGGAACGGCGGCAACGCCTCGTCGAGCGCGCGGGCACGCAGCGCATAGACGTCGGCGGCGACCTCGCCGAAGCGCTTGTCGCCGGTTTCGGCGACCAGTGCCTTGCGCGCCGCATCGGCGGCCGGCATCAGGCCATATTCGGTGAGGATGTCGAGGACGGCGCGACGGCGGCGCTTGTAGCGGTCGCGACGGCGCGACATGCCGCGCGCGACGCGCCGGCCTTCCGCGAGGGACGTGCCGGACTTCGGCTCGCGGCCATCCGCATAGATGCGCACGCCGGCATCGACCAGGGCGGCGGGCTCGTTGTCCGTGTCGAGCTTCAGCACCGCCCAGCCGATGGAATTGGTGCCAATATCGAACGCGAACACCAGCGGAGAAGTATTGCCTGACATTATCACCCCCCAGTATTGCGGCCATCGTGGCAAATACCGGCGCCCGTGCCAACGGCTTTCGCCGCGGCACGGACGCTGCCGTCCAGCAGTTTTACACGAAACTCCGCCCGCGCCCGAGGGTTGACGGCGGCCAGGCGCCGCGCTAGCTGAGATCACTGCCTAGCAGTTCAGAGACCGCGGTCTGGCTGTTAACAAGCTAGAAAGCACCAAATAAGGCCCTCGCTCCGGCGGGGGCTTTTTGTTTGATACGGTGATGCATACGGCTAGAACATCGCCGTACTCGGGACGGCATCGGCAAGCGCCTTAGTCGCCGTCGCTGTTGTCCACCTTGGCGCAGGTGATGTTGGCGCCCGCCTCGGCCATGCGCTGCAGCTCTTCGGGCGCGATGCCGTTGTCGGTGATGATCTCGTCGATCTGCTCTATATCGGCCACGCGGTAAATGGCTCGCGCGCCGAATTTGCTGCTGTCCACCATCAGGATTATCCTGTGTGCCGCAGCGATCATCGTGCGCTTCAGGTTGACGAGATCCATGGAGGTGTCCGAAGCGCAGTTCACGTCCACTGCCTGCGAGCAGAGGAAGAGCTGGTCGCAGCGCAGGTCATCGAGGAAGGACAGGCCAGGCTCGCCGAGCAGCGTGTACGCTCCGTCGCGGCAGGAGCCGCCCGGCACGACGAGCTTCACATGCGGGCGATTGCTGAGCGTGCTCGCCACCAGCACGTCGTTGGTGACCACGGTCAGCGGAACCGTAAGCTCGGCGACCACCTGGGCGAAGATATGCAGCGTCGAGCCGGTGTCGATCAGGATGCTCTGGTTGGGCTCGATGCGCTTGGCCGCTTCCGCGGCTATGGCGCGCTTTTCCTCGATGGCCGTCTGCCGGGCCACGTCGGTGGTCGGCTCCCAGCTCGCCAGCCGCCGAATGGAAACGGCGCCGCCATGCGTACGGCGGACCAGACCCTGCGACGCGAGATAATCGAGGTCGCGCCGAACCGTGGAGATAGAGGTGTTGAGAATGCGCGCCAGCTCGTGATTGGTGGCCGCGACGTTCTGCGTCATCCACTCGATCAGGCGGTGCCGACGCTCGGCCGGCAGCATGTCATCGGAGGTCCCCTCCACGTCTGCGCTCAAATGGTTCTACTCCGCAAGTCCAGGACAACCGCCCCTGTCAGGGCCGTGACTCGTCCACAATAAAGGGCCCGCTTCCGTCGGGCCAGCCCTGGAGCAGGATGGCCGGGACACAGATCGCTGCCTGCGCCCCGGCCCGTCGTGCCGATCAGAGCGAAATCCTCAGATACTCTGCGCCAGCGGCGCCGGCGCCCTTATAGGCCGTTACCTCGATCTCGACCTTGAAGTCCGGAGCGCCGAGCGGCGAGCAGGTCACCGTGCTCGCCGGATCGACGCCGCGGAACTTCTCGCCCACCAAGGCCATGACGGCCGCGGCATCCTCGCGGTAGGGGATGGTCACTCGCGAGCGGACGACATCGGCGAGGCTGGCGCCGACCGAAGCCAGGGCGCCCTCGATATTGGCGAAGCACTGACGGGCCTGCGTGACGGCATCGCTCGACATCTCGCGGGTCTGGTAGTTGCGGCCGGCGGTATTGGACACGAAGATCCAGTTGTCGATGGCGACGAGGCGGGAGTAGCTCTCCTTGTCCTCGAAGATGCTGCCCGACTTTACCCTGATCACTTTTGGCGCGGTCATTGATCGTCCTTCTGCTGGTCTGGTGGGAGAGGAACGCCCGGCTAGGCGGCGGGCGACAGCGGCAGTGCGCTGCGGCCGTAGACACGTTCGGCGTAGTCGGCGGTTATGCGCTGCTCGGCGAGGTCGCGCGCGACAGCCTCGGCGGGGCGACCCGACGGGTCGCCATAGCCGCCACCGCCAGGCGTGACGATCTCCACGATCTGGCCCGGAGCGAGCGGGATGCTGCCGACGAAATCGGTCCGGCCATCGCCGAAATCCGCGGACGAGCCGCTGGCGGCCAGGCCGCCGCCCAGCCCCCAGGGCCGCGACTGGAAGCGGCTGGCATGCAGGCTGAGCCGGCAGGGCGCCTCGGCCCGATAGACGCGTCGCAGGCCCATGCCGCCCCGATAGGTGCCGCCGCCAGCCGAGCCGTTGACGAGCTCGTAGCGCAGCAGGGTGAGCGGATACTCAAGCTCCAGCGCTTCCACCGGCAGGTTCGAGGTATTGGTCATGTGCACATGCACGCCGCTCAGCCCGTCGGCCTGCGGGCGGGCCCCGCCGCCACCGCCGATAGTCTCGAGATAGACCCACAGGCTGCCATCCTCGCGGGTGCCGGTGAAGATGGCGCCGGTGCAGCAGCCGTTGCCGGCCGCCGTGACCCGCTCGGGCAGCGCCTGCGCGAGAGCGCCCTGCACGACATCGGCAACGCGCTGGCAGGCCGCGATACGGCCATCGACCGCTGCCGGATGGCGGCAGTTGAGGATGGAGCCGTGCGGCGCGGTGACCGTAAGCGGCCGCGACAGGCCGGCATTGGGCAGGATGGTGGGGTCGATCACCGCCTTGACCGCATAGTAACAGGTGGCGAGCAGCGCGGTGAATATGACGTTGAGCCCGGCGGGCACCTGCGGCGGCGCCTCGAAAGCAAGCCGCATCTCGTCGCCCTCGACGGTGATGGCGACGGAGAATTCCATGTTCTGGCCGGGGAACTGGCTGTCGTCGAAATGGTCGCTGAACCGATAGATGCCGTCGGGAATGGCCGCGATGCCCGCGCGCATCTTGCGCTCGGCATAGTCCTGCAACGCATCGCCCGCCTCGAGCACCTGGTCGGCGCCATACTTCTCGCACAGGGCCTGCATTCGTTGCACGCCCAGCCGGTTGGCCGACATCTGCGCCCTGAGGTCCGACAGCCGCTCGTGCGGCACCTGGCAATTGAGCAGGATGGTATCCTGCAGGTCGTGCTGCAGCACGCCCTCCCTGTAGAGCTTGACCGGCGGAATGCGGATGCCCTCCTGGAAGATATGGGCATGGCCGCGATCGGCGAAATCGGAATGGTGGGCGGTGTTGATAGCCCAGCCGATCAGCCGCCCGCCGAAGAAGATCGGCTCGGCCAAGACAATATCGGGCAAATGGGTGGCGCCGCCTTCATAGGCGTCGTTGCCGATGAAGACGTCGCCGGGGTGGATGTCCGAGGCATCGTAGCGCCTGGCGATATGCGGGATGATGCCGATGAAGCTGCCCAGGTGCATGGGGATATGCTCGGCCTGGCATAGCGTATTGCCGCGCCAGTCAAACAGCGCCGAGGAGCAGTCGCGCCGTTCCTTGATGTTGGTCGAATAGCTGGCGCGCACGAGCGCCTCGCCCATCTCCTCGACGATGGAGGTGAGCGCGCTGCCAATGACCTCGACCGTGATGGGATCGACCTTGCTCATGCTCAGACCTCGAGGATGACGTTGAGATAGGGATCGACGCGCGCCTCGGTATCCGGCAAGAGCACCGTAGTGGCATCCATCTGCTCGATGATGGCGGGACCGCTGAACCGGTTGCCAGATCTGAGCCGGTCGCGCGCGTAGATGGGGCAGTCAACCATGCCGCCGACCTCGGGCATGTAAACCTCGCGGCGGCCGATAATGGCCCCGTCGGCTGACGGGCCGGCATCGGCCTGCGGCTGGAACTCGGCCTTGGGCACGACGCCGGTAGCCTCGACGCGCAACGTCACCAGTTGCACGTCCTCGCCTTCGGCGACAAAACCGAAGCGCTGCTGATGGGCGCGCGCAAAACCCTCAGCGAGCGCCGCGAGCGTCTGCTCGGTGAGCGGGCCAGCGGGCACCGGCAGCGGCAATTCGTAGTTCTGGCCCGCATAGCGCATGTCGGCGGTACGAGCGACGAGGCGCCGGTCGGCGGCGATCCCTTCGCTTTCGAACCAGTCGCTCGCCTGCCCTTCGAGCTCGGCGAAGCCCTCCTGCATCGGCCCGAGCGATGCCGGCTCGAGCCTGAGCAGGCGGCTCCTGGCGAAATCGGCGCGCAGATCGGTGAGCAGCAGGCCGACGGCGCAGAGCGCACCGGGAGCCAGCGGTACGATCACATGGCCGATGTCGAGCTCGCGGGCAAGGCGGGCGGCGTGCAGCGGCCCGGCGCCGCCGAAGGCCATGAGCGCATAGTCGCGCGGATCGTGCCCGCGCTGCACCGAGATCACGCGGATGGCCTTGGCCATATTGGCAGTGACGACCGAGATGATGCCCTGCGCCGTCTCCATGACGCCCAGGCCGAGCCGGTCGGCGAGCCGCTGCACGGCCGCAACGGCGAGCTCACGCTCTACCTTCATACGGCCGCCAAGAATCTCGACGGGATTGAGGGTCTGCAGCACGACGTTGGCGTCAGTGACGGTCGGCTCGCTATTGCCACGGCCGTAGCAGACCGGGCCGGGATCGGCCCCGGCGCTGCGCGGGCCGACCTTGAGCAGGCCGCCATTGTCGATGAAAGCGATGGAACCGCCACCGGCACCCACGGTGTGGATATCGAGCATCGGCGCCTTGATGGGATAGCCGTGCACGCTCGCCTCGCCGGTAAGGCCGCACACGCCGTTGCGCAGCAACGCGACATCCGAGCTGGTGCCGCCCACGTCAAACGTGATGACATTGTCGAAGCCGGCCATCCTGCCGATGGCTTGTGCTGCGACGACGCCGGTACTGGGACCGGAGAGAACCGTGCGCACCGGCAGTGCCGCGGCCGCATCGAAGCCGATCACACCGCCATTCGATTGCGTCAATTGCGGTGCGACGGCAACGCCGAGCTCGGCAAAGCGCTGCTTGAGGCGTCGGATGTAGCGCTCCATCACCGGGCCGAGATAGGCGTTGACCACGGTGGTGGACATGCGCTCGTACTCGCGGAATTCCGGCGCCACCATGTGCGAAGCGCTACGGAAGGCAGCCGGGTGTTCCTCCGCGATGATATCGAGGATCTGCCTTTCGTGGTCGGGAGTGAGAAAGCCGTAGAGGCAGCACACGGCGATCGCCTTGACATCGGCGGCGACCATTTTGCGGAGTGCGGCGCGCACGGCCTCGACATCGAGCGCCGTCTCGATGCTGCCGTCGGCGCGAACGCGCTCGGTGACCTCGAAGCGCATATCGCGGCTGACCAACGGCTGCGGCTTGTCGGCGGTCATGTCGTAAAGGCTCGGGCGCTTCTGCCGGCCGATCTCCAGCAGGTCGCGGAAGCCGTCAGTCACCAGCAGGCCGGTCTTGACGCCACGCAACTCGATGAGGGCGTTGGTGGCAACCGTGGTGCCATGGCCGAGAAACGTCACGGCATCGGGCGTGGCCTCCACGGTGGCAAGCCCTTCGGCAACGCCGAGGGAAATACCGCGGGACGGATCGTCCGGCGTGGACGGCACCTTCCAGATGTCGAGCTTTCCGGTCTCGTTGTTGAACAGGCAGACATCGGTGAATGTGCCGCCGGAATCGACGCCAACGCGCCACACCATTCTTGCTAACCCCTGGAGTCGTTGATTGCCGCCCGCGATACGGGCACCGAAGACTTGCTGAACCGCTCGAGCCGAAAGGGTGTCGGATCGACACGGGGCTGCGCGCCGGTCACGATGTCCGCCACCAGGTGGCCCGCTCCGGGCCCGATGCCGAAGCCGTGCCCGGAAAAGCCGCTGGCGAGGAAGAAGCCGGGAATCCGCTCGATTGGCCCGATCACCGGCACCGCATCGGGCGTCACGTCGATGAGGCCGGACCAGCTCTGCTGGATGCGCGCACCGGCAAAGGCGGGAAAGGCCTTGATGACGTTGAGCAGCCCGTTCTGGTTGAACCGTTCGACCGGCACGGGATCGAGCACGCGGACGCGCTCGAACGGCGAAATCTCGTCGAGATCCCACTGTCGCGGCGTGCGCCATTCCTCGAGGAAGCGGCTGCCGATGCGCAGCTTGAGCTCGTGCCATTGCTTGATGAGCGAGGGCACGAAGTCGGCGAAGAGCCGAAAGCTGTCCGGCACGATCGGCACGACATTGGCGTTCCGCATGGCAATTGAATAGCCGCCGTCGAGACGTTTGCGGAAGGCAAAATTCCCGCCGCCGACCGGCATGTCCGGCACGCCCGTCACCGGCCCGAGGCGCGCGACGGTACCAAGGATCTTCAACTGCGGGAAATCAACGCCGAGATTGCCCGCGAAGAGGCGCGACCAGGCGCCGCCGGCCAGCACCGCGCTGGAGCACCGGATCGGCCCGTGCTCGGTGACGACACCGCTGACGCGGCCGCCTGCCGTCTCGACCCCACGCACCGCGCAGTTGGTGAGGATATGCGCGCCGGCGCGCGCCGCGGCGCGTGCGATTGCCGGTGTCGCCTTGGTCGGCTCGGCCCGGCCATCGGTCGAAGTGTAGAGCCCGCTGACGAAGCCATTCGACATGCCCGGCAGCAGCGGCGCCAGCTCATGGGGCCGCAGCAGACGCGAATCGATCTGATAGGCCCGCGCGTGCTCCAGCCACTGCTCATAGGCCAGCGTTTCCCGCGCATTGGTGCATAGATAGGTGATGCCGGTCTGCCGGAAGCCGGTCTCCTCGCCGATGCGCGCATTCATGCCGCGCCAAAGCGCCAGGCTCTCCATCGCCAGCGGCAGCTCGGCGGGATCGCGGCCCATCTGGCGCACCCAGCCCCAATTGCGGCCGGACTGCTCGGCGCCGACGAGGCCCTTTTCGCACAGCGCCACGGAGATACCGCGCTCGGCGAGAAACAGCGCGGTGGACACGCCGACGATGCCGCCGCCGATGACGACGACATCGACCGCTTGCGGGCGCTGCTCGGAGGCGATGACGTGATCTGGAAGAATGGTAGACATAACCTAGCCTTGGAAGCGAAGCTGATTGGGCTGCTGCCTAGAGCGTGTCCTCGAGCCGACAATTCACGAGCAGCTCGGCAACGGCAGCAGTGTTGGGGAGCTCGACGGCAGTGCGGATGAGATTGGCCAGCGTTTCGGGCTGAATCATCTCCTCGGGTGTCACCTTCTGCGTGTAAGCGCTCATCTCGGTGCGCACGAAGCTCGGGCAGACGGCCGTCACCCGCACGCCTTTCTCCCAGGCGACATGGCGGGTGGTGTGGGTGAGGCCCATGACCGCGAACTTGGTCATGTTGTAGCCGACGAAGGCATTGCGGACGCGCTTGCCGGAGAGCGACGCGATGTTGACGATGCGGCCGCGGCCAGTGGCTTCCAGATACGGCAGGCAGAGGCGGGTCAGCCGCAGCGGCCCCTTGACGTTGATGGCCCAAAGGCGGTCGAGCGCATCGTCGTCGTCATCCATGAGCGAGACCCGCTCGCCCGATCCGGCATTGTTGATCAGCGCATCAACCCGCCCGTAGCGTGCGACCGCGGCGGCGATCCACGCGTCCGCGGATTTGGGCTCCAGCGCGTCGAAGCGGGCATAATGCAGATGGTCGGTCTCGGGCCCCAGCGCATCCGTCAGCTTGCCGGTGTCGCGCGCCCCCAGGCTCAGCCGATAGCCATGTACGAGAAACTCCCGCGCGATGGCGAGGCCGATGCCGCGATTGGCCCCAGAGATCACCACCACGCCGCCGGAACTCATTGCCGTCTCCATCCTCGCCCGCGCCCCCGCAGCGCCTATCCGCTCTATTATGATAGAAATCTATCACATACGGTCATCAATAGCTAATTCTCACGGAGAGTCTCGGGAAAATCAAGCCCCATGGCATATCGCTGCCTAGATAATTTCATAAACGGTCACAGATGCCGCATATTCGCGAAATTCGATCAGCATATGTGACCGTATCTTGACAGGATATGAAAGTTCGTGCCTGTTTTGACTCCGAGTTGAGCATTTTGTCGCATGAGGGGAGCGATGCAGCGGTCAATGGGTCTACGCAATGACGCGGAGACGATGGTTGTCCAAGGTGCAGCCATGCGCCTCCAAATCCGCCGCGCCGTCGTTTCGCCGCGGGAGTCCGGGGCCTGCTAGGCGCGATGCTGGACGTTCGAAACATCGAGATCGCATTCCAGTCGCCGGCGGGCCTGCAACCGATCGTCCACGGCGTTTCGTTTCACATAGACAGGGGCGAGATCCTCGGGCTGGTGGGCGAGAGCGGCAGCGGCAAGACGCTGACATCGCTCGGCATCCTCGACCTGCTGCCCCCCAATGCGCGCGTGACGAAGGGCGAGGTGCTGCTTGACGGCATCGATCTGCTGAAACTCCCCAAGCCGGCCCTGCGCAAGCTGCGCGGCAGCCGCATCTCGATGATCTTTCAGGATCCGATGGCGTCGCTGGATCCGGTCTTTACCTGTGGCGACCAGATCGTCGAAGCCATCCTGCTGCACGAGCGGATTTCCCACGCGGAGGCGTATCGGCGCGCCGTCGCGCTGCTCGAAAACGAGCAGCTTCGCGACCCGGCCCGGATCATGCGCTCCTATCCTCACGAACTGAGCGGCGGCCAGTGCCAGCGCGTGATGATCGCCATGGCGGTCGCCTGCCGGCCGGAGTTGATCATCGCTGACGAGCCCACCACCGCCCTCGACGTCACGGTTCAGCGCCAGGTGCTGGAAATCCTGCGCCGGCTGAATCGCGAGGTCGGCGCGGCGATCCTGCTCATCACCCACGATCTCGGCGTCATCTACGAAGTCGCCGACCGCGTCATCGTTATGTACGATGGCCGGCTGATGGAGGAGGCGAGCAAACAGGACCTGTTTGCCCGCCCGCGGAGCGACTACACCAAGGCGCTGCTCGACGCGATGCCGGCGCTGGGCCAGAAGCGCGGACGCCTGCCGACCATCGAGCGGGCGGCGTCTGGCGGCGTGCGCAGCGTCATGCCCGCTGCCGCGCGGGAGCCGAAGGCGCAGCCCGCCGGGGACAACGCGCCGCTGCTGGAAATCAGGAACCTCAGAAAGACCTACTGGCTGAAGGACTCGCCGACGGCGTCGCCACGCCCGATGGTGGCGGTGGACGACGTGTCGCTGACGATCCCGCGCCACTCGACGCTCGGGCTGGTGGGGGAATCCGGCTGCGGCAAGTCTACCCTGTCGCGCCTCGTGATGCGGCTGACCGATTGCGACGCCGGCGAAATCCGGCTCGGCGGCAAGGACATCGCCAAGCTTTCCGAGCGCCAATTGTTCAAGATCCGCAGCAATTTGTCGATGGTGTTCCAGAACCCCTACGGCTCGCTCAACCCGCGCCAGACCGTGGCCGACATCATCGCTGCGCCGCTGATCGTGCATGGGCGGAAGTCGGAGGTGGCAACGATCGTGCCGCGCCTGCTGGCCGCCGTGGGCCTGCCCGGCACGGCGGCGGGAAAATACCCGCACGAGTTCTCGGGCGGGCAGCGCCAGCGCATTGCGATTGCCCGCGCCCTCGCCCTGAACCCCTCGCTGGTCATCTGCGACGAAGCCGTCTCTGCGCTCGATGTCTCGGTGCAGGCACAGGTGCTCAACCTGCTCAAGGACCTGCAAGACGAATTCAACCTCACCTACCTGTTCATCTCGCATGATCTTTCCGTCGTCCAGCACATCAGCGACAGCATCGCGGTGATGCAGGCCGGCCGTATCGTCGAGATCGGGAGCGCAGGCGAAATCTTCGAAAGCCCCAAAGAAGACTACACCCGCATGCTGCTTGCCGCGGTGCCGCGCATCGGCATCCGGCGCGAACCAGAAGGGGCTTTGGCATGAAGGAGCTGCTGGTTGGATCAGCGTTCTTCGTCGGCCACAAGCTGCTGACAGCCCTGGCCCAGCTCTTCGTGGTCGCCACGCTGGTGTTCTCCATCATGTATCTGATGCCCGGCGACCCGGTGCTGCTGCTGCTGGGTGCCGAATCCAATCCGACACCGGCGGCGATCGCCGCGATGCGCGCGAAGCTCGGTCTCGACCAGCCCGTGCTGATGCAATATTTCGCCTGGCTGGGCAACGCACTGCACTTCGACTTCGGCCTGTCGGTGCTCAACAGCTACCCGGTGGCCAACGCCATCGCCGCGAATTTTCCACGCACGCTCGAGCTCGGCGTTGCCGCCATCATCATTGCGTCGCTCATCGGCGTGCCTCTCGGCATCGCCGCCGCGCTCCATCGCGGCAAGGCACTCGACACCATCCTCACCTCCCTCGCCACCGTCGGCATCTCGGTGCCGGTCTACATCCTGGGCGCGATGTTCATCATTGTCTTCAGCTTGCAACTGGGCTGGCTGCCGTCGAGCGGGTATATGGACATCGCCCGCAACATGCCCGAGCATTTTCGCCGGCTGACGCTGCCAGCCGTCACCCTCGGCTTCGGGCTGGCCGCCTCGATTGCCCGCATGACGCGCTCGTCGATGCTGGAGATCCTGAACCGCGACTTCATTCGCGCCCTGCGCGCCAAGGGAGCGTCCGAGAGCCGGGTGATCTGGCGCCACGCGCTGCGCAACGCCTCCATCCCGATCGTCACCATCATCGGCCTGCAACTGGGCAACCTGATGGGCGGCACCGTGCTGGTGGAGGCGATGTTCAACTGGCCGGGGCTCAGCACGCTTCTGGTCGAGGCCGTGGCCAAGCGAGATTATCCGATGGTGCAAGGCACGGTGCTGACCATCGCCGCCCTCTTCATCTTCATCAACCTCGGCGTCGAGCTGCTGTACAGCCTGCTCGACCCGCGCATCCGCCAGAGGCGCGCGTGATGGCTGGCCTGTTCCATGGCCACCCCACGGTGATGGCCAGCGCCATCATCCTGCTGCTGGTCCTCGTCGCGGCGCTGTTCGGGCCGCTCCTCGCGCCCTACGATCCCTATCAGATCAATCATCTGGCGGTGAACCAGGCAGGCTCGGCGGCGCACGTCCTGGGCACCGACGAGTTTGGCCGCGACATTCTCAGCCGCCTGCTCTACGGCATCCGCCCGACGGTGACGGTCGCCGTCGGCGCCACTGTCATCGCCGCGGTCCTCGGCACTATCCTCGGCATTATCGGGGCCTATGGCTACGGCTGGGCCGGCGCGCTGATCATGCGCGGCATCGACGTGCTGCTGGCCTTTCCGCCGATCCTGCTGGCGCTGCTTGCCGTCGGCTTCTGGCCTAGCGGCATCTTCACCCTCATGGTGGTGATCGGCATCGTCTATGTGCCGCATTTCGGGCGCGTCGCACATTCCGCGACGCTGCAGGTGATCCGGCAGGAATTCGTGCAGGCCGAGCAGGCGATCGGCTCGCGCCCCCTGCGCGTCGTCTTCACTGCCATCCTGCCCAATATCCTGTCGCCGCTGGTGGTGCAGGCGACATTGACGGTGGCAGCCGCCATTCTCCTGGAATCCGGCCTCAGCTTCCTCGGCCTCGGCATCGTTCCGCCGGAGCCGTCATGGGGGCAGATGATCGGCACCGCCCGCGGCTATCTCAATCTGAACCCGATGTATGTCGTCTGGCCGTCACTTTGCCTGGCACTGACGGTGCTCGCCATCAATGTCATCGGAGACAGTCTGCGCGATCTGCTCGATCCGCGGTTGCGTCAGTAACAGGGCTCGCCAAGCGGCCCGACATTCGAGGGAAAGGAACTACCATGAAAAGACTATTGACGGGCGTGGCTGTCGCCACCTTGGCTCTGGGGATGAGCATGGGTACGGCCCTTGCGGCCGGTACCCTGTATTTCGGCATTTCGGGCGAGCCGACCACGATGGACCCGATGATGCAGACCGGCACGACCTTCCGTACCGTGAAGCTGGGCATTCATCGCGGCCTGTTGAACTATGGCGTGGACGGCAAGCTCTCCAACGAGCTGGCCGAAAGCTACGAAATCAGCCCTGACGCGCAGGAGATCACCTTCCACCTGCGCGATGCGAAGTTTCATGACGGCACGCCGGTAACCGGCAACGACGTCAAGGCCTCGCTCGAGCGCATCATCGCGCCCGACAGCCCGGCCTCGTTCCGCAACGAGCTGTCGATCATCTCGGACATCGATGTCGTCGATGCCAAGACCGTCAAGCTCAAGCTGTCCAAGCCGTCGGTCTCTATGATCCACTATCTTGCGCTGCCCGAGGCCTCGATCGTTCCCGCAAGCTGGATCGAAGCGTTCAACGCCGATCCGAACGTGGCACCGATCGGCGCCGGCCCGTTCAAGTTCGTTAGCTGGACGCGCGGGCAGGAAATTCTCGTCGAGCGCTTTGCCGACTACTACAAGGCGGACAAGCCCTATCTCGACAGTGTGCACTATGCCTTCTACGGCGACGAGAACACCCGCGTGAACGCCATCAAGTCGGGCGACGTGGATATCATCGACTATGTCCCGGCCCGCGATCTCGAGTCGCTGGACGCCGATCCGGACATCCGCAACGAGCGCACCTTCGGGCCCTTCATGGGCCTGCAGTTCAACACGCATTTCGAGCCGTTCGGCAATCCTCTGGTGCGCCAGGCCATCGCCTATGCCGTGGATCGCGACGTGATCATCAACACCGCCTTCAACGGCGTCGGAACGCCGATCTACGGTATCGCCATTCCCGACGGCTATATGGGCTATTCGGCCGAGAAGGCCAACGTCTTCAAGCCCGACCTGGCCAAGGCCAAGGCACTGATGGCCGAAGCCGGCTACGCCGACGGCTTCACCGCCCGCATGCTCTCGTCGTCGCAATACAGCTTCCATCAGAACACCGCCATCGCGGTGCAGTCGGAGCTGGCCAAGATCGGCATCACGCTGACCCTGGACATGCCCGACTGGTCCAGCCGCATGGCCAAGGCCAATGTCGGCGACTATGACGTGATGGTGATGGGCAGCGTGGGCGAGATCACCGACCCGGACTGGCTGAGTAACTACTACTATGGCGGCGAGCAGCTCGTTCGGAACAACAACTCCGCCTATTTCGACGATCCGACGATGAACGAGCTGCTCGACCGCGGCCGCTCCACTGTCGATCAGGCCGAACGCGAGAAGATCTACGATCAGGTCGTCGATCGCGCCATCGAGCTGTCGCCGCTGGTGTTCTTCATGTGGCGCGACCAAAGCTACTCCGTGCGCGAGAACGTCAAGGACTTCACCAACCTCCCCGCCTTCCTGAGCTTCCTCTCGGGCTACTCGGTCGAGAACGTCAAGGTCGAGTAATCGGCGACGACGTGAAAGACCATGCAGGGCCGCCCCGGTGCGGCCCTGTTCATTTTGCCTTTCGGCCGGCGAGGCGTCGCCGTTCAGCCAGTGGGCGTTGCCGAAGCCGGGCATGGCGTGGGGGATTTTCCTGGCGAGGGCGTCATGGCTTGCCAGTCCCCGCCCCGCCGCGACAGCCGGAAGCCCTGGCCGGCCGGTTCCAGCACATTCATCGCCGACAGCAATTCTCTGGTGTAGGCGTGCCGAGGGGCGTCGAACACCTGATCGCGGGTGCCGGCCTCGACAATCCGGCTCTGGTGCATGACCAGCACGCGATCGGCGATCTGCTCGACCGCGCCAAGATCATGCGAGATGAACAGGCAGGCAAAGCCGTAGCTGCGCTGCAACTGCGGGTGCGTCCGGGCAACGAGGGATCCTCCTTCGTCTTCAAGGCCCAGATGCCGAGCGTCTTCCAGAGGTCGACCGACCCATCCGTCAAGTTCGCGGCTTGGTTGAGATGATGCTTCGTCTGGAGCAGATCGATGGCGGCGCCGTCCTTTTCGAAGGACACGTCATCGAGCTTCTCGATGGACACCTCTACGCTGGAATCGATGTTGGCGTACTTGAGCGCTTCAGACAGCGCAAGGCGCGCCTGATAGAGATACCCGGCCGCAACGTGTGCGACGCTATGCTTGTCGGAGCTACTGCCCACGCCCCCTCTCCCAATACTTTTAGATAGCCATCCTGTGTTCAGATGGCACGAAATATTCCAAGAGTGTACCTTCCGCTGTGAATATCTCAGAACCAGAGGGTTCATGGAGTTCACGTTGTTGCCCGACGGATCAGGCTGCCATTGACTCGATGACCTGCATGGACAGCAACGAAGGTGATGAGCGGACGAATGGTAACGCCCGTTCAGATGCGCCGCCCAGAAGCATGCCGGCAGGGATCCACCCCGTCTCCCACTGGTCGCTTAGGGCCAGAAACTGGCCAGCGAAGTAGTGTTAGCCGCTCGTGGGAGCGAAGCGGTGGGCGGGATGGTTTTTGGGTACCATCATGCAAATCGCTACTCCCTCTGCTCGCCCATGGCACAAGGGCCTGATCGTCGGTCAGAAGCGACTCCTCCTGTATCGGCAGGTTTGGTCGATCCGAGTTAGGCTCGAGATGGCAGCCTCGTCGCGTGACCTGGCTCTGTTCAATCTGGCGATCGACAACAAGCTCCCTGCCTCCGATTTAGTCCGCCTCAAGGTCGAGGATATCTGCTTCGGCGATGTCGTTCGCGACCGGGGACGGTCACGTAGCGAAAGCCCGGTCGCCCTGTGCAATTCGAGATCACGGAAGTGACTCGACAGTCGGTGGAACGGTTCCTCACAGGCCGTTCGGTTGACAGTAGCGGATACCTGTTCCCCAGTCGCTTGCGACCTCACATCTCGACGCGGAAATATGCGCGCATTGTGCACCGGTGGATTAAGACAATTGGCCTTGATGACCGTGGCTTCGGGATGCACTCTCTGCGTCGAACGAAGGTCGCGCAGCACTATCGGAAGATAGGCAACCTAAGGGCTGTGCAACTGTTGCTCGGCCACGCCAAAATTGAGACCACTATTCGCTACCTTGGCGTCGAAGTCGATGACGCCTCAGATTGGCGGAGCAGATCGAGCTGTAGCGACTTCAGCGCGGGACCAAAGGGGGCGGTTCCGCGCCAGAAGCGGACATCGAAGCATGGAAAAGTGGCGACCGGTTGGCAGAAGTCGGTGGAGGCGCTGGATCAATTCCAAATGTGTCGAGAGCGCCGCAGGCGTTGGCCTCAAGAGCGATGACTCGACGCCATTGGAATGATACCTCTCGTCTTCATGACGGGGACGCTTCATGAAAACATTTGACGCGCGAGCCTATGCTATTTCCGACTTTTTAGAGTGGGACGCTGGCAACCTTCTGGATCTATCGCCCAAGTTTCAACGCAGAAGCGTCTGGACTAGAGCAGCCAAATCCTTCCTGATCGACACCATCCTGCGCGGAAAGCCGATGCCAAAGGTTCTGCTAACCCAGGATCTTGTTGGGAAGAAGAACGTGCGCACTGTGGTCGACGGGCAGCAACGTATCCGTGCCATCCTGGAGTTTGTCGGAGGTGGTTTCACCGTATTGGCAGCCCATAATCCTCAGCACGCTGGTAAGCTGTTTGCAGAACTTGACCAGGACGTTCAGTCCGCGGTGCTTCAGTATGAGGTGGGTGTCGACCTGATCTACAATCTGTCTCTCGCCGAGATGTTGGATATATTCGCCAGGATAAACACTTACTCCGTGACCCTGAATACGCAGGAGAAATTGAATGCTAAGTATCTCGGCGTGTTCAAGACGACCGCATACGAGTTGGGCTTCGCCTATGTCAGCTACCTGCTCGACGGCGGTGTGCTGACAGACAAAGGTGTAAGTCGTATGGGGGAAGCGCAACTTGCCTCCGACCTACTGGTGTCAGTTGTCGGCGGCGTTCAGACTGTCAAGAACATTGAGAAATACTACCGCGAGTTCGAGAAGCTCGAGGTCGTACCACCGCTCGTGTCAGACGCGGTGCAGCGCTATCAGGAATCGATGAAATTCATCGGCGCCATCTACCCCGCGGAGGAATTGAAGAACACCAACTGGAGCCGTCCACACTGGTTTTATACGCTCTTCAACTGCGTGAGTCATGCCCTGAATCCGATCACCGGTCTGGAAGGCGCACCCCGCCCCGAGCTCAACGAGGGAACCGTGATGTCTTGGCGCAATGCCCTAGACGAAGTCAGCGCGCTCTATGACCAGTACACCGAGGAAAATGAGGAGGACATTCCAGCAGTATTCGCGCGCTTCATCAACTACGCCCAGCGCCGGACCACCGACACGGAGGCTCGCATCGAACGCGCTAAGTTCGTTCTAGATGCCATCGAGAAATGACACCGCAGGAACTGGTCGCTTTCGGCGAACGGGCACAGCAAAGGCATGATGGATTCGTCGTAGCAGTCGAGGCACTCGACCCGGCTCCTGCGGATGCCCTGTCGACGGAAGACCTGCAGGACGTGTACGCCGAGGCAATTTTCATTCGGGCCTTCACCGCATATGAGAACGATCTTGAGAAGCTATTTCTTCACTACGTCACCGGTGGGACTACGCGGCAAGGTGCGCCCGCCAATACGTATCTTCGGATCACTGACGAGCAACATGCCCGCAAGCTGACGCGGGCTGGCTTCAAATTTCTGTCCTGGGCAAAACCTTCTGAGACGCGCGCCACCGCACAGAACTATATCGAGAACGGCTGGCCGATCAGCAATATGCTCAGTGCGAAGAGCCAGGAGCTGACCGACTGCGAGAAGGTTCGCAACCGCATCGCCCACAACTCGCTCGAGGCAACTCTAGACTTCAATGCAGTTCAGCGGAACATGCTGCAGACGGAGCGGCTATTCCCGATCACGCCAGGACAGTTCCTGCGAATTCGTAGCACGCGACTCAAGAGGTTACACATGGTCCATTACCTAGAGGCTATGAACGATACGCTGGTCGCGATCATGGATCCGCCACCATGAACGCAATGTCTCCTTCGGGCCAAAAGCAGACATGCGCTACCATCGCCAGCGAGCTTCCACCGAAGCCGCATTTCACACTCTGTTGAGCAATTGGGCCACGATGTTGGGGTCCAGCATATCCTCGCGCGACGCGCCGTCATACGTAATACCCGAAGATAGGCTGTCGACTGATCTCCGACTTACTTACTCATGCCGCAAGCCGACCGAAGGCTAGCTGCCACGTGGCGGACATCAGCGGCTAGTAGAGGTCGATTTTCATCCTGCATGCGATGCGTTACCCAGCGCATCGAAGCCGAGCCGAGGATATTTCCGCAGACTAAATCGCCAACTTCCCGTCCAGAACTCGGCCTTAAATACCACCTAAGTACTTGAAATAATTGGCGCGCCCGAAGAGATTCGAACTCCTGACCCCCAGATTCGTAGTCTGGTGCTCTATCCAGCTGAGCTACGGGCGCGCGGGCTTCGGGGCGGCGGTGGCCGGAAGCAGCGCTTCCCATACACAGGGGCCGGCGGCTTGGCAAGCGGCGTCAACCGAGCCGGGTCGCCGTCGGCAGGGCGATGTCGAAGCGGGTGCCGGGGTCGAGCGGCACATAGGCGAGCGTGCCGCCATGCGCCACTACCAGCTCGCGGGCGATGGCAAGGCCGAGGCCGGTGCCGCCGGCGCGGGCCGAGCCCTCGAAGGCGACGAACAGGTTCTCGCGGGCCCGCGGCAAGAGGCCGGGGCCGTTGTCGGCCACCGAGATCGTATAGGTATCGGCGCCTGCGGCGAAGCTCACCGTGAGGCGCGGGGCGGCGATGGCCTCGCCGGCGCCCTCCAGCGCCTCGCGCCCGTTCTTCAACAGATTGACCAGCACGCGACCCATCTGGTCGGGATCAACGCGCAGCGTTACCGCATCGGGCACCGCGTTGACCCAGGCGATACGCGGATGGCCGCGCAGGCCCGCGTCAATGGCGGATTCATCGACGAGGGCGCGCAAATCCACCGGCACCGGCTTGGGCGGCGTGCCCGACTGGCGGCCATAATCGAGCACGGATTCGGCGAAAGCTACGGCTTTGTCGATGGAATGCAGCAGTCGCGGCGCCAGCCGCTGGATCTTGGGGTCGTCGAGCGCCACCACCTGGTCGGACAAAAGCTGCGCCGAGGTCAGCGTGTTGCGCAGGTCGTGGTTGATCTTGGCGACGGCGAGGCCGAGATCGGCGAGGTGCCGGCGCTGACGCAGCATGGAGAAGATATCGGTCTCCATGGCGGCAAGCTCGTTCTCGAGAATGCCGAGCTCGTCCTTGCGGCCGGTGGGGGCGATGATGAGCGCGGCGTTCTCGGGCGCCTCGCGATAGGCCACCATGTTGGCGGTGAGCCGGCGGATGGGCACGATCAGCAGGCGACTCACCAAGAGGTAGAGCACGCCGGCGGTCAGCACCGCCACCAGGAGCGACAGCAGAACGATGCTCCACGAATAGGCGACGAGGTCGCGGTGCAGCGGTGCCTCGGCGATCAGCACCTCCACCTCGGCATCGGCATCGCCGGCGCCGTTGGAATTGCCGACGACGCGCAGCGTGCGTTCGCCGCCATGCAGGAGGGTATCGAGCGCTCCCATGATGAGCGTCGCATAGTCGGTGTCGCGCATGTCCACGGTCACCGCCTCGTGCGGCAGCGCGCCGCCGTCGAGCTCGATGAGCTGGCTCTGGCCGTTGCGGCGATAGACGATGGCGATGGCGCCGGCCGAGTTGAGCAGATTGTCGGTCAGCATGGCCGGCAGGTTCATGACGTCGGGCACGACGTCGAGCACGCGCGCCGCGACGATGCCGATGCGCAGCCGGTCGTTGAGCCAGGCGGCGCGGTAATTGCCCGCCGAGGGCAGATAGATCACGATCTCGACCGCAAGGATCACCAGCGTGATCGTGGCGATGAGTTTGACCGAGAGCCCGGCGAACGGTCCGGGCATGCGGCGAGGTTCGCTCATGTCCGCCAGTGTGCTAGCCGAAACCGTTCAGCGCAACAAGCGGTTGCGGCCGAAGCGCCACGTCGCGCCGCGCCGCGCGGGGGCCGCAGCGGCGGCCCGTTCGCCCAGCTCGCGGAGGAGCCCGGCATAGGCGGGATAGGGCACGGCGAGCTCGGCCAGCCGCGCCACGAGGATGCGCTCGGCGAGGACGAGGCCGAAGAGCGTCACGAGCTCGCCCGCCCCCGCGCCGACGCAGCCGGCGCCGAGCAGGTGCCCGTCGCGCGCGACCATCAGCTTCACCACACCCATGCCGTCGCGCCGGGCGCGCGCCAGATCGCTGTCGGCGTAGCTGGCGCGCAGCACGGAAAAGCCGGTGCGGAAGCGGGTGCGCGCCAGCGCCTCGCTGAGCCCGATCTCGCCGATGGGCGGGTCGGTCAGCGTCAGCCGCGGCACGGCGGCCGGATCGTAGCGCAGGGGCCGGCCGCCCAGGGCGGCGCGCACGACGAGGTCGGCCTCGATGGCGGCGATATGGGGGGCCGGCGCTTCGCCGGCGGCCTCGCCCACCGCGAAGACGCGCGGATTGCTGGTGCGTAGCGCGGCATCGAGCGCCAGCCCGCCCTCCGCCCCGTGCGTGCGGCGGACCCTGGCCGCCTCGAGGTTCAGCTCGGCGAGGTTGGGGGCGCGGCCCGCGGCGACGAGGATGTGCGAGGCATCGAGCGTCAACTTCTCGTCGCCGCTGCGCACGACGACGCCGATGCCCTGGCTGCGCGCGTTGATGGCGACGATGGCGGCCGCTTCGAGGAGCGCCACGCCCTCTTCGCGCAGCCGGCGCAGGGCGATCTCGGCCAGCTCGGGGTCGGCGGCGGGCAGCGCCCGGCCGGGCTCGACCACGGTCACCTCGCAACCCAGCCGGCGGTAGCTCAGCGCCAGTTCGAGGCTCATCGGGCCGGCGCCGGCGATGACGAGATGGGTGAGCTTGCGGGTGTTGTCGAAGATCGTCTCGGTGGTGAAATAGGGCACCGAAAACAGGCCCGGAATATCCGGCAGCAGCGGGCTCGCGCCGGTGGCGATGACGAAGCGGCGGGCGCGGATGGCGGTGTCGCCCACGCTGAGCGTCTGCGGATCGGCGAAGGCGCCGGTGCCGCGCACCAGCTCGATCTCGGCGGCCGCGAGGGTTTCGGGCGTCACTTCGGCCCGGCCGCGGCCGATGCTTTGCGCGATATGATCGTGGACCTTGCGGAAGCTGACCTTGGGTGGTTCGCCGAAGACGCCGAAGGGGGCGCCGGCGCGGCCGAGCGCGGCCTGCTCCGCCGCCGCGGCGAGGGCGCTCAGCGCCAGCGCCCCGGCCCTGAGGCTCATGCCGCCGGGGCTGCCCTTTTCGACCATCACAACGCTTGCGCCCTGCCGACGCGCGGCGCGCGCCACGGCGAGGCCAGAGGCGCCAGCGCCGATCACGCACAGATCTGGGGTCAAAATGTCTGCCAAATCGGACCTTTACCACCGCCTCAGCCAAGGGCCGTTCAGCTTGTAGAAGAATAGCGGCAAAATGCCAGAGGCGGCAGCGGGCGCGCCGCGATACGTTGACTTGCGCGGCCCGTTTCTTTATAGCCCGCGACCAATCTGCCCCCGCGACGGATCGGCATTTGCTGCCCTTTTGCGGCCGGGCGCCGATCCAGCGTGAAGCTTAGCCAAGAGGACCGCGCCCGGCGTGGTATTGAACTATGAAGCGTACTTACCAGCCGAGCAAACTCGTCCGTACCCGGCGCCACGGGTTCCGCGCCCGCATGGCGACCAAGACCGGCCGCAAGATTCTCAACCTGCGCCGCGCCCTCGGCCGCAAGCGCCTGTCGGCCTAAGGGCGAGGCCGTGACCACGGCCCGAGTGCGCGAGGCCGGATTGCGGCGCCTCACCAAGCGGGCGCAGTTCCTCAACGCGGCGCGCGGCAAGCGCGCGGGCCGGCCGGCGGTGTCGGTGCAGGCCGTCGCCGTGGAGGCCGAGGCGCCCGGCATCGGGCTCACCGTCACCAAGAAAGTGGGCAACGCGCCCGAGCGCAACCGCATCCGGCGGCGCCTGCGCGCCGCCGCGAGGGCTTGCGACAGCGCCTTCCGGCCCCAACATGACTATGTGCTGGTCGCCCGCCGGGACGCCCTGACATTGCCGTTTTCACGAATCGTATCCGACCTTTCTTCCGCCATAGCCAAAGTGCACGCCTCGGGGCGTGCGACGCCGGGGGCCTGACAGACTATGAACGAGACCAACCGCAACATGATCATCGCCATCGCGCTCAGCGTGGTGGTGATATTCGGCTGGCAGTTCTTCGTAGCCGGACCGCAGCTCGAGCGCACGCAGCGGCAGGCGCAGATCGCCGCCGAGCAGGCCGCGGCCGCCAATCCGGGCCTCGCGACGAGCACCACGACGTCGACCACGGCCGCCGCGCCGGACGGCGCCGGCACCGCGCCTGCCGGCACGGCGACCTCGTTCGCCGACCGCGCCACGGCGCTCGCGGCGAGCCAGCGCATCCTGATCGATACGCCCGCACTCAAGGGCTCGATCAACCTTACCGGCGGCCGCCTCGACGACCTGCAGCTCAAGAAATACACCGAGACGCTGGCCGAGGACTCCCCCATCATCACGCTCCTGACGCCGGCCGGGGCGCCGGGCGGCTACTATGTCGAGCAGGGCTGGGCAGCGCCGTCGGGCAGCAGCGTCGCCGTGCCGGGCGCGCAGACGGTGTGGACCGTCGATGGCAATGCCGACCTCACCGAGACGAGCCCGGTGACGCTGCGCTGGGACAATGGCGGCGGGCTCACCTTCACCCGCACCTTCACCGTCGATGCCAATTACCTGTTCACGGTGACACAGGGCATCGAGAACAATTCGGGCGGCGACGTGGCGCTGTTCCCCTATTCGCGCGTGGTGCGCGAGGGCACGCCGCACGTCGCCAATTTCTTCGTGCAGCACGAGGGCCCGCTCGGCGTGCTGGGCTCGAACAACCTCATCTCGAAGAAATATTCCGACCTGCAGAACGACAAGCAGATCCGGCTCGACAATACCCAGGGCTGGCTCGGCTTCACCGACAAGTACTGGGCGACGGCGGTGATCGCCGAGCCCGACGAGCAGGTCAATGCGCAGTTCACCTATCTGAAGCCCGGCAATCTCGACGAGTACCAGACGAGCTTCGTGCGCGCCAACGCCATCGCCGTGGCCTCGGGCGCCAGCGCGACGGATACGAGCTACGTGTTCGCCGGTGCCAAGGAAGAAGCGGTGATCGCCAGCTACGAGGCGAGCCTCAAGATCGACCGGCTGGAGCTGCTCATCGACTGGGGCTGGTTCCACTTCCTCACCAAGCCGATGTTCTACCTCATCCGCTTCCTCTACGGGCTCATCGGCAATTTCGGGCTCGCCATGCTGGCGGTGACGGTGATCGTCAAGGCGGTGTTCTTCCCGCTCGCCAATCGCTCCTTCGCCTCGATGGCGGCGATGCGCCGCGTGCAGCCGGAAATGAAGGCGCTGCAGGAGCGCTTCAAGGACGACCGGGCGGCCCAGCAGCAGGCCATGATGGAGCTCTACAAGCGCGAGAAGATCAATCCGCTGTCGGGCTGCTGGCCGATGCTCATCCAGGTGCCGGTGTTCTTCGCGCTCTATACCGTCATCTTCATCAGCCTCGAGATGCGGCACGCGCCGTTCTTCGGCTGGATCCAGGACCTCGCGGCGCAGGACCCCACCAACGTCTTCACGCTGTTCGGGCTGATCCCGTGGGACCCGACCGCCGTGCCGATGATCGGCGGGCTGCTGCACCTCGGCATCTGGCCGCTGATCATGGGCATCACCATGTGGGTGCAGATGCGGCTCAACCCGCCGCAGGCCGACCCGACCCAGCAGATGATCTTCAACTGGATGCCGGTGATCTTCACCTTCATGCTGGGCAGCTTCCCGGCGGGGCTGGTGATCTACTGGAGCTGGAACAACCTGCTGACCATCATCCAGCAGTACTTCATCATGAAGCGCCACGGCGCCGATGTGGACCTGTTCGGCAACATCCTCACCTCGCTGGGGCTGCGCAAGACACCCAAGCCGACGACCTGAGGTGGATGCCGTCGCGGTCATCACCGGTCGCCGCACCGGTGCGGGGCAGCTTTTTGCCCTGCTCGCCAATATCGAGGCCGTCGCTCCCCGCGGCGGCCTTTTTGATAACGTCACCACGACGTTCGGGGCGCAGCTCGATGCCGCCGCGGCGGAGGCCAGCGCCGCCGGCCGGACGCTGCTGGCGTTCCGGCTGACGCCGGAGCTGCCGGCCGAGGCGGTGGCGCGCGAGGTGCTGGACCGGCCGGGCATGCGCGCCGTCTTCGTGCTCAGGCGCAACATCGACACCTATGTGTCGCTGGCCAAGGCGACGGCGCTCGACGCCTTCCGCGACCGCGACCTGACGCATGTCAGGGTCAAGCTCGACGCGGCGCATTTCGCCACCTGGCTGGCCGCCGAGGAGGCCTGGTACGGGCACTGGAAGGGCTGGCTCGAGCGGCGCGCCTTCCCGGTGCCGGTGCTGCGCTACGAAACCCACATCCTCGGGCTGCCGGCCGATACCGTGCTGCGCCGCTTCGCCGCCGCGGCGGCGCAGGTGGGGCTCACCGTGCGGGTGCCCGCCGCCCTGCCCCATGCCGGGCTGGTGCGGCAGGACCGCGGCCGGATCGTCGCCCTCAAGGTGCGCAACTGGGCCGACTTCTCGCGCGGGCTGGCCGAGCGCAGCCTCGAAAAGCGCGCCTTCGGCTATCCGTTCTAGGGCTTTTCGGCTAGGGAAGCCGCCATGACCGACGAGATCGACATCGAGGCGGGGCGGCTGCTCTTTGCGCGCCCCTTCACCTTCGTCAAGGGCTGCGTGCGCATCGCCGACCTGCCGCCGCCCGACCGCCCGGAGATCGCCTTTGCCGGCCGCTCCAATGTCGGCAAGTCGTCGCTGATCAACGCCCTCACCGGCACCAGCGGCCTGGCGCGCACCTCCAACACCCCCGGCCGCACGCAGGAGCTCAACATCTTCGAGAGCGCCACGGCGCCGCTCAGGATCGTGGACATGCCCGGCTACGGCTTCGCGCAGGCGCCCAAGCCCAAGGTCGAGGCGTGGACGCGGCTCATCCACACCTATCTCACCGGCCGCGCCAATCTCAGGCGTGTCTATGTGCTGATCGATGGGCGCCACGGCCCCAAGGCCAACGACCTCAGCGTGATGAACGAGCTCGACACCTCGGCGGTGAGCTACCAGATCGTTCTCACCAAGGCCGACAAGCCCTCGGCGGCCGAGCTGGAACGGGTGATCGCGGCGACGCGCGCCGCCATCGCCAAGCGTCCCGCCGCCCATCCCGAGCTGATCGTCACCTCGTCGGAAACGAAATCCGGCCTCGACGTGCTGCGCGCCGAGATCGAGTTCCTGACCCGGACCTGATCAGCCGCGCAGGAACGCCGCGAGGTAGCCGGCCATCTCGTGCCCGTCGCTGGGGCGGGCGAGGCTGGCGATGGCGGCATCGACCACGGCGTCGGGGGCCCGGCCGCGCCGCAATTCGGCGAGCGCCAGCGTGTAGTCGTCCTCGAATTCGGGGTGCGGCTGCAGGCTCATGGTGCGGCCGTTGCGATAGACGAGGCCGGCATTGGGCGTGAACGCCGAGGCGAGGAACGCCTCGGCCTCGGCGGGCGGGGTCAGCACCTGGTCCTGATGCGAGCAGGCGATGGCAAATTCGGGCAGCTCGCCGCCGAGCTGCGGCGGGCGCCGAGTCACGGCATAGACGTGCCGGCCGAGGCCCCAGCCCTTGTCCGACTTGCGCACGTCGCCGCCGAGCGCGTCGGCGATGATCTGGTGGCCGAAGCAGATGCCCAGGAGCGGTGTCCTTGCGCCGTAGGCGGCGCGGATGAAGGCGCGCAGCGGCGCCATCCAGGCATATTCCGTATCGTACACCCCGGCCGACGAGCCCATCACCAGCGCCGCGTCGAGCGTCGCCGGGTCGGGCAGCGCCTCGCCCTCACTGAGCCGGATCGTCTCGAAGGCGAAGCCCTCGGCGGCGAACAGGCGCTCGAACATCTTGTGATAAGGGCCGAAGCGCGTGCGCAGCGGCCCCGGCACGTCGGTGGGCTGGATGAGGGTCAGCTTCATGCCCCACACATGGCGCGGGGCGCGCCGCGCCGCAAGGCCCCGCGTCAGGCCGCCTGCGGCACGAAGCTGAGCGCCAGCCCGTCCATGCAATAGCGCAGGCCGGTGGGCGGCGGGCCGTCCTCGAAGGCATGGCCGAGATGGCCGCCGCAGCGCCGGCAATGCACCTCGACGCGCTCGTAGCCGAGCAGATAGTCGCTGGTGGTGCCCACGGCATCGTCGAGCGGCTGCCAGAAGCTCGGCCAGCCGGTGCCGCTCTCGAACTTGGTGGCGGCGTCGAACAGCGGCAACTCGCAGCCGGCACAATGGAAGGCGCCGGCGCGGTGCTCGTCGAGCAGAGCCGAGCTCCAAGGCGGCTCGGTGCCCTGCCGGCGCATGATGGCGAAGGCGGCCGGACCGAGGATGGCGAGCCATTCCTCGTCGGTATGGGTTACCTCGAAGGTGCCGGCGACCGGCTCGCCCTCATTGGCGAGGGTACGGGCCAACGGCAGCGCGGCAAGCGCCGCCAGAGCCGTGCCGCCGAACAGCACCGCGCGTCGATCGAGCCTTGCCATGGTCGTGCCTCCGTCCTGCGAAACGGAGCGAGTCTAGCACGGGGCGGCGGGGCCGGCGCTCACTTGCGCGTGTGCGGGCGGGAGCCGGCAGGAGACGATCGGCATGATCCCGAGCCCCTCCTCCCGCCGACCCCCTTCGCACAGTGACGTCGGTATTGGTGTCAATCGACACAGCCATGAGACGCCCGCCGGCGGGCCGGCCTTGGGGCGATTTGGCGACGGCAGCCGAAACGTCTGGAAAAACTCGGGGATTGGGCCTTTTCCCCGCGGCGGAATGGCCTATAGGGTGGCCAGCAAACGAGGACGAGCCGCCAGATGCCCGACATCGAATCCTTTTCCCGCGACGCAGCCGTGCTCAGCGAGGCGCTGCCCTATATGCAGCGCTACGAGGGCAAGACCGTCGTCGTCAAATATGGCGGCCATGCCATGGGCGATATCGTGCTGGGGCGCGGCTTCGCGCGCGACATCGCGCTTTTGAAGCAGTCCAAGGTCAACCCCATCGTGGTGCATGGCGGCGGGCCGCAGATCGCTTCCATGCTCAAGAATCTGGGCATCGAGAGCAAGTTCGAGGGTGGGCTGCGGGTCACCGACCAGCGCACCATGGAAGTGGTCGAGATGGTGCTGGCCGGCTCCATCAACAAGGAGATCGTGGCGCTCATCAATGCCGAGGGCGAATGGGCGATTGGCCTCTGCGGTAAGGACGGCAACATGGTCTTCGCCCGCAAGGCGGAAAAGAAATTCAAGGACCCCGGCTCCAATATCGAGCGGGTGCTCGACCTCGGCTTCGTCGGCGAGCCCGTCGAGGTGGACCGCACGCTGCTCGACCTGCTCGCCCGCTCGGAGATGATCCCGGTGATCGCGCCGGTGGCGCCGGGCCGTGACGGCAACACCTATAACATCAATGCCGACACCTTTGCCGGCGCCATCGCCGGCTCGCTCGGCGCCAAGCGCCTCCTGTTCCTCACCGATGTCGATGGCGTGCTCGATGCCGACAAGAAGCTCATTCCAGAGCTGACCATGAAGGACGCCCGCGCGCTCATCGCCGACGGTACCATTTCGGGCGGCATGATCCCCAAGGTCGAGACCTGCCTCGAGGCGCTGGAGAACGGCGTCGAGGGCGTCGTCATCCTCAACGGCAAGACGCCACATGTGGTGCTGGTCGAGCTCTTCACCGAGCACGGCGCCGGCACGCTGATCGTGCACTAAACCCTTAAGTCTCGACGATGGCCGCGGCGGCGCGGCGCGAGCCGTCGGAGGGCTGATCCGGGTCCCTGACGCGCAGCAGCAGCACGACCAGCACCAGCACCGTGCCGAAGCTCGCGACCTGATACCAGGTGGCGAGCGCGGCGGCATCGGCGAAGGCCGCCTGCGGCGAGGCCGCGCCCCAGCCGCCGGCCCCTTCGAGCGTCGAGAAGAAGAGCTGGCCGACCAGCGCCACGCCGAGGGCGCCGCCCACCTGCTGGAAGGCCTGCAACGCGCCCGAGCCGGCCCCGGCATCGCGCGCCGGCACGTTGGACAGCACCGCCTGGAACAGCGCCGAGAAGCCGAGCCCGAGGCCGAGCCCGGCGATCAGCAGCGGCGGCAGGAACCACCAGTGGTCGACGTGGTCGGTGAGCCCGGCGATGATGAGGTGGACCCACAGCATGCCCGTCGTCAGGAACAGCCCGCTGACGATGGCGCGGGCGCGGATATGGCGCGAGCCGAGCCGCCCCGAGATCAGCGACACCACCAGAACGCCCACCGAGAAGGGCGTGTTGGTCAGCCCCGATTCGAGCGCCGTGAAGCCGAAGCCGGATTGCAGCAGCAGCGAAAAGACCATGAAGAAGCCGGGAATGCCGGAAGCGAAGATCATGGTGACGAAGACGCCGAGGACGTAGCCGCCATTGGTGACGAGCGAATAGTTGAGCAATTGCGGGCGGCCGGCAGCGGCCATGCGCCGCTCCCACAGCACGAACAGCGCCAGCCCGACAAGCGCCGCGGCCATCAGCCCCCAGGTCCAGGCCGGCCAGCCGAAGGCGCGGCCCTCGATGAGCGGGAAGACCAGCGCCACGATGCTGGCGCCGAACAGGGCGATGCCGACGAAGTCGTTGTTGATGTTCTTGTGGCCGGGCGGGCGCGGGATGATGAACCAGCCGAGCCCCACGGCGAGCAGGCCGACCGGCAGGTTGACGAGGAAGATCGGGCGCCAGTCGAGCCCGAGCGGGTTGTCGCCGATCAGCAGGCCACCGAGGATCGGGCCGGCGACGGCGGCGAGGCCCGAGGCAAGGCCGAACAGCGAGAAGGCCTGGCCGCGCTCCTCGGGCGGGAAGGTGACGGTGGCGATGGCGAGCACCTGCGGCGTCATCACCGCACCGGCGAGGCCCTGCAACACGCGGGCGCCGATCAGCCATTCGATCGAGGGCGCGAGGCCGCAAGCGGCCGAGGCCAGGGTGAAGGCGCTGACGCCGATGAGGAACATGCGCGTGCGCCCGACGATGTCGCCGAGCCGGCCGAAGGGCAGAAGGCCGAGCGCGAAGGCCAGCACATAGCCGGCCACCACCCATTCGATCTGCGCCGCGCTGGCGCCCAGGCTTTCCTGCATCGAGGGGATGGCGACGTTGACGATGGTCACGTCCATCAGGTTCATGAAGCTGGCGATGAGCAGCACGGCGAGCGCCACCCAGCGGCGGGGGTCGGCTTCGGCCTTGGTGCGGGGGGCCTGGAACTTGGGGAGATCGGACATGGGCCGGGCCCCTTACACCGCCCCAGGCGCGCGATCAATCGTTTGATGCCGGGCGCGAGGAAACCAAAGCCGGCGCCGGATGTTTACCTCCGAACCAGACCGGAGGGTCTTTGACATGCCCACCACCCCGCTGCCCAGACGCAAGGAAAAGGCGCACGAGGTCGCGCAGAAGATCACCAATGAGCGGCCGCTGCACAAGGACCCGGACGCGCCGGACGCCAATGTCACCGGCGGCTTCAACCAGAAGCGCGACGTGCCGCCGCCGGCCGAGGACACCAGCGCCACGGCGGGAGACGGCCAATGAGCGCCGCCGCCGCGGTCAAGAAGCAGCAGGACATCCAGCGCGAGGTCGCCGCCAGCGACGGCGACGCGCCGAAGCCGAAGGCCATGCAGGCCGGCGCCCGGCGCTATCCCGAGCCACCCTTTCCGGCGCAGCACCAGGCCAAGCCCGGCCATGAGCACAAGCTCGACCCGGCGCCGCTCTATGATGCGCCTTTCTATCTCGGCTCGAAGAAGCTCGACGGCAAGGTGGCGCTGATCACCGGCGGCGACAGCGGCATCGGCCGCGCCGTGGCCGTGCTGTTCGCCCGCGAGGGTGCCGATGTCGCCATCGTCCATGTCGGCGAAGACCGCGACGCCGCGGAGACGGCCGCCGCCATCGAGAAGGAAGGCAGGCGCGCCCTCGTCCTCAAGGGCGACGTGCGTGACCCCGGCTTCTGCGCCGGGGCGGTGGAAAAGGTCGTCGCCGCCTTCGGACAGCTCGACGTGCTGGTCAACAACGCCGCCTTCCAGGTGCACACCAAGGACATCACCAAGCTCAGCGACGCGCATTTCGACGAGACGCTGAAGACCAATCTCTACGGCTATTTCTACATGGCCAAGGCCGCCGTGCCGCACCTCAGGGCCGGTGCGGCGATCATCAATACCGGCTCGGTCACCGGCATCGAGGGCAGCCCGGCGCTGCTCGACTATTCGATGACCAAGGGCGGCATCCACGCCTTCACGCGGGCACTGGCCGGCCAGCTCGTCGCCAGGGGCATCCGCGTCAACTGCGTGGCGCCGGGACCGGTATGGACGCCGCTCAACCCCTCCGACAAGGAGGCCGCGGATGTCGCCGAATTCGGCAGCAGGGTGCCCATGAAGCGCCCGGCGCAGCCCGAGGAAATCGCGCCCGCCTATGTGTTCCTCGCCAGCCCGCAGACCTCGAGCTACATCACCGGCGAGATCCTGCCCATCATCGGCGGCTATTGAGGGGCGCCGCATGGGGTGAAATCGGCCGCCGCTTCTGGCACAATGGGCGCATGGTTTCTGCCGACTCGCCTCTCGCCGCCTTCTCCCACGTGACCGACTGGGTGTTCGATCTCGACAACACGCTCTATCCGCGCGAGTGCAACCTGTTCGCGCAAATCGACATCCTGATCTCGCGCTACATGGTCGAGGTCACGGGCCTGCCCTATGGCGAGGCGCGGGCCCTGCAGAAAGCCTATTACCGCGACCACGGCACCACGCTGCACGGGCTGATGCTGCATTACGGCGTCGATCCCGACCATTTCCTCAATACCGTGCACGCCATCGACTATTCCGGCGTGCCGGCGCAGCCGGCGCTGGCCGAGACGCTGGCGGCGCTGCCGGGACGCAAGTTCATCCTCACCAATGGCGATGTCGGCCATGCCCGGCACGTGCTCGAAAAGGTCGGCGGCGGCGACGCGTTCACCGACATCTTCGACATCCGGGCGATGAAATATACGCCCAAGCCGCTGCCCGAGGCCTATGCTGAGTTCTTTGCGACGCACGGCATCGACGCCGGCCGCGCCGCCATGTTCGACGACCTCGAAAAGAACCTCGTGGTGCCGCACGAGACCGGCATGGTCACCGTGCAGGTGGTGGCCGGCGAAGGCTTCGCGCATGCGCAGGTCGATAGCTGGGAGCTCGGGCGGAGCAGCGGCCCGCACGTCCACCACGTCACCGACGACCTGGCGGGGTTTCTCACGCAACTGCTATAAGGCCCCTCATCTGCCTTCGGGCCCCTTCTCCCCTCGCGGGAGAAGGTGGCGGCAGCCGGACGAGGGGGGCCTAGCCTCGCCCGCGCACCTGCACTTCGGGCAGGTTGTAATGCTGGCGGACGACATTCCAGCCGTCCTCGGCGCTATCGACGACGCTGAACAGGTGCGAATCGTCGGGTGAAATGGTGCCGGCCTCGGCCAGCGCCTCGAAATTGATGACGCGGTTCCAGAATTCCATTCCGAACAGCAGCAGCGGCACGCGCTCCATGCGCCCGGTCTGAATCAGCGTCAGCGTCTCGAAGAACTCGTCGAGCGTGCCGAAGCCGCCCGGAAAGATCGCCACGGCGCGGGCGCGCAGCAGGAAATGGATCTTGCGCGTCGCGAAATAGTGGAAATTGAAGCACAAATCCGGCGTGATGTAGCGGTTGGGCGCCTGCTCGTGCGGCAAGACGATGTTGAAGCCGATGGACGGCGCGCCGACATCGGCGGCGCCGCGATTGCCCGCCTCCATTACCCCCGGCCCGCCCCCGGTCACCACCACGTAATCCTTGAAGCCGAGCGATTCCGAGGTCAGCGAGGCATATTGCGCGAAGCGCCGCGCTTCCTCGTAATAGCGGCTGGCGAGCTCGAGATTGCGCTTTTGCGTATCGTTACGCGCCGCCCAGGCGGCCTTGCCGGGCTCGGGAATGCGGGCGCCGCCGAACAGCACCACGGTCGAGCGGATACCGCGCGCGGCGAGCCGCATCTCGGGCTTCAGATATTCGAGCTGGAAGCGCACCCCGCGCGTTTCGTCGAGGGTCAGGAACTCCTCGTCCACATAGGCGAGGCGGAAGGCGGTCGAGGCCGTCTGCGGCGTCTGCGGCGCGCGCTTGATGGCGGCGATGTCCTGCTTGGACGTCCTGAGCGGGGTATGCCGGCGGCGGCGGCGCGAAGCCATGGCGTTCTCCAGATGCGACCAAAGCCTAGCGGCCGGCAGTTAAGCCCGCGTTGACTCGGCGCGCCCCCCTTGCCATGACGCTTGCCGCACACCCGATCCCTCGGAGACCGCCATGGCCGACGCCGCGCTCGAACAGACCATCACCGACGCCTGGGAGGCGCGCGGCACCATTACCCCGGCAACCGGCGGCGCGGTCCGCGAGGCGGTGGAGACGACGCTCGGCCTGCTCGATGCGGGCGAGCTGCGTGTCGCCGAGAAGGCCGGCGGGGCCTGGCAGGTCAACCAGTGGACCAAGAAGGCGGTGCTGCTGAGCTTCCGGCTCAACGACAGCGTGGTGATGGAAGGCCCCGGCGGCGCCAACTGGTACGACAAGGTGCCCAGCAAATTTGCCGGCTGGACGGCGAACCGCTTCCGCGAGGCGGGCTTTCGCGCCGTGCCGGGCGCCATCGTGCGGCAGGCAGCCCATATCGGGCGCAACGTCGTGCTGATGCCGAGCTTCGTCAATATCGGCGCCTATGTGGACGAGGGCACGATGGTGGACACCTGGGTCACCGTCGGCTCCTGCGCGCAGATCGGCAGGAACGTGCACCTGTCCGGTGGCGTCGGCATCGGCGGCGTGCTGGAGCCGATGCAGGCCGGCCCGACCATCATCGAGGACAATTGCTTCATCGGCGCGCGCTCGGAAATCGTCGAGGGCGTGGTGGTGGGCGAGGGCTCGGTGCTGTCGATGGGCGTGTTCATCGGCGCCTCGACCAAGGTCGTCGATCGCCAGACGGGTGAAATCTTCGTCGGCCGCGTGCCGCCCTATTCGGTGGTGGTGCCCGGCAACCTGCCCGGCCGGCCGCTGCCCGACGGCAGCCCCGGCCCGTCGCTCTACTGCGCCGTGATCGTCAAGCGCGTGGACGCGCAGACCCGCTCGAAGACCTCAATCAACGACCTCTTGCGCGACTGAGGCGCCCTGCGCCACAGTCCGGCGTGGGAGGAGAATGCCCATGTCGAGTGCACTAGAAGGGCCCACGGGCCGCGCGACCACGCTGACCGAGCAGGCCAATGGCAGCCGGCTCGCCCGCTCGACCTTCATCGGCCATTCGGCCGGCTATCTCATCGTGCTCGCGCTCGTTGCCGCCGGGCTTGCCTATACCGGGCTCACGTGGCCGGTGAGCTATGACGCGGTGTTCGCGCTGGCCGAGCCGCCGCTGGTGCTGCACCTGCCCTATACCGGGCTCCACCCCTACGCGACGCTGGCGCTGGCGCTGGTCGGCGCCCTCATCGGGATCGACCTCAGCGTGCGCCGCCGGCACGACCGCAACCGCAGCGGCACCGGCGCTGTCATCTGGCAGATGCTGTTCGTCGCCAGCGTCATCATCCACAGCTTCGCCGACGCGCCCGACATCGTCGGCTATCTCGACGCGGTGCTGGTCGTGAGCGGGCTCTATCTCTTCATCGTCCTGGCGCTGCTCCCCGGCACGCGCGGCGACAACCGCTATGGCCCACCACCGCAGCTCGATTAAGGGGATACTGTCTTTTCCAAGTGGCAGAATCGGAGCCCCACCACCCTTGTCGCCCCGGCGCAGGCCGGGGCCTAGTATCCACCGTGCAAGCGGTTCTGAATATTTCGAGCCGCCTCGCTTACTGGGTCCCGGCCTCCGCCGGGACGACACCGGGGATGGGCGGTGCCCGCTTCCCCGATTCACGCGATTCCATTAAGCTCCCGCCGGTTTTCGGCCGCGAGGGGCGGCCGGACGGCTCTGCTTGGGGGACAGGCATGAACAATCTCATCCAGAACTTCATCGGCTTCGAGGGGCGGCTCAACCGGCAGCCCTTCTGGATCAGCGCCATCATCCTGGCGGTGGTCAGCGTCGTCATCTCGCTCGTCATCCTGCCGATCGTCGGGCTCAGCGTCATGCCCAACATGCCGAGCATCGGCGCCGACACCAGCCCCGAGGACATCGCGGCGGCAATCAGCGCCGCCCAGAGCCGCGCCGGCTGGATCAGCCTCGTGCTGTTCCTGATCTTTGCCTACCCGTCGGCCGCCATCTCCATCAAGCGCCGGCACGACCGCAACAATAGCGGGCTCGACGTGTGGATTTATCTGGCGCTCGCCGCCGTCGCCCAGCTCATCTCGGCACTCGGCATCGGCATGACGACGATGGAGATCGCCGGCACGGTCGTGCCGGTGCCCGGCCCGATCGTCACCACGGCCGGGGTGATCCTCGGCATCTACGGGCTCTACCTGCTAGTGGTGCTCGGCTTCCTCAAGGGCACGGCCGGCCCCAACCAGTACGGCCCGGACCCGCTGCAGGGCTGACGACAGGACGGGATATGGCATCCACATCTTCGGCGGCCGATCCCGTCGCTTTGCTGCAAGACCTCGTGCGCTGCGCCTCGGTGACACCCACCGAGGCCGGCGTCCTCAATGTGCTGGAGCAAGCGCTCGCCCCGCTTGGCTTCACGGTGACGCGGCTGCGTTTCGAGGGCGGCGGCTCGTACCCCGTCGATAATCTGTTCGCGACGCGCGGCACGGACGGCCCGCACCTCTTGTTTAACGGCCATACCGACGTGGTGCCGCCCGGCGCGCGCGGGCTGTGGACGCATGAGCCGTTCGGCGCCGAGATCGCCGATGGCCGGCTCTACGGGCGCGGCGCCGCCGACATGAAATCGGGCATCGCGGCGTTCGTCGCGGCGCTGGCCGAAGCCCCCGCCGGGGCCCGCATCTCGCTCGCCATCACCAATGACGAGGAGGCCGACGGCGTCAACGGCACCGCCCGCATCCTCGAGTGGGCGGCGGAACAGGGCCATCGCTTCGACTTCGCCATCGTCGGCGAGCCGAGCGCCACGGCGCGGGTCGGCGATTCCATCAAGATCGGGCGGCGCGGCTCGCTCAGCGGCCGGCTCACCGTCAGCGGCGTGCAGGGCCACGTCGCCTATCCCGACAAGGCGCGCAACCCGCTGCCGCTTGCGGCACGGCTGGTGACGGCCCTCTCCGGCGCGCTCGACGAAGCCAGCGCGGATTTTCCCGCGTCCAACCTCGAATTCACCTCCATCGACGTCGGCAATAGCGTAACGAACGTCATTCCAGCAACGGCGACGCTCGCCTTCAACGTACGCTTCAACGCGGGCTGGACGCCCAAGAGCCTCACCGTCGAGCTGCGGCGACGCATCGCGGCGGTGGCGGGCGCCGATGCCGCGCTCGAGATCGTCGGCGTGCCGTCGCGCGCGTTCCTGTCGCCGCGTTCCGGCGCCGTGGAGCTGCTCGCCCAGGTGATCGCGGCCGAGACCGGGGCGCCACCGCTCATGTCCACCGGCGGCGGCACGTCGGATGCCCGGTTCGTTGCCGCCTATTGCCCGGTAGTAGAGTGCGGCCTGCCCGGCTCGACCATGCACAAGGCCGACGAGCATATCGTGCTCGCCGACCTGCATGCCCTCACCGCGCTCTACGGCGCGTTCCTGCGCAAGTTCTTTTCATGACTATGGTGGATGCTCTCACCCGCGCCGGGCCGGGCCTCGCCGCAGCGATGCGTGGCGACCGGGAGGGCGCAGCAGCCGGCTTCGAGGCGACGCCGGCGGGGCTCATGACGGCGCTGGGCTGGCTGGTGCTGGCGCTGCTGCTGTCGGCGGCGGCGCAGGCGGCGTTCGCCGGCCTGCCGCGCCTCGACCAGGTGCTGTTCGGCCTCGTCGTCCAGGCGCTGGCGATCGGCGCGCTGGGCCTCGTCATGGCGCGCAGCCTGCGTTTCCTGAAACTCGACGTGCCGCTGCTGGCGCTCCTCGTACCCACCGTCTACGGCCTCGCGCTGGTACAGGTCGCCGCCATCGTGCTGGCGCTCATCGGGCCCAACGCCCAGCTCGTGGCGCTGGTGGCGCTGGCGCTGCTGATCGGCCGGATCGGCGCGGTGATCGGGGCGATGCCGGTGGGACCGGCGGTCGCATTTGCGCTTCTGGGCGTCTTGGTGCTTGTGGTTGTGCCCAACGCCCTCTACATCGTCTTCCTGCACCCTCCCTCCCCCGCCTGACGAGCTTTTCCGAGTTGGCGCAGCAATCGACATTCATCGAGGAGATGATGGCCGCCGGCCGCGGCGTGATCAGCCTGCTCGTCGGCGACCGGCGGGCCGGCGGCTATTTCGATTTCAGCCCGCGCGGGCTGGCGGGCAGCTTCATCGCCCTGCTGCTCATCACCGCGCTCAATGCCGTGCTGCCGATCGTCCTCGGCCTCGAGGGCGACGGCATCGCGCGCGGCATCGTCATGGTCGTCATCCTGTTCGGCATGCAGGTGGGCTTTTCCGCCATCGTGCTGCGCCAGCTCAAGCGTCTCGATGGGTTCGTGCCCTATCTCGTCGCCGACAACTGGGCCACCTTCTTCATGACGCTGGTGTCGGCGGCGGTGGCCGCGGCAGGCGCCGCCAACGATTTCACGCTGGTCGTACTCGGCATCATCGTCATCATCATCGAGGTCAATATCGCGCGGCTGATCGTGACGCTGTCGCCGCTGCAGATCGCCATGTTCCTCGTGGCACAGCTCGTCGGTGTTTCCATCGGGCTGGCGCTGATCGGGCTGATCATGCCGTTGCCGCCGGACGTCGTGGCTCAGCTCGCCTCGTAATCGACGCGCACCAGATAGAGCCCGTCGGGCGGCGCCAGCGGACCGCAGCGCGCCCGCTCGCGGGCGTCGAGCGCGGCGCGGAAGTCGCGGGGCTGCCACTTGCCCTCGCCTACCAGCTTCAGCGAGCCGACCAGCGAGCGCACCTGCGAGTGGAGGAAGCTGCGGGCACTGGCGCGCACCACGATCATCTCGCCCTCGCGGCTGACGTCCAGCCGGTCGAGCGTCTTGACCGGCGATTTCGCCTGGCATTCGGCGGCGCGAAAGGTCGAGAAATCGTGCTTGCCGAGCGCCGTCTGCGCCGCCTCGTGCATGGCGCCGGCGTCGAGCGCCATCGGACAGTGCCAGACCCGATGCGCCTCCAGCGCCGGCCGCCCGCGCCGGTTGAGGATGCGGTATTCGTAGTGCCGGGCGCGCGCCGAAAAGCGTGCCTCGAAGCTATCGGGCACTGCCCCCGCCGCGATGATCGCCACGGGGTGCGGCCGCGTATGAAAGTTCAGCGCCTCGCGGATGCGGAACGGGTCCCATGCGCGGCTCAGGTCGAAGCTCACCACCTGGCCCAGCGCATGCACGCCGGCATCGGTTCGGCCCGCCGCCTGCACGGTGACGGTCTCGCCACTCATCTTGGCGATGGCCTCTTCCACGACCTGCTGCACGCTCAGCGCGTCGGCCTGCCGCTGCCAGCCGGAGAACGGTGTTCCATCATATTCGAGCTGCAGGGCATAGCGGGGCACTAGCCCGCCCTTTCCGGCAGCGTGCCGGCGCCGCGCAAAAAGCTCGCGGCATCCATCGGCCCCTTGCCCTCGCGCTGTACCGTGACGAGGCGCACGGCGCCCGTGCCGCAGGCGACGGTGAGCTCGCCGAGCAGCGTGCCCGGCGCGCCATCCCCCGTTGCAAGGGTCGAGCGCAGCGCCTTGATGCGTACGGACTGGCCATTGAGCATGAGCTCGAACCAGGCGCCCGGAAAGGGCGACAGACCGCGGATCAGATTGTGCACCTCGGCCGCCGGCCGGGTCCAGTCGATGCGCGCCTCGGCCTTGTCGATCTTGTGGGCGTAGGTGACGCCCTCTTCGGCCTGCGGCGTGAAGGTCAGCGAGCCGCGTTCGAGCGCGGCGAGCGCGCGGCCCATGAGGTCGGCGCCGACCCGCATCATGGCGTCGTGTACCTCGCCGGCTGTCATGTCGGGGCCGATGGGCATCTCATCGACCAGCGCCACCGGGCCGGTATCGAGCCCCTCGTCCATCTGCATCACCATGACGCCGGTGCGCCTGTCGCCGGCCATCACGGCGCGCTGGATGGGGGCGGCGCCGCGCCAGCGCGGCAGCAGCGAACCGTGCAGGTTGAGGCAGCCCAGTCGCGGCGCCTCGAGGATGGGTTTGGGCAGGATCAGCCCATAGGCGACGACCACCGCCACGTCGGCATCGAATGCCGAAAAGGCGATCTGCTCGGCCTCGCTGCGCAGCGACCTGGGCGTCATCACTGGCAGGCCGAAGCCGTCGGCGGCGACATGCACCGGCGATTTGCGCTCGGCCTGGCCGCGTCCCGCCGGCTTGGGCGCCCGCGTATAGACGGCGACGACCTCGTGGCCGGCGGCAACGATCTCGGTGAGGGTGGGCACGGCGAAGTCCGGCGTGCCCATGAAGATGATGCGCATCAGCTCGCCTTCTTGGCGAGCCTCTCCGCCTTCTGGAACTTCTTGAGCACGCGGTCGCGCTTCAGCCGCGACAGGTAGTCGATGTAGAGCACGCCATCGAGATGGTCGATCTCGTGCTGGATGCACACGGCGAGGCGCTCCTTGGCCTCGATCTCGACCTGCTTGCCGTCGAGATCGGTGTAGCGCACCGTCACCTCGGCGGCGCGGTCCACGTCGTAATAGATCTCGGGGATGGAGAGGCACCCCTCCTCGGTGGTCACCGCCTCGTCCGAATATTTGAGGATCTCGGGGTTGACCATGACGATGGGGCCGGGCGTCTCGCCGTCCTTGGACAGGTCCATCACCACCAGCCGCTTCATCTCGCCGAGCTGGGTGGCGGCGAGGCCGATGCCGGGGGCGTCATACATGGTTTCGAGCATGTCCGCGGCCAGCGTGCGCACCGACTCGTCGATCGTCTCGATCGGGTCGGCGACACCGCGCAGGCGCGGGTCGGGCAGCACAAGGATTTCGCGTTTCGCCATCTCACATCGGCCTTTCGGGGGAGTCTGGGCTCAATATGGTATTTGCCGGGCCGGGGTCAACTCTGGAACAAAGCGGAAACCGAATCGGATAGGGTCAACCGATGGACAAGCTCCTGTTCACCCTCGGCGGCACTCCGGTCACCCTGGAAACCGCCCTTTACGCCGCAGCCGGGCTCCTGGCGGCGCTGCTTGTCGCGGTGCTGGTCGTCGTCGTGCGCAGCGCGCGGGCCCACGCCGCCGAGGCCGAGGCGCAGCGCGCCAAGGCGGCCGAGGGCGAGAAGACGCTCGCCCATTTGCTGCAGGTGCAAAGCGAGATGACCGGGCGCATGCAGACGATGGCCGAGATCTTCGGCTCGCGCACCTCGGACCTGGCGCGGCTGGTCAACGAGCGGCTCGACGCGCAGGGCCAGCGCGTCGGCCAGGCCATCGAGGCGACCAACAAGAAGAACGAGGACAGCCTCGCCAAGCTGGGCGAGCGGCTCGCCGTCATCGACCGGGCGCAGGCCAACATCACGGAACTCTCCAAGGACGTGGTGTCGCTCCAGCAGATCCTCGCCAACAAGCAGACGCGCGGCGCCTTCGGCCAGGGGCGGATGGAGGCCATCGTCGCCGACGGCCTCGCTTCCGGCAGCTACGCCTTCCAGCACACGCTCTCCAACCATTCGCGGCCCGATTGCGTGATCTTCATGCCCAATGGCGCGCCGCCCCTGGTCATCGACGCCAAATTCCCGCTCGAAAGCTGGCAGCGGCTATCCGGCGCGCCGTCGTCCGACGAGGTGCGACTGGCCGAGCTGGGCTTCCGGCAGGACATGCAGGTGCATATCCGCGCCATCGCCGAGAAATACCTCATTGCCGGCGAGACGCAGGACACGGCCTTCCTGTTCGTGCCCTCGGAATCGATCTTCGCCGACATTCACGAGCGCTTCGAGGACGTGGTGCAGCGCGCCGCGCGGGCGCGCGTCGTCGTCGTCTCGCCGTCGCTCCTGATGCTCTCCATCCAGGTGGTGCAGGCGCTGCTGCGCGACGTGCGCATGCGCGAGGAGGCGCACAAGATCCAGAAGGAGGTGCGCGAGATGCTGCTCGATGTCGGCCGGCTCGACGAGCGGGTGCGCAAGCTCCAGCAGCATTTCCAGCAGACGAACAACGACATCGGCGATATCCTCACCTCGTCGGGCAAGGTAACGAAGCGCGGCGAACGCATCGCGGCGATGGAGTTCGAGGAAGTGGCCGAGCCGCAGCGGCTTGCGGGCGAGTGACGGCAGTTGGCAGTCGGAACACTCACGACTGCCAACTGCCGATTGCCGACTGCCTACATTTCCGTTCTCGCCTTCAGCGCCTGGCTCAGCGTCCCTTCGTCGAGATAGTCCAGCTCGCCGCCCACCGGCACGCCGTGGGCGAGGCGGGTGACGCGGATGCCGGTCTCGTGCAGCCGGTCGGTGATGTAGTGGGCCGTGGTCTGGCCCTCGACCGTGGCGTTGACGGCCAGCACGATCTCGGAAAATTCCGGGGCGCGGCGCACCAGTGCGTCGATGCTGAGGTCGTCGGGGCCGACGCCGTCGAGCGGCGACAGCACGCCGCCCAGCACGTGGTATTTCACCGCGCCCACGCCGGCGCGCTCCAGCGCCCACAGGTCCGCCACGTCCTCGACGACGATCAGGATGCCGCTGCTGCGGCGCGGGTCGGCGCAAATCTCGCAGGGCGAGCGGGTATCGACATTGCCGCACACCTCGCAGATCTTGACCGCATCCACGGCCCGCTCGAGCGCTGTGGCGAGCGGCACCATCAGCGAATCCTTCTTCTTGATGAGCTGCAGCACGGCGCGCCGCGCCGAGCGCGGCCCCAGCCCCGGCAACCGCGCCAGGAGCTGGATGAGCTGCTCGATCTCCGGTCCGCCGGCCATCAGGCGCAAGCCCCCTGCCCCATGTCGTCCCGGCGCAGGCCGGGACCCAGTAGCCACTGGGCAGGCGGCTTTGAACTATTCGGGCCGCAGCGTTTACTGGGTCCCGGCCTGCGCCGGGGCGACGGCTTTGGAGATACAGCGCGCATCGCTAGAACGGCAGCTTCATGCCGGGCGGCAGGGGCAGGCCGGCGGTGGCTTCGGCCATCTTCTGCTGCATCATCGCCTCGGCGCGCGCCTTGGCCTCGTTGTGGGCGGTGACAATCAAGTCCTCCAGCACCTCGACATCGTCCTCCTTGAACAGCGAGGGGTCGATCTTCAGGCCCTTCATCTCGCCCTTGCCGCTCATCGTCACGCTCACCAGGCCGCCACCCGAGCTGCCCTCGACGAGGCTGCGGTCGAGCTCGTCCTGCATCGCCTGCATGTTCTTCTGCAGCTCTTCGGCCTTCTTCATCATCCCGAGAAAATCGACCATCACTCGTCCTCACGCTCTTCCATGAACGCCTCTTCATAGGCGGCGTCCGGCACCTCGTCCTCGCGCAGCGTCACGCTGACGCTGGCGCCGGGGAATGCGTCCAGCACGGCCTTGACCAGCGGGTCCTCGGCCGCTTCCGCCTCGACCGTCGCGCGGTGGCGGTCGCGCACGTCGCGGATGGTCAGGCCGGCCACGGGGGCGCGTGCTACCGAGACGCCCCACATGGTGCCCGTCCATTCGCGCAGCCGCCCCGACAAGAGATGCACGATCGCCGGGTCGGCGCCCTCGACCAGCGCCACCTCGATGGCTTTTTCGCGGAAGGCGACGGGGCGCATCTGCGTTTCGAGCGCGGTCTTCAAGAGGATGTCGCGCTTTTCGGCGGCGAGCGCCACGAGCTCCAGATAGGAGCGCGGGGCCGGCAGCGCCACCGGCGCGGCGGCGACCGCCATGGGCTCGGCGCGGCGCAGCGCCTGCGGGCCGGCATTGATGGTGCCACGATAGGGCACGGCGCTCGGGCCCGGCGGCGTGGCGGGCGTCGCCGGGGTGTTGTGGAGCTTGCCGATCAAATCGTCGGGCGTCGGCAATTCGCTGGCATAGGCGAGGCGCACCAGCACCATTTCGGCCGCCTGCAAGCCGTTGCCGGCGGCCTTCACCTCCTCGCCGCCCTTGAAGAGGATCTGCCAGGCGCGGCTCAGCGCCCGCATGCCGAGCTTTTGCGCGAGCGCCGGCCCACGGGCGCGCTCGTCGGGCGTCAGCGACACATCGTCGGCAGCGGCCGGCACGATCTTGAGGCGGGTGACGAGGTTGGTGAAATCGGCGAGGTCGCCGATCACCGTCTCGGGGTCGGCGCCGGCGTCGTAAAGCTCGTGCAGGAGGCCGAGCGCTGTGGCGATCTCGCCGGCCATCAGCGCCTCGAACAGATCGATGCTGCGGGCGCGGTCGCCGAGGCCGAGCATGGCCTTGACGGTTGCCGCGCTCACCGTGCCGTCGCCATGGCTGATGGCCTGGTCGAGCAGGCTCTGGCAGTCGCGCACGCTGCCCTCGCCGGCGCGCACGATCATGGCCAGCGCCTCGGGCTCGGAACCGATCTGTTCCTTGTCGAGCAGATCGATGAGGTGCGCCGTCATGGTCTCGGGCGGCACGCGGCGCAGATCGAAGCGCATGCAGCGGGACAGGATGGTCACCGGGACCTTCCTGATCTCGGTGGTGGCGAAGATGAACTTCACATAGGGCGGCGGCTCCTCGAGCGTCTTCAAGAGCCCGTTGAAGGCCGCCGTCGAGAGCATGTGCACCTCGTCGATGATGTAGACCTTGTAGGGCGCTGAGACCGGCCCGTACTTCACCGAATCGATGATCTCACGGATGTCGCCGATGCCGGTGTTGCTGGCGGCGTCCATTTCCACCACATCGACATGGCGGCCCTCGATGATGGCGCGGTCGTGGATGCCCTCGCGATCGAGGTCGAGGGTCGGGTGGCGGCCGGTCTCGTCCTCGTAATTGACGGCGCGGGCGAGGATGCGGGCGGTCGTGGTCTTGCCCACGCCGCGGATGCCGGTGAGCATGAAGGCGTGCGGGATGCGGCCGGTGCGGAAGGCGTTGCGCAGCGTCTGCACGATCGCGTCCTGGCCGATCAGCGTCGAAAAGCTGGACGGCCGGTATTTGCGCGCCAGCACCAGATAGGGCGCGGGCGGCGCGGCGGGGGCGGTCTCGGGCGGGAGTGCATCGGCCATAGCGGACATATAGCGATCGGCGAGGCGGACCGCAAAAGCCCAGGAACGATTCATTGTGGGCAAGTGAGAGGCTGGCAACGACCCGTGAAGGTCTCGTTGGGGCTGCTTCCTTCCGGACCTGACCCGGTTGGCGAGGAACACGTCCGCGCCAACCTCTCGGCCCCTATATCGGCCAGCCGGGCGCCGGGTGCAAGAGGCCGAACGTTAACCGTCTTCGTTCACGCAATATCGGGAAAGAGCTGGCCCAATGGCGGGGAACGGGCTCTGTTCCCCGAAAACCTTGCTCCCCGCCCCGCCGAAAGGAGGCCAGATGCAGATGTCACCCAACACAGCCGAGCGCCGCCAGGTGCCGCGGCGGACAGTGCTGAAAGGCGGCCGGATCGTCTTCAATGCGGGCCGGTCCACCATCGACTGCACGGTGCGGAACCTCTCCGCCAATGGCGCCAAGCTCGTCGTCAGCTCGGTGCTGGGCATTCCCGACGGCTTCGAGCTCCTGCTCGACGGCGCCCGGCACCCGAGCCGCGTCGCGTGGCGCACGCTCAAGGAGCTGGGCGTGGAGTTTTCCGCGACGCACTGAGCCGGCTTGACTCGGCAGTGCATCTGTTCTTGATTTGTTCACTCAAGAACAGGGCGTCGCGATGCAGGCGGCCACCATCCTCCACGCCGATCTCGACGCCTTCTACGCGTCGGTCGAGCAATTGCTGGACCCGGCGCTGCGCGGCCGGCCGATCGCGGTCGGCGGCGGCGTGGTGCTGGCCGCCTCCTACGAGGCCAAGGCGTTCGGCGTGCACGGCGCCATGCCGGGGCGCGAGGCGAAGCGCCTCTGCCCCGACCTCGTCTTCGTGCCCGGCCATTTCAGCGAATATCGCCGGCTCGGCGACGCCGCCATGCGCATCCTCGACGACTACACGCCGCTGGTCGAGCGCATCTCGATCGACGAGGCCTTCGCCGACGTCGCCGGCACGGCGCGGCTGTTCGGCCCGCCCGAGGCCATCGCCAAAGCGGTGCGCCGGCGGGTGCGCGAGGAGCTGGGGCTCGCCATCTCGGTCGGCGTGGCGCGCACCAAGCATCTCGCCAAGATCGGCTCGCAGGTGGCCAAGCCGGATGGCCTGTGCGTCATCGCGCCCGAACGCGAGCGCGATTTCCTCGACGCCCTGCCGGTCGAGCTGATGTGGGGCGTCGGCCCGGTCACCAAGGCGCGGCTCGCCGGGATCGGCATCACCACCATCGGCCAACTCGCGGCGACGCCCGGCGGCGCGCTCGACCGGCTGCTCGGCCCGGCCGCCGGCGAAAAGCTCGGCGCCCTCGCCCGCAACCGCGATCCGCGCCGGCTCGAGACCGACCGGCGGGCGCGCTCGGCCGGGGCGCAGGCGGCGCTCGGACGCCAGCCGGCGACGGCGCCCGTCGTGCGACCGACCCTGCGCATGCTGGCCGACCGCATCTGCTCGCGCCTCAGGGCGCGGGCGCTCGCCGGCCGCACCGTCACAGTGCGCGTGCGCTTTGCCGACCTCAGTTCGGTGACGCGGGCGCTGACGCTCGACGCGCCGGTCGCGGCCACCGGCACCGTCACCGAAATCGCCGAGGATCTCGTCGCCGGCGTGCTGGCCGAGCACCCGCACGAGCCGGTGCTGTCGCTGCTCGCCATCAGCGTCTCGCATCTCGAAAGGCAGCCGCTCCTGCAACTCGAGCTGCCCATGGGGCTCGACGGCGAGGCCCGCCGGCCGGGCAGCCGCGCCGGGGCTTCGCGCTGGCGCGCCGACCGCGCCATGGACACGGTGCGCGACCGCTTCGGCTGGCAGGCCATCGGCTATGGCTCGGTGGTGCTCGAAGGCCGGCGCGGCGTGCCCGACGGCTTTCGCGAGCTGGCTGAGAAGACGCTTTAGGGTTTGGCGGCCGGATAGACGCCGAGGATCGAGAACCTGTCGGTGAAAAAGCCCAGCTCCTCGAAGGCGAGCTGCACGCTGCGGTCGTCGGGGTGGCCTTCGATGTCGGCGTAGAACTGCGTCGCCGTGAACGAGCCGTCGAGCATGTAGCTTTCGAGCTTGGTCATGTTGACGCCGTTGGTGGCAAAGCCGCCCATGGCCTTGTAGAGCGCCGCCGGCACGTTGCGCACGCGGAACACGAAGGTGGTCTTGACCGTCGCCTTCGTCCGCTTCGGCGTCTTCGCCGTGCGGCTGATGACGAGGAAGCGCGTGGTGTTGTGCGCGGCGTCCTCGATGTTCTCGGCGAGGATGTCGAGGCCGTAGACCTTGGCCGCAAGGCGGCTGGCGATGGCGGCCACGGCCTTGTCGCCGCGCTCGGCGATCTCGCGGGCCGAGCCGGCGGTGTCGGCGCCGCTGATGGTCTTGAGCCGCCGCTTGCGGATGAACTTGCGGCACTGGCCGAGCGCCACGCTCAGCGACTGCACCGCCTTCACGTCGGCGAGCGTCGCGCCCTTGACGCCGAGCAGGTTCATCTCGACGCGCAGGAAGTGCTCGCCGATGATGAACAGGCCGCTTTCCGGCAGCAGATGATAGATGTCGGTGATACGCCCGTAGAGCGAGTTCTCGACCGGCACCACGCCGTAGTCGGCGGCACCGTTCTTCACGGCGCTGATGGTCTCCTCGAAGCTGACGCAGGGCACCGCCTCGCCGCGCGGAAACAGCGCGTGCGCCGCCGCATGGCTGAACGCGCCGGGTTCGCCCTGAAAGGCAATCTTCGTGACCATCGACAAGCCCCACTCACACAGTGCGCGCGTCTATGAACCCGGCCTTGCGCCCGAGTCAACGCGCCGCCCCCAAAAGCACGAGGCGCCGGCCGCGGCCGACGCCTCGCTCCGTCGTGTCCGGCGACCTCAGAAGCTGAAGTCGTCGATATTGTCGGCGTTGAAGGTGGTCAGCTCGGCCTGGGTATTCATCACGTTCTTGTCCTCGATCGTGATGGTGCCGAGGTTGGGGACCTCGAAGGTCTGGCCAACTTCGTTCTTGATCGTGCCGTTGATGACGCCATCGGCGAAATAAGCGGCGAGCCAGCCTTCATTGTAGGGCGACCAGAGCTGGAAGGCCGTCACCGTGCCGTCCTTGATGAAGTCGCGCATTTCGGAGGGCAAGCCGAGGCCGGTGACGTGCACCTTGTCGGCGATGCCACGCGACTGCACCACCTGCGCTGCGGCGGCGACGCCCACCGTCGTCGGTGCGATGACGCCCACGAGGTCGGGATAGTTGGAGAGCAGCGCCTCCATCTCGGTGGTCGACTTCTCCGGCTGGTCGTCGCCATAGACGGTGGCCACCAGCTCCATGTCCTTGTACTTGGCGTCCTCGGCAAGGGTCTTCTTCATCGCCGCGATCCAGGTGTTCTGGTCGGGCGCCTCGGTGGTCGCCGAGAGGATGGCGATCTGGCCCTTGTAGCCGATCAGCGAGCCCATGAGCTCGACCTGGTTCGGGCCGGTCTTGGTGAAATCGACCGGCAGGATGTTGGCGTCGCGGTGGCTTTCGTTGCCGACGAGATCGCCGTTCACCGCGAGCACGAGGATGCCCTTGGCGCGGGCGTCGTCGAGCACCTGGTTCATGGCGTCGGGGCTGTTGGGCGCGATGGCGATGACGTTCACGCCGCGCTGGATCTGCGCCTCGATGAACGGGATCTGGCTCGTCGCCTCGGCCGTGGCGGGCGCCACGAACTCATACTCGCAGCCGAGCTGCTTGCACGCGTCCTCGAAGCCTCCATTGATGCTGTCGAAGTAGGGATTGCCGGTATTCTTGCCGATATAGACCATCTTGATCGGGTCGGCGGCGATCGCCCCCGTCACCATGGCCAGGCTCAGCGCGATGCCGGCTAGGAAAAATGTCTTCACTTGGTTTCCTCCTGTGTTTGCCGTTACCCGGCGTACCCCCGCTACCTCTGGGTGCGGGAATAGATGAAATTCGTGGCGATAATGGAGACGATGAGCAGCACGCCGAGCACGACGAGCTGCACCGCGGGCAGCACGTTGGCGACGATCATGCCGGTCGAGACGATGACGAGCAGCCAGGCGGCGAGGAAGGTGCCGAGGATGGTGCCGCGGCCGCCGAAGATGTAGGTGCCGCCGAGCATGGCCATCAGCACCATCTGCAGCTCGCCGCCCTGGCCGAGATCGTAGCGCACCGAGCCGAAGCGCGAGGCGGTCATCATGCCGGCGATGGCGGCGATGACACCGCTGGCGAGGAACAGGATGAGCTTGATGCGCGCCGAGCGGATGCCGGCATGGCGCGCCGCCACCTCGTTGGTGCCGATCTGGTAGACCTGCCGGCCGAACACCGTGCCGCCCAGCACCACGCCGAGAATCAGCGCCAGGACGATGAACAGTACGACGGGCAGCGGGATGTTGAAGATCATCACCTTATCGATGCCGATGAACCATTCGGGCACGCGGATCGACTTGTCGCCGGCGATGATCTGGGCGAGGCCGCGGAACAGGGTCAGCGTGCCGATGGTGACGATGATCGAGGGCAACTGCATGGCGATGACCATGAAGGCGTTGAGCGCCCCCATGGCGAGCCCGACCAGCAGCCCGACGCCGATGGCGGCCGGCACAGGCACGCCGGCCTGCTGCACCCAGGCGAAGACGCAGGCGGCCAGCGCCATGCCGGCCGCCGGCGACAGGTCGATCTCGCCGCCGATGATGACCATCGTCATCACCAGCGCCACGATGGCGAACTCGGCATAGAGCGTGAAGCTGCGCAGGATGTAGGTCACATCGAGGAAATAGGGCGACAGCAGGGTGCCGGCGACGAGCCCGAGGATGAGCAGCACGAAGGTCATCGTCTCGGGGCGGATCAGCAGCACCTGCCAGGCCGGGCGCGGCGGCGCGGCGTCCTGCGCGGTGGTCACTTGCGTGTCCGAGGTCTCCGAGGCGCTCATTGGCGGACCCTCTTGAGGCTGACGACGCCCTGCTCGCGCACCGTGCGGTCGATGAGCAGCGCGACGAGGATCACGGCACCATAGATGGCCGCCTGCGAGGTGCCGGGGATGCCGAGCAGCGGCAGCGCCGCGGCGACGCAGCCGAGCAGCAGCACGCCGAGCACGGTGCCGAGCACGGTGCCGACGCCGCCATTGATCGACACGCCCCCGATGACCACGGCGGCGATGACCTGGAACTCGAAGCCGTAGCCGGTGTTGGACGGATTCACGAAGCCCCAGCGGCTCGCATACATGATGCCGGCGAGGCCGGCGAGCGCGCCCGACAGCGTGAACACCAGCAGCGTCACCTGCGCCACCTTGATGCCGCGTAGCGGCGCCGCGACGGGATTGGAGCCGAGCGCGTAGACCTGCCGGCCGATGCGCGTGTGATTGAGGAACACATAGGTGAGGACGGCAACGCCGAAGGCGATGAAGATGATCCACGGAATGCCGAGGATGGGCGAGGTCTGCGACAGGCCCTTGAGCTCGGAGGGGATCCATTGCCGGTCGATCTGGCGCGCGTCCGAGATGATGAAGGTCAGCCCGCGATAAAGGCTCAGCGTGCCCAAAGTCACGATGATGGAGGGCAGCCGGAAGAGGTGGACCAGCAGGCCATTGGCGAAGCCGAGCGCGGCGCCGACCGCCACCGACAGTGGAATGCCGGTCCACCACGGCACGTCCGGGCCGAAGCGGTAGAGCAGGCCGCTGACCATGGCCGACAGGCCCAGCGTCGAGCCCACGGAAATATCGACGTGGCGCGCCACCAGCACCATCATCTGGCCCATCGCCGCGATCATGATGAGCGGGGTGAGCAAGAGCACGATGCGCAATTGCCCGAGGCTGAGGAATTGCGGCTTGAAATAGCCGACCACGAGGCAGAACAGCACGATCATCACCGCGATGCCGGCTTCGCGCCGGACGAGGAGCAGGCGCAGGAGGTTCACGCGGCGACCTCCCGCACTTGCGGCACGGCGGCGCGCATTATGGCTTCCTGCGTCGCCTCGGCGCGCGGGATATTGGCGGTGAGGCGGCCTTCCGACATCACCAGCACGCGGTCGCAGAGCGCCAGCAGCTCGGGCATTTCCGAGGAGATGAGCAGGATGGCGCGGCCCGACGCGGCAAGCTCGCCGATCATGTCGTAGAACTCGGCCTTGACGCCGATATCGATGCCGCGCGTCGGCTCGTCGAGGATCAGCACGTCGGGCTCGGTGAGCAGCCAGCGCGCGAGGATCGCCTTCTGCTGGTTGCCGCCCGACAATTCGCCGATAGGCTGGCGCGGCGAGGCGAGGCGGATGCTGAGCTTGTGCACCGATTTATTGGTCAGCTCGCGCTCGATGGCGCCGCTGATGAGTCCGTGCGGCGCGATGCGCTTCGGCACGGCGGCGGTGATGTTCTGCTCGACCGACAGGGTGCGGAAGATGCCGGCCACGGCGCGGTCCTCGGGCACGAAGGCGAGGCCGCGCGCGATGGCCTCGGGCGGGGTGGCGATCTCGACGCGCTGGCCGTTGACATGGACCTCGCCGCTCGCCGCCGGGGCGACGCCGAAGATGGCGCGGGCGACGTCGGTGCGGCCGGCGCCGACGAGGCCGCCGAGGCCGACGATCTCGCCCTTGCGCACCTCGAAGCTGATGTCCTCGAAGACGCCGGGCAGCGTCAGCCCCACGACCTTGAGCGCCACCTCGCCGATCGCCGCGCTCTGCTTGTTGAGATACTCCTTGAGCGGACGGCCGATCATCAGGCGGATGATCTGCTCCTCGCTGAGATTGGCGATATCATCGGTCGCCACCTTGCGGCCGTCGCGGAAGATGGTGACGCGGTCGCACAGCGCCCGCACTTCCTCGAGCCGGTGCGAGATGAAGATGAAGGTGCGGCCTTCGTCGCGCAGGCGCCGGGCGATGCCGAACAGCGTCTCCACCTCCTTGGGGGTGAGCGGCGCGGTCGGCTCGTCCATGATGATGAGGCGGCTGTCAGAGGCGAGCGCGCGGGCAATCTCAACCATCTGCTGATCGGCGATGGACAGTCCCCGCATCGGCCGGCCGACATCGATGCGCACGCCGAGCAGGTCCATCAGCCGCTCGGCCTCGCGCGTCATCTCGGCCCAGCGCACGCGGCCGAAGGGGGCGCCCTGGTCACGGCCGAGCACGAGATTCTCGGCCACCGACAAATCGGGGAAGGAGATCGGCTCCTGGTGGATCAGCGTTATGCCCAGCGCCTGCGCCGCCACCGGGTTGGGGATCGTCACCGGCTGGCCGTTCATCTCGATGGTGCCGCGCGTCGGCCGGTGCACGCCGGCGAGGATTTTCGCGAAGGTCGATTTGCCGGCGCCGTTCTCGCCGAGGAGCGCGTGGATTTCGCCGCGTCGCAAAGCGAGATCGACATCGGTCAGCACCTCGACGCCGCCGAACTGCTTGGCGATGCCGTACGTTTCAATGAGGATGTCGGGCGGGGCGGAAGCGGCCATGCGTCAGGCGCCCCCAGGCGTCGGAGCGTCGGGGTCGATGAGCTTTTGCGCCTTGAGGTCGGCCCAGAACGCGGCCGGGATCGGCGCCGCGAGCGCTGCGAGGTTCTCGGTCACCTCGCTCCCCCTGGCGGCGCCGGGAATCGCCGACACGACGATGGGGTGGGCGAGGACGAATTGCAGCGCCGCGGCAGGCAGCGCCACCCGGTGCGCCGCGCACACCGCCTCGATGCCGCGCACCTTCTGCTGCACCTCCGCCGGGGCCTTGGCGTAGCCGTAATGGGCCGGGCCGGCCGAGCCGGTGACGAGGATGCCCGAGGCGAAGGGGGCGCCGATGATCGCCGACACGCCGCGCTTTGCGAGCGCCGCCATGCCACGATGGAGGCTCTTCTGATCGAGCAGCGTATAGGGCATGGCGACGAGGCAGAAATCGAGCTCCACCTGGCTCGCCACCTCTTCCAGCGCCGCGTCGGTGTTGATGCCCATGCCATAGGCCTTGATGTCGCCGGAGGCCTTGAGCTCCTTGAGCGCGCGGATGCCGCTGTCGCGAAGATCCTTCTGGCGTTGGGTGAAGTGCTCGCCGTGATAGGCCTCGTCGAGGTCGTGGATGACCAGCGCATCCACCGTGTCGAGCCCCAGCCGCTGCAGCGCCTGCGCGTAGGAGCGCATGATGCCATCATAGGAATAGTCCCACAGCACCTCGAAATTGAAGCCGCCCACCCAGGGCGAGCGGTCGAAATGCTGCGGATCGGACGGCCGGACGAGCTGGCGGCCGACCTTGGTCGTCACCTTGAACTCGGCCCGCGGCCGGGTGCGGAGGAACCCGCCGAGGCGGTGCTCGGCGAGGCCCCGGCCGTACCAAGGCGCGGTGTCGTAATAGCGCACGCCCGCGTCCCACGCCGTTTGCAGCGTGGCGCGCGCGTCGGCCTCGTCCACCTTGCCGTAGAGCTCGCCCAGATGCGCGGTGCCGAGGCCGAAGGCCGGCAGGCTCAATTCGGTCGAGCCGACCTGCTTTTGTCTCGAGGCTGACAGCGCCATCCCAGGGCCTCCCGTTTGCGCGGCGGGCTGTGTCGCCCGCTCTTTCGTGCACATAAGTTGTCAGACACAAATTTGTTTGACAAGTTTTATCCGCATCGCCCATCCTGTTTCTCTGCCGGGCTTGGCCCGCTGGCCTGCTGAAAGGAGCGTCAGATGGCCCGTATCACCGATGTGCGGACGACGATTTACGAATGGGTCGGCCCCGTGGCGCCCATGCCGCCGCATTTCTGCACGACGCCGGGCGACCTCGTCACCGACGTCACAGGCTCCATCGCCGGCTTCCGGTTCCTGGGCTGGCTGGTGGTCGAGATCGAGTGCGACGACGGCACCATCGGCATCGGCAACGCGGCGCTCAGCCCGCACGCCACCAAGACGATGATCGACACCTATCTGAAGCCGCTGCTCATCGGCACCGACCCGCTCGACAGCGAATATATCTGGCAGTCGATGTACCGGCGCACCCTGCCCTTCGGGCGCAAGGGCACGGGCATGGTGGCGATCAGCGCCATCGACCTCGCCATCTGGGACGCCAAGGGCAAGATCCTCAACCAGCCGGTGTTCAAGCTCATCGGCGGGCGCACCAAGGCGAAGCTGCCGGTCTATGCCAGCCGGCTCTATTCGCAGCCGCTCGACACGCTCTACAGCGAGGCCAAGGCCTATGCCGAGCAGGGTTTCAAGGCGGTCAAGCTGCGCTTCGGCTGGGGCCCCAAGGACGGCGTCGCCGGCATGAACAAGAACATCGATCTGGTGAAGACGACGCGCGAGGCCGTCGGTCCCGACATCGACATCATGGCCGACTGCTACATGGGCTGGAATGTCGAATACGCCAAGCGCATGCTGCGCCTGCTGGCGCCGTTCAACCTGCGCTGGGTCGAGGAGCCGGTGGTGCCCGACGATTTGCGCGGCTATGCCGAGCTCACGGCGATGGGGCTGGTCAACATCTCGGGCGGCGAGCACGAATATACGCTGGCCGGCTTCCGCGATGCGCTGGCGCTCAAGGCCTTCGACATCGCCCAGTTCGACGTCAACCGGGTGGGCGGCATCACCGCCGCCAAGAAGATCGCCGATCTGTGCGAGGCCAACGACATCCTCGTCATCCCGCATGCCGGGCAACTGCACAATTATCACATCACCATGTCGAGCTATGCCGGGCCGATCTCGGAATATTTCCCCAAGGTGCCGGTCGAGGTGGGCAACGAGCTGTTCTGGTACATCTTCGACGGCGAGCCGGTGGCCGAGAACGGCTTCATCGACCTGAGCGACGACAAGCCCGGCTTCGGCCTGACGCTGAAGCCGGTGGACGCCAACTTCAAGCTGACGCGCTAAGGAGACGGCATGCCCGACTTTCCGATCATCGACACCCACCTGCATGTGTGGGACCAGACGCGGCTCAGATATTCGGCCTTCGAGGGCAGCGGGCTGTTCGGCCATCCCTATCATGTCGAGGATTACCGCCAGGCCTGCGGCACGGTCGAGGTCGAGGCCATGGTGTTCCTCGAATGCTATGCCGATTTCTGGGAGGGCGGCGGGCAGTATCTCGAGGAGATCGCCTTCGTCGAGGACGAGCAGAAGCGCGACCCGCGCATCAAGGCCATCGTGCCGATGGCGCCGGTCGAATGGGGCGCCGGGGTCGAGCCCATGCTCGTCCAGATGCGCGACAACCATCTGAGCGTGCGCGGCATCCGCCGCATCATGGAGTTCGATGCCGATCCGCGCGCGCTGACCCTGTCCGACGGCTTCATCGCCGGGGTCAACCTGCTCGAAAAATTCGGCTGGAGCTTCGACATCAACCCCAACTACACGCAGATGGACATCATCCGCGAATTCGTGCCGCAGATCAGCGCCGGCGTGCCGATGATCCTCGACCATTGCGGCAAGCCGGGCATCGCGCAGGGGGCCATCGCGCAGTTCCGCGACGACATGGCTGATCTCGCGCGCTATCCCAACATGTTCGTCAAGCTCTCCGACCTGCCGCCCTATGCCGGGCCGGACTGGCGCGAGGCGGATCTGCGCCCCTATATCGAGGCGACGCTCGACGCTTTCGGGCCGGAGCGCACCATCTATGCCGGGGACTATCCGATCCTGCTGCAATCGACGAGCATCCCCGAATGGGTCGGCATCCTCGACCGCGCCTTCGCCGATCTCGGCCTCAGCCAAGCCGAAATCCGCAGCATCTACCGCGACAACGCCGTCAAGTTCTACCGGATCGAGCTCTAGGGGGCGAGCGTGGCGGGCGTCGGCAAGGAGCAACTGGCGGAGGTGACGGCGGAACCGGCCGACGCCTTTGCCGACCTCATCGCGACGGGGCGCCGGCCCCGCGAGGCGCTCGAGTTCGGCGGCGTGCTCGACCGCCGCCCGGTCTCCGAGCAGGTCGCCCAGCGCATCCTCGGCATGATCAAGTCGGGCAATCTCAGACCCGCCGACCGGCTGCCCACCGAGGCCCAGATGGGCATCGCCTTCGGCATTTCGCGGCCGCCGCTGCGCGAGGCGCTGAAGGCGCTGACGCTGATGGGCGTGCTCGAAAGCCGGCAGGGCGGGCGCTACACGGTCACCGACCTGTCGCCGTCGCGGCTGGTCTCACCCTTCAACATGATCCTCGCGACCAGCGAATATGACGTGCATGAGCATTTCGAGGCACGCGCCGCCGTCGATCTCGAACTGGTGCGGCGCTGCGCCGAGCGCGCCTCGCCCGAGCAGCGCGCGCGCATCCACAAGCACGCCGTCGATGGCCGAGCCTTCTACGACGATGCTGTGGCCTTCCGGCTGCTCGACATCGAGTTCCACCAATCGCTCAACATCGCCGCCGGCAACCATCTGCTGAGCGCGGTGGCGCAGGGGCTCTACGATATCGGGCTCGATGTGCGGCGCATCGCCAGCGCCGTGCCCGGCAATATCGAAATCAGCGTCGGCCAGCATATCGAGGTTGCCGACGCCGTCCGCGCGCATGACGCCGATGCCGCCGTCGCCGCCTATCGGCGCCATCTCGAGCATGTCCGCGACACGACCATCGCGGTGATGGACCAGGACCGCCAGAACTGAGGAGTGCCATGCCTGAGCAGATCGCCTTCCGCATGAACCTGTTTCCCGGCCAGGCCGCCGAATACCGCAAGCGGCACGACGAGATCTTCCCCGAGCTGGTGACGGCGCTGAAGGAGGCCGGGGTGTCAGACTATTCCATCTGGCTCGACGCCGAGAGCGGACACCTGTTCGGCATCCTGACCCGCGCCGACGACCACGGCATGGACTCCCTGCCCGACACCGAGATCATGAAGCGCTGGTGGGCACACATGGCCGACATCATGGCCACCGACGCCGACAACGTGCCGGTGCAGATTCCGCTGAAGCGCGTCTTCTACCTCAAGTGAGCACTGCCTTTCGCATCCGCGAGGTCCGCGTCTTCACGCTGGCGCCGGGCGCCCAGGGCGGCGCCTATTTCCGCCAGGGGGCGGGCACGCACTGGCTCGTCGATTCGCTCATCGCCAACCCGATGTCGGGTCACGCGACCTATCGCGACAAGCGCTCGAGCTGGGGCATCGGCGTGCTCGGCACGCTGGTGGTCGAGATCGAGACCGAGGACGGCACCACGGGCGTCGCGGCCGGCTCGGGCGGCACGCCGGCGGCGTGGCTGATCCGGCACCATTTCTCGCGGTTTCTCGTCGGCGAGGACGCGCGCAACCTCAACCGCATCTGGGACGAGATGTACCGCGCCTCGCTTCCCTATGGGCGCAAGGGGTTGCCGCTGATGGCGATCAGCGCCGTCGATCTGGCACTGTGGGACCTCGTCGGCAAGGTGCGGGGCGAGCCAGTCTACAACCTCATCGGCGGGCTGAGTCGCGACGAGATCGCGCTCTACTGCACCGGGCCCGATGCCGGGGCCAGCCAGGCGATGGGCTTCTGGGGCGCCAAGGTGCCGCTGCCGCACTCGCCGTTCGACGGGCCGGCCGGGCTCGCGGCCAACGTCGCCTTCCTCACGGAGCAGCGCGCGCGGGTCGGTGCCGGCTTTCCGCTGATGGTCGATTGCTACATGGCGCTCGATGTGAGCTATGCCATCGAGCTGGCCGAGGCCTGCCTGCCGCTCGGCATCCACTGGTGGGAGGAGGTGCTGTCGCCCGACGACGTCGAGGGCTACCGGCGCCTGCGGCAGGCCCATCCGAAGCTCAAATGGACCACCGGCGAGCACGAATATTCGCGCTACGGCTTCCGGCACCTCATCGAGGAGCGGCTGCTCGACATCCTGCAGCCCGACGTGATGTGGGTGGGCGGGCTCACCGAGCTGCTGCGCATCGCCGCTCACGCGGCGGCCTATGACCAGCTCATCGTGCCACATGGCAGCGGGCCCTATTCGTATCATTTCATCGCCAGCCAGACGGCCCCGGCCTTTTGCGAATATGTGGCGGCGAGCCCGGACGGGCAGTCGGTGCAGCCGGTGTTCGGCACGCTGTTCGAGGGCGAGCCGCTGCCCGAGAACGGCCGCATCCGGCTCACCGGGCGGCCCGGCTTCGGCATGGAGCTCAGCCCGCGCGCCGACCTCGTGCCGGCCGACTGAGGCGGGGCAATTGTCGCAGGGCGAGCGAAGCGGTTGCGGCAGGCGGGGCGGCGGACTATGGTCGCGCCGCTTTGGGACGGGGGCTCACGGCACTGCAGGACCCGCGATTGCGGCCGTGCTGCCCCTCGTCTATACGCGAGGCGGAGAAGGCTGAGAGACCACGATGGATTCGTTCGAACTCAATAAGATCATGGGCGCCATTCTGGGCACTCTGCTGTTCATTATGGGCGTCGGCTTCCTCGCCGAGGCGATTTACCACCCCATCACCGGCAACGGGCCGGGCTACGCCCTGCCCGTGGGCGAAGGTGCCGACGACGGCGGCACCACCGAGACGCCCGAGGCGCCGGCCGTTTCCATCGGCACGCTGCTCGCCGCGGCCGATCCCGCCGCCGGCCAGGCCGCGGCCAAGAAGTGCCAGGCCTGCCACGATCTCAGCGAAGCCAACTCCAACAAGACCGGCCCCGGCCTCTACGACGTGGTCGAGCGCGTCATGGGCGACCATCCCGGCTTTTCCTATTCCGACGCGATGATGACGCATCATGCGGCCGGCGACACCTGGACCTACGAGAATCTCGACCATTTCCTCCTGTCGCCCAAGGGCTTCATGCCGGGCACCAAGATGACCTTCGCGGGCGTCAAGAGCGACCAGGAACGCGCCGACATCATCGCCTATCTGTCGACGCTGTCGGCCTCGCCCAAGCCGTTCCCGGCGCCCGACGCGGCGGCCGAGGATGCCGCGCCGCCGGCCGATCAGGTGACCGACGGCACCGTGTCGGCAGAGCCGGAGGAGGCGACCGAGACGCCGTCCACCACCGACGAGCCCGGCGCGGCGGACGAACCGGCGGCCGAAGAGGACGCGCCGGCGGCGCCAGAGGCTTCCTCCGCCGCCCAATAGCCGGTAAGTCTCCGGCATGACGACGCTGCTGCTGCATCTCGCCGACGTGGACGAGGCGGGTTGGGCCCGCCGCTACGCCGAGGCCCTGCCCGAGGTGCGGGTGGTGCGGCGCGGCGAGGCGTTCGCGCCGGCCGAGGTGGACTACATCTTCGCCTGGAAGCCGGCCCCCGACGCCTTCGACGGGCTCGTCAACCTCAAGGCGGTGCTGTCGCTGGGCGCCGGCGTCGATGCACTGCTCAAGCACGAGGCGCTGCCCGACCGGCCGATCGTGCGCTTCATCGATCCCGACCTCACGGCGCGCATGAGCGACTATGTGGTGGCGCATGTCACCATGCATCAGCGCCTTCATACCCGCTTCAAGCGCGACCAGGCGGCACGCCGCTGGCACCAGCTCTACCCGCCCGCCGCGCGCGAGACGCAGGTCGGCGTCATGGGCCTCGGCGAGCTCGGGCGCGACGCCGTGCTGAAGCTCAAGGCGCTCGGCTTCACCGTGCTCGGCTGGAGCCAGTCGGCCAAGCAGATCGAGGGCGTGCGCACCTTCGCGGGCGCGGCGTTCGACGCCTTCCTCGCCGAGACCGACATCCTCGTCTGCCTGCTGCCGCTGACGCCGCAGACGACCGGCATCCTCAACTACGAGAATTTCCGCAAGCTGCGCCGCCGGCTCGAGGGCGGCCCGGCGATCGTCAACGGGGCGCGCGGCGGCCACCAGATCGAGGCCGACATCGTACGCGCCCTGGGCGACGGCACCCTCGCCGCCGCCAGCCTCGACGTGTTCGAGGTCGAGCCGCTGCCGGCGACGAGCCCGCTCTGGGCGCTCGACAATTGCTACATCACCCCGCATATCGCGGCGATCAGCAGCATCGAGGCCGGCGTGCGCTATTTCAGCCGCATCATCCGCGACCACGAAGCCGGCGCACCGCTCCCCAACGTCGTCGATCGCGCCCGCGGCTACTGAGCGCCGTAGCGGGCCTTCAAGACGCCATAGACGGCGCGGATGCCCTGATCAGTGCCGCCGACGGGCCGGCCGGCCCGCGCCTCGGGCGCCCACGCATAGATATCGAGATGTACCCAAGCACCCGCCCGCCTGACGAAGCGCTTGAGGAACAGCGCCGCCGTCACCGAGCCGGCGAAATTGGCGCTGGTGACGTGATTCACGTCGGCGACCTTCGAGGCGAGCATCGTCTCGTAGGGCGCCCAGAGCGGCATGTGCCAGAGCGGATCGTCGGCAGCGCGCCCGGCCGCCACCAGCGCCGCGGCCAGCGCGTCGTCGGTGGCATAGAGCGGCGGCAGCTCGGGCCCGAGCGCGATGCGCGCCGCCCCGGTCAGCGTCGCCATATCGACGAGCAGGGCCGGTTTCTCCTCGTCGGCCAGGGCCAGCGCGTCGGCGAGGATCAGCCGCCCCTCGGCGTCGGTATTGCCGATCTCGACCGTCTGGCCCGCGCGCGAGGGCAGGATGTCGCCGGGCCGGAAGGCGGCGCCGGAGATGGCGTTCTCGACCACCGGCAGCAGCACGCGCAGCCTGACCTTCAGCTTCGCATCGATGATCGCATGGGCCAGTCCCAGCACGTTGGCGGCGCCGCCCATGTCCTTTTTCATCAGCAGCATGCCGGCGGCCGACTTGATGTCGAGCCCGCCCGTATCGAAGGTGACGCCCTTGCCGACCAGCGTCACCCTGGGGTCGCCCGCCCGCCCCCAGCTCAGGTCGAGCAGCCGCGGCGCCTCGGCCGAGGCCCGGCCCACGGCGTGGATCATCGGGAAATTCTGTTCGAGCAGCTCGTCACCCACCACGGCCCTGACCGTCATGCGGCGCGCCTTTGCGAAGGCGCGGATGGCCGCCTCGAAGGCGACGGGGCCGAGATCGTTGGGCGGCGTGTTGACGAGGTCGCGCGCGAGATACGCCGCGTCGGCGAGCCGCGCCACCTCGGCGGCGTCGGCGCCCTTGGGCAGCACCAGCTCGGGCGCGGCCTTGCCCGCCTTGTAGCGGTCGAAGCGATAGGCGCCGAGGCGGAAGCCGAGCGCGGCGTAGGTGGGATCGCCCACGGCCCCGTCGAGCCGATAGCGGCCGGGCTCGAGCGCCGCGGCGGCGAGGCCGGCGACGAGCACCGGCCGGTCCCCCGCTGGGCCCGTGCCGAACAGATAGCCGGCGAGCCCGCCTGCCTCGGCCGGCAGCGGCAGCAGCCGCCCGCGCTGGCCGGCAAAGCCGGTGGCGGCCGCCCATTGCGCCGTGCGCCGGTCGAGCCCGGCCGCGCCGAGGGCGCCCTCCTCGACGAGGACGAGGGGCAGGGTCTTGGGCTGGGCCATGATGTCACCGGGGGAGTCGCGAAGGGGAAAGCGCCCGATCCTTACGCGCCCCCTCACGGCCCCGCAACAGCGGCCTTAACCCCCCATTAGGGTTAATCAATTATTGCTTTGCGGCGGCGCAGCCCCGCGCCGGCCGAAGCGAGTGCTGAAGTGAGTGTGCGCGTCCGCCCCGTCCTGAAATCGCTGCGCCTGCTGCTGCTCGCCGGTGCGGCGGCGCTGGCGCTCGGCGCCTGCGCCTCGAACCGGGCGACCATGACGCAGCCCGATTTCGCCGGCCAGCCGGCGGCGGCCAACCAGCAGGCGCTGGCCGACCTCGCGGCGCGCTACAAGGCGCGTCCGCAGGACAAGCCGACCATCATCTACTACGCGGCCGCACTGCGCGGCGTCGGCCAGCCCGAGCAGGCGGTGAGCGTGCTCGAGGCGGCGCTTGCCGTCCACAAGACCGACATCGACATCAAGATCGCCTACGCCAAGGCGCTGACCGCCGCCGGCCGTTTCGAGCAGGCGCTGAACGTCGCGCAGGACGCCATCAACCCCGCCGCGCCCGACTGGAACGCGCTGCTCGTCAAGGGCGCCGTGCTCGACCAGCTCGGCCGCAACGCCGAGGCCCGCGCCACCTATACGCAGGCGCTGCTGAGCGCCCCCAACGAGGCCTCGCTCGAAGCCAATATGGGCCTGAGCTTCGCCATGACCAACGATCTCGGCCAGGCCGAGGCGCATCTGCGCCGCGCCGTCGCCATGCGCGGCGCCACCAGCCAGATCCGCCAGAACCTCGCTCTGGTGGTCGGCCTGCAAGGCCGCTTCGACGAGGCCCAGGCCATGTTCGCCCGCGACCTGCCCCCGGCGCAGGTCGACGCCAATATGAGCTACATCCGCGCCCTGCTGACGCAGCAGAACCGGTGGGATTTGATAAAGGGCGCGAAATAGCGAATAGCGAATAGCGAATAGCGAATAGGACCAACTACCCCTATTCGCTATTCGCTACTCCCTATTCGCTTCCTATCCCCCAAACGCGCTGAAACTCCCCTGCTCGATCATCTTGATGATCGCCGGGGCGATGATGACGATGAACAGCACGGGCAGGAAGAACACGATCAGCGGCACGGTCAGCTTGGGCGGCAGCGAGGCGGCCTTCTTTTCGGCGTCCATCATGCGCGTCTCGCGGCCTTCCTCGGCCATGACGCGCAGCGAGGTGCCGACCGAGGTGCCGTAGCGGTCGGCCTGGATGAGCGCGGTGGTCACCGACTTCACCACGTCGAGCCCGGTGCGCCGGCCCAGATTGTCGTAGGCGCGGGTACGGTCCTCGAGGAAGCTCAACTCCGCCGTGGTCAGGGTGATCTCCTCGGCCAGTTCGGGGCTTTGCAGGCCGATCTCCTTGGCGACGCGCTTGAAGGCGTGCTCCACCGACATGCCGGCCTCGACGCACAGCAGCATCAGGTCGAGCGCATCGGGCCAGGCGCGCTTGATCGACTGCTGCCGCTTGGTGGTGCGGTTCTTCAGCCACAGCGTCGGCAGATAGGCGCCGAGCAGGCCGAGCCCCAGCGCATAGACGGCGTTCATCCAGGCGGGTTTGTCGGCGAACACGGTGAATTGCAGATAGAGGAACGCCAGGACGAACAGCGCGAAGGGCGTGACGAAGCGCGCGAACACATAGGCGTTGAGCGGTGCCTGCCCGCGCAGGCCGGCGCGCGCCAGGGCGTCGGCGGTGTTCTCGTCGGCGAAGGCCTTTTGCAGCGAGAAGCGCTCGACCACGTTCTGCACATATTGCCGGCCGGCGACGCGCCGGATGGAGCGCTGCTCCGGCTCGTTGGCGCCGCGGCCGCGCAGGCGCGCCATCTCCTCGGCGCGCAGCTTCTCGCGTTCGAGCGCCACGCGCTTGATGCGCTGCTTCATATTGTTGCCGGTGCGCCCGAGCAGCGAATGGCCGAGCGTGAACACCACGGCGGCAGCCGAGATCGCCGCCAGCATGGCGATCATGAATTCGCGGGTCATCAGGGATTCGATCGCGCCCATTGCCCCGCCTCAGAAATCGAAGGAAACCATCTTGACCATGATCCACACGCCGATGCTCATGAGGATGGCCGCGATGCCGAGCCAGATATAGCCTAGCGTGGTGGTGAACATGGGCACCATGTAGCTCGGCGTGGTGAGGGTGACGAGCGTGCCGACGATGAAGGGCAGCGAGCCGATGATGCCGGCCGAGGCCTTGGCCTCGGACGACATCGCCTTGATCTTCTGCTTCATCTTCTTGCGGTTGCGCAGCACGCGGGCGAGGTTGCCCAGCGCCTCGGACAAATTGCCGCCGGCCTGCTGCTGCACGGTGATGACGACGACGAAGAAATTGACCTCGGGCAGCGGCATGCGGTCGTAGAGGACCTGCACCGCCTCGGTGGTGGACTTGCCCATCTGCTGCTGGTCGAGCACGCGCTGGAACTCGGAGCGGATCGGCTCCTTGGCCTCCTTGGCGACGAGGCGCATGGAATCGTTGAGCGGCAGGCCCGACTTGACGCCGCGCACGATGGCTTCCACGGCGTTGGGCAATTCGTTGAGATAGGCGGCCTCGTGGCGCTTGCGGCGCTGGCCCATCCAGAATTTGGGCAGCAGGTAGCCGCCGGCGGCGCCGAAGACCAGCGCGAAGTACCACGGCACCTGCAGCAGCCACATGGCGAGGGCGACGACTATGCCGACGATGATCTGGTTGCGCACCCAGTTGCGGGCGCTGATCCGCATGCCCGCCTGGTTGATCTGGTCCTGCAGCGAGACGCGGCGGCGGGCCTTGCCCAGCGCCTCGTTCTGCGCCTTCAGCGAGTCCTGGATCTGCTTGCGGCGGCTGTCGCGGGTGCGCTACACGTCGGCGTCGCGCCGGTTGGCCTGGATGTCGCCCTGCAAGGCCTTGATGCGCTTGTCGGCACGGCTCGAGCCGAGCAGCGCCGGAACCAGCGCGAAGCCGGCGGCGCCTACGGCGATGGCAGCGAGCAGGGCATAGACGAGCGGGCTCATGGGCGGACTCAGTTGTTGAGCAGCGCCTGCTGCTCGATGTTGGATTTCTCCAGCGCCTCGACCAGATTGGCCTCTTCGTTGAAGTAGCGAGCGCGCTCGGTGAATTGCGGCTTGGTGATGCCGGTCGAGCGGTGGCGGCCAATGAGATTGCCGTTCTGGTCCTCACCCAGGATGTCGTAGACGAAGACGTCCTGGGTGACGATCACCTCGCCTTCCATGCCCAGCACCTCGGAGATGTGGGTGATGCGGCGCGAGCCGTCGCGCAGGCGCGCCGCCTGCACGATGACGTCGATCGAGGAGGTGATCATCTCGCGGATGGTGCGGCTGGGTAGCGAGTAGCCGCCCATGGTGATCATCGATTCGAGGCGGCTCAGCGCCTCGCGCGGGCTGTTGGCGTGCAGCGTGCCCATCGAGCCGTCATGGCCTGTGTTCATCGCCTGCAGCAGGTCGAAGGCCTCGGGGCCGCGGACCTCGCCGACGATGATGCGCTCGGGCCGCATGCGCAGGCAGTTCTTGACGAGGTCGCGCATGGTGATCTCGCCCTCGCCCTCGAGGTTGGGCGGGCGGGTCTCGAGGCGCACCACATGCGGCTGCTGCAATTGCAGCTCGGCGGAGTCCTCGCAGGTGATGACGCGCTCGTCCTTCTCGATGAAGGCGGTGAGACAGTTGAGCAAGGTCGTCTTGCCCGAGCCGGTGCCGCCCGAGATCAGCACATTGGCGCGCACACGGCCGAGGATGCGCAGCACCTCGGCGCCCTCGGGCGAGATCGAGTTGTACTTGACGAGCTGCTGGAGGGTCAGCTTGTCCTTCTTGAACTTGCGGATGGTGAGCGCGGCGCCGTCGATGGCGAGCGGCGGGGCGATGACGTTGACGCGGCTGCCGTCGGGCAGGCGGGCGTCGCAGATGGGCGAGGATTCATCGACGCGGCGGCCGACCTGGCTGACGATGCGCTGGCAGACATTCATCAGATGGCTGTCGTCGCGGAAGCGCACATTGGTGAGCTTCACCTTGCCGCCGACCTCGATGTAGCATTTCTGGCTGCCGTTCACCATGATGTCGGCGATGTCGTCGCGCGCCAGCAGCGGCTCCAGCGGGCCGTAGCCCAGCACGTCGTTGCAGATGTCCTCGAGCAGGTCCTCCTGCTCGGAGATGGACATGACGATGGACTTGAGCGCGATGATTTCGGCGACGATGTCGCGGATTTCCTCGCGCGCCGCCTCCTGGTCCATCGTCGCGAGCTGGCTCAGGTCGATGGAGTCGATGAGGGCGTTGAAGATCGCCGACTTGGTCTGGAAATATTCCTTGTCGCGGGCGATGGCGTCGGCCGAGCGCACATCGACGATGTCGTCGCCGCGCAGGCGGCTCGCGGCGGCATCGGCGGCGGGCGGGCGCGACGCGAGCTCGGTGCGGGCCGGCACCGTCGCGGCGGGCGGCGGCGAAGGCTGCGGACGCGGCGCTTCCGCCGCGCCGGGAGTGTTGCCGCCGAAGCTCTGCCGCTTACCGAACATTACGAGGCCTTCTTGCGCTTCAGGAAGCTTGGGAGCTTAAGGGCCGGCGCCTTGCCGGCCGCCTCGGGGGCGGTGCGGCCGGTCACCTGCATGCCGACCGAGCGGAAGATGTCGTTGATGCGGTTGCCGGTGGCGACCTCGGCCAGCATCTGGCCGTTATTGGCGGCGATGCCGAAGGTCGCCGCATCGAACGGGATCTGGCCGATCAGCCGGCACTCGACCGAGGCGGCGAATTCCTGCGGCGCGATCTCGGGGCGCTTGGGCACGCCCAGCTTGTTGACCACCAGCAGCGGCTCGCTCTCGGTAGGTCTGAGCGCCTTGACCGTGTCGGCGAGGTTCTTGGCGTTGCGCAGGTTGGCGAGGTCGGGCTCGGCGACGATCACCACCTCGTCCACCGTCGCCAGCGTATGGCGCACCCAGGCGGTCCACATATGCGGCAGGTCGAGCACCACCACCGGTGTCGTCTTCTGGGCGAGCTCGGTCACCTGCTCGAAATCGCGCTCGGCGAGGTCGAAGGTGTGGTCGAGCATGGCCGGCGCGGTGAGCAGGTTGATGTGGTTGGCCGCCTTGCTCATCAGCCGGTCGAGCATGGTCGGATCGACCTTGCCGGCGGCGCCGAGCGCATCGGCGATGCCGTGCGGCGGGTCCTGGTTGAAATTGAGCCCGGCGGTGCCGAAGGCGAGGTCCATGTCGAGCACCAGGACGTCCTGGCGCAGATGCTGGCTCACCGCCCAGGCGACGTTGTGGGCGACGGTCGAGCCGCCGGCGCCGCCCTTGGCCGAGACGAACGCGATGGTGCGCCCGATGGGGGCCGCGCCCTCGGCGGCGAACAGGTCGGCGATGGCGTTGACGATGGACTGGGCGCTGGTCGGCAGCACCAGATATTCCGACACGCCCGAGCGGATCAGCTCGCGATAGAGCAGCACGTCGTTGACGTGGCCGAGGACGATAAGCCGGGTCGTCGCGTCGCACACCTCGGCCAGCCGGTCGAGGGCCAGCGGGATGTCGTCGGTGGCGAGCGAGGTCTCGACGATGATGAGGTTCGGCGTGGGGTTTGAGCGGTAGCTCTCGATGGCGCCTTCGAGCCCGCCATTATGCGTGGTCAGCGCCACCTTCGACATGCGCCGGTCGTGCACCGCCTGCTCCACCAGCTCGGCGGTCTGGGAGTGCTCGCAGAAGGCCTGGATGGTGATGCGCGGCAGGAGCTGTGCGCCGGTGACCAGCTCGGCGGCGGGCTCCTCGGGCGTCGGCGCATCCTTGGGGGTGAGGAAACTCATGGGCTAACTCTCCATCGCAACACTTACCGGCCGGTCATCAGTCGAGGACAAATCCCACCGATCCGCTGTAGCTGCCGCGCATGCCGCCGTCGCCGACGCCGTACATCTTCTCGAGATGGCCGAGAAAGATCGCCTCGGCGTCGCCGGCGATGGCGTAGGTGTCGGTGGGCGAGGCGGGCCGGCCCAGCTCGGCCATCACGGGCGTCACGAAGATCACGAGCTCGGTCTGCGAATGGATGAAGTCGCGCGAGCGGAACAGCGCGCCGATGATCGGGATATCGCCGAGCCCCGGCATCTGCGAGATCTGGTGACGGACCTCGTCCTGGATCAGCCCGCCGATGGCGAGCGTGCAGCCGGCCGGAATCTCCACCGTGGTGCGGGCGCTGCGCACGTTGAAATCGGCGGTGCCTACCGGCGTCGAGACTTCGGTGCTGACGGCGAGCCCGATGCGGCCGTTCGACTTGACCGTGGGGGTGAAGCCGAGCTTCACGCCGTAATCCTTGTAGGTGGTGATCGGCTGGCCGGTATTGTCCTTGGTGACGATGGCGCGTTGGCCGCCGGCGAGGAACTCGGCCGACTGGCCCGAGATCGCGGTCAGTGTCGGCTCGGCCAGCGTGCGCAGGGCGTTGCGGCGGGCGAGCGCGCGCAGCGTCGCATCGATGGTCACGGCGCCGATGGTGGCCGAGGCGGTGATGGTGCCCTGCCCGGCGCTGATGCCCGAGGCGCCGCCCAGGACGCCGCCCGGCGAATTGATGAGGCCGGTGATGAGCCCGCCCGACGAGATGTTGAGGTCCATGCCGAACTGCTTGACGACGCTGCGATCGACCTCGGCCACGGTGACCTTCAGCATCACCTGCTGCTGGCCGCTCACCGTCGCGATATTGGCGACGTTCTCAGGCGAGCCGGCGAACTGGGCGGCCATCTTGCTCGCCTTGTCGAGATCGTCCTGCGACAGGGCGGTGCCGGTCAGCACGACGCGGTTGGTGTCCTCGCCCAGCATCACCGACTCGACCGACAGGCGCGAGCCCGGCAGGTTGCGCGCCAGCGCCGCCTCCAGCACATTGCTCACGTCCGAGCGCGACTGGTACACCTTGATGTCGAGCACGGCGATATTGTTGCCGGCCGGATCGAGGAAGAAGATGTTGGTGTCGCCGCCGGAAATGCCCTGCACGATGGCGCGGGTCTTGGAGCGCATCACGACGGTGGCGACGTTGGGCTGGCTGGCGATCACCTCGCCGGCATTGGTCGGCAGATCGACCAGCACCGACTTGTTGATTTCGAGCCCGACGCTCTGAGTCGTGCCCATCGCCTTGTGCGGAATGCGCAGATAGGCGGGCTCGGCGGCCATGGCGGGCAGGCCGGCGCCGAGCGCCAGCACGAGGCCGAGAAACGCGCCGCGCCAGGCGAAGGGCCCGCGGGCCCGCGAAACAGTGTGCATCATCTTCTCGCGCATGCTCGTCACTCCAGCACCGGCGACTCGGCGGCAAGCGAGCCGCGCATCGGCGAGCTCGTCACATTGGGATTGGTGGGCGCCGGCGCGTAAGCCGCCGGATCGACCGTCACGTCGCCCGATGGGCTGGACGCCACGGTGCCGGCAAGGACATTGGCCTCCTGGCCGTAGCGGATGACCTTGATGGGGGCGTTGCGCTGCACCGGCTCGTCCGCGCGCTTGGCGAAATCGACCACCGAGCGCAGCGCCAGCGACAGCCGGCCCATCGACACGGCGTTGATGATGGTCTCGGCCTGGGCCGGGTCGAGCTCCAGCGTCGCGATGGCGCTGTTGGCGAAGACCTCGGCGCGCGGATTGTCGGGATTGGCCGGCGCGCCGCTGCCGCCGACCTCGCCCAGCCGCGTGTTGATGGCGAGCACGCGCACATTGGCGACGATGGTTTCCGAGGTCTGGCCTTCGCTGGTGTTGCGGGTCAGCACCACATCGACGTGATCGTTGGGGACGATGAAGCCGCCCGAGGCGGATTCGGCCGCGACCGAGATGGAGACGCCGCGCATGCCCTGGTCGAGCACGGCGCTCAGATAGCCCTGCTCGGTACGGATGAGCTTCTGCTGACGAATGGGGTCGCCCTCGAAGATCTCGAAGCGGGTGACGGTACCCTGCATGTCGGTCAGCGCCTCGGGGCTTGCGGCGATATCGATATAGTCGGCGCGCAACGCACCCTTGGGCCAGTTCTGCCAGGCCATGTTGGTAGCCGAGAGCCGCTCGCCCACGCCGATCGGCTTGGTCGCCACCAGCACCTGGGTGCGGGCTTCCTCGATGATCTCCGGTGCCGCAGGATTCTGCGGCGCCGGCGCGTCACCGCCTCGCGTCGCGAGGAAAGCGGCCAGCCCGCCCGCCACGAGCGCCACCAGCAACAACACGATCCGCGACATCCGCATGGAGAACTCCACTCGACACGAGGCCAGCCCCAAAGCCGGCCCGATACGCCATCATGCGGACCAAGGGTCAAAGTTTGGTTAATCGATGCTTTGCGGAGAAGGTTAATTGAACGTTGTTACAGTAGCGGCAGTCGGGAATAGGCAGTCGGCAGTCGGGCGAATAGCGAATAGCGAATAGCGAATAGGGGTGCAGTCAGGCTCCTCCCCTGCGAAGCGGGGGAGGGGGACCACGCGAAGCGTGGCGGAGGGGGCGCCCCACGCACAGCGCAAGCGGCACGCCCCCTTCCGTCGCCTCACGGCGCCACCTTCCCCCGTAAACGGGGGAAGATCCCGACTGCATCCCTCTATTCGCTATTCGCCCGACTGCCGACTGCCTATTCCCGACTGCCGGCCTCCCCCCTACCCCGCAAAAAACGCAAATATCTTCGTCTGCGGGTAGATGAGCAGGGCGGCGATGGCGAGGGCGATGCCGTAGGGGACGCCAGCCTTGGAGTTGTGCAGCCACTCGATCCATTTGAAGCGCACGACCCATTGCGCCGCCACATTGGTACGGGCGCCGAGGATGAACATGGTCAATGCCCCGCCCAGCAGCGCCGAATAGACGAGATAGGGTAGCAGTTGCTCGAGGCCGAGCCACAGCGTGACGGCCGCCACGAATTTGGCGTCGCCGCCGCCGATCCAGCCAAAGGCGAAGAAGGTGAAGAACAGCACGAGCACGGCCGCCGCCGCCGCGAAGCTGATGCCGATTTCCGCCAGCGGCCGCTGGGCGACGAGGGCCAGCACGACATAGGCGGCGACCAGCGCCAGCACCAGCCAGTTGGCGATGCGCATGGTGAGGAAATCCGAGCAGGCCGCATAGACGACCAGCGTCGGAAAGACGAGCAGGGCAAGACTCGGGAGCATCGGGTTCCGGCGGTGCACGGGCCGGAGCGTCAGCGCCTGGCCGGGATCAGCCTAGCGGCCACATGGTTAACAAATGCAAAAGGGGGCCAAAGGCCCCCTTTCGGAAACGAGCGTCAGACCCGATCAGGTGGTCGGGGCCGCCGGGGCAGCGGTGTCCAGATCACCGCTGGCATCACCAAGCTTATTGCCGATCCCGTAGAAAAGACCGGACAGCTGGGTTCCCAGGATAGTAGCAGCGGCGATGATGCCGACGGCGATGAGCGCGGCAATCAGGCCATACTCAATCGCAGTCGCACCGGACTCGTCGTTAGCGAAACGCGCGACAATGTTCATTCCAGGCTCCTTGCACACGTCATCATGCTTTGCAGCATCGGCTCGCGCTGAATGCGTCGAACTGATGGCGACGCTAGGCCCGGCGCGTTGAAATTAAGTTAATCGGAAAGCGGGCAAGCTGCGCCTGTTCTGTCGTTTTGACGTATATAGAACAGAGCGTTACTGTATCCGATAGAATTGCATTTGGCAGCGGCAGAGGAGCGGGACCGCTGCGCCATTGGCGAATTGTTCACCATTCTGGCGGAAACTGCTTGTCCAGTCGCGTAGCAAGTTCCGGGTTTCGCCATGTTCAAGCGCCTCCTCGCCCTCCTTACGGCCGCCGCTTTCGGCCTGGCGCCGACGCTGGCGCTGGCCGATGCCAACCAGCCGATCAGCGTCAAGGTCAACATGGCGCGCATCCTGAGGATCAGCGCCCCGGCGGCGACGGTGATCATCGGCAATCCGGGGGTGGCCGACATCACCATCCAGGACCCGCAGACGCTGGTGTTGACCGGCAAGAGCTACGGGCAGACCAATCTCATCGTGCTCGACGACATGGGCAACCCGATCGCCGACACCATGGTCAGCGTGGTGCAGGGCCAGACCGACCTCGTCACCGTTTATATGGGCACGGCGCGCAACACCCTCGCCTGCCAGCCGGTGTGCCAGCCGACCATCATGATGGGCGACGACACGGAGTTCTCGAGCACCACCTTCTCCTCCTCGGCCCTGGTGCGCAACGCAGCAAGCGCGCAGTAACGCGGCGTTAACCACGGCGCTGTCGTGGCGCAAATCCGGGTGCCCGCCCTAACGTCCGGTTAGGCAAGGCTGGCCTAGGCTCGCGCCCCAGCATGACCCGAAGAGCCAGCTTCCTGCGGCGCCTCCTCACCCCCGTCCTCGCGCGGGGGCGCGGCTTCGCGCGTGACGAGCGCGGCGTGACGGCCATCGAATTCGGCATCCTTGCCATTCCCTTCTTCACCATCATCTTCGCCACCATCGAGACGGCGATGGTGTTCTTTGCCGGCCAGGTGCTCGACAGCGCCGTCGAGGACGCAAGCCGCATCGTCAAGACCGGACAGGCGCGGGACTTCTCCATCGACAGTTTTCGCAGCTATATGTGCGGCTATACTTTCGGCCTGATCGACTGCGACAAGATCCTCATCAAGGTCGCCGCCGTCGGCAGCTTCAGCGCCGCCGATCCGAACCCGACCGTGCAGACCTGCACCGAGACGGAGTGCACATGGGCGCTCACCGACGTGTTCGAGCCGGGCTCGCGCCGCCAGGTGATCCAGGTCAGCGCCTATTATCGCTGGCCGCTCATCTTCGACGTGCCGTATTTCTCGCTGCGCAACCAGCCGGACAATTACCGGCTGCTCGCGGCGACGCGCGTCTTCCGCAACGAGCCGTTCTGATGCGCCTCGCTCTTGCGAACATCGTTCTGATGCTGCGGCGCTTCCGGCACGCGGAGCGGGCCGTGGCGGCGGTCGAGTTCGCGCTCATCCTGCCGTTCCTGCTGCTGCTCTATTTCGGCTCGCTCGAGGCGGCGGCGCTGTTCACGGTGGACAAGCGCGTCAATTCGGTGGCGGCGACGGTGGGCGATCTCGTCTCGCAATGGGACCCCGGCGAGGGCAAGCTCACGACCGGGACGGGCAGCAAGCTGGCCGACTATCTGGCGGCGGCCACGGCGATCATGACGCCCTACTCCGCCAGCAACCTCGAGGTCGTCGTCAGCCTCGTGCGGGTGCGGGCCGACGGCAGCACCAGCATCCTGTGGAGTCGCGCCAACGCCATGGGCACCGCCAGGAGCGTCGGCGGCAGCTATACCGACCTCGCCAGCGACCAGCGCATGAACCAGGTGTCGCGCGGCGGCTGCGTCATCGCGGCCGAGGTGAGCTATGCCTATCTGCCGCTATTGGCGCAGGTGTTCACCACGGCGATCACCCTGCAGCACACCAATTACTTCCTGCCGCGCTTCGGCAGCGACCGGCCAATCGACCTCGATACGACCAGCCTCGCCAACAATGCTTGCACGGCCGCGTGAACGCATGTCATAGCCGCTCCTGGCAGTCCCTGGGAGAAGTTCATGGCTGAGGCACCCGTTCCCGTCTTCGACATCGGCAACGTTTTCGTCGAATGGGACCCCATGCTGCTGTTCCGCAAGCTGTTCGACAGCGAGGAGGAGGCGCGCTGGTTCCACGACACCATCTGCACGCCGGACTGGAACCTGGCCTTCGATGCCGGCGACAGTTTTGCCGAGGGCGTGGCGCGGCTTACGGCGCGCTATCCCCGCTACTGGCGCGAGATCCAGGCCTTCGACAAGCGCTGGGAGGAGACGGTGGGGCCGCTGATCGAGGGCACCATCCGCATCCATGACGAGCTGGTCGCGGCCGAGGTGCCGACCTTCGCCATCACCAATTTCTCGCGCGAGAAGCTGGTGAGCCGGCTGGGCGTGTGGCCGTTCCTCGAGCATTTCGACGGTATCGTGGTGTCGGGCATCGAGCACCTGGTGAAGCCCGATCCGCGCATTTTCCGGCTGTTCTGCGATCGTTACGGGCTGGCGCCGGAGGCGTGCGTGTTCATCGACGACAGCGAGGTCAACATCGCCTCGGCGCAGCGCTTCGGCATGCGCACGATCCACTTCACCGGCGCCGACGGGCTGCGCCGCGACCTCATCGCAATGGGCCTGCCGCTCAGCGCTACTTAGTGCCGTACATGCGGTCGCCAGCGTCGCCAAGCCCTGGAACGATATAGCCTTTTTCGTTCAGATGATCGTCGATGGCGGCGGTGAACACCGGCACGTCGGGGTGCGCCTTGGTGAATTTGGCGATGCCTTCAGGCGCCGCAAGCAAGCACAGGAAGCGGATATTGTTGGCGCCGCGCGCCTTCAATTTATCCACCGCGGCGATGGAGGAATTGGCCGTCGCCAGCATCGGATCGACGACGATGATGAGGCGGTTGTCGAGCTCGCCCGGCGCCTTGAAGTAATATTCTATCGGTTGCAGCGTTTCGTGGTCGCGGTAAATGCCGATATGGGCGACACGCGCCGCCGGCACGAGGTCGAGCATGCCGTCGAGCAGGCCGTTGCCGGCCCGCAGGATGGAGGCGAAGACCAGCTTCTTGCCCTTGATGGTGGGCGCCTCGATCTTTGCCAGCGGCGTTTCCACCGGGATCATCTCGAGCTCGAGGTCGCGCGTCACCTCGTAGCACATCAAAAGCGCGATCTCGCGCAGCAGGCGACGGAAACCGGCGATCGAGGTCTCCTTGTCGCGCATGATGGTCAGCTTGTGCTGGACCATCGGGTGATCGATGACGGTGACGCTGGCCACGGGAACCCCCAACGGGACTAGAGGAAGGAGCGCCCATGCGGGCCCGGCGCGAGGCCGAGCCAGCGGGCGATGCTCTCGCCAATATCCGCGAAGGTGGTGCGGATGCCAACTATCCCCAGCGACAGCTTTGGGGAAAAGCAGAGGATCGGCACCTGCTCGCGCGTATGGTCGGTGCCGACCCAGCTTGGATCGTTGCCGTGGTCGGCGGTGAGGATCAAGAGGTCGTCGTCGCGCAGCCTGGCGATCAGCTCGGGCAGGCGCCGGTCAAAGGCCTCGAGCGCGCCGGCATAGCCGGGAATATCGCGGCGGTGTCCGTATTCCTGGTCGAAATCGACGAAATTGGTCATGACGAAGGCGCCGTCCTCAGCCATGTCCAGCGCCTCGAGCGTGCGGTCGAACAGCACCATGTTGCCCGACGCCTTGATCTTGTGGGTGACGCCGCGGCCCGCATAGATGTCGGAAATCTTGCCGATGGCGAAGACCTGCCGGCCGGCCGCCTTGGCGCGGTCGAGCAGGGTCGGCTCCGGCGGCGGGATGGCGAAATCGCGCCGGTTGCCGGTGCGCCGGAAGCTCGCCGCGTCCTCGCCGACAAAGGGCCGGGCGATGACACGCCCGATCATCAGCGGCGCGGTGAGCCGGAAGGCCGTCTCGCACAGCGCATAGAGCCGGTCGAGGCCGAAATGCGTCTCGTGCGCGGCAATCTGGAACACGGAGTCGATCGAGGTGTAGCAGATGGGCTTGCCGGTGCGGATCGACTCCTCGCCGAGCTCGGCGATGATGACCGTGCCGGAGGCGTGCTTGTTGCCGAGGATGCCAGGCAGCTCCGCCTCTTTCACCAGCTCGGCGATCAGCTCGGGCGGGAAGGCCGGCACGGTCTGCGGGAAGTAGCCCCAGGCGAAGGGCACCGGCACGCCGGCGATCTCCCAATGCCCCGAGGGCGTATCCTTGCCCTTCGACACTTCGCGGCCGACGCCGTAGCGCCCGCCTTTCGGCTCGGCGCTCAGCCCGCGCGGCAGCGTGCCGGTGGAGAGCTTGGCTGCTGCGCCGAGCCCTAGCGCGTCCATGTTGGGCAAGTGCAGATCATAGGCCTCGGCGATGTGGCCGAGCGTATTGGCGCCGGTGTCGGGGTGGCCGTGCCCGTCATCGTAATCGGCCGCGTCGGGCGCGCCGCCAATGCCGAAGCTGTCGAGGATGCAGAGGATAGCGCGCGGCATCAGGAGACCTCCTGGGCGGGAACATGCTCGGCGATGAGCCTGTGCGCCGGGGCCCGTTCGCCGAGGCTGTAGGCGGCGCGCAGCCGGCGCTCGGCATCGGCGGCGCTCGCCTCGTCGCGGGCGTGGAGGCGCGCGATAGGCGTTTGCGCATCGATGGCGTGGCCGAGGCCCACCAGCCGATCGAAGCCGACGGCGTGGTCGATGCTGTCGGTCGGCAGGCGCCGCCCGCCGCCCAGCGCCACCACGGCCATGCCGACGCCGCGCGTGTCGATGGCAGCGATGATGCCGGCCTCAGTCGCGAAGATGTCGCGGATGATGGGCGCCGGCGCGAGATGCGTGTCGAGCGCCTCGACGAAATCGGCGGGGCCGCCCAGCAGCGCCACCATGCGCGCGAAATGCTCGGTCGCCTTGCCGCTGGCCAGCGCGGCGCGCGCGGCGTGACGCGCATCGCCGGCAAAGCCGGTCAGCTCCAGCGCACCCGCGGCGAGCGCGATGGTGACCTCCAGCAGGCGCGGGTCGCGATGCGCGCCGGTGAGGAACTCGACGGCGTTGCGCATTTCGAGGGCATTGCCGGCGGCGCTCGCCAGAGGCTCGTTCATGTCGGTGATGAGCGCGGCGGTGCGGGTGCCGGCGCCGTTGGCGACCGCCACGAGGCTTTCGGCCAGCTCGCACGCCTTGGCCAGGGTGGGCATGAAGGCGCCGGAGCCGCTCTTCACGTCGAGGATCAGCGCGTCGAGGCCGGCGGCAAGCTTCTTCGACAGGATCGAGGCGGTGATGAGCGGCACGCTCTCCACCGTGCCGGTCACGTCGCGGATGGCGTAGAGCAGCTTGTCGGCGGGCGCGAGGTCGGCGGTCTGGCCGATGATGGCGCAGCCCGCTTCCTTCGTCACCTTGCGGAACAGCGCGTTGTCGGGTTGCGTGGTGTAGCCGGGGATGGAATCGAACTTGTCGAGCGTGCCGCCGGTGTGGCCGAGGCCGCGCCCCGAGATCATCGGCACATAGACGCCGCAGGCGGCGAGGATCGGCGCCAGCATCAGCGAGACATTGTCGCCGACGCCGCCGGTCGAGTGCTTGTCCACCACCGGCCCGTCGAGGTCGGACCAGTCGAGCACGGTGCCGGAATCGCGCATCGCCTCGGTCAGCGCCACGCGCTCGTCGAGCGTCATATCGCGAAAGAACACCGCCATGGCAAAAGCCGCCGCCTGCGCCGCGCTGACGCTGCCATCGGCAAGGCCGGCGATGAACCCGCCGATCTCGTCGCGCGAGAGGGCGGCACCATCGCGCTTGCGGATTATCACTTCCTGGGGGAGGAAGACCATCAGATGCCCCTGCCCCTCGCCGCCCGGTCACGCGCCATAGGGGACCCAGACGTTCTTGACCTGGGTGGCACGGCGGAGGAGGTAGTCGCCTTCGAATTTCGCCTTGTCGGCGAAGTCGTAGGTGAGGCCGCGGGTGGTCCAGGTCTGCTTGAGGTTGCCGGTGGAGGCCTTTTCGACCGCCGTCGAGCCGGCCGCGTCGCCGGCGAACCACAGCGCATCGACGCCGTCATGCTCGGCCAGCACCTGGCCGAGTGTCGCGGCGCTGCCGGTGACGATGTTGACGACGCCGGCCGGTACGTCGGAGGTCTCGATGACCTGATAGAGGTCGGTGACCGAGAGCGGCGCCACCTCGGAGGGCACCAGCACGACGGGATTGCCTATCGCCAGTGCCGGCGCCATGAGCGCCACGGCGCCGAGCAGCGGCTTCTCGTTCGGCGCGACGATACCCATGACGCCGAGCGGCTCGACCATGGCGATGGCGATGGTGCGGCTGGGCGGATTGTGCACCGCACCGTCATATTTGTCGGCCCAGCCGGCGAAGGCGAAGAGGCGCTCGACGGCGGCGGCCACTTCCCTGTTGGCAGCGGCGAGGCTGTCGCCGGTCTGCGCGCGCAGGCGCCGGGCGAACTCGTCGGCGCGGGCGTCGAGGTTCTCGGCGAGGAAATAGAGAATCTGGCTGCGGTTGTGCGCCGTGCCGGCGCCCCAGCCGAGCGCCGCGCGCGCCGCCTCGACGGCGTTGCGGATGTCCTTGCGATTGCCCTCGCCAACCTCGCCGACAAGGGCGCCGCCCGGCCCGTAGACCGGCCGCGAATAGCCGCTGTCGGGACGCGCCTGCTTGCCGCCGATATAGAGCTTGGCGGTCCTATCGATGCCGGCCACGTCGGGCACGCCGGCCGTTGCGGCACCTTTCGGCGCGGCGGCGGGTTTGAGGGCCGCTTCCCAGGCGGGTTTCAGATAGGCCGCCATGCCCTCGCGGCCGCCTTCGCGGCCGAAGCCCGATTCCTTGTAGCCGCCGAAGCCGACGGCGGCGTCAAAATTGTTGGTGCCGTTGATCCACACGACGCCGGCCTTGAGGCGCGGCGCGATATCGAGCGCGAGATTGACGTTCTCGCTCCAGAGGGTGGCGGCGAGTCCGTAGCGCGTGTTGTTGGCGAGCGCCACCGCCTCGTCGGGCGTGCGAAAGCTCATGGCCACCAGCACGGGGCCGAAAATCTCCTCGGTCACCACCGTGTGCGACGGCGAGACGCCGGTGATCAGCGCGGGCTTCACGAAACAATTGCCGCCGGGCAGCTCGATGTCGGGCTCGTAGAGCTGGCCGCCCTCGGCGACGCCTTTCTTCACAAGATCGCGCACGCGCGCGACCTGCACCGGCGCCACCAGCGCGCCGATATCCACGGCCTTGTCGAGCGGGTCGCCGACGCGCAGGCGCGCCATGCGGCGCTTGAGCTTTGTTATGAAACGCTCTTCTATCGATTCCTGGACGAGCAGGCGCGAGCCGGCGCAGCACACCTGCCCCTGGTTGAACCAGATGGCATCGACGAGGCCTTCGATGGCGCTGTCGATATCGGCATCGTCGAAGACGATATAGGGCGACTTGCCGCCGAGCTCGAGGCTCAGCCCCTTGCCGGTGCCGGCGGTGGCGGCACGGATGAGCTTGCCGACCTCGGTCGAGCCGGTGAAGGCGATCTTGTCGATGCCGGGATGGTTGACCAGCGCCGCGCCGGTATCGCCCTCGCCCGTGACGATGTTGACGACGCCGGGCGGCAGCTTGGCCTTCTCGACGATCTCGGCGAAGAGCAGCGCGGTGAGCGAGGTGAACTCGGCCGGCTTCAGTACCACGGTGTTGCCGGCGGCGAGCGCCGGGGCAATCTTCCAGGCCAGCATGAGCAGCGGGAAGTTCCACGGGATGATCTGCCCGCACACGCCATAGGGCACCATGCCAGGGAATTCGCGCCCGAGGTGCTGGGCCCAGCCGGCATGGTGGTAGAAATGCCGGGCGGCGAGCGGAATGTCGAGGTCGCGGCTCTCGCGGATGGGCTTGCCGTTGTCCAGCGTTTCGAGCACGGCGAAGAGGCGGGAATGCTTCTGGATGAGGCGCGCCAGCGCATAGAGATGGCGGGCGCGCTCGTAGCCGGAAAGCGCGCTCCAGGCGGGGAATGCGGCACGCGCCGCTTTCACGGCCTTGTCGATATCGGCGGCGGTGCCGTCGGTCACGTCGGCGAGCTTCTTGCCGGTGGCCGGATTGTCGGAGGCGAAGGTCCTGCCGGGCTTCGTCCATTTGCCGGCGATGAAGTGGCCGAAGGCGTTGCCGCGGCTCGCAAGCCAGGCGAACGCCGGCTCGGGGCTTTCGGGGGCCGGGCCGTAGTCGAGGCTTTCGAAGATTTCGGCGATCCTGTTCATGTCACACCATCGGCATGCGGTAGTCGGCGGCATAGCGGCCGGTGGCGCCGTGCTCGAGCTGGCGCTCGATGTCGGTGAGCAGCGAGCTGGCGCCGAAGCGGAAGAGGTGCGGGGTGAGCCAGTGCGTGCCCAGCTCCTCCTTCATCAGCGCCATGTAGTCGAGCGCCGTCTTGGCCGAGGCGATGCCGCCGGCCGGCTTGTAGCCGATCTCGACGCCGGTCTCCTCGGCGAACCAGCGGATCATGCGGATCATGGCGAGCGAGGTGGGGAGCGTGGCGTTGACCTTCTCCTTGCCGGTCGAGGTCTTGATGAAGTCGGCGCCGGCCAGCATGCAGACCAGCGAGGCGCGCGCCACATTGGTGAGCGTCGCCAGCTCGCCGGTGCCGAGGATGGTTTTGAGATGCGCCTCGCCGCAGGCCTTGCGGAAGGCCTTGACCTGCTCGTAGAGCGCCGGCCAGTCGCCGGTCAGCACCATGTGGCGCTCGATGACGATGTCGATCTCGCGGGCGCCGGCGGCCACCGAGGCCTCGATCTCGCGGATTTTGGTGTCCACCGGCGCCAGCCCGTGCGGGAAGGCGGTGGAGACGGCAGCGACGGGGATGCCGGTGCCCTCGAGCGCCCGCACGGCGGTCTCGACGAAGGCGTGGTAGACGCAGACCGCCGCCGGCACGAGGCGCAACTGGCCGACGCCGAGCGCCGCGAGGATGTCCTGGCGCACCGGGTGGCGCGCCTTGGCGCAGAGCCGCTCGACGCGGCCCGCCGTGTCGTCGGAATTAAGCGTCGTCAGATCCATGAGGGTGATGGCGCGCAGCAGCCAGGCGATTTGCCAGTCCTTCTTCACCGTGCGGCGCGTGCCGATGGTGGCGGCGCGGCGCTCCAGCGCCGACCGGTTCATGCGGATGCGGCCGAGCCAGTCGAGATCGAGCGGAAAGCCGGGATTGCGCGCGGGGGCCTTGCCCGCGGACGCCGCATCCGGCTGGTCGACAATCCTGAGGGTCATTTCGCCTCTCCCCGCGCCATCCGCGCTGTCACCGAGGCTAGCAAAGACGGATGCCCCCCAGCAACGCACAGTCGCGGCGGGCATCCATCGAGAGGGCTGGCGGGCCGAGGGCGGGCCCGCCGGCTTTGCCGTCTGCAACGTCGCGGGCAGCGGGCGGTTCCGCGCGCCGGCTCATTTGGGGAAGTATTCCGGCCCGAAGGAATGCGGCAGCAGCTCGGCGACGCGCTGCTCGAGCGGCGTGCCGTCGACGCCGTGGCTGATGACCACCACGTCGGGATCGGCGAATTCGCGGATGCGCTGGCGGCAGCCGCCACAGGGCGTCACCGGCTCGCGGCCCGGCCCGGTGACGTAGATACGCCTGATGCGCCGGCCGCCGCCGGCGATCATGGCGGCGATGGCCGAGGCCTCGGCGCAATTGCCGAGGGGATAGGCGGCGTTCTCGATATTGCAGCCGGCATAGATGCGGCCGTCATCGGCGAGGATGGCGGCGCCCACCGAAAAGCGCGAATAGGGGGCGTAGGCCCGCGAGCGCACGGCCTCGGCGGCGGCGAACAGCTCGGCGTCGGTGGCCATCTCAGCGCTCCTTCGTGTAGGGGATGCCGCCGGCCTTGGGGCCGATGGCGCGGCCGATGAAGCCGGCCAGCAGCACGACCGTCAGCACATAGGGCAGCGCCTGGATGAACTGCACGGGCACCTGGCCGATGAGCGGCAGCGACGCCCCCTGGAGGCGGATCTGCGCCGCGTCGAGGAAGCCGAACAGCAGGCAGGCGAACATGGCCGGCCACGGCTTCCATTTGGCGAAGATGAGCGCGGCGAGCGCCACATAGCCGCGGCCCGCCGTCATGTTGTTGCCGAAACCGGCCCCCTGCGCGATGGCGAGGTGAGCGCCGGCAAGGCCGCACAGGATGCCGGTGATGATGACCGCCTGATAGCGCATGGGATTGACGCCGATTCCCGCCGTATCGACCGCCTTGGGGTTCTCGCCGACGGCGCGCAGGCGCAGGCCGAAGCGCGTGTGGAACAGCACATAGGCGGTCACCGGCACCATGAGGAAGGCGACGTAGACGAAGATGTAGTGGCCCGACAGCACGGTGGAATAGATCGGCCCAATGATCGGCACGCCGCTCAACTCGGTGGCGAAAGGCAGCCTGATGCGCGGAAAGCGCCCGCCATCGGGCAGCGGCGGCGTCCGCCCGCCCTGGCCGAACCAGCTTTGGCCGAGAAAAGTGGTGAGGCCCGCCGCCAGCATGTTGATGGCCACGCCGGCGATGATCTGGTTGCCCTTGAGGCTGATCGAGGCGGCGCCCTGCACGCTCGAGGTCAGCATCGAGGCGCCGACCGCCGCCAGCAGGCCGAGCCACATATTCGCCGTCACCGCGGCGACGGCGCCGGCCGCGAAGGCGGCGAACAGCATCTTGCCCTCGAGGCCGATGTCGAACAGGCCCGAGCGCTCGGAATAGAGCCCGGCGAGGCAGGCGAGAAGCAGCGGCGTCGAGAAGCGCAGGGTGGCGGCGAGCAGCGAGACGATCTCGAGGAAATCCATCGCTCAGCCTTCCGACTCGGCCGCGCCGGCGGCGACGGCAGCGTGCCGCGGCCGCTCGGGAAACAGCATGAAGAGGCGCTCGAGGATCGGCCGGAACAGCCCCTCCATGGCGCCCGCAAACAGGATCACCAGGGCCTGCACGACGACGACGACCTCCTTGTTGACGCTGGGCAGCACGAACTGCATCTCGGCGCCCCCCTGGTACAGCACGCCGAACAGCAGCGCCGCGAGGCCGATGCCCACCGGATGGTTGCGGCCCATCAGCGCCACCGCGATGCCGACGAAGCCGTAGCCGGCGACGAAGTTCTCGACGAGGCGATGGTTGACGCCCAGGATCTGGTTGACGGCGACGAGCCCGGCGAGCGCCCCGGAGATGGTCATGGTGATGATGATCAGCCGCTCGTTGCTCATGCCGGCATAGAGCGAGGCCGTGGGATTCTGCCCCATCGTGCGCAGCGCGTAGCCGAAGCGGGTGCGCCAGACGAGCAGCCAGAAGCCGACCAGCAGCAAGAGCGCGAGGAACAGCGACAGGTTGACCGGCGAATGGCCGAAGATCGGCATGAAGCTGCGCAATTGCGGCATCCAGGCGGCCTGCTCCAGAACGCGGGATTCGAGCCCGTTGCTGGTCGGCGCCTTGAGGAAGCGGTTGAGCATGAAGATCATCAGCGCCGACGCGATGAAGTTGAACATGATCGTGGTGATGACGATGTGGCTGCCGCGCTTGGCCTGCAGCCAGCCCGGAATGCCAGCCCAGATGCCGCCGAACACCGCGGCGCCGATAACCGCGAGCGGCACGACGATGAGCACATTGGTCTGGTCGAGCGCCAGCGCCACGAAGACGACGCCGAGGCCCGCTACATAGGCCTGCCCCTCGGCGCCGATGTTGAACATGCTGCCATGCGCGGCGATGGCGACGGCAAGGCCGGTAAAGACGAAGTTGGTGGCGTAGTAGAGCGTATAGCCCAGCCCGTCGCCCGAGCCGAAGGCGCCCACGAAAATGGCGCGATAGGCCTCGAGCGGATTCTCGCCGATCATCAGCACGACGAGCCCGGAAATACCGAAGGCCATGATCAGATTGAGGGCCGGCAGCAGCACCAGATCGGCCCAGCGAGGAAGCGGACGTCTCATGCCGATGCGCCCTTGCCGATGCCGGCCATCATCAGGCCGAGCTCGTTTTCGGTGGCGGTGGCCGGATCGGCCTCGCCGACGATGCGCCCGTCGAACATCACCAGGATGCGGTCGCTGAGCGAGCGGATCTCGTCGAGCTCCACGGAGACGAGCAGGATCGCCTTGCCCGCGTCGCGCAGCTTGATGAGCTGGTTGTGGATGAACTCGATGGCGCCGATATCGACGCCGCGCGTCGGCTGGCCGACCACCAGCACGTCGGGGTCGCGCCCGATCTCGCGCGCCAGCACGATCTTCTGCTGGTTGCCGCCCGAGAAATTCGCCGTCTTGAGGCGGGGATTGGCGGGGCGGATGTCGAAGGTGGCGATGGCCGCCTCGGCGGCGCGACGGGCCTTGCCGATGTCGAGGAACATGCCGTTCTGGTAGTCGGGCAGGTAGTGATAGCCCAGAATGGCGTTCTCCCACTCCTCGAAGCCGACGACGAGGCCCATGCGCTGGCGATCCTCCGGGACGTGGGCGAGGCCGGCGAGGCGGGCGCGATGGGCGCCGTCGTCGCCCTCGAGCGACAGCGGCTCACCGGCCAGCCGAACGACGCCGCTCTTTTGGTCGCGCATGCCCGAAATCGATTCGAGCAGCTCGGATTGCCCGTTGCCGGCGATGCCGGCAATGCCGACGATCTCGCCGGCGCGGACGGAAAAGCTCACATCCTTGACGCGCGGGATGCCGCGATCGTCGGTCACCACGAGGTTCTCGACGGCGAGCAGCGGCTCGCCGGGGTTGGCCGGCCCCTTGTCGACGCGTAGCAGCACGCGGCGGCCCACCATCAACTCCGCCAGCTGCTCGGGGCTGGTCTCGGCGGTCTTCAGCGTCGCCACCATCTGGCCCTGCCGCATCACCGAGACATTCTCGGTGATGGCCATGATCTCGCGCAGCTTGTGGGTGATGAGGATGATCGTCTTGCCCTGCTCGCGCAGCGTGCGCAGCACCCCGAACAGGTCGTCGGCCTCTTCCGGCGTCAAAACGCCGGTGGGCTCGTCGAGGATCAGGATGTCGGCGCCGCGATAGAGCGCCTTCAGGATCTCGACGCGCTGCTGCTGGCCCACCGAAATCTGCTCGATGATCGCGTCGGGGTCGGCGTCGAGCTTGTAGGCCTGCTCGATCCGCTTGAGCTCGGCGCGGGCCTTGGCCAGCGCGGGAGCGAGACGCAGGTCGCCCTCGATCCCGAGGATGACGTTTTCGAGGACCGTGAAATTATCGACCAGCATGAAGTGCTGGTGCACCATGCCGATGCCGAGGGCCAGGGCGGCGCGGGAATCGACGATGTCGGCGCGCTGGCCGTTGACGAAGATGTCGCCGCTGTCGGCGGTGTAGAAGCCGTAGAGGATCGACATCAGCGTCGATTTGCCGGCGCCGTTCTCGCCGACGATGCCGTGAATGGTGCCGCGCTCGACGGTGAGGTCGATGTCGCGATTGGCGTGCACCGGGCCGAAATGCTTGTTGATGCCCCTGAGCTCGATCGCTGGAGCAGCGGCAGCGGCCTTTTCAGGCCGCTGCACAGGTGTTTCAGCCGAGACCATCAGCGCCGGTCGGTCAGAGCGGGCACTGATTGTCGTCGAGGTAGTTGTGGACCTGGATCTCGCCGGCGATGATCTTGGCCTTGAGGTCTTCGACCTTGGCCTTCATGTCGTCGGTGATCAGCGAGGCGTTGTACTCGTCCAGCGAATAGGCGACGCCGTCGTCGGCGAGGCCCATCACGACGGTGCCGGTGGTGAGGTCGGGGCCTTCCGTGAAGGCGTTCACCACGGCCACGTCAACGCGCTTGACCATCGAGGTCAGCACGGTGCCCGGCTCGATGTAGTTCTGGTTGGAATCGACGCCGATGGCGAACTTGCCGTTGTCCTTGGCCGCCTGGATCACGCCGAGGCCCGAGCCGCCGGCAGCCGCGAACACCACTTCGGCACCGCGGTCATAGGCCGCCTGGGCCAGCTCCGCGCCGACCGCCGGGTTGCTCCACGCCTCAGGGGTGGTGCCGACATAGTTCTCGAACACCTCGGCGCCGGGATTCACCGCCTTCACGCCCTGCGCATAGCCGCAGAAGAACTTGTGGATCAGCGGCACGTCCTGGCCGCCCACGAAGCCGTATTTGCCCGTGTCGGACTTGAGCGCGGCGAGCGCGCCGACGAGGAACGAGCCGGTATGCTCGTCGAATATCACCGAGCGCACGTTCGGCCTGTCCACGACAGCGTCCACGAGCACGAACTTGGTGTCGGGATATTCGTCGGCCAGCGCCGGCAGGATCGACTCCCAGTTGAAGCTCATCACCACGATCGGGTTGGCGCCCTGCTGGGCCATGCGGCGCAGGGCCTGCTCGCGCTGGGCGGCGTCGGTGATCTCGAAGTCGATGTAGTTGCCGCCGGTGTCGGCCTTCCACGACTCGGCGCCATTATAGGCGGCCTCGTTGAACGACTTGTCGAACTTGCCGCCAAGGTCGTAGATCAGCCCCGGATCGGCCAGCGCGCTGCCGGCGAGAAGAGCGGTCGCGGCAATGCCCAAGGCCAGCACGCCAAGGTGCCGTTTGACGTTGTTCATGAAGTATCTCCCTGTTTGCGCAGGGAAGCGGCGTTTGCCGCGGAGCATGCCCCTGCGCACTGGCACCGGATACAATCGTGCATTTCACCCTGCCGCAAGAGGGGCGAGGCGCGAAATGGCCGTTTTTTGAACACTTGGTCAAAATCTCAGGCGGGCACCTCGCGCGGGAGCGCCGTTACAGTCGCCGGCATCTCGCGGGCGATGGCCTCGAAGAAGCCGTCGATGACCTGCTGGGCGGAATTGCCGATCAGCTTGCGGCCGAGGCGGAGGATGGTGCCGTCGGCACTGCCGATGGCGGCAAAGCTGAGGATGGTGCCGTCCGGCGCGTCGACGAGGGAGATGTCGGCGGCGGCACCGGCGAAGCCGAGCACGCCGCCCTTGCCGCGCCCGGTGAGGGTATAGCGCTCGGCCGGGCGCACGTCGCTCAGGCTGAGCTCGCCGGCAAAGGTCGGATGGAGGACGCCCAGGTTGACGCGCAGCGTCAGGTCGAGCGTTGCCGGGCCGGTCCAGGCGATGCGCTCGCAGCCCGGAATCACGGCGGCGAGGATGCGCGTGTCGTTGAGCGCGGCCCACAGCTCGGCCCGCGCCGCGCCGAACAGATAGCGGCCGCCAAAATCCATCGGCTTCAGACCCTTCCCATGCGTCTTTTTCGCACCATATCGCGCAAAATAGGCATGGGCCGGCCGGCGATCAATTGTACCGGGGGCCGCCTGCCCTAAATTGACGGCACAAAGCCGGCCTCAGCTTGAAAGGACGTGGAATTGGCGACTGAAGTCATGGAAAAACCGCTGCAGTATCTGGACAAGGCGGTGAGCGCGATTCGCGACCTCGGCATCTGGCCCGAGCAGGCCGGCGAGCAGCCGATCACCGGGCTGCTCAACGAGATCACCGGGCTCGACGAGAACCGCGTCATCCTCATCGGCCGCACGCTGACCCAGGCCAGCGCCTTCAACGAGGTGGTGCGCTCGCAGGTGGCGGCGGTGAATGTCGGCCAGCGCTACGAGGAAATCACCAACGGCTTCAATTCCATCCGCGACGATGCCAAGGGCATGGTCGATCAGCTCGAGGACGGCAAGCTCGACCTCCTGGAGCGCGCCTCGAATGTCTGGATGAAGGTCAGCCGCGGCGACATCGCCACGCGCTTCAACAAGATCCGCACCACCTATCTCGACGTGTCCAAGGACACCAAGGACCAGATCGACCGCGAGCACATCATCCTCGAGGCCTATCGCGACTTCCGCGGCGCGCTGAAGCAGGCCGAGGTGATGGCGCTCGAGGTGCTGGACGCGGCGACCAAGCAGCTCGACGAGAAGAAATCGGCACTGCAGGCGTCGGCCGACGCCCTCACCGCCTTCACCGAGGGCACGCCCGCCGACCGGGCGCGGCTCGAAATGGCGCGCGACGAGAAGCTGCGCGACCTGCAGAACGAGGAGCGCCGCTACCAGATCGCCAAGGATCTGAGCGACAACCTCACCATCTCCTACTCCACCTCCGAGGTCATCATGGCCCGGCTGATGCAGACGACCAACGCCAAGGAGCGCGTCTACCAGCAGTCGGTATCGTTCTTTTCGACCAACGAGACGGTGTTCACGGCGCTGTCGGCATCGTTCACGGGCCTGTTCGGCCTGCACGAATCGACCGAAACGCTGAACGCCATGAAGGAAGGCGTGTCGAAGTCGCTGGAGACGCTGGCCGAGATCGGCGGGCAGGTGCAAGAGGAGGCACTCAAGGCCGGCTACGGGCCGACCATCCGCGCCGACGCCGTCAAGAAACTGGTCGACAGCGTCATCAATTTCCAGGAGAAGTCGCGCGTGATCATCGACGAGATGCGCGTGCAGGCCACCAAGAACTCGGCCGAGATCCGCGACGCCGTCGAGGATGGCAAGCAGCGGCTGGCCCAGCTCGCGGCCGACGGCAACGCCCTGCTCCTCGACAGCAAGGCGAGCTGACGGACGCATAGCAGAGCGCACGCGACGAGATGAGCGCCACCGCAACGACCGAACCGGCTCCCCTCAGCGACGTCATGCTGGCGATGGATGTGGTGGATACGCTCCGCCACAACCAGGAGCTCGTCTCGCGCGAGCTCAACGGCGAAGCGCGCGAGGCGCAGCTCATCGAAAAGCTGCGCCAGCTCTATCACCAGCAGGGCATCGAGGTGCCCGACGCCATCCTGCGCGAGGGCGTGGCGGCGCTGGGCGAGAGCCGTTTCGTCTATACGCCGCCCAAGCCGAGCCTCGCCGTCACGCTGGCGCGCCTCTATGTGGCGCGCAAGCGCTGGCTGCCGGCGGCGTTCGCGCTGTTTCTCATCCTCGTCATCGCGCTCGGCGGCTATTATCTCGTATGGACGCCTTATCGAGCGGCGCAGGCGGAGGCGGTGCGCGTCGAGCTCGCCGAAAAGCTGCCGGCGCAGATGGACGCGCTCTATGCCACCATCTTCGAGGAAACCAAGGTGCAGCAGGCGGCGAACGAGGCCGCCAACATCCGCGACCGCGGCAAGGCCGCCGCGGCCGAAGGCAATCGCGCCGGTGCCGAGACGGCCATCGCCGACCTCACCCGCATCCGCGACACGCTGCGCCAGGAGTACCAGTTGCGCGTCGTCAGCCGCGAGGGCGTGAAATCGGGCTTCTGGACCTTCCCCGAGATCAATACCGACGCGACCAACTACTACGTCGTGGTCGAGGCCATCGACCCGCATGGCGAGGCGCTGAAGCTGCCGATCCTCAACGAAGAGAACAACCAGACCGAGACGGTCGATATCTGGGGCATAAGGGTGCCGGAATCGGTGTATCGCGCCGTCGAGGCCGACAAGCTGGACGACGGCATCATCCAGCACAACATCATGGGCATCAAGCAGTTCGGGTTCCTCGAGCCCGACTACCTCGTCCAGGTGCTGGGCGGGGCTGTAACACGGTGGTGAGATGAGCCTCAGCGGTCCCGAAGCCCTGAAATCGCTGGACGAGGCGCTGCGCGACGTGCGCCGCGAGGAGGACGAGATCGCGCGCCGGCTGGCGCGCTCGGCCGAGCTCGTGACCAAGCTGCGCGAGCAGGAGGGCGAGCTGCTGCGGCAACTGGCCGAGGTGCGGCTCGATCCATCGACGCAGGCCGACCTCGCCGGCCAGATCAGCCAGGCCGAGCTCAAGGCCCGCGACATGCTCAAGGCGCATGCCGAGGAGATGGGCACCTCGGAAAAGACGCTGGCGCAGATCGACCAGGACATCGCCGCGCAGACGGCCGAGCGCGGCCGGCTGCAGGACGAGGCGGCGCAGCGCGACGCCGAGCTCAAGGCGCTGGCCGACACGGTGCGCCCGCAGCTCGCCGCCGACCCGGACTTCGCGAAAAAGCTCGCCGCCGCCAAGGAGCTGGCCGCCGTCGCGGCGGAAAGCCTGCGCAAGACCACGCAGGCGGAGGCCGACCGCGAGCAGAAGGGCCGCCCCTACCGCGACGATCCGCTGTTCATGTATCTGTGGGACGCCGGCTACGGCACGCGTACCTATCGCGCCAACAATCTCGTCGCCTGGCTTGATAGCAAGGTGGCGGCGCTGGTCGGCTTTCCCGCGGCGCGGCCGAACTTTTCGATGCTGAACGAAATCCCGCTGAGGCTGCGCGAACATGCCGAGCGCCAGGAGGCCAACGCCAAGGCCGCCGAGGACGAGCTGGCCGCGCTCGAAAGCGCCGCCATCGACAAAGCGGGGGGCAAGGCGGCGCGCGAGGCGCTGGAGAGCAGCGCCAAGGCGATCGAAGCGCTCGATGCCCGGATCGTCGCCCTGCAGGACCAGCGCGACGAGGCGCTCAAGGCGCAGCGCGAGCTGGCGCAGGGCAGCGATCCGGCCTTCGCCGCGGCCATTGGCGGGCTGGCCGAGGCGCTGGGGCGCGAGGACCTCAAGACGCTGCTCGCCGAGGCGCGAGCGACGCGCACGGGCCAGGACGACACCATCGTCCAGCAGATCGACGACGTGCGCCAGCGCGCCAAGGAAGAAGACGTCGAGACCGCCGACCAGAAGCAGCGGCTGAAGACGCTGGCGGCGCGGCGCCGCGAGCTGGAGGACATCCAGTACGAGTTCAAGAAGCAGGGTTTCGACAATCCGCGCTCGAGCTTCGGCAAGGACGACCTCGTGGGCGACCTGCTCAACGACTTCCTGCGCGGCGGCATCAGCGCCGCCAATTACTGGGCGCAGTGGCAGCGCAGCCAGCGCTGGAGCGGGCCGCGCGACGAGTGGAATTTCGACAAGCGCTTCGGCGGCGCCGACGACACCAAAAGCCGCACGCCGTGGGGCGATGTGAGCTGGCCCGACAACAGCTTCGCCGGCGGCAGCCGCAGCTCGCGCGGCTATGGCGGGCCGGGCGGCGGCTGGGGCCGCATCACCTTCGGCAAGTCCGGCGGCAGCGGCAGCAGCGGCGGCGGGTTCTCGCGGCCGCGCACCGGCTCGTCGGGCACGCGCAAGGGCGGCGGCTTCAAGACCGGCGGCGGCTTCTAGCGGCCGGCCGCGCTCAGGCGCAGGGCGGCATCTGCGTGCTGCCGGGCTGTTGCAGGAGGGCGCTCAGCGGCTGCGCGTTGATGAACGGCAGGGGGCTGCGGCCGGGCAGCACGGCCAGCACCGACACCGTCGCATAATAGGGATCGAGCGTACCGGCGGTGCACAGCTTGGGCACCATGCCGATGGTCACGCTCTTGGGGGTGGCGCCGCGCGCCTGCGCCGAGGCCTGCGCCGAGCGAATGGCGAACTTGTCGGTTTCCGTGAAGGCGAAGAGGTAATAGGCGCGGCCGGCGCCGGGCGGCGGCAGGTTGGCCGGCACCTCGTCGATATCGGCCTGCAACGGGGTGAGCCGCAGATGCTCGCCGGGGCCGCCATTGGCGACGTCGAAGGTAAACAGCGAGCCGGCGGCCGGCCCGAGCCCGCGCGGCAGGTCGAAGGCGATGAGCAGGCTCGCCACGTCATCGCGCAGCGGATCGAGCGAGGTCGCGGGCGCCGTGGGCAGCCCGATCGTCGAGCACGCGGCCAGCATTATCGTGGCCCCAAGCGCCGCTATCCACCGAAATGCCGCCATGCGTGCCTCCTGTTGCGCCCTCATAGCCGGATTCGCGATGAAGCCGAAGCGTAACGCCCGATAGGACGGATTCGTTCTAGCCGAAGACGCTGGCGCCGTGGTCGGCGGTGCCGACAAGGGCACGGAAACCGGCAAAGAGCTCGCGGCCCATGCCGATATGCTCGCCGCGCAAATCCTCGGTGGCGGGGGTGCGCGAGAGGAATTCGCGCTCGTCGCCGATGAAGTCGAGCGTGCCGGCCTCGGCGTCGAGCCGGATGAGGTCGCCGTCGCGGAGCTTGGCGATGGCGCCGCCATCGGACGCCTCGGGCGTCACATGGATGGCGGCCGGCACCTTGCCCGAGGCGCCCGACATGCGCCCGTCGGTCAAAAGCGCCACCCTGAAGCCGCGATCCTGCAGGACGCCGAGCACCGGCGTCAGCTTGTGCAGCTCCGGCATGCCGACGGCGCGCGGCCCCTGGAAGCGCACGACGGCGACGACGTCGTGGTTGAGCTCGCCGGCCTTGAAGGCGTCCTGCAAGCCCTGCTGGGAATGGAAGATGCGCGCCTCGGCCTCGATGCGGCGGTTTTCGGGCTTCACCGCGGAGATCTTGATGACAGACCGGCCCAGATTGCCCGACAGCAGCTTGAGGCCGCCGGTCTTGGAGAACGCATCCTTCACCGGGGTGAGGATCTTGGTGTTGCCGCTTTCGGCGGCGGCCGGCTCGAAGCTGAGCTTGTCCGCGATCAGCTTGGCCTCGACGGTGTAGCGCGACAGCCCGCCGCCCCAGACGGTCTTGACGTCCTCGTGCAGATAGCCGGCCTCAAGCAGCTCGCGGATCAGAAAGCCCATGCCGCCGGCCGCGTGGAAATGGTTCACATCGGCGACGCCGTTGGGATAGACGCGCGCCAACAGCGGCACCACCTCGCTCAGGTCGGCCATGTCCTGCCAGGTGACCTTGAGCCCGGCGGCGGCGGCGATGGCGACGAGGTGCAGCGTGTGGTTGGTCGAGCCGCCCGTGGCGTGCAGGCCCACCATGGCGTTGACGATGGCCTTCTCGTCCACCACCTGGCCGACCGGCGTATAGTCGTTGCCCTCGGCGGTGAGCGCCAGCGCGCGCCTGGTCGCCTCGCGGGTCAGCGCCTCGCGCAGCGGTGTGCCGGGGTTGATGAAGCTCGCGCCGGGCAGATGCAGGCCCATGATCTCCATCAGCATCTGGTTGGAGTTGGCGGTGCCGTAGAAGGTGCAGGTGCCGGGCGAGTGGTAGGACTTGGCCTCGGCCTCGAGCAGCTCGGCGCGGCCGACCTTGCCCTCCATGTAGAGCTGGCGCACGCGCGCTTTCTCGTCATTGGGCAGGCCCGAGGGCATCGGGCCGGCGGGGATCAGCACGGCCGGCAGATGGCCGAAGGCGAGCGCGCCAATGAGCAGGCCGGGCACAATCTTGTCGCAGATGCCGAGCAGCACGGCGGCATCGAACATGTTGTGGCTGAGCGCGATGGCGGTGGCCATGGCGATGACGTCGCGGCTGAACAGGCTCAGATCCATGCCCGGCTGGCCCTGCGTCACGCCATCGCACATGGCCGGCACGCCGCCGGCGACCTGCGCCGTGGCGCCGATCGAACGCGCCGCGTCCTTGATGATCTGCGGATAGGTCTCGTAGGGCTGATGGGCGCTCAGCATGTCGTTGTAGGCGGTGACGATGCCGAGGTTGGGGGTGCGCGTGCCGGCGAGCTTGGCCTTGTCGGCGGGGGCGCAGGCGGCGAAGCCGTGCGCGAGGTTGCCGCAGCTCAGCACGCCGCGATAGACGCCGGTCTCGCGCGCCGCCGCGATGCGGGCCAGATAGTCGCGGCGCGTGTCGGCGCTGCGTGCCGCGATACGATCGGTCACGTCCTGAACGGCCTTGCGGACAGACATGGAAGGCTCCTTGCCCCTCAGGGGCACCAGTAGATGGTCAATGGCGCGGCCGTCGCCCGCAACAGGGCGCGTACCGGCATGTCCTCCACGGGACCGTCGGCCAATGCCCGCGCGAGCGTGGTGGCCTTTTCCTCCCCCTCGATATGCAGATAGAGCGCCCGCGCGGCCAGGAGCACCGGCAGTGTCAGGGTGACGCGCGGCTCGCCGGCGCCCGGCGCGCGCATGGCGACGACGGGCCCCTCGCCCGTCAGCGCCTCGGCCAGATGGTCGCCGCCCGGAAAGAACGAAGCGGTGTGTCCGTCATTGCCCATGCCGAGCACCGCCGCGTCGAGCGGATAGGGCACGGCGCGCTGGGCGGCGCCGGCGGCGCCCGCATCGGGCTGTACGCCGCCCTGGTAGAGCGGCACGAAGCGCGCCGCGGCGGCCCGGCCCTGCAACAGCTTTGCCGCAACGAGCCGCGCATTGGAGCGATCCGAGCCGGCATCGACCCAGCGCTCGTCAACGAGGGTCACCGTGACCTTGTCCCAGGGTACGTCGTCGCGCGCCGCCAGCGCCTCGAAGAACGCCGCCGGCGTCGTGCCGCCGGAGATGGCGAGCGAGGCGGCGCCGCGCGCCTCGGCCCCGGCCTTCAGGTCGGCGGCGACCGCGGCGGCGAGGGCTTCGGCAAGCTGTGCGCGGTCGGCGAAATCGCGGCGCGCCGGCATCAGTTGTTGTCCTCGTGCCAGGTGCGGCCATCGCGCTCGATCAGCGCCACGGCGCCGGACGGCCCCCAGGTGCCGGCGACATAGGCCTGCGGCGCGTCATTGGCCTTGTCCCAGGCCTCGCGGATGGGATCGACCCACTGCCAGGCGGCCTCGAGCTCGTCGCGGCGCATGAACAGCGTCTGGCTGCCGCGGATGACGTCGAGCAGCAGCCGCTCATAGGCCTCGGGCGTGCGCTCGGTGAAGGTCGCGGCGAAGCTCAGGTTGAGCGGCTCCTCGCGCAGGCGCATGCCGCCGGGACCGGGGTCCTTGATCATCATGTAGAGCTTCACGCCCTCGTCGGGCTGGATACGGATGATGAGCCGGTTGGGGCGCGGCGCGCCCTCGGCATGATCGAAGATGGAATGCGGGATGTCGCGGAACTGGATGACGATCTCGGAGGCGCGGCCGGCGAGGCGCTTGCCGGTGCGGAAATAGAAGGGCACGCCGGCCCAGCGCCAGTTCTGCACCTCGGCCTTGAGGGCGACGAAGGTCTCCGTCTTCGAGCCCTTCTTGTCCTCGGGCAATTCGTCCTGGTAGCCGACCACGGCCTGGCCGTCGATCGAGCCGCTGCGATACTGGCCGCGCACGGTGACCTTGGCCACGTCGCCGCCGTCGATGGGCTTCAGCGAGCGCAGCACCTTGAGCTTTTCGTCGCGCAGCGCATTGGCGTCGTCCGAGGCGGGCGGCTCCATGGCGACGAGGCAGAGCAGTTGCAGCATGTGGTTCTGCACCATGTCGCGCAGCGCGCCGCTCTCGTCGTAATAGCCGCGGGTGCCGGCGCCGACCGATTCCGCCACGGTGATCTGCACGTGGTCGATATGGGTGGAGTTCCACACCGGCTCGAACAGCACATTGGCGAAGCGCAGGGCGAGCAGGTTCTGCACCGTCTCTTTGCCGAGATAATGATCGATCCGGTAGACCTGATCCTCGGCGAAGATGGCCGACACCTCGTCATTGATCTCGATGGAGGATTCGAGGTCGTGGCCGAGGGGCTTTTCGATGACCACGCGGGCGTCGCGCCGGTAATAGCCCTGCTGCTTGATATATTCGCAGGTCGGCCCGAACAGATCGGGCGCGATGGCCATGTAGAAGGCGCGCACCACCTTGGGGTCGTCGCGCAGCGCCTTGGACAGATCGCCCCATTTGGCCGGATCGGTCACGTCGTTGGGCACATAGGAGAAGATCGACACGAACCGCTCGATGGTGGCGTCGTCGCGATAGGCCGCATCGACGAACTTGGTGATGTCGTCGCGCGCCGCCTGGCGGAAATCCTCGTCGGTCCATTTGGTGCGCGACACGCCGATGATGCGGCATTGCTCGTCGAACTGGCCGTCCTTGAAGCGGTGATAGAGAGCGGGGATCAGCTTGCGCTTGGTCAGATCGCCGGTTGCGCCGAACACCACATAGTCGAAGGGCTGGACCGGAATGATGCGGCTGGACACGCTCTTATGTCTCCGTTCGATGTAGTTCATGCGGCGAAATTCTGCTTGGCGAGGATCACGGCGCCGTGCAGCGGCTCGTGCCTGGGGTTGACGATGAAGCTGCCGTAGCGGGCGGTCAGCAGCGGATAGAGGCGGGCGCCGAAGCCGCCCACGGCAGCCAGCTTGGCGACGCCGCGCGCCTTGAACCAGCGCACATAGGTCTCGACGTAGCCCATTTCGAGCGCGATGAGCTCGCGCGCCACCGGGTCGCCCTGCTCGAAATAATCCATCAGCATGGGCACGAAGGCGCCGAATTCGGCGGGAGCGCGGCCGAGCAGCGTATTGGGTGCACCGCCGGCGGCGGGCGCCGGCCGCTCGTCGCGCGGGAACGACCAGTCCATTATGGCATCGACGCTGCCGAATCTGGTGAGCACGGCGTCGATCAGCGGCGAGCCCGGCACCAGCCCGTCCGTCGCCTCGACGGTGCGGCGGATCAGCTCGCGCCCGAGGATGGCGCCCGACATCTGGTCGCCGATATGAAAGCCCCAGCCGCCGGCCTGGTAGCGCTGGCCGTCCACGACGGCGAGGGCGGCCGAGCCGGTGCCGACGATGATGACGCCGCCATCCTCGCCGCCATGGGCGCCGGCGCGGGCGATGTCGATATCGTCGTAGACCTTGACGGCAGCGAAGGGCCAGGGCCGGGCCGCGAAGGCGTCGCGCGCCGAGGCCAGCCGCCCGCCAGCCATGCCGAAGCAGGCATAAGTGTTTGCCGTCTCGGAGAAATCCAGCCCGGCCTTGGCGAAAACCTGGCGCGTGCCCTCGGAAATCGAGCGGAAGGCGGGCTCGCCATTGTCGATCTGCAGGTTGGAGCGGCCGCCGCCGGCATCGGCGAGGGTCACCAGATTCTCGTCGGCGAGCCGGACGCGGCAGTTGGTGCCACCGCCATCCACGCCAAGATAATATCTGGTCACGTCCTGCCTCGACTTCGTGCCGCACCCGGCGCGGCGCGGGCGGACCATAATGCCTCAGGTTCTAATACGAAAGGAGAATAAGCAGGCGATTTCCGCCCGTCATCCGGGCTTGCCGCAGGGCACCTATGCGACCAATCTCCGGCACCCGCGTTGCAGGAAGGCGGAGAGCGGCGATGAGCGGACATGTGCTGGTGCTGGGCGGGGCGCGCTCGGGAAAGACGGGGTTTGCCGAGCGGCTGGCCATGCGCGGCGGCGACCGCCCGCTCTATCTCGCGACGGCGCAGGCGCTGGACGAGGAGATGCGCGAGCGCGTGCGGCTGCACCAGCAGCAGCGCCACAAGCGGTTCTCGACGCTGGAGGAGCCGCTGGCGCTGGCCAACGCTCTCAAGGGCGCGGCGCGACAGCACGACGTCATCCTCGTCGATTGTCTGACGCTGTGGATCAGCAACCTTTTGGGCGCCAGCAGGAACGTCGCCGAGGCGGTGAGCGAGCTGGCCGCGACGCTCGAGACGCTTGAAGCGAGCCGGGTGATTCTGGTGTCGAACGAGGTGGGGCTGGGCATCGTGCCCGACAATCCGCTGGCGCGGACCTTCCGCGATCTCGCCGGAGCGGCGCATCAGCGGCTGGCCGAGATCTGCACCGAGGTGCATTTCGTCGTCGCCGGGCTGCCGATGACGCTCAAGGGCCAGCGCCTCACCGAAAGCTCGACGGAAGTGCCGCTGCCCGAAGGCTAGGCGAAGCGCCAGAGGACGAGGCCGAGCGCGATGACGAGGTCGAGCAGCAGGTTCATCGCCCGCCAATAGAGCTCCAGCGCCCTCAGGATATCGAGTGCGCTCAGGTCGCGCCGGCCGTCGCCGAAGGCCGGCAGATCGTGGGTTTCGCCGTCATAGGCGCGGGGGCCGCCGAGGCCGATGCCGAGGGCGCCGGCGAAGGCCGCCTCGGGCCAGCCGGCATTGGGCGAGAGGTGCTTGCGCGCGTCGCGGAGCGCCGTGCCCCAGGCCGCTTCCGGGTCGGCATGGCGCATGAGGAAGGCGGCGCCGGCCACCAGCAGCGCCGTCAGCCGCGCCGGAATCCAGTTGACGAGGTCGTCGAAGCGGGCGCTGGCCCAGCCGAATTCGGCGTAGCGCGGGGTGCGGTGGCCGAGCATCGAGTCGGCGGTATTGGCGAGCTTGTAGAGGACGATGCCGGGCAGGCCGCCGACGATGAGCCAGAAGAGCGGCGCGACGACGCCGTCGGAGGTGGATTCGGCAAGGCTTTCGATGGCGGCGCGGGCGACGCCGGGTGCGTCCAGCACGTCGGGATCGCGGCCGACGACGTGGCTCACGGCGCGCCGGCCCGACTCGAGCGACAGGTTGAGCCCGTCGGCGACGGCCTTGACCGCCTGCCCCAGGGCATTCTGTGCCAGAAGGCTCGAGGCGAGCAGCGCTTCGAGCCCCCAGCCGAAAGGGAGGCGCCGGGTGACGGCGACGATCAACAGGCTCGCGGCCAGCCCGCTGGCGAGCAGCAGCACCAGCAGCGCCACACCCTTGGCGCGGCGGCGCGGGCCGGCATTGAGGCGGGCTTCGAGCCAGGCGATCAGCGCCCCGGCCCAGCTCACCGGGTGGCCGATGGCGCGAAACAGCGGCGGCGGATAGCCGATGGTGCGTTCGATGAGCAGCGCCAGCGGCGCCAGCAGCCAGGCCATCTACACCTCCGCCGCCAGCGCCAGCAGCGCGTCGAGATCGAGGTGAGCGCCCAGATGCGCCGCCAGCCCGTCGAGCGCCGCCTCGACGCCCGCTTCGTAATTGGCCGAGCCGCGGCCGAGGAAGGCGTGGCGGAAGGCGTCAGAGGCAAAGAGGCCGTGGATATAGGTGCCGCCGACCAGCCCGTCGGCCGAAGTGGCGCCCTCGCCTGCCCCGCCGATCTGCGCAAAAGGACGGCGCGTATCGGGCCCTGCGGTCACGCCCATATGCATGTGATAGCCGGAAATCGGCATGCCGGTGGCGGCATGGGTCGCCGTTTCGAGGCGCAACTGCTTGGTCGGGGCCAGCACCGTGTGCACGTCGAGGAGGCCGAGGCCCGCCGTCGTGCCGGGCGCGCCTTCGAGACCCTCGGGATCGGCGATCATAGTGCCGAGCATCTGGTAGCCGCCGCAGATGCCGAGCACCGGCTTGCCGGCGCGGTGGTGCGCGGCGATGTCGATGTCCCAGCCGGCGCGGCGCAGCGCGTCGAGATCGGCGCGCGTCGCCTTGGAGCCGGGGAGCACGACGAGGTCGGCGCGCTGCGGCAGGGGCTGGCCGGGCTCGACCATCACCACGGCGATGCCGGGCTCGGCGCGGAGCGGGTCGAGATCGTCGAAATTGGCGATGCGCGGCAGGCGCGGCACGGCGACGACGAACGTGCCCGCCGGCGCGGGCGCCGTGTCGAGGGCGAGGGAATCCTCGGCGGGGAGCTTGGCCGCGTCGGGGAAGTAGGGCACCGGGCCGAGGCAGGGCACGCCGGTGCGGGTGGCAATCGCCGCCCTGCCCTCGGCGAAAAGCCCCGGATCGCCGCGGAATTTGTTGACGAGGCTGGCGCGGATGAGGGCGGCGTCGGCGGGGTCGATCACCGCGAAAGTGCCGGCCAGCGCGGCAATGACGCCGCCGCGGTCGATGTCGCCGATGAGGATGACGGGGACGTGGGCGGCGCGGGCGAAGCCGAAATTGGCGATGTCGGTGGCGCGCAGGTTGATCTCCGAGGCGCTGCCGGCACCCTCGATCAGAACGAGGTCGGCGTCGGTGGCAAGTTCCTGAAAAGCCTCGAGAATCTGCGGCAGGAGGGAGGCGCGCATGGCCCAGTAGTCGCGCGCCGCGAAGGAGCCGACACGCTGCCCGCGCACGATGAGCTGCGCGCCCGATTCATGCTCTGGTTTCAACAGGATAGGGTTCATTGCGGTGAGCGGATCGCGGCGCGCGGCGCGGGCCTGCAGGGCCTGGGCGCGGCCGATCTCGCCGCCATCGGCGGTGACGGCGGCGTTGTTGGACATATTCTGCGGCTTGAACGGCGCGACACGGAGGCCGCGATTGCTGAAGGCGCGGCAAAGTCCCGCGACAATCAACGACTTACCGACATCGCTGCCGGTCCCCATGAACATCAGCGCCCTGGCCATGCCCTAGGCTATGCCACATCGATGACGTGCGCATAAGAGCCCATGACGCGCCCGACCACGGCGCCGAGCGGGGGCAATTTCGCACCCAATGAATCGCTATTTTCGAACAAATGAATGGCATTTCCGCCGGTCGAATAGTGGAACTCGTGGCCATAGAGGCGGGACGGCCATGGCAGGGGGCTGACATGGGTCAGGCGACGATAGCCGAGGCTGCGAATCGGCCGGCTGATGTCGGTGCTTATGGGCAGCAGGCCGGTCATGGGGTGCGTCACGCCGGCGCGGTCGGTGAGGGCCTCGCCCAGCACCATGTAGCCGCCGCATTCGCCATAGAGGAGCGCGCCGGCATCGCGCACAGCGCGCAGGCCCGACCGAAAATTGGCGGCGGATGAGAGGCGGTCACCATGCAATTCCGGATAACCTCCCGGCAGAAATACCGCATCGCTATTCATTTTCGGTGACTCGTCGGCGAGCGGCGAGAAGAAGCTCAGCTCGGCGCCGGCGGCCCGCCAGTCGGCGAGCAGATGCGGGTAGAGAAAGCAGAAGGCGTCGTCACAGGCGATGGCGAGGCGCTGGCCGAGCGGCGGCAGGCGGCCGGGCGCGGCGGCAGGCGGGCGCAGCGGCGCCGAAAGCGCGGCGAGGCGGGTGAGATCGACATAGGCCTCCATGAGCTCGGCGGCGGTCGCGACCACGGCGTCGAAGCCGGCGATCTCGGCCGGCATGACGAGGCCGAGATGGCGGCTCGGCAGCGCCAGCCCGTCGCGGCGCGGCACGGCACCGAGCACGGGCAGGCCAAGCGGGGCGAGCGCGTCGGTGAGCATGCGCTCGTGCTTGGTCGTCGCGACGCGGTTGAGGATGACGCCCGCCACCTCGACATCGGCGCGGAAACGGGCGAACCCCATGACCAGCGCGGCCACGGACTGCGCCTGCTTTTCTGCCTCGACGACGAGGATGACGGGCAGGCCGAGATGGGCGGCGAGATCGCCGGTGGAGCCGGTGCCGTCGGCGGCGCCGTCGAACAGGCCCATGACCCCCTCGACCAGCAGCAGGTCGGCGCCGGCGGCGTGGTCGCGCGCGATGGTGCGGAGACGCTCGGGCGCCATGGCCCAGGCGTCGAGATTGACCGCCTCGGCGCCGGCGGCGCGCCCCAGCATGGCGGTGTCGATGTAGTCGGGCCCGGCCTTGGCGGCGGCGATGACGAGGCCGCGCCGGCGGAGGGCGGCGACGAGGCCGAGGCTCAGCACGGTCTTGCCCGAGCCGGAGCGCGGCGCGGCGATGACGAGCCCGTTAGCCAAGGGGATTGCTCCGCAGCGCCGGGCCGTACCAGTCGAGCAGCTCGCGATAGGCGGTGACGGGGCCGACGACGACCAGCGCCGGCGTCTCGAGCCCGGTGAGGGTCGCGGCCTCGCCCAGCGTCGATTCGACGACGCGCTGGGCGGGCAGCGCCGCGTGGCTGACCACGGCGAGGCGGTCGGTGGGCGCCCGGCCGGCGGCCAGCAGCCTTGCGGCGATGGTGCCGAGGTGCTTGACGGCCATGAACATGACGATGACCGGCGCGGCGGTGGCAATGGCCGCCCAATCGACCGATTGCGGCAGGCTGCCCGTCTCGTCGTGGCCGGTGAGGAAGATGACGGCGTGGTTGGTGTCGCGATGCGTCACCGGAATGCCGGCATAGGCGAGCCCGCCCAGCCCCGAGGAAATGCCCGGCACGATGCGAAAGCCGATGCCGGCGCGGGCAAGCGCCGCCGCCTCCTCGCCGCCGCGCCCGAACATCAGGGGATCGCCGCCCTTCAAACGCAGCACGCGGCGGCCGGCGCGGGCCAGCTCGATGAGGCTCAAGGAAATATCGGCCTGCTTCGCCGAGGGCTTGCCGCCGCGCTTGCCGGCGTAAAGCCGCTCGACGGCGGGATTGGCGAGGGCAAGGAGGCGTTCGCTCACCAGGGCGTCGTAGACGACGATATCGGCCTCCTGCAGGCCGCGATAGGCCAGCAGCGAGAGCAGGCCCGGCGCGCCGGGGCCGGCCCCCACCAGCCAGACGGTGCCGGGCGCGAAAACCGGCCAATCGAGCGCGTCGAGCGCGGCAAAGCTCATGCTACAAGACCTCCATGACCGAAACGAGCGACTTCGCCCCCGAGGGCCGCCCCCTGCGCCGTGGCTGGACCACCGGCGCCTGCGCCACGGCGGCGGCCAAATCGGCACGCGCGGCGCTGCTCACCGGCCATTTCGAGGACCCGGTGCGCATCACCCTGCCCGGCGGCCAGACACCAGCTTTCGCGCTGGCGCATGAGACGCTGGGCGAGGGCTTCGCCGAAGCCGGCATCATCAAGGATGCGGGCGACGACCCCGACGTGACGCATGGCGCGCTGGTGGTGGTGCGGCTCACCCGCAACCCGCCAGGCGCTGGAGTGACGTTCCATGCCGGTGCCGGCGTGGGCATGGTGACCAAGCCGGGCCTGCCGATCCCGCCGGGCGAGCCGGCCATCAACCCGGTGCCGCGCCGCATGATGCGGGCCGTGCTGGAGGATGGCGATTTCGCCGTGACGGTGAGCGTGCGCGACGGCGCGCGGTTGGCCGAAAAGACCTGGAACGGGCGGCTCGGCATCGTCGGCGGGCTCAGCATCCTCGGCACCACGGGCATCGTCGTGCCCTATTCGTGCGCGGCGTGGATCGCCTCGATCCAGCGCGGCGTGGACGTGGCGCGGGCGCTGGGGCTGACGCATGTGGTGGGCAGCACCGGCGACACCTCGGAGAAGGCGGCGATGGCGCGGCTCGGCCTTCCCATCGAAGCCTATCTCGATATGGGCGATTTCGTCGGCGGGCTGCTCAAATATATCAAGCGCCATCCGGTGGCACGGCTGACCATTGCCGGCGGCTTCGCCAAGATGGCCAAGCTCGGGCAGGGCGCGATGGATCTGCATTCGGCGCGCGGCGCCGTGGATTTCGACGCGCTGGCGGTGCTGCTGCCCGAGGCGTTGCGCACGCCGGCGCGCGCCGCCAACACCGCCAACGAGATTCTCGGGCTGGGCGGGCCGGCCCTCGCCGCCGCGGTGGCCGAGCAGGCGCGCCGCACGGCGCAGGCGATGGTGGGCGAGGCGGCACGGGTCGATGTACTGGTCATCGACCGTGCCGGCGCGATCGTGGGCGAGGCCGGTTGAATGCGCATATTGATCCTGGGCGGCACGAGCGAGGCACGGGCGCTGGCGGGGCGACTGGTGGCGCTGGGCCACGCCGTCGTCACCTCGCTCGCCGGGCGCACGCAGCACCCGCTGCTGCCGGCGGGCGGGCTGCGCGTCGGCAAGTTCGGCGGGGTGCCGGGGCTGGTCGCCTATCTGCGCGCGGCGCGCATCGAGCGGCTGGTGGATGCGACGCACCCCTATGCCGGGCTGATCTCGAGCAACGCCGTGGCGGCGGCGCAGCAGACCGGCATTCCGCTGGTACGCTACATGCGGCCGGCCTGGGACGAGCCGGAGGGGGCCGGCTGGCGGCACGTGCCGGACATCGCCGCCGCCGCGCGGCTGCTGCCGAGCGGCGCGAGCGTCCTGGTGACCAGCGGGCATGAGGGATTGGCGGCGCTGCTGGCGCGTGACGATTGCCGCCTCGTGGTGCGGCTGATCGAGCCGCCGGAGACGCCCCTGCCCCCTCATGCGCGCCTGCTGCTGGCGCGGCCGCCCTATGGGATAGAGGGCGAGCGGGCGCTGTTCGCCAGGGAGGGGATCACGCATCTGGTGACCAAGAATTCGGGCGGGGAGCAGATCGCGGCCAAGCTCGACGCGGCGCGGGAGGCGGGCGCCGAAGTGGTGATGATCGCGCGGCCGGCCTATGGGCCGGCGCGGGAGGTGGGAAGCGTCGAGGCGGCGGTGGCGGCGGTGCTGGGGCGGTAGCGGCGCCGGCGCTGTGGCGCCCCCTCCACCGGCTGCGCCGGTCCCCCTCCCCCGCTTTGCGGGGGAGGATGGCTGCGGCACGGGGGTGCCCCTTCCACCGGCCGGGCCGGACATCCTCGCCCGTGGGGCGGGGGCGCCCCCTCCACCGGCTGCGCCGGTCCCCCTCCCCCGCTTTGCGGGGGAGGATGGCTGCGGCCGGCGTGGTGGAGGGTTGCGGGGATTCATGAGGCGGTGCGCTGCTTCTTCTTGCCGGCGTTGCGCAGCACATGGGAGAAATCGGCGGCGTAGAGGCGGCTTTCCTGGAACCGCGTTTCACCGAAGATGCGGCCGACGAAGATGAGCGCGGTGCGGGTGATCTTATGGGCGCGGGCGGCGGCGCGCAGGCCGGCGAGGCTCGTCACCACGATCGCCTCGTCCGGCCAGGTGGCGCGGTAGACCAGCACGGCGGGGCAATCGGCGCCGTAATGCGGGGTGAGCGCCGCCTCGACATAGGCGAGGTTGCGCACGCTGAGATGAATGGCGAGGGTGGCGCCGCTCGCGCCGAGGCTTTCGAGGCTTTCGCGCGGCGGCATGGGCGAGGCCTTGCCGGAGGTGCGGGTGAGGATGATGGTCTGGCTGATCTCGGGCAGGGTCAGCTCGGTGCCGAGGCGGGCCGCGGCGGCGGCGAAGGCGGGGACGCCCGGCACGATCTCGTAGGGGATGCCGAGCGCGGCGAGGCGGCGCATCTGCTCGGCGATGGCGCCATAGATCGAGGGGTCGCCGGAATGGACGCGCGCCACGTCGTCGCCGCGGGCGTGGGCTTCTGCCATCTCGGCGATGATGGCGTCGAGATGCATGGGGGCCGTGTCGAGGACTCGCGCGCCGGCGGGCGCCTCGGCGACGAGCGCGGCGGGCACCAGCGAGCCGGCATAGAGGCAGACGGGGCAGCGGGCGATGAGCCGCTGGCCGCGCAGGGTGACGAGATCGGCCGCGCCGGGGCCGGCGCCGATGAAGTAGACGGTCATGCGGGGCGGCCCCGAGCAAGCGGCCCCACCCTCATCCGGCTGCCGCCACCTTCTCCCGTCAAGGGAGAAGGACGATGGAGCCGAAACGTCGCAGTCAGGACCCTTCTCCCCTCGCGGGAGAAGGTGCCCGAAGGGCGGATGAGGGGGCCTCGGGGGCTCATGCGCTGGCCTTCTGCTCATAGCCGCGCGGGGTGAAGGCGAGGGTGCGACCGTCGCCGCGGGTGAGCGCGCGGGACGTGGAGGCGCCGATGAGGACGATGGTCAGCATGTCGACGGTTTCGGGGTCGAACGCCGCCAGCGTGGTGACGGTGACGTGCTGGGCCGGGCGGCCGAGATTGCGGGCGACGACGACCGGCGTTGCGGGCGGGCGCTGGGCGCGGAACATGACGCAGGCCTCGTCGAGCAGCGCGGTGCGGCGCTGCGAGCGGGGATTGTAGAGCGCCGTTACGAAATCGCCTGAGGCGGCGGCGGCGAGGCGGCGGCGGATGGCGGCGGCGGGGGTCAACAGGTCGCTCAGCGAGATGCAGGCGAAATCGTGCCCGATGAGCGCGCCGGCGGCGGCGCTGGCGGCCTGGAACGCGGAAATGCCGGGATGGATCTCGATGCCGACGCGGCGGGCGGCGTCGGAGAGGCGGCGCGGGCCCTCGGCCGCCAGCAGCTCGTAGACCAAGGCGGCCATGGCGTAGATCTGCGCGTCGCCCGAGCAGATGAGCGCCACGGTGCGGCCGGTGGCGGCAAGCTCGAGGGCGTGGCGGGTGCGCGCTTCCTCGTCGCCGAGGGGGAAGCGGTGCTCCGTCTGGTCGCGGCGCAGATCGGCGACGAGGTCGAGATAGAGGCCGTAGCCGACCCAGTCGGCGCTGGCGTCGAGCGCCGCGACGGCGGCGGCAGAGCGGCTCGCGGCATCGCCGGGGCCGATGCCGACGACGTGCAGCAGGCCGGGGGCGCGGCCGAAGGCGGCGACGTCGAGCGGCTGCGGGGCGCGGCCGATGGCGCAGGTGGCGCGCGCCGATTTGTGCTTGGGCACGATGAGCGCGCCGGCCTTCAGCGCCGCCGCCTCGGCGACGCCGGGCGTGCCGATCTCGGCCTCGACGATGGCGGACGGGGTGACGAGGCGGGCGCGCTCGGCATCGAGCTCGGCGGTGGTGAAGAGGCGCAGCGGCACGCCGAAATGCGCGGCGGCAATGTGGAACGCCGCCTCATCGGCCTTGAGGTCGATGGTGGCGAGGGCGGCAAGAGATTTTTCGGCGAGACCATTGTCGGCGAGGGTGGCGGCGACGAGGCCGATGACTTCGTCAGCAGCGACGCCCCGCTCGGCGCCGAGGCCGGCGACGAGGGTCGCGGGGTGGTAGAGGAGTTCGCCGTCGCGGCGGGCGGTATGCTCGCTGACGCGCACTTTCACCGTGCCGTCGGGGACGATGGGGTAACCGGCGGCGGCGAGCCAGGGGGCGTCGCCGTCGAGGGCGACGGTTTCGCCGTCGAGCAGCGCTGCCATGGCGGGCTTGGCGGCGGCGGGGTCGGCGAGGACATAGCCGAAGGGCGGCTCGTCGAGGCCATGGGCGAAGCGCGCATCGGAGGCGGTGGTCAGCGCGGCGCTGGCGCCGAGCTGGGCGGCGATGGCGCGGGCGAGGCGATTGGCGCCGTGATGGCCGCCGAGCAGCGGCACGACATGGGCGCCATCCGGCGAGAGCGTGAGCACCGGCGACTCGGCGTGCTTGTCGCCCAGATGCGGGGCAAGGAGGCGGATGAGGATGCCGGCGGCGCAGATGCCGACGATCGGGCGGCCCGCGGCGAAGAGGCGCGGCACGTCGCGGCCGGCGTGGATGTCGGCGCCGATGAGCGGGGCGAGACGTGTCGCGAGGGCGGCACCGGACGCCGTGAAGGTGACGATGGCCGGCCTCATCGCCACGCCTCGGCGCCGCGATAGCAGAGTATGGTCGAGAAATAGGGGCGCTCGCCGGCGGGGAGGGCGGCGAGCGGGGCGACGTGCTGGCGCGGCGTCGTCGCGTGCTCGATCACGAGGGCGGAGGCGGCGTGGCCGGTGTCGTGCAGGAGGGCGCGGATGCGGTCGAAATGGCGGCCGATCTTGATGATGGCGGCGGCGGGGGCACCGGCCAGCTCGGCGCGCAGGGTGGCGTCGGGGAGCGGCGCGGGCAGAATCTTGAGGATCTCGTTGCGGGCGGCGAGCGGGCGGGCCGCGGCGGCGGCGGCGGCGGTGAGCGAGGTGACGCCGGGGACGATCTCGACCTTGGCCGCGCGGCCGAGGCGGGCGAGCAGGTACATGGCCGAGCCGTAGAACAGCGGGTCGCCCTCGCAGAGGAAGACCGCGTCGTCGCCGGCGGCGAGCCGCGCGCCGAGGGTCGCGGCGGCGGCATCGTAGGCGGCCTGCGCGGGGGCGCGCGCGGGGCTCATGGGAATGACGATGGGCAGGTGCTCGGCGTTCGGCGCGAGGTGCGGCGCGGCGATGTCGCGCGCCAGCGCAGCGCCCTTTTCGGTGGTGGGATAGGCGACGAGACGCGCGGCGGCGATGAGGCGCGCAGCCCGCAGGGTGATGAGGTCGGGGGCGCCGGGGCCGACGCCGACGAGAGAGAGCGTGCCGGGGCTCATGGTTTCGTCGCCGCCCATTGCGTGACGGTGCGGCGGGGACGCAGGGCACGCTGGCCGCCGAGACTGTCGAGCGTCGCCACGTCGAGGCGGACGAGATCGCCGCCGAGGCGGGCGGCGCGGCGGAACAACGCCGCCTCGCCGTCGAGGGTCACGGCGTTGGCGACGAAGCGGCCGCCGGGGCGCAGCGCCTGCCAGCAGGCCTCGAACAGCGGCTCGTCGGCGACGGCGCCGCCGAGAAAGACGGCGTCGGGCGCGGGCATGCCGGCGAGGCTTTGCGGGGCGTCGCCGTTCTCGATGCGTAGGGTGGGCACGCCGAGGCGCGCGGCGTTGACGGCGATCATCTGCAAGCGCTCGCTCTCGCGCTCGAAGGCGATGGCGGTGGCGTCGCGGGCGGCGCGCATCCATTCGATGGCGACGGAGCCGCAACCGGCGCCCACATCCCAGAGCAGCGCGCCGGGATAGGGCGCGAGCCGCGCCAGGGTCGCGGCGCGCACCTCGCGCTTGGTGAGCTGGCCGTCGGAGAGGAAGGCGTCGTCGGGCAGGCCCGGCACGGCGGCGAGCAGCGGCGCGCCCGGCTCGGCCACGCAATCGACGGCGAGGACGTAGAAATCGCCGATGGGCGCGGCGAAGCCGCGCGCCTCGGCGGTGAGGATGCGCTCATCGGGGCCGCCGAGGGTCTCGAGCACGGTGAGCCGCGAGGCGCCGTAGCCGCGCTCGGTGAGGAGGCGCGCGACATAGGGCGCGGTGGCGCGGTCGGAGGTCAGCGCCAGCAGGCGCGCGCCGGGCGCCACATGCGGGTGAACCAGCTCGGGCGGCCGGCCGTGCAGCGACAGCGTCGCGACGTGCTGGAGCGGCCAGCCGAGCCGCGACGCGGCAAGCTGGAAGGCCGACAGATGCGGGCGGATGTCGAGCTCTGCGACCGGCAGGCGCGCGGCCAGCGTGGCGCCGATGCCGAACCACAGGGGATCGCCGGTGGCGAGGATCAGCGTCGGCGTGCCCCGCAGCGCCATGACCTGCTCCAGCATGGCGGCGAGCGGCGCCTGCCAGACGAGGCGCCGCGCCGCCCCGCCAGCGGCCAGCCGGTCGAGAATGCGCTGCGGCGCGATGATGGTGTCGGCCGGCGGCAGCGGCGGCAACGCCCCCTCCCCGACACCGACGATATGGAGCCAGGCCGTCATCCGAGCCCGCGCAGGATGGCGTTGAGCGCGGCGGCGGCGATGGCCGAGCCGCCGCGCCGGCCGAGGAGGGTAATGAAGGGCACGCCGCGCGTATCGAGCGCCAGCTCGGCCTTGGCCTCGACGGCACCGACGAAGCCGACCGGCGTCGCGATGATGGCGGCGGGGCGCGGGCCGCCGGCGTCGAGCATTTCCAAGAGATGGAACAGCGCCGTGGGGGCGTTGCCAATGACCACGACGGCGCCGGCGAGCCGGTCGCGCCACAGCTCGACGGCGGCGGCCGAGCGCGTGGTGCCGAGCTTTCTGGCGAGGGCGGGCACGGCGGCATCGTTGAGGGTGACGACGAGCCGGCCGGCATCGAGGCCGGGCGCCGAAATGCCGGCCCGCACCGCCTCGCAGTCGCAGAGGATCGGCGCGCCCGAGACCAGTGCGAAGGCGGTCTTTTCGACGGCATCCTCGCTGGCGCGGAGGTCGGCGGCGATATCGACCATGCCGCAGGCATGGATCATGCGGATGGCGACGTCCGCAAGATCGTCGGGCAACCCCGCAAGATCGGCCTCGGCGCGGATGGCGGCGAAGCTCTGGGCGTAGATGGCATCGGGGTCGCGGAGATAGGCGATCATCGCTCGCGCTCCTTGCGGGCCAGCTTGCCGGGGATTTTTGGCAGGGTCAGGGGACCGAGGGGGTGGCTGGCAAAGGGATAGGGGTGGTGGTGATGGTCGTGATCATGCGCGCCGTGCGCATGATCGTGGCCGTGCGGATGGGCGTGGTCGTGCGTGTGCAGCGGGGTGAAGGGCAGGCCGTGGGCCTTGCAGAAGGCCTCGTCGCGGCAGGAGCTGTCGCAATCGCCGCCGCAGGGGCAGGCTTCGAGGCCGCCGCCAATGCCCTCGACATGGTGATGGTGCGATTCCTGGGCGAGGCCGATCTCGGATTCGAAGCCGAGCACCTGCTCGCGATATTTGCACAATGCGCAGTTCATGAGGTTCTGGCCGACGAGCATTTCCTCGATGCGCTCGAGCAGCGTGTCGATGACCAGCGGGTGGTCGTCGAGATAGGGCGCGGGGAGGATTTCGACGGTGGGATATTTCGCCTGCGCCTCGGCGGCGGCGTCGTAGATGCGGTTGACCAGCACGCCGGTGAACAGGAAATAGGGAAACACCACGATGCGGCGATAGCCGAGGCGCACGGCGTGGTCGAGCGCCGGCGCGACGAGCGGGAAGGTGACGCCGGAATAGGCCACCTCGCCCCAGCCGAAGCCCATGCCCTCCCACAACATGCGCATGATCTTGGCGACGTTGGAATTGGCATCAGGGTCGGAGGCGCCGCGGCCGACGACGACGAGCAGCGTATCGGCGCGGGCGATCTGGCGCGGCGACTGGCGCAGGCCCTCCTCGATCCTGTCGCTGGCGGCGCGCAGCATGCGCGTATCGACGCCGAGCTCGCGCCCATAGGTGATGGTGAGCCCCTCATGCATCGCCTCATAGGTGCGGAGCACGGATGGAATGTCGTTCTTGGCGTGGCCGGCGGCGAACAGCATGCCGGGGACGGCGAGCACATGGCGCACGCCGCGCGCGCGCAGCTTGTCGAGCCCGTGATGGATGACCGGATTGGCGAATTCGAGATAGCCATATTCGACGGGGGTCGCGGGCAGGCGCTCGCGCAGCGCCTCGGCGAGGGCGGCGAACTCGCCGACGGCCAACTGGTTGCGGCTGCCATGGCCGCACACCATCACGCCGGTGTCCGGCGGCAACAAAGACAGGTCCATTTTCCCTCGCAGCCCCGGAGTTGGTTCCCGATTTGGGTCAACCGCACCGGACATGTGTTTCAGCCCGCTGAGGCAGGCTACCGCTTGTGTTCCTTGTAGGCAGGAGCAAAGCATCCGGTCAATCAAGGGCTTAGCGAATCGCTGATGCTGTTGAAAATCATTCGCGAATTCAGCACCTTGCGCCGCCCTGCCGGCCCCGCTATGGCGCAGCCGAAAGGTTTGGCGGGCAGGCATGAGCGACGAGTCGGCAGCAAGGAAGGTGGCGCGGATCGCGGCGGGCAGCCTCGCGATCGGCATCGCCGTGCTGGCCCTCAAGGCGGCGGCCGCGTGGCTCACCGGCTCGATCGCGCTCTATTCCGACGCGCTCGAAAGCGTCGTCAACGTGGTGACGGCGCTGGTGGCGCTGATCGCCGTGCGGCTGGCGGCGCGGCCGGCCGATGCCAGCCTGCCCTATGGCTATGGCAAGGCAGAATATTTCTCGGCCGTCATCATCGGCGTGTTCATCGCCGTGGCGGCGCTCTTGATCTTCGCCGAGGCGTGGCGCGGCTTCACGGCGCCGCGCGCCTTCACCGCCGATCCGCTGGGCATCGGCGTGTCGGTGGCCGCGAGCGTGCTCAACGCCGGCTGGGCATGGTACCTCATCCGCACCGGGCGGCAGGAACGCTCGCCGTCGCTGCTGGCGGACGGCCAGCACCTCGCGACCGACGTGGTCTCGACCGTGGGCGTGCTCATCGGCGTGCTGCTCGCCATCGTCACCGGCTTTCACCAGCTCGACGCGATCCTTGCGGCGCTGGTCGGGCTCACCATCCTGTGGTCGGGCTGGCGGCTGATCCGCGAAAGCGTCATCGGGCTGATGGACGTGGCGGTCGATCCGGCGCGCCTCAAGCTGATCCGCGAGGTGATCCAGGCCAATGCCGAGGGCGCCATCGAGGCGCACGACATCCGCACGCGGGCGGCGGGGCGGGCGATCTTCATCGATTTCCACCTCGTGGTGCCGGGCACGATGAGCGTCGGGGCGGCGCACGCCATCTGCGACAGGATCGAGGCCAAGCTGCGCGACAGCGTGGCGGACGCGCAGATCACCATCCATGTCGAGCCCGAGGAAAAGGCCAAGCATTCCGGCATCGTCGTGGTGTGAGCCGGGCGCCGCCCGACGCTTTGCGCGCCGGCCTCCACATTCCCGCCGCACTCATTGACGAGACGTAGGCCATCTGGTGCGGGGGTGCATGGTTCGGGCGGCGGGGCCCGGAGCGGCCAGGGAGCACGGATTTGGCCCACCCTTTGTTCGTCGCGCTCGGGCGGAGTCCCTTGGGGCGCGCCGGGCTCGCGACCTTCTCGATCCTGACGCTGGCGGCCGTGGCGGGCGGCATCATTCCGCTGACGTGCCAGGCCGGCGCGGCCTTCTGCACGGGCGATGCGCCGGCCGTCGCGGCGCCCGAGGACCTCGTCGCCGAGGCGGTGCCGGAGCTCGAGCCGGTGGCGGCGGTGGCCGAGGCGACGGCGGCGCCGGACGGTGCCGATTTCATCGCCGATACCTTCGCGACGCTCGAGGCGGGGCTGGTGCCCGCGCCGGCGGAGCTGACGACGCGGACGGTGCGCACGGTGGGGATCGACGCCGACGGCGCGCCGCGCGACGCGGAACCGCCCCTCGCCGCCCCGCCGCCCCTGGTGGCCGAAGCGACGGAGCCGGCGGAGACAGCAGAGACAGTGCCGGCGACCCCCGCGGCGCCGGAACGGGCCGCGTCCGCCGTGGACCCGGCGCCGGCGCCCGCGCCCTCCTCGCTTGCCTATGCGCCGGGGTCGGGCGATGCGGCGACGGTGACCGGCCAGGGCGCCAATGTGCGCTCGAAGCCGCAGATGACGGGCTCGGAGGTGCTGTTTGCGCTGCGCGGCGGCGCCGAGGTTACCATCGCGGCCATGCAGCGCGGCTGGGCGCGGGTGGTCGACGAGAGCGGGCGCAGTGGCTGGATGTACGCCAGGTACCTGCGCCGGCAATAATGCCGCGGCTCAGTGCGCGTGCGTGCACTGGTCGTGATCGGCCAGCACTTCGAGCACGCGGCAATCGGCGACGGTGCCGTGCCGGCGGCTCTGGAGCATGGCGCGCAATTCCGCGCGCAGGGCGGTGAGCCGGGCGAGGCGCGTCTCCACATCGGCGAGCCGGGTGCGCACCAGGGCGTCAATGTCATCGCAGGGGGCGTCGCGGTGATTGGCGATGCGCAGCATGGCCTTGAGCTCGGCCATGGGGAAGCCCATGGCGCGCGCATGGGCGATGAAGCGCAGGCGGTCGCGCGCCGCGCCGTCGTAGCGGCGCTGGTTGCCTTCGGTGCGGGGCGGCGCCGGGATGAGCCCGATCGATTCGTAATAGCGGATGGTGGGGACCTTGACGCCGCTGAGGGCCGCCAGCTCGCCGATGGCATAGTCGGGGGTGCGCATGGGACTTGAACCTCTAGTCGCTAGAGGTCCTAGATAAGCTGCCGACGCGACGAATCACAGGGCCAAAAGATGGGCGCCGGGCACGAGCACGCCTCGACCTTCGAGGGCATGGACGACACCTACAAGCGCCGGCTGATCCTGGTGACGGCGATCAATATCAGCATGTTCGTCGTGGAAATGGGCGCCGGCCAGCTCAGCGGCTCGCAGGCGCTCAAGGCCGACGCGCTGGATTTCTTCGGCGACGGGCTGACCTATGCGCTGAGCTTCTGGGCCATCGGCAAGCCGGTCATGGTGCGCACCGGCGCGGCGGTGCTGAAGGGGCTGTCGCTGCTCGGGATGGGCATCTGGATCGCGGCGACGACGCTCTACCAGTTCTTCGTGCATGGCGTGCCCGAGGCCGAGGTGATGGGCGCCATCGGCTTCGTCGCGCTCGCCGCCAACCTGCTCTCGGTCTATCTGCTGATGGCCTACAAGGACGGCGACGCCAATGTGCGCTCGGTGTGGCTGTGCTCGCGCAACGATGCCATCGGCAATGTGGCGGTGATGATCGCGGCGGGGTTCGTGGCGGCGCTCAATTCGGGGGCGCCGGATTTGATCGTCGCCGGCGTTATGGCGGCGCTGTTCCTGAGCTCGGCCTACCAGATCCTGACGCAGAGTTTTGCGGAGTGGCGGGAGGCCCGTCACCACGACGGGCACCACCATTGAGGGCGCTGGCGCTGCTGCTGCTCATGATGTCGCCGGCGCTGGCCGACGACTGGGGGCACTATGTCAACACGCAGTACGGCTTCGAGATCGACGTGCCGCCGGGCCTTTTGGCGCGCGGCGAGGCGGCGGGCGGGCAGGATTTCACCAGCCCGACCGTAACGCTCATGGTGCAGGGCGAGGCGGTGGGCGCGGCCGGCTTCGAGGCGGCGGTGGCACGCTGGCGCGCCTGGGAGGAGCGGCAGGGCTGGACTATCATGTTCCAGGCGACGACGCCGTCCGACGCCGAGTTCAGCGGCCGGCGCAGCGGCTGGGCGATCGAGGCGCGGGCGATAAGCCTCTGCAACGGGACGGCGCTGGCGCGCTTCCAGCTCGAATACGGCACGGCCGACATGCCGCGCATGGGTGCGGTGATCGAACGGCTGGCGCGCTCGCTGCGCGCCACGACCCGTTGCTGAGCTATTTCAGCGGCCCGTTGAAGACGAACCAGGCACCGAGCGCGATGAGGGCGAAGCCGATGACGTGGTTGAGCGTCATCGGCTCCTTGAGCACCAGCACGGCGAAGCCGAAGAAGACGGTGAGGGAGATGACCTCCTGAATGGCCTTGAGCTCGGCGGCGCTATAGGTGCCGTAGCCGATGCGGTTGGCTGGAACGGCCATCCAGTACTCGACCAGCGCGATGCCCCAGCTCGCCATCACCGCGAGCCATAGCGGGACGCCGGGGAATTTGAGGTGCCCGTACCAGGCGATGGTCATGAACAAATTGGAGCCGACGAGCAGCAGGATCGGCAGGAGGGCAGGCGACGACAGCGGCATGGGGCACCTGGGGAGCGGCGCCATTGCTTAACCCGGCCCGGTGTGGCAATTCTAGGGGGCTGGTTCCCGAGGCCGATGGGCCGAGGGATCAAAAGGGAACACGGTGAGGCGTACCCATCAGGGACCGAGACCGTGGCTGCCCCCGCAACTGTAAGCGGCGAGTGCTCCGACTAGCCACTGGCCCAGCGCCGGGAAGGCCGGAACGCCACAACGACCCGCGAGCCAGGAGACCTGCCAGCCGCAACCGGGCGCAGAGCCCCTCTTCAACGTGAACACGGTGGGTGTCACATGAACTCGTCTTCGGCCTCGGCCGTCTCCGGCCTTACCCTTTCGCACCGGCTCGCGGCCGGGCTCGCGGCGCTGATCCTCGGCTTCCTCTTGGTCGGCACCGTCGGCTTCGCCAGCGACATGGCCGTGCACAATGGCGCGCATGACACGCGCCATGCGCTGGGCTTTCCCTGCCACTGAGCGCCCGGAGACATCGATGCAGCTTTTCCAGCGGATTTTCTTCGCTGCCGTCCTGTCGGGGCTGGTGGCGGGTGCGGTGATGGCCGGGCTTCAGCAATGGCGCGTGGCGCCGCTGATCCTCGAGGCCGAGATCTACGAGAACGCGGCGCCGGCCGACGCCGTGGAGGTCCACGAGGACGTGGCGGAAGCGCCGGCCCACGAGCATGACGAGGAGGCCTGGGCGCCCGCCGACGGCGCCGAGCGCATCGGCTTCACGGTCGGCGCCGACCTGCTCGCGGCGCTCGGCTTCGCCTTCGTGCTCGCCGCCGCCTCGGTGCTGAGCGGCATGGAGGTGACGGCGCGCAACGGGGTCGTATGGGGCCTCGCGGGCTTCGCCGTGTTCCAGTTGGCGCCCGCCTTCGGGCTGCCGCCCGAATTGCCGGGGATGCCGGCGGCGGATTTGTTCACGCGGCAGGTGTGGTGGTGGGGCGCGGCGATCGCCACGGCGACGGCGATCTTCGGCATCGCCAAGTTCCGCAACTGGCCGGCCGTGGTGATCGGGGCGGTGCTGATCCTGCTCCCCCACATCATCGGGGCGCCGCCGGCGCCGCATGAGGAATCGGGCGTGCCGGCGCATCTCGCCACCGCCTTCGCGGCGACGTCGCTGGGCACCGGCGCGGCCTTCTGGCTCTGCCTCGGCCCGCTCTACGGCTATCTGGTCGAACGCTTCGCGACGGCCGGAGCGAAAGCGGCGGTGGCGGCATGAGCAAGATCCCGGTCACGGTCGTCACGGGCTTTCTCGGCGCCGGCAAGACGACGCTGATCCGCCACATGCTCGGCCACGCCAAGGGCAAGCGCATCGCGCTCGTCATCAACGAGTTCGGCGAGCTTGGCGTCGACAAGGAGGTCCTCGCCGCGTGCGGCGAGGAGACCTGCCGCGCCGAGGACATGATCGAGCTGTCGAACGGGTGCATCTGCTGCACGGTGGCGGAAGATTTCGTGCCGACGATGGAAACGCTGCTGGGGCGCGCGGAGCGCCCCGACCACATCGTCATCGAGACCTCCGGCCTCGCCCTGCCGCAGCCGCTGATCCGCGCCTTCAACTGGCCCGAGATCAAGGCGCAGGTGACGGTGGACGGGGTGGTGACGGTGGTGGATGCGGCGGCGCTGAGCGAGGGGCGCTTCGCCGCCGACGAGCAGGCGGTGGCGCGCCAGCGCGCCAGCGACCAGATGCTCGACCACGCGACGCCGCTCGGCGAATTGTTCAAGGACCAGCTCGTCGCCGCCGACCTCGTGGTGGTCAACAAGACCGACCTCGTGGACGCAGCGGCGCTCGCCGATGTCGAAACGCGGCTGCGCGCCGAGATGCGCGACGGCACCGGCCTCATCCGCGCCCATAACGGGCACGTCGATATCGGTGCGCTGCTCGGGCTCGGGCTCGCCAGCGAGGACCACCTCGAAGGGCGCGACAGCGCGCATGAGCTGGAGCATGGCGGCGAGGGCCACGAGCACGACGATTTCGACTCGTTCGCCATCGTGCTCGACGGGGTGCAGAGCCGCGAGGCGCTGCTCGACAGCATCCAGGCGACCATCCGCGCCCATGACGTGCTGCGGCTCAAGGGCTTTGCGGCGCTGCCCGGCGCCGAGGCGCGGCTTGCCATCCAGGCGGTGGGGCCGCGGCTCAACGCCTGGTTCGACCGGCCCTGGGCGGCCGGCGAAAAGCGCGAGACGGCGCTCGTCGTCATCGGCGAATCGCCGCTCGATCGCGCGGCGATCAGCGAAGGGCTGACGCGGGCGAGCCGCGCCGCCGCCTGATGCATCTCCTCGCCGCGCAGGCGGGCGCACTGCAGCAGGAGGGCGAGGCGATCGACCTCGGGCAAACGCCAGCGCCGATCGTCTTCGCCAGCGCCGCCGACAGCGAGCTCATGCTGCTCGCCGGCGCCGCCGACCGGGCGGGGACGACGGCGCTGCGCCTCGCCAACCTGCTGCGGCTGTCGCACAACCTCTCGGTCGATCTGTGGATCGAGCAGACGGTGCAGCAGGCGCGCCTCGTGGTGCTGCGGCTGCTGGGCGGGGCGGCGTACTGGCCCTATGGGGTGGACCAGCTCGCGGCGCTGGCCGCCGACGGGCGGTTCAAGCTGGCGCTGCTGCCGGGCGATGCGGTGCCCGATCCGGCGCTGGCGGCGCGCTCCAGCGTCGATGCGGACAGCCTCACGCGGCTGCATGGCCTGCTCACCGCCGGCGGGCCGGACAATGCCGACCTGCTGCTCGCAACGCTGAGGGCGCTGGCAGCGGGCGAGGCCGTGCCGGCCGCGGATATCCGCCCCTTCCCGCGCTTCGGCTATTGGCGGCCGGGACACGGCGTCACCGACGCCCTGCCCGCACGCGAAGCGCCGGCAGTGCCGCTGCTGTTCTATCGCGCGGCGCTCGAAGGCGCCGGCACGGCGACGCTCGAGGCGCTGTGCGCGGAGCTCGAGCGGCAGGGCCTCGCGCCGGTGCCGCTGATGATCTCGACGCTCAAGGAAGCGGCCTGCGTACGCTTCGTGCAGGCGGCCTTCGCCGCGCACACGCCTGCCGCCATCCTCAACCTCACCGGCTTCGCGCTGGGGCTCGACGGACTCGATGCGGCGCTCAACCCCTTTGCCGGCACCGATGCGCCGGTGCTCCAGCTCGTGCAGGGCGGGCGGCCGGCGGCGCTGTGGACCGCCGACATGCAGGGGCTCACGGCCAAGGACCTCGCCATGCAGGTGGTGCTGCCCGAGCTCGACGGGCGCCTCGGCGGGCTGATCGTGGGGCACAAGGCCGAGGCGGTGTGGCACGAAGCGACCGAATGCCCGCTGTCGGCCTATGCGCCGGACGCCGACGGCATCGCGCGCGCCGTGGCGCTGGCGAAGAACTGGGCGCGGCTACGGGTCACGCCGGCGGACGCGCGCAAGGTGGCGATCGTCCTCGCCAACTACCCCATCCGCGACGGGCGGCTGGCCAATGGTGTGGGCTATGACGCGCCGGCCTCGACCATCGTGCTGCTGCGCGCGCTCGGCGCCAGCGGCGTGCCGGCGGACGGTAACGAACTGATCGAACGGCTGCAGGCGGGGCCGACAAATGCGCATCCGGCGCGCGGCGAGGGCCTTGCGTGGCCGCTGGCGGCGTATCGGGCGCTGTTCGCAACGCTGCCCGAGGCGGTGCACGAGGCGGTCGTCAAGCGCTGGGGCGATCCGGCGGACGACCCCTTCGTGCGCGGCGAAACGATCCACCTGCCCGCCCTCGCCTTCGGCAATGTATCGGTGCTGCTGCAACCGGCGCGCGGCTATGACCTCGATGAAAATGCCGCCTATCACGACCCCGACCTCGTGCCGCCGCATGGCTATGTCGCGGCGTATCTCTGGGTGAAGCACGGGTTCGGCGCGCATCTCGTGATCCACAATGGCAAGCACGGCTCGCTGGAATGGCTGCCGGGCAAGGCGGTGGCGCTGGACGGGGCAAGCTATCCGGCGCTGCTGTGGGGGGACCTGCCGCATCTCTACCCGTTCATCGTCAACGATCCCGGCGAGGGCACGCAGGCCAAGCGCCGCACCGGCGCCGTCATCATCGACCACCTCGTGCCGCCGCTGACGCGGGCCGAGACCTACGGGCCGCTCAAGGACCTCGAGGCGCTGCTCGACGAATATTACGCGGCGAGCGGCATGGACCGGCGGCGCCTCAAGGATCTGCGCAAGCGCATCCTCGATTTCACCCGCGACGCGCGGCTCGACCGCGACATCGGCCTGCCCGCGGACGAAACGGAGGCGCTGCGCGCCATCGACACGTTTTTGTGCGACCTCAAGGAGGCGCAGATCCGCGACGGGCTGCACGTCTTCGGGCAGGCGCCGGCGGGACGGCTCGAACGCGATCTGCTGGCGGCGCTGGCGCGGGTGCCGCGCGGCGAAGGGGCGGCGGACGCCTCGCTGATCCGCGCGCTGGCCGACGATCTGAAGCTCGGCTTCGACCCGCTCACCGCCGATCTCGGCGCGCCATGGAGCGGGGCCAGCGACTGGCGGCGCGTCGGCGATGTCGTCGCGCATCTCGAAGAGGTGGCGGCGGGGCTGATCGAGGGCGCGGCAGAGGCGCCGGGTCCGGCCTCGGCGGCGGTGCTGGCCGCGGTGGCGGCCGATATGCGGCCGCGGCTGCGCGCCTCGGGGCCGAACGAATTGGCGGCGTTGCAGGACGGCGCGGCGGGGCGCTTCGTCAGGCCGGGGCCGAGCGGCGCGCCGTCGCGCGGGCGGCTCGACGTGCTGCCGACGGGGCGCAATTTCTACTCGGTGGACAACCGCGCCGTGCCGACGCCGACGGCATGGGAGCTGGGGCGCAAATCGGCCGAGGCGCTGCTGACGCGGCATTTCCAGGAGCACGGGGCACCGCTGCGCGCGCTGGCGCTCAGCGTGTGGGGCACGTCCAACATGCGCACCGCGGGAGACGACATCGCGCAGGCGCTGGCCTTCATCGGGGCGCGGCCGACATGGGATGCGGGCTCGCTGCGCGTCTCGGGCTACGAGATCATCCCCTTGGCCAAGCTCGGGCGGCCGCGCGTCGATGTGACGCTGCGCATCTCGGGGCTGTTTCGCGACGCCTTCCCGCAGCAGATCGCGCTGTTCGACCGCGCCATCCGCGCCATCGGGGCGCTGGACGAGCCGGAGGACCAGAACCCCGTTGCAGCGCGCATGCGCGCCGACGCGCTGGGGCTGATGAAGGACGGGGCGAGCGAGGCCGAGGCGGCGCTGGCGGCCGGGCACCGCATCTTCGGGTCGAAGCCCGGCGCCTATGGCGCGGGGCTGCAGGCGCTGATCGATAGCGGCAAATGGCAGACCACGGCCGACCTCGGCACGGCCTTCCTCAACTGGGGGCAGTACGCCTATGGCGCGCACGCCGCCGGCACGCCGGAGCGGGCGCGCTTCGCGGCGCGGCTCTCGGACATCGAGGCGGTGGTGCACAACCAGGACAATCGCGAGCACGACCTGCTCGATTCCGACGATTACTACCAGTTCGAGGGCGGGCTGGTGGCGACGGCGGAAAGCCTCACCGGGCGGCGGCCGGCGGCCTATCACGCCGACCATTCGCGGCCCGAGCGGCCGGTGGCGCGCACGCTGGCGGAAGAGATTTCGCGCGTCATGCGGTCGCGCGTCGTCAACCCCAAATGGATCGCCGGGGTCAAGCGGCACGGCTACAAGGGGGCGTTCGAGATCATCGCCACGGTGGACTACATGTTCGCCTTCGCGGCGACGACCGGGGCGGTCAAGACGCATCATTTCGACCTCGCCTTCGAGGCCTTCGTCGAGGACGCGCAAACGCGCGATTTCCTCAAGGCGAACAACCGCTTCGGCTATGACGAGCTGATCGCGAAATTCAACGAGGCGCGGGCGCGCGGCTACTGGCAGCCGCGCAGCAACCACGCCGCCCTGTGGCTGGAGGAAAGATGACCGACACGCGGCCCAAGAAGACGGACCTCATGAGCGAGGCCGAGCGCGACGCCTATCACGCCGAAAAGATGCGAAAGAAAAAGGAGGCGCGCACCCGGATGCTCGCCACCAAGACCGAGGAGCGCGGCCTCCTCATCGTCCATACCGGCAAGGGCAAGGGCAAGAGCACGGCAGCGTTTGGAATGGTGTTCCGGGCGCTCGGGCACGGCTTTCGCGTCGGCGTTGTGCAGTTCGTCAAGGGCGCCTGGGGAACGGGCGAGCGCGACGTGCTCGACAAGTTCCCGGAGCAGGTGACGATCCGGGCGATGGGCGAGGGCTTCACCTGGGACACGCAGGACCGCCAGCGCGACATCGCGGCGGCCAAGGCGGCCTGGGAGATGGCCAAGGAGCTGATCGCCGACCCGAGCTACAAGATGGTGCTGCTCGACGAGCTCAATATCGTGCTGCGCTACGACTACCTGCCGCTCGACGAGGTGCTGGAGGTTCTCGGCAACAAGCCGCGCGACCTGCACGTCATCGTCACCGGCCGCAACGCCAAGGACGAGTTGATCGAGATCGCCGACCTCGTGACCGAGATGACCGAGATCAAGCACCCCTTCCGCAGCGGGGTGAAGGCGCAGGCCGGCGTCGAATTCTAGGGCGGAACGCCGACGCCGCTTGACGGCGATATGTTATTTAATTACATCAGCCACTCCGAAACGGCTGGAGCGGGCGATGAGTCTGGTGAAATGGAGCGCGGCGGCGCGCGTGGCGCTGGCCCTCGTCCTCGTTGCGGCGATCTGGCTGGTCGTGTGGGGGCTCGTATGAGCGCCGCCGTAAGCCTCGACGATCTGACGCTGGGCTATGACGGGCACCCGGCGGTGCATCATGTGAGCGGCAGCTTCGCCGCCGGCTCGCTGACCGCCGTGGTGGGCCCGAATGGCTCCGGCAAATCGACGCTGATGAAGGGCATCACCGGGGCGCTCAAGCCGCTCGGCGGGCATATCACGCGCGACGGCGCCATCGCCTACCTGCCGCAGGGCGCCGAGATCGACAAGAGCTTCCCGGCCACGGTGAGCGAGCTGGTGTCGCTCGGGCTGTGGCCGAAGCGCGGCGTGTTCGGCGGCCTCAAGGCCGAGGACCGCCGGCAGGTCAGCGCGGCGCTCGACGCGGTGGGGCTCGACGGCTTCGCGCGGCGGCCGCTCGACACGCTGAGCGGCGGGCAGTTCCAGCGCGCGCTGTTCGCCCGGCTGCTGCTCATGGACGCGCCGATCGTCCTGCTCGACGAGCCGTTCGCCGCCGTGGACGAAAAGACCGTGCGCGACCTCGTGGCGCTGATCGCGCGCTGGCACGCCGAGGGGCGCACGGTGATCGCCGTGCTGCACGACCTGGCGCTGGTGCGCCGGCATTTTCCCGAGGCGCTGCTCCTGGCGCGCGAGGCCATTGCCTGGGGCAGCACGCCGGTGGCGCTGCGCCCCGACACGCTGCAGCGCGCCCGCGCCATGCCCGAGGCCTGGGACGAGACGGCGCCGTGGCACGACGAGGACGCCCCCCACGCCCATGCGGAGGCCGGCCTCTGATGTGGCACGTGCTCGTCGAACCTTTCGTGCTCTATGGCTTCATGCAGCGCGCACTGGCCGGCGCCGCCATCCTCGCGGTCAGCGCCGCGCCGATCGGCGTGTTCCTGATGTTCCGCCGCATGAGCCTCGCCGGCGACGCCATGGCGCATGCCATCCTGCCCGGCGCGGCGGCGGGCTTCCTCGTCTCGGGCCTGGCGCTCTTGCCGATGACCATCGGCGGCTTCGTTGCCGGGCTGGTGGTGGCGCTGCTCGCCGGGCTGGTGTCGCGGCTCACGGCGCAGCGCGAGGATACGAGCCTCGCCGCGTTCTATCTCATCTCGCTGGCGCTGGGCGTGCTGCTGGTCAGCCTGCGCGGCTCCAGCGTCGATCTCATGCATGTGCTGTTCGGCTCGGTGCTGGCGCTCAACAACGATGCGCTGGTGCTGATCGGGGCCGTCGCCAGCGTCAGCCTCGTCGGGCTGGCGCTGATCTGGCGGCCGCTCTTCGCCGAATGCCTCGACCCCACCTTCCTCGGCAGCGTCAGCCGCGCCGGCCAGCCGGTGCACCTCGCCTTCCTCGCGCTGGTGGTGCTCAACCTCGTCGGCGGCTTCCAGGCGCTGGGCACGCTGATGTCGGTGGGGCTGATGATGCTGCCCGCCGCCGCGGCGCGCTTCTGGGTGCGCAGCCTCGAGGCGGTGACCGGCCTCGCCGTGCTGATCGGCATCGGCGCATCCTATCTGGGGTTGCTCGTCTCCTACCATCTCGAAGTGGCCTCCGGCCCGGCGATCATCCTCGTGGCCGGCGCGGCCTATGTCGTCTCGCTGCTGCTCGGTCGCCGCGGCATCGTCTTCAGCCGTACCCAACCCTCCCGTCACAGGATTGCATGATGACACGTTCCACGACAGCCGCCCTCGCCGCCGCCGCATTCGCCCTCGCCGCCCCGCCGGCGCTCGCCGCCGAGGTCACCGCGGTCGCGAGCTTTTCCATCCTCGCCGACATGGTGCAGCAGGTGGGCGGCGACCGCGTCGCCGTCACCCCCATCGTCGGGCCGAACGCCGACGCGCATGTCTACGAGCCGACGCCGGCGGATGCGGCGGCGGTGGCGGGCGCCGATATCTTCGTCGTCAACGGGCTGGGCTTCGAGGGCTGGATGGAGCGGCTGGTCGAAGCCACCGGCTATGCCGGCCCGCTGGTGGTGGCGAGCGCCCAGGTGACGCCGCGCACGGCCGAGGACGACGAGGACGAGCATGCCGACCATGATCACGACCATGAGCATGAGCACGACCATGAGGACGCGCACGATCATGGCGGCATGGACCCGCATGCCTGGCAGGATCTGCACAACGGCGTGCTCTACGTGCAGGCCATCGCCGGCGGCCTCTGCGCCGTCGATAGCGCCGGCTGCGCGAGCTATGAGGCCAACGCCGCGGCCTATATCGAAAAGCTCGAGGCGCTCGACGCCGACATCAGGGCGCGCCTCGCGGCGGTGCCCGAGGCGCGCCGCAAGGTCATCACCAGCCACGACGCCTTCGGCTATTTCGGCGCCGCCTATGGCGTGACGTTCCTCGCGCCCGAGGGCGTGAGCACCGAATCCGAGGCCTCGGCGGCGGACGTGGCGCGGCTCATCACCCAGATCCGGGCCGACGGCGTCGGCGCGGTGTTCATCGAGAACATGACGGACGGGCGGCTGATCCGGCAGATCGCCGATGAAACCGGGGTGACGCCGGGCGGCGAGCTCTATGCCGACGCGCTGTCGCCGGCCGACGGGCCGGCCGCGACCTATCTCGACATGTTCCGCTACAATGCCGACCTGCTGATCCCGGCGATGGAGGGGCAACCATGACGCACTCGCATCACGGCCACGACCATGTGTGGGCCGACGACCTGACGCGCAACCAGGAGCTGGTGCTGGGCGCCCTCGCCCATGCCGACGGCCCGCTTTCGGCTTACGACCTGCTCGACCGGCTGCGCGACGACGGCCTCCGGGCGCCGCTGCAGGTCTATCGCGCGCTCGACAAGCTGACCGAGCGCGGGCTCGCCCACCGCATCGAATCGCTCAACGCCTTCGTGTGCTGCGCCGATGCCCAGTGCCACGCGGCCGGCAGCATCGGCTTTGCCATCTGCGAGCGCTGCGGACGGGTCGAGGAATTCGCCGAGCCGGCGCTGGAGCGGCAATTGCAGCGCTGGAGCCGGCAAGCCGGCTTCGCGCCGACGCGCCTGACCATCGAGCTGCGGGGCCTGTGCGCCGCCTGCCAGGCGGCTGCGTAGGTTGTGTGAAATTTGCCGACGCCCCCTCATCCGCCCTTCGGGCACCTTCTCCCGCGAGGGGAGAAGGCCGCTCGTCTCAGAGTTCGCAGTCGGTTTCCTTCTCCCCTCGCGGGAGAAGGTGGCGGCAGCCGGATGAGGGGGCGCTGGACGCGCTAGATCGTTTCACCGTTTAAGCGAAACGGTGAAACGGTGAAACGATCTAAGTTGTTGATTTTGTCGCGTTTCCGAACCGGAAAAGTCTGCAACTTTTCCTGGAAACGCTCTAGCCCGCCGTCTGCTGGGCCGGCCGCGCCGGGGCCAGCAGCAGATTGGTCAGCGAGCCGACGGGCATGGGCGGCGCCAGCAGGGGCCCGCGGATTTCGCTGCACCCAAGGCGCAGCAGGTGCGCCGCTTCCTCCTTGCGCGTAACCCCCGGCACGGTGATGGCGAAGGCGGCGGCGCGGGCGGCCGCGACGGTGGCTTCGACCAGAGCGCGGCGCACCGGGTCGGCATCGAGCAGCGCCACGACGTGCGGCGCAAGGCAGATGCGGTCGGCGACGCCGGGGCGCAGATAGCCGAAGCTTTCCGGCCCGAGGGTGAAGTCGGCCAGCGCCACGGCGATGCCGGCGCGGCGCAGCCCGCTCACGGCGCCGGCGAAGCGCATGGGATCGGGCAGTTGCGCGACAGCGACGCAAAGCTGCAGGCGGCGCGCCGGAAAGCCGGTGGCCGCCAGCGTGGCCAGCACCTTTTCCGTGAAGACGGGGTTCTGGAGCTGGTCCCAGCCCACCGCGAGGCTGAGGACGGTGCCGATGTAGGGGGCGAGCTCGCTCGTCGCCTGGCGCAAGGCGGGAATGGCCGCCCGCGCCAGCAGCGCCGCGGCATCGGCGGCGGCGAGGTCTTCGTGCAGCAGCGGCGTGCCGTCGGGGCGGCTCCAGCGCAGCAGGATCTCGACACCGGCCAGCGCCTGCGTGCGCAACTCGAAGATGGGCTGGTAGGCGAGCGTGGAGTCGGAGGCATCGACACCCTCGATGCCGCCTATGGCCGGCGCCGGTGCGGCATCGGCGGCGGCCGCGGCCGCTTCCGGCGGGGCGCCGGAGGCCTGGGCCGCGGTGGCGAAGGCGGCGGCGATCGCCTCGGCGCGGCGCAGCATGGCGCGCCGCAGCAGGCGCAACCCGACGAGCAGGGCGAGGCCGACGGCGAGCAGGACCAGCGAGGCGATGAGCAGGGCGTGGCCGAAGGCGGTGTCGCCGGGATTGTCCGGCGTCCAAGCCACGGTGCCGGCGATGCGGCCATCGGCATCGACGATATCGACGGACGCCGTCTGCGGCTCGATGCCGGTGACGAGATGGGCCAGCGGCGTCTGGTAGCGGATGGCGAAATCCTGCAGCAGCGCCGGGGTGATGTGGCGCGCCACCCACAGGATGCGCCGGTTGTGGCGGGGCACGCGCGCCTCGCCCGGCGTGCTGCGGTGGATGGAGGCAGCGGCGAGGCCGGCGGGCTGCTGGCCGCTGGCGGCGAAATGGGCGACGACGGCGGCATCGCCGCTCGCCGCGATGTCGCGGTCGAGCGCCTCGAGCATCGTGCGGGCCGCCGGATAGCGCGCGGCGATGTTGCCGCGGATCGGGCCGAGGGCGTTCTCGCCGAACAGCACGAGCCCGTCCTGATCGGTGACCATCACGTCGTCATAGACATCGCCGAGGCGGGCCGTGGTGCCCCAGGTATCGTCCATCCAGGCCGGGTCGGGCTGGATGACGACGTTGAGATAGGCCTCGTTCCAAGCCGTCTCGTTGGCCGCCACGTCGCTGACGCCGTTGAGGAAGGAATCGAGCACGGCGTGCATGGTGGTGACGCCGCGCTCGCTCTCGAGCCGGTCGATCTCGCTCGCCATGGTGGCGAGGGTGACGATGACCATCACGGCGCTGACGATATAGACCAGGACGGCGGGCAGGCCGATGGCCAGCGCGAAGATACGCTGCGGCCGGGGCCCGAACGGCTCGAACCGGCCGGCCGGCGGTACCGCCGCGCCGGGCGCATGCCTGGCGTCTCCGCCACGACTGTTCGCCACGCCCCAAGCCTCCGCCAATCAAAGGCCAAGCGTAACCGCAGGGGCTTAATTCCGGGCTAATGCGCCGGGGGCGCGTGCCGGCGAGCTCAGGCCGGCAGTTGGGCGACGGCCGCGGCGCGGCGCGCCAGCCGCGCCTTGATGCTCTCGACATCGGCGCGCGGCGTCGCGGCGAACAGGGCGCGGGTATAGTCGTGCCTGGGCGCGGCGAACAGCTCGTCGCGGCTCCCCTGCTCCACCACCTCGCCCAGATACATCACCATCACCTCGTCGGCGATGTAGCGGACCACCGACAGGTCGTGGCTGATGAACACATAGGTGAGCTGGAACTCGTCCTGCAGGTCGGCGAGCAGATTGAGGATCTGCGCCTGCACCGACAGATCGAGGGCCGAGACCGGCTCGTCGAGCACCAGCAGCGAGGGGTTCAGCATCAGCGCGCGGGCGATGGCGATGCGCTGGCGCTGGCCGCCCGAGAACATGTGCGGGTAGCGGTTGAAGTGCTCGGGCCCGAGGCCGACCTTGCGCAGCATCGCCATGGCGCGCTCGCGCTGCTCGGCGGCCGGCAGGCGGGTGTTGATGCGCAGCGGCTCGGCCAGCACGTCGCCGATCTTCTGGCGCGGATTGAGCGAGCCATAGGGATTCTGGAAGACCATCTGCACCTTGCGGCGCAGCGCGCGCGAAACGCCGTGGCGGGCGATCTCGATCTTCTCGCCGTCGATGAACAACTCGCCCGAGGTCGGCGCGTCGATGAGGGTGAGGATGCGGGCCAGCGTGGACTTGCCCGAGCCGGATTCGCCGACGATGGCGAGGGTCTTGCCCTTGTCGAGGCGGAGCGTCGCGTCCTTGACGGCGCGCAGCACGCGCCGGCCGCCGAACGGCGAGCCGCCGATGACGTAGTCGCGCGTCACGTGGCGGGTCTCGAGCACCGGCGTCATGGCGCGGCCTCCTCGCGGGCGAAATCGCCCACCGTGGGCAGGCGGTCGCCGGTGGCGTTCTCGGGCAGCGCCGAGAGCAGCGCGCGCGTATAGGCCGAGGTCGGGGCGGTGAAGAGGGTCAGAACGTCGGACTCCTCCATCTTGTGCCCGCGATACTGCACGATCACCCGGTCGGCGGTCTCCGCCACGACGCCGATATTGTGAGTGATCATGATCAGCGCCATGCCGGTTTCGGCCTGGAGGTGGATCAGAAGGTCGAGGATCTGCTTCTGGATGGTGACGTCGAGCGCCGTGGTCGGCTCGTCGGCGATGAGCAGCTTGGGATTGCAGGCGATGGCCATGGCGATCATGACGCGCTGGCACTGGCCGCCCGACATCTGGTGCGGGAAGGCGCCGAGGCGCTGGCGGGCATCGGTGATGCCGACCTGCTCGAGCAATTCGATGGCGCGGGCGCGGCGCGCCGTGCGGTCGAGCCCGAGGTGGAAGCGCAGCGTCTCCTCGATCTGGAAGCCCACGGTGAAGCAGGGATTGAGCGAGGCAATGGGCTCCTGGAAGATCATGGCGATGTCGCGCCCCACCAGGCGGCGGCGGGCGTTGGGCGTCATGGTCAGCAGGTCGCGGCCGTCGAACTCGAGCTTATCGGCGGTGACGGTGGCGGTGGGCGGCAACAGGCCCATGACGGCCAGCATCTCGACCGACTTGCCGGAGCCGGATTCGCCGACGATGGCCAGGACCTCGCGCGGATCGACGCTGAGATCGATGCCCTCCACGGCCTTGAAGGCGCCGGCGGAGGTATCGAAGCTGACGGTGAGGTTGCGGATCTCGAGGAGCGCCATGGGTCAGCTCCGCTTCAGCTTGGGGTCGAGCGCGTCGCGCAGCCCGTCGCCGATGAGGTTGATGGCGAGCACGGTGACGAGGATGGCGACGCCCGGCCAGGTGACGATCCACCACGCCGAGGTGATGAACTCGCGGGCGCGGGCCAGCATGGTGCCCCATTCGGGCGTCGGCGGCTGCGCGCCCATGCCGAGGAAGCCCAGCGCCGCCGCCTCCAGAATGGCGTTCGAGAAGCTCAGCGTCGCCTGCACGATGAGCGGGCCGAGGCAGTTGGGCAGGATGGTGGCGAACATGACGCGCAGGTGCCCCGCGCCGGCGAGGCGCGCCGAGGTCACGTATTCGCGGTTCTTCTCGCTCATCACCGCCGCACGGGTGAGGCGGGCGAAGTGCGGCTGCAGCACCAGCGCGATGGCGAGCATGGCGTTGAACAGGCCCGGCCCGAGGATGGCCACCAGCACGAGGGCGAGCAGCAGCGAGGGAAAGGCGAGGATGATGTCCATGATGCGCATGATCAGCGCATCGACCCAGCCGCGGAAATAGCCGGCGATGAGGCCCAGCGTGACGCCGACCAGCATGGCGCCGAGCACGACGAAAAAGCCGATGAACAGCGAATAGCGCGCGCCGTGGATGAGGCGCGAGAGGATGTCGCGGCCGACCTCGTCGGTGCCGATGAGGAATTGCGGCTTGCCGCCGGCAAGCCAGGAGGGCGGCGTGCGGATGGAATCGCGGAACTGCAGCTCCGGCGGGAACGGCGCGATGAGCGGCGCGAAGATGGCGACGAGGATGAGCAGCAGGAAGACGACGAGGCCGAGCACGGCGCCGCGGTTGACCGAGAAATAGTACCAGAAGTCGCGCAGGGCGGCGAAGCGGACGGCGCGGGGATCGTCGAGCGTCGAGTCGGCCATCACTGCACCCGGATGCGCGGGTTGATGACCGCATAGAGCAGGTCAACGAGCAGGTTCACCGCCATGACGATGAGGGCGATGAGCAGCAGCCCCGACTGCACGGCGACATAGTCGCGCTTGGAAATCGAATCGATCATCCACTTGCCGATGCCGGGCCAGGAAAAGATCGTCTCGGTGAGGATAGCGCCGGCCATGAGCAACCCGACCTGGAGGCCGATGGTGGTCACCACCGGGATGAGGGCGTTGCGGAAGGCGTGCAGGCCCACGACGCGACGCGGCGACAGGCCCTTGGCGCGCGCCGTGCGCACATAGTCCTCGCCCAGCACCTCGAGCATGGCGGAGCGGGTCTGGCGGGCGATGACGGCGAGCGGAATCGTGCCGAGCACGACCGAGGGCAGGATGAGATGGCGCACCGCCGACACGAAGGCGTCGGGCTTGCCGGCGAGCAGGCTGTCGATGAGCATGAAGCCGGTGGTCGAGGGGAAGAAATATTGCAGCGCGATGCGCCCCGAGACCGGCGTCCAGCCCAGATAGCCGGAAAAGAAGATGATGAGCAGCAGGCCCCACCAGAAGATCGGCATGGAATAGCCGGCGAGCGCGATGCCCATGATCGACTGGTCAAACCACGAGCCGCGCTTGATGGCCGCGAAGATGCCGGCGGGAATGCCGAGCAGCACGGCGATGATCATGGCGAAGAGCGCCAGCTCGATGGTGGCCGGGAACAGCGACAGGAAATCGACGATCACCGGCCGCTTGGTGGACAGCGAGATGCCGAAATTGCCGTTCAGCAGGCCCCAGACGTAATTGAGGTATTGCTGCCAGATGGGCAGGTTGAAGCCGAACTGCTCCTTGAGAATCTCGTAGCGTTCGGGCGTGACGCCGTGCTGGCCCGCCATGGCGAGGATGGGGTCACCGGGCAGCAGACGGATGAACGAGAACGACGCGATGGTGATGCCGATCACCGTCGGCACGATCAGCGCGAGCTTGTTGAGGATGAATCGCAGCATGCAGGAATAGCCAAAGGGCGGTGCCTATTGCCGGCACCGCCCTTCGGCCTGAGCGGGATTATTCGGTGACGTCGACGTTGTCGAAGCGGTGGATGCCGAGCGGGTCCATGGTGAAGCCCTGGACGCGCTTGTTCATCGGCATGAACACCTTCGAATGCGCGAGCGTCATGGCCGGCTCCTCGGCTTTGAAGATCTCCTGGGCCTTGGTGTAGAGCGCGGTGCGCTCAGCCGGGTCGGAGACCGTCTTGGCCTTCTGGATGGCGTCCTCGAAGTCCTGGTTGCACCAGCTCGAATAGTTCGACACGCCGATGGCCGAGCACGAGAACAACGTCGCGAAGAAGTTGTCCGGGTCGCCATTGTCGCCGGTCCAGCCGATCTGGAACGCACCGGGGCGGTCCTTCTGCTTGCCGCGCTCACGGTACTCGGTCCACTCATAGGTCACGATGTTGGCGGTGACGCCAACCGCGGCCCAGTCGGCCTGGATGAGCTCGGCAACGCGCTGGGCGTTGGGGTTGTAGGGGCGCGACACGGGCATGGCCCACAGGTCGAGCGTCAGGTTGGAGACGCCGGCCTCGTCCAGCATCTGCTTGGCCTTGGCGGGATCGTAGACGTCGGCCGGGATGGCGTCGTCATAGGACCACATGGTCGGCGGGATCAGGTTCTTGGCGTTCTGGCCGGCACCCTGATAGACCGCGTCGATGATGGCGTCCTTGTTGATGGCCATGGTGAGCGCCTTGCGGACGTTCACATTGTCCATCGGCGCGAGGGTCGTGTTGTACGACATGTAGCCGATGTTGAGGCCTTCCTGCTCGGCGACGACGAGGTTCGGGTCCGCCTGCAGGTCAGCGAGATCGGCCGGAGCCGGGTACGACATGATATCGCATTCGCCGGCCTTGAGCTTCTGCGCGCGCACCGCCGGATCGGTGGTGATGGCGAAGATCAGGTCGTCGATGGCCACCTTGCCGGCCCAGTAGTCGGCGAAGGCCTGATAGCGGATGACCGCATCGGTCTGATAATCGACGAACTGGAACGGGCCGGTGCCGACCGGCTTGTTGGCGAAGTCGGCGAGGTTGCCCGAAGCGAGCACCTGGTCGGCATATTCCTTCGACATGATCGAGGCGAAGTCCATGCCGAGATTGGCGATCATGGGCGCGTTCGGCTCGGTCAGGGTCATCTTGACCGTCAGGTCATCGACCTTCTCGATGGAGGCGATGTAGCGCGGCATGTCCATGCCCTGGAAATAGTCCCAGGTCAGCCCCTCGAGATACTGGTAGAAGGCGTTGTCCTCCTTCCACTGGCGCTCGAACGAGAAGATCACGTCGTCGGCGTTGAGGTCGCGCGTCGGCGTGAAATAGGCCGTGGTATGGAACTTGACGCCGGGCCGCAGGTGGAAGGTGTAGGTCAGGCCGTCATCGGAGATTTCCCAGCTTTCGGCCAGGCTCGGCCGGACATCGGTGCCGCCATGCGAGAACTCGACGAGACGGTTGTAGATGGTGCGCGAGGAGGCGTCGAAATCGTTACCGCCGGTGGTCGGGCCGGGGTCGAAATGCGCGGGCGAAGCCTCCGAGCAGTAGACGAGCTGTTTGGCATAGGCGCTGCCGGCCATCACCGCGACGAGCGCGGACGCGGTCAGCAGGGTTTGCATCAACTTCATGATGGGTTTCTCCCGAAGATTATTGCGCTCCGGCGTTGCTGCCGAGAGCCTGGGGCGCACCAAAGCGTTTTTCCGCAGCGTTCGCAACGGAATAATCGCCCGCCAACAGGGCCGGCGGGCGGGGTTTTCCTGGCCGGTGCGGCGGCGTTACAGTGGCATTCATGCTAAGAGCCTGTAGTATTTGACCAATTGGTCAAGGGCGCGCCCAGTTCGGGCGCCGACGCAAGACAAGGAGACGAAAATGCAGACACGCCGCCTGGGACGCACGGATCTGGAGATCGAACCGCTGGTGTTCGGCTGCAACGTGCTGGGCTGGACGCTCGACGAGGCGGCGGCGTTCCGCGTGCTCGACGCCTATGCCGGGCACGGCTTCACCGCGCTCGACACCTCCGACAGCTACGGCAAGGGCAAGTCGGAAACGATCCTGGGCAACTGGATGAAGGCGCGCGGCAACCGCAACCAGCTGCTGGTGTTCACCAAGGTCGGCTCGGACATGGGCCAGGGGCGGCGCGACCTCAGCGCCAAATGGATCGAGGAGGAGGTCGAGGCGTCGCTGCGGCGCCTGCAGATCGACCATATCGACCTCTACCAGAGCCATTGGCCCGACCCGGAGACGCCGCAGGAGGAAACGCTGGGCGCCTTCGACCGGCTGGTCAAGGCCGGCAAGGTGCGCTGGCTCGGCTCGTCGAACCAGGACACGGCGCTGCTCGCCGAAGCGCACGAGATTTCGCGGCGCAATGGCTGGGCCCGCTACGAGACCATCCAGAACGAGTTCAACCTCTATGATCGCGAGGGGTTCGGCAGCGTGCAGGCCTATTGCGTCGCCAACGGGGTGTCGGGCATCGGCTATTACAGCCTGGCGCGCGGCTTTCTCGCCGGCAAGTACCGGTCCGAGGCGGATGCCGGCAAGAGCCTGCGCGGCAGCAACGCCATCAGGCACTACCTCAACGACAAGGGGCGGCGCATCCTCGCCGCGCTCGACAGCGTGGCGGCGCGGACCGGCACGGCGCCGGCCGAAATCGCGCTGGGCTGGATCGCCGCGCAGCCTGGCGTGGGCGCCGCCATCGCCTCGGCGACCAGCCCCGAGCAGGTCGAAAGCCTCGCGAGGGGCGCGCGCCTCAAGCTGTCCGAGGAGGATCTCGCGGCGCTGACCGCCGCCGGGCTTTAGCCCACGACGGTGCCGAACAGGGCGCCGACGGCGGCGGTGAAGGCCATCGCCAGGGCGCCCCAGACGAGCACCCGCGCGGCGCCTTTCCACAGGCTGGCGCCGCCGGTGCGGGCGCCGAGCGCCCCGAGCCCGGCGAGCACGACGAGCGACACGGCGGTGATGGTCGCAACGCTTGCCGGGCCCGGCACCAGCCAGGCGGCGAGCAGCGGCAGGGCGGCGCCGACGGTGAAGGTCGCCGCCGAGGTGAGCGCCGCCTGGATGGGGTTGGCGCTCGACACCTCGGTGATGCCGAGCTCGTCGCGGGCGTGGGCGCCGAGCGCGTCCTTTTCCATGAGCTGGCGGGCCACGGCATGGGCCGTCTGCGGATCGAGGCCGCGCCGCATGTAGATGATGGCCAGCTCCTCCAGCTCGTCGTCCCAGTGCACGGTGAGCTCGTGTTGCTCGCGCGCGAGGTCGGCCTGCTCGGTATCGGCCTGCGAGGACACCGAGACATATTCCCCCGCCGCCATCGACATGGCGCCGGCGACCAGCCCGGCAAGGCCGGCGACGACGACCGCGCCATGCGCGGCGCCGGAGCTGGCGACGCCGACGAGGATGGCGGCGACCGAGACGATGCCGTCATTGGCGCCGAGCACGGCGGCGCGCAGCCAGCCGATGCGGTGCACCAGATGCGCCTCGGGATGGATCGAATAGGGCTCGGACGTCATCGCGGCCTCCCAGGCGGACCGACCGAACGGTTCGGTACGGTTTCGGACTCGCCACCCACCAGCTTGTGGCGCATGGTGGCAGAAGTTTCGAGGATTCCCAATTGACGACGACCAGCCTGCCCGCCGCCGTCGCGCAGAAGACGACGTATGCGGTGATTTTCGCCGTGGCGTTCTGCCACCTGATCAACGATGTCATGCAATCGCTGCTCACGGCGATCTACCCCATCCTCAAGCAGGAGCACGGGCTCGATTTCGTGCAGGTGGGGCTGCTGTCGTTCACTTTCCAGGTGACGGCGTCGCTGCTGCAGCCGATCATCGGCGTCCAGACCGACCGGCGCCCGCAGCCCTATTCGCTGGCCGTGGGCATGGGCTTCACGCTGGTGGGGCTGGTGATGCTCGGCTTTGCCGAGGACTATTGGCTGCTGCTCGCCGGCGCCGCCGCCATCGGGCTCGGCTCGGCCGTGTTCCACCCGGAAAGCTCGCGCGTCGCGCGGCTGGCCTCGGGCGGGCGTTACGGCTTCGCGCAATCGACCTTCCAGGTGGGCGGCAATGCCGGGGCGGCGCTCGGGCCGCTGCTCGCCGCTTTCGTCGTGCTGCCGCGCGGCCAGAGCGCGGTGGCGTGGTTCGCCTTCGCGGCGCTCATCGGCATGCTCGTCCTCGGCCGGGTGGGCCAGTGGTACGCCGCCCGCCTGCGCGAGGCGGCCAAGCGGCAGGCGCCGGCGCGCGGGCTCATCTTCGACCGGCGGACGACGGGCGTCGCGCTCGTCGTGCTGGTGCTGCTGACGCTGTCGAAGAATGCCTACACGGCCTCCATCGTCAATTATTTCACCTTCTATCTCATCGAGAAGTTCGGCGTGGACGTGCAGACCAGCCAGATCATGCTGTTCCTCTATCTCGCCGCCTCGGCGGTGGGCGTCTATCTGGGCGGACCGATCGGCGACCGGTTCGGGGCGAAATTCGTCATCTGGTTCTCGATCCTGGGGGCCCTGCCCTTCGCGCTGGCGCTGCCCTATGCCGACCTCACCTGGGCGATCGTCCTGGTGATGGTGATCGGCGCCGTGCTGAGCTCGGCCTTCCCGGCCATCGTGGTGTTCGGCCAGGAGCTGATGCCGGGCCGCGTCGGCATGGTGGCGGGCATGTTCTTCGGCTTCGCCTTCGGCATCGGCGGCATCGCCGCGGCGCTGATGGGGGCGCTGGCCGACGCGCGGGGCATCGACTTCGTGTTCCAGGTGACGAGCTACCTGCCGCTGTTCGGCCTGCTCACGGTGTTTTTGCCCGATATGCGCAAGCTCGCCCGCTAGGCGGCCTCAGCCGATCAGGATGGCGCGGAAATCGTTGACGTTGGTGCCGGTCGGGCCGGTGACGAACAGGTCGCCCACGGCGTGAAAGGCGCTCCAGGCGTCGTTGCCGGCGAGCGCGGCGCGCGGGTCGATGCCGGCGGCGCGCATGCGGGCGGCGCTGGTGCCGTCGGCGACGGCGCCGGCATTGTCCTCGGAACCGTCGATGCCGTCGGTGTCGGCGGCGAGCGCGGCGATGCCGGGCACGCCCTCGATGGCGAGCGCGAAGGCAAGGAGGAACTCGGCGTTGCGCCCGCCCTTGCCGGTGCCGCGCAGCGTCACCGTGGTCTCGCCGCCCGACAGCAGCAGCGCGGGTTTGGCGAAGGGCCGGTCGCGGCCGGCGACTTCGCGGGCCAGCGCGGCGAGGACGAGCGCCACCTCGCGCGCCTCGCCCTCGATGGCATCGGAGAGGATGTGGGCGGCGAGGCCGCGCGCCGCGGCGGCACGGGCGGCCGCTTCGAGCGACAGCGCGGCGGAGGCGACGACCGCCACGCCATTGCGGGCGAAGCGCGGATCGTCGGGGCGCGGCGCAGGATTGGCGTCGGAGGCGAGCAGCGCCGTGGCGGCGGGCGGCAGCTCGAGCCGGTGCAGCGCGACGAGACGGCGGACCTCGGCGCGCGAGCCGCCGATGGGCACTGTCGGCCCCGAGGCGACGAGGGCGGGATCGTCGCCGGCGACGTCGGAGACGACGAGGGTCACGACCCGCGCCGGCGCGGCGAGCGCGGCGAGCCGGCCGCCCTTGATGGCGCTCAGCTCGTTGCGGATGAGGTTCATGCCGGTGATGGAGAGGCCCGAGGCGAGCAGCGCGCGCGTCACCGCCTGCTCGTCGGCGAAGCCGAGGCCGGACGCCGGCGCCGGCAGCAGCGCCGAGCCGCCACCCGACATCAGCGCCACCACGAGATCGTCGGGCGACAGGCCGTGGACCATGGCCATCATGCGGCGCGCGGCGAGGTAGCCGGCCTCGTCGGGCACCGGGTGGCTGGCCTCGACCACCTCGATGCGCGCCGTCGGCACGGCGTGGCCGTAGCGGGTGACGACGAGCCCCTCGACGGGCCCGTCCCACGCCGCCTCGAAGGCGCGCGCCATGACGGCGGCCGCCTTGCCGGCGCCGACGACGATGGTGCGGCCGCGCGGCCTGTCGGGCAGATGGGCGAGGATAGCGCGCCCCGGATCGGCCGCATCGACGGCGGCATGGAACAGCTCTGGCAACAGGTCTCGGTCCATCTCGGCCCTCGGCAGCACGCAAAATCGGCAACGGGATGCATCCCTAGCCAAAGCGGCGGCGCACGGGAAGCGCCTTGCGACAGGTTGAACCTTTTGCGGCCGAACCGCGTTTCTGCCCGAAATGCGTCACAGTCATAGGGGCAAGGAAACATGACTAGAAACGGGCTTTACACCCTGATCGGCGTGCTGGTCGTGGTGGCCGTCGCGCTGGGCGGCTACCTGCTCTACCAGCAGTCGCAGCAACCCTCGCTCGAGGTCAGGGTGGACAGCAACGGCATTCAGGTGGAAGGCAATGGCTGAACGAAGACCGGCTCTTGGGTGACCCGCTCACAGGCGCCGGCGGCGTCACGGCCCTTGCCGAGGCGGCCGGAAATGCGCTAGGCGGCAGCGCCACACGCGGCGCGGCCGGGTACCCCCCGCCGCGCCGGACGTCGCCAATGACGGATGAGAACCTGCTGGCCGCCCGGACGGGAAGCGGCAAAGCGTCAAGGCATCTAGACACAACTCCCGGTCGAGTCTCCTCCAACCAAGGGCAATCGCAATGAACCGCAATACCTGGATTATCATCATCGTCGCCGTGATCGTGATCGTCGGCCTCGTGTGGATCTTCAACCGCAACAGCGCCACGACCGTCGTCGATACGCCGCCGGCCTCGAGCGAAGCCGTGGTCTCGTCGGAGGCCCCGCCGCCGGCCACCTCGTCGGAGCCGGCCGTCGCCTCCTCGGTCGAATCGATGATGAGCTCGATCGCCTCGGAAGCCTCGTCGGTGATGTCCGAAGTGCTGTCGTCCGAACCGCCGGCCAGCTCGGTCGAGCTGGAGGTCGAGGCCCCGGCCGCGCAGTAAGCGCCCCACGGGCCGCATAGCCTACCCCCGCCAGCCATGCTGGCGGGGGTTTTCATATGACCATCGATGACCTTAGGCGAAACCGGGTTCTAGCCGGATTCCGCGCGCATGGCCGCGCCGATGGTGGTGCGGGCTTCCTCGATCGAGCCGAACACCTGCCCGTCCAGCGCGAAGGCGGAGTAACGGACGGCGAGGAACCGGTAGCCCTCGTCGGCGGGAACGACGACGCCGAGCGGCTCGCCGTCCACCTCGATGGCGACGGGCCGCGACGCGGGCGGCCGTGAAATCGTCTGATGCTGCATGGCATAAGCCTCCTGCGGCGCCGTGACCGGCGGCCGGGGTGTTAGCGGAACTGTGAGAAGGGGGTGTGACGGTGGGCGCGGCCCGCGGTCACATTCGCCAGTTTCGTTGACACCCTTTGGGGGCTCGTACGCATTTGGCCAGAATAGCGGTTCGGAGCTCGAGCGAAGCGATGCGAATCATTCTTTCGTCCCTTTCCGTTCCGGGCGCCAAAGGCGCAAGGCCAGACACCTGGCTCGACAGATAGGCCGCGCTGGCCGACCTGCAAGCCGCTTGGTGGCGATCATCATGCCACGCCGCACAGAATGCGCCGCTTCGCAGCGGCGCGCAAGCGGCGGCAGCGAACTGTTTTGGCGGCGGCGGCGGAAATCGCGCAACGAACCGGCGGCCGCCCCCCGACTTTCGGTCAATTGCGCCGGCGCGCGAGAGGCTTGAAATCGATTACACGATCTGGTGAGCTTGGCGGTCGCCCGCGTCACCTGCCGCGAGCAGTGGCTGGGGCGGCGCCACGGAGGGGAATCGTGTCTGGACTGGAGCCACGCGAAAGGCCGCGCGCCAGGCGCGGCGCGCCGCGCTCGGGCAAGCCGACCCTGCGCACCATCGCCGAGATGACGGGCCTCGCCGTCACCACCATCTCGCGCGCCCTCAACAACGCCCCCGAGCTCAATGCCGAGACGCGCCTCAGGGTGCAGAAGATCGCGGCCGAGATCGGCTATGTGCCCGACCGCACGGCGCTGAGGCTGAAGACCGGGCGCACGCATGTCGTCAGCCTCGTGCTCGACCCGCATGACGAGATCCTCAACTTCTCGCAATCGCTGGTGGCGGGGATCAGCGCGGCGCTGCGCGACACGCCCTACCACCTCGTCGTCACCCCCGGCTTCCGCGACGGCGCGCCGCTCGACCCGGTGCAGTACGTGCTGCGCAACCGCATGGCCGACGGCGTCATCTTCTCGCGCACCGAGCCGGCCGATGCGCGGGTGAAGCTGCTGCTCGACAACGACTTCCCGTTCGTGACGCACGGGCGCACGGAGACGGCGGGCCCCCACCCCTATGTGGACTACGACAATTTCGCCTTCGCCTATGCGGCGGTGAAGCGGCTCCATGCCAAGGGGCGCCGGCTGGTGTCGGTGATCGGCGCGCCGCCGCGCTTCACCTTCAGCCACCACCTGAGGCAGGGCGTGCTGGCGGCGGCGGCGGAAACCGGCATCGTCACCGAGTTCGAAACGCAGGTGACGCTCGACGACAGCGCCGAGGCGGTGCGGCAGGCGACGGTGGACCGCATCGCGCGCGGCACCCCGCCCGACGCCTATGTGTGCCCCGGCGACGCGGTGGCGCTGGCGGTGATGGCCGGCATTTCCGACAGCGGCCGCGTCATCGGCCGCGACGCGGACCTCGTGACCAAGCAGATGAGCGGCATCTTCTCGCTGGTGCGGCCCAAGGTCGATGTCATCAGCGAGGATATCACGCTGGCCGGCCAGCAGCTCGGCGAGCTGCTCTTGCGGCGCATCCGCGGCGAGACGCCCGAGGCGCTGCAGATCCTGCAGGTGCCGGAAATCCCGTTCTAGCCTTCCAGCTCCTCGCGCAGCAGTTCCAGCGCCAGCCATTCGTCCTCGGCGGCGGCCTTTTCGGCCTGCGCGGCGGCGAGACGCTTCGAGGCCGCGGCGAAGGCCTGGGGGTCGCGTGCGTAGAGGCCGGGATCGGCGAGGCGGGCATTGAGCGCCGCCATCTCGGCATCGAGCCCGGCGATCGTCTTCGGCAGGGTTGCGAGCGCGTGCTTGTGCTTGAAGGAGAGCTTCTGGCGCGCCGGCGCGGGCGCGGCCGACGCGGCGCGCGCGGCTTTTTCGGGGCGCGGCGCCGCGGGCGTGCCGACGCCGTGGCCGCGCTGGGCGAGCATGTCGGAATAGCCGCCGGCATATTCAGTCCAGCGGCCATCGCCCTCGGCGACGACGAGGCTGGTGGCCACGCGGTCGAGGAAATCGCGGTCGTGGCTGACGACGATCACCGTGCCGGGATAGTCGCCCAGCATTTCCTGGAGCAGGTCGAGGGTTTCGAGGTCGAGGTCGTTGGTCGGCTCGTCGAGGACGAGCAGGTTGGAGGGCAGCGCCAAAAGGCGCGCCAGCGCCAGCCGGCCGCGCTCGCCGCCCGACAGCTTGCCGATGGCGGTGCCGGCCTGCTCGGGCGTGAACAGGAAGTCCTTCATATAGCCCATGACGTGGCGCGGCTGGCCGCCGACGCTGAGCGTATCGGAGCCGCCGGCGGTGAGCGCCTGCTTGAGCGTCGTGGCCGGGTCGAGGCTGGCACGGCGCTGGTCGAGCGTCGCGAGATCGAGACCGGCCCCGAGGCGGACGCGGCCGGAATCGGGTTCCAGCGCGCCGGTGAGCAGGCGGATGAGCGTGGTCTTGCCGGCGCCGTTGGCGCCGACGATGCCGAGCCGGTCGCCGCGCAGCACGCGGGTCGAGAAATCGCGCACGATGACGCGCTCGCCGAAGCTCCTGGTGATGTGCTCGGCCTCGAGGACGAGGCGGCCCGAGACGTCGGCCTCGGTGACGGCGAGCTTCACCGTGCCGACCTGGCGCTGCTGCTCGCGGCGTTCGCGGCGCAGATCGGCGAGGCCCTGGAGGCGGCGGACATTGCGCTTGCGCCGGGCGGTGACGCCATAGGTCAGCCAGTGCTCCTCGCGCACGATCTGGCGGTCGAGCTTGTGGCGGGCGGTTTCCTCCTCCTCCAGCACGGTGTCGCGCCAGTCCTCGAAGGCGGCGAAGCCACGGTCGAGCCGGCGTGCCGTGCCGCGGTCGAGCCACACGGTGGCGCGGGTCAGATCGGCGAGGAAGCGCCGGTCGTGGCTGACGATGACCATGGCCGAACGCAGCGCCGCGAGCTCGGCTTCGAGCCATTCGATGGCCGGCAGGTCGAGATGGTTGGTGGGCTCGTCGAGCAGCAGGATGTCGGGCTCGGGGGCCAGCACGCGGGCGAGCGCGGCGCGGCGGGCCTCGCCGCCGGAGAGGCGCGCCGGGTCCTCGGCGCCGGTGAGGCCGAGATGCTCGAGCAGATAGCGGGCGCGGTGCGGGTCGTTGCCGGCCTCGAGCCCCGCCGCGGCGTAGTCGAGCGTCGTGGCGTAGCCGCCGAGGTCGGGCTCCTGCGGCAGATAGCGCAGGGTAGTGCCGGGCTGGAGGAACCGGCGGCCGCCATCGGGCTCGATCTCGCCGGCGGCGATGCGCAGCAGCGTCGATTTGCCCGAGCCGTTGCGGCCGACCAGCGCGATCTTGTCGCCGGGCAGCACCGACAGCTCGGCATTGTCGAGCAGCAGGGTCGCGCCCAGCGTCAGGCGGATCGATTGCAGCGCGAGGATGGGGGCGGCGGCCATTGGCGTCCGGGCTCAGAGGGGTCGGGCCGCCATATGCCACAGCCTATCCGCCGCGGCCACCCATGGCGGGCATGGGGTCGATGCCGAGGTCCGCGACCAGCGGCGCGCCGCCGCGCGCGAAGACGATGCGGCCGTCGATGGTGGCGAGCAGGTCGCCGGGGGCGAGATGCGCCATGACCGCAAGGGCGGCGGGAACGTCGAGCAGATAGAGGGTGCGCGGCTCGAAGGCGCCGGTGTCGAGCTGGGCGGCCTTGGTGGCGGCGAGCGCCGCCTCGGCGGCCGGATCGAGACGGCCGAGATAGGCGATGTCGGTGTCCATGCCGTGGGTGACGGCATAGTAGCCGGGGGCGGCGAAATCGCTGCCGAAGCCGGTTTCGTTGGGGATGGCGCGCAGGCGATCATAGCCGGCGGCGGCGGCGCGCGCCCAGAAGGGCGAGGTCAGGGGCGTCGGCCAGACGGCGGCGGGCGCCGGCAGGTGCGCCTTGAACTTATGCCAGGCGGGCGCCGAATCGAGGAGTTGGGCGGCGAACAGGACGGCCAGCAACGGCAGCGCCAGCCGGGGACGCCAGCGGCGGCCGACGAGGACGACGGCGCCGATGGTCATGAGATAGAGCAGCGGCCAGACGAAGCGGCCGGTGGAGCGGAAGGCCTCGCCGATGGTCTCGACGAGGGACGGCACCGGCAGGGTGCCGAGGTCGAACGGGCCGATGCTGGGAGATTTCGAGACGGCAAAGAGCACGAGGCCGGCGAGCACCAGGGCGAGCGGCAGCCAGCGGCGCTGGGCGGCGCGCGGGACGGCGCCGGACAGGAGCGCGATGGCGAGCAGCGCCAGGATGCCGATGCCGGGAAAGCTCAGCCCCTCATAGTCGAGCCGCGTATGCGGCAGGTCGGGCAAGAGCACCGACCAGCCATAGGTCAGCAGCGGCCAGGCGAGGTTGAGCTTGTAGTCGCCATAGCCGCTGGCGGCGTAGGAGCCGACGCCGAAAAAGCCGACGAGGTGGAGGACGAGCAGCGTCGCGCCGAGGACCATCGGGATCTCGGCCAGCGCGCGCCGCCCGCCGCGCATGACGAGCGCGGCGACCCAGAGCGCCAGCACCATGGCGAGGAGCGTGGCGTGGATGGCGGCGGTGGCGCCGGCGAGCAGCGGCCACATCCACAAGGCGGGCGGGCGGCGACGCAGATAGAGATAGAGGCCGGCGATGAGCACGAAGTGGCCCGACAGCGCCATGTGCAGCGGCACGCGAAACAGAAAGGCCGGGGTGATGACGGCGAAGGCGGCGGCAAACAGCGCCACACGCCGGCCCGCCGCCAGCTCGCGCGCCACCGCATAGGCGAAGCCGGCCTGCAGCATGAAGCTGAGCAGCAGCCAACAGCCCCAATACTGGAACGGCTCGGGCAGCCAAGGCGACAGCAGCTTGGCGGGAATGGCGAGAAGCGGCAGGCCATCGACGAGGGCGATGGAGCTCGACAGCTCGATGCCCAGCAGCGGGCTGGCGCCGGGCGGCCAGCCCCAGGGCGCGGCGCGATAGAACATCCAGCCGAGCTGGTGCATGGCGCGGTCGCCGGAGGCGAGCCAGGCGATATTGCTGGGCAGCAGCACCCACCAGCCGCAAAAGGCGAGGAACGCCGCAGCGCCGATGGCGAGCGCCGCACCGAGAGCGAGACAGTCGCGTAGTCTCTCGGGCAAATACCGCCCCGCGTGCCGGAACCGGCCGGCGCGGTATGCGCCGGCGGCCTGCCGCTAATGTTGCGTGATCTCGCCCAGATCCTCAAGCTCGAGGCCGAGCCGGGCGCGCAGATGGCGGCGCTTGCCGGCGAGATCGGCGATCGTATAGCTGTCGAGCACCTCGAAGAAGGCGCCGAGCGCCTCGCGCAGGGCGCCGTTGAGATCGCAATTGTCGGCCAGCGGGCAGTTCACGTCGGTGCCGCCGTCGAAGCAGTCCGCCATGGCGAAATTCTCCTCGGTCAGCTTGATGGTGTCGAGCATGGTGATCTCGTTCGCCGGCCGGCCGAGGCGGATGCCGCCCTTGCGCCCGCGCACCGTCTCGATCAGCCCGGCCTCGACCAGCGGCTTGATGAGCTTGAACAGGAACAGCTCGGAAATCGAATGCGCATGCGCGATATCGGCGATGCGGCTGAGCTTGGGCGAATTGACGGCGCAGTAGACCAAGGTGCGGATGGCGTAGTTGGTCTGGCGGGTGAGTCGCATCGTAAAACCTCGACGTTAGGTCTCCTAGTTTATAAGAGTTCTAAACTTCGTCAAGCTAAGGTGAGGCCCAGCGTCAGGATTGTCGGCCGGGGACTTGCAACCAAGGGCCGGCTTCGGCATTGAGGCGAATCGTGTTGAGGCGGGCCTTGTCCATGCAGATTGTCGTCGTCGGGGGCGAGCCGATCCGTCGCGCCGGAGAAGCGCCGTGACCGCTGCCGGCGAGCGGGCCGCCGGAGGCCGTCTTGCCGCCCTGAGCGGCGCGCTGCGGCGCCTGCGCGCCCGGCGCTGGGACGCCGCCGACGCCGTGGTGGCGGCGGGCGTGGGGCTGGCGCTCATCGTCCTTGGCAGCTTCGCGGTGCTGAGCTGGCAAGCCCAGGGGCAGGCACTCGAGGCGGCGCGCGGCAAAGCGCAGCAGGCCGCCGACCTCGTCGCCAGCCAGGCGAGCTGGATGCTGGGCGGCAGCCTTGCGGCGCTGGAGCTGATCGAATCGAAGCTCGCCTTCGAGCCCGCCGTGCTCGAACCGGAGACCAAGGCGGAGCTCGACGCGGCGCTCAAGCCGCTGCCGGCCGGCGCCGGCCTCGGGCTCTACGACCCGGCCGGAGCGGTGCTGCCCAATGGCGGCACCCCTGCCCTGCCGCCGGACATCGCGGCGACCAGCTATTTCGCCAGCCTCGCGGCGGGCGCCGACTGGACCATCGCCCCGCAAACCCGCAACGCGACGAGCGGCGCGCCGCTCATCGTGGTGGCGCGGCGGCTGGGCGGCGACGTGTTTGCCGGCGTCGCGGCGATCGCCCTCGACGGGGCGGCGCTGCACGGCTTCTGGACAGCGCAGGCTCCGGGGACGGAGTCGAGCGTCGCGCTGGCCCTCGCCGATGGCCGCATCATCGGGCGCTATCCACCGCTCGACGTGCCGCCCGATCTGTCGGCGTCGGCGTCCTGGCCGCAGATCGCGGCCACGCCGCAAGGCACCTATGCGGCCGGCGACGCGCCGGCCGACGGCATGGCGGGATTCGTCGGCTTCCGCCACCTGCCGGCGCTCGGCGTCATCGCCATCGCGGCGGTGGCGCCGGACGCGCTGCTGGCGGAGCTGTGGGCGCGCCTGTGGACCGTGCTATGGCTGGTGGGGCCGCTGGCGCTGGTGCTCGTGGGCGGGGCGCTGCTCGTGGCGCGGCGGCTGCGCCGGAGCGGGCGGGCCGAGGTGGCCGACGTCGTGACGAGCGCCGGCGAGCCACCTCGCGCGAGCCAGCGCGACGTGGCGCAGAGCCTGCAAACGGTGACGGCGCTGCTGCACCTGCAGCCCATTCCGCGCGAGATCAAGACCGGCATGAGCCAGCGCCTTGCGACCATGTCGGCGGTGCATGCGCAGCTCAGCCGCGCGGGCGATGCCGGCGCCGTGCCGCTGCGCGACATCGTGCGCGCGCTGGTCGAGACGGGGCGCGCCGGCCACGACCCGGCGATAGAGGTCGTCCTGCAGCTCGACGACCTCGTGGTGGACAGGCCGGTGGCGACGCCGCTCGGGCTGATCGTCAGCGAGGCGGTGGCCAACGCCTTCCGGCACGCCTTCGAGGACGGACGGGCGGGCGTGCTGACGGTGCGCCTCGGGCGCGGCGCGGACGGGCGCGGCCAGCTCACCATCGAGGACAATGGCGTCGGCTTCGACCCCGAGCGGCCGACGCGCGGCAGCGGCCGGCGGCTGATCGGCACGTTTGCCAGCCGGATCGGCGGCGAGGCGCGCTTCGCGAGCCAGGCCGGCAGCGGCTCGCGCTTTACGCTGCGCTTTCCGCTCGCCGGCGCAGGAACTGCCCGGTAAGCGAGCCCCTGGCCTTCACGAGCGCCGCCGGCGGCCCCTCGAAGACGACGCGGCCGCCCTCGTGGCCGGCCCCCGGCCCGAGATCGATCACCCAATCGGCGCGCGAGATCACATCGAGATTGTGCTCGATGACGATGACGCTGGAGCCGGCATCGACCAGCCGGTCGAAGAGGCCGATGAGGGTGTCGACATCGTGCATGTGCAGGCCCGTGGTCGGCTCGTCGAGCACATAGACCTTGCCGGAGGCGCCGAGCTCGGCGGCGAGCTTCAGGCGCTGCCGCTCGCCGCCCGACAGCGTCGAGAGCGGCTGGCCGAGCGTCAGGTAGCCGAGCCCGACATCGTTGAGCCCGGCGAGGATGCGGGCGATGGCCGGCTCGGTGAAGAAGGCGACCGCCTCGTCCACCGACATCTCGTAGACATCGGAGATGGAGCGGCCGCGCAGCTTGTGGGCCAGCACCTCGTCGGTGAAGCGCTTGCCATTGCAGGTCTCGCAGACGGTGACCATCGGGTCGAGATGGGCGAGGTCGGTGTAGATGACACCGAGGCCGTTGCAATCGGGACAGGCGCCCTTGGAATTGGCCGAGAACAGAGCGGCGTTCTCGCCGGTCGCCTTGGCGAAGGCCTTGCGCACATTGTCGAGGATGCCGGTATAGGTCGCGGTGTTGGAGCGGCGCGAGCCGCGGGCCAGAGTCTGGTCGATGATGACGGTGTCGGGCCAGGCGGCGACGAGCGCCGTCTGGATCAGCGACGACTTGCCGGCGCCGGCGACGCCCGTCACCACGGTGAGGACACCGGCGGGGATGGCAACCGAGACGTTCTGGAGATTATTGACGCTGGCCTTTTCGATCTCGAGCCTGCCCGTGGGCTTTCGGAGGTCGGTCTTGATAGGCTGGTATTTGAGGATGTGGCTGCCGGTGAGCGTACCGGACGTCAGCAGGCCCTGATAATCGCCCGCATAGACGATCTCGCCGCCCCTGGCGCCGGCGAGCGGGCCCATATCGACGATATGGTCGGCAATGGCCATCATGTCGGGCTTGTGCTCGACGACGAGAACGGTGTTCCCCTTGTCGCGCAATTGCTGCATGAGGCCGGCGAGGCGGCCGACATCGTGGGGATGCAGGCCGACGCTGGGCTCGTCGAAGACATAGGTGATGTCGGTGAGCGAGGAGCCCAGGTGCCGTACCATCTTGACGCGCTGGCTCTCGCCGCCCGAAAGCGTCGCGCTTTCGCGATCGAGGCTCAGATAGCCGAGGCCAATGACGACGAGGTTGTCAAGCCGCGCCGCGAGGGCGTCGAGCATCGGCTTGAGCTCGGGCGCCGCGATGGCGCGCACGATGGGCACGAGGTCGGAGACCTGCAGCGCCGACAGCTCGGCGATGTTGTGGCCGTCGATGCGGCTTTCGAGCGCCGCCGCATTGAGGCGCGCGCCGCGGCAGGCGGGGCAGAGCTGGCGGGTGAAGATGCGGTCATATTCGGCGCGCACATGCGGCTGCAGGCTGTCGGGGTCCTTGGCGCCGAGGCCTTTCTTCAGCTTGGCGACGACGCCCTCATAGGTGAGGCCGATCTTGCCGACCTTGATCTTGCGGCCGTCATCGAGGTGAAGGAGGTTGTGGCGCTCCTCCTTCGTGTATTTGCGGATCGGCTTGTCCATGTCGAACAGCCCGGAATTGCGATAGATTTCCCACCACCAGCTCTCGACGGCGAAGTCCTTGGGCAGCAGCGCGCCCTCATTGAGCGATTTGCTCTCGTCGATGACGGCATCCATGCCCATCGCCGCGACCTGGCCGATGCCCTCGCAGTCGGGGCACATGCCGCGTGGGTCGTTGTAGGAATAAAGGCCGGGCGGGCCGAGGCGCGGCGAAGCGAGACGCGAGAAGATGACGCGCAGCATCTGTGCCGTGTCGGTGACGGTGGCGACGGTGGAGCGCGAATTGCCGCCCAGCCGCTGCTGATCGACGATGATGGCGGCCGAGATGCTGTCGAGCTGGTCGGCGTCGGGCTGGCCGTAATGCGGCATGAACTGCTGGACGAACGCCGGATAGGTCTCGTTGATGAGCCGCTGGCTTTCGGCGGCGATGGTGCCGAAGACCAGCGACGACTTGCCCGAGCCCGAGACCCCCGTGAACACGGTGATGCGGCGCTTGGGGATGTCGAGCGAGACGTTCTTGAGATTGTTCTCGCGCGCGCCGCGGATGATGATGGCGCCGTAGGGGGCGTCGGATCGGGTCATACGCGTCAGCCGGCGGCCTTCCTGACCAGCGCGGCGAGGGTTTTCTCCTCGGGCGCGGCAAGCTTCACCAGCGCGAAGGAGGTGACCCACATATTGCCGTCGTCGAGCGCCGCATTGGTGTTGAAGCCGAAGGTAGAATAGCGTTCCTTGAACTTGCCGGCCGGCTTGTAGAAGCACAAAGCCTTGCCGTCGGTGTCGGCCCAGGCGGGCATGCCGTACCAGGTCTTGGGGGCCAGGCCGGGGGCGGCGGCCATGACGATCTCATGCAGGCGCTCGCCCATGGCCTTTTCGGCGGGCGGAAGCTTGGCGAGCGCGGCGTGCAGATCGGCGAGGCCGTCGGCCTTGCCGCCCTTCTTGCGTTCGCGCTTGGTGTCCTGCAGCGCCTCCAGCTCTTCGGGAGACAATATCTGTTTCTTGGCGGGCATTGTGGGGCTCCGGTTGAGGGTCAATCGATACGGGCGAGCAGCGCCTCGAGGGCGGCGAGCATCTGCGGCCAGGCGGCGCGCGCGCCCTTGTAGGCGGCCTGCATGTCGGGCGGGAAGCCATCCTGCTCGACGCGCAGCACCGTGCCGGTGGCGGTGGGCGTCAGGGTGAAGGTGACGACGCTGTCGAGGCCGTAGGCCGACCAGGTATAGGACAGCGTTTTAGGCGGATCGACGGCGACGACCTCGCAGTCGATGACGACGCTGACGCCGGGCTTCGGCTCGCGGCGCAGGGTGAAGCGGTGGCCGGGGATTGGCGCGAAATCGGTCTGCATCAGCCAGTCCTCGATGAGATGCGGCTCGGTCAGGGCGCGCCAGAGTTTTTCGGGCGGCGCGGCAAGCTCGCGCTCGACCACGACGGTGCGGCGCTCGGGGGCAGTCATTGGTCCATCCTCACCAGCAGGGAATCGAGCGCCGCGAGGCGCTGCTCCCAAAAACTCGTCATTTCGCTCGTCCAGTCGGCCAGCGGCACGAGCGCCGCGGGCCGGGCGCTGTAATGGGTCTGGCGCCCCGCCGGGCGGGCGCGCACCAGCCCCGCCTGCCGCAGCAGGCCGAGGTGTTTCGAGACCACCGGCTGGGAAACCCCGGCACCTGCCGTCAGTTCCCCGACGGTCTTCTCGCCGTCGCGGCACAGCCGTTCGAACAGCGCCCGCCGCGTGGGATCGGCGAGGGTGCGGAACAGCAGGTCAGGCGCGGTCTGCACGCGATCAATATCCCATTGGCTATGGGTTATCCTATAGCCAACGGGCTATGAGTGAGTCAAGTGACGACCGTAATCTGCTCGCTGGCGCGGGTGACGCCGGTATAGAGCCAGCGGCGCCGGTCCTCGCGGAAGACGAAGCTCTCGTCGAACAGATAGACCTTGTCCCATTGCGAGCCCTGCGCCTTGTGGACGGTGAGGCAGTAGCCGAAGGTGAACTCGTCGAAGCGGCGGCGCTCGGGCCAGCCCAACTGGTCCTCCTCGCCGGAAAAGAAGGCGGCGTGGGTGACGACATGCGCCTTGGTCTTCTTGCCGGTGGCGGTGGTGTCCTCGTCGGGCACGAGGTCCATGGAATAGCGGCTGGCGGAGCGCTTGCGCACGTCCTCGGCCAGCCAGATCTGGCCGTTGAGCAGGCGCTTCTGCGGGTTGTTGCGCAGGCAGACGAGCCGGTCGCCGGCCACCGGCTCGTGCTGCGGCAGGCCTTTGAGCTCGCGCAGCCGGTCATTGTAATCGACGCGCGTCTTGTTGCGGCCAACCAGCACCTGATCGGCGGCGACGACGGCGTCGCGATCCACCGCCGATTTGGGGATGACGACGGATTCGTCGTAGCGGCCATAGTCGAGGCGGCCGCCCTCGCGGATCTGCATCGACATGCGGATGATGGGGTTGTCGGCGGCCTGGCGGTGGATCTCGGTGAGCATGATGTCGGGCTCGTGGGCGGTGAAATAGCCCGCCCCCTGCACCGGCGGGAGCTGGAAGGGGTCGCCCAAGACCAGCACCTTGGTGCCGAAGCTCAGGAGGTCCGTGGCCAGCGGCTCGTCCACCATCGACACCTCGTCGATGACGATGAGGTCGGCGCTCGCCGCCTCGCTTTCGGGGTCGAGGGCGAAGCGCGGCTCGCCCTCCTTCTCCGAGATCAGCATGTAGATGAGCGAATGGATGGTCGAGGCGCCGCGGCAGCCCTTCTTGCGCATGACGAGCGCCGCCTTGCCGGTGAAGGCGGCGTATTTCACCGAGCGCACGCCCTCGGCGAGGTAGCGCGCCAGCGTCGATTTGCCGGTGCCGGCCCAGCCGAACAGGCGGAAGACCTGCGGGCCGTTCTTGTCCTTGAGCCAGACGCTGACGGCGCGCAGCGCCGCATCCTGCTGGGGCGACCAGGTGGGCATCAGACGATGGTGGTGCCGACGCTGCCGACGCCCGCGACGCTGCCCTCGAGCCGGTCGCCGCGGGTGACGGCGCCGACGCCGGCCGGCGTGCCGGTGAAGATGAGGTCGCCCGGCATGAGCGTCACGAGGCCGCTCAAATAGGCGATGGCATCGGGCACCGGCCAGATCATGTCGGCGATGTCGCCGGCCTGGCGCGGCGCGCCGTTGACGGAAAGGCTGATACGGCCGGCACGCGGGTGGCCGAGGCGGGCGGCCGGCACGAGGTCGCCGATGGGGGCCGAGGCATCGAACCCCTTGGCCATCTCCCAGGGACGGGAGAGCTTCTTGGCCTCGGCCTGAATGTCGCGGCGGGTGAGGTCGAGGCCGACGGCATAGCCCCAGACGCAGGCGAGCGCCTCGGTGGCGGCGATGGCGGTCGCCTCGGCACCGATGGCGACGACCAGCTCGACCTCGTGATGGAGGTCGGCGGTGGCGGGCGGATAGGGCGTGTCGGCGCCGGCGATGACCAGCGCGTCGGCCGGCTTCATGAAGAAGAAGGGCGGCTCGCGCTCGGCATCATGCCCCATCTCGCGGGCGTGCTCGGCATAGTTGCGCCCGACGCAGAAGATGCGGCGCACGGGGAAGAAACCGCCATCGTCGGCAACGGGAACCACGGGTTGCGGCGGCGGGTCGATCACATAATCAGGCATGTCGGGCTCTCGTGAATGGGAGCGCGACCATAGCCGAGCCCGCCCCGAAACAAAACGGGAACTTCAGGGTGGCTTGCGCGGCGGGCGCGGCCATGAACAATCGCGCCGGCAGTCCGGGGGCAGCTATGGCCGCAATCGACCTTTACGACGTGAGCAGCGTCATCGCCGATTTCGACGCACAGTTCGCCGATTTCCGCGCGGCGAGCGCGCGGACGCGGCAGACGCTGAGGGCCAGGCGCGACATCGCCTACGGGCCGGCACCGGCGCAGCGGCTCGACCTCTACTTTCCGCCGGGCGCGGCGGCCGGGCTGCCCATCCACATGTTCATCCATGGCGGCTATTGGCGGGCGCAGGTGAAGGAGGACTACGCGTTCGTCGCGGACGGGATCACCGCGGCCGGCGCCATCGCCGCCATCGTCGAATATACGCTGATGCCGGGCGCGCGGATGGAAAGCCTCGTCAGCGAGACGCGGGCGGCGCTGGCCTGGCTCGCGGCCTATGCGGGCGAGTTCGGCGGCGATGCGAGGCGGCTCACGGCGAGCGGGCACTCGGCGGGCGGGCACCTCGTCACCTATCTGGGCGCGCGCGGGCCGCATGAGGCGGCGTTGCCTGCGCCGCTGCCGCAGGCGGTGCTGGCGCTGTCGGGGATCTACGATCTTACGCCGATCACGACGAGCTATCTGCAACCGCAACTGCATCTGACACAAGAAGAGGTGGCTGCGTGGTCGCCGCGCGACGCAACGCCGGCGCCGGGCGTGCGCTTCGGCATCGTCGTCGGCGGCGAGGAGACGGCGCCGTTTCATGCGCAGGCGGACGCCTATGCGGCGCATCTGGAGGCAAGTGGAGCACCGTTCTTTCAGGCGACGCCGGCGGGCGAGGACCACATGTCGCTGCTCAGGCAGATGGCGCGGCCGGGCTCGGCGGTGTGGGGGCTGCTGGCGGCGACGATCGCGGGCTAGGTGCCGCGCGGCTTGGCGCGGCTGGTCGGCTGGGCGTGGAGAGGATCGTCGGGCCAGACATGGCGCGGATAGCGGCCGCGCATGTCCTTGACCACATCCGCCCACGAGCCGCGCCAGAAGCCGGGCAGATCGCGCGTCGTCTGGATCGGCCGGTGCGCCGGCGACAGCAGGACGAGCAGCAGCTTGACGCGGCCATTGGCGAGCGTGGGATGGCGGTCGAGCCCGTAGAGCTCCTGCACGCGGATGGCGAGCGCCGGGCCGTTCTCGGCGGCGTAGTCGATGGGGATACGACTGCCCGAGGGCGCGGTGAAATGCGCGGGCAGCGCCGCGTCGGTCTCGGCGCGTAGGCCATAGGGGATGAGGCCGTCGAGGTCGGCGGCCATCACCTCGGAGAGCGCTGTGCGGCCGACGAGATGGGCCGCCAGCGCTTCGGGCGCGAGGGTGAAATCGGGATGGAGGTAGCGGATGCGGGCAAGGAGCGCCGCCTGCTCCTTCGACCAGGGCAGGCGGTCGGCGATGTGGGTGGCGAGCAATTGCGCCGCCGCCTCGGCGTCGGGCGGCGGCACCGGCTCGTCGGCGAGCAGCAGGGCCAGATAGCGGCGCTGGCGGCGGGCCCGCACGGCAGCGGCGCCGGCATCCCAATATAGCGTCGTTCCAGTGGTGATGTGCGCCGCGAACAGCGCCTCGATGGCGTCGCGCGAGATCTCGGCGGCGGCGCGGATACGGCCGCTGGCGGCGGCGCCGGTGACATCGGTGACGACGAGGAAGGGCGCGGCGGCGAGCGCGTCGGTGGCTTCCAGCGAAGCGGCGCGGCCATTGGCGAGGCGGTAGCGGCCGCGCGCCCCGGCCGCCGCGGCCACGCGGTCGGGGAAGGCACGGGCGAGCAGGCGCCCGATCTCGGCGTCGGCGCCCGGCCTGCCGCCCCAGCGGCGGGCGAGCGCGCGAGCCTCGTCGGCGCGACGCGAGCGGTCGGCGCGGAAGCGGCGGAGGCGCTGGGCGAGGTCGGTGTCGTCGCCGCCCAGCCCGCGCTCGCCGAGCAGCGCGGCCAGCTCGGCGGCGGTGCCCCGGTCCTCGGCGGCATGGACCATGTGGGCGAGGCGCGGCGGCAACGGCAGGCGGGCGAGCGCCCGGCCCTCGGCGGTGATGTGGCCGGCGGCATTGAGCGCGTCGAGCTGGCGCAGCAGCGCCACGGCCTCGGCCCAGGCGGGCGCCGGCGGCGGGTCGAGGAAGCTGAGCTTCGATGGATCGCTGACGCCCCAGCTCGCGAGGTCGAGGGCGAGGCCGGAAAGGTCGGCGGCGAGGATTTCGGGCGTCTCGAAGGGCGCGAGCGCGCCGGTCTGGCCCTCGCCCCACAGGCGATAGCAGACGCCCGGCGCCGTGCGGCCGGCGCGGCCGCGGCGCTGAGCGGCGCCGGCGCGCGAAACGCGGTGGGTTTCGAGGGCGGTGAGGCCGGTCGCCGGGTCGTAGGCGGGGACGCGCCGGAAGCCGGAATCGACGACGATGCGTATGCCCTCGATGGTCAGCGAGGTTTCGGCGATCGAGGTGGCGAGCACCACCTTGCGGCGGCCGGGCGGCGCCGGCGCGATGGCGCGGTCCTGCGCTGTGGCGTCGAGCTGGCCGTAGAGCGGCACGATGTCGGTGTCGGGGGGAAGCGTGCCGGCGAGGCGCTCGGCGGTGCGGGCGATCTCGGCCTGGCCGGGGAGGAAGGCGAGCAGCGAGCCGGGCTCGGCGGCCAGCGCGCGGCTTATGGCGAGCGCCATCTGCGCGTCGAGGCGCTGGGCGGGATCGGGCGGCACGTAGCGCGTCTCGACGGGGAAGGCGCGGCCCTCGCTCTCGATCACCGGGGCGTCGCCGAGGAGCGTCGCGACGCGGGCGCCGTCGAGCGTTGCGGACATGACGAGGAGGCGCAGGTCCGGGCGCAACGCCGTGGCGTCGAGCGCCAAAGCGAGGCCGAGATCGGCATCGAGGCTGCGCTCGTGGAACTCGTCGAAGAGCACGGCGGCGACGCCGCGCAGCTCGGGATCGTCGAGCAGGAGGCGGGTGAAGACGCCTTCGGTCACCACCTCGATGCGGGTTTTCGGGCCGACGCGGCTATCGAGGCGGACGCGATAGCCGACGGTCTCGCCGACGGCCTCGCCGAGGCTTTTCGCCATGTAGCGGGCGGCGGCGCGGGCGGCGAGGCGGCGCGGCTCCAGCATGATGAGGCGCCCGTCGCCGCGCCACGGGGCAGCGAGCAAAGCGAGCGGCACGCGCGTGGTCTTGCCGGCGCCAGGCGGCGCCACCAGCACGGCGCGCGGGCCCGCGGCAAGCGCCGCGAGGAGCGCCGGCAGGCTCTGCTCGACGGGCAGACTCATCGCCGCGCGGGACGCGGCAGCGGCCGCATCAGTCCTTGGCGCGCTCGACGTAGGAGGCGTCCTCGGTCATCACCACGACGCGGGTGCCGACGCCGATATGGGGCGGCACCATGGTCTTGACGCCGTTGGAGAGCACGGCGGTCTTGAACGAGGACGAGGCGGTCTGGCCCTTCACCACCGGCTCGGTATCGACGATCTCGAGCGTCACGCGCTGCGGCAACTCGATGGACAGGGCGGCGCCCTCGAAGGTCTTCATGAAGACCTTCATGCCGTCCTGGAGGAACGCCTTCTGGTCGCCGATGACGTCCTCGGGGACGGCGATCTGCTCGTAGGTCTCGGGCTCCATGAAGTGGTAGCCCTCGGCGTCGTTGTAGAGGAACTGGTATTCGCGGTCATCGACCTCGGCGCGCTCGACCATCTCGACGGTGCGCCAGCGCTGGGTCACCTTCACGCCGTCGGAGATGCGGCGCATGTCGACCTGGGTCACGGAATTGCCCTTGCCGGGGTGGACGTTCTCGGCGGTGAGGATGACGTAGAGCTTGCCGTCCTGATCGACGACATTGCCCTTGCGCAGGGACGAGGCGATGACTTTGACCATATTTCTTCCTTGTGGCGGCGCCGGTGGCGGCCTAGACAGCCGGCACGCGACGCCCTAGCGGAAATTCGCGTTTTCGGCGCCGCCGATAGCGCAAAATCGCCGCAACCGCCAGTCCCGAGCCCAAAATGCCCGATACGCCCCCGAGCCCTGCCCCCTCGCCGTGGTGGACTCCCGCGGTCCATGCCGACCGGCGCCCCATCCTCATGGGCCGCAACCGCATCGAGGCGGCGCTGCGCGGCTACCTCGCGGCCGCGGACTTCGTGATGGTCGATCCGCCGGGGCTGCAGATCTCGCCGGGCAACGAGGCGCACCTGCACGCCTTCGCGACGACGCTGGTCGGCGAGGATGGGCAGGCTGAGACACGCTATCTCCACACGTCGCCGGAATTTTCGATGAAAAAGCTGCTGGCGGCGGGCGAGCAGCGCATCGCCAGCCTCGGCCATGTGTGGCGCAATCGCGAGCGCAGCGCGCGGCATCACCCCGAATTCACGCTGCTCGAATGGTATCGCGCCGGGGAGCCCTACACGGCGGTGATGGGCGACTGCGTCGCGATGCTGCGGCTGGCGGCGGAGGCGGTGGGGGCGAAAGAGCTGCGCTGGCGCGGGCGGGCGGCGGACCCCTTCGCCGAGCCCGAGCGGCTGAGCGTCGCCGAGGCGTTTGCGCGCCATGCCGGCATCGACCTCATGGCGACGCTGGGCGATGCGCCGGCGCTGGCGGCGGCGATGCGGGCGGCGGGGATGGCGGCGCCGGCGGACGAGGACTGGTCGTATCTGTTCACGCAGGTGCTGCTGGAAAAGGTCGAGCCGCAGCTCGGCCTGGGCCGGGTCACCATCCTCGACCGCTATCCGGCGAGCGAGGCGGCCTTGGCGCGCCGGGCGCCGGACGATGCGCGCGTCGCCGAGCGCTTCGAGGTCTATGCGGCGGGGGTGGAATTGGCCAACGGCTTCGGGGAATTGACCGACCCGGTCGAGCAGCGCCGGCGCTTCGGCATGGAGATGGACGAGAAGGCACGGCTCTATGGCGAGCGCTACCCGCTCGACGAGGCGTTCCTCGCGGCGCTGGCGCTGATGCCCGAGGCGAGCGGCATCGCGCTCGGCTTCGACCGGCTGGCGATGCTGGCGACGGGCGCATCGCGGATAGAGCAGGTGCTGTGGGTGCCGGTGGCGGAGTGAGGGCGCAAGCGGCGCCCCCTCATCCGCCCTTCGGGCACCTTCTCCCGCAAGGGGAGAAGGCCGCTCGTCTCGACATTTGCAGTCAGGACCCTTCTCCCCTTGCGGGAGAAGGTGGCTCGGCGCAGCCGAGACGGATGAGGGGGCCTACGCGGCGGCGGTCTTGCGCTGCCAGTCGGCGGCGAAGCGTTCGAGATTTGCCGGGCTGAGGGGGCGGGCGAAGGCGTAGCCCTGCAGCATGTCGCAATCGAGCGCGGCGGCGATGCGGGCGTGCTCGTCGGTCTCGACGCCCTCGGCGACGACGCCGATGCCGAGCGAGTGGCCGATATCGACGATGGAGGCGATGAGGCGGCGCTGCGCCTCGGATTCGCGCACCGGCAGGATGAGCTGGCGGTCGATCTTCAGCCGGTCCGGCTGCAATTTCAGCAGGCTGACGATGGAGGCGTAGCCGGTGCCGAAATCGTCGATCTCGAGGGCGATGCCAAGCTCGCGCAACTGGTCGATGTTGAAGGCGACGACATCGTCGCTCTCGTCGAGATAGATGGATTCGACCAGCTCGAAGGCGATGGTGCCGGGTGTGATGTCGAGCTTTTTCAGGCTCTTGATCAGCCCCTCCTCGCGCAGGCGGCGACCCGAGACGTTGACCGAGGCGCGCGGGATGGCGAGGCCGCGCTCCCGCCAGGCCTGCATCCAGCCCAAAGTCTGCTCGAGGATCATGCGGTCGATGGTGGCGACGACGTTGAGGTCCTCGGCGATAGGCAGGAAGATGTCGGGCGACACGACGCCGCGCGTCGGGTGCTCCCAGCGGGCCAGCGCCTCGACGCCGCAGATGGCCTTCGTGCGCGCATCGATCTGCGGCTGGTACCAGGCGACGAACTGGCCCTTTTCGATGCCGGCGAGGATGTCGTCGGCCATGCGCTTGGTGGAGACGATCTCGGCCTGCAGCGCCTCGGTGAAGAATTCGTGGCGGTTGCGGCCGCGGCGCTTGGCCCGGTAGAGGGCGATGTCGGCATCCATCAGCAGGCGCTTGTCGTCCACTTTCGGGCCGCGCTGATAGGCGACGCCGATGGAGACGCCGCAGCGGCATTCGTGCCCCTCATAGGGGACGGGATGGCGCATGGCCGCGACGATGCGGCCGGCGAGGCGGGAAAGGTCGCGCCGCCCGTGACGCAGCGCCGAGACGATGACGAACTCGTCGCCGCCGATGCGGGCGACGAAATCGTCGGCGCGCACGTTGCGGCGCAGCACGGCGGCGGCGTGGACGAGCATGGCGTCGCCAGCGGCGTGGCCGAGCGTGTCGTTGATCTCCTTGAAGCGATCGAGGTCGATGTGCAGCAGCGCGATGCCGCCGCCATTCTCGGCACAGGCGGCGGCGCGCTCCTCGAGCACGCGGTCGAGATAGCGGCGGTTGGGCAGGCGCGTCAGCGCGTCGTGCAGCGAGGTGTGCTCGATGCGCTGGGTGGCGACCAGCAGCTCGGCGTTGCGCGCCTCGGCCACGGCCCGCGCGCGCTCGAGATCGTGCTTGATGGCGACGTCGGCGGTGACGTCCCAGTTGAGGCCGACGAGGCGGGCGGAGCCGTCGGTCTCGCGATAGCAGGTGCCGATGGCGCGGATATGCCGCTCGGTGCCGTCGGCCAGGCGCAGGCGGAAGTCCGAGACGTAGCGGCTGCGCTCGCGCAGCGCCGTCTCGAACTCGGCGCGGGCGCGCGGCAGGTCGTCGGGATGCACCGCCTCGCTCCAGTGGTGGATGGCGCGCGGGCCGGCATTGCGCGGCTGGCCGTAAAGCTCGTTCATGCGGTCGTCCCAGACGAGCCGGTCGATGTCGGCATTGTATTCCCACACGCCGACCTCGGAGGTGGAGAGCGCCAGCCCCAGGCGGCGCGACAGAATGTCGAGCTGGTGCTGGCGCTCGCCGAGCGTGCGGATGTGGCGGGCGCGCTCGTTGATGAGGTGACGGGTGAAGAACAGCGGCACCAGCACCAGCGCCGAGGCGAGGCCGATGAGGAGCCGGAAGCCGGTGGGATCGGGTAGCGCGGCGGCCCAGCCCTGACGCGGTCGCGCCAGCATCTGCCAGGCGCCGCCGGGCAGTTGCACGTCGGCGGTCACCGGCTGGTCGGCCAGCACGGCGGCGGGGCCGAAGAAGACGCGGCCGGCGGCCCCGACGCCGTCCTCGCCGCGCAGCGCCACCTCGAGGCCATGCTGGGGATCGAGCAGGCCGCTGTCCTGATAGAGCCGGTCGGCATCGACGACGGCCGAAACGATGCCCCAGAAGGCGTGGGGCTCAGTGTCACCGACAAAGACCGGGAAGCGGCCGATGAAGCCCTCGCCCCCCTGGCGCAGCGCGACCGGGCCGGCGAGCACCAGCTTGCCGGTGTCGCGGGCGCGCAACGCCATGCTCCGCTGCTCGGGGGTGGTCATGTAGTCGAGCCCGAGCGAGGCCTCGTTGCCGGCGACGGGATAGATCAGGCTGACCGTGAGATCGGGCGCGCCGGCGATGTTGCGCAGTTGCGAGTTCTGGCGGAAAAGCTCGCCGGCGAGGCGGCTCCAGCGCGCCTGGCTCATCTGCGGCTCGGTGGCGAGCGTCGCCACGAGCCCGCGCACGAGCTGCAGATTGCCGTTGATATTGCCTTCGAGGCGGGCGCGCAGCACGCTGAGCTGGCGCGCCACCTGGGCGCGCAATTGCTGGTCCTGCAAGGTGCGGTTCTGCGCATCGGCAAACAGCGCCGAGCCGGCGACGACGAGGACCGCCAGGGCAACGAAGAGATTGGTGGGGCGCAGCGCATAGGCCAGCGCCCCCCGCATCCTGTCCAGAACTGCGCTGCGTCCGCTCACTGTTTCGGCCGCCCCCTGAGGCGGACGAGTGTCGCGGCGGGGTGCTTAAGGTTGGCTTAGCGGCGCCGGCGCGGCGGCGGCATGGTTAGCAAAGCGAAAAATGTGTGGAACCGAACCGGAAGCGGCGCGTTAGGGGGGTGTCCCCGAATGATTGCCGACACTGGAGGCCGTCCTGCTTTCCCCCGAAGCAGGGCGGCCTCATGCTTTTTGAACCGGATGGTTACTGCGCCTTGACCGGCGGCGGGCAGCTTCCATACTAGTTGCCTCCCGCCCTTCGGATTTGCGCCATGCTGCATGACGACCGCCTGTTTCCCGCCGACCCCGCGACCCGCGACATCGCGCGCAACCTGTTCAAGAGCATCCGCAACCTGCCGCTGATCAGCCCGCACGGGCACACCGAGCCGCGCTGGTATGCCGAGAACGCGCCATTCCCCGACCCGGCGCAACTGCTCATCGTGCCCGATCACTACGTGACGCGCATGCTGGTGAGCCAGGGCGTGGACCTTAGCGCGCTGGGGGTGGCGCGCCAGGATGGCGGGCTGTCGGAGGCCGACGGGCGCACCATCTGGCGGCGCTTCGCCGAGCATTATTACCTGTTTCGCGGCACGCCTTCGCGCCTCTGGCTCGACACGACGTTCGCGGACCTGTTCGGGCTCACCGAGCCGCTGACGCCGCTTACCGCCGACAAATATTACGACAGCATCGCGGACTGCCTCACGCGGCCGGACTTCCTGCCGCGGGCGCTGTTCGAGCGCTTCAAGCTCGAGGTGATCGCCACCACCGACTGGGCCACCGACGACCTCAAATGGCACAAGGCGATCCGCGAGTCCGGCTGGCGCGGCCGCGTGGTGCCGACCTACCGGCCCGACACCGTCGTCGATCCCGACAAGCCGAACTTCCACGCCGAGCTCGACCGGCTGGGCGAGATCACCGGCTGCGATACGGGGAGTTGGCAGGGCTATCTCGAGGCGCACCGGCAGCGGCGCGCTTTCTTCAAGCAGATGGGGGCGACGGCCAGCGACCACGGGCATCCGAGCGCCGCCACCGCCGACCTGCCGGCGGCCGAGGCGGCGGCGCTGTTCGCCAAGGTGCGCGGCGGCACCGCCGAGGCGAAGGAGCGCGAGCTGTTCCGCGCCCAGATGCTGACCGAGATGGCGCGCATGAGCGTCGAGGACGGGCTGGTGCTGCAGATCCATCCTGGCGCGCGGCGCAACCATTCGCCGGCGATGCTGGCGCTCTACGGCACGGACAAGGGCTTCGACATCCCCTCGCCCACCGACTACGTCACGGCGCTCAAGCCCCTGCTCGACCGCTTCGGCCTGGAAAAGGAGCTGCGCATCATCCTGTTCACGCTGGACGAGACGAGCTATGCGCGCGAGCTGGCGCCGCTGGCCGGCGTCTATCCGGCGCTCCGGCTCGGGCCGCCCTGGTGGTTCTTCGACAGCCCCGAGGGCATGCTGCGCTTTCGCGAGCTGGCGACCGAGACGGCCGGCTTCTACAATAGTGTCGGCTTCAACGACGACACGCGCGCCTTCCCCTCGATCCCGGCGCGGCACGACGTGGCGCGGCGCATCGACTGCGCCTACCTCGCGCGGCTGGTGGCCGAGCACCGGCTGCGCGAGGACGAGGCCTATGAGGTGGCGAGCGACCTCGCCTACAACCTGCCCAAGCTCGCCTATCGGCTGTAGGCGGCCGCCGCTCAGTAGTGCGGATACTGCATGAGGCTGGCGAGGCGGTATTCGCTGATGCTCTCGATGTCGGCGCCGTCGAGCGGATAGCGGTCGGTGGCGACGGCGGCGTCGCGCTCCTCGCGGCGCAGGCGCGTATCGGCATAGGCGGGCGGCTCGCGCGGCGGCGCGGGTTTCTTCCAGAACGTCAGCATGTCGAGCAGTCGCATCTCGTCCTCCTGAGTTGGAGGCCGCATGCTGCATAAGACTACCGAACGAGTCGAGAAAAGCTCTTCTCCCCTACCCGGTTGGCGAAGGAATGGTCTTTCGCGCGCTATTTGAGGGTGCAAGCGACGCGCAGGCCGATGGTGGGCGAGGTCCAGGCGTCGGGGCTGGCGAGGCGCGGGGCGGCGCCGCCCGCGCCGATGGCGGGCAGCGCGTCGGCGGTGGTGGCGTAGGAGCCGCCCATGACGCGGCCGGCGGCGCATTGGCGGTTCTCGACCGCCTCGGGGGTGCAGGCGCCGGCATCGTCGTCCACCCATTCCCAGAGGTTGCCGACCATGTCGTAGAGGCCGGCGGGATTGGCGGGAGCCGAAGCGGTGCGGAAGGCAGCGGCGCCGTCCTGGCCCGGCCCGCACCCCCAGCACACCGGCGCGCCGTCGGCCACGGCGGTCTGCCAGGCGAGCGCGCCATGCGGGCTGTAGAGGGCGGCGGCCTGCCATTCCTCCGTGGTCGGCAGGCGATAGTCGGTGCAGGGCTGGCCGGCCTTTGCCTTGCCGGAGAGCCAGGTCACGTATTGCAGCGCGTCGAGCCAGGTGACGCCGCCCACCGGCCGGTCGCCGCGGCCGAAGCCGTCGTCGGGGACGTAGCGGCGGCAGATGGAGTCGCGGAAGCAGGCGTCCCACTGGGCGTAGGTGATCTCGGTCGAGGACAGGGCGACGGGCGCGAGGCTGCCGCGCAGCTCGACCATTGTCGGGCAATCGATGCAGGCGAGGAACTGGTTGCTGGCGAGGCGCTGCTGGCGGTCGCGCAGCAGCGTTTCCTCCTCGCTTTCGCCGCGGGCGGTCTGCTTGGGGCCGCCGGGGGCGAGGAAGACGAAATCGCCCTGCAGGCCATAGCTCACATCGGCCGGCGCGTCGGGACGGGCGGCGGGCGGCGGCGTGGTCTTGGGGATGACGGCGAAGACCGGATCGTTGGCATGGCCGGCAAGCCGCGTGGCGCGCGCCACCTGGCCGCGCACGAACTGGGCGATCTCGGTGCCGAGGATGAGCCCGTCGCCATCCATGTCGGCCTCGCCGTCGAGGGCGGCGACGACGGCGCGGGCGAACGGATTGTTGGCGTCGGGCACGGTCTGGGTGGCATCGCCCGCGGTGAGGACGAGCCGGGCATTGTGGGCGAGCAGGTCGAGCGTCCACTTGGCGGTCTCGGGGCTGAGCGGGGCCGCATCGGGGCGCGGCACGCGGTTCTCGGCGGCGCGGGTGGGGCTGGGCAGCATGGCCGCCGAAAAGCAGGAGTTGAAGAACATGAAGACGTGCTGGGCGGCGAGGCCGCGCAGGGTCACGTCGAGCTGGTTGACCGAGAAGCCGTTCTCAATGCGGCCATCGCGCGGGGCGCTGCCATCGGAGGCGACGAGATAGCCCTCGGGCGCCGGATTGGCGGCATCGGCATAGCCGTGGGTGGCGATGTAGACGACAAGGCGGTCCTCGGCGCGCTTGCCATAGGTGTCGAAGAAGCGGGTTATGGCCCTGGTCAGCGTCTCGTGATCGACGCGGCCGACGCGGCTTTCGGGCACGATGGTGAAGTCGCGCCGCGCGAGGACGCCGGTGATCTTCTCATATTCGTCGGTGACACCCTCGAGGTCGGGCCAGTCGGGGCTGTCGAACTCGGAGATGCCGATGACCAGCGCGTAGGAATGGCCGGCGCCGAGCTGGCGGGCGATCTGCTGCTCGACGCGCTGCTGGGCGTTGGTGACCGGCACGATGGCGTAGGCCGAGCCAGCCATGAGGGCGACGGCCAGCGCGGCGAGCGGGATGGCGAACCTAGCGGCGGACATTGATCGTTCCCCTCTCATCGACAAGCTCCGTCACCTGGGCGCCGAGCGCCGCGCCGGCGGTGCCGTCGCGCACGACATGGATACGCCAGGCGCGGCGCAGCACCGCGGCGAGCAGCGGCGCCCCGTCGCCCGCGCGCAGCGCCTCGACCCCCCGGTCGAGCAGCACCGCGAGGCGGATGTCGCGCTCGAGCAACACGCCGGCGAAGCGCACCATGGCGGCATCGTCGAGGGGTAGGACGGCGACCGGCACCCGATCCTTGGGGGTGCCGGCCAGCGCGGCGCCGGCGGCGGCGAGCGCCGCGCCCGCCAGCGGATGGGGAAAGCCGACGCGGCGCTCGCGCTGCAACGCCTCGCCGGCCAGCGCCGCCATGGGCGGGATGGCGGCGACGATGTCGCGATCCTTCTGGCGCGCCGCCTCGGTGAGCTCGGCATAGGCCAGCATGTCGGGGTGCAGCATGAGCCTGCGGTCGAAGGCGCCGAGGCGCCAGCCACCGAGCGCCTTGGCGGCCAGCCAGCGGGCATGGGCAATGGCGGCGAGCTTTTCGGTCTCGGCGCTATCGAAGCCGGTGCCGGCGGCGCCGGGCTCGGCCAGCATGAAGACGGTGGCGAGGGCGTAGTCCATCTGGTCGGCGACGTTGCGGTTGTCGTCCTGGGTGGCCTCGGGCAGGCGCTCCCAGGCGACCTCGCTGGGGGCGGGCACGGTGTCGGCGCCGGCACGGGCGGCGGCGAGGCCGTCGAGGTAATGCTGGTGCACGGCGCGGGCGCGCCGGTCCATCAGGCGGGCCACGTCGCGGGCGCGGGCCAGGTTCTCGGTGGCGGCGATACGGACCATGCCGGTGGCGCCGAGCGGGCGGTCGTGGCCGGCATAGGCGACAATGGGCGGCACCGGCTGGTGCAGGGCGACCAGCACCTCCTCAACGCGCAGGGCCAGCGCCTCGGCCTCGCCGGCGCCGCCGATGCAATGGATGGCGGCCAGCGGCGGCGCGTCCTCGACCATGGCGGAGACGGCGCGGTCGAGCCCGTCGGCGGCGGCGCTCATCACATCGGTGACGTCGATCTCGGCGATGCCGGCGCTCGTCAGCCGATGCAGCGCGCCGGGGGCGAAATCGCCGCTGCCGGTGCGCAGGATGGACATGAGCGGCGGGCCGGTTTCGAGGCCGTAGCCCTGCCGCGCCACCTCGAAGCTCGCCGCCTGCAAGCCGTCGCCGCTGCCGCACAGGGCGATGTGGACGCGCGGGGCACCGCTCACGGTGTAGCGGCCGGGCATGGCGGCGGCGAGGCCGCGCCGCGCCTGGAGCTGGGTGAGCGAGACGACGGCGAGCTCGCGCCCCTGCCGCATGGCCGCGAGGCGCAGGCGGTGGCTCGACAGGGTGCGCACGGAATGCTGTTCCAACCGGACCAGCAGCTCGCCCGTGCCGGGGGCGCCAAGGCAGGCCTCGGCGATGGCGACGTTGGTCAGATCGTTGCGGGTGGCGGCGGCGACGAGGGCGGCGCGCGCAACGCTGAGCCGGGCGAGCTGGCGGGTGAGCCGCGCCGCGGCGACGGGTACGATCTCGGCGAAGGGGTGGTGGCGCGCCAGCTCGGCGGCGGCGGCGCGGTCGGGGGCGAGGAAGAAGGGGCGGCGGCGGCGCGCCAATTCGCTGAGATCGTCATGGACGCCGGCGAGGACGACATGGCCGCCGCGCCAGCGCCGGTAGCGCAGGCGCAGCTCGCGGCCGACGCTCTCCCACAAAACGAAGCCGGCGACGCAGAGAAGGAGCACGGCGGCGGTGCGGGTGCCGAGCCAGAGCGCCAGCGTGCCGGCGGCATCGGCGGTGAAGCAGGCCTTGCTGCCCAGCCGCAGGACGAGAGCGAGCGCCTCGGTGAAATGGCGCCGCGCCGTCCACAATTCGTCGCCGGGGAGCGGCGCCGGCGCGCAGGCGACGAGCCCCCAATAGACGAGACCGAGCCCCGCCAGCGCGACGACGAGCAGCACGCCGGCATAAAGGCCGAGGCGGCGGCGGTTCACGCGCCGGCCCCGGCGCGCCGTGCCGGCGCGCAACGCACTGTTTCGGCCATGCTTTTTCCTCCAGAATGCCAAGCCAGCATGGCATGGCGGCGCGCATGACGAAAGCGCCGGAGGAGGGCAAGGTGAAGGCAATCGCGAGACTGTGCCTGCTGTTGGGGCTGCTGGTGCCGGCGGGCGCGGCGCCGGCGGCCGACAACCCGTTCCTGCCGGCGCAGGACCCGGTGCCGTTGCAGGCCGCCATCGCCAGGGAGACGCCGGCCTTCGTGCCGCCGGCGGGGGTCACCGGCATCAGCGTGCCGCACCATCTGCTGGCCGCCGACCTCATCGCGCGCGGCTTCTGGGCCGCGTCGGCGGGCGACTACGCGCGCATCATCCTCATTTCGCCCGACCATTTCCGCAAGGTGACGAAGCCGTTCGGGACGACGCGGACCGACCTCGAAACGGTGTTCGGCACGGTGCGCTCGGATCGCGCGGGGGTCGCGGCGCTGGCCGGCGCGCCGCAGGTCGAGGTGCTGGACAGCGTCGCCCATGAGCACGGGCTGATGGCGGTGGCGCCGTTCATCGCGCATTTCTTCCCGAACGCCGAGGTGATTCCGGTGCTGGCCTCGGTCAATGCCGCGCCGCAGGACTGGCGCGACATGGCGGCGGTGCTGGCACCACTGGTGACGGCGCGCACGCTCGTCGTCCAGTCCACCGACTATTCGCACTACCGGCCGCTGGCCGAGGCGGTGGCGCGCGACCAGGAATCGCTTGCGACCATCGCCGCCGAGGACCCCGAGGGCGTGGCCGCGCTGCTGCAGCCGGGGCACATGGATTCGCGCGCCGCGCAATATCTGCAACTGGCGCTCCAGCAGGGGCTCGGCGCGCATCCGGTGATCCTCGCCAACCGCAATTCGGTGGAGTACGGCACCGGCGCCGGCTCGACCACGAGCTATGTGGTGACGGCGTTCCTGCGCGATCCCGCGGCTGGAGCGGCGTTCGCCTATCCCGACCAGGCGAAGGTGATGTTCGGCGGCGACGTGCTGCTCGGCCGCTATTTCCTCACCGCGCTGCGCGACCCCGCGGCGTGGAGCCTGCTGCGCGACACGGTGCTGGCGCTGACGCAGGGCACGAAGCTGATCGTCAATTTCGAAGGCGTGCTGCTCGAGCGCAAGGTGGTAGGCGTCGATTTCGGCGCGCACCTCATGACCGCCGACGACGCGGCGCCGCTGCTCGCGGCGCTCAAGGTGGCGGCGGCGAGCCTCGCCAACAACCACGCCAATGATTTCGGCCCCGAGGGGCGCGCCGAGACCGAGCGGCTGCTCAGGAGCCTCGGCATCACGCCGCTCGAGCATGGCGTGGTGGCCGATCTGGGCGCGTTCCGGCTGCTGGCGCTCAATTTCGTCGGCGGCAAGCTGGTCGAGGACGCCATCGCGCGGCCCGACACCCTCGATTTCGTGTGCGCGCTGGCGGCGGCGCCGCCGCTCGTCGCCTTCGTCCATTGGGGCGAGGAATATGTGACGACGGCGAGCGACAAGGAACGCGACATCGCCGAAAAGCTCGCCCGCTGCGGCGTGTCGCTGATCGTGGGGGGGCATGCGCATCAGGCCTCGGGGGGGCCGGAGCCGCTGCGCGGCGGGGCGGCGCAGATGGTGTTCTCGCTGGGCAATTTCATCTTCGACCAGAGCGCGCCGCGCGGCTCGGGGGCGCTGCTCGAGCTGCGCGTCTTCGGCCAGGGCACGCTGGCGGCGCGGCTGGTGCCGGTGCCCAATCTGTTCGACCTCACGAAGCGCTAGAACCCTATTTCCTCAGCACCGGGTGATCGGGCGGCATGAAGTAGCTCAGATGCACCGGGCGCGAGCCGAGCTGGCGGCCGTCGGCGAGCAGCAGCACCAGCTCGAAATCGTGCTCCGAGGTTTCGGGCGCCTTGAGCTGGATGCGCCAGCGCGCGGTGAAGCCGGGCGTCACGTCGCCGGCGAAGGGAATGGCGACGCGGTAGTCGCCCTCGTCGAGGCGCAGCATGAAGGGATCGTGCATCACCGGGATGATCTCGCCGCCCTCGCCGCATTCGGCGTCGTTGGCCACCGAGGCGATGGGCAGCGTCATGGAGAAGGGCGCGCGCTTGTGCGCCACGGCGCCGTCGGCGCCGGTCCAGTCGTAGTCGAGCGTGCCCATCATCGAAATGGCGACGGTCATGTAGTCGAGCGAGATGAAATCGGCGAGCTGGCCGAAATGACCGGACTGGCGCAGCTCGGCGAGGCAGAGCCGCTCGTCGTTGGGATCGGAGCAGACCAGCCGCTCATTGGCGAGCAGATCGACGTTGAGCCCGAGCGCCACGAGGCCGTCGGTGACGTCGGCCATGGTGCTCTGGGCGATGCCGCCGAGCGGCAGCGACAGCGGCGTGCCCTCGGAGCGGCCATCGAGGGCGCCGGCGGTGAGGTTGAGCACGGCGTTGTCGGCCGAGGCCCAGCCGAAATTGTCGATGAAGAAGCGCGGCAGGAACTCGATGATGCCGGAGCACGGGTCGCGCGGATAGGGCCGCACCTGCACGGCCGGCTCGCGATTGCGGCGGCTTTGGGAGACCGCGAGGAAGCCGCCGACGATCGAGACGGTGTCGGTGGTGGAATTCTCGAGCTCGAAGACCAGCGAGAGCGGGTCGAACCGCTCATAGGGGCCGAGGAAGCTCGGCGTGGTCGAGGGGTTGTCGAACACCGCCTGCTCGGCCGGCGTCATGTCGATGCGGCCGGGGCCGTGCCAGGCCTCGAGCAGGCGCTGGTCGTCGGGGAAGATCGCGAGGCCCTGGCCGTCGGCGCGGCTGGTGTAGCTCATGGGATCGAGCCCGAGCTCGTAATTGTGCGGGCGGCGCTCGGCGACGACGCCGATGCGCAGGCCGTCCACGGCCGGGAAATCGACCATGCGGATGCCGGCGGCCGGCACGCCGCCGACGAAGGCGCCGTCGAGGATCTGGCCGGTGGCGAGGGTCAGAACGCCCTGCCCCTCGCGCTGGCCGGCGCGGAAGCCGCCGACATATTCGTCGCCATTGGCGAGCGACAGCCTGCCCTCGCCCGCCATCAGGCCGGCGTGCCAGCCGCCCTCATAGGCAAAGCCGGTGGCGTCGTAGAAGCTGCCCTGCCCCTCCGCCCGGCCGGCGACCAGGCTGCCGCGATAGGTGGCGACGATGCCGGCGGGGTCGTAGGCGGCGGCGCCGGGCTTGCGGAAGGTCAGCGTGCCCGCGCCGGTGATGGCGCCGGCCGGGGTGATGCGGCCGTCGTCGGCCAGCCATTCGAGCTCGAGCCCGAGCGAGGCGATGGGATCGAAGGCGGTGTAGCCCAGGCGCTCGAGACGGCGCGAAACCGGGTTCCACATGAGCTGCACCCAGCTACGCTCGGCGCCCGGCTCGCTGCCCGGCACGGCGAGCGGCCTGACCGTCGCCGGATCGACGCGGGTGACGGTGCCCGCCCACGCCCCGGCGGGCACGAGGGCCGTGCCCATGGCCAGCGCCAGGCCCAGCCCCGCCAACAGATGCCGATGTCGCAATGGCCCCTCCTCCGATGCGGCGCAGATTATGATTATGGTGAGAGCGCGAGCGAGTCTATCCGGGCGCGCCAGCCGGCCGGATCGAGCACGATCGCTTCGAGGGCGCCGGCGGCGGTGGCGACGAGCAGCGTGTCGTCGTCCTGCCAGGCGAGCCACGCCGTGGTGCGCGCCGCCCCGGCCGCCGCGGCGAGCGGCGAGTTGTCGGGCACGGCGGGGGCGCCGAGAATGAGCGCGCCGGCGGGCTCGGCAAGGGTGAAGACGGAGAGCCGGTCGGTGGCGCTGAGGATGGCGAGCCTGGTCGAATCCGGCGAGAAGGCCACCGTCTTGCTGTCGGGCGCGGGCAGTTCCATGCAGATGGGCTGCGTCGGATCGGCCAGGTTGTGGACGATGACGCGGGCGTCGGAGCGGGTGGCGGCGAGCCATTTGCCGTCGGCGCTGACGGCGAGGCTCTTGGCGCCGTTGTTGTCGGTGGTGGGCGCCGCGCCGCAGAGCGGCTGGCCGGCGTCGTAGACGGTGACGCCCTCGGCGCCGGTGCCGAGATTGCGGCGGCGGATGGAGCCGTCGGAATAGGAGATGAAGGCCTCGTTGTCGCCGGGCGCCGCGACGATGCCCCAGGGCGTCAGCGCCAGCGAATCCGGGGCGATCTCGGCGCGGCGATACGCATCGCCAGAGAAGGTGACGATACGCCCGTCGGTGAGCGGCACGGCGACGCGGATATCGCCCCTGAGCGCCGCGAGGCGCGAGAAGGCGGCGTTGTCGATGGCGCTGTCGGCCGCGGGCGTGCCGCTGCCGATGGTCCAGACCCCGACGCCGTGATTCTCGTAGACGGCGGCGAGCCGGTCGCCGGCAAGGAACGCCAGCGCGGTGAGGCGCGCGGGATAGAGCGGCGGCAATTCGAGGCGCTCGCCGGCGGCGGTCCAGACCAGCGCCGCGCCGGTGGCGGTGCCGGCGGCGACGCGGCCGGTGGCGTGATCGACCGCGACGGTGGTGAGCGGCGCGGCGGCGATGCCCGGCCGGGTGAAGGCGATGGCGCGGTCCTCGGCCAGCGTCCACAGACGCACCGGATCGTTGGGGGCGAAGCTCAGCAGCGCCTCACCGCCGGGGGCCCAACGGATGGCCGAGACCGGATCGGTATGACCGGTCATGGCGGCAAGCCGCGCGCCATTGCGGAAGAGGCAGAGCGTCGTGCCGTCGCAGCCGGCGGCGAGGGTGTCGCCGGCGGGCGCGGCGGCGAGCGCGACGAGGCCGGGCGCCGCGCCGTCGGCGCTGACGCGGCCGGTGGCGATGTCGATGGTGCCGAACTCGTCGGCGCCGCGCAGATAGGCGAGCGTGCCGGCGGGAGCGTTCCAGGCTAGCATCCGCAGCTTTTCCGTCGCCGCGAAGGCGACGAGGCGTGGCGGCGTGGCGGCATCGGCGTAAAGGGCGACGCCCGCCCCCGTCCAGGCGATGGCGAAGCCGTCGCCGGTGGGGCTGAGGGCGATGGCGTCGGCGGTGCCGGTGCCGCCGTCGAGGCCGGCGATGACGGTATCGACGCAGGGCAGCGTACCGCAATCGCGGGCCAGCACGTCGCCCATGAGGCCGCGCAGCAGCAGGCGCTTGCCGTCGGTGCTGGTCTGCAGCGTGCCGGCCTGCGGGAAGAAGCCGGCGGCGGCCGGCGCCATCTGCGTGCCGTCGGGGGCGTAAAGGGCGGTGTCGGCGCCGAGGAGCAGCGCGCCGCCCGCCCCGTCGGGCACGAGGCCGGCCGGATTGAGCCCGTCCATGACGGCGAGGCTGGTGCGCGCGCCGCTCGCCGTATCGAGCACGACGAGCGTGTCGTCGGCCATCAGCACGGCGGCGCGGGTGGCGTCGAGCCAACGCGCGTCGATGACGCGGGCGGTGGGCGCGACGAGGGCGAGGGCGTGCGGCGAGACGGCCATGGCGCCGGCCAGCGCGCCGGTGCGCGTGACGGTGGTGGGCAGCGTCTCGTAGGCGGCGAGCGCGGCGGCGGCGCCGGCTTCGGGCCGGCCTTCGCGCAGCGCGGCTTCCGACTGGGCGAGGCGGAAATTGACCGCGGCCTGGGTCTTGGCCGCCTCGCCGGCCGACCAGATGAAATAGCCGGCGGTGGCGCCGGCGACGAGGACGATGCCGGCGATGCTGGCGGCGAGCACGAGGCGGCGGCGGGCGGCGCGGGCCCGGCGCAGCGCGGCCTCCTCCATATCGCGCGCGGCGGCGAGATAGGCGGTATCGACGGAGGTGAGGAAGCCGGCGAATTTTTCGGTGCGCGCCACCTGCTCGACGGCGGCGAGGCGGGCGCCGCGATGCACGACGAACTCACCGGCGCGGGCATTGGCCGCCCATTCGCTGGCGGCGCGGCGCAGCGCCTCGATGGTCGCGAGGTCGGCCGAATCCTCGGCCAGCCAGCCGTCGAGCGCGCCCCACTGGCGCAACAGCGCCTCGTGCGCCGGCTCGATGGTGGTTTCCTTGGTGGCGCTGTCGATGTCGGTGGCGAGCAGGCGCTGGGCGACCATCAGCTCGACCAGCGGGCGCGCCTCCTCGGGCACCTCGGCGAGGCGCGCGACGCGGCGGCGCGGGGCGCCGGTGGCCGGATCGATGCCGGCGAGCCAGGGGATGAGGCCGCGGCGCAGCAAGGCGAGGCGCGCGGCGCGGTCGCGCGGGATAGCGGCATTGCCGTCGGCCTTCGCTAGCGCCTCCTCGACGGCGGCCTCGATGGCGCCGCGGATGCGGCCGAGCCGCTCATACTCGGCGAGCTGGAGGTCGCCGTCGGCGCCGTAGTCGGTGTAAAGCCGTTCCAGCGTGAAGGCGAGCAGCGGCAGGGCGTCCTTGGTGCCGCCCTGCTCGATGTCGGCGAGCAGCGCATCGACCAGCGTTTCCTCGACGACGAGCTTGCGCCCGGCGGCGCTGAGGCGGCGGGCGGGACCGCGGATGATGTCGCCATAGGAACCGGCGGGGACGGGCGGCAGGTCGACGAGGTGATGCGGCTGGGTGGCGCTGAGCTCGGGGCGCGCCTGCAACTGGTCGAAGCTGTCGGAGCGCACGGTGAAGATCACCAGCACCGCCGGATCGTCGCGGCGGCCGAGCTCGGCCAATAGCGTGAGGAAGGCGGCGGCCTCGGCATTGTCGGCGCCGAGCAGCTCCTCGGCCTGGTCGATGGCGATGACGAGGGTGGGCGGCGGGCCGGCGGCCACGTCGCCGGCATCGGCCGGCACGGCGAGAGCGCTAAGGATCGGCGCCACGGCGTCGGCGCCGGCCGCCACGGCATCGCGGATGTCGGCGCGGTTGCGGGTGACGTTGCGGGCCTTGAGCGCCGCTTCGAGCATGGCGGCGAAGCCGTGCTCGCCGGTGAGCGCGGCGCGCGCGGGGCGGATCACCGGCAGTACGTAGAAATGCCGGCTGTCGCGGCCCAGCCGCGGCAGGATGCCGGCCCGCAGGAAGGACGATTTGCCAGCCCCGGAGGCGCCGAGGATGGTGACGAAGCGTGGGGCCGCCGCGTCGCGCAGGCCGCGCAGCGCGTCGAGCGTCAGCACGATGGCGCCGTCGCGGCCGAAGAAGATGCCGGCGTCGTCCTGGTCGAGGGGCTTGAGGCCGCGATAGGGGGCGCGGCCGGGGTCGGTGGCGGGCGGCCACAGGAAGGTGGTGGCGTCGAGCCCGGCCTTTTCGAGGCCGGCGCGCAACCGCTCGAGGCCGGCGCCGGAGAACTGCACCGTCGTTTCCGGCTCGTAGCGCGGTGGAGCGATGGTGGTGGACCAGCCGGCGTCCGGGGCGCTCAGATCGACGAGCTGCCACTCGGCGGTCAGCTCCACCGGCAGGTCGCCGAGCGGGGTGGCCTCGACCACGACGCCGAGGATCTGCTTGTTCATCTGCTTGGCGAGCAGGAACTCGGCGAGGCACCATTTCGATTTCGCCCAGGCCGGGCTGATGAGGATGAGGATCAGCTCGCACTGTTCGGCCGCCGCCTTGAGGGCGGCCTGCCAGCGGTCGCCGGCGACCAGCCCGCGGCGCGGATCGAGGTCGAGAAAGACGTCGCCCCAGCCCTGCCCCGCGAGCCAGTCGTGGATTGCCAGGGCCTCGGCGTTGTTCGCCGAGGAATGCGAAATGAAGATCTTGCCCAAGGACCAGCCCAAACCGTTAGCGCGCGAGCTTAACCGGGAAAGCGCGGCGCGAGAATGGCCCGCTTGCGGCAAAGCGGCGGCGTCACGCAGGCGAGAGTCAGCCGGCGTTCATCGGCGGGGCGGTAAACGCGACGTCGGCAAATTCGGAAGAATGCGCGGCCGCGGCCGCGGTTTACCCAGAAAAGCCGCAAACGTAAGATGGCTCTTTGCGCCAGGGCCAGAGGGATTGGGGAAAATGCATCATTTGCAGCGTGTTGCCGCGTCGGTTCTGTGCGCGTTCGTCATCGCTCTGGCGCCGGGGGCCGGGCTGGCCGCCGAGCGCAGCGTGACGCTGCTCGAACAGACCGACCTGCCGGGCGCCGACTACGCGACGGTGAAGGGCACGACGCTCGATGCCTGCACCGCCGCCTGCACGGACGACCGGGCGTGCCGCGCCTTCACCTTCAACAGCAAGGCCAAATGGTGCTTCCTCAAGGGCGGCGTGCCCGAGGCGGCGGCGTTCCCCGACGCCACCTCCGGCACCATCGTCCTGACGCCGAGCGCCGAGGACATCGCCAAGGCGCGCGAAAGCGAGCTGCCCTTCCCCGCCGCCGACCTCATCTGGTCGGCCCGCTATTTCGCCGAGCGGCTGCCCACCACCGACGTGCCGCCGGCCGGGCTGACCTATGCCGATTTCATCGCCAATGGCGACGAGGCGCTGGGCGTCGAGGACTGGGCCAGCGCCGCCCTCTCCTATCGCTACGCGCTGGCGGTCAACGCCAATGACGCGGCGGTGTGGTACAAGCTCGCCACCGCCGCGCTGGGGCGCGCCGACGCCTCGGCCGCCGCCGGCAATTCGTCGGAAGCCTACGACATGGGCTCGACCGCGACCTATGCGGCGCTGATGGGGTTCCTGCAAACCGAAGCGGCGGGCGAGCGTGCCGCGGGCCTGGGCCTGTTGGCGCATGGGCTCGAGCGGCGCGACATGTGGCGCGAGGCGATCGCCAGCTATCGCGCGAGCCTCAGGCTGGTCGATGACGCGACGCTGCAGGCGCGGCTCGACAAGGCGGTGGCCGAGCACGGCTTCCGCGTCGTCGACACCAATATCGATTCGGAATCGGCGAGCCCGCGCATCTGCGCCGTCTTCTCCTATCCGCTGCCGGCGCCGACCACGGACCTCTCCAGCTATGTGACGGTGGCGGGCGCCCCGCAGATCGCCGTCGAGAGCGAGCAGAGCCAGCTGTGCATCAGCGGCGTGGTGCATGGCACCCGCTATGCGGTGACGCTGCGCGCCGGGCTGCCCTCGGCCGATGGCGAGGCGCTGCCGGCCAATGTCGATCTCAATGTCTACGTGCCCGACCGCACGCCTTTCGTCGCCTTCGCCAATACCGCCTATGTGATGCCGGCCGGGCTCGGCGGCGGCTTGCCGATCACCTCGGTCAACGCCACGAGTGCCGATGTCGTCATCTACCGCATCGGCGACCGCTCCATCGCCAGCGCCGTGCGCAACGGCATCTTCCAGAACGATCTGTCGGGCTATTCGGCCGAGGACATCGCCTTCCAGTATGGCGACAAGATCTTCGAGGGCAGCGTGGACCTCGCCACGGGCGCGCCCAACGCCATGGTGACCACCGCCGTGCCGGTGAACACGGCGCTGAGCGGCCTGCAGCCCGGCGCCTATGTGGTGACCGCCAGGGTGACCGGCGCCAGCGAGGACTATTGGGAGAGCCTCGCCACGCAATGGTTCATCGTCACCGATCTCGGCCTCACCACCGTCACCGGCGAGGACGGCGTGCACGCCTTCGTGCGCTCGCTGACCAGCGCCGCGCCGGTGGCCGGCGTGCCGGTGAAGCTCGTGGCGCGCAACAACGAGGTGCTCGGCACGGCGACGACCGACGCCATGGGCCGCGCCGATTTCGCGCCGGGCCTGGCGCGCGGCGAGGCCGGGCGCGCGCCGCAATTGCTGGTGGCCGAAACGGCGGACGACTATGCTTTCCTCGACCTCTCGCGTAGCGCCTTCGACCTCACCGACCGTGGGGTGGAGGGGCGGCCGACGCCGGGGCCGATCGACGTGTTCGCGACCACCGAGCGCGGCGTCTACCGGCCGACCGAAACGGTGTTCCTCACCGCTCTCGTGCGCGACATCAAGGCCAATGCCCTCAACGACCTGCCGATCACCGTCGAGGTGGAGCGGCCGGATGGCGTCATCGCCGACCGCGAGGTGCTGGCCGACAAGGGCGCGGGCGGCTATTTCCTCGCCTATGAGCTGGGCGAGAGCGCCATGCGCGGCTCGTGGCGGATGCGGCTTTATGCCGACACCAAGGCGCCGGCGCTGGCTTCGGTCGGCTTCCTCGTCGAGGATTTCGAGCCCGAGCGGCTGGCCTTCGAGGTGAGCGCGCCCGACGCGCCGATCGCGCCGGAGGAAACAACGCCGGTCGAGGTGGTCGCCAGATATCTCTACGGCGCCACGGCGCCCGACCTCAGCATCGAGGCCGACACCATCGTGCGGCCGGTGACGGGGCTTGCCGGCTTCGCCGGCTACAGCTTCGGCCGGCTGGACGACACGGCGAGCGCCGACCGGCAGCCGCTGGGCATCGTCGGCACCACCGACGAAACGGGTCACGCCACGGCCGAGGTGACGCTGCCCGCGCCGATGGCCAGCACGCGCCCGATGGAGGCGCAGATCCTGTTGCGCCTCGTCGATACCAATGGCCGCACGGTGGAGCGCAGCCTGAGCCGGCCGGTGCTGGCCGAGGTGGACCGCATCGGCATCCGGCCGCAATTCGCCGCGGGCGACGGGCTGGGCGAGGGCGCCGAGGCGGCGTTCGACATCGTCGCGGTGTCGCCCGAAGGCCAGGCCATCGACAGGCCGGGGCTGGTGTGGACGCTGTCGCGCATCGAGACCACCTATCAGTGGTATCGCTCGAACGGCACCTGGCGGTGGGAGCCGATCACCACGCAGCGGCAGGTGGCGGACGGCACCGTGGACGCCCGCGCCGACGGGCCGGTGACGATCGCCGCGCCGGTGCGCTGGGGCCAGTACCTGCTCGAGATCGAGAGCACGGGCGAGAACGCCACGGCCTCGAGCTACAGCTTCTATGCCGGCTATTATTACGCGCAGGCCGGCTCGGACACGCCCGACACGCTGCGCGCCGTGCTCGACAAGCCGAGCTACAGGATCGGCGAGACGGCCAACCTCAAGCTCGACCCGCAATTCGCCGGCACCGCGCTGGTAATGGTGGTGGACGATGCCATCATCGAGATGCACGCCGTGGAGGTGCCGGAAGGCGGCGTCACCGTGCCGCTGACGGTGAGCGCCGACTGGGGGCCGGGCGCCTATGTGACGGCCCTGCTCTACCGGCCCGCCTCGGCGGCGGAAAAGCGCATGCCGGCGCGCGCGCTGGGCCTCGCCTATGCCGATGTCGATCCCGCCGACCGGCGGCTCGAAACCAGCATCGCGGCACCGCGCGAGGCGCTGCCGCGCCAGCCGCTCACCGCCAGGGTGAAGCTGGCCAATGTGCAACCGGGCGAGACGGCCTATGTGGCCGTGGCGGCGGTGGATCTCGGCATCCTCAACCTCACGCGCTTTGCGACGCCCGACCCGGATGGCTGGTATTTCGGCCAGCGCCAGCTCGGCGTCGCCTTCCGCGACCTCTACGGCATGCTGATCGACCCGACGCAGGGCTCGCCCGGCGCGCTGCATGTGGGCGGCGACGAATTCGCCTCGCGCCTCTCGACGCCGCCGGCGACGAGCGTTCTGGTGGCGCTCCATTCGGGCATCGTCACGGTGGGCGAGGACGGGGTCGCGGAGGTCAGCTTCGACATGCCGGACTTCGCCGGCACGGTGCGGCTGATGGCGATGGCGTGGACCGCCAGCGCCGTGGGCCATGCCCAGGCGGACGTCTTCGTGCGCGACCCGGTGGTCGTCACCATGAGCCCGCCGCGGTTCCTGAGGCTCGACGACGCCTCGCGGCTGCTCGTCGAGGTCAACAATGTCTCGGGCCCGGCCGGCACCTACAGCGTCGAGCTCGTGACCGGCGACGGCCTTCGGACGGACGCCGCCAAAACGACGTTCGAGCTCGAGAAGGAGGGCCGCACGGCGCTCAATCTCGGGCTCGTCGGCACGGCGATCGGCGACAATGATCTGAAGCTGATCGTCACGCAGCCGGACGGCGTCACCATGGTCAAGGAGCTGACGCTGGGCGTGCGTCCGGCGGCCAGCGAGGCGACCACGCGCACGCGGCTCAGCCTCGCGCCGGGCGAGAGTGTCGTGCTCGACAGCGCGCGCTTTGCCGGGCTCGTGCCGCATACCGGGTCGCTGACGCTGGCGGTCGGGCCGATCGCGCGGCTCGACGTGCCGGGCCTGCTCTACCATCTCGACCGCTACCCCTATGGCTGCGCCGAGCAGGTGGCGAGCCGGGCCATGCCGCTGCTCTATCTCAATGCCGTCGCCAGCGGCCTCGGCATGGGGACGGACGCGGAAATCGACCAGCGCCTGCGCGACGCCATCGCGGACCTGCTCGCCAAGCAGACCTCGTCGGGCAGCTTCGGGCTGTGGGGCACCTATAGCTGGACGGACCTGTGGCTCGACGCCTTCGTCACCGAGTTCCTGCTGCGGGCCAAGGACGAGGGCTATGCGGTGCCGGAGCAGGCGCTGACCATGGCGCTCGACAGCCTCGGCAACCAGGTGTCCTACGCGGCCGATTTCGAGAAAGGTGGCGAGGACATCGCCTATGCCCTCTACGATCTCGCCCGTGCCGGGCGGGCGGCCATCGGCGATCTGCGCTACTATTTCGAGGCGCGGCTCGACCGCTTCGGCTCGCCGCTCGCCAAGGCCCAGCTCGGCGCCGCGCTCGCCCTCTATGGCGACCGCACCCGCGCCAGCGCGGCCTTCGCGGCGGCGCTCGAAGACCTCGGGCTCAAGGACGACCCGAAGGCCTATCGGGCCGACTATGGCAGCCAATTGCGCGACACCGCCGCGGTGCTGGCGCTGGCCGCCGAGGTCAAGCCGGCCGGCGTCGATCTCGCCGCGCTGGCCGAGCGGCTGGGTGACCTGCGCGACGCGACGCGCTGGACCTCGACGCAGGAGGATGGCTGGACGCTGGTCGCGGCCGCCGGCCTCGCCAAAGGCACGGCCGAGGGCGGCGTCACCATCGACGGCGAGGCGCTGACCGGCACGGTCTACCGCCACTATCTGCAGGAGGCGTTCGACGAGCGGCCGGTGACCATCGCCAATACCGGCAACAGCGCGACGGAAGCGACGGTGACGCTCACCGGCATTCCCGCCACGCCGCCGCCGGCGAGCGACAACGGCCTTGCCATCGAGCGCAGCTATTACGGCATCGACGGCGAGCCGGCGAGCCTCGAGGCGGTGCGCCAGAACGACAGGTTCGTCGTGGTGCTGTCGGTGCGCCCGACGCAGCTCGGCTCGGGCAGCTATCTCATCGTCGATCCGCTGCCGGCGGGCTTCGAGATCGAGAACCCCGACCTGTCGCAGGCCGGGGGCGTGGGCGAGCTCGGCTGGATCAGCGTCAATACGCCGACGCATGTGGAATCGCGGACCGACCGCTACGTCGCCGCCTTCCGCTACACGTCGCCGGTCGAAGCGTTCTCGACCGCCTATATGGTGCGCGCCACGGCGCCGGGAAATTTCGTCCTGCCCGGCGCCACGGCCGAGGACATGTACCGGCCCGAGTTCCGCGGCAACACCGCGGCGGGCGCCATCGAGGTGCAGACGGCCGGGCCATGAGCGCGCCCCTCGCCCCCCGCCGGCGCGGCGGCCTGCCGCGCTGGGCCGCCGCCGGGCTGCTCGCGCTCGGCGCGCTCGGCATCGGCGGGGTGGCGCTGACACGCGCCTATGTCGCCGAGGTGGCGGCGGGGCTGCCGGCGACGCCCGACCTCGCAACGCTGCCGGTGTCGGCGGCGGTGGTGGACCGCGACGGGCAATTGCTGCGCCCGTTCACGACGCCGGCGGGGCGCTGGCGGCTGCCGGTGACGCCGGCGGCGGTGGATCGGCGTTTCATCGACATGCTGATCGCCTATGAGGACCAGCACTTCACCACCCATCACGGCATCGACTGGTCGGGCATGGCGCGGGCGGCGGGGCAGTTCGCGCTGGCCGGCGGCCGGATCGTCTCGGGCGGCTCGACGCTCACCATGCAGGTGGCGCGGCTGATCGAGGCCGAGCCGACGCGCTCGCTGCAGATGAAGCTGCGCCAGATGATCCATGCCGACCGGCTGGAGCAGGAGCTGACGAAGGAAGAGATCCTCACCCTCTATCTGACGCTCGCGCCCTATGGCGGCAATATCGAGGGCATTCGCGCCGCCTCGCTCGCCTATTTCGGCAAGGAGCCGGGCCGGCTCACCACGGCCGAGGCGGCGCTGCTCGTGGCGCTGCCGCAATCGCCCGAGGCGCGGCGGCCGGACCTCCACCCCAAGGCCGCCGAGGCGGCGCGCAACATGGTGCTCGCGCGCATGGTGACGGCCGGGCTGATCGGCGCCGAGGAGGCCGAGGCGGCACGCCAGGAGAAGGTGCCGACGGCGCGGCGCGAGTTCCCGATGCTGGCCGCGCACCTCGCGCAGCAGGCGGTGGGCGCCGCCCCCAATGCGCGGCTGGTGCAGCTCACCGTGAAGCGGCAATTGCAGCAGGCGCTCGAAAAGCTCGGCGCGTCGCGCGCCGCCGCGCTCGGCCCCGAAGTGTCGGTGGCCATCGTCGTCGCCGACCAGCAGAGCGGCGACGTGCTCGCCTCGGTGGGCTCGGCGGGGCTGTTCAAGGCCGCGAGCAGCGGCTTCGTCGATATGACGCGGGCGGTGCGCTCGCCCGGCTCGACGCTGAAGCCCTTGATCTACGGGCTCGGCTTCGAGCTCGGCCTCGCCCATCCCGACAGCCTGATCGAGGACCGGCCGACCGCCTTCGGCGCCTATGTGCCGGTCAATTTCGACAATTTCACCCGCGGCACGGTGACGATAAGGCAGGCGCTGGAGGAATCGCTCAACATCCCGGCCGTCATCGTGCTCGACGCGGTGGGCACGGCGCGGCTGGTGTCGCGCATGACGCGCGCCCATGCGGCACCGCAACTGCCCGACGACACAGCGCCCGGCCTCGCTGTGGGGCTCGGCGGGGTCGGCGTGACGCTGCGCGATCTCGTCTCGCTCTATGCGGCGATCGCGCGCGGCGGCACGCCGGTGACGCTCAATGACGGCAGCTTGCCGCGCACCGACGATGGCGCGCTGGCGGCGCCGGTGCTCGATCCGGTATCGGCCTGGTACGTGTCGTCGATCCTGCGCGAGGTGCCGCCGCCGCTCAACGGCTCGCCGGGGCGCATCGCCTACAAGACCGGCACCTCCTACGGCTATCGCGACGCCTGGGCCATCGGCTATGACGGCAGGACCGTCATCGGCGTGTGGGTGGGGCGGCCGGACGGCGTGCCGGTGCCGGGCATTTCGGGGATCAAGGCGGCGGCGCCGATCCTGTTCGAAAGCTTCGACCGGCTGGGGCCGGTGGCGCCCTTCGCGCCGCCGCCGCCGGGCACCCTCATCGCCGCCAATCCCGACCTGCCCGAGCCGCTCAAGCGCTTCCGCCACCCCAACGACAACCGCGTGGCGCGCGACGCGGCGCCCGAGATCGCCTTCCCCGCCGACGGCGTGGACATCGACCTCGGCATCGCCGCCGGCGACGGGCGGAAGCTGGTGGTCAAGGTGCGCAACGGCGCGCCGCCCTTCACCTTCTTCGCCAATGGCGCGCCGTTCGGCCGCTCGGCCTTCACCCGGCAGGGAAGCTGGCAGCCGGACGGGCCCGGCTATGTTACCGTGTCGGTGGTGGACGCCAAGGGGCGCTCGGACAAGGTGAAGGTGTTCCTCGACTGATGGGCGCATATATCCTGAGGCGCGTGCTGTTGATGATCCCGACGCTGTTCGGGATCATGGCCATCGCCTTCCTCGTCATCCAGTTCGCGCCGGGCGGGCCGGTGGAGCAGGCCATCGCGCGGCTGAGCAGCGACCCCAATACCAGCGTACGCGCCGCCACCGGCGGGGCGGGCGATCTCGTCGCCCCCACCACGACGACCGGCGGCGGCGGCATCGCCAAGGCCGGCACGCAGGGGGGCGGCCAGGGGCCATCCGGCACCGTCTATCGCGGCGCCAGCGGGCTCAGCCCGAAGATCATCGCCCAGATCGAGCAGCGCTTCGGCTTCGACAAGCCGCCGCTCGAACGCTTCGGCACCATGCTGTGGAACTATCTGCGCTTCGATTTCGGCGACAGCTTCTTCCGCGACATCTCGGTGATCGACCTCATCAGGGAAAAGCTGCCGGTGTCGATCACGCTGGGCCTGTGGATGACGCTGCTGAGCTACGGCATCTCCATCCCGCTCGGCATCCGCAAGGCGGTGAAGGACGGCTCGCGCTTCGATGTGTGGACGTCGTCGGTGATCATCGTCGGCTATGCCGTGCCGGGCTTTCTCATCGCCATCATGCTGATCGTCCTGTTCGCCGGCGGCAGCTTCTGGAGCATCTTCCCGCTCAAGGGGCTGGTGTCGTCGAATTTCGACGGCCTCGACCCGCTCGGCAAGGTGCTCGACTATCTGTGGCACATCGCGCTGCCCATCTTCGCCATGGCGCTCGGCGCCTTCGCCACGGCGACGCTGCTCACCAAGAACTCCTTCCTCGAGGAGATCGGCAAGCACTACGTGACCACGGCGCGGGCCAAGGGGCTGACGGAAGGCCGCATCCTCTATGGGCACGTGTTCCGCAACGCCATGCTGATCGTCATCGCCACCTTCCCCGGCGCCTTCATCGGCTCGTTCTTCGGCGGCTCGCTGCTCATCGAGACGATCTTCTCGCTCGACGGGCTGGGGCTGCTCGGCTTCCAGTCGGTGATCGCGCGCGACTATGCGGTGGTGTTCGCGACGCTCTACATCTTCTCGCTGGTGGGCATGGTCATCGGGCTCGTCTCCGACCTCGTCTATGCCTGGGTCGATCCGCGCATCGATTTCGAGACACGCGCCGTATGAGGGCGCTGGCGTTCAGCGGCGCGTGGCAGATGGGGCCGGTGTTCGCGCCGGCCGACCTCGCGGCGACGGGCACGGCGCGGCCGCGCCTCACCGCCATCGCCCGCCGCCGGCTGCGCAATTTCGCCGCCAACCGGCGCGGCGTGTGGGCGCTGTGGATCTTCGTTGTGCTGTTCCTGCTCTCGCTGGGCAGCGAGTTCATCGCCGGCGACCGGCCGATCCTCGCCGTCTACAAGGGCGAGGTGCTGGTGCCCTTCGCCGTCAACTACCCGGAAGCCAAGTTCGGCGGCTTCCTCGCCACCACCAATTTCCGCGACCCGCTGAACAAGGCCGAGATCGAGGCCAATGGCTGGATGGTCTGGCCGCCCATCCGCTTCTCCTACAACACCGTGGACAACGACCTGCCGCGCGCCGCGCCCACCCCGCCGACCTGGGTGATGCCGCAGGACGAGCGCTGCGCCGGCTATGCGGGAGGCGCTGCCGACCCCGACTGCATCATCGGCAACTGGCATTGGCTGGGCACCGACGACCAGGGCCGCGACGTGGTGGCGCGGCTGCTCTACGGCTTTCGCATCTCGGTGCTGTTCGGGCTGGCGCTGACCATCGCCTCGTCGGTCGTCGGCGTGATCGTGGGGGCCGTGTCGGGGTATCTGGGCGGCTGGACCGATCTGCTCACGCAGCGCTTCATCGAGATCTGGACGTCGATCCCGGCGCTCTACCTGCTGCTCATCATCTCGAGCGTCATCGCGCCGAGCTTCTGGTCGCTGCTCGTCATCCTGCTGCTGTTCTCGTGGGTGACGCTGGTCGGGCTGGTGCGCGCCGAGTTCCTGCGCGGGCGCAATTTCGAATATGTCGAGGCGGCGCGGGCGCTCGGCGTCTCCGACGTCGCCATCATGCGCCGGCACCTTTTGCCCAACGCCATGGTGGCGACCATCACCTTCCTGCCCTTCATCCTCGGCGGCTCGATCGTCACCCTGACCTCGCTCGATTTCCTCGGCTTCGGCCTGCCGCCGGGCTCGCCCTCGCTGGGCGAATTGCTGGCGCAGGGCAAGGAGAACCTGCAGGCGCCGTGGCTCGCCTTCACCGGCTTCATCACCCTGTCGCTGATGCTGTCGCTGCTGGTCTTCATCGGCGAGGCGGTGCGCGACGCGTTCGATCCGCGCAAGGTGTTCCGATGAGCGCGCTGCTCGAGGTCGAGGACCTCAAGGTCGATTTCCGCATGGACGAGCGGGTGATTCCTGCCGTGCGCGGCGTCTCGTTCGAGCTCGATGCCGGCCGGACGCTGGCGCTGGTCGGCGAGAGCGGCTCGGGCAAGTCGGTGACCGCCGCCTCGATCCTGCGGCTCTTGCCCCCCTCGGCCACGACCGAGGGCGCCATCCGCTTTGCCGGCGAGGAGCTGACGGGCGCGCCCGAGGCCAGCCTGCGCCGCATCCGCGGCAACGCCATCTCGATGGTGTTCCAGGAGCCGATGAGCTCGCTCAACCCGCTCCACACCATCGAGCGGCAGGTGAGCGAGGTGATCGCCACGCATCGCGGGCTGCGCAAGCCGGCGGCGCGCGCCGAAACGCTGCGCCTGTTCGAGCAGGTCGGCCTGCCCGAGGCGAAAAGCCGGCTCGACGATTTCCCGCACCAGCTCTCGGGCGGCCAGCGCCAGCGCGTGATGATCGCCATGGCGCTCGCCAATTCGCCGCAACTGCTGATCGCCGACGAGCCGACGACGGCGCTCGACGTCACCGTGCAAAAACAGATCCTCGATTTGTTGCAGGAGCTGCAGCAGCGGCACGGCATGGCCATGCTGTTCATCACACACGACCTCGGCATCGTGCGCCACCTGGCCGACGAGGTGTGCGTCATGACGGCCGGCGAGATCGTCGAGCGCGGGCCGACGGCCGGGATCTTCGCCGCCCCGCAGCACGCCTATACGCGGCACCTGCTCGCCGCCGAGCCGCGCGGCGCGCCGCCGCCCGCCGACCCCACGGCGCCGGTGGTCGTCGAGACGGAGGAGCTGCGCGTGTGGTTTCCCATCAAGCGCGGCGTGCTGCGCCGCACGGTCGGCCATATCCGCGCCGTGGACGAGGTGAGCCTCGCCATCCGCGCCGGCCAGACGCTGGGCGTCGTCGGCGAATCCGGCTCGGGCAAGACGACGCTGGGGCGGGCGCTCTTGCGGCTGGTATCGTCCGAAGGGCGCATCGTCGTGCTTGGCCAGGCGGTCGCGGGGCGCTCGTGGCAGGCGATGCGGCCCCTGCGCAAGGACATGCAGATCGTCTTCCAGGACCCCTATGGGTCGCTGTCGCCGCGCCTCACCATCGGCGAGATCGTCGCCGAGGGCCTGAGCGTGCATTTCCCCGACCTCACCGTCGAGGAACGCGAGGCGAAGGTAGCGCGCGCCCTGCGCGAGGTGGGGCTCGACGCCGAGGCGGCGTGGCGCTATCCGCACGAATTCTCCGGCGGCCAGCGCCAGCGCGTCGCGATCGCCCGCGCCATGGTGCTGGAGCCGCGCTTCGTCGTGCTCGACGAGCCGACCTCCTCGCTCGACATGACGGTGCAGGCGCAGGTGGTGGATTTGCTGCGCGCGCTGCAGCAGCGCCACCAGCTCACCTATATGTTCATCTCGCACGATCTGCGGGTGGTGCGCGCCCTCGCCAACGACCTCGTGGTGATGAAGGACGGCAAGGTGGTGGAGGCCGGGCCGGCCGCCGACATCTTCGCCGCGCCGCGCGAGCCTTATACGCAGCAGTTGCTGGCGGCGGCGCTGGGCGGCATGGTAGGCTCGCCGCCGCCCCTCGTGAAGGACGCTTCGCCATGATCAAGCTCGCTGCCGCGCTTCTCGTCGTTTCGGCGCTCGCCACGCCGGCCCTCGCCGATCCGGCCCAGAACGGGCCGTGGCAGCATGCCTCCTCGCTTTTGGGCGAGCCGAAATACCCCGCCGATTTCAAGCACTTCGACTATGTGAACCCCGACGCGCCGAAGGGCGGGCTGGTGCGGCTCTATGACCTGGGCAGCTTCAACACCTTCAACCCCATCCTGCCCGAGGGCGAGCCGGCGGGAGGGCTGGGGCTGGTCTACGAGATGCTGGCCGAGCGGCCGCTCGACGAGACCTATGCCTCCTACGGGCACATCGCCGAGGCGTGGGCCTATCCGCCCGACATCTCCTCGACCACCTTCCGGCTCAACCCCAGGGCGCACTGGCAGGACGGCACGCCGATCACCGCCCAGGACGTCATCTGGTCGTTCGAGCAGACCACCGCGCTCAACCCCAACATGCAGCAATACTACCAGGACGTGGAGAAGGTCGAGGAGACGGCGCCGGGCGAGGTGACGTTCTTCTTTTCGACCACCAACAACCGCGAGCTGCCCACCATCCTCGGCCAGATTCTGGTGCTGCCCAAGCATTGGTGGGAAGGCACCGACGCCAACGGCAAGAAGCGCGACATCAAGAGCTCGACGCTCGAGGCGCCGATGGGCTCGGGCCCCTACAAGCTCAAGAGCTACGTCGCCGGCTCGTCCATCACCTATGAGCGCGACCCCGACTGGTGGGCGGCCGATACGCCGGTGGGCATCGGCCAGAACAATTTCGACACCGTGCGCTACGAATATTTCCGCGATCCCGACGTCGCCTTCGAAGGCTTCAAGGGCGACCAGTTCGACTGGTGGAGCGAGAATCGCGCGGCGCGCTGGGCCAATTCCTACGATTTCCCCGCCGCCAGGGACGGCCGCGTCATCAAGGAGCTGTTCCCCCAGAGCTATGCCGACAGCGGCCTGATGATCGGCTTCCTTCCCAATCTGCGGCTCGAAAAGTTCCAGGACGTGCGGGTGCGCCACGCCCTGCTGCTGGCCTTCGACTTCGAGAGCCTCAACAAGACGCTGTTCTACAATCAGTACGAGCGCATCGATTCCTATTTCTTCGGCCTGCCCTTCGCCGCCAGGGGGCTGCCCGAGGGGGCCGAGCTCGCCATCCTCGACAGCGTGCGCGACAAGGTGCCGCCGGAGGTGTTCACAACGCCCTATGAGAGCCCGGTGGCGGGCGACCCGACGAAGCTGCGCGCCAATCTGCGCGCCGCGCTCGACCTGCTGACGGCGGCCGGCTACCACCTCGACGGCAACCGCCTCGTCGATGCCGCGGGCACCCCGTACGGCTTCGAGATCCTGCTCAACGGGCCGACCATCGAGCCGGTGGCCACCGCCTGGCAGACCAACCTGCGCAGCATCGGCATCGAGGCGACGATCCGCTCGGTGGATTCGGCCGAGTACATCAACCGGGTGCGCGCGCGCGATTTCGAGGTCACCTATAATGGCTGGGCGCAATCCATCTCGCCGGGCAACGAGCAGAACTTCTTCTTCGGCTCGAGCGCGGCGGCCGACGCCAACAGCGCCAATTACGCCGGCATCGCCGACCCCGGCGTCGATGCGCTGATCAACAGGGTGATCTTCGCCAAGGACCGCGACGAGCTGCTCGCCGCGAGCGCGGCGCTCGACCGGGTGCTGCTCGCCCATTACTACGTCGTGCCCACCTATACGCTGCGCCAGGAGCGCGTGGCGCGCTGGGACCGCTTCAGCCATCCCGAGACGCTCCCCGACTTCGCCATCGGCTTCCCGCAGATCTGGTGGTACGACACGGCCAGGGCGGAAAAGACCGGCGCGGCCCGCTAGCGGGCCCCTTTTCTATGACAGGGCTTTGCCGTATGTGCGGCCGCGACAAAGGAGAATTGCCGTGGCCAAGCACAAGATCGCCGTCATCGGGGTGGGCAAGATCGCCATCGACCAGCACCTGCCGGTGATCGACAAGTCGAAGCATTTCGAGGTGGCGGCGACGGTTTCGGGGCGCGGCGTCCAGCACCGCGACCTGCCGGTGTTCAAGACGCCGGCCGAGCTCTACGAGGCGCTGCCCAGGGTCGGGATCGTCGCTATCTGCACGCCGCCCGGCGTGCGCCACGCCTATGTGCGCGAGGCGCTCGACGCCGGCAAGCACGTGCTCATGGAAAAGCCGCCGACCCCCACCATCTCCGAGCTCGACGACCTCGTCGCCTATGCCCGCAAGAAGGAGCGAATCCTGTTCCAGACCTGGCATTCGCGCTACAACGAGGCGGTCGATGCGGCGCGCAAGATCCTCAAGAAGGACGGCCTGCGCGCGGCGCGCATCGACTGGCGCGAGAGCGTGCGCAAATGGCATCCGGGGCAGGACTGGGTGTGGGAGCCGGGCGGCTTCGGCGTCTGCGATCCGGGCATCAACGCGCTGTCGATCTTCACCAAGGTGGTGCCGTTCCCGGTGTTCATCGAACGCGCGCATCTCAAGGTGCCGGCCAACCGGCAGACGCCGATCGACGTCGAGATCGCCTTCAAGTCGGCCGAGCCGCACCAGCCGGCGATGAGCGCCGGCTTCAACTGGCTCGAGGAGTCGGGCGAGATCTGGACCATTCGCTTCGAGACGCTGCGCGGCGACGAGGTCAAGCTCGAAAAAGGCGGCACCGTGCTCCGGGTCAACGGCACGGTGGTGATCGAGAACCCGTCCGAGGAATACGAGCAGATCTACGAGCACTTCGCGAAGCTCTTGAAGAAGGGCAGGTCCGAGGTTGCGGACGCCCCGCTGCGCCTGCTCGCCGACACCTTCCTGCTCGCCTCGCGCGAGAGCGTCGAGGATTTCTACTGGTAGGCCCTATGCCTCGAGCCACGCCACCTCGTCGGGCGTGAGGCGGATGTCGAGCGCCGAGAGGCTGTCCTCGAGCTCGGCGAGGCCGCGCGGCCCGATCAGCGGCACCACCTCGAAGGGCTGTGCCAGCACATAGGCCAGCGCGATGTGGATGGGCTTGCGGCCGAGCCGTGCCGCCAGCTCGACGGCGCGGTCGCGGCGGACGAAATTGCGCTCGGAATACCAGGTCTCGACCAGCTCAGAATTGTCGCGCCGGTCGCGCCCGGCGGCGTCGGTGAAAAAGCCGCGGCCCTGGCTCGACCAGGCGAAATTGGGAATCTGCCGGGCCTTAAGCCACGCCTTCCAGGCCTCGTCCGAGGCGGCGACGCAGCCGGCCCAGATGGGCTTTTGCATCTCGGCCAGCGAGAAATTGTTGGACAGCGCGGCAGGCGCCGTGCGGCCGCTGCGCGCGGCATAGGCGAGGGCTTCGTCGAAGCGCTCCCGCGTCCAGTTGGAGCCGCCGTACGGCCCGCGGATGCGGCCCTTCCTGACCTCGGCATCGAGCGCATCGACGAACTCGCCCACCGGCACGTCGGGATTGTCGCGGTGCATGAAATAGACATCGACATGGTCGGTCGCGAGCCGCTCCAGCGACTGGTCGAGCTGCGTGCCGATGACGTCGGGATAGCACAGCGGCGAATGCGCGCCCTTGCCGATGACGACGAAGCTGTCGCGGGCGAGGCCGCGGCTCGTGTGCCAGTCGCCGAAGAATTTCTCGCTTTTGCCGGCGCCGTAGTGGAACGCCGTATCGAAAAGGTTGCCGCCCTTCTCGTAGAAGGCGTCGAGCAGGATGGCGGCATCGGCGAAGCGCGGGAAATATTCAAAGCCCAGCGCCACCAGCGAGGTCGGCTGGCTGAGCCCGCGAATCTGCCGGCGCGGCACGCCGCCCGATATGGGCGCGCGCAGCGCATCGTTGCGCAGCGTGCGCGTGCGGCGCGCCGGCTTTTCGATGTCGTATTCGAGTCCCGCCGCGGCGCGCCAGGCGTCGAGCACGCGCAGATTGCCCAGCGTATCGGCCCAGCTCATGCCGGGCGCCGAAAATTCCTGCCGGCCGGCATGGATGGCGGCGACCGCCGCGTCGGCCTCATAGGCATAAAGCGGCTTGCCCGGCGCGCCGCCATGGCTGTGGCGCACGCCGTCCTTGTCGATGCGCGTGAAGGTGCCGGGCTGGCCGTCGCGCGGCCCGCCCACGAACCAGAAATCGGGCGCCTCGATGCGCCCCTCGCTGCCGAGCACGTGCAGCACATTGTCCTGCGTCACGCTCACCGAGCAGCTCGCCTCGGCGATGAGCCCGGTGTCGAAGCGCAGCAGCGCCGCCGCCCATTCGTCGGTGCCGGTCGCGCCCAGATGCGCCATGCCCCGCGTCTCGACGGGATCGAGGAAGGGCTTGCCCACGGCCGCGCCGGCAAGGAGCCGCGCCATCGACACGGGGTAGCAGCCGACATCGAGGATGCCGCCACCGGCGAGGTCGTTGGCATAGGCGCGGTGCTCGGGCATGAGGCGCGGCATGGCGAAGCCGAAGCTCGACTTGATCATGCGCAGCTCGCCGATGGCGCCGGCGCGCACCAGCTCGACCAGCTCGGCGGTCTGCGGGTGCAGCCGGTACATGAAGGCCTCGCCCATGAAGGTGCCGGCCTGGCGCGCCGCGTTGAACATCGCCTCGGCCTCGAAGGCGCTGAGCCCCAGCGGCTTTTCGACCAGCGCGTGCTTGCCTGCCTCGGCGGCGCGGATGGCCCATTCGGCGTGGAAGGGGTGCGGCGTCGCGATATAGACTGCGTCCACCTCGGGGTCGGCGAGCAGCGCCGCATAGCCGTCATGGATGCGCGCGCCGGGAAAATCGGTCCTGAGCGACGCCTTGCCGGGATGGCGCGAGCCAATGGCGACGAGGGTGCCGCTGTCGGTGCCCTCGAGGCCGCGCCGGAACGCCTTGGCGATGCCGCCGGCGCCGATGATGCCCCAGCGGATGGGTGAAGTCGATGTCGTCACGCGCTGTCCTCCCGGCGGGCGGCCGCGCCCGCTCGCATCCTGCGGGCTTAGAGCATTTCGCCGCCGGGTTGAAGCGGCTTGGCGATGCCCCGCCGCCGGCCCCTGCGACATCACGGCGCGGCCCGGCGGGCCTCAGACTTTGGTGGCCCCGGCGGCGGCGTGACCGGCGCGGCGGCAACGGCTATCATTAGCGCTGACTCGCAAGGACAGGCACTCCCCATGGCGGACCTCAGCTCGATCAGACGTTCCATGCGCGCGGCGCTGCTCGCCGATGACGCGGCGGCGAGCCGGCTCGTCGCGCAGGCCGGGCTCGACGCGGCGGCGCGGGGCGCCATCTCGGCCACGGCGGCAGGGCTGGTCGAAGAGGTGCGCGCGGGGCTCTCGGCCGGCATGCTCGAAAGCTTCCTCAGCGAATATTCGCTGTCCACCACCGAGGGTATCGCGCTCATGTGCCTCGCCGAGGCGCTGCTGCGCGTGCCCGACGCGGTGACGGCGGACGACCTCATCGAGGACAAGATCGCCTCGGCCCGCTGGCTCGAGCATTTCGACGCCGCCAACCCGCTGCTGGTCAACGTCTCGACGCTGGCGCTGACCCTCACCGGCGAGGTGCTGAAGGATGCCGGCAGCGGCATCGCCGGCACGGTGCGCGGCTTCGTGCAGCGGCTGGGCGAGCCGGTGATCCGCTCGGCGGTGCTGCAGGCAATGAAGATCCTGGGCGGCCAGTTCGTCCTCGGGCGCACCATCGAGGAGGCGGTGCAACTGGCGCGCAAGGCCGAGGCGCAGGGCTATGCCTATTCCTACGACATGCTGGGCGAGGCGGCGCGCACCGAGGCCGACGCGCGGCGCTACCGCACCGCCTATGCCGAGGCCATCGCCGTCATCGCCACGCGCTGCTCGGCGTCGGCGGTGCGCGACAATCCGGGCGTGTCGGTGAAGCTGTCGGCGCTGCATCCGCGCTACGAGTTCATGAAGCGCGAGCGGGTGATGGACGAATTGGTCGAGCGCGCCCTGTCGCTCGCCGTCATGGCGCGCGGCGCCAATATGGGCTTCAACATCGACGCCGAGGAGGCCGACCGGCTCGACCTGTCGCTCGACGTCATCGAGGCCATCCTCGCCGACCCGCGGCTCGAAGGCTGGGACGGGTTCGGCATCGTCATCCAGGCCTATGGGCCGCGCGCCGGCTTCGTCATCGACTGGGTGGCGGCGCTCGCCGAAAAGCTCGACCGGCGGCTGATGGTGCGGCTGGTCAAGGGCGCCTATTGGGATGCCGAGATCAAGCGCGCGCAGGTGCTCGGGCTCGACGGCTTTCCGGTGTTCACGCGCAAGGCGGCGACCGATGTCAGCTACATCGCCAATGCGCGGCGGCTGCTCGAGCACACCGACAGGATCTATCCGCAGTTCGCGACGCACAATGCGCATACGGTGGCGGCGGTGCTGCATCTGGTCGGCGAGCTGGGCATCGACAGGGCGGCCTTCGAATTCCAGCGCCTGCACGGCATGGGCGAGCGGCTGCACCAGATCCTCACCACCGAGCACGGCACGAAAACGCGCATCTATGCGCCGGTGGGCCGGCATGCGGACCTGCTCGCCTACCTCGTGCGCCGGCTGCTCGAAAACGGCGCCAATGGCTCGTTCGTCAACATGATCGCCGACCGCGACGTGCCGGCCAGCGCCGTCGCCGCCGACCCGTTCGCGACGGCGACGGGGCCGAGCCCCCTCACCCGGCCCGCCGACCTGTTCCTGCCGCGGCGCAATTCGCGCGGCCTCGACATCACCGACCCGCTGGCCATGGCGGCGCTCGACGCCGAGCGGGCGCGCTTCGCCGAGATGCTGTGGACGGCGGCGCCGACCCAGGCTGCGCCGGGCGACGACGGCGAGCATTTCCGTATCGTCAGCCCCGCGACGGGCGCGCATGTGGGCGACGCCACCGGCGCCGGCCCGGCGAGCATCGCGGCGGCGATCGCGGCCGCGACGGCGGCGGCGCCCGGCTGGGCGGCCCGCCCGGTGGACGAGCGGGCCGGGCTGTTGCGCAAGGTGGCCGAGCTCTACGAGGCCAACGCCGCCGAGCTTTACGTGCTGTGCGCGCGCGAAGCGGGCAAGGTGCTGGCCGACGGCGTCAGCGAGGTGCGCGAGGCGGTGGACTTCCTGCGCTATTATGCCGACGAGGCCGCGCGGCACGCGGGCCGGGCACCGCTCGGGGTCGTCACCTGCATCTCGCCGTGGAACTTTCCGCTCGCCATCTTCACCGGGCAGGTGGCCGCGGCGCTCGCCATGGGCAATGCCGTGCTGGCCAAGCCGGCGGAGACGACGCCGCTGATCGCGGCGCGGGCCGTAGCGCTGATGCACGAGGCCGGCATTCCGCGCGACGCGGTGCAACTGGTGCCGGGGCGCGGCAGCACGGTGGGCACGGCGCTGACCTCCGATCCGCGCATCGGCGGGGTGGTGTTCACCGGCTCGCTGGCGACGGCCAAGGCCATCGACCGGGCGATGGCCGACAACCTCTCGCCGGCGGCGCCGCTGATCGCCGAAACCGGCGGGCTCAACGCCATGATCGTCGATACCACCGCCCTGCCCGAGCAGGCGGTGCGCGACATCGTCGCCTCGGCCTTCCAGAGCGCCGGGCAGCGCTGCTCGGCGCTGCGCGTGCTCTATGTGCAGGAGGAAACCGCCGAACGCGTCACCGAGATGCTGCTCGGCGCCATGGACGAGTTGGCGCTGGGCGATCCGGCGCAGCTTGCGACCGATATCGGCCCGGTGATCGACGCCACGGCCAAGGGCAGGATCGAGGCCCATATCGACGCCTTCGACGCACGCGGCGCGGTGCTCAAGCGGCTCGCGGCGCCGGCCACCGGCACCTTCGTCGGGCCGAGCGTGCTCAAGGTGGAGGGCATCGCCGACATCGCCGAGGAAATCTTCGGGCCGGTGCTGCATGTCGCGCGCTTCCGCGCCGACCAGCTCGACAGGGTGATCGACGACATCAACGCCGCCGGCTACGGGCTGACCTTCGGGCTGCATACGCGCATCGACACGCGGGTCGCGGCGGTGAGCGCCAGGGTGCGCGCCGGCAACATCTATATGAACCGCAACCAGATCGGCGCCGTGGTCGGCTCGCAACCCTTCGGCGGCGAGGGCCTGTCGGGCACCGGGCCCAAGGCCGGCGGGCCGCATTACCTGCTGCGCCTGTCGCGGCCGCCCGTCGGCGCCGAGCCGTCAACGGCGGTCAACGCGCTGTCGGGGCTGTCGGTGGGCTTTGCCATCGCCGCCGTGGACCAGGTGCGCGCCGTCTACGAGAAGCGGCCGCCGCGCGTCACGCGGCGCGACATGCCGGGGCCGACCGGCGAAGCCAATACGCTCGAGCTGCATCCGCGCGGCATCGTGCTCTGCCTCGGGCCCGACGAGGCCTCGGCGCGCCGGCAGGCCGAGATGGCGCTGGCCCAGGGCAATGCGGCGCTGGTCGTCGCCTATGGGGCGACGCGCATCGCCGAGGAGCTGGGCACGGGGGGCGCCTCCATCGGCGGGGTCGAGCGGCGGCTGGCGCCGGCGGTGATCGAAGCGGGGCTGGCGGTCGATGCGGTGATGCATTTCGGCACGGCCGAGGCGCTGCGGCCCTGGCGGCAGGCGCTGGCGCGGCGCGACGGGCCCATCGTGCCGCTGATCACCGCCGAGGATGACGGCACGCTGCTGGTGCGCGAGCGGCATATCTGCATCGACACCACCGCCTCGGGCGGCAATGCCGAGCTCCTGACGACGCCGGCGGGGACTTAAGCCTCGGCGAGGCGCCGGATTTCGTCGAGCGCCTTGGCCGCGACCGGAATGCCGTTCTTGGTAGAGTCGCGGCGGTTGGCGTAGCGGCGGTCGGCGGGCAGGCGCTCCTGGCCGGCGTCGCGGATGGCGTCGATCAGCACCTCGAAGCGGGCGGCGAAATCGAGTGGCGCGCCGCGGTTGGGGTCGATGACGATATAGGTCTGGCCGCCATGCGGCGTCGCGGCGCCCGGATAAGCGCTCCAGTCGATCTCGAAGGAATAGTCGCTGCCGGCGAGGCCGGCGCCCATGATCTCCATCATCATGGCGATGGACGAGCCCTTGTGGCCGCCGAAGGGCAGCAGCGCGCCGCCGTCGAGCACGGCCCTGGGGTCGGTGGTCGGCTGGCCGTCGCGGTCGATGCCGTAGCCGGGCGGCAATTGCCGGCCCTCGCGGGCGGCGAGCTGCACGTCGCCATTGGCCATGGCGCTCGAGGCCTGGTCGAAGACCAGCGGGTCGGCGTCGCGGCGCGGCACGGCGAGGCCCATCGGGTTGGTGCCGTAGAGCTTGTGACGGCCGCCATGCGGCACGACGCTGGCCATCGAGTTGACCATGCCCAGCGCGATGAAGCCGGCGCGCGCGAAGGGCTCGATGTCGGGCCACAGCGCGCTGAAATGATGCGCCTTGCGCACGGAAAGCATGGCGATGCCGTTGGCCCGCACCTTGTCGATGACGCGCGGCCGGGCCCGCTCCATCACCGGCAGCGAGAAGCCGTTGCGGCCGTCGGCGCGCAGCATGGCCGGCGCCACGTCCTCGAGCACCGGCGTGGCCTTGCCGTCCACCCAGCCGGTATCGAGCGAGGCAAGGTTGCCCTTGAGGCGGAAGATGCCGTGGCTATGGGCGCCGTCGCGCTCGGCGCCGGCCATGTTGGTGGCGAGCAGCACGGCCACCTCGTCGGAGCAGCCATGGCGGAGGAAGATGCGGATGAGCAGCGAAACGAGGTCCGCATAGGCGATGCGTGTCGTCATGGGGCGAGGGTCACACGATCCTGGGCCAGGTGTCGGAAAGCCGGTATCCCGAGGGCCAGGGGTCGTCGGGATCGAGCATGTCGATGCGTGTACCACAGATGAAGCCGCGGCCCGAAATCGAGGGGATGATGGCGGGGCGGCCGGCGAGATCGGTGTCGGCCTCGATGCGGCCCAGAAACTCCGAGCCGATGATGGAGCGCGCCAGATAGGTGTCGCCGACCTGCATCTCGCCCTTCGCCCTGAGCACCGCCATGCGCGCCGATGCACCGGTGCCGGTGGGCGAGCGGTCGATCTTGCCGGGCTGGATGGCGACGGCGTTGGCGGCGGTGAGCATACCGTCGCGGCGCTCGACCGGCCGGGCGAGCTGGCAGAAGGAGATGTGCGCCCAGTCGGGGTTGGTCGGATGGGTGAAGCCGAGCTGCTCGTTGGCGGCGCGGGTGATGCGGATGCCGGTCTCGGCCAGCTCGCGCGCCTCGTCGGGGGCGACGGCGAAGCCCAGCGCCGCGGCGTCGGCGATGACGAAGCTGTCGCCGCCATAGGCGGTGTCCACCGTGAGCGTGCCCAGCCCCGCGACCTCGAGCGGCGCGCCGAGCCGGTCGGCGAAGCTCGGCACGTTGGTGATGCGGATGCGTTCGGCCTTGCCGTGGCGGCAGCTCGCCACCACCTCGACCAGCCCGCCCGGCGCCTCGAGCGTGAGGCGCGTCTCGGGCTCGGTCATCGGCACGATGCCGGTATCGAGCAGGACGGTGGCGACGCAGATGGAATTGGAGCCCGACATGGGCGGCGTGTCCTCGGGCTCCATGATGATGAAGCCCATCTGGGCGCGCGGATCCTTGGGCGGCACCAGCAGGTTGACGTGGCGGAAGACGCCGCCGCGCGGCTCGTTGAGAACGAAGTTCCTGAGCGTCTCGTCGCCGGCGATGAAGCGCGACTGCGCCCAGAGCGTATCGCCGGGCGGCGGCGCGACGCCGCCGACGATGACGTCGCCGACCTCGCCCTCGGCATGGCAGGAGACGATGTGGATGCTGCGCGTCGTCCTCATGCGATCACCATGACCGGCGGGCCGAGCACGTCGAATTTCGGCACGACGCCGAGGCCGGGCGCATCGGACGCCGTCATGCAGCCATCGACGCGCGCCGGCGCGCCCTCGGCGATGGAGACCGTCACATAGGAATTGAAGTCGGTGGCGGTGAAGCAGAAGCGCGCGGGCGTCGAGCGCGCCAGATGGGCGATGGTGGCCGTCACGATATCGCCGCCCCAGGTGTCCTCGATGGTCATGGGGATGCCGTGGGCGACGCACAGGTCGCGCATCTGGCGCGCCTTGGTGAGGCCGCCGACCTTGGAAATCTTGAGATTGATGACGTCGAAGGCGTCGTCGGCGAGGCCCCTGACGAGGTCGCCGACGCTGCCGATGCTCTCGTCGAGCACGAAGGGCAGCGTGGTGCGGCGGCGGATGGAGACGCTTTCCTCGTAGCTCATGCAGGGCTGCTCGATATAGACGTCGAGATCGCGGACGGCGTTCACCACGCGGGCGGCGTCGGCCTTGGTCCAGCCGGTATTGGCGTCGGCGACGAGGATGTCGGTGGGCGCGAGGATGGCGCGGCAGGCCCTGATCCGCGCGATGTCGTCATTGGCGTTGCCGCCGACCTTGAGCTGGAACTTGGTGTAGCCCTCGCGGCGGTAGAGGGCGATCTTTTCGGCCATCACCGCCGAGTCTTCCTGGCTGATGGCACGGTAGAGCGCGATTTTATCCTGCGCGGCGCCGCCGAGGAGCTTGTGGAGCGGCAGGCCGGAAAGCTTGCCGAGAATGTCCCAGCAGGCGATGTCGATGGGCGCCTTCACGTAAGGGTGGCCGCGCAGCACGGCGTCCATATGGCGGTTGAGCGGCCACAGATCCGTGGGGTCGTGGCCGATGAGCTTGGGGCCGAGCTCGTCGATGCCGGCGCGCACGCCCTTGGCGTAGGAGGGCAGATAGGCCGAGCCGAGCGGGCAGCATTCGGCGTAGCCGGTGATGCCGGCATCGGTCTCGACCGCGACGACGGTCGAATCGAACACCTCCATGTAATTGCCGCCGCTCCAGCTATAGCGCCCTTCCCTGAGCGGCAGATCGACCTGGTAGACCTTGATGGCGGTGATCTTCATGGCCTGCTCCTACAAAGAAAAGCCGTGGGCGAACGGGTCGCGGTCGTCGATATAGATGGTGTTGAGCCCGGTCTGGCGGGCCCAGCCGGCGATGGAGGGGACGATCCCGTCATAGTCGCCGACCTTGACGGCGCGCTCGACGCGGCCATCGAAGGTGGAGCCAATGATGGATTCGTGGATGAAGGCGTCGCCCACCTTGAGCCGGCCGCGCGCGAACCACTGCGCCATGCGCGCCGAGGTGCCGGTGCCGCAGGGCGAGCGGTCGATGGCGCGCTCGCCGTAGAACACGGCGTTGCGGGCGGTCGCGCCGGACTTTTGCGGCCGGCCCGTCCACATGATGTGGGTGCAGCGGTTGATGTCGGGGTTCTCGGGATGGACGAAGCTGTAGCGCTCGTTCATCGCGGCGCGCAGCGCCGGGCTCCAGCGCACGAGGTCGCCGGCCGTCACGTCGCCCAGGTCGGTGAAATTCTCCTGCGGATCGACGATACAGTAGAAATTGCCGCCATAGGCGACATCGACGGTGAGCTTGCCGAGGCCGGGGCAGTCGATTTCGAGGTCGCGCGAATGAAGAAAGCTCGGCACGTTGGTGATGCGCACGCTCTCCACATACTCGCCGTCCATCTTATATTCGGCGACGACCTTGCCGGCGGGCACGTCGAGATTGACGACGCCGGGCGTCTTCGGCGTCATCAGCCCGTTCTCGAGCGCCATGGTCACCGTGCCGATGGTGCCGTGCCCGCACATATAGAGGCAACCCGAGGTCTCGATGAAGAGGATGGCGATGTCGCAATCGGCGCGCGTCGAAGGATAGAGGATCGAGCCGCTCATCACGTCGTGGCCGCGCGGCTCGAACATCAGCCCCTGGCGGATCCAGTCGTGGTTGGCGAGGAAATCGGCGCGCCGCGCCATCATCGTGTCCCCCTTGAGGAAGGGTCCACCGCCGGCGACGAGGCGGACGGGATTGCCGCAGGTGTGGCCGTCGATGCAGGTGAAGATGTGGCGCGACATGGTCGAAAGTGCCGTTCTAGAAGCGTTGCGGGGAGAAGGGTGTCAGATCGAGCGAGGGCGGCGTGCCGGCGAGCAGCTCGGCAACTAGCGCGCCGGTGCCGGCCGCCTGGGTGAGACCGAGATGGCCGTGCCCGAAGGCGTAGACGATGCGGCGCGAGCGCTGCGCGAAGCCGATGGCGGGCAGGCTGTCGGGCAGCGAGGGACGAAAGCCCATCCACTGCGTGCCGCCGCCGGTCCCGAGGCCGGGCATGAACTGGGCGGCCTTGTGCAGCATGGCGTCGGCGCGCCTGAAATTGGGCGGCAGGTCGAGCCCGCCCAGCTCCACCGCGCCGCCGATGCGGATGCCGCTGGTCAGCGGCGTCACGACGAAGCCGTGGCCGGGAAAGGTGAGCTGGCGCCTGAGGTCGAAGCCGGCGGCGGGCAGCGTCGTGTTGTAGCCGCGCTCGGTTTCGAGCGGGATGGCGTCGCCGAGCGCCTGCGTCAGCCGCGCCGACCAGGCGCCGGCGGCGACGACGACGGCGCTGGCGCGGCGCGCCGAGCCATCGGCCAGCTCGACGATCACGCCATCGTCCTGCGGGCGCAACTGCGTCACCTCGCCCCGTTCGAGGCGGGCGCCGCGGGCCAGCGCCGCCTCGCCCACGGCGACGGCGAAATCGTAGGGGTCGGAGACGGTCTGCCACTCGGCAATGAAGGTGCCGCAGACGAGGCGCGGCGACAGGCCGGGCTGCAATTCGGCGAGTTCGTCGCCGCGCACATGGCGGAAGGCGATGCCCTCGGCCGCCTTGGCGGCGTCGTCGCGGGCGGTGGCGCGCAGCTCCGCCTCGCTCTCATAAAGCTCCAGCACGCCATCGGCCCGCACCATATGACCGAGCCCGGCCGCGGCGACGAGGCGTTCGGTCTCGCGGCGGGCGAGGCGCATCAGCGCGCTCTGCGCCTTGATGCTGGCCGCCACCCGGTCGGGCCAGCCGGCGCGCCAGAAGCGGACGAGGTAGGGCATGATGCGCGGCAGGTATTCGGGCCGGATGGCGAGCGGGCCCAGGGGGTCGCTCAGCCATTTGGGCAGCTTGCGCATGACGCCGGAGGTGGCGAGCGGAATGACGTCCGAGAAGGCGAAGGCGCCGGCATTGCCGCGGCTCGTCTCCTCGGCCATGCCCTTGCGGTCGATGAGCACGACACGGCGCCCGGCCTCCTGCAATTTGAAGGCCGTGGCGAGGCCGACGATGCCGGCCCCGACTACGACAATGTCGATATCGTCGCGTGGCGCCAATCAGGCCGCCTTGGCGAGATTGGGCCGCGTCGCCAGCGCCGCCTTGACGATGGCCTCGACCCTGGCGCGTTCCTCGCCCACCAGCGTGAGGCGCGGGGCGCGCACATGCTCGCTGCCTTCGCCGGCGAGCTGGTTGGCGAGCTTGATGTACTGCACGAGCTTGGTCGCGACATCGAGATGCAGCATGGGCATGAACCAGCGATAGAGCGCCACCGCCTCGTCGATGCGGCCGGCGACCGCCAGGTCGTAGAGCGCCACCGCCTCGCGCGGGAAGGAATTGGCGAGCCCCGACACCCAGCCCACGGCGCCGAACAGCACGTTTTCGAGCATTAGGTCATCGACGCCGCAGACCAGCTTGAAGCGGTCGCCGAGCAGATTGATCATGTCGGTGACGCGGCGGCTGTCGTGGCTCGATTCCTTGACGGCGACGATATTGGCCTCGCCGGTGAGCTCGGCGAAATGCTCGGGCTTCAGATCGACCTTATAGGCGACGTGGTTGTTGTAGATCATGATCGGCAGGTCGGTGGCGCGCGCCAGCGTGCGGAAATGGTGCACGGCCTCGCGCGGGTCCTGCTGGTAGACCATGGTGGGCAGCGCCATCAGGCCCTGGGCGCCGGCGCGCGCGATGCGCTTCGAGGCGTCGATGGCCAGCTCGGTGGTGTATTCGGCGACGCCCGCCAGCACCGGCACGCGGCCGCCGACGGTCTCGACGGCGTTGCGCACCACCGCTTCCTTCTCGTCGGGCGACAGCGACGAGTTCTCGCCCAGCGTGCCCAGCATCACGAAGCCGCTGACGCCAGCGGCGAGGCAGCTTTCGAGGTGGCGCGAGGTGGCGGCGTGATCGAGCGCCCCGTCCTTGGTCATTTCGGTCATCAGCGCGGGGATTACGCCGCGAAAATCCAGTGTCATGTCGATTGTCCCATGGGAGTGAGCGGGGATCAGGTCCCCAGATAGGCCTGCACGATGGAGGGGTCGGCGCTGAGCTTTTGCGCCTCGCCCGCGAGCTTGATGACGCCGCTTTCGAGCACGTAGCCGTAATGGGCGAGCTTCAGCGCGAGGCGTGCATTCTGCTCGACCAACAGGATGGTGGTGCCGGCCTCGTTGAGGCGGCGGACGATCTTCATGGTCTCGAGCACGAGCTTGGGGGCGAGCCCCATCGACGGCTCGTCGAGCAGCAGGATTTTCGGGCCGTGCATCAGCGCCCGGCCCACGGCGAGCATCTGCTGCTCGCCGCCGGAGAGGAGCGAGCCGTCGGAATTGGCGCGGGTCCTGAGGATCGGGAACTGCGCGAAGACCTCTTCGAGCCGGCGGTTGCGCTCGGCGGTGTTGCGCAGCGTGAAGGCGCCGAGCTCGAGGTTCTCGCGCACGCTGAGGCCGCGCAGCACGTGCCGTCCCTCGGGGACGTGCACGACGCCGGCGCGGGCGATCTCGTGCGCCGGCATCTGGGTGATGTCGTCGCCGGCAAAGACCACGCGGCCGGCCTTGGCGCGCACCAGCCCGGAGATGGTCTTGAGCGTCGTCGTCTTGCCGGCGCCGTTGGCGCCGAGCAAGGTCACGATCTGGCCGCGCTTGACCTCGAGGTCGATGCCCTTCACCGCATCGATCTTGCCATAGGCGGCGGCGAGGCCTTCGAGCCTCAGGATCACATCGTCATCAGCCGGCAAGTTCGGCCTCCCCTTCCTCGACACCGAGATAGGCCTCGATGACCTTGGGGTTGGTCTGGATCTCCTTGACCGTGCCCTCGGCGATCATGACGCCGTGGTCGAGCACGCTGATGCGCTCGGAGATGCGCATGACGAGGCCGGTGTCGTGCTCGATGAGCAGCACCGAGACGCCGCGCTCGTCGCGGATCCGGCCGATGAGGCCGATCAGCTCCTGCTTCTCGCCGGCGGTGAGGCCGGCGGCCGGCTCGTCGAGCAGCAGGAGCTTGGGCTGGGTGGCGAGGGCGCGGGCGATCTCGACGCGGCGCTGCCAGCCATAGGCGAGCGTGCCGGCGTCGCGGTCCCAGCCGTCCTCGATGCCGACGAAGCGCAGGCATTCGGCCGAGAAGGCGTGGATGGCGGCTTCCTCGCGGCGCTGGCGCGGCAGGCGCAGCACCGCGTCCACCACGCCGGCCGAAGTGCGGCAATGCATGCCCGACATGACGTTTTCGAGCACGCTCATCTCGCGGAAGAGGCGCACATTCTGGAAGGTGCGGGCGATGCCGAGGCGGGTGACCTGGTGCGGCTTCATGCGCATGGTCTCGACGCCATCGACCTTTATCGAGCCGTGCTGGGGCTTGTAGAACCCCGTTATGGAGTTGAACAGCGAGGTCTTGCCGGCGCCGTTGGGGCCGATGAGGCTGACGATGGCGCCGGCCGGCACGGCGAAATCGACGTTCTGGAGCACCTTCGAGCCGGCGAAGCTGAGGCTCACGCCCGTGAGGTCGAGCAGGCTCATTTGCGCCCTCCCGTCGGCCAGATGCCGCTCGGCCGGAACAGCATGACGAGCAGCAGCCCGACGGCGAAGATGAGCAGGCGCAGGTCGCCGACATCGCGCAGCAGCTCGGGCGCGAGGATGACGATGAAGGCGCCGAGCACGACGCCGGGGATCTTGCCCATGCCGCCCAGGATCACCGCCATGAGGATGAGCACGGATTGCTGGAACGAGAAGCTCTCGGGCGAGATGGCGCCGAGATTGGCGGCGAAGAAGGCGCCACCGATGGCACCGTAGATGGCGCCGACGACATAGGCGGCGAGCTTCACCTTGACGCGGTCGATGCCCATGGCCTCGGCGGCGTCCTCGTCGTGGCGGACATAGAGCCAGGCGCGCCCGAGCCGCGAATTGGCGAGCCGCGCCGAGGCGATGACGCCGATGATCGCGAGCCCGCAGAAGACGTAGTAGAAATCCCGCGGCGTATTGATGTGCCAGCCGAACAGCCAGGGCGAATCGATGCCGGTGAGCCCGCTGGCGCCGCCGGTCTCGCGCAGGTTGCGGGCGCTCAAACGCACGATCTCGCCGAAGCCGAGGGTGACGATGGCGAGGTAGTCGGAGCGCAGCCTGAGCGTCGGGGTGCCGATGACGATGCCGGCGACCATGGCGAAGACGATGGCGAGCGGCAGCGCCAGCCAGAAATTGAGCCCGAAATGCAGCGTGGTGATGCCCACCGTATAGGCGCCCACCGCGAAGAAGGCGGCGAAGCCGAGGTCGAGCAGGCCGGCATAGCCGACGACGATGTTGAGCCCCAGCGCCAGCACCACATAGAGCAGCGCGTTGGTGAGGATCACCGTGGCGTAGGGGCCGAGCAGCAGCGGCGCGACGAACATGGCGGCGAGCACCACGACGATGGCCGCGACGCGCTTCAACGGCGTATCGAAGAGGACGGCAAGGCCGCCCCAGACATTCGCCCCCTGGGCCTTCCGGGCGTCTTGCGGGAGAGCGGCCATCACATGCGCTCCTGTTCCGGCTTGCCGAGCAGACCGGTCGGCTTGAAGACGAGGACGAGGATCAGCACCGAGAAGGAGAAGACGTCCTTCCAGCCGCTGCCGACGCCGGGCAGTTGCGTGCCGAAGCTTTCGAGCAGGCCGAGGATGAGCCCGCCCAGCATGGCGCCGGGGATGGAGCCGATGCCGCCGATCACCGCGGCGGTGAAGGCCTTGAGGCCGATGAGGAAGCCCATGAAGTACCACAGCGAGCCGTAATAGGCGCCGGCCATGGTGCCGGCCGCGGCGGCGAGGGCCGAGCCGAGGAAGAAGGTGACGGCGATCACCGCGTTGACGTTGATGCCCATCAGCCGGCACATGTCCTTGTCCACCGAGATGGCGCGCATGGCGCGGCCATACTGGGTGCGCGACACGAACAGCTCGAGCCCGAGCATCAACAGGCCGGCGGTGCCGACCAGCACCATCTGGTTGTAGCTGATGAACAGCGTGCCGAGGTTGACGCCGCCGAAGCCGAAGCTCGCGCCGAACGGCTGGTACTGGCCCTTGGTCAGCGCCAGCAGGGCGTTCTGGAGCACCAGCGACACTGCGAGCGCGGTGATGAGGATGGACAGGCGCGGCGCCGACAGCATGGGCGCATAGGCGACGCGCTCGATGACGACGCCGAGAAAGCCCACCGCCAGCATGGCAAAGAGCATCGAGATGGCGACGCCCAGCCAGCCGGCCCCGAGGAAGGGGGCGAGGAAGGACAGGGCGAGGAAGCCGGCGAAGCCGCCCACCATGTAGAGATCGCCATGCGCGAAATTGAGCAGCTTCACCACGCCGAAGACCATGGTGTAGCCCAGGGCCACCAGCGCGTAGAACGAGCCCAGCACAATGCCGTTCACGAGCTGATGGGTAAAGATGTCGAACAGGGTCATCGGCCGCTTTGCCCCTCAGCCAGCGTGATCCGTGAGGCGGACCGGCGCGTGGCGCCGATCCGCTGCATGCATGGCCTTACGGCTCAGTACTGGGCCAGCGTCCAGGCGCCGCCCTTGCCCTCGAGCACCACGAAGTTGGAGCGCGCCAGGGTGTTCTCGGCGGTGAACGAGATCGGGCCCGAGATGGTGTCCGTGAAGTCGGCGCCCTTCAGCGTCTCGATCACCTTGGCCGAGTCGGTGGTGCCGGCGGTCTTTATGGCCCAGCCGAGCAGCTTCATGGCGTCGTAGCTCAGCGTCGAGTAGGGGCCGGGGGCGGTGCCGTACTTGGCCTGGTAGGCGTCGGAGAAGGCCTTGGCCTCGGGCAGGAACTCGGCGGTCGGGTTGGAGAAGGCGATGACGCCCTCGGCCGCCGGGCCGGCGATCTTGAACAGCTCGGGCGAGTTGGAGCCGTCACCCACCGCGATCAGGCCCTGATAGCCGGATTCGCGCAGCTGGCGGATCAGCAGGCCGCCATCGGCGTAGTAGGCCGTCCAGAACACCGCGTCGGGATTGCCCGACTTGATGGAGGTGACGACCGCCGAATAGTCCTGCTCGCCCTTGTTGGTGGTCTCGAAGCTGGTGACGGTGTTGCCCGCCGCTTCCCAGTTCTTCTTGGTGAGGTCGGCGAGGTCCTGCGAATAGGCGTCGCCCTGGTTGACGATGGCGATCGACTTGATGGCCTTGGCGTTGAAATACTCGATCGCCTTGGCGACCTGGTCGTTGCCGGTCGAGTTGATCATGAAGGCGTTGCCCGGATTCTCCGGGATCAGCAGGGTCGAGTTCGCCGCCGGGATGATCATCGGCAGGTTGGCGTCGCCATAGATCTTGAGGGTCGGCACGGTGGCGCCCGAGCAATAGCCGCCGACGATGCCGACGACACCGGACGAGGCCAGCTTGCTCGCCGCGTTCACCGCCTGCTGCGCGTCGCAGGCGTCGTCGCCGACGATGGAGGCGAGCTGCTTGCCGAGCACGCCGCCGGCGGCGTTGAGCTCGTCGATGGCAAGGTTCACGGCATTGGCCATGTCCTGCCCGTAGGTCGCCTCGGAGCCCGTGGTCGGCACCATGATGCCGACCGTCAGGGTATCCTGCGCCAGCACCGGCGCGCCGAAGCCGAAGGCGAGCGTCAGGCCCGCCGCGATCTTCATGACGTTACGCATGATTTCTTCTCTCCCAGTTTGCAGACGCACACCTTCTCCCTGCATGCATCTTGTCGACAGAATGCCGCCGCGTTAACCTGACGTCAACCCCATGCGGGATGAGGGCGGACCGTGACCGACAGCGCAGACGAACTCCTGGCCTCCGGGCCGTCCTTGCCGCCACGCACGCGGGGCCGCGGGGTGCAGACCGTCTACGAGGCCCTGCGGCAGGCCATCGTAGACCTTAAACTCGAGCCCGGCAGCCCCCTCGACGAGGTGACGCTGGCCGAGCGTTTCGACATGTCGCGCACGCCCATCCGCGAGGCGCTGGTGCGGCTCGCCGCCGAGGGGCTGGTCACCCAGCTTCCCAACCGCAACACGGTGGTGGCGCCCATCGATTTCGCCGGGCTGCCGGTCTATTTCGAGGCGCTGACGCTCATGTACCGGGTGACGACGCGGGCGGCGGCCTCGGGCCACACCAGCCGGCACCTGCGCGTCATCCGCGAGCACCAGGCGGCCTATACGCGCGCGGTGAAGGCCGACGACGTGCTGGCCATGATCGCCAGCAACCGCGATTTCCACGTCGCCATCGCCGAGGCCGGCGGCAATCCCTATTTCACCGGGCTGTTCACGCGCCTGCTCGACGAGGGCCGCCGCATCCTCAGGCTCTATTACTACAAGAGCTTCGACGACCATCTGCCGATGCGCTACGTGGACGAGCACGAGGCCATGGTCGCCGCCGTCGCGGCGGGCGATGCGGCGCTGTGCGACCGGCTGGCGACCGAGCATGCCGGCCAGATCGTGCAGCAGATCCAAAGCTACATCGCCCGCGACCGCATGAAGGACGTGGTGCTCTGAGCGGCCCCCGCGTCAAATTGTTTAGCACAGCGGGCGCCTTTGCCCTTGCGCTCGACCGGGCCCAGAGTGTCAAGGTGGCGCTGGCCAATTCGGAACTCCAGGGAGAGGGCAGATGAATCGAATCGATCTCGACGGTCGCATCGCGGTGGTGACCGGCGGGGCGCAGGGCATCGGCTTTGCGGTGGCGCAGCGGCTGGTCGCCGGCGGCGCCAGGGTGAGCCTGTGGGACATGAATGCCGAGCTGCTTGAGGGCGCCTGCGCCGAGCTGGGCGAGGCGGCGTCCTCGATCACCGTCAACATCGCCGACTACGACACCGTCGCGGCGGCGGTGGCGAGCGTCGAAAAGACGCTGGGCAGCCTCGACATCCTCGTCCACTCGGCGGGCATCGCCGGCAAGAACGCGCCGCTCGACGAGTACGAGCTGGCCGAATGGCGCCGGGTGATCGACATCGACCTCAACGGCGCCTTCCACGTCAACCGCGCCGTGCTGCCGGGCATGAAGGCGCGCAATTACGGGCGCATCGTCAATATCGCCTCGATCGCCGGCAAGGAGGGCAACCCCAACGCCTCCGCCTATGCCGCGGCCAAGGCCGGCGTCATCGGCATGACCAAGGCGGTGGGCAAGGAATGCGCGAAATACGACATCGCCATCAACGCGGTGACGCCGGCGACGGCCAAGACGCGCATCCTCGACGAGCTGAAGCCGGAATTCATCGACTACATGTTGAGCCGCATCCCGCGCGGGCGCTTCCTCGAAGTGGCCGAGGCCGCCAACATGATCGCCTGGCTGGTGAGCGCCGAGAACAGCTTCACCACCGCCTCGGTGTTCGACCTGTCGGGCGGCCGCGCCACCTACTGAGCCGGCCCGTCCGGGCATAATCGGAGGCCGCAGGGCAGATGGACAATCCGCTGTCGGTCATCACCTTCGTGGTCCCGGAGCTGGTGGAGCTCGTAGAGCGCCGTTATACGGTGCTGCATGCCGTGGCGCTGGGCGAGCCGGTGGGGCGGCGCACGCTGTCGGACCGGCTGGGCTGGTCGGAGCGCATCACGCGCTCCGAGGTCGATCTGCTGCGCGGCTTCGGGCTGGTCGAGCTGAGCGGCGCCGGCATCAGCCTGTCGGAGGCCGGCCGGCAGATCCTCGGCCAGGTCGGGCAGATGGTCTCCGAGCTGCAGGGGCTGCAGGAGCTGGAGCGCAAGCTCAGCGCCAAGTTCTCGCTGCGGCGCGCCTTCGTCGTGCCGGGCGACTGCGACACGACGCGCATCAGCCGCGAGGCCCTGGCGCGGGCCGGCGGCGAGGCCATCCTCAGCGTGCTCGGCGCGTCGGACGTGGTGGCGATCAGCGGCGGCTCGACGCTGGCCGACGTGACGCGGCACCTGCCGGCGCACAAGGGCTATCCGGGCGTCACCGTGGCGCCGACCGGCGGCGGGCTGGGCGATGCGCTCGAGACCGAGGCCAACAGCGTCGCGGCGCAACTGGCGCGGGCGCTCGGCGCCGGCTGCCGGCTGCTGCACCTGCCCGACGACCTCGGCGAGCAGTCGGTCAACATCCTGCTCGACGCGCAGCCGGCGATCCGCGACATGTTCAGGCTGATCCGCTCCGCCGATGTCGTGGTGCAGGGCGTCGGCACGCTGGACTCGGTGGCGGCGCGGCGCAAGTTCCCCGTGAAACGCGTGCGGGCGCTGAAGCAGCTCGGCGCGGTGGGCGAGTCGCTGGGCTATTTCTTCGACCGTGCCGGCCGGGTGGTGGAAGCCGCCGGCGGCGTCGGCATGCGGGTCGAGGATCTGGGCCAGGCCGCGCATGTCATCGCGGTCGCCGGTGGCGCCGCGAAGGCGGCGGCGCTCACCTCGCTGCTCAACACCGGCCTGCAGCACGTGCTGGTGACCGACGAGGCGGCGGCGCGCGCCATGCTGGCCGGCGAGCGCTAGGCGCGCGCGATCTCCGCCACATAGTCGGCGTAGCGCGCCGCATAGCGCTCGGGGGCGCGTGGGCTATAGAGCGTGTAGCCGAGCGCGGCGGGCACCGTGCGGCCGATGCCGGTGGCCGCGAGGATCGCCGCGCCGCGAGCTGAGCCGAGGCCGGTCGGATTGGCGTTGAGCGGCTGGCCGATAACGTCGGCGTAAAGCTGCATGATGGCGGGGAAGCGCGCCATGCCGCCGGTGACGCGGATTTCGTCGAGCGGGCCGATCTGCGCGTGCAGCGCATGGGCGTAGCGCATGCCCATCGCCGCCGCCTCGAGCATCGCCCTGTAGATGTCGGCCGGCTCCGTGGTCATGCTGAGGCCGGCGATGCGGCCGCCCAGATCGTCGCGGCCGAGCGGCGTGCGGCAGCCGTTCCACCAGTCCATGACGGCGACCGGGCTGGGTGGGCCGGCGGGGTCGAGGCTGGCGAGCAGGGCGTCGAACACCTCGCCGGTCGCCGCCCCGCCATAGCGGGTCAAAAGCCCCGCGAGCCAGCCGAACATGTCGCCGGTGGCCGGCTGGCCGGTGCAGTAGTCGAAAAGACCATTCATTGCCCCGCCAAAGACCGTAGATTCGATGCCCGGTACGGCCACCGGCGCGACCGACAGGCTCATGTGGCAGGTGGATGTGCCGACCGCCGCGACGAGCACGCCGGGGGTGGTGACGTCCGAGCCGGGCACGGCGGCGGCGGCATCGACCACGGCGACGGCGACGCGCACGCCGGGCCCGAGCCCCGTTATGCGCTGCCATTCGCGGGTCAGCGAGCCGGCGAGAGTGCCGAGCGGCTGCGGCGGCGCCAGCTTCTCGCGCCAGCTCCCGAGGCCCGGCGCGATGGCCTCGAGCGCGGCGGCGGCGGGGTAGCCGCCCTGGTCGGGCTGCCAGTGAGTCTTGCAGCCGGCCTGGCTGGCCGAGCGCAGCTCGGTGCCGGTCAACTGCCACACGAGCCAGTCGCCGAGGTCGATCCAGCGCTCGGTCGCCGCCCACAGCTCGGGGTCTTCATCCATCACCTGCCAGGCCTTGGCGAGCGACCATTCCGAGCTGGTGCGCATGTCGTAGCGGCGGAGGAAGTCCGGGCGGGCGGCGCTGATGCGCCGGGCGTAGGGCGCGGCGGCGTGGTGCTTCCACAGCTTGGCATAGGCGTGCGGCCGCTCGGCGAAGGCGGACAGCTGCAGGAGCGGCGTGCCATCGCGGCGCGTGGGCAGCACCGTGCAGGAGGTCGCCGTGACGCCGATCACCGCGACCTCGGCGCCCTGCCCCGCCGCCGCACCGGCGGACCAAGCCAGCAGCTCGGCCGCCGCCGCGACGAAATCGGCCGGGTCCTGCACGACCCAGCGCGGCGGCAGGTGCAGGGGGCCGCCATGCGCCGCGTCGCGCGGGCCGCTGCGATAGGCGGCGGCGTGCTCGGCGACGGCGGCGCCGGTATCGAGGTCGATCAGCACGGCACGGGCCGAGCCGGTGCCGAAATCGAGGCCGATAGCGACGGCGCGCGTCATCGGCGGCGCCGGCCCGTCATTTGAACATGGCGGTGACGCTGGGCATGCGCACCGTGCCCTTGGAGGCGGCGATGGTGATGGCGCCGATCATGATGGCGCCCATCGCGATGTCCTGGATGTAGTAGGGCCAGCCCAGGAGGTTGAAGCCGTTGCGCAGGACGCCGATGATGAGCGTGCCGACGACGGTGCCGCGCATATTGGCTTGGCCGAGCGAGAAGGCGGTCATGCCGAGGAAGACGGTGGCGAGGCCATCCATCAGGAAGTGGTCGCCGGCGGCGGGCTGACCCGAGCCGAGGCGCGAGGCCATGATAACGCCGGCGAGGCCGGCGCAGGCGCCGCAGAAGACGAGCGCGAAAATCTTCTTTCTGCGCACGCCGATGCCGGCGAGGCGGGCCACGTCCTTGTTCTCGCCGATCGTATAGAGGTGCCGGCCGGTGGCGGTATGCTCGAGCAGGAGGTGCGAGACGATGACGACGGCCACCATGATGAGGATCGGCACCGGGATGCCGAGCAGCGCACCGCGGCCGGGAATGGCGAAGGCCTCGGGCAGCCCGCCATAGACGGCCTGCCCTTTGGTGTACCACTGGTTGAGGCCGGTGACGACGGAGATCATGCCCAGCGTGGCGATGAGGCTGGGGAGCCCGACCACCGCGACCAGAATGCCGTTCAGCAGGCCGATCAACGCGCCGGCAGCGATGCCCGCGGCGATCGCCAGCGCCACGTCGCTGGTGACCTCGATGAGCAGGCCGGTGACGAGCACGCCGGCAAAGCCGGCGACGGCGCCCACCGACAGATCGAACTCGCCGGCGGCGACGACGACGGTGAGCCCGCTCGCCACCACCATCAGCATGGAGAGCTGCACCAGCACGGTCGAGAGGTTGGAAACCGTGAGGAAGCGCGGCGTCATGACCGAGAGCAGCACGCAGATGATGAGCAGCGCCAGCAGCGTGCCGTAGCGCCTCAGCGCCGACAGCACCCAGGGGTGCCTGGCCGGGTGCGGCGCGGCGTCGCTGTCGATGGGGGCCGGTGTCATGTCATCCCTCCTCACGCGCCTCGGCTCAGGTCGCCTTGGCCAGAATCGCCGCGGCGTCGCGGCCGTGGTCGTCGGCGAGCGGCGTCGTCGTCCCGTTGCGGATGACGAGCACGTCGTCGGCAATCGCTAGAATCTCTTCGAGGTCCGAGGAAGCGACGATGATCGCCGCGCCCTCGTCGGCCAGCACGCGCATCAGCCGGTAGACGCCGGCGCGGGCGCCGACATCGAGCCCCTGCGTCGGCTCGTCGAACAGGAAGATGCGCGCCGAGGCGTGGCGGCCGAGCCAGCGCCCGATGGAGACCTTCTGCTTGTTGCCGCCCGACAGGTGCTCGACCAGCGTCGCGGCACCCGGCGCCTGGATGGCGAGCTCGGCGATCACCTCGTCGCCGAGCTTCGCCTCGTTGCGGCCGATGGCAAAGAAGCGGCTGAGCGCCGGCCAGTAGGGCATGGCGACGTTCCAGGCAATGGCACGGCTGGCGAGCAGCGCCTTGGTCAGGCGATCCTCGGGCACCAGCGCCATGCCGGCATCGATGGCGGCGCGCGGGCCCCAGCGGCCGACGGGCTCGCCGCCGACGCGGATGGTGCCGCCAGCGATGGGGCGCAGGCCGAAGGCGGCTTCGAGCAGCTCGCTCTTGCCGGCGCCGACGACGCCGAAAATGCCGAGGATGCGGCCGGCATGGGCGCCGAGCGCGGCGGCGCGCACGCGCCCGTCGCGGGTGGCGACGTCCGCGAGCTCGAGCACCGGCGCGCCGGCGGCGGCGCCCCGCTGCGGCGGGGCGATGGCCTCGACCTCCTTGCCGATCATGTGATGGACGAGGGCGTCGGCGGTGGTTCCGGCCAGGGGGCCGGCAAAGACCAGCGCGCCGTCGCGCAGCACCGTCGCGGTGGTCGCGACCGAAAAGATCTCGTTGAGATAGTGAGAGATGAACAGCACGCCGATGCCGCTTTGCGCCAACTGGCGGACGATGGCGAGCAGATGCTCGACATCGGGCTGCGGCAGCGCGGCGGTGGGCTCGTCGAGAATGAGCAGGCGCGGGCGCAGCGCCAGCGCGCGGACGATCTCGGCCAGCTTGCGCTTGGCGGGATCGAGCGCGCCGACGGGCTGGCGCAGATCGAGGCTGAGGCCGAACTCGGCCAGCACCTCATCCACCTCGGCCTGCATGCGGCGCCGGTCGAGCAGGCCGAAGCGCTTCCTCTCGCGGCCCAGAAAGACGTTCTCGGGCACGGTGAAATTGGGATTGAGGCTGCCTTCCTGGCTGACATAGGCGATGCGGCGGTTGACCGCCGCATCGGGGTCGCCGGGACGCAGGGGCGTACCATCGACGACCAGCCGGCCCGCATCGGGAGACAGCGCGCCGGCGATGATCTTGACGAGGGTCGATTTGCCGGCGCCGTTCTGGCCGAGCAGGGCGTGCACCTCGCCGCGCCGGACGGTGAGCCCGACATTGTCGAGAGCCCACACGGCACCGAACCGCTTGCCGATCCCTTCGGCCCGGAAGATGACGTCGTCGGCAGTGGAATTCGTTTCCATCACGCGTTTTCCGTCGGTCGGCCCATGCTGTGGGGCCGGTGCGTGTTGCGGGCGCACCGGCCCTGACCCTCGATGATAGCGGGCTATGCGGCTAAAGCCAGCCCGCTCACTCGTTCTCGCAGGCCGTCCAGGGCAGCTCGCCCTCGGGCGGTACGTTCTGTGCCGTGATCAGGCAGGTGGACAGATACACCTGCTTCACCGGGATCACCTCGTCGGCGTCCTTGCCGTCAACGACGATGTCGACGATGTACTTGGCCGTCTGCGAGCCCATCTTCTCGAAGGGCTGCGCCACGGTGGCGACGAACGGGCCGCCATCGCGGATATACTTCATGGCGGCGGTGTTGCCGTCGATGCCGACGACCACGGCGTTGGTGAGGCCGGCCTCGGTAATGGCGTCGGCGGCGGCCATGGCGGGCTCGTCCCAGCCGGCGAAGACGCCGTTGATCTCGTCACCGAAGCGGGTGATGAAATCCTCCACGGCGTTCTTGGAGTCGGCATAGAAATTGGTCACGTCGATCTGGTGGTCGGCCAGCACCTTGATGCCGGGCGCCTCACCCATCACCACGTCGAACTCCTTGCCGCGCTTGCGCACGCCGTGATGCGAGTTCTCCTTGAGGGCGATGACGCCGCCCTGCCCGCCGAGACGGTCGGCGAGATAGGCGTTGATGATGGCGCCCATGGCGAAGTTGTTGGCGGTGATGTCAACGACGACGCCCGGCGTCCAGCCCGAGTCGATGGTGAAGACCGGGATGTTGGCGGCCTTGGCGGCGTCGAGCGACGCCTGCGAGGCACGCATATCGACCATCGACAGGATGATGACCGACGAGCCACGCTGCACGGCGTCCTCAAGCAGCGAGGCGGCGGTGGCCGGCGAGCCCTGCCCGTCGGAGACATCGACCTTCCAGTTGAGGTTGTTCTCCTTGACATAGGCCTCAAAGCCGGCGAGGGCGCGGTGGTCGGCCTGCGCCGCGGCCTTGGACAGGATCCACGAGACGCTGAGCGGCGCCTGGTCCTGCGCCAGCGCCGTCTGCGCGGCGCCGAACGTCACCAGCGGCACGAGCATGGCGGCGCCCGCCATGATGCTGAACTTCATCGACATTGGTCTTTCTCCTCCGTTGAAAGATAGGCGTTGTGCGCCCGTCCCCTCGACGGGCGCGCGGATCAGATGTCGGCCGCGTTGACGATTGCGGGGCGGCCATCGCGTTCCACGACGCGCTTCAGGAAGCCGCCTTCGGCGACGACCCTGTCGTAGTCATGGCCGCCATTGGCGGGCCAGTATTTGAAGTAGGCGAAGGGGTCGCTGCCGACATTGACGGTGCGCTGCGACCAGCCGGCGGCGCAGTAGGCCACCGTGCCCGGCGACATGGCGACTTCCATCGTGTCGCCGGCGCCATTCTGCATGAGCAGATAGCCGCTGCCGGTGATGCCCAGATAGACCTTCACGCATTCGGGATCGACCTGGTAGTGGCCCTTGCTCATGAAGTACTCGTTGCCGACCTTGCCTGGGTAGAGCACGGTTACACTGGTATGCAGCTCACCATAGATTTCCGGGGCGACGATCTCGTCGGCGCGGTAGATCAGCGGATCGGAGCTGCGCAGCAGCTCGGCCTCGGCCGCCTGGTCGGCATAGCGGCCCGCCATGTCGGAAAGCCGGCAGGTCACGACATGCGACGGCGGCCACAGCGCGCCGGACTTGAGGTCGAGCGTAGCGGCCCAGGGCAGACGGGCCCCGAGCGACGCATTTTCTCCCACGGCCAGCACCGGTTCACTTCGCATCGACTTCTCCCCAGTAGTGGGACGTCTTATGTCCCTATATGTACTCATATCGTCCCAGTGAGCGCACCGATAGCACCGGCGCCGGTGCACGTCAATATGCGATGTGAACAGGGAAGCGCGACAGCGCATAGACTGGTATTCTAGCGGGCCGCTGGCGATGTGAGCCTGTGCGCCCAGAAGGCGCGGCAGGATCAGAAAATCGTGATCAATGGCGTGGGCTTAGCTGTCGAACAGCCAGCGCATCAGGCGCTCCCGCACGCGGGTTATGTGATTGACCATGGCCGCGCGGGCGCCTTCAGCGGAGCCCCGCTGGATCTGGCGCAGCACCTCGATGTGTTCGGCGGCCTGGTTCACGAAGCTGTGCTCCATGCGCGTTACGTGGCACATGCGCGCCATATCGCGCAGGTTGCCGATCAGCTTGGCCAGCAGCGGCTTGCCGCTATGGCTCGCGATGAACTGATGGAAGCGGTCGTCATAGGCCCAGAAGGTATCGAAATCGATATCCGTATCGACGAGATAGCGCTCGCTCTCGGTGATGAAATCGGCCACCGGGCCGGCCGGCGCACGCGCCGCACACAGCGCGGCGGCCTCGCCTTCGAGCAGGATGCGCACCAGGAGAATCTCGGCCAACTCTTCCACCTTGATCTCGCGCACGACGATGGCGCCACCGGCGACGCGCTCCACCAGCCCTTCGCCTTCGAGGCGGCTGATGGCCGCCCGCAAGGGGGTACGCGAGGCCTGCAAGGTGTCGGCAAGCGCGCGCTCGGTAAAGGCGGTGTTGGTGTCGATCTTGCGGTCGATGATCATCGAGCGCAGATACTGGTACGCCTTTTCCGAAATGCTGATGTCGTCGCTCACCGGCCCGTCTCCGCGCGTGTCCAGCAGGCGGTAACGGAGTTGGCGGCGCGTTGGCAAGTCATGCCCGACGCCCTGCCCCCACCATTTGCCGCTTTCGGGCCGCTTTCGGTCAAGGCTGGTGCACCTTCGGGGCCGGCTCGAGCCGGGTCCGGCAGATATCGACGACGCCCATGGGGTGCGGCGCAAAGCCCGAGACGGCGGGCCGCCATCCCATCGTCACCGCCGAGCTGAACAATACGAGCACCGGTACCGCTTCGCGCACATGCCGCTCGGCTTCGGTATAGAGCGCCCGCTGGCGGACAGGGTCGAGGCAATGCCGGGCCTCATCGATCAGCGCGTCGAGAGCGGCATTGCTGTAGCCGCCGGCGTTGAAGGGGCCGCCGGTGCGCAACTCGCGCGAGAACAGCGTGTCGGGGTGCGGGCGAGCCGGGCTCGCCTGGAAGGCGATGTCCCAGGGGCCGTGGAGATAGACATAGGGCCACCAGGGCGGATCGGCATAGAGCGTCGTGGCGAGCACGATGCCGATGGCCGCGAGATCTTCGGCCACCGCCGCCGCGAGCTCGGGCACGGGGGCGACCGCCGTCGCCGCGGCGCGCAGCGTGAGGCCGCCGCCATGGCCGGCCGCGGCCAGCAGCCGGCGCGCGCGATCGGGATCGTAGGGCGTGGGCGCCTGGCCGCTCTCGTAGGCCGGATCGCCCAGCAGGCCATCGACCACATGACTGCCGTCGCCGCCAAACGCCGCGGCGAGGCGCTCGCGATCGATGGCGTGCGCGATGGCCTCACGCAATTGCGCATTGTCGAGCGGCGCGTGGCGCGTGTTGAAGCAGAGTGTCGTCTTGTGGCGGGCCGGCGCGTGCCGAACCACCAATTGATCGGGATCGGAAAGCCGCTGGGCCAGCTCGCCGGGCAGGCTTTCGGCGATATCGGCACGTCCTTCGGCCATGATGGCGAGGCGCTCGGCGCCGTTGGGGGCGAAGCGGATTTCGGCCGTGGCAATGTTTCCAGGCGCCGCGGTCCGGTCGGCGGCGGCGCGCTCGAGCACAATACCCTCGCCCCGGCGCCACGAGGCAAGGCGGAACGGCCCCGTGCCCACGGGCTGGCGCTGCGTATCGTCCACGATGTGCGTGCGCCAGGCAAGGTTGGGCAGAAACGCCGGCATGGGCCGCGCAAAGGTGAAGCGGAGGCGATGGCGCTCCAGCACCTCGATGGCCTCAAGGCCGGCATAGTCGGCGGCGAGAAGCGAATTGGTCGCCGGGTGCATGAAACGGGCGAAGCAGGCCTTCACCGCCTCGGCGTCGCAGGGACGGCCGGAGTGGAACTCCGCGTCGGGATCGAGACGGAAGGTGAAGACCGTCAGATCGGGCGAGGCGTCCCAGTCGAGCGCCAGGCCCGGCGCCAGCGCCCCGGCGGCGTCGAAGCTCGTCAGGCCTTCGCAGACCATCTTCAGCACCACGGTGGCGCTCGAGGAATCCGAGTTGAAGCCATTGGGATCGAGCGCGATCATTTCATGCTTGAAGAGCAGGCGCAGCGTCGTCATCTCAGGGGCTCGGGGCCGGATGGCGGGCCTGCCAGTGGCGGGCGATGTCGATGCGGCGGGCGATCCACACGCCCTCGTGGCGGGTGACGTGGTCGAGGAAGCGCTCGAGCGCCGGCAGGCGGCCGGGCCGCGCGAGACGCGCGTGCAGCCCAACGCTCATCATGCGCGGCGAGGTCGCCCCCTCGCGATAGAGCACGTCGAAGCTGTTGCGCAGATACTCTTCATAGGCCGAGACGCTGCCGAGCCCGATAGGGTTGATGAGCTTGGCATCGTTGACGTCGTGCGTATAGGGGATGACGAGGTGCGGGCGGCCCGGCCCGCTCGTATCCCAATAGGGCAACTCGTCATTGTACGCATCGCTGTCGTAGAGGAAGCCGCCTTCCTCGCGCAGCAGGCGCCGCGTGTTGATGCTGGGCCCGTAGCGGCAATACCAGCCGAGCGGCCGGCGCCCGGTGGTCTCCTCAAGCAGCGCCACGGCACGCGCAATGTGGTCGCGCTCCTCGGCCTCGCTCAGGAGCCAGTGCCGCTCCCAGCGCAGGCCGTGGCAACATATCTCGTGTGCCGACGCACGCAGATGCGCGGCGAGTTCGGGATTGCGCGTAACCGCCGTGGCGCAGGCGAAAAGCGTCAGCGGGATGGAACGCGACTCGAACAGCTCGAGCAGGCGCCAGATGCCGACGCGCGCGCCGTATTCGTAGAGAGATTCGGCGGCGAGGTCGCGTACGCCGTCAGGCACGGCGGAGACGGTCTCGAGCAGGCCGCGCTCGGAACCGGGATCACCGTCGGGGATAGCATATTCGGCGCCTTCCTCGTAGTTGACCACGAACTGCAAGGCGAGACGCGCCCCCTCGGGCCAGTCGGCTTGCGGGCGATTTTTCCCGTAGCCGACGAAATCGCGGCGGGGCCCAGCCACGTGAACTTGTGTCATGGCTGGCTCCATCCCGATGGCGTGGCAAGAGGCGGACGCGCCAGATCGCGATGCTCGGCGCGCAGTCTGGCGTAATGGGCGCGCAGGTGATCGTTGAGGATGTCGGCTTCGGCGCGTGTGAGAGCCGCGGGGGCCGCCTTCGCGCGCATACCGTCGCGGCGGCAGCGCTCCTTGATGGCGGCAAGATCGTGCTGCGGGAAGCGACCGTCACGGTAGAGAATATCGCCACCAACCATCGTCAGGCGCACATCGGCACCGCGGGCGCGACCGAGCAGCGCCGCCAGCGGATCGAGGTCGGGGTCGATATAGGGCGCCCGCACATGAGCAAGATCGAGCGCGACGAGATCGGCAAGGCGGCCGGGGGCGATCTCGCCAGCCTGTGCGCCGCGCCCCATGGCATGGGCACCATTGGCGCTCATCATCGCCCAAAGCGTTGGCACGTCGAGGGCGGGCGGCGCCTCCCAGGCGGGGCTGCGCGTCAGGGCGCGGGCGAGGCGCGCTTCGGTGAACAGGTCCTCGTCATCGTTGAGCGTGGTATTGTCGCTGCCGAGCGCGACGCGAAGACCCGCCTGCACATAGTGGGCGAGCGGCGCGATGCCGGCGTGGAGACGCAGGTTGGAGGCCGGGTTGCGGACGATCGTCACGCCGTGCTGCGCGCCGATCGCCGCATCTTCGGCAGTGAGCCAAACGGCGTGCGCGAAGGAAGTGAGCGGCCCAAGCGCCCCCAATTTTTCGAGGTGGCGCATTAGCCCTTCGGGCCATACGGCGTTCACCGCATCGATCTGCGCGCTGCTTTCGAGCACATGCATATGGATGGGCGTGCCGTGCCGGTCGGCATCGCTGGCCAGCGCCGCGAGCAGAGCGTCGGAAACCCATTGCGGGCCGGCGGGCGACCAGGCGAGGCTGATCCGCTCATGTCGGGCGAAGCGGGCGCGCAGATCGGCCATGAAGGCGAGGCTGGCGTCGATGCCGTCGCAGTAGACGGGACGCGTGACATCGCCGAGCTTGTCGCGCAGCGGCGCGGGCAAGCCCGCCAGGACGGCGTCCTGCGCGTCGGGCGGATAGGCAAGCTGGGCCCGGTCCATGGCGCCAACGCCGAACATGACGCGAAGCCCTGCATCCATATAGGCCTGAAGCTGCGCCTCGACCTCGGCCGGGTAGCTCGTTCCGCCACCAACGGTATTGGCGTGAATGGCGCCGGTGACGCCGTTGGCAAGCATCGCAAGGCTTGCATAGAGCGTCTGGAGATAGGGGTCGAGCTGCTGGCGGCGGCGCTTGAAGGCCATCCAGGGCTCGAGATAGTCGTCCTCGAAGCCCAGTTGCAGCGCGGTGATGCCGCGCCCGTGCTGGTGCGCATTGACGAGACCCGGCATGAGCACCTGCCCCGCGAGCCGCAGGCGCTCGCTGCCGGCCGCGGCCAACTGCTCCGGCGCGCCGACGGCAGCGATACGGTCGCCGGCAACATGCACGGCGAGGCCGGGCACAAGGCGCGGCGCGTCGGCTCCCAGCAGGACGTAGTCGGGTTCGAGAAGCAGGTCCGCCAATTCACCCTCCTTCGTCGCTTCGTCAGTGCAGGATGGTCTTGAGGAAGCGCTGGGCGCGCTCCGACTGCGGATTGTCGAAAAACACCGCGGGCAGCGCTGTTTCGACGATGCGGCCGGCATCCATGAACACGACGCTGTCGGCGATGGTGCGCGCGAAGCCCATTTCGTGGGTGACGGCGATCATCGTCATGCCGTCGCGGCCAAGATCGACCATCACGTCGAGCACCTCCTTGATCATCTCGGGATCGAGCGCCGATGTGGGCTCGTCGAACAGCATCACCTTGGGCCGCATGCACAGCGCCCGCGCAATGGCGACGCGCTGCTGCTGGCCGCCGGAGAGCTCGGAGGGATATTTGCTCGCCTGATCGGCGATGCGCACGCGCTCGAGCAGATGCATGGCATAGTCGCGCACCTCGCTCATATTGCGCGACCCGGTGAGACGTGGCGCGATGAGCAGGTTGTTGATGACGCTCAGATGCGGGAACAGGTTAAACGATTGAAACACCATTCCGATCTGCTGGCGCGCCTGGCGGATAGTCGCACTGGCGCGCGTCAGCTCGATGCCGACGACATTGACCCTGCCCTTCTCGAAGGTTTCGAGCCCGTTGAGGCAGCGGATCAGCGTCGATTTGCCCGAGCCCGAGGGCCCGCACAGCACGATGCGCTGGCCCTGCGTCACCTCGAGGTCGATGTCCTTGAGAACGTGGAAGTCGCCGAACCACTTGTTGAGCTTGTCGATGGAGATCACGGTTCCCTCGAAGGTTTGGGCGTCAATAACGCGCCTTGAGCGTGCGGCGCTCGTAGCGGGCGACGAGGCGGCTGAAGGGCCACAGCACGATGAAGTAGATGAGCGCGGCAGCCACGAGCGGCGTCGGGTTGTAGACATTGGCTTGCGCCACCTGCGCGACGCGCAGCATTTCGGGCAGCGTCACCAGCGAGGCGATGGAGGTGGCCTTGGCCAGCTCCAGCGAATTGGAGGCGAGCGGCGCAATGACATTGCGCACGGCCTGCGGCACGATGATGAAGACCAGCACGCGCGGCCGGCTGATGCCGAGCGCCAGGCCCGCTTCGTGCTGGTGGCGCGGCACCGAGGCGAGGCCGGCGCGGAAGATCTCGCCGTAATAGCCCAGATTGTTGATCACCAGCGCTGCCACCACGGCGGCGAAGGCCGGTATGACGACGCCGAGGAACGGCAAGGCATAGAAGATGATCATCAACAGCACGAGCACGGGGATGGAGCGGAACGTATCGATGAGCACGAACAGTGCCGCCGACAGCGTGCGGTTGTTGATCTCGAAGAGCAGCGCGATCAGCAGCCCGCAGACGAGCGCGATGGGCAGCGCCACGAGCGCCAGGCCAATGGTGATGGCGAGCCCCTGCAGGAGCAGCGGCAGCACCGCGCTGAAGGTCTCGATATTGGCGAAGCTCTGGAGGAAGGGTGACATGGCTCAGGCCCTCCGCTGACGCATGGAGCGCCGCTCAAGCCAGCGGCTCAGCAGCACGAGCGGGATGAAGAACGCGACATAGAGCACCGCGGCCATCATCAATGGCGTGGGGTTGGCGGCGATCGACATGGCGCTCTGCGCGCTGCCGAGCAGCTCGGGCAACGCGACTGCCGCGCCCAGCGCCGTGCCCTTGGTGATGGCGATGGCGCGGTTGGTGAGCAGCGGAATCGACATGCGGATCGCCTGCGGCAGGACGATGAAGGCGATCGTGGCGAGCCCGCCGATATTGAGGGCGCGGGCCGCATCGGTCTGGCCACGGGGAATGGCTTCGATGGCCGACCAGAAGGTCTCGGCCGAATAGGCCGTGAGCACGAGGCTCAGCGTGGCCACGGTCGTGACCAGCGGCGACAGCCGGATGCCGCCATAGGGCAGCGCGAAATAGACGAGAAACAGGATGACCAGGATGGGGATGGTGCGGAAGATATCGACGAAGACCGCAAAGACGATATCAACGAGGACATTGCGCGTGCATTTGAGCACCGCCAGCAGCAGCCCGCCGGCGATCCCCAGCACCACCGTGAGCAGCGCCACCTGCACCGTGACCCAGAGGCCGTCGAGGATCTGCGGCCAGTAGCGACTGGCTACGTCGGCGTTGAAGAAGACCTCGCTGATATTACCCACGGGCCAACCCCTTGCGCGTGTTGGTCGAGGCGCCCGCCACGGCGCGCGCCCCAGGAGAGTGTAGCCTCGAAGGCTATGCCGAACCTAGTCGCAGGCGGGCACGTGCGCCGTCGGCTCGTGGCCGGTGAAGCCCGGCGGGCCGTAGCCGAAATAGACCACGTCCATGGCAGAGCCCGGCGTCGGCGGCGAGCCGTACCACTTGACATGCATGTCATGCAGCGTGCCATCGAGCTTCAGGCACTCGAGAATTTCTTCCACCTGATTGCGGAAGGCAGCGTCGCCGTTGCGGAAGGCGAAGGCGAAGTTGCGGCCCGAATAGTCCTTGTAGGCCACTTCGATGGCCGGGTTCTGCGAGGCTGCGTAGACGGTTGTAGGGATCTCGTTGGCAGCAACGAAGGCCCGCTGGGTGATGACGGCCTGCACCGCATCGGGGAAGGAATCGTAGCGCTCGACGGAGAAGCCATAGACATCGGCGTTCTCGGTGGCCCAGGCATCGTCGATGGTGCCGCGATTGACGGCGACGACCTTGCCTGCAAGCTCCTCCATGCTGGCGAGCGTATCGCCGGCGCGCACCACGAAGCCACGGCCGGTGGCGAGCAGCGGCTCGGTGTAGAGCATCTGCTCGGAGCGTTCGGCGGTGATGTTGAGGAGCGTGTTGGTAAACTCGATCCGCTCGCCAAACAGGGCCGCGAACAGGCCGGAGAAGTTGATGTCGAGAATCTCGAAGCCGGGGCGGCCGAGACGCTTGGCGATCTCGGCGGTGACCTCCACGGCGAAGCCTTCCGGCCCCGACGCGCCCTGCATGATCCACGGTGCGAGGCCAAAATTGGTGCCGACCACCAGCGGGCCGGACTTGTCGGGCGCACCATCCTGGGCCAGCACCCCCGACGCGAATGCCGACAGCAATGCTGCGGCGGCCAATCCCTGCAGTCGTCTCGTCAATCGCATGTTAGGCTCCTCCTGTTGGCGTGCGATGCAAAGCTCCGGCGGTCGGGGCCCACAGGCCCGCGCCGTCGATGGTCAAGGGCGCCGGCAGCGGCACGAAGAGGTCATTGCCCTGCGTGACCAGCCCCTGCACCACGAAAAAACTCGAGACGGCGTCGAGCACCATCATGCCGGCGTGCCACACGCCCCGGCGGTAGATGATGCCGCCCGCGTCCTCGGCGAGAAACGCCCGGCAGGTGGCCGGATCCGGCGCCCCCGCGGCATTGGCGTCGGCAACGATGACGACGAAGCGGGCCGGCTGCAGCGCAACGAACGCCTGGGCGCTGTGCGGATGCGCCTCGAGCTGCGTAACGGCGAGCCGGCCGGACGCCTCGGGCGCGAAGGTCGAGATCCAGCAGCGGGTGGGTGTTTCAGGCGCCGCGACGGCATAGGCGTCGAGATAGCGGCGGCCCGCGGGGCCGGGCCTTGCCGCAATCACTTCGCCGAAGGGCGCGAAGGCCGCCTCGGTCAAGGGCTCGAGAGCAACATGGCCCCTATCGTGAAACGTCATTGCCTACGATCCCGGCTGCCTTCTTTCGCTTGGGATACCAAATGGACGCCAATGGAGTCAACCAGGTGTTCCAAACCTCGAGCGCGCGGGATTCCGGCCGCTTTCGTCGGTGCCAGACCGACGAGAACGGGATCAGGATGCTGCGGCGAGGCCGAGGGCGTGGAGGAGATGGGCAGTGACGGCGGGGGCGGCGAAGCGGGCGGCGGCCTTGGCGTGGCCGGCGGCGCCGAGGCGGCGGGCGAGGTCGGGCGACGCGGCGAGCTGCGCCAGCGCCGCCGCCAGCGCGGCGATGTCGCCCTCGGGGACGAGCAGGCCATCGACGCCGTGCGCGATCAGCGCCGCGGGCGCGCCGGTGGCATAGGCGACCACCGGCTTTCGCCACGCCCAGGCCTCGACCAGCGCCCGGCTGAAGGTCTCGGGGCCGCCTGAATGCGACACCGAGGGCACGACGACGGCGCGGCAGGTCCGCAGCAGGGGGGCGGGGTCGGGCACGTAGTCCAGTCGCTCGAACCGGTCGGCAGAAATGCCGAGCCGCGCTTGCAGGGCCGTGAGCTGGCGCAGCAGCGCCGTGTCGTCGGCGATGCCGACCGAGCGGATGGCGATGGGCGCGGCTTCGGGCCGGGCGGCGGCGAGCAGCAGGTCGGCGTGCCCCTTCCAGGGGTTGACGGTGGCGAGATGGAGGATGGGGCCGTCATAGGTCACGGCGCCGGTGGGCAGCTCGACCGGCGCGGGCACCACGGCGTAGCCCGGCGCACCGTCCCTTTGCAGGTGGAAGGGGTGGAGGTAGCCGATCCGCGCGACGACGACGGGGTGGGGCACGATCAGGCGGGCGCCGGCGAGACGATCGAAGATGGCGCCGAGATCGTGCCAGAGGAAATCGTGAACATAGAGATGGCAGCGCCGCCCGAGGCCGGGAACGAGCCGCGCCGCGGTGGCGGCGATACGGGCGCCGGCAAGCGTGTTGACCAGGATGGCGTCGGGCTTGTGGCGTGCGACATCGGCGGCAAACCGCAGGGCGGCGAGGCGGCGGGTGTTGGCGGTGCGCCCTTCGGGCAGGCGCACGAGGCGGATGGCGCCGCCGGCCAGCGCCCGCAGGCGAGCCAGATGCTCCGGATGCGCCGCATAGACGATGACATCGAGGTCGGCTGGCATGTGGCGCAGCAGGACCTCGATGCTGCGTTCGGCGCCGCCATAGCCGCCGGCGACGGAGAGGATGAACAGCCGCTTTTTCATGCGAGGCGGAACCGGTCGGCCCAGAGGGCGTGGCCGGCCGTGGCGAGGCGCGCGGCGAGCACGGGGTCGCGGGCGAGGCGGGCGATGGCGTCGGCGAATTCGTCGGCGCTGTGGGCCAGCAGGAAATGCTCGCCGGCGACGGCGCCGAGCCCGCGCACGCCCTGCGCCGTCGCGACCACCGGGCGACGATAGGCGAAGGCCTCGATGGTCTTGAGCTTGGTGCCGCCGCCGGCGCGCAGCGGCACGGCGACGGCGAGCGCGGGCGCGTAATGCGGCGCGAGCGACGCCGCATCGGGGAAGAAATCGACGCGCGGATCGGCGGCGAGGCGTGCCGCCAGCGCGGGCGTCACGCGGCTGCCGACGATGGCGAGCCGCAACGTGGCAAACCCCCGCGCGGCGAGGCGCGGTAGCACGTGCTCGCACAGGATTGTCACCGCCTCCTCGTTGGGCGGGTAGTTGAGCGTGCCGGTAAACAGCAGATGGGTGCGCGCGGCGTCTGGTAGCGGGGGCGGCGCGGCGAGCCGGTTGGGGCGGACATCGACCGTACGAGCGAGGCCAGTGCCGACGCGGCCCAGATCCTCGCCGGCCGCCAGCCAGGCACGATCATAGGCGGCACGGAGGCGCCGCTCGACAAAACGATACTGCACGGCGCCGGCAGCGTTGCCGAGCGCCGCGACCGGGCGGCCGAGCCGCAGCAGCGCGCCGGCCACAGCGGCCCGCGTGGCGGATTCGAGATCGTCGAGATCAAGCTCGAGCGTCGCGTCCGGGAAGCGCGCCGCCAGCGCCATCGCGACATTGTGGAGGTAGAGCCGGAACACCACGATGCGCGCGACGGAATGCGGCAGCACCGGCGGCGTGACGAGCCGCGGCCAGTCGAAGGCGAGCGCCGGCCAGCGCGGCACGATGACGGGCAGCGCGAGGCCGAGCAGTTGCACCGACCGGCGCGGACGCCTGAGCGCGGCGCCCGGAAAGGTCACGCTCGCCGCCGGCGAGCCGGGCTCGGGCGCCTCGGGCGGACCACAGACGAGGACGTGCACGGCGTGATCGCGCGCCAGCTCGATGAGCCAGGCCCAGGCCCGCATGGCGCGGCCGGAACCGCGCGGCCGCGGCAACACCGGCGTCAGCAGCAATGCGCCCGGCCGCGTGCTCATCGCAGCCCGAGCCGCGTGGCGAGGGCGCGCAGCGGATAGCGCAGGGCGAGCCCTGCCCGCTGGCGGCGGTAGCGGCCGGCATCGACCGGGCAATCGGCCGGCAGGAAGCGCCGCGCGGCGCGCGCATAGGTGGTGTCGGCGAAGGCGATGTAGTCCGGCGTCAGCGCGCCCTTGTGAAAGTGGAGAAAATCGACGCGCGCGGGATCGAACCAGAGATGGCTCCAGAGGTGCAGGCTCACGGCGTCGGCCGGCAGCACCACCATGTCGAGGAAGAGGCTGGCAAGGCCGCGGCGCGTCCAGTCGAGCGCATAGAACGCCGTTTTCGGCTGGATGGCGATGTGATCGGGCAGCTCGCGGCTCAGGCGGTAGGGCAGCAGCGTCGAGTGGTTGCTCCAGCTGCCGTCGAACGCGTCATAGCTCGCTGCGAGCCAGGCCCTGGCGAACTCGGCGCCCGGCGCGGAGGCGATCCAGGCATTGCAGAGCGAGCCGCCTTCGGCATTGGCGGGCGGCGCCTCGTGCCCGAGGATGAAGGGGCTGTCGAACCAGTCGGACGGAGGTGGCCGCAGGAAGAGCGTATCCATGTCGGCATAGATGCCACCCTCGGCGAGCAGAATCTGCAGGCGCGCGAAATCGGCGAGATGGGCATAGCGGAAACGCGCGACGGAGGGGTCGATGTAGGCGTAGCCGGACACGAAGGCGTCGGGCGCGAGCCGGCGCAGCTCGAGCTGCGGCCGGATGCGCTCCCACCACGGCCCAAAGGGCTCGTGCTGATAGTGAAAATGAATGGCGTCGGGCCGGTTCACCGCGAGACAGGAGGCGAGGCACAGATAGTGCATCAGATGAAGGGGCTCGCGCTGCGGCGCGAGCCCGAAGACGAAGTGATAGACATTGGGGATGCGGGGCCCCATCAGGCGAGCGCCGCCAGCAGCGCGCGCCGGATCGCGGCCGGCGAAAAGCGCGCGGCGTTGCGCGCGGCAAGCTCTCCGGCCCGGCGGCGGGCCGGGGCCGGATCGCGGGCGATGGCGCGCAGGCGCGCGACCGCCTCGGCCAGCGACGGCTCGGCCCAGCGATCGCCGGCGCGATAGTTGCGGCGCCAGATGGGCTCGTCGACCGGCACCATCGTGTAGCCGAGGAGCTGGCTCAGCTCGGGATCGAGAAAGTCGCGCTGGCCGCCATAGCCGGTCATCACCACGGGCTTGCCGAGGCGGGTGGCCTCGAAGGCACCGAGGCCCCAGCCCTCCGTGCGCGCCAGCGAGACAAAGCAATCGCCCTGCTCGTGGAGCGCCAGCATCTCGTCGTCCGACAGCGTCTCGTCGGCGATGCAGACGATCCGCGGCGGACGCGGATAGCGGGCGACGAGCTCGGCCAGCGCCGCGCGCGGCGACGGATAGCGCATGCGAAAGCCGGCCCACCAGCGGCGGCGGGCGCGCGTCACGTCGTTGCGGCTGGTCTTCACCACGAGGGTCACCGGATCGTCGGCGGTGAAGGCCTCGAGGAACGCCGCGACGACGCGCTCGGGCGCCTTGCGCGCCGACCAGGTGCCGATGGTGTAGAACAGGAAACCGAGCTCGTCGCGCGGCCGGCCGAGCCGGGCGGCGAGCGCCGCGTGCGCGGCGGACGAGGCGGTGGGCCGCGCCTCGAACTGCGAGACATGCGGCACCACGTGGATGGGCACCGTGACGCCCGAGCGGCGGAAGCTGTCGGCGTTCCAGCGGCAGGGCACCAGAACGCCGTCGAGCTGGTTGAGGATGGCCGGCCAGTGATCGGGCAGACGTTCGAGCTCCCAGACCGTGTAGCCGAGGATGCGGCGGCCGCCGGCGCGCGCCTCGGCGATGAAATCGGGGTAGTATTCGGGCACGGTGTGCACGAGGACCGTATCGTAGGCGAGCGGGCGGTTGCAGAGCGGCGCGAGGCCGGGCTCGGGCCACGCGGTGCCGGTCCATGCCCGGTAGCGGCGGCGGCCGGGCCGCATGGGCGTCCAGGTGACGGGCACGCCGGCCTCCGCCAGGAGCCGCAGATAGGCCTTGGCGGCGACGGCGTAGCCGGTCGTATCGCCCCAGCTCACATAGCGAAGGCCGGTCACGGCAGGCACCCCGCTCGGAACAAGCGGGCGGGAGAGCAGAAGTGCGGCATCATGGGGAATCGGCGTCGGCCGGCTCCGGGTCAGGTCCGCCAAGCCTGTCGCAGGCGCCGCAGCTTTTGTCCAGATGGGCGGCGCCGGCGCGCCGGCACTTGATGGCCTGCTGTGGCCCGGCCGGGGACTTTGGCGCGGCGCTCAGACTCGCTGCCGCCGCGCCGCTCCCGCCGCTTTATGCCGTGCTGCTCAGGCCGAGCTTCGCGCCTGCAGCACGCCCTTGATAAACCCCGTTGCGAAGGCGCGGCTGCGATGCCCCCAGTCGGTATCGCCAACGATGGTCGGGACGTGATCGTCGATAATGAACCCGTCGAATCCCGTCGCGAGGAGAACATCTATCACCTTGCTCACCTCGACGTCGCCTTCGTCGATGAACGCCTCGCTGAAGCTCGGCAGCTTGCCCTTCACCGTGCGCATATGAACATAGGCAATCTTCCTGCGCCGGCCATACGATTCAAGCGCCTCGAACATGACCGCCGGATCGAGCTCGGACCACGAGCCGACGCAGAAATCGAGCTGATGGTAGTCGCTGTCGCCGATTTCCAGCGCCCGGTCGAAACCTTCCATGTTCCGCATTATGCGCGCCACGCCCCCCAGGGATTCCGTTGGCGGGTCGTCCGGATGCAGCGCCATCACCACACCCGCCTCCTCGGCGACCGGCAGAACCGCATCCATGAAGTACTTGTAGTTGGCCCACATCTCGTCGGCCGTGAGGCGGATGCTGCCCGTCGCCGGACTATCGACGAACTTGTCCGCGTCCCACGCCGACACCTCGGCCCCTCCCCGGCCATACTGGCGGCAGGTGGTTCGCCAGACGGAGTTCGGCATCCAGTGATAGCCGAGAATGGGAATCCCGGCACGCCCCATGTTGCGAATGCACTCCTGATAGTGCTCGATCTGCTCGTCGCGGCCGGGCTGCCCCCAGAGCGCCTTGTCGTAGAACCGGAGCGGCACATTCTCGATCGCCTCGAGACGGAGACCATAGCGCTCCACCATCGCCTTCAGATTTATCAGGTCGATGAGATGCCACTCATCGCTCGGCGCGCTGCGCTGGACATAGAAATTTCCGAGGCTCTGGCGCCATTGCGGCGTGTCGAAGTCCGGCCCGTTGATAAGGATGCCGCTCCCGCCCAATTGTGCTGTGTAGGCCAAGTCGTCGGGGGTTACGACCTTGAACTGACCAAAGGCAACGCGGATCATACTGGTATTCTCCTCGATCTGTTGGCGACCGACGGACGCGACATGCGTCACGCCGGGCCGAGTTCACCCCTTGACGGCACCGCTCGCCAGATCGGCGGCAATGAAGCGCTGGGACACGAAGTAAAAGATGACAAGCGGCGCCGAGGCGATGCAGGCCCCTGCCATAAGCCCTCCCCATGGCAGGGAATCCCCGACGATCAGCGAGCTCAATGCATAGGGCACGGTTTTTGCGGCATCGCTGTTGGTTAGCACCATGGCGAGCAGAAGCTCGTTCCAGCTCATGGTGAACATGAGGATGCCAACGGCTGCAATTCCGGGCGCGGACAGCGGCACGACGATGCGAACGAACACCCCCAGCGGCCCCAGACCATCGAGCAGCGCCTGCTCCTCGATCTCCCGTGGAACGGCGCGGAAATGGTCCTGCAGCATCCACGTGCCCAGAGGTACCGCCAGACCGATATAGACGACGATAAGCCCGGTCAGCGTATCGCTCAGCTTGAGCTGCGAGACGATGATGGACAATGGGATGAACAGCAGCGCCACAGGGGTCAGGTAGGTGAAAAGCACCAGTCGTCCCATCAGGCGCCTGCCGCGGAACTCGTAGCGGGTCAGCGCATACGCAGCGGGGGCAGAGACGATGAGCGACAGCAGCGTCACGGAGCTGCTGACGACAAAGCTGTTGCCCACGCTCCGCAGGAAGCCGCGATCGGCAAGGATGCCTGCATAATTGCCGAGATTTATCGTGCTCGGCCAGAGCGCGACCTTGCGATAGATCTCAACGGGAAGCTTCAGGGATGTCGTCACCATCCAGTAGAGGGGGAAGAGCACGACCGCGGTTGCGGCAACGACCACCACATAGAAAATAACATTGTTCCAGCCGCGCCGCCCCAACATGCCCTAGCCCCTTGCCTGGCGATGTTTTTCGAGGCGCGAGATCGTCACCCAGAGGAACAGCAGAAACACCGGAACGAGCGACACCGGAACCGCCGCGGCCTCCCCCAGGCGCTGCGTCTGCAAGGCGATGAAGGTGAGAACGGGGAAGATGATGGTGCTGTCGGCCGGGCCGCCGCCGGTCAGAAGCCACACATTCTCGAATGTGTTGGCGGTCCAGATGGTCGAAAGCAGGGCGCACATCGTCAGCACGCCCGTGATGCCGGGAAGGGTGACGTGCCAGAAGGCTTGCCACCTGTTGGCGCCGTCGAGCTCCACCGCCTCATACAGCTCCCTGGGAATGGTCTGCATGACGGCGAGGATGGAGACCAGCCAGAATGGGAAGCCGTGCCACACCGTGGCGATGATGACCGATACGATGGCGGTATTCGGCGTGCCGAGCCAGTCTATGCGCAAGCCGCCGAAGCCGAGCTGGGACAGCAGCAGATTGATGCCTCCGCCCAGCGGCAGGTAGAGGCTCTTCCAGACGAGGAAGGCAACGAAGGCGGGCACTGCCCAAGGCAGCATCAACAAGGTGCGGACAAAGCCCCGGCCGACGAAGCGGCGGCTGAGCATGGCGGCAAGCGCCGTGCCTACGACCGCCTTGAGGGCGATGCTCACGACGACGATGACGACCGTATTGATCGCCGCGCGCTGGTATGTCGCCGATTGCAGCCAGTAGCGGAAATTGTCGAGACCGACCCATGTCCCCGGCGTTCCGATCGACATGTCCGTGAACGACATGAACACGGCGTAGAGCAGCGGAAAGCCGATGATGAGGGCAACCGTCAGCAGTGTCGGGAGCACAAAGGCATAGGAGTGGACGGCATAGCCCCGCCGCGCGGGACGACCGGCTGCGCCCGGTCCTCTATCTGGTGCCAATTCAGCTTCCCCACATGCTCACGGGACAGGAACAGGGACGGCCCGCCAAGGCGTGGCGGGCCGCCGGCGCCGGTCAGTACTTGGCGTAGATGGCCTCCAATGCCACCTGTGCGTCGTCCATGGCCACATCGATGCTCGCCTGCCCCAGCAGCACCGCCTGCACCATGCGCGTCACCACGAAGCCGTTATAGGCTTCGGCGAAGGCCTCGTTGTTGACGTCGGGCCAACCCGGCGCCGTTGTCGTATGAACGATCCCGGCGAGGCTGGTGAGAATCTCGTCGCCGCCCGCGAACATCGCGGTCTGAGCCTGCCGCTGGAAGCTCGGGGGATAATAGCCACCCTCGTGGAAGGCCGCGAGGAAGCTCTCGGTCGTCAGATGCTCGATGAGCGACTTCGCTGCGTCGGCATTCGGGCTACTGGCAGGAATGGCGCGATAGGACGGCTGGATCGGATCGACCTGGAGCTTCGGGCCACGCGGCACCATCGAATAGCCGATGCTCTCATAGAGCTCGGGATCCTGCGTAAAAGCCGTCCGGCCGATGGAGCCGGTGTTCAGCGCAAAGATGGACTGGCCCGACAGGAACGCCTGGTTGTCGCCCGAGGCGTCCCAGGTCACCGCCCCCGGCGAGAACAGGTCGCGCCGATAGGCATCCGCCACCCAGTCGAGATAGGCGCGGGTTTCCGCCGACTTGATGACAACCCGCTTGCCGTCATCGTCGGCAAGCCGACCGCCGAAGGATTGCAGGAAGGGAATGCTGAACGAGTCCTCGGTCATGGCAAGCGCGATGCCGAGCCCGTAAAGCGGTGGCTGCTGCGCCGCTGCTGCCTGAGCCACCGTCTCGTCCCAGGTTTCGGGCGGCGCGGTGAAGCCGGCTTCGGCTAGCGCATCCTTGCGCCGCAGCAGCATCTGCGTCTGGTAGGAGCGCGGCACGCCCATGCGACCGCCCACCGCGCGACTCATATCGGTGCCCGCGACGACCGACGGCACCCAGCCGCCATTGCGCTCGCCAATCTTCGCGAAAAGATCGTCGACCTGCAGGAATATGCCACGCTTGGACAGCAGCAGCAGCGGCTGGTGCAAGATGTCGATGAGATCGGGGAGCGTATTGGACGCGGCCGCCGAGATCGTCTTCGGCGTCTGCTCGCCGGGGCTGAGAAAGACGACCTCAGCCTGCACGCCATTGCTCCTCGCCCACTCGTCAACCGCGTCCGAAACAACCGAATTCACGCGCTCCGAGAATGTCTTTTCGGCCCAGTAGGTCAGCTTGTCGCTGCCCAGCTTGATTGCCGGCGCCGCCAGCAGCGTCCCGCTTACGCCGCCCATCGCCAGACCGGCACCCGCTCCGGCAGCGCCCTTCAGAACCTGACGCCGAGACCATTTCGACCCCATTCGCTTCCTCCTCCGTTTTGCCAAAGGCACGCAATACCGGCGCGCTCAATACGCATAACCCTATAAATTGGATACACTGATGTCAATGATATGATTCACTGATTGAATCTATCGTATTGTCATAAGCCGAAGGCAGCGAAAACTCCTTGCACATATGGGGAAACCGGCACCTGGAAGCTACCCCGCCCGCTGCTGACGCCCTCACGTCGGAGTTTATGCATTCATGTTGACTAGGAATATGATACAATCTACCTACCGGACTGCGCCACGTTTTACGTGTGACAATCCCGCGCTGACAGGTGCATTTGGTCTTGTGAGGCACAGCCGTGCAGATTCGCCGTCTTCTCGTCATCAATCCGAACACGTCGGAGGAGACCTCGCGAAGCCTCGATGCCTTCGTGCGCAGCGAGGTGGGTGAACGTCTGACGGTACGGACGGTCGCTGCCCGGTTCGGCTACGGCTATCTCGCCTCGCGCGCCGCCGTCGCCATCGCGAATCATGCCGTGCTCGACGCGGCAGCCCATGCACTGGCCGATGGCTTCGCGCCCGATGTCATCCTGCTGGCCTGTTTCGGCGATCCCGGCTTCCAGGCGCTGGCCGAGACGACGGGGGTGCCGGTCGTCGGCTTTGCCGAAGCGGGGCTGCTGGCCGCCGCGAGGGAAACCGGCAGCTTCGTTGTCGCAACCAAGGGCAAGGCATGGCGCGGCATCCTGGCCGAGCTGGCGCTGGCGCTCGGGCTTGCAGATCGCATCAGCAGTATCGAGACCATCGATGACACAGACCAGACGCCTTACGCGATCGCGAAGTTTCTTGCCGCGCGGGCCCGCGACACGGGCGCCAGCCGGATCGTGCTTGGAGGCGCCAGTCTCGTGTCGCTCCTGCCCGAGGTCATCGCCCTGTCGAGCGTTCCCGTCCTCGATCCGCACCGGGCTGCCATTCGCAAGGCAATGATCCTCGTGAGCGACATGCCCACAGATGATATGAATCGCGTTGGCGGCGAGGCCGTTGGTCTGTCATCGGCACTGACCGGACTGCTGACAAGCGGCTTCAATGCTGTTCATAACGGGCATTGAACACTATGCCACGCCGGCCGGAGCGCCTTGCCGCAGACACGCCCGAAGGCTGCCGCCGGACCGGTATCTAAAATGAATCATGAGAACGTTGGTCACATGCTGCGAGTCTCTCGAGATGGTGGTTCAAAGGTCGATGAGATCTATCACACCTTGTTCAATGCCATCCTGGCTCAGGAGCTGGCTCCCGGAACCAAGCTGAGCGAGGAAGCGATCGGCTCGCTGTTCTCGGTGAGCCGCACGATCGTGCGGGCGGCGCTGAACCGGCTGCTCAGCGAATCGCTCGTGGAGTTTCGCCAAAACCGGGGGGCATTCGTCACCAGCATGACCCCTGGCGAGGCGCAGCAGGTTTTTGACGCGCGAATTACTATCGAGCGGGAAATCTTCTCGCTCCTTGCGGGAGTCATAACCGACGCACAACTTGCAGAACTGGAGCAGCATCTGGGCAAGGAGCAGCGGGCCAAGCATGCCCATGACCATGCCGCATCCATCCTGCTCTCAGGCGAGTTCCACCTGCTCGCGGCCCATATGGCCGGCAATGAGGTGCTCGCCGGCTTCCTCAAGTCGCTGATCTCGCGAACGTCGCTGATCCTGGCGCAGTACAGCACACAGCGGGATTCGGATTGCAGCATCGATGAGCATACGACTTTGCTCGTGGCGTTGCGGGCGCGCGACGCGACCGCCGCGGCGGCAGCCATCGTCGATCATCTCCAGCAGGTCTTTCATCGCGCCGACATTCGCCGGACCGGGCAGCCCGAGCGGAACCTCGGCGAGATTCTCGCCCGCTACATGTGACATCGGGCACACGCCTGGCTAGCCGGGCTGGTGGCGGATCAGGTCGGCGACCTTTTCGGCGATCATGATGGTCGGGATATTGAGGTTGGCGCGCGGCGCCGTCGGCATGATGGAGGCGTCGGCGACGCGCAGGCCGGCGATGCCGTGGACGCGCGCCGTGCGCGGCTCGACCACCGCGTCGCGGTCGTCGGCCGGCCCCATGCGGCAGGTGCCGCACACGTGCCACTGGCCGAAGGCGTTGGCCTTCACATAGTCCTCGACCATGTCCTGGTCGGTGAGCAATTGCCGCAGCGTCATGCCCGAGGCGACGGCCACATCGAAGAAGACCTTACGGGCCGGCGGCAGGATGTCGATGACCGCGGCCACCGGCGCGGTGATGATGAAGTTGCGCAGCGTCTGCCGGCCGAGCGACTTGGCGAAGCCGGTATAGCTCGACGGGCTCGGATGCTCGAGATAGCCGCGCATGGCGTCGGCCGCGAAGAGGCGGGCCATGAGGTGGATGGCACCGCACAGCCGCTGCAGGTCGCGGCTGTCGGAGAGGTAGTTGAGATCGACCACCGGCTCGACGCGCGGATCGGCGCTGACCAGCTCCACATGGCCGCGCGAATGGGCCTTGTTGATCCAGCCCAGCATCGAGGCGATGCGGATGCCGAGCGGATGCCAGGCCGACTTGGCGGCGAGCATCATGAACATGTCGGAGGGCCCGCAGCCCTCGACCTCCGAGCTGTAGCGCAGGCCAAGATGGATGTGCCGCCGCGTGTGGCGCAGGCGCGCGCCCGGCTTGATATAGGCCGAAAGCGAGGTGCCCGGATGCTCCTGCAGATTCATGCCGACGCCCGGCAGATCGACCAGCGCATCGACACCGACCTTGCGCAGCGCCACGGCCGGGCCGATGCCCGAGCGCATGAGCAGCGCCGGCGTGTGCAGGGCGCCGGCGGAGACGACGGTCTCGCGCCCCTCGATCAGCTCCTCGCGGCCGTGGCGCTCGACGCGCACGCCGGTGACGCGCCCGTCGGCGACGACGAGCTGGAGCACATGCGCATCGGCGAGGATGGTGAGGTTGGGCCGGGCGCGCGTTTCGGCGTCGAGATAGGCCATGGCAGTCGAGACGCGGTGCTTGCCCGCATTGTTGGACAGCGACATGGGGAAATGGCCGTCGGTATAGACGCCGTTCTGGTCCTCGAGGCCGGGATAGCCGATCTCGGTCATGGCCCGCTCGGCGGCCAGCGACAGCGCCGGCCATTTCTCGCGCGGGATGCGGTGGATGGGAATGGGGCCGGACTTGCCGTGCAGCGGCCCGTCGAAATCGAGATCGGTCTCGAGCCGCTTGAAGAAGGGCAAGACGCCAGCCCAGCTCCAGCCCTCGCAACCGAGCTGCGCCCACTCGTCGTAGTCGTCCGGCGTGCCGCGATTGGCGATCTGGCCGTTGATGGACGAGCCGCCGCCTATCAGCCGCGCCTGCTCGTATTTCTTCGGCGCCGGGCGATCAGGGCGGTTGTGCAGGTTTGGCTCGGTCCACGCCTTGAGCCCATCCCAATGGTTGCGCGGGTCGTGCGCGGCCTTGCCCGGATAGGTGTCGAGGATCGCTTCGCCCTCCTCGCCGGGCTTCACGTCGCGGCCCGCCTCGATGAGCAGCACCCGGCGGTCGCGGTCGGCCGAGAGGCGGTTGGCGAGCACGCAGCCGGCGCTGCCGCCCCCGACGATGATGATATCGAACATTGAACGTCTTCCTACTGGGCCCAGCTTGCGTGGAAATAGGCGGCGGCGGCCTCGGCCACCTCCTGGTCCTCGGCGGTCGTGCCCGAGCTGACGCCGACGGCCCCCACCACCGCCCCGCCGACGACGAGCGGAATGCCGCCGGGCAGCGTGGTGAAACGGCCATCGAGCAGCGCCTGCGCGCCAAAGCCGGGGGCGCCGGGCTGCGTCGCCGGGCCGATCTCCTTGGTCGCGCGGCGCGCGCCGGCGGCCGTGAAGGCCTTGGTGATGGCGATCTCGATGGAGAAGAACTTGGCCCCGTCCATGCGCCGGAACGCCACGAGGTGGCCGGCCTCATCGACGATGGCGATGTTCTGTGGCACGCCCATCCGCGCGGCGTGCGCGCTCGCCGCCACGATGACGGCCTCGGCCGTGTCGATATCGATGCTCTGACGTGTCAGCATGGTGCGGCTCCGGTTGACGAGAGGACTCAGCCCTTGACGGAGCCGCTGGTGAGCCCCGAGACGATCTGCCGGCCGAGCAGGACGAAGATGACGAGGATGGGGATGATGCCCAGCATCGCCGCGGCGGTGAGCGGCCCCCATTCGCGGCCGAAATAGCCGATGAAATTGTAGATGGCGGGCTGCACCGGCCGCAGCGCCGGATTATCGACCATCACCGAGCTCGCCAGAAACTCGTTCCAGGCCCCGACGAAGGCGAGCACGCCGGCCGCGGCCATGGCCGGCCGCGCCAGCGGCATGATGATGCGCCACAGAATGCCGAAATGGCCCGAGCCGTCGATGAGCGCCGCCTCGTCGAGCTCGCGCGGCACGCTTTCGAGCGTGCCCTTGATGATCCAGATGGCCATGGGGAGCTGGTTGGCGGTGTAGATCAGCGGTAGCGTGAACCACTGGTTGGTGAGCCCGAGCCGGGTGAAGTAGATGTAGTTGGGAATGAGCAGCGCCGCGGCGCCCAGCGACAGCGGGATCGAGGCGACGACGAGCAGCAGCAGCGTGCGGCGGAACGGAAACGCGAAGCGGTCGAAGGCATAGGCGGCGGGCAGCGCCAGGGCGAGCGTCGCCAGCACGGTGCCCAGCGCATAGGCCACCGTCACCTGCATGTTGCCCAGAAAGCCGCTGGCGACGACGCGCTCGTAATTGGCGCCGGTCGGGGTGAAATCGAAGATGGTTGGGGGGTAGCGGAAAAGATCGGGCTCGGATTTGAGCGAGGTCAGGATGCCCCACACCACCGGCACGAGATTGAGCATGCACAGGGCCGCGAACAGGAGGCTCGTCGCCACCGCCCAGGCGGGCGGCAGGCGCAGGCGGCGGGCCGGCACGGGCCGGGCGGGAGCAGTGGCGACGGCCATGTCTAGACCCTCCATTTCGAGAGGCGGACATAGGCGAGCACCAGGAGCACGTTGCCCGCGAACATCAGCACGGCCAGCGAGCTTGCCGAGCCGAGGTCGTAATTGATGAAGGCGCGATCGAAGACGTCCATGGGCAGGATGCGGGTGGCCGAGCCGGGCCCGCCGCCGGTCAGGACCAGCGGGGTTTCCACCGTGTTGACGTTGCTGAGCGTCAGGACGATCGTCACCAGCAGCAGCGGCGTCTTGAGCAGCGGCAGCGTAATCGCGCGGAAGATCTGCCAGTCGCCGGCGCCGTCGATGCGGGCGGCCTCGTTGTAGTCCTCGGGGATGCCCTTGAGGCCGGCGAGCAGGATGATGAGCGCATAGCCGATGCGCTTCCACACCGAGACGGCGATGAGGAACCCCATCGCCCCGTTGGGGTCGTTGAGCGGATGCACGTCGGAAAAGCCGAGGGTGCGCGCCAGCGAGATGGCGAGGCCGATATCGTTGAGATACACCCAGCGGAACAGCAGCGTCGCCACCACGGTGGAAATGATCCAGGGCAGGATGATGACCATCTGCGCGACGAACCCGCCGCGGCCGTGGATGGAGTGAATCCACACGGCGAGGGCGAGCGCGATGCTGGTGGTGAGCGCCACCGACGAGAGCGTGAACACCATCGTGCGGACCAGCGTGGCGCCGAGCTCGGGGTCGCCGAAGAGCCGGGTGTAGTTGCCCAGCCCGATGAAATTGGTCATCGCCCCGTACTGGATGCGGAACAGACTGAACCAGAAGCCGTAGAAGACGGGCGAGAACAGCACCAGCGTCATGACCGCAAAGGCCGGCAGCACATAGGTCAGCGAAACGAGCCGCGATTGCATGGGAGCGCTTGTCCTTGGTGTGCCGGAGGGCGATGCGCACCTTGAGCGCGCATCGCCGCGTTCAGCCGCGCGTCAGCGGTTGTTCTGCCGGTTGAAGTCGGCCTCGGCGTCCTTGAGCGCCTGCTCGACCGGCACGTTCTCGACGAGGATGCGCTGCGCCGCCTTGTTGAGCACCTGGCGGTAGCCGCCCACCGAGAACTCGATCGGGGTGAGCCAGCCATATTTGGCGGCGCCTTCGGCGGCGACGCTGAGGAACTCGTTGCCCGGCTGGGCGATGAAGTCCTTCATGTTGGCCAGCGTCGAGAGCAGGCCGGGCACCTGGCCGCCATCCTCCACCCAGATCGGATCGCCATCCGGGCCGAGCATGTATTCGACGAAGCTGCCGGCTTCCGCCTTGTGCTGACTGCCCGACCACACGCCCACGGCCCAGCCGGCCATCACGGCCGGCGAGTGCGCCACGGTGCCGTTGCCCGGCCACAAGGCGAGGCCGACCTTGTCCTTGCCGAGCTTGGCCTGCAGCGTCGAGACGCGCACCGCCGGGCCCTGCACCATGGCGAGGCGGTCGGAGGCGAACTGCTCGAACAGGTCATCGACGGTCCACGACACCGATTCGGGCGGCGACACTTTGTCCTTGGTGACGAGGTCGGTGAGGAAGGTCATGGCCGCGACACCGGCGGGGCTGGCGAAATTCGCCGTGCCGTCGGCGTTGAACAGGTCGTCGCCGGCCGCGAGAATCTGCGGGATGACGACCGAGGGGTCGGCCTGCTGCTCGGAAAAGCCCATGGCGAAGCCGTAGCGCGAGACATTGCCCGAGGCGTCGGTGACGGTCAGCTTTTTGGCGGCGTCGCGGAACTCCTCCCAGGTGGCGAAGCTGTTGGGATCGATGCCGGCCGCGTCGAGCAGGTCCTTGCGGTACATCAGCGAGATGTAGTTGCGCGACACGAAGATCGAGTACTGCTTGTCATCGACATTGGTCAGGTCCCAATAGGCGCCGGCATTGTCGGCGACCCGCTCGGGCGACCAGTCCTTGATGAACAGCTCGTTGAGGTCGGCGAGCGAGCCGGAGTTGATGGCATCGCCGAGGAAGTCGGTGACCACCCAGATGACGTCGGGGGCGCTGCCATTGGCGTGGGCGGCGAGGAATTTGGGCGTCATCTGGTCCCACACCTGCGGCTCGACCAGGATCTTGGTGCCGGGATTGGCCGCCTCGTAATTGGCGATGATCTTGGCCAGCGCCACCTCGCGCGGGGCCGTGCCGGTGGGGTTGAGAAAGGTCCACATGCGGATGGTCGTGTCCTGCGCCAGCACCGGAGCGGCCAGCGCCAGGCTGACCACCGATGCGGCGAGGCCGAGTGCCAGGCCGGTGAGTTTGTTCATAGGTCTCCTCCTGAGGTTATGCGCTCTTTTCGAGCGCGGTCTGTTTACGGGTGCCGAGGTCGATCAGCGCGTCCTTGAGGGAGCGCGCGAGATGGGTGCGGGTGGCCAGCTCGAAGGCGGCGAAGTCGGCGTCGCGCAGGGCGTCGATGAGGCCCCAGTGCTCGGCGCTCTCGGCCTCGAGGCGGCTGCGCCAGGTGTCGAGGCCGCGCTGCACCAGCGAGCCGGCGACCTTGGTGCGGATGCTCTGGTAGAGCGAGACCAGCACGCTGTTGCCGCTGAGCTCGACGATGCGCCCGTGCAGGCGCCCGTTGAGATCGAGCTTCTGGACGTGGCTGGCGAGGGTCTCCGAGCTTTCCTGGCTGCGCTGCAACTGCGCCAGATACTCGATGTCGGCGTCCGAGATCAGCCCCGCCCGGCGCCGCGCGACGGCCAGCTCGCCGGCCGTCAGCTCGAGCCCCTGGCGCGCCTGCCACAGATTGGTGATCTGCGTCGCGTCGGGCGTGCGCACATGAAAGCCGCGCCGCTGCACGCCTTCGACGAAACCTTCGGTGGCGAGCTGCATCAGCGCCTCGCGCACCGGCGTCATCGACACGCCCAACTGCTCGGCGATGCGCTCGGGGTAGAGCCGCGCCCCCTCGTCATAGGTGCCCTTCATGATGAGGTCGATGAGGGTGAGGCGCACGTTCTCGGCCAGCGTGGCACCCGGCTCGCCGACCAGCATGACGATGGTGTCGGACCTATCGGCCGGCATTGGCCCCTCCCGCAGAATCGGTGTCCAGCACGTAGCGGCGAAGCTTCGCCATATCGGGCTCGCCGCCATGGCCGGGCCGGTCGGCCGCCACGAGGCAGCCATCGACGAGCCGGGTGGGCGCAACGCCGACATCGTCGCGCAGCGGATTGAGCAGCCGGTTCGCCTCGTAGGAATGAAAGCTCCTGGCCGCACGCCCCACATGCACCGAGGCCGCCACGTTGACGCAGCCGCCGACGCCGTGCGGCGCCATCGTCAGGCCGTGGTCGGCGCACAGTTCGCCGACCGCGAGCATGCCCGACACGCCGCCGCAGCGGCCGATATTGCATTGCAGGATATCGACCGCCCCCGCGGCGACGAGCTGCCGGTAGGCGGGCATCGAGAATTCGTTCTCGCCGGCCGCGATGGGCACTGGCGAGTGCCGCCGCACCTCGGCGAGGGCCGCCGGATCGTCGGGCGGCACCGGCTCCTCGAGCCAGCCGATATCGTAGCGCGGCAGCTCCCCGGCGAGAGCGATGGCGGTCGGGACGTCATAGCCGCAATTGAGGTCGAGATAGAGCGGCAGGTCGCCCAGCGCGGCGCGCGCCGCCTCGATATGGGCGAGGTCGGTTTTGATGCCGCGGCCGATCTTGAGCTTGAAGGCGTTGTAGCCCTGCGCCCGGTAGGCGGCGGCGTCGGCTGCCGTCTCGTCGGGGGTGGCGCGGAAGGCGATGGGGCTGACATAGGTCGAGACCGGTCCGGGGCTGCCGCCGAGGAGCGTTGCCAGCGGCTGGCCGGCGGCGCGCGCCTGCAAGTCCCACAGCGCTATATCGACGCCGCTCAGCGCCTCCATGGCAGGGCCGCGCGTGTGCCCCATGGCGAAGAAATACTCGCGCAGCGCCCGAAGCATCTCGGCCGGATCGTCGATCTCGCTGCCGAGCAGCGCCGGGGCGACGACGTGCGTCACGAGGCTCGCCGCCGCCAGCGGGTGCGGCAGGCCGAAGCATTCGCCATAGCCCACGGCGCCGTCGTCGCTCTCGGCCACCACCAGGGTGGCGAACTGGCCGAGGCGCGGGATCTTCACGAAATGCGCCGCCGGCGTGCGGATATGGGCGGGAATCTTGTCCGCCCCGCCATAGATATCGGCGAAAGTGGCTTGCAGCGGCACGGCGCGAAGGCTGGTGAGTTTCATCTCGATCCTATAATTTATAAATTATAGTATGAGACAGAATTTCGTGCTGTCAAGCAAACTTCGGGGAGGGGCTAACGGGTTTAGCCGGCCGTCCAGCCGCCATCGATGAGGAGCGAGGTGCCGGTCATCATGGCCGCGGCATCGGAGGCCAGCAGCACAAGCGGCCCCATGACGTCTTCGAGCCGACCCAGACGGCCGAGCTTGATCTTGCCAAGAACCCAGGCGCGAAACGCCGTGTCGGCGAGATTGCCCGCCGAAAGCTCGGTCTCGATGAAGGTCGGCGCGAGCGTGTTCACGCGGATGCCATAGGGGGCAAGATCGATGGCCATCGCCCTGGTCAACCCCTCCAGCGCAAATTTGCTGGCCGCATAGACGGTGCGGTGCGGGCCGCCGACATGGCCCATCTGCGACGAGATATTGATGATCGATCCGGGTCGGCCCGCCGCGACAAGGCGGGCGGCGACGGCCTGGCTGACGAACAGCGCGGCTTCCAGATTGACCGCCATTACAGCGCGATAATCGGCTTCGGTGACAGCGAGGACCGGCGCGTGCCGCGCCATGCCGGCGCTGTTCACCAGCACGTCGAACGGCGCAGGCGCCACGTCGACGAAGCGGCGCATGGCGACGGCATCGGTCACGTCCAGCGCGGCACCGTCGACCCTGCCGCCCGCTTCCCGCAGGGCGGCGACCGCGTCCTCCAACCGGCCGGCCCGTCGGGCGATGAGCATGACCTCAGCCCCCGCCTCGGCCAGCGCCGCCGCGGCGGCAAAGCCGATGCCGCTCGATCCGCCGGTGACGAGCGCCCGCTTGCCATCGAGCCGCAAGCTGGGCGTGCGCGGAACCTTCATGCTCACTGCGGGCCGGCCGCTGTCGCATAGGGGACATTGCGGCCGCCATAGCGGCGGACACGTAGATTGGCCTGCTCGGCATGACCGGCGAAGCCCTCGAGCAGGGCAAGGCGCGAGGCGTATTCGCCCACCATCGCCGAGGCCGCGTCAGTCTCGATGATCTGCCAGGTGCAGGTCTTCAGGAACTTACCCACCCACAGGCCGCCCGTATAGCGCGCCGCCTTGAGCGTGGGCAGGGTATGGTTGGTGCCGATGACCTTGTCGCCATAGGCAACGTTGGTGCGCGAGCCGAGGAACAGCGCGCCAAAATTGGTGAGGTTGTCGCGGAACCACAGGTCGCGATCGGTCATCACCTGCACGTGCTCGGACGCGATGCGGTCGGCCTCGGCCAGCATCTCGTCATAGGAGTCGCAGACGATGACTTCGCCGAAATCGGCCCAACTGCGCCGCGCGATGTCGGCGGTGGGCAGGATGTCGAGCAGGCGTTCGATCTCGGCCAGAGTATCGCGCGCCAGCGCCTCGGAGGTAGTAAGCAGGATGGCCGGGCTGGTCGGGCCGTGCTCGGCCTGGCCAAGCAGGTCGGTGGCGCACAGCTCACCATCGACGGTGGTGTCGGCGATGAGCAGTGTCTCGGTGGGGCCGGCGAACAGGTCGATGCCGACGCGCCCGTAAAGCTGGCGCTTGGCCTCGGCGACGAAGGCGTTGCCGGGGCCCACAAGCATGTCGACCGGATCGATCGTCGCGGTGCCGAGCGCCATCGCGCCAATGGCCTGGATGCCGCCGAGCACGAGGATCTCGTCGGCGCCGGCCATGTGCTGGGCGGCGACGATCGCCGGGGCGGGCCGGCCATTGAAGGGCGGCGCGGCGGTGACGACACGCCGGCAGCCGGCAACCTTGGCAGTGAGCACCGACATATGGGCCGAGGCGAGCAGCGGATATTTGCCGCCCGGCACGTAGCAGCCGACGGCGGCGATGGGAACGTGGCGATGGCCCAGCGTCACGCCGGGCAGCGTCTCGACCGCGAGCTCGGTCATCGTTGCCTTTTGCCGTTCGGCGAAGTTGCGCACCTGGGCCTGCGCGAAGGCGATGTCGGCGAGGTCCTGATCGGAGAGCTCGGCCATGCAGGCGTCGATCTCGGCCGGCGAGAGGTGGAAATCCGCACGGTCCCAGTTGTCGAAGCGGCGCGACAGCTCGCGCACGGCGTCGTCGCCGCGCTTTTCAATGTCGGCGAGAATCGCCTCCACCGTCGCCCGCACCTCGCGGTCCGCCGCCTGCCGCGCCGCGACGGGCCGGCTCTGCTTCAGCCATCTGGCCATTGGTCACTCGTCCTGTTGCTGATCTGTGGCGGCGGCACGGCGGCGGTGGGCGAGAAGGCCCATCAGCCGGCGGTCACGCCAGGCGCCGCGTGCGGCGAGCTTTTCGCGCGGCAGGCGGCGGCGCCGCTCGGCCTCAACCCGTGCGATCAGGTCGTCGCTCCAGGGCTGCGGCGCGGTGCGCTGCCGGGCGATGCGATGATAAAGCGGCCCCAGCCGCCGCGCATAGTCGGCAACGCCGCCCGGCGCATTGAGATCGATGGTCTCGAACGGCCCCATGAACGCCCAGCGTAGGCCGAGACCATCGCGCACGGTGCGGTCGATGTCCTCGGCGCTCGCATAGCCGGCCTCGAACAGCGCCCAGGCCTCGTTGAGCAGCGCCCCCTGCAGGCGGTTGAGCACGAACCCCTCGATCTCGCGATTGACGGTGACGACGCTCTGGCCGACCTGCTGCATCAGTGTGCGGGCGCGCGCGAGCGTGTCCGGCGCGGTCCACGGCGCAGGCACGAGCTCCACCACCGGCACCAGATGCGGCGGGTTCACCGGGTGGACGATGAGGAAGCGGTCGCGCGCGGCGAGCCTTTCGGTGAAGTGCGAGGCCGGAATGCCCGAGCTCGAGCTGCCGACGATCGCCTGCGGCGGCAGGAGAGCCGCGATCTCGGTGGCGATGGCCGCCTTGACGTCGAGCCGCTCGAACACGGATTCCTGCACATAGTCGCATTCCGCCAGCGCCGCGGCCAGCGCGGAATGGATGGTGATGCGGGCCGCAATGGCTTCCGGCGCCTCGCGCAGCAGGTCCGCATCGGCCATGTCGCGCAGGGAGGCACTCACCTCGCACGGCACGGTGGCCCGGATGTCCGCGCTGGCGTCGAAGACCGCGACCTCGAGCCCCGCCTGGGCGAAGACTATGGCCCAGCCACGGCCGACCAGCCCGGCCCCGACAATGGCGATGCGTGGCGCGGACATGACCTATCCCTTCACGGCGCCGGAGGTGAGGCCGGCGACGATATAGCGCTGCGCGGTGAAGAACAGGACCATCACCGGCAGCATGGTGAGCGTGATGTAGGCAAGAATAAGGTTCCAGTCGGTCGAGTACTCGCCCTGATAGACCATGATGCCCAGCGGCCAGGGATAGAGCTCGGTGCTGTTGAGCACTACCAGGGGAATGAGGAAGGCGTTCCAGCTATGGACGAAGGCGATGATGCCGGTGGTGGCGAGGATGGGCCGGCACAGCGGCAGGACGATGTGCCAGAAGAAGCCGAAATAGCCGGTGCCGTCGATGAAGCTCGCATCTCGCAGGTCTTCCGGCAGGCCGCGGAAGAAGTTGCGGCACAGCAGGATGCTCATGGCGAGGCCGAACGCCGTCTGCGGCAGGATCACGGCCCAGTAGGTGTCGAGCAGGCCGAGGTCGCGCACCTTGATGAACAACGGCAGCACGGCGGTCGCCGCTGGGAACATCAGCCCGAGCGTGAGATAGGCGAGCAGGAACGCGCTGCCGAAGAACTTCACCTGGGCGAAGACGAAGGCCGCCATCGCCGAGCAGGCGACGGTGAGGACCACGGTGGCGATGGCGATGACGAAGGAATTGCCCAGCATGCGCCAGTAGCGGCTGCCCGCGAGGATGCTCCAGTAGTTCTCCCATTGCCAGACGGCCGGCAGGCCGAAGGGGTTGGTGCGCAACTCGCCCAGCTCCTTGAAGCCGCCGATGACGGTGACGACGAGCGGAAGCAGCACGAAGGCAGCGACGAGGGCGAGAATGGCGTAGCGCAGGGGCGCGGGCCAGTCGAGCGGCGAGCGGGCGGCGTAGTCAGTCATCGCGCATCACCGTGCGCTTGTAGCCGAAGGCAAAGGCGACGCAGATGAGGAACAGGACGACGCCGACGGCCGAACCGAAGCCGAAGCGCGTGCGCGTGATGCCGAAATTGTAGAGGTAGGTGACAAGGGTTTGCGTGCTGTCGGAGGGGCCGCCGCCGGTCATCGGCATGATGACGTCGAACAGTTGCAGCGCGCCCACCACCGAAAAGAAGATGGACAGGCGGATCGTCGGCGCCAGCATGGGCAGCGTGATCGAGGTGAAGAGCCGCCAGCCCCCGGCGCCGTCGATGCGGGCCGCCTCGTAGAGCGAGCGGTCGATCTGCTGCAGGCCAGCGATGAACAGGATCATGTGCAGGCCGAAATACTTCCACACGATCACGACGAGGATGGCGTAAATGGCGAAATTCGGATCGGCGAGCACATAGACGGGGTCGAGCCCGAGCCAGCCGACCATGTTGGCGACGACGCCGTAGTCGCCGTCATAGATGAAGCGCCAGATCAGCCCGGCCGTCACCTCGGCCAGCACGTAGGGCAGGAAGAAGATCAGCCGGAAGGTGTTGGTCAGCGGCTCGCGGTCGGCGAGCATGGTCGCGACCAGCAGCGCCAGCGGCATCTGCACCAGCAGCGACACGAGGATGATGAGGCCGTTATTGGTGATGGCGAGGCGGAACGCCCGGTTGGCGAAAAGCTGGGCGTAGTTCTGGAAGGCCACGAACTTTTCCGGCACGCCGAAGCCGTTCCAGTTGAACAGCGAGTAGTAGGCCGCATCGGCGATCGGCAGCGCCACGAAGACGGTGAAGAACAGCAGCGCCGGCGGCAGGAAGACGAGAGCCAGCAGCAGCGTGTCGCGCCGCATGAACCGCCCCCGGCCGGCGCGTGCGTGCGCCGGCGTCGAAGGCGCGGTGGCGGCGTAGTCAGTGGTCATGCGATCCTCGATACTGGCAGCGGCACCCTTCGCGGATGCCGCTGTCATGCCCCTTCGGCAAGCAGGAGGCGAGCCTACTGCTCCATCGCATAGGCGTCTTGTACCGCCCGGGCGCCTTCCTCAGGAGTCATATTGCCGGCCGCGATCTCCACCGAGATGTCGTTGACCACGGCGCCCACCGAGGAGCCGAGCGCCTGATCGTAGAAATTCTGGTGGTAGGTCGAATTGGAGAGATTCTGCGCAATGACCTGGTGGATAGGGTTGGCCAGGTCGCCGTCGAGCCCCTTGACCGCCGGGATATAGAAGGAGTTCTCCGCGGCCGGCCGCTGGTTGTCGGCCTGCATGAAGAATTCGAGGAATTTCGGGGCCAGCACCGAAGCACCCTCGGTCACCAGCCAGCCATTGATGCCCCCCAGCGTCGCCGTCGGCTCATCGACGCCGTCCGGCACGGTGGGGATCGGCGCGAGGCCGAGCCGATCCAGCGGAATGCCGACACCATCGGCGGCATTGGCCTTCATGCCATTGAGCACGAAATCGGCGATCAGCATCATGGCGCCCTTGCCGTCGCCCAGCATGCCGGCGGCCGCCGCATATTTCGTCGCCATGTAGCCCGGCTGGAACGGCTCGGTGGCCACCAGTTGCTGCAGCAACTCGCCGGCGCGCACGAAGGGCGCGGACGCGAAGCCGTCCCCCTCCTGCGCCAGCGCCACCTTGAAGGCCTCGCTGCCGCCGGCGCGCAGCGACAGGCTCGACCAGTAGAACATCATCGGCCATTTGTCGGCACCGCCGACGAGCAGCGGCGTGATGCCCTTCTGCTTGAGCGTCGCGATGCCGGCGAGGAACCCGTCCCAGGTAGAAAGGGAGGCCGGATCGACGCCGCCCTGCTCCAGCAGGTCCTTGTTGTAGAACAGGCCGACCTGGGTCATGCGGAACGGCACGCCGTAGATACGATCATCCACCTTGAAGGCGTCGAGGGCGGCCGGCTTGATGGTGTCGGCAAAGCCGGGATCGAGGCTGTCGGTGATGTCGGCGATGACGCCGGCCTCCACCTGCGAGCGCAGCACGCCGCCGGCCCAGCTATAGATGATGTCCGGCCGGTCGGCCGATTGCAGCATCGTCGTCATCTTCTGCACGAACGACATGTTGTCGAGATATTCGTACTGGATGTCGACGCCCGGATTGGCCGCCTCGAACTTCTTGGCGATGCCTTCCCAAAACTCCTGCACCGCAGGGTTCTGCTCGACATGCACGACGGTAATCACGTCCGCCTGGGCGGCGGCAGCCGTAATCGAGGTGGACAGCGCCAGCGCCGCCAGCAAGGCCTGCAGCTTCATCATTTTCCTCCCGGTGTGATGTTGCTCACATCATTTCACGTCATCAGATACGTAGTGTGAACTGGACGCTGCAGCCTGTCAATGGGTGTGCGCCAAAGCTCATAGAATCTCATCATACATTTGTTTTATCGATGTAAATCTGGGCGCCAAGCTCCTACCGAGACGGCAAAATAGGCCCTTGCATACGCTTTCATTTTCCATCATTAAATAGCCAAGCGAACGTCTTTGAGAGGCTGCAATGCCAGACTCCTTCATTTCGACCCAGGCCTTTCCGTTCATGCAGCGGGCCACGCAAGCCGGGCGGGAGTGGCCGGACGGACTGGAGGCGGCCCTCGCGCAGGCGCAGAGCGCCGGCCTCAATGGCTGGGAGCCGATCGTGCGGAGGCCGGAGCAGGTGGAAACGATCGCCGCCGCCGCCCGCCGGCACGGACTCGACATGCCGTCGCTCTATGTCGGCGGCATCATGCATGAGCGCGGCGACGGCCAGAAGACGTTCGACACCATGCTGGCTATCGCCGGTAAGGCGGTGGACTGGGGCACGCGCTACGTCGTCATCAACCCCAACCCGATCGACTGGGCGGCCAAGACCAACAAGACCGATGCGCAACTGACGGTCCAGCGCGAGCTGCTGGCCGAGCTGGGGCGCCGCTTCGCGGCGCTGGGTTTGAAGCTCTGCTACCATACGCACGATGCGGAAATGCGGGCCTCGGCCCGCGAATTCCACCATATGCTGACGGCGACCGACCCGGCGACTGTGCGCCTCTGCCTCGATCCGCACTGGATCTATCGCGGCGCGGAGAACAGCGAGATCGCGCTGCACGACATCATCACGCATTACGGCGACCGCATCGAGATGGTGCATCTGCGCCAGTCGCAGAACGGCATCTGGGACGAGACGGTGGGGGCTGGCGATCTCGACTACGAGAGGCTCGCGGCGCGCCTCGCCAGCCTCAACCTTACGCCGTTGCTCGTCCTGGAGCGGGCGCTCGAGGAGGGCACGCCCAATGCGCTGGGCGACGTCGAGGCGCATCGGCGGAGCGCCACCTATGCCCGCCAGGTGTTTGCACCCGGCCGGCCCCTCGCGGCGTGAGGCAGTCATGACCCGTGTCCATATCATCGGTGCCGGCTTCATCGGTCGGGCCCATGCCGAGGCGGCGCGCCTGCTCGGCGCCGAGATCGTCGTCGCCGACCCCAGCGAGGCGGCGCGCCACGCCTTCCTCGAGAAGTTTCCCGGCACGCCGGCCTTCGCCAGCGCCGAGGCGATGCTGGCGACGCCGGCCGCGGCGGACGACGTGGTCGTCATCGCCACGCCCCCGATCAGCCACGCGCCGCTCGCGCAGCAGGCCTTTGCAACGGGCCGGCACGTGCTTTCGGACAAGCCGCTCGGCTTCAACCTCGACGACGGCCGGGCGATGCTCGCGGCGGCGCGCGCCGCGGGCCGCCGGCTCGGCGATGCGAGCAACCGCTTCCTCGGCTATGCCAGCACGGAGCGCGCCCGGCAGATCGCCAGGGGCACGGCGCTCGGCCAGATCTACCACGCCACCGTCTGCCATCGCCGCGCCCGCATGCGCAGTGGAATCGAATACCAGCCGGAGTCGCGCTGGTTCCTCGACAGCAGCAAGAGCGGCGGCGGCGTGATGATGGACTGGGGAGTCTACGACCTTACCACCTTCTTTCACGTGCTGGAGCCCAGGCGCGTCGAGATCGTGCAGGCCTGGATGCGCCAGCCGCCGACCGGCGCCGACCCGCGGGACGTGCCCTTCGACGTCGAGACTCACGTCGGCGCCACCTTCCGGCTCACCACGCCGGCCGGCGAGAGCGTCGTTGTCGACTATGAGCGGGCCAGCGCCAGCCAGGGCGCCGAGCGCATGATCATGGAAATCGACGGCATGGCGGGCTCCGTTCGGTGGGATTGGATTCCCTGGCTCAAGGAGGGCAAGGCCGATGTCGCGCTGCGCCGCGACGAGGGCGGCAAGGCCGTCGAGACGGCCGAGACCTTCGACCTGAGCGGCGAGCAGCCGTTCCACCACCGCCCGCTCAACTATTTCGTGCGCGTCCTGCGCGGCGAGGCCGTCCCGGCCCTGCTCGGTGCGCGGGCGCTGTTCGGCTTCGCGGTGGTGCGTGGCATCTATGAGGTGGCGCGGACCGGCCAGCCCGTCAGCATCGACATGGCGCAGATCTGATCAGACCGGCGGGATATTCTCGCGGAAGATGGCCTGCACGCGGATCGGCGGCAGCTTCGGCAGCGGCTCGCCGCGGGCCGCGTGCGTCAGGTAGTCGATGGCGTCCCGCGCCTCGACCCGCGGATTCTGGTCGATCACCACATCCATGATGCGCCGCAGCAGGAACTGCCGCGAATAGTCCGTCAGCTCGTGGCCGATGAACACGACCTTGCCGGCGCGCCCGGTTTCTACCAGCGCCTGCGCGATGCCGCGGTTGCCGCCGCCAATGGAGTAGATGCCGGCGAGATCGGGGTAGCGCTGCAGCAGGGCGACCGCTTCCTGGCGCATCGCCTCGACATTGTCGCGCACCTCGCGCATGGCCACGATCTCGAGGCGGGATTCCTCGGAAAGCACGTGGCGGAAGCCCATCTCGCGCTCCTCATGGCCGCGATAGGCGAGGCTGCCGGCGAAGACCGCAATCTTGCCGGTGTCGGTGCGCAGCAGGCGCGACAGTAACTGGCCGGCAAGGCGGCCGGCGCCGCGATTGTCGATACCGACATAGCCGATGCAGGGCACGTTGGTCAGATCGGAGATGAGGTTCAGCACCGGCACGCCGGATTCGGCAAGCTGGCGGATGGCCTCGCGCACCTCGGGCACGTCGACAGCGACGAGCCCGAGCCCCTCGGACTTGCCGCGCAGCGCGAGAATCTGCGCCGCCAGCTCGGTGGGACGCGAGCGGTCGAAATAGCCGATGCGAGGCGTCGCCGGGATGCGCGACACCTCGGCGGAAGCCTGCAGATGGCCGGTCAGCAGGTTGATGAAGCTGCTCTCGCCCTCGGGCAAGAGGAAGCTCAGCAGCACCGGCGCCGGCCGGGGCAATTCGCCGGCGTCGATATAGCCCGCAGCAGCAGCGGCGCGCAGCACCTGCTCGCGCGTGCGATCGCGGACCTTGCCGCGGCGATTGAGCACGCGGTCCACCGTCGTCACGCTGACACCTGCCATTTCGGCGATCGTATTGATCGTTGCCCGCAAGTCGCCACCTCGTCACTCTGGTGACGGATAATGGTGGGTTCGGCGCCATGTCAACTCGGTTCAGATGCCGATCCGTTACGACCTGATCGGTGCTAGGGTGCGAGACCACCGATGCATGCATATTTGAGCTCGGTGAATTCCAGGATGCCGTGTGCGGAGCCCTCGCGCGAGTTACCGCTCTCCTTCACACCGCCGAACGGCGCGAGCTCGGTCGAGATGAGACCGGTATTTACGCCAACCATGCCGTATTCGAGCTGCTCGGTGACGCGAAAGACGCGCGCCAAATCGCGTGAATAGAAGTAGGCGGCGAGGCCGCTTTGCGTGTCGTTGGCGGCCGCGATGACGTCCTGCTCGGTGTCGAAACGGAATATTGGCGCCAGTGGCCCAAACGTCTCCTCACGCGCTAGATCCATATCGCATGTCACTTCGGTCAGGATAGTTGGCTGGAAGAATGTTCTACCTAACGCGTGGCGGTGCCCGCCAAGAGCGACCTTCGCCCCCTTGCTCACAGCATCGGCAATATGCAACTCGACCTTTTCGACGGCGTCCATCGTGATCAGCGGCCCCTGCTGCACCCCTTCCCCGAACCCGTCGCCGACGCGCAGCTCCGATACGCGGGCAACGAGCTGCGCGACAAATTCATCATGGATGCCCGCCTGCACATAGATGCGATTGGTGCACACGCAGGTCTGGCCCATATTGCGGTATTTGGAGAGCAGTGCGCCGTCCACGGCCGCATCGAGATCGGCGTCGTCGAAGACGATGAAGGGGGCATTGCCGCCGAGCTCGAGCGCCACCTTCTTCACGGTGCTGGACGCCTGCCGCATCAAGATCTTGCCCACTTCGGTCGACCCGGTGAAACCGACAAGCCGCACCTTGGGGTGCGTGGTCAGCACGCCGCCGATGGCGCGCGAATCCCCGGTCAGCACGTTGATCGTGCCGGCCGGGAAGCCGGCGCGGGCCGCCAGCTCGGCCAGCGCCAGCGCCGTCAGCGGCGTTTCGAGGGCCGGCTTGAGCACGACGGTGCAGCCCGCCGCCAGTGCCGGCGCGATCTTGCGCGTGATCATCGCCGCCGGGAAATTCCATGGCGTGATCGCCGCCACGACACCGATGGGCTGACGCATGACCAGGATGCGCGCATCGGCGCGATGCGATGGCAGCATCTCGCCGGCGACACGCTTTGCTTCCTCGGCGTAGAACTCGATATAGGCTGCGGCATAATCCACCTCGCCCAGCGCCTCGGCGAAGGGCTTGCCCTGCTCGCTGGTCAGGATCGTCGCGATGTCGCTTCTGTTGGCAATAATCAGGGCGAACCAACGACGCAGGATCACCGAGCGCTCCTTGGCGGTGCGCACCGCCCAGAGATGGAAAGCACGTGTCGCGGCCTCTACGGCCGCCGTGGCCTCGTCGGCGCCGAAGCCGGGCACACGGGCGATGATTTCGCCCGTGGCCGGGTTGTTGACGGGCAGGGTCGGCTCGCCAATAAACTCGCCATCGATATAAGCCTGCGAACGAAGCAGCGTGGCGTCCTTGAGATCGCGCATGTCGGTCTCCTTTCAGGTGCCGGCGCTGGTCAAGGCGCGGCCGAGCATCGCCAGCCCTTCCTCGAGCAGATCGTCGGCGATGGTCAGCGGATTGAGGATACGTATGGTGTTGCCGTTGACACCGCACGACAGCAGGATGAGGCCCTCGGCAAGTGCCGCCTGCACCACCCGCCTAGTCGCCTCGGCGTTGGGCTCGCGGGTGCCTGGCAAGGCGACGATGTCAAACGCCACCATGGCGCCCGGCCCGCGGATCGCGGCAATCGGCACTGTGCTGTTGCGCGACTGCAAATCGACAAGGAAATCCTTGACCCGCGCACCGATGACATTGGCGCGCGCGATCAGCCCCTCTTCCGCGATGATATCGAGCACGGCAAGGGCAGCGGCGCAGGCGATGGGGCTGCCGGCATAGGTGCCGCCCAATCCGCCCGGCTCGACGGCGTCCATGATCGCGGCGCGGCCGACGACTCCCGACAAGGGAAAACCGCCGGCCAGCGACTTGGCTACGGTGATGAGATCCGGCTCTACCCCAGAGTGCTCGATGCCGAACATTCTACCGGTGCGCGCAAAGCCGGTCTGAATCTCGTCGGCGATGAGAAGGATACCATATTTGTCGCAGATTTCGCGCAAAGCGACGAGCAATTCGGTTGGCGCCGGCAGAAAGCCCCCCTCGCCCTGTACCGGCTCTATGATGATGGCCGCAACATCGCCCGGATCGATGTCGGCGCGGAACAGATAGAAGAGAGCCTGAAGCGACTGTTCGACGCTCGTCTCCTGATCCGGGGTAGGAAACGGCACATGGAACACGCCGGGCGGCGCAATGCCGAACTTCTTCTTATAAGGAGCAACCTTGCCCGTAAGCGCCATCGTGAAGATAGTGCGGCCGTGGAATCCACCCGTGAAGGCGATCACGCCCGCATGCCCGGTTGCTGCCCTCGCGATTTTTACGGCGTTCTCCACCGCTTCCGCGCCGGTCGAAAACAGGATGCTCTTGGCCGCTCCTGAGAACGGAGCGAGCGCGTTGAGGCGCTCGCACACGGCCACATAAGGCTCGTAGGGCAAAACCTGGAACGCCGTGTGGGTATAGGCGGCCAACTGCGCGGCGACGGCCGCAACGACCCTAGGATGGCGATGGCCCGTATTGAGCACGGCGATGCCGCCGGCAAAGTCGATATAGCGGCGACCGTCAGCGTCCCACAGCTCGGCCCCCTCCGCCCGCACCGGATAGACCGGAAAGGCATTGGCGATGCCGCGCGGAATGCCGGCCTGCCGACGCGCGTGCAATTGTGCGTTGGTGCTCATCGATATCTCCATGATCGGAGATACCCTAGAGCGGCGATCGAGATCGACCGTAGCAGTTGGTTTGTGCTAGCGTGGTGCAGTGGATGCACCACAGTCGGCAAAGATGAAGCAGGACCCTACCAGCCCGAGGCTACCCCCGCTGACGATGCTGCGCGCCTTCGAAGCGGCGGGGCGCACCGGCAGCATGCGGCGAGCAGCCGACGACATCGGCGTGAGCCACACCGTCGTCAGCCGACATGTGAAGAATCTCGAGCACTGGATGGGGCGTAAGCTCGTCCTTACCAGTCCGCGTGGCGCCGAGCTCACGCCTGATGGCCAGACGCTGTTCGCTGCTGTCTCGAAGGGCTTCGAGCTGATCGCGCGGGCGGCGGAAGGGCTGCGCGCCCGGCGCGTACGGGGCCGGCTGCGTATCTGGTGCTATTCCGGTCTCGCCACGCGCTGGCTGGCCCCGCGTCTTTCGGAGCTGGAGGAGGCATTGGACGGCGCCGAAATCGACCTGACGGCGACCGAACAGAAGCCGGATTTTTCGGCGAGGCAGGCGGATGTGTTCATCGGCTTCAGCGTGCTACCCAGCCTGCCCGTCGGCTCTCTCCCGTTGGTTCGGCCCCGCATGTTTCCCGTCGCCAGCAAGAGCTGGCTCGACCGGCATGGCTGGCCGCACACGCTCGAGGATCTGGCAGATCTGCCCCTGATCCATGAAGGCAACCACGTGCAATGGGATAGCTGGTTCCAGGCAATAGGGTATCGCCCGGAACGACTGCGAGGGCCCAAGCTGTCCAACGCCAGCATCAGTTTCGACGCAGCCCTTGCCGGCCAGGGCATCGCGCTCGTCAACGCGTTCCTCGCCGCCGACGAACTGGTCAGCGGTCGGTTGATCGAGCCATTTCCCACGGACGCGTCGCTCGGCACCTACTTCCTGCTTGCCGCCCGCGACCCAGCCAGCGACGCGACCATCGCCGCGTTCGCGCGCTGGATGACGGTGAGCATCGCACGTTTCCTGGCCACGACTGAGCCTCGCGCGCCGAATGCGGTAGTTGGAGAAATGTCAACGTAAACTTCGCCCGTCCGGCGTTGATCGTCCCGCGCATCCGTCCTTAGCTGCCTCCTCTGGTGATGGAGCAGCAAAATGGTCGTGAAGCGCATTGAACCCCACGGCGCCGGCGCGTGGGAAAACATCAGCCTCGATGGCGACGAGACGCCGCCGGAATATGGATCAGGCCAAGTGCGAACGATCTTCCAGTCGGAAGACGGCAAGGTCACGATCTATCTCTATCGGCGCGACAAGGATATCGGGCAATTGCGCGCGCTGAAGACGGCAACGGCGCGCACCTTCCACTGCGATGTTCTGCTCGACGGCGCGGTCACCATCGTCGACGAGAACGGGCATCGCACGGATGCCGTGACGGGCGAAATGCTCACCTATAATGGCGCGGATGAGGGCCGATGGCTGGCGGATGGCCCCCTGCTCAAGCTCGCTATATCGGTCGAGCAATAGGGCGACACCCCACGCTGTTAGACCGCGTCAGCGCTGGCGGAACCGAATAGGCGGGTATCGCCGGTGTCCCACCGCAGACCGACCCGCTTGCCCACATGCGGCCGGACGGCGCCCCCTCGCCCCATGAGCTTGGCGACGATTCGCTGGTCGCCGAAGCGCAGCATGTAGCGCGTGACGGCGCCCTCGAAGATGATGTCTTCCACCAGCGCCGCAATGAGGCCGTCGTCGGGATTGCAGAGGCCGATGCTTTCCGGGCGCAGAAAGAGTGCCGCATCGTTGCCCGTGAAAGGCTCGGCGATGGCCACGCCGGCAAGGCTCCTGTCGCCAAGCACCACCGTCGCCGTCCCGTCGTTAACGGATTTCAGAGCGACAGGAATAAAGTTGCTCTCGCCCAGAAAGCTGGCGACGAAGCGGGATATCGGGTGGTGATAGATCGCGGTGGGCGAATCGAGCTGCTCGATACGGCCCTGGCGCATCACGGCAATACGGTCGGACAGCACCAACGCTTCGTCCTGATCATGCGTGACGAAGACCATTGTGGTACCGAGCTCGCTATGGATTCGGCGCAGCTCCAGCTTCATCTCCTCGCGCAGCACACGGTCGAGCGCCCCCAGCGGCTCGTCCAGCAGCAAGAGCGGCGGCTCGAAGACCAGGGCCCGCGCAAGCGCGACGCGCTGCTGCTGGCCGCCCGAAAGCTGATAGGGGAAATTGCCGGCATAGGGACCGAGCCGCATGAGCTCGACCATACGGCCGACGCGCCGCTCGATCTCGGACGCCGGCACATCGCGCATGGCTAGCGCAAAGCCGATATTCTCACGCACGTTGAGATGCGGGAACAATGCATAGCTCTGGAACACGACACCGATGGAGCGCCGATGCGCCGGCACGTTCAACAGGCTCTGGCCGTCGAGATCGACTTCGCCCGAATCCGGGTCGAGGAAGCCTGCCACCATCATCAGCAGCGTGGACTTGCCGGAGCCGCTCTGGCCCAGCAGCGTCAGGAATTCGCCGCGCCGGACGTCCAGAGTCACATCGTCGAGCGCCTTCACAGCCCCGAAGGACTTTTGGAGGTGGCGCAGGGCCAGTGCAGTCGGCGTCATGCCCGCCATCATCCGATCTCGTATTCGAGAATCTCTAGCCCACGAACCCGGTCGAGCAGATAGACGCGCTGCGTGGCCTTGTCGACGAAACAGTCGTTGGACAGCGGCCCGAACTCGGAGCGCATCTGTGGCACATGATGGGCGACGACAACCGGATGGCGCGGGTCGCGTACATTGATGACGCGCAGGCCGTCGGAGAACCAGGCGACAAAGGCATGGTCCTCGATGATCTCTTCATGCGGCTGGTGCGGCTCCCAGATGCCACGGGTCGGCCCCGGAGGAGCCGATACGGTGGCCACGATCTGCGGGTTGGCCAGGTCAGAAATATCGAGGCAAGTGAAGGCACCCTTCTCGTCCCAGTAGCCCTCATCCACCGCGACGACGAAGGGATTGCCCGCCTCGTCTTCGATCGGCATCACCGTATGCGAAAAGTAGCCATGCAGCGGGTGGCGCGACAGCATCTTCGGGCGGGTGATGTCCGAAACGTCGACGATCGCCATGCCGCCGTGGCAGCAGCCGACATAGAGCCGGTCGCCCTTGCGCACGGGATGGTGCACGCGCACCCCCACGCCGTCCCAGGTCGGCGTTTCGCCGCCGGCGATCCACTGGCCGGGCAGCCACCATTTGGAGACCTCGCGTGGCTGCAGGGGGTCCTCGAGGTCGACGATCACGATGATATTGCCCTGAAAACCCTCCCATTCGGTGGACAGGTAGGCGTAACGGCCATCGAACTCGAATTTGTGCACGCCGCGCCCACCCGTCTTGAACAGGCCGATTTCCCTAGGCGCACGCAAGTCTTCGATGTCGAATAGGCGCAGCCCACCCTGCAGTTCCGGTGAGCGGTTGAATTCGGGAAAGGCTTCATGGTTGACGAGCATCAGCCCCGGCCGCGACCGCACCTTGTGACTATGCGCATTCATGGGCACCTTGACCTGGCTCAACTGCTCGGGGCGAGCCGGATCACGCACGTCGATGATCGTCGTCCCCTCGGGAGGGTTGATGTGCCCGACGAAGCAGATGCCGTCGCGGACATTCACCTGCCCACCTCCCATCACGTCGACATAGCCTATGCGCTTGAGATGAACGCTCATGGACCCTTATTCCTTTGGTCTATCGTTTGGATTGCCTGGACCTGAGGAGCTGCATCGTCCCCAGTCCAAGAATGCTTATGGCGACCAGCACGGCCGAGGCCGCGGTCACGCGGGGATCGTTGTCGAGGATGATGCTGTCATAGATCAGCTTGGGCAGCGTCTTGGTGTTGCCGCTGGCCAGGAACAGCGCGACGTTGAGATCGTCGAAGGAGGTCAGGAAGGCCAGGAGCGCGCTCATGGCGACGACCGGCAACAGGATCGGCAGGACGATGACGCGCAGCCGCTGCCAGGGCGTCGCGCCCAGCGTCGCGGCGGCGTTCTCGATGCGCTCGTCCAGCCCCTGCACCCCGACGAGCACCAGCAGGAACGAGGTGGGAATCGCCAGTACCGTGTGGGCGAGGACCAACGTCGCCGGATTGCCGATCAGGCCAATCTGCGCGAACAGGAAATAGCTGGCGAGACCATAGACGACGCTCGGAACGATCACCGGCGACAGGAACACCGGGATGAGGGCAAGCCGCGCCGCGCCTGACAGCCGGCGCATGCCCAGCGCCGCAAGCAGCACCAGAATGGCCGTGATCACTGCGGTAATGGCGGCAATGGCGATGCTGATCGCGGTGGCCTGCATCCATTCGACGCGACCGAAATACTGCTCGAACCAGCGCAGGGAAAATTTCGAAAAGTCGACCGACAGGGCGTGCGATGGGAAGAACGCGATCAGCACGATCAACAGTGTTGGCACGGCGGCAATGATGGCGATGAGCAGGGCAAGCGGTGTATTCAGATTGACGCGCAGCCCGAACGCGCGCACCCGCTCGGGCAGGATGCGCCGCAGTGGCGCCAGCAACCGATCGAGGAAAGCGATGAGCTTGAAGGTCGCCGTAGCGGCGCCTGTGTCGGTTCTACTGATATAGAACGCCGATACGATCTGGCGATTAAAGAGGACATAGAGAATCAATGTCATGACCAGCAGAACCGTGGCCAGCGCGGCAGTCATCGGGAAATTGAGCAGCTTGTTCATGCTCTGCTCGATCAGCACCGCAACCGTCGGGTTCTGCGAGCCCCCAAGCACGGCGGGGGTGACGAAGAAGCCCAGCGAAATGATGAAGACCAGCACCAGCCCGGAGGCGATCCCCGGCATGGTGTGCGGCAGATAGACGAAGAAGAAGCTGCGCAGCGGGCCGGCGCCCAGCGAGCGGGCGCCGCGCATGAGTGCCGGATCGATCCGCTGCATGTTGGCGAGCAGCGCGAAGATCATGTAAGGTAGCATGAGATGCGTGGTGCCGATGATCGCACCCAGCGGATTGAACACGAGTTGCAGCGGGCGCTCGATCAGGCCGAGGGCCATAAGCGTCGTGTTGACGACGCCCTGTCGCCCGAGGATCGACGTCCAGGCAAAGGTGCGCACCAGCGCGCTGGTCCAGAACGGCAGCATGATGCAGCCGAGGATGATCATGCGCATCCATGGTCCCGAGCGCACCATCGCCGCGGCAACGGGATAGCCCAGCACCAAGGTCAGGGCGGCGGTAATGGCGGCAAGGCCGAACGTCCAGCCCAGGCTGCGCAGATGCGTCGGCGACGACAGGATTTCGAGATAGCTCGATAGTGGATCGACGCCGCTAACGCTGGTTGCGCCAATCCACAGCAGGGGCAAAGCAAAAAAAACGGCCAGAAAGACGATCGGCGCCAACACCATGAGGCCGCCGATCGCCGCCGGTGATGGCGCGCGCCGCGCCATCGTTCGCTCGCTTGACGTCACGAGAACTGGCTCTCTGCTGGCTATTGCGAAACCCAGCTCAACCAGCGGTCAAGGACGGCCTCGTAGTTACTGCGGCCATCCGCAGCGGCGGCGGCCCACCATTCGTCGTCGATCGCAATGAGCTTGTCGAACCGGGCAGGAGCCCCGATGGACAGCGCCTGCGTTTGCTCGGTCAGTTGCGACTGCGCGCCGATGCTGGTCGCGCCATAGGCGGGGTAGGCATTGATGAACGCCGCCTGGACCTCGGGGCGGAAGTAGAACTCCATATAGCGGTGCACGTTGCCGTAGTGCGGTGCGGACTTCGGGATACAGAAGAACGAACGCTTCACGAAGGCCTGATTGAACTCGATATCGACGCCGGGATCTTCGTTGCGGTGCTTCATCGTGATGATGCGGCCGAGCGTCAGCATGCCTGCCGAGGCATTCGCACCAGCCACGAGATTGAGCCCCTCGGCACTCGTTGCCCAGAATTTCACGACATCGGGACGGATACGATCGAGCGCCGCAAAAGCGCGATCTATGTCGAGCGGGTAGAGGTCGGCAGGCGCCACGCCGTCAGCCAGCAGCGCCGCCTCGATCGGGCTGACCTGATAGGCCGCATCCGGTAGCGTGCGGGGCCCGGGGAAGCGCTCGACGTCCCAGAACTCAGTCCAACTCGTCGGGTGGCCATTGGGGAATTCGTCGCTGCGATAGGCGATACCGACACCGAAGAGCACGTTGCTGATGCCAAATTCGTGCACGGAGCCTTCGATGAGATCCTCGGCGACGCCGGGCAGGCGGCCGTAGTCGACCGGCTCGAGCAGATCGCGCCCGCCGAGTATGCGCAGTTCCTTGCCTTCGGATTCCCACAAATCGACGTCGACCGTTCCGGTCTGCACCATCGCTTGGATTTTAGCGGCATTTGGCAGTGGCGCCGTGCGAACCTCGATGCCGGTTTCGGCCGTGAACGGCGCGAAGACAACCTCGCGGAGCACGTCTTCGACGATCCCGCCGGAGGATCCATAGAGCAGCACGGGTTCTTCCACCTGCTGCGCGCTCGCCCAGCGCGGCATCGCCGCGAGTCCACCAAAAGCCGCTGCCGAAGCCAGCAGGCGCCGTCGTCCAATAGTCGGCATTTTGACCCTCCATCGCCATGCACCGTTTGATTTTTCTATCGTGGAACAGTGCGCTGACGTAGACTGATCCTGCATACTTCAACGCATCAAGCGATTTTCTTTCGCTCTTGTAGGTAGAAAAACTAAACAATGGCACGCCGACGTTTTCCCCTTGGTGCGATCGACTATTTCGAGATCGCCGCCCGCCATCTCAACTTCAACCGCGCCGCCGCCGAAGCCGGCGTGTCGCCGGGCGCAATGAGCCAGCGCATCAAGACGCTGGAGACGTATCTCGGCCGGGCGCTGTTCGTGCGCAGCAAGCGTGGCGTCGCGCTCACGCTCGAAGGCCAGCAGCTCAAGCAGGCAGCGGAGAGCGCCTTGGGGACGCTCGAACGCGCGCTGACGGCAATCGGCGATGCGCCGGGCAAGATCCGGCTGGTGGTGACCGTCAGCCCGTATTTCGGCTCACGCTGGCTGGCGCCACGGCTCAAGAGCTTCTGGGACCTGCACCCCGAGGTCGACCTGCTGGTGCGCCAACTCAGGGGCCCCGCCCCTTTCGCCGAGCTCAACACGGATGTGCTGATTCGCTACGGGCGTGAGAATGCGCCCTATCTGCAGTGCCGGCCGCTGCTGGCAACGGCGACACTCGCCGTCGGCAGCCCCGCCTTCCTCGCCGCCCACGGGCCGGCAGGCGATGCGGCAGTACGTGGCGCGATGCTGCTGCATGTCGGCGATCACCAGGCATGGGCCACCTGGCTCGAGCACAGCGGGATTGCCTCGCCAGACGGGCAGCAGGGCCATATGTTCGATGATATCCATCTGGCGATGGAGGCCGCCGCGGCAGGTCAGGGCATTGCCCTCGGCACACGCCCGGTGATCGATGAGGATCTGCGCAGCGGCCGGCTGGTGAAGGCCCACCCGTTCGAACTCGTCGGCGACGAAGGATACGTCGTCTGCTATGCGACGCGCTCCATCGCCCGCCCGGAGGTGAAAGCCTTCGTTACCTGGGTGGAATCGCAGGTGTCCTGACTGGCCGCCCCGGCTAGAAGATCAGATCGAACAAAAAGCGGCCGGCCACCAGCAGAAGGAACGCGCCGAACAGCATCTCGAGGCGGCGCTTGGGCAGGGCGTGCGCCAGCCGTGCACCCGCAGGCGCCGTCAGGATGCTGGGTGGAACGAAAAGGACCAGCCCGACCAGCGATATATAGCCCAGCGCCAGCGGCGGCTGGATGATGGCGACTTCGGGGAACTCGGCGGCGCGCGGCCAACCGGCATAGATGTAGGATAGGGCGCCGGGGATCGAGATCAGCACGCCGAGGCCGGACGAGGTGGCGACCGCCTGGTGGATCGGTCGTCCGTAGAAAGTCATGAACAGACTCGAAAGCTGGCCGCCGCCGATCCCCATGAGGGCCGAGAGGACGCCGATCGCAACGCCGTAGACCCGCATGAGCGCCTTGCCCGGTATGTCGTCGGCGAAGCGCCAGCTGTCCTTGCCGAACAGCAGGCGCAGCGCCGAAACGCCGGCAACGACCACGAACACGGCCTTGAAGAGCTCCGCCGGCGCATAGCGCGCGATCAGGCCACCGACGACGACGCCGGCAATTACCGGAATCGCCCAGACCCGCAGGATGGAGAGATCTACGGCGCCGCGCTTCCTGTGTGCCTCGAAGGAGCGGATCGAGGTCGGAATGATGATGGCCAGCGACGTGCCGATGCACAGCGGCATGCGAATCTCGTCCGGTACGCCGAGGATACGAAACAATTCGTAGAGCACGGGGACGATCACGGCGCCGCCACCGACACCGAACACGCCGGCCAGCAGGCCCGTCACCGCACCCGCCGCCAGCATGCCGGCTGCAAGCAGCAGCAATTCGGTGACGGATACGCCCGCAAGCATTCTGTTCCCCCGTGCCACGCGGCGCGATACGCCCCGCCCTGGCGCACAGCATGGCGGCGCGCTTCGCCATGTCACATCAGTTTCTCGGCAATGACGCTTTTGGCGATCTCGAAGTGTTGCAGCGTCATCGCGTGGACTTCGGGAGTCCGAACTCCTCCAGCGTCAAGCGCACGAAGAAGGGGATGAGACCCAGCTTGTGCTGGCTCCGATCGCGCGCCAGCTGGAACGGCGAGCGGTAGGCGAAGAGATCGGAGCGCAGCGCGCGCAGCTCGTGCCGCGCGACATAGGATTGCGCGAAATGCTCCGGCAAATAGCCCAGATAGCGGCCGGAAAGGATGAGCCGGGCTTCCGACTCCATATCGCTGACCACGGCGCGCGGCGTCGAAATGGCGAACACCTTGATGTCGCGCGCATTCCAATAGTGGCGGGCGATGATGTTGTGCTGGCGTACGGTCTCGATGTCGATCTGCTCGTCCGGCGCATCGAACAGGGGATGGGTGCGGGCGCAATAAAAGCGCTGCGTCTCGGTATAGAGGTCGACATAGTCCAGCCCGAGCGCGGCGCGCGGAAAGCTGGCGATCGCCAGGTCGATCTCACCGCTGATGACTTCCCGCAACAGCTCGTGGGGCGGCCGCGTGACGATGTGGAGGGCCGCCTCAGGCGCCTCGTCGGTGAAGCGACCGAGCACGGTGGTCAGGCGCGACGCCGCGTCCGTAATGGTGTTGTCCACGAGGCCGAGGCGCAGCGTGCCGCTCAGGCGATGCTTGAGGCCCCGCATCCGCCCGTCGAAATGCTCGACATTGGCAAAGAGCCGTTTGGCCTCCTCATAGACGACCTTACCCTCCTCCGTGACGCGGAAGCCGGACCGTCCGCGCCGGCACAGGGTCAGCCCCAGCCGCCCCTCGAGCGTCGAGATATGGCTCGAGATGGTGGAAAGCGAGAGATTGAGCTCGCTCTGCGCCGAGGCAAAGCCGCCGGCCTCAACGATCGACACGAAAATGCGGAGGAGTCTGATGTCGAGCTTGTCGAGCATGTGGAACCAACTTTGACACCGGTCGAAGTAAACTATGGCGATTGGGCATTTGCCAGAACTTTAGCTGCCGCGACAATGGCCTTTGCACAGACAGTGGAGGCATCTTGCGCACGCAGATGTTCATCGGCGGGGAATGGACACCTGCCTTGGGCGGGGAGCGCCTCGACGTCATCGATCCGGCGACCGGCGAGGTTTTCGCCACGGTTCCCGCCGCCGGCGCGAGCGACGTTGAGCGTGCCGTCGACAGCGCGCGCCGGGCCTTCGATCATGGGACATGGCAGCACACGCGCGCATCCGAACGTGCCGGCCTGCTGCGCCGGATCGCCGACGCGATAGATGCGCGAGCCGATGACCTCGCCGATCTCGAAACGCGCGACAATGGCAAACCGCGAAATGAAGCGATCCTCGACATTGCCGACGCCGCCCATACCTTTCGCTACTATGCGGATATGGCAGAAGAGCCGACGATCCAGGCCGTGCCCCTACCCGATCCCAGATTCACGGGAAAGGTGGCGCTGGAGCCGGTGGGCGTCGTGGCGGCCATCGTGCCGTGGAACTTTCCGTTCCTCATGGCGTGCTGGAAAGTTGCGCCGGCACTGGCGGCAGGCTGCACGATCGTGCTCAAGCCATCGGAGCTGACGCCGCTCAGCGCCTTGGCGCTCGCCGACATCGTCGCCGGAGCAGGCCTGCCGGCGGGCGTGCTCAATGTCGTGACGGGATTTGGGCCAAGCGCCGGCAAGCCGCTGGCCGCGCACAAGGGCGTCGACAAGATCGCTTTCACCGGATCGGTGCCCACCGGCTCGGCGCTGATGCAGCAGGCCGCACTGGATATCAAGCGGGTCAGCCTTGAGCTCGGTGGCAAGTCGCCTCTTCTCGTCTTCGAGGATGCCGACCTCGACCGGGCGGCCGAGTGGATCCTTTTCGGCATCTTCTTCAACCAGGGGCAGGTTTGCGCAGCCACTTCCCGCGTCCTGGTGCACGAGTCCATTTATGAGAGCCTACTTGGCAAGCTCGTCTCCGGCGCCCGCGCCATTCCGATCGGAGATGGAAAAAACCCTGAAAACAAGCTCGGGCCGCTCATTTCCGCCGCGCATCGCGAGAAGGTTGAGCGCTTCATCGCCACGGGGCGGCGCGACGCGAGGCTGATCACCGGCGGTGGCCGGCCGGCCCATCTCGAGCGGGGCTTTTTTCTCGAGCCGACAATCTTCGCCGATGTGCCGACCACCAGTGTCCTGTGGACCGAGGAAATTTTCGGCCCTGTTGTCGCCCTACGCCCGTTCAGCAGCGAGCAGGACGCCGTCTCGCTCGCCAACGCCAGCAGGTTCGGTCTCGCGGCTGCAGTCTTCTCCAGGGATGCCGGCCGTGCAGAACGGGTCGCTGCAGCGCTGCGGACCGGGATAGTCTGGATCAACTGCTCGCAGCCCGCTTTCGTCGAACTGCCCTGGGGTGGATGCAAGCAGTCGGGAATCGGACGCGAGCTCGGCCGCTGGGGGTACGAGAATTTCCTTGAGCCCAAGCAGATCACGACGTTCGTCGCGGATGAGCCGCTGGGCTGGTATTGACGAGCGAGCCTGCCGTCGATCAGCGTGGAGGGGGTAAAATGGCGATTTACAACCAGCCGCTTGGCGGCAACGACATGCCCCGCTTTGGAGGGCCGGGCACGATGATGCGGCTTCCGGCGGTGTCATCGGCCAAGGGGCTAGATGCATGCTTCGTCGGCATCCCGATGGATATCGGAGCCTCGAACCGCTCCGGCACGCGCTACGGCCCGCGCCAGATTCGCGCCGAATCGGTGATGATCCGCCCCTACAACATGGCCACGAGGGCAGCCCCCTTTGACAGCCTGCAGGTGGCGGATGTCGGTGATATCGCGATAAATACCTTCAATCTTCCAGCCAATGTCGAGATCATCCGGCACGGCCTCGCGGCCATTCTCGATGAGGGGTGCATTCCGCTCACGATGGGCGGTGATCACACCATCTCCTATCCCATTCTCAAGGCTGTTGCCGACCGGCACGGCCCTGTCGCGCTGATCCATGTCGATGCGCATGCCGACATCAACGACACGATGTTCGGCGAGAAGATCGCCCATGGAACGCCGTTTCGGCGTGCCTTCGAGGACGGCTGTCTCAAGCCCGACCTGGTTTTCCAGATCGGCCTGCGGGGCACCGGCTATACGGCAGAAGATTTCGACTGGTCACGATCCAAGGGCTTTACCGTCGTTCCTGCCGAGGAGTGCTGGCACAAGAGCCTGTCGCCGCTGATGGAGCAGATTCGTGCCCGCATCGGCACGGCCAAAGTCTATCTGACGTTCGACATCGACAGTCTCGATCCGGCATATGCGCCCGGCACAGGTACGCCCGAGATCGGCGGGCTCACGGCGATTCAGGGGATCGAGATCATTCGCGGGTGCCGCGGCCTTGACCTTGTCGGCGTGGACCTCGTCGAAGTGTCGCCGCCATTCGATACGACGGGGACAACAGCTATCACCGCAGCCAATCTGATGTACGAGATGCTGTGCGTTCTGCCTGGTGTGCAATACCGCTCCTAGCCGCCGCAACCGTACCCCAGCACCGCACCTGGCATCACGGCTTAGTCGACCCGCACGGGCGGCGAGACGAGCGCCGGGTCGCCCTGTCCGGCGGCCCAGGCGGTGACGGCGGCAGCGGCGCGCTCGCCGGTGATGGCGGCGGCGGCGCCTTCGCCCATCAGGGGGCCGAACTTGAAGCCGTGCCCCGAACAGGCGCTGACCAGCCAGCCGGCCCCGCCGATGGGCCGGCTGATGAAGCGCGTATCGGCGGTGACCGAATAGTAGCAGGCCTTGCGCTCGAGGATGGTGTAGTCGCCGAAGCGGGCATAGGCGCGCGCCGCCGCATCGAGCAGGCGCGCCATGTCGAGGTCGGTGCCGGCGCGACCATCGTCGGGATCGCCGCGATAGGTGTAGAGGTCGTCGGCGATCTTGAGCCGCGTATGGCGGCGCGGCGGCAGGGTGTAGCAGCCGCCAGCGGGCCGCATGTCGATCAGCACCGGCGCCTCGGCCCAGGCGGCGGCCAGGTCAGGGGGCGGCGCGAGATAGACGGCGCCCTGCCGCGACGGCCGGATCTCGGCCGGCGGCAGGGCGAGCAGGCGATTGACCCAGGCGCCGGCGGCCACCACCAGCCGGTCGCCGGCGATATCGCGGCCCGCGACGGTGACGCGGGCGCGCTCGGGATCGATGGCCTCGACACGCGCATTGGCGTTGAGCACGACACCGCTCGCGGCGAGCTTCACCACGAGATCGAGCAGGATGCGCGCCGGGAACAGCATGCCGGAGCCTTCGGCGCGATAGCCGGCGACCAGCCCCTCCTGCGCCACCATCGGCAGGCACCGCTCGATCTGGTGCGGCGTCAGGTCCTCATGGGCGAAGCCGAGCGCGTCGAGCGAAGCGGTGCTGGCGGCGGCCCAGTCGGGTACCTCGTCGTAGAACATGTAGACGGTACCGCACGGATCGTAGTGGCGCGTACCCAGATACGTCCACAGCGCCTCCCAGCGGGCGAAGGCCGCCGGCATCATCGCCGCGTAGCCGCCGAGCGTGCCGTAGGCGTGGCGGATGATGCGATGCTCGTCGTAGGACGAGCCGACGGGATTGGGCAGCGGCCCCTGCTCGAAGAGTTCCACGGCGTAGCCGCGCGTCACGAGGCTCCATGCCGCGCTAAGCCCGGCAATGCCACCGCCGACAATCAGAATCCGCCCCTTGGCCATAATGCGCTCCGCTAGACGAGGCCGGCGAGGGCATCGATGGCCCGCGCCACATCGGCTTCGTCGTTGTAGACGTGGCAGGAGATGCGGACGCGCCCGTCGCCGCCCCAGACGAGCACGCCGCGCTGCCGCAGCGCCGCCTCCAGCTCGATCGAGCGGTCGGTGGCGAAACAGATATTGCCGGCTCGCGCCTCAGGCTCGAGAGGCGTGGTCACGTCAAGGCCGAGGCGGCGGAGCCCGTCGATGAGCATGGTGCCGAGGCCGCTGGCATGGGCTTCGACCTGCGCAGGGGACAGGGCCGATAGCCGCGCCAGCGCGGCGTCGAGAATATAGGCGCTGATGAAGGCGTGGTTGCCGGGCTCGAAGCGCTCGCTGTCGGCCTTCAGCCGATAGCCGGCCCGGCGGCTCCAGTCCGACTCCTCGACCACCGAATGCCAGCCGACGGCGCCGGGCGCGAGCTCCGGCCAGCGCCGCGAATTGACATAGAAGACGCCGATGCCATGCGTCGCCAGCAGCCATTTATAGGCGCAGGAGACGACCACGTCGCAAAGCGCACCGTCTACCGGCACCACACCCAGCGCATGCGAGGCATCGACGACAAGGCGTGCGCCATGGCGGTCGGCCAGCGCGCGCAGCGCAGCGAGGTCCAGCCGGGCGCCGGTCAGATAGCTGACATGGCTCACGGCGATGACGCGCGTGCGCGAGTCGATCGCCGCCGCGTAATCGGCGAGCGTCGGCACGATGCCGTCGCCCACCTGGCGAACCTCCGCCGGGCTGCCCGGCAGCGCCTGCCAGACATGGATAAGCGAGGGGAATTCGCTGCGCGCCATGACGACATTGTCGCCGGCCCCCCAGTCGATGCCGCTGGCGACGGCGTGCAGGCCGGCGCCGGCATTGAGCAGCAGCGCCACGTCCTCGGCAGCGACCCCGAGCAGGCGGCCGAGCCCGGCGCGCACATTGCCGACGACGTCGTACATGCGCTCGCGGCCGGGCATGCCGACGCCCTTGTCGAAAAGGAAGCGGCCGGCCGCGCCAAGATGGCTCGCCAGCACCGGCGCCTCGCCGCCAGCGGCGAGATGGGCGACCTGCTCGATGCCGATGAAGTCCGCTTTGGGGATGAGGGGCGACATTGAGGCTAGACTCGCGAAATGGAGCTGAGAAACTGCCGGGTGCGCTCGTTCCTAGGGTTGGCGAGCATTTCGGCGGGCGGCGCGTCCTCGACGATGCGGCCCTCGTTCATGAAGATCATGCGGGTGCCGACATCGCGGGCAAAACCGATCTCGTGGGTGACGACGAGCATGGTACGTCCCTCGCGCGCCAGATCCTCCATCACCTCGAGCACGTCGCCGACCGTCTCGGGGTCGAGCGCCGAGGTCGGCTCGTCGAACATCAAGAGGCTCGGGCGCGTGGCGAGGGCGCGGGCGATGGCGACGCGCTGCTGCTCGCCGCCCGAGAGCTGGCCCGGATAGGCGTCGGCGCGATGATCGAGGCGGACCTTACGGAACAATTCGCGCGCCCGCTCCTCGGCGGCGGCGCGCGCTTCGCCCTGCACCTTGATGGGCACCAGCGTGACGTTCTGCAGGGCGGTCAGGTGCGGATACAGGTTGAAATTCTGGAAAATCATTCCAATGCGGCGGCGGATGCCGGTGATGCTGCGCGCATGCGCGTCCACCACCTGGCCTTCGAAGACGATACGGCCGCCCTGGATCTCCTCGAGCCCGTTGACGCAGCGCAGCAGAGTGGACTTGCCGGTGCCGCTGGGGCCGACGAAGCAGATGACCTCGCCCCTCGCGACATCGAGGCTCAGCCCGTCGATGATGGTGCGCGGGCCGAAGCGCTTGACGACATTCTCGAATTTGAGGATCGGATCGGCTGGAGACGGGGCGGTGTCAGGCAATGTGGAACCTCCTCTCGAGCGCCGAACCGACGAGCGAGATCGAGTAGTTGATGACGAAATAGAGGGCGGCAACGATAGCGAGCACCTGTAAATTCTCCCCGGTGGCATCGCGGACCAGAAGCCCCGCCTTGGCCAGCTCGACATAGCCGATGATGGCGGCGAGCGAGGAATCCTTGAGCACCATGATGTAGACGCCCACCGAGGGCGGCACGATGACGCGCACGGCCTGGGGCAGGATGACATATTGCCAGCGCTGGCGCGCCGTCATGCCAGCGGCGCGCGAGGCCTCCCACTGGCCGCGCGGCACGCTTTCGATGCCGGCGCGGATGACCTCGGCCATCATGGCGCTGGCGCTCAGCGTCAGTGACAGCGTGGCGGCGACGAAGGGCGACAGATCGACCTTCAGCACTAGCGCCAGCCCGTAATAGGAAAAGAACAGCAGGACGAGGATGGGGATGGAGCGGAAGGTCTCGACATAGACGAGCCCGAACGCCCGCAGCACGCCGCTGCGCGACAGCCGCATAAGCGCGACGAGCGCGCCGATCACTGCGCCGAGCAACAGCCCCAGCCAACTGATCCAGATGGTGGTCAGCGCGCCGTTGAGGAAATAGCCCGAATACTGGAAGAGGTTGGAGCTCATTGGCGCATCGCCTTTTCGAGGCGGCCGAACAGCAGCTTGCCGGTGATGACGCGCAGCAGGTTGATGCCCTGGCAGAGCAGCAGATAGGCCACCGCCACGACGACGAAGGCTTCGAAATAGCGGAACGAGGCCGAGCCGGCCGTGCCCATCCACGCGGTCAGCTCGCCGACGGTGACGACCGAGGCGAGCGACGAGCCGATGACGATGGCGATCAACTGGTTGCCGAGCGGCGCGTAGATGGTGCGCAGGATCTGCGGCAGCACCACGTAGCGCAGCGTCTGCGCGCCGGTCATGCCCTGCGCGGCCGCCGCCTCGAACTGGCCGCGCGGCAGCGCGATGAGGCCCGAGCGGAAGATTTCGATCATGTAGGCGGTGCTGTTGAGCGTCAGCGCGATGAGGGCGGCGTAGTAGCCGTCGAGCCGCATGCCGAGCGCCGGCAGCGAGAAGAAGACGAGATAGAGCACGATGAGCAGCGGGATGTTGCGCATCGCCTCGACATAGAAGCCGAGCACAAAGCGCACCGGCCAAAGCCGGCTGCGCCGCAACAGGGCGCCGAAGATGCCGACCACGCCGCTGATGAGGGCGGTCAGCACCGACAGGCTGAAGGTCGCCCACATCGCCTCGGGCAGCGCCGCGAGATAGGGCAGGATCGCCTGCATGGAAAAAGTGTACATCGGCACCGTTCCTCAAATCGCCGTGGCGACCTGGCCGGAGGATGCCGCGGCGCGGACGCCGCGGCAACACTGGCTGGCCGGCCCGCCGAGCGGGCCGGCCTCAGGGCTCAGTAGCTCGCCTGAATCGGCGGCAGGTCGTAACCGAACCACTTGTTGAACACGCGGTTGTTCTCGCCGGTGCTGTTGAACTGCTCGACCCAGGTGTTCACCACGCGGTACCAGTCGAACTGGCCGGCCGGCAGGCCGATCGAGATGTCCTCGCGCGAGTAGATGCCGGGCAGCGCCTTGTACTTGTCGGCGTTGTCCTTGAGCAGACCGGCCGTATAGAGATTGTCCTGCGACATGGCGTCGGTCTGGTTCGACTGCAGCGCCAGCAGCGTGTCGTTGACGTTGTCGAAGCGCGAGATGGTGGCGTTCGGCGCCGCCTGCGGCACGCTGGTCTCGGCGGTGCCGCCGCGGGTGATGCCGATCTTGATCTCGGGCTTGTCGAGGTCTGCGACGGTCTGCAGGTCGTCGCGATTGGCCTGCACCACGAACTGCATGCCGACGACGAGGTAGGGATCGGTGAAGGCGATGACCTTCGAGCGCTCCACGGTACGCGTGAAGTTGGCGATGGTGAGGTCGGCCTTGCCGCTTTGCAGCGACACGACGCGGCCCGGAATGTCGGTGATGATGAATTCCGGCTTCACCCCGAGGGCGGCCGCCAACTGGTTGGCAATGTCGATGTCGTAGCCTTCCGGCTCGCCGCTCGGATTGATCGAGCTATAGGGGGCGTTGCCGCCGATGATGGCGATACGCACGGTGCCGCGCTCGATCACCTGGTTCAGGACGTTGTCCTGGGCGACTGCCGGCACCGTGGCCGCCAGCGCCGCGGTGAGGCCGAGGGCGGCGGCAACGCCACCGAAGCGGCCGATGATGGTCTTCAACATGTCTGGTCCTCCTTGTAGACGGTTGATGAAGTCTTCCCCGCCGCTGCCGGTCAGGGGCGCACCATGACCATCCCTTCGATCTCGACGCTGATGCCGAACGGCAGCGAGCTCATGCCCACCGCGGAACGGGCGTGGCGCCCCGCCTCGCCGAACACGTCGGCGAAGAAGTCGGAGCAGCCGTCGATCACCTTGGGATGATCCTGGAAGTCGGGACCGGCCTGCACGAAGCCGAGCAGCCGGACGAAACGGGCGATGCGATTGAGGTCGCCGGTGGCGCGATGCAGCACCGCCAGGAGATTGATGCCGACGAGACGCGCATGCTGGCGCGCCTCGGCCACGGTGATATCGACGGCGACGCGCCCCTGGTGCATGCTGCCATCGGCCAGAATGGGCCCCTGGCCGGACAGGAAGATGAAATCGCCGACCCAGACATGCGGATCGAAGCTGCCCACCGGGGCGGGCGGCTCGGGCAGCACCACACCGAGGCTTTCGAGGCGACGATAGACGTCCAGCGTTGACACTACTTCTTCCGTAATTATAGAAAGCGATATGCAATTGCGTAATAGGCGTAGGAGCGCCACTCCCCTGAGTCAAGCGATTCACGACAATGCCCCCACCGATCCGGCCAATCGCCGGCCGCGCGTCAACGGCATCGACAGGGCGTTCGAGATTCTCGATTTCCTGCTCGCCCACGGCCAGCCGGCCCGGTGCGCCGACATCGCACGCGGCACCGGCATGCCGGTTTCGACCTCGTACCAGATCGTCGAGCGGCTGCTCGGCCATCAGGTGCTGGCTGGCGATGTCGATGGCATGCTGGCGCTCGGGCCGCGCCTCGCGCAATACGGGCGCGCCTACCGGCAGACGACGCCGCTGCTCAAGGTGGCGACCGACGAGATGACGCACCTCGCCCACCGGGTGGGAGAGTCGGTGCAGATCTGCGGCCGCGCCGGCAACGACATGGTGGTGCTGGCCATGGCCTCGGGCCCCGGCCTATTCGCCGTCACTTCGCAGGTGGGCACGCGCGTGCCGATCAACTGGACCGCCTCCGGCCTGCTGCTCACCGGGCATATGACCGAGGCCGAGCGGCTGGCGCTCTACCGGCAGGCCGCCGTCCCCTCGCCCACCGGCGAGGCGGAAACCGATCCCCAAAAGCTGTCGCAGGCCTCGGCCCGCGCCTTCGCCGAGCGGCTGGCGGTACAGGTCAACGGTGCCGATTTCGGCGTCGCCTGCGTCGCCGCGCCCATCGTCGATGAGCTCGGCGCGTGCGTCGCGACCATCAGCATCGTGGTGCCAGGCATCAAGTCGCGGCTGCCCGACCTGAAGCGCGCCGTGCGCCAGGCCGCCCGCACCATCGAGGCACGGATCGGCTGGGACAGCCCGCCGCTCGAAACCGGAGAAGGCGTTGCCTGAGCCTGGCATGGGGCCGCGCCTCGACATGTGGCGCTATCGCGACGCCCTGCCGTTGCTGCCGGCCGACGCCCGGCCGGTGACGCTCGGCGAGGGCGGCACGCCGCTGGTCCCGAGCCGCCTGTTCGACGACATCGCGCTCTATCTCAAGGATGAGACGCGCAACCCCACCGGCTCGCACAAGGACCGCGCATTGTCGCTGGCGGCGACGCACGCGCGGCATATCGGCGCGACGACGATGATCGTGGTGTCGGCGGGCTCGACCGGCATCTCCAACGCCGCCTATGCGACGCGTGCCGGGCTCAGGGGCATAGCCGTGGTCAGCGCCGGCGTGCCGGCGGCGCGGCTCGCGCCGCTGCGCCTGCTCGGCTCGCGCATCGTCAGCGTCGAGGCGCCCATCGACCGGCTGTTCGGCGCCGTGGACGAGATCGCGCGGCGTGTCGGCCTCTACCATTCCTCGACCATGCGCCGGGTCAATCCGGTGCAGGCCAATGCTGGACGTACCATCGCCTTCGAGATCGTCGACGCGCTCGACCACGCGCCCGATCTCGTGGTGATGCCGGCCGGCGGCGGCGGCACGCTGGCGGCGCTCCATGCCGGCTTCGCCGACCTCGAGGCGCGCGGCCTTATCGCCAGGCTGCCGCGGCTGGTCGCGGTGGTGCCGGCAACCTACGACAACCTGCTTGTCGGCTTTCGCGCCGGCCCCGCGGCGCGCGACGGCTTCTTCGACCTGCCGCTGCCGGTGGGCGGGCCGACCGTGCTCAACAAGATCGCCCACGACCACGCGCCCGACGGGCCGGAGCTGCTCGACGCGCTCTGGGCCACCGATGGCGACGTGAAGCTCGTGACCGAGGCGGAAGCCATCGCCGCCGTCAGCGCTATCGGGGCCAGTGAAGGCCTCTATGTCGAGCCGTCCTCGGCCGTGGTGTGGCCGGCCCTGCGGCAATTGCGTGCCGAAGGCGCGCTAACGCCCGGCATGAGCGTCGTCACGGTGCTGACCGGCTCGGGCTTTCGCGAGACGACGACCGTGCTCGATCACCTCCCGCCCCTCTCCGCCCCGATCGCGCTGGAGGAACTGGAACAGGCGCTCGGCGCGTAATTCGTCAGCCGGCGAAGCGGGCGCCGATGCCGCCATCGACGCGCCAGTTGGCGCCGGTGACGAAGGAGGCCTCGTCGGAGAGCAGGAAGACCACGCAATTGGCGATCTCGCTGGGCTTGGCGATGCGGGCCATGGGGTGCACGTCGAGCACCTTCTGGCGCATGTCGGGCGGCTGCGTGGCGAAATATTCGGCCACCAGCTTGGTTTCCGTCCAGCCGGGCGAGATGGCGTTGACCCGCACCTGCTGCGGGCCCACTTCGAGGGCGAGCGAGCGCGTCAGGCCGACCAGCCCCGATTTCGCCGCCGCATAGGGGAAATAGCCCGGAAAAGTATGGTCGGCATGGACCGAGGCGATGTTGACGATGGCGCCCGCTTTCGCCGCCAGCATCGGCGGCAGCATGACCTTGGCGCACAGCCACGCCGATTTGAGATCGACCGAGAAGACATCCTCCCATTCGGCCTCGGTCATCGTCACCGGATCGGCATTGGAGTTGCGCCCGGCATTGTTGACGAGGCCGGTGACGCGGCCGAACTTCCTGACGCCTGCCTCATGCACACGCCGGATATCGTCGATCCTGCGGATGTCGCCGACCTCGAAATGCACGCGGTCGCGCGCCGCGAGGCCATTGACGAACGCCTCGCCCGCCGCCTTGTCGAGATCGACCGTCGTGACGCTGGCCCCCTCGGCCAGCGCCTTCTCGACGACCGCCGCGCCGATCCCCCGGCTGCCGCCGGTGACGAAGATATGTCCGCCTTCGAGCCGCCCGCCCATCACGCGCCGACCTCCGGCGATTGCACGACCTTGCCGGCAAACAGCGTGTCCACCTCGGCGGCGCTGAAGCCGGCCTCGAGCAGGATTTCGCGGCTATGCTCGCCATAGCGCGGCGAGCTGCGGAGCGACGGCATGGGATCCTCCGAAAAGCGGATGGCGGGAGCTACGGTGCGGTAATCGCCGCCCTGGGGGTGGGTCATGGTCGTGAGGTAACGCTCGGTCTGCGGATGCGCGAGGAACGTAGCGTAATCGTTGACCGGGCCACACCACAAGCCGTTGCGGGTCAGCACCTCGTCCCAATGCGCCATCGGCTCCTCGCGCAGGCGCGCGGCGACGGCGTCGTAGATGTCGTCGCGCCAGCGCAGCAGGCGGGCGCTGTCGGACTGCTTCGGCCGCGCCGCCTTCAGCTCTTTGAGGACGGGCACGCTTATGACGTCGGCGAGGCTATCGAGATCGACCTGCGCCAGGGCGAGATGCGCGTCCTGGCAGGCATAGATGCCGTAGGGCGGCTCCATGTAGATCGACGCCTGCGGGCTCGCCGAGCGCGCCGGCGGCGCTTCGGCGGCCATGAAGGAGGTGAGCTCCTGCACCTGCATCTCCATGATCGCCGCCAGCATGGTGACCTTGATCTCCTGGCCGCGGCCCGTGGTGGCGCGCGCCACCAGCGCGGCGAGCACGCCCTCAGTCAGAAGGTGCGAAGCCGAGACGTCCACCATGTAGAGCGGCGAGGGATGCGGCAGCTCCGAGGTGCGGCCGGCATTCATTGTGAGGCCGGCGAAGCTTTGCAGCAGCAGGTCCTGGCCGGGCCGATCCTTGAGCGGGCCGTCCTCGCCATAGCCGCTGATGGAGCCATAGACGAGCCGCGGGTTGATGGCGCTCAGCGTCGCATAGTCGATGCCCAGCCGGCCCGCGACGCGCGGGCGGAAATTCTGGATCAGCACGTCGGCGTCGCGCACCATGCGGTAGAGCACCTCGCGCCCGGCATCGGCCTTGAGGTCGAGGATCAGCGAGCGCTTGTTGCGGTTGAGCGTGACGAAGGTCGTGGCATCGCCGAACTTGGTGATGCCCGCCATCGTCGAATAGCGCGCGAAATCGCCGCCGCCAGGCGCCTCGATCTTGATGATGTTGGCGCCCATCTCGCCCATGCGCTGCGAGCACATCGGCCCGGCCAGCGCGATGGTGAGATCGAGGACGCGAAGCCCCGCGAGGGGACCGGTACTGGACATGGCTTGCCCGCTCATATCGGCCTGAATATGGTTCATCATCGCCCCCGGAACACCGGTTCGCGCTTTTCCGCGAAGGCGCGGATGCCCTCGGCGGCATCCTCGGTGGACATGCACAACGTATAGCCGTCGTTCTCCCAGGCGAGGCCCTGGGCGATCGAGGTGCCCTGGCTCTGCTTGATGATGTTCTTGGCCGACTGTACGGCGATGGGCGGGTTTTTCGCCAGCCGCGCGGCGATGCTCATGACGCGCTCGAACAGCGCCTCGACCGGCACGAGGTCCTGTACGAAGCCGACGCGGTGCGCCTCGGCCGCCGGGAAGATGTCGCCGGTGAGGATCCAGCGCGCCGCATTGCCGTAGCCGATGAGGCGCGGCAGGATCGAGGTGTTGCCGGAGCCGGCGTGCCAGCCGCGCTGCACCTCGGGCGCCCCGAAGCGCGAGCGCTCGGTGGCGACGCGGATGTCGCAGCTCATCGCCACCTCCAGCCCGCCGCCGAGGCAGTAGCCGTCGATGGCGGCGATGGAGGGCTTGCGCAGCTTGAGCAGGGGCGCGATGTAGTCACGGTCGTATTCGGCGCGATTGCGCTGCTCCCACGGCTCGCCCAGATCGTCGAGCGCCGTCACGTCGCTGCCGGCCGAAAAGGCCCGCTCGCCGGCGCCCGAGATCACCAGCACCTTGATGTCGTCGCGATAGTCGACGTCCTTGCAGACGCGCACGAACTCGGTGCCCATCGCCGCGGTGATAGCGTTGAGCTTGGCGGGGCGGTTCATCACCATGTGGGCGACGCCGTCTTCGACGGTGTAGAGGATATGGGGCGCTTCGGTCATCTGTCGGTTCCGTGAAACGAATGAAATTCTAGGGGCGTAGCGTCAGGGTGACGCGCCAGCGCGTGGTCGCGCCGGACGCGAGGATGAGTGCCGTGTCCTGCGCCAGCGCCTGGCCGAGGTGATCGACGGGCGCGGTGGTGGGCTCGAGCGCCACATGGTGGACGTCGCCTGGCGCCGGCCAGCCGCCATAGTTGAGCCAGAGCCCGAGATGGCGCACGCCCTCCCAGGCGAGCTCCAGCCGGCCATTGGCGCCGGTGATGGCGGCACGAGAAACGTCGCTGGCATAGAGCTTGGCGGCAAAGCGCGTGGCGGCGGGCTGCACGGTATCGAGGGCGAAGCCGATATTGCCATCCGGCCAAGGCAGGCGCGGCGTACGGATGGCGGCGCCGTCCCGCGAAACATAGGTCGCGGCCACGCTGGAGACGCCGGCCATCTCGATCGTCTCGCCGGGGGCGACGGCCAGCAGCCCATGCAGCGCCCACATGAAGGGCAAGGCCTCGGCGCCGCTATTGGTAACGGCATAGTCCGCCGTGAGCGTCGCCCCGTCCAGCGCGAGGCGGCGGCTGAACGCGAGGGCGCCGTCGGCGCGGCTGGTGGTCACGCTGTCGGCGGCGTGCGCCGCCACGGCCCAGGGGCGCCCCCACAGATCGCCGTGGTCGCGCAGCGGGCGCCGCAGGGCCGTGGCGCTGGCATCCCAGGGCGAGACGGTCGGAAAGCACTCGTCCCAGCCCACGGCCTCGTCGGCGAGGTAGATCGCGTCCTCGCCGGTCGCGGTGCTTTGCGGCCCCTTGGCCAGCCAGTCGCGCCCCGAGCGGCGGTCGATGAGGCTCAGCACGCGGGCGCCGAACGCCGGGTCGAGCGCCACGCGCACAGCCTTGTTCTCGATGGCGAGGATGGCCATGGCGCTATCCGGCCAGCGAGGCGCGGGCCTGCGCCCGCTCGGCCCGTGCCATGCGCCACTGGCCGATGGCGACGGCGATGACCAGGAGGAAGCCCTTGGCGACCAGCTGGTAGAAGGTCGGGATGTTGAGCAGGTTCATGCCGTTGCTCAGCGTGGCGAGCAGCACCACTGCTAGCATGGTGCCGAAGATCGTGCCCTTACCGCCGGCGAGGATGGCGCCGCCGAGGAACACGGCGGTGATCGCCTCGAGCTCGAGGCCCTGCGTGCCCGAGGCGGGCTGGCCTGAGCTGGTGCGGGCCGTCACCAGCACGCCGGCGAGGCCGGCCAGGGCGCCGGAGATGGTGAAGATATAGAACTTCATCCGGGTCAAATTGATGCCGGCGAGGCGTGCCGCCGTCGGGTTGCCGCCCATCGAATAGACGGCGCGCCCGAAGACTGTCGAGCTCATGACGAAATGGCCGATAAGCGCGATGACGACGAGCAGCAGCAAGGCCACGGGAATGCCGGGGAAGCCGCCGCCTTCGAGGATGCGGCCCGAGCCGAGGAAGGCGAAGTTCTGGTCGAGCACGCCGATCGGCCGGCCCTCGGGCGCGACGAGGAAGGCGAGGCCGCGATAGGCCGAGAGCGTGGCGAGGGTCGCCACCACGGCGTTGACCCGCAAATAGGAGATGATGGCGGCGTTGACGATACCGAGCAGCGCGCCGGCGAGGACGCCCATGACGATGCCGCCCGTCACCGTGCCGACATAGGTCACGAAGATGGCCGAGACCACCGAGGCGACGCCGGCGATGGAGCCGACGGAAATGTCGAGCGCCCCCGAGACGATGACGATGGTGCCGCCGACCCCGAGCAGCCCCACCACGGCGAGGTTCATGCCGATATTCATGAGGTTGCGCGGCACGAAGAAGAACGGCGTCTGGCTGGCGATCAGCGCCACCAGCAGCGCCAGCGCGATGATGAGCGACAGATTTTCCGCCCCGACGAACCGCGCGATCGCCTTGAGGGGGCCGTTGCCGCCGGTGCGGGCTGATGCCGCGTCGCTGATATTGGTCGTCATCTTCTCCCCTTGGGTCATGCGGAGCGCTAGGCGGCCTGTTGGCCCAGCGCGGCGTTGAGGATGCGTTCTTCCGACGCGTCGCGTTTCTCGATGGGTGCGGAAAGCCGGCCGCCATGCATGACGACGATGCGGTCGGCGAGCGCCAGCAGCTCCGGCATTTCCGACGAGATCAGCATGATGGCGATGCCGCTCCTGGCGAGGCTATCGATCAGCCGGTAGATTTCGGCCTTGGCGCCGACATCGACGGCACGCGTCGGCTCGTCGAGGATCAGCACCTTGGGCTTGGCGGCCAGCCAGCGTGCCAGAACGACCTTCTGCTGGTTGCCGCCCGAGAGCTTGCCGACCTCCTGCTCGAGCGAGGGGGTCTTGATCTCGAGGCTCGCGATGAGCGGCGACACGGTATCGACCATCATCCGGTTGCGCAGGATGCCGAAGCGGGCGAGCCGCGAGAACACCGCCATCGAGGCGTTCTCCATGACCGAGCGGACGAGGATCAGCCCCTCGCTCTTCCGATCCTCGGGCGCAAAGCCGATATTGGCGGCGATGGCATCGGAGGGCGACCTGATGCGCGTATGCTGGCCGGCCACGACGACGTCGCCGTGGCGCTTGCGGATCTCGCCGAAGATCACCTTGGCGAGCTCCGTGCGGCCGGCGCCGACGAGCCCGGCGAAGCCGAGAATCTCGCCGGCGTGAATCTTGAAGCTGATGTTCTCGTGATAGCGGCTGGCGAGGTTGGAGACCTCCAGCACCACTTCGGGGCGCGTCGTCTCGGCGCGGCTGAACCCGTAGGACAGGTCGCGCCCGACCATCATGCGGACGATTTCGTCGGGCGTCACCGCGGCGGTCTCGCGCACGCCGACGAGGCGGCCGTCGCGCAGCACCGCGATGCGGTCGGAGATGGCCATCACCTCGTGCAGCCGGTGCGTCACGTAGATGACGCCGAGGCCACGGTCGCGCAACTTGCGGATCAGCGCGAACAGCCGGTCGGTCTCGTCGGCGGTCAGCGACGAGGTGGGCTCGTCGAAGGCGATGACCTTGACGCCGGGCTTCAGGGCGCGGGCGATCTCGACGATATGCTTCTGGGCCGGCGAGAGCGTGTCGCCCGATGCCATGGGATCGATGAGGCCGGCAAAGCCGCATTCCTCGAGCAGCGCGCGGGCGTCGGCATGCAGCTTCGCGAAATCGACGACGCCGCGCTTGTGCGGCAATTCGCCGACGAAGATGTTCTCGGCCGCGCTGATATGCGGCACGATCTCGGGCTCCTGGCGGACCAGGCGGAAGCCGGCGCGGCGCGCCTCGAGCGGATTGACGTGGCTCGTTTCCTCGCCATCGAGCAGCACCTTGCCCTCGTCGAGCTGGTAGTCGCCGGACAGGATCTTGAGCAGGGTGGATTTGCCGGCGCCGTTCTCGCCGACAAAGGCCATGACCTCGCCGCGGCGCACGTCGAAGGTGAGATCGGCCAGCGCCCGGACGTTCGGGAAGGCCTTGCCGACACCGCGAATATCAACGACGGGCATATCTGTCATTGCAGCAAACCGGATTCACCGCAGGAAGGGAGAGGCGAGCCGCCTGGGCGGCCCGCCTCCGGGAGGAACCCTGCTTACGGGCAGGGCATCTTGTCGGCGTAGTTGTCCGGCGTCACGATCGCCGTGTCGGCGATGGTGTTGGGCGGCAGCGGCACGCCGTCCTCGAGCGCCGCGATCAGCACGCGGGCGGCGGCGGCGCCGACGTCGGTGCCGGAGATGTAGAGAGCCGCCTTGAAGCCGCTCGGCTGGCCCGCGGCCCAGGGGTGGCAGGCCTCGTAGGCACCGAGACCGACGGCGATGATGTCGTCGGGCGCGAAGCCGGCATTGGTCAGCGCGTTGAGCGTGCCGAGCACGCCCTCGTCATTGCAGCCGAACACCACCCACTTGTTGACGTCGGGGTGCGCGGTGACCACCGGGCCGGCCGCTTCGAGCGCGGAGTTGGTGGTGCCGTCATAGGCGACCGAGAAGATGTTGGCGGCATCGGCGCCGGCCTTGGTCACCTCGGCGCGCGAGGCGTCGGTGCGGTCGTTGCAGACTGACAGGGTCTGCACCTCGACCGACAGGATGCCGTAGCCGCCGGAGCTGGCCCAGCCGGAGCTGGCGAACAGCTCACCCGCCGCGATGCCGACCTTGGTGCCCATGTCCTTGCCGTCGAAGCCGACCAGCGGGATCGGGTTGCCGGCGGCATCGGCGATGTTGTCGTTGGTGGCGACCAGCAGCAGGCCGGCATCTTCCGCCGCCTTGGCGACGGCCGGCCCGACGGCCTGGTCGGGGACGGTGATGGCGATGCCCTTGGCGCCGGCGGCGATGGCATCGGTCATGGCGCTGACCGCCAGATTGGCGTCGAGCTCGACGTTGATGACGCTCGCCTTGTAGCCGAGCTCTTCGGCGGCCGCGGTGAAGCCGTTGCCCTGGTCGATGAAGTATTGCTGGGTGCCGGACTTGTTGATGTTGACGATCAGTTTGTCCTGCGCCGTCGCGACGCCGGCGAAGGCCGTGCCGAGAAGGCCGGCAGCCACGAGCGTGCCGCCGAGCAACCGGATGAGTTTGGTCATGTGGTCCTCCCTGACCGATTTTGAGGTCGTCGTGCTGTCCGGCTCGCCTCGGAGCGGATAGCGTTCGGTTGACGGCATGAACGATTATCTGTTTATCATACAAAGTCAACGCAGCATCGACACATCGAGCCGCGCGGGAGGACGAGCATGCAGCGCCTTGGAGGCAAGATCGCCATCGTCACCGGCGCCGGACAGGGCATCGGCGAGGCGATCGCCCGCCGTTTCGCGGCGGAAGGCGCGTGCCTCGTCATCGCCGAGCGCGAGGCGGCGCGCGGCGAGGCCGTCGCGGCGAGTCTGCGGCAAGTCGGCACGCAGGCGGTGGCGATTCGCACCGATGTCGCCGAGGCGGCGAGCGTCGCGGCGATGGTGGCCGAGACCGTCGCGACACTCGGCGCGCCGGACATCCTGGTGAACAATGCGGGGATCGCGGTGTTCGGCGATCCGCTGGCGATCACCGATGCCGACTGGCAGCGCTGCATGTCGGTGGATCTCGACGGCGCCTGGCAATGCTGCCGCGCGGTGCTGCCGCACATGCTGGAAAAGGGCGGCGGCGCGATCATCAACATCGCCTCCAACCATTCCTTCCAGGTCATCCGCAACACCTTTCCCTACCCCGTCGCCAAGCATGGGCTGCTCGGGCTGACGCGGTCGCTGGCGCTCGAATATGCCGAACGCGGGATCATCGTGAACGCGATCTCGCCGGGCTATATCGACACGCCGCTCAACCAGAAGCTGTTCGCCGAGGACCCCGACCCCGATGCGCGCGCCAAGGTCGAGGCGCGCCAGCCACTGAAGCGCCTCGGGCGCCCGGACGAGATCGCCGCCATCGCGGCGCTCCTCGCCTCGGACGAGGCGCGCTTCATCGTCGGCGCCAACATCGTCGCCGATGGCGGCGTCACGATCCGCATGTACGAATAGGGAGACAGAGATGAGCGTGAAGGTTTCCACCGCGGTCGCCTGCCACAACGTGCTGGGCGAAGGTTCCTTCTGGGACAACGGGCGCGGTCTGTTGTGGTGGCTCGACGTGCCCCTGCCCTCACGGCTCTTCAGCCTCGATCCGGCGACGGGCGCGGTGAAGAGCTACGACATGCCCGAAATGATCACGAGCGTGCGCGCCAAGAAGGACGGCAGCGGGCTGATCGTCGCCTGCCACAGCGGCATCAGCAGCTTCGACTACGCGAGCGGGGCGCTCACGCATCTGCTGCGGCCCGAGCCGCAAAAGCCCTACAACCGCTCCAATGACGGCGGCACCGACGCGCGCGGCCGCTTCTGGTTCGGCACCATGCAGAACAACATTCAACCCAATGGCAAGGATATCGAGCTGGTCGCGGGGGCGGGCACGCTCTACCGGCTCGACCCGGACCTGACGCTGACGCCGTTCGAGACCGGCATCTGGGTGGCGAACACGATCTGCTGGAGCCCCGACAACCGCACCATGTATTTCTGCGACACGGCCTCGGGCGTCATCTCGGCCTATGATTTCGATCTCGACGACGGGGTGCTGAGCAACAAGCGGGAATTCGCGAGGTTCGATCGCGGGGCGCCGGACGGCTCCTGCGTCGATGCCGAGGGCTGCCTGTGGAATGCCCGCTGGGACGGCGGCTGCGTCGTGCGCTTCACCCCGCGCGGCGAGGTGGACATGGTGATCGACCTGCCCGTCGCCAAGGTCACCTCCTGCGCCTTCGGCGGGGCGGCGCTCGACCAGCTCTACATCACCACCGCCAGCTACGGCATGAGCGAGGCCGAAGCCGCCGCGGTGCCGGAGGCGGGCAATCTGTTCGTCTGCCGCCCCGGCGCCAAGGGGCAGATCGCGGCCGAGTTCGGCTGAGCGCCGGGAAAGGGCGGGGCAGCCTGCCCCGCCCGTCCTGTCAGGCCTCGAGCTGCTGGCGGGCGCGCGCCGCCGTCAGCACCGGCCCCTGCCCCCACGGCACGATGGAACCGCGCGGCACGTGCCAGTAATGCTCCTGGGTGAGCGCGGCATAGACAGCTGCCGAGACGCCCTGCAGATTGCCGTCGGCGTCGAGATTGGCGAGCATCGCGTCATAGGCGCGGTCGGCGGCGGCCCGGAACTCTGACGCCGGCAGCAGGCCGAGCCGGATGCCACGGTAGAAGGCGCCAGCCATGAAGGCGGCGGTCGAGGCTTCCGGCCCCGAATCGGGCTCGTGCACCATCGCCCACCAATTGCCGTCGGGCAGTTGCCAGCGGAGCATCGCCGCCGCCAGCTCCTGCGCGTTGCGCACCACCTCGGCGTAGCGGCCGGCCGCCTTGTCGGCATGCTCGGCCACATCGATCAGGCCGAGGAGGCCCCAGCCCTGCCCGCGCCCCCAGCCGCGGATATAGGAGCGGCCGGTCTTTTCGAGCCAGTAGTGGTTGTAGAGGCCGAGCTCGGCGTCGAACAGCAGCTCCTTATAGGCGAGGATCTCGTCGACGGCGCGCTGCGACCATTCGGCGCCGCCGCCGATCCGCGCCAGATGCGCGTAGAAGGGCGGGTCGAAATGCATGCAGTCGAGCCAGATACCGGCGCCGGGGGCGCGCATCAGCTCCTCCTGTGCCGCATCGAGGGGCTTGCCGCCGTAGGGCTGGCGCAGGGCGCGCAGCGTATCCTCGAAGGTGATGGCGACGCCGCGCACCCGCCGCCGCGCATAAAGATGCCCGGCGAGGTCGAGGACGGCCCGGCGCAGCACGTCGTCGCCGGTGCGCGCGACGATCTCGCACATCACGTGGCCGGGCGCGGTGTTGTCGTCGAGCTGCCAGGGCTCGCGCCGGGTGGCCCAGGCGCGGAAGAAGCCGTGCGCGAAATCCTGCCAGGTGCAAAGGCCCAGCAGGTCGCCGGCGGCGATCAGGCCCTCGAAGCCCACCGAGTCGCCGTAAAACCAGCCCTTGAAATCATGTTGCTGCAACCGCTCGGCCACCCGCTTGAACAGCTGGCGCTGGGTTTCGTTCGGTTCTGTCATGTCGATCCTGGATGGGGCGCTCACTCGGTGAGCGAAAATCCCCGATTGGCGTCGATGATGGCGCTCTGGATGAGGAACCGCATGGCCTTTTCGGCCCCGTCGGCATCGCCGGCGGCGAAGGCGTCGTAGACGTCCTGATGCAACTGGTTGGTCTCTTCCATCCCGACGAGGGCGGTGGTCGATCCGCGCGCCTGCATCTGCACGTCGATCATCAGCGACAGGGCCGCTTCGATCACCGCGAAAAGCTGCTCGAGGATTTCCGACCCCACCGCCGCGAGGAAAGCGCGGTGAAATTCGAGATCGTGGCTGATGAAAAGCTGTCGCTGTTGTTCGGGCGTGACGGATTGTTCGTGGAGCACGGCGAGCTTGCCCTGCCAGGCGGCATGGATGCGCGCCTTGGCGGCGGAGCTGCCATTGGCGGTGGCGGCCCAGGCGACGCCCGGCTCCAGCGTCAGGCGCACCTGCAGCAGGTCCCGGAGCAGCACCTTGCGGTCGGCGGCCTCCATGCGCCACTGGATCAGGTCGGGATCGAGCAGGCGCCAATTGGCGCGCGGCATCACCGTCGTGCCCGCCATCTGCCGGCTGCGCACCAGCCCCTTGGCGTTGAGAATGCGGATGGATTCGCGTACCACCGAGCGGCCGACCTTGAGCTCGTCCATCAGCTCGGTCTCGGTCGGCAGGGTCTCGTTGGTCTTCCATTCGCCCGCCACGATGCGGCGCCCCAGGCCGCTGGCCACGGAGCCGAGCACGCCACGAAGGTCCATCAGGCCGCCGAGCGGGGCGTCCTCGCGTCTAAGTGTTGAGCTTCTGGCCATGGTCCATCCGATCCGCGTTCTCAGCCTTGCCGTCAAGTGTCCACTTGCCCTCTTGCCCTCCTTCCGAATAGCTTCGGTGCTGTGATTTGTCTGTTTATCATATAAACTGCACCGGCGGCCCGCAAGGCAGGCGCCGGCGGCGCGCAGGGGGAGAGCGGATTTGAGCGGGCCACGCGGCATCTTTCCGATGCTCTATGCCTTCTTCGACGAGGCCGACCGGCTCGACCGCGCCGCCTTCCGCCGCCAGATCGAGGTGTGCATCGGCGCGGGCTGCCACGGCATCGCGGTCCTTGGCCTACTCACCGAGGTCAAGGCGCTGAGCCCCGCCGAGCGCGACACGCTGGTGCGCTGGGCCGTGGCCGATATCGGCGGGCGCGTGCCGCTGATGGCGACCATCGCCGGCGCGACGCTCGCGGAGGTGCGCGACCTGGCGGCGGGGGCGGAAGCCGCCGGGGCCGATTACCTGATCCTTCAGCCGCCGCTCGGGCAGCGCCCGCCCGGCGACGAGCTGCTGGACTTCTATTCGGCCGCCATGGCCGGGCTGCGCGTGCCGGTCGGCATCCAGAACGCCCCCGAATTCCTCGGCGTCGGCCTCACGCCCGAGGAGGTCGCGACGCTGCGCCGGCGGCACGCCAATTTCACTGTGATGAAGGGCGAGGGACCGGTGGTGCAGGTCAAGCCCTTCGTCGAGGCGCTGGCCGGCCAGCTCGTCGTGTTCAACGGCCGCGGCGGGCTGGAGCTACCCGACAATCTGTTGGCCGGCTGCGCGGGCATGATCCCGGCGCCCGACAGCGCCGACCTGCAGATCGCCCTCTTCAACGCCTTCGAGGCCGGCGACGTGGCGGAGGTCGAGCGCCTTTATGCGCAGGTCCTGCCCTATGTCGTCTTCATCATGCAATCGCTCGATGTCGCGATCTTTTACGGCAAGCGCATGTTCGCCCGGCGGGCCGGCATCGCCAATGCCTGCGCCTGCCGCGTGCCGGCCCTTGTGGCCGATCCCTTCTTCGAGGCGGCGCTGACGCGCTGGTCCGCCGGCTTCGGCCCCTACCCCCAAGGAGCACGCCATGCGTGACGCACAAAAACTGCGCATCGGGATCGTCGGCGTGGGCTGGTGGGCGGCGGCCAATCACCTGCCGATCCTCAAGGCGCGCGACGATGTCGAGCTGGTCGGCGTGTGCCGGCTGGGGGCCGACGAGCTGCGCCGGGTGCAGCAGCAGTTCGGCATCCCCTACGGCACCGAATCCTTCGACGCGCTGCTCGATACGGTGAAGATGGATGCGTTGGTCGTCGCCTCGCCGCATCGGCTGCATGGCGCCCAGACGCTCAAGGCGCTGGAGCGGGACCTGCATGTCCTCGTCGAAAAGCCGATGACGGTCGATGCCGCCGAGGCGCGCGCCATCGTCGCGCTGGCGGCGGCGAAGCAGCGCCATGTGGTCGTGCCCTATGGCTGGAACTTCCAGCCCTATTTCGCCGCTGCGCGGCGCCTCATCGCGGAGGGGCGCATCGGCACCATCCGCCATGTCTCGGCCGTCATGGCCTCGCCGATCGGCGAGCTGATGTCGGGGCACGCCATGCCGGGCACCGAGAGCGCGCTGTTCCGGCCCAACCCCGAGACCTGGGCCAATCCGCAGGCCGGCGGCTATGGCTGGGGCCAGCTCGTGCACCTGCTCGGCGGCCTGTTCTATCTCACCGACCTCGCGCCGGAGACGGCGTTCGCCTTCACCGGCACGTCGGAGCTCGGCGCGGATCTCTTCAACGCCGTCGCGCTGCGCTTTGCCGGCGGCGCCACCGCGGCCCTGTCGGGTGCCGCCACCGTGCCGGATGGGCGGCCCTTCCAGGTCGACCTGCGCCTTTACGGCAGCGAGGGCATGCTGCTGCTCGATGTCGAGCGGGAGCGCTGCGTCGTGCAGCGGCTCGACGGCAGCGAGATCAGCGTACCGATGGCGCCGGGCGACGGCGCCTATGTGTGCGTCGAGCCGGTCAACCGCTTCGTGGATCTGTGCCTGGGCGCGCCGGTCGAGAATGCCGGCCCGCCCCTGGTCGGCGCGCGCGCCGTCGAGGTGGTCGAGGCGATGCTGCGCTCGGCCCGCTCAGGCGCCGCCGAGCGCATCTAACGCCTATTTCTCCTTGCGGCTGGTGAAGGCGTCGATGCCCTGGCGCTGGTTGCCGAGGGCGAAGGCGAGGACCATCAAGTCGTTCTCGTAGCGCGAGGCGCCGTCCAGCGTGCCGTTGAGCGCGGCGCGAATCCCTTCCTTCACCGTCATCGTCGCAATGGAGGTATGCCCGGCGATGCGCGCCGCCATGTCGCGCGCCGCCGCCACCTCCTCGCCCTCGCCCACCAGCCTTTCGAGCACGCCCATGCGATAGGCCTCGTCGGCGTCATAGGTGTCGCCGGTGAGGCACATCATCATCGCCTTGCCGTAGCCGACGAGCCGCGTCAGCATCTGCGTCTGGCCGCCGCCGCCGAGCCAGCCATGCTTGACCTCCGGCGCGCCGATTTTGGTCGAGGGGGCGCCGATGCGGATATCGCAATTGATGGCGATCTCGAGCCCGCCGCCCACGGCCCAGCCCTTGAGCGCCGCCACGGTCGGCTTCTTGATGCGGCGGAATTCCGTGGCGTAGCAGACGCGGTTGCGGAAGGCCCAGGCGTCCTTGAAGCTGTCGAGCCGGCCGATGTCGGTGCCGGCGCAGAAGGCCTTCTCACCCGCCCCGCGCACCACCACGGCGTTGATCGTCTCGTCGTCATTGATGGCGCGGCGCGCCTCGCGAATGGCGGCGGCCATCTCGGGGCTGATGGCATTGTGCTTTTCGGGGCGGTTGAGCACCAGCTCGGCGACGCCGTCGCCGAGGCGCGCAAGCTGGATATGGTCGGTCATGGCGGCGTTCCCTCTTGATAATCGATCATATATGATTATCGATACGGCAACGACTCCACAAGGTGCGCCGGACGGGGATCGTGCGGCATGGGGATGCGGTTATGAGCACAGCGCAGCAGACATCGCCGCGGCCCGCGCCCCTGCGCGGCCGCAGCCTCGTCGATCTGGCGCATGCGGAAATCCACAAGCGCATCGCCAATGGCGAGATCAGGGAGGGCGAGCGCCTCGTCATCGACGCGCTGGCCCGCGAGTTCGGCACCAGCCTCATCCCCGTCCGCGAGGCGCTGGCGCGGCTGCATGCCGAGCGGCTCGTGTCGTTCGAGGCCAACAAGGGCTATCGCGCCGCGGCGCCGCCCGACGCGCTGGAGCTGCGCCAGTTGTTCGATGCGCGGCTCATCCTCGAGGTCGGGGCGCTGGAAACGGCGATTCCGCTGGTGGATGCGCCGCTGCTCGACGCCCTGCGCGACATTAACGAAGAGATGCGCACCGGCACCTATGGCACGACCTTCGAGGGGTATGCCGCCTTCGTCATGCTCAATGCCCGGTTCCACGAGCGGCTCGTCAGCCTCTCGGGCAATCCCTTCATCATCGACGCCTACAGGGCCCTCGCCTATCACCAGCGCATCATGCAGACGCTGCATGGCCGCGGCGTTCCCGATATCGGTCGGCTGGTGGCCGAGCACGACGCCATCATCGCCGCGCTGGACCGGCGCACCATGGAAGCGGCGCGCGCCGCCATCCGCGAGCATATCATCGGCGGCTGGCAGCGGCTGTCGCGCACGCCCTAGATGTTGATTTTGCTGCGTTTCCGAACCGGAAAAGTCTCGCAACTTTTCCTGGAAACGCGCTCGCGCCGGACCGGCGGCTACCAGTCGGCGACGCTGCCGTCGTCGTGGTACCACTGGATGGGGCGGACCTCGGCGAAGGGATATTTCGCCGCGACCTCGAAATTGATATCGACGCCGATGCCGGGCGCCTCGGGCGGCGTCACATGCCCGTTGATGATCGGCGCGACGCCGCTCACCACCTCGTCGCGCCACGGCACGTCGGCGCGCATCACCTCCTGGATGAGGAAGTTCGGTGTGGCAAAGCCGAGATGGATGTTGACCATGGTCGCCACCGGGCCGAGCGGATTGTGCGGCGCCATCGCCACCCCGAAGGTGTCGCACAAGGCGGCGATGCGGCGCGTCTCGGTAAGGCCGCCGGCATGGCAGACATCGGGCTGCGCCACGGCGATGCCCTGCGCCTCGAGCAGCGGCAGGAACTCGCGCCGATGCACCAGCCGCTCGCCGGCGGCGACGGGAATGGGGGTAGAGCGCGCGACGCGGGCGATGCCAGCGTAGTCCTCGGGCTGGCAGGGCTCCTCGAGAAAGAACGGCCGGAACGGCTCGAGCACCTTGGCATATTCGATCGCCATGGCGGCGCTGGTGCGCCCGTGCAGATCGACCATGATGTCCATGTCGTCGCCGGCGCCCTGGCGCGCCGCGGCCATCAGCGCCTCGGCCTCCCTAAGGGCGGCGAGGCCGTCGAGCGGCGCGGTCTTCGGCACGGCGAGGATCTTCACCGCCGTGAAGCCGTCGGCGCGCGACTGCGCAGCCTTTTCGGCGAAGGACGCGGCATGGGCCGATTTGTAGACCGAATCGGAGCTGCCGCCGCCCAGATGGTCGTACATGCGCAGCCTTTGGCGCGACAGGCCGCCGAGCAATTGCCAGAGCGGGATGCCGAGGGCCTTGGCCTTCAGATCGTGGAGCGCCTGGTCGATGCCCGACAGCGCCGTCATGGTCACCACGCCGCCCTTGAAGAAGGGGTGGCGGAACATGACCTGCCACAGATGCTCGATATTGCGCGGGTCCTCGCCCACGACCAACAGGGCGAGGTCCTCGATGGCGCCGGTCACGGCGCGCGTCTGGAATTCGAGCGTCGCCTCGCCGAGCCCGTAGAGGCCGGGCGTGTCCGTTTCCACCCGCACGAAGATCCAGTTGCGCAGCTCGGCATTGACGACCTGCGTCGTGATGCGCGTGATCTTCACGTTTGCCTCAGCGTCCGGTCAGCGACTGCCGGCGGATGCGGCGCTCGATGATGGTCTGCAGCACCACCGAGATGACGATGACGAAGCCGAAGGCGAGCTGGGTGTAGAAGGCATTGATGCCCGCCGAGACGATCCCGGCATTGATGGCGCCGATGATGTAGGAGGCGACGAACGAGCCGACGACCGAGCCGGTGCCGCCGAACACCGAGGTGCCGCCAAGGAACACCGAGGCGATGGTGTTGAGCAGGAAGCCGTCGCCCGTGGTCGGCCAGAAATAATAGCCGTAGATCGAGGTGAGCAGGCCGGCGAACACCGACAGCACGCCGACGAGGACGAAGGCGCGCGTCTTCACTGACACGGCGTTGATGCCCATCAGGCGCGCGCTGGTCGGGTTGTCGCCGACGAGGAACACATGGGCGCCGAAGCGGGTGCGGTTGAGCAGCACCCACAGGGCGAAGCCGATGATGATCATCCACAGCGTCTGCACCGGAAAGCCGAAGACCGGCTCGCGGAAGATCCTGTGCATCTCGGGATATTTGTCGGCGGTCAGCGGCACGCCGGTGCCGTTCATCAGGACGAGCTCCAGCCCGCGATAGAGGAACGAGGTGCCGATGGTGATGACCAGCGAGGGGATGTTGAGCTTGGCGACGAGAAAGCCGTTGAGCAGGCCGCACAGCGCCCCGGCGCCGAAGGCGGCGACAAGGCCGATATACCAGGGCGCGCCGCCATAGGCGGTGACAAGGCAGAAGGTGGCGGTGCCGAGCGCCATCACCGAGGGGAAGCTCAAATCGATCTCGCCGGTGATGACGACGAAAGTCAGGGCCAGCGCGATGATGCCGAACTGCGGCGTGGTCTGGGCGAAGGCGGCATAGATGTTGACGTTGGTGAACACCGCCGGCGCAGCGATGACGAAGCTCAGCCACATGGCGAGGCCGACGCCGATGATGCCCAGCTGGCTGCCATGACGGCGCAGCACCGAAGGCGGCGCAATGCGGTTGTTGCCGGGTTTGCCGGATGCGGTCTCGCTCGCCATCGATGCCCCCTATTCCAGCGTGCCGGTCCGCGCCACGCGGTACAGCCGGTCGATCAGATCGTCCATCGAGATCTGGGATTTGTTGTAGACGCCGGCGACCTTGCCGCGATCGAGCACGTAGAGCCGGTCGACGACCGGATAGACGTGGAAGATGTTGTGGTCGATGAAGATGGCGGACTTGCCCGCCTTCTTGATGCCGGAGACGAAATCCAGCGTCTTTTTCGTCTCGGTGAGGCTGAGCCCCACGGTCGGCTCATCGAGGATCACCAGCTCGGCATCGAAATAGAGCGCGCGGGTGATGGCGACGCCCTGCTTCTCGCCGCCCGACATGGTGGTCACCACATTGTCCGGGTGCACGGCGGCCGAGGTAAAGCCCATATGTTCGCTCATCAGGCGCGCCGATTCCGCGCGCATGCGCTTGACGTCGAGCAGCCCCCAGCGGGTGCGCGGCTCGCGCCCCATGAACATGTTACGCCAGATCGGCTGCTTCTCGCACAGGGCGCGTTCCTGATAGATGGTCTCGATGCCGAGCGCGCGGGCCCGCGCCACCGACCAGTCGTCGATGCGCTTGCCGTGAAAGTAGATCTCGCCGCCCGGATCGGGCTTGTGAAAGCCCATCACCGTTTTCACCAGCGTCGATTTGCCGGCGCCGTTGTCGCCGAGCAGGCCGACGATCTCGCCCGGATAGACGGCGAAGTTGACGCCGGACAGCGAGCGCACCTCGCCGAATGTCTTGGAGACGTTACGCAGTTCGATGACCGGGATCTTCTCCGCCTGGGCGGCGGGGGCGGTCGCGAGAGCGGGTTCGGCCATCGGCAGCCTCGATGAGGAGAAGGCGCGGGGCACAAAGCCCCGCGCCAAAAGGGTCAGCGGATCTCGACAGCCGCCAGCGGGGCGACCGCGGCGACATTGGTCTGGTCGACGAAGGCGCCCGCCGTGTTGATGTGCAGGCCCGAGAAGCCGTACTTCTTGGTGAGGCACACATTGAGCAGCGACAGATAGCCCTGCAGGTAGGGCTGCTGGTCGATGACGAGGCTCTGGTAGCCCTGCTCGACGGCCTGCGCGGTGTTGGGCGACATGTCGAAGCCGGCGAAGAACACCTGGCCCGGCTGCAGGCCGGCGGCGTTCGCATAGACGCCGACATTGGAGGTCAGCCCGCCATGGTCGGTGACGACGATCTTGATGTCGGGGTTGGCGCCCATGACGCCCACGAAGGTGGCCGTGCCGGCGTTGGGATCGGCATTGGTCGCCTGATCGATCTCCTGGTAGATCACCTCGGCGCCGACCTTCTCGAAGGCATCGATGACGCCGACGGTGCGCTGGCCGCGGTCGCCGCCCTGGCCACGCAGGCCCCACACGAAGACCTTGTCGCCAGCCGCGAGATTGGCCCGCCTGGCGGCCTCGCTGGCGAGGGCAAAGCCGGCGTCGTAGTTCGGCGCGCCGACGAAGCCGAGGCCCTGCGGCGCGTATTTCGCCTCGCTGTCGGGCAGCGCCGTGTTCAGCGTGGTGAAGATGATGCCCTGGTCATAGGCCTGCTGGACGACGGGACCGGTGGCGGCTTCACCAGCGAAGCCGTAGGTCGCGATGCCATCGACACCGGTCGCCACCGCCTGCTGAATCTGGGTCAGCATCTTGTTCGGATCCCAGTCCGAGAAATAGTAGGTGACGTTGGCGCCGAGATCGAGCTCGGCCTGGCGGAAGCCGTTATAGACGTTGTTGGCGAAGACGCCGCCCTGCGGCCCGCCGGGGAAGGCGGCGATCTTGACGCCGTCGCACCATTTGGGGGTGGGGTCGAGCGCGAGCGTCGCAGAGGCACTGAGGCCAAGCACCAGCGCAGCCCCAAGGAGCGGCCAGGGCCGCGTAAAGTGGTTGATCATGAATGTCCTCCTCCCTATCGCGGGCCGTTCGCGGCCTGCTGCAGGCGCCCCGCGGCGCCAGCGCAATCGTTAGGGGAATAATACAACTCTGTAAAGCGGTCGGCTAAATATCGTCCACCGGCTTAGGCTCGCCCCGGTCGGCATTTTGCTGTAGAGAGCAGGAACATTGGGCTTCGTTGGGTTCACCAGGCGTGGGCCGGCGCGACTGTCGCGGCCGGGTCCGGGAGGAAGTTATGTTACAGGTTGGCGATGACGGACCCTGCTGAAAAGCGGCGGGACGAGTCCAGCACCGCCACGGCGAGCGTGGCCGACGAGCTGGTCCGCATGATCCTGGGGCAGATGGTGCCGGGCGCCAGCCTGCCCAGCGAGGCCGAGCTCGCCATCCGGCACGGCGTGAGCCGGGTGACGGTGCGCGAGGCGGTGAAGATGGTGGCGGGGCGCGGGCTGCTCGATCTCGCCCGCGGGCGGCGCGCCGTGGTCAAGGAACCCGATGCCGCCGCGCTCGGCGAATTCATCAGCTTCGTCGTCCAGAACGACACGCGCGGCGTCTTCGATCTCGTCGAAGTCCGCCTGTCGCTCGAGGTGCAGGCGGCGGGGCTCACGGCGGCGCGGGCCGACCGCGCGGCGCTCGCCGAGATCGAGTCGTGCCTTGCCGCCATGCGCGCGGCGCAGGCGCCGGACGGCAGCGAGGACGAGCAGGCGTTCCACGAGGCGGATGTGCGCTTTCACACGGCGCTCGCCGAGGCCTCGGGCAACCGCATCCTCATCAGCCTGTTCGCCGCCATGACGCCGGCCCTCAGGCGCTCCTTCTACATGAGCCGGCGCGGGCGGCAGGTGCGCGGGCAGACGGCCGAGCACACCATCCACGCCCACCAGCGCATTTTCGAGTGCATCGCCGTGCGCGACGTGGCCGGCGCCGAGGCGGCCATGCGCGTCCACCTCTCCGACGCCGCCCGCGATATGCGCGCGGCGCTGGACGAGACGCGGTGAGGGACGGCGCGAGGCCCACACCCATCGCCAGCCGAACGTAGCGCCCTCAGGCCACTTTCGCCGCTTCGACAGCCGGGCCGTCACGATTCATCAGCGCCATGGATTCGGCAAACGACGCCGCGGCGGCGCGAATATGAAGCCGCATGACCTCGCTGGCCTCGGGGTAGCGCTGGGTGCTGCACAGCGCGAGGATGCGGGCATCGTCGGCGATCGCGGTGTCCTTGTTCTCATCGTAGTTGAGCTGCAGCCTCGTATGCCTCTCGCTGTCGCGCAGCAGCCCCGCCACGATGCTCAGCGTCCTCGACCGGCCGGTGTGCCGATACAGCCCGAGGTGAAATTCGGTGTTGAGCTCGGCGCAGGAGGCGACATCGCCGGCGGCGCGGCTTTCGACATAGCGCGCGGCGATCTCCTGCAGCTCTTCGAAATCCTCGGCCGTCAGCTTTGGGGCGCTCTCCAGGAGCAGGCGCGGCTCGAGCAGCTCACGCAGCTCGAAGACCTCACGGATTTCATCCAGCGAGGGCGCCGAGACCACGGCGCCACGATGCGCGTGTATCTTGACGAGCCCCTCGGACTCCAGTTGCACGAGCGCCTCGCGGACCGGCACGCGACTGACGTCGAACTCGCGCGCCAGCATGTCCTGACGCAACTGGACCCCGCCGGCGAAACTGCCCGATACAATCCTGCGCCGTAACTCGCTCGCCACCGCCGCAGCGATGGTCTTGTGCTCCAGCCCCTTGCGGGGACGGGCGGTTTTGTCGCTGCCGATCATTCCAGGCGCCATCCTTATGCAGCCTGCTCTAGCGGCAAGGTGGATTCGGAGCAATTCCTATGCGGAATGTAGATTGTATAAAATCCGCTTGCTATAGCTCGCGCGCTATGCTGCTTTGCGCCATCCTTTGCCATTCCAGGAGCTAGACCCGTGAGTTTGACCCGTCGACATCTGCTGAAAATCACCGGTGCCGGCGTTGCCGGCGCTGGCCTCTTGGCCATGACCGGCCGCGGCCTCGCGCAGGAGACGCTGCCGACCACCCTGCGGGTTGGAATGTCCAACCAGCTACCCTATGCCTTTCTCGACGAGGCAGGCGTCCTCACCGGCCAGTCGCCCGATGTGCTGCGCGCCGCCATGCGCAATGCCGGCGTCGAGAACCTTGAAGCCACGCTGACCGAATTCGGCGCACTGATCCCCGGCCTGGCCGCACGCCGTTTCGACGTGATCTGCACCGGGCTGTTCATTCGCCCGGCGCGGTGCGAGCTGGTGGCCTTCGCCAACCCGGATTCGCTCAGCCGCGACGGCCTCGTGGTGACCGCCGGCAATCCGCTGAACCTCAAATCGCTCGACGACGTGGCCGCCAACAGCGCCGTCCGCATCGGCTTCGTTCGCGGCTCCGTCGACGAAGGCTATGTGGAGGCCGCCGGCATTGCGGAGGCCAATCGGGTGGCGCTGCCGGACGTCCCGACGCTGCTGTCGGCCCTCAAGGGCGGCCGCATCGACGCTGTCCTCAGCTCCCTCGTCATCATAGCCTCGACGCTGGCCGCCATGAACGACGACAGCCTCGTCATGGTGGAAGACTTCGTGGACCCCGTCGTCGATGGCGTGCCGGCGATCGACTATGCGGCAATGGCGTTCCACAAGGACGATACGGCGCTGCTGGCAGCCTATAATGCCGGCCTCGCCGAATTGGTGGCGAGCGGCGAGCTGGCCGAGATCAACGCCAAATGGGGCCTGCCCGCGGCGCTGACGCCGACCGCCGAGACGGCAACGACCGCGCAGATCTGCGCAGCCTGACGACTCCCGGCCGCCGCGTCTTGCGGCGGCCACCACCTGCGGCGGGAGGTTGCGACGACCCTGCTTGGCATGCTGCCTCTATTGTTGAAGGGGCTGCAAACGACATTGCTGGTGACGGCGCTCGCGGCGCCACTGGGCCTGCTGCTGGCACTGGCCAGCGGCTTGGCGCGCCTGTCGCCCATCCGGCCGCTGCGGTGGCTCGCCGTCGCCTATGTCGAGCTCTTCCGCGGCACGTCGCTGCTCGTGCAGCTATTCTACTTCTTTTACGTGATGCCGCTGTTCGGGCTGACGCTCGACCCCATTACCACCGGGGTGATCGTGCTTGCGCTGAACCATGGCGCCTACGGTGCCGAGGTGGTGCGCGCGGCGATCAACGGCGTGCCCAAGGGGCAGCGCGAAGCCTGCGTCAGCCTCAACATGTCGCCGGGCACGGCGCTGCGCCGCGTCATTCTCCCGCAGGCCTTCGTGGCCATGCTTCCCCCGTTCGGCAATCTGCTGATCGAGCTGCTGAAATCGACCTCGCTGCTGTCGCTGATCACCATCTTCGACCTGGCCTTCGCCGGTAACACGCTGTTCCAGACCACGGGCCGGATCATCGAGGTCTACGGGCTGGTGCTCATCATCTATTTCGTCGTCGCCATGGCGCTGAGCGGGGGTATGCGGCTGCTCGAGGCGCGGCTGGGCGCCGGCCGGGACCTGGAGTTCCGGCAGTGAGCTTCAACCTGGACTATCTCGCCAACATCGCGCCCCTGCTGCTGCGCGGCGCCCTGGTCACGGTGCAGATTACGGCGCTCGGCACGCTGTTGGCCGCGCTTGTCGGGCTGGGCCTTGCCATGCTGAACCGCTCGCGCTTCGCGCCTGTCCGCTATGCAACCACGAGCGTCGTGCTGTTCGTGCGCAACACGCCGCTGCTGATCCAGCTTTTCTTTCTCTACTACGTGATGCCGCAGTTCGGCGTCGCCTTGCCGGCGCTCTTCGTCGGCGTCGTGGCGCTCGGCATCCACTACGCCTCCTACATGGCCGAGGTCTACCGCGCCGGCATCGCCGCGGTGCCGCGCGGCCAATGGGAGGCGGCACATGCGCTCAACATGTCCCGCTCCCTCGCCTGGCGCCGCGTGATCCTGCCGCAGGCGCTGCCGCCGGTGATCCCGCCGCTGGGCAATTACGCCATAGCGATGTTCAAGGAGACGCCGCTCCTCGCCACCATCGGCATCCTCGAAATGATGGGCATGGCGCTCGCCGAGGCGGCACGCAGCTACCGCTACTATGAACCGCTGACCATGGTCGGAATCCTGTTCCTGATCTTCAGCCTGATCTCGGCCGTTATCGTTCGTCTTCTGGAGAGCAAGTTTGCCAACCGCACCTGACACCTCGCCGCTGGCTGTACGCATGCGTGGCGTCAGCAAGGCCTATGGACAACTGGTCGTGCTCGACAAGCTCGATCTCGACGTGCGCCCCGGCGAGCGCATCTCCATCATAGGGCGCAGCGGCTCGGGCAAGACGACACTGCTGCGCCTGCTGATGACGCTCGAAAACGCCGATGCCGGCAGCATAGAGATTTTCGGCAGGCACCTGGCCTTCCGCGAGGTGGCTGGCCGGCAGGTCGCGACGCCGCCCAGCGACGTACGCCTGGCGCGCGCCGACGTAGGCATGGTGTTCCAGCAGTTCAACCTGTTCCCGCACCGTACGGCGATCGAGAACGTCATCGAGGCACCGATCCACGTCAAGGGCATCGACCGCAAGGTCGCCCTGGAGATGGGGCGCCAGTTGCTGGCCAAGGTCGGGCTGGCCGACAAGGCCGACCACTATCCGCGCCAGCTTTCGGGCGGCCAGCAGCAGCGCGTGGCCATCGCCCGCGCGCTGGCGATGCAGCCGCGCATCATCCTGTTCGACGAGGTGACCTCGGCGCTCGACCCGGAACGGGTCGACGAGGTGCTCTCGGTCATCCAGACGCTGGCCGACGAGGGGACCATCACCATGCTGCTGGTGACGCACGAGATGCGCTTTGCGCGCGACGTGGCGACCCGCACTATTTTCATGGAGGAGGGCGTGATCGTCGAGGACGACCTGCCCTCGGTAATCTTCGGCAAGCCGAACAGGGCGCGCACGCAGCAATTCCTGCAAAGCGTGCTCGGTCGCGGGCTCTGATGCGCGGGCCACCGATCGATCCGGCCAGCCTGCTGCTCGAAGCCGGCACCGTGCACCTGCTGTCGGGCGGCGAGGCGCCGCTGCCGCGCGCCACCGTCGCGGCCTATGCGGCCTATGCGGCCGACAAGTCCAGCGGGGCGCCCGGACGGCAGCGGCTGGAGGCCAAGGCGGAGCAGGTGCGCGACCGAATGGCGGCCCTGGCCGGCACGGTGCGCCAGCATATCGGCTTCGTCAGCTCGGCAAGCGCCGCGCTCACCATGGCCGTGGCGGCGCTCGACTGGCGTGAGGGCGACCGAATCGTCACCCTCGCCGACGACTATCCGTCGGTCGTGCTGGCCGGCCTCGGCCTCGAGCGCCACGGCGTATCCGTGCGCCTCGTCGCGGCCGGCGACGATCCGGTGTCGGCGCTCCTCGAGGCGGTGGAGGCGCGGACGCGCCTGGTGCTCGCGAGCCAAGTGAGCTTTCGGCATGGGCGGCGGCTCGACATAGCGCGGCTGGCTCATGAGCTGCAAAAGCTCGGCATCGCCCTGGGGGTGGACGCCTCGCACGCGCTCGGCGTCCTGCCGGTGCCGGTGGCCGAGTGCGACTTCGTCGTCTCCTGCGGCCACAAATTCCTGCTCGGCAGCCATGGCACCGGCATCCTGTTCTGGAACGCGGCCCGGCTCGGGCAGCCCCGCACCCCGGCCGGCTGGTTTTCGGTGGCGCACTATGACGTCGCGCAGGCCGGGGCCTCCTTTACGGCAAAGCCCGGCGCCCTCGCCTTCGAGCTGGGCAACCCGGACTTCCCGGCGCTCTATGCGCTCGAAGCCGGCCTCGACCTGCTCGACGGCGCGGGTTCCACGGCCATCGCGGAGCATGCGCTGGCCCTGTCGGGCGTGCTTCGCGAGCGCCTCGCAGGCCTGGGCTGGGACGTGTGGACACCGCGGCCCGAAGCGGCGCGCGGCACGTCCATCGCCATAGGGACGGACCACGCCGCCGAAATCGCCATGCGGCTGGCGGCCGCCCGTATCCATGTCGCGGCGGGCGAAGGGCGGCTGCGGCTGTCGGTGCACGGATTCAACACGGAAGCCGATCTGGAGACCGCCATAGCCAGGCTGGGCGCCCCCTGAGCATTGGATCAAAGGAAGCATAAATGACTGCAAAAGTGCCCTATGGCTGGGCCGAGCGCGCGCCGCTCGTCGAGCTCGACTTTCCCGTCGCGGAATTTGAAGGCCGCGTCGCGCGGCTACAGGCAGCCCTCGGCGACAGCGACATGGACGCGCTGCTCATCTGGGAAGAGGCCGACCGGGGCGGCAATGTCCGCTATGTCAGCGGCTTCAACATGGTGTGGGGCAGCTCGGTCGTGCTGGTGCATCGCAGCAGGCCGCCGGTGCTCGTGACCAACGCCATCGCCCATGGCGAGCCCATGCATTCCAACATCCAGACCACCTGGCTCGAAGATGTGCGCGTCTCCTTCTCCGGGGCCGCGGAAGATCTCTACGCGCTGGCCGCATCGGTGATGGCCGACTGGGGCGTCGCCCCGGAACGGGTGATGGTCGCGGGCCACGCGCTGGCGCCCTATGCCGCGGCCAAGCCGATGATCGATGCCCACGGCGCGGCCGCCATCGAGCGCGGCGACGCGCTGATGACACGCATGCGGGCGATCAAGAGTCCGGCCGAGATCGAAATCATCCGCCGCGTCGCGGCGTTGACCTCCAGGGCCATGGATGCGGCGATGGCCGCGGCCATCGTCGGCGCGAGCGAGAGCGACGTGGCGGCGGCCGCACACCAGGCCTGCATCGCCGGCGGCGCCGAGCGCATGTCGTTCGGCTGCTTTCCGGTGGCCGGGCGGCGCGGCAACCTCAAGAACGTATTTCCACGCCCGAATGGCATCATTGCCGCCGAAGACCTTGTCGTCATCGATCTGGGCTGCAAGCTGTTCGGCTACCAGTCCGACATGTCACGCAACGTAGCGGCGAGGCCCAGCCAGCTCATGCGCGAGGTGGTGGAAGCGGTGGAGGCCGCCAATGCCGCCGCCTTCGCCCACACGCGCCCCGGCGTCACGACGCATTCGGTCGTCGCGGCGATGAACGCGGTAATCGCCGAGCGCGGCTTTTCGGCCTGGGATTTCACCCTGTGCCACGGCTTCGGGCTGGAGCTGACCGAGACGCCCATGTTCCGCAATCGAGCGCCGCTGACGCTGGAGGCCGGCATGTGCTTTTATGTGGAACCGATCATCGCGCACGACAGCTTCGGGTGCGCTTGCGTCGAAGACATGCTCCTCGTCACCGCCACCGGCTGCGAAAAGCTCTCCGCGACCAAGGTGCCGTTCACGGGATGACGCGCCGACCCGCTTGACGGGCGACTCATACTTGCTTGACTACGACATTGTCACCCCGGCCCCGGATTCGCGGGGGGCCGGGGAAATTGCGTCTGCGAACTATTCGGTCTTGGTATCCACACGGCCTCGGGCCGGGCTTCATTCTCATGCATGTCATTCCAACCGCCCTGCGGGGCCCGCTGTTCATGGTAATCGCCACCGGCTCCTATGTCGTCAACGACACCCTGATGAAGCTGGCGACGGCAGGGCTGCCGCCGTATGAGGTGCTGGTGCTACGGGGCGCGGCGGCGACGCTGTGGGGCCTGCCGCTCCTCGGCCTATTGGGCTACGCCCGGCAGGTGCCGCTGCTCATCGACAGGCGCGTGCTGGTCCGCAATCTCTTCGAAACCGCCGGCATCCTGGCCTATGTGGTGGCCCTCGCCAACATGCCCATCGCCGACGCCAGCGCACTGGGCCAGGTCACGCCGCTGCTGGTCATCGTCGGCGCGTCAGTCTTCTTCCGCGAGCGGATCGGCGCCGTCCGCATGGGGCTGATCGCCCTCGGCTTTCTCGGCGCGCTGCTGATCGCCCAGCCCACGCTGGCCGGCATTTCCGTCTTCGCGCTGCTGGCGCTGGCCAATGCTGCCTTCAGCGCGGCGCGCGACCTGACCGGTCAGCGGATCGCGCCCCTGGTGCCGGGCATGATCGTTGCCGTGTCCGCGGTGCTGGTGGTGCTGCTCGGCGCCGGCGTCGCGCATCTTTTGTTCGAGCGCTGGGTCACGCCCACACCCTATCACATGGCCCTGATGGCCGGCGCCGGCCTGTTCCTGATCTTCGGGCATTTCTTCCTGTTCATGGCCTATCGCGTCGGCCCCAACGGGCTCGTCGCGCCGTTCTATTACTGCTTCACCGTCTGGGCGGTGATCTCGGGCCTCGTGGTGTTTCGCGAATTCCCCAATCCCGTCGCCATGCTCGGCATCCTGCTGGTGGCCGGCAGCGGCCTCGTCATCGTCATCCTCGACCAGCGCCGGCGCCAGGCGGCATAGCGCAGCAGCGTGTGGCGGCCGGAGCACGCGCGCGGCGTCCGGCTGCAAGCGGCTTGCATCGCGCCTCCAGACATGCAAGATGAGGTCTATAAACATGTACCTCTATTGAGCGTTGCGCGCTGGTGCTGGCCTGAAAGAAGATTGTCGTGCTCTCATCATCTGCCGCCACAGCACCCATTCTCGTCCTTTCGAACATCATCATCGACGATGTGTGGCTTGCCGACGGCAGCCATCTGCCGAACATGCTGGGAGGCGCCGCCAGCTACGCGGCGGTGGCGGCCCGGCTGTGGTGGGACGAGGTGGCGATCGTCGCCGGCGTCGGTGCCGATTTGGAGACGGTCACAAGCGGCAAGCTGGGCGCCTTCGGCCTGCGTGACGACGGATATCTGCGTCGCAGCCCGCATACGATCCATTCGAAGCTGGTCTACCGCGCCGACGGCAGCCGAACCGAAACGCCGTCATACGGACCCGATCACTTCGCGGGCCTCCAGATCCTGCCGGAGGACAGTCCGGCCACACTCCTGCCTGCCGCCGGAACCTACGTCTTCCGCGACCTCGACCGGCGCTACTGGGCCAGCCTGCACAAGATCCGAAGCGAGCTCGGCATCCTGCTCTGGGAGCTGCAGGACGACGATATCGCGGGACGATGGAGCGAAGCCGCCGCGCTCATGCCGCTCGCCGACCTGTTCTCCTGCAACCTGGCCGAAGGGCGGACGCTGTTCGGCGACGTACCCCCGCTGCGCATGTGCGCGACCATCCTCGAGGCAGGCGCCAAGATGGCGGTCGTTCGCATGGGCGGCGCGGGGGCGCTCATTGCGACGCGCGACACGGCGCTGCGTGTCGTGCCGCCGGCGAGCGACGTCATCGACGTCACCGGCGGTGGCAATGCCTTCTGCGGCGGCCTGCTCGCCGGCTGGCTGCTGAACGATGGCGACGTCGGGTTTGCCGCACGCTGCGCCGCGGCCAGCGCCGCACACGCCCTCAGCCAGTTCGGTCCGGCCAACCCTCTCGAGCGCGACCAGGCGAGAGCCTGGGCCGCCGCGACCGGCATCTCACCAATAGCCAAGGGTCTCCATGAGCCAGTATGACGACTTCGTTACCCAGATCCGCAGCCTACCGGAGCTGCTGAAGACGGAGGCGCGCCGGATCGACGAGCGGATGCGCCTGCTGCTGCGGACGCCGGAGATCTACGGTCTCCGCCAGATCATCCTGCTTGGGTCCGGCGACTCCTACTTTGCCGCGCAGGCCGTGGCGCCGGCGATCCGCGCCTGGACCGGCTTGCCCGTGAGCGCCATGCTCGCAATGGAGGCGTCGCGCTATATGGACGCTGGCGTGCCGCCCCTTTCCGGCCGGAATCGCGGCCTGCTGGTGGTCTCGATCAGCAGCTCGGGCGAAGCGGGCCGCGTGGTCGAAGCGACACGCCGCCTGCGGAAGCTCGGCGCGCTGACACTTGCCGTCACGGCCCGCCCCGAAAGCCGCGTCGGCCAGAGCGCGGAGCGCGTGCTCGACATCGCGATCCCCGATTCGACCCCGGCGCCGGGCGTGCGCAGCTATGTCGCGGCGCTGCTGGCCGGATATTCCATCGGCCTGCGCCTCGCCGAAGTGCTGATGACCATGACGATGGACGAGGCCAACGCCTTGCGAGCCGAAATTGCCAGCCTCGACGCCAAGCTGGCGACCGCCGACGAGGCCAGTGTCGGCCCGGCCGCCGCGGCGGCGACGGCTTGGCAAAGCTATCGGGCGGCCGACGTGCTCGGCAGCGGGCCGGGTCTGGCGAGCGCCGGTTTTGCCGCCGCCAAGCTGGTCGAGGCCACCGGCGTGCATGCCATGCCGCAGGACGCCGAGGAATTTCACCACCTCAACTATTTCGTCGCGGCGCCGCAGCAGACGCCCGTGCTTGCCTTCGCACCGCGCCAGGCGCGCGCCGACGGCCGGACACGCGAACTCATCGCGACGCTGGACGGGCTGGGGCGCCCGGCGCTCGTCATCACCGATGCCGGCGATCTCCCCAATTACGAGATGCAGGTGATCCTGCCAGCGGTCCGCGAGTGGTTTGTGCCGCTCATGCAAGCCGTCCCCGCGGCGCACCTTGCGGCGGCATGGGCCGAGCGCCTGGGTTCGCCCCATTACCGTGGCCACACCGGCCCCTGGCGCCATGCCCAGGGAGCCAGCCTGGTGCGAAACAGCGCGCTAGAAATCTGAGGACCCAAATTGCTCCTGTCATTCCCCCTCGCAACTGATCGTAGCGGCCTGTTCGACATTACCGGCAGCGTCACCGACATGGTCGGCAGGTCCGGCGTCACGGACGGGATCGTGCTCGTGTCAGTGCCGCATTCGACGGCCAGCGTGACGGTGGTCTCGCCCTGGGACGTGCTCGGGCTCGAGGACGTGCACGACGAAATCGTGCGGCTCGTGCCGACACGCATCGACTTCAAACACCAGTACGACACGCCGCAGGACGCCGCCGGCCATGTGAAAGCGGCGATCGTCGGGCACTCGCGCGTGTTCTTCATCGACAAGGGCAGGCTTGGAATAGGCCACTCCCAGAAGATCTATTTCTGGGAGTTCGACGGCCCGCGCAACCGCACCGTAGACGTAAAGGTAGTTGGACAATGACCCCGGACGATCGCCTTCCCGCGGTGAACCGCGAGCTCTGGAGCGACTACAAATATCGCGACAACGTTCCGCTCCGGGGGCTGACGATCAACGGGCGCCCTGCGCTCACCGGGGTCGATCCCGCCGAGGTGGGCGACTATGTGCTGGTTTTGGTCCGCGACCCGCTGTGCGGGTATGAAGACGATCCGGCAACGCAACTGGCCGGCCGTCTGGAAGATGCGAGGCTGGCCGGCCGGTCCGGCATGTTCACCACCTGGACGGGCACCTACAAGGGCGCGCGCATCAGTGCGATAAGCGGCGGCAGCGGATCGCCCGAGGCCGAGCTGTGCATGGTGGAGCTGCTCGAACACACCAATGCCTCGACCTATCTGCGCGTCGGCGGCTCGGGCGGCACGAACGAGAAGGTGCGCCCCGGCGACCTCGTGATCGCCAAGGGGATCGTGCGCGACGAGGGATTGAGCGCGGCTTATGTCGGGCCCGGCTGGCCGGCGGTATGCGACCCCGACGTGGTGCTGGCGCTCGCCGAGGCGGCCGACCGGCTCGGTGCCCGCTATCACGTCGGGCTCACGCGCTCTGTCGATTCCGACTTCATCGCCGGCGGCCGCCCCTCGGTTCGCGGCTATCTCCGCCCACAGCAGGTCACCGCCGTGGATGATTGTCGCCGCTTCAACATTCTCAACGGCGACCGCGAGTCGTCGGCCATCGTGACGCTGGCCACGCTGTTCGGCAAGCGCGGCGGGTCCATATGTTCGGTCGCCGACAATATCGCCACCGGCGAGCAGTTCGTCGCCGGCGCGGGACATGCGGCCGCAATGGACGTAGCGCTGGAAGGCGTTGCCATCCTCGCCGGCATGGACAGGGCACGCCAGCGCTGCAACGCCACGCATTGGCTGCCTCATATGGGCCTGGAATAGGCTCGCTGCCGGGCGCGTCGCGGCTAGCGGCCGTCGAGCTTTGCGCGGGCGGCGGCGCCTACCCGTTTTTTCGGCGGCTCGGGGCTGGAAAACGACCGCAGCTTCGAGCGCGTGCGGCGCGACGCGAAGTGGAACCTGACATTGCCCGCCCACAGGGAGAAACAGCGTTCTACCGGCGCGTTGGCCTCGTCGTAGGTCGTGCCGCTGACCCTGATCAGCGTCTTGTCTTCATCGATCTGGAGCAAATGTGCCTCGTCCGCGGAGGCCTGCACGACCTCGAAATACTCCTCTGTCGCAGCCGGCACGACGCCATAGATCGTCGTCAACGTCTTCCACAGCGAGCCATCGATGAGCTCCGCCCGGTCGAGATTTGGAAACCTGCTGGTCGGCAGCCAGGACGTGTTGATGAGGATCGGCCGCGTATCGACCAGCCGGACACGGCGAATAACTGTCGCGGTCTCGTGCTCATCGAGGCCCAGCGCCTTGCGAATGAGCGGCGTGGGCGTCGCGACGGTCTGCATGTCGACCACCGTTCTGGGCTCGTGACCCTGGCGCCGGATCTGCTCGGCGATACTGATCATCGAGGTCAGATCGACCGATACCGGCCGGTCGGGCGGGGTCGCGATGGTACCGACGCCATGACGCCGCCGGATCAACCCGCCCGTCTCCAGACCGCCGAGGGACCGGCGCACCGTCATGCGGCTCACGCCATAGGTGGCGGCGAGCTCGGTCTCACGCGGCAGGCGGGCTCCGTCGGGAATCTCGCCGGACAGAATCTGACGTCGCAAATCCTGCTCGACCTGCATGAATGCCGGTACCGGTGACTCATGGTTGACGAAGGTCCCTATCGTCAACGTGACTACTTGCGGTCGTGCCAATGCTCGCCCCCACAGTTTGCGCCGAAAAATCGCTTCTCACTTGTGCCTGTCAAGCTCTTAGATTGTGCTTGTGGCAAGAGGTATTCCATATTAGACCTTAACGTATGCGAGCGCGAGATAGCGGGGTGGCCGACAGGTGATCCAAGCCCCTCGCGCGATGTGGAGGAGTGATGGACCATAAGGCTTCGGTACGCGAGCGGGTGTGGGGCGATCTGCGCAAGGTCGCGCTCCCCGACAGTCGCTTTCACTTCGATTTCGGCGAGTTCATCGCCGATTTCGAAGGCAGCGCCGATGCCGTCGCCAGGCTGACCTCACATCGCTACTACCAGAACGCCGATATCATCTTCGTCGCGCCGGACAACTGCCTCGAGCAGTTGCGCCTGCAAGCGCTGCGTGATGGCAAACGCGTGCTCATGACGACCTATTCGATCAAGCGCGGCTTCTGGGTGCTGGACCCCACGAAGATAGCGCCCGAGGATTACGAGACGGCGGCCATGCTGGACGGCATGGAGCGGCTTGCCGACCCCGTTTCGCTCGCGGACATCGCCGCCCTGCCCAGCGTCGATTACCTGATAACCGGAACCGGCGCCATCAACCACGACGGCGTGCGGTTCGGGAAGGGGCACGGCTTCTTCGACGTGGAATGGGCCATCCTCCACATGCTTGAGCGGATCACGAAGGAGACGCCGGCGGCGGCGGTCGTCCACGATTGTCAGTTGCTGGACGAGACGCTGTATCCCGATACCTTCGACACGGTGGTGGACGTCGTCTTCACGCCGACGCGCACCATCGAGGTCGCCGATCCGCAAAAGCCGACCTGCGGCATCCTCTGGGATCGGCTCGACCCGCACATGCTCGATACAATTCCGCCCCTGCAGGATCTCAAACGCTCCGCCGGGCTGGCCTAGCCTTCCTCCTCCCTGTCGTCGGCAGAAGCCGCGGCCCTTGCGCCGCGGCTTCTTTTTTCCGCGCCCGCCTAGCGCGCTGCCCACAGCAGGCCGCGATGCACGATCGTGCGCATCTGGGGAACCTCGAACTCACGGGCGACGTGGCCGAGGGAGGAGTAGAAGACACGGCCCCGGCCGTGCCGGCGCTTCCAGACGACCGGCATGACGACGCCCTCGACCCAGGCGGTGTGCTCGCCGCCGAAGGTGGTCGTCGCCAGCACCTCGTTCGAGGGATCGACATGCATGTAGTACTGCTCGGAATGGTAGTCGAAATCCTCGAGGCCGGCCGTAATGGGGTCGTCGTGCCGGACGATATTGACGCGGTAGTCGATGATCCCGCCCGGATGGAACACCCACTGGCCGCCGCACATGAACTGATAGTCGACGGCGTTGCGAAAAGCGTCGCACATCAGCCCGTGATAGCCGCCAAGCCCGGTACCAGCCGCGACGGTCTGCACCAGATTGGCCTCCTCGTCGGGCGCGATGGTCGCCATGGTCGTCATCGGCACGATGAGATCGAAGCGGCCCAGATCGGGATCGGCGAACGCGCGGGTGGACTCGCTCACCGCTACCGCGAAGCCCTCGCCGCGCAGCAGGTCGCCGATGATCGCCGCCCCCTTTTCGGGTTCGTGACCGGGCCAGCCACCCCAGACAATAAGCGCCTGCTTCATAGGACTGCGTCTCCTTGGGCTGCGGCCGCCGTGATCGCCTGCATGATCATGGCGAAGATTTCGAGGTCGGCGCGCGAATCGGCGATCGAGGTTTTGGGGGCCACGCCGGCCGCGAGGCTGTCATGGAAGGCACGCCACTCGGCGACGAACGTATCGGTGCGCGCCCCGAAGGTCGTGGCTCGGGAGAGGCCGGTCGCGGTGTTCGCCCGCTGCACGGTCAGTTGCGCCGGAAGGTTACGCACATAGGGCGTTTCATAGTCGAGACGCATGACGCTGGACTGCGCATACACTTCGATGAAGGTATCGAAGCGGGGCAGCTCGTCCATGCCGGTGGCGAACTCGCAGACGAAGCTGCCATAGTCGAACGCGGCGTTGATGTTGCGCCCGTCGTGGCGGTGGGTGGCATAGAGCAGGCCCGATGGCTGCCCGAGCAGCTCGCGCATGGCGGAAATGTCATGCGTGGACAGGCCTAAAAGCACGGAATAGCTCATCTGGACGCGCGGGTCGTCCGACCCCGTCGCCTCGCGGATCTTCTGGACGCGGATATCGCGCAGCTCAGCCTGGATCGCGGCGCTCAGGTCGGTGGGGCGGATAACGCGCGAGGTCGAGTTGGTGACGGCCGCCGGCGCGCCGAAGAAATCGTGCACGCGGGCAAAGCGGATGTCGTCCCGCGCACCGTCGAGAAGCCGCCTGGCCTCGAGATAGGCGTCGGCAAAGCGGCGCATGTAGCCGACCTGCACCAGAACTCCGCTCTCGTCCTGCACCGCTTGCAGCGCGTCGGCTTCGGCCAGCGTCATGCACATCGGCTTTTCGATGAGCACATGCTTGCCGGCCCGCATGGCCGCGGCCGCAACGTCGTAATGGTAGATGTCGGGGCAGGCGACGAGCACGATATCGATCGCCGCATCGGCCACGAGATCATGGTAGTCGCCATAGACCTTCACCATAGGTCCGCACTGGCGGCTCACGGCATCGGCGACGACGGCGCTCGCATCGCAAACGGAGGCGATCTCGAACAGCTCCTCAAGAAAGTAGAGGGCCGGGAGGTGGAGGATCTGCGTGACTTCACCGCAGCCGACGATGCCGACACGATAGCGGGCCATAAGCGCCACACCCTGCAGGTTTGTGGAAAACGCGTTCGCAGATGAAGGGGGCCGGACGGCTCCGGCCCCCTTGCGTTGCGCCTACTGAACGAAGCGGTTGGGCGGGATGTCCTGCACGAGGCCGCGCCCGAGCTCCTTGTCAAACTCCTTCGTGGCAGAGTCGACGACCTGCTGGGGCGTCTCCTTGCTCAGCCACATCGCCTCCACGTCCTTGATGAACACGTCGGTGGTCGCCGGCGGGAAGAAGGCCTGCACCTTGTAGCCGAAATTGCCCGCAGCCACCGCGTCGGCGACTTCTTTCGCCGAGTCGTAGAAGGCCTTCACCACGCCGGTCGCCTCGGGGTCCGAGGGGAAGTCCTTGAGCGGCACGGCCCAGTAGCCCGGCCACACCTTGGCCATGCTCACCACGAACTGCGGGGACATCATGATGTCCAGCACCTGCGCGGCAGCATCCTTGTGCTGGGAGGCGGCGTTGATCGAGTAGGTGAAGGCGCTGCCGATCGAATAGACCGGGTATTCGACCGAGGCGCTCATCTGCGGGAACGCGGTCCAACCGAGATCCTCGGCCTTGTCGCCGGTGAAGTGGTTGATGGCCCACTGATAGGCGAAGTCCGGGGCGAAGAAGAACGGCGTCTTACCTTCGGAGAGGAGCTTGAGCGACGTATCGAAATCGAGCGAGAAATAGTCGTCGCCCCCTAGGAATCCGGCCTTGTACCAGCGATCGAGGTTTTCCATCGCGGCGAGCACTTCGGGGGAGTTCATCGAGAGCTTGCCGGTCAGGATGTCGTAGAGCTTGCCCGGCCCGACATACTGGTTGAGGAAGATCGAGGAGTAGTTCTCGTTCACCGGCTGCCAGCCCTTGTTGCCGGTCGCCGAGGCATAGAGGCCGAGCTTTTGGGCCTGCAGCATGATGGCCTCGAGCTCTTCTCCCGTCTTCGGCACCTCCCAGCCGTTCTCGGCGAGGATGCGCTTGTTGTAGAACATGCCGTCCGCCAGAATCGACGGCGGCAGGCAGTAGAGATGGCCGCCGGTGGTGCAGGAGGCCAGGGCCGGCGCGACCAGACGGTCGTTCCAGCCATACTTTTCGGCATAGGCGTCGAGCGGCTCGAGCTTGCCGGCCTTGGCCATGGGCGTCACCCACGAGGGCCCGGACGTATAGACGAGGTCGGGGCCCTGATTGGCCATGACGGACACGCGGACGTCGTTGTCCACCGAGTTGCGGAATTCGATCTGCAGCTCGTAGTCGCTCTGCATCGCCTCGAACGGCTCCTTGAGGGACTGCTTGAGCACCTCCTGGTAGGCCGGGGAAGCGCCCCAGAACCACATCGTGATCGTGTCTTTTGCTAGCGCGGTGCCCGATTGCACGGCAACGAGGCTGATTGCAGCCAAGAGGGCTGTGGTCCTAATCAACATTCAACTCTCTCCTGTGGCATGATGGTGGGCAACTCCGCAGCCGACGGCTAGACGCGCACGCCGGCCGCGGAGAAGGTGAGTGCGCTGTCGGAATCGATCGCGAGATGGACGGCCTGGCCTGTGGTCAGGTTCTCGTCCTTGCTTTCGACGCACAGCTGCTGGCTGCCGACGGTCACGTAGAGGTAGTTCACGTTGCCAAGCCGTTCGGCGACGAGGACTTCTGCCGGGATGCCAGCCGATCCCTGCAGTTTGATACCGTCGGGACGTACGCCAAGGCGGATCGCATCTCCCACCTGGGCTGTGGATATGGACGCGGAAATGGGGAAAGCGACCCCACCCATGGATGCCGCGCGCAGGACCAGCTCCTGCTCGGTTCGCCGCTCGACGACCACATCGATGAAATTCATCTTCGGCGAGCCAATGAAGCCCGCGACGAACTCGTTCCGGGGATCGTGATAAAGCTCGAGCGGCGTGCCGATCTGCTCGATCTCGCCATCGCGCAGCACGACGATGCGGTCGGCAAGGGTCATGGCCTCGACCTGGTCGTGGGTCACATAGATCATGGTCGCCGACAGGTCGCGGTGCAGCTTGGCCAGCTCCAGGCGCATCTGAACGCGCAGCTCGGCGTCCAGATTCGACAGCGGCTCGTCGAACAGGAAGATGCCGGGCTTCTTGACGATGGCCCGCCCGATGGCGACACGCTGGCGCTGCCCGCCCGACAATTGCTTGGGCTTGCGCTCGAACAATGCCTCGAGCTGCAGCAGCTTGGCGACATCGCGCGCCTTGGCCATCCGCTCGGCCTTCGGCATGCCGGCGATCTTGAGGCCGAAGGCGATGTTTTCACCTACGGTCATGTGCGGGTAGAGGGCGTAGCTCTGGAACACCATCGCCACGTTCCGTTCGATCGGCGGCAACTGCGTCACCTGCCTGCCGCCGATCACGATGTTGCCGCCCGTTACGCTCTCAAGGCCGGCGATCAGCCGCAGCAATGTCGATTTCCCGCATCCCGAGGGACCGACGAACACCACCAGCTCGCCGGCCGCAATATCGAGATTGGCCGACCTGATAACGTTGACGGCACCGAACGATTTCGACACGTCCTGTAGGCTGAGGCTGAGCATGGTGTCGGTTCCCTGCTGTCTAGAGCGCGTGAACGGCAAAGCCGCGAGCCGGCACGGTACCTTCGTCGATGTAGAAACCGGCACCGCCCGAGGCATACATGGTGTCGCTGGCGGTCACGACGGCACGCTCGCCGACCCGGAACTCGAGCGCGTCGCCATTCACGGCGAAGCTGAACTCGAGCGTATCGTGCTCGGCATAGTCCACCGGCGCTTCCGCCAGAACCTCGAGCGCATCGTCGCGACGACGCACGATCTGCGCCTTGCCGCCGGTCACGCGGCCGGCATAGTAGCGGCGATGGCCGCGAGCCCGCGCGACCAGGCCGGCCGCCTTGTGAAGGTCGAGGGTCAATTGCGACGAGACCGCATAATTGTCCCAGTCGCGGGACCCGGTCGTCGCGATGCCGTTGGTGGAGGGGTGCGACAGGCAGAATGTCGAGCCGACATCCGGCCCGAAATGGCGCGCCGAGCTCATGAACGACTTCACCCAGTAGGACGAAATGTCGAAGGGCGAAATGCGCGGCGACAGCTCGTAGGCGGAACCCATGACAAAGGCCTTGGGCGCGCCCTTCCAGTCCATCTCGAGCAGGCCGAGGCGCCCCGAGATGCGACGATCGGCACTGAGCTCGAGGCCGACGCGGTGGATCGGCAGACCGCCGACATCGGGCACCTGCCATTCGATCGAGGTGACGCCCGAGCGCAGCCTGACCAGCTCGCCGCGACGCTTCGCCAGGACGCCGTCGCCATCGTAGTAGACGATGTAGGGCGTCACGTCGGGAACATCGTCGCCAAAGGCCCTGAGCTTCGCGCGCAGGGTCTGCGTGCCGTAGATCGACGGGCTGGCGAGCACTTCGAAATAGCTCGTCTCGCTGCGCGAGCGCGGCTTCGGATCGATGAATGTCGGCACCGAGACCGAGCCCGTCATGCCCTTCGCGAGGGCATGGAACTCGATTGCAAGGCCGTTCTCGTCGCCGCTCTCGTTGAGATTGCCGACACGGGTGACCGCCTGCGGCCCCTCATGCAGCGGACACTTTTCGAAGCCCTGCACCGAGCCCGGAAACTCGAAGGCGAAACGCGCCGCCGGCTCGTTATAGCTTTCGGCGTTGAGCGTCGTAGCAACACGCAGCACCTTACGCGCCTCGAGCACGGCATCGGAGAGGCATTCGCCACCGTCCGAGCCGACGACATAGAGCCGATCCGCCACCGGTCCGCGAAAATCCGGGCCGACATTGAAGGCGTCGATGCCGAGGCGGATGCCATTGAGGCAGGCGAGGTTGCCGGCGTTGCAGTCCGTGTCCCAGCCGGACGACACGGCGATCTTCAGCCCCTCCTGCACATCGTCGCCGCCCAGGATGAAGGAGGCGAGCAGCAGCAGGTGGTTGGGCATCATGGGGCACGGGCCGGCATAGTGGCCGTAGGAGTGGTTGCGCTCCAGCCAATCGCGCACGTCGCGCCAGTGATTGGCCCTGGCGCATTGCTCGCGCAGGTCGCCCACCGCCTTGGTCAGCAGCGGGCTGCTCACCATGGAGACGCCCAGATCGAGCAGCTTGTCGATGTCCTTTTCGACGAAGGCCTGCGCTTCCATCGCCGCCAGGAGCGCCGCCGCCTCGACCGCGACGCCATCATGGCTCACCCGTGAGGCTTCGCGCGCCATGTAGGCGGCGCGCTCGGGATTGGCCGGGTTCACCAGCGCCCAGGTATCGATGAAGATCTCCGAGCCGATGGCCTCGGCCATCGCCACGCTATTGAGCTCGGCCGAGCCGCTTTTCGGCGCCTTGATGCCATCCTTGAGGCGCAGGAACGCCGTGTGCTCGGTCGAACGTCCGAGCCCACCCCACCACAGGACGGTCTTGTCCTCGACGATGTAGTTGAGCCAGGTGTCGCCGATCGTCGCGGCCTTGATGTCGGCGGGGCACCCATTGTCCTCGAGCGCCCGATAGAACAGGAACGTGCCCGAGAGATCGTCGTCCGGCACGATCAGCGGCCAGTTGACCTTGTCGTTGACGTAGAAATTGATCTCGCCGAACGTGTTCTGGATGGCGTCGTAGCTCCACCCCTCCACGGCCCGGCCCAGATATACGCCGATCAGCTTGCCGACGATGCCGGCATAGACCTGATCCGCGAAGCGCATAACGCTTCCGTTGGCTGAAGAGTGCTTGTTCATCCCTTTACTGACCCACTTGTGACGCCCTCGATGAAGAGGCGCTGCAGGACCAGGAAGAAGATGATGATCGGCACGACGATTATCGCTGCGCCGGCCATCAGGATTCCCCGGTCGGTTAAGATGACGTTGTTCATCGACAGGAAGCTCAGCATGATGGTCTGGCTGCTGGCGCTCTGCTGGAAGGTCGAGGTGATGAGGTACTCGTTCCAGGCATTGAGCCCGACGATGATGGCAACGGTGACGAGCCCCGGCCGCATGAGCGGCACGATGACGTAGAAGAAGACCTGCCACTTCTTGGCGCCGTCCATGTAGGCGGCGTCGTCGAGCTCGCGCGGCACGTTGAGCACGAAGGTGCGCAGCAGCAGGATCGCCAGAGGCAGGTTGACGGCGGCCAGGATGAAGGAGGTCGCAACCGAATTGCTCACCAGCCCGAGCTGCGCATAGATGAAGAACAGCGGAAAGATGAATAGCTGGATGGGCACGGTGACGGCGCCGAGGAAGTAGAGCGTGATCAGCCGCGCGAAGCGGATCTTCTGGCGCGCCAGCGGGTATGCGGCAAGCGACGCGCAGACCAGCGTAATGATCACCGTCGAACCTGAAATGATCAGGGAGTTGATGAGGCCGGTGGTGAAGTTGCCGGCCGTCCAGGCGGTGACGTAATTCGAGATGTCGAACGATGTGGGCAGGGCCAGCGGATTGTCGAGGATGGCGACGTGCTGCTTCAGCGAGTTGATCGCCATCAGCGTCAGCGGGAAGGCCACGACGACGACGGCAACCCACAGAAAGGCGGTGCCGGCGATGCGCGCGGCCGAGCGCTGTCCGGCAACGGTCATTTGAGGCTCTCCCGGCTCAGCCAGACATAGACGAACGAGGCGATGAGCCCGAACACGCTCATGGCGATCGCCACGGCCGCCGCCTTGCCGACCTCAAAGGTTCGGAACGCGAAAGAGTAGGCCAGCGTCGACAGCATTTCGGTCGAGTTGGCGGGCCCGCCGCCCGTCATGAGGTAGACGAAGTCGAAGTTCAGGAACGAGTAGATCGTCACGATCACGAACATCAGCGAGAATGTCGGCAGAATGTGCGGGAAGGTGACGTTGACGAATATCTGCCACGCGTTGGCGCCCTCGATATAGGCGGCTTCGAGCTGCTCCTCGGGGGTCTGGCGCATCGCCGCGGTGAAGATCACGGCCAGATATCCCCAGAAGCTCCAGATATTGACCGACGCCACGGTGTAGAGCGCGCTATCGACGTTGCCGAGCGGATAGGCGACCGCAAACCAGTGGCGGTTGATGAAGCCCAGCACGCCCGAGTTCACGTCGAGCACCATGTTCATCCACACGCCGGTGTTGGCGACCGGCGACAACACGAACGGGATGAGCAGGATGATCTGGTAGACGGCGCTGCTCTTTTTGCGATTGAGCAGGATGGAGGCGGCGATCAGGGCCAGCGCCATCGGGACGGTGAGGAAGATGACCATCCAGCGGATGTTGTTGAAGACCGTCTGCCAGAACAGCGTATCGCCGAGCAGCTCCTGGAAGTTTTCGAGTCCAACCCAATAGGGCTCCGAGACACCGTCCCATTCGGTGAAGGATATGAACAGGGTCAGCACCGCCGGCGTAATCACCACGAGCGCCGAAATCAGCAGCGCCGGGACTACGAAAAGAAAGTAGCTCCCCTCGAGATTGCCGTTGGGCGCAGCACCAGTTCGCGGGTTTCGACCAAACATCCAGGTCCGCCCTTGTCCCCTCCCCGAGCAGCGCGCCTCTCACACGCCACTCGCTCTTGAGGTCTAGACTACTAGTCCTCTTTTCCTACCGTCAATGCTCATAGACGCAAAACCCGGCAAAATCCGCGCTTGCCGCCAAGAGGTCTATAATGTTAGACCTATGCAAAAATGCGACATGGAGATGCCTGATGCGCGTGCTGGTTGTTGGCAATGCGTCCCTTTCGGACCTGCTGTTGAAAGCCGGCAAATCACCAGGGCCATCATCCGTCTCCGTCATCGAGGAGTCGCCCGGCGCGCACGGCACCTGGCTTCCCGGAGGCGCCGCGACCACGCTCGCACTGGCCATCAGGCAGGCTGGCCACGAGGTGGAGCTGTGTCATCCCCTCGCGGCGGACGTGCTCAAGCGAAGCGATTTGTCGGCCCTCGCGGCGCGGGGGATCGGGCTCGGCAAATCCCCAATCATCAGCGGGGAAGCGGGCCGCTGCGTCATCATCTATGGCGACACCGACCGGCTCGCCTGGTCAACGCCACCCGACCGCGACGCCGTCATCGACCCCGCCCTTGCTCTCGACGGCATCGACTATGTGGTGGTGGCGCCGGTATGGAGCCTGCTGTCCGAGCGTATCGTCGCCGAAGCGAACAGGCGCGGCATACCCTGCGCCATGGTTGGGGAGTTCGCTGCCGGGGCGGGCCAGGCCAGTTGGGACATAGTGGTCATCGATCAGCGGCAGAAGGAAGCGGCCGGCCAGCTCACGGCAGGAACGCTGGTCGTCACCGACGGCGCCGCCGGCTCGACGGTGACGGTCGGTGGGGACTCATTCCACACGCCGGCCAGAGCCATCGACGTTGTGGACCCGACGGGGGCCGGGGACAGCTACGGCGGAGCCTTCATCGCCGCGCGCCTGTCGGGGCATACGCTGCAGCAGGCGGCCACGCACGCGACCGAAATTGCGGCACGCTGCTGCCAGGGATATGGCTCATGGGCGGCGTTCGACGGCCATGCCGCCGCCGTCGCGGCCACCGATCTCAGCCGCCGGGATCGTATCCTCGGGGCGCTCTGGGGTACCGCCTGCGGCGACGCGTTCGGTATGCCGAACTCCTTCCTGAAGGACCTGCCGTGGCTGACGGAAATGGTGCCCGGCCCCGCCAACAGCCCCTACCACGCCGGCTATCCCGCCGGCCGCATCACCGACGACACCGAGCAGGCGATGGCGCTCACCGAAGCACTGGTTGCCGGGTTCACGCCCGAAAGCGTCGCGGCGAAGCTTCACGAATGGTTCGTCGGCGTCGGCGGCGAGAATTCGCTCGCGGTGGGTCCGAGCACCAAGCGCGCAATGCTGGCCTTCGCGCGCGGCGAGGACATCCATGACATAGGCCGGCTCGGGGTGACCAACGGCGCGGCAATGCGCGTTGCCCCGATCGGGGTCGTGGCCGGCCTTCGCGCCCTATCGACCAAGGCCATGATCGATCTGGTAGAGGTCTCCTGCATTCCCACTCATTTCACGTCGCCGGCGATTTCCGGTGCGGGAGCCGTTGCCGGCGCCATCGCGGCGGCAGTTCGGGGGGAAAGCTGGCAGGCCGTCATCGACGGCGCCGTGGCCGGCGCCACCGAGGGCGAGACGCGCGGCAACTGGATCTATGCACCGGGCATTGCCGACAGGATCCGGCTCGGGCTCGACCTCGCCGAGCGCTGCGCGACGGCGAAAGAGTTCACGCAGGTCATCTCGCAAGTGGTCGGAACGGGCGAACCCTGCACCGAGTCGGTGCCGGCGGCGATCGCTGCCGCGCACTTTGCAAAGGGCGACCCCAGACTGGCCATCGAGCTTTGCGCGAATACGCGTGGCGACACCGACACGACCGCGGCGATGGCCGGCGGCATCTGCGGCGCGTTCGCGGGGTGGCAGCCGCTGCCCGAGGCGTGGCGCTCGCTGGTCGGCCGCGTCAACAAACTGAACGTGGCGGGCTGGGCCGACAAGCTGGAAGGAGTGGCGGCGAAATGAGACCCCTACTCATCGACTGCGATCCGGGTATCGACGATGCCATCGCCATCGGCCTGGCACACAAAAGCGGCGTCTTCGATATCGTCGGCATCACCGCGGTTTCGGGGAACCTTACGGCCGACAGATGCAGCGAGAACGCCCGCATCGCTCTCGACCTCATCGGGGCGGCAGACGTGCCCGTGGCGCAAGGCCCGCTGCGCCCGCTGGTCAGGCGCTACCCCAAGGATCCGTTCTCCCACGGCGACAACGGCCTCGCCAACATTCAATTCCCACCGACGAAGCGTGTCCTCGACAGCCGCTTCGCCCCCGATCTCATCATCGAGATGGCAGACCGTTATGCCGGCAGCCTGGAAATCGCGGCCTTGGGGCCGCTGACCAATCTGGCGCTGGCGACCATCAAGGATCCGGCGCTGCCCGGCAAGATCGCCAGGGTCAGCGCCATCGCCGGGGCCTTCGGATTCGGGCAGTACGGAACATCGCGCGCCACCGGCGACAATCCCGCCAGCGAGTGGAACGTCTATGTCGATCCTGAAGCGGCGCAACTGGTGTTCGAGGCAGGCTTCAATCTGACCGCCGTCGGGCTGGACGTGGCCACCGATCCCCGGCTCACCCTCTCGGTGGCGCAGCGTGAAGCGCTCAGAGCGGGGGATAGCGCGATGGCCAAGCTCGTTCTGGCCGTCCTCGCCTTCGTCGAGAAGCGCGGGTTCGGGGCCTATTGCGGCCTTATCGACAGCATGGCAATCGCCTCACTCATCGATCCCGGACTCGTCACCACCGAAGACATCCGGGTCGTCGTCGAACGGCAAAGCCTGCTGAGCCTGGGACAGACGATCGTCGAGCGGCGGGAGAACTTCGCCTGGGACGGCCTCAGCCGGATTGCCGCCGCCAAGGATGCGAAATTTTCAGAGATCACGGCGCTGCTTGTCGCGGCCTGCCTGAAATGACCGCCGCGCGCTATCGGCGCGGCTGCTGAACGAGGGCCTCTATGCGCTGCCGATCGACGGCTCCGTGCGTCAGAAAATCCGCAGCGACCGCCTGAGCGAACTGAACGGCAGCATGCGGATCGTCGCCATCGCGCAGCGCCGCGGCGAGGCCCGCGAGAAAAGTATCGCCGGCGCCCGTCGTGTTGGTGATGCGAACCCGGTGCGCGGGATAGTGCCGTGCGATGCTGTCGGCCGTGACCCACACACCATCCGCGCCGAGCGTCACGCATGTCACGCCGCCATCTCGGCCGAGGTGTCGTGCGAACCGGTCCGCCGCCGCGAGCGGCGACACGTCCAGATGCTCCTTGCGGCACCAGGCCTGCAACGTCACGGCGTTGGTGCAAACGACATCAGCCAGTTGCGCCGTGGCGCGCGCTTCGCCCCAGCCGAACATGTCTATGGCCGCGATCTCAAGGTCCAGCAGCGACAGCCCGCCGGCCGCGCGCACGCGGCCGAACATCTTTGCGGTCGCGGTCGGATGGAAGAAATTGGCGGTCACGACATCTTGCGCCGAGACCCGGAGTGCCGCACCCAGGCCGGCGACGAGATCGAGCTGCAGCGGCGTCAGCACGATGGATTTCTCGCCCGAGCCATCGACGAGGATGACGCAGGTGCCGGTGCGCTGGCCCGGAACGCGCTGAATATCGATCGCCAGGCCTGGTATACGGGCCAACTCGTCGGCGACGCTGGCGCCGGCGGGGTCGTCACCGACCGCGCCGACGAACGTCACCGGAATGCCCAGGCCAGCCAGCGCGCGCGCCACGAAGACGCCCTGCCCGCCCGCCGCTTCGTCATAGCCGTGGGCAAAAATCTTCTCGTCCGGCCCCGGTCGCCGGCCGATGTGAAAGACGCGGTCGAGATCGACGGTACTCAGGCAGTAGACGCGGCCGTTTCTCATCGTATGCGGCGTCCTCTCCGCGGGGCAGTGGTCACGGCCCGCTCGCGAAACCTATATTGTTGGCGTAGGCGAACCACTCATTATAGGCGGCTTCGGTCATCGCGAGCCAATGGGTGTAGGCGGCCTCGGCGTCGGGAAACGTCCAGATCTCCACGGTCTCGAAATCATGGTTGCCGCGAATGTGGTAGGTGCCGAGCTTTTTAGCGTGTGCCGCCAGCGCCCGCTCCGCCACGGCCTCCCAATCCGCCCGGAGCGCCTGCTGGCGGGCGGCGTCGAGCTCATACCAATGGGGGCGCGGCCGGGCATAGTGCAGCCAGATGGTGCCGTGGTTCATCAGCGGGGTGCCTCGGAGGTCAGGAAGTCAACGAGCGGGCGGCGGCGCCCGAGATAGTGCCGGGACGTCGTGAACCGGAAATCGCGCACGCGCTCGTGCAGGTACATGGCCCGGTCTATCAGTTCCGGCGACGCGGCCTCCCACACGCTGAGATGCTGCCAGGCGTGCATCCAGTCGCTGCGGTGGCGGCCGGACATGTTGATATTCGCGTCGAGATCGGCCTGAAAGGCGACATCGCAGTCGGCATCGTTCCGGCGCCGCTCGTCAGGTGTCGCCGCTGTTCGAGCGTCGTTCCACTCCCAGAAGGCAACGAACCCCCAGGGGCGGTCGATCGGCCCGCCGATGCCTTCGACATTGGCCAGCTCACGCGGGCCGACAATCCATTCGGTCGTGAAGCGCCTGGTCCAGCCGGCGCGCTCGAGGCGTACCGATCCCTCCAGCGCGGCCTCTATGCCGGGCGCCTCGAAGACGCCGACGAGATCGACGCCATGTGCGAAGCTGGTATCGAAGACCTCCGGCGCGTCGGCGGCGCCACCCAGCATCTGGCGCAGGGACACCAGCCAACCCTCGGAGCGGAATTGCGCCAGCACCGCCGCGATCCGATCCGCATGGGCCCGATGAAAAATGGTGCGCGACTCGGGTAGTACGCGCGCCAGAAACACAAGCGCACAGGCCTTTTCGCCAGCGGCCCGTGCGAGGACGGAGGTGGTGCCGGGGATCAGCGACATGAGCAGCGTCCCGCCGGCGGGGCTGGCGCCGTCATCGCCGGTCCCGCTGCATGCCGACGAAGGCCTCGGTCTGGCGCGTGATCGCCTTTTCCGTCGGCAGCCGCTCCATGGAGCTGGCGCCGTAAAAACCGTGACAGTTCGGGCACCTGTCCAGAACATATTGTGCATCGGCGGGCTCCGCGATGGGGCCGCCGTGGCAGAGCACGATAACGTCCGGGTTGATGCCAAGAGCGACCTCGGCAATCTCGTTGATGCGCGCCGGACAGTCGTCCAGCGTCAAGGCCGTCGTGGCGCCAATCGCCCCGCCGGTGGTCAGGCCCATATGCGCGACCACGATGTCGGCGCCGGCCTTCGTCATGGCGTCCGCATCGGCCGCGGAGAAGACGTAGGGCGTCGTGAGCAGGTCGATCTCCCGCGCCGCCAGCACGAGCTCGACTTCGAGCTGATAGCTCATGCCCGTCTCTTCGAGGTTGGCGCGAAACTGCCCGTCGATCAAACCGACAGTGGGGAAATTCTGCACGCCCGAAAAGCCTAGCGCCTTGAGCTGATCGAGAAAGCCGGGGGGCATGAACGGGTCCGTGCCGTTGACGCCGGCGATCACCGGCGTGTGCGTCACCACCGGCAGCACCTCGCGCGCCATCTCGACGACGATTTCGTTGGCATTGCCATAGGCGAGGAGCCCGGCCAGCGAGCCCCGGCCCGCCATGCGGTAGCGCCCCGAATTGTAGATCACGATGAGGTCGATGCCGCCGGCCTCCTCGCATTTCGCCGACAGGCCGGTGCCCGCGCCGCCGCCGATGATGGGGCGCCCGGCCCGCCGCTTGTCGAAAAGCGCCTCGAGGATCTGCTTGCGGTCAATTCGTGGCATCGGTCTTGCTCCTGGCATCGAAAAAGGCCTCGACGAGGGCCTGGGCAAAGGACGGGTCGTTGATGGCGGCCGGCAGCCGGATGAGCTGGCGGCTGGCACTGGGCTCGAAGGTCTCGCTGAGCGCGTCGAACAGCGCCTGGTCGGCCTCGGGATCGTAGAAAGGCCCACCGGGCACGTCGAGGAGCGATACGCCCCCCTCGGGAATGAGGAAGCGGACCTGCCCCTCGCACCGGTTGAGCTTCTGCGCCAGCCAGCGGCCGACCTGCCGGTTCTCGTCGGGGGTGGTGCGCATCAGCGTGACGTTGGAATTGTGCACGTAGAGCTTGCGGTCGCGGAAGCGCTCGGGCACCGACGTCATGGCGCCGAAATTGACCATGTCGAGCGCCCCGCAACTGCCGACGTAAGGCAGCTTCGTCCGCGCCACCGCCCCGAGCCGGTCCGCCGTGGCGGGGAATACGCCGCCGAAGAGGAAGTCTGGAATTTCCGTCGTGGTGACGTCGATCAGCCCGCCGATGAGGCCGGAATCGGCAAGCTTTTCCATCGACTGGCCGCCCGTACCGGTCGCATGAAAGACCAGGCAGTCGAACTGGCCGGCCAACTGCGCCGAGACCGCCTGAATGCATGGCGTGGTCACGCCGAACATCGTCAGCCCGATGGCTGGCTTGTCCTGCTGTCCGGCGTCGGGCAAAGCATTGGCGATCATACCGGCCAGGGCGTGCGCGCCGTTGGCGAGCACGCGTCGCGAGATGCGATTGAGCCCCTGCACGTCGGTGACCGAATACATCATGGTGATGTCCGACGGCCCGACATAGGGGGCGACGTCACCACTCGCGACGGTCGATACCAGCACCTTCGGGACGCCGATCGGCAGGGCGCGGAAGGCGGGAGCGACGAGGGCGGTATTGCCGCTGCCGCCCGCCGCGATCACGCCGGCCAGATCCTCGCGCTGCGGCAGGAAACGCTCCAATGCGTCCGCCATCGCATTCACCGCCGCGCCGCGATCGTTCAGCCCGAGCACCGCGTCGGCCCCCTGCGGGTGGAACGCGGCCACCTCGCGCGCGGCAATTTCGGTTTGAGACTTTCCCCGGCCGCTCGTGCCGACATCGACGGTCGTCACCGCAAGGCCACTCCGCGTCAGGCACTCCGCCAGATAGGCGAGTTCCAGCGCCTTGGTATCCCAGGTTCCGACGACATATGCCTTACCCTGCATCGCTTGACCCTCTTTTGCCGCTCAGGCCTCGCCAGCTTCATGGCTGGTGGTCTTCCGGTCCGGTGCCGAAAACGAGATCACGGCCTTCAGCGGCTGCGCGCTCGTGCAGCGCGCCCAGTGCGGCACGCCGCGCGGAATGCGGATCACCGAGCCGGCCTTGAGAGCGATGGTCTCGTCGCCGAGGCGGTGCTCGCACTCCCCCTCGATGACAAACAGCAGCTCCTCGCAGTTCGGATGCGAGTGAAGCGGATTGCGTTGCCCCGGCAGGATCGTGACTAGGCCAAACGTCTGCTCGGCACCGGGCATCTGCCGTTCGCCCACGAGCCAGGTGAGAAAGCCCCAGCTCTCGCTGATGTCTGGCTCCCGCGCGCCGCTCGCCACAAACGCTGAAATTGGTGTGTCGAACATGCTTCCTCTCGCGCCCAGATGTCGTCCGCAAACGCCGCCAACCGCAGCCGGCCACGCTTCAAAATATGCATGGACTCTTATAAATATACAATATGATAATTTGCATATTGCATATTTTTGGCGCCTGCCGCATACTCAAAGGGTTGGAGGATCGGATATGCGCGACATGAAGCACCTGACGCTCAAGGACCGTCTCTATCAGGAGCTGCTCGCGCGGATCACCTCGGGGCAATTGCCGCCAGGGAGCCCGATCGACGAGAAGACCCTGATCACTGATCTGTCGGTCAGCCGGACGCCGTTTCGCGAAGCCATCGGCAGCCTCGCCAAGGACGGGCTGGTCGAGATCGCGCCCTATCGCGGCTTCACCGTGCGCCGCTTCTCGATCAAGGAGGTCGACGACCTCTACCGGCTGCGCCGCACGCTCGAGAGCTTTGCCGTCCGGCTCGCCGTCGAGAACATCTCGAATGCCCACATCAGCGAGCTTGAGCACATCCTCAACGGGGCGGTGACGGCGCTGGAGGCCAACGACCTGCACGCCTATGCCGAGCGGGACGGCGAATTTCACGGATTGATCGCCGAGCTGTCAGGGAATGCCGCCCTCATCGACACGCTGGCGCGGCTTGGCCTGCAGATTCAGATGTGCCGGGTGATCGCGAACCAGAGCCGCGGCTTTGCCAAGCGTGCAGCGCAGGAGCGCGACGAGATTCTGGCCGCGCTGCGGGCCCGCGATGCGGATCGTGCCGCCGCGCTGATGGACGCACATATCGCCGACGTGCAGGCGACCGTCATCGCCGAGCTCGGCAAGGCCGCCAATGACGTGGACGCACGCGCCTCTCGCCGGGGCGCGCGCGAGTGAACACATCGCCATGCAGCCCGGCGGCGGACCTCCTCCGCGCGGCCCGCATGCGTCACCACGGAGCCGGAAATTGACCACGGAACTGACTGTACTGAATTCGATGGCGGATCAGGATTTTGATCGTGCCCTGGGGATTCACAAGCGCTGGGGGATCCGCTGGCTCGATCTGCGGGATTCCATTTACGGACACAACGTGGCCGACCTCGACGAGCCAACCGCGGAACGGGCGCGCGCCGCGATCGACAGCCATGGCGGCTTCGAGGTCTGCTGCCTGTCGAGCTCGCTGATGTTCGACGACGTGCTCAAAGGCGAGGCGCATTTCCGCGAGCGGCATCTGTCGGCCGTCGGCCGGCTCGCGCGCACGGCCGACATCCTCAAGCCGCGGTTCGTGCGGCTGATCGCCGGGCTCTATGGCGATCGGAAGGCCGGGGGCAACGCCGTCGCGGACATGCTAAAAAGCCAGCCATGGGTCATCGATGTCTACCGGCAGGCGATCGACGAGCTTGCCGCGGCAGGGCACACGGTCACCATCGAGAACGAGTCTCCCAACTGCTTCCTGACGACGCCCGAGGAGGTGGACACCTTCTTTCACGCGCTCGATCGCCGGCAGAATGTCGGCTTCACCTGGGACATCCAGAACCAATGGGGCTGCGGCGTCTTTCCAACGGTCGCGCAGTACGAGCAATTGAAGCCTCTTATCCAGTATGTGCACGTCAAAGGCGGCCGCTACGACGACCCGGCGGTCAAGCATCTCGACTGGAACGTCGCACTGGACGACGCGAACTGGCCGGTGCGGGACATCATCGGTCGGGTCGTGGCGGACGGCGTGTCGCCCGTCATCTGCATCAATATGCCGTTCCACGGCGAGATGCAGCCCGGCTACGACTACACCAACGTCACCGAACGGGACATCGCCTTCATGCGAACGATCGAAGGGATCAAATGATGCAGTACCAGCGAGAAGCCGACAAGCGCGTGCGGCTCGGCATCGTCGGCGTCGGCTCGCATGCCTATCGCAACATCCTGCCGACGCTGACCTATCTGCCGGTCGAGCTCGTCGCCGTCGCCGACGCCGACGAGGGGCGCGCCGCGCAGGTGGCGCAGCAATACGGAGCCAAGGCCTCGTACGGAAAAGCGGCAGAGATGTACGCCGGCGAAATGCTCGACGGCGTGCTGCTCGTCGTGTCGCCTGAGCTGCATCCCGACCTGGCCATCGAGGCGTTCGGCGCCGGCCTGCATGTGTGGATGGAAAAGCCGGCGGCGCTGCGCGCGCCCAGGGTCGCGGCGATGCTCGCGGCGCGCGGCGACCGGGTCGCGGTCGTCGGCTACAAGAAGGCCTTCATGCCGGCCGTGCGCAAGGCGCTGGACATTCTGGCGCTCCCGGAAAACGCGCCGGTGCGCAGCGTGCTGGGCGTCTATCCCAGCGCCTTTCCAGAGGATGCCCTTCACGCCCTGGAGACCGGCGAGAACAATGAGTGGCTCGCCAACGGCTCGCACCCGCTGGCGGCGATGCTCGCGCTCGGCGGTACCGCCGCCGCGGTCACGACCTATCGCAGCCAGCACGACGGCGCCGTCGTCATCCTGCACTACACATCGGGAGCTATCGGCAATCTGCACCTGCCCAAGGGCGTGCCGACCTCCCAGCCATTCGAAACCTATCTCGTCGCGGCCGGATCACACAGCATCACGATCGACAATGCGCGACGCCTCTCCTATCAGCGCGGCATCGCGTTCGACTACAACTATGGAACGAGCTTCGCGACCGGCGGCTTCGACGGCGGAGCGATCGTCTGGGAAGCGCAGGACGGGCTGAACACGCTCGAGAACAAGGCGGTCTTCACCCAGGGGATCTACAATTCGCTCGAGCATTTCACCGACGCGATACTGACGGGAAAACCCGCAAGCATCGGAAGCCTGGAGTTCGCTCTCCACCTCACGCAGGTGTGGGAAGCGACGCTGACCTCGGGCGGGCGGCAGGTCACGATCTAGCTTCGGAGCCGCGCGGCCGCTCCTCGTGCCTATCAAGCGAAAACGCCGCGAACGACCGGTTGACAATCAGCGCGGCTACAGCGATTCGACAACCGCCTTGAGGTCCGCCCGTACCTTTCCGGCAATGGCGGCGAGCGCCGGGTTGTCGATGGCCTGCATCGAGGCCACCGGATCGACGGCGGCGACCTCGCTCCTGCCCGCAACCTCCTGCACGACGACATTGCAGGGCAGCATGGTGCCGATCTTGTCCTCAGCCTGCAACGCCTGGAAGGCCATGTGCGGATTGCAGGCCCCGAGAATGACGTAGGGCCTGAACGTGGCGCCGATCTTCTCCTTGAGCGTGGTCTCCACGTCGATCCGCGTCAGCACGCCGAACCCATGCTGCTTCAGCGCCGCCACTGTCCTTTCGATCGCCTGCTCGAGGGGCAAGTCGAGCGTCTTGGCAAAATAATAGCTCACCGCAGTCTCCTTTCGACTCTGCCGGCGATCATCGCAACGCCGCCGCCGCCGGGATAGTTTGCAATTGGTCGCAACGTCGCCGGCGCGGACGAAGCTGCCAGGGGCGTTTCCGGGCCCGAGGCTGCCCGGCATGGTGGCGATTGTTCTGCGGGGGCGTAGGCGGCTATGGTCCCGTGCGGTGGAATTGGGGCTGTAATGGACGTATCGGTCAGACTGTCATTTTCCGGCGGGCATGTGTGGGAGTTCGTCTGTGAAGACGACAATCCCATGGTCATGGGCGTCGTCTCCGCGCTGCCGGGCGCCGGTGTTGATGCCAACCTGCCGGCCGACGGCCTCATCCAGGTCGAGAACCGCGCCGGCGAGCGCCTGTTTTTTCCACGGACATCCCTGGTCGGCGTGGCGATCAGAGCTCTGCCCGGCAGCGTGGCGGCTTCGCCGCTATCGACGGGGGCGCCCTTCGTGCTGTTTCCCGACGCGATCGCAAGCGACGCAGTCACTCAGATCCTGGGCGAACGCGGCGCCCTCATGCCGGGCGGGCAGGACGAATTCGATCCGCTGGAGCTACCCGATGCCGTCACGGCCGTGCTCATGAGCGCGGCCGCGCAAAGCGCCGCGGCCTTCGCCATCACGACCGGCGAGCCGACCCATATCGACCTGCGGCTCCTGCGTGCCGCGGCAGATAGGGCGATCATGCTGCCCGAACGGCCGAACGCCCTGCTCGATCTCGTTGCCGTCGTCGCGGCATCGGCCCCCCTCCCCGTCACGGTCGCCACCGGATCCTCCGCCGGGCGCAAGCTGTCTCTCGCCGCGGGCGACCTGCTCCTCGCACCGCGTCCCGGTGACGGGCCAACGACAATCCTGCCGGCTGCCCCCGCGAGTGGCCCCGTCATGCTGATCGCCGGCAGCCTTTGCCCTGGACAGCACAGTGCCGCCCCCTGATCCGGCACGCCTTACGGCCGACGCTGTCTTCGCACCAATCAATGGTGGCGCCATCGTCTACCGCGAACGCCAGCAGCGCCTTTATGCGCTGAACGACCCCGCCGCCATCGTCTGGCGCGATCTGGCCGACGATGTGCCGGCACATGAGACGCAGGCTCGGCTGTCGCTCGTGTTCGGCCTCGATGCGGCGACCGCCAGCCAGTGGCGCGCTCTTGCGCTTGGCTCGTTCGCGACCCTCATGACGGCCGAAAATGCGCCCGAGCCGCCTCACCCGCATGTCCTGGCCCCGCGCCCGTTCATCGGCGGGGTCGCCTATCATATGCTCGGCCAGGCGATACATGTGAGCGCGCCGCCCGATATATTGCCGCTTGTCGACGCCCTGCTCGGCGAGGCCCGCCGCACCACCGACACGGTCCTCCCTGCCGGCGGCGACCTGTGGGTGGCTCTCGAACCCGAAGGCGAGCGCCTGCGGATCAGCAGCGGCGGCGATCCATCCGGCATCGAGGATCGCGACCGGGTCGTGACCGAAATGGAGCGGCGGATCGTGCAGGATATCGTCCCGCGCGTGCCGCATGTCCTGGGCTTTCACGGCGCGTTGCTGTCGCGCGGCGATCGCTCCGTGCTGCTGGCCGCTCCGTCCGGCGCCGGCAAGACCACGCTGGCCATCGCTCTCGCGGCGAGTGGCTGGTCGATGCACACGGATGAAATGGCGCTGCTCGGACGCGATTCGCGCTGGCGCGGGGTCGGTTTTCGCCCCTGCGTCAAACAGGAGAATTTCGCGCTCGTGCGCGCGCTCTGGCCAGCGCTCGACGAGGCCATCGCGCATTGCCGCTACGGGCGCCAGGTCAAATTCCTGCCCATTGACATGGCCGATGGGCATGGATCGGTCACCGACGTGATCTTTCCGCGTTTCGTCGAAGGCGCGCCCGCGGCGCTCACCCCCGTCGCGCCGGTGGACGCCCTGCAACAGCTCCTTGCCCAGTGCATCCACGTCCAGCCGGGCTTTGCGGCGCCCGATGTCGATCTGCTGGCACGCTGGCACAGCGGCGCCCGCTTTCATGCACTGACCTTCGGCGATGTCCGCGTGGCGGCAAAAATAGTGTCGGATGCGACCTTGCCCGCTCGGTGAGATGTGATAGCTTTCACCGGTTTGAGAAGCGGGGGGCAGTGGTGAGCAAGGATAGGCGCGACAATCCGATCGACCCCGACCGCCGTCTCTTTCTCGAAAAGGCAGGCCGTTTTGCCGCCGTGACGCCGCCGTCCGTCGCGCTGATGCTGTCGGCGACCGGCAGCGCCCGTGCCGCCGTCGCATCGGGCGCGACGTCAACCACAGCGTCAACATCGACCGCGGTGTCCACGTCAACCCTGCCTTCGACGTCGACAACCATGACTTCGACATCGACCACGGCGTCCACATCCACCCTGACATCGACATCGACTACGGTGTCCACGTCCACCCTGACGTCAACGTCGACGACCATTTCGACGTCCACGCTGACATCGTCTTCGCTGTCCACACAGACGCTCACGACAACGACCATATAGGACAAGAGGTCCTAGACGGCCCGTCGGGCAGCGACCAGGCCTGCCAGCTCCTCGGAAATCCGGCGAAACACGCCATCCCAATCCATGCGGGTGGCCTGCCTGAACAAGCGCGCCTTCGGATACCAGACAGCCCTGTCCACACCGCGCCGCCAGCGCCACTCGGGGGCATTGTTAAGCGCGATCCAAGCGGGCTTGCCCAGCGCCCCGGCGAGATGCGGTATCGCCGTATCGCATGAAATCACCAGGTCGAGGGCGGTAATCGCCGCTGCCGTGTCGATGAACCCATCGGCGCCGTCGTCAAATTCCGCGCCCAGGCTCTCAATCGCGAACCCAGGCGGAAAGCTGGCCGCCGGGACCGCCTTTTCAGTGTGCAGGCTGATCAGCCTGACGCCGGGAATGCGCGCCAGCGGCGCCAAATGCAGGGGGTTGAACGAGCGCGCGTCATTATTGCTGCCCTGCCAGGCAACGCCGACGCGAAAGCCATCCGGTCCGATGCGGCTGCGCCAGTGCGCCACCAGTTCCGGCTCGGCGTGCAGCCACGGTTCGGTGGGAACGTCGTGGACACCCAGCAGACCCAGCCGGTGGGGCAGGCTCATCAAGTGGCACTGAAAATCGAAGCGCATCGACGAGTCCAGACCCTCAATCACCCGGACGTCGCCCGGCAACGTCGATAGCAGACGCGCCAGTCGCGCCGGCACGAAGAAGGCCACCTTGGCGCCGCGGTCGGTGAGCGCCTTCACCCAGGTCGAAAACTGAATGTAGTCCCCATTCGCCTGCTCGCCGAGCACCAGGATCGAACGCCCCTCGATCGGCTCGCCATGCCAGGGCGCCGCATGGATATCCTCGCGCAGCCCGCGTGGGCCATCGCGGAAGAACCGGTCCTCATAGGCCTTCCAGCCCTCGCGATATTCGCCGCGCATCAAAAGCAGATTGGCCCGCAGGAACAACACGGTATGGGAGTCCGGCTCGATCGACAGCGCCAGATCGACGGCGTGCATCGCCTCGTCCAGGCGATCGAGGTCCGCCAGCGCCAAGGCCATATTCGCATAGGCTGCGGCGAAGCCCGGCTTCAGCGCCAGCGCGCGACGGAACGCATCCAGCGCCTCGGGCGATGCCTTGGCCCCCTGCAGCGCATTCGCCAGGTCGTGCCAGACAAACGGGTCGTTCGGGCGGGCAGCGGCGACCTTGCGGAACAGTTCGGCAGCCTCGAGGAAACGCTTGTCCTGCTGATAGGCCCGAGCGAGGTGCTGCGCCGCCTCGTTATGCTCCGGGTGCTGGCGAGACAGCGCCTCCAGCACGGGGATCGCTTCAGGCAGCCGTTTGAGCTCCAGCAGCGCCCGTCCCTGTTCGAGCAGCGCCTCCGCATTGCCGGGATCGATGCCGGCAGCGCGTTCGGCCAGCATCAGGGCTGCCTCGTGCTGCCCCAGATGGCGCAGGCTCGCGGCCTTGCCGGCCAGCGCCTCGGCATCGTCTGGCTTGCGGATGAGCAGGTCATCGAAGCTGTTGCGCGCTTCCGCGGCCCGCCCCGAATTGGCGAACGCATAGGCGAGCGCCAGCTTGCTCGCCCGCCCGTCCGGCTCGTGCAGCAAGGCGCGCTCGAACGCCGCGACAGCCTCGCCGTGCCGTCCCGATGCCACCAGCGACAGCCCGAGCTCATAGGCCGTGCGGGCGTCACCGGGATTGGCGTTGAGCGCCGCCCGCCAGGCGTCGACCGCCTGCTCATGCTCGCCGGCGCTGCTGAGCAGCGCCGCCTCCTGGCGCAAGCGGAGCGCGGGCGCCAGCATCGCGGCCCTGACTGGCGCGTCGAGAGGAGGCATGGGAATAATCAACGGTCGCTCCCAGGGGTCAATTCACGGCGTGAGCGTATTTCAAGCATACCGGGCTACCCCTTGAACAGGCGGCGAAGGCGCCGCGCGGCGCGACCGACGCGTCGGCGGTTGACCAGCAGATGCGCGGCAAGGTCGCGGCGATCACCGAGGCCCAGCGCGTAGGCATCGCGCTCCCAGGCGGTGGCCCGAGCAAGAAAGCCGAGCGGCCGCATGAGCGTATCCAGCCACCCCCAGCGGCGCTGCAGGAGCGACCGGCGGAGATGGTTGGCAGCACGCCTGTCGTCCACGAAGGGCGGCGGGACCGGGCAGCCCGTTACATACGCCGCCTGATGCAGAGCCGCCGCCAGCGGCGCCCGATAGAAGCCGGCAGCCGCGTCGCGCTCGAGCTGCTGCCAGTCGCAGCTATCGAATGCAGCCTCGACAAGCCGGCCGAGATCGGTTGCATCACGCAGATTGAGAACACCGCCGCGATACTCGCCATTGGTGAGTTGCGCATGGATGACATTGTGCACAATCCGATCGCAGAAGGCGGGTATGGCCAGCCCCGGCGCCACCACGCTCGATCGCTCGAAGATCGGCCTGGTTGGCAATAGCTCGGGCCGTGTCGCCAGCTCGACATGCACCTCGACGAGCACCGGATGATCGGGGTGGCGGAGCGGGTGCTCGTGAATGTGACCGGCCTCGCCGATGACGAGCGGCGAGCGTTCGAACCCTGCCGCAATCAACGCGGCCACTGCAGCCTCCAGGTCGCCCGGCGCAACAAGGATGTCGATGTCACGCATCATGCGATCGTAGAGGCCGGACCCCGGCTCGAACAGCCATGTCGCTCCCTTTAGCAATATGGCGTCGACATTCGCCCTAGCCAGCGCGCGCCCGACAAACAGCACCTCGCTGCGGATCGCTGAATTGGCGCGCACATTGGCGGACAGAACATAGTCGAGATACGCGGCCACGTCGGGCGGCAGACTGTCCATCACGCCGGCTTGCTCGGCCACCGTGGCGAGCATCGGCAGGGCATGGTCCCTCGCCGCGTGGCCGATGGTCTTCATCCAGTCCACGGATGCGTCGGAGAGATCGCCCGTCCCGCCCGAGCGACGGAGCAGCCATGACTGCACGGGCGGCGCCCGGCCGGAGGCTGCCGGGGCCTGCCGCCGCATGCCGAAATCGAAGCGGGCAAGCAAGTGGTCGGCCCGGTCGGGGAAATTGGGAAAATCCAGCGCCGTGGGGAACCAGTCGAGCGTCGGCGCGAAAGCGAAGCGCGCCCGATGCGCGTAGCTCACCTCGAGCACGGCCGGCATCCGATACGCGCCCCAGTCGAGAAGCGGCGCGAAATTATTGCCATGGATATGCACGACACCAAATCTGGCGTTGAGTTTATCCGTCACCCGCATGGCGCGCGCGTACCACAGCGCGTTCGCGGCCTGCTCGAAGCCGTGAAACTCGCAAACGATCTGCGTGAAGCCATCGAGCACATCGGCCGATGCGGCGTCGAACACGTCCCACTCGCTGCCCTCGATATCGATCTTGAGGATCGCATCGCCGGTTGGCCTTTCGGCCCTGCCGGCCGCCAACGCCTCGCCGAGGGTCACCGCGCCGGTATCCGGCGTCGCGGCGATCCTGGCCTTGTGAAAGCGAAAGCCCGGATGTGCGACCGGCGGGCCGTCTACCGTGTGGTCGTATTGATGGACCAGCACGCCGCGCTCTGCCACATCGACATCCCAAGAGACGTCAGGACCAATGCCAAGGCTGAAAGCGAGGCCGACATCCGCCGTGACGTCGAGCATCACATAGCCCCCGTCACGGGGCGCACCGAAACGCCGCTTGACGGCGCCGACCGGCGCATACGGTGTGAACTGGCGCGCAAGCCGCCAGAGATCGTCCAGCCCTATCGCATCGGTACCGGCCGGAGGGCCCGAGCCGAAACTCACGCGAGCGGACTGTAGCTCTTCTGCTCCTGATAAGCAGAACCCGCCGCGATATTGATCGCCAGCTTGACGCGCGCGCGCTCGTCATTGGTCAGATATACCGACCGTGCCAGCGCCACGAAGGTCTCGCCGAAATCGCCGACCCGCTCGCAGGCCCGAATATCGTCCTCGATGGTCCACAGCTTCTCGTTGATGTCCTGCAGCCGCGCCAAATGCGCGGCAAGCTGCGGCGCGGCGCCCGCCAAAGCAGGCGCGAAGGCCTGCTCGAGCGCGGCCAGCTCACGGCGCACATGCACCAGCTTGGCAGGATCCTCGATGCGCACCGACTTGATGCGCAGGATGGCAATCTTGTCCGCCATCTCGCCAACCGAGAGGGGGGCCAGCAGAACCAGCCCGACAGGCATGTTCATGGAAATTCCTGCGTGAGATCGCCTATGCGCCGCAATCTAGCCGTGTGAGACACCGCCAGCAAGCAGCACAGCCCCAAGCGCAGCGGGGCCTGTATCGGATGCCGACCCTAGGCGCGGCGCCTGATCGCCAAAGCCGGTTGCGCCGGCCGCGCGCATAAAATATGAACGGTGCGCTCATCTTTAGGAGGCAAAAATGTTCAACGCTGTCCGGCGCCTTGTCGTGCTCGGGATCGCGGGTGTCGCGCTCAGTCTCGCCGGTGGCGCGGCCCTGGCGCAGACGACCTATCCGCTCACCATCAAACACGCCTTCGGCGAAACCACCATCGCGGCCAAGCCCGAGCGCGTGGCGACGGTGCAATGGGCCAATCACGAGGTGCCGCTGGCGCTCGGCGTCGTGCCGGTTGGGTTCGCGGCCGCCAATTTCGGCGACGATGACGGCGACGGGCTGCTGCCCTGGGTCAAGGAGAAGCTCGACGCGCTTGGCGCGGCCACGCCCGTACTGTTCGACGAGGGCGACGGCATCGACTTCGAGGGCGTCGCGGCGACGCAGCCCGACGTGATCCTCGCCGCCTATTCGGGCCTCTCGCAGCAGGACTACGACACGCTGAGCCAGATCGCGCCGGTGGTGCCCTATCCCGAATCCGCCTGGACCACGAACTGGCGCGACATGATCCGTATGAACAGCGCCGGCATGGGCATGGCGGCCGAGGGCGACGCGCTCATCGCCAGCATCGAGGCCGACATCGCCGACACGGTGGCGCAATATCCGCAGCTCAAGGGCAAGCCGGTGATGTTCATCACCCATCTCGACGCGACCGACCTGAGCAAGGTGGCCTTCTATTCCACCAAGGACACGCGCGTGCAGTTCTTCCTCGATCTCGGGCTCGAAATGCCCAAGAGCGTGACCGCGGTGTCGCAGTCCGGCGCCTTCTCGGGAGAGGTCAGCGCCGAACAGATCGACCAGTTCGACGACGTGAAGATCATCGTCACCTATGGCGGCCAGGAGCTGATCGACGCGCTCAAGGCCGATCCGCTGCTCTCCAAGATGCCGGCGGTCGCGCATGGCGCCATCGTCGCGCTCGGCAACGACCCGCTGGGCACGGCGGCGAACCCGACGCCACTCGCCATCTCGTGGGTGCTCAAGGACTATGTGAAGCTGCTCGCCGACGCGGCCGACAAGAGCGAGTGACAATCGACGCTTCACAAAATCCGGGCGTCGCCATCGTGCGGCGCCCGAATGCACTGCGCCTGCTCTGGCTCGTCGCCGGGCTCGCCGTCCTCGGCTTGCTGTGCGTCGCCTCGGTGACCATCGGCGTGCGCGTCGTCGGCTGGGCCGACATCGTCGCGGCGCTCGGCGGCGCTTCCGACACGATCGGCCAGGCCGCCGTGGCGAAGCGTATTCCGCGCACCGTGCTGGCGGCGCTCGGCGGCGCCGGGCTCGGGCTCTCCGGCGCGCTGATGCAGGGCGCGACGCGCAATCCGCTCGCCGATCCGGGCATTCTGGGCATCAATATGGGCGCGGCGCTGGCCGTCGTCATCGGCATCGCCTTTTTCGGCCTCGCTTCGGCTACCGCCTATATCTGGACCGCCATTCTCGGGGCCGCGCTGTCGGCCGTCTTCGTCTTCGCCATCGCCTCGCTGGGGCGCGGCGGCGCCACGCCGCTGAAGCTGGCGCTGGCCGGCGCCGCCACCATGGTGGCGCTGCATGCCTTCATCACCGCCGTGGTGCTGCCACGCAACGACATCGCCGGTGGCGTGCAGGCCTGGCAGGTCGGCGGCGTCGGCGGCGCCAGCTTCAGCAGCATCGGGCAGGTGCTGCCTTTTCTCCTCGCCGGCTTTGCCATCAGCCTGGTCTCGGCCCGGCAGCTCAATTCGCTGGCGCTGGGCGACGAGCTGGCCGCCGGGCTTGGCGAGAACGTCGCCGTCGCCCGCGGCCTCGCGGCGCTCGCCGCCGTGGTGCTGTGCGGCGCCGTGACGGCCGTGTGCGGGCCGATCGGCTTCGTCGGCCTCGTCGTGCCGCATCTCTGCCGGGCGCTGGTCGGCGTCGATTATCGCTGGGTGCTGCCCTTCTCGGCGCTGGCGGGTGCATGCCTGCTGATCGGCGCCGACGTCGTCGGGCGCATCGTGGCGCGCCCCACCGAGCTCGATGTCGGCATCGTCACCGCCTTCATCGGCGCGCCGGTCTTCATCTGGATCGTGCGGCGCCAGCGGATCCGCGAGCTATGAGCACGGCTGTCCTCGGTTCCACCGTCGGGCTGATCGCCGCGGGGCGCGCCCGGCGCGGCGCGCGTCGCCGCCTCATCCTCGCCGTGCTCTCGATCCTCGTCGTCGCCATGTTCGCCACGGCGCTGATGGTCGGGCAGTCCGTCACGTCGCCCGGCGACGTGCTGCGGGTGATCCTCGGCGAGCGTGTCGAGGGCGCGTCCTTCACCGTCGGCGTGCTGCGCCTGCCGCGCGCCGTGCAGGCCATCGTCGGCGGCGCCTCGTTCGGGCTCGGCGGCATCGCCTTCCAGATCATGCTGCGCAATCCGCTGGCCAGTCCCGACATCATCGGCATCAATCTGGGCGCCAGCGCCGCGGCAGTGTTCGCCATCGTCGTGCTGCAGCTCAGCGGCCCGGCCGTGTCGCTGTTCGCCATCAGCATGGGCCTCGCGGTGGCGCTCGCCATCTACGCGCTGGCCTTCAAGGGCGGCGTGGTCGGCACGCGGCTCATCCTCATGGGCATCGGCGTTTCGGCCATGCTGCAAAGCGTCATCTCCTACCTGCTGCTCAAGGCGCCGTCCTGGGACTGGCAGGAGGCGGTGCGCTGGCTCACCGGCAGCCTCAACGGCAGCACCTGGGCGGGCGTGCTGCCGGCGCTCGCGGCGCTTGTCGTCTTCGGCGGCCTGCTCCTCAGCCGCGCCCGCGATCTCGACGCGTTGCGTCTTGGCGACGACGCCGCGGCGGCGCTCGGCGTGCGCGTCGGGCTGACACGCATCGTCATCATGGTCGCCGCGGTCGGGCTCATCGCCTTCGCCACGGCGGCGACGGGGCCGATCGCCTTCGCCGCCTTCCTCGCCGGCCCCATTGCGGCGCGCATCGTCGGGCGCCATGGCTCGCTGCTCCTGCCGGCGGCGCTGGTCGGCGCGCTGATGGTTCTGGTCGCCGATTTCCTCGGCCAGTTCGCCCTGGGCGTGCGCTATCCGGTGGGCGTCGTCACCGGCGCCCTGGGCGCGCCCTATCTCATCTATCTCATCGTCCGCTCGCATCGCGGGGGAGGCTCGCTCTGACACTCTCGCATTCGCTGGCCGCCGAGCGGCTCGCCGCCGGCTATGCCGACCGCACCATCATCACCGATCTCGACCTCGCCATCCCGCCCGGCAGGATCACGGCCATCGTCGGCGCCAATGCCAGCGGCAAGTCGACGCTGCTGCGCACCATGTCGCGGCTATTGAAGCCCAAGGGCGGCGCGGTGCTGCTCGATGGCGCTGCCGTGCATCGCCTGCCGGCCAAGGAGCTGGCGCGCACGCTGGGCCTCTTGCCGCAATCGCCCATCGCGCCCGAGGGCATCACCGTCGCCGACCTCGTCGGGCGCGGCCGGCATCCGCATCAGCGGCTGTTCGCGCGCTGGAGCCGGCAGGACGACGAGGCCGTCGCCGCCGCCCTCGAGGCGACGAACTCCGTCGATCTCGCCGACCGGCCGGTCGACGAATTGTCGGGCGGCCAGCGCCAGCGCGTGTGGATCGCGATGGCGCTGGCGCAGCAGACCGACCTGCTGCTGCTCGACGAGCCGACGACCTTCCTCGACGTCAACCACCAGATCGAGGTGCTCGACCTGCTCGTTGACCTCAACCAGCAGCGCGGCACCACCATCGTCATGGTGCTGCACGACCTCAACATGGCCGCCCGCTATGCCGACCATCTCGTCGCCATCGCCGACGGGCGCCTGCATGCGGTGGGCACGCCGGCCGAGGTGCTGACCGCCGAGAGCGTGCGTGCCGTGTTCGGGCTCGACTGCCGCGTCATCGCGGATCCCCTGTCGGGCAAGCCGCTGATGCTGCCCATCGGCCGCCACCGCATGCTGGCCGACAACCGCTAGCGGCGCGCCACGGCGAAGGCCTCGGCTATGATCGCATGGCCGTCGTCGTTGGGGTGCGTGATGTCGGGCGAGGCGAGCCTGCCGTCCCCCCGCTCCGCCATCGCCTCGTAGACGGCCGCATAGAAGACGCCGTAAGCCGCGGCAAGCTCACGCACCGCATCGCGATACGCCTCGAAGCCGGCGCGCGTCTGGCCGGTGAAACCGGGGCCGCCATGCAGCAGGCCGGCATCCGAAGGATAGGGCGGCGAGCCAATCACTATCGCGTCGGTCGGCAGCAGCGCGAGCAGGCCGTCGAGTACGACGCGATAGTCGCGGGAAGACCTGCGGATTACGCGCGATGGCGCGGCCCATGACGGCGCGCTGACCGCGATCTGGGCAAAGACCTTGAATGCGCCGGCCGCGTCGAGCAGGTGGGCACGCCCGCCGAGCTCTTCGACCGGTGACGCTGGTCGAGCCCATGGGCTCGGACACGCAGATCACCGGCCGCAGCGGGGATGCCGAGATCGTGGTGCTCTTCCACCGCCGCATCACCGCCATGCCGGGCGACACGTTGCACGTCCAGCCGACCGAGCGGCACAGGTTCGACACAGCGAACGGGCGCCGGATGTGATCGCGTGTATGCTAGTCTAAAATATCGCTCTATCTTTACGACAGCAAAGAGGCGATCGCGTGGACCGGCAGATCGGCGCCGAGCCTATCGAGCATGCGCTGGAAATCGGCCGCCTCGTAGCGCTCGTCCTCGGTGGCCAGCGCGAGGGTTCGCCCATCTCCTTCAACGGCAAGAGGTGTTATCCGAACCACCACACCGTCCAGCGGATCGAGCAGGGCACGCCCTGACACAGCCTTCTCCATAGAGGTCCTGAGCCAGGGCAGATGCGTGCTGGAGAGGGTTATGGCGGCAATCCCGGCATGCCGCCCGTCCATTTCGGAAAAGAATGTCTCGACCTTGCTCTGAACGCGCGGCGCGTCGAACAGGAACGCGCCGCTTTCGACCAGGCTGACGAGCGGCGAAGCATCGACGAGCGTGATGCGGTGGCTGTCGTCGCCAGCCTCGGCTACGGCGAAGGACTGCATCTGCGGGCTTTCGACCAGTGATTTCACGCCCAGAACGGCGACATTGCCGGTGCCAGCAGCCCGCAGCGCCGCCCGTATGGGCGGCCGTACCCCGAACACCGGCACGGCCACCTTGGCTTGAAGCTCATCCAGCACGGTGATGGAGGGCGCGTTGGATGCGACAAGGATCGCAGCGGGGTCGTAGCCGCAAAGGAATCGCAGGGTGCGCCCCATGATGTCGAGGAGTTGGGCCCGGCTCTTGCCGCCATAAGGGAAGCTCGCCCGATCCGCGAAATAGAGGATGTCCTGCCTGGGCAGGGCGCGCCGCAGCGCCGCCACCGCCGCGTAGCTGCCGATGCCGGAATCGAAGACGCCAATGGGCTTTGTCAAAGAATGAACGCCAGGCACGATGGATTCCGCTGTGTCACCCGAAGGTGAAAGCATAGGCCATCACGCCCGGATCGAGGAACGTGATCTCGAAGGTGCGCTCAGCGATCGGGCCGCCTTGCCGGATGAGCTGGTAGAGCCGCTCCTCCGTCACCGTGCCCAGCCCCTCCGCATCGATGTCCATGCCGTGGGCATCGCCGGGGGCGGCGCCATCGATGGTGACCCTGAAGCGCACCGGCTTGCCGTCGGGACCGGGGCCGAGGACGAGATGCAGGTCGCGGGCCTCAAAACGGAAGCTGATGGTGCCGCCGGCCGCATCCGCGGTGGCGTTCTCGCGATGCACCGTCCACTGCCCGCCCAGCGCCCATTCGTTGAGTGCCGCGGGCGTGCCGGCATAGGCCGCCGACTGATCCTTCACGGCGCCGCCCGGCGAGATGAAGTTTTCCGCGCGGGCATAGCCGATATAGGTCTCGGGCGATTTCACGACGCTGTAGTTCGATGCCGCCTCGGCGCCGGTGGCGCTGACCGCGACGATGTCGGCGGGCACCGCCGCGTTACCGGCTTCGGCCAGCAGGCGCTGGATCACCCGCTCCGAGCCGGCATAGTCGCCCTCGCCGAAATGGTGATGGCGGATATTGCCCTCGGCGTCGATGAAGTAATGCGCCGGCCAATAGCGATTGTCGAAGGCGCGCCAGATGGCGTAGTCGTTGTCGATGGCCACTGGATAGGTGATGCCGAGATCGCCCGTCGCCTTGGTGACGTTGCCGATATTTTTCTCGAAGGCGAATTCCGGCGTGTGCACGCCGATGACCACGAGCCCGCTCTGCTTGTACTTCTCCGCCCAGGCCCGGACATAGGGGATGGCGCGCAGGCAGTTGATGCACGAATAGGTCCAGAAATCGACCAGCACCACCTTGCCCTTGAGCCCCTGCACCGTGAGCGGCGGTGAATTGAGCCAGTCCACGGCGCCGGCAAGGGGCGGGAATGTCCCCTCGATAGGTAGCGCTGGCTCCGGCGTATCGGCCGGCACCAGCGCCGGCTCCGCATCGGCCTGCTGCGTCGGCTCGGCGGGCGGTTGCAGCCGATCCAGCAGCCCCTGCTCGAGCGTGGTCGTGCCGGCCGCCGACACCTGCGTGAGAAAGCCGGTATCGAGGCCGAGCCCGATGGCGCCCACTGCGACCAGCACGAGAACGCCGAGGCCGCGCCGCATCCATTCGCCGATGCCGAGCGAACGCTTCATCAAGGCAAGGACCCGGCCGCCGACGAGCAGGGCAAGGGCAAGCGACGTCGCGGCGCCGGCGGCATAGGCCAGAAGCAGGAAAGAGGTGGTGACGCTCGGTCCCTCCAGCGCCGCGCCGGTGAGGATCAACCCCAGGATAGGCCCGGCGCAGGGCGCCCAGAGCAGTCCCGTGGCAATGCCCAGCACTAGCGAGGACAGGACGCCACCAGACGCCGAGTCCTTGCCGTCCGCTGCCGTCTTCGTGAGCTTTTCGCCGAGGCCGACCACCGGCCGGGTCAGGCGCTCGGCGAGCGCGGGGAACAGCAGCGTGATGCCGAACAGCGTCAGCAGGACCATCGCGCCGATCCGCCCATATTCGTTGGCCGCCACCACCCAGCCGCCGGCGACGGCTGCCAGCGTGGCGATGCCGGCGAAGGTGATCGCCATGCCGATCAGCATCGGCAATCCACTCCGGGCGAAGGGGCGATCGGCGCGCGCGAACACGAAAGGCAGCACCGGCAGGATGCATGGGCTGACGATGGTGAGCACGCCGCCGAAATAAGCCGCGAGGAAGATCAGCATGGCGCCGCCTTCTCGAAGCGCGCCGCACCCCGCTTGATGTCACCATCCGGTACGGTGCGGGCAAGCTGCCGGCTACCTGGCAGAATTGCATGAAGGTCGATCATCGGGCTGCCGCGGGTCAGGCTGGACACGTTGCGGTTCTACGAGCATATCGAGAGCGAGGCCAGCCGCCCTGCGCGCGCTGCCGCTCACAAACCCGTCACACCCGACCCCTGCCCCACCGGCGTCGCGCCGCTAGTCGTCGATGGCGATCATCACGTCCGACGCCTTCACCACGGCGCAGGCCTCGTGGCCGACCACGAGTCCGAGGTCATCGACCGCCTCGTTGGTGATCGAGGCCGTGACGATGCTGCCGCCGATGTCGAGCCTGACATGCGCCGTCGTCGCGCCCTTCACCACCTCGATGACCCGGCCCTTGAGCGTGTTCCGCGCACTGAGCTTCATCCTTCACCTCCACTGGTCGTCTTACCGAGCATGGCACGATAGGCCGGGAGAACGTGGTCGCGGGTCAGCGGCGCCAGCTCGATGTCGAGCGGCTCGCTTGGATCGATCCATCGTGCCTCGGCGATCTCGGCCGCGATGCGAATATCCTGCACGATCGCGACCTGGAACAGCTCGGCCGCGACACGCGCCTCGGGCTCGTTGGCGGCCGGCGCGGCATAGCTGCCGAGATAAAGTGGCGAGTCTTGTGATACCACCAGACCCAGCTCCTCGTTGAGCTCCCGGATCAGCGCCGCGACCGGCGTTTCGCCTGGTTCGATCTTGCCTCCAGGCTGCATGAAGGCCGTTGTGCCATGCTTGCGGACGAGCAGAACCCTCCTGCCGCCGCCGACGACCAGCCCGGCGGCGATCCGAATCGCATGTCGCACCGGAGGCGCGTCTATTGGCGGCGGCATGGCTCGGAAGCTGCCATAGTGGCGAACACCACGCAGTCACGGCCGGGACCCCCGGCACAGATCGTGTCGCACTGCTCGGCGAAGGCCTCGAGGCTGGCCTCCAGCACCCGCACCTGGTCGATCGAGAAGCCGAAATCCCGACAGCGCCGAATGAAGGTCAGGCGTTCGAGGTCGGTCTCCACGTAAATCCGCTGTCCCGCCGCGCTACGGCCAGCGGGCGGCAACAGGCCGATCTCTTCATAGTAGCGGATGGTCGGGGTCGTCACGCCCGCCGCTTTGGCAAGTTGTCCGATGGTGAGCACGCGCGCGTGAACGTTCATCGCGAAATCTCCTCTTGCTCTTCAAGTTACTTGAAGCAGTAGGGTCTGGCCATCCTTGATCAGAGGAGCCGCCGACACGGACCAGATCGAAGGAAAGGGCAGCACCTGTTGCGAGAGCTGCTTCCCCTGCCGGCGAGCAGGCCACGGCCCTGGCGATAGCTCGCACATTGGCGGCGGGCGACTTCAGGCAGCGGGTCGCCGGCATTCGAGATCTGGCGCGGCGTCGCCTCCTCTCCAGCCGGCGAGAGCCGCTGCGCCTGCACCTGACCTACGCGCCGGACGCTCTGGCCGAGGTCGAGGCGCTGGTCGCTAGCGAGGCCCAATGCTGTGGCCCTGCACTGGGACGACGAGGCCGTGCACCTGACCATCACCGCTCCCATCGCGGCGCTGCCGGCAGCCGAACCGAAGCCTCTGAAAACACTATCTTTTCAAGGAATGGCGGTGCATGCAGTCTGCCTCGAACATGTCTGGTTGAGATTCCCTGCCTTTAGAGAAATCTGCAGGCAATTGCGCGATTTTTGGCCCGTTGCAGCGAGATCGATCCACAAGAGATTGACAAGACTATTCTTGCACTGAACGTTGAAGATTATGCCGTCACGCGTGGCCAGAAATCTCAATCTTTGATAGAGTTGGTGCTTGCATAGAATAAATTGACAACCTTCACATAACGCGAGAACTACCCTGCAGACTCTGCGCCATAGTTCCGTCGTTAGTTGGCCGGCGATCACCTTCACGGCGGCGACATTGCCGCCATGGCTGTTGACGATCGCCAGACGGCGAAAGCCCTGCCGCACGAGCGATGTCGCAATGCCACGCAAAACTGCGGCAAAGGTCTCGAAATCGAGGCTAAACGTGTCGCCGAAGCTGACATGATGATCCGATAGTCCGACCCAGACCGCCGGCGCAAATTCACATGTTCAGAAAAATAACTCCTACATCCGTGCAATTCACCTGCTTTCTTCGGCATCCCTCGCCACGCCGACTTCAGGCTTAGCGGCTGTTCCGCTCCCGCCACTCGGCGAAGTCGAGAAGGGATCGCTCCCTGGTCGCCGGGTAAAGTCCGATGATGCTGCGGCCAGCGAGCACCTGTTCGGTCACAAAATCCTCATAGGCGGTCATCTCCTTGGCCTCTCCCGCGACCTCGTCGGCCAGAGCCGCCGGAACGACGATGACGCCCTCACCGTCGCCGACGACGATGTCGCCCGGGAAGATGGCGACGTCGCCGCAACCGATGGGCACGTTGATATCCATTGCCTGGTGCAGGGTGAGATTGGTGGGAGAGGACGGGCGCTGGTGATAGGCAGGAAAGTCGAGGCGCGCAATCTCGGGGGAATCCCGCAGCCCCCCATCGGTCACGAAGCCGGCGACGCCGCGCACCATCAGCCGACTGATCAGGATCGAGCCGGCGGACGCGGCCCGGGCATCCTTGCGACTGTCGACGACCATCACGGCGCCGGCCGGACACTGCTCTATCGCGGCGCGCTGCGGATGTGCAGGGTCGCGAAACACCTCGAGGCCGTTGAGGTCTTCCCGCGCCGGGATGTAGCGGAGCGTGAAAGCGGGGCCGACCATATTCCTGTGCGGCGCCGGTGAGAGCGGGCGGACGTCTTGAATGAACTGGCTGCGCAGGCCGCGCTTGAACAGCGCCGTGGCCAGGGTCGCGACGGAAACCTGCGCCAGAATATTGCGGGTTGCATCCGAAAGGGGCGAGGCGCTCATACGCGGTCTCCTTGCAATGCCGGGAACAGAATTATTTCACAGCTCCCGCGGTCATGCCGGAAACCATGAAGCGGCGGGTGAAATAGTAAAGGGCCACAGGCGGGAGCGAGTAGAGCATGCTGATGGCCATGACGACGGGCCAAACCGGCTCGTCGACACGCAGGAAATAGCTCAGCGAGACGGGCACGGTCTGGACCGTCTCCGACGAGAGCAGCAGGAACGCATAGAGATACTCGTTCCAGGCGTGCAGAAAGGCGAACGATCCGGTTGCGACGAGAGCGGGGGTCACCAGCGGCAGATAGACCAGCAGGAAGATCTGCAGCGGCGTCGCGCCGTCGATGCGAGCAGCCTCGTCCAGTTCCGGGGGGATGGAGTCCGAGTATTGGCGCAGCACCCAGATAGCGTAGGGCGATGCGATGATCACCATGGCGATGATCAGTGACCAGGTGGTGTTTAGCAGGCCATAGGTGGCCATAACCTTGTAGAAGGGAATAGCGAGAAAGGCCGCCGGGATGAGATAGGTGAGCAGGGCAAGGTTGGTGACGACCCAGCCGAACTTCACCTTAAGACGGCTGACGGCAAAGCTCACGGTAGTCGCCAGAGCCAGCACGAGAGCACAGCTCATCACGGCGATGAAGAGTGAATTACCGAACTGCAACCAGATGTGGCTAAGATAGTAGTCGTCCTGCGTAAGCACCGTCGCGTAGTTGGCCAGCGTGGGTTCTGCCGGCCAGAGCCGGCCCAGGAAGGCTTCGCGCGGCGGTGTAATCGAGATGACAAAGATGTGCAGGATGGGCAGCAGGGTCCAGACCAGAATGACCAGCGTCAGCAGGCCGAGAAGCAGACGTTCGACCGGCTGGGCTCTCACGGTATGCCTCCCTTGTTCATACGGATGATGAGAAGCACGACTATGGGCAGCAGTAGGGGCAGCGCGGTCGCGACGGTTGCAACGCCGAGCGACAGATCGCCGGTCTCGAACGCATATTTGATGCCGAGCGTCGCCAGCAGGTTCGTACGGTCGAACGGACCGCCGCCGGTGAGCAGATAGGCGCTGTTGAAGTCGCCCAGCGACCAGATGGTGGTCAGCAACGTGCTGGTGATGAACAGGGGCCGTATCTGCGGAAAGGTGACATAGCGAAAAGCCTGCCAGCGCGTCGTGCCGTCAATGGCGGCCGCTTCGTAGAGGTCGCGACTGATCGCCAGCCGGCCGGCCACCAGAACGATGGTCCAGAACGGCAAGTTTTTCCAGATATGGGCGCCGACGATGGCGAGGAACGCCGTATCTGTCCGCGTCAGCCATTTTGGACCTTCGATATGGAAAAGCTGTTCGAGCAGGATGTTGAGCCAGCCCCAGTCGCTGTTCAGCATCCACTTGAGCGAGAGCAGAGCCGGTACGTAGGGCATCGCCCAGGGAAGCAGGAAAAGCACGGTGAGAATGCGCACCAATCGCCCGGACATGGCAAAGAATGCCGAAAGACACAGTGCGATCAGCATTTTCACATTGGCGCCGAAGATCAGGAACACCACCGTGTTCTGCAAGGACCGCCAGTAGATGCCGTCGGTGAACAACTGGCGGTAGGCTTCCGGCGAACTGCCGAGCAGAATACCCCACCAGATCGGGTAGGCGACAAAGAGCACGAAGACGACCGCATAGGGAACGAGGAACAGATAGGCAATGGTCCGTTCCATCGTTCCGCCTATCGGGTCGAAGGGCCGGCTCTCGCGAGCCGCCCCTCTCTCGTGCGTTTGGATGTCGACGCTCATTTGCCCGCGAGGATGTCGCTGATCCTGGCAATGATCTCGTCAACCGCCTGATCGACGGTCAGGCCATCGACCACGACCCGACCGATCCCCTGCTGCCACGTGCCTTGCGACATGACCTTCGCATAGAGCCGGTTGTAGGCGTGCGGATAGGGCAGGTTGGTGCCCTGGGTGAAGGTCTTGTACATGGCCGACAGGTGCGGATCGGCGGGGTCGGAGTAGAAGGGATCGGCCAGCAGGTCAGGCATCACCGGCGTGAAGCGGCCGCCGCCGCCCCTGAGAATGGCGCCGATCACTTCGGGCTGCAAAAGATGGCGCATGAAGTCCTTGGCATTGTCCTGATGCGGCGAGGTCTGGAAAATCAGCGCCTGCTTTACCGAAACCAGAGCCGGCATGGGCGAGCCGTCGACGGCGTGCGGCCATGGTACCGTGCGCATGACGTTGTGATAGACGTCCTCCTGATCGGGTAGCAGGGAGATCGGGATCGACAGCGTGGGATTCATCTCAAGCATGAACTGCTTGTTGAGGAAGCCAGTATTGTCGTCTGCCCCCTTCCAGGTCATCGCATCGGGCGGCGCGCATTCGTCGAGGATGGGCTGCACATAGGTGGTCATCGCCTCGATTGTCCGTTCGCGCACGGCCGGGTCGGTCAGCGTCAGCTCACCATCGGGCGTCAGCACGTCCACACCATAGGCCTTGAGCCACATGTGGATATTGAAGAACGAGTCGTTGGAGGCACTCGATGAGCCCTGCCCCAGCCCGTACATGCGGCTGCCGGTCTTGCGGATGGCTGGCTGGAAGGAATCGCACCAGAAGGTGAAGAAGGGCAGCCATTGATCCGGCACGTCGCTGTCGGTGAAGCCGGCCTCCTCCAGCAGATCACCCCAATAGTGGATCATCGGGGTCATCTGCGTCCACGGGATCGCATAGTAGCTGCGCGTGCCGCTCAGGCCGTTCTCCATCTCCACCGACTGGAGCGCGGCGCTCTCGAACAGATCCTGGATCGGGTCGAGCACATCGGATACGTCGGCGAGCTTGCCCTCGTATGCCCAGGTGGGGGAGTAGGCGAGATCGTAGTTGAAGTCGAATGTAAGGTCGGGGGGCTCCCCGGCCTCCAGAGCGGCCAGAGTCTTCTTGGCGACATCGCCCGACGCGTAGAAACTGAGATCGGCGGTCTTGCCGGTCGCGGCCTCCCAGGTCGAGACGGCATCCCTCAGCAGCTGATCTTCCTGGGCCGAGATACCCTTGGTCCACCAGATCACCAGATCGGCGGAATAGGCCGGCGTCGTGGCGACAAGCAACGCTCCGAGCGCTAAAGCGCGCAGTGAAATCCGCATGAAAATCCTCTCCTATTCCCTTGGTTGATGTTGACGTTCGATATTGTATCAAATATCTAGTGTCAAGGATCAACAGGGAAGCGCCGATGCCGATTTCGGAACCCGACCTCAACGTGCCGACCTATGAGCGGGTCCGGGCCCGTATCATTGAGGATGTGCTGAGTGGCTACTGGCCGGCCGGCGCGCAAATCACCATCGCGCAGATGACGCAGCGCTATCGCGTCAGCCAGATGCCGGTGCGGGAAGCCATGCAGAGCCTGCGCGGCGAAGGCATCCTGCTACTCGACTCGCATCGCGGCGCGCGCGTCCCACAATTGGGAGCCGCCTTCATCAGCAATATGTACGATGTGCGGGGCGCTATCGAAGCCATGCTGGCACGTCGCACCGCTGAGCACATCACGGCTGCCGACCTGCGTGTCGCGTGCGAGCTGGCGCGCAGTTTCGAGACGGCAGCGGCCGACGGAGACAGCGCGGCGGCACTGGCCTTCAACCGCAACTTCCACCGCCACATCAACGAGACTGCCCGCAATCCCGAGGCCCTGCAGATCATCGAGGGCCGCGCCACGATGGTCTACGCGGTCCGCCGACGCTTCGGATATGGCGAGGGGCGGCTCGAAAAGATCATCGATCAGCACCGGATGATCGTTGACGCGCTTGCTGCCCACGATGGCGAGCAAGCGGCACGGATTGTCCTGCTGCATTGCGAGGAAGCCAAGTCCGACCTGCTGCGCATGATCGACATGGCACAGAACGATATGGATGTTCCTCGGACGGGCCGGGCATAGATGCCGAAGCCGCAGGTTCATTGCGCCCTCGACCTCAAGACGCACGTGGGGGAGTGCCCGATCTGGTCTCGCACGACGGGAACGTTGTTCTTCATCGACATCCGTGCACCGGCGATCTACGCATATAACCCTGCGGACGGAACGCAGCTGAGCTGGCCGATGCCACGCACCATCGGATCGATGGCGCTCGTCGAGGGGAGCTACCTGCTCGTCGCTCTCGACAATGGCTGCTTTATCTTCGATCCTACGTGCGGCCTTTTCGCACCCTTCTCGCGGCCGGAGGCGCCGCGGGCAGGCAATCGTCTCAATGATGGCCGCTGCGATCGGGCGGGCCGGTTCTGGGTGGGATCCATGGGGCAGTCGGGATCGCTGGCGACGAAGCTGGATGTGCTGCCGCCGCCTTCGGGGGAACTCTATTGTGTGACCTCGGACGGCAGCGCGGCCTCCAGGGTAGATGGCTTGCGCGTTAGCAATGGCCTTGCTTTCAGCCCCGACGACAGAACGCTTTATCTCTCGGATTCTCATCCTGCGGTGCGAACGATCTGGGCTTTCGATTTCGATCTCGACGACGGCGCGCTGCGCAACCGGCGTGTCTTCGTCGACATGCACGCGCATCCCGGCCGCCCCGATGGGGCGGCAGTCGATGCCGACGGCTGCTACTGGACCGCTGCCGCCGAGGGGTGGTGTCTGCTGCGTTTCACACCTGCCGGCCGCCTGGACCGCAGGATAGAGGTACCGGTGGCGCGCCCGAGTATGCCCGCCTTTGGTGGCGACGATCTGCAGACGCTCTATTTCACCTCGATCCGCGCCACCGAAACCGATCTCGATCGCCAGCCGCAGGCCGGAGGCCTTTTCCGCATCGACGGCCTTGGCGTCACCGGCATGGTCGAGCCCGCTTTCCACATCGACATGAATATCACGCTGCGCTGGCAGCTGGCCGAGGACATTGCCCGAGAATGAAGATTTCCGCCGTCAAAACTTTCCTCGTCAACGCTTCACGCACCAATTGGGTGATCTGCAAGATCGAAACCGATGACGGTTTGCATGGCGTCGGCGAGGGTACCGTGGAACGCCGGGAGCGCGCCGTGGAGGCCGCGATCCAGTCGATTGCACCATTCCTCATCGGCCGGGATGCGTTTGCGGTGGAGCCCTTGGTCGCAACGATCAATCGCGACTCCTACTGGCGAACAGGCGTCATCAACCGGAGCGCACTGAGCGCGATCGAAGCCGCGCTGCTCGATATCAAGGGCAAGGCGCTCGGCCTGCCCGTATATGAGTTGTTGGGTGGCAAATGCCGTGACCGGGTGCCGGCCTACGCCAATAACTGGGCGCGCAAGGCGCCGGATATCGCAACGGTCGTCGCGCGCGCGCGGCAGGCGACGGAGCTGGGCTTTCGCGCGCTCAAATGGGATCCATTCGCCTCAGCCTACATGACGCTGGACCGTCCGCAGTTCCAGCGAGCGCTAGACGAGGTCGCCGCCGTTCGCGACAGCGTGCCCGCCTGTTGCGATCTCATGATCGAGGCGCATGGACGCTTCAACGTCCCGACGGCGATCCGTATCGGCCAGGCATTGGCGGAGTATCAGCCTGTATTTCTGGAGGAGCCGGTACCGCCGGAGAATCTGCACGCCATCCGTAATGTGCGCAACCGTATCCCAGTGCCGGTGGCACTGGGGGAGCGCTATGTCGATCGCAGCCGCTTCCAGGAAGTCCTAGCGCTCGAGGCGGCCGATTGGCTACAGCCCGATGTGTGTCACGTGGGCGGGCTGAGCGAGCTCAGGAAGATCGCCGCGGCCGCCGAGGCCGCCATGCTGCCCGTTGCGCCGCACAACCCGATGGGCCCGGTCGGCAATGCCATGACGTTGCAGCTTGCCGCCAGCGTCGGCAATTTCGCCTATCTCGAGACCATGATGGTCGACGTCCCCTGGCGCGCCGACGTGGTCACCGAATCCGTCACCTTGATCGATGGCGAAATGTCCATACCCGACCTGCCCGGCCTGGGGATCGAGTTCCACGAGGAGGCGGCGCTCGCCCATCCCTTCGCGCCCGAGCCGCCGCGCCACTTCGTGCCCGGCGATCCCTATCCGGTAGGATCACGTCCCTGGTACCGGGTGGACTGCTCTGCTCGCGACGAGGCAGCGCTGGCAGCCGGAATAGATAGAGCTTGAGGTGTTGTCACTCACGAAAGCTGCTCGCTCTACGCGGCGGCGCACAAGCTGGAGCAGTGATTTCAAGAAACAGGGCGATACCGCCGGTGCCGATTGCTCAGGTCGCCTCGCCGCCTGCCTGCCCGACCTGAAAGACAGTGAAGTCGGCGGGATCGCCAGCTAGACGGGAGAGCGCGCGCAGCAGAGTAGACTTGCCGCAGGCATTGGGGCCGACGATGACGGTGAAGACGCCATCGGGAACCCTGAGCGAGAGCTGCTGCGAAATGACCCGCTCGCCATAGACCAGCGTCAGGTCTTCTCCGACACGTGCGCGCGTATCCAACTCATGCTGCTCCGATGCTGCGCAGCACTTAGTTTTGTTGACCTACGATGTCAAGTTAAGCGCGACCCCACCCGAGTTGACGCAACTGCTACGCGGCCACGGTCCGCAGATTCATCGCGCCAACGCAAGCCGTTGCGGAGCACGAGTGGATGCCGTGACACTGCCGGCCGTCTACACGTGGCCCTTGGGGCGGTCGGCATTCAGCTTCTACCCACGCTCTTATAGATGCGAGGCCTATGCGACGGTTGCGGCTTTGAGCTTTGAGAGCGGGCGAATCTTGACGCGCACGCTTGCCGGCTTTGCCGCACCGGGCACCATCTCGCCCGTCGCGGGATTGCGGACCAGAGTGCCGGCCTTGCGGGCGGGAACCTTGCGTAGCGAGATCTTGAGCAAGCCGGGCAGAGTGAACTCGCCCACGCCACGCGGATGGAGCGAGCTGGTCATCGCATTCTCGATGGTTGCAAGCATTCCCTTGGCGACATTGCGCGTGACGCCGTTCTCTTCGGCAATCAGATTGATCAGCGCTGTCTTGGTGAGCGCGTGCTTGACCGGCCGGGCCTTGACAACGGGCGGTTTAGCTGTGGACGGCTTGGCGGCAGCCGGCTTCCTGGGGGTCGTCTTTTTGACGGGCGTCTTAGCCAAGGGTGTCTCCTTTGAAGGGGGAAAGGTCGCGAAGCAGCGGAGCAATATCAATTGCGCTCCGACGGACCAAGAGGAGAAAGGTGCGATGAACGGCACATGTTATCCCTCCGCGAGTATTCGACCGTTCTCGTCGTCCGCATAGATGGCAGTCTGTTCCATCGAGGCATCTAAGACGGCATACGTCGTCATGGCAGTTCTCCTTCGGCGCCGCGGCACTGATTAATTCATCGATGAGTTCAGCTTGGGAAACTACCGCTCGGAATGCGAGAGGCGCCGCCCGCCGCTTGTTGTGTGCGACGAAACCTCAGATAGCCCCCCATCGCGTAACCGCGAGTGTGGGCGTTGCCCGGCTCAGGTACCAAGTACTTTGTCGACGATCATCTCGGCGATGGGCAGCGCCGAGGTAGCGGCTGGTGATGGTGCGTTGCACACATGTACGCTGCGCGCCGTCTCGAGGAACAGGAAATCCTCGACGAGATTGCCCGCGACGTCCACCGCCTGCGCCCTGATGCCGGCGCGATAGGGCCGTAGATCGTCGAGGGTAAGGAGCGGGCAATACTTGCGGCAGGCCTTCAGATAGGCCGCCTTGCTGAGCGATGCGTAGAGCTCGCTGACGGCGGTACGCCGGTGACGCAGCGCCATGCGCCAGAAGCCGCCGAAGCCGGCGAAATCGGCGGTGTCGCGCAACGACAGCGCCCCCTTGCCATAGCCCTCGCGCGCCCAGCCGAGCACGGCATTGGGACCCACGGTGACGCTACCGTCGATCATGCGCGTGAGATGCACGCCGAGGAACGGCACGCCTGGCTCGGGAACCGGATAGATGAGGCGCTGGATGATGCCAGAGAGTTGCGGTGGCAGTACGTAGTATTCGCCCCGGAACGGCACGATGCGGTGGCGGATGGCGAGGCCGGCCAGCCGCGCCATGCGGTCGGACTGGAGCCCGGCGCAGACGACGAGGCGCTGCGCAAACCATGTCCCCGCCCGGCCCGAAACGCGGATCTCGCCCGCGCTTTCGACAATGCCGGTGATCTCGGTACCGAGAACAATTTCGCCTCCCACGGCGCGGAGGCGTGCCGCCAGCGCCGTGGCGACGGCACTGTAGTCGACGATGCCCGTGCCATGCACCAGCAGCGCGCCAAGGCCGGAGATATTGGGCTCGAGGCGGCGCAATGCCGTCGCGTCGACCGGCTCGACGCTGATGCCGTTCTCGCTGGCACGCAGCTCCAGTGCCTTAAGGCGCTGCATCTCTGCATCGGTTGTAGCGACGACTAGCTTGCCGCACACTTCGAATGGAATCCTGTTCTCCGTGCAGAAGCGCTTTGTCGCCCTGGCGCCGCGCTGACAGAGCTGCGCCTTCAGCGAGCCCGGCGTATAGTAGATACCGGCATGGATGACGCCGCTATTGTGGCCGGTCTGGTGGCGGGCAAGCCTCGCCTCCTTCTCGATCAGCACCAGCCGCGCGCCCGGGCGGCGTTGCAGCAGCGCAAGGGCCGTCGCCAACCCGACGATGCCGCCGCCCACGATGCAATAGTCGTACATCGCTTCCGGCATGGCGCCCGCTAGCCCTTCACGCCGCCCACGGTGAGGCCATGCACGAAATAGCGCTGCAAGGCGAGGAACACCACCGTCACCGGCAGGGCGAAGACGAGGGCGGCGGCCATCAGCGGCTCGAACAGCGTATAATACTCGCCCTTGAACGAGGCGAGGCCGACCGGCGCCGTCCACATCGCGCCGGACGAAGCGAGCGTGCGCGCGAACAGCAGGTCGTTCCACGTCACAACGAAGGTGTAGATGAACACCGTCGCCAGTCCCGGCGCCGCCATGCGCAGCGTGATGCGCACCAGCATGCCCCACTGGCTGGCGCCGTCCACCAGCGCCGCCTGCTCGATCTCGCGCGGGATCGACAGGAAGAACCCGCGCAAGAGGAAGATAGTGATCGGCATCACATGCGAGAGATTGGCGATGATGAGGCCCGCATAGGTGTTGAGCAGGTCGGCTGCGAGCGCCAGCCGGTAGAGCGGAATGATGATGGCCGTCGGCGGCATCAACTGCGTGGCGAGAATGATGGCGGTGAAGATCACCGTCCAGCGATAGTGGAAGCGCGCGAGGCTGTAGCCGGCCATCGCTCCGACGATGGTCGCGGCCGCTGCGACCGCCACCGCCACCACCGTGGAGTTGAGCAGCCACAGCGCCATCGGCACTTCGGTGAAGGCATAGATGAAATTGTCGAGGGTGAAGCTCGCCGGCCACAGCGACTGGCTGGACGAACGGCTCGAGCCGAGCTTGGAGAGCGCCGTGACGATCATCCAGTAGAGCGGGAACACGGCGAACAACACGAAGCCGATGGTGGCGAGTCCGAGCCCGAGGCGCGTAAAGATTCGCCCATAGGGCAGTGGCCGCGTCGCGCGCGCCGATGTCGGGCCGATGGCCGCGGGAACGTTCGTCATCGTCAGTCCTGTGCCTGGCTGCGCAGGCTGCGAAAGTAGATGGCCGCCAGCACCGCCGAGATAAGCAGCGTCGCGATGCCCAGCGTTGCCGAGGCGCTGAGGTCGTAATAGCGGAAGGCCCGGTCGAAGGTCTGCATGATGAGCGTCATCGTCGCATCGCCCGGCCCGCCCCGCGTCAGCAGATAGACGACGTCGAAGCGGCGGAACGCCCAGATGGTGAGGAGCAGCAGGACAAGGTTGCTGATCGGCGCGATGCTGGGCAGGGTGATGTATACGAACTGCTGGAGCGGCCGCGCGCCGTCGACGGCCGCCGATTCGTAGAGATCGCGGGGAATGGCCTGCAAGCCCGCGAGCAGCAGCAGCATCGCCAGCGGAAATGTGTGCCAGGCATCGACGATGATAACTGCCCATATCGAGTACTGCGCGTCGATGAGCCACGGCACGGCGCGCATGGTGCCGGGCAGCCAGGCCAGCATCTGGTTCACGATGCCGGAATCATAGTCGAGCATAATGCTCCAGGTCAGCGTGCCGGCAACCACCGGCGTCGCCCATGGCAGGAGCGTGAGGAGGCGCGCTATGGGGTTGATCGGCGAGTTGCGGCTAAACAGCAGCGCCGCGCCGAAGCCCAGCACATAGGTCAGTGCTACCGACCCCACTGTGTAGATGGTCGAGACTTGCAGCGAGTGCCAGAAATCGGCCGATTGCAGCATGCGCTCGTAATTGTCGAAGCCGACGAAGTTGGAGTTGCGCGCCGGCAGGTTGAGCCGGATGCGCTGGAAGCTCATGACGATACCAGCGATGATCGGTACCCCCAGCGTGCCAAGCACCAGGAGGATGGCCGGCGTCATCAGCACGCCGGCGAACAGCCTCTGCTGCTGCCGCCAGGTAAACCTGCGCGCGGGTCTCGTTGTCGTCATCGCTCTCGCCTGCCTCGCCTCGCTCGGACGGCGCGGCCGGCACTATTGCTGCCGGCCGCGCCAGAGTCACCTAGCCGAAAGTGGCTTCGAGCTCGGCCTGCGCCTTGGCCAGCTCGGTGGCCGGATCGCCGCCCCCCTGGATGGCGTTGGTCACCGCCTTGAGCACGATAGACTCGAATTCCGAGGCTACGGTTTCGAAGCCCGCCGGCAGATTGCGCACCGGATTGTCGCTAAACTGCTCAACCTCGGCGGCGAGATAGGGCTTGGCTTGCAGCGCCGTGTCGTCGATGGCGCCCTTCACGCATGGCACCGTGTCGGCATATTTGGAATATTGAGACTGGATCTCCGGGCTCACCACCGCTTCGATGAACTTCCACGCCAGGTCCTGGTTGGGGCCGTTGCCGAGCGCCAGCAGCAGATTGGGGCCGCCCGTCGCCGGACCGTCCCACGGCAGATGCGCCGCCTTGATGGACGGCACGAGCTCGGGGTTGACCTTGGCGACGAACGGCACCTGCCAGGGGCCGTCGAGCTCCATCACGCTGGTGCCAGCGGCGAACAGCGCCCGCTGGTCGTCCTCGCCACGGCCGCGTGGGATCAGTTCCTCGTCATAGAGCGTCTTCATGAAGGTCAGCGCCTCGACCACGCCGGGATCGGTGACGGTCGGCTTGGTGCCGTCGGTCAGGCTGCCGCCGAAGGCAATCGACCACATCATGAGCATCTCGTAGGTTGGCTCTTCGTTTATATGGACCATCGAGGCGCCGTACTGGGTGACCTTGCCCGAGGCATCTTTAAGCGTCAGCGCTCGAGCCGCCGCGAGGAACTCCTCGGGCGAGGCTGGCGGATGGTCGAAGCCGGCGGCGGCAAGCTTCTGCTCGTCATAGAGCAGCGCCAGCGTCCGCCCCTGGATCGGTACGGCCATGATCTGGCCGTCGAAAGTGGTGGCAGTCCAGCAGGCCTCCTCGATGCGGTCGCGCAGCCCCGACTGCTCCACGCGGTCGTTGAGCGGCACCAACTGGCCCGAATCCTTGAGCTCGGCGAGGTTGACTGAGGTGCTGACCACATCCGCCGGATTGCCCGAGGCCAGCTCGACCACGATCTGCGTCATGTAGTCGTTGACGGGCAGGTTACGGACGTCGAGCTTGACGCCAGGATTGTCCGCCTCGAACTTGTCGCCGGCGAGGTGCCACCAGTCGCTGGTACCCGGCTGCGCCCAGATCCACGTGCCGAAGCTCACCGACTTGTCCTGTGCCAGGGCCCCGGCGGTCATCGTCATGCCGAACGCCGCCGCCAGGAGCGCGACAGAGCCGGCCGAACGCATGAAGTTCCTTTTCATTCGTGTCTTCCTCCCTAGGATGGGCCCACCCCGAGCTTAGGGTGGGCTATCTGCCGGCGCCGTCACTTCCGCTGCGCCGTCCGGGCAGACGATCACCGCCTGCTTGCCGCTCCCCGTCCGCCGGGGTGCGGAAACCTTGCGCGCCGCGCTAGAGGACGGTGCCCTGCTTGGCGAGCTCGGCGCGCAACTGCCCATAGGGCAGCGCCCGCGGCGTGAGCTTCGCGCGGCCGGCGAGCGCGGCGGCGACACCCGCTCCCTGCCCGGTGACCAGGCATCCCGCCTGCTGGCGGATCGAACCGCAGGCGACCCGGTCGGCCGACACGCAACGGCCGGCGACCAGGAGGTTCTCGACCCCTTTGGGCAGCAGCATGCGATAGGGCACCTGATAGGATTTGCCTTCGCGGATGGCCGACATGCGCGTCAGCTGCTTGCCGCCCTCGACGTCGTGTACGTCGACGGTGGCGCCGCAATAGCCGATGGCGTCCTCGAAGCGCCGCGCATCCAGCACGTCCCGGCCGGTGAGCTCATAATCGCCGACGATGCGGCGCGTCTCGCGCACGCCGACGATGTCGGCGACCTGCAACAGATAGGCATTCTCGTAGCCCGGTACGTAATCACGGAAATAATTGGCGGTGCGTACGGTGAAGTCGCGCATCGAGCCGATCGCCTCGCTCAGCGTCTCCACATCGGTGGCATCGACGCGATAGGCCATGTCCACATTGTGCATGGTGATGTCGTAGCGGACGGCGCCGCCGCGGAAGACCGGCCGCGCGATGCTGGTATGGGCACGCGGGTTGAGCGTCGTCGTGCCGAACGGTACGGGATATTTGCCGTCGTGCGCCGCCTGCTCGCGGATTGAGTTGATGGCGAGCAGCGCCAGCGGCATGCGCTTGTCGTGGAGCTCGACCAGCTTGCGGATATAGGCCTCGGAGAAATCGCCCTGCCCCTTGCTGGCGATATAGTCGACGGTCTTGCCGACATCGACGCCGCCCATGAGGAAGTAGAGCGTGATCGGCTGCACATAGGTCTTGTCGTCGTTCTCGCCCTGCACATAGGGCGCGCCGCAGAAATGTGCGACATGGCCGTCGCCGGTCGCGTCGATCACCACGTCGGCAGGCAGGAAGCGGCCATAGTCGGTCTCGAGCCCGACCACCGCGTTGCCCTGCTTGCGCACGCCGGTGACCTTGGTCTGGTAGAGGATCTTGACGCCCGCCTCGCGGACCATCTGGTCGACCACCCATTTCATCAGTTCGGGGTCGAACAACACGCGCACCGGCGCTTCACCGTCCTGCTGGCTGTAGGAGCCGCCGACCGCGATCAGGCGGTCCACCAGTTCCTGCGCCACGCCTCGCACCACCTGGTCGCCAGCATAAAGAGATTCGAGCTGCACCAGCGTTTCCTCGTCGCGCCATGGCTGGTGGCGCATGGACACGATGCCGGGCACAAGGCCGCCAGTCATCGTGCCGCCGAGATAGCTGAGCTGTTCGACAAGGGTGACGCTAGCCCCTGCCCGCGCCGCGCCGATCGCCGCCGCAAATCCCGCCGTGCCGCCGCCGGCGACTACCACATCCGTCATCTGAGAATTCTCCGCTCCGTTGCCGCGGGTCCGCTCCGGCCCACAGCACAAGCTTTAGCCAACTCTTTACATATCTGTAAATTGGAAATTACAGAATTGGAAATATACGCGGACACGCTCATGACCGAGCGGCCTTTTCGGCCTCATAGGCGGCTAGCCCCTCGCCCTCGAGCGGGTACGTACCGTAGATCGACGCCCCGGCATGCAGCCGGCGCAGGATGAAGGCCTCCTTGTCCTCATAGGCCAGCGCCTCGAGTGCCACCTCCTCGGCGATGTCGGCGGGCACGAGGATGACGCCGTCAGCATCGCCGACGATGAAGTCGCCGGGATAGACCGCCACCTGGCCGCAGCTCACCGGCACATCGAGCTCAATGAACCGATGTGCCAGCATCGAATTCGGGGGGCAGACCGCCTTGGCGTAGACGGGAAAGCCGGTCGTGACGATATCGGCGGCATCACGCACGCCGCCATCCGTGACGACCCCGGCGCAGCCGCGCAGCCGCATGCGCTCGAACAGCATCAGCCCGCCGCTCGCCCCCGTCGAATCGCCCCGGCAGTCGATAACCAGCACCCGGCCGGGAGGGCATTCCTCGGTGGCGCGGCGTTGCAGGTTCTCGCGGGGATCGCGCGCCTTGTCGGCGGCCAGCTTGTCTTCGCGCACCGCCACCGAGCGCAGCGTGAACGCCCGCCCGGCGAGGCGCGGGCGCGACCCCGGCAGCGGCGCGACGCCGTAGAGGAACACATGGTTGAGACCACGGCGCGTCAATATGGTCGCGAGCGTGGCAGTGGAGCAGCGCCTGAACCGCGCGCACAGCTCGTCGTCTGGAACGGGCATGGGCGCCACCTCAGTAGATCTTGGGCTCGGGCGTGTCGCCCGCGGGGATGAGGAAATCGAAATCGCAGCCCTGGTCGGCCGACATCACGTGCCGGGCGAACAGCGCGCCATAGCCGCGCGAGTAGTAGGGCGGCGGCTCCTGCCAAGCGGTGCGGCGGCGCTGCAGTTCCGCTTCGGACACCAATAAGTCGAGGCGCCGGCCGGCAGCGTCGATCTCGATGAAATCACCATCCTCGACGAGCCCGAGCGGGCCGCCGCGTGCTGCCTCAGGCGAGACATGCAGCACGCAGGTGCCGAAGCTGGTGCCGCTCATGCGGGCATCGGAGATGCGCAGCATGTCACGCACGCCGCGCTTCAGGAGCTTCTTGGGGATCGGCAGCGCGCCCCATTCGGGCATGCCCGGCGCGCCGACCGGACCGGCATTCTTGAGCACGATGACGTCGTTCGGCTCGATGTCGAGATCGGGATCGTCGATGCGCCGGGCCAGGTCGTCACGGTCGGCGAAGGTCACCGCGCGGCCGCGATGCTGCAACAGCTCCGGGCTCGCCGCGGTGTGCTTGATGACCGCCCCGTTGGGCGCGAGCGTACCGCGGAGGACGAGCAGCCCGCCCTCCGGCGACAGCGCGCTGTCTAGCGAACGGATGACGTCGGCGTCGAACACCTCGGCGTCGGCAATGTTCTCGCTGAGGGTGCGGCCGTTGACGGTGCGACTGTCGCCGTGCAGCAGCGCCGCCATGTTGCGCATCAGCGCGCGCAAGCCGCCCGCATAGTAGAAGTCCTCCATCAGATATTTGCCCGAAGGGCGCAGATTGGCGATCACCGGCGTGCGGCGTGAGATGCGATCGAAGCTCGCGAGGTCGAGCGACACGCCCAGCCGGCGCGCCATGGCGATGAGGTGGATAGCGGCGTTGGTCGAGCCGCCCAGCGCCATGACCACGGCCACGGCATTCTCGAACGAGCGCATGTCGAACAGGCCGGCCGGCCGCTGGTCATCCCACACCATCTCGACGATGCGGCGGCCCGAATTGGACGCCATGCGGATATGGTTGGAATCGGCGGCGGGGATGGAGGCGGCGCCGGGCAGCGTCGCCCCCAGCGCCTCAGCGGCGCTGGTCATGGTCGAGGCGGTGCCCATGGTCATGCAGTGGCCGGGCGAGCGGGCAATCGACTCCGACATGTCCTGCCATTGCTGCTCGGTGATGTTGCCGGCGCGCTTTTCGTCCCAGTATTTCCAGTTGTCGCTGCCGCTGCCGAGCAGCTGGCCGCGCCAGTGGGCATTAAGCATCGGCCCGGCCGGCACGAAGATGCAGGGCAGGCCCATGCTGAAGGCGCCCATCAGCAGCCCGGGAGTGGTCTTGTCGCAGCCGCCCATCAGCACGGCGCCGTCGATGGGGTGCGCGCGCAGCACCTCCTCGGTCTCCATCGCCAGAAGGTTGCGATAGAGCATGGTTGTCGGCTTCATCATCGGCTCGCTGAGCGAGATCGCCGGGATCTCGAGCGGGAAGCCGCCCGCCTGCCACACCCCGCGCTTGACGTCCTCGACCCGCTGCTTGAAGTGCGAATGGCACTGGTTGAGGTCGCTCCACGTATTGACGATGGCGATGACCGGCTTGTTCTCGAAATCAGCCTTAGAATAGCCCATCTGGAAGGTGCGCGAGCGGTGGTTGAAGGTCCGCATGGCAGGAGAGTTGTACCAGCGTTGGCTCCGCAGGTCTGAAACGCCGATTCTTGTCACCGCTGCCTGCCCCCGCCGCAGCGCCCTGGCCGCGTTTCGTCGCGGCTGCCAATTTATGTGTTGTTATATGCTTGTCAATAGATTTGTTCCATAGATGTCACATTTATTGCTGCCACTCGGGGCGCGTGGTAACCAAGGCGCATGGAGACCGCATCTGACCCTGCCAATACATCGGCAAAGGCCGTACCTTCGCCGCGCGATGGCACGCGTAGCGACACGATCTACCGGGCCCTGCGCAGCTGGATTCACGATGGCACGGTCCCCTTCGAGGGGCGCCTGCCGACCGAAAACGAGCTGACGCAGCACTTCGGCGCCTCCCGCCCGATCATCCGCCGCGCCATCGCTCGGCTGCGCCAGGAGGGGCTGGTGCATTCCATCCAGGGCTCTGGCACCATCGTCATCTACGCCCATGGCGGCCCCTCGGTCTCCACCAACAAGGACATGGCGCAGGGCAGTGTGCGCGACCTGCAACGCTGCTTCGAATTCCGCCTGATGGTCGAGTCGGAGGCAGCCTATCTCGCGGCTCTGCGCCACAATCCGACCTCGCTGAAACGTATCAACGAATGCGTCTACCCCTCGGGCCACAGCTTCTGGTCGACGCCGCCGCGGCCAGGCGAGACGCTCAATTTCCACGCCGCCGTGGTCAAGGCCGCCGACAATGTGTTCCTCGAGAAGTCGATGGACATCATCATGTCGCAGCCGGGCTTTCAGGTCTATCTGCGCCTACGTGGCGCGAGTCGTACCGACAGCCCAGCCGAGGACCGCGCCAGCGTCAACGACCAACATGTCGAGATACTGCGGCTCATCGAGCGGCGCCTCGCCGATGACGCGCGAGAGTATATGCGCTTCCACATCCAGAGCGCCTACGACTACGTGATCAACAGAATCCCGCTGGGCGACCAGACTTAGCTCTGGATCAAAGGCTTAGCCGCAACGACCCACCCCGATGATAAGGGCCTCGACCATGGCGCGGGCCATGGCTGCGCGTGTCTCCGCCGTGGCGCTTCCAATATGTGGCAGCAGGATCGTGTTGTCCTGCGCCAGTAGGCGCGGGTCCGGTGTCGGCTCGGCCGCGAACACATCGAGCCCGGCGCCGGCGATGGTGCCGGAGGCGAGCGCCGCGACCAGCGCCACTTCATCGACTACCGAACCACGCGCGACATTGACCAGCCAGCCGCTCGGCCCCAGGGCCGCCAACGCCGGGGCGTCCACGAGATGGCGCGTCGGCGCACCGCCCGGACAGCACACGACCAGAAAGCGACTCCACGCGGCCAGCTCGACGAGGCTACCGAACATGCGGAAGGGCACAGCCGGCTTCGGCGACCGGGTATGATAGCCGACCTCCATCCCCAGCGCCACCGCCCGTTGCGCCACGGCCGTCCCGATGGTGCCGAGCCCCAGGATGCCGAGGCGCGCGCCGCCCAAGGCGGCTCCCAGCGGGTATTTCCCACCCGCCCAGCTGCCGTCCCGTACGAAGCGGTCGGCGCGACGGAAATCACGCGCCAGGGCGACAACGAGCCCGATGGCGACGTCGGCAACGTCGGCGGCGAGAACATGCGAGGTCGTCGCTACGACGATGCCGCGCGCGGCCAGCGCACCTAGGTCGAGGCCCTCTGACCCCGCCCCGAGGCACGAGACGATTGCAAGATTGGGCAGGCGGGCGAGCAGGTCGGCGCCGAGCGCCACCTTGCCGCTGGTAGCGATGCCGCGAATCGAGGTGATCGCCGGTTCCGCCATCCCGTCGAGCGATTCGGCGGCGATGACGGCAAAGCGACCGGCGAGCAGCGCGTTGGCAACCTCCGGCAGGGGGCCAAGCGTTAGAATCTCCGGGGTCTGCGGCATCGGGCGCCTCCTTCGGTCGCGATGCTGTGGATAACGGTGCGGCGGATCGGCACGCGCGCTTCTTTTAGGAATCGCCGGCGCAAGCGGACAATCAGCAAAATAGCCTTAAAACACCAACTTTCGACCAAAAATTTGACAACTATGTTACAATGCCAGTAGCGATTTTACGCGGCGCCGGTACCGAGCGCCTCGCAGAGGACAAAATGGGCAAACAGGTCGTGGTCGGGTACGAGGTGTTGCAGACCTTTATAGAAGCGGCGTTCGTGGGCGCTGGGTCGACACCGCGCGAGGCCGCGCTGATCGCCGCGCAATTGGTCGGCGCCAATCTTGCCGGGCACGATTCGCACGGCGTTGGCTCGCTGCCCGTCTATCTGCGCAATGTCAGCGAGGGCGAACTACCGCTCAACCAGACGCTGAGCGTCGTGCTCGAATCCGGTCCGCTGCTGCTGTGCGACGGCAATGGCGGTGCCGGCCAGGTAATGGGGCACGACGCGATGCAGATGGCCATCGCCCGAGCGCAGGCGGAGGGTGCCTGCATACTCGGGCTGCGCAATAGCCACCACCTCGGCCGCATCGGCCACTGGGCCGAGCAATGCGCCGCGTCTGGGCTGGTCTCGGTACATTTCGTCAACGTCATCAGCACGCCCTCCGTCGCGCCATTCGGCGGCGTCGCCGCACGACTCGGCACCAACCCGTTCGCGGTGGGGATTCCGCGTGCTGGCGAACGACCGATCCTGGTGGATTTCGCCACCAGCAAGCTGGCAGTGGGCAAGGTGCGAGTGGCGATGAACGCCGGCAAGGCACTACCCGAGGGGGCGCTGATCACCGCCGACGGGCAGCCGACTACCGACCCGGCGGTGCTTTTCGGCAGCCCTAAAGGCATCCTCTTGCCATTCGGTGAGCATAAGGGCTGGGGCCTCGGACTCGCCTGCGAACTGCTCGGCGCCGCCCTAACGGGCGGCACCACCCAATCCTTCCCCAAGCGGCGCAATGCGGTGACCAACAACATGCTGTCGATCCTTGTCTCGCCGGAGCGCCTCGGCACCGAGACGTCCTATTTCGCCGAGATCGAGCGGTTCACCGACTGGGCCCTGTCGCCTCCCAACGGCGACGTGCTGCTGCCCGGCGACGCCGAGGCGCAGTGCCGCGCCGAACGGCTGGCCGGCGGAGTCCCGATAGATGCCAGGTCATGGGCGGACATTATCGCCGCGGCCGCCGCCTTCGGCGTCCACCCACCACCGGATATGACAGACCTGTAAGGGCCCTGCCCTTCCCGGCACGTATGGTATAGGTGGGGGGCTCCTCGCAGGCTGAAAGTTCTGATGCTCCGATGCCGCCATCTCGCCGCCTCACCTTTGCCGACCAGGTCTACGACCAGTTGCACAGGCTGATTCAGCGCGGCGACTATCCCGTGGATGTGCGGCTACCCTCCGAGCAGGATCTGGCCGGGCGCTTCGGGGTCAGCCGCCCGGTCATCCGCCAGGCGCTGCAACGGCTGGCGCGCGAAGGCGTGGTGGAAAGCCGCAAGGGCTCAGGCACCCTGGTGCGCATCGGCCAGACCATGCCGCAGGCCCGCTTCCCGGCCCTCGCCAGCATCGCCGATGTGCAGCAGTTCTACGAGTTCCGCATCGACGTCGAAAGCCGCACAGCGGCGCTCGCGGCGCTGCGCCGCACCGATGCCCAGCTGCACGAAATCGACGCCGCCGTGACGGCCTCGGCCGAGGCTATAGAGAGCGGCAATCTACGCGTCGCGGCCGACCTCAACTTTTCCTTTCACCGCGCCATCGCCAAGGCCTCGGGAAACAGCTTCCACCAAACGACGATAGAATTGCTGCCAAACGCCATCGGCCATGTCGGTTACGAGTTTCGTATCGGCACTTCGGACGAAGAGCATGATCGCTCACGCATAATCCTCGCGGAGCATCGCAACATCCTTGCCGCCATTCACGACAGCAATGCCACGCTCGCTTCCAGCTTGATGGTCGATCACATTACGTCAGCGCAGCGCTATCTCTACAGTAACCTGCCACTCTCCCTCGGCGCCTGGAATTCAGCCGCAAGCCTATAGTATGTTAGTAGAGCGCGAGCGATCGAGGGCCGGACCCACAATGGCAGGAAGTTCCGCATGCTCAATAATCATCGACGGGTTCACCCGCGAGTGCCTGGCGGTCCGCATCGGTCGCAAGCTCAACTCGACCGACGTCATCGACGCCCTGTCGGACCTGTTCATCCTGCGCGGTGTGCCCGGCCATGTTCGTTCTGACAACGGACCGGAGTTCATCGCCAAGGCCGTGCGGGAGTGGATCGCAGCTGTCGGCGCAAGGACCGCGTTCATCGCGCCGGGCAGCCCATGGAGAATGGCTACTGCGAGAGCTTCAATCGAAGCTGCGTGACAAACTGCTCAACGGCGAGATCTTCTACAGCCTTGCCGAGGTCAAGGTCGTCATCGAGACTTGGCGGCAATATTACAACACCGAGCGGCCACACTCATCGCTCGGCTATAGACCGCCGGCACCATAGGCCATCATCTGGCCTGCGCCGCCACGCGGATCCGCGCCACCATCTGCACAGGCGATGGCCGAAAAGCCGATCATGCATTAAGATTGAAACTGGACCACCTTATATGGTCAGGTCAACGGAGCTACAGAGGGTTTGAGTAGGCTGGCCGTGCCGCCTTACTTCCCGATCTTGTTCACCTTGTCGAACAGAAAGGTAATCGCGTAAGCGGTCAATACCGCATAATGTGCCACAAAGAACAGCATTCCAAGCGTGCATACGGCGTAAACAATGTAGAATGCGTCTACAAAGACAAAGCGAAATTCGATGTTTGATGCAAACAGATAGGTTACGATGAATATGATGCCAATGGTGCAGAGGTAGCCGAACAGTAGGCTCGCGTACTGCCTCAGGGTCAGACTCTTGACCACCCTAGCGTTGTCCTCGTTACTCCAAACAAGAAGCTCGGCGTCCGTACCTGGAAGCCGCTCATCGATACCCGTCCGCTCGAACGTTGCGAATGCGGCTAGAGCCGCCAGATGAAACGGCACGACGAACACCATGAACTGAAAGAGCAGCCCTACAAACCGCCCTAGAAAACTCGGCCCAAAGAGGCCGGGCACAAATAGCCAGACGATGAATATCGCGGCGGCAATTATTGCGGGAGCGACAAATTCATAAACCCGCTTGGATTCCCAAAATGGATTATCCGAGGTTACCGCGAGGAAGCGGAAGTAGCTGAGCAGTTCTCGCAGCCACCACACGTCTAAACCCAATGCTTCTGTGCGCTGAGCGCGGCAGCGTTTCGGCCCGGACGCGCCGACCGAGCTGCTGATCAGTTTTCACACCGCGCACAATGGCGCATGACGCTGACAGAGCATGCGAAGATGCTGACACAACGTCAGGTCGCCTCGATCGGCACCGAAGACGTGCTCGCCATGCCGCGCCCCATCTGGCAGAGCAAGCCGGAGACAGCATCGCGCCTGCGCGGCCGGATTGAGCGGGTGCTCGACTTCGCGGCGGCACAGGGCTGGCGCTCCAGCGACAATCCGGCACGCTGGCGCGGCCACCTCAAGAGCATCCTGCCGCCTCGCGACAAGCTCAAGCGCGGTCACCACGCGGCAATACCCTACGAGGATGTGCCAGGGTTTGTCGCGCGCCTTGCAGAGTCGGAGGCAATGGCCGCGCGGGCACTGGAGCTCCTGATCCTCACTGCGGCCCGCAGCGGCGAGGCGCTCGGCGCAACATGGCAGGAGATCGACTTCAAGGACCGCCTGTGGGTGATTCCAGCGACCCGCATGAAGGCAGCCCGCGATCACCGCGTACCGCTCAGAGATCGCGCTCTGGCTATCCTGAAGCCGCTCCACGAAGCCCGCGTCTCCGAGTTCGTCTTTGCCGGCCAGCGGCCCAGCGGCGTCAAGATCACCGATCCGGCGGTGGTGAATCACCGAGCGCGTATGTTTTGGGGGGTGTGACAGCCGCGGCTGGATGTTGGAGGCCACGGCCGGAATCCAACTGGCATAGACGGATTTGCAATCCGCTGCATAAGTACTCCGCCACGTAGCCCCGACTGCTTGTCCAACAGCGTGCGATCACGAGTCCCAACGGTAGTCGAGCCGGTAGGTGTTGCACTGGCCGAGGACCTTGTCCCCCGGTCCGGTCCAGCACCATGTGAGCCGGTTGCCGGAGACGGTAAGGACGCCCGTGTTGTTGTCGGAGGAATTGTCGTAGCGGTCGCCAATATTCCACTCTATGACCCTCGCCTTCTGCAGCGTCACCTGGCATTTGCCGCTACCGAGGGCCTTGATCCGCATGTTCTTTGCGAGATCAGTGTCCCATTGCAGCCAACCGATGATGTTGTAGACGGTGCCGCCCGCCGAACGGCTGGTCCCTGTCTCGGACTCAAATGCGCCGTAGGCTTCGCCATTGGCACGTTCGTTGTAGCTGAACTCAACGCGGGTGTACTGGCCGTATCCGGACCCCTCGTAAACCCACATTCCGGCGAACGCCTTACCGCAGCCCGCCTGTGCGGCCCCTCCTGCGAGCAAGGTGATGCAGGCTGCCAGCATCGTCGATTTCAGCATTCTACGCCCTCCTTCACAGAAAATGATGGGCGAGGTTGTTGAGCGAGGTCAAGCCCGCCGACCCTGCGATAAACCGCCGCCCTCGGGCGGCTTTTCACATCCATCGACAGGAGAATTGCCATGATCACGACCGCAGAGGCGGCCGCGGCGCATTTCCGCACTGTCGCGCCCCACTACATGCCTTTTTTATGGAGGACTTCGGCGCCTCCGATCTCGACGCTGCGGCGGTGTTCGGCAATGCCGGCTATGAGAGCCTGGGCTTTGCCGCATTGCAGGAGTCGACAGTGCTCGACAGGCTAGCCAGAGGCAGTCACGATGTCCGCTGCCGCAAAAAGGAGAACGCCTGAATGCTGCTGATCCCATTCCTGCTGGCATCCGGGGCAATGTCCGTAGGACCGGCACCCTCCGAGCCGGTGAACCTCGATGCCATGCTGCGTGAGGCGCTGATTGCGTTCGTGGCCGAAGAAATCGAGGATGCCACAACGCCCGAGATGCAGCAGGCAATGGTCGCGTGCATATATCCGGTGTTCGCAGGAATTGACGACGCGATGATCGTGGAGGTTCTGGCGGAGGACGACTTCGAGCGCGGGCTCGGCATCATTCTCACGGCCTACCCGGAGCGCGAGGAGATCATCGAGCGGTGCGAGGACCTACTCGGCTAGACCGCGGAATTGATGCCCGGCCAACCGTGGACGACGAGCAGCCCCGCGCGGCTCCACCAGGGCAATCCTTGCGTCGGTAGACAGCTTGACCATGACGGGCGCCTCCGGTTCGGGACGTGGACCGCGTCCACCGGCGATCAGGCCTAGCCCGCTATCCGTCATTGGCTCGGGCTACAGTAACGCAACTCCAGGTGGCTAGGCAGCGGGGGAGTCGATGACCCAGGTCACGCCGAAACGGTCCACCGTCATGCCGAAGCCCTGCGACCAGGCCTGCGGTCCGAACGGGATGAGGACTGTTCCGCCGGCGGCCAGCGCCTCGAAAATGCGGCCGGCCTCGGCGACCGAGTCCGCCGAGACGGTGACGCTGTAGCCCTTGCGGCCGGAGAAATCCTGCGCGTCCTGGCCCATCAGTGCCTGGTCGCCGATATCGATCCAGGCGTGCAGGATGCGATCGAGGCGGTCTTCGGGGACATTCTCCATCATGCCGGGCATATCGCGATGGCTGAGCATGGCGCGGGTCGTGCCGCCTAGGATTTCAGCGTAGGCGGTGAACGCCTCACGGCAATCCCCGTCGAAGTCGATATTGGCAGCAACCTTCATGGCACTCTCCCGCGTTGGAGGGGTGTTTCTAGCCGCGAAACTTAACGAGAGTGTGACCCGAGGGTCCGGCGCCGTCGCCGGCTTGTGCGCAGCCCTGGCCGGCCGATTTACTGTATTCGGGCCGGCGATTGACGTGCTCGCTCACCATTTCAGGGACATCGCCGTCGGCATGGCAAGGCGAGACGAATTGGAGAAGCTGCATAGCCCCGCGGTCAAGCGCCTGTTCACCGGACTTGCGACAGGTACCTTGGCATTCGTCGCGAGATAGCAGGGGCGCTGCCCGTCACACCCGGTCGTTCACCCCATCTCCGGCACTGCGCCAACACCGAACACAATCGACGCCGCGAGCAGCAATAGGGTGGCTATGCCGATCCAGAGCCGGTCCGTCGCGTAGCGCTTGCTCGTCAAGCCGTCCCGGAAGACCCGGAGCGTCGTGGGCAGGCCCGGCATGCTGCTCCCGCTGATCCGCACCGCCTCCCGGCGCAGCGCGAACAGCCAGCGGAACACGAGCACGCTCCAGACCGCAAACACCACGGCCTGGACGGAAAGAACCAAGAGCGTCATCTTCTGGCCCCCAATACTTCGTCCGTCAGTCTTTCTTCATCACAGACACTACAGCCAGTCGGGCCAGCACGGTGAGGCGCGATAGGCGTCGTCGCCGGTCGCGCAATGGTCCGGCAGGTAGGCGGCGGCTTCGCGCGCCAGCTCGGCCCGCTCGGGCAGGCGCCAGACCTGGGTCGGCATGAAATGCCGCGTCGTCAGGATTTCTCCTTCTTTGCCAAAGGCCGCGCCGAGCCATTTGTAGTCGGTGCCCAGATCGAGCCATTTGCTGCGCGCGGTCACCGAATAAAGCAGCCCATGGGTGTCGCCGTCGCCCACATATTCGAGCAGGATGAGCTGGCTGCCATCGGCGTTGGGCTCGGCATAGAATAGACGCGACTCGCTGGAATAGACGAGCGCGGAGGCCCAGCCGCCATCGTCCATCAAGGACCAGCGGCGCACCTGCTCGGTCCAGTTGGTGGTGAGCAGCCCGCCATCGGCGAGCGGAAACACCGAGCTGAATGAGCCGGGCGGGGCCGGCCGGCGTGCCTCGTCCGGGCCGGCGCCGGCGAGCAGCATGGGCAGGTCATAGAGCGCGATGCCGTCGGCATGAACGAGGATCGTCCGCTGGTCGGGCGACACCTGCACGCAGCTGCGCTCCTCGCCCAGCTTGATGCCGCGCCCATCGGGCAGCTGGAGGCCGGAGGGGCCGTCCACCGAGGTGCTGGTCCCGCCCAAGAGGAGCAGTTGCGCGCCGTCGGGCATGGCCACCTTCCGGTCGATCTCGTCCATCAGGGCGTAGCCGACGCAGGTTCCGGTATTGAGCGGCGTGAAGAGCTCGCCCGCAAGGATGGCGTCGCTGCTGGCATGGACCAGGCTCTCGCGGCCGGCGCCGCCGTAATCATGGATGACGAGCCGGCCGGAACGCGGCTCCACCAGAGCGATCCGTTTGTCGGCGAAGAGCTTGGCCATGACCGGCGTCTCCGACTCGCGCCGGACGAAGTCGTCGGCGTCGTCGAGCGTGATGATCGCCAGATCGCGGTTGATGATACCGGCGATCGATGCCGCCTCGACGGACACGCCGAGCCAGCCGAACTGGTCGCTGTGTCGCGCGAAGGCCGGCCGGTCGGCGAGGTCGAGAACCTGGCCGTCACTGGTGAACAGCCGGTCCACCCGGCCGAGCCCGGTGGAGCTGAAGGTGAACTCCGACAGCAGCAGGCCGTCATAGGCGGTCGGCCAGCACATCTGCAGCGCGTTGTCCCAGGCAATGGCCTCGATCACCGCCGAATAGGGCGCGGCAGCGCCGCCGCCCCGCCGCAGGCACCTAGCGAACAATCCTTCATTGGCCAGCTGGAGATCGGCGGCGAGCGGCACGAGATCGAGCGCGGCTGCCGTCGCCACCAGCTGCCAGATCGCGGGCGGCGTCTCGGTGGGCGGCCCGTCGTTGACGATGACGAGCCGCAAGCCATCATCGCTGGCATGATAGAAGACCGGACCGACGCTGGGCTGCGGCACCGTCAGCCGGGCGCCGCTCGCGGTATCGAGCAGGCGCAGCGCACCATCGGCGCCGTGCCGGAACGTGACCGTTCCGTCGGGATAGAACGCAACCTCGTCGAAGAGATCGATGGTGCCCTCATACTCCGGCGGCCGCGGCAGGGTTCCGAGCTGTCGAGTCCGCGATGTCTGCAAATCGAAAGCCTCGACGGCCAGATCGGCGCGCAGCAGCAGCAGCCCATCCGGCCCCGTGCCGAGCGCCAGGATCGGCTGGTCATCCGGCTGTCCCGCCAGAATGCGGCGCGGCGCGGCGCTGCCGTCATAGGCCCAAAGGTCGGCGCTTTGCGGGTCGAAGAGATAGAGCGCGTCGGCGGTTGAAAACGGCACGCTGTCGAGCGGGATGGTGTGGGCGGTCCGCCGATGCGCCAGCTCCAGCACCTGGTGAAAGGCCGTCTCCAGCTCCACGGGAGCCGGTTCGTCGCCATAGACGCGCTGGGCGTCGAGCAGCAACAACAGCGCCGGATCGACCTGGCCATCGGCGGCCAGGATCGGCGCGAGCGTCGCCGACAGGCGCGCACCCTGCAACTCGACCTCGCGGGCACGCGCCACGGCCTGCTGCTGCGCCGTGCGCGCCACGTCGCGCTGCGTGCGGGCCTCGTCGGCCTGGACAAGCGCCAGCACCGCCAAGGCGACGGTCACCACCAGGGCCGTGCTGACGATGGCAACCAGCGCGCGCAGCCGTCGGCCGGCGGCACGGCGGCTTTGCAGGATGAGGTCCAGCGCCTCGCTGCTGGGCGCGGGGGCGCGTTCGGGCCGGCCGTCGCGCCAGTCCTCGGCATCGCGCAGGGCGCGCCCGCGCAACAGTCGGTCGCCTGCCCGCCCACGCGCGATCCACTCGCCGGCCCGGTCGGAGAGCCGCGTGTGCATCTCGATCCAGGCGCGGTTGGTCTCGATGGCGGCAACGAGGTCATCGAGATGCCGGGCCGGATCGTAGCTGCCTTCGACGGGCAGGATGTGGATACGCCCCAGCGCCTCCGGCAGGTCTTCGGGGGCCAGCGCCGAAATCCGCACGGGCAGCACGCGCTTGCTGGCGCGCTGCGCTTCGCCCAGCTCCCATTTGCACCAATGCGAGGTGACGGAGGCGGCGCTGGCCAGCCACACCACCGTGTCGGCGCGGCGAATGAACCCGGCGAGCTCGTCCTGCCACTCCTCGCCATAAGGCAGGTCGCGGCGGTCGATATCGACATCAATGCCCCGCGCCTCGAGATCGGCCACCATGCGGTCGGCAATGGCGGTATCGCCCCGGGAATAAGACAGAAAAACACGCATGACGCCCCCCAGGCTGTGTAGCCGAGCATCAAAGCGGGGCGCAAGTTTGATGCGGATGACCGACGGGCGGTTCCAGGGAGCAGGCTGATCGCAAGGGACCAGACCAAGCTCATCTAGTAACTCGGCGAGCGCAACAATCGTGGTGTCAGGCCCGCTGGCAGAGCTGATCGAGTTGTCTAGACATTCTTGCGGCGCCTTACCCTTCAATCCTTCGGTTTGGCGATAACCTCCAAGTCTGCATGGAGGTCGCGCTGTGACCGAAGATGGTCGAGCGCGACCTCGTATCGACCCAGCCGCTCCTGGTCCCGTGGCGCGATACTGGGCAGGCGTGTCGTGTCGAGATTGTCGATGAGGTCGGCGATCTTCACGCCGAGACCGATGCGATTGCGCCCGGCCCGCTCGATGAATTGCTCATAGGATTCGTCGGCAAGCCGCGTCACCGAGTCGATAGCGTCGGTGATGTCGCTCGGAAAACCGATCTCGATCAGCCGCGCCATCGGCCAATCCGGGCAGTCCTCCACGACATCATGCAGCACAGCAACAATGCGGGCCTCATCAGTGTCCTGTGCCAGCATCACGCGCAGCGGGTGCAGGATGTAGGGCTGGCCGGCCTTGTCGACCTGGCCGGCATGCGCCTTCGCGGCGATGACGATGGCGTCGTTCAACATGCCAGGCATGTCAGGCTCCTTTCGCTTTGTGGCCCTGTTCGGCGATGCGTTCGAGCCGATCGAGCATTCTCGCGCAGGTCGCTGATCTTGTCCTGGGCTCCAACGCTCGCCTTGTGGATCGCGGCCGGCGTCAACACGAGCATGCCCACCTATCACCGTGCCTCATGTCTCAGGGCAACAGCGCAGTCGTTAGGATTCTGGTGGCGATCACCACGTGCGCACAGGCGGGCGCCCCGCAGAGGGAAAGCGCTAGTGGGGATAGAAATGGGGAAGATCGGATCGTATCCCAAGAATTTCTAACAAATTCAATTCGTTAGGTATGTCCGGTGGCGGAGAGAGAGGGATTCGAACCCTCGAGACGGTTACCCGCCTACACACTTTCCAGGCGTGCGCCTTCGACCACTCGGCCATCTCTCCCGCGCCAGCGGCGGACGCCGGGGTGCGGCGAACCGTGCTTTCGCCTCGCCCGAGGCTGAGGGGATGGACCTTCCCTCGGCGAAAGCGCGCGCACTATACTCATCGGCGGGCCGACCGCAAGGCTTGCCGGTGCGGCTTGTCGGCGGGCCGGCCGCCATGCAAGAAGGGCCGACTCCCACCTTGCCGGAGCGGCCGGCGCCAGGGGCGGACGAATGCGGCTCATCCTCAGGATCGCGGGAACTGTGCTGATCGCCTGTGCCGTGATCCTCATCATCATCGACGGCACCAAGTCGCTGGCGGCCAACATGCTGGTGGTGACGCCGCTCGAGACGAGCTGGGTGGAGATGCATGCCGAAAGCCTCGCGGGGCTGCGCGCGTTCCTTGAGACGCGGCTGTTCGGGCCGGTGCTGAAGCCGGTCGTTTCGGCCATTCTCGGCTTTCCCGGCTTCGCGGTGATCGGGGTGCCCGGCGTGCTGCTGGCCTGGGCCGGGCGGTCGCGGCGCGAGCGGGTGTTCCTGCGCCAGGACCAGTTCTAGCCATGAGCCTGCACAGCGTCAGGGCCTTCGTCCGACATGCCTCGCGCCTGCCCGCTGTCGAGATCGTCGAGCAATGGGAAAGCCATGTCGCCAAGGTGGGCGGCAAGGTGTTCGCCATGATCGGCAATAGCGGCGAGGCGATCGTCTTCAAGGTCTCGGAAACGTCGTTCGAGGGGCTCACGGCGCTGCCGGAAGTGGGCCAGGCCCCGTATCTCGCCAAGCGCGGCTGGGTGCGTGTCGGCAGGGGCGCGCCGCTCACCGACGCCGAGCTCAAGGCCTATATCGCCGCCGCGCATGCGCTGGTGGCGGCCAAGCTGACGCGCAAGCTCAGGGCGGAATTGGGCCTCGCCTCCTAGGCGGGCCTTGCGGCGATGACGGCGGTCCGCGCCGGCAGCCAGAAGGCGGCGAAGAGCGCCACGATGGTGAAGGCGATGGTCCAGCCAAAGCTCTGGCCGAAGGCCGCAGCCGGCGCCGCGCCGCGCAGGGCGGTGTCGAGGATGACGGCCAGCATGGCCGTGCCGAACGAGCCGCCGACCTGCTGCGCCGTGCGGGTGATGATGCTGGCATGGGGCACCTCGGCGCGATCGAGGTCGATATAGGCCGCGGCCATCACGGGGATGGTCACGGCGCCCAGGCCGAGGCCGCGAATGAGCAGCGCCAGCCCGAGCACCCAGGGGTCGGCGGCCAGGGAGGGCCAGAGCCCAACGAAAGGCAGGGTGCCGGCCGCCACCAGCACGAAGCCGGCGATAACGATCCAGCGTGCCCCGACCCTGTCGGCGAGCAGGCCCGCGACCGGCCGGCTGAGCAGCGCGCCCACGCCCTGCGGCACGAGCAGCAGCCCGGCGGCGAACGTGCCATAGCCCAGGACCTGCTGGGCATAGAGGGGAATCAGCAGCATGGCGCCGTAGAGGACGACGCCGGACAGGAAGAGCTGGAGCGTTGCCGCGGCGAGCGAGGGAATTCGCAACAGCCGCGTATCGACCAGGGAGGCGCCGGACATGATCGCCGAGCGGCGCACGAAGACGAGGACGAGCAGCACGCCGGCCGCCAGCGGCAGGAGGACATCGGGCGCAGCGAAGCCGCCATCCGCCGCGACGCGCGAGAGGCCATAGAGGATGCCGGCAATGCCCGGCGACAGCAGCAGGAAGCCGGGCATGTCGAAGCCGAGGCGGCGGGACGGCGGCGGCGTCCGCATCAGCCAGGTGGCGAGCGCGATCCCGCCGAGGCAGAGCGGAACGTTGATCCAGAAGATCCAGCGCCAGTTGACGCTTTCGACGAGGAAGCCGCCGAGGACCGGCCCCAGGATCGGCCCGAGCAGCGCCGGCAGGGCAACGATGGCGGTGATGCGCCCGAGCGCGCGCGGGCCGGCGGCCTGCACGAGCAGGGTCTGCATCACCGGCAGCATGAGCCCGCCGCCGATCCCCTGCACGATACGGAAGGCGATGAGGCTCGGGGCATTCCAGGCGAGCGACGACAGGATCGAGCCGCCGAGGAAGATCGCCAGCGCGACGATCCATAGCGGCTTGCCGCCGAAGCGGTCGAGCAGCCAGCCGGTGGCCGGCACCGCCATCGCCAGGGCCAGCAGATAGCCGGTCGTCACCCACTGGATGACGCTGATCGGGGCGGCCATCTCGGCGGCGAGCCGGTCGAGGGCGACGTTGACGATGGTCGTGTCGAAGACCACGGCAAGCGCGCCGACGATGAGGACGCCCGCGAGCTTCAGCACTTCGGGATCGAGGGAGTCGGTCTTTTCGCCCATTGCGGCACCTGCCTATTAGATACGACATCGTATCCAATATACCCCCACCCTTGCAATAGGATACATATTCGTTTCTTATTGACGCCATGGCGAGGCAAGGCGAGAGACGGCGTGGGGCCGCACTGGAGGCGGCACTGCTCAAGGCGGCATGGGACGAGCTGGCGTCGGTCGGCTATGCCCGCTTCACCATCGAGGGCGTGGTCGCGCGCGCCGGCACCAGCCGTCCCGTCATCTACCGCCGCTGGGCCAACCGGCACGAGCTGGCGCTGGCGGCCCTCAGGGCGCAGTTTGCCGCCGTCAGCATCGAGCTGCCCGATACCGGCAATGTGCGCGACGATCTGGTGGCGCTGCTCAGCGCCGCGGCGGCCAGCCGGGCCGAGGTGGTGACGGTGATCAGCCTGCAGATGGGCGAGTTCTTCGCCGAGGCCGGCGTGTCGTTCGACGACATGCGCAAGGACATCCTGGCGGGGCGGCGGATGAAGCTCGACGACATCCTCGCGCGGGCGGTGCGGCGCGGCGAGATCGAGGCGCGCAAGCTGACGCCGCGGGTGCGCGAGCTGCCGCTGCACCTGCTGCGGCACGAGTTGCTGATGACGCTGAGGCCCGTGCCGAAACGAACGATCGAGGAGATCGTCGACGAGATTTTCCTGCCGCTGGTGCGCGCCGGGCGATAGGACAAGAAAAAGGCCGCCTCCGGGAGGGAAGCGGCCCGCTTAGTCAGGGAGATGTGGGAAGCTTACGCGCCGGGCTGCGGCACGATGCGGATATAGGGCTTCGGGGCCGTCCAGCCGGCGGGGAATTTCGCCTTCGCCGCCTCGTCGCTGAGCGAGGAGGAGATGATGACGTCCTCGCCCTGCTGCCAGTTCACCGGCGTCGCCACGGCGTGGTTGGCGGTGAGCTGCAGGCTGTCGATGACGCGCAGCACCTCGTCGAAATTGCGTCCCGTCGAGGCCGGGTACTCGATCTTGAGCTTCACCTTCTTGTCCGGCCCGATGACGAACACCGAGCGCACCGTCAGCGCGTTGTCGGCGTTGGGGTGGATCATCTCGTACTTGGTGGCGATCGCGCGGGTCGGGTCGGCGATGAGCGGGAAGTTGAGGGCCTGGCCCTGGGTTTCCTCGATGTCCTTCGACCAGCCGGCGTGATTTTCGAGCTCATCGACGGAGAGGCCGAGCACGACGACGCCGCGCTTGTCGAATTCGGGCTTGAGCTTGGCGGTATAGCCGAGCTCGGTGGTGCATACGGGGGTGAAGTTCTTGGGGTGCGAGAACAGCACGGCCCACTTGCCATCGATATAGTCGTGGAAGTGGATATGGCCCGCGATGCTCTCGGCTTCGAAATCGGGGGCGGTATCGCCGATCAGGATTGCCATGGTCGGTTCCTTCGTCTGGCCCTGCGATGGGGCGGGATTGCGCTGCGGGCAATATCGGGGTTCCGCGCGCCAGGCGGCAGGGGCCGGGCGGAAACGCTTTTGTCTTTTGCGGCACGGGCGGGCGAAGCCGTTCCGCGCGGGCCGGCTTGCGCGCAACGGCTCAGGCGAAGCTCGCCGCGGCGGTCCCGATGGCGAAGAAAGCGAGGAGCGGCGTGAAGGCAAAGGCGAAGGCGACGCCCTGGCGGGCATTGGCGACGCGGGCGATGAGGAAGAACGCCGTGAAGGCGACGACGCTCGCCATCAGCGCGGCGCTGTCGCCGGTGAAAAATCCGAACAGAGCACCCATGGCCGCCTGCCTCCTTCGCTGCCCATCGGAGCGCGCGGGCCTTGCCCGCGGCTCAAGAGCCAAAGGACAATTCGATGCAAACTATCGGCTGGCGGCGGCCGCGGTGCCGTTCTGCCAGGTCACGTCGAGGCCGTTGAGCGGCACCACCGACAGCGACATCTTGCCCGAGCCGAGCTGCAATTCGCGCGAATGGGCGAGATAGACCAGCGAATTGTTGGCCTTGTCGTAGACGCGGGTGACGCGCAGCGACTTCCAGATGAGGCTGCGCTGCTGCTTGAAGATTTCCTCGCCGCCGGCGGCGGTCGAGATATTGCCGACGACCACCGGGCCGGAGGCGGCGCAATCGAGGGCGGAATAGGAGGGGTCCTCGAACCAGTTGCCCTGCTGCAGGCGGTCGATGAGGCTGCGGTTGAAATAGGCGACGTGGCAGACGACGCCCTTCACCGCCGGGTCCTCGACCGCCTCGATGGCGATGTCGTTGCCGGTCCAGTCGACCTTGATCTTGCCGACATCGGCGGCGTTGTTGCCGCAGGCGGCAAGCAGCAGGAGGAGCGCGACGGCTCCCGCGCCGCGAACGATGGTGGACAGCATGGGCGCAGCCTCGCGCTGGAGTTTCAGGCCAGACGCATGTGGGGGAGCGACACCCGACATGCAAGGGCTCAGGGCTGGCGCAGGCGCCGCTCGATGAGGCGCACGATGAGCGACAGCGAAATGGTCATGGTGAGATAGAGGAAGGCGACGACGTTATAGGTCTCGAAGAACTTGAAGGTGCCGGCGGAATAGACCTTGCCGAGCTGGGTGATGTCCTGCACGCCGAGCGCCGAGACCAGCGCCGAATCCTTGACCATCGACACGAAGTCGTTGCCGAGCGGCGGCAGGATGATGCGGAAGGCCTGCGGGGCGACGATGTGGAGCGCAATGTCGCGCTTCGACAGGCCGAGCGCGATGGCCGCCTCGATCTGGCCGCGCGGCACCGCCTCGATGCCGGCGCGGAACACCTCGGCGAGAAAGGCCGAGTAGCACACCATGAGGGCGATGATGGCGCGCCAGGTGAGGTCGAAATTGCGCACGGTGAGGGCGGGCACCCAGCCCAGCGCCTGCAGGGGCCCGGTGAGCCAGTTGGCCGCCGCGATGAGGGCCGGGGCACCGACGAAGGCGACGTAGAACAGGAAAACGAGGATCGGGATGCCGCGGATGAGCTCGGTGTAGAAGGTCGCGAGCTGCACCAGCACCGGCCGGCCCGAGGTGCGCATGAGCGCAATGGCGAGCCCGAGCAGCATGGCGAGGAGGAAGGCGACGAGGGTGACCCACAAGGTGGTCACGACGCCCCCGGAGAGGGCGCGAAAGATCTGGCCATAGCCCTTGTCGGCAATGATGGCCCAGGCCGTCAGCACGCCGAGCAGCAGGATGGCGAGCAGCCAGAAGGGAAAGTCGGCGAGGCGCCGGCGCGACGGTTCGGTCATGAATCGCCCGCTGGCGCCTCGCTCGGATGTCACTGCGCGGCGCTATACTCGTAGAACCACTTGCGGTTCAAGCCATCGATGAAGCCGTCGGCCTGCATGGCGGCGAGGGCGGCATTGACCGGCGCCACGAGGTCGGAGCCGGGCGTGAAGATGAAGCCGAACTCGTCCGAGCCGATGGGGTCGCCCACCGTCTTGAAGACGCCCGGATCGGCGGCGATGTAGCCGTCGATCGAGGCCTGGTCCATCAGCACCATATCGACGTCGCCGGCCTTCAGCGCCTGCACCGAGGCGCCGAACGTGTCGAACAGCTTGATGCGCGGATTGGCTTCGTCGCCGTCGAGCACGTCGTAGACGGCGGCGTAGAAATTCGAGGTGCCGGCCTGCGCGCCGATCAACAGGTCGGTATTGGCCATGAAGTCGTCCTTGGAGGTGACCCGCACCTCGTCGGCGCGCACCAGCATATATTGCTGGCTGGTCATGTAGGCGTCGGAGAAATCGACCTGCTGCTTGCGCTCGTCATTGATGGTGATGCCGTCCATGCCGACATCGTATTGCCCGTCATGCACGGCCTGGATCATCACGTCCCAGCTCGCGAGGTTCCATTCGACCGTGGCGTTGAGGCGCCGGGCGATCTCGTTCATGGCGTCATATTCCCAGCCGATGCCCTCGCCGGTCGCCGGATCGGCGAAATTGAGCGGGGTATAGGCGTTCTCGGTGACCGCGTGGATGGTGCGGCCGCCGAGGTCCGGCAGGCTCTGGGCCGAGGCCGCGCCGGCGGCCAGCGCCGCGACCAGCGCGGCGGCGATGGACAGAATGGGTTTCATGAGGCGGCGTCTCCCTGTGATGGTCCCCGCGCGTTTCCCCCGGCGGGCGATTGCGCGCGAGCTTAGCTTTCCTTTGGGCCGGCGCTCAAGGGCTCTCAGAGCGCCGGGTCGGTCCAGCTCGTGAGCAGCGCGCCGGGCAGGACGAGCGGCGCGTCCGCGGGGGGCGCCTCGGTCAGGGCGGCGGTGGTGACATCGACGCGCCGGGCGAGCAGGCGCGCGATCTGCAGCAGCCAGTCGGGATGGGCCTTGAGCACCGCCAGCGCATCGTCGATGACGAAGACGTCGACCGGGGTGAGCGCCCGCACCGTCGCCGTGTGCGGCCGCTCGAGCAGCACGCTCATTTCGCCGATGACGGCGCCCGGCGTGCGGATGGTCGTGACATGCCGGCCATTGCGCAGCACCTCAAGCTCGCCCTCCTTCAGCACATAGAGCGGGCCGCCCGCGTCGCCCTCGACGATGAGATCCATGCCCGGCGCGATCCAGTCGCGCCGCAGGGCGGCGTCGGCCATGCTGGCCTCCCATGAGCGGCCGGACGAGCGGCCGGCGCGTCACAAGTGTAATCCGGTGCGTGCGGGCCCGCTACGGGCTTTCCTCGCGGCGCGCTTTGCGCCAGAACGGCGCCATGTCCCGCACGCGCCGCCAGTCGATCGATGTCTACAGGGGGCTCGCGATCCTCATGATGGCGGCCTACCACGCCATCTGGGACCTCAATCTCTACGGGCTGATCGAGGTCGGGATCGGCGTCGATCCGGTGTGGATCAGCGTGCAGCGGAGCATCCTCACCGCCTTCCTGCTGCTGGTGGGGGCCGGGCTGGTGCTGGCGCATGGCGAGGGCATCCGCTGGCGCGGCTTCTGGCGGCGCGAGGCGCTGCTGGTCGCCGCCGCTGCGGGGGTGAGCTTCGTCACCTATCTGCAGTTCGGCGATTATTTCGCCTATTTCGGCGTGCTGCACGCCATCGCGCTCGGCTCGCTGTGCGCCCTGCCCTTCCTGCGCGCGCCGCTATGGGTCGCGATCGGCACGGCGCTGGTCGTGCTGGTTGCGCCCCTGTGGACCAACCCGCTTTTCGATACGCGCGGACTGAGCTGGATCGGGTTTTTCACGACGACGCCGGCGACGGCCGATCTCGTGCCGCTGTTCCCCTGGTTCGGCGTGGTGCTGATCGGGCTTATCGGGATGCGGCTGTGGCGGGACGCGCCCGCCTTCACCTGGACGAGCACGCACCCCGCCAGCCGCGCCCTCGCGCTGATGGGGCGCTGGAGCCTCGTTATCTATCTCGTGCACCAGCCGCTGCTGTTCGGCATCGTGACGCCCCTCGCCAATTGGGTGAACACGCGCGAGGAAGCCCGGCTCGAAAGCTTTCTCGGCCAGTGCCGGCAAAGCTGCGGCGTAACCGGGACGGCGCAGTTCTGCACCGCCTATTGCGCCTGCGCGCTCGACCTCACGGTGCGCGACAATCTGTGGGAGGCCGGGCCGGAAGACCTCACCGGCATGGTGGCGCTGTGCACCGAGATGGCCAAGTAGAACATAGTCTTAGAAATACGTCAGGCGCCGGTGAGCGCCGAGACGATGCGGCCGAAGACGCCCTGCTCGGCAGCGCGGCCTTCGGCCTGCTTGCGCAGCTCGACGACCAGCGCGCTGGTGCGCTCGAGCCGCTCGCAGGCGAGCGTCGCGACATGGAGCGCAACGACGGGCGTGCGCTCGAGGAAGGATATGGCGTTCTCGATGACGCGCACGGTGCTGGGCGCCTCGGCCCGCACGGTGGCCGAGGAGGCGGTGCCGAGCAGCACGCTCATCTCGCCGACCAGGGCACCCGGCGTTTCGATGGTGGCGATATCGACGCCGTCGCGGGCGACTACGAGCAGGCCGCTTTCGAGCACGTAGAGCTCGCCGCCGCCGGCCTCGCCGGCAACGATCAGCGCCTCGCCCGGCGCGAGCGTGCGGGTGGGCTGCGACTGGAGCAGGGTGAGCAGGCTGGCCATGACAGTCTCCCCGGAGGATGCGGCCCCACTCTGCCCCATCGCGGCGCGAACGGGAAGCGGCCAGCTACTTGTCGTCGCCCATCTTGAGGGCGGCGATGAAGGCTTCCTGGGGGATTTCGACGTTGCCGAACTGGCGCATGCGCTTCTTGCCGGCCTTCTGCTTTTCGAGGAGCTTGCGCTTGCGGGTGGCGTCGCCGCCATAGCATTTGGCGGTCACGTCCTTGCGCATGGCGCGCACCGTCTCGCGGGCGATGATCTTGCCGCCGATGGCCGCCTGGATGGGGATGACGAACAGGTGCGGTGGGATCAGCTCCTTGAGCTTCTCGCACATCTGGCGGCCGCGCGATTCGGCGGCGGAGCGGTGGACGAGCATAGAGAGCGCATCGACCGGCTCGGCGTTGACGAGGATCGAGAGCTTCACCAGGTCGCCCTCGCGATAGTCGGCGAGGGCGTAGTCGAAGCTGGCATAGCCGGCCGAGATGGATTTGAGCCGGTCGTAGAAATCGAACACCACCTCGTTGAGCGGCAGCTCGTATTCGAGCATGGCGCGGCTGCCGACATAGGTCATGTTGCGCTGGATGCCGCGGCGGTCCTGGCAGAGCTTGAGGATGGCGCCGAGATATTCGTCGGGCGTGAGGATGGTCGCCTTGATCCAGGGCTCGCGGATCTCCTTAATGCGGGTGACCTCGGGCATGTCGGCGGGGTTGTGCAGCTCCTTGGTCTCGCCGCTGGTCAACTCGATCTGGTAGACGACCGAGGGGGCGGTGGCGATGAGGTCGAGGTCGAACTCGCGGGAAAGCCGCTCCTGGATGATCTCGAGATGCAACAGGCCGAGAAAGCCGCAGCGGAAGCCGAAGCCGAGCGCGGCGGAGGTCTCCATCTCGAACGAGAAGCTGGCGTCGTTGAGGCGGAGCTTGGCCATGGCCTCGCGCAGCTCCTCGAAGTCCGAGGCATCGACGGGGAACAGGCCGCAGAACACCACGGGCTGGGCCGGGCGGAAGCCGGGCAGCGCCGCGGCGGCGGGCTTCCTGTCGTCGGTGATGGTGTCGCCGACATTGGTGTCGGCCACCTGCTTGATGCCGGCGGTGAAAAAGCCGATCTCGCCGGGGCCGAGCTCGCCGACATCGACGAGCTTGGGGGTGAAGACGCCGACCCGGTCGAGCTCATAGGCGGCCTTGGTCGCCATCATGCGGATCTTCTGGCCCTTTTTGATGGTGCCGTCGATGACGCGGATGAGGACGACGACGCCCAGATAGGTATCGTACCAGCTATCGACGAGCAGCGCCTTGAGCGGCGCCGTCACATCGCCCCTGGGCGCCGGCAGGCGATGGACGATGGCCTCCAGCACGTCGGGCACGCCGAGCCCGGTCTTGGCCGAGATCTCGACGGCGTCGGAGGCGTCGAGCCCGATCACGTCCTCGATCTGCTGCTTGACGCGCGGCACGTCGGCCGCCGGCAGGTCCACCTTGTTGATGACCGGCACGATCTCGTGGTTGACCTCGATGGCGTGGTAGACATTGGCGAGGGTCTGCGCCTCGACGCCCTGGGTGGCGTCGACCACGAGCAGCGAGCCCTCGACGGCGGCGAGCGAGCGGTTCACCTCATAGGCGAAATCGACATGGCCGGGCGTATCGATGAGGTTGAGCACATAGGCCTCGCCGTTCTTCGCGGTATAGGCGAGGCGCACCGTCTGCGCCTTGATGGTGATGCCGCGCTCGCGCTCGATCTCCATGTTGTCGAGCACCTGCGCCTTCATCTCGCGCTGCTCGAGCCCGCCGGTCATCTGGATCAGCCGGTCGGCCAGCGTCGATTTGCCATGGTCGATATGGGCGACGATGGAGAAATTGCGGATATGGTCGAGCGGGACGGTCATTTGGACTTTCGGGCCGGTATCGGCGGCTGATAGCAGGCGCCGGCCCCCCGCGCAAACGCGGTTTACGAGAGGTTAACCGGGCGTATAGCGGAAGCCGGCAAGGGTGATGGCAGCCGGCCGGCCATCGGCTGGCGGGGTGCCGTCGAGCAGCCAGAAATTGACGTGGACGACGAGCGGCTGCTGCGGAATGGCGCGCGCCGGATCGGGCGGGGCATAGGTCCAGCGCGCCGCCGGCTCGCCCTCGGGCGGCCCGTCGAAGGAGCTATAGGCGATTTCGGTGGAGCGCCAGACGAAGCGGTGGGTGGTGACGGCCGCTGTGGCGGCGAAAGCGGCGTCGGTATGGGCCGCCGTATCACCGGCAAAGGCGGGATAGACGGTCCAGTTGAGGCGATGGGGGTTGCGGGGACTGCCCCATTGCGTCAACTCGATGTCGATCTCGTTGGTGCCGGCGGGCCCGACAGCTTCGGAACCGGGAAAGTTGAACAGGCCGATGACGATATTGGGGGCGAGCGCCTCGAGATCGCCGGCAAGGGTGAACTCGTAGGTGCCGAAGCCGAGCGGCGGGCCGAGCATCACCACTTCGGCGGCGGTCCACACATCGCCGTCGCGGGCGATGGCGAGATGGAGGCCGGCTTCGTCCACCGTGACGTTGGCGGCGCGCCACTCGTTGGGGCCGGGCCCGCCGCCATAGGTGCGCACCAGCCAGTCATAACCGGAGAAGCTGACCGTGGGCGACTCGGCCAGCGCCGGCGCGACCATGAGCGCGACGAGGCCGGCCAGGGGGATGATGCGCATGGAAAGCCTCCTCAGGCGGGAGCCCCACCCTATACGGCCGCCTAGTGGGCGTCACGCAACCGGCGCGGCGCGGGCCGCGTTCTGAAGACGATGCGCACGCTCCTTCTTGGCCTCCTGCTGCTCGCCGCCGCCAGCCCGGCCAGCGCCGCCACCCCCGAGGTGCCGCTGCCACGGGCGCGACCCGCACCAGCGGCGGCGCCGCCGCCCGAGACAACCCCGGCCGAAGCGCGGGACTATCAGGTCGCCTGTCCTGCCGTACTGCAGGGCATGGCGGTGGCGACGCCCCTGCCACCGATCGCGGACGGCCAGTGCCAGGTGCGCTCGCCGCTGGCGCTCGACGCCATCATGGCCAATGGCCGCGCCATTCCGCTCAGCAGCCCCGTGACCACCGATTGCGGCATGGCGACGGCGCTGCCGGCGTGGCTGGCGACGGTGGACAGCTATCTGTTCGCCCGCGAAAAGACGCGCATCGCGACGCTCGTCACGGGGACCGGCTATGCGTGCCGCAACGTCAACAATGCCGAAACGGGCAATCTCAGCTTCCACGCCTTCGGCGATGCGCTCGACGTCGTCGGCTTCACGCTCGAGGACGGGCGGACGATCAGCGTCACGTCGGCCTGGCAGGGCACGGAAGAAGCGGGGCGCAGCCTCATGCGCTTCGCCCACGCCGCCGCCTGCGCGCAGTTCACCACGGTGCTGGGGCCGGACGCCAACGCGCTGCACCACGATCACCTGCATCTCGACCTCGGCTGCCACGGCGCGCGCTGCGTGGCGCGGCTGTGCGAATAGCGGCCGCGCTGCCCGGTTTCCATAAGGGGGCCGGTGATGGTAAAGAGGCCCAATGCAGGTGTGGAGCAGCATTGGCGCACGGGCGCCGCACGGGCTGATCGGGGTGGCGCTGGCGCTGCTCCTCGGCGGCTGCTCGTCCACGGCCTTTCCGGGCCTCGCCAGCATCAAGCCGCGCCCGGCGCAGCCCAGCGTCGTGACGGCGAGCCTCGATATGGCGCCGGCCTCCGGACGGCACGACATGAACGGGCTCGTCAGCAAATATGCGCAGCTCTACGACGTGCCGGAATCGTTGGTGCACCGCGTCATCCAGCGCGAGAGCAGCTATAATCCGAAGGCGCGCAACGGCCCCTATTACGGGCTGATGCAGATCAGCTATCCCACGGCGCAGTCGATGGGCTATCGCGGCCCCGCCGAGGGCCTGCTCGATGCCGACACCAATCTGCGCTACGCGGTGAAATATCTGTCGGGCGCGTATCTGGTGGGCGGCAACAATCAGGATCAGGCCGTGCGCAACTACGCCAGCGGCTATTATTACGACGCCAAGCGGCAGGGGCTGCTCGAGGAAGTCGGGCTGCGCTGAAACGAAAAGGGGAGCCCTGCGGCTCCCCCCATCCTCTTACGCCGGGCTGCCCTGGCCCATGCCTTGCGCCGGCTCGGGCGCCGCACCGGCCTTGACGCGCGCCTCGATACGGGCGCCGACATCGGCATCGATGCTCTTCCAGTACCAGAAGGCGCGCTCCAGCACCTCGCCATGGACGCCGCCGAGCAGCGCGCCGGCCACGGTCTCGACCAGCCGCTCGCGCTGGGCGTCGTCGAACACCTCGCGCACCAGCGTGCCGGGCTGGGAGAAGTCGTCGTCCTCGGCGTGCAGCGCATAGACCGAGCGCACCATGTCGCCATCGGCGTGCCAGCTCTCCTCGGCGGGGCCGGTCTCGTCCGACCACGGACGCCCGCCGCTGTTGGTGGCGTAGACCGGGGCGCTGCCGGAATGCTCGTAGGCCATCTGGCCGTCGAACATATAGGTGTTGGTTGGCACTTTCGGCCTGTTGACCGGGAGCTGGTGGAAGTTCGTTCCAATGCGGTTGCGCTGCGCGTCGGCATAGGCGAAGGCGCGGCCGAGCAGCATCTTGTCGGGCGATAGCCCGATGCCCGGCACGAGGTTGGAGGGCGCGAAGGCCGCCTGCTCGATCTGGGCGAAGAAGTTCTCGGGGTTGCGGTTGAGCGTCATGGTGCCGACGCGGATGAGCGGGTAATCCCTATGCGACCAGGTCTTGGTGAGATCGAACGGGTTGAAGCGGTAATTGGTCGCCTCGGCATAGGGCATCACCTGCACCGACAGCGTCCAGCTCGGATGCGCGCCGCGCGCGATGGCGTCGAACAGGTCGCGGCGGTGGAAATCGGCATCGGTGCCGGCCATCGCCGCCGCCTCGGCATTGGAGAAGAATTCCATGCCCTGATTAGTGTGGAAGTGGTACTTGACCCAGAACTTCTCGCCCCTGGCGTTGACCCACATATAGGTGTGCGAGCCGTAGCCGTTCATGTGGCGCCAGCTGCGCGGCAGGCCGCGATCGCCCATGACATAGGTCACCTGGTGGGCGGTCTCGGGATTGTTGGTCCAGAAATCCCACTGCATGTGGTTGTCGCGCAGGCCGGAATCGGGGAGCCGCTTCTGCGAGCGGATGAAGTGCGGGAACTTCATCGGGTCGCGCAGGAAGAACACCGGCGTGTTGTTGCCGACGAGATCGTAATTACCCTCGGATGTATAGAATTTGAGCGAGAAGCCGCGCACGTCGCGCCAGGTGTCGGGGCTGCCCATCTCGCCGGCCACGGTGGAAAAGCGCGCCAGCATCTCGGTCGTCGCGCCGGGCTGGAACAGCGCCGCCTTGGTATAGGCGCTGACATCGGCCTCGGTGGTGAAGGTGCCGAAGGCGCCGGCGCCCTTGGCGTGCGGCTGGCGCTCGGGCACCTTCTCGCGGTTGAAATGCGCCATCTGCTCGAGGAAGTGCACGTCGTGCAGCAGCACCGGGCCGTTGGCGCCCACGCTGAGCACGTTGCGATCGGACACGGCAGGCGCGCCGTTGCCGCGGGTGGACGGAGGGTTAGGTTTTGTCGCGTCTGCCATTTTCTGCCTATTTGGAACGGTTCTAAGGTTTATATGGCAAAGTGGCGCGGCAAGCTCAATGGCCGCGCCCGGTGCGACATGCCGCCGCAATCTCCTGTGGGAAGCGCGCGCGCCCCGATTCCAGAGCCCGAGGCCCAAGGCTATGAGCGGCGGGTGGACAATTGCATAGGGGAACCGGGATGTTCCGCAAGATTTCCGCCGAAGCTTTCGGCACGTTCTGGCTGGTCTTGGGCGGCTGCGGCAGCGCCGTTCTGGCCGCCGGCTTTCCCGAGGTCGGCATCGGCTTTGCCGGCGTGGCGCTGGCCTTCGGCCTCACCGTGCTGACCATGGCCTATGCCGTGGGTGGCATTTCGGGGGCGCATTTCAACCCGGCGGTGACGCTGGGGCTCGCTGTCGCCGGCCGGCATCCGTGGGGCGAAGTGGTGCCCTACTGGGTGGCGCAACTGGTGGGCGGCATCGCCGGAGCGGCGGTGCTCTACGTCATCGCCTCGGGCGTCGCCGGCTACACGCCGGGCGGCTTCGCCTCGAACGGCTACGACGCGCTGTCGCCAGGCGGCTATTCGATGACCTCGGCCATCGTCATCGAGCTGGTGCTCACCGCCATGTTCGTGGTGGTGATTCTGGGGGCGACCTCGAAGGAGGCGCCGGTGGGCTTCGCGCCGCTCGCCATCGGCCTCGCGCTGACGCTCATCCACCTCATCGCCATTCCGGTGACCAACACCTCGGTCAACCCGGCGCGCTCGATCGCCGCGGCGATCTTCGCGCAGAACGGCGCCTTGGGGCAGGTGTGGCTGTTCATCGTCGTGCCGCTCATCGGCGGGGCGCTCGGCGCCGTGATCTGGCGCTACCTGATCACGCCGAACGACAGCCTTGCCGGCATCGGCCGCAAATAGGCCCTCACCCTTGTCGCGAAGGCCCGCTCCGGCGGGCCTTCTGCTTTTTCGGGGGCGAGGCTTTAGCCGGGCGGCCCGTTCCATTAAGGTGCCGGCCGATATTGCCCCCGGAGTTTCAATGCACCTCGTCCTCGTCGATGGCTCGACCTACATCTTTCGCGCCTATCACGCACTCCCGCCGCTGACGCGCAAGTCCGACGGGCTGCCCGTGGGGTGCGTCGCGGGCTTTTGCAACATGCTCTACAAGCTGACCGAGGATCTGAACGGCAACAGCCCGCCGACGCACATGGCCGTGGTCTTCGACTATTCGGCCAAGAGCTTTCGCACCGAGCTCTACCCCGAATACAAGGCGCACCGGCCGCCGCCGCCCGAGGATCTGGTGCCGCAATTCCCGCTGACGCGGGCCGCGACGCGGGCCTTCAACATCCCCTCGATCGAGATGGAGGGCTGGGAGGCCGACGACATCATCGCCACCTATGCGGCACAGGCGCGCGACATGGGGGCGCGCGTCACCATCGTTTCGACCGACAAAGACCTGATGCAGCTCGTCACCACCGAGAACGAGTGCATCCGCCTGCTCGACACGCTGCAGCGGCCGGGCGGGCCGCCCATGCGCTGGATCGGGCCGGACGAGGTGTTCGCCAAGTTCGGCGTGCCCCCCGACAAGGTGGTCGAGGTGCAGGCGCTCTGCGGTGACGCGGTGGACAATGTGCCCGGCGTCGAGGGCATCGGCGTCAAGACCGCGGCCGAGCTCATCACCACCTATGGCGATGTCGAGACGCTCCTGGCGCGGGTGGACGAGATCAGGCAGCCCAAGCGGCGCGAGCGGCTGATCGAACAGGCCGAGAATGCGCGCCTCTCGCGCCGGCTGGTGGAGCTCAACCAGAAAGTGCCGGTGGAGCTGCCGCTCGAGGCCCTGGCGCGCCAGCCGATGCTGGCGACGCAGCTCATTCCGTTCCTCAAGGCGATGGAGTTCAACAGCTTCATGCGCCGCGTCGCGACGGCGCTCGAGGCCGACCCCGACGCCTTCGAGGCCGATGCCGAGCTGCGCGCGGCGGGCGCCCCGGCGCCGGCGCCAAGAGGCCATGTGGCCGAGGCGGCGAGCGCCCATGGCGTGCCGAGCGCGCTCAATGACGGGCCGGCGCGCCACGCCGAGCAGCGGCTCGCGACGATCAAGGCGGTGCCGTTCACCGGCGACGGCTACGAGATCCTGCGCGATGCCGCCGGCATCCAGCGCTGGCTCGACGCCATCCATGCGCAGGGCTATGTCGCCATCGACACCGAGACCACGGGGCTCGACAACCAGCAGGCCGAGCTGGTGGGCATCTCGCTCTCCACCCAGCCGGGGAACGGCGCCTATATCCCGGTCGGCCATCTCGACGGCGCCGGCATGTTTGGCGCCCGCGCCGAGGGGCAGATGGAGGCGCGCGAGGCGCTGGCGCTGCTCAAGCCGCTGCTGGAAGACCGTTCCATCCTCAAGATCGGCCACAACGTCAAATACGACACCGGCATATTGCTGCGCCACGGCATCAATCTTCAGCCGATCGACGACACGCTGCTCATCTCCTATGTGCTGGACGGGGCACGCGACAACGGGCTCGAAAAGCTGGCCGAGAGCTGGCTGGGCCTCAAGGGCATTTCCATCACCGAGCTCATCGGCACCGGCAAGGCGCAGAAGACCTTCGCCGAGGTGCCGATCGCCGACGCGGCGAAATACGCCGCCGAGGACACCGACCTGACGCTGCGGCTCTGGCTGATCCTCAAGCCGCGGCTGGCGGCCGAGAACATGACGACGCTCTACGAGACCGAGGAGCGGCCACTGTCGCCGGTGCTGGCGCGCATGGAGGCGCGCGGCGTATCGGTGGACCGCAACATCCTCGCCCGGCTCACCGGCGATTTCACGCAGCGCGCCGCGGCGCTCGAGGAAGAGGCCTATGCGCTGGCCGGCGAGCGCTTCAACCTCGGCTCGCCCCGCCAGCTCGGCGAGATTCTCTTTGGCCGCATGGGGCTACCGGGCGGCACCAGGACCAAGACCGGCCAGTGGTCCACGACCGCAAGCGCGCTCGAGGACCTGGCCGAGCGCGAGGGCGTGCCGCTCGCCAAGGTGATCGTCGACTGGCGGCAGCTCACCAAGCTCATCGGCACCTATACGAGCGCGCTCCCCGGCTACATCAATCCGCGCACGGGGCGCGTGCATACGAGCTACAACCAGCATTCGGTGCTGACCGGACGGCTGAGCTCGAACGAGCCGAATTTGCAGAACATCCCGGTGCGCACCGAGGACGGGCGCAAGATCAGAACGGCGTTCGTCGCGGCGCCGGGGCGGACGCTGATCTCGGCCGACTATTCGCAGATCGAGCTGCGCGTGCTGGCGCACATCGCCGACATCGAGGCGCTGAAGGACGCCTTCGAGGAAGGCCTCGACATCCACGCCATGACCGCTTCCGAGATGTTCGGCGTGCCGGTCGAGGGCATGCCAGCCGAAGTGCGGCGGCGCGCCAAGGCCATCAATTTCGGCATCATCTACGGCATTTCGGCCTTCGGGCTCGCCAACCAGCTCGGCATCGAGCGATCGGAGGCGGGCGAGTACATCAAGACCTATTTCAAGCGCTTCCCCGGCATCCAGGACTACATGGCCGAGCAGCGCCGGCTGGTGAAGGCGCAGGGGTTCGTTTCGACCGTCTTCGGGCGGCGGATCGCCTTCACCAACGCCAACACCTCGAACCCCTCGGAGCGCGCCTTCATCGAGCGCGCCTCGATCAACGCGCCGATCCAGGGCTCGGCCGCCGACATCATAAGGCGCGCCATGATCCGCATGGAGCCGGCGCTCGCGGCAGCGGGGGTCGCCGCCGACATGCTGCTGCAGGTGCATGACGAGCTGATCTTCGAGGTGGACCAGGGCACCGAGGAGGCCGCCATGCCGGTGATCGCCAAGGTGATGGAAGGCGCGGCGCTGCCCGCCGTCAACCTCACCGTGCCGCTCAAGGTCGATGCCCATGCCGCCCACAACTGGGACGAGGCGCACTGACGATCATCATCCGGCGCCGACGGCTCGCCGGCCCCCCGACGGTTCCCCGGCACGGCGAGATCGGCTTCCTGGTCCACCCCCGGCTCGCCGAGCGCCAGCACGAACTGTCACTAACGGCGTTCCTAGCCTGCCAGAGGCAGTTGTTCGGACGCGTCTACGCCGCGCTGCAAAGCGACTTCTTCTGGGACATGCCGGCTCATAGCGGAGTGCTCGTCACGGTCGGCGTGCCAACCGCGCGAATTGTTGCGGGCGCGAACCGTCCAGGTGATATCGATCTGCTGATCGTTCCCTATGTCGGGGCCGAGCTCGTACTCGACCGCATTCTGGCTGTAGAGGTGAAGATCGTCCGGGCGTCATTCGTGCGACAAGGGCACTCGCCAAACGATTTCGGGTTCTCGCAAGCGGCCGGCTTGAAACAACTCGGCTTCCCACATGTCGCAGTCGTCCATCTGATCGTGTCGGATTCATCGCCCCCGAGCCATTGGGAACTGGTGGGTGTGTTCCGGATACTGGATCATGACGGCCGCGCCCAGCGTGAGCCGGACAGGTATGTGGACACGCTACCCAGCAAACTGATGGACAGGTGTTTCGGGCGTCTGCTTGCAAACTGCCCAGACGAATCCATCGGCCTCGGGGCAGCCTACATTGAACCTTGGACAATGGCAGACAGGCAGATCGCAGGCAGTGACGGCTACTGGTTGCCGTCCTGTCGCAGTTCCACACCAAACTCCCTTGCGTCGGTTACCCTCGTGGAAGCCGTCGCAAACTACTATGAGCGCTACCCCTCGACGTTTCTGGCCACGCCCCGGCACGATCCCCTCTCGACGCCCCCCTGACTGCAACTAGGTCCCAGCCTGCGCCGTGACGACGAAGCGAGACGGGAGAGGCAGTGGACGCTTCCCCCCTTCCCGGCCCCTCTCAGCGAGGAGGAGGAGCTTTGCGGGCTCAGGCGAGCGCCTCGGCAGCTTCGTGGAGGGTGGCGAGAGCGTCGTGCTGCGTGCCGTCGGGCAGCGCCAACATGAGGCGCGGCACGGTGGCACCGTTGTAGAGCGAGACCATGTAGTCGGCCTCGCTGAGCTGCGAATAGGCGGCGGCGGAGACGGCGACCTGGGCGAGGACGAGACGCGGGCCGCCCTCGCGCAGGGCGGCGAGCGCCATGATGTGGGCGAGCGCGGGATGCGCGGCGGCCAGGGCGGCGCGGGCGGCGAGCAGGTCGGTGCCGGCGCAGCGCCGGTCGATCTCGGCATCGAGGAGCAGCGCCGCGAGCATCGCCTTCCTGCGCGACAGCGGCGCGGCATCGAGGGCGGCGAGCGCCGCCGCGACCGTGTCGGGGAGGCCCGTCACCCCAGATGCTTGTGGAAGAAGGCGAGGCTGCGGGCGCTGGCCGTGGTGCAGGCGGCGGCGTCGAAGCGCTCGGGGCGGTCGGAATTGCAGAAGCCGTGATCGGCGTCATAGGTGTAGACGGCGACGGCTGGGTAGCGGCGCTGCAGATCCTCGACCTGCTCGAGCGGGATGGACTTGTCGCGGCTGCCGAAATGCATCTCGGTGGGCACCCTGGGCGCGAGATCGATATAGTTGGGCACGCCCCCGCCATAATAGCCCGAGGCCGCCGCGACCCCCGCAACGCTAGCCGCGGCGCGCCAGCTATTGGCGCCGCCGAAGCAATAGCCGGTGACGCCGACCTTGCCGCCCGCCGCAGCGGCGGCGACGGCCGCCGCCATGTCGAGCAGCGCCGTCTGCTGGCTATAGGTTTTGAAGATCTGGCCCATCCTGGCGAAGCCGGCGGGGCCGTAATCCTCGCTCTCATAGCCGAACTCGACGCGGTCGAACATGGCCGGCGCCACGGCGAGATAGCCATGCGCGGCCCAGCGGTCGGTGACCTCGCGCACCCAGTGGTTGAGGCCCCAGACCTCGCCGAACATCACCACGCCGCCGCGCGGCGCGCCGGCAGGGGCGGCGCGGTAGGCATTGAAGGTGAAGCCGTCGGACGCCGTGAGCGTGATGCGCTCGCCCATCGTGGTTCTCCTGACGTGAAGGATCGGGACCGTCAGGGGAGCACGATTTGGCCGCGAGGGCCAGAGCCGCGCGCTAGCCCTTGCGGGACGCCTCGTAGCGGGCGCGGGTCGCGGCGTTCATGGGGTAGAGGCCGGGGAGCGGCGTGCCGCGCTCGACCTCGCCCATGATCCAGGCGTCGGCCTCGTCCTGGGCGCCGGCCGCGGCGACCACTTCCGCAAGCAGCGCCTGAGGCACGATCACGGCGCCGTCTTCGTCCATGACGACGATATCGCCGGGAACGACGGCGACGCCACCGCAGCCGATGGTCTCCTGCCAGCCGGCAAAGTGCAGCACGGCATTGGGCGGCGGCGCGGCGATACCGCCGCACCAGACCGGCAGGCCGGTGGCCGCGACGCCCTCGGCATCGCGGATGGCGCCGTCGGTAACGACGCCGGCCACGCCTCGCAACGCCATGCGGCGGCACAGGATATCGCCGAGGATGCCGGCAGCGGTGACGCCGCCCGTGCCGGCGACTACCACGGCGCCTTCGGGCATGGCCTCGATGGCGGTGCGGGTGGTGACGCCGGACGTACCGGCGGCGGCGGCGAGGTCCTCGCGCGCCGGCACGAAGCGCAGGGTGAAGGCCGGGCCGACGACGCGGCCGAGGCCGGCGCGCGCCGGGCGCGCCCCGCGCACCCAGACATTGCGCAGGCCTTTCGTTGCGAGCACGCTGGTCAGCGTCGCCGTCGAGGTGTCGCGCAGCGCGGCCAGCGCATCGGAAGCCGTCACGAGTGCAACATCCTTCTAGATGCTGGCGATGAGGCCGCCATCGACCCGCGTCACCGAGCCGGTGATGTAGGAGGCCCGTGCGCTGGCGAGGAAGGCGACGGCATCGCCATATTCGCTGGGCTCGCCATAGCGGCCGAGCGGGATGGAGCCGGTGCTCTCGGCCGACACGTCCTCGACGCTGCGGCCCTCGCGCTTGGCCTTCTGCTCGTCGAGGAAGCGGATGCGGCCGGTGGCGATGCGGCCGGGCAGGATGATGTTGGCGGTGACGCCGTCGCGGCCGATCTCACGCGCCAGGGTCTTCGACCAGCCAACCAGCGACAGGCGCAGCGCGTTGGAGATGGCGAGGTTGGCGATGGGTGCGATCACCCCCGACGAGGTGGAGGTGACGATGCGGCCCCATTTGCGCGCGCGCATGCCCGGCAGCACCGCATCGGTGATGGCGATGACCGACACCACCATGGCGTGGAAGTGCTTCTCCCAATCGGCCGGCGGCTGGCCGGTGGCCGGGGTCGGCGGCGGCCCGCCGGTGTTGTTGACGAGGATATCGACAGGGCCGAGCTGCTGCTCGATGGCCGTGAGGTTGGGGGCGATCACGCCGAGATCGGCGAGGTCCCACATAACGGGCGCCGCCTTGCCGCCGCCGGCGGCGATGCGGGCGACGGTGGCGGCGGCCGCCTCGGCATTGATGTCGGCCACGGCGACGGCCGCGCCCTCGCGCGCGAGCGCGTCGGCAATGGCGCCGCCGAGCCCGCCGCCGGCACCGAAGACGAGCGCCGTGCGCCCCTTGAGTCCCAGATCCACTTCAGCTTCCTTTCGTACGAACGGTGGTGGGCGGCTCAGCCGAGCGTGGCGAGCCGCTTCTCCTGGCGGGCGACGAGGCGCTCGATATCGGCGATGTCCCTGGCGCTCAGCGTGGCGCCCGGACGGCGGAGGCGCGGGGTGCCGAGGGCGCCGCGCCGATGCAGCAGGTATTTGCGGATGGCAAGGCCGAGGCCGGGCTGCTGCTCGTAGCGGGCGAGCGGCAGGTAGGCATCGAAGATATCCTGCGCCGCATCGGGATTGCCGGCGGCAGCCGCGCGGCAGACGCCCACCATCATTTCGGGATAGGCGAAGCCGGTCATGGCGCCGTCGGCGCCGCGCGCCATCTCCTCGGCGAGGAACATGCCGCCATTGCCGACGAGGATGGAGAGGCGCCGGCCGATGCGGTCCTCGGCCTCGCGCAGGCGGCTGATCTTGGTGAGCCCCGGCCAGTCCTCATGCTTCAGCATGACGATGCTGGGATAGGCCTTGAAGATGTCGATCATCAGATCGGTGTCGATAGTGATGCCGGTGGCAAGCGGAAAGTCCTGCAGCACCAGCGGGATGTCGTCGCCGATGGCCTCGACGGCGTTGCCGTAATAGTCGCGGATCTGCTTGTCGGTTTTGGTGCCGGCGGGCGCCACCATGACGCCGGCGGCGCCGAGGTCCATGGCCTGGTGCGCCAGGTTGCGCATGGCGACGAAGCCGGCGGCGCTGACGCCGACGACGACGGGCTTGCCCTGGGCGCGGGCGATGGTGCGCTTCACCACCTCGACGGATTCGGCGGGGGTGAGCTTGGGCGCCTCGCCCATCATGCCGAGCACGGTAATGCCGTCGGCGCCCTTTTCGAGATAGAAGTCGGTGACCCTGTCGATGCCGTCGCCATCCACCTCCAGCGTGTCGGTGAAGGGCGTCGCGGCGATGATATAGACGCCACGGCTATCGGGACCAATTCTCGTCATTCAGTGTGCCTCACGGGGATCAGGGAGAGTCAGGGAAACCAGCGCACGCTGCCGCGGGGGAGGAAGCGGCCGTCGCCGGGCCGGGCGTACACCTTCGCGCCGTCCCAGGCCAGCGTGCCGCGCAGCAGCGTGGCGGCGACACGCACCGAGAAGGTGGCGCCGTCATAGGGGCTCCAGCCGACCTCGTCATGGGCGTCGGCGCTGTTCCACACCTGCGGCGCGCGGCGCAGCACCATGAGGTCGGCGTCGGCGCCGACGGCGATGGCGCCCTTGCGCTCCAGCCCGAAGAAGCGGGCCGGGCGCGCGCACACATAATCGGCGAGCAGCCGCCAGGGATCGGCGGCGCGCGCCTCGGCGACGGTGAAAAAGGCCGGCACCAGGGTCTCGAGGCCCGGCACGCCGGCGCCCGCCGAGAACAGCGGCTTGCCGTGCTTGGCGTCGAGCCCCCAGCCGGCATGGTCGGAGCTGACGAAGGCGATATGGCCCTCGGTGAGCGCCTGCCAGAGCGGCGCGATCTGGCCGGGGCGGATCGGCGGGTTCACCTTCATCAGCGCGCCGAGCCGGTCGCCGTCGCGATCGGGATCGAACCACAGGTAATGGACGCAGGTCTCGCCGGTGGCGCGCCGGCCCTCGGCGCGATAGCGCTCGACGAGATCGAAGCCGCGGCGCGAGGAGAGGTGCACCGGATGCACATGCGCGCCGGCGTCGGCGCCGAGCTCGAGGAACTGTACGGTCGAGGAAAGCTCGGCCGCCTCGGGGCGGGCGCGGCTATGGGCGTGGATGTTCTCGTCGCCAGCGGCGACGCAGCGCGCCGTGCGGGCCTTGACGATCTCCTGGTCCTCGTTGTGGAGCCCGAGCGGCAGGTCGGTCGGGGCCAGTTGCTCCATGAGGTCGAGCATCAGGTCGGCGGGGATGCGCGGAAAGCGCGTCGGGCTGCTCTCGAAGGCGGAAATCTTGAAGGCGGCGGCGCCGGCCTCGATCATCGGCACGATCTCGGCGGGGCGCTGGCCGGGCACGATGGTGGCATAGAGCGCCACGTCGCACAGCGCGTAGCGGCCGACGGCCGCGACCTTGGCGGCGAAGCGCTCGGCGGTGTTGACCGGATCGGGGCTGTCATAGGGCATATCGACGACGGTGGTGACGCCGCCGGCGAGGGCCGAGCGCGTGGTGCTCTCGAGCCCCGGCAGGCCGCGCACGCTGCCGGCATGGACCTGGCCATCGACGGCGCCGGGCAGCACGTGGTCGGCGCCGAAATCATGGACGGTGGCGGCCGCCGGGGCCTCGCCCGCGCCGATGGCGACGATGCGGCCGCCAGCGATGGCGACCCAGCCATCGGGGATGGTCTGGTCATGCGCGACGATGGTTCCCTTGACGAGCGTCTCGATCATGCTTGCGTCTCCACGCCCTGGCGGGCACTGCGGCTGAGGAAGGCGCCGAGGCGGTCGGTGCGACCGGGCGCGAAGAGTTCGGCGGGCGGGCCGGCCACCTGGATGGCGCCCTGCTCCATGAACACGACGGTCTCGGAGACGTCGCGGGCGAAGGCCATCTCGTGGGTGACGATGATCATCGTCATGCCGTTCTCGGCCAGCGTGCGCATGACTTTCAGCACCTCGCCGACGAGCTCGGGGTCGAGCGCCGAGGTGACCTCGTCGAAGAGCATCACCTTGGGGTCCATGGCGAGGGCGCGCGAGATGGCGACGCGCTGCTGCTGGCCGCCCGACAGCTCGGAGGGCATGTGCGTGGCGCGGTCGGCGAGGCCGACCTGCTCGAGCAGCGCCAGCGCCTTGTCGCGGGCCTCGGCGCGCTTGCGCCCGAGCGAGACCATCTGCGGGTAGATGACGTTCTCGAGCGCCGTCATGTTGCGGAACAGGTTGAACTGCTGGAACACCATTCCCATCTTGCGCCGCGCCGGGCGCAGGACGCGCTCGGGCACGAGGCCGGCGCCGCTCGGGGCGAGCAGCTCGCCGTCGAGGCGCACCTCGCCGCTGGTGGGCTGGTCGAGATAGTTGACGCAGCGCAGCAGCGTGGTCTTGCCCGACCCCGAGGGGCCGATGATGGAGACGGCATGGCCGCGCGGCACATCGAGGCTCACGCCCTTCAGGATCTCCTTGCTGCCGAAGCTCTTGTGGATGTCGATGAGGCTCACCATCGGGCGGCTCTCGGTGGGCGCGGGCTGCATTGGCGTACTCTCCCTGCCTTTCGCCTAGGTGCGCCGCAGGCGCGTTTCGATGACGATCATGAGGCCGTTGACCACGAGGTAGAACACCGCGGCCATCAGCATCAGCGCCATGGTGTTGCCGGCCGAATAGATGAGGCCGTTGACCGCGCCCATGACGTCGAGCACGGCGATGGCCGAGGCCAGCGAGGTCTCCTTGAGCAGCACGGTGGTGTGGCTGATGTAGGAGGGGGCCATGAGCGGAATGGCCTGGCGGATGACGACGCGGAACAACAGCGACGAGAACGGGATGCCGAGCGCGGCGCCGGCCTCGAACTGGCCTTTGGGCACGCTGATGAGGCCGGAGCGGATGATCTCGTATTTGTAGGCGGTGCCGAAGAAGGTGAAGGCGATGATGGCCGCCGTCATCGGCGACAGCCGCCAGCCGGCCGCCGTGGTGAGGTAGAAGACGGCGAACAGGATGAGCAGCGGCGGCAGCGAGCGGCCGATCCAGCTGAAGAGCTGGATGGGCGCGCGGCACCAGCGCGGCCCCCACAGATCGGCGAAGGCGAGGGCGCCGCCGATGAGGGTGGACAGGACCAGCGACACCAGCATCAGGATGATGGCGTTGAGCGCCCCTTGCAGGAGCAGCGGCAGGACGGTGAGGTACCAGCTCATGGCGCGGCTCCGGCCCGGCGGGCGATGGCCTCGACGGTGACGCGGATGGGCAGCAGGACGGTGCAGCCGGCCGCCGCCTGGGCGTTGTCGAAGGCCTCGATGGAGGCGGCGTCGGAAATGGCGTAGGCGAAGGCGAGCACGGCGCCGTAGCGGATGCCGGCAGCGCGGATGTCGGCGATGAGGCGGGCGGCGTCGGGCACGGCGGTGAAAAAGCGCAGCCGCGGCGCGGCGAGGCCGCCGAAGCTGGCCCAGGTCTCGGTCTGCTGCACGCGCTGGCGGTCGCCATAGGCGCAGAGCGCCACGGGCTCGTCGGGGCCAGCCAGCGCGCCGAGGCGCGCGGCGAGCAGGCTGAAGGGCAGCAGCGCCGGGCGGGGGCGCTCGCGCAGCGGCAGATATTCGGCGACGCAGACGACCGTGGCGTCGGCGCCGTCGGCCTCGGCGCCGTCGATCGCCGCCTCGATCAGCGGCATGAGCTTGCGGCGCGCCAGGGCCTGGTTGACGACGGTGCCGTCGGCGCCGCGCACGCGCGAGAGAATGGCGGGCTCGTCGGGCGCCGCGGCGAGGGCGGCGACGGCCGGCGGCGCGAGCGCGTCGAGGATGTGATAGGAGCGCAAAGTCGGCGTCAGCCCGGCCGCCGCCAGCGAGCTCGAGAACAGCGCTTCATATTCGGGGCGCGGGCCGTTGCCGAGCGTCACGAGGCCGAGGGTTGCGAGCGTCGTCATCAGGTGACCTTCCAGTGCCGCTCGGCGAGCTGCTGCAGGATGGTGAGCACGCTCGACAGGGCGAGATAGACGACGGCCGAGAAGGCGAGGAAGGCGAAGGCCTGGTAGGTCGTCGAGATCAGCCCGTTGGTGACGGCGGTCAATTCGCCGATGGTGATGATCGAGGCGACCGAGGTGCCTTTCAGCACGATGATGGCGTTGGAGATGAAGGGCGGGATGATGAAGGGCAGCGCCTGGGGAATGATGACGTCCTTCCAGGTGCGTAGCGGCGGGATGCCGAGCGCCGAGGCGCTTTCCCACTGGCCCTTGTCCACGGCCTCGAGGCCGGCGCGGATGATTTCCATGTTGTAGGCGGTGGCGGCGACGACGAGGCCGATGACGGCCGTCGGCAGCGCATCGAAGACGATGCCCATCGAGGGCAGGCCGTAATAGATGATGTAGAGGATGAGCAGCAGCGGGATGGCCCGCATGGCGAAGCTGTAGGCGTAAAGGATCGCCGCGATCACCGGCCCGCCGGAAATGGCGAGGATGGCGAGCGGGATGCCGAGCACGGTGGAGACGACGACGGTGGTGACGGTCAGGATGACCGTCAACCACGTCGCCGCCAGGAGGTCGGGTCCATAGGTGATCAGCAGGCTGAGGTCCAACGGGTCCCCCCCTCGCTCGATGGCGCGCTCAGTCGAGCGCGACCCACTGCTTGGCCAGCGCGTCGAAGCTGCCGTCGGCATGCATCTCGGCGAGCAGCTCGTTCACCTTGGCGCCAAGCTCGGGCGCCTTGGCGTTGACGATGAGGCCGAGATAATAGGGCGACATGCCCTCGACCACGAGGCCGGGGGTGATGACCTTGATGTCGGCGTCGTCGGCCACGTAGTAGCCGGCGACGACGGCATTGGCCGCCACGGCGTCGATGCGCTTGTTCTTGAGGTCGAGGATTTCCTCGGACAGGCCGGGATATTCGACCGTGGTGTTCTTGTCGCCGTAATAGAGCTCGACGGCCTGCTTCTCCTGACCGCCGCGGACCACGCCGATGCGCAGGCCCGAGACGTTCTCGACCGAGTCGATGCCGCTATCGGTGCGCACCACAAGACTGGTGAAGTTCTCGATGGTGGGATCGGACATCGTGATGTCGGGCGATTCCAGCCGCGCCGCGGTGCGGGCGGTGGACGAGCACACGATGTCGTAACGGCCGGCGGCGAGCCCCGGCAGGATGGCCGAGAATTCGAGGCGCGAGACGACCGGCTCGAGATCGAGGCGCCTGGCCATTTCACGGCAGAGCTCGACGTCGAAGCCGGTGATCGTGCCGTCGGCCTGGGTGAGGCTCAGCGGCGGCGCATTGCCGGTGGTGACGATCTGCAGCGTGCCGGGCTGGACGAGCTCGACGGCCTCGGCCGTCGCGACCCCACCCGCCGCCAGCAACAGTGCCGCAAGAGGCACAGCCACCGACGATTTCATTTTTGAAGTGAACAACTTAGCTCCCATCTTGACCCTCCATCCGTCATCAACTAGGGTTGCTATAGTGATCACTGTAGCGATCGCAACAGCACTGTCAAGCAGCGGGAGGCTACGACCAAGTGCGCATGGACGAGCACGCCGATGGCGCGGCAATGGCCAAATGGGCCGAGGTCTATGAGGCGCTGCGCGCCCGCATCCTGTCGTGCGAGCTGGCGCCCGGCACGCCGGTCTCCGAGCTGACGCTCGCCAAGCAGTACAATTGCAGCCCCACGCCGGTGCGCGACGCGCTGAACCGGCTGCGCCAGGAAGGGCTGGTGGTGCGCGAATCCTCGCGCCGCCAGGTGGTGCAGGGGCTCGACTTCGTCGAAATCCGCAATCTGTGCGAGGCGCGGGCGGCGCTCGAATGCGCCTGCGCGCGCATCTATCTCGAGAGCGACGCGGCGACGCTCGACGCCGGGCTCGACGGGCTGGAGCTGTTGGCCCATCAGGCGCTGGAGAGCGGCGACGACCGGGCGGCGCTGGTGCACCTCAACCGCGACTTCCACGTCGCGCTGGCAGCGCTCACCCATAACGATCATTTGATCCGCATGGTGGCGCAGATCCTCGAGGCCAGCGAGCGCATCTTCCGCATCGGGCTCATCACCCTCACCGCCCGCGACATCAAGGATGAGCATCTGCGCATCACCGCGGCCTGCCGGGCGCGCGACCACGAGCGGGTGCTGGCGCTGCTCACGCAGGAAGCCACCAACACGCTGCGGCGCGTCTCGGAGAACCTGCTGAAGCAGCTCTCCTTCTAGCGCCGCCCCGCCCCCGACACCCGAGAGCCAACGAGGAGAATGAAGTGAACCGCGCCCGTGCCCAAACAGTGATGGCGGAACACGGTCTCGACGCCCTCATCGCGACGACGACCGAGAATTTCGCCTACCTCACCGGCATGCAGGAGGTGGACCGGCTGCGCCAGAACTGGCTGTCGCGCTACTGGGCCGTGCTGCCTGCCGCCGCCGATGGCCCGCGCGGCATGCTGGTGCCGCGCATCCACCTGCAATATGCGGCGCAGGCCGGCAGCGCGGTCGAGGTGATCCGCTCCTATGGCGACTATTCCTACGCCACGGCCAGCGGCGCCACGCTGACCGCGGAGGAGGAGCGGCTCGTCGCGCTGCGCGAGCCCAAAAGTCTCGCCGACCCGTTCGACGCGCTGGCGGCGATGCTCGCCGATATGGGGCTGGGCGGCGCGCGGCGCATCGGCGTCGATGAGCGCATGCTGTCGCGGGCCGATTTCGCGACGCTCGAAAAAAAGCTCCCGCAGATCGAGCTGGTCGAGGCGCACGACCATTTCCGCACCATCCGCAAGATCAAGACGCCGGCCGAGATCGCGGTGATGCGGCGGGCGCTGGTCATTACCATCGAGGCGATGGTGGACTCGATCGCCGCCATCAAGGTGGGCCGGCCGCATGCCGAGGCCTATGAGGCGCTGCGCATGGGCATGGCCAGGCACAATCTGCATGCGCGCAACATCACCGCCGGGGTGGGGCCGAAATCGATCTGGGCCTTCGCCCAGCCGAGCGAGCGGCTGACGCAAAAGGGCGACATCATCAAGTTCGACCATGGCGGGGTCTATCAGGGCTATTGGACCGACTGGGGCCGCTCGGGCACGGTGGGCGAGCCGCATCCCGAGGTGGTGCGGCGCTACAACGCCCTGCGCGCCGGCCAGCAGGCGGGCATCGCGCAGCTCAAGCCGGGGGTCACCGCCGCCGAGATCGCCGGCGTGGTCCAGCGCACGGCGCGCGAGGCGGGGCTGCCCGATTATTCGCGGCCGGCCTATGGCCACGGCATCGGGCGCGAGATCTACGACTTCCCCTCGATCTCGCATGGCGACGCCACCGTCATCGAGGCGGGCATGGTCATCAATGTCGAGGCACCGCTCTACGAGCTCGGCTGGGGCGGGCTGCAGATCGAGGACACGCTGGTGGTGACCGAGACCGGCGCCGAGTATCTGGCCGATTATTCGCGCGAGTTATTCGTCGCCGGTTGACCCTCCCCCAACGCGCGCGACGACGAAACGGGCATGCCGCGAGGCGTGCCCGTTTTCGCAACCCCCTCCCCGCCCGGCACGTTGAGCCCGCACCAGAGTGGGGATCGGACGCCATGCTGCAACTTCTCATCGGACTGATCGTCGTCGCCGTGATCGCCGGGGCGCTGGGCTTCACCGGCATCGCCGCCGGCGCCGCGACGGCGGCCAAGATCGTCTTCGGCCTGATGCTCGTGGGCATCGTCATCGTGCTGGTTCTCGCCGCGACCGGGCTGGCGCTGCTGTTTTAGGTCCTTTGTCTCGCGCGGCGAAACGCTCTACATTGGGGGCGCGGCACTACGGAGGACCCACGATGAGACGACTCGTCGTCGCCACCTTTGCCGTCCTGCTGGCGCTTACGGGCGCCGCGCGCGCCGAGACCAGCCTGCAAACCTACGAGACGGTGCGCGACGGGCTGCTGGCCGTGTGGGCGGAACTGCCGCTCACGGCGCGCAACGCGACGCTGACCGTCGCGCCCGCCACCGGCTATGGCAGCTATACGCCGCTCGCCGGCGACGAGGTCGCCACCGGCGCGCCCATCCACGTCTATGTGGAGCTTCTCGGCTATGGCTGGCGCGACAATGGCGACGGCACCTTCTCGCGGCTGATCGACGCCGATCTGAGCCTCACCGACGCCGAGGGCACGACGCTCGCCAGCCAAACGAAGTTCCTCAGCCTCGAGCTGCGCAGCCGCGAGAAGCTGCTCGAGACCTATCTGACGCTGGAGGCGACGCTCAGCGCCTTCCCGCCCGGCCCCTACCGGCTCAACTACGTGCTGCACGACCGGGCGAGCGGCAAGGACGGGCGGTTCACGCTGCCGATCACGCTCGCTGCCCCGTAGCGGCGGCCGGCAAATCGCACTACATGGCGGGCATGGACGCGCTCAGACCCTTCTCCGCGGTGATTTTCGACATGGACGGCACGCTGCTCGACACCGAGACGGTGTTCAAGCAGGTGGTGTGGGAGGTGAGCCGCAGCCTCGGCTTCGAGATGCGCGAGGAGGTGCATCTCAGCATGGTGGGGACCACCTACGAGACCACCAACCACCTCCTGGTCGAGGCCTATGGCGTGAGCTTTCCGACCGAGCTGTTCCAGGCCGAGTGCCGGCGCGTGATGAGCGGACGCATGCAGGCGGCGGTGCCGGTGAAGCGCGGCGCCCGCGAGATGCTCGAGATGCTGGCGGCGCAGGACATTCCGATGGCCGTCGCCACCTCGTCGCGCACCGTGGCGGCGCTCGGGCATCTGGGCACGGCCGGGCTGCTCGAGAGGTTCACCACGGTGGTGACGCGCGACGACGTCACCCACCCCAAGCCGCATCCCGAGCCCTATCTCATGGCCGCCGGGCGCCTCAGGGTCCGGCCGGAGGCATGCCTTGCCATCGAGGACTCGCATACCGGCGTGCGCGCCGCCCATGCGGCCGGCATGCAGACGGTGATGGTGCCCGACCTGGTGCCGCCCTCCGACGAGGTAAGGAGCCTGTGCGCGGCGGTGATGGGGAGCCTCGACGAGGTGCGCCGCGCGGCCCTCGCGCAGGCGCCGGTCCGCACCCGCTGAGGGCCCCGGCCGGGGTGTAGCGCAAAAGCGGCGCCGACAATTTGAATTAACTTCCCCGCGGCCGCGAAAGCGGCCGCTCACCACAGGCAAGTGCCAGCAAACTCAGGGCTTTCCCGGCACGGCGGGAGCCGTTAACCTCAGTTTAGGACCCTAACGACTATGGTTAAATCCAGGTAAATTTGGGTTCCATCGGCGGACAAGCTCGTCTAGGGTGCGCTCCGCTAACGACCAGACTGGGGCTGCCTTGGGGGGCGGGTCCGGGGGAAGGACGGGGATTGAGGGCGAACGCGCTGCCTCGCGCGCTGTTGATGATGATGAGCCTGGGCGCCGCGGCGCTCATGGGGTTCGTCGTGCCGTCGCAGGCCGTCGATCTCAAGGTGGCCTATGTCACGCCGGCCGAACTGACGCCGCAGCTCGCCGCCTCGCGGCTGGCGCCGCCGCCGGTGACGCTGCGCCCCGGCTTCTCGGCCGCGCAGCCGGCCCTCACCAACGATCTGCTCGCCGCCTATGTCGCCCGCCAGCAGGCGCTCAAGCGCTTCGACGGGTTCGACGTGGCGCCGACCGAGCTCACCGAGACGGTGCTGCTCAGCTATATCGACCGCACACGCGGCACCAATCTGGCGCTCGACGCCATCGATTCGATGACGCAGCCGGCGCTCAACCCCGACATGCTCGAGGTCTATGCGCAAAAGCGGTACGTGCCGACGACGCGCAAGGTGAAGCTCGGCAAGGACGAGCAGCTCTGCCTCGCCCAGGCGATCTATCACGAGGCCCGCGGTGAGAGCGAAGCCGGCCAGTGGGCGGTGGCCAACGTCATCATCAACCGCGCCATGAGCAAGAAGTTCCCGCGCACGCTGTGCGGCGTGGTGTTCCAGAACGCCGACCAGGGGCGCTATCGCTGCCAGTTCACCTTCGCGTGCGACGGCCGTTCCGATTTCGGCACCGAGACGGGCGCCTGGAACCGCGCCGTGAAGATGGCGCAGACCGCCTATCGCGAGTTCCAGCGCGGCGAGCGCCCCGGCGTCATCCCGAACTCGGCGCTCTATTATCACACCACTGCGGTCAGCCCGAGTTGGTCGAGCAAGTTCCAGCGCGTGGCCGCCATCGGCGCCCACATCTTCTACGCGGCGAACTGACCGTTCAAACTATTCAGCGGCCTCGGCCGGCCGCTCCAGCTTCGCCAGATTGGCCTCGAACATGCGCGCGAGGCTGCGCGCCGCGGCGTCGTAGGCGGCCGGGTCGGACCAGTTGGCGCGCGGATCGAGCAGATGCGCCGGCAGCCCCGCGACCGCCAGCGGCACCTCGAAGCCGAAATTGGCATCGCGCCGCATGGCCGCCGCGGCCAGTTCGCCCGACAGCGCCGCGGCGACGAGCCGGCGGGTGGCGGCGATGTCGATGCGCCGGCCGACGCCATAGGCACCGCCGATCCAGCCGGTATTGATGAGCCAGACCGTGGCGCCGCTCTGCGCCAGCCGGCGCACGAACAGCTCGCCATAGACCTGTGGGTGGTGCGACATGAAGGGCGCGCCGAAGCAGGCCGAGAAGGTGGCGGTGGGCTCGGTGACGCCGCGCTCGGTGCCGGCGACCTTGGCGGTGTAGCCGGAGAGGAAATGCGCGACCGCCTGCTCGGGGGTGAGCCGGGCGACGGGTGGCAGGACGCCGAAGGCGTCGGCGGTCAAGAACACCACGGTGCGCGGCGTCGGGCCGGTGCCGGACGGCACCACGGCGCCGAGGATGTCGAGCGGATAGGCGGCGCGGGTGTTCTCGGTCAGCGACAGGTCGTCGAAATCGGGCACCGCGGTGGCGTCGTCGAGCACGACATTTTCGAGCACCGTGCCGAAGCTGTGCGCCGCCGCGAAGATCTCGGGCTCGGCCGTGGCGCTGAGATGCGCGGTCTTGGCGTAGCAGCCGCCCTCGATATTGGCGATGCCGGCATCGGACCACAAATGCTCGTCGTCGCCGATGAGCGGACGCGCCGGGTCGGAGCTCAGCGTCGTCTTGCCGGTGCCGCTCAACCCGAAGAACAGCGCCGTGTCGCCGTCGGGGCCGACATTGGCCGAGCAGTGCATGGGGAAGATGCCGTTGAGCGGAGCGTGGAAGTTGATGAGCGAGAACACCGATTTCTTGATCTCGCCGGCGTAGGCGCTGCCGCCGATCAGAACGATGTTCCGCGTCATGTCGAGGGCGATGACGGTGTCGCTGCGCACGTCGTGGCGGCGCGGATCGGCCTTGAAGCCGGGCAGATGCAGGATCGTCGTGCCGAGCTGCTCGCCGCCGCGGCGCTCGCGAATCAACAGGTTGCGGATGAACAGCGCGTGCCAGGCGGTCTCGGTGACGACATCGACGGCGGTGCGGAAGCCGGGATCGGCACCGGCGGACAATTGTTCGTGATAGAGCGTCCGTCCCGCGGCATGGGCCAGCATGTCCTCGAGCAGCAGGTCGAAGGCGGCGGGTGTCATGGCGCCGGCATTGTCCCACCACACATTGGCGTCGGTGAGCGCGTCGCGCACGATATACTTGTCGCGCGGCGAGCGGCCGGTATGGACGCCGGTGGCGACGGCGAGGGCGCCGGTGGCGGTGAGCCGGCCCTCGCCGGCAGCGATGGCGGCGCTGACCAGCGCAGCCCGATTGCCGCCATGCCGCAACGTCGCAATGCCTTGCAGCCGACGCAGTAGAACCCCAGTTTCAGCCATTTCACTCTCTACCGATTGTGCCGATGCGGTCGCGCAGCTTTAGGAAAGGATGCGGGGTCGCCGACAGAGGGCAATCGGTCGTAGGACGGAAGTACTAGGAAATGTGGCGGTATGGCCCAAGGAATGGCGGCCGCCGCGCGTCTGGTATATAGCGGTTGGGCGCCTTACTTTATGCGCAATTGTGGCAATCTCGTTCCGCCACATTTGGCAGGCCCGGCCAAGCTGCCAACTGACCAATAGAAAGGGACTTGGATGCCTAAGATCGCCCTGGTGGACGACGACCGCAACATCCTCACTTCGGTGTCGCTGACGCTCGAAGCGGAAGGATACAACGTCTCCACCTATACCGACGGCGCCTCGGGGCTCGAGGGGCTCACTTCGGACCGGCCCGATCTCGCCATTCTCGACATCAAGATGCCGCGCATGGACGGCATGGAGCTGTTGCGCCGGCTGCGGCAGAAATCCGACCTGCCGGTCATCTTCCTCACCTCCAAGGACGAGGAGATCGACGAATTGTTCGGCCTCAAGATGGGCGCCGACGACTTCATCAAGAAGCCGTTCAGCCAGCGCCTGCTGGTCGAGCGCGTCAAATCCATCCTGCGCCGCGCCACGCCGCGCGAGGGCAACGGGGCCGGCACCGGCGGCGAGCAGCAGCCGGGCAAGGCGCTGATCGAGCGCGGCAATCTGGTGATGGACGAGGAACGGCACACCTGCACCTGGAAGGGCCAGCGGGTGACGCTGACGGTCACCGAGTTCCTCATCCTGCAGGCGCTGGCGCTGAGGCCCGGCGTCGTCAAGTCGCGCAACGCGCTGATGGACGCGGCCTATGACGACCAGGTCTATGTGGACGACCGCACCATCGACAGCCACATCAAGCGGCTGCGCAAGAAGTTCAAGGCCGTCGATGACGACTTCGAGATGATCGAAACGCTCTACGGCGTCGGCTACCGCTTCAAGGAACAATAAGCTTCGATGGCCGTCACGGGGCAGGAGGTGCCGGGCCTGCGCAAGGAAGAGCTGGGGGCCCGGCGGCGCCGGGCGGTGCTCGGGCGCCTGTGGGACGTGGTGCAGGCCGAGGCCGGCCGGCTCGTCGGCGGCGTCCAGCGGGTGCTGGCGCTGACGGTGTTCTCGAGCCTCACGCGGCGCATCATCACGCTCAACCTCGTGGCGCTGGCGGTGCTGGTCACCGGCATCCTCTATCTCAACCAGTGGCGCGCGGGCCTCATCGATGCCCGCGTGCAGTCGCTCAGGGTGCAGGGCGAGATCATCGCCGCCGCCATCGCCGCCTCGGCGACGGTGGACAGCGACGTGATCCAGGTCGATCCCGAGCGGCTGTTGCAGCTCAAGGCCGGCCCGGCCTCGCCGCTCAGCTATTTCGACCCCAATCTCGAATTCCCCATCAACCCCGAGCGGGTGGCGCCGCTGCTGCGCAACCTCGTGACGCCGACGCGCACGCGGGCGCGCATCTACGACCAGTCGGGCTTCATGATCCTCGATTCGGCGGCGCTCTATTCGCGCGGCGAGGTGATCCGCCGGCCGAGCGCCGCAGAGGCGCGCAGCGACTGGTGGAACATGCTGCTGTCGTGGGTGCCGGGCGACGACTTCCCGCCCTATCAGGAGCTCGGCGCCAGCGAGGGGCGCAGCTATCCCGAGGTGGCGGCGGCGCTGTCGGGGGCGCCCGCCGACGTGGTGCGCGTCGATGCCGACCGCCAGCTCATCATCTCGGTCGCCGTGCCGGTGCAGCGCGTGCGCGCCACGGTGGGCGTGCTGCTGCTGTCGACGCAGCCAGGCGAGATCGATTCGATCGTCGCCACCGAACGCTGGGGCGTGCTGCGCATGGCGCTGGTCGCCGCGACGGTGACCATCATCCTGTCGCTCCTGCTCGCCGGCACCATCGCCGGGCCGCTGCGGCGGCTGTCGGAGGCGGCCGAGAAGGTGCAGACCTCGATCTCCTCGCGCGCCGAGATCCCCGACTTCACCTACCGCACCGACGAGGTGGGGCATCTGAGCCGGGCGCTGCGCGCCATGACCTCGGCGCTCTACAACCGCATCGAGGCGATCGAGCGCTTCGCCGCCGACGTGGCGCACGAGCTCAAGAACCCGCTGACCTCGCTGCGCTCGGCGGTGGAGACGCTGCCGCGCGCCAAGCGCGAGGAAGATCGCGAGCGGCTCAACGCCATCATCCAGCACGATGTGCGCCGGCTCGACCGGCTGATCTCGGACATCTCCAATGCCAGCCGGCTCGACGCCGAGCTGGCGCGCGAGAGCGCCGAGCCGGTGGACATCGAAAAGCTCGCCGAAACGATGGTCGCCATCCAGCGCGACGTGGCGGCGACGCGCGAGGTGAACGTCGTTCTGGAGCCGCGCCAGGGCCGGGCGGCGCCGACGACGCTCGGCCATGACAGCCGGCTGGCGCAGGTGCTCAGCAATCTCGTCGATAACGCCGTGAGCTTTTCGCCCAGGGGCGGCACGGTGGCGGTGGCCATCCGCACCGACGAGGAGCGGATCGTCGTGTCCGTCAGCGACGAGGGGCCGGGCATTCGCGGCGACATCTCGCGCATCTTCCAGCGCTTCTACACCGATCGGCCGGACGGCGAGCATTTCGGCGACCATTCGGGGCTCGGCCTCGCCATCTCGCGCCAGATCATCGAGGCGCATCGCGGCACGATCAGCGCCGCCAACCGCGCCGACCGCTCGGGCGCCGTGTTCACGGTGACGCTGCCGCGCGTGGCGCTCGAGCGCGGCCCCCGGCCGAAGAAATAGATGGGCCGGCGCAACATCCACGCCACCGGGCTGGTACTCGGCGGCACCGGCCTCATCCTCTGCGGCCCGAGCGGGGCCGGCAAATCGCTGCTGGCGCTGCTGCTCCTCGACGCGTGGGAGGCGCGCGGGCTCGCGGCGCACCTCGTGGCGGACGACCGCCTCGACATCGAGGCGACGCCCAATGGCCTCGTGATGCACGCACCGCCGGCCATTGCCGGGCTGATCGAATTGCGCGGGCGCGGCATCGTCAGCCGCCCCCATGTGGCGCGCGCGCCGCTCCATCTCGTCGTCGATCTGGTGGCGACGCGCGAGCGCATGGTGGAGGAGGACGCGCTGGTGACCGAGCTCGACGGCGTCAGCATCGCGCGCTGCCCGGTACCGCGCGCCGGGCTTGTGGAAAACAGCCACCAGCTCCTCTTGATTCGCGAGGCGCTGCGGGCCGTTGCGCCGCCCGCGCCGCGCGGCAAAAAAACCGCTTGAAACCCCTCCCCCAAGTGGCGAGACTCGGGGCCGCGCCGCAGGAGGCCGGGGCCGTCAGGGGATTGTGATGATCGGTCTGGTACTGGTGACGCATAGCGCGCTCGCCGTCGAGTTCAAATCCGCCCTCGAACACATAGTGGGGCCGCAGGAGCAGGTGGAGACCGTCTGCATCGGGCCCGACGACGACGTGGAGGCGCGGCGCGAGGACATCATCGCCGCGGTGAAGCGCGCCGACAGCGGCCAGGGCGTCGTCATCCTCACCGACATGTTCGGCGGCACGCCCTCCAACCTCGCCATCTCGGTGATGAAGACGGTGGGGGCCGAGGTCATCGCCGGCATGAACCTGCCCATGCTGGTCAAGTTCGCGCGGGTGCGCGGCGAGCTCGACCTCAAGGCGGCGGTGACGCTGGCCGCCGAGGCGGGGCGCAAATACATCAATGTCGCCAGCGAGTCGCTTGGCGCCTGATCCATCGCCGCATAGAGTGAGAACATGAGTGCAGCGGCGAATGCCGGCCGGGCGCTGGCCCAGCAGATGACCATCGTCAACCGCAAGGGGCTGCACGCGCGCGCCTCGGCGCGCTTCGTGCGCATGGCCGAATGCTTCGAGGCGGCGGTGACGGTGACGCGCGACGGCACCACGGTCAATGGCGACTCCATCATGGGGCTGATGATGCTGGGCGCCGGGCCGGGCACGACCATCCTCGTGCAGGCCACCGGCCGGCAGGCGCGCGAGGCCCTCGACGCCATCGCCACCCTGATCGAGAACGGCTTCGACGAGGACAGCGAAGGGGCCGCGGCGAGCTAGGCCCTGGGCCCGCCCTTCCATATAAAGCTTTCTTTATATCCAGGTTGCCGTGGCGCGGTGCGGCCTCTATAAGGCCGGCGACACAGCGCTTTCGCGGAGACACGCTCATGGCCGATTACGCCATCAAGGACATTTCGCTCGCCGGTTTCGGCCGCAAGGAAATCGGCATGGCCGAGATCGAGATGCCGGGGCTGATGGCGATCCGCGAGGAATATGCCGCGAGCCAGCCGCTCAAGGGCGCGCGCATCGCCGGCTCGCTGCACATGACCATCCAGACGGCGGTCTTGATCGAGACGCTGGTGGCGCTCGGCGCCGAGGTGCGCTGGGTGAGCTGCAACATCTTTTCGACGCAGGACCACGCGGCAGCGGCCATCGCCGCGGCCGGCATCCCGGTATTCGCGCACAAGGGCGAAACGCTCGAGGACTACTGGGCCTATACCGACCGCATGATGGACTGGCCGGGCGGCCTCACCCCCAACATGATCCTCGACGACGGGGGCGACGCCACCATGCTGGTGCTGACCGGCGCCAGGGCCGAGGCGGACCCCGCCATCCTCGACAAGCCGGGCAATGAGGAAGAGGAGATCTTCTTCGCCACCATCAGGACGCGCCTGGCGCAGAGCCCGAACTTCTATTCGACCATCCGCGCCAATATCCGCGGGGTGAGCGAGGAGACGACCACCGGCGTCATGCGGCTCTACCAGTTGCAGGAGCGGGGCGAATTGCCCTTCCCCGCCATCAACGTCAACGACAGCGTCACCAAGTCGAAATTCGACAACAAGTACGGCACGCGCGAATCGCTGGTCGATGCCATTCGCCGCGGCACCGACGTGATGCTGGCCGGCAAGGTGGCGATCGTGTGCGGCTATGGCGATGTCGGCAAGGGCTCGGCAGCCTCGCTCAAGGGCGCCGGGGCGCGCGTGCTGGTCACCGAGGTCGATCCGATCTGCGCCCTGCAGGCGGCGATGGACGGCTTCGAGGTGGTGACGCTGGAGGACGCCGCGCACCGCGCCGACATCGTGGTCAGCGCCACCGGCAACAAGGACATCATCACCGTCGATGCCATGCGCCAGATGAAGGACATGGCGATCGTGTGCAATATCGGCCATTTCGACAACGAGATCGACGTCGCGGGCCTGCGCAACTACAAATGGACCAACGTCAAGCCGCAGGTCGACATCGTCGAGCTGAGCTCGGGCAAGCGCATCGTGCTGCTGAGCGAGGGCCGGCTGGTCAATCTGGGCAACGCCACGGGGCATCCGAGCTTCGTGATGAGCGCCAGCTTCTCCAACCAGACGCTGGCGCAGATCGAGCTCTACACCAACGGCAAGAGCCTCGAGAACAAGGTGCATGTGCTGCCCAAGCGGCTCGACGAGAAGGTGGCGGCGCTGCATCTCGCCAAGCTCGGCGCCAAGCTCACGACGCTCAGCACGGCGCAGGCCGACTATATCGGCGTGCCGCAGCACGGCCCGTTCAAGCCCGAGCATTACCGCTACTGAGCGGCCGGCCGCGCGGCGGCCGGGGCGTTAACCACTTGTTCACTGTTCGGTCCGCGGTCAATCCCCGCCGCGGCCGATTTGCCCGCTATGCACACGCACAAGGACTCTTTTGCGTGAATCCACCGCTCGCTATGGTTGCCTGATTCGGGCCCTCCGCTTTCGCCCCCTGACGGGCATGTCGCGGCCGGGGCTGGCACGCCAGCGTTTTCGGCGGTTTCAGTGCCTGCTTTCTCAGGAAAGCAGGGCAGTTGGCGGGTTCATTTTCCTTGAGGTGGGGCATGCGGCCGGGTGGTTTCCGGGGACGGTTGGGATTCGCGCTGTGCGGCGCGGCGGGCCTGACGCTTCTGACCGCCGTGCCGGCCCTGTCGCAGGGGCTCGGCGCCGCCAGCCTCGCCGGCGCCGGACCACTCGCCATCGCGCTCGGGGCGGGCGGCTTCGCGCTGTTGTCGGTCACCGTCGTGCGGCGGCTGCTGCGCGAGAGCAAGCGCGCGGCGCGCCGGGCGGCCGACCAGATCGCCGGCCTCCGGGCCGAAATCGACACCTATGAGGCGCTGGTCGCCGGCACCGGCGAGATCACCGTGCTGTGGGCGGCAAGGAGCGGGCCGAAATTCCTTGGCGCCGCCGCTGCCGTGCTGCCGGCCGGCCGGCCTGTCGGCACGGTGCTCGACTTTCCGGCCTGGCTCGGCGCCGCCGATGCCGAAACGCTCAGCGAGCGGCTGGCCGAGCTGCGGACCGGCGGGCAGGGCTTCGACCTGCTGCTCACCACCACTGACGGACGCGAGGTGCGGGCCACCGGCTGGGCGCTCGGCGCGGGCGTGGCGTTGCGCCTGCGCCCGCGGCTCGCGGCGGCGCCGATCGCCAGCGCGCCCGCCGCCCCGGCCACGGAGACGGCGGCAGCGCTCGTCGCGAGCCTGCCCGACCCGGCCCTGCTCTATGGCGAAGGCCACGGCATCGCCAGCGCCAACGCCGCCTATGCGGCGCTCGCCAAGGGCCAGCCGACGCCGCCCCAGGTGCTCGCCGAGGCCAGCGGGCTCGAGCTCGTGGAGTTCACCCTCGGGGCGGAGCGCGCTGCCTATCTCCGGCCGCGCCGCGCCCCGGCCGGCGACGCGCTGGCGCATCTGGGCGCCATCATCGACGCGCTGACGACGCCGGTCGCCATCTTCGATGCGGGGCGCGGGCTGGTGCAGTGCAACCGCGCCTATGCGCAGTTGTGGCGGCTCGACCCGGCCTGGCTCACGCCCGGCCTCGACGAGCGCGCCATCCTCGACCGGCTGCGCACCGAGGGCATGCTGCCGGCCGAGCCCGACTACCAGGCGTGGCGGGCGAAACACCTGCAATCGTACAGCCTCGCGGCGCCGCGCGAGAGCGAGCCCTGGCACCTGCCCGACGGGCGCACGGTGCAGGTGGTCTCGGCGCCGGCCGGCCCCAAGGGCGGGGTGATCTACGTCTTCGAGGACATCACCGACCAGCTGAAGCTCAAGAGCCAGCACCGCACGCAGCTCGACGTGCAGCGCTCGACGCTCAACGCGCTCAACGAAGGCGTCGCGGTGTTCGGCACCAATGGCCGGCTGACGCTCGCCAATCCGCGCCTCTCCACCCTGTGGAAGCTGCCGACCAACCTGCTCGACACGCATCCCCATATCGACGCCATCATCGCGGCGGTGAGCGAGGCGCTGCCCGAGGACGGGGCGAGCCTGTGGCGCGAGCTCAAGCGCGGCATCGTCGATCTCAACCCGACGCGCACCGACGGCAAGGGCCGCATCACACGCGCCGACGGGCGCATGCTCGACTACGCCATCACTCGCCTGCCGGACGGGCAGACGATGATGACCTTCGTCGATGTGACCGAGAGCGCCAATTACCAGAACCTGCTCAAGGAGCGGAACGAGGCGCTGATCACCGCCGACCGGCTGAAGGACGCGTTCGTGCAGAATGTCAGCTACGAATTGCGCTCGCCACTCACCAACATCATCGGCTTCGCCGAGCTCTTGGCGTCCGAAGCCGCCGGCGCGCTGACGGACAAGCAGCGCGCCTATACCGACTATATCCGCGCCTCGAGCGTGACGCTGGGCGTGCTCATCGACAACATCCTCGACCTCGCCACCGTCGATGCCGGCATCGCCGAGATGAAGCCCGAGCCGCAGGACGTGCCGGCCCTGATCGAGAAAGCCCGCGCCGGGCTTGCCGCCACCTTCCCGGCCGTGGACGGCGAGGCGCCGCTCAATATCGAGATCGACATTCCCGAGCCGCTGCCGCCGCTGTTTGCCGACGGCACGCGGATCGTGCAGGTGCTCTACAACCTGCTCTCGACCGCCGCGCGCTTTTCGGAGCCGGGCGGGCGGGTCCGGCTCGCCGTGGTGGCGCGGGGCGGGCGCATGATCTTCACCGTCGAGGACGACGGCACGCAGACCAGCGAAGAGATGCGCGCCGCGCTCAACAACCGCGCCGATGCCGCCGGCAGCTCGGCGCGCCAGCGCGGCGCGGGGCTTGGCCTCGCCATCGTGCGCTCCTTCGTCAGCCTGCATGCCGGCACCATCAGCGTCGAGCGGCGCGAGCCGCGCGGCAGCCGCGTGGTGGTGAGCCTGCCGCTCGGCACGGCCTTCGCCAGCACCGCCGCCGAATAGCTCGTTTCGACGGCCAAGGGATGCTACCGATGCGCCGATGGACTCGGAGCACGTAATCCTCAGCGACGACGCCGCCACGGCGGCGCTGGGCCGGCGGCTCGCCGCGACGCTGCGGCCGGGCGACCTGGTGCTGCTCGCGGGCGGGCTCGGCGCCGGCAAGACGGCGCTGGCGCGCAGCATCATCCGCACCCTCATGGGCGATCCGGCGCTGGAGGTGCCCTCGCCCAGCTTCGCGCTGGTGCAGCCCTATGCGGCGGGCGCCACACCGATCCTTCATGCCGACCTCTACCGGCTGGCCACGGCGCATGAGATCGACGAGCTGGGCCTGTTCGAGCGCCCCGACGCGATCGTGCTCGTCGAATGGCCGGAGCGGGCGCCCGAGCTTGCCGCCCAGGCGACACTGACGGTGAACCTGAGCCTGCCCGAGGGCGGCGCCGGGCGGGTGGCGGAGATCGTCCGGTGAGCCGGCGCGGGCTCTATACGATCGCGCCGCACGCGCCGTTCCTGCCGGTGCTCGCCGACCGGGTGCTGGACGGCACGCTGCTCGGCGGCTGGGACCTCGCGACGCCCTTCGGGCTGGCGGACGTGACCATCCTCTTGCCGACGCGCCGGGCCCGGCTGGTGCTGGCCGAGCTGTTCGCCGCGCGGCTGGGCGGCGCGGCGCTGCTCCCCGACATCCGCGCGCTGGGCGGCGAGGCCGCCGAGGAGGAACCATTCCTGCCGCCGCACGACGCGCCGCCGGCGCCGCCAGTGGCAAGCCCGCTGGAGCGGCGGCTGACGCTGTCGCGGCTGGTGCACCGGTTCGCGCTGGGCGCCGGGGGCTTCGCGACGCCGCCCAATGCCGCCGAGATCTTCGCGCTGGCCGATTCGCTGGGCGAGCTGATCGACGATTTAAGCATCGAGGGGGTGGCGCCGGACGCCCTTGCCGGGCTGGTGCCGGCGGAGCTGGCGGGCAACTGGCAGGAGATCCTCGCCTTTCTCGACATTGCGCTCACCGCCTGGCCCAAAATCCTCGCCGAGCGCGGCCGCACCGACGCGGCGGTGGCGCGCAACGCGCGGCTCGGCCGGCAGGCGGCGACGCTGGACCTGCTCTACGGCGCGCGCCCGGTGATCGCGGCGGGCTCCACCGGCTCGATCCCGGCGACGGCGGCGCTGCTCGACGCCATCACGCGCCTCGCGCGCGGCGCGCTGGTGCTGCCCGGCCTCGATACCAGCCTCACGGCGGACCAGCACGCGGCGCTGCTCGGCGGCGACAACACCGAAGGCCATGCGCAATACGGGCTGGCCAAGCTGTTGCGCGCGCTGGGCGCCGGCATCGCCGAGGTGGAGGAGCTGGGCGGGGCGGCGCCGCGCACGAACCTCATCCGCACGGCGCTGGCCCTGCCCGCGGACACGAGGGACTGGCCGGCGCAACGCGGCGACGTGATGGCGGCGCTCGCCGGCGTCGGCGTGCTCGCCGCGCCTAATGCCGATCTCGAAGCGCGGGCCATCGCGCTGCGTGCGCGCGCGGCGCTGGCGGCGGGCGACACGGTGGGGGTCGTGACGCGCGACCAGACGCTCGGCCGCCGCATCGCCGCCGAGCTCGGCCGCTTCGGCATCGCTGTGGACGATCCGGCCGGAACGCCGCTCTACCAATCGGCCATCGGGCGGCTGGCGCGGCAGGCGCTGGCGGCGGCGGCCTCGGACTTTGCGCCCATCGACCTCGTGGCGCTGCTGCGCAACGGCGCGGTGACGCTGGGGCGAAGCCGCGCCGAGATCGGCCGGCTCGGCGAGACGCTCGACCTCGGCCTGCGTGGCGCCCACCCGCGGCCCGGCCTCGACGGCATCGCGGCGCTGGTCGCCGATCACGAGGTCGGGGCGCTGCTCGGGGCGCTGGGCGCCGCGCTGGCGCCGCTCACACAACTTCTGGCGCAGCCGCTGATCGACGGCCCGGCGCTGGCGGCGGCGCTCGCGGCGTCGCTCGCCGCGCTGGCCGGCGACGCCGAGCTGCCGGGGCGCGAGACCTTCCGCCGCTGGGCCGAGGACCTCACGGCGCTCGACGACAAAGGCGCGCGCTTCGCCCCGCTCAATCTCGACGGCGTGCTGGCGGCGCTGATGGCGGGCAGCACGCTGCGCGAGGTCGAGCGGCGGCGCGACGACATCCATATCTGGGGCGAGCTCGAGGCGCGGCTGATGAGCCCCGACCTCATGATCCTCGCCGGCGTCAACGAGGAGAGCTGGCCGCCCGCCGCCGATCCCGGCCCGTGGCTCAGCCGCGGCATGCGGCTCGGCATCGGGCTCGAGCCGCCGGAGCGGCGTCAGGGTCTCGCGGCGCATGATTTCGCCATGGCGATGGGCAACGCCAAGGTGCTGGTCGCCTATGCCGAGCGGCTCGGCACGGCGCCGGCGCTGCCGTCGCGGCTGGTGCAGCGGCTCGACGCGCTGATCGGGCGCGACGCGGCGGCGGCGCTCCGCGCCGAGGGGGCGCAATGGCTGACGCTGGCGCGCGCCCTCGACGCCGCCGCCGAGACGCGGCCGGCGACGCGCCCGCTGCCGCGCCCGCCGGCGGCGCTCAGGCCGCGACGGCTGTCGATCACCGAGATCGAGACGCTGCTGCGCTCGCCCTACGACCTCTATGCGCGCCATGTGCTGCGCCTTCGCCGCCGCGACCCGCTGGGGGCGGCGCCCGAAGCGCGCGAGCGCGGCACCATGATCCACGAGATCTTCGCGCGCTTCGTCGAGGCGCATGACGCGATGGCGCCCGAGGCACCGGCCGTGCTCAAGGCGCTGGCCGAGGAGGTGTTCGCCGAGCTCGACGCCGTCGCCGAGCGCCGCGCGATCTGGCTCGAACGCTTCGCGCGCACGGCCGAGCAGTTCCTCGCCTTCGAGCGCGACCGCAATGGCGATATCGCGCGCCGCCATGCCGAGCGCAAGGGCGAGCTGACGCTCAGGCTCGCCGAGCCGTTCGTGCTCTCCGGCCGCGCCGACCGGCTCGACCTGCGCCATGACGGCACGCTCGACATCATCGACTTCAAGACCGGCACCGTGCCGGCGCCCAAGGCGATGCGGGAGTTCGAGGCGCCGCAATTGCTGCTCGAAGCGGCGCTGGCGCGCGAGGGCGCCTTCACCGAGCTCGGGCGGCGCGCCGTCGCCGAGCTCAGCTACATCAAGATCGGGCTCGGGCCCGACGCCTTCACCAGAACGCCGTTCCGTACGGCCGACGGCATGAGCCTCGACGAGATGGTGGACGATATCTTCCGGCGCGCGCAGGGCCATATCGCGGCGCTGCTGCTCAGCGACGCGCTGCCGCTCGCGGCCCGCATCCGCCCCGACCTCACGCAGCGCTATGCCGGCGATTACGACCATCTGGCGCGCACCGACGAGTGGACGCTGACCGCGGGGGCCGGCGCATGAGCCGGCAGGTCGTGCTCAGCGCCGACGTGGTGGCGCGCCAGCGGCGGGCGGCGGACCCGCAAAGCTCGGTCTGGGTGTCGGCCCATGCCGGCTCGGGCAAGACGCATGTGCTGACCGAGCGCGTGCTGCGCCTGTTGCTCAGCGGCACGCCACCCGAGCAGATCCTCTGCCTCACCTATACCAAGGCGGCGGCTGCCGAGATGCGCAAGCGCGTGGCGGCGCGGCTCGGCGCCTGGGCGCTCATGGACGATGCCGCCCTCGCCGCGGCCGTCACCACCACCGACGGCGCCGCCCCCGACGCGGCACGGCTGAACCGCGCCAGAACGCTGTTCGCCGAGGCGCTCGAAACGCCGGGCGGGCTCAGGATCATGACTATCCACGCCTTCTGCGAAAGCGTGCTGCACCGCTTTCCGCGCGAGGCGGGCGTGCCCTTCGACTTCAGCGTGCTCGACGACAGCGAGCGGGCGCGCCTCGTGCTCAAGGCCCGCGAGACGGTCTTGGCCGGGGGGCTCGGCGGCGACGGCGCGGCCGAGGCGGTGACGACGCTGTTCGCGCTGCTGAGCGACAGCCAGATCGCCGACGCCATCGACGCCGCACTCGCCGAACAGCCGCTGCTGCGCCAGGTGCTGGCGCGGCAGGGTGCCGCCAAGGCCGGGCTGCGCAAGCTCCACGGCTTCGGCGCCGGCAGGCTGCGTGAAGCGGTGCTGGCCGAGATCGCCGAGGGCTATGGGCTGGATGCGGCCGACCACGCGGCGCTGTTCGCGCGGCTGCCGCCGGTCGCGGGCGGGCAGCGGCTCGTCGATCGGCTCGCCCCCCTCGATCCGGCGCGGCCCGACCCGCTCCTGCTGCTCGACGCCTTCCTCACCAAGGAGGGCACGGCGCGGGCGCGCCTTCTCGCCAAGGCCGATGCCGAGGCGCTGCCCGTGCTCGCGGCGCGGCTCGCGGCGGAGGCGGCGCGGCTCGCCGGGCTCGGCCAGCAGCTCGTCGCGGCCGAGCTCATCGAACGCTCGGAGGCGCTGCTCGACGTTCTGGCGGCGATCACCGCGCGCTACGAGGCGGAAAAGCGCAGCCGCTCGCTGCTCGATTTCGACGATCTCATCGAGGGCTTGCGGCGGCTGCTCGCCGAGCCCGGCAACGGCCCGTGGGTGCGCTACAAGCTCGACAGCGGCATCACCCATGTGCTGGTGGACGAGAGCCAGGACACGAACTCCCAGCAATGGCAGGTGGTGCGGGCGCTGACCGACGATTTCTTCGACGGGGCGACGGCGGCCGAGCGGTTGCGCACCATCTTCGCGGTGGGCGACAAGAAGCAGTCGATCTATTCGTTCCAGGGGGCCGATCCGACGCTGTTCGTCGATCAGGGCGCCGAATATGCGCTGCTCGTCCGGACGGCGCGGCTCAGCTTCGACTCGGTGCCGCTGAAGACCAGCTTTCGCACCCTGCCGCGCATCCTCGAGGCGGTGGACCTGACCTTCGCGCGTCCCGATCTCAGGCGCGGCATCCTGTCGGAGGAGGGCTACGAGCCGCATGACAGCGCGCGCCGGCACAAGGGCGGCCTCGTCACCCTGTGGCCGCCCGTCGCCGAGCAAAGCGAGGAGACGGACCCCGGCGCCTGGCCCACCGAAGTGCCGCCCGCCCGCCCGAGCGCGGCCCGGCAGGTGGCCGGGCGCATCGCCGGCGAGATCCGCCGCTGGGTCGATGAGGGGCGCCGGCTCGCGGCGCGCGGGCGGCCGGTCACGCCGGGCGACGTGCTGGTGCTGGTGCAGACGCGCGGCGCGTTGTTCCACGAGGTGATCCGCGCCCTCCTGCGCGAAGGCCTGCCGACGCCGGGCGCCGACCGGCTGGCGGTGACCGGCCACATCGCGGTGCGCGACCTGATGGCGCTCGGCGACGTGCTGCTCACCCCCGCCGACGATCTGCAGCTCGCGGCGCTGCTGCGCTCGCCACTGTTCGACGTGAGCGAGGACGAGCTGTTCGCCATCGCCCAGCCGCGCGCCCAGGGCGAGACGCTGTGGGCGGCGCTCGGCGCCTCGCCGCTGCCGGCGGCGCGCGACGCCTATGGCCGGCTCAAGACGTGGCGCGACCGGGCCGATTTCGCGCGGCCCTTCGAGTTCTACGCCGGGGTGCTCTATGCCGAGGGTGGGCTCCGGCGCTTTCACGCGCGGCTGGGCGCCGAGGTGGACGACGTGCTCGCCGCCTTCCTCGAGCTGGCGCTCGACAGCGAGCGTGGGGCCCAGCCCTCGCTGCTCGGCTTCCTCGCGGCGCTGCGCGAGAGCGCGGTCAGCATCAAGCGCGAGCTGGCCGAATCCGGCGAGGGCGTGCGCGTCATGACCGTGCACGGCGCCAAGGGGCTCGAAGCGCCCATCGTCATCCTCGCCGACGCGGCCAGCACCAGTGCCGGCAAGACCGGCAAGCCGGTCTATATGCGCGGCGGGCCGGCGCCACTGTTCATCCATGCCGGCGGGCGCAAGGCGCATACGCCGGCGACGCTCGCCATCCGCAGCGACGACGAGGCGAACCTCGGCGACGAATACTGGCGCAAGCTCTATGTGGCGATGACGCGGGCCGAGGACGAGCTCTATGTCACCGGCGCGCTGACCAAAACCGGCACGCTGGAGGGTAGCTGGTACGAGGTCATCGCCGAAGCCATCGCGCCCGGCGCCGAGGCGCAGGCCGATGGAACGCTGATCTATCCGCGCGAGCGCGAGGCGCCGGTGGCGGCCGTGGCGCCCGAGCCGCGCCCGGCCGCATCGCACCCGACACCGGACCTCGGCGTGCGGCCGCCGCACCGGCTGCGCCGCATCATCCGGCCGTCGCGGCTCGAGGCGGCGGTGAGCGCGGCGCAGGCGCTCGAAACCGACGCCGAGGCGCTGGCGGAGCGGCGCGACCCGGCTTCGGCGCGGGCCGAAGGCATCGCGCTCCACGCGCTGCTGCATCATCTCGCGCGGCTCGACCCGTCTTTATGGGACGCCGTTGCACTGAAGGCGCTGGCGGCGCTCCTGCCCGAGGCGCCGGCGGTGCATGCCGCGCTGGCGCGCAAGGCACGCGCCCTGCTGACGCGGCCGGAGCTCAGGCTGCTGTTCGGGCCGGACTCGCGCGGCGAGGTGCCGATCCTCGCGCAGGGCACGCGCCACGGCGCGCCCATCACCATTGCCGGGCGTATCGATAGGCTGGTCGTAACACCCGAGCGCGTGCTGATCGTCGATTACAAGTCGGATGCGGCGGTGCCGGCGGACGCGGCCGGCGTGCCGCAGGCCTATCTCACCCAGCTCGGGCTTTATGCGCTGGTCGCAACCCAGCTCTTCCCCGGCCGGCCGGTGCAGGCGGCAATCCTGTGGACAGGCTTGGAATCACTCATGAATCTGCCGCCGGCGCAGCTTGCCGAAAGGGTGGCCGGTTTCACCATAGGGTGATATGGATTGCAGCGTGGCTGGACTCTTCCTAGCTTTTGGATCAATCAACCGCCGCTTCGCATGAAGCCGTAAAGCCCAAAGGGAACTCCATATGACAACCCACGTTTCCGACGCCAATTTCGGCGAGGAAGTCCTTTCGTCCAAAGAACCCGTGCTGGTCGATTTCTGGGCCGAGTGGTGCGGCCCGTGCCGGGCCATCGCCCCCGTGCTCGAGGAGCTTTCGACCGAGCTCGAGGGCAAGGTGAAGATCGTCAAGCTCAATGTCGATGAGAATCCCTCGACGACCGTGAAATACGGGGTGCGCTCCATCCCCACCATGATCCTCTACAAGGGCGGCGAGGCCGTCGATATGAAGATCGGCGCGGGCACGCCCAAGGCCGGGCTGTCGAAGTGGCTGGAAAGCTACGCCGCGTAAGACGCGCGTTCAAAGGCAATCAGAAACGCCGCCGCCTCGGGGAGACCCGCGGCGGCGTTTTTGTTTGCCCCGGCGCCGCGGCGCCCGCCTATACTGGCCCGAGACGGGGGAGACAGCAATGCGCGACGACGAGCTGGCGGCGAGGCCATTTCATCTCGACAGGGCAGCGATCGCGTGGGTGCGCGAGAGCTTCGCGCGGCTCACTCCCGACGACAAGGCGCGCCAGCTCTTCAACCTGCGGGTGGTGACCGCCGACCCCGCCGAGCTCGAGCGCTTCATCGCCTTCCGGCCGGGCAGCATCACGCGCATGCCGGGGCCGGACTGGGCGGCCGAACGCGCCGTGGTAGCGCGCTTCAACGCGGCGGCGCCGGTGCCGCTGCTCGTCTCGGCCGATCTCGAAGGCAGCCGCATGAGCCTTGCCGGCGGCGCCGAATATCCCAATCCGCTGGCGCTGGCGGCCATCGACGACGTGGACCTCACGCGAGCCGTCAGCCGCGCCATGGCGGCCGAGGCGCAGGCGGTGGGCATCAACTGGAGCTTCACGCCGGTGCTCGACATCAATGCGGCGTTCAAGAGCGCGATCGTTGCGACGCGCGGCTTCGGCAGCGACATCGCGCGCATCGAGCGGCACGCGCTGGCGCAGCTCACCAGCTTCCAGCAGGCGGGCATCGCCGCCGCGGTGAAGCACTGGCCGGGCGAGGGCTTCGACGACCGCGACCAGCACCTCGTCACCACGGTCAACCCGCTGGCGATGGAGGCGTGGGAGGCGCAGTTCGGCCGGCTCTACCGGGCCGCCATCGCGGCCGGGGCGCTGAGCGTCATGGCGGCGCATATCGCGCTGCCCGCCCATATTCGCGCGGAAAACCCCGAGGCGGGCGTCGAGGCCTATCGGCCGGCCTCGATCAGCCGGGCGCTGACGCACGGGCTGCTGCGCGACAAGCTCGGCTTCAACGGCCTCATTGTCTCGGATGCGACGGGCATGGCGGGGCTCAAGGCATGGGGGCGGCGCGCCGAATATCTGCCCGAGCTGGTCGCGGCCGGCTGCGACGTGATCCTGTTCGCCGACGATCCGGCGCTCGACCTGTCCTATATCGTCGCGGCGCTGGCCGACGGCAGGCTGAGCGCGGCGCGGCTCGACGAGGCGGTGCTGCGCCAGCTCGCGCTCAAGGCGGCGCTGGGACTTCACCTGCCGCCGCCGGCGCGGTCCGCCCCCGACCTTGCGGTGCATCGTCGGCTGGCGGAGGCGGCGGCGCGGCGGACGCCGACGCTGGTCAAGGACACGCAGGGGCTGCTGCCGCTCGACCCCCGCAGGCACCGGCGCGTGCTGGTGGTCTCGACCGGCATCATCTTCCCGTTCCTGCGCGACCCCCTGCCCTTCGCGCTGCCCGACATGCTGGCGGAACGCGGCTTCGACGTGCGCCTGCATCAGCCGGGCGAGCGCATCGCCCCCCAGGCGCACGATCTCGTCCTCTACCTTTTCGGCGAGGAGACGCTGCTGACGCGCGGCCATATCTTTCTCGACTGGCTCAGGCTCAATGGCGACTTCATCGGCGCCATGCAGCGCGTATGGACCGATGTTCCAACACTGATGATCTCGTTCGGCTATCCCTATTATCTCTACGACGCGCCGCGGGTACCGACCTACATCAACGCCTATTCGACCACCGAAACGATGCAACGCGCCGTGCTCGCGGCGCTGCTGGGCGAGATCGAGTGGAACAGCTTTTCACCGATCGACCCCTTCGCGGGGGATGAGCAGGCGAAGTACTAGGAGCCCCTCATCCGCCCTTCGGGCACCTTCTCCCGCAAGGGGGAGAAGGCCGCTCGTCTCGACATTTGCAGTCAGGACCCTTCTCCCCTTGCGGGAGAAGGTGGCGGCAGCCGGATGAGGGGTGACGGCCCCCTCAGTCGGGCGGCGTGCCGTTGCGGGCGAGGACGTAGCCGCCGAGATAGAGCGAGCCGGCGATGACGACGCGGGCGCGCGGCACCTCGGCGGCGAGAGCCAGCGCCGAATCGAGGCCGCGGCAGGCGGTGGCATCGAACCCGGCGGCGCGGGCGGCGGCGGCGATGAAGCCGGCCTTGTGTGCATTGGGCTCGCCGGGGATGGTCAGCGCCAGCACCTTGGGCGCCAGCGCGCGGAAGGGGGCGAGGAAATCGGCGGGCGCCCGCGTGTTCATCATGCCCATGACAAGGACCAGCGGCAGCGGCCGGGCGGCGGTCATGTCCGTCAGCGCGCGGGCGAGCGCCGCGGCGCCATGCGCGTTGTGGCCGCCATCGAGCCACAGCTCGTCGGCGCGCGGCAGGCGGGCGCGCAACTTGCCGCTAAGCGGTTGCAGCCGCGCCGGCCAGACGACCTGCCTCAGGCCCGCCGCCAGCGCCGCTTCGGGCACGCCGAGGCCGAAATGGCGCAGCGCCGCGATGGCGAGCGCGGCGTTGTCGAACTGGTGGGCGCCGGCCAGCGCCGGCGGCGGCAGGTCGAGCAGGCCCGCCTCGTCCTGATAGACCAGCCTTCCGGCCTGCGCGTAGCCGTCATAGTCGCGGCCCTGAACGAAGGGCGTGATGCCGAGCGCCGCGGCGCGCGCCGCGAGCACGGCCAGCCCTTCGTCGCGCTGGCGGCCGAACACGGCGGGGCTGGAGCGCTTCAGGATGCCGGCCTTGTTGCCGGCGATCTCGCCCAGCGTGCTGCCGAGATAGGCCTGATGGTCGATGTCCACCGGCGCGATGACGACGCCGAGCGGGTGGGCGACGACATTGGTCGAATCATAGGTGCCGCCCATGCCGACTTCGAGCAGCAGCACGTCGGCCGGCACTTCGGCAAAGAGCACGAAGGCGGCCGAGGTGGTGATCTCGAACTGCGTGATGGGGCGGCCGGCATTGACCCGCTCAACCTCCTCCAGCACGGCGTTGAGGCGGCGCGAGGAGACGAGCGTGCCGGCGAGCCTGATGCGTTCGTTGAAGCGCACGAGGTGCGGCGAGGTGAAGACGTGGACGCGCCGGCCCGCCGCTTCGAGCATGGCGCGCAGATAGGCGATGGTCGAGCCCTTGCCGTTGGTGCCGGCGACGTGGATCACCGGCGGCAGGCGCTCATGCGGGTTGCCGAGATCGGCGAGGAGCCGCAACTGGCGGTGCAGCTGCAGGTCCATGAATTTGGGATAGAGCGCCGCGAGGCGCGTGAGGATGGCATCGGTGCGGGACATGACGCTCGGGCGCGGAACGACCTTGATGCCGACCCGCTACGCGCGATTGGCCCCGGCGTAAAGGGGCTACTCGGAGGCGGCCTGCGCGACGGGCGCCTCGGCCAGATCGTCGTCATTGGCGACGGCCGGCACCGGCAGGCGGGCCGGCGCCTCGGCGAGGCCGGCGGGCGAATCGGCGCCGCGCAGCATGGCGACCAGCGAGCCGATGGTGGAGCGCAGATTGTGGCGGTGGACGACCATGTCCACCATGCCGTGCTCGTAGAGATATTCCGAGCGCTGGAAGCCCTTGGGCAGCTTTTCGCGAATCGTCTGCTCGATGACGCGGGGGCCGGCGAAGCAGATGAGCGCCCCCGGCTCGGCGATGTGCACGTCGCCCAGCATGGCGTAGGAGGCGGTGACGCCGCCGGTGGTGGGGTTGGTGAAGACGACGACGAAGGGCAGGCCGGCGTCGCGCAGGCGCAGCACGGCGACCGTGGTGCGCGGCATCTGCATGAGCGACAGGATGCCCTCCTGCATGCGGGCGCCGCCCGAGGAGGCGAAGAGGATGAAGGGCGTCTTCGTTTCGGCGGCCTTTTCGAGGCCGGTGACGATGGCCGAGCCGGCCGCCATGCCGAGCGAGCCGGCCATGAAATCGAAATCCTGCACGGCGACGGTGACGGGCTGCGCATAGAGCGTGCCGGTGGCGACGAGCACGGCGTCCTCCATGCCGGTCTTCACCCGCATGTCCTTGAGCCGGTCGATATAGCGCTTCTGGTCGCGGAACTTCAGCGGGTCCTGCGGCACGCCGGGCAGCGGCACGAGGTCGAAACGGCCGTCGTCGAGGAAGGCGGCGAGCCGGTCGCTGCCCTTGATCTTCATGTGGTAGCCCGAGCCCGGCACCACCCACTGGTTGGCCTCGAGGTCGCGGTAGAAGACCATCTCGCCGGATTCGGGGTCCTTCACCCACAGGTTCTCGGGCGTCTCGCGCTTGTTGAGAAACGACCGGATTTTGGGGGGGAGGACGTTGTCGATCCAGCTCATCGGGGTTCCTTCGGGGCGGCGGCCGCCCCTCTAGATGGCAATTGTGGCAATATAGGACGCGCGGCGGGGCGGCGCAAATCAGGCGCGGGCGCGGCGGGCGCCGGCGGCAAGTTCGCCGACCAGCGCGGTGACGGCGCCCACGGTGTCCGCCGTCGCCCTGCCGTCGGCCAGCGAGGCGGCGATGGCGTTGCACACGGCGGTGCCGACGATCACGCCGTCGGCGTCGCGGCCGACCCGCGCCGCGTCGTCGGCGGTCTTGATGCCGAAGCCGACGGCCACCGGCAGGTCGGTATGGCCCTTGATGCGCTTCACCGCGTCGGCGACGGCGGCGTGCGACTTGATGGCGGCGCCGGTGATGCCGGTCATCGACACATAATAGACGAAGCCCGAGGTGTTCCTGAGCACCGCCGGCAGGCGCTGATCGTTCGTCGTGGGAGTGGCGAGGCGGATGAAGTTGAGGCCGGCCGCCAGCGCCGGCAGGCAGAGCTCGGCATCCTCCTCGGGCGGCAGATCGACGACGATCAGGCCATCGACGCCGGCGGCCAGCGCCGCGGCGATGAAGGCATCAACGCCGAAGCTGTAGATGGGGTTGTAGTAGCCCATGAGGATGACGGGCGTCGTCGTGTCGGCGGCGCGGAACGCCGCGACCATGTCGAGGGTCTGGCGCAGCGTCTGGCCGGCGGCGAGGGCGCGCTGGCCGGCGGCCTGCACGCCCGGCCCGTCGGCCATCGGATCGGAGAACGGCATGCCGAACTCGATCATGTCGGCGCCGGCCTGCGGCAGGGCCGCGAGAATGGCCGCGGCGGTCGCCGGGTCGGGATCGCCGGCCATGACGAAGATGCCGAGCGCCGGGCGGTTGTCGGCGGCGCAGGCGGCGAAGCAATCGGCGATACGGGTGCTCATGCGTCCATTCCGAGATGGCGGCCGACCTGCTCGACATCCTTGTCGCCGCGGCCCGAGAGGCAGAGCACGATGGTCTGATCGGCGCGCATCGTGGGGGCGAGCTTCATAACCTGGGCGAGGCCATGCGCCGATTCGAGTGCCGGGATGATGCCCTCGACGCGGGTGAGCAACTGGAACGCTTCCAGCGCCTCGGCATCGGTGATCGGCACATAGGTGACGCGCTTCGTGTCATGCAGGAAGGCGTGCTCGGGGCCGACGCCGGGATAGTCGAGCCCGGCCGAAATGGAATGGCCTTCCAGGATCTGGCCGTCGGCGTCCTGCAGCAGATAGGTGCGGTTGCCGTGCAGCACGCCGGGGCGGCCGCCGGTCATCGAGGCGGCGTGGCCGTTGTCGACGGCAAGGCCGTAGCCGCCGGCTTCGGCGCCGTAGAGCGCGACGCCCGGCTCGTCGAGGAAATCGTAGAAGGTGCCGATGGCGTTGGAGCCACCGCCGACGCAGGCGACGAGCGCGTCGGGCAGCCTGCCCTCGGCTTCCTGCATCTGGGCGCGGATCTCCTCGCCGATGACCTTCTGGAAGTCGCGCACCATCATCGGATAGGGGTGCGGGCCGGCGGCGGTGCCGATCAGGTAATAGGTGGTCTCGACATTGGTCACCCAGTCGCGCAGCGCCTCGTTCATGGCGTCCTTGAGGGTGCCGGCGCCGGCGGTGACCGGGCGCACCTCGGTGCCCAGCATCTTCATGCGCAAGACGTTCGGCCATTGCCGCTCGACGTCGGTCGCGCCCATGAACACGGTGCAGGGCAGGTCGAACCTGGCGCACACCGTGGCGGTGGCGACGCCGTGCTGGCCGGCGCCGGTCTCGGCGATGATGCGCGTCTTGCCCATGCGCCTGGCCAGCAGAATCTGGCCGAGGCAATTGTTGATCTTGTGCGAGCCGGTGTGGTTGAGCTCCTCGCGCTTGAGATAGATGCGCGCGCCGCCGAGCCGGGCGCTGAGCCGCTCGGCGAAATAGAGCGGCGAGGGGCGGCCGGCATAATGGGTGCGCAGCGCGGCCATCTCGGCGATGAAGTGCGGATCGTCGCGCGCCGCGAGATAGGCGGTCTCGAGGTCGCGGATCAGCGGCATCAGCGTCTCGGCGACGTAGCGCCCGCCGAAGATGCCGAAGCGGCCATCCTCGTCGGGGCCGTTGCGCAGCGAATTGGCCCCGCTCGGTGGCATTGGTCGCTCCTACATGCCGGCGGCGCGCGCCTGCTCGATGAAGGCGCGGACGAGGCCGATATCCTTGACGCCCGGCGATGTTTCCACCCCCGAGGACACATCGACGCCCAGGGGCCGCGTCGCGGCGATGGCGGCGCCGACCGTGTCGGGCGTCAGCCCCCCGGAAAGCATGAAGCCCAGTTCGGGGTCAAGCGCCTTGAGCAGGCGCCAGTCGAAGCTGGTGCCGAGCCCGCCGGGGCGGGTGGCGCCGGCGCCCGGCTTGGCGTCGAGCAGGATGCGGTCGGCGCAGTCGGCAAAGCCGGCGACGGCGGCGACATCGTCGGGGCCGCCGATGGCGCAGGCCTTGAGCACGGCGATGCCGGCCGTCTCGCGAATGGCGGCGACGCGATGCGGCGTCTCGGGGCCATGGAGCTGAATCCAGTCGGGCCCCAGCGCCGCGACCTGCGCCACCAGCGTGTTGTCGGGATTGACCAGCAGCACGCAGGTCTCGGCGCGGCCGCGGGCCAGCGAGATGAGCTCGCCGATGGGGTCGAGCTCGAGATGGCGCGGCGAGCGCGCGAAATGCACGAAGCCGACCATGTCGGCGCCGGCGGCGAGGGCGGCATCGAGCACGGCTTCGGTCTTGATGCCGCAGATCTTGATGATGAGGGGATCGCTCATTGGCTCAGGGCTTCGCGCTCAGGGCTTGGCCAGATCATCGACGGGAGAGAGCGCCGGGGCGCGGCGCAGGGCGTCCATCTCGCGGCCGAGCCGTTCGGCCTCGCGCCGGTAATTGCGCTCGTCGCGCCGGTGCGGCGCCTGGGCGAACCAGGTGGCGATGCCGCCGAGCAGCACGCCGAACAGCAACACGGCAAAGAGCACGAGGAACAGCGGCACGCCGACGCCGGGCGTGCTCAGCGCCTCGGAGGGCACGAACGGGTTGAAGTTCACCACCACGAGCTGGCGGTTGGCGAGCGCGAAGACGATCAGCACGAGCGAGAGCGGCACGAGGACGACCCAACCGACGATGCGCCTCAGCATGATGCCCCGTTCCGGCCGGCCGGCTCAGCCCCGGCCATTGAGCCGTTCGCGGATTTCCTTGCCGGCCTTGAACTGCGGCACGTATTTCTCGCCGACATCGACCTGCTCGCCGGTGCGCGGGTTGCGCCCGACGCGGGCCGGCCGGTTCTTGACGGCGAAGGCGCCGAAGCCGCGCAGCTCGACGCGGTCGCCGCGCGCCATGGCGTTGCCGACCTCGTCGAGAATCGCGTTGACGATGTTCTCGATGTCGCGCTGGAACAGGTGGGGATTCTCGTCTGCAAGCTTTTCAACCAGTTCAGACTTGATCATCTCGCCCCCTGGGCGTCGGTTCGTCGGGCCGGGGGCGCGGGGGCCCTCAGTGGGCGCCAACCTGCCAAAGCGAGACCAGCCCGTCAAGCAGCAGGGGGGTATCGGCGGGCAGGCCGAGCGCCGTGCGCGCCGTGCCGCCCAGCCATTTGCCGAGGTTCATCCAGGCCGGCGTGTCGGTCGGGTACCAGGTGAGGACGGGCAGGTCGGCGGCGACGGCGCGGTCGGCCTCGAGCCAGGCGATGGCCTCGGCCTCGCCGCCCACGGCATCGACGAGGCCGCTGGCGATGGCCTGGTTGCCGGTGAGGATGCGCCCGTCGGCGAGCGGCAGCACCGCGGCACGGCTCAGCCCGCGGCGCTCGGCGACGATATCGACGAACCACGAGAAGCTGTCATCGACCAGCGCCTGCAGGGCGGCGCGCACCTCGGGCGTCATCGGCGCGTCGATCTCGGGCTCGGCCTTGAGCGGGCCGGAGGCCACCTTGTCGAGATCGACGCCGATGGTCTGGAACAGCTTGCTGGCATCGGTGGTCTGGACCAGCACGCCGATGGAGCCGACCAGCGACAGGCGGCGCACGAAGATGCGGTCGGCGGCGATGGCGGCCATGTAGGCGGCCGAGGCGCCGAGCTCGTTCACATAGGCGACGACGGGCTTTTTGGCGCGCAGCCCGGCGATGGCCTCGTAGAGCTCCTCGCCGCCCGCCGTGGTGCCGCCGGGCGAGTTGATGGCGATGAGCACCGCCTTGATGGTGTCGTCCCCGGCGAGCGTGTCGAAGACGCGCAGCCGCGCCGGGTCGGTGGCGATGGTGCCGTCGATGACGATGCGCGCGATGGTGTCGCGGCTCAGCGCCGCCTCGCCGGCAAAGCGCGCCGTGCCGGCGAGCACGGCGGCGACCAGCGCCACGAAGGCGACGATGCGCCAGCGAAAGCGCGAGCGGCGCAACTGGCTGGCGGCGGGAATGGCATGGGCGGGGTCGATGACGGGATCGGACATGATGGGCCCTCGAAGCTCGCCAGCGGCTTACCCGAGCCCCGCCCCGCTTGGCAAGGCAGAGCCCTCAGCCGGTTTTCTTGGGTGGGTGGGGCGAGGCCGTGCCACTCCTTCTGTCGCCCCGGCGCAGGCCGGGGCCCAGTACCCACCGGACAGGCGGTTTTGAGCAATGCGGGCCGCCTCGTTTACTGGGTCCCGGCCTGCGCCGGGACGACACCGGGCATGTGGCGGCGTCCCACGCACCATGCCAGCCGGCCCGTGAGCTACAGCTGCCGCACCATCAGGCAGGCGGCGGGCTCGTAGGTGGCGAGCTTGGCGGCGAGGTCGGGGGCATCGGCGGCGGCGAAGGCGTGGCGCTCCCAGAAGCCGCGCGACGCGTTGACGGCGACGAGGCTCATGGTGGGGTAGCCCTGGGCGCGGGCGTGCTTGGCGAGGGCAGCGACGATGAAGCTCGCGGCGCCGACGCGGCGGGCGACCGGCAGGAGCGCCAGATCGTGGATGTAATAGGTGTCGGCCGGCTCGGGCAGCGCGCTGAGGCGGCTATTGAGCGCCGGCAGCACGCCCAGCCGCCAGGGGTGGCTCAGCACATAGCCGGCCGGCCGCTCGTTGACCTCGAGCAGATAGGCGCCGTGGCGATAGAGCTGCTGGCGCTCGGCCAGCACCTCCGGCGCCTCGTAGAAGCTCGGATGCACGGTGGCGGCGATCTGCGCCACCGCCTCCAGATCGTAGAAGGTCATGGCGCGCCAAGCGACGCCCGGAAGCTTCATCGCTTTCCCCAAAAGCAAAGGCCCGCACGGCTAGCGCGCGGGCCTCGATTAGGCAATGGCTGCGCCTACTTCTTCTCGCGGTCCTTGAGCGCGGCACCGAGAATGTCGCCGAGCGAGGCACCCGAATCGGACGAGCCGTACTGGGCCACCGCCTCCTTCTCCTCGGCGATTTCCAGCGCCTTGATGGAGAGGGCGATCTTGCCGGTCTTCCTGTCGTACTGGGTGACGCGGGCATCGACCTTGTCGCCCTTGGCGAAGCGCTCGGGGCGCTGGTCGTTGCGGTCGCGGCTGAGATCGGCGCGGCGGATGAAGGCGGTCATCTCCGAGCCCTCGATCTTGACCTCGATGCCGCCGTCATTGACCTCGGTGACGATGCCGGTGACCACCGAGCCCTTGCGCAGGCCCTCGCCCGAGGCATCCTTCTCGTCGCCGGTGGCGAGCTGCTTGATGCCGAGGCTGATGCGCTCCTTGTCGACATCGACGTCGAGCACCTTGGCCTTGACGATATCGCCGCGGTTGTACTCGTCGAGCGCCAGCTCGCCGGGCTTCGACCAGTCGAGATCGGAGAGGTGCACCATGCCGTCGACATCGCCGTCGAGGCCGACGAACAGGCCGAACTCGGTCTTGTTCTTGACCTCGCCCTCGACCGTGGCGCCGATCGGATACTTGTCGGCGAAGGTTTCCCACGGGTTGGCGAGGGTCTGCTTGAGGCCGAGCGAGATGCGGCGCTTGTCGGGATCGACCTCGAGCACCATCACCTCCACTTCCTGCGACGTGGAGACGATCTTGCCGGGGTGGACGTTCTTTTTGGTCCAGCTCATCTCGGAGACGTGGATCAGCCCCTCGATGCCCGGCTCCAGCTCGACGAAGGCGCCGTAGTCGGTGATGTTGGTGACGCGGCCGGTGAACTTGGCGCCAACCGGATACTTGGCCTCGATGCCTTCCCACGGGTCGGCCTGGAGCTGCTTCATGCCGAGGCTGATGCGGTGGCTCTCGTGGTTGATGCGGATGATCTGGACCTTGATGGTCTCGCCGATCGACAGCACCTCGGAGGGGTGGTTGACGCGCCGCCAGGCGATGTCGGTGACGTGCAGCAGGCCGTCGATGCCGCCGAGGTCCACGAACGCACCGTAATCGGTGATGTTCTTGACCACGCCATCAACGATCTGGCCCTCTTCGAGCTGCTGGACGATCTCGGAGCGCTGCTCGGCGCGGCTCTCCTCGAGGATGGCGCGGCGGGAGACGACGATGTTGCCGCGGCGCTTGTCCATCTTGAGGATCTGGAAGGGCTGCGGCACGTTCATCAGCGGGCCGATGTCGCGGATCGGGCGGATGTCCACCTGCGAGCGCGGCAGGAAGGCGACGGCGCCTTCGAGATCGACGGTGAAGCCGCCCTTGACCTGGTTGAAGATGATGCCTTCGACGCGCTCGTTCTTGTTGTAGAGCTCCTCGAGCTTGACCCAGCTCTCCTCGCGGCGGGCCTTCTCGCGGCTCAGCACGGCCTCGCCCATGGCGTTCTCGACGCGATCGACATAGACCTCGACCTCAGAGCCCACCTGGATGGTGCCGTCACGGCCGGCCTGGCCGAATTCCTTGAGCGCGATGCGCCCCTCGGTCTTCAAACCGACGTCGATGATCGCCAGATCCTTCTCGATGGCGACCACCTTGCCCTTGACCACGGTGCCCTCGAGGGGCTCGTTGTCGAGGAAGGAGTCCATCAGCATGGACTCGAAGTCTTCTTTAACAGCCTGAATAGCCAAACTTTTCTCCAGTCGCGCCCGGCGGTTGGGGGTGAGGCCGGCCAGGCTCCGTCGCCAGCAATGGCGACCCGGTGCGCGTGAAGCGCCGGCCAGCGATGGGGTGGTGATCCCGGAGCCTGCCCATGGGCGATGGCGAAGGGGCGGAAGCGCCAGGTTGGATTGGAAGCCTAGGGCTTCGTCCGGCGCGCCATGACCCCGTCGACAATGGCGACGGCTCGGCGGAGTGCGGCGTCTATAGCCAATTGCGTGGTGTCCAGCAAGTGGGCATCGGCGGCCGGATAGAAGGCGCCATGCGGATTGGCGCGGTCGCGCGCGTCCCGTTCCTCGATCTGGTGATAGAGCGCGTAGCGGTCGACCGCGACGCCGCGCGCCTCGAGCTGGCGGGCCCGGCGCTCCATGCGCGCCTTGGAATCGGCGTCGATGAAGAGCTTCACGTCGGCGTCGGGGCAGATCACGGTGCCGATGTCGCGGCCGTCGAGCACGGCGCCGCCGGGCTGGGCGGCGAACTCGCGCTGGTACTGGCGCAGCACCTGCCGCACCTCGGCGATGACCGCCACCTTGCTGGCGAAGACGCCCGTCTCGGCGCTGGTCAGCGCCTCGGTGTCGCTGAGATGGGCGGCATCGAGGGCGCGCGCCGCAGCGATGGCGGCGGCCTCGAAGCCGGGGGTGTCGAGCGCGTGGCGGGCGGCGAGGCCGACGGCGCGGTAGAGCAGGCCGGTGTCGAGATGCGGCAGGCCGTAATGGCGGGCGAGGCCGGCGGCCAGGGTGCCCTTGCCCGAGGCGGCGGGCCCGTCAACGGCGATGATCACTGCGAAAAGCTCGCGCCGACATGCTCGAAGGCGGCGACGAAATCGGGAAACAGCGCGCTCATCACCCCTCCATCGTCGATGCTCACCGGCTCGCGGCTGGCCATGCCCAGAACGAGGAAGCCCATCGCCAGCTTCGGGTCAAGGCGGGTCGCGACCTTTCCCCCGCCCGGCACCACGGGCTGGCCGCGGACCAGCAGGCCCCCTTCGCGCTCCTCGCATTCGACGCCGTTGTCACGCAGGGCGCGGGTCAGCGCCAGCCGGTGGTGGCCCTCCGCCATGCCCTCGATCAGCGTCTCGCCCGCGGCGAAGGCGGCGGCGATGGCGAGCAGCGGGCGGTCCTCGGCGGCGATGGGCAGGCTGGCCGGCAGGCGCGTGCCGACGAGGCGCGAATGGCGCACGCGCAGGTCGGCGGTGCCGGGGCGCGGGCCGGGGGTGAAGGCGATGTCGCCGCCGAGGCGTGCCAGCGCCACGAGCAGCCCGAGCCGGTCCGGCGCCAGCGCCACGGCGGGAATGGTCACCTCGGAATCGGGGGCGATCAGGGCGGCGATGGCGGGCAGCGCCGCCAGCACCGGATCGGCCGGCGCGACGAAGCTTTGCGGTCGGAGCGGGGCGAGCCCGGCGATCTCGACGCGCTGGCCGGCGGCGTCCTCGGCGACCGCGAGGCGGGCGCCGAAGCCGGCGAGCAGCAGCTCAGCCGCCCCGGCGCTGCCCGGCGGCAGGTGCACGAGGCTGGTGCCGGCGGCGCACAGCGCGCCGATATAGAGCGGTTCCCTGAGCGCCAGCGCCGCCGGCGGCAGCGTCACGTCGAGCGGCACGGCGAAGCGGGCGCCGCGCAGCCGCAGCGCCCCGTCCTCGTCCACGGCGCGCGTGCCGGCGGCGCGCAGGAAGGCCAGCAAATCATCAACCGGCGGGCCCGGCGCCAACCCCTCGACGCGGCTGTCGAAAGCGTGGGCCGCGAGCAGCGCGAGAAGCAGCGGCGCCGCCGCCCCCAATTCGGAAAAATCGAGCGGGCCGAGCGGCGCGAGGAGCCCGCCGATACCCTGCACGTGCCAGCGGCCGGCGCGCTCGGTGACGCCGGCGCCGAGCCCGTCGAGGAGGCGCGCCACGGCGCGCGTCGCCGGGCCCGCCGCCAGCCCCTCGAGCACGCTGTCGCCGCGCGCCAGCGCCGCGAGGACCAGCGCGAGATGGGAGAGACCCGGCTCGCCGGGCACGCGCACCGGGCCGCGCAGCCAGGGCGACCGCTCGGCGGTGAGCGGGGTGGGCGGAAGGGAAGATTGGGGCATCACGCCGGGCTACGCGGAGAGGAAGGGCAAGGGGGAGGAGCGAGGGCTAGCATTGTGGCGCCGGGCGAGGCAAATCCATGGCATGCGGTGCGGCGCCAAAGCGCCGCGCCCGGCGCTCGTTTTTGCGTTTGACAGGGGAAAGCTTTCCCCATAACCGGACGAATCCTGGGCGACAGGCCCGGTGTTTTCGAACCGAAGGACGCAGCATTGGCCAGTCAGGACCGCGGCACCAAGCGCGAAGACCCCGATACCGGCAGGAAATTCTACGATCTCAACCGGGATCCGATCGTCTCGCCCTATACCGGCAAATCCTATCCGCGCTCCTATTTCGAGCAGGGCAGCGTCGGCCGCAAGGCGGGGCGCGACGAGGCGGAGGATGAGGACGAGACGGAGGCCGAGGAGATCGGCAGCCCGGCGCCCGACGCGCCCGAAGTCATCTCGCTCGAGGATGCCGACGCCGAGGAAGCCGGCGAGGGCGAGGACATTCCCGATGTCGAGGACGTCGAAGACGTCGAGGATATCGGCGAGGACGACGCCGACGTGTTCCTCGAAGAGGACGAGGAAGCGGAGGAAGACCTCGACTTCGACGTGGGCGGCGGCGACGAGCGCTGAGGCCGGCAGGCCGATTTTCGCGCTTGCGTCGGCTCGAGGGCTCGACTAGACAACACCCGCGCTTCGGCAGGGCACCTGCCGCGGCATCCCAGGACGGAATGGGGCCATAGCTCAGTTGGGAGAGCGTCTGAATGGCATTCAGAAGGTCGTCGGTTCGATTCCGATTGGCTCCACCATCCATTCCCTAGGCCGCTGAGCGGCGACATGGCGCGGCGGCTCGTTCCCCCGCGCTTTTTTGTTGCCGGCTTGCCGGAGCGCCGGCGGCGTGCTGGAGTGCGCTCATGCGCCTTGTGCCTGCGGTCTTCGTCGGTCTCGTTGCCCTTGCCCTGCCGGCCGTGGGCAAGGAGCAGGTGTTCGTTGCCGCGCCGAACGGGCAGGTCAGCTTCGTGATGCCGTCGGGCAATATCGGGTGCGTCTATACGCCCCGCGGCGGCACCGACGTCTATGAGCCCAGGGATGGTGGGCCGGAGCTGAGTTGCGACCGGGTGGCGCCCGACCATGTCAACATCACGCTCGGCCCCAGGGGCCCGGCGATCCTCACCGAAGAGCCGGGCGAAGCGGCCTGCTGCGGCGCCGAGAACGTCTTCGCCTATGGCAATACGGCGCGTTTCGACGGCTTTTCGTGCTCGTCGTCCACCGCCGGCCTCATCTGCGAGACGCCCGACAAGCGGCACGGCCTCTGCCTGTCGCGCACGCGCACGCTGCATTATTGAGCCATTGCAGTTCGTCTGGTGACAAACGCTTTGGCGTTGACCATTATGGCCGTCCCGGAAACGGCGGCGGGGACTGCGGGTGAGCGAGGAGGCCAATCTCGACGCCTATCTCAGGCGGATCAACTATGCGGGCTCGATCGCGCCGACGCTGTCGACGCTCGAGATGGTGCTCAAGCTGCATGCGGCGGCGATTCCGTTCGAGACTCTCAATCCGCTGATGGAGCTGCCGGTGCGCCTGCAGCTCTCCGACATCGAGCAGAAGCTCGTGGTCGAGCGGCGCGGCGGCTATTGCTTCGAGCACAACCTGCTGGTCAAGGCGGTGCTGGAGGCCATGGACTTCGCGGTGACGTCGCTGGCGGCGGGCGTGCTGTGGGAGCATCCCGAGGGCTATGAGGCGCCGCTCAGCCACATGGTGCTCAGCGTCGATGTGGGCGGCGTCGCCTATCTCGCCGATGTCGGCTTCGGCGGGCAGGCGCCCACGGCGCCGCTCAGGCTCAAGGCCGATCTCGAACAGCAAACGCCCAACGAGCGCTACCGGCTGAGCGGCGGCTATCCCAAATGGCGGCTCGACATCGAGATCGCCGGCAGCTTCCGGCCGCTCTACGAGTTCACCCTCGCCGCGCATGGCTTCGAAGACTATGTGGCGATGAACGACGCCGCCATGCGGCGCTTCAAATCCGACCTCTTCGTCTCGCTGGCGCCCGACGGGCGGCGGCTGTCGCTGCGCAATGCGCGCCTCAACACGCATGAGAAGGGCGAGACGACGACGCGGACGCTGACCAGCCTCATCGAGATCCGTGACGTGTTGACCAATGTGTTCGGCATCGCCCTGCCCGACACCGACCGGCTCGACCCGGCGCTGGAGAAGGCGCTGCGCCCGGTGTCGGCCTGATGGCGCCGGTGGTCGTCGATCCCGCGGCGATCCGCAGCTTCGCCGACGCGGCGGCGCTCGAGCGCTGGTACCGCACGCACCAGGCGCGCGACAGCGAGCTGTGGCTGCGCCTCTACAAGGCCGGCTCGGGCATCGCCTCGGTGAGCGCCAGGGAGGCGCTGGACGTGGCGCTGTGCTGGGGCTGGATCGACGCCATTCGCAAGGCCTATGACGCCGAGAGCTTCCTGCAGCGCTATACGCGGCGCCGGACGACCTCGAGCTGGAGCAAGGCCAATATCGCCAATGTCGAGCGGCTCGGTGCCGCCGGCCGCATGCAGCCGCCGGGCGAGGCCGAAGTGGCGCTGGCCAAGGCCGACGGGCGCTGGGCGCGCGCCTATGGCAATTTCAAGGATGACGAGTTCCCCGCCGACCTCCTCGCCGCCATCCGCGCCGAGCCCGAGGCGCTGGCGCTGTTCGCGCGGCTGACGGCGCAGAACCGCTTCGCCCTCGCCTTCCGCACCCACGCCATGAAGACGCCAGCCGGGCGGGCGCGCAAGATCGAGGCGCTGGTCGCCATGCTCAGGCGCGGCGAGACGCCCCATCCGAACGGCAAGGGCAGATGAGCCGCCATGCGGCCTTCCTGCGCGGGGTGAATCTCGGCAAGCGCACGGTGAAGAGCGCCGAGCTCAAGGCGGCGTTCGAGGCGATGGGCTTTGCCGAGGTGAAGACGCTGCTCGCCAGCGGCAATGTGCTGTTCGACACCGGCGCGGCGCGCGGCCTCAAGCAGCAGATCGAGGCAGGGCTCGCGGCCGCCTTCGGCTTTCCCGTCGGCGTCGTGCTGCGCAGCCTCGACGAGCTCCGCGAAATGGTGGCGAGCGACCCGTTCGGGCGCGAGGAGGGCGAGGACGCCAAGCTCCACGTCATGCTGTTCGACGCGCCGATCCCGGCGGGTTTCGTCCTCGCCGACGTGCCGGGCGATTTTTCCGTCGTGCGGCGCGACGCGCGCGCGCTGTTCATCGTCTTTTACCGCAAGCCGGACGGCACCTATACGGGCAATTCCGCCATCGATGCGGAAAAGCGCCTGCCCAGGGGCACGCTGGTCACCACGCGCAACTGGAACACAATTCTGAAAGCTGTCGCATGATCGTCGTCTTCGGCTCCATCAATCTCGATCTCATCGGCACGGTGAGCCGCATCCCGGCTCCCGGCGAGACGGTGCCCGGCACCGCCTTCTCCCGCGCGCCGGGCGGCAAGGGCGCCAACCAGGCGCTGGCGGCGCGGCGCGCCGGCGCGGCGGTGCGTCTCGTCGGCGCGGCCGGGGCGGACGCGATGGGCGACGAGGCGCTGGCGCTGCTCGCCGTCAGCGGCGTCGATTTGAGCGCCGTGCGCCGGCTCGACATGGCGCAGGGCGTCGCCATGATCTTCGTGGGCGAGGACGGCGAGAACGTCATCGGCATCTTCCCCGGCGCCAATGGCGCGCTCAGCATCGACGATGCCGAGCGCGAGCTCACGACGCTCGCCAAGGGCGACGTGCTGGTGGCGCAGCAGGAGGTCGGCGCCGGCGCCACCATCCGCGCGCTCGGCATGGCGCGCGAGGCGGGGGCGCTCAGCATCCTCAACACGGCGCCGTTCCTGCCGACGACGCGCGAGGCGGCCAGGCGCGCCGACATCGTCGTCGCCAACGAGACCGAATTCGCGCTGCTCGCCGGCGACGGCGCGCTGGCCGACAGGATGGCGGGCTATGTCGCGGCCACCGGCCGCACCATTATCGTGACGCTCGGGGGCGAAGGGGCACGGGCGGCGTGGCCGGGCGGCACGCTGCGCGTTTCGGCGCTCGCGGTGACGCCGGTCGATACGGTGGGCGCCGGCGACACCTTCGTCGGCTATCTCGCGGCCGGGCTCGGCGCGGGACTCGGGCTCGAGGCGGCGATGCAGCGCGCCGCGGCGGCGGCGAGCCTTGCCTGCCTCGCGCCGGGCGCGCAGCCGGCCATCCCTCACGCCGAGGCGGTGGCGGCAGCCCTCAGCAGCGGCTCGAGGTGATCCTCGAAGAGCAGGCCCGGCCTCGCCGCGACGGCTTCGGGGTAGCTCGCCTCGGCGGCGAGCGATAGGCGCAGGAACCGCGCCATGCCGGCTGGCCCGGCGGCGTCGGCCATCGGGTAGACTCCCGTTTCGAGGCGGCGCAGCAGCTCGCGCTTGGCGACCAGCATCCTGGCGGTGACGCCCGGCCCGTTGCTCATCGACACGGCGAGCTTCAGGTAGTCGTGGAGCGGCGTTCCAATATGCCAGGCCGCGGGCACCGTGCGATAGAGCTGCAGCAGCAATTCGAGGTCGGTCATGTTGGTGAGCTCGAGATCGTAGCGCGCATCGGTGCGGCGGCGATCCCACACCAGCATCGAATCCATCGACAGGCACGTCCATTTGTAGACCGCCGGCGGCAGGGCGCGGTCGGGCCCCGCCCCGACCAGCCGCAGGCGCCGCCCGGCTTCGTCATATTCGTCGAGCGCCACCGAGACGACGGCGTGGTGGGCGAGCGCGGCAACGGCGGCGGCGAGCTTTTGCGACTTGAAGCGATCGTCGGCATCGAGGATCGCGACATAGGGCGCCGTGATCCGCTCGAGCGCCACATTGCGGGCGCGCGAGGCGCCGCCGCCCATCGCCCCCGAGGCGAGGAACTTGAGGCGCGGGTCGCGCAGCCCGGCGGCGGCCAGCAGGGCTTCGTAGTCCACGCCGTCATCGGCGACGATCCAGTGCTCCCAGTCCTCGTGGGTCTGGGCGAGGACGGAGCGCACCGCCGCGCCGATGAAGCGCTCGGCGCGGTAGCAGGGGGTGACGATGGCGACGGTTTCAGCCATTGGGGCCCAATCTTGAAGGCGGCAGCGCGCTGCCCCATATTCGGTCGGTCCGGCGGTGCCGCCCGACTTCAGGGCCGCCGGGCGACGTTGCTTGTTGAAGGACGGACGGCATGTCCCGCGTTTCCATGTTCTCGGCCCCGTATCTACTGGGTTTCGACGCCTATGAGGAGCGGATCGACCGGCTCAGCCGGGCCGCGGACGGCTACCCGCCCTATAATATCGAACGCCTCATGGCCGCCGACGGCAGCGAGACCTTCGTCATCTCGATCGCGGTGGCGGGCTTCGCCCTCGGCGAGCTGGAGCTGGTGCAGGAAGACAACCAGCTCCTGGTGCGCGGCCGGCAGCAGGACGAAGGCGGCCGGCAATATCTGCATCGCGGCATCGCCGCGCGGCAGTTCCAGCGGAGCTTCCTGCTCGCCGACGGCGTTGAGGTGAGGGATGCCGTGCTCGAGCATGGCATGCTGGTCATCTCGGTCATCCGGCCGCCCGCCGACAAGCTCAGCCGCCGCATCGACATCCGTTCTGCCTAGAGAGGGGAACATCATGCAAGACAGACCAGAAGAACGCATTTTCGACAATCCGCTGCGCCACCTCACGGCGGCCCAGTTCATGGCGCTCGGCGGCAACGCCGTCGTCTATGTGCGCGCCATCAGCGGCGAGAAGCTCGCCGAATTCGTGAGCGACATCGACGACGAGGACGCCGACCAGGAATTCCACATGGTGGTGGGCGCCGACGGGGCGCCGCTGCTCGTCGCCGACAGCCGGGAAGCCGTGGCCGAATGGCTGTCGGACAAGAATGTGGGGATCGTCGCGCTGCACTGAGCGCAGCGCGACGGCATGGGATCAGGCCGCCTTGGTGGTTTCCAGCGGCTGCGTCAGGATGGCGTAGAGGCGGGCCGGGTCGGCGGCATGGCGCAGGCTTTCGGCCACCGCATCGGTGCGCAGCACGCGCGCCACGCGGGCGAGGGCCTTCAGATGATCGGCGCCGGCGCCCATCGGGGCGAGCAGCATCATCACCAGATCCACCGGCTGGTCGTCCACCGCCTCGAAATCGACGGGCGGCGTCAGCTTCATGAACACGGCGACGACGCCCTTCAGGCCGGGGAACTTGCCGTGCGGCACGGCGATGCCGTTGCCGAGCCCGGTGGAGCCCAGCGACTCGCGGTCGTCGAGCGCCTCGAAGATGTCCGCGGCGGAATGCCCCGTCAGCGCGGCGACCTTGTCGGCCAATGTCTTGAGAACGTCACGCTTGGTCTTGATGTCTGTGCAAATAAGCACGGACTCCTCGGAGAGGATGTCGGCCAGTTCCATTCAGGTGATCCCAGATATTGTCCCGGCTTTTGCTTGGCCTAGTTGGCCCGGAGGGCTGGGTCGATCCAGCCGATGTTGCCGTCGGCGCGGCGGTAGACCACATTTAGTCCGCCATGTCCAGCATGGCGGAACATGACGACATCCGCCTGGGCGAGATCAAGCTCCATCACCGCCTCTTCCACACTCATCTGCCTCAGATTGGCGGTGGTCTCGGCGATCACCGGGGGCGAATAGCCCTCCGTCCATTCGTCGGTGCCCTCGGGCGCCGCCAGCACGTAGCTTTGCGCCTCCAGCACCTCCTCGCCGGCCGCCGGGCGGCGATGCTCCTTGAGCCGCCGGTTGTAGCGGCGCAGGCGCTTCTCGATGGCGGCGGTCATCAGCTCATAGGCCGAGATGGCGTCGCCGCCATAGGCGCTGGCGCGCAGCGCCGCGCCGGTGTCGAGATGCACCATGCACTGGGCGGTAAAGCCGGAGCCCTCGGGCTCGAGCGTCAGATGGCCGGCATAGCCGCCCGCGAAATACTTTTTCACAACCGAATCGAAATGGCCCTCCGCCTTGGTCCTGAGGGCATCGCCCACGTCCATGTTCTTGCCTGAGACGCGTAGGGTCATGAAGGGCCTCTGGGGTCGTTGCTCCGTGCCGGCGAGTCTAGCCGCCGGGCCGCGAGGGGGCAATGCGTACGAGCCGGTTCGGTTTCACGGCGCGGCGAGGCGCTTCTGCCGGCGGCGCACGACCGAGGAGGCGATATGCATCGCCTCGCGGTATTTCGCCACGGTGCGGCGCGCCACCTCGATGCCCTGCTCCGTGTTGAGCAGCGCGGCGATGGTGTCGTCGGAGAGGATGGCGTCGGCCGGCTCGGCCTCGATCAACTGGCGGATGCGGTGGCGCACCGCCTCGGCCGAATGGTCGGCGGCGCCGGTGGCCGAGGCGAGCGCCGTGGTGAAGAAATATTTGAGCTCGAACAGGCCGCGCGGCGTCGCGACATATTTGTTGGCGGTGACGCGGCTCACCGTCGATTCGTGCATGCCGATGGCGTCGGCGACGAGCTTCAGCGTCATCGGGCGCAGAAAGGCGATGCCGTGGCGCAGGAAGCCGTCCTGCTGGCGCACGATCTCGGCCGTCACCTTGAGGATGGTCTGGGCGCGCTGGTCGAGGCTGCGCGTCAGCCAGTTGGCGGTCTGCAGGCAATCGACGAGGAAGCTCTTGTCGCCGGCGCCGCGGGCCCGCGCCGAGACCTCGGCGTAATAGGCGCGGTTGACGAGGACGCGCGGCAGGATCTCGCTGTTGAGCTCGACCAGCCAGCCGGCCGGCCCGGCGCGCACGAAGACGTCGGGCACGATGGCTTCGAGGGGCCCGCGCGCGAAGGCCCGGCCCGGCTTGGGATCGAGGGCGCGCAATTCGGCCAGCATATCCATCAGGTCCTCGCGCTCGCAGCCCACGGCGCGGGCGAGCCCGGCAAGGTCGTGCGCGGCGACGAGGTCGAGATGGGCGAGCAGCGCCTGCATCAGCGGGTCGAGCCGGTCGCGCTCGGCCAGTTGCAGGGCGAGGCATTCGCCGACCGAGCGGGCGAACAGCCCGGTCGGCTCCAGCGTCTGGAGCTTTGCGAGCACCGCCTCGACGGCGGCGGGGGCGGCGCCGAGCTGGGCCGCCACGGCGTCGGTGCCGACGGTGAGATAGCCGGCCTCGTCGAGCCCGTCGGCGAGGAAGCGGGCGATGAGGCGCTCGGCCGGATCGTCGAGCAACAGGCCGATCTCGTCATTGAGGTGCGCGCCGAGCGATTTCTCGGCGGCGACATACTGGTCGATGTCGGGCGCCTCGCCGTCGCCGCCGCTGCTGCCACGGCCGAGGCCCGACCGCTCCTCGGGGAAGACGTTCTCGACCTCGGTGTCGTAGCTGCCGGCGATGGCGTCGGCGGTGGGCGCCGGGCCGGTGGGCGGCGCTGCCTCGAAGGGGCTTACCGGCGGCAGCGCCTCGGCCGGCTCGGGCGCCCCGCCCGCCTCGCCCGCTTCGTCGCGCTCGAGCAGCGGATTGCGCAGCAATTCGGCTTCGACGAAGGCGTCGAGCTCGAGATGGCTGAGCTGCAGCAGGCGGATCGACTGCATGAGCTGGGGCGTCAGCGCCAGGCTCTGCGATTGCCGGAACTCGAGCCGCGGCGTCAGCGCCATGCCGGATTTTCCCCGATGAGCATCAGGGGAGTCATGACGTATTCGCGGGCGACGAGCAAGAAGTGTGCCAAGGGCACGGCAGTCGGCAATGGGCAGTCGGCAGTCGGGGGGCCGGCGGTCTCTACGACTGCCGATTGCCGACTGCCGACTGCCTAAACCGCGAAACTCTCCCCCAGATACACCCGCTTCGCCTCCGGGTCGGCGGCGATCACCTCGGGCTTGCCCTGGATCATGACGCGGCCGTCATGGATGAGATAGGCGCGATCGACCAGCGACAGGGTCTCGCGCACGGCGTGGTCGGTGATGAGCACGCCGATGCCGCGCGCGGTCAGTTGCCGCACCAGCGCCTTGACGTCGGCGACGGCGATGGGATCGACGCCGGCGAAGGGCTCGTCGAGCAGCATGAAGACCGGGTCGCTGGCCACGGCGCGGGCGATCTCGACGCGCCGCCGCTCGCCGCCCGACAGGGCCAGCGCGCTGGCCTGGGCGAGATGGGTGAGGCCGAACTCGTCGAGCAGGGTGGCGAGGCGGGCGCGCCGCGCCTGGCGCGAGCGCATATGCGTTTCGAGCACGGCGAGGATGTTGCCGCGCACGCTGAGGCCGCGAAAGATCGAGGGCTCCTGCGGCAGGTAGCCGATGCCGAGCCGGCCGCGCTGGAACAGCGGCAGCCGCGTTATGGGGCGGCCGTCGAGCAGCACCTCGCCGCCATCGGGGCGCACCAGCCCCATGATGATGGTGAACACCGTCGTCTTGCCGGCGCCGTTGGGGCCGAGCAGGCCCACCGCCTCGCCGCGCCGCACGGCGATCGACACGTCGTGCACCACGGTCTTCGAGCCGAAGCGCTTGGCGAGGCCATGCGCCACCAGCCAGCCGGTCTGATCGATGCGCGGGGCGGCGGGCTGGCTCATTGCGGCGTGAAGATGCCGGTGACGCGCCCGCCCTTGCCGCCGGTGAAGGTCGTGGTGTCGGCGGCGAGGTCGAGGAACAGGTCGGGGCTGGCGACGGTGCTGGTGGCGTTGACCACCATGACGTTGCCGGTGAGCTTCAGCGTTTCGGCGTGCGGGTCGTAGATGGCGCGCTCGCCGGTCGCGTCCTGCGTCGTGGTCTTGATGCGCACGCCGCCGCTGGCAACGAAGCTCTTGATGTCGGAGGGGCCGCCCTCGCCGTAATCGACCACCACCTTGGGGGCCCACACGGTCATGTCGTTGCGCACGACGACGACATTGCCGGTGAAGGTCGCGAGCTGGGTGGCATCGTCGACGACGAAGAGGTCGGCGGTGATCTTGACCGGATCGGCGGCGAGGGCCGGCGTCGCCATGAGCAGCAGCGCGAGCAGCAGCGGGCGCCTCATGGGGCGTCCTCCGGCGGCGGCGGCTCGCCCTCGGCGGCGGGCAGGCCGGGCACCACGACCGTCGCGGCGGTGAAGGTCCAGCGCTGCGTCTCGCCGTCATGGCGCATGGAGGCGGCGTCGATCAGCGTGCCGTCGGCCATCTCGATATGCACGGGGTTGCCGGAGGTGATGAGCTGGGCGTTCATTTCGGCACGCACGTCGAACAGGTCGGCGACGAGCCCGTCATCGCCCACCACCTTGGCGGCGCCGGGGATGGTGACGATCTGGGCCACGGTGTCGGCGCTGGCCGCCGCGGCGGTGACGAAATAGGTCGGCCGGCCGGGCCGCGTATAGTCGAGCGTTGCGTCGGTCATGTCGATCTCCGCGGGGCGGGCGAGCGGCGTGCGCGCCGTGCGCGCCGTCACCAGATAGCGCGCGCCCCCGGCCCCGGTGCCCGAATATTGGGGCGTTTCGACGACGAGGTTGCCGCGATCGACGCGGATGCCCGAAACGCCGTAGTCGCGGGCGAGGCCGGTGAGATAGATCTGGCCCATGAGCAGCGCGAAGGCGGCGAGCCCCGCCACCGGCACGGCGAGGCGCAGCACGCCGACGCGCCGGTTGCGCCGCGCCAGCGCGGCATAGAGGGCCGCCCGCCGGTCGATGGTGGCGGTGCCGGACGCCATCAGGAATGCGCGAAGATGTCCACTTCGTCCCAGCCGAGCAGGTCGAGCTCGATGCGGGCGGGAAGGAAGCGGAAGCAGGTTTCGGCCAGCTCCAGCCGGCCCTCGCGGCGCAGCATGCGGTCGAGATGGCGCTTGATATCGTGCAGGTAGAGGACGTCGGAGGCGGCGTAGTCGAGCTGCGCGTCGGAGATCTTGTCGGCGCCCCAGTCCGAGCTCTGCTGCTGCTTGGACAGATCGACGCCGATGAGCTCGCGGGCGAGGTCCTTGAGCCCGTGCCGGTCGGTATAGGTGCGGCACAGCTTGCTGGCGATCTTGGTGCACCAGACCGGGCCGGTGACGATGCCGAAGCGGTGCTTGAGCACCGCCATGTCGAAGCGCGCATAGTGGAAGATCTTGGTGCGCGCCGGGTCGGAGAGCAGCGCCACGAGGTTGGGCGCCTCCCTGAGGTCGGCGGGGATCTGCACCACGTCGGCGCTGCCGTCGCCGGGCGACAATTGCACCACGCACAGCCGGTCGCGGCGCGGATCGAGCCCCATCGTCTCGGTGTCGATGGCCACTTCCCGCCCGTAGCGGGACACATCCGGCAGGTCGCCCCGGTGCAGGCGGGTGGTCATCTTCTTCCCCCAGGCTTGGACGTCGTCATGGTCGAGGGCTGGTGTGCCACAGCATCGGGGCATTGGAAAGGCCGCCGGCCAGCGGCGCATTGACAGGGGCGGCGGCTTCGGCCAAGCCAAGCGGGACAGCCGGGGACAGCAGCGTTGGAAGAGCGGGCCCAACAGCGTCGCCGCGACAGGCGGCACAAGCACGATCTCGCCCATGTGCTGGCCGAAGGCGCCCAGGTGGGCCGCAGCCGCGTCGTGCGCGACGCGCTGTCGGTCGGCCCCTTGGTGCTGGCCACGGCGCTTATCGTCATCCTCGTCTATGTCGGGGTCGCGACGCGCGGGCCGCGCATCGCCCCGGCGGCCCTCGCCAGCGTGGCCGGCACGCTGGCGCTGGTGCCGCTGGCGGTGAGCTTCGTGCTGGTGTCGCTGCGCGAGCACGAGCAGCCGGTGACCGTCGCCGTGTTCGTCACGGCGGTGGCCACCGCCGTCGCCATCGCCGGGCTCTCGGCGCTGCGCGTCTTCATGAGCTACTGGGCGGTGCTGGCCTGCGTCGTGCCGACGGCGGCGGCGATGATCATCGTCATGCTGCGGCTCAGGCGGGCGCAGACCGAGCGCGTCGCCATGCTGGACTTTCCCGGCGCCGCGGCGGCGCTGGCCGAGCTCGACGGCGCCATGCCGCTCATTCGCGGCGCCGAGACGCCGCTCGCCGATTTCGACCGGCTGCTCATCGACGTGCGCACGCATTATTCCGACACCTGGGCGCGCTTCCTGCTGCGCGCCACCATGCGCGGCGTGCTGGTGACGCCGTGGGTCAAGTTCCTCGAGATGCGGCGCGGGCGGGTCGATATCGCCTCGTTCGAGCTCGCCGACATCGTGCTGAGGCCCAGCCAGATCCTCTATTCGCGCCTCAAGCGGCTGCTCGACCTTGGCGGCGTGCTGCTGGCGCTGCCCGTGGCGCTGGTCGTCGGCGCCGCCACCGCGCTCTACATCCTCGCGCGCGCCGGCCGGCCGGTGCTGTTCATGCAGCCGCGGCGCGGCTATGGCGGGGCGAGCTTCACCATCGTCAAGTTCCGCACCATGGAGCGCAATGCCGACCGCGCCTCGGCGCGCGATAACGACCGGCGCATCGTGCCCGGCCTGCGCCTCGTGCGCAAATTGCGGCTCGACGAGATCCCGCAGCTCTACAATATCTGGCGCGGCGACATGAGCTGGATCGGGCCGCGCCCGGCAACGCTCGCGGTGGCCGACGCGACCGAGGCGGCGGAGCCGAAATATGCCAGCCGGCTCCTGGTGCGGCCCGGCCTCACCGGCTGGGCGCAGGTCAATTCGGGCTATGCCAGCACGCTCGAGGAGGAGATCGAAAAGCTCGGCTACGATCTCTACTACATCAAGACCATGTCGTTCGACCTGGACCTCGTGATCCTCGCCCGGACGGTGCGCATCCTGATGTTCCGCAGCGGCGCGAAATAGAAGCTGGTGCCCTGGAGAAGACTCGAACTTCCACGACTTGCGTCACACGGACCTGAACCGTGCGCGTCTACCAATTCCGCCACCAGGGCAAACCGATGGGCGCCGTTCCCTAGGTGACGGGCCTGATCCTGTCAATCATCAAAGCACGCTGGCGCGCCGCCAGTGGCAAAGCGCGCTGACGCGCCGCCAGCGCCAAAGCGCCCCAGGGCTGCCGGCTCGACACCAAGACGGGCAATCGGCTAGAAGCGGGGGACCTCTCAGCCGCCCGGAGCCGCCCCATGGACACGCCGCAACTCGTCACCGTTTTCGGCGGCTCGGGGTTCGTCGGCACGCAGCTCGTCCAGGCGCTGGCGCGGGCCGGCCACCGGGTGCGCGTCGCCGTGCGGCGGCCCGACCTCGCCGGGCATCTGAGGCCGCTCGGGGCGGTCGGCCAGATCCAGCTCGTCCAGGCCAATGTGCGCGACACGGCCTCGGTCGCCGCCGCGGTGCGCGGCGCCGGCGTCGTCGTCAACCTCGCCGCCACCGGGCACGAGCACGGCAAGCAGCGCTTCCGCGCCATCAACGTCGCCGGGGCGCGGCGCGTCGCCGAGGCGGCGCGGGCGGCCGGCGCCGGCCGCCTCGTCCACATGTCGGTGCTGGGCGCCGACGCGGCCTCGCCGAGCGCCTTCGCCCGCTCGCGGGCGCTGGGCGAGGCCGAGGTGCAGCAGGCCTTCCCCGGTGCCGTCATCTGCCGGCCGGCGGTGATCTTCGGGGCCGGCGACACATTCTTCAACCGGCTCGGCTGGCTGGCGCGCACGCTGCCGGTGATGCCGGTGTTCTCGGGCAAGACGCGGCTGCAGCCGGTCTATGTCGGCGACGTCGCCGAGGCGCTCAGCGCCGCCGTGCGCGGCGAGGCGAAGCCCGGCCGCGTCTACGAGCTGGGCGGGCCGGACGTCGAGACCTATCGCGCGCTGGTCGAGCGCGTGCTCGCGGCGGCCAACCGGCGCCGGCCGATCCTCGCGCTGCCGGGCGCCATCGGCACCCTCGTCGCGCTGCCGCTGGGGGTGCTGCCGCGCCCGCTGGTGACGCCCGACCAGCTCCGGCTGCTCAGCGTCGATACCGTGGTGTCGGCCGAGGCGGTCAAGGACAAGCGCACCCTCGCCGGCCTCGGCATCGGCGCGCCGCGCCCGCTCGAGGCGGTGCTGCCCTTCTATCTGTGGCGCTTTTCGCCCAACGGCCAGTTCGACCGGCAGACGGCCTGACGCGCTCGTGATTTATCCATCTACTTGAACAGCAGCACGCCCCACAGGCCGATGGCGCCGACGAAGATGCGCCAATAGGCGAAGGGCGCGAAGCCGTGGCGCTGGATGAAGTCCAGCGCATAGCGCACGACGATGAAGGCGAGGATGAAGGAGGCGGCGAGCCCGACGCCGACGGCGAGGCCGAGCTCGTTCGACACCAGCTCGCGGTTCTTCCACAGATCGTAGCCGAAGGCCCCGGCCATCAGCGGGATGGCGACGAAGAAGCTGAACTCGGCGGCCGAGCGCTTGTCGGTGCCCATGAGGAGCGAGCCGACGATCGTCGCCCCCGAGCGCGACACGCCGGGCACCAGCGCCAGCATCTGGAACAGGCCGATATAGAGGCACAGCAGCGGCGGATAGTCGTAGATCGAGGTGTATTTCACCGTCAGCTTGAGCTGATCGACATAGAGCAGGATGACGCCGCCGACGATCAGCATGACGCAGATGAGGAGCGGCGACTCGTAGATCACCGTCTTGATGAAATCGTGCAGCAGCACGCCCGCCAGCGCCGCCGGAAAGGCCGCCAGCACGACGCCGAGGACGAAGCGCAGCGCCCCCCTCTGGCGGGCCAGCACGTCGCGGGCGATGCCCACGAGCCGCCAGAAATAGACCACGACGATGGCGAGGATGGCGCCGAGCTGGATCAGCACCTCGAACAGCCGTCCGGGGCTGTCGAAGCCCAGGAAATGGCCGGCGAGCAGGATATGGGCGGTGGACGAGACGGGCAGGAACTCGGTCAGCCCCTCGATGATCCCGAGCAGGGCCGGCACAAAAATACCTTGATCGCCGTTCATCTCATCTCCTACTCATCGCGGGGACCCGAAACCCCGTTTCGTCTATGCTGATTTGCGCCCGCGCGCCACAATCGGACCGAAGCCAAGCGTCATGCCGCGACTCCTGCAGCACAGGCTCGACCCCGCCTCCCGCCTCGCCCGGCTGATGTTCGCCGAATATGGCGTCGGCGTCGGGCTCGAGGACGTGAAGCCGTGGACGCGCGATCCGCAGCTCATCGAGCTCAATCCGGCCGCCGCCGTGCCCATCCTCCTCGACGAGGGCCAGCCCGACGCGGTGGGGGTGCTGGCGGTGATCCACGCCATCGAGGACCGCTACGCGCCAGCTGCGGTGGCGGGCCTCTTTCCGGCGGCGGCCGAGGTGCGCGCCGAGATGTGGCGGCTGGTCGAATGGGTGCTGATGAAGCTTTCCGACGAGGCGACGCGCTACATCGTCGAGGAAAAGATCGTCAAGCGCGACCGGCCCGGTGCCACGCCCGACCCGGCGGTGCTGCGCGTCGCCAAGGCCAACCTCGTCGAGCACATGCTGTATTTCAACTGGCTGTTCGCGACGCGCCAGTGGATGGCCGGCGAGACGATGACGCTGGCCGATTTCGCCCTCGCGGCGCACCTCAGCACCCTCGACTATCTGGGCGACGTCGATTGGGAGAGCGCCGTCGAGGTGCGCCAGTGGTACGCCCGCATCAAATCGCGCCCGGCCTTCCGCCCCCTGCTCGGCGACCGCGTCGGCGGCATGCCCCCCCATGCCGGCTACGCCAACCTTGATTTCTGACTATACTTTTGTATATACACTTTGGACGTTTGAATGGAGCTATTTTCCGGTCTCGACTGGGACGTCGGCAATATCGAGAAGTGCCAGACGCACGGCGTCTCCGTGGCGGAGATCGTCGAGCTGTTCGAGGGCGAGCCGAAATTTGCCCCCGACATGTCACACTCCGAGGCGGAACAGCGCTTCATTGCCACCGGACGGAACGGCATCGGGCGCGCCCTTTTCATCGTGTTCACCGTACGTGAGCACGAGGGGCAGCGGCTCGTTCGCCCGATAAGTGCGAGGTATATGCATGCCAAGGAAGCCGCCCGCTATGGGCACTAGGAAAGTCCCCGTGCTGCGCACGGATGAGGAAGCGGAAGCGTTTCTCATGCAGGATCTGTCGGATCTCGATTTCTCGCAGTTCAAGCCGATGCATTTCGAGTTCGACAAGAAGCAGGCACAGATCAACATGCGCGTGCCGCAGCCCTTGCTCGACGCGGTCAAGGCGCGCGCGCGGGCGAAAGGCATGCCCTATACGCGCTATATCCGGCTCTTGATGGAACGCGATATTGCCGCATCGTGAGGCGGGCGCGGCGCTGGCCGAGCTGCGCGCCCGTGCCAAAGCCCTCGGCTTCGACGCCTTCGGCGTCGCGCCCGCCGATGCGCGGCCCGACCTGCCGGCGCGGCTCAGGGCGGCGCTCGATGCCGGCGGGCTCGCCGGCATGGCGTGGATGGCGGAGACCGCCGAACGGCGCGCCGATCCGCGCGTCCTGTGGGACGAGGTGCGCTCGGTGATCCTGCTCGGGGTCAATTACGGCCCCGAAAGCGACCCCCTGGCGACGCTCGCCCTGCGCGACCGCGGCAGCATCTCGGTCTATGCGCGCAACCGCGACTATCACGACATCATCAAGGGCAAGCTCAAGGAGCTGGCGGGGCTGCTGGCGCGGCGGCTGGGCGCCGACGTCAAGGTGTTCGTCGATACCGCGCCGGTGATGGAAAAGCCGCTGGCCGAGGCGGCCGGGCTCGGCTGGCAAGGCAAGCACACGGTGCTGGTCAGCCGCGACTTCGGCTCGTGGCTGTTCCTCGGCGCCATCTTCACCAGCGCCGCGCTGCCGGCCGACGCGCCGCAGGCGCAAAGCTGCGGCAGCTGCACGCGCTGCCTCGACATCTGCCCGACGCACGCCTTTCCGGCGCCGTTCCAGCTCGATGCCAGCCGCTGCCTCTCCTATCTCACTATCGAGCACAAGGGGCCGATCCCGCGCGAGTTCCGCGTGCCGATGGGCAACCGCATTTATGGCTGCGACGACTGCCTCGCCGTGTGCCCGTGGAACAAGTTCGCCTCGCAAAGCCGCGAGGCGCGGCTTCGGGCGCGCGACGAGCTCAACGCGCCGGCGCTGGCCGATCTCGTTGAGCTCGACGATGCCGGCTTCCGCGCGCTGTTCGCCGGCTCGCCGGTGAAGCGCATCGGCCACAAGCGCTTCCTGCGCAACGTGCTCATCGCCATCGGCAACAGCGCCGATATGAGCCTCGCGCCGCTCGCCGAGGCGCGGCTCGGCGACGACGATCCGCTGGTGCGCGGCGCGGCGGTGTGGGCGGTGCGGCGGCTTGTCCCAAAGGCGCGCGCCGACGCTTTGGCGCTGGACTTTCTGGCGCGCGAGGCCGACACCGCCGTGCGCAACGAATGGACCGGGGACATCTGATGGGCGTGTTCTTCTTCGGCATGGGGTTCTCGTCGCTGGCGGCGGCCCGCGCCCTGCACGAGACGATCGATCCGGGCTTGCCGATCGCCGGCACGCGGCGCAGCGAGGAGGGCATCGAAGCCCTCGCCGACAGCCCCTACCGGCTGCACGTCTTCGACGGCCTGCGGGCTGGAACGACGCTCCAGCCGGACCTCGTGGCGGCGCGCCGCGTGGTGCTGTCGATTCCGCCCGGCGAGGCGGGCGACCCGGTGCTGGCGCTGCATCGGGCCGATCTCGACCGGGCGCAGGCGCTCGACTGGCTGTGCTATTATTCGACGGTCGGCGTCTATGGCGATTTCGGCGGCGCCTGGATCGACGAGCGCGCACCGACGCTGCCGATCAATGCGCGCAGCGCCATGCGCGTGCGCGTCGAGCAGCACTGGCGCGCCTATGCCGAAGAGCGCGGCATCCCGCTGCTCATCCTGCGGCTCGCCGGCATCTACGGGCCGGGCCGGTCGAGCTTCGACAAGCTGCGCGAGGGCACGGCGCGGCGCATCGTCAAGCCCGGCCAGGTGTTCAACCGCATCCATGTCGACGACATCGGGCGGGTGACGGCGCTCGCCGCCAGGGCACGGCTCAGCGGCACCTTCAACCTCAGCGACGACGCGCCGGCGCCGCCGCAGGACCTCGTCGCCCATGCGGCGATGCTGATGGGCGTCACGGTGCCGCCCGACATTGCGTTCGAGAGCGCCGAGATGACGCCGATGGCGCGCAGCTTCTACAACGACAACAAGCGGGTCTCGAACGCCGCCATCAAGGCGGCGCTCGGCATCGAGCTCCTCTATCCCGACTATCGCGCCGGGCTCGACGCCATCGCGCGGGTGCCGGCGTGAGCGCGCCGCAGCCGGCGCGACCGCCCGAGCCCGTAGTGCTCGAGGGGCGCTATGTGCGGCTCGAGCCGATCGGCCCGCAGCACGCGGCCGACCTGTTCGCGGCGATGCGCGGGCCGGAGCTGGAGGCGCGTTTCGACTGGCTGTCGGAATATCAGCCGGCCAGCGAAGCGGAGCTGCGCGAGCGCCTCGTCGCGGCGGCGGCGGCGACCGACAAGCCGATGTGGGCAGTGATCGATGTGGCGAGCGGACGCGCCGAGGGGCGGCAATGCCTCATGCGCATCGTGCCGCAGCACGGCGTCATCGAGATCGGCAATGTCTACTGGGGTCCGCGGCTGGCGCGCACCCGGCGCGCCACCGAGGCGCTGGCGCTCCACGCGCGCTACGTCTTCGAGACGCTCGGCTATCGCCGCTTCGAATGGAAGTGCAATGCGCGCAACGCGGCGAGCCAGGCGGCGGCGCGCCGCTTCGGCTTTGCCTATGAGGGGGTGTTCCGCCAGCACATGATCGTCAAGGGCGTCAATCGCGACACCTCCTGGTTCGCCATGCTCGACAGCGACTGGGTGCGCCTCGCGCCCGAATATGAGCGCTGGCTCGCCCCCGCCAATTTCACCGCAGACGGCACGCAGGTGACGCCGCTGCGCTTCGCCTAGAGCAGGCCCTCGAGCGCGCGGCCGAGCAGGGCGAGGTCCGCGTCGCGGCTCAGCCGGTGGTCGCCGTCGGGCACCAGGGTCAGCGTCACCGGGTCGCTGACGAGGTGCTGGACGAGCTTCAGCGTATGCTCCTTGGGCACGTCGGTGTCGCGCACGCCCTGCAGGATCGTCACCGGGCAGAAGGTCTCGATGGCGCGGCCGAAGAGCAGGTGCCGGCTGCCGTCCTCGATGAGCGCGCGGGTGATCCGGTAGGGCGCGTCGGCATAGTCGGTCGGCTGCTCGACAAAGCCATATGTTCGCAGATTTTCGCGCTCCTTTTCGCTCATTTGCGCCAGCATCAGCTCGGTCATGTCGGTGGCCGGGGCGATGAGGACGAGCCCGCGCACCCGACTCGCCCCGCGCCGGCGCAATTCGCGCACCAGCAGCAGCGCCAGCCAGCCGCCCATCGACGAGCCGACGACGAGCTGCGGCCCGGCGGTGGTCGCGAACACGGCGAGGGCCTCGCCGAGCCAGCGGCTGATGGTGCCGGCGGCGAACTCGCCGCCCGAGCGGCCATGGCCGGAATAGTCGAAGCGGGTAACCGCGAGCCCGCGCGCGGCGCCGAACGAATCGACGGCGCCGGCCTTCGATCCCGCCATGTCGGAGCGAAAGCCCCCCAGCCAGAACAGGCCCGGCGCGCCGCCGGCACGGCGCTCCACGGCGATCTCGCAGCCATCGACGACAAGGGTTTCAGCCATTTACGCACGCTCCGGCGGGTACAGGTGCAACGGCTTAGACATTTCGACGGCGCGGCTGTCCAGCGCATTGACTTATCGGTGACAAGCCACGATTTTAGCGCCGCTTTCCGCACCATCGCCAACCGCAGAAGGACACTCTGCCATTCGCCGACCCATGAGACCCGTAGCGCCCCAGAAGGATGGGCCGCTGTCGAACGAGGATATCCAAGCTCCCGAAGTCCAGCTGATCGACGCCACCGGCGTCAACCAGGGCGCGGTCCGAACCCGCGACGCACTGGCCCAGGCCCAGGAACTGGGCCTCGATCTCGTCATCATCGCCGCCAATTCCACGCCGCCCGTGGCCAAGATGCTCGATCTCGGCCGCTACAAATATGCTGCCCAGAAAAAGGCGGCCGAGGCGCGCAAGAAGCAGAAGGTGATCGAGGTCAAGGAGGTGCAGCTGCGCCCCAATATCGACGAGCACGACTACCAGACCAAGATGAAGGCGGTGGCGCGCTTCCTCGGCGAGGGCGACCGGGTGAAGGTGACGATGCGCTTCCGCGGCCGCGAAATGGCGCACCAGGACATCGGCGTCGAGCTGCTCGGCAAGGTGCAGTCGCAGATGGAAGAGGTGGCCAAGGTCGAATCGGCCCCGCGCTCCGAGGGCCGCCAGATGGTCATGGTGCTGGCGCCGCGCTGAGGCGGCTCCCGCATTGCCGGCTTGTTACGAGGGCGGCCCGGTGCCGCCCTTTGTCTTGGCGTCATCTTGCACGACCCGGCATTGGTGATAGATAACACCTTATGCAATTCGACCAGCGGCAGACCATCGGCTTTCAGGCGGCGCAGCTCAGCCGCCTCATCGCGCTCCGGCTGCGCGAGGCGCTGGCGCCGCTCGGGCTGCTGCCGGCGCAGGCGGCGGCGCTGATCGAGATCGCCCGGCAGCCGGGGCTGACGCAGAAGGAACTGGTCGAGCGGCTCGAGGTCGAGCAGCCGGGCGTGGCGCGCACCCTCAACGGGCTCGAGGCGGAGGGCTGGATCTTCCGCGAGGCGCGCGGCGGGCGGGCGCAGGGGCTGCATCTGAGCGACCGGGCGGCGGCCATCGTGCCGGAGGCGGCGCGGCTTGCCGCCGAGATCGACCGGCAGGCGCTGGGCGAGCTCAGCCGCACGGAGCGCACCAATCTCATCGATGCGCTCGAAGAGCTCATCCGCGGCCTCAAGGCCTTGCCTTCCTGACGGCGGGGTTCTATAGACGCCGCTTCAACCGGACCGCCCGGCCGAAAGGCATGCCGTGGCGACCCCTGAAAGCGACGCCCCCCAAAGGGGCAAGAAGGACGCAAAATGCCAAAGATGAAGACCAAATCGGGCGCCAAGAAGCGCTTCAAGATGACTGCGAGCGGCCGCGTCAAAGCGGGCGTCGCGGGCAAGCGCCACCGCCTCTCCAGCCACAGCGCCGACTACATCCGCCGCAACCGGGGCACCAAGATCCTGGCCAAGGGCGATGAGAGCCTGGTCAAGTGGTACATGCCCTACGCGCGCTAAAGGAGAGCTGAGATGTCCCGAGTCAAACGTGGCGTAACCGCTCACGCCCGCCACAAGAAGGTTTTGAAGGCCGCCGAGGGCTTCCACGGCCGCCGCAAGAGCTCGATCACGGTCGCCAAGGCCGCCGTCGACAAGGCCGGCCAGTACGCCTATCGCGACCGGCGCAACAAGAAGCGCAATTTCCGCGCCCTGTGGATCCAGCGGATCAACGCCGCGGTGCGCCAGCACGGGCTGACCTATGGTCGATTTATCGACGGCCTCGTGAAGGCCGAGATCGCGGTGGACCGCAAGGTCCTGTCCGATATCGCCATCACCGAGCCCGCCGCCTTCGCCGCGCTCGTCGCGCAGGCCAAGAGCGCGCTCGGCTATCTGGGCGAGATCGAACCGACCACCGCGACGCGCGTCGCCTGAGGGCACGCGCCGCTAGCCTTACCCGAGGCCGATACGCTAAGCCTTGCGCCGCCCCCCGCGGGACCGGCGCAGGGCTTTTTGTTTGCTGCTCTCACCTGGATGCCGAAATGAGCCTTACCGACGATATCGCCCACCTGCGCCAGAGCCTCGACGCCGCCATCGCGGCAGCGGCGGACGAGGCCGCCCTGGAGGCCGTGCGCGTCGGCGCGCTGGGCAAGAAGGGGACGGTCTCGGCGCTGCTGGCAACGCTGGGCAGCATGGCGCCCGAGGCACGCAAGACGGCCGGGCCGGCAATCAACGGGCTCAAGGCCGCCATCGCCGGCGCCATCGACGCCAAGGGCGCGGCGCTGCGCCAGGCGGCGCTCGACCGGCGGCTGGCCGCCGAGCGCGTGGACGTGACGCTGCCGGTCCGCCCGGCGCCCACCACGACGGGCCGCATCCACCCGATCAGCCAGGTGTGGGACGAGATCACGGCGATCTTTTCGGACATGGGCTTCAGGATCGCCGAAGGCCCCGACATCGAGACCGACTGGTACAATTTCACCGCGCTCAACTTCCCCGAGGGGCACCCGGCGCGCGAGATGCACGACACCTTCTTCCTCGAGCCGGGCCCGGACGGCAGCCGCAAGCTGCTGCGCACCCATACCTCGCCGGTGCAGATCCGGGTAATGAAGCAGACCAACGAGACGCCGGCGGCGCGCTATCTCACCGCGCCGCTCAGCCCGCCCATCCGCGTCGTCATGCCGGGCCGCACCTATCGGCACGACAGCGACCAGACGCATACGCCCATGTTTCACCAGGTCGAGGGGCTGGTGATCGACAAACAGAGCCATATCGGCCAGTTGCGCTGGGTGCTCGAGGAATTCCTCAAGGCGTTCTTCGAGATCGAGGGCGTGACGCTGCGCTTTAGGCCGAGCTTTTTCCCCTTCACGGAGCCGTCGATGGAGGTCGATGTGCAATGCGACCGGTCCGGCCCGGAAATCCGCATCGGCGAAGGCCAGGACTGGCTCGAGATCCTGGGCTGCGGCATGGTGCACCCCAACGTGCTGCGCAATTGCGGGCTCGACCCCGACGTCTATCAGGGCTTTGCCTGGGGCATGGGGATCGACCGGCTGGCCATGCTCAAATACGGCATGAACGACCTGCGCGCCTTCTTCGACGCCGACAAGCGCTGGCTCGACCACTACGGCTTCCGCGCCTTCGACCTGCCGACGCTGTTCGGGGGGCTGAGCTCTTGAATTTAATTGTGACCACAATTAAATGGAGACATCGTCGGCGATGGAGTGGGATGAAGACAAGCGCCAGTGGACGCTGAAACATCGCGGACTCGATTTTGCCGACGTCGTGGAGTTCGACATGGCGACTGCGGAGCATCACGTCGACCGACGGCATGATTATGGGGAAGTCCGTTTCGTTTCGACTGGCGCGCTACATGGCCGGCTATGTGTGCTGTGCTGGACGCTGCGGGCTGGCGAACTCCGCGTAATTTCTCTGAGGAAAGCAAATGAGCGCGAGCAGAAAGACTATTCACAGCGTGACTGACCTGCCGCCACTTGTCGGTGAGGATGGGGAAGTCCGCGAGCTGACGGCAGAGGATTTCAAGCAGTTTCGGCCAAGCTCCGACTTTCCCGAGCTCGTCGAAGCTTTCGAGCGCGCCCGCGGCCAGCGTGGGCCGCAGAAGACGCCGACCAAGGAGCGCGTGGCGCTGCGGCTCGACCGGGAGATCGTCGCACATTTCCGCGCCGGCGGCCCCGGCTGGCAGACGCGCATCAACGATGCGCTCGCCGGGCTCGTGAAGCGGAGCGGCAGGTGACGGAGACCCCGCCCACGGTCACCTTCGTCGTGACCGATATCGAGGCCGATGGGCCGAGCCCGCTGGGCTCGTCCATGCTGAGCTTTGCGTCGGTGGCGTGCGACGTCGAGGGGCGGGTGCTCGACGAGTTCGAGGCGGTGCTCGTGCCGCGGCCGGACCGGGCGCCGCATCCCGAAACGATGGCATGGTGGCGGACGCAGCCCGAAGCGTGGGCCGCCGCGACGGACGGGGCCGAGCCGCCCGAGACGGTGATGCCGCGTTATGCCGACTGGGTGGCGGCCCTGCCCGGCCAGCACGTCTTCGCCGCCGCGCCACTGAGCTTCGACGGGCTGTGGATGGACCATTACCTCGAGACTTTCGCCGGGGTGCGCGTATTGGGCACGCCGCTCAAGAGCGGGCGGCAGATCTTCCGCGGCGGCGGGGTGTGCCTTTATACGATGGCCGGCACGCTGCGCGGCGCCGACTATCTCAACTGGGGCATGCAGCGCGTGCCGGCCGAGTGGTACGGGCATGTGGCGCACACGCACCGCGCCATCGACGACGCCCGCGGCTTCGCCAATGTGCTCGCCCGACTTTTCCAGATGGCGGCCCGCCTGCCGCGCATCGACGCGACCGAAAGCATCTATGTAAAATGAAGTTCACGCTGGACTGGCTCAAAGAGCACCTCGACACCACCGCGACGGCGGACGAGATCGCCGAGGCGCTGACCATGATCGGGCTCGAAGTGGAGAGCGTCGAGGACCCGGCGGCGCGGCTGCGGCCCTTCGTCGTCGCTTATGTGGTGTCGGCCGCGCCGCACCCCAATTCCGACCACCTCAAGGTGTGCAAGGTCGATGCCGGCACCGGCACGCTGATCGACGTGGTGTGCGGCGCGCCCAATGCGGTGAGCGGCATGAAATCGGTGTTCGCCTTCCCCGGCACCTATATCCCCGGCAAGGATTTCGAGCTCAAGGCCGGCGTCGTCATCCGCGGCCAGCCGAGCAACGGCATGTTGTGCTCGGCGATGGAGCTCGAGCTCAGCAACGACCATGAGGGCATCATCGCGCTGCCCGAAGACGCGCCGGTGGGCATGGCCTATGTCGAGTACGCCGGGCTCGGCGGCGTGGTGTTCGACATCTCGATCACGCCCAATCGCGGCGACGCGACGGGCATTTACGGCGTGGCGCGCGACCTCGCGGCCTTCGGCCTCGGCACGCTGAAGCCGACCGACATGGCGCCGGTGCCGTCGGCTGGGCCGAGCCCGATCCCGCCGCTGCCGCAGCGCTTCGCGCCGGGCGAGCCCAAATCGATCCGTAAATTCGCCGGCCGCTACATCCGGGGCGTCAAGAACGGGCCGTCGCCGGAATGGCTGCAACAGCGCCTGCGTGCCGTCGGCCTCAGGCCGATCAACGTGCTCGCCGACATCACTAATTTCGTCTCCTTCGGCTGGGGCCGGCCGCTGCATGCCTACGACGCCGACAAGGTGACCGGCGCCATGGTGCTGCGCAATGCGCGCGCCGGCGAGGTGCTGGACGGGCTCGACGGACGCCCGCACACGCTCGACGAGACCATGTGCGTCATCGCCGACGATCTCGGCCCGCTCTGCCTCGGCGGCGTCCTGGGCGGCGAGCGCTCGAGCTGCACCGACGGCACGGTGAACCTGTTCATGGAATGCGCCAGTTGGGACCCCGAGGAGGTCGCCCGCACCGGCCGCAAAACCGGCATCGTCTCCGACGCCCGCTACCGGCTGGAGCGCGGCGTCGATCCGGCGCTGACCGAGCCCGGCCTGGAGCTGGCGACGCGGCTGGTGCTGGAGCTGTGCGGCGGCACGCCGATGGCACCGGCGATCTCGGGCGAGGACATGTTCCCCAACACCGTCATCGCCTTCCCGCTGGGCGAGGTGCGGCGGCTGACCGGGCTCGAGCTCGATGCGGCGCGCATCATCGACATCCTGACGCGGCTCGGCTTTGCCGTGACGGGCAGCGGGCCGGTGGTCGAGGTCAAGGTGCCGAGCTGGCGCCCCGACGTGACGCAGAAGGCCGACCTCGTCGAGGAGGTGATGCGCATGGAAGGCATCGACAAGGTGCCGGTCGAGCCGCTGCCGCGCCTTTCCGGCGTGGCGCCGCGCATGCTGACGCCGCTGCAGAACCGGCGGCGCGCCACCAAGCGCGTGCTGGCGGCGCGCGGGCTCGACGAGGCGGTGACGTGGTCGTTCATCAGCGCCGCCGAGGCGCTGCGCTTCGGCGGCGGCAAGGCGGAGCTAAAGCTCGCCAATGCCATCGCGGCCGAGCTTTCGGACATGCGGCCCTCACTGCTGCCGGGCCTACTGGCAGCGGTGCGGCGCAACCAGAATCGCGGCTTCGGCGACATCGCCTTGTTCGAGGTGGGCCAGGTGTTCCTCTCCGACCGGCCCGAGGGCCAGCATACCTATGCGACGGCGGTGCGCGCCGGCGACGCCGCGCCGAGCTGGCAGGCGGCGCCGCCGCTCAGCGTCTTCGATGCCAAGGCGGACCTGGGCGCGGTACTCGACGCCCTGGGCTACGATATCGACAAGCTGCAGCTCGTCGCCGAGGCACCGGCCTGGGCGCATCCGGGGCGCGGCGGGCGCGTGCAGCTCGGGCCGAGCAACGCCATCGCCTGGTTCGGCGAGCTGCATCCGGCTTGGGCCGATGAGATGGGGCTCGACGGGACGGTGGCCGCCTTCGAGCTCGACCTCGACGCCATCCCCGAGCCGCGCCGCAAGGCGAGCCGCGCCAAGCCGGCGCTGACGCTCAGCGACCTGATGCCGGTGGCGCGCGACTTCGCCTTCCTCGTCGAGCGCGACGTGCCGGCGGCGAGCCTCCTGCGCGCCGCGCGCAACGCCGACAAGGTGCTGATCGCCGGCGCCGACATCTTCGATGTGTTCGAGGGCAAGGGCGTCGCCGAGGACAAGAAGTCGGTCGGCATCCGCGTGACGCTGCAGCCGACCGACAGGACGCTGACCGAGGAGGCGATCGACAAGGTGTCGGGCGCCATCGTCGCCGCCGTCGTCAAGGCGACCGGGGGCGTGCTGCGCGGATGAGCGCCGCCCGGCTCGAGGTCGCCAAAAGCTACGCGGCGCTGGCGCCGGACAATCCGGCGCGCCGGCTGCCGCGCGCGCCGCGCCGGGCGCGGCCGGCGGCCTTCACCGCCGCCTTCGACGACAGAACCCTGTTCTACGACTGCTTCTGGCATGAAGACGGCCGGCGCATCCTGCTGGTCGGGCCGCCGCCGCGCAACCTCATGCGCGCCTTTCGGCAGGCGGTGGTGCGGGCGCGGCCGAGCGGCACGGCGCTGGCGACGCGGTTTTTCCCGTCGCTCTCGACGATGCTCACGGAGCTGCGCGGCGCGCCCGCCGGCACCACGCAGGTCGAGATCGAGCTGTGCGGCGAGACCTTCGTGCTGGCGGTGCAGCCCAACGCGGCGGCGGCGCTAAGCGGGCGGCGGCTGCTGTTCAGCGTCAACAGGGACAACGACCTCGCCTGGATCCGCGAATGGGCGACGTTCCATGCGCGGCTGCACGGCACCGACGCGGTGCTGCTCTTCGACAATGGCTCGACCCGCTATGGCCCCGACGAGATCGCGGCGGTGCTGCGTGCGGTGCCGGGTCTCGCACAGGTCGGCGTCGCGTCCTGGCCCTACAGCTTCGGGCCGCTCGATCCGGCGGTGCGCGCCAACCCCTATTGGGCGCGGTTCCTGCAGATCGCCACCATGAGCGTCGTGCTGCGCCGCTACGGCGCCTTGGCCGATGGCCTGCTCGACTGCGACATCGACGAGCTGGCGGGGACGCGCTCGGGGCGCTCGATCTACGAGCTGGCGCGGCGCGCGCGCGGCGGGCTCGTCGCCTTTCGTGGCACCTGGATCGAGGCGGTGGGCACGGGTACGCGACACCGCGACTTCACGCAGCGACTGGCCGACCCGCGCGCCGCGACCAGCCGGCCGCGCAAATGGGCGCTCGACCCCAGCCGGGCCTGGGTACGGCGGCTTTCCGTCCACCCCTATTGGCACTGGATCGCGGGCCGCCCGCCGCTCGCCAAAGCCACGCCGGACGACGCCCTCTACTGGCACTTCCGCGCCATCAACACGAACTGGAAGCAGACGCGCAACCGCCCGCCCGCCCCCGACGCGCCGCTCGAAACCGACTTGCTGCTCACCGCCGCCTTTGCGAGGCTCGAGGCATGACCCACCGCCTGTCCTTCGGCGCGCTGCTCGGCGGCGCGCTGCTCGCCGTGTTCCTCGTGCTGTTCGGCCCCGGCGGCTATCCGGCGCCCTATGTCGCGCTGCTATTGGCCTTCATCGCGATCCCCTACGTGATTGCGACACGCGCCGGGCACGGGCTGGTGCCGGATGCAACCGGCGCGGCGTTCCTCGCGGCGATGGGCCTGCTCACACTCGCCTTCGCGCTCGCGGCACACCAGCCCAGCGACGTGCTGGCCATCGCCAATTTCATCTGGCTCGCCCTGTTCATTCCGATGCAGGCCCTGTTCAAGCGCCTCGCCGGACCGCGCGCCGCGGTGGTGGTGGCGCGGCTGGCCCTGGCCGGCGCCGCGGCGACGCTGCTCGTTGCCGGTTACGAGCAGCTGGCCTTCAACTCCGCCCGCGTCGGGCGGCTGACGAGCGACCCCATCCGCATCGCCAACACGGCGGTGATCCTCGGCTTTCTGAGCCTCATCGGCATCATGGCCGATACTGGCCGCAGGCGCTTCATCTATCTGGCCGGGCCGCTCCTCGCGATCGGGGTTGCGCTGCTCGCCGAAACGCGCGGGGCGATGGTGGCGTCCGGCGCGCTGGCGGTGGTCGCCATCTTCATTTTCGTGCGCCGCCGCGGGCTCGCCGCCCTCATCGCGCTGGGCGTCGGGGCGCTGGCCATCGCCGCCATCTTCGTTGCCGCGCAGTTCAGGATCGCACGGGCCGACGCGCTGGTGAGCGCCATTGGCAATGTGCTGGCGGGCGCCCCCATCGCCGACCTGTCGTCGATGGTGCGCTTCGAGATGCTGCGCCTGTCCTGGCCGGCCTTCCTCGACAGCCCGTGGTACGGCCATGGCTGGCAGCGATTGATGACGACCGTCGGCGCCTATCTGCCGCCCGGCCAGGAGCACCTTTTCCGCGGCCAGCCGCACCTGCACAACGACCTCGCCGACTTTGCGGTCGGCGCCGGCCTATTGGGCGTCGCGGCCTATCTCATCATCCTCGTGACGCCGCTGGTGGCCGCCTGGCGCTCGGCGCGCGACAGCCTCTACCACGCGCGCCTCGGCGGCATCGTGCTGGTGGTCGCCGCCTATGCGGTGCTCGGCATCAATTCGCTGATGTTCGGCTTCGAAGTGCATACGGCGCTCTATTTCGGCCTGTGCGCCATATTGCTCGGCTTCTGCCGCGAGACGGCAGCCACCGAAGCCGCGCGCGAGGTGCCCGCGGCGCCGGCCGGATGGGCGGGGCGCCCGGTAGCGGGGCTGCTGCTCGTTCTGGCGCTGGTGGTGCCGACGGTGCTGGGGCTCATAACGCCCTATGTGATCGTCGCCATCGGGCTCGGCCTGTGGCTGGTGCTGCTGTTCCGCGGCTGGCTGCCGGCGAGCTATGCGATGCCCGTGGCGCGCACGCTGCTCATCGTCTTCGCCGTGCTCCTCGTGCTGTTCACGCTGACCATGCGCGGCTGGCAGGACCCGCTGCGCGCCTTCAACTTCACCATGCTGGCCCTCTATGGCCCGATCGCCTGGCTCCTCGCGCGCGCCGCCGCCGATTGGCCGCCCGGCCGCGTGGCGTGCCTTGCGAGCCTCGGCATCGCCCTGACGCTGGTCATGATCGTCGCCGTCGACCTGATGCTGCCCGGCCGGCCGCGCGGCATCAACCTGGGTCCCATCGTCCTCGCCAATGCGGCGCTGGCCCTGTCGGTGGTGGCAACGGCCGGGGCGCTGGCGCTGCGCAATCGCGTGAGCCTGCTGCTGCCGCTCAGCATCATCGCCGCCATCGGCATCATCCTCCTCACGCGCTCGCGCGGGCCGCTGGTGGCGGTGCTGCCGCTGCTCGCCCTGACCGGCATCATGCTCTGGCAGGTGCGGCTCAGGCGCCACTGGCTCGCGGCGCTCGGCGGCGCCGGCATCGTCGCCATCGGGACGATCACGGCGGTGGCGTTCGCCGGCGGGCGCCTTGCCGCGCTGCCGCAGATCGTCGCCGGCCTCTTCGGCAGCGGCGACATCGCCGACCGCACCACCAACAACCGCCTCGCCCTCTATGACGCGGGCTGGCAGGCTTTCCTTGAATCGCCGTGGATCGGGCATGGCTGGGCGCGGCGCATGACGGCGACGCTGCCCCATATCGACCCGGCCTATCTCGAGACGGCCAGGCAGATCACGCAGTTGCACAATGACGTGCTGAATTTCGCCGTGTCGGGCGGCCTCGTGGGCGTCGCCGCCTATCTCGCCATCATCACGGCGCCGACGCTCGCGGCCTGGCGCAGCCCGCGCGATGCGCTGTGGGCGGCGCGCGTCTACGGCACCATGGGCCTTGCCATCGTCTATATCGGGGCGGGCCTCACCGACCTGATGTTCGGCTACGAGTTCCACACCGCCTTTTACGTGATGCTCAACGCCATCGTGCTCACGCTGTTTCGCGAGCGGCGGGCGCCAGCCTAGAAGCGCGGGCGGGCGTCGAGCATGCCGTCCTTGACGGAGCGGTCGATTGCAGCGAGCTCTTTCGGCGTGAAGTCGAGATTGTCGAGGGCGCCGAGGCAGTCCTTGAGCTGCTCGAGGGTGCGCACGCCGATGAGCGCCGAGGTCATCTCGGGGCGGCGCAGCACCCAGGCGAGGGCGAGCTGCACGAGGCTTTGCTTGCGCGCCTTGGCGATGCGGCCCAGCGCATCGACGCCGGCCAGCACCTTGGGCGCCAGCGCTCGCCGATTGATGGTGGAATTGGCGTCGCCGCCGCGCGTGCCGGCGAGCCCCTTGGAATATTTGCCCGAGAGCACGCCCTGGGCGAGCGGCGAGAAGGCGATGACGCCGACGCCGAGCTCGCCGCACAGCTCGAGCGTATGGTCCTCTTCGATCCAGCGGTTGAGGATGGAATAGCTCGGCTGGTGGATGAGCAGCGGCACGCCCATATCGGCGAGGATGGCATGGGCCCGCTGCGTCTCCTCGCGCGGATAGGAGGAGATGCCGACATAGAGGGCCTTGCCCTGCCGGTGGAGCTGGGCCAGCGCCCCCATCGTCTCCTCAAGCGGCGTCAAGGGATCGTAGCGGTGCGAATAGAAGATATCGACATAGTCGAGGCCCAGCCGGCGCAGTGACTGCTCGCAGGAGGCGATGAGATATTTGCGGCTGCCGAACTCGCCATAGGGCCCCGGCCCCATGCGCCAGCCCGCCTTGGAGGAGACGATGAGCTCGTCGCGATAGGGGCGGAACTCGCGCGCCAGAACGTCGCCGAATAGCTCTTCGGCGGCGCCGGGCGGCGGCCCGTAATTGTTGGCGAGGTCGAAATGGGTGATGCCGTGATCGAAGGCATAGGCGAGGATTTCGAAAGCGCCCGGATAATCGCGCGTGCCGCCGAAATTCTGCCACAGCCCCAGCGAGATCGCCGGCAGCTGCAGCCCCGAGCGGCCGGCGCGGCGATAGAGCATGGTGTCGTAGCGCGTGTCGGCGGCGCGGTAGGTCATGGCGGGCTCCGGGAGGGGGATAGGACGCCAGATTGGCGCATGGAGCCGATGCTCGGCAAGCTCTATCCGCAGAGGCCCGGCCGGCGGCGCCGCCAAGCCGGAAAACCCTAGGGGCTCCCGCACACCCAGGCGCCCTCCGCCCATATCGGCGCCTCGCCCGGACTGCTGCAGGACAGCGGCGGCGAACTCCCGCTATCGCCCGGCCCCGCGGGCGGCTGGCTGTCCCCGTCGTCGCCGGGGCCTGCTGGCGGCTGGGCGCCGCTGTCGTCACCAGGGCCTGCGGGAGGTTGACCGTTGTCGTCGCCCGGCCCAGCAGGCGGCTGGCTGCTGCCGCCCTCGCCCGGTCCGGCGGGGGACTGGCTGTCGTCATCGTCGCCCGGCCCCGCCGGTGGTTGGCCGCCGCTGTCGTCACCAGGGCCCGCTGGGGGCTGATTGCCACTATCATCGCCCGGTCCCGCAGGCGGCTGACTGCCGCTATCGTCACCAGGGCCTGCAGGGGGCTGGTTGCCATTGTCATCACCGGGCCCCGCGGGAGACTGACCGCTGTCGTCGTCGCCGGGCCCTGCAGGCGGCTGATTATCGCCATCGTCGCCCGGTCCGGCAGGAGGCTGGCTGTCGTCATTGCCGCCCGGCCCCGCCGGTGGTTGGCCGCCGCTGTCATCACCAGGCCCAGCGGGAGGCTGGTTACCGCCATCGTCCCCCGGCCCAGCAGGCGGTTGGCTATCGCCATTGTCGTCGCCGGGCCCCGCAGGTGGCTGACTGCTATCGTCGTCGCCCGGCCCCGCCGGTGGTTGAACGCCGCCATCGTCGCCAGAATCTGCGGGGGGCTGGGTGCGGTCATTGTCGCCAGGACCTGCTGGTGGTTGGGAGCCGTCGTCATCACCGGGGCCTGCGGGGAGCTGATCTTCGCCGTTGTCACCGGGCTGCGAGGGTGGTTGATCGCCACCGTCTTCGCCGGACCCGGCGGGTGGCTGACCGTGGTCGTCGTCGCCTGGTCCAGCAGGGGGCTGGTCACCACCGTCATCACCCGAGCCTATGGAGGACTGGTCACCGCTGTCGTCGTCTGAGCCCACGGGCGGTTGATCGCCACCGTCATCGCCGGGCCCTGCCGGCGGCTGGCTACCGCTGACATCATCGGTGTCTATGGGCGGCTGCTCACCGTTGTCGTCCCCGGAACTCGCGGATGGCTGATCGTGGTCGTCGTCGCCCGCATCCGCGGGCGGGGCGAGCGGCGAGTCGCTATCGGCGCTGCTTTTCGGGGCGCGGCGCGGGGCCGGAGGCTGCATGGTGTGGCCGCCGAGGGCGCCGTAAAGCGCCGCGCCGCGGTCAACGGGATCGTCCTCGCGGTGGCGGCGGAGCAGCGATTTAGGCGGGCCGCCGAGGAACGCCTTGAGGCCCACGCTGGCGCGCATCGCGCCGTCGGCGCCCAGCCGCGCATCGGCGGTGAGCGCCAGCGGCAGGCCGGCATGCTCGATGAGATATTCGGCGCCGCCATGCAGCGCCGCATAGCCATCGACCAGCGACAGGCCGAGATTCAGCCGCAGATTGTCGGTGGGATAGGTGGCGATGTCGGCCATGACGAAAGGCGCGACGCGGTCGGGGCCGCCGGCCGGATGCGTGTAGGAGAGGCCGCCCCAGGCCTCGAGTGTCCAGCGGTCGAAATAGAGCTCGGCCTCGGGGCCGGCGGCAACGACCAGCGCGCCGGGCGTCCGCACCAGCCCCAGGGCGCCGCCGATCAGGTAGCTTTGCGGGTCGCGCGTGAACAGATGCAGCGCGCCGCCGGCGGAAAAGCCCGGCGTCGCGGCGAGCGACAGATCGGCCTGCAGGCCGAAGCGCGCGCCGACCGGCAGGGTGAGCGTGCCGGCGGCACGCGACAGGAAGGCCGGCGCCGGCAGGTCCAGCGCGCCGGCCTCGAACGCGATTTTACCGTTGGGAGCCGAAACGGCAGGCGCATCCTGCGCCGCCGTTTCGGCCCAGCCCGGACAGACGATGAAAAGTGATAGTGCAGCCGCCCGAAAGAGGCCGCAGAATACCGGCCGTGGCACGAAACGCCCCCACGAACATCATACGCATTAGAACGAGATCGTATTAGACTAAAATAAAACGCGATCAGCATAAGCGCGTAGAGCACCGTTCCGCAAGGCGCATGACGCGTTGTGCATAAACGGTGCAAAACTGTTGAGGCCGGGCGCCGGCCACCATGAACTTCTGCCAGGCTCGTGGCAGCGGTCGGGCGGCCGCTGCCACGGTGGCGAGGCGGGTCAGAGCGGCGCCTGTGCCAGCTTGTGGATCAGCGCCTGGCGATCCTCCACCGATTTGAGGCGGATGGTGATGCTCGCGGCGGCGACCGGGGTCTGCGGCGGCAGGCTCATCTCGATGCCGGGGGCATGCGCCTTGGCCCAGGCCTTGACGCGCTGCAGCTTGTTGCCGCCGGCGATGGGGAAGGTGAAACTGTATTTGAAGCTCATTGCGGGTCGTCCCTTGGGAAAGTCGAGGCCGCGCGGGCGGGCCGGCGCCGGACAGGCGCCGGGCCGGAGCGGCGGGCTCGGGGGCTTTGCGGAAGTGGATCGAACTGGCCTGGCGCGGCTCTTGCTCACGCAGGTAGCCGCACCAGGTGCTCAGCTAATGAGCAGGCTGCCTTGGGTCTGACGGCGAAAGACAGGATTGATCCGGGACATGCGGGCTATGTCGGCCAGCCCGGCCGGCTTGTCAATGCGGGGCGGCGGCAAGCGCGCGCCGCGCTGCTTTGGGCATTGCCAATTGCCGACCGCCGGTGCCAAGCTGGACCCATGACACGAGGGTTCAACGGACGCGCCTGCGCCACGCCGCCGCGCGGCGTCTTGCGCCCCCACCCGACCGCCATCGGACACTTGCAGCGATGACCGAGCAAACCGCGAGCCCGCATGCGGCCCTGCGCCGCCGCAGACCGGAACGGCGGCGGCTGTTCGGGGTGCCGCTCGAGGCGGCGAGCCTCGTGCTGCTGGTCATCTTCTGGCAGATCGTGGCGATGCTGTTTCCCTCGCGCCTCCTGCCCTCGCCGCTCACCGTCGTTGCGGAGATGTGGGACCTCACCGTCGGCGGGCGGCTCGTCTCGGACATGGCCAAGACGCTGAGCCGCACCGCCATCTCGTTCGTCGTGGCGATGGTGCTGGGCACCGCCATCGGCATCGGCATGGGGCGCAACCGCCTGCTCGACCGGCTGTTCTCGACCTGGGTGGTGATCGGCCTCAACGTGCCGGCGATCGTCATCGCGGTGATCCTCTATATCTGGCTGGGGCTCACCGAGTTCGCGCTGATCCTGGCCGTCACGCTCAACAAGCTGCCGGTGGTGATCACCACCATCCGCGAGGGGGTGATGAGCTTTTCGCGCGACTATGACGAGCTGGCGGCGGCCTTCCGCATGCCGGCCTGGCGGCGGCTGAGGCTGATTACCACGCCGCAGCTCATGCCGTTCGTGCTCGCGGCGGCGCGCACCGGGCTGGCGCTGATCTGGAAGATCGTGCTGGTCTTCGAACTGTTGGGCAGCGACGGCGGCATCGGCTTTCGCATCCAGACCTTCTTTCAGTTCTTCGACATCACCGGCATCTTCGCCTACACTATCGCCTTCATCATCGTCGTCTTCATCTTCGAGTATCTCGTCTTGCGCCCGGTGGAAGGACGGGTTCTCAGATGGCGCGCGGACCGCAACTGAACATCGCTATCCGCACGAAGCGCTTCGACACGGCGCATGCGCCGCTGTTCAGCGATTTCGCGCTCAGCGTGGCGCCATCGAGCGTCGTGGCGCTGGTCGGGCCGAGCGGCGTCGGCAAATCGAGCCTGTTGCGGCTCGTCGCCGGCATCGACACCGCCTATGAGGGGCGCATCGCCATCGACGGGGTGGCGGCGGCCGAGGCGCCGCCCGCCGGCTTCGTCTTCCAGGACGCGCGGCTCCTGCCCTGGCTCAGCGCCAGCGAGAACATCCGCGCCGTGCGCGCCGCGACGACCGAGGACGAGGCGGTGGCGGCACTGCGGCGGGTCGGCCTCAGCGGCTTCGAGACGTCGTTTCCGCATCAATTGTCGGGCGGCATGCAGCGCCGCGTGGCGCTGGCGCGTGCCTTCTCGGTCAATCCGCGGCTGTTGCTGCTCGACGAGCCGTTCGTGTCGCTCGACCGCTCGCTGGTGCGCGACATCCAGTCGGTGCTGAAGGACCTGATCGCCACGCACGAGCCCACCGTGCTGCTGGTCACGCACCTCGCCGAGGACGCGGCGGTGCTGGCCGACCGCGCCGTGGTGCTGGCCGACCGGCCGGTGCGCATCGTCGCCGACATGAGCTTCGCCGTGCCGCGCGACGAGCGCACGCCGGGCGACATCGTCGCCATCGTCGCCGAGATCGAGGGCGTGCAGGCCGGCCAGCAGGCCATACCGGCGTAAGCGCCGACGGCCCGGCGCGCCGGACCGTCCGTCACGTTGAAGTGCGAGGCGCCCTACTGGGTTTGCAGCGCCGTATAGAAGGTGCCCTCGGGGATCTCGGTGATGTCGCCGACGACGTCCTTGCCGCCGAACCTGGCCATGACGGCGAAGGCTTCGGTGGCGGCCTGCACCGAGGCGGCGGTGAAGGCCTTGACGATGCCGTGCCGGTAGTCGTCGCGCCACTGGGCGAACAGCGCGTCGTCGCCCTTGTCGTTCATGGCCGGGCGGATCGTCTGCCACAGCGCGTCGTCGGTGAGCAGCGCCGCCTTGGCCTCGAAGGACGCATCGATGAAGGCCTTGATGGCGTCGGGCTTGGCGGCGGCGGTCTTGTCGAAGAAGGCCCAGCCGAGCAGCGGCGGCGTTTCGGAGACGCCGAGATCCTTAAGCATAGCGGCGACGGTGACGAGCTCGGTGCGGCCGGCGAGCTTGGCGCGCGAGTTCCAGTTCCACAAATTGAGCGCCGCCTGCGCCTGGCCGCCGCTGATGAGCTCGTTGATGAGCGGCGGCGCGCCGAAGCGCACCGTCGCGTCATCGACCAGCGTGCCGCCGGTCAGCTTGTTGTAGTCGGCGGCCATCACCACGAAGCTCTTGTCGACGGGGCTGCCGGACACGGCGAGGGTCTTGCCCTTGAGGTCGGCGAGGCCGGCGAGGCCGGCGGCGGGATCGACGATGAGGCCGCCCACGGTCAGCGAGTGCGGCACATAGGTGACCATGTTGCCCTCGTGGCGCTGCAGCGCCACCCAGACGAAATCGGAAAGAATGACATCGGCCTGCCCGGCCTGCAGCGCGATCTGGCCGGCGACGCTGTCGGCGACGTCCTTCACGGTGAGCTCGACATTGTGCTTTTGGGCGAGATCCAGCGCCTCGATGGCGGCGATCTCCCATTTCGCCGTGCCCGTCGCCTGCAGGGCGAGGGTGAGCTGCAACGGCTCCTGGGCGACCGCGAGGCCCATCCCGGCGAACGCGAACGCGCCCGCCAACACGGCGCGCAGGGCGCCTTTCCGCAAGATCATCGTGCCATCCTCCAGCTTTGCCAGCCAGTCGTAGCGCCGGGGGCCGGCGCGGCCTAGCTATGGGTGCCATAGGCAAAAGCTTGCCCGGCCGGCGGCGGGGGCTATAGTGCCGGCTGCTGGAGCCTTGCATCGTTTCACGGATCGCCTCATGGACGAGAGCGTCGCGCGGCCGCGCGGCGAGCGGCAGCGGCCGTTCGACGTCAGCCTGCGCCAGTTGCAGATCTTCTGGGCGGTGGCGCATGCCGACACGCTGACGCGCGCGGCCAAGCAGCTCGGCCTCGCCCAGCCGTCGCTGTCGCAGCACCTCGCCAAGCTCGAAAGCACGGTGGGCAACCGGCTGTTCGAACGGCGTTCCAACGAGATGGTGCTGACCGAGGCGGGCAAGGCGCTGCTGCCCAAGGCCGAGCAGGTGCTGGCGACGCTCACCGAGTTCGAGGACGACCTGCGCCGCTTCAGCGCCGACCAGCGCGTCACCGTGCGCCTCGCCGGGCTGAGCTCGCTGCTGCGCATGCTGGTGCCCGGCGTGCTGGCGGCGACGCGCGCGACCCATCCGGGGGTCGATTTCGACCTCCAGGAAGCGGCGCCCAACGACATCGTCGAGATGCTCTATGGCCGGCACATCCATATCGGCCTGCTGGCCGCCAATTCAGTGGCCGAGGCCGGGCTCGGTTTCCTGCAGGTGCCGCTGTTCGACGACCCCTACGTGCTGGTGGTGCCCGAGGGGCTCGTCCTCGACGGCATCAGCGACCCGCAGGCCGAGCTCGACGCGCCGGCGCTGGCGCTGCTCGGCAGCTCCGTGCAGTTCAGCTTCGGCACGCCGCACACGCGGCGCGTCGAGGACTGGTACCGCACCGTGCTGCCGCACAGCCGCGTCGTCGCCCGCTGCCGCAGCTTCGAGGTCGCCATCGCGCTGGTCGAGGCGGGGCTGGGCGTGTGCCTCGTGCCGGCGCTGTCCAGCCTCGCCGCCGCGGGCGGGCCCGGCGTGCGGCGCTATCGCGTGGCGTTGCCGCCGCGCCGGCTGGTGGCGCTGCTGGCCTCGCAATACCGCCGGCGCGCGCCCTACGAGGCGGTGCTCGACGGGCTGGTGGCAGCCGCGGCAGGCATCGACCTGCCCCCGCTCCGCGCGGCACCGCCCTTCCTCGACAGGCGCGCCGGGCCGTAGCGCGGACTGCGGCTGCGCGCGCTATGTGCGGCGGACCGTGCGGATGGCGCCGGCCTGCGGGTTGTAGCCCCATGCCGCGAGCAGGAAGGCGACGATGGTGCAGCCCACCACCACGGCGAGCGAAAGCCACTCGATCTGGCCGTAGGCGGCAAATCGGATGAGCTCGACCGCGTAGGTGAACGGATTGGCGCTCGCCAGGTAGAAGATCGCCACCGCGCCGGCCTCGCGCAGCTTCCACAGCGGATAGAGCGCGGCCGACAGGAAGAACATCGGGAACACCACGAAATTCATCATGCCGGCGAAGTTCTCGATCTTGGGCGTATAGACCGAGACCAAAAGCCCGATCGAGCCGAGCATCAGACCGACCAGCGCGACAGCCGGCAGGATGTAGAGCCAGCCGAGGCCGGGAAAGCCGAAACCGACGAGCCGCGAGACCACGAGAAAGACGTAGACCTGCAGGATCGACAGCGCCGTCGCGGCACAGATCTTGGAGAACAGCAGAAAATTGCGGGGCAACGGCGTCACCAGCATGACGCGCATCACGCCGGCCTCGCGGTCATAGACCATCGACAGCGCCGACTGCATGCATTGAAACAGCACGACGATGCCGATGAGCCCCGGCAGCACGTATTCCTGATATTGCACATAGGTGCGGTAGGGCGGAATGATCGAGACGCCGAGCAGGTCGTGCAGCCCGGCCGCGAAGACCAGCAGCCAGAGCAGCGGGCGGACGATCGCCGAGATCAGGCGCTCGGTCTGGCGCAGGAATTTCGCGATCTCGCGCCAGGTGATGGCGGAAAATCCAACCCAATAGGCGCCTAGGACGGCTTGCATGGAGACTCCGGCGCATCGACCCCCAACGTATCCAGCACATTGACTTGATGCAGGAACTCAGGGAACGGCGCAGCCTCGGTCACGGCATCGGCCGTCGCCAGCACCATCGGCATGCGGAGCTGGCGGTCCCATGGCCGGAAGTCCATGCGGTAGCCCTTGGAGCCGTCGATATTGAAGCGCGTGCCCTTCATGTAGGCGTCGATCTTGTCGGGGTCGGTGCTGCGCGCCTTGGCATAGGCGGTGGCGATCGACTTGGCGGCGATCCAGGTGGACCAGTCGGCGCCCGACATCTCGCGGCCACCTTCCGCCGCGCGCTGGAAGCGCAGCGTCACCTGCGTGGCGCCGTCGCGGTCCCACGGCCAGGCCCATTCGCTGGCGGTGAGGCCGGTCGAGCCGATCACCGGGCGGGCCAGCAGCGTCGAGTAGTTGAGGTAGCGGGCATATTCGCCCAGGCTGTCGGCGACGTAGACCACGTCGTAATCGGCATTGCCGGTGATCAGCGCGGTATTGTTCTGCTCGCGATTGGCCGGATCGGTGGCCAGCGTGAACTGGCGCATATCGGCGATGGTGACGCCCATCCGCTGCGCCGAGGCGGCGAACGCGTCGGCCATTTCCTTGTCGCGCGGCTCCTCGCCGTAGAGGACGAGGGCACGGTTCCAGTTCCGGTGCCGCAGGAACTGCGTATAGGTATCGGCGAGCATGCGATCCGACGCGCCCGAATGCATGAGGTTGGGCAGGCAAAGATCGCGCAGCGCATCCTGCGGCGCGGTCGCATTGACCAGCGTAACCGGCATGTCCCTGGTGGCTTGCGCCAGCTGGCTCACGAGAGCGCCGGGCAGATCGAGGATGACGAAGCGTTCGCCGGCCGCCACCATCGCCTCGATCCTGGCCAGCGCGTCGTCGCCGTCGCTGGCCATCTGCTCGTCGAGCGAGACGTCGAGGTTCACCGCATTGTCGACGATCTTCAGATCGTCGATGCCGAGCCTCGCGCCCTCCACCGGCTTGAGCGCCGGCGACAGCTGGATGCGCGTGTAGGCGACCTCGGGGTAATAGCGAACATCGTCCTGAAGCCCCAGAAAGCCGACCTTGATCTCGGTCAACGGCTCGGCAGCAGGGCCCGGCACCGCGTTGTCAGCGGCGGCCGCCGGCCCCGCAAAAGCGAGGCCGGCGGCAATAGCGACGCCGAACAGGCCGCGCCTAGTCATCGATGACCACCGAGTGGGGAACGCGACCGATCGGATAGGACTGTACCGGCTGCATCGATGCCATATCGACGATCGTGATGTCGTCGGACAGGCCGTTGGCGACGATCGCCGTCTTCTCGTCGGCGCTGAGGTCCACGGACCATGGGCGCTTGCCGGTCAGCACGAACTGCAGCACGTCGTGCGATCTGGAGTCGATGATCGCGACGTGGTTGGCGCGGCCGAGGCTGAGCAGCACCTTGCTGTCGTCCCTGGTCACCGCCATGCCCACGGGCGTCACGTCCTCTTCCTTGAAGCCCGGCGGGATGATGATCAGGCTGTCGCCCTTGATCTCATAGGTCTCCTCGTCGATGACGAAAATCTCCGAGGAGAGCTCGCAACTGACCCAGACCTCCTTGAGGCTGGGCAGGTGGATGAAACGGCGCGGCCGCGTCCCTACGAGGATGTTCTTGATCACGGCGCCCGCCGCGGTATCGATGACGTGCACCATGTCGGCGACCTCGGAGGTCGCGAACACGAGCTTGCCGCCCGGCATGATCAGGATGCCCTCGGGCTCGGCGCCGCTCGGGATGGTCTGCGTCGCGATCTTCGATGCGAGATCGATCCGCTCGACGGTGGAGTTCTCCTCGTCCGAGACATAGACCGCCGTCTCGTCGTCGGAGAGGCGGAACATCTCGGGACTCGGACCGGTCGGGATCGAGTCGATCACCTCGAGCTTGGCGACGTCGATCACGTCGATCGCATCGTCGTCGCCGCACGCCACATAGAGCAGGTCGTGCGCTTTGGTCATCTGCATGTCGCGCGGCCGCCTCGAGGTCGCGATACGCTTGATGATATTGTAGTCTTGGTCGAGGACGACGACCTCGTTGCCCTTTTCGGTCGACACGAAGATGTTGCCCGTGCCGGCCGCATAGGCGGGGCGAGCGACGGCGAGCGCGGCCAGTGCCGCGCCCCCCGCCAGAACCGATCTGCGCTGCATCAGCATCACTTCACCACGAACTTGCCCTTGAGGCCCCTGCCCTCGTAGCCGGCGACCCAGAAATCGTACTCGCCCGGCCGGATCGGCACGAAGCTGACATTGAACGTGCCCGCGGCATCCCACTCCAGGCTGTACGGCACCTGCGTCTTGAGCTCGAGATCGTTGACGACGATCTGGTTGATCCACACATTGCGCCAGAGTTCCGGCGCCATGAAGGATGTATCGTCGGCGTCCTCGACAGTGATGTCCATGCGATAGTACTTGCCGGTCTCGAGCTGGAACTCGTTCTGCGAGAAGGTCAAGTTCTCGGTATCGATCTTCAGCTCCAGCTTCTCGCCGTTCGCGGCAAGGTTGCCCGCGGCAAGCACCGGCGCCGCCGAGAGCAGCATCCCCACGACCGACAGCGCTGCGAGCGAATTGGTCACGCGACCCATGTGGTTTCCTCCCCAAGGATGTATCTATGGCGGAGATAGTTTCCGCCTATGCCAATAGGGCTTTCCCTCGCGGAACAGGACAACCCTCCGATGGCAATACCGAACATTGCCTTGACCAATGATCAGGAATGCTAGGCCTTCGCCCAATAGCCAGCACGGTTCAGGCAGGGGAACCATGACCAGAATTGCTCGCGTCGCGCAGTTCGGCGTCGCGCTCGGCGCCGCTGTCCTGCTGTCGGGCTTCGGCCCCGAGCACCTGGATCTTACTTTGGCGCTGCAGGCCACCGGCACCGCGAAGTGGGAAATCGCCGCGATGCAGGAGCTGGGGCTCGACAAGAAGTATCACCTCGAGCTGACGGTCAACGACGTCGCCGACAGCGTCGCCGGTCAGGTGGCGCTCCAGGCCAAGGCCGCCGACATGGTGCTTTCCGACTTCGTATGGGTCAGCCTGCAGCGGCATCAGGGCAACACGGTCACCATGGTGCCGCACTCGCTGGCCGTGGGCGGGCTGATGGTCGATCCGGCCGCCGGCATCGAGACGCTCGCCGACCTCAAGGGCAAGACGCTCGCCGTGTCGGGCAGCCCGGTCGACAAGAGCTATGTGATCCTCGCCGCCGACTACAACAAGCAGACGGGTGGCAATCTCAACGACGATGCCGCGCCCAAGTTCGGCGCCCCGCCGCTCGTCAACGAGCTGCTGGTCGGCGGCCAGGCGCAGGCGGCGCTCAATCTCTGGAACTGGTCGGCGCGCGCCAAGGTCGCCGGCAAGGTGCAGCTGACCTCGGTTCCCGAGCTGCTCAAGGATCTGGGCGTCACCGACACGCCACCGCTTCTGGGTTGGACCTTCTTCGACGACACCGGCAAGAAAAAGAAGAAGGAGATCACCGCCTTCCTCAATGCCTCGTTCGACACCAAGCAGGCGCTCCTCACCGACGATGCCCTGTGGGACAAGATTCGACCGGCCATGAACGTCGAGGACGACGATGCGCTGTTCGAGCAACTGCGCGACGACTACCGCGCCGGCATCGTGCAACACTACATCGCGTCCGACATGCAACCGGCCGAGCAAGCTTTCGCGCTGATGGCCAAGTATGGCGGCAAAGACGTGGTGGGTGACGTGACGGATTTGGCCGACGGCACCTTCTGGAAGGGATACCACAAATAGCCTATCTGCTGGGCGGGGCGCCGTGCTCGCATCAGGCCTGCCGGCGCCCGCCATGCTTCAGCAGCGAGGCCAGCAATTGACCGATGCTTCACCCGTTCTCGACGTCGAGAATCTCAGCAAGTCCTACGGCAAGACCCAGGCACTGAAGGGCGTGAGCTTTTCGATTCGCCCCGCCGAGATCGTCGGCCTGCTGGGGCCGAACGGCGCTGGCAAATCGACGCTGTTCCAGATCGCGGCGGGATTGTTCGCACCCGATGGCGGCAGCGTCAGGGTGTTCGGGCTCGACTATCGCGGCCACGCTGCCGAGATCCTGAAGCGCCTGGGCGTAGTGTTCCAGGCTCGCGCCATCGACCTCGACATGACCGTGCGGGCCAACCTCGCCTTCCACGGCGCGCTGTTCGGGCTGGCGGGCAAGCCGCTCAAGGCACGCATCACCGAGGTCACCGACCTGCTCGAGATCGGCGAGCTGCTGAAAAAGCCGGTGCGCACCCTGTCGGGCGGCAACCAGCGCCGCGTCGAGGTGGCGCGCGCCCTGCTCAACGGCCCCGACCTGCTGCTGATGGATGAACCCTCGACCGGGCTCGATCCGGTGACCCGCGAGATGCTGGTGCAGCACATGCAGATCGTGCGGCGCGACCACGGCACGTCGATCCTGTGGGCGACGCACCTCGTCGAGGAACTCGAGCGGGCCGACCGCATCATCCTGCTGATCGCCGGCCAGATCGTGCGGATCGGCTCGCCGGCCGAGCTCATGGCCGAGAGCCATACCGACACTCTCACGGACGCCTACATCGCCCTCACCGGCCACCAGCCCGAGCTGGCCGCCCCGGCCTAGAAGCCGATCCTGGCTATCGGCTTTTCCAATGGCCGCCGCGGCTAGACTCGGCCCACGCTTCACGGAGACGGCATTGCGCAGCTGGCACATTCTCGTCGCTCTGAGCCTGATCCTGTCGTCGGCGCTCGGGCTTCTGGTGATGGCGGGCGGCGCGCGCGCGCTGCTGTCACCGCCCCTTCAGGCCGAACTCGCCGTGCAGGATTTCCCCATGCCGCCGGACATGGGGATCGATCCCGAGCTGGTGGCGGCCTACATGGCGAGGCAACTGCAGAACCGGCTTGATGACGATGTGGCGATTCGCATGACGCTGAAGGCGGATGCATCGAAGAAAGTGAAGGACATCGTGCTGCCGCGGCTGGTGAACGTCGTCGCGGTTCAGTCGATGATGCGCGACATTCCCGAACTGTCGGCGCTGCTGGACCTTAGCTCCTTCCACCGCACGGTCGGCGGGTCGGTGACCAGCGCCAACGCCGCCGACGACGTGGCACTGACCGTGCCGGGCGCCCTGCTGGCTGCCGTCGATGGGCAGAAGGTCAAGATCACCACCACCTCGACCGGGATGGCAGCGCTGGAACTCGGCGCCATGGCGGCGGGCCAAAGCCATCACGTGACCCTCTGGCTGGACAGCAGCGCGACGGAAGCCGATCTCGGCCAGTCCATCCTGCTCGGCGCCGCCAACGGCCAGCGCGGACGCGTGCTGCTCCGGGGCGATCACGACTGGTTCGGTGCCGATATCGAGGCGCTGCGCTGGGCGCGCTGGCTGATCGGCGCGGATCTGGGCCTCGTGCTGCTCCTCGGCCTCGCCAGCCTGATCCTGCCGCTGCTGGCCCGCCGGCAGGAGCGCGCGCGCCGCATGTCGGCCCAGCCGGCCGAACCGGCCTGATCGAAACTGCGGGACTCGCGCCGCCGACCTCGCCACAAGCTGAAAAGCGCCTATTCGGTCCAGGCCGGCGGCGCCCCGACCGGGGCCCCGTGCGGCCTCCCAAACCTATTGCGGCTTGCTGGGGGTAATGGGAGCGGCCTCACCGGTGAAGGTCAGCATGCCGGGCTCGAACTGGAAGATCCGCTCGCCCACCGTCGCCGAGCCGCCGGGCTGGCCGTCCATCTCGCCCGTCTGGACTTCCTCCGCCAGGGCCTCGGCGGTGGATTCGGGCAGCGCCTTTTCGGCGTCGACCGTGCCCTGGATCTGCTCGCCCTGGGCAATCTTGCCCATGGCCTCGCTGACCTTGATCTTGAGATCGTCCGAATAGGGCAGCCGGTAGGCGCGCGGCTGATCGACAGGGAAATTATTGTCGTCCAGCGTCTGCAGCCACAGGAACACGCTGCCCTTCTCATCCTGCGCGAGATTGGGCTCGGTCACCTGGGCCCACAGCATGCGGAAGCTCCACGGGATCGGCCCGTCGGAGGGCCAGCCGCGCAATTCGCCGATGCCGTGGAAGGTCAGCGGAATGAGCACCACGGTCGCCGCCGTCGCCAGCGTCTTGAACACCCAGTGCAGCCGCGACAACAGGACGACATAGGCCAGGAGCGCCGCCACCAGCGTATAGGCCGCCGTCAGGGACAGGATCGTGAAGGTCAATTCTGGAGCACCTGTCCGGTCGCCGGATCAATGCGGCTGCCCTGCCCGCCGGCCGTTCCGCCGCCGGCGCCCTTGGCCCCGCTGGACCGCGTCAGCTCGACGAGGCTTTTCGGCGTGCTGACGACATTGGTGACGTCCTGCCCATTGAGCGTGAAACGCACCGCCGTCTGCTCATCGCCCGTGCCCTTCAATTCCAGCGTCTTGTAGTAGATCACCTTCACCGTCGGGTTCAGCTTCTCGACCTTCACCTGCACCGGCAGCGGCGCCGTGCCATTGGCGATGTAGTGAACGATGTTGACGACATATTCGCCGTCCTCCAGCCCCCGGATGGCGACGATTTCCTGGTTCAGCGGGTTGGAAATCTCCTTGCCGTCCAGCAGCACCACATCCTTGAACATGCCGCGGTCGTCGCGTTCGAGATGCATCAGTCCCGCCCCCAGCTGGTTGTACCAGACGACATTGCCGGCCGGGTCCTCGACATAGGTGTCCACATCGTCCGTGTTGTTGTCCGGCCATGTGACGGTGATCATCATCTCGGCCTTGGGGTCGACCTTGCCCTCGTCGGCCGGCTTGTTGAGCATCGCAAACGCGAGGAAGAACATGAAGGTGACGGCCTTCAGCGTGTTGAACAGCAGAGCCGAGAAAATTTCGAAGTCCGGCTCGTGTTCCTCTTCAAACATCGCGCTCGCCCCTGGCCAATAGCGGCATCAGGGAGACTTCTGTGAAGCTGACCGCCGTCTGGCTGATATCGGTCACCAGCGCGTCGGCGATGTTGTATTCCAGCCGCAGCAGGATGCCGCCGATCAGCCCGGCAATCGTGGTCAGCAGCGACACGGCCATGCCCGCGATCATGTCCTGCAAGGCGTCGCGCAACGTGTCGATGTCGAAATTCGTCATGTCGCCCATCGAATTGAGCATCATCACGAAGCCGACCATCGTGCCCAGCATGCCGAGCTTGTAGAGCAGGTCGGCGCCATAGGTGCCGACCTTCGTGCGCCGGCGCAAACCGGCCCCCAGACTCATCATCAGCAGATGGGCGTCGCCCTCGACATCCGAGGGACGCTCGCGCGCACGGATCATGTCGGTCAGGAAGCGGTCGATGAGCCCGTCCCCGCTCGGCAGCGCGGGCACCGTCGTCGCGGTGGCCAGCATGTCCTTGATCTGCAGCGCCCGGCGGTATTCGCGCGACAGCTCCACCAGGATCCACAGGCAATGGCCCGAAAAGCCCACATAAAGGACCGCGATCAGCACCGTGATCCGCGACCGGTCGGCCCCGAACAGATAGCCCAGCAGCCCGTAATCGTAGGACACGACCGCCGCCACTGCGATCAGCGCCATCAGGAGGACCCATTTCAGGACCGCATCGAACGAGCCGTTGCGGGTGGCCGCGGTGATGATCGCCTCGGTAAGTTGCGTCATCGCCCGACCTATCTGTAGCCGCTCGGGGATTCGCGGCGGCGAAACACCCAAGGCTCTTCAAACATCACGCCCGGCTGCCACAGGCCAACCGCCGCGGTGATCGCGTCGGCCATCGCGGCATCGTAGTCCTCGGACTGCTCGTCGAAGGCGAGCGCCATGCCGGCCCGGACCATTTCGGCATTCAAATCGTCGCCGCCGCTCTCGCACACGCCGAAGCGGCGGCCGAACGGGTCCGGGTCGCTCTTGTAGGTGCAGCTCACTTCTCCGCGACCGGCGAGCAGCTGCAAATGGCGGAACGCCGCGTCGTAGCACCCCCACAGCTTGCCGTTCAGCTGGCAGACCTGGTTCTTTTCGGGGGCATCAATGCCCCACAGGATCACGCGCTGCGTACCGATTCTCAGCACGTCTGCGTCAATCACGTCGGCCATGCCGCTGATTCCGGCCGCGACCGTCTGGGCCTGGGCGGCGCCGGTCGCCGCGCCCCATGCGGCGGCGGCGGCCAGCGCCGCTATTGGAAGGACCAATGTCCAGAATTTGCGAATGCCGCGGGAGCGGCCTTTATCAGAAGACAAGGGCGGGCCCTTTCGAACGGAGGAGAGACCAAGAATGCGCATGCTGGTGGTGGCCCTGATGTTGACGGCGAGCCCGGTCCTTGCGGACCAGGTCGCCGACCTGATCGCCGGCACGATCCAGGACTGTCGCGGCTGCGACCTGCGCGACGCGAATTTCAAGAAAGCCGATCTGAGCGGGGTCGACCTGACGGGCGCCGACCTGACCGACGCCAGCTTCCACCGCGCCACGCTGCGCGGCGCGATCCTGACGGGTGTCACTGCCATCGGCACCAATTTCAACCTGGCCGATCTGACCCAGGCCCAGATGGCCAAGGGCGATTTCACCCGCTCCATGTTTTACGGCGCCCGCCTGTCGGGCGCCGACCTGTCGGACGCCAACCTCACCGAGGCGCGGATGCAGGAGGCGCGGCTGACCTCGGCCAAGCTGCCGGGCGCGGTGCTGGACCGGGCGATCATGCACGACGCCCTGCTGAACAATTGCGATCTGTCGGGCGTGTCGTTCCTGGGGACCAATCTCGAGCGCACCAGGGTCGAGCGCTCCAGCTTCGCCGGCGCCACCATGTACGGCATCAGCTTCGGCAAGTCCGGCGCCGCGGCGGCCGATTTCTCGGGCACGACGATCACCCAGAGCGATTTCTACGGCGTCGACCTGCGCCGGGCGAAATTCGACGGCGCCAAGGTCTCGGCCAATCGCTTCACCCGGGCGGCCGTCGACGACGGCACCTTCGCCGGCGCGGAGCTGACCAACAACTTCATGCCGGACGGCCGCTTGCAAGCTCAGGGCCCCTCGGACGGCGAATAGGGCTGGTTGACCAGTTCCAGCCGGGTCTTCGACTCGTAATACCCCTTGTTGACCTTCTGGGTTTCGCGGCTCAGCCCTTCCTGGCCTTTCTTGCGCAGATAGCTCGCCTCGATCATCACCGTCTGGCCGCCACCATCGGGACTGGCGCCGAGGCACCGCTCATGGATGAAGCTGCTGCCGACCTTCTGCTCGCCCGCCCGCATCGGGATATCCCGGCATTCGAGGTTCCAGCGCCCGAAGCGCGCCTGAAAATTCTTGCTCAGCGTCACCGCGACGCGGCGATCATGGTCGCTGGCGCGGTCGTCGGTCACGATGCGGATGCCCTGGGTCACGCCCATGTCGTCCACAAGGACCGAGACGAGGACGGGATGGGCGTAGACCGAGGTGCCGCCGGCCAGGGCACGGTATTCCAGCTCCAGCGCGCGGGCGATGTAGTCCTTCTCGTCGTCATAGGTGAAGGCGACCTCGCGCAGGCCCGAGGGCTCGGGCGTGCATTGCGCCCAATCGTCGAAGCTCTCGAGCACGATCGACATCGGGCCGCCATTGGTGCCGCAGGCGATGATCGCGGCGGCACTGTCGGGGATGGCGCTCACGGCCTGACCGAGCGGGACATCCCAGATGGCGAAGTCCGGCTCGACCTCGATATCCAGCGCCGCCGCGGGGCCGGCGAGGCCCGCCGCCAGCAGCAGCGCCGGCACCAGCCCGACCCATCGTCCGCGCCGGGGCCGCATCACTTGCCCCTGAGGTAGGCGCAGGCCCTGTCGGCCGCGGTATCGAAATATAGCGCACATTCTTCGTAGGTAGGCTTGCCGTGTCCGACCACGTATGTCTCGAGATAGGCGATCAGGTCGACCATCTGAGTGTCGCGGAACGTCTTGCCTTTGATCGGTTGCTCGTCGGCGGCGAAGTCGGACAGCAGCAGGCCGTTGCACCGGTCGTCCTTGTAGCTGGCCTGGTCGTGATAGGGCATCTGCGTGCCCGGAATGCCGCAGCGGATCACGTCGTAGAGACCCTGCGCGTCCAGCTGGGTTTCGCGCAGATTGGCTCCAGCCGAGTGCACCATCGGATTGATCCCCGATTGGCCGTCGCCGGCCCAGCCGTGGCAGTTCACGCAGACGCCGACGCGCTGGTAGACCCGCTTGCCCCTGCCGGCGTCGCCCTGGGTGAAGTCGGGCTGGGCGACGAAGGCCGCCAGCGCCGCGGAACTCAGGCACAGCAAGGCCAGCACGCTGAAAGCCACAAGTTTCCGGACCTTTAGCATCAGATCCCCAGTCTCGGTCGTTCAGGACGCCGCGTGCCTTCTACGCTCATGAGCCCGCGGCGGGGTCGGACAAGGGGCCGACCGGGAGGAAAGACCCGGGCCGGGCAGGTTTTCCTGCCCGGCCCGAGGTCATGCGTTCAGAGGCCGAAAACCCACAGGACGTTGGCGGTCGCCCGGCCTTCCAGCTCGGGATGGCCGAAGGTCGCCAGACCCGGGCCACCGCCCACGACGGCAATATATTCCTTGCCGCCCGCGGTGAAGGCGATGGGCGAGGCCTGGAACGAGGTCCCCACATTCATCGACCACTTCACTTCCAGCGTCTTCGCGTCATAGGCCGCGAAAGTGCCGTCCAGCGAGCCGGCCCACAGCAGGTCGGGCGTCGCCATGACGCCGCTATACATCGGGAACTGCGTCGGCTGCTGCGCAGTCATCTTGCCCGTGGCCACATCGACGGCACTGATCGTGCCGGTCTGCACGCCATTATTCGTGCCGATGCCGCCCTGGAAGATCTGACCGCCATGCACGTCGGCCGGGGCCACGGTCTTCGTCGCGATGTCCGAGCACCCTTCGATGCCGACTGCATAGGCGAGGCCGAGCGTCGGGTTGTAGCCCGTCGGGAAGAAGTTCGTGCCACCCTGGAGGTTCGGGCAGGTCGTCGCCGTCGCCCCGGCGCGGTTGATCGCGCCCGACGCATAGACCTGCAGCGACTTGGTCGGGTCATATTCCAGCGGCATGCCGGTCTTGGGGTCGATGCCCTTCGTCCAGGTCAGCTTGCCGACATACTGGCCCGACTGGATATAGGCGCCGTTGGTCCGGTCGAGATCGTAGAAGAAGCCATTCCGGCCGAAATGCGCCAGGACCTTGCGATCCTCGTTGTTGATCTTGGTGTCGATCAGCAGCTGCGGCCCGACTTCGTCATAGTCATGATAGTCGCCGGGCGTGTACTGGAAATGCCACTTCAGCTCGCCGGTGTCGGCGTCCAGCGCCACGGTCGCGTCGGTGTAGAGGTTGTCGCCAGGGCGATATTCGGGGTCGAACATCGGGGTCGGGTTGCCCGTACCCCAGTAGGTCATGTTGGTTCCGGGGTCGTAGGAGCCCGTCACCCACATGCCGCCGCCGCCGGTCTTCCAGCAATCGGCGTTGCCCGCCTCATCGCATTTCCAGGTTTCCGAGCCCGGCTGGCCCGGCTCGGGCACCGCGTAGAAGCGCCACAGCTCGTCGCCATTGTCGACCTTCAGCGCCGCGACATAGCCGCGCGTCGCCCAGTCGCCATAGGACTGGCCGACCAGCACCTTGTCGCCGATGACCAGCGGCGCGGCGATGAAGCCCTCACCTTCCTCACGGGCAACCTGCTTGTCCCAGACCACGTCACCGGTGTCGGCGTCGCAGGCGACCACATGGCCGTTGAAGAGTCCGGCGATGACGAGGTTGCCGGCGAGCGCGACGCCACGATGCGTAATGAGCAGGCCGATCGTGGGATCCTTGTCGACGCCGGTGTCACACGTCCACACCAACTTCGCGGTCTTGCCGTCCGACACGTCGAACTTGTAGGGCGTCCCCCAGGGGTCCGACACATAAAGGAAGCCCCCATCAGCCAGGGGCGTCGCCTCGACCGCGCCGACGCCGAAGCCGCCCGGCTCGGTGCCGCCGAGCGGCGCCGCCGTGATGACGTGCAGGCCCGCGACATTGCTGGCGTTGATGTCGTTGAGCGTCGAGAACCGGTTCGAATCGAACGTCTTGCCGACCATCAGCCAGTTGCCGGCCTCGGCGTCGGTCCCTGCGGCCAGCAGGCGGTCGGGCGTTACGTCCGCCCCCCAAGCCGCCGCCCCGCTCAAAGCCAGGACTGCTGCGCAGCATCCCGCCAAGAGTTTTGCCCTTCTCATAGAAGCTCCTCCTAAGAAAACAGATGCGGTACACAGCCGCTGGCGGAACGTTGGCATCCAATGCGAGCAGGGGGTCCAATTCTCAATATAGGAACAACCTAATTTTGAGCTCCCGGCCGGGGTCGGTTCCGGGACGAGGCGGACGCACGCCGCGCGGGCCCGCGAGGTGTCATGCCGCTGAAAAGCAGACCGCCCGCCTCGCGTCACACGAGGCGGGCGATCACGCGTCAATTCGGGACCGTCTCAGACCTTCGGCAGGCGGACAAACAGGAAGCGAACGAGGCCGAGGAAAGTCAAAACCCCACCCGCGCCAAGCGCCAGCCAGTACCCGATCAACAGGTCCGACGTCATCTTGAGCTTGGCGCCCGATCCGGGCTCCAGGACGTTCGATTTGCCAATGAAATTGGCCCCGGCCGCGCTGGCCTTCAACTCGCCGATGCCATAGGCCAGTCCGACGGCCAACATGTATGAAAGCCCGACGAGCAGGATCAAGATCGTCGCGAGCGACAAATTGATCCGGCCGAAGCTGACGCGTCGCGTCACGAAAAGACTGGCCGCGAGAGCCAGCATGCACACGACCAGATACACCCACATGAAGCCCGCAAAAACCGCGGGGAAGGGCATTTCGAAGGCCGATTCATCGATATTGGCCCTCACCTGGGAGACCACATCGACCCCCCAGGGGTGCAGCACCAGGTCGTTCTCGCCTTTGATGACGGCGACGTCCGCACTCCACCATGGCTGGAACCACGAATAAAGCATGAAGGCGGCGCCAGCGATGAGCAGGATACGGAAAATCCATACCCCTATCCCCACGCCGCCATGAGTTGTGCCTGCCGCATCAGTCTGTACCATTATTCCCCCGCGCCGGCTCGCCATCGGGCGACCTAGCTGTCGTCTTGTGAATTGCACCGATCGCCGATGATCGCCGGCAACCTTGGCGGCATGCTAGCAGCGCGGGTGAACCGTGGCAGTCCTTGGAATACCAATGAAGGTCATTGGTTTCTCCTGGGATGGCCGAGCAGCAGTCCGCAGCCTCAGGCGCGACGCGGGAGCTTGATGACCTGTCCGGGCTGCGGCAGCTCCTCGATGCGCTCGAGAAGGTTGCCGTGACGGTACTCGTCGCGCGCATAGGCGACGATCTTGTTGAAGATACTCGAATACGTCGACAGCGACATCAGGTGCTTGGGCATGGCGAGGGCAATTCGGCACGAGAGGCCGTCGAGAACGAAATAGCGCACGTCCCGGCAAACGCCGTCGGGGAGTCCGGGAAGCAGCGACAGCGGACAATGCGTCGTCGCGAGGCCCGCCGCCACGAGGTCGAGGGCCGCCGCGTAGGTCATGGCCGAGAAGGTCGGCGTCGCCGCCGGCAGATGGTGCCGGTACCACTCCTCGGACTTGCTGTGCAAAGGCATGCTCGTATCGATCTCGACGTAGTGTCCCAGCGCACCGCCAAGGACGCGCGGGGGGCTCCCCGGCACGAGCGCCTGCTCTATTTCAGCATCTGACAGAGACTTCGGAACGGCCCAGCACACCGGATCGACAAACAGCTCGGTCACCGCGAACGAGCTGCGGTCGTCGACGATCTCGTCCTCGTTGACGATGGCGCAGTTGAGCTGATGCAGCCGCAGCTGCTCGACAAGCTCGCCGCTCCTGAGCGCGAATCGCAGTTCGAACCTGGCGAAGCCCGGCGTCGCCGAGGCGATGCGCGCCGCCGCCGCAATGAAGGGTCCACGCAGGGTCGGCGGGACGCCCATGCGTAGCGTGACGGCATTATCGACGAAACGCTTCTCATGCTCGCTGACCGCTTGATCCAGCCGGCGAAGCAGCTCTTCGGAGAGCTTGAACCAATACTCGCCCGAGGGCGTCAGGCTGATGATCCCGGTGCGGTTGCGCTGAATCAGCTGAGCGCCCAGCTTCTCTTCGAGCTTGCCCAGTTGCTGGGAAATCGACGGCTGCGACAGCCCCACCCGGCGCGACGCCTTGGTGATCGACCCGGCCACCACGACGGCCTGGAAGATCTGCAGCTGTTTGAGTGTGATGTCCATGCCCGACCCTGCACTCGGGCCATAACATCACAATGCACCGAATAAGAAAACCCAATACCAAGGTCTCAGGTGGTGCGGTCGCCGCGCCGATGGCGGCGTGTTTCGGGCCGCGCCGCTGCTGCGTCCGTTGCCGCTATCCGCCGCCTCCCGATGCGCGCCGCTCGCGCCGGCATGGCGCGCGGCACGGCCATGCTGCCGATCCTGGCTTCCAGCACCCAGAGCGTGGTGCCGACCACGGACAGCGCTGTCGGGCCATCGAGGCCGGTGGCGACCAACTCGATGGTCGCGGCATCGACCCCGGCCCGGCGGCCGCTCATCGGCCGGCGTGATGCCAGACATCATTTCGTCTCCGGCGCGAACATGGCATTGGTTGTGGATGCATCGTGCGATCCTCGTCCTCGCCGCGCTTGCCGCAACCGCGTCGCCCGCCCTGGCGATGTCGCTGACCACATCGCAGGTGGGCGAGATCTATTGCGCCGCGCGGCTAAGCGGCGACATGGCGCCGGTGCTCGCGATCCTGACGCCCGAACTGGCGGAGCTGGTGCAGCACCACCTGCCGCCAGACGCCGACGCAGCAACGGCCATTCCGTGGCAGAGCAGCGACGACTACGCGAACACCTGCATGCCGATAGGCGCGAGTGGCACCGCTGAGCGGCCGGAAATCGTCATCGCCTTCGGCTACCGCGATCCAGCCAAAAGGCAGTACGCCGACCGGCTCGTCATGCGGTTCATCGACAAGCGGCTGCGGATCGACGACATCGCCTACGCGACGACAGGCGCATTGCGCGAAAAGCTCGGCGGCAAGTGATCAGGCCGAAAGAAGCAGGCGCTCCAGCGACTGCTCCTGCAGATCGACCAAGCGGCGCTCCATCTTCTCCGCGACCTCGCCGCGATAGCGACTCATGCGGAAGCCCTGGAGGATCTCCTCGATCTCATCGACGCGACGGCGATAGGCCTGCAGGCTTTCGCCGGGGAAGCGTTCCCATTGCAGCACTGGCCAACCTTCAGCTTGCATAGCGCGGACTCCTCGACCGGATCGGATCGACGCCGCATAACTAAAACCATCGAAATTAGATGGCGTTGAAGGGACGGTTAGAAATTGGAGAGAACGCTTCAGCCCGAGGCCGCGCGCTGCGACGACATCATGTAGCCGACGCCGCGCACCGTCTGGATGAGCGACGGCTCGCCCTCCGCACGATCGATCTTCTTGCGCAGATAGCGCACATAGACGTCGACGATCTTGGTGCCCGGATCATAGCCGTAGTCCCAGACGCTGTTGAGCAGCCGCTCGCGACTCACGACGCGATCGGCGTTGGTCATCAAATAACGCAGCAGTTCGAACTCGCGCACGGTGAGGGTGATCGGCGTGCCGTCGCGGGTCACCCGGCGCGACTGCGGATCGAGGCTGAGATTGCCGATCTGCAGCGGTTTCTGGGCCGCCGGCGCCGCCCGCCGCCGCTGCATCGCACCGATTCGCGCCAGGAGCTCGTCGAAGGCAAACGGCTTAGTCAGATAATCGTCCGCGCCGCCCTTGAGGCCGTCGATCTTGTCCTGCAGCGTGTCCTTGGCGGTAAGCATCAGCACGAACGGCGTCCGCCCTTCGGCGCGCAGCGCCCGGCAGACCTCAAGGCCGTCCACATAGGGCAGCATGCGATCGAGAACGATCATCTCGAACTCGTCGCCGCGAGCGCGCTCCAGCCCATCGCGCCCGTCGTGCTCGACGGCCACCTGATAGCCCTCCGCCTCCAGCCCGCGCTCGAGAAAGGACGCGATCCGTCGATCGTCTTCGATGACCAGGATCTTCATCACGCGGTACGGTCTCCAACCGGCAGCAGGATCGACAGCGCCGCGCCGCCCTCGGAGCGATTGGCGAGCCCGATGCTGCCGCCATGACGCTCGATGATATCCTTGGCGATCCCGAGCCCGATGCCAAGCCCCGAGGCGAGCGTGTCGGCTTCATCGCGGCCGCGGAAAAAGCGCTCGAAAACGCGCGGCAGGTCCGCCTCGGCGACGCCGGAACCCTGGTCGGCGATCATGACCTTGGCGTGGCCGTCCGCAAGCGATGTCGTCACCGTCACGTTCGTCCCCGGCGGCGAGTGCTTGATCGCATTGTCGAGCCCGATCATCAGCGCCTGCTTGAGGCGGCGAAAATCGGCATCGATATGCTGGCCGTTGTCGGCGAGCTCGACGGCGACGCTGACCTCGCGCGCCGCGGCGAGCATCGTCGCCTCCTGCGCGGCAGCCGCCACGATCTCGTCGAGCTTCGTATCGGCCAGGGCGAGCGGCTGGTCCTCGGTCGCCGAGCGGGCGAACTCGATCAGGTCCTCGAGCAGGTTGCCCAGTTCCGCCGCCTGGCCCTGGATGCGTTCGAGCGATTCGCGCAGCCCAGGGGCGTCGCCCTTGCCGCGCAGCGCCACATCCGCTTCGCCGCGCAGGATGGTCAACGGCGTTCTCAGCTCGTGGCTGACATCGGTCAGGAACTGCCCGCGCCGGCGGTCGATCTCGCGCAATTGCTCGTTGGCCGCCCTGAGCTGGCCGGTTCGCGTATCGACCTCGGAGGTCAGCCTCTCGCCCAATTCGGCGAACGCCCGCCGCTCCTCCGTCACGGTCGCCGCCAGGCCAGCGAGGCTTGCGGCGAGGAGCGCAAACTCTCCATCGAGCGGGGCGCCGGGCGCAGCATCCGGCTCCCCGGCGGCCAGTGCGCCCACGCGACGGGCGAGCGTGTCGATCGGCCGCACGACGGCACGGACAAGGCCGCCCCCCAGCACGATGATCGCAAGCAGCCCGAGCCCGCCGATGGCCGCCGCGCTGACGAGCAGCGGCTGGCTGGCCGCCGCGGCCTTGGCGATCTCCGCCGCGATCTCTTCGCCTTCCTCCTTCGCCGCATGCTGCAGGAGCGGCAGCAGCTCGTTGGTGAGGCGAAACGAAACCCGGCGTTCATAGCTGGCGAGCGCCAAATCGTTCTGACCGGCGCGCTGCAGCGAGAGCGCATTGTTCATCAGCGCGTCGATCGAATGGTAGAGCTCGATGATGCGACGGGCCTCTTCGAGCTCAGGCAGCCCGCTCTGCATTTCCTCCATGCCGTTCAGCGTGGCGATCTCGGCGCGGGTGGCCTGGGTCAGCCGCGGCAGCAGCAACTCCAGGTCGATGCGGATCGTCTTGAAGCCGTCGGTCCGGGTGCCCAGCAGCATCGTTTCAGCGGCCTGCTCGCCATAGACCCCGACCTTGGCCTGCAATTGGCTCAGCACGTCGAGCCGGTCGTGAATGGCGGCCACGCGGCGCGCCATGTGGTTGGAAATCCAGAGGCCGGCGGCCATGACGCCGGCCATCAAACCAACGAACACAATGCACGCCACTGCCAGAACGACGACGCGGCGGCGCACCGTCATGAGTTCCTCCCGCACGAGCCAGCCATCCCTAACGCCCTCAGCCCGTTTAGGAAAGTCCGAAGCGCCGAAGCGGCGCGCACACTTTCCAGACCTCGACACCGGGCGTGCCCGCCGCGGCGGGAAGATTGTCCCGAGTGCCCGTTTCCGGCAGTGGACGACGCCGACGGGCAGGATGCCGCCGCCGACTAGCAGGCCCGTTCAGGTCACATCGTTCAGTTCTCTCGGCGGAATTTGGCGCACCCGAGACGATTCGAACGTCCGGCCTTTGCCTTCGGAGGGCAACGCTCTATCCAGCTGAGCTACGGGTGCGTGGGGTCACGCATACGCGAGGCGACAGGCCAGCGCAAGCGCGGGGTGTCAGTCGAGGGCCAGCGGCGGCGCGTCGGGCGCCGGCGTGGCCCAGAGCCGGTTGAGCTCCTCGAGGAAGAGATCGGCGAGGTCCTCGGGGGCTTTGAGCTCCGTGTCAGCGGCAATCACGGCGGCGATGCCCTCGGCAAGGGTATCGGCGCGCGCGGGGGTCTGTGCGGTTTCGTCCTGCATCACGCATCTCCTGACGGCGAGCCCACATGCGCCATGCTAAGGGCCGGTTGCGGCCCCGGCTTGATCATTTCGGGGTGAGATTGTGGCGGCGTTCAGAATGGCGCCGGGACGATGAAACGCAGCGGGCGGCCATCGTCGGGATGGGAAAAGCCGAGCATTTCGGCATGTAGCTGCAGCCGGTCGGCGGCGGCGAGCGCCGGGCCTTCGGCGTAAAAGCTGTCGCCCAGGATGGGATGGCCGAGCGCCAGCATGTGGACGCGCAACTGGTGGGTGCGGCCGGTGAGCGGGGTGAGCTTCACCCGCGTGATGCCGCCCTCGCGGGCCAGCACCTCGTAGCGCGTCTGGCTCGGCCGGCCGCGCGCGGGATCGACGCGCTGGCGCGGCTTGTTCTCCCAGTCGGTGGCGAGCGGCAGGTCGATGAGGCCGGCCGCGTCGGCGAGATCGCCCCAGACGCGGGCGACGTAGTATTTTTCGATGCGGCGCTGCTCGAACTGCGTGCCGAGGGCGCCGAGCGCCGGCTTGTCGAGCGCCAGCAGCAGGAGGCCCGAGGTGTCCTTGTCGAGCCGGTGCACCACCTTGGCGTGCGGATGGTCGGGATAGAGCGCCTGCACCCGCGCCTCGAGGCAATCGGCCAGCGAGGGATGCTTGCCGGCGACGGTGAGCAGGCCGCTCGGCTTGTTGCAGAGCACGATACGCGCATCGGCATGCACGATGTCGAGGCCGGCGGGCGGGCGGTAGTCGAAGGTGGCGGGGAGCGGCGGCATGGCCGGCTTCTAGCACAGATTTCGCCTTTCCACGCCGCCGGCACCGCGCGAGTATGGCGAGGGGTGCGGGGCGCCCGGAACGATTTGGGGGACGGCATGGCGGCGCGGCGACGGCTGGGCGTAGGCATCATCGGGGCGGGCAATATCTCGAGCCAGTATCTCAAGGCGATGCAGGCCTTCGCAGTGCTCGACATCCGCTGCATCGCCGATCTGCGGGCCGAGGCGGCGGCGGCACGGGCCGCCGAATTCGGCGTCGCGGCGTATGGCGTCGCGGAGCTGCTGGCCGACCCGACGGTCGATATCGTCGTCAACCTCACCATCCCGCGCGCCCATGTGGCGGTGGGGCTCGGCGCCATCGCCGCCGGCAAGCATGTCTATGGCGAAAAGCCGCTGGGGATCACGCTGGCCGAGGGCCGGCGGCTCGTCGCGGCGGCACGGCGGCGCGGCGTCCGCCTCGGCTCGGCGCCCGACACCTTCCTCGGCGGCGGCCACCAGCAGGCGCGTGCCGTGCTCGACAGCGGCCGGCTCGGCACGGTCATCGGTGGAACCGTGTTCTTCGGCGTGCCGGGGCACGAATACTGGCACCCGGACCCGGCCTTCTACTACGATGTGGGCGGCGGGCCGATGCTCGACATGGGGCCCTATTACATCACCGACCTCGTCAACCTGCTGGGGCCGGTCAAGGCCGTGCAGGCGCTGAGCGCGCGACCGCTCAAACGCCGGCCGATCCGTTCGGCGCCGAAGCGCGGGCAGATGATGGCGGTACGGGTGGCAACGCATGTCACCGGCACGCTGCGCTTCGTATCGGGAGCGCTGGTGACGGTGACGCTGAGCTTCGACGTGGCCCGGCACGGCCATGCGCCCATCGAGCTCTATGGCAGCCTGGGCGCCATGCAAGTGCCCGACCCCAACATGTTCGGCGGGCCGCTGAGGATCGCCGCGCCGCGCGCCACCGAATGGACCGACGTTCCGGTCACGGCGCCCTATGCCGATGCGAATTACCGCTCGCTGGGCGTCGCCGAGATGGCGCATGCCATCCTCGCCGACCGCCCGCACCGGGCCAGCGGCGCGCTGGCGCTGCACGTGCTCGAGGTGATGGAGGCGTTCGAGACGGCGAGCCGCAGCGGCGGCATCGTGCCCATAAGGAGCCGCGTCGCGCGGCCGGCGCCACTGGCCGAAAGCCTGCGGCGCAGACGACTGAGCTAGTTGCGCGTTAGCCGCCAGCTGCGCACCTCGAAGGGCAGGAGGTCGATGGCGGCGTCGCGCTGCTGCGGCTCTTCCATCAGCGTCACCGGGGCGGCGGACCAGCCCGCGGCGACGGGCGCGCAGGCGCCGCGGCGGCCGGCCGGCTCATAGACGCGCAGCACCAGCCCGTTGCCGTCCTCGGCCGGCTTCAGCCCCGACAGGGCGGCGGGGATGCCGGCGAGCGCCAGCGGCGTGTGAACGCCCTGGGCGAGGCCGGAGACGGGACGCGTCAGTAGGGGCTGGTTGAGCGCCTCGGCCGCCGCGCGCACGCCGCCCTCGTGCCAGGCCCCTTCGTGCGGCATGAGGGCGTAGGTGAAGCTCTGCGTGCCCTCGTCGGCCAGCGGGTCGGGATAGACGGGGGCGCGCAACAGGCTCAGCCCCAGCACGTTGCCATCTACGCTGTGGCCGTATTTGGCGGTGTTGAGCAGCGCCACGCCGAAGCCGGGCTCGTCGAGAGCGATGAAGCGATGCGCCACCGCCTCGAACATCGCCTGGTCCCAGCTCGTATTGGTGTGGGTGGGGCGCGTCACGACGCCATGGGCGCATTCGAAAACGGCGCGCTCGGCGCGCACCGCGACCGGCGTCAGCGTGCGCAGGAAGACACGCCGGTCGTGCCAGTCGAGCGTCGTTTCAATATCGAGACGGTCGCCATTGGCGGCGAGCGCATAGGTCTGGGCGACGGTCGAGGCGCGAAAGCGGCGCACGAGGCGCAGCGCGGCGCGGTGCGGGCCGGCCTCGACCACCTCGACGCGCTCGGGGGCGCCGAGCGGCTCGCCGCGCGCCGCGTAATCCTCCTCGACGTCCCAGGCGTCCCAGTTGCGCGGCTTATCGACGGGATAGACCCAGAGCTGGTTGCCGGGGCCGGCCAGCGCCTCGCGCCCGCTCGGCTTATGCAGCAGCGAGGCGAGGGTACCGTCGGCGGCGATAGTGGCGCGCAGAACGGCGTTCTCGATATGGGTGGAGCTGACCGAAAGGCCGGCGACCGGAGGCGTGTGGCGCGGCACCACGGCGATGCCGAGCGGCGGCACGGTGCCGTCGCCTTCGGGCAGGCGCTGCGGCGACAGCGCGGGGTTGACCACGAGCAGCGCCTCGCCGTCGCCGGCGGGCAGTTGCGCGGCAATGGCGTCGAGCGCCGCCTGCTGGGCCGCCTCGCCGGCGGCGACGACGGCGTCGAGCTCGCGCTCGGCGTCCTCGTAGACCTCGCGGATGGAGGAGCCGGGCAGGATGTCGTGGAACTCGTTCTTGAGCACTGTGCGCCAGTCGGCCGCGAGCGAGCCTGGCGCCGGCGCGCCGAGCAGATGGGCGAGCGAAGCCGCCGTCTCGGCGGTGATGAGGGCGCGCTCGGCGGCGCGGTGCAGGCGCTTGACGCCCGCTTGCGTGGTCAGCGTGCCGCGATGCAGCTCAAGATAGATCTCGCCGCGCCAGCGCGGCAGCGCCACTTCGGCGGCGCGGCGATGGGCGGCGGCGAAATAGTCGGCGACGTGGCCCCAGCGGGCCCGCGGCAAAGCGGGGAAGTCGCGGAGCTGCACCTCGCGCTCGAGCATTTCGGGCGTCGTGCCGCCGCCGCCATCGCCATAGCCGACGGCAAGCAGCGAGGCACCGTGCTGCGCCTTGCCGCGGAAATTGCGCCAGGTCTCGAGCAGCGCCGCCGGCTGCAATTCGCCATTATAGCCGCCGTGCGGATTGTCGAAGGTGTGGGCGAGGACGCGGCTGCCGTCGATGCCCTCCCACCAGAACAGATCGGCCGGGAAGCGGTTGGTCTCGGACCAGTTGACCTTGATGGTGAAGAAGCTCGCAATGCCGGCCTGGCGCAGCAATTGCGGCAGGGCGCCGGAAAAGCCGAAGCAGTCGGGCAGCCAGCACACGGTGTGGCGGCGGCCGAACTCGCGCTCGAAAAAGAGCTGGCCATAGAGGAGCTGGCGCACCAGCGACTCGCCGGTCGGCATGTTGGTGTCGGGCTCGACCCAGAGGCCCCCGACCGGCTCCCACTGGCCGGCGGCGGCGCGCGCCTTGATGTCGCGCAGCAGGCCCGGATCGTCCTCCGCGAGCTGGGCGTAGTAGTGGGCGGTGGACTGGTTGAAGCGGTAGGCGTCGGAGGCGGCCATGAGGCCGAGCGCGGTGTGGAAGGTGCGGCGCAGCTTGCGGCGCGTCTCGGCATAGGGCCACAGCCAGGCAAGGTCGATATGGGCATGGCCGGTGAGGACGATCTCACCCTCGGGCGGATAGTGCGTCTGCAGGGCCTTGAGCGCCACGACCAGCGCCTCATGGGCGGCGGCGACGCTGGCGCGCTGGGCATCGTCGAGCCCGGCGGGGCTGGCGACAAGCTCGGGCAGCTCCCAGATGCGCTGCTGGGCCGGGGCGGGCGCCAGGCGCGCGATGTAGTCGGCGGTGCCCGAGGGCCAGTCGAGGCTGCGCAGCGCCGCCTCGGCGGCGGCAACGAGATGCGGCACGACATCATGGCCGCCGAGCGCCAGCGCCGCCTCATGCACCTGCTTTACGAGCAGATGCAGGCGGTGGACCGTGAGGTCGAGCCAGGCGAGCTCGGCACAAGCGAGACGGGGCGCGCGCACCGGCACGCCGAAGGGCTCGCGCGCCGTCGCCTCGGCGGCAATCGCCACCTGGCGATGCGGCACCGGCAGCTCGCGGTGATAGGGATCAACGCCGAAGCTGAGCGCCTGGCGGTTGGGCGCGCTCAGCGTCACGAGGCTCTCGCCGCCGAGATCGAGCACGAGACGCGCCGCCTCGAGCGGCCAGTGCGCCGGCACCTCGGCGGTGGCGGCGAAGCGGTGGACGCCGTGGCGGTCGGGCCAGAGGTCGCCGGGGCCGATGGGGGCGCCGTCGAGCGCCCAGCCGGTGACGGCGACGGTCTCGCGCCAGCGCCAGTAGCGCAGCTCGTCGAGGCGCGCCGCAAGCCGGTCGAGCCGCTGGCCGATGCTCAGCGCCATCCGCGCCGCCCTCCCCTTCAGGCCCACTCGCCCCGGCGCATCACCGGCGTCACGCTGCCGTCCTGGCCGATGCCGTCGATGTCGATCCTGTCGGAGCCGATCATCCAGTCGATATGGATCACCGACTTGTTGCCGCCGCGCCGCTCGACCTCCTCGGCCGACACCGTGCCGCCGTCGCGGAAGGCGTCGGAATAGCACTGGCCGAGCGCGACGTGGCTCGCCGCGTTCTCGTCGAACAGGGTGTTGAGGAACAGGATGCCGCTCTGCGAGATGGGCGAGGAGTGCGGCACCAGCGCCACCTCGCCGATGCGGCGGCCGCCCTCGTCCGAGTCCATCGCCTTGACCAGCACGTCGCGGCCGCGGCTGGCCTTGACATCGACGATCCGGCCGGCCTCGAAGCGCATCTGGATGTCGTCGATCAGCGTGCCGTTGTAGCTCAGCGGCTTGGTGGAGGAGACGACGCCATCGACCTTGAGCCGATGCGGGGTGGTGAAGACCTCCTCGGTCGGGATGTTGGGGTTGCAGTCGATGCCGTTGCGCGAATGGCTGATGCCGCCGCGCCAGGCATGGTTCTCGGCGAGCCCGAGGGTCAGCTCGGTGCCGGGGCCGGAATATCTGAGGGCGGCGAAATTGTGCCCGGTGAGCCAGGTCTGGCGCTCACGCAGGCGGGCATTGTGCGCCGCCCAGGCGGCCACCGGGTCCTCGGCATCGACGCGGGTGGCGGCGAAGATGGCGTCGGCGAGCTTTTTGACCGCCACCTCCTCGGGGTCGCCGGGGAACACCTCGCGGGCCCAGGAGGTGCCGGGATAGGGCACGATCGACCAGTTGATGTCGTGGTTGACGATATGGGTCAGCGCCGGCCGGTAGGCCTTGGAGTTGGCGCGGTTGGCGCGGCCGACCTTTTCGGCGTCCTCCTTGCCGAGCAGCATCGGGTTGTCGCCCGAAATGGCGAGGCGCGCGGCGTTGTCCTCGAAGGCCTTGGCGACGCCCTCATAGAGCCAGCCCGGCGCCCGGTCGAAGCTCGCATCGTGGCCGTGGCGGTAGCGCGCCAGCGTCATCTCCTCGTCCGAGAAGATGGTGGTGACGAGCCCGGCGCCGGCCTTGTAGGCCTCGGCGGCGATGCGGCGCGCCAGCGGCAGCGCGCTGGTCGGGGCGGTCATGAACAGGTCCTGGCCCGGCTGCAGGCCGAGGCCCACCTTGACGGCGAGGGCGGCGAGCTTGTCGAGCTTGACGGGGTCGATGGGGGACGTGGACATGGCGGGCCTTCGGACAAGGAGTGGTCTCCATGGCCTAGCCGCTCGGCGCGCCGCTGAAAAGCCCCTCACACATCGTAGGTGACCGCCACGTAGAGCTGGGTGGCGGCGGAGAAATGGCCGTTGTTGAGCGTCACGGAGGCGCCGTTGTTGGAGGCGAACAGGCTGATGCGCGAGGCGGCCGGGGCGACGACGCCGATGACCGCGCCGGTGAGGCCGCTCAGGCCCGAGGTGAAGCCGATGCTGGCCGAGACGTAGAGCCCGTCATCGGCATTGGCGAAGGGCAGGCCGGTGACGGCGGCGGTGCCGGTGGCGCTGCCCTTGGCGGTGAGGACGAGCGCCCCGCTGGCCGCGACGGTGCGGCCGATCTTGGTGTAGCGGCCGAGCGTGCCGGCGCCGTAGGTGATGCCGGTGGCAAGGCCGCCGAAGGCCAGCCCCGGCGTCCAGGTGCCCTCCTCGTAGTCGTCGAGCGTATGGGCGTCGGCCGCGGGATTGGCGGTGGCGGGAAAGGCGAGCTGGCCCTGCGGCAGGCGCACGCTGCCATCGGCGAGCAGGCGCAGCGCCTCGCTCCAGGTGGTGCCGTCGGCGGAAAGTTTCACGTGCAGCGCGTCGTCGCCGGCGGTGCCGAGCTCGGCCCGCCCGGCATAGCCGGTGGCGAAGACGAGGCTCGCCGTGTCGCCCGCCGCCGCCTTGTTGAGCGTCAGCCGGTGATCGGCGCCGTCATGGGTGAACAGCGTGCCGTCGGCGGCGACGGCGAGGCGGGTGCCAAGATCGGCGCTGGCGTGAATGCCGAGCTTGGCGAGGGCGGCGCCGCCGGTGGTGACGAAGCTCTGCCAGCCGCCGCCGGCCTGCGCCATGGCGATCTCGTCGGTGTCGGCGACATAGGCGAGCCAGCCCGGCGCCGGGGCGCGAAAGCTCCAGCCGCCGTCGCGCCAGGTGGCAAAGCTGTGGGCGCGGCCGGCCCAGGCGCCGGCGGCGGCGGGGCCGACGAGATAGGTGTCGCCTTCGGCCGGGTCGGCCGGCGGCGTGTCGAGGCTGCGGCTCAGGACCACGGGCTGCACCAACTGGTCGAGCACGGCCATCGCCTCATTGTAGCTCACTTGCTTTTGCGCCTGCAGCGGGGCGATGTAGGGCAGGTTCAGGCGGGCGGTGGCGGACATCTCAACCGCCAATTTATCAATATAAGCACTTGATATTGCTTACGACAAACCTTGTATAATTGATAGTCACCCTAAGAATCACCCTAAAAAATCGGACGGGATTGCACGGGACCCCATAGCACCGGCTGGGACGGTGGTGTCGTATGGTGCAGTGCCCGAACGCGCACGTCGTCCATGTGCCAGAGGCTGCTCCGGTCGCGATGGCGGTTCACGGTCGTCCGATAGGCATTGCCGGGCACATGCCATTGCGCAATGCTGGCAGGGACGGCGGGCCCATGGTTGCGCATCCCCGTCTGCCAGAGCTTCCGCTCCCCGCCACCTATCTGAAGATGCGCGAGGGCGGGCGCATCGTCTCGGTGGCGGCGATAATCGCGGTGGCTGTCAACACGGACGGCAAGCGCGAGATCGTCGGCCTGCACATCGGCCCGTCCGAAGCCGAGCCGTTCTGGACGAGCTTCCTGCGCGATCTGGTGCGCCGCGGCCTCACCGGCGTGAAGCTGGTCGTCTCCGATGCGCATGAGGGGCTGAAGGCCGCCATTACCCGCGTGCTTGGCGCAACATGGCAACGGTGCCGGGTTCATGCCATGCGCAACGCCCTTGCCTATGTTCCCAAGGGCCAGCACACCATGGTCGCGGCCGCGATCCGGCAGGCCTTCATCCAGCCTGATCATGCTGGCGCCACCCAGACCTGGCGGCAGGTCGCCGACCAGCTCCGGGCCAGATGGCCGAAGCTGGGAGCCTTCATGGACGACGCCGAAGCCGACGTGCTCGCCTACATGGCGTTCCCGTCCCAGCACCGAACGAAGTTGCACAGCACGAATCCGCTGGAGCGGCTGAACAAGGAGGTGAAGCGTCGGGCCGATGTCGTCGGCATCTTCCCCAACGAGGACAGCATCGTTCGCCTGATCGGAGCCGTTCTGCTGGAAGCCAACGACGAGTGGCAGCTTCAGCACCGATACATGCAGGTCGAGGCCATGGCCGACCTCAACACACCAGCAATCGAGGAGGAAAAGACGCTTCAGATTACACCGAGAGCCGCCTGATCATGACGGCCCGGGACCGCACCCGAAATTACACCATCTTGACGGACGCTACCGGCGCGGCTCCTGACGAAACCGCCAAAAAACGGCCGATATGGGCCTATGGTGCCGCTCGAAACCCTGCAAAGCCAAGGCTTTGCGCGAAATCGCGGCACGCGGCCCCTCAAAACCATGGTGCCGGAACCGGCAACCTAACCAGTGTGCAGACAACAATAATTTCCAGAAGCGGCCCGATATGGTGCCGTCTTCTTTAATCTTGCCCTCCGCCCTTTCTGCCTGTTCTGCCCCTCCTGCCGGGAATCCAGCCGGGCAAAAACCTGCCTGACTGGACACCGGAATGAGCGCCGCCGAGCGCGGGAACGCCGCCCTCATGGTGTTCCCGAACCGCTCGCGTCGGCGACGAAAATGCTGTCGCCCCGTGACTCCGCATCGACGGGATCGCGCGCCGGAACGGTCGCGCGGCCGTCGCCGGATCGTGCGTCGGACGGCGGCGCGGCGACAGCCCGCGCGTCGCCCGGACGCATGACGAACAGCGGTGCCTCGCGCCAATCTGGCGGCGGCGGCGGTGCCGATGACGGCGGTTCGGTTGCAGCCGCGCCGCCGAGGATCGGCGCGAGCGCGGCGACATATGCCCGCGTTTCGGCCGGCAGGGTGCGGCCGGTCGCAAGGTATTCGTCATAGCGGCCGGGGCCGGCATTGTAGGCCGCGAGCATCGCCGCGACATTGCCGTAGCGGTCGAACATTTCGCGCAGGTAGGCCGTGCCTGCGAGGATGTTGTCGCGCGGGTCGTAGGGATCGCGGCCGAGGCCGTAGCGGACGCGCAGGCCCGCCCATGTATCGGGCATCACCTGCATCAATCCCATCGCGCCGGCCGACGAAACCGCGCGCACATCGCCCGCGCTCTCGGTGCGTAGCACCGCGACGATCCAATGCTCCGGTATGCCGAAACGCTGCGACGCCTCGGCGATGTGAGCCGCATAAGGATGGGCGGCGGCCGGGCGCTCGACGGGCGCGGATTGCGCGACCGCGACGCCCGATCCGGCGCAGACGGAAAGCGCCCCGGCCAGCAACAAGACGGCACAACACCATGCCGCCCTGTCTCCGCAACGGCTCCAGCCTGCCAGCGTGCTCGCTGCGGTCAAGGGCAAGGCGCAAGCGCCGGCCGATGGCCGCCCCTGACCTTCGCTGCGCGCGCCGGCCGTCCGGTGGCCGAGCGGGACGGAGGGATGAGACGGCTTTTCCGCGAACAAAGGGATGATGATCTTGGACCGGATGGCGGGCCGGACGCGCGCAGCCGTCATTCCTCGTCCTCGACTTTCCGGGGGTGCTTCCAACGCAGCGTCCAGACCGATGGATCGTCGTTGGATTGGAACAGCTTGGCGCGGATCGGGAACGGGAAGATCGGTCCCTCCAACCTCATGGACACGAAGTCGCCGGCATTTTCGCTGGAGTCTTTCCATGCGGGGCCAGCGTCCGGGCCGTCCTCGCTATCGAGGCGCAAGCGATAGTCGGGCGCGTTTTTCATGTCGCTCGGCTTGGCCGGGACGATGAACAGCTTTTCGTGGAGGCCGAACGAATGAAGCTCCCCGGCATAGCCGGTTTCGGTGCGGGTGAAGGTGCCTATTTCTGCCATGGAAAATCTCCTGTGATTGGCTTTCGGGGATGGTTTCAGTGCGTCGGCGCGCGCCACTCGTAGCGGCCGACGCCTTCCTCATCGGTCCAGAGCGGAACCGCTCGGCCGATGACGGAAGCTGCGGGGATGGGTCCGAAATAGCGGCCGTCGAGGCTGTCGCGGACTTCCCAATTCATGAGGAAAAGCTGGTCGTCGCCGATCACTTGGCAGCCCTGCCAGACGGGCAGATCGCGGCCGAGGCTGTCGCGCTCCAGCGCCTCGCCCATCTCGATCCCGTTCACCGTGATCGTAGATCGCAAGCGGCAAACCCGCTGTCCCCGAAGGCCCAAGACGCGCTTCAACAGCGGGACGCCGCGCGCGATATAGCCGCGCTCGACCATGAAGGCGGCGAGCGGTTCGGGCGGCATGACGGCGACCAGCTCGGGCACGTCGAGCGCGTCGGCCGGCTCGACGGTGTAGAAGCCGATGGGCGCGCTGGCTGTGGCGTTCCAGATGAGTTTCACGGGCCACTCGACGGCGCTGGCGGCGGCGATGCCGATGACGGCGAGCGCCGTCACCGTGAGGGTGCGGCGGCGCGTCATGGCTCGATCCTTCGGCGATGAAGCCACGCGGCATGTCGCTCGGGCGTGTAAGCGTGCGGCTCCAGATTGGCGGTCAAACGGTTGTGGACGTGCCGCCAGTGTTCCGGTGCAGCGTCGGCCGGATCGAGGCCGAGCGATTCCACGGCGTCGATGGCGGCAAGCCCGCGCTGCACCTTCGGCCAACCGTCGAGGCGCAACAGGATTTCGCCATTGTGGCGATCCATCGAGACCGATCTCGCCGAAATACTTGGTCTCCGTTGCGAAATGCTCGAACAGGGGAAGCTCGGCTTGCCTCTCCTGTGCAAGCTCCGGGTGAACGTGAGCCGCATCTGGCCAGGATTTGCCGGGTCGATCGCCGCGTATTCACCGGACCCCAAATGCTCCTGCAGTCGCCGCAGCATCGTCAGGGGGAGGAGAAGCTCGACGCCATCGCGCAGGATTTCGATCCTCACGATGCGAGCCAGGGGATCGTCGGCCAGCTGCGCAAACGCCAGCGCGGCATACAACCAGATGTGGCGCGGCGACCTGCAAAATGTAGCTTAGCAACATTTTTCTTGATTAATGAAAGAGTCATGCATAAATAGGCCGCGCATATCGAGTAGGCTCGGGGAACCGTCTGTTGGCCGAACATCCGTTGCGATGCGCCGGCCAAGTTGGGTTGGAACCCCTCGCTTACGACCGCAAAAGGGAGGAAGGACTATGACGAGACGTGTTAGACTGACATTGGTGGCATTGGCGGCTGGGCTGTGTACTGCCGTTTCAGCCAGCACAGCATTGGCTGATGGCCTGAATGTCTATTGCCCGATGTCGGAGATCGACTGCCAGGCAATCCTCGATGCTTTTAAGTCCGACACGGGGATCGGCTCGCAGTTCGTCAGGCTTGGAGCTGGCGAAATCGTCGCGCGCATCCGCGCCGAAAAGGACAACCCGCAGGCGGGCCTGTGGCTGGCTGGCGCCGCGGATAACTTCATTCAAGCCGCCGGGGAGGGTCTATTGGCTCCGCACAAGTCAGCGCGGGTGGACGAGGTCAATCAGCACTACGTGGACAAGGATCATTTCTGGACTCCAATTTCCACCATGCCGCTGGCCTTCGTCTATAACGCGCAGCTGCTTGAGGAAATCAACGCAGAACCTCCAACGAGCTGGAAATCCTTTGCTGATCCGATGTTTGATCAGAATATCGCTCTGGCCCACCCTGCGGCTTCGGGCACGGCCTACGTCGCCGTCGCCACCATGGTGCAGCTCTACGGCGAAGATGCGGCGTTCACGCTGATGAAGGAGATCGACAAGAACGTCATCCAGTATACCCGCTCGGGGACAGCCCCGTCGCGGATGGTCGGCAGCGAAGAAGTGGCGCTGGCCATCGCCTTTTCCTCGGATGTCGAACTCGGCCTGAAGAATGGCTATCCTCTGAGCTACGCGTTTCCGGAAGAAGGGACGGGGTTTGAGGTCAATGCGGCGGCGCTGATCGCCAACGCTCCGCAAGACCAGGCACGCGACGCGGTCGCCTTCCTCGACTGGATTCTGGGGCCCTCGGGGCAGTCGGCGCTTGCCTCGATCTTCCGGGCACCACTGATCGGTCCCTATGACAATCCCGAGGCGAAGGTCGACATCGGGTCGACCAAGCTGATCGACTACGACTTCGCATGGGCCGGCGAGAACCGCGCGCGCCTACTCGAGCGCTATGAAAACGAAGTTCGCCACAAGGCGGACGCCCAGTAACTCTCGATCTCGCCCTCGCCCATGCAGAACATCGTTCTTGAGTCTCCCGCACGGACGGGGGCGAGCTGGATCGCCAACCGCTGGTGTCGGATCGTCGCGGACCCATGGGTGTTCGCCATATTTCTGGTACTGGCCGCCTCGATCTTGCTTTTTGCAGTGCTGCCCGTCTTCGTCGTTCTCAAGCACGCGCTGTGGACCGACAGAGGCTTCGACCTCGACGCTCTGGTGGCGACGTTGTCGCAACCCTATGTCTGGCAGACCTTCTCCAATACGCTGGTGCTCGCCGGCACCTCCGCTTCGGTAGCGACGCTGGCGGGCTTCGTTCTGGCCTTCGCCGTCACCCGCACATCGCTGCCGGGCAAGCGCCTGGTACATGCCGTGGCGTTGCTACCGATCATCTCGCCACCCTTCATTATGGCGCTGGCGGTGGTGCTATTGTTTGGCCGTTCGGGCCTCATCACGCGCAGCGTCTTCGGTATCCGCAATGCCAACGTCTATGGCTTTCAAAGCCTGATACTGATCCAGTGCCTGGCGTTTACCCCCATCGCCTACCTCAATATACGCGGCATGCTACAATCGCTCGACAGCGCGTTGGAGGATGCCTCGGCTTCGCTTGGTTCGTCGCGCTGGCGCACCTTTTTCCGCGTTACCTTACCGCTGACCGTACCGGCGACTCTCAGCTCGTTCCTGCTGGTCTTCGTTAAGTCCGTCGAGGATTTTGGCAACCCGATGCTGATTGGCGGCAACTTCAACACGCTGGCCGTAGAAGCCTATTCGCAGATGGTCGGATATTTCAACCTGAACACCGGCGCGCTGCTGGCCAGCTTGATGCTGCTGCCCTCGCTCACCGCCTTCCTGGTGCATCGCTACTGGACCAGCCGGCGCAGCTACGTCACCGTAACTGGCAAGCCCTCGGTGCAGACGATACGCGTCACTGGGCTCGCTGCCGTACCGCTGGCGCTGCTCTCCTACGCGTTGGTGGGGGTGATCCTGCTGTTCTACGCCACCGTAATCTTCGTGTCGTTCACCAAGCTGCCTGGCGTCAATCACACCCTGACGTTCGAGCACTATCAGGCGATTTTCGTCATCGGCTTCGGCACGCTCTACGACTCGCTGATCCTTGCCGGCTTTGCTACCCCCATCACTGCCCTGGCCGGCATGTTGATCGCCTTCATCCTGGTGCGCCGCGCCTTGCCCGGCAGCTTCGTACTGCGCTGGAGCACGGTGCTCGCCTTCGCTACACCGGGCACCATCCTGGGCATCGGCTATGTGTCGACCTTCAACTCGCCGCCCCTGCTGCTGACCGGCACCGCGCTGATCATCGTAGCCTCGATGGTGGTGAAGAACCTCCAGGTAGGGATCGAGGCGGCCAGCAATCAGCTGCACCAGATCGACCGCTCGATCGAGGAGGCCTCCACCATCCTCGGCGCATCCAGTAGACGTACCTTCTTCGACATCACCCTACCGTTGCTGCGGCCGGCCCTGTTCACCGCACTGGCCTATGCGCTGACCCGCTCGCTCACGACACTCAGCGCGGTGATCTTCCTCGTCTCGGCCGGCTGGTCGCTGATCACCGTCACCATCCTCAACCAGGTTGAGACGCTAAAGACCGGCCTCGCCGCCGCCTGGTGCGTGCTCCTCGTGGTAGTCGTGCTGGCGATCCTCGGCGTCATGCAGCTTCTATTGTCCCTGACTTCCCGCGAAAGGTAAGGTCATGACCGGCGTTGTCTTTTCGCAGGTGTGCAAGCAGTTTCCGGCCACCGGGGGCGTGCCGAGCGGTCTGGCCGTCCGCGATCTCAGCCTCACCATTGCGCCGGGCGAGATGCTCACCATCCTCGGGCCGTCCGGCTGCGGCAAGACCACAACACTGCGCATGCTGGCTGGCTTCGAGCTGCCTAGCAGGGGCTCAATCACCATCGACGGTCGCGACGTCACAAATGTGCCGGTCAATGTGCGCAATGTCGGCATGGTGTTCCAGAGCTATGCGCTGTTTCCACACATGACGGTGCGCCAGAACGTGGAATACGGCATCCGTCTGGCCAAGCTGCCGCGCGAAGAGATGGTGAGACGCGTCGACGATGTGCTTGAGACGATGGCGCTCACCGCCTATGCCGACCGGGCGCCGTCTCGGCTGTCGGGCGGCCAACAGCAGCGGGTGGCGCTGGCGCGCGCGGTGGTGACGCGGCCCAAGGTGCTGCTGTTCGACGAGCCGCTGTCCAACCTCGATGCGCAATTGCGCGAGCGTATGCGCGATGAGCTGCGGGCCATCCAGCTTAAACTGAATATCACCAGCCTCTACGTCACGCACGACCAAAGCGAGGCGATGGCAATTTCAGATCGCGTGGTGGTGATGCGCGATGGCAGGATCGAGCAGGTCGATACGCCGCGCAACGTCTATGCCCGCCCCGGCACCGCCTTCGTCGCCGAGTTCATGGGCAAGGCGAACATTCTGCCCGGCGAGGTGGTCGCCGCGGCGCCTGGGTGGGCCCAAGTGCGTCTTGCCGGCGAAGTGTTCGATCTGACCGACGGCGGACGAGCGCGCCGCGTCGGTGAGAAGGTGCGTTGCGTGGTGCGACCCGAATATCTGCGCATCGACCCGGACGGGTCGCTGGAGGCGACTGTGCAGCGCGTCATTTTTTTGGGCGGTCACGTCGAATATCTGGTTCGCATTGGTGGCCAGGACTGCGCAATAACCGATGCGCGCTACGCACACTCGGGTATCGCAGAAGCCGGACAGACGCTGCGCGTGGCGCTCGACGCCGCGCCTGTCTGGATCCTTCCCGATGAACCACATAATCTCCAAGAAGAAGACGCATGAACCGCACTTTTGCCTCCATCGCTGCCGACGCCATCATCGCCGACACCGCCCTGGCGGCGGCGCGCGCCGCCGGTACGCTGATCCGCGAGGCCTTTCTTGCAGCGCGCGACGGCGAGGCGATGTACGTTGAGGCGAAACGGGGGTACTTCGATATTGTCACCGCCACCGACCGTGCCGCCGAAGTCGCGGCCAGCCGTATCATCCGCGAGCGAGTGCCGTCCTCCCGCATCTTGGGCGAGGAGGCTGGTTGGTCGGGAGAGGGCGAGATTTCGTGGTTTGTCGATCCGATCGACGGCACTAGCAATTTTGCCTCGGGCCTGCCGTTCTTCTGCGTGTCGATCGCGGCCTATCGTGGCGCACAGCCGGTGTGCGGGGTGATCTTCGACCCCATCCGCGATGAGACCTTTCACGTCGCCGCCGGGGTGGCGACGCTTAACGGTATGCCGCTGCGCTGTGCGGCGCATGCTTTGCGCGAGAGCGAGGTGGAGGTGCTCAGCAACGCCCCGCACGAGGGTACGCATCCCAGCGCTGAGGCGCTGGCCGGCTTTGCCCAACTGGTTAACTCCTTCCGGGCGGTGCGCCGCTTCGGCGCTTGTGCGTTGCATATTGCTTACGTCGCGTCCGGCCGTGCCGCGGCCTGCTACGAGACCGACTTTCATGCCTGGGACGTTGCGGCCGGCCTACAGCTTGCCGCCGTCGTCGGGGCGCAGATCGATGCGCGCGACGCCGCCGGGCGGCCTGTGGCGCTCGAGGCGGTTGGCCTCGGAGCCGGACACCGGCTGATCGTCGCCGCGCCCGGCTTCGACCTCGGCGCATCGTGCTTGCCGGCGCTGATTGAGGCGGGCATTCTCTGAGCGGTATTTTTCAAACCGGCTGAGCTGACTGTAGGCCGAGCCGACCATACTGCTGAAGGATCGGCCAGAAATGCTAGATGACATCCGCAAGCTCCTCGCGGGGTTTACGAAAGCCGAGCGACGCATTGCCGAGGCGATCCTCGCCACCCCGTCCACGGCAATCACCTGGTCGATTGCCGACGCCGCGCATGTCGCCGAGGTCAGCGAGCCGTCGATCACGCGCTTCTGCCGACGGCTGGATTGCGACGGCTTTCCGGATTTTCGCCTCAAGCTGGCGCAGTACCTCGCCGTCGCGCAAAGCCCCGCTATCGAGCACTATCGCGGCGACGATCCTTCACAGGAGATCGCCGCCGACATCTTCGCGCGAGCTGAGGCCGCCCTGCGCGACACGCACCGCGATCTCGATATGCCGGTGCTGGCCCGCGCCGTGGAGCTGTTGGCGATGGCGCGCCGCGTGGACATTTACGGCTATGGCGGCTCGGGTTTGCTCGGCAGCGAGGCGCAGCAGCGGCTTGCCTCGTTGGGTATCGCCAGCGCCGCTTACTCCGACCCGACGCTACAAATGTTTTCGGCCCCGCGGCTGACCGCCAAGGACGCAGTATTCGCCCTCTCCTTCACCGGCCAGACCAGCTATCTGGTGGCAAACCTGGAGATCGCCCGCAAGGCGGGTGCACGTATCTTGACCATGGCGCCAAGCAACTCGATCGTCGCCCATCTAGGCGAGATCAACGTCGCCATGAATGCCTATCGCCGCTCAGACGACATCCTTTCGGTTCCAACGGGGCGCGCCCCGATGTACGTGCTTATCGACGTTATCTCCGCGCTTTTGGTACGCCGAATGGGGGGCGGCTCCGGCTGAGCTATTTCACTATCTTCGCACAAGCCGTCGGAATCACTCCGACAGTTTGGTTCAAGACCCATTAAGGGGATGCACAGGACGCTGGTGTTCTGATTCATAGGATAGATGTCGGGGTCCAGCTTGGGCGGCTTGCGCTCGGCCCGGCACAGGACAAGGTGCTCCACGGCATCGAAGCGTCTTGTGCGGGCCGTAATCCTTCGGCGCGTCCTTCCACTGCAACCCATTGCGGATCACGTAGACGATGCCGCTGACAACGCGCCGGTCGTCCACCCTCTGAACCCCGTGCGACAGCGGAAAGAACGGCGATACCCGCGTCATCTGACGCTCACTCAGAAGAATCAAATCGTAAGCGGTGGCGGGCAATGATCTCCCCGCCGCAGCCGATCACCACCTCGTCGACATAGCCACGGATCCAGACATCCTGATGGCCGTAGGCGACTGGAACGGAGTAGTCGTTGGTCCTGTAGCGCACCAGCGCCT